>JAESGV010000010.1_pt1 | contig 869655 bp, 775 predicted proteins | sample 9269781 | NCBI WGS metagenome assembly JAESGV01 (sample SAMN15741586, study PRJNA653496) | algae metagenome | isolation source: Tildeniella torsiva UHER 1998/13D and co-occurring heterotrophs from... | place: Slovakia: Slovak Paradise National Park, Hrabusice, Kosice Region | collected 2000-01-01 | reverse complement strand
CACTTCGCGCACCATCTGGGCGCCCATGTTCTCGAACTTGTCCTCGAGCTCGATCTCCTTGGCGACGGTGACGCCGTCCTTGGTGATGCGCGGCGCGCCGAACGACTTGTCGAGCACGACGTTGCGGCCCTTCGGGCCGAGCGTCACGCGCACCGCGTTGGCGAGAATGTCGACGCCGCGCAGCATCTTGTCGCGCGCGTCGGTGGAGAACTTAACGTCTTTGGCTGCCATGTGAATTAAACTCCCGAATGTCTTGCTCTTGGGGGATCAAGGGGCCGGCGGTGACGGCTCAGGCCGCCTTCTTCGCCTTGGCGACGACCTCGATCACACCCATGACGTCGCTCTCCTTCATGATCAGGAGATCGTCGCCGTCGACCTTCACCTCGGTGCCCGACCACTTGCCGAACAGGATGCGGTCGCCGGCCTTGACGTCGAGGGCGACGAGCTCGCCCTTGTCGTTGCGGGCGCCCGGACCGACGGCGACGACTTCGCCCTCCTGCGGCTTCTCCTTGGCGGTGTCGGGGATGATGATGCCACCCTTGGTCTTCTCTTCCGCGTCGATGCGGCGGACCAGGATGCGATCGTGAAGGGGCCTGAAAGCCATTGTTTCTTCTCCTCGTAAGAGGGCCATTGCGATTGATTTGGGCGGTGCGCCGCGGTCGCGGACGACCAGCGGGCATCACGCGAACCGGATGTGGCCCGGCGCGGCACGGCGTACAAGGGGGGTGGGACGAAATTTTGGCACTCGACAGGAGCGAGTGCCAACAATTTGCGGGTGGGCCGGCGCCGGTCGGAACGCGCGGGCGGCGCGACGTCGAGGTGTCGGCCGCGCGGCTGCCCGTCCGAGGGATCGTGCGGTGTGGACCGCTTCGCCCCGACCCCGGACCGACGTTCCCTTAGCCGTACGGACCATCTTTCACAATGACACTGTCCGAGACGCGCCGGCTGTCCGCGTCGACGGCGCCGGTGGGGGCCGCAACGGCTTGAATTCGGCGCCGCAAATCGTCATGACCTGACGGATGAGCCATGCACACACCGATCCCGCCGATGCCTTCTGTGCCCATGGGCGTGTCGTCCGCGACGGCAGGCCCGGCGGGCCGCTCGCCGGGACGAGCTTCGGCGTCAAGGACCTGTTCGACGTCGCCGGCGTGCCGACCGGAGCCGGCAGCCCCGACTGGCTGGCGACGCACGCAGTGCCGTCGAGCGATGCCGACGTCGTCCTGCTGTTGCTCGGCGCCGGCGCCCGCCTGGTCGGCAAGACGCAGACCGACGAGCTCGCCTGGAGCCTCAGCGGCCAGAACGCCCACTACGGCACGCCCTTCAATGCGGCGGCGCCGAGCCGCATCCCCGGCGGCTCTTCGAGCGGCTCGGCCGCGGTGACGGCCGCCGGTCTCGTCGACTTCGCCATCGGCAGCGATACCGGCGGATCGGTTCGATTGCCGGCGAGCTTCTGCGGTCTCTACGGCATGCGGCCGACGTGGGGCCGCATCTCGACGGTCGGTGCCGTCGCGCTCGCGCCGAGCTACGACACCGTCGGCTGGTTCGCCCGCGAGCCGGAAATGCTGTCCCGTGTCGGCAAGGTGCTGCTCGGGCAGCCGGCCGCGGCGGCACCGCCGGTCCGGCGGCTCGTCGTCGCCGTGGACCTTTTCGACGCCGCGGGCGACGCGGCCCGGCGGGCGCTGTCGGACGGGATCGCCAGGCTCTCCGCCCTCGTCGCACGGCCGGACGAGGCGGTGGTCGCCGGCGGGGCGCTGGCGGAGTGGCGCGACGCCTTCCGGGTCCTACAGTCGGCCGAGGCCTGGCGGACGCACGGCGACTGGATCGGCCGCGTTCGGCCGAAGCTCGGGCCGGGCGTGCGAGAGCGCTTCGCCGCCGCTGCGACCCTCGGCACCGCCGAGATCGAGCGGGCCGCCACCGTGCGCGAGAGCGTGCGGCGCCGGATGGCGGAACTGCTCGCGCCCGGCACGGTGCTGCTGCTGCCGTCGGCACCGAACGTCGCGCCGCTCACGTCAGCTGACGACGCGACCTTCGATGCCCTGCGGGCGAACGCGCTGGCGCTGCTCTGCCCGGCTGGCCACGCCGGCCTGCCGCAACTGTCGATGCCGCTCGGCACCATCGACGGGGCGCCGATCGGGCTTTCGGTGATGGGGGCCGCCGGCAGCGACGAGGGCCTGCTCGAGCTCGCGGTCAGGCTGGCGATGGTCGACGGCTGAGGTCGACACATCACCGACGGGCGCCCGCGGCTCAGTGCGCGGGCGCGCCGGACGACGTGCCGCCCCGCGTCAGCAGCACCGCCGCGGCGGCGATGAGCATGACCACACCGAGCACGTAGAAGGTGTCGGAGAAGGCCATCACGAGCGCCTGGCGGGCCACCTCGTCGCCGAGCGCGACGACCGCCCGATGATGGGCGAGAGCCGCGTCGGCGATGCCGTGCGCCTGGAAGTAGTGCTGCAGGTCGCCGATCCGCTCGCGGGCCACGACGCCGTACTCGGTGACCGACTGCCCGATGATGTTGGAGTGGAACTGCTCGCGCTTGGTGATGACGGTGGCGAGCGCCGCGGTGCCGATGGCGCCGCCGAGGTTGCGCAGCATGTTGAACACGCCCGAGGCGGCCGCCGCCTCGTCGCGGCCGATGCCGACCATGGCGATAGCGGTGAGCGGCGTCAGTACCACCGCCTGGCCGAGCGCCCGCACGATGTTCGACCACATCAGCTGCGGCCCCGCATAGTCGAGGCTCATGTAGATGTTCATGAAGCAGCTCGCGGCAAAGATCGCCAGCCCGACGACGACGAGGCCGCGCGCGTCGACGCGCGCCATCAGCTTCGGCACGAACGGAATGATGAGAAGCTGCGGCAGCCCGACCCAGGCGAGCACCATGCCGATCTGCTCGGCGTTGTAGCCCTGCACGGTGGCGAGATACTGCGGCAGCACATAGACCGAGCCGTAGAGGGCGAAGCCGACGAGGATGTTGGCGAGCGTGCCGAAGCCGAAATTGCGGCGGCCGAGCAGGCGCAGGTTGACGGCGGGATTCTTCGACCGCAGTTCGATGACGACGAACGCCGTGAGGAAGACGGCGGCCGCGATCGACAGGCGGACGATCATCGTCGAGCCGAACCAGTCGTGCAGGTTGCCCTCCTCGAGCACCGTCTGGAAGCTGGCGAGGCCGATCGCCATGCAGGCGATGCCGAGCCAGTCGCCCTCCTTCAAGAGGCCAAGGCGGACGGGGGCGCTCTCCAGCGTGAAGAACAGCATCGTCAGCATCGCGGCGCCCGGCACCATGTTGACGAAGAAGATCGTCTGCCAGCCGTAGGTCTCGGTGAGGTAGCCGCCGATGGTCGGCCCGATCGCCGGCGCGAAGGTGGCGGTGATGGCGAAGATGGCGATGCCGATCGGCTGCTGGCTCTTCGGCAGCCGGGTGAGCGCGAAGGTGAACGCCATCGGGATCATGACGCCACCGCAGAAGCCCTGGAAGCCGCGCAGCACGATCATCTGCGTCAGGTTCTCGGCGAAGGCGCAGGCGGCCGAGAAGACCAGGAACAGCGCCGTGTTGACGAGCAGGAACAGGCGGAACGAGAAGACGCGGCTCAGATAGTCGGTGAGCGGGATGACGATGATCTCGCCGATCAGGTAGGCGGTGGAGATCCAGGCGCCGTTGTCGACGCCGGTGCCGATGCCGCCTTCGATGTCGGTGAGCGAGGCATTGGTGATCTGGATGTTGAGCACCGCCATCAGCGCGCCGAGCATGCAGCCGACGAGAGCGATCCAGGTGGTGGGGCTCGCGCGCTCCTCGGCGGCGGGCGGCACCGTCGTCGCGGCGCTCACGGCCGCACACTGGCGAGAACGGTCGACGCCGCCGCGGTCGGCAGACGGTCGGCCTTGTGGAAGCTCGGGTCGGCAGGCGGCAGGTCGGCGGCGGCGCCGGGGCGGACGTCGATCGTCGGCGTCACCGACATGCCCGGCCGCAGCAGGCCCTGCAGCGGATTGGCCGGGTCGATGCGGATCTTCACCGGCACGCGCTGCACGATCTTGGTGAAGTTGCCGGTGGCGTTGTCGGGCGGCAGCAGGGCGAACTCCTGGCCGCTCGCCGGCGCGAGGCTGTCGACGACGCCGCGAACGGTGACGCCGGGGAAGGTGTCGACCGCGACGACGACCGGCTGCCCCGGCCGGACGTCGGTCAGCTGCGTCTCCTTGAAGTTGCCGACGATGTAGGTGCGGCCAAGCGGCACCACGGCCAGCAGTTGCGTGCCCGGGGTGACGAACTGGCCGATGCGGACGGAGCGCTCGCCGACGACGCCGTCGGTCGGCGCGGTGATCGTCGTGTAGCCGAGGTTCAGCTCGGCGGTCTGCTCGGCCGCCTCGGTGTGGTCGAGCAGCGCCTTCGCCTCGTCGAGCTTTGCCTGCAAGATGGCGATCTGCTGCTCTGCCGCGGCGGCGGCCGCCTCGTCCTTGGCGATGCTCGCGGTCAGCCCGACCTGCTGCGACGAGGCCTGCTGGGCGTCGTGCACGGTGCCGTAGCCCTTGGCGGCGAGCGTTCCGAAGCGGGTGCTGTCCTCGGCGGCGAACGCCTCGGCCGCCTGGTCGACCTTGATGGCCGCATTCGCCTCGGCGATCAGCGACTGCTGTTCGGTCAGCTGCGCCTCGGCATCGGCGATGTTGGCCTTGGCGGCGGCGACGTCGCTCTGCGCCTGGGCGAGCGCTGCGGCATACGGCCGGTCGTCGATGCGGGCGAGCACGTCGCCGGCCTTGACGCTCTGGTTGTCGTCGACGCTGAGCTCGCTGATGTAGCCGCTGACCTGCGGTGCGATGGCGACGATGTCGGCCTGGACGTAGGCGTCGTCGGTCGAAATCTCGAACCGCCACACCGTCCAATACTGCCATCCGGCGAGCGATCCGAGGCCGACGAGCACCGCCACCGCCGCCCCGCCGACGAACCAGCGGCGGGAGGACCGGCGCCGCTGCTGCGGCTCCGGCGCCGGAAGCGTGGTGATAGCGGGGAGCTCGGTCGGCGTGGGCCGGGCGTCGGCGCGCGGCACGAGTTCGATGACGCGGGGTGGCGCGGATGCGGCTGCAACGGGCATGGCGTGTCTCCGATCGAAGGGGTGACCGAGGGTCGAGTTGCGTCAGGCGGCGGTGGCGGCGTTGGCGCGGCGCCAGCGCTGCGGCGTCTCGCCGACGAACCGCTTGAAGACGGTGGTGAAGTGCGCCTGCGTCTGGAAGCCGACGCCGAGCGCGACCTCGACCAGTCTCTCGTCGGTGCGCTGCAACAGCTCGCGCGCCCGCTCGATGCGCCGGCGCAGCAGGAATTCGTGCGGGCGAAGGCCGGTCGCGGCGCGGAACTGCGCGGCGAAGTGCATGCGCGTGAGCCCGGCGGCGGCGGCGAGGTCCGCGAGCGTGACCGTCTCGGCAAGGTTCGCCTCGATGTGGGCGAGCGTGCGCTTCAGCCGCCATGCCGGCAACGGGCTGCTGCCGCGCCCGCGGCGGGCTGCACCGCCATCGCGCGAGGCCGAGCACTGCGGGACGGTGGTGTTGAGGTGGGGTGTCGACTGCATGACCCTCTCCGGGATGAGGACATCGGTTCATCGCGGGAAGGCCATCGTCTTTCGCAGATCGAAGGGCGTGACTTGCCGCATGACATCCGGTCATCGACGACGAAGCGCTGACCGTCAGTGGCATGAGAGTGCCGACGGGAGGGGAACGTCGCCATTCTACGGTCGTGTCGGTGCACGCCACCTTGCAGCTGGCCGGCCCATACTTTGGTTTTGGTCGAATGGCGCTGGCGCGATGCCATGCCCTGCACGGGCGCGCGGCGTGGCGGCGCGCGCGGGCAGCAACGCGCGTCCCGCAGGCACGCTCGCCGAGGCGAACAGCTGGGGCGGCGGTCAGGGTGTTGTGGAGCCTCGTCCAGCGAGCGCTGCCTCGAGGCAGCGGATCATCGCCTGGCCTTCGAAGGGCTTGGTGAGGAAGCCGATCGCGCCGGCCGCTTCGGCCCGCTGGCGGACGCGCTCTTCGGGGAAAGCGGTGATGAAGATGATCGGCAGTGCCCTGCCCGACGCCACGAGCGCGCTCTGCAGCTCGACGCCGCCCATCCCCGGCATCTGCACGTCGGTGATCAGGCAGGCGATCTCGTCCAGCCGCGGCGAGGCGAGAAAGGCCTCGGCCGACGGAAACGCCAGCACCTCGAAGCCGAGCGATCGCACCAGGCTGCCGACCGCGGCGCGGACGGAGTCGTCGTCGTCGACGACGGCAATGGCGAAAGTCTCGGACACTCGTCTTCCTCGGCGCATCGTCCCGGCCCGGGACGCCCGGCGTCGCGGCTACGACGCCTTCCGGCACCCTGCGCCGGCGCCGTGCCCAAGAAAACTATACGGAGGTTTGTCGACCTACGATCTGCGTTGGCCGATGCCCACAACTTCGGCCATACGGACGAGATCAGCGAGGGAACGGGCCTTCATCTTCCGCATGACGTTGCCACGATGAATCTTGACAGTGATTTCGCTGAGGCCGACCTCGGCGGCGACCTGCTTGTTCATCAGGCCGGCGGTGACGTGCCCCATGATCTCGCGCTCGCGCGGGCTGAGGGTGGCGAACAGCGCCTCGAGATCGGCGACCTGCCGTGCGCTCTCGCGCCGCTTGCGGTCCTGCTCGAGCGCGGCCGTGACGGCATCGAGCATGTCCTGGTCGCGGAACGGCTTGGCGAGGAAGTCGATCGCGCCCGCCTTCATCGCCCGCACCGACATCGGGATGTCGCCGTGCCCCGTCATGAAGATGATCGGAATGCTGTTGCTGTCGCGCGCCAGCTGCGCCTGGAAATCGAGGCCGCTGACGCCCGGCAGGCGCACGTCGAGCACGAGGCAGCTCTCCGTTTCGGAGAGCTTGGCGCGCAGCAGCTCCGCCGCCGAGGCGAACAGTTGCACACGCAAACCGACGGATCGGAACAGGCTGTCGAGCGCGGAGCGGACGGATTCGTCGTCGTCGACGACATAGACGATCGGACCCGAGGCATCCCGGCTGCCCGCCGCCGGCGCGGCGTTCACGACGCGACCCCGCCGTGGATCGGCAACGTGAAGCGCGAGCCGGCTCCCGGGCGATCCGCGGGATTGGCGGAAGGCTGCGACTGGAGGCGATCACCGCGCGCTGGCGGCACGTCCGGTGCGCGTTCTGCCTGAAGTGTCACGTCGTGCCGCTCGATCTCGCTCCGCATGAGGACGATAGCCGCGCCGACGGCCTCCTTCAAGGCGACCGCCTCGTTCGCGCCCAAACCATCCGATGCCCGACAGATGCCGAGCTTCGGCACCAACCCGACCATGGTGGGCTGCGCCGACGATCTACGTCGCCGCCCCCCTGCCCTCGCCGATCCAGGCGCGCGTCTCCCGCAGGATCTCGTCGGAAAGCTGCGGATCGTCGCTGAGGCGGGCCAAGATGATCGCGCCGACCATGGCGGCCCAGCTGCCGATGGCGGCCTGCCGCCGTTCCGCGGCGTCGGTCCCGGGGGTCTGGAGCTGGAGCGCGTCGATCTGGCGCTTCAGCGCCGCCGTCATCGCCGCCCGTGCCTCTGGCGACTGGCGCATCGTCTCGGTGGCGAGGGCCGCCGTCGGACAGCCGCCGGCGCGATCGTCGCGATGGCCCTCCGACAGATATCTAGCGGCATAGCCGTCAAGGTCCGCTGACGGACCGGGCGCCTGCGCGAGGGCGTGCTCAATCGTCTTGGCGATCAGGTCGTCCTTCGAGCGGAAGTGGCCGTAGAAGCCGCCGTGCGTCAGCCCCGCCGCCTTCATCACCTCGGCCACCGTCACCGCGTCGAAACCGCGCTCACGAAACAGCCGTCCGGCCGCCTCGACGATCGCGCGGTGATTCTCCGCCATCTGCTCCCGACTGACCTTCACGCCGACCTCCATTGCTCTTGACAATATACATGACGCTCGTCATGTTTGGCAAACATGATATCCATCATGATTAAGCCAGGAACCCGACCATGAACGCGCAGTCCACCGTCCTCGTCACCGGCGCCTCGAGCGGCATCGGCGCCGCCTACGCCGACCGCTTCGCAAAGCGTGGACACGACCTCGTGCTGGTGGCGCGCGACCTGCCGCGCCTGACGGCGCTGGCGGATCGGCTGCGCACGCAAACCGGCGTCGCCGTCGACCTGCTGCCGGCAGACCTGACCAAGCCGGCCGACCTCGCCGCAGTCGAGGCGAGGCTGCGCGACGACGCGCGCATCGAGATCCTGGTCAACAACGCCGGCACCAACCTGCGCGGTGGCTTCGCCGACCAGACCGGCGACGACGTGGCTGGCCTCATCGGCCTCAACGTCACCGCGCCGACGCGCCTCGCGAGCGCCGTCACCCCGCGCTTCGTCGCCGAGGGCCGGGGCGCCATCGTCAACATCGCCTCGGTCGTCGGGCTGGCGCCGGAGTTCGGCGCGACCGTCTACGGCGCCACGAAGGCGTTCATGCTGTTCCTCAGCCAAGGCCTGCAGCTCGAGCTCGGACCGCGCGGCGTCTATGTCCAGGCGGTGCTGCCCGCCGCCACGCGCACCGCGATCTGGGAAAAGTCCGGCCACGACGTCGACACGTTGCCCGGCGTGATGGAGGTGGACGAACTCGTCGACGCCGCGCTGGTCGGCTTCGACCGCCGCGAGCCGGTGACCATCCCGCCGCTGCCGGACGAGCGCCTCTGGGGCGCGTTCGACGCCGCCCGCAAGTCGATGATCCCCGGCTTCGCGCAGTCGCACGCCGCCGAGCGCTACGCCCGCGCCGCCTAGCGGCGCGATCGGCCACCGGCGAAGGCACCGGTGTGAGCGGCGGCCGTTCTCCGGAACGGCCCTCGCCGCCGCCCGGACATACCTCGGTATGTCGAAGCGACATCTTCCGCCGTCGGCAGCAACCGAGCCGACGATACTTCCGAGCCGGCGCGCGCCGTAGGGTTCTCTCACGCGCCGCACACGTCACGGCATCTCCGGGGTGGCCATCGCCCCCCGGCGGTCCGGAGGGACGAGCAGAGCGGCCGTCTACCCGCACCCGTCGAGACGGAGCTCGAAACCCATGGCCAAACGCACCCCGATCGTCCTCGCCGCCACCCTGCTGGCCGCCCTGTCGGGCAGCGCCGTCGCGCAGGCGCAGTCCACCCAGCCGGTGAAGGCAAACAACGTCGTGCTGGTGCACGGCGCGTGGGCGGACGGCTCCAGCTGGAGCAAGGTCATCCCGATCCTGCAGGCCGCCGGCCTCCACGTCACCGCCGTGCAGAACCCGCTCACCTCGCTCGACGACGCAACGGCCGCGACGCGCTGGGTGCTGGCGCGGCAGGACGGGCCGACGGTGCTTGTCGGCCACTCCTGGAGCGGCACGCTGGTCAGCGAGGCCGGCACCGACCCGAAGGTGACGGCGCTCGTCTACGTCGCCGCCCGCGCGCCGGACGCCGGCGAGGATTTCGTCGCGCTGTCGGGGAAATTCGCGACCGCCCCTGTCCGCGCCGGCGTCGAGCAGCACGACGGCCTGACGACGCTGTCCGAGGACGCGTTCGTCGACGATTTCGCCAACGGCCTTCCCCGCGCCGAGGCGGAAACCCTCTACGCGGTGCAGCAGCCGACGGCCGCGGCGCTGTTCGGCGACCGCACCACGGCCGCCGCCTGGCGGACGAAGCCGAGCTACTACGCGGTGTCAAAGGACGACCGGACGATCACGCCAGACCTCGAGCGCTTCCTGGCGAAGCGGATGGGCGCCACCACCATAGAGCTCGACGCCGGCCACCTGTCGATGGTCTCCCATCCGCAGGAGATCGCCGACCTGATCCTGCAGGCGGCCGGCCGGGGGAATTGAGCAGCCCGGGTTGGCGAGACGCTGCCCGGCATGAACCGCCCCGCCGCGTCCAGCCGAACGCGACGGGGGTGCGAAGTCCCTCTCGGCATTTTTTCAGAACCCTCCGCACACGAACCGGCGAGGCTCGCACCGGCGGCGCCACATCGCGCCTTGATGTACCTTCGGCCGCGTCCGAATCGAGCCGGAGTAGTCGTCGATGAGTCTCGCATCCGTCCGTGCATTCTTGGCGGAGAGGGCGCCCGATCTCCGCGTCGTCGAGTTGCCGGGAAGCACGGCTACGGTCGCCTTGGCAGCGGCGGGGCTCGGCGTCACCACGGCGCAGATCGCCAAGACGCTGGCGCTGCGCGTCGGCGAGCGGACGCTACTGGTCGTGACGAGCGGCGACGCGCGCCTCGACAACCGCAAGGCGCGCGCCGCGTTCGGCGGCAAACCGCGCATGCTCGGCGCGGAGGAGGTGTCGGCGGCGACCGGCCACCCGGTCGGCGGCGTCTGCCCGTTCGGACTCGCGACGCCGATGCCGGTCTATTGCGACGTGTCGCTGCGGGCGTTCGCGGAGGTGCTGCCGGCCGCCGGCGCGATCAACGCCGCGGTGCGCATCGCGCCCGAGCGGATGGCGGAACTGACCGGCGCGGCGTGGGTGGACGTCTGCGTGACGCCGCCGACGGCACCGTGAAGCGCGCGGGCGCGCCACGATCCGCCTCGCGGTCGGCAAGCGGATCGCCCCATCCGCTCATCCGCGCGCCTTGTCGAGCCGCTGGCGCAAGTCGCGCAGGAACGGCAGCACGTCGGCGAACGCGGCATCCCCGAGCGGGGCTTGGACGTCGGCGAAGAGGTCGGCGACCGCGGCGATGCAGCGCTCCCGTGTGGCGCGGCCTTCCGCTGTCAGGAACACGCGCTTGGCGCGGCCGTCGTCGGGGTCGGGGGCGAGCGTGACGAGGCCGCGCGCCTCCAGTCGCTGCAGGGTGTTCGTCACGGCTCCCTTGGTGATCTGGAAGGCGCGGGCGATGTCGACCGGACTGCGGCCCTCGCCGATGCGCACCAGATGGTTGAGCAGCGTGAAGTGCGGGACCAACAGCCCGTCCGGCAGCACCTTCGCGAGACGCGACTGGGCGAGCTGATCGATGATGCCGATCTCGTTGAAGAAGGCAAAGACAACGGGATCGGAAGTGGTCACGTGGGGCTCATCCTCGTCTCGACCGGCCAACGCGGGCTTGGCGGCACCGCCGGACCATAGCCGATGCGGGCGAGCATCTGCAGTCGCCCGCCGTCGCCCGGCACGCCGAGGAGGTCGCTCAGCGCGCGCGCCTCGTCCTGCATCTCCGGGTATTCCTGCAACGCCTGGCTGACCGGGTGGGCGGCGAGGCCGGCGGCGGTGGCGGCGAGGTTGACGCGCACCCAGCCGCGGCCCGCGGCGATCTGGTCGGCGCGCGCGTTGCCTGGTGTAACGAGCCAGACATAGGCCATGCCGCTCGCCATGATCTCGCGGTACATCTCGCGGGTCTGGGCAAACGCGGTCGAGGTCGGATCGGCGGCGGTCTGGCGCGTCAAAAGCCCTGCCTTCGCCAGCAGTTCCGGCACGGCGCCGCCGATGTCGATGCCGTCCGGTGAGGCCTCGATCTCCGCTTTGCCGATGCGCAGCAGCCGAATGCTTTCGAGGTGCGTGCGCGGCGTCGCCGCCTCGATCTCGAAGGCCCGGAAGGTGAGCGCCCGCAACGCCGCGACGACGTCGTCGTCGGCGGAAGCGCCGGTGAGCTCCGGCGCGGCGGCGACGAGCGGCGCGAGTTGCTCCGCCGTGACCGGGCGCGCAACGTCGAACGGCTCCTTGTTCGAGCGCCGGGCGCGCAGGTGTGCAAACAGCGGGTCGGGCCGCGGCCCTTCGGCGGCGACAAGGGTGACGCGGGCAAGCGGGCGACCGTCGAGCCGCGGCAGCGGCTCCCCGTCCGGGAACAGCGCGGTCCGCGCTTCGAAGCCGTCGGCCGCCGCGGCCATCGCCAGGAGTTCGAGACAGCAGCCGAAGCCGATGGTGATCTGCCGGTCGAACGGATCGGTCTCGGGGAGCCGCCTGTCGAGATCGCAGGTGATGACGATGGTGTCGTCGCCGACGAGTTCGAACAGCCACGGCTGCCGGTTGTGCGGGTTCGGCGCGAGGATGGCGAGCGCCAGGGCGCGCAGGCGGGGGTCGGTCTGACCTTCGGCTGAGGTCGGCTCCCACGGCCGCAGCGCGGCACGGGGCTCGCGGGTGAGCGCGAAGGCGGACGCACCAGCCCCGAGGGCGACCAGCGCACCCCCCGCGACGGCAAAGAAGCGACGGCGGGAGAGCATGGCGACGACCTCCATAAGTTCAACGTTGAACTATATAGTTTGACGTTGAACTAGCTGTCAAGCCGCTCTCTGTTTGCGGTCTTCATTCTCGGGCGGAGGATTCGCGCCGGGTGCCCCGGCGACGCGGCCGCGGCGTCAGCCGCTCGCTTGTCCCAATCGCGCCAGCAGCGCCATCGCTGCGGCCGGGGCCTTCGGCTTGTGGCCGTTGATCATGAAGACGAGGACGTCGCGGGATGCGGCTTTCACTGCCTTTCCGGCCTTCTTGCCGCCGGCGGAAGCGTCTGCGACGGCCGGCAGGTCATCGGGGGTCCCGCCCGCCGCCCAGGTCCGGGCGCGTTGGGCCCAGCTGTCGAGCTCGGCGTTGGCGTAGCCGTTCGCCTCGCTCTCCGACGCCCGCTGCAGGCGGGCATAGACGAACGGCGCGGTGACGTCGGCGATCTGCGGGTGCTCGTCGGAGTCGGCGACGACGATCGCCACGCCGTGCTCGCGGGCGAGGGCGACGAAGTCGGGCGTGACGAAGCTCGGGTGGCGGACCTCGACGGCGTGGCGCAGCGCCTGGCCCTCGAGGTCGGCCGGCAGCAGCTTCAGGAACGCCGCGAAGTCGTCGGGGACGAAGGCCTTGGTCGGCAGGAACTGCCAGTTGATCGGGCCGAGCTTCTCCTTCAGCTCCAGCACGCCGCCGGTGAGGAAGCGCTCGACCGAGGCGGCCGACAGCGACAGGTCCTTGCGGTTGGTGGCGAAGCGCGGGCCCTTCACGGCGAAGACGAAGTCGTCGGGCGCCTCGTCGTGCCAGCGGGCGAAGCTCTCGGGCTTCTGCGAGCCGTAGTAGGTGCCGTTGATCTCGATGGCGGTCACCTGCCGGCTCGCATATTCGAGCTCGCGCGCCTGCTTCAGGCCCCTCGGATAGAAGTTGTCGCGCCAGGGCTCGAAGGTCCAGCCGCCGATGCCGACGCGGACCCTGCCCGCCGCCGCTCGCTTCGCCATGTTCGTCACTCCTCGTCCCGGCCGGCGGCAGCATCGCCAGCGAGTGCGCGATTGCGCAACCGCTGGAGCGTGGGGTGCGCTGTTCGTCCACCGGGAATGCGCGGATTGCCCACTGCGTTCGCCGCGCCGCAAAACCTTCGGAAAGTCGGAGGGGTCATACGCTTGTATACGGCCTTGATCTCCGGCCGGCGCGCCGACACTCTCGCGGTCCCCTCCCCGGCTGCCCGCCGCCTTGCCGAAGGATGACCTGCGATGACCTCCACCGGCTCCTTCGTGCGCGTCGCCGCCGACGATCTCATCCGCTTCACCGCAACCGTCCTCACGGATGCGGGCCTGCCCGCCGACGACGCGCGCACCACGGCGACGCTGATGGTCGAGGCGGACCTGCTCGGCGTCGATACCCACGGCGTGTTCCGCCTGACGCAGTATCTCGACTGGCTCGCCGCCGGGGCCATCAACAAGACGCCGGACATCCGCGTCGAGCGTCGCAAGGGCGCGGTGGCGCTCGTCGACGGCGACAACGCCATGGGCCACCTCGTGATGAAGCGCTGCGCCGAGGAGGCGATCGCGATCGCCCGCGAGTTCGGCATCGGCTGGGTCGGCTGCCACCACGGCAACCACGCCGGGGCCGCCGGCATCTACGCGATGATGCCGGTGCGGGAGGGCATGATCGGGCTCTACGGGGCCGTCGGGCCCGTGCGCCACATGGCGCCGTGGGGCGGCATCACGCCGTTCATCGGCACCAACCCGCTGGCGATCGGCGTGCCGGCGGGCGCGCGGCCGCCGATGCTGCTCGACATGGCGACGAGCACCGCCGCCTTCGGCAAGATCAAGGTGGCGGCCGACCGCGGCGAGGCGATCCCCGAGGGCTGGGCGATCGGACCGGACGGCCTGCCGCTCACCGATCCGACGAAGATGGCCGGCGCCTCGCTGCTGCCGATCGGCGGCGCCAAGGGCTACGGGCTGGCGCTGGCCATTGGTCTGATCGCCGGGACATTGAACGGCGCGGCCTTCAACGGGCCGACGTCGAGCAGCCCGAACGACCCGTCGGCGGCGTCGAACACCGGCCAGTTCATCTGCGCGATCGACCTTTCCGCCTTCGGGGATCCGGATGCGATCCGCGGCGAGGTGGACGAGGTGATCGACCAGATGAAGAGCTCGCCGCCCCGCCCGGGCTTCGAGGCGGTCCGCATCCCCGGCGAGCGCAGCCTGGCGCTGCGGGAAGCGAACCTCGCCGAGGGGGTTCCGGTGGCGGCGCCGCTGTTTGCCAAGCTCGGCAAGCTCGCCCGCGACAAGCGCGTCGCTCCGGTGGCGCCGCTGTAGCGCGAGCCGTCTGGGCTGGCCCGCCACCGCGGGTACAACGATGGGCCTCCTGAACTGCTAGTGCCCTCCCCCGCCGCCGCCCGTCTGTGACGGGCGCGTCATCAGCGGCAGGGCGAGCAGCATCGCGGCGAACAGGAAGGTGAGCAGGTAGAAGACGTCGGCAAACGCCATCACCGTCGCCTCCCGCCGGACCAGCAGGGCGAGTTGCCTGAGGGCGGCCAGATCGGCATCGGATCCGAGGTTCGAGAAGCCGCGGGTCATTTCGTCGAGGCGCTCCACGGCCGCTGCGCTCGCCCATGTCACCTGCTCGTGCAGCCGGGCGAGGTGCAGGTCGGTGCGGTTGTTGAGCACCGTGTTGATGATCGCGAGGCCGACGGCGCCGCCGAGGTTGCGGGTGAGGTTGAAGAGGCCGGAGGCGTTCTTCATCATCGCCGCCGGCAGGGTGCCCAGCGACACGTTGGAGATCGGCACCATGGCGATCATCAGCGAGCAGCCGCGCAGCACCTGAGGCAGCAGCAGCTCCCAGAAGTCCCAGTCCTTGGTCAGCCCGGAGACGAGGAAGGTGCCGAGGCCGAAGCCGGCAAAGCCGAGGCCCATCATTACGCGCGGGTCGAGCCGGGTCATCAGCCGGCCCGCGATCGGCGCGGTGAGGAACATCGCGACGCCGGTGACGAACATCGTCTCGCCGATCATCAGGGCCGAGTAGCCCCGGATGTGCGCGAGATAGAGCGGGTAGAGGTAGGTGAGGCCGTAGAGCCCGATGCCCATCACGAAGGAGAAGGCCGAGCCCGCGGCGAAGTTGCGGTTTCGGAACGCGTCGAGCCGCACCACCGGCTCGGCGGCCGTCGTCACCCGCCAGAAGAAGCCCACCGCAGAGACCACCGCGAGCGCCGTGAAGGCGACGATCAGGCCGTCATCGAACCAGTCGTTCTTGGCGCCGTCCTCGAGCACGTATTCGAGGCTGCCGAGGAAGGCGGCCATCAGCACGAGGCCGATCGCGTCGAAGCGCTTCAAGAGCGAGAAGTCCGGCTCGTCGAAGTCGACGAGGATCGCCACCGCGGCGGTGACGAGGATGCCCGGCACGACGTTGATCAGGAACAGCCAGTGCCAGGAGAACAGTTCGGTGAGATAGCCGCCGATGGTCGGGCCGATGGTCGGCGCCATCGTCGCGACAAGGCCGATCATCGGGATGACCAGGGGCTGTTTGCTGCGCGGAAAGACGGTGAAGGCGGCCGCGAAGACGGTCGGGATCATGCCGCCGCCGATGAAGCCCTGCAGCGCCCGGTAGACGATCATCTGCTCGATGGAGGTCGCCGTCGCGCACAGCACGCTCGCCGCCGTAAAGCCGCCCGCGGCGATGGTGAACAGCCAGCGCGTCGACAGCGCGCGGGACAGGAATCCCGACAGCGGGATCATCACCACCTCGGCGATGAGGTAGCTCGTCTGCACCCAGGAGATCTCGTCAGCGGAGGTAGCGAGGCCGGCCTGGATCTCCGTCAGCGAGGCCGAGACGATCTGGATGTCCAGGATCGCCATGAACATGCCGAAGACCATGCAGAGGAAGGCGATGAAGCGCCGGGTGTCGAGCGCCGGCGCCGCGGCGCCGGCGGGCGCCGGGCGAGGCGCTGGCGCCAGCGGGCGATCGACGACGGCCGTGGTCATCGGGGCTCTCGCGTCCTTTGCGCGTCAGCGCGCCGCCAGGCCCGCCGGCTTCGGCAGGGCCGCGTCCGTGCGCGTGTCGACGGTGGCGACCACCGACATGCCGGGCCGCAGCACAGCTTCCTCGTCGGCGGGCAGACGGATGCGCACGGGCACCCGCTGCACGATCTTGGTGAAGTTGCCGGTCGCGTTCTCCGGCGGCAGCAGACTGAACACCGAGCCGGACGCCGGGGCGATGCTGTCGACGACGCCCTCGAAGCTCCGGCCGGGGAAGGCGTCCACTTCCACCTCGACGCTCTGGCCCGCGTGCAACTCGCCGAGCTGCGTCTCCTTGAAGTTCGCGTCGACGTACACGCCGTCGAGCGGCACGATGGCGGCGAGCCGTGTGCCCGTCTGGACGTAGGAGCCGACCTGGACGGCGCGATTGCCGATGACGCCGTCGACAGGAGCCCGCACTTCGGTGAACGACAGTTCGCGCTCGGCCTGGGCAAGCGTCGTCTGAAGCTCGGCGAGCGTGCGCACCGCCTCCGTGCGTTGCGCACCGAGCACCGAGACGTTCGCCTGCGCCGCGGCCAGCGCCGCCTTGGCGCCTGCGATTCCGGCGATGGCGCGGTCGTGCTCGGCGATCGCGTTGTCGACGGCCTGCTGGCTCGCGAAGTGCGAGGTGGCGAGCTTCTGCTGCCGCTGCAGCACCTGGACAGTGCGGGTGAGCTCCGCCTCGGCGGACGCGACCTCGGCCTGTGACTCGTCGACGGCGGCGCCGGCGGCGACCATCTGCTGGCCGATGCGGTCGATCGTCGACTGCTGGGTCGCAACGCGATTCTCGTCCGCCTGGACGGCGAGGCGGTAGTCCCCGTCGTCGATGCGGGCAATCAGGTCGCCGGCCGCGACGCGCTGATTGGCTTCGACCGCGACGTCGGTGACGTATCCGGCCACCTTGGCGGCGAGGATGGTCGTGTCGGCGCTGACGTAGGCGTCGTCCGTCGACACCATGAAGCGCCCCACGGTCCACCAGTGCCAGCCTTCGTAGCCTCCGCCCGCGACGGCTGCGAGGGCGAGGACGGCGAGCACGAGCTTGCGGATGCGGCGCTTGCGGACCGGCCGCAGCGGCGGCATCGACGGGCTGCTCGCAGGGGTGGTCAGGGGGCTGCCCTGGCGCGCAGTGGCGAGATCGCCCCGCCCCGGCACGCGATCGACGGCGCCTTGCGACGAAACGGCGGCAGCAGTCGCCGACGCGTCCGCGACCGCGGTGGAGAATGCGCCGGGTTCGATGCGCTCGGTCATGTGTTGCTCCGGCATTGATGGTCCGGTGGCCTGCACGTGCGTGCCGTCCACCCTCGGGCCCGGCGGCGGCAGCGCTTGACTAAACCGTTTAGTCACTGGCCACCATCGTGCATTGACTAAACGGTTTAGTCAATGCATGTTCCGTGACATGGTTCCCTCGCTCGGGCAGCCCGCGGTGACGAACTCCCTCTGGTCCGGCGGCCGGGCGTCCCGCACACTGCGGCCGCGCGAGGACGCGAGTCGCGGCCGGGGCCGGCCACCCCGCGGGAGTTGAGCCGTTCCGCTGCCGCCGAAATAGGATCACGAGACGTGACAGTGACCGAAGCGGCCGTCGACAGATCCGTGGAAGGACGCGACGACCGCGCCAAGCGCCGCGCGATCCTGGAGGGCGCCCGTCAGGTGTTCCGCGCCAACGGCTTCGACGGCGCCAGCATGGGCGAGATCGCCAAGGCCGCCGGGGTGTCGAAGGCGACCCTGTACGTCTACTTCGACAGCAAGGTGTCGCTGTTCGAGGTGCTGGTCGAGACTGATCGCCATGAGACGGCGGAGCGCCTCTTCACCCTCGACGAGACGGACCCGGACGTGCGCAGCGTCCTCTACCGTCTCGCGCTGTCCTTCCAGCAGACGATGACGCGCCCCGAGCACATCTCGATGATCCGTATGGTGATCGGCGCGGCGGAAAAATTCCCGACCGTGGGTAAGCGCTTCTTCCTCGCCGGGCCGGAGCACGGCAACCGGCGGCTCGCCGCCTATCTCGCCGCACAGGTGGCGGCAGGCCGGCTCGTCATCGCCGACGTCGACCGCGCCGCCTGGCAATTCCTCAACCTCGCGCACGGCCGGTGCGCGAAGGCGCTGCTGTTCTCCGCCAGCGACGCGCCGAACGAGGCCGAGTTCGCCGCCGTCGCCAAGAGCGCCGTCGAGGTGTTCTTCGCCGCCTACGGCCCGCGGGAGGCGTGAGCAGGACCCTGATGCGGACGCGGAGCAAAGCAGAGCGACCCGGGGCGAGACTGTCCGACCGCGAAACACCCTCCCGCCATCGCCGGAGAGTCAGCCTCGCAAGTACCGCCGCAGCACATTCTCCGTGACCTTCTCCACCATCGGGTCGCGGCGGAGGAGGCCCGCGACCCATTCGCAGCTGCCGGCGTGGAAGACCTCGCCACGCCCCCGTGGAAACGTCACGATCATGCCGGCGCCACGCTTGACCTTTTCCAGCGCCGTGGCGTCGTCGCGGCCGACCAGCACCTCGGCGCAGAAGCGGCCGTCCTCGTCGGAGAGGAAGCGGCCTTCGGCCGGCAGGTCGGGGCTCTCCTCGACCAGCGACGACAGGCCGAGGGCGAGGATGGTGAGGCCGTCCGGCGTGCCCTCGGCGCCAGTCGGCTCCGGCAGGCCGCCGCGGATGACGTAGTCGAGGCCGTCGACCTCGTAGCCGAAGACGTGGCCGGCCTCGCCGAGGACGTCGCCGTAGAAGAGGCCCGTGCCGCCAAAGGCCCAATGGTCTGGTCGGTAGACCGGAAAGCCGCGCACGCCGCGCGGGGCGCAGCCGCCCCAGCCGGCGTAGAGGCCGCGGGTGGCGTTCAGCCCGAAAGTGGCCGCCCCCGGCCGGCCGACCTCCGCCGCTTCCCACGAGGTGGTGGTGCGGGACGGGTCGGCGCTGCGGAACACCGGGTCCTCGGCGCGGGCGCGGTACTTGTAGCAGACCTGCCGGCGGCCGCCGTCCTCCAGCCGCGTCTGCCACATGAAGTTGCCGGCGAAGCGGGCGATGCGGCCGCCGGCCTCGACATAGGCGTCGACGGCGTCGCGCATCTCCCAGGTCCAATACTCGTCGTGGCCGACCATGACGACGCAGTCGTAGCCGGCCAGCAGCTCGGGCTCGAAATGGAGTTCGTGCTGTGTGGCGAGGTCGATCTCGAAGCCCGCCCGCTCGGCCCAGCGGAAGAAGTGGCCGTCGTAGGACGCCCAGCCGGCGGAGGCGTATTTCTTGCTGTGGCCGGTGGCGTAGGCCCACTCCATGTGCGGATAGCGCGGCACGGTGGCGGGCGGCATCGTCACCGTCAGCGGCACCCGCGGCGCCTCGGGCGGCAGCACGACGAAGCCGCGTGCCCACGGCCGCTCCAGGCTGACGGCGGGGGCGAACTGGTCGCGGTTCGCACCCGTGATGCCCTGGTAGTGGTTGGAGCCGCCCCAGGTGTTGTAGGCGGTCCACGAGCCGGTGGCGGCGATCTGCAGGATCCGCCCCGGCCGTCGGCCCGGCGGCGGGCGGACGACGATCAGGTGGTGGCAGACGATCGGCGCGCCGTCGTAGCCCTCCGCGGTAAGGGTCAGTCGGTAGGCGCCGGAGGGCCAATCGGCGGGAATGGCGAAGGCGTGGCTCGCCTGCCAGCCGCAGCCGGTGACGGAACACTGGTCGGGCGTCTCCTGCCAGCGGGCGCCCTCCCCTGTCAGCGACAGCATCGGCGTCTCGGCGGCGCTGTCGCGCACGACCTCGAGGCGCCAGCGCGGCGCGGTCGCGGAGATGAACAGCGTGACGGTGTCGCCGGGCCGATAGGAGAAGCGGTCGGAGTAGCACCAGATCTCGCCGCGGGCGCCGTCCATGCCGGGCCACTCATACCAGTGGCCGAACACCGCCTCGTGCCGTTGCTGGACGGTGAGGCCGAAGTCGGGGAACGGCGAGAGAGCGGCGGTCATGGCAGCTTGTCCAGTCGACGCGGCGGCTTGGCGGGCGGCTCGGCGACGCCCTGGCGGCTTGCGGCCGACTCGCTCCGCACCCCGATCCTACCGCCGCCTCGGGTCGGGAAGCGACAGCGTGGCCAACTCACTCCGGAGGATCCGCTACTGCCCGCGCCGGCACACCGCCGACCTTGCCCCGCCCACTGCCGTTCCCCACATCGGCAAGGCGGCGGCGCGTCGACGCCGGGGCCGCGAGCCGACGAGGAAGCCGATGATCCCGTTCTCCGTTCTCGATCTATCGCCGATCCCGCAGGGCTCGACGGCATCCGACTCGTTCCGCAACACCCTCGACCTCGCCCGCCACGCGGAAGCCTGGGGCTACAATCGCTACTGGCTCGCCGAGCACCACAACATGCCGGGCATCGCGAGCGCCGCGACGGCTGTCGTCATCGGCTACGTCGCCGGCGGCACGAAGACCATCCGCGTCGGCTCGGGCGGCATCATGCTGCCGAACCACGCGCCGCTCGTCATTGCCGAGCAGTTCGGCACGCTCGAATCCCTCTATCCCGGCCGCATCGACCTCGGGCTCGGCCGCGCGCCGGGCACCGACCAGCGCACCGCCCATGCGCTGCGCCGCAACCTCGCCTCGAGCGGCGACACCTTCCCGCAGGACGTGCTCGAGCTGCAGGCCCTCCTCGGCCCCGTACAGCCCGGCCAGGTGGTGCGCGCGGTGCCGGGCGCCGGCACCAACGTGCCGCTGTGGCTGCTCGGCTCGAGCCTGTTCAGCGCCCAGCTCGCCGCCATGCTCGGCCTGCCGTTCGCCTTCGCCTCGCACTTCGCACCCGAGATGATGATGCAGGCGGCGGAGATCTACCGCACGCGGTTCGAGCCGTCGGCGCAGCTGCAGCGGCCGCACGTGATGCTCGGCATCAATGTCGTCGCGGCGGAGACGGACGGCGAGGCGCGGCGGATCTTCACCTCGGCGCAGCAGCAGTTCGTCAACCTGCGCCGCGGGACGCCCGGCCAGTTGCCGCCGCCGATCGACGACATCGACGACTATGCCTCGCCGATGGAGCGGGCCGGCATCGACCAGGCCCTCGCCTGCGCGGTCGTCGGCGCGCCCGAGACGGTGCGGCGCGGGCTTTCTGCGTTCATCGAGCGCACGGGCGCCGACGAGCTCATCGTCGCCGGCCACATCTACGACCACGCCGCACGGCTGCGCTCCTACGAGATCACGGCGGACGTGCACCGGCAGCTCGCGGCGGCTCCCGCCAAGGCGTCGGCGGCCTGACGCTTCGCGGGGGCTGAGACCCGGCGGGCTCGGAACTCTGCGGGCCGCTCTTTCGCCACCGCAGGCCAGGAACCTGACGCACAGGCGCACCGTGACGCCGGCCTCGGCGGCATCACGATCACTACTGCACTTCATCGTCGCGAATAATTTCCGCCGCGTCCCTCCCCACACTACGGTCCTGTCAGACAAGAGTCGCCCGCACGGGTGACCGGGGAGAGGCGCGCCTGCGCCGGATCGCGGCAGCGCGACGCCGGGCCGCAACAACAAGGGAAGAAGCGACATGACGGCTGGGACCGCACCGCGCCGGCAACTGGATTCGAGCATCAGGAGCCGCAGCGAAGTGCGCGACGCCATGCGCATCGACTGGGACGTGCCGATCACGGCCAAGGACGGCCTGGTGATGCGCGCCGACGTGTTCCGCCCCGAGGCCGAGGGCCGCTACCCGGTGATCCTCACCTACGGCCCCTACGCCAAGGGCCTGTCCTTCCAGGAAGGCTATCCGAGCGCCTGGCAGCGGATGGTGCAACTGCATCCGAACGTCGCCGCCGGCTCTTCCAACAAGTACCAGGCGTGGGAAGTCGTCGATCCGGAGAAGTGGGTGCCGGAGGGCTATGTCTGCGTGCGCGTCGACGGGCGCGGCTGCGGCACCACGCCGGGCGTCGTCGATCCCTATTCGCCGGACGAGCAGAGCGATTTCGTCACCGCCATCGAATGGGCGGGTGAGCAGCCGTGGAGCAACGGCAAGGTCGGATTGAACGGCATCTCCTATTTCGCCACCAACCAGTGGCACGTCGTCAAGCACAAGCCGAAGCACTTGGCGGCGATGTGCATCTGGGAGGGGGCGGCCGACTTCTTCCGCGACATGACGCACCACGGCGGCATCCTGTCGACGTTCTGGAAGAACTGGTACGACATGCAGGTCAAGACGGTGCAGTTCGGCGCCGGCGAGCGCGGCAAGCGCAGCCCGGTGCATGGGCAGCTCGTCTGCGGGCCGGAGCTCCTGACCGACGATGAGCTGACGGCCAACCGCGTCGATTTCGGCGGCGAGATCATGGGCCACCCCCTCGACGGGCCCTACTATCGCGAGCGCAGCATCGACTTCGAGAAGACCGACGTGCCGTTCTTCTCCGCCGGCAACTGGGGCGGCCACGGGCTGCACCTGCGCGGCAACGTCGAGGGCTTCGTGCGCGCCGCCACGACGCAGAAGTGGCTCGAAATTCACGGCATCGAGCACTGGACGCACTTCTACACCGACTATGGCCGCAAGTTGCAGCTGCGCTTCTTCGACCACTTCCTGAAGGGCGAGGACAACGGCTGGGACCGCGAGCCGCGGGTGCGCCTGCAGGTCCGCCACGTCGACGGCACATTCGTCGAGCGCGGCGAGAGCGAGTGGCCGCTCGCCCGCACAGACTGGACGACGCTGCACCTGACGCCGGACGGCGCGCTCACGAAGGACGGCGGCGGGGCCGACGGCGCGGTGACGTTCGACGCGCTCGGCGAGGGCGTCACCTTCCTGACGGCGCCGCTGGCCGAGGAAACAGAGATCACCGGCCCATCGGCCGTGAAGCTCACCATCTCGTCCTCGACGACGGACGCCGACCTCTTCGTCGTGCTGCGCGTGTTCTCGCCGGACCTGGATGAAGTGGTGTTCCAGGGCGCCATCGACCCGCACACGCCGGTCGGCCAGGGCTGGCTGCGCGCCTCGCACCGCAAGCTCGACCCGGCGCTGTCCGAGCCCTACCGCCCCTACCACACCCATGACGAGAAGCAGCCGCTGACGTCCGGTGTTCCGGTGGAGTGCGACGTCGAAATCTGGCCGACCTGCCTCGTCATCCCGGCCGGCTACCGCATCGGCCTCACCGTGCGCGGCAAGGACTACGAGTACAACGGCAAGAGCGGCGGCCGGCTGTCGAACTTCAAGAACGAGTTGCTCGGCTGCGGCCCGTTCCTGCACGACGACCCGGAGGATCGGCCGGTCGAGATCTTCGGCGGCAGCACCACGATCCACTTCGGCGCGGGTCGGTCCCCGTCGCTGCTGCTGCCGGTCATCCCAAAGACATAGCGCCCTGTTCGGGCGGCGGCGAGAGGCCGCCCGCATCAGCTTCCGTACTGCGAGGGATCGGCTCTTATAATTTGATGCGCTGCCCCCCCGTTGTACGCTCGTATGAACTGGTCGATGCGTGCGCTGCGCCCGGTGTGCTGTCCGGGTCGCCACCTCCGCCCACCAAGCCTGGCGACGCTGCATGAAGATCAAGAACTTCCGCCTCCTGTCGCACGACCTGCTCGCCGGCCACGGCGGCATGGGAGAGGGCCTGTCGATCTCGATCGCCCGCGACGGACGCCGCATCCTGTGGTGCGCCCACGAGAGCGCGCCGAAGAACTTCACCGGCGTCGACGTTACCGATCCGCGCAAGCCGAAGGTGGTGGTGCAGACCGAGCTGCCGCACGGCGCGATGCGCTCGAACTCGCTCGAGTGCTCCGGCAACATCCTGGCCGTCGCCTACCAGTGCACGAAGGTCGGCATGACGCCGGCGGGCTTCGAGCTGTTCGACGTCTCGGTGCCGGAGACGCCGAAGTCGATCGGCTTCTTCGACGCGTCCGGACCGCATTCGCGCGGCGTCCACCAGCTGTGGTTCTGCGACGGCGAAACCGTCCACATGGCGGCCGGATCGGGCGACTTCGTGCCGACCCATCCGCTCGACGACCAGTTCTACCGGATCATCGACGTGCGCAATCCGTCGAAGCCGGAGGAGGTCGGCCGCTGGTGGCTGCCGGGGACGCACGAGGGCGACGACGCCCCTCCCCCGGTCCGCCACGACCCGGCCTGGGACGGCGGCTTCCGCGCCCACAACACCAACGTCTACGCCCGCCGGCCGGACCGCTGCTATCTCGGCTACCTCGACGCCGGCATGTTCGTGCTCGACATCGCCGACAAGGCGAACCCGAAGCCGCTCTGCCAGTGGGACAACTCGCCCCCCTACAAGGGCTTCACCCACACGGTGCTGCCGCTGTTCGACCGCAACCTCCTCGTCGTCACGGATGAGTCGATCCACGACGAAGCGGCGGACTGGCCGAAGCTGATCTGGATCGTCGACTACCGCGACGAGACGCGCCCGGTGCCGATCGCCACCTGCCCGACGCCGACGCGCGAGCAGTACGGGCCGATGCGGGGCCGATACGGCGCCCACAATCTCCATGAGAACGTGCCGGTGCCGACGGCCTGGAACTCCGAGGACTTCGTCGTCGGCTCGTTCTTCGGCGGCGGCCTGCGCGCCTACGACATCCGCAATCCCTACGCGCCGGTGGAGGTCGCGCACTTCGCGCCGCCCGCCGAGCCAAACGCGCCGACCGGCGCCTGCCAGCTCAACGACGTGTTCATCGACGAGCGCGGCATCGTCTACACCGTCGACCGCCACGTCGGCGGCCTCTACGTGCTCGAGATGGACTTCTAGACACCCGTCCCGAAGAAGAGCGGGCAAAGAATACCGCTCCATCGGAAGACCGGCACAAAAGAACATTCGGAGGAGACGACCATGGCTGGAAGGACGCGCACCGACCCGTAGCGACGCACGTGACGGCCCGGCGGTCGGTGTCGGCCGCCCTTCAGCAACGGCGTGCACGGCGTGTCGGGATGTCCCGGCCTGACGTCGTTGGTTTCGAGGACGCCCCCTGCGTCCGGCGATGCGTATGTTCCGACCTATGGGTTCATGACAATGCTGCAGGCGATCTACGACGGACTGATGTCCGTCCTGACGGTCCAGTCCATCCTGTTCATGGCGATCGGCGCCCTCTACGGGCTGATCATCGGCTTCCTGCCGGGCCTCGGCGGCATCGTCGCGATGGCGCTGCTCTTGCCGTTCACCTACGGCTACGAGCCGACCGCCGTGCTGTCGCTGCTGCTCGGCGCCCACATCGGCACGATCTGGGGCGGCACCGTCACCGCGATCCTCTTCCGCGTCCCCGGCTCCGGAAAGAACCTCGCGTCCGTCTTCGACGGCTACCCGATGGCGCAGAACGGCGAGGCGACGCGGGCGCTCTCGGCCTCCGCCGTCGCCTCGCTGATGGGCGGCATCATCGGCGCGATCTTCCTCGCCATCTCCATCCCGTTCGTGCGGCCGGTGATCTTCGCGCTCGGCCCGAGCGAATACCTGATGATGGCGCTGTGGGGCCTGACCATCATCGCCTCGTTCAGCGACGGTTCGGTCATCAAGGGCATGATCGCCGCGGCCTTCGGCATCCTGTTCGCCTTCGTTGGCATGGATCCGGTGACGGCGACGCCACGCTACACCTTCGGCTTCGACGGTCTGCTCGACGGTTTCTCCTTCCCCGTCGCGATGATCGGCATGTTCGCCATCCCTGAGATGCTGAAGCTCTTCGTCGAGCAGAAGTCGATTACCACGAGCGGCGTCGCCGACAAGCCGGGCATGGTCTGGCAGGGCGTCAAGGACGTGTTCATCCACTGGGGGCTGCTGATCCGCTCGAGCGCGCTCGGCGTGTGGATCGGCGTGCTGCCCGGCATCGGCGCCAATGTCGGCGGCATCGCCGCCTACGCGCAGGCGGTGCAGACTTCGAAAACCCCGGAGAAATTCGGCAAGGGCACCGTCGAGGGCGTCATCGCGCCGGACGCGACCCTCGGCGCCAACGAGGGCGGCGGCCTGCTGCCGACGCTGGCGTTCGGCATTCCCGGCGGCGAGGCGATGGCGATCCTGCTCGTCGCGTTCATCAGCCTCGGCATCACGCCGGGTCCAACGATGCTGACCGAACACCTCGACGTCGTCTTCGGCCTCGTCTGGATCATCATCCTGGCGAACCTGCTGATCACCATCGTCGGCCTGGCGATCTCCCCCTACCTGTCGAAGCTGACGCGGCTTGATCCGAACTTCATCATCCCGATCGTGCTGATCATCTGCTTCGTCGCCGCCTATGCCACCGAGAACCGCATGGAGGACGTCGTCGTCGCGGCGGGATTCGGCATCCTCGGGTACTTCATGGAGAAGTATAAGTATTCGCGAGCGACCTTTGTCATCGGCATGGTGCTGGCGACCATGATCGAGCGAAACCTGCACCTCTCGCTGACGCTCTACGGTGAGTGGTTCCTGTTCACGCGGCCGATCACCACGATCATGTTCCTGCTGATTGTCTTCACGACAGCGTGGCCCTTCATCAAGAAATGGCGGAAGCGGTCGCGACCCGCCGTCACCACGCGCTGAACCTGGGCGAAGGAGCTTCACCGATGACCCGTCGCCTGCAAGAAAACCTCATCGTCCTGATGCTGCTCGCAGTGCTCTGCGCCGTGATCTGGGTCAGCTTCGACTATGGCGAGCGCGCCCGCATGGTGCCGGTGCCAATCGCCGTGATCGGCATCCTGTTCCTGCTGCTGCAACTCTACTGGCAGAACACGCGGCCGGCCGACGACCTCAACATCGACGTGTTCGAGTTTCTCACCGGCCGCAAGGAGGACACGGTCGAGGACCTCGTCGAGTCCGGCAAGGGACCGAAGGCGCCGTTGTCGGCCGCCACCGCCCGCCGGCGCGAGTATATCGGTCTCGGGCTGATCGTCCTCATCACCGCACTCAGCATGGTGCTCGGCGCGATACCGATGTCGATTATCTTCGGCCTGCTCTATTTCCGTGTCTTCGCCAAGTACAGCATCCTCAACACGCTCCTGCTGACGGCCGCGACGACGCTGTCCGTCTACCTTCTGTTCGACTACGCGCTCGGCGTGCAGCTCGACCGGACGATGTTCGGCTACGGCCTGCTGTACTACCTCGACCTGCAATGAAAACGTCGCCGCATCAGAGCGGCGCAACTGGGAGGAAACGAGAATGAAGACGATGCTTGGAGCGCTCGCCGTGGGCTCGGCCCTCGCACTGACGGCGGCGATGCCGTCGGCGATGGCGCAGGGCTTCTACGAAGGCAAAACCGTCACGGTGATCATGCCGCACTCGCCCTCGGGCGGCCAGGGCCAGTACGGCCGCATGATCCAGCCGTTCCTCGAGAAGCATCTGAAGGCGAAGGAAGTCCGCCTCGAGTTCCATCCCGGCGCCGGCAGCCTGCTCGGCACCAACCTGATCTGGAAGGCCCGCCCGGACGGCCGCACCATCGGCTTCGTCGTCGCCGCCGCGCCTGCGATGGCACAGCTCGCCGAGAGCCCCGGCGTGCAGTTCAAGTTCGGCGAGTTCACCTTCCTCGGCAACGCCAACAAGGAGCCGAAGGGCGTCTGGGTCGGCAAGGAGTCGAAATTCCAGGCGGCCAAGGACCTCGTCGAATCCAAGGTCGAGTTCCGCTCCGCCTCGCAGGGCACCGACGACGACTTCTACGCGCTCAACGTCATCGCCAAGACGCTCAACTTCCCGATCAAGATCATCTCCGGCTACGAAGGTGAAGCCGACGTCGTGCTGGCGACGATCAAGGACGACAGCGACGGCTTCATGTCGTCCTACACCAACCAGCGCGCCTCGATGGAAGCGGGCGACCTCAAGTCGCTGCTGCTGAACTCGCCCGAGCGGTCGCCGCAGCTGCCCGACACGCCGACGGTCCTGGAGATCGTGCCGGCGGGGACGGACACCACGGCGCTGCGCACCATCATGAACGTCCAGATGATGGGCCGCGCCTTCATCGGCCCGCCCGGCATGGACCCGGAAGCGGTGAAGGAGATGCGCGCCGGCATCGCCGCGGCGCTCGCCGATCCGGAACTGCTCGAGGTGGCGAAGGCGCAGCAGAAGCCGATCATCTTCGTCTCCGGCGAGGACGATCAGGTGATCGCCAAGCAGATCGAGGAAGGCGGCACGGCGCTGACGCCGATCCTCAAGGAAGCGGTCGCCGCGATCAAGTGATGTGGCACGGCGGCCCGGAGCTCGCCGGGCCGCCGCACGCCTTGCCATGGCTTGTTAAGAGCGTCGGGAGGGCAGCCCGCCCTACTCCGCCGCCTCCGCGACGACGTCGAGCCAGACGCGGTTGACGCGGGCGGACTCGTCCGCCAGCACCTCCAGGAACGCTTGCGCGGCCGGCGACATCGGCCTCCGGAGCGGCTCGACCAGCACGAGGTCGAGCCACAGGGGCGGCTCCGCGAGCGGCGCGAGCGACAGCCGCGTCCCCCCGATGTCGGGCGCCGTCAGCACGCCCGGCAGCACCGCCACCCAGTCGGTCCGCTCGACGAAATCGAGCGTCGCGAGCATCGCGTCGAGCTCGAGCACCTGCACGATCTCGGCCCCGCAGGCGGCGAAATAGGCGTCGAGCGAGCGGCGGCGGGCGTTGGCGACACCCGGCACTACCACCTTCAGCGGGCCGAGTTCGGCGAGCCGCACCGGGGCGAGGTGTTTCAACCGGTCGGACCCGGCGCGCATGGCGAGCGTTTCCGGCGTGCGCAGCAGCAGCCGACCGCGCAGGCCGACGGTGCTCTCCAGCGCCGGCACGACGGCGAAGTCGAGCTCGCCCGCCATCACCCGCTCGGCCAGCACGCGGCTGTAGGCCTCGAAGGGGTGCACCGAGACGTTCGGGTGCTCTTCCATGAAGCGCACCAGCGCCGGCGCCAGGATGCAGCGCGTCATCGACGGCATCAGCCCGACCCTCACCGTCCCCTCGAGGCCGCGGCCGTGCTGGCGCAGTTCCCGGTCGGCGGCGATGTAGCGGCGCAGCACGTCGATCGAGGAGCGGTAGAAGCGATCGCCGGCCGGGGTCGGCACCACGGTGTTGGCGCCGCGCTCGAACAGCCGCACGCCGTAGCGGCTCTCGAGCTTGCGCACGTGCTGCGACACGCCCGACTGCGTCGCGTGCTCGCGCTCCGCCGCCCGCGTGAACGAGCGCTCCTCGTAGACCGCGACGAACAGGCGGATGTCCTGCAGGCTGGCGTCGGCGCGCAGCGTCACGCTGGCCTCCTCGCTATTAGGAAATCATCTCGGAAGCATAAACACTCATCATTTCCGTGATAGCGTGGGCGCTCGCTACAGTCGACCATGATGATGCATCAGCGGCCGGGGAACGACAGGAGAGGACGATGACGGAACGCCATGTCGACCTCGGCTCGGAGGGCGGGATGCGCGAGTTCCGGACCGCGCTCGGCCGTTTCACCACCGGCGTCACGGTGATCACGACGCTCGACGCGGCGGGCAACCCTGCCGGCTTCACGGCGAACTCGTTCTCCGCGCTGTCGCTCGCGCCGCCGCTGGTGCTGTGGAGCATGCAGCGCCACCTGCCGTCGCTGAAGACGTTCCGCGTCGGGGCGAAGTATGCGGTCAACGTGCTGGCCGGCGACCAGAGCGATCTCGCCATGCGGTTCGCCCGGCCGGCTCCCGACAAGTTCGCCGGCCTTCCCTACGAGATCGGCCGCGGCGGCTGCCCGGTGTTCGATGGCTGCCTCGCCCGCTTCGAGGGCCACATCCAGCAATCCGTCGACGGCGGCGACCACGTCATCCTGGTCGGCCTCGTCGAATGGGCGGCGCACCGCGACGGTCCGCCGCTGCTGTTCTCGCACGGCCGGCTATGCGTCGCCGACGCGCTGGCCGCCGCCGCCTGACCGACCGCCCGCTTCGCCGCATCCACGCCCACAGCCCCAGCAAACCGAGGAATCTCCGTGCCAGGTCCCCTTCAGCTCGGCTTCTTCACGATGCCGATCCATCCGCTCGGCCGGCCGCTCGGCGAGACGCTGCGCGAGGACCGCGAACTGGCGCTGATCGCCGACCGCCTGGGCTTCGTCGAAGGCTACTTCGGCGAGCACATCACCGACGCCGCCGAGACGATCACCTCCTGCCTGATGTTCATCGCCTGGGTGCTGGAGGAGACGAAGACCATCCGCCTCGGCACAGGCACGATCAACATCCCGAACCGCCACCCCGCCACCGTCGCCGCCGAAGTGGCGATGGTCGACCACATGGCGAACGGCCGGCTGATCTTCGGCATCAGCCCCGGCGGCCTGCTGTCGGACGCCGAGCTCTACGGCAACCTCGACAAGGACCGCACGGCGATGTTCGTCGAGGGGATCGACATGATCCTCGCCATCTGGGCGGGCGAGGCTCCCTACAATCTCGAGGGCAAGTACTGGAGCGTCTCCACCGCCCGCACGGTGATCCCGGAGCTCGGGCAGGGGTCGATCCACAAGCCGCTGCAGCGCCCGCACCCGCCGATCGTCGTCACCGCCGTCGCCCCCTTCTCGAAGGGCGTCACCGAGGCGGCGGCACGCGGCTGGGATCCGATCTCGGCGAACTTCCTGCTGCCGCAGTGGGTGAAGACGCACTGGCCGAAATATGTCGAGGGGTGCGTCAACGGCGGCCGCCCGGCCGACCCGGCGAACTGGCGGGTCGCGAAGAGCATTTTCGTGGCCGACGACCTCGCCACCGCCAAGCGCTATGCCACCGACCCGTCCGGCCCGTATTTCTCCTACTACCGCTCGCTCGCCCACAAGCTCGTCAAGAACGGCCGGGCCAACCTGTTCAAGGCCGACCAGTCCGCCCCGGATTCGTCGGTTACGCCCGAGAGCGTCGTCGATCAGCTCGTCATCTGGGGCACGCCCGACAAGGTGGCCGACGATCTGATGGCCTTCCGCGAGCAGGTCGGCGATTTCGGCACCCTGCTTTACGCCGGCCACGACTGGGCCGACCGTGGGCTCGCCATCCGCTCGATGGAGCTCCTGGCCGAGCGCGTCGTGCCCACCGTCAACGCCGCCGCCGCACCGCGGGCCGCCGTCGCGTGAGCGGGCTCGCGGGGAACGGATTGGCAGGCGCAGGGCCTGCAGCGAACGGCCTTGCGATGCCGCGCCGGCTCGTCGACATCGGTGACCGCTATCTCGGCGTGATCGACGCGGGGCCGCGCGAGGCTGCCGTCGTGACGCTCCTGCACGCGCTCGGGGCGAACGCCGACCTGTGGCAGGGCGAGGTGGCGGCGCTGGCGACGCACCACCGCGTTCTTGCGATCGACACGCGCGGCCACGGCGTGAGCGACACCGTGCCGGCGCCGAACGGCTTCGACGATCTCGTCGGCGACGTCGTGGCGGTGTGGGACGCGCTCGGCGTGTCGCGCTCGGCCGTCGTCGGCCTGTCGCTCGGCGGCATGACCGCCTTCGGCCTGGCGCTCGCCCACCCCGATCGCGTCACAGCCATCGTCGCCGCCGACTGCCGCGCCGACGCGCCCGAGCCGTTCCGCAAGATGTGGGCGGACCGGCGGGCGATGCTGGACTCCGGCGGCATGGCCGCCGTCGCCGACGGCACGCTGGGGAGCTGGCTCACCGCCGCGTCGCGTGCCGGGCGCCCCGACCTCGTCGCCGCGGCGCGCGGCATGATCGAGTCCACCCCGCCGGAGGGCTACCGGATCGCCACGCGGCTGATCGAGGGGCTCGACTACAAGCGCCGCCTGCCGGAGCTGACGGTGCCGTGCCTGCTCGTCGTCGGCGCCGAGGACGGTATCCATCCGCCCGAAATGGCCGCGATGGCGGCGCTCGTTCCCGGCGGGCGCCTCGTGACGATCACGGGCGCGGCGCACCTCGCCAATCTCGAGCAACCGGAGGCGTTCCGTGCGGCGGTCGACAGTTTCCTGTCCGGCCGCGATGCTGCGGGCCCCGTCGCAGCAAGACTGATGCAATGACCGAGCGCTACCGCATCCACGATCCCGCCGCCCTCGACGAGGTGCGGCGGCGCATCCACGACGACATCGCCGCCGGCCCCCGCGGCTCAGTGCCGGCGATCTTCCACCTGCTGCTCGAGGCGCCCGCCGTCGCCGGCGCGGCGCAGAAGCTCGGCGCGGAGCTGCGCTACCGCACGAGCCTCGGGCCGATGCTCTCCGAGCTCGCCATCCTCGTCACCGCCCGCCACTGGGGCGCCGACTACGAATGGGCGATCCACGCCCCCGAGGCGGCGAAGGCCGGCCTGCCGGACGACGTCATCGCGGCGGTCTCCGCCAAGCGCCGCCCCGAGAGCGACGACGCCGACGTGCTGCTCGTGCACGATGTCGCCCGCGCCCTGCTCGACGACCACGACGTGCCCGACGCGCTCTACGCGGCGGCGCTGGAACGGTTCGGTCGGCAGACACTGGTCGAGCTCATCGCCGTCATCGGCTACTACTCGATGCTCGCCATCGCCATCCGCTGCTTCCGCCTGCCCGGCCACGAGCCGGTGCCGCCGGCGAAGCGCTGAACCCGGCAACAACGGCGGGCCGCGACGCGCCGCCCGCGAGGGAGTGAGACTGCATGGACGTCGGCGTCGTCGGGCTCGGCATCATGGGTGGCTCGATCGCCCGCAACCTCTTGGAGCGCGGCCACGCCGTCTCCGGCGTCGACCTCGACCCGGCGCGTCGCGAGGCGTTCGCCGCGGCCGGTGGACGGCTCGTCACGGCCGCCGCCGACCTCATAGGGTCGTGCCCGGTGATCCTGACGAGCCTGCCGTCCGAGGCGGCGCTCGCGGCGGTCGCCTCGCAGCTCGCGGCGGCGATCGAAAAGGCCGGCGCGAAGCCCGTCGTCTGCGAGCTCAGCACGATGCCGGTGGAGACGAAGCAGGCAGCGCGCCGGCAGCTCGAGGCGGCCGGCGCCGTCGTGCTCGACTGCCCGCTGTCCGGCACCGGCGCGCAGGCGGTGACGCGCGACCTCGTCGTCTACGCGAGCGGGGACCGTGCGGGCTTCGAGGCGGCCGAGCCGGCGCTGAAGGACTTCGCCCGCCGCGTCGTGCACGTCGGCGCGTTCGGCAACGGCACGCGCATGAAGCTCGTCGCGAACCTCCTCGTCGCCATCCACAACGTCGCCACCGCCGAGGCGATGGCGCTCGCCGAGAGCTGCGGGCTGTCGCTCAACGACGTCATCGACGTCGTCTCCGACGGCGCCGGCGGCTCACGCATCTTCTCGCTGCGCGCACCGCTGATGGCCGAGACGCGCTACACCCCGGCGACGATGAAGCTCGACGTGTGGATGAAGGACATGAAGGTGATCGGCGACCTCCTGCGCGACGGCAAGGTCGACGCGCCGCTGTTCGCCGCCAGCCTGCCGGTCTACGAGGCGGCGATCGAGAAGTGCGGCGGCGACCAGGACACCGCCGCCGTCTTCGAGGTGCTGCGCCCCGGCGCCCGCTGAGCAACGACTTGAATCTTCGGAGGAAACAATGACCACAGTCGGCATCGCCGGGCTCGGCCGCATGGGTAGCGCGATCGGCCTCCATCTCATCGACCAGGGCCACACCGTCGTGGTGTGGAACCGCTCTGTCGCCAAGGCAGCACCCCTTGAGGAAGCCGGCGCCAAGGTGGCGACGAGCCCGAAGGCGCTCGCCGAGGCGTCGGACATCGTCATCACCTCGCTGACGGACGATGCCGCCGCGACCGAGTGCTTCCACCGCGCCGACGGTCTGCTCGCCGGCGCCTCGGCAAAGACGCTGTTCGTCGAGACGACGACGACGAGCCCCGACACGGCCCGCACGCTGGCCGCCGCCGTGGCGAAGACCGGCGCTGCGATGCTCGACTGCCCCGTGCAGGGCTCCGCCGACGCTGCCCGCAAGGGGCAGCTGCTGGCGATGGTCGGCGGCGACGCGGCAGTCCTGGAAAAGGCGCGGCCGGTGATCGAGGCGTTCAGCCGCAAGCTCTTCCATCTCGGCCCGGTCGGCTCGTCGGCGGCGCTGAAGCTCGCCGTCAACACCGGCATCGCCACTTATGCCGCCTTCCTGTCGGAGGCAACGCGGCTCTGCGCGCTCGAGGGCGTCGCCCCCGGCGCGGTCTATGACGTCATCGCCGAGGGCCCGATGGCGACGCCGATCCTGAAGGGCAAGATGTCCATCCTGAAGGGCGAGGGCGATCCGAACGCCATCCCCGCCTCGGACATCGACCTGTTCCTGAAGGACGCCAGCGCCGCCCTCATTCTGGCCGCCAAGCACCGCGCCGCCCTGCCCGTCGCGGCCGCCACGCAGGCGCTTTTGGCCGACGCCGCCGCCGCGGGCTGGGGCGCCCGCGACTATGGCGAGATCCCTGCGTTCGCGCGCTCGCGCAAGGCGCGCTGAAGCCTCCGCCGACCTGCCTTCCCGATGGTCAGAATGCACATCGGGAAGGCACTCCTGGGCGGCGGCTCACGGCGGGACGAGCGCGATCCCGCGATCATCACGAAGTTGCCCCATTGCGGCCCTTTCGACGTCACTTTGGACCCTGAGATTGTTGTGGTCGCCAGTGACGGAGCGTCGACCGGGCCTTTGGTTTCAGTCAGCCCCCCAGCCCCCCGAGGTCTGGTCATAGCGCTACGGACCTAGTCCGACCTCACGCGACATTCGGGCCGACCCTCACGGGTCGGCCCGTTTTCTTTTTTGCCGGGAGGACGGGCCGGTGGTTCCGCGCCTCCAGTCCGGCCATCGGGGCCCGGTGTTGCCGGCGCCACCATCACGGCACCCATCGGCTTTTTCACAGTCTTGCGCGGGCCGTCCGGCGCGACGATATAGCGGCCAGCCGGCGCGGCGCTTTTCCGTCGCGCGGGCAAGCCCTGAAATCGACGCCCGGAAGCTCGCCATGACCGTCGAAGCCGAACCGGCCGCCGCGGCCGCCTCTGTCGAAACCCGCGCCTTCTCCGCCGACGTCGCCCAGCTGCTCCGCCTGATGGTGCACTCGGTCTATTCGAACCGCGACGTGTTCCTGCGCGAGCTCGTCTCGAACGCCGCCGACGCCTGCGAGAAGCTGCGCTACGCCGCGCTCACCGAGCCGTCGCTGATCGGCGAGGATGCCGCCTTCGAGATCGTCGTCGAGGTCGATCCCGAAGCCGGCAGGCTCACCATCTCCGACAACGGCATCGGCATGAGCCGCGACGAGCTCGTCGACAACCTCGGTACCATCGCCCGCTCCGGCACGCGCGCCTTCGTCGAGGCGATCGCCGACAAGACCGCCGGCAAGTCGGAGAGCAACGCGCTGATCGGCCAGTTCGGCGTCGGCTTCTACTCCGCCTTCATGGTGGCGAAGGAGGTGACGGTGACGAGCCGGCGCGCCGGCAGCGACGAGGCGTGGACGTGGTCGTCGGACGGCTCCGGCTCGTTCTCGATCGCCGCGGCCGGCGAGGATGCCCCCGCCCGCGGCACGCGCGTGACGCTGACGCTCGCCGACGACGCCCGCGACTTCGCCGACGAGGACGAGATCGAGCGGATCGTGCGCGCCCACTGCGCCCACATCCCGGTGCCGATCGCCGTGCTGAAGAAAGGCGCCGAGGCGCGGCGCACGCTGGTCGACGGATCGGCGCTGTGGACGAAGGCGAAGTCTTCCGTCACCGAGGCCGAGTACCGCGACTTCTACACCTATGTTTCCGGCGACCCGGCCGAGCCGGCGCTGACCGTGCACTTTCGCGCCGAAGGGCGGACGGAGTATTCCGTGCTCGCCTTCGTACCGTCGCAGAAGCCGTTCGACCTGTTCGATCCGGACCGACGCGGCCGCCTGAAGCTCTATGTGCGCCGCGTTTTCATCACCGACGAGGCGCCGCTCCTGCCGGCGTGGCTGCGATTCGTGCGCGGCGTCGTCGATTCGGAGGACCTGCCGCTCAACCTGTCGCGCGAGATGCTGCAGGCGAACCCAGTGCTGGAGGCGATCCGGCGCGGGCTGACCGGCCGCATCCTCTCCGACCTCGAGAAGCTCGCCGAGAAGGAGCCGGAGCGCTTCGCCAAGATCTGGGAGGCGTTCGGCGCCGTGATCAAGGAGGGGCTCTACGAGGAGCCCGACCGCCGCGACGCGCTCCTGAAGATCGCCCGCTTCCGCACCAGCACGACGCCCGACGGCTGGCGCAGCCTCGCCGAGGTGCTGGCCGGCGCGCGCGAGAACCAGACGGCGATCTACTACCTCGTCGGCGACAGCGCCGAGGGCGTCAAGGCGAGCCCGCATCTGGAAGGCTACCGTGCCCGCGGCATCGAGGTGCTCTTGCTCACCGATCCGGTCGACGCCTTCTGGGTGCAGACGGCGCTCGGCTACGACGGCAAGCCGTTCCGCTCGGTGACGCAGGGAGCCGCCGACCTCGACCTCATCCCGCTCGACGGCGCCGCCGCCGAGGACGGCGAGCCGGCGCGGCCGGCCGACGTCGCGGTGCTGGTGGCACTCTTGAAGGACGGCCTCGGCGAGCGTGTCAGCGACGTGCGCGCCTCCGCCCGCCTCGCCGAGAGCCCGGTCTGCCTGGTCGCCCCGGAGTTCGGGCCGGACCGGCAGTTCGAGCGCCTGCTCGCCCGCGGCCGCTCGCAGACCTGCACGGTGAAGCCGGTGCTGGAGATCAATCCGCGCAACGCGCTGGTGAAGGCGTTGGCGGGGCGTGCCGCGACCGGCGGCGCCAAGGAAGCGGTCGCCGATGCGGCCCATCTCCTCTACGCGCAGGCGCGCATCCTCGACGGCGAGCTGCCGGAGGATCCCGCCGACTTCGCCCGCCGGCTCGACCGCCTGATCGCGGCCGGCGTCGGCACCGGGGCGGCCTGAGGCGGCACAACGGCGGCGAAGGTTAATCGCGGCTTAACCATAGCCGCGCTAGCCTTCGGGCGGGTTCCCGTCTCCGTTCGAGGCCACGCCGTCCGCATGTCCGCCGCCCTGTCGCCGGCCCGCTTCCAGTCGCCCTTCCAACGGCTCGCCCGGCTGATCGCCGGCGCGCGGCCGGGGGCCGAGCCGATCGATCTCGCCGTCGGCGAGCCCCGCCACCCGATCCCGGGCTTCGTCGGCCCGACGCTCGCCCGCTCGCTCGACGGTTTCGGCCGCTACCCGGCGATCCGCGGCACCGACGCGTTCCGCTGTGCGGTGGCCGACTGGCTCGACCGCCGCTATGCGCTCGCCGGACTGATCGATCCGGAGACCTCGGTGCTGCCCCTCAACGGCAGCCGCGAGGGGCTGTTCTTCGCCGCGCTCGAGGCGCGCGACGCAGCCGCCGGCAAGGCCGGCCCGCCGGCGATCCTGATGCCGAACCCGCTCTACCAGGCCTATGCCGCCGGCGCCGAGGCGGCCGGTGCCGAGGCGGTGGCGCTGTCGCCGGCCGCTGCCGGCGGGGTTCTGCCCGACCTTGCGACGCTCGACCCGGCCCTGCTCGACCGCACCATCGCGATCTACCTCGCCTCGCCGGCGAACCCGCAGGGCAGCGTGATGACCGCCGACGACTGGCGCGCGCTCATCGCGCTGTCGCGCCGCCACGGCTTCATGGTGTTCGCCGACGAGTGCTACTCCGAGCTCTACCGCGCCGACGTGCGGCCGCCGCCGGGCGTGCTCGAAACCGCGCGCGACGGGCTCGGCCTTTCCGGCATCGTCGCCTTCAACTCGCTGTCGAAGCGCTCGAACCTGCCCGGCCTGCGTTGCGGCTTCGCTGCCGGAGATCCGGACTTCCTCACCCGCTGGACTCGGCTCAGGAACACCGCCGCCCCGCAGGTGCCGACGCCGCTGCAGGCGGTCGCCGTCGCCGCCTACGGCGACGAGAAGCACGTCGCCGAGAACCGCCGGCTCTACGACGCCAAGTACGCGCTCGCCCGCGAGCGCCTCGGCCACCGCTTCGCCGACCTCGTGCCGCCGGGTGGCTTCTTCCTCTGGCTCGACGTCGCCGCCCACGGCGGCGGCGAGGCGATGGCGCTGAAGCTCTGGCGCGACGCCGGCCTCAGGACCGTGCCGGGCGGCTATCTCGCCGTTCCCGGCCCGGACGGGCGCAACCCGGGCGAGCCCTTCCTCCGGCTCGCCCTCGTCGACGATCTCGCCACCACCGGGACGGCGCTCGACCGTCTCGCTCGCGTGCTCGGTTGAAGGAAAGAGCGGCGCCCATGCGCACCCTCGCCACCGCCCCCACTACCTCCGCCAGTCCGGCGGAGGCCGGCTTCGTCCGCCGCAACCTGCGCCGCCTCACAGGCTTCGCCCTGCTCGGCGGCCTCGGCGTCACGGTCGCCGCGCTCGCCACCTGGTCGGTCGAGGACCCGAGCCTCGGCCACGCGGTGTTCGGCGACATTCGCAACCTTATGGGCTATGGCGGCGCGTCGATCGCCGACTTCCTCATCCAGATGCTCGGCGTCGGGGTGGTCGCGTTCCTGGCGCCGCCGGCGCTGTGGGCGATCCGCCTCGCCGCCGCCCACCCCGCCCGCATGACGCGCCGGCGCGCCGTCGCCTGGCTCGTCGCGGTGGCGCTCTTGTGCGGCGCCGCCACGGCGCTGGTGCCGCCCGCCACCTGGCCGCTGCCGACCGGTCTCGGCGGTGTCGTCGGCGACCGCGTCGCAAGCATTCCGCAGGCGATCGCCGGCTCGCTGTTCGGTGCCGGCTCGTTCGTCGCCGAGGCGTTGCTCGGCACCCTCGGCGCGGCGCTCATCGTGTTCGCCGCCGGCTGGCCAGCGCCGGCCGAGCCGGTGCCAGAATCGGTGCCCGATCCGCTCGCCGTCCGCCGCACGCTGCGCCGCACCGCCGAGCCGCAGGCAGAGGCCGGCGACGACGAGGAGGTCGACGACGAGCGCCCGCGCCGGCTCGCGACACTGTGGGGCGCCGTGATGCACTGGCGGCTCGTGATCGGCGCCTGGTTCTCCCGGCTGTTCGCCCGCCGCCGCCGCGCCGAGGAGGATGACGGCTTCGACGACATGGGCATCGACGTGCCGGCAACCGCCGGTGCGCGCCGCGAGCCGGCGATGGAGCGCGTCCGCGCCGAGCCGCGCTTCGACGGCGGCGAGCGTCCGCCGATGCGTTTCGAACCGGCCTACGGCGCCGGCGGTGACCTCGCCGAGGCGGAGGAGGACGAGTCGCTCGACGAATCGCTGATCGACGAGATGGACCCCGGCGACTTCGAGCCGGCGCCACAGCCGGCGATCGTCCGTCGCACCACGCCCGCCGCGTCCGCCCCCGCCCCGACGCCGACCGTCGGCGGGCGCGTCGCCGCGCCCGCGCCGCCGCCGAAGCAGGGTCGCCGCCTCACCCAGGAGGCGCAGCCGTCGCTCCTGAAGGACGGGCCATTCGAGCTGCCGCCGATCCGCCTGCTCGCCGAGCCGAAGCCCTCCGTGAAGGGTCAGCAGGTCGACACCGCCGCGCTCGAGAACAACGCCCGCATGCTGGAGGGCGTGCTCGAGGACTTCGGGGTGCGCGGCCAGATCGTCAACGTCCGCCCCGGCCCGGTCGTCACCCTCTACGAGCTCGAGCCCGCCCCCGGCATCAAGTCGTCGCGGGTCATCGGCCTCGCCGACGACATCGCCCGCTCGATGAGCGCGGTGTCGGCGCGCGTCGCCGTCATCCCCGGCAAGAACGCCATCGGCATCGAGCTGCCGAACCTGAAGCGCGAGACGGTGTTCCTGCGCGAACTCGTCGCCTCCGCCGAGTTCGAGAAGACCAAGCAGAAGCTCGCCCTCTGCCTCGGCAAGACGATCGGCGGCGAGCCGGTGATTGCCGACCTCGCCCGCATGCCGCATCTGCTTGTCGCCGGCACCACCGGCTCGGGCAAGTCGGTGGCGATCAACACCTTCCTCGTCTCGCTGCTCTACCGCATGACGCCTGACCAGTGCCGGCTGATCATGGTCGACCCGAAGATGCTGGAGCTCTCCGTCTATGACGGCATCCCGCATCTGCTCGCCCCCGTCGTCACCGATCCGAAGAAGGCGGTCGTCGCCCTGAAGTGGACGGTGCGCGAGATGGAGGAGCGCTACCGCAAGATGTCGAAGCTCGGCGTGCGCAACATCGACGGCTTCAATGCCCGCGTCGCCGAGGCGGCGGCGAAGGGCGAGGTGCTGTCGCGCATTGTGCAGACGGGCTTCGACCGCCACAGCGGCGAGCCCATCTTCGAGGAGGAGGAGATCGCCTCCGAGCCGATGCCGTTCATCGTCGTCGTCATCGACGAGATGGCCGACCTGATGATGGTCGCCGGCAAGGACATTGAGGGCGCCGTGCAGCGCCTCGCCCAGATGGCGCGCGCCGCCGGCATCCACATCATCACCGCGACGCAGCGCCCGTCGGTGGACGTCATTACCGGCACCATCAAGGCGAACTTCCCGACCCGCATCTCCTTCCAGGTGACGTCGAAGATCGACAGCCGCACCATCCTCGGCGAGATGGGCGCCGAGCAGCTGCTCGGCCAGGGCGACATGCTCTACATGGCCGGCGGCGGCCGCATCCAGCGCGTGCACGGGCCGTTCGTCAGCGACCAGGAGGTCGAGGCGATCGTCGCCCACCTGAAGACGCAGGGCTCGCCTGATTATCTCGACCAGATCACCACCGGCGACGAAGAGGACGAGGACGGCGAGGGCGGCGGTGCCGGCGGCCTCGACGGGCTCGAGGAATCGGCCGACCTCTACGACCGCGCCGTCGCGGTGGTGCTGCGCGACCGCAAGGCGTCGACCTCCTACGTGCAGCGCCGCCTGCAGATCGGCTACAACCGCGCCGCCTCGATCGTCGAGCGGATGGAGCGGGAAGGCATCGTCGGCGCCGCCAACCACGCCGGCAAGCGCGAGATCCTCGTCGGCGGCGACAGCGAGGCGGCGTGAGCGAGCGCGCGAACGAAACCACCACACCGGCGTTGCCGGCAGACGGTGGCGCCGGCGCCATGCCGCCGTCCCGGCTCCGCCACGCCCCGGCCACAGCGGAGCGCTATCGGCAGCGCCAGTGACAGCGAGTTCGATGCCAGCCGCGGTGCCGGCCGGCCCGAGAAGAAGGAGACCTGAGAATGGCTCACCCGTTCCGTACGTCGGCGACCGCCGCGGCCATCGTCGCAGCGCTGACGACCGGCGCACTGTCGGTCGGCGCATTGTCGGTCGGCGTGCCCGCCTTCGCCGCTACCGCAGAGGCGGCAGTTGCCCCTGCGGAGACGAGCGGCGAGGCGCTGGCGCGCATCAACGACTACTTCAACGGCATCCGCACGATGTCGGGTGACTTCATCCAGTTCGGCCCGACCGGCGGCCGCGCCGAGGGCTCCTTCGTCATCGCCCGGCCCGGCAAGGTGCGCTTCGACTACTCGCCGCCGGCGCGCATCGATATCATCGCCGACGGCAAGTCGGTGGTGGTGCGCGACCGCAAGCGCGCCACGCAGGACGTCTGGCCGCTGTCGAAGACGCCGCTGCGCTTCCTGCTCGCCGACAAGATCGACCTCCTGAAGGACGCCAACGTCACCGATGTGCGCACCGAGGGCGAAAACACCATCGTCGTCATCCAGGAATCGACGGTGTTCGGCGACGGCAAGCTGACGCTGTTCTTCGATACGGCCACCACCGAACTGAAGCAGTGGGTCGTCACCGACGCGCAGGGGCTCGACACGACGGTTTCGGTCTACAACCTGCAGACCGGCGTGAAGGCCGACCCGAAGATGTTCGCCATCGACTACCAGCGCGTCATCGGCGCGGAGCGGTAGGCGTCAGACCTCGGGGATCGGCCGCGGCCGGCGGTTGTCGTCGAGGGCGACGAAGGTGAAGACGGCCTCCGTCACCTTCTCCTCGGCTTCCTCCTCGCGGGCCCGTCGCCACGCCTCGACCTCGATGCGCATCGAGGTGCGGCCGACGTGCACGACGGCCGCGTAGAGGCTGACTTCGTCGCCGACGACGACCGGGCGCAGGAAGGTGATTGCCTCGACCGCGACGGTGGCACAGCGCCCGCGGGCGCGGCGCGCCGCGACGTTGCCGGCGGCGAGATCCATCTGCGCCATCAGCCAGCCGCCGAAGATGTCGCCGCTCGGATTGGTGTCGGCCGGCATGGCGATGGCCCGGATCGCCGGGTCCGCCGGATGCCCCGCCGCGGGCACCATTCGCCCCGTGATGGTCTCGTCGACCCGCATCCGCCCCCTCCCCGCCTCAGTCGTCGAAGATCGCCACTGCCCGCACGAAGCCGGCCGACGCCCCTTTGATCTTGAAGGGGAAGCAGGACACCGTGAAGCCGGTCGGCGGCAACTGGTCGAGGTTCGCGAGCTTCTCGATGTGGCAGTAGCCGATCGTCATCGAGGCGCGGTGACCCTCCCAGATGATCGACGGGTCGCGGGTCTCCTCCCAGCGCTTGCGGGTGGCGAGGAACGGCGCGTCCCAGCTCCAGCCGTCGGTACCGGTGACGCGCACGCCGCGGCTGGTGAGGTAGAGCGTCGCCTCCCGGCCCATGCCGCAGCCGCGGAAAAGATAGTCCGCCTCGCCGTAGCGGCCGCCGGCGGCGGTGTTGACGAGCACGATGTCGCCCGGCGCGAGCGCGTGGCCGATGCGGCCGAGTTCGGCCTCAACGTCGGCCGCCGTGACGACGTGCCCGTCCGGCAGGCCACGGAAGTCGAGCTTCACACCGGGGCCGTAGCACCACTCGAGCGGCACCTCGTCGATGGTGATGGCGCGTTCGCCGCCGTTCATCGTCGAGTGATGGTGGTAGGGGGCGTCGAGATGGGTGCCGGTGTGGGTGGTGAGCCGCATCCGCTCGATCGCCCACCCCTCCCCGCCCGGCAGGTCGTCCGTCTTCAGCCCGGGAAAGAAGCCGGCGACCTCCGCCGCGGTGTCGGCATGACGGAAATAGTCGATCTCCGGCCGATGCCCTGGCGGATCGGAGGCGATGCCGGCTTCGAGCGCGACGGAGAGATCGACGAAACGACGGGGCATGGGCGGGCTCCGTGGGGTGGGGGAAACCTTGGTTGGCGTCATCCCGGACGCGCAGCAACGCGAAGCGATCCGGGACCCAGCGTCAAGGTCGTCGCGCGAAGCGCGACTCAGGTGCCGCGCCTACGGCGCGGATTCTACCGCTGGGTCCCGGATCGGCGCTCGGCTCCGCCTCGCTTGTCCGGGATGACGGCGGTGGATGTGGTGCGATGGTGTCTCACCCCTCGCGGAGGTGCCCCGCCCAGCCACTTTGTTCACGCCACCCGGTTCGCCGGCTCGCGCCCCTCGAAATACGCCTCGAGGTTTTCCACGCACAGCATCCCCATGCCCGTCCGTGTCTCCAGCGTCGCCGTGCCGAGGTGTGGCAGCAGGAAGACATTCTTCAGCGTTCGGTAGCGCGGGTCGATCGCCGGCTCGCCGCGGTAGACGTCGAGCCCCGCCGCCATCAGGCGGCCGCCCTTGAGCGCCGCAATCAGTGCCTCGTCGTCGACGAGGTCGCCGCGCGCCGTGTTGATCACCACGGCGCCCGGCGGCAGCAGCGCCAGCGTTTCGGCGTTGACGAGGTTGCGCGTCTCCGGCCCCGAGGGGGCGTGCAGCGACAGGACGTCGGAGACGGCGAGCAGGTCTTCGAGGCGGGCGTGGAAGGTCGCCTTCGGCAGGTCGGGGCCCGCCTTCGGCCGCGGCCCGTGCCAGTGCACCTCCATGCCGAAGGCGAGCGCACGGCGGGCCACCGCCTGGCCGATGCCGCCGAAGCCGACGAGGCCGAGGCGGCGGCCCTGCAGGCCCATGCCGAGCAGCTGCGTCGGGCGGAAGCCCGGCCAGGTGTCGCCGCGCACCATCGCCTCGCCTTCCGAGGCTCGGCGGGTGGCGCCGAGGATCAGGAGAAAGGCGATGTCGGCGGTCGCCTCGACGACGGCGCCCGGCGTGTTGGTGACGATCAGGCCCCGCCGCTTCGCCGCCGCCAGGTCGATGTGGTCGGTACCGACCGAGCAGGTCGCCACCATGCGCACGCGCTCCGGCAGCCGCGCGATGACGTCGGCGGTGAGCTTCTCCAAGAGCGTCACGACGAGCGCGTCGCAGCCCTCGGCGAGCCCGACGATCTCGTCGGCCGAATAGATCGTCTCGTCGTCGCCGAGCGACGCCACGAAGCGATCCGTCAGCGCCGCCTCCACCGCCGGCGGCAGCCGCTTGTAGACGTGGATCGTTGGCTTCTCGGTCCGCTCCGCCGGCATCGCGCTGGGCTCCTCTCGCCTCGTCGGGCGGGCACCCTAGCCGCGCCCGCCCGCGTCGAGAAGAGCGCGCCTTCAGCCCTGCGGGGCCGACGTCATCCAGCCGAGCACGGCGCCGGTCGGGTCCTTGACGATGGCGATGCGGCCGATCGTCGGCACGTCGAAGGCCGGGCGGACGATCGTGCCGCCGGCCGCCTCGATCTTGGCGACGCGCGCGTCGACGTCGTCGACCTCGACATAGGCGAACCAGTGCGAGGGGATGCCGTCGAACTCCGGGCTGGTCATCGGGAAGATGCCGCCCGCCATCTTGTCGCCGACCTTGGCGATCCAGTAGGTCGCCGGACCCATCGGCATGGCGTCGAACGACCAGCCCATCGCCGCCTCGTAGAACGCCTTCGCCTTCTCCGGCTCCCAGGTGTTCAGCTCGTTCCAGACGAACGTCCCGTGTTCCGCCATGTCGCCCTCCCTCTGCGGCGGCTGCGGGGCTCCACCGGCCTCGCGCCTGCTCGCCGGGCAAAGACTGCCGACGCTTCGTGGCGGCCGTGCGACGCAGCGGCAGCCTCTGGCGCATTCGGAGATCGTTATGTAGTCTGACTGCATAACGCTTGTCCGGACGCCGATGCCGCCGCTCACCGCCACCCTCTCCGTCCGCCGCGACCCGGCCGCCCGCGTCGGCGAAGATCGCGTTCGGCTGCTGGAGGCGATCCGCGACGAGGGCTCGATCGCCGCCGCCGCCCGCCGGGTGGGCCTCAGCTACAAGGCCGCCTGGGACGCGGTGAACGCGCTCAACAACCTCTTCGACCGGCCGCTCGTCGCCGCCCGGCCAGGCGGGCGCGCCGGCGGCGGCGCCGGCCTGACGGCGGAGGGCGAGGACGCGGTGCGGGCGCTCGGCATGATCGAGGCGGAGCTCTCCGCCGCCGTCGCCCGGCTCGAGCGCCACCTCGGCCGCGGCGCCGCCACGCTGCCCTCCCTGCTCTGGAGCCTGTCCATGCGCACGAGTGCCCGCAACGCCTTGCGCGGCGTCGTCGAGGCCGTCACCGACGGCCCGGTGAACGCCTCCGTGACGCTGAAGGTGTCCGACGACGTCCGCATCACCGCGGTGATCACCCGCGAGAGCGTTGCCGACCTTGGCCTCGCCCCGGGCGTGCAGGCGGTAGCGCTGATCAAGTCCACCTTCGTCATCCTCGCGCCCGGCGCGAGCCCGCCGCGCACCTCGGCGAGGAACGCGCTGGTGGGCACCGTCGCCGCCGTCACCGACGGCGCCGTTTCGAGCGAGGTCGTGCTCGACATCGGCGGCGGCAAGACGGTCGTCGGCGTGATCACCCGCGAGAGCGCCGACGATTTCGCCTTCAAGGTCGGCGATCCGGCGACGGCGCTGGTGAAGGCGTCCCACGTCATCCTCGCCGTCGACTGAGCGCGGCCGAGCCGATCCGGACCTTTCGACTTGAACCCTCGGAGACCCTGCCCGATGCGATCCTTCCGCGCCCTCCTCGCCGCCGGCGTCGTCGCCGTCGCCGGCCTCCTCGCGCCCCTCGCCGAGGCGGCGGACCAGCCGCTCGTCGTCTTCGCCGCCGCCAGCCTGAAGGGCTCGCTCGACACGGCGAAGGCGCTGTACGAGGCGGCTGGCGGCGCGCCCGTCACCGTCTCCTATGCCGGCTCCTCAGCGCTCGCCAAGCAGATCGAGAGCGGCGCACCGGCCGACGTGTTCATCTCCGCCGACCTCGACTGGATGCGGTACCTCGCGGACAAGAACCTCGTGCGCGCCGACACCGAGCGCCGCCTGCTCGGCAACCGCATCGTGCTGATCGCGCCGAAGGACGGCGCCGAGCCGGTCGAGATCGGTCCAGGCTTCCCGCTTGCCGCCTCGCTCGGCGACGGCCGGCTGGTGCTGTGCGACCTCGCGGTGCCGTGCGGCAAGTACGGCAAGGCGGCGCTCGAGACGCTCGGCGTCTGGGGCTCGGTCGAGGGCCGCATCGCCTTCGCCGAGAACGTGCGGGCCGCGCTCGCCTTCGTGTCGCGCGGCGAGGCGCCCTACGGCATCGTCTACGCCACCGACGCCGCCGCCGACCCGGCCGTCGCGGTGGTCGGCACCTTCCCGGAGGACAGCCACCCGCCGATCGTCTATCCGGTCGCGGTGACGGCCGAATCGAAGCACCCGGCGGCAGCCGCCTTCGTCGACTTCCTCGCCTCGGCGAAGGCCGGCGCGGCCTTCGAGAAGGCCGGCTTCACCGTGCTCGGCGACCGGCCGAAGACGAACTAGGAGAGGCTGGGAGCTCGAGTGAAGGCCTTTTCGTTCCCCGTCGCTCCGACCCATGATTGGTCATCCCAGGCCTTATGCCTGGGATCCATTGCTTTCCACGCGCTCCACCGGAAGCCGCTCGCTCGCGGCAGGATGGATCCTCGGCACAAGGCCGAGGATGACTCCCGAGAGGGAATCACGAAGGGCGCCGAACCTGCGGCGCGCCCTCCTGGCAGCGACACCCCCCGCTTCTCCCGCCCACGCTGCCCTGAATGACCCTTTCCCTCACGCCCGAGGAGACCACCGCGATCTGGCTGACGCTGCGCGTCGCGCTCGTCGCGGTGGCGGCCAGCCTGCCGGTGGCGATCCTCGTCGCCTGGATTCTGGCGCGCTGCCGGTTTCCGGGCATCGTGCTGTTCGACGCGATCGTCCACCTGCCGCTGACGCTGCCGCCGGTGGTCACCGGCTTCCTGCTCCTCCTGGTGTTCGGCCGGCGCGCGCCGGTCGGCGCCTTCCTCGCCGAGCATTTCGGGCTCGTCTTCTCGTTCCGCTGGACCGGCGCCGCGCTCGCCGCCGCCGTCATGGGCTTCCCGCTGTTCGTGCGCGCCGTCAGGCTGTCGATCGAGGCGGTCGACCGGCGGCTCGAGGACGCTGCGGGCACGCTCGGCGCACCCCGCGCCCTCGTCGCGCTCACCGTGACGATCCCGCTGATCCTGCCCGGCATCCTCGCCGGCGGCGTGCTCGCCTTCGCCCGCGCCATGGGCGAGTTCGGCGCCACCGTCACCTTCGTCTCCAACATCCCCGGCGAGACGCAGACGATCGCCTCGGCGATCTACACCTACACGCAGATGCCCGGCGGCGACGGCCCGGCGCTGCGCCTCACCCTCATCTCCGTGATGCTGTCGCTCGGCGCGCTGGTGCTGTCGGAACTGCTCGCCCGCCGCACCCGCCGCGCCATCGGGCAGGAGCGCCGGTGAGCCGCCCCGCGCTGCCGGATGCCCCGGCGTGACGCTCTCCGTCGACGTCCGCCACGTGCAGGGCGCCTTCCGCCTCGACGCACGCTTCGAGAGCGACGCGGCGGTGACCGCGCTGTTCGGCCCCTCCGGTTCCGGCAAGACGACACTCGTCAACCTCATCGCCGGCCTGATCCGCCCGGCCGAGGGCCGCATCGCGCTGGACGGCCAGCCGCTGTACGACGCCGCCCGTCGTGTCGACGTGCCGGTGCACCGGCGCGGCATCGGCTACGTCTTCCAGGAGGCGCGGCTGTTCCCGCATCTGTCGGTCCGCTCCAACCTCGGCTACGGCCGCCGCATGGCGGCGCTCGCCGGCCGTCGCGGCGATCCGGGCGAGTTCGACCGCGTCGTCGCCCTGCTCGGCATCGCGCCGCTGCTCGGCCGCAAGCCGGCGGGGCTGTCGGGCGGCGAGGCGCAGCGCGTCGCCATCGGCCGGGCGCTGCTCGCCCGGCCGCGGCTGCTGTTGATGGACGAGCCGCTCGCCGCGCTCGACGGCGCGCGCAAGGCGGAGATCCTGCCCTATCTGGAGGCGGTGGCCGCCGGCACGCGGGTGCCGATCGTCTATGTCAGCCATTCGGTGCCGGAGGTCGTCCGCCTCGCCGGCACCGTGGTGGTGCTCGACCACGGCCGCGTCGTCGCCTGCGGGCCGGCGGGCGAGGTGATCGGCGGTCTCGACGTTCCCGGCGTGCCGGGTGCCGACGACGCCGGCGCGGTGCTGGAGGCGGTCGTCGCCGGCGACGAGGCGGACGGCCTCACCCGCCTCGACACGCCCGCCGGGCCGCTGCTGGTGCCCGGGCTCGCCCGTCGGCCCGGCACGCGTCTGCGGCTCTTAGTGCGCGCCCGCGACGTGCTGGTCGCCGCCGAACCGCCGCACGGCCTCAGCGCCCTCAACGTGCTGCCGGCGACGGTCACGGCCATCGGCCCGCCGCACGGCGCCGCCGTCGATGTGTCGCTCGCCGCCGGCACCGCCGTGCTGCACGCCCGCCTGACCCGCCGCGCCGTCGCCGAGCTGGCGCTCGCGCCGGGCCGGCCGTGCTTCGCCATCGTCAAGGCCTCGGCGCTCGCCGATGACGGCGGGCTGCCGGCGCCGACCGCGGGCGCCTCCGACGCCTGAGCCGTCTCGGCCGATGAAGTCTCACCCGATGACACCTCACCCGATGACGTGGAAGCCGCGCGGAAAGCGCTGCAGCGGCTCGGAGCCGGTCTCCGTCACCAGCATCAGGTGGCCGGTCTGCACACCGGCGCGGCGGTCGCGGGTGACGATGTTCGGCTGCACGACGAGCATCATGCCGGCCTCGAGCTTCATGTCGGGCACGTTCGCCGAGGGGCGGCTGGCGCAGCCGAGGATGGGCGGGAAGTAGCCGCCGCCGTAGCCGTGCACGAGGTCGTCAATGATCGTGAAGCCGGCGTCCTCGATGCCGTGTGACGCGGCGACGAGCTCGGCCGGCGTCGCGCCGGCGCGCACCTTCGCCGTCACCGAGTCGAAGACGGCGTCGGCGCAGGCGTGCAGCTCGCGGTAGAGGGCGTTCGGCTCGGAGCCGATCGCGAAGGTGCGCAGCACCTGGCCGGAATGCTCCCAGAACTGCGCGCTGATCTCGCACACGAGGGCGTCGCCGACGGCGAGCCGGCGCGACGACGGGAACTGCCGCGGCACGCCGACCGACGGGTCGGACATCGGCGTCGTGCCGATGTAGTGGAGCGCGTTGGTTCCGCCGAGCCTGAGGTAGGGCGCCTCGACGATCGCGCCGAGCTCCTTTTCCGTCAGGCCGGGCTTCGCCCGCTCGGCGAGCGAGGCTGCGCCGAGATCGCTCATCGCCGCGGCGAAGCGGAACCACGGCATTTCCTCGGCCGACTTCACGTAGCGCATGCGCGAGTAGGCCGGGTTGAGGTCGACGACGGTGCCGGCGGCGGCGAGGCTCGCATGCTGGCTCGCGGTGAGGAAGCCGACGAGGCCGATGCGCTTCGCACCCGGCTTGTCGGCGGCGAGCGCGGCGAGGGCGTGGCCGAGGCCCGACTTGCCGCCCCACTCGACCTCCGTCGTCTCGGCGAGCTTCGCCGCCAACGGCTGGTGGTTGACGTGCTGCACCCAGAGCTTCAGCGGCCGGCCGGGCACCAGCAGCGTCACCGCATCCGCGGTGGTCGGCCAGCCGGTCAGCCAGAACGTCGTCGTGCCGGCCCGCTGGGACTGGGCGACGATGATGGCGTCCAGCCCCTCGGAGTCCGCGAGGTCGTCGAAGCGCTGGCGCCGCCGGGCCATCTCCGCGGCGCTGAAGCGCGGATACTCGGCGTCGATGAGGTCGGCAAACTCCGCCTCCACGGCGGCGGTCAGGCTGGCGAGCGTCGGCAGCATCGGTCCTCCCACTGTTTCGGCCGTCCAGTCCGGCGATTCGCGGCAACTATCGACGACGAGGCTGTCTAACAACTTCCGCCGGCGCCCGCATCCGGTGGTTCCAGATGGATGATCGCAGCAGCATCACACGTTGTATCTTCCGTCGTGATACAACTTATGATAACTTACCCTCGACATGCCTCCTCCGGTTGCAGAGGGCGCATTCGACGGTGGGGGCGACGATGGGGGAGAGGTCGGCGCTGATCGCCGTGCGGCTCGCGCCGGGGCCGCGGACGCGCGCACCCGAAGCGGTCGTCATCGGAACGCTGGAGAACGAGACGGACTGGCGGTGCGCGTGCTGGCCGCTCGACCGGCTGCTCGATCGCCTGCGGGCCGGCGAACCGCTTCTGGCGCCGCTGGATGCCACTGCGGGCGCCGTTGCCGACCCCAGTTCCGCCTCACCGGGCTTCCCCCGCCCCGACCATCTCGCGGCCGGTCTCGGCCGCCCGAACGGCCTGCTCGCAGGCGAGGAGGCGAGCGCCCTCGACGCCAGCGTCGGCCTCACACCCACCCGCCTGAACGAAAGCGTGGCGCTCACCGTCGGCGGGGCCGCGGTGACGCTCAAACGGCGGCAGACGGCCGTGCCGCTGCGCGGTGTCGGCGAGATCGCCTTCTTCAACCGCCGCTTCGGCGAAGTCCCGAGGCTCGACGGCGCGTTCGCGGCCTTCCACACCGCCCGCGCCGTCGATGCCGACGGCGGGCTCGACGTGGAAGCCTTCGGCAGGCGCCTCGACGATGGTGCCCCGATCGGTTCGCGCCTGGTGCTGTTCCCCGACTTCACCGCCGTCGAGCGGCCCGGCGCGCTCCTCGGCTTCACGCTTCACCTGCAGATCAAAGTCGCGGTGAACGGGCACCGCCTCGCCGATGTCGCGTCGCGCCGCCAACCCGATCGTTGCGACACGCGCGCCTTCGTCGAGGCCGGCGCCTGGCGCCGCTCGGCGATATCGTCGCTGTGGCACACCGAAGAGGGCCGTCCGCCGGAGGACTGCGGCGCGCGGTTCGCGGCCGTCACGCTCGGCTGCACGCTGGCGCCGTGGTCGGCCGGCGAGGCCGCGCGGGCGTCACTCGCGCCGATCCCGGACACCGACCTGCTCGGCCTCGCCGACGCACCGGAACGTCGCCTGAAGGTGCCGGCGTCGACGCTTGCCGGCCATGTGCACGCCTTGCCGGCGTTCGCCGCGCTCGGCCTGTCGCAGCGCACCGGCGACGCGCCGCTGCAGCCTGACCGCGAGTTCGGTTTCCGCACCCTCGAGGGCCCTCTGCCGGACGGGCGCTCGCCGCGTCGCATCGGCTGGCGGTTCGAATTGCGCGCCCATCGCTACGGGCCGGAGTTCGCCGCCGCCGACACCGCGCGGCGGCTGATCCCGGGAGCCGGGCTCGCCCTCGACGCGAGCGTCGTCGTGCAGGTCAGCGAGGAACAACGGCGGTCCGACATTCGCCTCGTCGCCGACCCGGCGGCGGCGCGGCGCACCGTGCTCGCGATCCGAACGCTGTTCCCCGGCGCATCCGCCCCCACGCGACATGCCGCGATCACGCGGGCGATCGCGGATGCGGCGAGCGATGTGGCCGCGAAGGCGCACGCCGGCCTCCGCCTGGTGCGCGACGGTGCGCCGCTGAGCTTCCTGCCAAGGCTCGTCGGGACGACGGGCGCCCTGCCGTGGCACGCCGTCGGCGCACTCGTCGATCCCGCGCCGTCTGTGCGGACGCGGACGGCGACCGCCGAAACGAAAGCCGTCGCCGGCCGCGACCCGCTGCCGGTCGCGCACCTCGTGAGCTTCGAACCCTGCCGCATCGACGACTTCTGGCACGGAGCCACGGTGAGCCCGCTGCCCGTCGCCGGGGCGCGCGCCGTGTTCGCCCGACTGACCACCGACGACGCCGGCGTACCGGCCTTCGCCGCGACGCTCTCGGCACCGCAGGCGGCCAGCGTCGACAGCCCCGATGTCGCCGCCGCGACCGCCGCTCCGGCCTACCAGCCGGCGGTCAGCGGCCTCGACGACCTCGACGCGGCATCGCCCGCCGTCCGCTTCGCCCTGTCGATCAGCGCCTGGCAGGGTGGCCTGCGGCCGGATTGGACGCCGACGAAGGCGCCCGACGCCCGTGCATCCCGAACGGTGCAGATCGGCGCGCTCGCCCTCGTGCTCGCCCCGCAAACGCCCGCCGGCACGCAGTTCGACCGTCTCGGTCTCGTCGAAATCGCGGCCCTTCCCCCCGGCCAGGACGCGGGCGAGTGGCGCCAGCTCGCCGCCGCCCATGTCCGCCTGCCGATCGCCGCCGTGACGCCGTCCGGCCAGGACGAGCCCGCCGCCGGCGGCGCCTCGGGCGGGCGCGAGCGGCGAGACGCCACCGGCACCCTGCTGCCCGACGCAGACGCGCCCCTGCTCCTCGCCCTTTCCGCCGATCCGTCCGGCGCCGACGCGGACCTCGTGCTGGTGGCCGAGGAGAGCGTCGGCCGCGACCGCGACCACGCCGTCACGCTGTCGCTGCGGTCGGCCGGCGCATCGCAGGACGCCCGCGCGGCACGATTGCTGGTGCTCGACCCGCGGCCGTTCCGCGTCGCCGCCGTCGCGCACGCGGCGATCGCCGGCGCCGGCCGCGCCGACGGCAACGAGGTCGCGGCGTGGAATCCGTCCGGCGAGGGCGGGCTATCCTGGCGGGTGCGCGACGACGCCGAGACGGCGCGGCTGACGCTGCCGCCGCAGGCGCTCGGCGAGGCGATGGAGAAATTCCGCACCGTCCCGGGGCTGCCGGCCGACATCGTTCCCGGCCGGCCGTCAGCGGCGCGCTTCGGCACGCCAACCGAGCTTTCGATCGATCCGACCTTCGCCGGCACACGCTTCCGCGAGCCGGCCTGGAATCTCCGCCGCATCCTCGGCGAGGCGCGCCAGCGCTCGCCGGGCGCCCGCCTCGTCGAGCTGCGCGTCGAGCCCTTCTACGGGCTGCTCGCACGGCTGCGGGCCGACGGGCTGTGGATCACCGAGATCGCCGGGGCGATCGGCGACCCACCGCCCCCGCTCGCCGACGGCGGCGTCGACCCGCCGCTGGCGGGGCATGCGCGCCGCTCGCGCGCGGTTCTTTCGGCGGAGCGACGGCGCCTCGCCGTCGATCGCCTCTGGCGCGACCGGCCGGACACCCCTCCACTCATCGAAGACGGCGTGGAGATGCGGCTGCGCCGGCGCGATCCGGCCCGCCCTGGCGCCGGACCGAAGACGGCGTTTCGCTGGCCCGTGCCCGGCCCGGTGCCGCCGCCGGACGACCTCGGCGGCCTGATCGACGCCGACGTGCTCGCGGCCACCTTCGCCGCTGGCGACGACGACGCGACCTCCTTCCCCGGCGGTCTCGCCTGGGGCTTCGACAGCGCGAACATCCTGCTCGCGGTCTACGGCCGGCCGCGCGCCGACGCGGCCCGGCTCACCGGCGTGCACCTCTCCGCCCACGGCATGACCGGCGGCGCCCGCGCGCTGTTCGACAGCCGCCGCACGCTGGTCGAGGTCGACACCGTGCAGGGCCGTGTCGAGCGCTACCGCCAGGAGCGCGTCGGCCGGATCGCTGGGCTGTGGAACCGCGCCAAGCACGTGATCATCTACGAGCGCACCACGGTGCCGCCGTCACCGCTCTACGGCCCGCCGCCGAACAAGCGGCACCAGGACGAACACCTCGGCCGCGCCATCCCGCGCAAGCTCGTCGAGTTCGTCGAGATCCTCGAGCCGCTGCGCCGCTATCCGGAGGACGGCGAGGCGGTGCGCGCGTCCGGGTTCCTGGTGGGCGCGGAGTTCAAGTCGACGCGCATCCGGGTGCAGGGCAGCTGGGGCTCGGACGTGCGCCGCGAGGGCTGGCAGGTGCCGCTCTGGCGCCGCGAATTCGGCGCCGACCAGACCGATCCGAGCAACCCCGACCGCCCTTCCGCCCTCTATCCGAAGCCGCAGGTGCGCCTGATGCTCGCCGCCGAGGGGGGCGGCGCGGTGCCGATCGAGATCGACGAGCCGGAGAAGCTGCTCTTCTACACCTCCGTCGTCCCCGGCGAGGACGACGACACCGACGCCTGGCAGCCGGTGCGCACGGTCGACTTCTGCGACCTGCCGTCGCCCGTCGCCGGCGTGCACAAGCCGACCAACGCCGACCTCACCGACGCGATGCTGCCCGGCGAGCCGCCCCACGTCCCCGGGTGGGAACGCCTGACGATCGGCCTTGTCGCCAACGCCGACAAGGTCGCGCTGATGCACGGCCGGCTCGACGGCGGCCCGGCGGCGGCACTGCGCAACATCACCATCGGCCGTGCCGTGCCGCCGCAGGGAGGCTCGGAAGCCCCGGCGGCACAGCGGCTCGGCGCCCACGCCGCGCAAGGCGCCGCCGACCTGCGCGCCGCGGTGGACGCGCGCATCGGCCGCGTCGTCGCCGTGCTCGACCGGCTGGACCCGGCGGTGCTCCCCGATCCGGCGACGCTCCGCGACCTGCTGAGATCCGAAGTCGCCAAGGCCTTCACCGGCGCGGGCGCCGACGGCATCGCCGCCGAGATCGCCGGGATCGCCGGCAAGCTCGCCGGCGTGCAGAGCCTCCCGATCGCCGACCCGTGCGCGGCCATCGAGGCGCGACTGCGCGTGGCGATCGTCGACCAGCGGGCGCGCCTCGAGGTGGTCGGCGCCGGCGTGCTCGACGCCTGCCTCGCGCCGGTACGCGAGCGGCTCGCCGCCACCTCCGCCGTCGCCGCCAAGGAGTTCGCCCGCCTGCAGAGCGTCGCCGACGAAGCGTCTGCCGCCGCGAAGCGCCTCGCCGAGGCGCTGGCCGACGCACAGCCCGCCACGCCCGCACTCCGTCGCGTGGCGCTGCAGGCGGCCCACGACGCCCACGCGGCCTTGCTTGGAGAGTTCGACACCCTCGCCGGGGACGTGCGCGCCGAGATCGAGGCGCGCTTCCGCGCGGCCGACCAGCGGGCCGCGGCCCTCGTGCCCGACCTCGAAGCGGATCTCGCCGACATCCGCCGCCGAACCAGCACCGACATCGGCGGCGTGCGCGCCCTTGTGGTCGGCGGCATCGACGATGCCACCGAAGACGCCACGAAGCGTGTCACGGCTCTGGTCGCATCCGCCGACGCGGTGCTCGCCGCCATCACCGCCGCCGGGGAGACAATCGACGCCAGCGTCATGCAGGCCGCGACCGGCTTGTTGGATTTGATCGACGGCGATGGTGGGGTCCGCCAGGTGCTGGGGCGCGCCACCGGAGCTGCGGAACGGCTCAACGGCACCGCCGCGGCCGCCGCCCGGCGCCTCGTCGAGACGCTCGCCGGCGGCGTCGCGTCGCTCTCGACCGCGGCGCGCGCCATCGCCGCCTACACGCAGGGCGACGTCCCCACCCTGAAGACGGCGCTGACGAACGCCCGCGGCCTCCTCTATCGCGCCGGCATCGCCGTCGGCTCTCGCCTGGCGGTGGCCTCCGGGACCGGCACGGGGGAAGTCGCGGCCGTGGCCGGCGCGCTGACGGCGGTCCTCGATCGAGGTTTCGACACGGCCGCCGAGGCGCTGGCCGCGCTGCGGCGGGCCGTCGCCGCGATCCGAACGGACCTCGACGCGGCCCGCCAGGCGCTGCTCGCGGCGGTGGATGCCGGCGTCGCGCCGGTCCGCGCCGCCCTCGACACGCTCGGCACCGGGATCGACGCCGCCCTTGCGCAGGGGACGGCACCGATCTCCGACGCTCTGGTGGCCTCGGCACACCGTCTGGAGGAGACCTGCCGGGTGCTGGCATCTTCCGTGCAGGCATCAAACGCCCGCGTCGGGGTCTTGCGCGACGCCACCGCACGGGCTGCGGCGGCGTTCAATGCCGCACTCGATAGCGCCCGCGACGGCAAGCGTCTCGTCGTACCGCCGAAGGTCGCGGCGGCGATCGAGACGGCCACGGCGAACCTCTGCAAGGCGCTCACCGCCTCCTGCGAAGCGATCGAGAAGCGGCTCCTGCCGCTGCTCGACTCCGCCAAAAAGCTCGCAGGCTGGCTCAGCGACACGCTCGACGTCTCCGCCCTGCAGAAGCAGCTCGACGACGAACTCAGCAAGGCCGTCGGCGACGGCACTGCGACCATCGGCGCGCTTCGCGCCCGGCTCGAAACAAAAGCGGCGGAGCTCGCGCGCGCCGCCGAGGGACGCGCTCGCCAGGCGCTCGCCGCCTTGCAGGAAGAGGTGCGCGACGCCACCGGGGCCGACCTCGACACCGTGGCGCGCCGCGCGGAGGGGGTCTACCAGAAGGGCGACCGGGCGATCCGCGCCTTCCGTGCGCTGACCGACCCGCCGGCCGTCGGCGTGCAGGCGCTGAACCGGCCGGAGGTCGCGGTGTTCCTGGCGGACGCCCGCAAGCTCGGCGTCGACCTCACCCCGTCGCTGGCGCTGGTCAACCGCGCGGCCGACCGGATCGCCGCCGTCGCCGAGGCCGGACAGGCCGTCGGCGACCTGCTCGACGGCTTCGGCGTGCGCCTGCCGACCAGCGAGATCGTCGACCGGCTGGTGCCGGCGAAGCTGAAGAACCTGTCGATCGCCGATCTCATCCCAGATCTCGCCGGGCTCGACTTCCGCGGTCTGCTGCAACGCGTCGGCTTCCCAGACCTCGACGATTCGGAGGCCGTGAAGCTCACGCACGGCTTCGACGCGGCCACGAGGCGCGGCTTCCTCGACGCGGCGATCGACGTACCACTCGGCGAGGCCGCGCCGCTCGTTTCGTTCGGACCGGTGGAGATCGTGCTCGAGCGCGCCCGCTTCACCGCCACCGCGCGGGTCACCGCCGGCCTCGGCGGCGGCATCGAGAAGACGGCGCGCGGCCGCATCTTCGGCGACTGGCACGTCGCCTGCGGCGGCACCACCATCCTCACCTTCCGCCGCACCGCGCTCGCCTTCGACGAGACCGGCCGGCTCGACTTCGACATCGACCCGGAGCGCGTCGAGCTCGCCGAGGCGCTCGCCTTCCTCACCGACGTGATGGCGGCGAGCGGCCAGAAGGGCGGCCTGGTGGTCGAGCCGTACTCGCGCGGCGGCGTGCCGACCGGCGTCGCGGCCCGCCTCGACATGGTGCTGCCGCCGATCCAGACCGGCGCCTTCGGAGTTTCGGATCTGTCGCTGCACATCCTGTTCGGCGTCTCCGCCGTGCCGCGCTTCGAGGTCGCCTGCGACCTTGCGATCGGCTCGCGGATGGCGCCGTTCACGCTCAACATTTGGATCCTCAACGGCGGCGGCTACGTCTTGCAGCGGCTCGTCTGCCAGCCGGCGGCACGGCCGCGGCCGCTGCTCACCTACACGCTGGAGGTCGGCATCCTCGCCGGGCTCGGGCTCGGCTTCTCGTTCGGCGTCGTCTCCGGCGGCGTCTGGCTGCAGGTCGGCTGCTCGGTGGCGATCCACTGGTCGACCGACGGCGGCGGCGACACCACTGCGGTGCGTGTCTTCCTGCTCGCCCGCGGCAACGTCGACGTCGCCGGCCTCATCACTGCGTCGATCGCGCTCATGCTCGAGGCGACCTACGACGGCACCCGCCTGATCGGCGCCGGCACGCTCAGCCTGCGCTTCAAGATCAGCATGTTCTACACGCTCAAGGTGAACCAGCGCGTCGAGTACGTGTTCGTCGGCGGGCCGCGCCGTGCGCCCGCCGAGAACTACTCCGACGCCTACGCCTGAGCGACATCCCGGCCGGAGGCGACCATGTCCGCGGAGTGGCAGCTCGTCGTGCAGGTACAGGTCGACCGCCTGCCGGACGTTCCGGCGGCCGGCGGGCGGCACGTTCAACTCGGCCTGAAGCTGGTCGCGGCGTTGCGCCCGGCGCCGCCGCCCCCGCTCGCTCCCGCGCCCGCGGCGGCGCCCGCTGCCCTGCCCGCCGCCGACGAACCGGATCCCGCCGCCCTTTCGACACTGTTGCTGCCGTGGCGGTGGCGCAGCCGTACGACGCCGACCGTGGCGTTCGATCCGCACGACCCCGCCGCGTGGACCCTGTGGCGGGTGAAATCGGACCAGACGGTGCAGGAGGTGCCGCACGCAACACCGGCCGGCGCCGTGGTTTCGGCGGCCGCCGAAGTGCCGGCCGGGTTCGATCCCGGCGACCGCCTGGAGGGGGCGCTCGGCTCCGCCGTCGAGCGGGCCGTCGGCGAGTCCGGCCTCGCGGCGCTGGTCGAGCCCGCGGCGGGCGCCGAGCTCACCGGGGCGACGGTGTTCGGCCTCGTCGACAGCCTGTCGGCGCTGCCGGCGCCGGCGCCGGCCGGCCTCGGACTGTGGACGGCACTGTCGATCGACACCACCCACTTCCCGATCGCCGAGGACGACCGCTTCCTCGCGGCACCCGCGTTTACGGCGCCGGATGCCGTCGCCTGCACGCCGGCCGGGCCGCCGACGGAATCCGGACCGGTCGCCGGCCGCTGGGAGTGCGCCTACACGACCGCGCCGGCGGGGGCGCGCGGCGCCGTCGCGGTGATCGAGCCGAGCCTCTCCTTCGCCGACCTCGCCGCCGCCGCCGGGACGCTCGTGCCGCTGATCGATCTGCGCAGCCTCACCGTCGCGAAGGGTGACGGGCTCTCGGGCGAGGATTGGGCAGCGACGCTCGCCGAACGGCTCGCCGACGCCGTCGACCCCGCCGCGCGCACGCTGGCGGTGCTCGATGCGACGGTGCGCGCCGCCTGCGCCGCCGATCCCGCCACCGCCGCCGCCGTGCTCGCCGACGCCGGCCGTGGTGGCGGCGACTACCTGCGCGGCGTGCTCGGCCGCGTCGTGGCGAGCGTCCTTGCGCCGCGCGACCGCGGCGCCCAGCCACCGGCCGCCGTCGCCCTGGAGGCGGCCGCCGCGACCGACCCGCTCGTCCGCACGACGGCGGCGCGCCTGGCGGTGGCGCATACGCTGGCGATCGCCGGTGGCTCGCCCTGGGCCGAGACGCCGTTCGCCGCGGTGTCGCGGGCGCGGCTGGCGGCACTCGCGGGGGCCGCGGGCAGCGCGGGCGACGACTTCTCCGCCGGCCCGGACGACCCTGCCGACCTCGAGACCGCGGACCGGCTCGCCGCCTGGATCGCCGCCCACTGGACCGGACAGCCGCCGGCGATCGACGCCGCCAAGGGGACCCGGCTGGTCGCCGAGCGCCGCGAGTCGCACGTTCGCCTGGTCGACGAACCGGCGCCGGCCGACCCGGCGGGCGCGCCACCGCCCGCGCAAAAAGGTTGGGTGGTCCGCACGACCGTGGCGCGGAGCGGCGTGCTCGACCTCGCGGCCCTCGCCGCAGCCGGTGCGACGCCGCTGTCCCTGGCGTTCCGGCTCAGAGAGATGTCGCGGCCGCTGTCGCTGGTGGTGGGCCTTACGCCCGAGGCCCCGCTGGAGGTGGCCTTGAAGGTCGACTCCGACGACAACGCGGAGCTCTCCGTCGGTGGCGGCGCGCCGGAAACGGCGGTCGTCCCGGGCGACGACCTCGGCCTCGAGCTGCTGCTCGACCTCGCGGCCGGGGCGGGCGGCACCCGGGCGCACATTCGCGCCGTGCTCACCGGAAACGACAACTCGCGCCTCGAGGCCAACGCAGCGGCTTCGGTCGCGGTGCCTGCGGGCCGGCTGGGTCTCGTCGTGGAGGTGACGGAGGGCCGCGCCCGCATCGCTGCGGACGTCGGACAAGTGTCCGGCCGCCTCGTTGCAACCCTGGCGGCTGGCGCCGGCCGGCACCGGGCGGCGCTGGCCCTCGTGCACGCCGGGCCGGCGACGGCGGCGCTGATCGCGGGATACCCTCCCATCGACGGGCAGGCGGTGTCGCCGGAGGACCTTCGCGAGCCGATCGGCGTGCGGTTGCCGGCGGCGGCTACGACCTACGTCACCACGCACTTCAGCGATGTCTTCGCCGCCGCGATGGCGGCCGCAGCGGCGCAAGCGGAGGCGACGGCGAAGGCACGCGCGGTGTCGGAAGGCATTCCGGAGCCAGAGCATCTGCAGAGAGGCCCGCTCGCCCGCTGGCGGGCCCACCAGCAGCAGCTCGTGGCGCTGGTCACGGCCGTGCGCGATGCCGCCATCGCGAACGCCATAAGGCTCGCCGGCCGCCTGGTGCCGGCCGGCGGCGGGCCGGACGACCTGGTCAGCGAGGACGCTCCGCCGGTCGCCTTCGTGTTCGACCAGTTGCAGGACTTCGACGACCGCGAGGACTGGTGGACGCGGCTCGCCGGGCTCGGCGTGCTGATCGCCCGCGCCGACCCCGCCGATTCCAAGAGCGTGCCGGCACGCTGGTGGAGCCTCAACGCCGCCACCCTGCACGCCCCCGTCGCGGTGGACGGCCTGCGCGCCCTGCTCAGCGAGACGAACGCCGTCGCCGTGCGCGCCGCCGCAACGTGGACGCAGGCGGCGCTGGTCGACCCGGTGCCGCTGCCGGTCGGCGAGATCGACGGCGTGCGCACCGCCTCGGTGCGCTACGACAACCAGTCGATCGTCGCCGAAATGGCGAGCGCGCCGAAGGTCGATCCGCACCAGTCGGCCACCGGCCCGCGCCGGCCCGAGGCCTACTTCTTCCCCAACGCGGCCGATTTCCCGAAGCTGATGGCGACGACCTTCGGCCGGGAGGTGTGTGCCCTGCCCTATCTCGTCGGCCATGGCGGCGCGCTGCCGCCGTTCCTGCGCGAGGCTCCGCTTCGACCGGCGGCAATCAAACGGACCCGCGACGCGGCAGGTGCGCTGACGCTCGATCCGGTGGCGGTCGCACCGTTCGTGCGTCGCGCGAGCTACCTTCGCACGGTGCCGGTCGGCCCGCCGCGGCTGCTGCCGGGCGACGCGCCGTCGGTGCCGGCCGGCGTCAATCCGCTCGCCGGCGAGCTGCCGCTCTGCCCGCCGCCGATCACCCTGATCGCCGGGAGACCGGTCCGCTTCTTCGTCGACAAGGCCGGCCGCGGCGGCACCCTCGACGCGCCGCCCGGTCGCGATGCCGCCACCACCGTGATCCGCATCGAGATCGGCCGGTTGACACTCGGCCCCGCGGACGCCCTGGAGATCACCGCCGCGCGGGGATCGCTCGCCCAAGCCGAGACGGTTCTGCGGGCGGTCGTCACCGGTGCCGACCTCGCCGCCGCCGGGATCGTCGAGCCCTGCGGGCTACGCCTCGACGCTATGGGAGTGGACGTATGGGTGGCGGCGTTGCTGCCGGGGCGGCTCGCCGACGATCCGGCGGTGGCCGTGGCGCTCGACACCGCCGTCAACCCGGCGCTGACATTGCCGCCGGCGCAGTGGCGCGGCGTGCACCTGTCGTTCGCCGGCGGCGTCGTCGCGATCGAGCCGCCGGGCGTGCACTTCGGCAGCTTGGCGGTGCCGGGCGGCGACGTCGTGCTCGACGGCGACCGGCCGCTTTTTCCCGACGAGAGTCCGCACCGGGCGCGCTCGACCACCGTGCTCGACGGCATCAAGCTCGGCAGCCCCACCGGCCCGCGGCGACTGCGACTGTCGCTCGCCCGCCCCGCCGTTCCGTTCGCCACCTTCGAGCGCTGGGTGAACGGCCCCTTGTCGGGCTGGGGAACGATGCCGGCGAAAACGGCACGGGACGGGCTCGACGCTGCCCATCGGCGCACCACCCGCGCCACCGACGACCGCGCCGACCGCAGCCTCGACGACCCCGCCGTCGAGCGGCTGTTCGTCGAGGTCGTGGCGATGTTTCCGCGCCGCGCGGTGGTGGTGCCGGTCCGCCCGCTGGGTGGAGCACGGGCGGCCGCCGACGGCCTCGTCCTGCACGGCACGCCGATCGCCCGCCTCGAGCTCGACGCCGATCTCACGACCGGCGTGGCCCCCGGCAGCGCAACCGTCACCGAACTCGCCGGCGGCGCCGCGGCGTCTGCGGGATTGCGGCTCGGACTCGCGCCTTCGTCGGTGTTCGAGGTTCGCGTCTACGGCGGCGTCCCGGCGGCTCAACCGGTGCTGTCTCCGATCGCGACGCGCACCCGCTTCGGCGCCGCCGCATCGGCCGGTTTCCGGATGCACGGAGACTGGTGGCTGACGACGCCGCAGATCCTCACCATTGAGGTGGCGAGCGAGCGCATGCCGGAGCTGTACGGCCGCGGACTCGCCGTGCTGCGTCTCGACGGCGTGCTCGCCGGCAGGGGGATGGCCGTCGGGCTCTCACCCACACCGGTACCGGTGCCCGTCGCCGACGAGGCCGACTGGACGGACCGGCGTATGGTCGACCGCATCGCGCTGGTCGAGCAGCAGTGGGGATGGCGCGGCCGGCCGATGCCGTCCCGCGCGCCGGGCGGTACGGAGGCGTTCGACCAGATCGACGCCGACACCGCCCTCGCCGGCTTCATCGACGCGTGCTTCCTCGATCGTGCCGGCGAAGACGCCCGCATCTTCCGCGAAGCCGCGGTCGGACTGCCGCAATGGCGCGGGAAGGCGCCGGTGCTCACGCGGCCGATCGATCCGCCGGCCGGCGGCACGCTGTGGCGCTTTGCGCTGCGCGCCACCAGCCGCTACGCGGCGATGCGCCCGGCCGAGCAGCGGCTCGTCCGCTTCACCCATCGCGACGACACCGATCGCAGCGAGAAATTCACCTGGACGCGCTTCGCCGTACCAGTCCACCCGCAGGGCCTCCCGCCCCGCCCGGCCCGGCCCGGCTTCGCCCTCGTGCTGCCGCTGACCGAACCGATGGTCCCCGGCGGTGTCGTGCCGCCGCTGCTCGCCGTGTTCGACGAGCCGCTGTTCCCGCACGGCAACGCCGGCGACGGCATCGAGGCGATGGTCGAGACGGCGCGCCACCCCTTCACGGCACACGAGCGCATGGGCGCCGCCTGGAAGCAGCGCCTCGAGGCCGCCTGGGCCTCGGCGACGGCCGCCGGCCTCGACGAGGCGGCGCGGCGTGCCGCCAACGGCACGCTCGCCTGGACGCTCGCCGCCGGCACCGCGCACGGCGAGCTGGAGGCGTGGGAGGACCTGCTCGCCAAGGCCGACCCGAAAGACGAGGCGCTGACCGCCCGCCTCAGACAGGCGCGCGAGGACGCGCACGCTGCGGTGGTCGCGGCGGAGGCAGCGCCGGTGGAACCGAAGGACGAACGACCGCTGACGGTGGCGCCCGACGTCAAGTACCTGCCTGAGTTCGGGCCGGACCCTGTCCGCACCGGCGCCGCCGCGGACGGCACGCCGGTGGCGCTGCGCGTCGACGGGCCGATCGGCTACGGCTTCGACGCCGGCGTCGAGGCCGGCCGCTTCGACCACGCCGGCCTGCTCATCACGCCGATCGCGCCGGCCGTGCGGCCGTGGTCGTTCGCCAAGCTGCGCTTCCGTCGATGCGAGGTGCCGGAGCTGATGTCCGACGCCGCCGGCCGGCCGTTGCGGCGGGACGTGACGATGGCGCCGGGGACGATGATGGTCCTCCGCCCCGCCTGCAACGGTGCGACTGCGGAGGACGGCGGCGCGTGCGAGAATGTCGTCGCGTTCGCGACCGACCACCAGGGCGTCTGCCTCGACCTGACGCTGCCGGCCGAACTGCCGGAAGGCGGCCTGGCACTGCGCTTCGCCTTCGCCAAACCCGCCGGGGGCGGCTTCGTCCGCATCGCCATCGGCCTCGCCGAGGACGCCGCGGAAGCCCCAAGGCGGCGGCTGACGCTCACCGGCGCCACCGACCGCGGGCCGGCGGCGCCATGGACGCTCGCGATCGACCCGGCGGCGCGCGCGACGCTCCGTCTGGTGCTGTCGCTTCGCCCGGCCGCACCGGACGGCGCCGCCGAGCCGGCCGGCGACATCGTCGTCCGACTGCACCTGTCCCGCGGCGCCGTCGGCGACGGGATGCTGCGGGCCGAAGAGGACGCCTGGCTGACGGTGCTGACGCTGCCGCTCGTCGGTGCCGCTCCAGAGGTCGGCGATCCGACGCCACCGCTGGTGTCCGTCGCGGCGGAGGGGACCGATATCGATCTCGGCATCTCTCCCATCCGCCTGTCCGACTTCACCCCCGGCGTCTGGTGCCAGTTCGCCGCGGCGATGTCGACGCTGGTGCTGACCGCGACCGAGGGGACCGGCGCGACGGCCCGGCGCATCGCCAGCACGGTTTCGGTCGAAGGGCTCGCCGCGAGCCTCGTCGGGGCCGGCGCCACGGCCCGCTTGCGGCTCGCCCCGATGGACGCTCGGCCGGACGTGCCGCTCACCGACATCGCGCTCGCCGCACCCGGCGCGCCCGATCCGGCCTCGCAACTCGAGGAGCGGCTGCACCTCGTCGTCACCCGCTACGCCACCGACGCCTTCGACCGGTTGCGCGAGCGGCCGATCGCCGTCTACGCCCTGCCGCCGGACGGCCGGCTCGACGGCGCCGCGTTGACCTGGCCGGCCATGCCGGCGGCGCTGACGGGTCGCGGCCGCGTGCGCGTGCTGCGGACGCTGTCGGGAAAGCCGCGGAGCGAGGGCGGCTTCGAGACCGAGCGGCCCCGCTTCCCGGCCGATTTTTTCGGAGGCGAGGCGGACGACGGCGAGCCGGCGGATGCCGCCGGCCAGGTGCTGGGGATCTCGGCGCCGGTCGAATGGACGGCGTGACGGCGCTCTGACCCTTCACGGACGCGGCCGCAGCGGGAAGATCGCCACGACCAGGGCGACGTCCACCACGGCTGCGACGGCGAGCACGGCGAGCGTGCCGTCGGCGCCGAAGCGGTCGATCAGCACCGCGCCGATCGAGGGCGAGGCCGCCTGGGTGACGAGGATCGGCATCGCCAGGCGCCCCATCAGCGGCGCATAGCCGTCGGCGCCGAACAGGGCGAGCGGCAGCGTGCCCCGCGCGATCGACTTGATGCCCATGCCGGCACCGTAGAAGACGAATGCCGCCGCCAGCAGCGTCGGCATCCCCGTCCACAGCAGGATGATGCCGGTGGCGACGCAGAGCGTCGAGGTGAGCATCGTCCAGATCGGGTGGTAGCGCACTCCGATGACGCTTTCGACGATGCGGGCGGCGACCTGCGAGGGCCCGATGAGGGCGCCGAAGCCGACGGCGGCCGCGAGCGCGACGCCGCGCGCCTCCATCAGCGTGATCAGGTGGACGGAGATGATCGAGGCGATCACCGAGGAGAGCGTGAAGGCCGCCGCGACCATCGCAAACAGCGGCGAGACCACGGTCGACCGGCTCCGCCCGGACCCGACGCCCGTCGTCGCCGCTGCGGCGTGTGCCGCCGTTCGGCGCGCCTCGCGCGGGAAGGCGGCAAGATAGAGCGGCATCGCCACGACGACGAGCAGCGCCGCGAAGGCGAGGCAGGTGCCGCGCCAGCCCCAGGCGGAGACGAACAGCGCCGCGAGCGGCCACGACACCGTGCTGGCGAAGCCGGCGACGAGCGTCAGGTTGGTGATCTCGCGGCGCGCCGCCTGGCCGTGCAGCCGGCCGAGCGCGGCGAACGCGGCGTCGTAGAGCCCCGCCCCCATGCCGGCGCCGACGAGGCACCAGGCGGCGACGTAGACGGCCAGGTTCGGCGCAAGCGCCATGACGACGAGGCCGAGCGCGATGGTGGCCGCGCCCGTCGCCAGCACCGGCCGGCCGCCGCGCGCCTCGATGACGTCGCCGACGCGCGGCGAGACGAGGCCGGAGACGAGGAGGGCGAGCGAGAAGGCGCCGACCACCCACGGCAGCGGCCAGCCGGTGTCGGCGACGGTGGGCTTCGCCAGCACCGCCGGCAGATAGAACGACGACCCCCACGCGATGATCTGCGCCACGCCGATGGCGGGGATGCGCAGATGGTCGGCGAGGCTGCGCCGCGGCGTCGCGGTCATGGTGCGCCGAGGGCGTGCCACCGGCGGCCGCCGACCGGCCGCGGCCGGGCGTCGTCACTCAGGCGGCGGGATCGGGAAAGGACGGCGGACATCGCGGATCAACTCGCGGCGGACGCTACACCGCTTCGCCGACGGCGAAAATCCTCGGCGAAAATCGTCGCTTCCGCATCGGCGAGACTGGCGGCGGCGGGCGAGGCGGTCTATCCCGCGCCAGGATCGGCGGCACGCCGACCAGACCGCTGACGTCGGCGCCCGAACATCGGTGCGCCGCGCCATCCCGCCGAGGACCTTCGATGCCCGACGCCGCGCCGCCCGCCCCGCCCCGCCGCCCGGCGATCGGCGTTTCCGTCGCCTGCTGGCGGCAGGGGCGCGTGCTGGTGGTGCAGCGCGGGCGGCCGCCGCTCGCGGGGATGTGGAGCCTGCCCGGCGGCCACGTCGAGTATGGCGAGGCGATCCGCGCCGCCGCCGCGCGCGAGCTCGCCGAAGAGACGGGGATCGAGGCCGACATCGTCGGCATCGTCGACGCGCTCGACGTCATGGTCGCGGCGCCGGGGGCCGCCGCGGCCGACGCCCCGCCGGCCCACCACTTCGTGCTCGCCGTCTATGCCGCGCGCTGGCGCGCCGGCGAGCCGGTCGCCGGCGACGACGCCGCCGTGGCGCTGTTCCTGCCGCCGGAGGAAGCGCTGGCGCTGGACCTCACCCCCGGCGCCGCCGCCGTCATCATCGCGAGCCGCGCGCTGGTCGGCGACGCCGGCTGAGGTGGCGCCCGCCGGGCGACAAGGACGTCGTGCCGGTTTCCCGGTTTCCCGTTCGCCCCTCCCCTCCATCGTCACCCCGGACAAGCGAGCCGACGGCGAGCGCCGATCCGGGGCCTAGCGCAAGAGGGGCGCGCCGCAGGCGCGCTCAGTGCCGCGCCTGCGGCGCGGAGTCTCTCCTGGATCCCGGATCGGGCGCTCGGCTTCGCCTCACTGGTCCGGGATGACCGATGGGGAGGTTGGCGCCCGTGGAAGGGGTGGTACTGGCACCTCCCCTCCACCTGCCCCGCCCCCGTTCACGCCGCGAGGCGCGGCACCAGGTCGGCGAGGGCGACGTGGCCGCGGAAGCCGCTCGAACCGGTCGGCTCCTCGCCCCCCTCGATCGCTTTCGCGAAGGCCACCGCCGGATCGGCCTCGAGGCGAGCGACGAAGGCGGACAGCCGCGGATGGGCGGCGAGGTCGCCGGCGTCGTGGTAGCCCGCCCAGCGGACGAGGCCGGCGAAATAGGCGTCGGCCACCGTCCGCCGGTCGCCGGTGAGCCAGTCGCGGCCCTCCAGCATCGCCTCCAGCTGGCCGTGCGCCTTCGCGACCTGTTCGCGGCCGAGTTTGCGCAGCATCGCCTGCACGGGCGGGTCCTCGGCCATCTCGTAGGCCGTCCATAGCGGCGAGTAGGCCGCGAAGTAGGTGGTCGTGAGGAACGACATCGCCTGGTTCAGCCGGTCGAAGTCCGCCGTTCCCTGGGCGCCGCCGAGGCGGTGGGCGGGGTCGCGGGCGACCAGCGCCGCCAGGATGGCGGCGCTCTCGGTGACGATGCGGCCATCGTCCAGCATCAGCGCCGGCGTCTCGCGCACCGGGTTGATGCGCGCGAAGGCCGCCCCCTGCACCTCGCCGGGCATCTCGACCCGGCAGAGACGATAGGGCGCGCCGAGCCACTCCAGCGCGACGATCGACCCGAACGAGCAGCCCTGCGGCACGCCATAGAAAAGCACGGGTTCCAAGATCTTCTCCTGTTGCTTCGATGCTTGCTGCAGCAGGATTGGATATGCTTCGGCAGTGAGTTGTTGTAAAGAATGCAGAAATTTGTAATCTGGTTACAAATTTTATACTTCGCGATGCGGAGCAGTGAGGGCGGACGAGATGAAGGACACCGTGTCGGGGTGCTCGATCGAGGAGGCGATGCGGCTGATCGGCGGCCGCTGGCGGACGCTGCTGATCTACTACCTGTCGAGCGGGCCGAAGCGCTTCAGCGAGCTCAGGCGGGACAACCCGACGATCTCTCCCCGCATGCTGACGCTCGACCTGCGCGAGCTCGAGGCGGCCGGCGTCGTCTCGCGCACCGTGCATCCGGGCGTGCCGCTGATGGTCGAATACGCGCTGACGGAGGATGGGCGGGCGCTGGTGCCGCTCGTCGACGCGCTCGGCGACTGGTGGGAGGCGCTGGCGCGCCGCCGCGCGGTGGATGCGCCGATGGCCGCAGCGGCGGAGTAGCCGCCGGTCAGGCGGCGAGGTCTCGCACGCGGGCTCGGATCGCCGCGTCGGGGCGCACCGTCATGCGGCAGACCGGCTGCACCTTTTCCGGCGACAGCGTCTCGAAGGCGAAGCGGCGGGTGAGGGAGGCGAGGATCAGCACGCCCTCGGTCTGGGCGAAGCCGCCGCCCGGGCAGACGCGCGGGCCGAGGCCGAACGGCAGGTAGGTGTCGGCCTTCAGCTGCTTCTCGTTCTCGGGCAGGAAGCGCTCCGGGCGAAACACCTCCGGCTCCTTCCAGAACTTGTCGTGGCGGTGGACGAGCCAGGGTGACACCACCACGAGGTCGCCGGGCTCGACCTTGTGGTCGCGCATCTCGTCGGACTTCGTCGCGATGCGGGTGATGAAGGAGACCGGCGGATAGAGCCGCATCGTCTCCTTGAAGACCGCGCGCGTGTAGGCCATGCGGGGTATGTGGGCGTACTCGATCGGCCCGTCGCCCGAAATCTCCTTCACCTCGGCGCGGATCTGCGCGGCGATCTCCGGCGTCTGCGACAGAATGAAGAACGACCAGGCGAGCACCGACGCCGACGTCTCGTGACCGGCGAGGAAGAACACGGCGATCTGGTCGATCAGTTCGTCGCGGTCGAAGCGGGTGCCGGTCTCGCGGTCGCGCGCCGCCATCACGGCGCCGGCGAGGTCGTCCTCGTTGCGGATCTGACCCGATGCCTCCTCGGCGAGCCGCCGGTCGATCAGGCGGCCGAGCACGCCGCGGATCTCGCGGCAGGCGGCGACCACCGCCGGCACGTCGTCGAAGCTGCCGTTGGCGGGCGACGAGATGATCGTCTTCGGGTTCACCTGCGGCACCACGTCCTGGTAGCGCTGGAAGGCGTCGAAGACACCGCGCGCGTCCGACGAGGCGAGCGGCTCGGAGAAGATCGTCCGGTAGATGGCGTCGGCCGTCACCCGGCTCATCGCCGCGTCGAGCTCGACCGGGCCCTTGGCGGCGGCGAGCTCACCGATCAGCGTGTCGACGGCGCCGACCATCTGCGGATAGGCGGTGGTGAGCCGCATGTGGGCGAACGACGGCTCGATCATCCGCCGCTGGCGCTTCCAGGTGTGGCCGTTGGAGATGAAGATGCCGTCGCCGACGAGCGGCTTCAGCGCCGCCACCATCAGGTCGCTCTTCGGATAGTCCTCGGCCTTCTCGACGAGGATGCGGCGGATGAGCTTCGGGTCGTTGACAATCCAGATGCGCCGCTTGCCGATCGGCACCTTGCCCATCTTCAGCCGGTAGGCCTCGGCGGGGAGCAGGTTGAGGAGGTCGCGCTGGCGCAGGAACACCGCGCGCGCCAGGATCGCCGCCTCCGAGCGCCGCGCCGGCGCCGGCGGACGGTAATTCGACGACGGGGGTTCGACCGGCACGGTGAGGTTCATCGGCGGGCGGGGTCCTGTGGGGTTCGGTGGGCGGCAGTGTGTCAGGCGGCCGTCGATCTGGCGAACAATGGAGATGCGGCGTGCGACGCGGGAGGGGCGCTGGCGCCACGGAACGCCCCGCATCTAGCACCGCCCCCGCCCGCCCGCCTAGCCCCGAGGGCGTGGCGGCGGGGTCACAGCGGGCGAACGTCGCATCCGCAACCGGGACGTGCCACGGAAGCGACACGATGTGGCGGGCGGATGGGGGATGTCGCGGGGGGCTGGATTCCGATGTTGACGCTCTTTCGATCCGCGGTGGCCACGGTCTGTCTGGCGACGCTGACAGCAGGCCAAGCGTTTGCCTCGAGCTGCGTTCACCCAAACACGACTGATGCTAGGTCGCTACTGACCACTCACCATGTTGCACTCGTCCGGAACGGCGACCCGCAAACAATTGAAGGAAAAGAAACGTGCGTTCTCACCGCCCATATCGACACTCCACTGAAAGGCGATCTCACTGCTGGTGAAACGATAACCGTGATCTATCCCGATCTCTACGGCTGTAACCCGGCCGCAGAAGGATTTTTAACACTGGGCCAATACTACAATATTTCAGACAATACTTTTCGCGTCGACCCCTGCATACCGATTATTGATGATCAAGTCATCATGGCATTTTTGGATCAAAAGCATTCACTGGAGAAAACCACTTCAGAGCACCCCAATTCCATTCCTGATGGAGTGCGCTTGGCACGATTCTACATCGACTGGCGCGACCAATATCGAGCCGGGCCGGCACTCGCCAAATTATTGAAAATGGCCCCCGCCGACCCGGAAGTCCGACTCCTGGAGGCGCGTCTTGAGCTTCTGACGGCAGGGTGGGAAATCACGAAGCTGCGGAGCGTGCGGGAGAAACTCGCGGCCCTCCGCAAAGGGGATCCCGTTGCGCGCGTTCTTTTCGAAGAGGTGGACCGCGCGATCAGCACGCAGTCATTGCACACCTTGGACGGTGCGCCGGTCAACCACGTCACGTTGCCGCCTTCGACGCTGACAAACATAGACTTGACCGGCCGGGATATGACCGGGTCCTCGCCTTATGGAATCATTCTTGATGGACTTACCGCGCCCCGCTCCGACTGGACGGCCAGCGATCTGCTTGGGTACGACTTCTCCAGCGCCGACCTCACGGAGGCGATCTTCACGGAAGCCGTTCTCGCCCGGACCATCTTCAAGGGAGCCAAGCTTCGCGGCGCCAAGTTCGCCGGCGCGCTGTTGGAGGGCGCGGACTTCAGCGGCGCCGGGATGCAACTTGCGAACCTGCGCGGCGCGGATGCGACGGATGCGAAGTTCGTCGAGGCCGATCTCCGCGGCGCCGACCTGCGAGGGGCGGGGCTGCAAGGCGCCAACTTCACCGGCGCCCGCTACGACTGCACCACGCGCTTGCGGCCGGATCTCGACCCCCAGAAGGCTGGCATGGTGTTCGCCGGCACGAACGTATGCATCGGCGGCGAGCAGGCGGGGAAGTGAGCGGGCGTGGGAGCCGAGACGCGTCGGGAGGCGGAATGGCAACGGCGCAGACCATCGAGTCCGTGAAATTCATAGTCCGGCGCCTCGACCGTCGCAAAGTGCTTGCGGCCCTCTCGCTCGCCCTCGGTCTCGCGGCGGCGAGTGACGCTTTGGCGTTTCAATGCGCGTACGACCCGCCGCCGGGACGCGCCCTCGCCACGGCGGACGAGGTCGTCGAGTTCGTCGTCGAGGGGGAGGAAGAGATCGGAGAAGGCGCCTGCGCGGCAAACGCCCGGGTGCTGAAGGCGATCAAGGGTGGCCTTCGCGCCGGGGACACCTTTCAGATCGCATACGAGCCCGATGGTTCTTGCGGCGGCGCGTTCGCCGTCGGCAGCCCGAGGCTCGAGAACTTCTATGCCGATAGGAACGGCCGCTACGACCTTGCCCCTTGCGGCGGGAACGTCTCTGATGCTGTCATCCGTGCTTACCTGACTCAGAGGCGCGAGCTTGCACTGGCCGCCGCGAAACTGCCGGGATCCTTCGCGGCACAGGCGCGTCTCACGCAGTTCCTCGTCGGTTGGGACGACCAGCCGGCGGCTCTCGATGCCGTCGAAGCCGCCTCCGCCCTGGCGCCCGGCAACGAGGACATCGCGCTGTTGCGGGCGCGTCTCACACTCCGCACCAGCCGCGGCGAGCCAGCGAAACTGGCGCGGGCTATCGACGAACTCCGGCCACTGGCACCGACCAACAGTGCCGCGCTCCTGTTCTTGGCCAAGGCGACCATTTGGCAAGCCCGGTCAATCGAGATGCAGGGTGCAAAGACACGGCCCAAGGATCGCCCGCCTCAACCCATCTCCGGGCTGTCCGACCTCACGGGAGCCGACATGACGGGGGAAGCGTTCTCATCGGTCGTCTTCGCCGGGATCAGCGCGCCGAATTCCGACTGGACCGCGAGCGCGCTCGTCGATCTGGACATCTCCAACGCCCGCTTCGACGGCGCCATCTTCACCCAGGCTATCCTAGACCAAGCGAACTTCGCAGACACTTCGCTGGTGCGTACCAAATTCGCCGGGGCCTCGATTGTCGGAACGGATTTCAGCCGGGCCGGACTGCAGCTCGCCAACCTCAGGGACGTGACCGCCTACGGTGCGAAGTTCGCCGGCGCCGATCTACGCGCCGCAACAGTGGGTGGCATCTTCGAGAACGGAGACTTCACGGGCGCCGATCTCCGTGGCGCAGACCTGCGCGGCGCCTACGGCAACGGCATCTCGTGGACCGGCGCGCGCATTGATTGCGCCACCCGGCTGCATCGCAGCATCGAGCCGGCGACGGTGGGGATGATCGTCGAAGGAAACTGTCCCGACGGCGGGCAGGCTGCGAAGTAGGCGAGAGCGAGCCCCCGCCCCAGTCTGTTACCTCCCCAACCCGCAGAGCCTCCCACTCCGCTACCCCCGCGCCGCCGCCAGCGCCGCCGCCAGTTGCCGTTCGTCGTAGGGCTTGCGCAGCAGCACGGCGCGGCCGGCGAGGGCTTCGTCCGCCTCGGGCGGCAGCGCGTCGCGGCCGGAGGCGAAGACGATGCCGAGGCCGGGCTTGAGACGGCTCGCCTCCATCGCCAGCGCGCCGCCGGAGACGCCGGGCAGGCCGATGTCGGTCACCAGCACGTCGACCGGCGCGTCCTTCAGCACCGCCAGCGCCTCGCCCGCGCTCCCCGCTTCGACGACGCTGTGGCCGAGACCGGCGAGCAGGTCAGCGGTCGACATGCGGATGATGATGTCGTCCTCGACCAGAAGCACGCGCAGCGGCGCCGCGTCAGTCCCGGCGCTGGCCGCGCCGGCGCCCGCCGCGTCGGCGGCGGTCACGCCTGTCGAGGGAGAGCTGCCGCCCTCCGGCCAGTTCGGGGAACCGCCCTCGGACCGGCTCTGGAGCGGGGCCTCAAAGGGGAGCGGCGACGCGGTCACGTCGCCGGCCGCCACAGCGCCCGCGGGCGCAGCGGGCGGCGCCTCAGCCACGTCCGGCTCCGCCCTCCCCGCCCGCCGCAGCACGTCGCGCAGGCGGCGGGCGAGGGCCTCGCGGGTGTAGGGCTTGCTGAGGAGGTCGACGCCCTCGTCGAGCCGGCCGCCGTGCACGATGGCGTTCTCCGTGTAGCCGGAGGTGAACAGCACGGCGATGCCCGGCCGCCGCTCGGCGACCATGCGGACAAGCTCGGGGCTCCTGAGCGTCCCCGGCATGACGACGTCGGTGAACAAGAGGTCGATCGGCACGCCGCTGTCGACCACCGACAGCGCGCTCTCGGCATCCCGCGCCTTCAACACGCGGTAGCCGAGCTCGGCCAGCATCTCGACGACGGTCTCTCGGACGCTGTCGTCGTCCTCGACGACGAGGATGGTCTCGCGGCCGCCGGCGACCGGGCCGCTGTCGACGTCGGTGACGACATCCTCCTCGCGCCGCGAGCGCGGCAAGTAGAGGCGGACGGTCGTGCCGTGGCCGACCTCGCTGTAGATCTTCACGTGGCCACCGGACTGCTTGACGAAGCCGTAGACCTGGCTGAGGCCGAGGCCTGTGCCCTGCCCTTCCGGTTTCGTCGAGAAGAACGGCTCGAAGGCCTGCTCGACCACGTCGGGCGGCATGCCGGAGCCGGAGTCGGTGACGGCGAGCATGACGTACTGGCCGGGTGCCGCGTCGTGGGCGCTCGCGTAGGCGTCGTCCAGGAAGGCATTGCCGGCTTCCAGCGTCAGCTTGCCCTGCCCTTCCATGGCGTCGCGGGCGTTGATGGCGAGGTTCAAGAGGGCGTCCTCGACCTGGCCCGGATCGACGAAGGTGTTCCATAGCCCGCCGGCGATCGCCGTCTCGATCTCGATGCCCTCGCCGATCGCCCGGCGCAGCATTTCGTCGACGCTCCGCACCAGGCGGCCGAGGTTGACCACCTTCGGGGCCAGCGCCTGGCGCCGGCCGTAGGCGAGCATCTGCGCGGCGAGCTTGGAGCCGCGGGCGACGCCGCCGAGGGCGCTGCGCAGCCGCTGCTCGGCGCGGTCGTTGCCGGCGACCTCGCGCGAGAGGAGCTGCAGGTTGCCGCCGATCACCTGCAACAGGTTGTTGAAGTCGTGCGCGATGCCGCCGGTGAGCTTGCCGATCGCCTCGAGCTTCTGCACCTGGCGGAAGCGCTCCTCGTTCCGGCGCAGCTGCTCGGTGCGCTCCGCCACCTGCCGCTCCAGCGTGGCGTTGAGCTCCAGCATCGCCTGCTCGGCGCGGCGCATCTCGGTGACGTCGACGTTGACGCCGATCATCCCCTGGAAGGCGCCGTCGGGGGCGAAGCGCGGGCGGGCGTCGGTGTGCAGGATGCGCCATTCACCGTCGATGCGGCGGTAGCGCGCCTCGACGGTGAAGGGCGTGTGATTGCGCATGGCGACGGAGAACGGTGCGTAGAGCGCCGCCTGGTCGTCGGGGTGGACGGTGGTGCCCCAGTCGAAGTCGGCGACGGCGCCGGACTTGACGCCCCAGAACTTGCGCTGCGCCTTGTTGAGATAGAGGCAGCTGCCCTCGGGCGTGCTCATCCACAGCATCACCGGGGCGCTCTCGGCGACGAGGCGGAAGCGCTGCTCGCTTTCGGTGAGCGCCCGCTCGGCACGCTTCTGATCGGTGATGTCGTGGCCCTGCACGAAGATGCCGGTGACGCGGCGCTCGGCATCGAGGATCGGCTGGTAGACGAAGTCGAGGAAGCGCTCGTCCGCCGGCTCGTCCGGCGAGGGCTGCAGCACCACCCGATCGGCACGGCCGACATAGGGACGGCCGCTGTCGTAGACACGGTCGAGGAGTTCGAGGAACCCCTGCCGGCGCACCTCCGGCAGAACCGCCTCGACCGGCTTGCCGAGCACGTCCTCGCGGCCGATCAGCGCGGTATAGGCGGCGTTCGCCAGCGTGAAGATGTGCGAGGGCCCGCTCAGCACCGCCATGAAGCCCGGCGCCTGCTCGAACAGGTTGCGCAGGAAGTCCCGCTCCTCCGTCAGGGCGCGGCTGGAGACCTCGACGTCGAGGGCACGCCGGAGCACGGCCCCCTCGACCTGCGCGACATAGGTCGAGCTGTCGGCGGCGAAGGCCGCGGCGGCGCGCAGGCGCTGCAGTTCGGTGACGTCGACGGTGTGCTGCAGGACGTACGCGACGTCGCCCGCCGTGTCGAACATCGGCGTATGGGTGGCGCTCCACCAGCGCACTTCGGGCGTGCCGTCGGCGCGCGGGATGTCGTAGCGGATGAGCGGGACATGGTCGCGTTCGCGCGTCGCGAAGGCGCGCTCCAGCGATTCGCGCAGCTGGCGATGCTCGAACGAGCCGGGGTCGCTCGGAAACGCCTCGAACAGGTTGCGGCCGGCGAGCTCTTCTCGCGTGCGCCCGGTCACGGCGAGATAGGCGTCGTTCATCCAGACGAGGGTGAACGACGGGTCGAGCAGCACGTAGGGATTGGGCGACGCGTTGAACAGGCGGTCGCGGTCGAGGCGGCTGAAGACCGGCATGGCTGGCGATACTCGGACCCGGAGCGGAGGACCCACCGCGGGCTCCAGCGATCTTCCCTCAGCCTCCCGACGACGGGAAGCTGCGAATAATCCCAAGACGACCCCCGGCGCAACCTGGACGAACGCCTAGAGCGGCCGGACGGTTCCCGCCGCGCTGCGCTTCCCCTCGCCCGCCACCGTTGTTTCAACCGCTGGCGAACCCCGGTAGGATGGCGGCCACTCTCTCGGCCGGGCTTTATCGATGTCTCGCGTTCCTTCCGGCCCGCTGGCCGGACTCCCAGCCGGCGCACGGGCGGCCGCGGCCGTGCTGGCCGTCGCCCTGCCGCTGGCGCTGATGATGCTCGCCGGCGCCGCCTTCCCGGTCGCGCCGGCGCAGGCGCGCGTCGGCGTGGACGACGCGACGGCCGACGAGCCGAGCCCGTTCGCCTCGCCCGATCCCGCCGGGCTCGGCGCGGGCGAGGGCGAACCGCCGGCCGACGGCTACGAGGAAGAGCCTCCGCCGGCGATCGTGCCACAGCCGCCGTCGTCCGACGAGGCGATGCCGGCCGGCCCCGACGAGCGCGGTCCGGCGGCCGACGCGCCCGCCGCTGATCCCCCCGGCACCGATGCGCCGGCCGCCGACACCCCCGCGCCGACGCCGTTCGGCGTCGATCCGGGCCTCGGCATCCGGCCGCCGACCGCCGACGCGCCGCCCGACAGCAGCCCGCTGCCGGACATCCACTATGGCGAGGAGGGCCTGCCCGAGCCCGTGCGCAAGACGCGTGCGGCCATCCTGGAGGCGGCGCGCGGCGGCGACATCGAGGCACTGCGGGCGGTGCTGGAGACCAGCGAGATGCCGCCGGTGTTGGCGCGCGGCGACATCGGCGACCCGATCACCTTCCTGAAGGAATCCTCCGGCGATCCCGAGGGCCGCGAGATCCTGGCGATCCTGACGGACCTGCTGGAGGCCGGCTGGGTGAGGATCGACGAGGGCAAGCCGACGGAGATGTACGTCTGGCCCTATTTCGCGGCGATCCCCATCGACCGGCTGACGCCGTCGCAGCTGGTCGAGCTCTACCGCATCCTCACCGCCGCCGACGTCGACGAGATGCGCGCCTACGACGCCTGGCTGTTCTTCAAGATCGGCATCGGCCCGGACGGCACCTGGCACTTCTTCTTGGTGGACGAGCCGTAGGCAGCGGCGCTCTCCCCGGCGCCCGCCATCAGAGCCGTCCCGCAAGTCCGGCCGGCTCGGGTCCGCCATAGGCCCAGTCGAGAAGCTCGACCGTATGGGCCACCGGTCGCCCGGACTCACCGGGGCGGTCGGCGAGCTGGACGATGCAGCCGATGTTGCCGGTGGCGACGATCGCCGCCTTCGTGCGGTCGAGGTTGGCGCGCTTGCGCTCGCGCAACTGGCCGGCGATCTCCGGCTGGAGGATGTTGTAGACGCCGGCAGAGCCGCAGCAGATGTGGCCCTCCGGCACGTCCTTGACGGTGAAGCCGGCACGCGACAGCAGCGCCTTCGGTTCCAGGCGGATCTTCTGGCCGTGCTGCATCGAGCACGCCGAGTGGTAGGCGACCGGCGCGGCCGAGCGGCGCTCGGGCGTGCCGAGGTCCACCGCGGCGAGCACCTCGCTGACGTCCTTGGCGAGCGCCGAGATGCGCGCCGCCTTCTCGGCATAGGCCGGGTCGCCGGCGAGCAGGTGGCCGTAGTCCTTGATCGTCGTGCCGCAGCCGGAGGCGGTGATGACGACGGCGTCGAGGCCGCCGTGCTCGAGCAGGGCCGTCCAGGCATCGACGTTGACGCGCGCCGCCGCCTTTGCCGCCTCTTCCTTGCCCATGTGCAGCACCAGCGAGCCGCAGCACGCTTCGCCGGGCGCCGCGACCACCTCGTAGCCGGCGCGCGAGAGCAGCCGCGCGGCGGCGGCGTTGATCGACGGCGCGAGCACCGCCTGGGCGCAGCCGTTCAGCAGCGCGACGCGGCCGCGCCGCGGGCCGGCGGCAGGCGCCGCGGCCGGCGGGCGCGCCTTCGGCAGCCGCGAGGGCGCGAGCGCCATCATCGCCGCGGCGCGGGCGCCGACGACCGGCAGCCTCGCCGCGAGGCCGGCGAGCGGCCGCGCGAGGCCCGCCGCCATCAGCGCGAGGCGGAAGCGGGCGGGCTGCGGGATGATCGCCGCGAGAACGGCGCGCAGCAGCCGGTCGTGCCACGGGCGGTCGTAGGTCTCGTCGATGTGGGCGCGGGCGCGATCGACGAGGTGCATGTAGTCGACGCCCGACGGGCACGTGGTCATGCAGGAGAGGCAGGAGAGGCAGCGGTCGACGTGGCGGGTGACCTCCGCGTCGGCCGGCCGGCCGTTCTCCAGCATCTCCTTGATCAGGTAGATGCGACCGCGCGGGCTATCGCGCTCGTCGCCGAGCAGCACGAAGGTCGGGCACGTGGCGGTGCAGAACCCGCAGTGCACGCACTTGCGGAGAATACCCTCGGCCTCGGCGAGCTTCGGGTCGGCGCGCTGCTCGGCGGTGAAGCTCGTCTGCATGATCGGGTCAGAACATCCACGTCGTCGGATTGGCGATCGGCTCGCGCCGGCTCGAGGCCTGCAGGCCCTTGATGCAGCGCACCACCACCCAGATCGCGACGAGCGGCAACAGCAGGAAACCGATGAAGGCGAGGATCAGCAGGCTGCTGATCAACCCGTAGAGGAGCCCGATCCAGAAGGTGCGGATCTGGTAGGTGTAGTGGGTGTCGAGCCACGCCTCGCCCTTGCCGCGGCTGATGTAGGCCATGACGAGGGCGACGAGGTGGGTGATCGCGACGACGAAGCCGACGAGATAGAGGATGTAGATCAGCTGGACATTGCCCGGGCCGGGATCGAACAGGCCCGGCTCCGGGCTGCGGGACGGGGGCGGCGGATCGATCTGCGGCGCGGCTTCGCTCATCATTGATCACCATTGATCGGGACGGCGCCTCGCGGCGCGAAGGGTCGGGACTCACACACCGGCGTACATCCTACCCGGTTCGAGCACGCCGCGCGGATCGAACGCCGCCTTCAGGCGGCGCGTCACCGCGGCGAGCGGCGGCGGCTGCGGCTCGAACGGGTCGACGAGGGCGCGCAGCTCGCGTGGTGCCTTGATGAGTGTCGCGTGGCCGCCGCCAGCCGCGGCGACGGCGGCGCGCACCGCGGCGGCACCGGCGTCGGCGAGCGGCTCGGGGATCGACACCCAGACGAGCCCGCCCGCCCAGTCCATCAGCCAGGCGGCGCCGAGGCGCTCGGCGGCGGCGGCGATCACCGGCCCCTCGGTCGGCGCCACCGAGACGCGCCAAACGAGCGGGTCGGCGCGGGCGGCGAGCGGTGCGACGTCACGGATCGAACGCCAGAGGCCGCGGGAGGCGTCAGCGACGAGCCGCGGCACGGCGGCGCCGGGGGAAACGACCTGCGACAGCGCCGCGGCGCGCACGTCCACCGAGGGCGGGATGCCCTCGATCCGCAGCAGCGTCGCCGTCCCCTTGGCGCCGGGGACCACCGCCGCCGCGATGCCGGCCGGCAGGTATGCGGCGCCAGAGACGTCGGCGTGCGAGCCCATCGCGGCACTCATGGCGCGCACCGCGGCGGCGGGATCGAGGCCCGCCAGCAGCAGCGTCGTCTCGGTCTCGGCCGCCGGCAGGACCTTGAGGGTGACCTCGGTGAACACCGCGAGCGTGCCCCACGAGCCAGACAGGCCGCGCGACAGGTCGTAGCCGGTGACGTTCTTCACCACGCGCCCGCCCGACTTGAAGATCTCACCGCGGCCGGACACCGCGTGGATGCCGAGCGTGTGGTCACGCGCCGCCCCCACCTTGACGCGGCGGGGGCCGGCGAGGTTGGCGGCGAGCAGGCCGCCGATCGTGCCGCGGCCGGCGCTCGCGCCAAACAGCGGGCCGTAGTCGATCGGCTCGAAGGCGAGCTCCTGGCCGTGGGCCGCGAGCAAAGCCTCGATCTCGGCGACCGGCGTGCCGGCGCGGGCGGACAGCACGAGTTCCTCCGGTTCGTAGAGCGTCACGCCGGAAAGTCCCGAGAGGTCGAGCGTCGCGGCCGCCTGCACCGGCCGGCCGATCGCCCGCTTCGAGCCGTGGCCGACCACCTCGATCGGCGCGTTGGCGGCGACCGCCGAAGCGACGAAGTCGCGCACGTCGTCGGCATCGCGCGGACGGAGGATGCCGGCCGGGGTGTCGGGCGAACTCACGGTCGGCGCTCCGACGGGCGCGAGGCGAGCCCGTGACTGAGGCCCGTCACACACGCCGAATCCGCGGCGCCCCCCCTCCGACCGGCTTCGCCGGCCACCTCCCCCGCGAGGGGGGAGGGTTCACGTTGTGCTTGGTTCGACCCCATTCCCAAAACGAGACGCGAACCCTCCCCCCTCGCGGGGGAGGGTAGGGAGGGGGGGCGCCGCGGGCTCGACGGCCGACGGGGGGGGATTGACGAAAGCAACAAGACCCCCTGCCCTCAGAACCGCGGAATGTCGGGAAAGGGCAGCGCGCCGGCGTGGACGTGCAGGCGGCCGAGCTCGGCGCAGCGGCGAAGCTCCGGGAAAACCTTGCCGGGATTGAGCAGGCCTCCCGCGTCGAAGGCGCACTTGACGCGCATCTGATGGTCGAGGTCGGTGTCGTTGAACATCGTCGGCATCAGGTCGCGCTTCTCGACGCCGACGCCGTGCTCGCCGGTGAGCACGCCGCCGACCTCGACGCAGAGACGAAGGATGTCGGCGCCGAAGTACTCGGCCCGGGTGAGCTCGCCCGGCTTGTTGGCGTCATAGAGGATCAGCGGATGCAGGTTGCCGTCGCCGGCGTGGAAGACGTTGGCGACCCCGAGGCCGTAGTGCTCCGACAACTCGCGCATGCGGGCGAGCACCACCGGCAGCGCCTTGCGCGGGATGGTGCCGTCCATGCAGTAGTAGTCGGGCGAGATGCGGCCGACCGCCGGGAACGCCGCCTTGCGCCCCGCCCAGAACGACAGCCGCTCCGCCTCGCTGGTCGACACCCGGCACTCGGTCGCCTCGTTCGCCCGGGCGATCGCCTCGACGCGGGCGAGCAGCGCGTCGACCTCCACCGGAGGGCCGTCGAGCTCGACGATCAGCAGCGCCTCGACGTCGAGCGGGTAGCCGGCGTGGACGAACGCCTCCGCCGCGGCGATCGCCGGGGCGTCCATCATCTCCATGCCGGCCGGTATGATGCCGGCGGCGATGATCGCCGCCACGCAGGCGCCGGCCGATTCGCTCGTCGGGAAACCGATCAGCGCGGCGCGGGCCGTCTCGGGTGCCGGCAGGATGCGCACCGTCACCTCGGTGACGACGCCGAGCAGCCCCTCCGAGCCGACGATCAGGCCGAGGAAGTCGTAGCCCTCGGCGTCGAGGTGCTTGCCGCCGAGGCGGATCACCTCGCCGGTGATCAACACCATCTCGACGCCGAGCACGTTGTTGGTGGTGAGGCCGTATTTCAGGCTGTGCACGCCGCCGGAATTCTCCGCCACGTTGCCGCCGATCGAGCAGGCGATCTGCGACGACGGATCCGGGGCATAGTAGAAGCCCTCGTGCTCGACGGCGCGCGTGATGCCGAGGTTCGTCACGCCCGGCTGCACGACGGCGCAGCGGTTCGCAAAGTCGATGTCGAGCACGCGGTTGAAGCGCATCATCGACATCAGCACGCCGTCGGCGAGCGGCAGTGCGCCGCCCGACAGCGAGGTGCCGGCGCCGCGCGGCACCACCTTGACGCCGTGCTCGTCACAGTAGGAAAGCACGGCGCTCACCTCTGCCACGGTATCGGGTAGCACCACCACCATCGGATGCTGGCGATACGCCGTCAGGCCGTCCGATTCGTAGACGGCGAGCGACGTCGGGTCGACGATGACGCGCTCCGGCGACGTCCGCGCGGCGAGCGCGCGGGCGATCTCGCCGCGGCGCGCGAGCACGCCCTCGTCGACTTCCGGCATCCTCAGCGTCGACATCTCCGCCCCGCCCTCCCCGCGGCCGCCCTCGCCGGCGGCGGCTTTGCGCCGCCTCATTGTTTCGACATGCTCTGGACTACGCAATCCGGCGCATTAGTTCAAACGGTGACGTGAGCCAGCGGCCGTTTCCGAAAGAGGACGAATGAGCAGCCTGGTCGACCTCGAGATTTTCGCGCGGGTGGTGACGGCGGAGAGCATGTCGGCGGCCGGCCGCGAGATGGGCCTGTCGCCGGCGGTGATCTCCAAGCGGGTGCGGCGGCTGGAGGACCGCCTCGGCACGCGGCTCTTGCAGCGGACCACGCGGCAGATCGCGCTGACGGAGGCCGGCCAGGGGTTCTACGAGCGCGTCGTCGCCATCCTCGCCTCGATCGAGGAGGCGGAAGCGTTCGTGACGCGGCGCTCGACGACGGCGCGCGGCACGCTGAAGGTGACGGCGCCGACCTCGTTCGGGCGCATGCACGTGGCCCCCCACCTCGGCCCCTTTCTCGCCGCCAATCCGGAACTGTCGATCAACCTGCAGCTCTCCGACGAGTTCGTCGACATCGTCGGTGAGGGCTTCGACGTGGCGATCCGCATCGCCGAGCTCAGCGCCTCGAGCCATGTCGCCCGGCGGCTCGCGCCGGTGCACCGGGTGCTGTGCGCGGCGCCGGCCTATCTCGAGCAGAACGGCCGGCCCGCGAGCCTCGCCGAGCTCGAGAAGCACGCCTGCCTGTCGCCGCAGCAGCAGGACGCCTGGCGGCTCGACGGGCCGGACGGGCCGGTGGTGTTCCGCCCTGCCGCCACCATCCGCACCAACTCGAGCGAGGTGGTGCGCGAGATGGTCGTCGCCGGTCTCGGCATCGCGCTGCGCTCGACCTGGGACGTCGGGCCGGAGCTGTCGTCGGGGCGGCTCGAGGTGGTGCTGCCCGATTTCCGCGGCGCGCGCGGCGTCGCGGTGCACGCCGTCTATCCGAGCCGTCGCTTCCTGCCGCTGAAGGTGCGCGTCTTCATCGACCACCTCGCCGGCCTCTACGGCGCCGCCCCCTACTGGGACGACGGCCTCGAAGCGGTGCTGGGCAGCCAGAAGCGGCGGCGACACGGAGCGGTCGCGGAGGCCTTGGCGACCGCGCCGTGAGCACGGCCCGGCGCCTCGACCGGCGAGGTCCCGTTGGGTAGAACCGGGGCGCCACCCGCCTGGGAGCTGCGAGCCCGCCCGTGACCGCCCCGATCCCCGCCCCCGTCGCCGTGCCGGTCGACCGCTTCGCCGCGATCGTCGGTCATCGCAATGCACTGACCGAGGCCGCCGACACGGCGCCCTACCTCGTCGAATGGCGCGGGCTCTATCACGGGCGGACGCCGGTGGTGCTGCGACCGGGCTCGACCGCCGAGGTGGCGGCGATCCTCGCGCTCGCCAACGAGACAAGGACGCCGGTCGTCGTGCAGGGCGGCAACACCGGCCTTGTCGGCGGGCAGGTGCCCGACGAGAGCGGCCGCGAAGTGGTGCTGTCGCTCGCCCGGCTCGACCGCGTGCGCGAGGTGGACCCTGCCGGCGGCACGATGACGGTGGAGGCGGGCGTCATCCTCGAGCACGTGCACGCCGCGGCGGACGGCGTGGATCGGATGTTCCCGCTGACGCTCGGCGCGCAGGGCTCCTGCCAGATCGGCGGCAACCTCTCGACCAATGCCGGCGGCACCGCGGTGCTCGCCTACGGCAACGCCCGCGACCTGGTGCTCGGCCTCGAGGTGGTGCTGCCGACCGGCGAGGTCTGGAACGGACTGCGGAAGCTGCGCAAGGACAACACCGGCTACGATCTCAAGCAGCTGTTCATCGGCGCCGAGGGCACGCTCGGCGTGATCACAGCGGCGGTGCTGAAGCTGCTGCCGAAGCCGGTGGCGCGCGAGGTCGCCTTTGTCGGCGTCGAGACGCCGGAGGCGGCGCTGGAACTCTTCAACCGGCTGCGCGGCGCCGCCGGCGCGGCGCTCACCGGTTTCGAGCTGATGGCCCGCAGCGCGCTGGACTTCACGTTCCGCCACCTGCCGGGGGCGCGCGATCCGCTGTCGGCGCCGCCCCCCTGGACCGTGCTCGCCGAGGTGTCGACCGGCAGCAAGGCGGCCGACGTCAGGGCGATCATCGAAGAGGTGCTCTCCGCCGCCTACGAGGACGGCGTCGTCGTCGATGCCGCGTTCGCCGAGAGCCTCGCCCAGGCGGAGGCGTTCTGGCAGCTCCGTCACGGCATGGCGGAGGTGCAGGCGCACGAGGGCGGCTCGATCAAGCACGACGTCTCGGTGCCGGTGGCGGCGGTGCCGGAGTTCCTGGCGCGCGCCACTGCCGCGGTAGAGGCGCTGGTGCCGGGCTGCCGGCCGGCGCCGTTCGGCCACATGGGCGACGGCAACATCCACTTCAACGTGTCGCAGCCGGTCGGCGCCGACAAGCACGCCTTCCTCGCCGGCTGGGACGAGATGAACGCCGTCGTGCACGGCATCGTCGCGGACCTCGGCGGGTCGATCTCGGCCGAGCACGGCATCGGGCGCCTGAAGCAGCACCTGTTGCCGGGCGTCAAGTCGCCGCTCGAGCTCGACATGATGCGCCGCGTCAAGGCGGCCTTCGACCCGAACTTCATCCTCAATCCCGGCCGGGTGCTCTGACGGCCGGCTGGGAGCCTTCCTGGGATCCTCGTTCGCGCCGCCGAGAGGGCACCGACTTTTCGTCGCATTGGCAGCGCGGAGGCGACCCTTGCTCGGTTCGCAATGGTTCGCTCACTGGTTCCCGATAAGCTGCAGGTCGTTCGGCAGCGGACGGCCGGTCCGCCTTTCCCCATGCCGTAAGCGGCGTAACCAAGCGGAAAGGACGGTGCATCGGCAGTTGTCACACCGTCACAGCTCAGCTTGCATTTTCAACGCCGTCCGCTCCAAAGTGCGGCGCCTCCCTCGCCGCCTGATCGGAAACGAACGATGCCGTTGCGAGATTTGACACCACCGGCGTCGGGCGGCGCACTTTCCGAACTATTGGATACCGTTTGCGACCTCGCCTCACGATTGCTCTCGTTTCGCGGAATCAGCGTCGCCCTGAACGGTCACGCTGGACTCGTGCACGGCCGTAGCGCGCACTTTCGAGCCTTCACCGACGACGACTGGAAGCGCCTGGGCGAGCGTGTCAGTACGCTGTTCAAGAGCGGGCCGGCGCACCGCGTCGACGAGACGATCGGCATTCGATTCTCGGAGGCGGATGCCGCGGTGATGCTGCGCGCCGAAGGCGACCACGGCGGTACCGGCGCCGCGACGATGGTGGCACTCGGCCACGCGGCACCGGGGGCTGATGCCGAGCGAGACGTCGTCGCGCAGACGCTGTCGGCGCTGCTGCGCACCATTCGCGCCCACGTGCACGAACACAGCATCGCGCAATCGACGCTGGTGCGCGTGCAGGCCATGCTGATGAATGTCGAGACCCTCGCCAATGTGGGCGTCTGGCAGATCGACCCGGGCACCCGTGCGCTGCACTGGTCCGGCGAGGTCTACCGCATCCATGGCCTCGCCAGGGGCAGCGAGCCCGACGTCGAGACGGCGCTTTCCTTCTATCCGGAGCCGGCGCGGTCGGTGCTGCTCGGCCGGTTCGAGCAGGCGCTGGCGACCGGCGAGGGATACGACCTGACGTTGCCGTTCGTGCGAGCCGACGGCGAGCATCGCATCATTCGCGCCATCGCCGGCAGCGAGACGGATGCCGGCCGGGTGCGCAGCGTCTTCGGCGTCTTCCAGGACGTCACCTCACAGGCACGACGCGAGGAAGAGCTGTGGTGGACGGCGAACCACGACACGCTGACGCGGTTGCCAAACCGGCGTCTGTTCGCCGAACGCCTCGCCGAGGCGTGCGCGGCGACCCAGGAGAGCGGCCGCTTCGGCGTCGCCATCATCGCCGACCTCGACAGCTTCAAGGTGATCAACGACGTGCACGGCCACCACGTCGGCGATCGCGTGCTGGCGGCGGTGGCCGATCGGCTGACGATGGCATCGCCCGCCGCGGTCGGCCGGGTCGGCGGCGACGAGTTCGGGCTGGTGGCGCAGGACTTCGACAGCCGCGACGAGGCCGAGCGGGCCGCGCGGCGGCTGACGCGCGACCTCGCCTTCGATTTCGCCCACGACGCGCGCCTCGTGCCGATCACGGTCACCGCAGGCGCCTGTGTGTTCTCGGCCGGCACGGCCGATGCCGCGGAGGCGCTGCGCCACGCCGACATCGCGCTGATCCACGCGAAGCGCCGCGGGCGCCGCCAGATCGTCTTCTACGAGCGTCGCTTCAGCGAGGAGCTGATGCGTCGCGACGAAGTGCTGACGCGTGTCCGTGCGTCCCTCGCCCGCGGCGACATCGTCCCCTACTACCAGCCGCAAGTCGATGCGGCGACCGGCGCGGTGATCGGCGTCGAGGTGCTTGCCCGCCAGGTCATCGACGGCCAGGTGACGGCCGCCGCCGACTTCGACGCGGCCTTCAGGGACGGCGAGCTCGCGGTGGCGCTCGGCCGAGCCATCCTCGCCGCCGTCTGCCGCGACCACCGCCGGCTGCGCAACCGGGGGATCGCGCCGCCCCGGCTCTCCATCAACGTCGCGCCGATGGAGATCTGCTACCCCGACTATGCCCGCCACCTGCTTGCCCAGTTCGACGACCACGGGGTGCCGCCCACCGAGGTCCTTGTGGAGATCACCGAGGACGTGCTGCTCGGCCGCGACCAGGAAGAGGTGCACGAGGCGCTCGACGAGCTCGCCCGCTTCGGCATCCGCGTCGCCTTCGACGACTTCGGCACCGGCTATGCCTCTTTGATCCACCTCGCCTCCTATCCGGTGCACCAGGTGAAGGTGGACAAGCGCTTCGTCGCCGACATCGTCAGCGATCCGGTGAGCCAGGCGGTGGTGCGCGGCGTCGTCGAGGTGAGCCGGGCGCGCGCCATCGAGGTGGCGGCGGAGGGTGTCGAGACGGCGCGCCAGCTCGCCATGCTGCGCGCCATCGGCTGCGACGTCGTGCAGGGATACTACATCGCCCGGCCGATGCCCTTCGAGGCGCTGGCGCGGATGCTGGCGGCGCCGCCCGAGCCGGGCGGCGGCCGCCACGACTGAGCGTTCGGGCCCTCAGCCGGGCGCGAAGCGGCGGTCGTAGGCGAGCACGGCGTTGAGCAGCACCTGGGCGCCGGCGGCGCACTCGTCGAAGGACGTATCCTCCGCCTCGTTGTGGCTGATGCCATCCTTGCAGGGCACGAAGATCATCGAGGTCGGGCAGATGCGGGCGATGTAGGCAGCGTCGTGGCCGGGGCCCGAGACGATCTCGCGCGCGGCTAAGCCGGCGGTGACGGCCCCCTCCGCGACGCTCGCGACGCAGTCGGCGTCGAACACCACCGGCGGCGAATCCCAGATGCGCTTCCAGACGATCTCGAGACCGGTCTCGGCGGCAACCGCGGTGACCGTGCGGCCGAACTCGGCCTCCATCTCCTCCAGCACAGCGCCGTCCGGGTTGCGGAAGTCGACGGAGAAGAAGACCTCGCCGGGAATGACGTTGCGCGAGTTCGGCTTCACCTCGACGAGCCCGACCGTGCCGACCGCCGGCAGCCGCGCCTTGGCGATGCGGTCGACCGCCTCGAAGAGCTTGGCCGCGCCGAGGAGCGCATTCCTGCGCAGCATCATCGGCGTCGAGCCGGTGTGGGCCTCCTTGCCGGTGACGGTGACGTCGTACCAGCGCATGCCCTGCACGCCCTTGACGATGCCGATGGTCTTGCCCTCGGCCTCCAGGATCGGCCCCTGCTCGATGTGAAGCTCGAACATCGCGCTCATCGGCACGGCGCCGGCCTTCACCGCGCCGCGGTAGCCGATGGCGTCGAGGGCCGCGCCGAAGGTCTCGCCCTGGCGGTCCTCGCGGGCGTCGGCGTAGGCACGGTCGAAGACGCCGGCGAAGACGCCGGAGCCGAGCATCGCCGGGGCGAAGCGCGAGCCCTCCTCGTTCGTCCAGTTGACCAGCATGACCGGCGCGTTGGTCTCGTAGCCGAGGTCGGCGAGAGTCTTCATCGCCTCCAGGCCGCCGAGCACGCCGAGCACGCCGTCGAACTTGCCGCCGGTCGGCTGGGTGTCGAGGTGGCTGCCCATGGCGATCGGCGGGACGTCGTCGCGCTTGCCGGGCCGGACGGCGAACATGTTGCCGACCTCGTCCACGGTCACCGTGCAGCCGAGGCCCTCGCAGGCGGCCTTGAACCAGTCGCGCACCTGGCGGTCGAGGTCGGTCAGCGTCAGGCGCCGGATGCCGCCCTTCTCGGTGCCGCCGATCTTCGCCGTCTCCATCAGCGTGTCCCACAGACGCTGCGGGTTGATGGCGAGGTTGGTGGTGGTGGTGGTCATGGGATCGATCCTGACATCAGGCGGATGTGCTGGCATGGGGAGAGGGTGTTCGGGGCCGCCGGTCGGTTGGAGAGATACGGCGAACCATCGACGCTGCCTGCACGGCCGAAATGTCCGCAGCTAGCGGCGACGCGCAGGCGACCTTCGCAGGAAACCCGCCCCGTGCTTTTCCCCGCTCTAAGGAGAGTCGTCGCTCGTGGCGCGGCCTTCGACATATGGAGGGCTGTCGGCGAAGGCGCTCAGATCCTCGGCGGTCGGTGGCGTAAGGGCGGCGCATCGCCGTCCCCAGCGCGTGATGATGAACGTCTCGCCATTCCTCGCTCTCTCAAAAAGGCTGAGGAGATTGCGTTTGGCGTAGGTCGCCGTGACGATCTGCGGTTCCAACACTGCCTCCCGAGAGCCGGCGCCGTTCACGTGACATCAGTCTATGCGTCAGAGGTCACAAGGCCTGCTTCATCGAGCAGATCGAGTCGTCTGTACACTCGATCGAGGCGCGCCTCGATGCGATCGACCCTGCTCGATATATTCGCCACCGAGATCTCCAGCGTGCCAGTGCGACGGGTCAACTCGTTGACTCTGTCGATCACCAGATCGAGTTTTTCGTCGATCCGCCGCAAGTAGCGCAGCGTCAGGTTGTCGGGCTCATCCATCGAAGCCTCGCGACTGCCGTTAAAGCCAATACCCATTCTGCCGCCAATCCCCTAAGGCGTCACCTCCGCCCGCTCGACCGCGCGCGGCGCCGTCAGCGCCCGCCACTTGCTGTTGGCGACGTGCACCGCCGGGAACGGGTCGCGCGCCACATAGGCGCCGTCGCCGCGCTCGGCGCGGAGCTTGCCGTCCTGCCAGGCCACACGTCCGCGCGACAGCACGACGGCCGGCAGCCCCACGCACTCGAAGCCCTCGAAGACGTTGTAGTCGATGCGGCTCACCTGGGTCTTCGGCGAGATCGTCTTGGTGGCGGAGGGATCCCAGACGATGATGTCGGCGTCCGAACCGACGGCGACGCGACCCTTCTTCGGATAGACGTTGAGGATGCGGGCGATGTTCGCCGAGGTGGCGCCGACGAACTCCTCCTTGGTCAGCCTTCCCGAGCCGACGCCGGCCGTCCACAGCACGGGAAGACGGTCCTCGAGCCCGCCGGTGCCGTTCGGGATCTTCGTGAAGTCGCCGAGGCCGAGGCGCTTCTGCTCGCTGGTGAAGGCGCAGTGGTCGGTCGCCACCACCTGCAGCGAGCCGGACTGCAGCCCCGCCCACAGGCTCGCCTGGTGCTCCTTCGGGCGGAACGGCGGCGACATCACGCGGCGCGCCGCATAGGTCCAGTCGGCGTTGCGGTACTCGTCCTCGTCGAGCACGAGGTGCTGGATCAAGGGCTCGCCGTAGACGCGCTTGCCGGCGGCCCGCGCCCGCGCGATCGCCTCGTGCGACGGCTTGCAGGAGGTGTGGACGACATAGAGTGGGCAGCCGGCCATGTCGGCGATCATGATCGCCCGGTTGGTCGCCTCGCCTTCCACTTCCGGCGGGCGCGAATAGGCGTGGCCCTCCGGGCCGGTGATGCCCTGTTCCATCAGCTGCTGCTGCAGGCGGAAGACGACATCGCCGTTCTCGGCGTGCACGAGCGGCATGGCGCCGAGCTGGGCGCAGCGGCGGAACGAGTGGAAGAGCTCGTCGTCGTTCACCATCAAGGCGCCCTTGTAGGCCATGAAGTGCTTGAAGGTGTTGATGCCGTAGGTCTTCACGACGGCTTCCATCTCGTCGAACACCGGCTCGTCCCACCAGGTCACGGCCATGTGGAAGCCGTAGTCGCAGGCGGCGGCTTCCGACTTCCGCCGCCAGTCCTGGTAGGCGGCGAGCATCGACTGGCCGGGCGCCGGGATGCAGAAGTCGACGACCATCGTGGTGCCGCCGGACAGCGCCGCCTTGGTGCCCCACTCGAAGTCGTCGGCCGAGACCGAGCCCATGAACATGAATTCGAGGTGGGTGTGCGGGTCGATGCCGCCCGGCATGACGTAGGCGCCGCCGGCGTCGACGACGGTGGCGCCGGCGGGCGCCTCGAGGTCGCGACCAATCGCGGCGATCTTGCCGCCTTCGACGAGCACGTCCGCCTTCTGCGAGGCGTCGTAGTTCACGATCGTGCCGCCGCGGATGAGAGTGGGCATGGGGGGAACTCCGGGATCGGTTTAATGAGAACGCGGCCGTCTGGTTCTTGATCGACGGGCCCCCACCTGCCGGCTTCGCCGGCTGTCCTCCCCCCTGGCAGGGGGAGGACGGGGCAGCGGGTTTCTCGGGCCTCGGCACTTGCAAGCATGCGGCGCGTCCCTCCCCTGCCAGGGGGAGGGACAGACCGCGCAGCGGTCAGGGTGGGGCCCGTCGATCCGGATTGCGACGACTGCTTGTGCGTCGATGCACCAACTTCCGCCCCTCCACATCGACGCCACCGAACACCGCCGCCCGGATCGTCTCCAGCACATCGTCGATCCGCAGGAACACGTGGGCGTTCTGGAACCTCAAAACGCGGTAACCCGCCCGCTTGAGCCACGCCGTCCGCCGCGCATCGTAGTCCGCATCCGCCTGCTCGGTGTGCTGGCCGCCGTCGAGTTAGACGACGAGCCGCGCCGCGTGGCAGGCGAAGTCCGCGACGAACGCACCGATCGGCACCTGCCTGCGAAAGTGGGAGCCGTCGAGCGGCAGGCGGCGAAGCGCGTTCCATAGGGTGATTTCCGCCTCCGTCGGCTGGTGACGGAGGCGGCGGGCGGTGTCGCGGCGGGTGCGTTCGACGACCATCGAGCGTTTCACCCCGGATTGACGGGCCCCCACCTGCCGGCTTCGCCGGCTGTCCTCCCCCCTGGCAGGGGGAGGACTGGTCAGTGATATTGTCGGACACTTCCGGTCCAAAGCACGCGACGCGTCCCTCCCCTGCCAGGGGGAGGGACAGACCGCCGAAGGCGGTCAGGGTGGGGCCCGTCAATCCAACTGACGAACGCCCCCTCCCCTCACTTCATCGCGTCATACACCGCCGTCGAGGTCGCCCCCTCCGGCTTCTTGGTGATCACCGGGTCGGAGCCACCCGACATCAGGATCGCCACCGTGCGGTCGAAGTCGCCCGGGTCGAGCTTGCCGTTCGCCGACGTGTCCAGAAGCTTGGCGATCTCGCCCATCATGCGCTTCTGGTGCGCCTCGGTCTGGGCGCCGGAGGCATCGTTCTCCAGCACGATCATCGCCGCCTCGTCGGGATTGGCGCGGGCATAGTCCCAGCCCTTCATCGACGCCTTGACGAATTTCGCCATCTTTTCGACGAAGGCCGGGTCGGCCAGGTTCTTCTCGATGACGTAGAGGCCGTCCTCCATCGTGCCCTCGCCCTCTTCGTCATACTTGAAGACGACGAGATCCTCGGGCTTGAAGCCGGCGTCGATCACCTGCCAGTACTCGTTGTAGGTCATCGTCGAGACGCAGTCGGCCTGCTTCTGGATCAGCGGGTCGACGTTGAAGCCCTGCTTGATGACGGTGACGCCCTCGGGGCCGCCGTCGGTCTTGAGGCCGAGCTTCGACATCCACGACAGGAACGGATACTCGTTGCCGCCGAACCAGACGCCGAGCGTCTTGCCCTTGAAGTTGGCCGGCGTCTTGATGCCGGTGTCCTTGCGGCAGGTCAGCATCAGGCCGGACTTCTTGAACGGCTGCGAGATGTTGACGAGCGGCACGCCCTTCTCGCGCGAGGCGAGCGCGGACGGCATCCAGTCGATCACCACGTCGGCGCCGCCGCCGGCGATCACCTGCGGCGGGGCGACGTCGGGGCCACCCGGATTGATGGTGACGTCGAGACCCTCCTCCTCGTAGAAGCCCTTCTCCTTCGCCACGTAGTAGCCGGCGAACTGCGCCTGGGTGACCCACTTCAGCTGCAGCGTCACCGGATCGGCCGCCTGCGCGGCGCCGAACCCGAGGCCGAAAGCGATGCCCGCGGCGATGGCCAGTGTCGTCTTCATGTCGTCGTCCTCCACCAAGAAGCCCAGAGACTACCCCGCACCGCGCCCCTCTAGCGTCGGTACGACGGATGCCAGAACGTCGCCGCCCGCTCGACGAGCGCGACCAGACCGTAGAAGGCGGTGCCGGCGATCGCGGCGACCGCGATCTCGGCCCACACCATGTCGAGCGACATGCGCGCCGCCTCGATCGAGATGCGGAAGCCCATGCCGACCGTCGGCGTGCCGAAGAACTCCGCGACGATGGCGCCGATCAGCGCCAGCGTCGAGTTGATCTTCAGCGCGTTGAAGATGAACGGCAATGCCGCCGGCAGGCGCAACTTGACGAGGGTGGTCCACCAGGAGGCGGCGTAGGAGCGCATCAGGTCGCGCTCCAGCGTTCCGCTCGCCGACAGGCCGGCCACCGTGTTCACCAGCATCGGGAAGAAGGTCATCACCACGACGACGGCGGCCTTCGAGTGCCAGTCGAAGCCGAACCACATCACCATGATCGGCGCGATGCCGATGATCGGCAGCGCCGCGACGAAGTTGCCGAGCGGCAACAGCCCCTTGCGCAGGAACGGCACGCGGTCAGCGAGGATGGCGACGAGGAAGCCGGCGGCGCAGCCGATGACGTAGCCCGACAGCACGCCGCGGATGAAGGTCTGCACGAAGTCCTCGGCGAGGATCGGCAGCGCCACGGCGATGCGCGCGCCGACGGCGCTCGGCGGCGGCATCAGCACGTAAGGCACGGCGAAGCCGACGACCGCTACTTCCCACAGGAACAGCAGAAAGACGCCGAACAGCGCCGGCACGGCGATCGTCGCGGCGCGCTGGGCCGCGGGGGTGAGGAAACGGTGGCGGGCGAGCGCGTCGTTCGCCACCCAGGCGGCGATCCACAGTCCGATCACCGTCAGCCAGAAGCCGAGGCCGGCGTGGCCCGAGAAGCCCGGCAGGTGCACGGCATAGAGCGCCGCCGCACAGCCGGCGGCGACGGCGAGGATCGCGATGACGAGCCGCGGCCCGTCGAGCCGGCGGGTGAGGCCGATGGCGGCGAGCAGCGCGCCGATGGCGACCGTCATCACCGACAGCATCAAGAGCGGCGTGCCGGCGACCTCGACCCCCCGCGGCAGGAAGGCGGAGCCAGCGAGGATCAGGCCGGCGACGACCCAGGCGAGCGCGCGGCCGGGGGTGACGGTCATCGCCGCGCCCCCATCGCCGCCAGCACGGCACGCTCGGCGAGACCGACGAGGCCGACGAGGCCGGCGGCGAGCGCGGCGGCGACGAACAGCGCCGCCCAGATCTGCACGGTCTGACCGTAGTAGGAGCCGGAGAGCAGCCGTGCGCCGATGCCGGCCTGCGCGCCGGTCGGCAGCTCCGCCACGATGGCGCCGACGATGGCGATGGCGACGGCGACCTTCAGGCTCGTGAACAGGAACGGCACCGAGGCCGGCAGCCGCAGCTTCCAGAACGTCTGCGCGGTCGAGGCGGAGTAGGTGCGCATCAGGTCGAGCGAGAGGAGGTCCGGCGAGGTTAGCCCCTTCACCATGCCGATGGCGACGGGGAAGAAGCAAAGGTACGTCGAGATGATCGCCTTCGGCACGAGGCCCCTGAGGCCGATCGAGCCGAGCACGACGATGACGATCGGCGCGATTGCCAGGATCGGGATCGTCTGCGAGGAGATCACCCACGGCATCAGGCTCTTCTCGAGCGTCTTGACGTGGACGATCAGCACGGCGAGCACGATGCCGAGCAGCGTCCCCATGACGAAGCCGAGCAGCGTCGAGGAGAGCGTCACCCAGGCGTGGTAGAGGAGGCTGCGCTTCGAGGTCGGGTCGACGTCGATGACGGTCTTCTTCAGCTCGACGACGATCTGGTGCGGCGCCGGCAGCAGCGGCCGGTCGTGGGCGAGCGTGGCGGCGACGAACTCCTCGGTCGTGTAGGACGTGCCGGCCCGCTCGAAGGCGTCGCGTACGATCGCGGCATTGAGGGCGACGGCGGCGACGTACCAGAGCGCCACGAGCACCAGCACGACGACGGCGACCGGCACGACGGCGTCGAACGCGCCGGAAGCGGCCCGCGGCGGCGGCGCGGAGCGGGCCGCCGCCTCAGTCGCCATAGGCGTGCCCTGCGCGCAGGCCGGCGCGGACGCGCTGCGCCACCTCGAGGAAGGCCGGCGTCTCGCGGATGTCGAGCGTCCGGTCGCGTGGAAAATCGCAGGCGATGACGTCGATGATGCGTCCCGGCCGCGGCGACATCACCACGATCTTGGTCGACAGGAACACCGCCTCCTGGATCGAGTGGGTGACGAACAGCACCGTCTTGCCGGTCTTGTCCCAGAGCCGCAGCAGCTGCTCGTTCAGGTGGTCGCGAACGATCTCGTCGAGCGCGCCGAACGGTTCGTCCATCAGCATCAGCGCCGGGTCGAAGGAGAGCGCGCGGGCGATCGAGGCGCGCTGCTGCATGCCGCCGGAGAGCTGCCAGGGGTACTTGCGCTCGAACCCCGTCAGCTCGACGAGGGCGAGTTGCTTCCGCGCCCGCTCCACCCGCTCGGCCGCCGGCATCCCCATGATCTCGAGCGGCAGCATGACGTTCTTCTCGATCGTCCGCCACGGATAGAGGGCGGGCGCCTGGAAGACGTAGCCGTACTGGCGGGCGAGCCGGGCCGCCTCCGGCGTCAGGCCGTTGACAAGTACGGTGCCGCCGCTCGGCTGCTCGAGATCGGCGACGACGCGCAGGAAGGTGGTCTTGCCGCAGCCGGACGGCCCGATGAAGGAGACGAACTCGCCGGCGCGCACGTCGACGTCGACGTCGGAGAGAGCGTAGACCGGACCGTCGGCGGTCTCGAAGGTGAGCGTCAGGCCGCGCGCCTCGATCACCGGCCGCCCCGTCGCCGGGCGCGCCGCGCCGCCGCCGCTCGTCTCAGTCCGCATCGCTTCGTTCACCGACCAATCGCCCCGCTGTTCTCCCCCGGCGTGGCACCGTCGCGCGCCGTCCCGCCGAACCGGCCTCCGGTCGCAAGCCGTATGCCAGGGAAGGCAGGATAGCGTGATCGCCGGCCCCTGCGCGAGGGCGCCGACGACTGCTCGCAGCGGCGATTTGACCGGATGGGCAAATCTTGGGCACCATCCTGCCCGACAAGACCGCTTGGCGGCGAGAGGGCGCGATGGAGGATCACGAGGGCAAGATCACGGGGGCGGACGTTCCGGAGGCCGCCGTGCCCGTGGACGCCGCCGAGCCGACGGCTGGGCCGCGCAAGACGCGCATCGGCGAGGCGAACGCCAGCCGCATCCTCGACGCCGCCCTGACGGTGTTCTCCGCCTTCGGCTACCACGGCGCCCGCATCGAGCAGATCGCCGCCGCCGCCGGCATGTCGAAGCCGAACCTGCTCTACTATTTCCGCTCGAAGGACGCGCTTTACACGGCCGTACTGGAACGGACGCTGGACCAGTGGCTCGAGCCGCTGCGCGGCCTCGATGCCGGGCGCGATCCTTTCGATGCGCTCGGCGAGTACATCGAGAGCAAGCTCGAGGCCTCGCGCCGCGACCCGGCCGCCTCGCGGATGTTCGCGATGGAGATCATCCAGGGCGCACCGCACCTCTCGCCGGTGCTCTCCGGGCGCCTCAAGTGCCTGGTGGACGCGAAGGCTGCGATCATCGAGCGCTGGATCGCCGAGGGCCGCATCGCGCCGGTTGATCCGCGCCACCTGATCTTCTCGATCTGGGCGACGACGCAGCACTATGCCGACTTCGCCGTGCAGGTACGCGCGGTGGCCGGCTCCGACCTGTCCGACGACGACTTCCACCGGCGCACGCTCGATTCGCTGTTGACGATCCTGTTGGGAGGGCTGCGGGCGACGCCGTAGGTTTGCAGCAGACACGGCGCTTCTCTGCCGTGCGGCGCCCGCCCCTACCCCACGCCTCCGCCGCCAGTCGCTCCATCGCCTTGCGCACCGGCACGTCGAGCCCTTCGCCGCCGCCAGCGAGGTGGGCGACGATCGCATCCACCCTATCGGCTTGCCTCCTCTGGCCCCGATGCGAGCGGGCCACTGCGAGCGCCGGCGGCCCAGCCTGGCTTCGCGCCCGGCCAAATCCTGCCGGTCAGGTATCCGCGCAGAAAAATCTCTACGACGACGCCGTGTTCGCTATCCGCGAGCCACCGGAATGAGACATCAGAGGGGTCGCGCGCAGGGGTTGGGTGAGCCTGTGTGCGAACGTAGCGCGCCGGATTGAGGAAGGGAGCGGCCGACCCGTCGTGCCATTCTGGCGCAATTGGCGTAGGGGCGCGGTTGTAGAGCCAGACGTCCGCGATGATCTGGTCCGAGCTGTCAATCAGGTAAGCGTAGCCAACGCGCCCGTCGTCTTCGAAATCCACGCTCAGACCGAAACCGGGACTCGTCTCGGTATGGAAAACGCCTGCTTCGTCCGTCATTCGCATTGTCTCGGTTCGACCGGCCCGCATCGGGTGGCGGATGACCTATCAAGGCCTTGCGAACCCTAAGCCCCCGCCCCCACCGACAGTCGCTCCACCGCCTTGCGCACCGGCGCGTCGAGCCCCTCGCCGCCGGCGGCGAGGTGGGCGACGATGGCGCTGCGCATGCGCGGGTCCCAGAAATCGTCGAGGTGCTTGGCGATCGCCGCGACCGCCTTCTCCTCGGCCTCCGGCCCCCGTCCCTGGTGGGCGAAGAAGGCGCCGATCTGGTTGGCCATGCGGACGAGCTTCTCAGGCGACACGGGAGGCCTCGGCGGCTGGAGCGGTGGAACGGTCGATGCCGTCGGCCGAGCGGGTGTCGGCGGGCGGCGGGGTATCGGCGGCCGGAAGGTCTCGGACCCGCCACGGGTGGGTGAACACCTCGAACTCGGCGCCACGCGCGATGCCGATCAGCGTCATGCCGGCGGCGTCGGCCGCGCGGATCGCAAGCGCCGTCGGCGCCGACACGGCGACCAACACGCCCGCGCCCGCCACCGCTGTCTTCTGCACCATCTCGACCGACAACCGGCTGGTGACGACGACGACGCCCGTCGCCGCAGCGATGCCGCCGAGCGTCAGGGCACCCACCAGTTTGTCGAGGGCGTTGTGGCGGCCGACGTCCTCGCGCGACACCAGTCCGGCGGGCCCCCACGGCCCGCGTGGCCGCCAGAAGAACGCGGCGTGCACGGCGCGCGTCGCGCGGCCGAGCGGCTGCATCGGTGCCAGCAAGGCCACCGTCGACACGACGTCCGCGATCGACAGCGTGAAGTCCGCCGTCACCGGCGGCACCGTGCGCATCGCCGCCTCGAGGCTCTCGATGCCGCAGAGGCCGCAGCCGACCGGGCCGGCCATCCGCCGCCGACGCTCGGCGAGGCGGTGCATGCGGTCCTCGGCGATCCAGAGGCGAAGCTCGATGCCCACGTCGAGGTCGACCGCCTCGATGCTCTCGACGTCGGCGGCGGTCTCGATGATGCCTTCCGTCAGCGCGAAGCCGACGCCGAAATCTTCGAGGTTGGACGGCGTCGCCATCATCACGGCGTAGCCGGTGCCGTTGAAGTTCAGCGCGACAGCCGTCTCCTCCGGCACGCGCCGGGTGCCGCCGACGGATGTGCCGTCGGGGCCGACGGCGATCCGTGTGACGTCGACGGAAACCGGCCGCGTCACGCCCCGCTCACTCCGCCGCTTCGGGCAGCGCGATGCGCCGGCTCGCGTCGGACAGTTCCTTGTAGTGGCGCTGCCACTCGCTCGGGCCGTTCGACGGCGAGATCTGCACCGCCGTCACCTTGTACTCCGGGCAGTTGGTGGCCCAGTCGGAGTAGTCCGTCGTGATGACGTTCGCCTGCGTCTCGGGATGGTGGAAGGTGGTGTAGACGACGCCCGGTGCGACGCGGTCGGTGACGGTGGCGCGCAGCGAGGTGGAGCCGGAGCGGCTGTCGAGCTTCACCCAGTCGCCGTCGCGGACCCCGCGCGCCTCGGCGTCATGCGGGTGGATCTCCAAAAGGTCCTCGCCGTGCCAGGCGACGTTCTCGGTGCGCCGCGTCTGCGCGCCGACATTGTACTGGCTGAGGATGCGGCCAGTCGTCAGCAGCAGCGGGAAGCGCGGGCCGATCCGCTCCTCGGTCGGCACGTACTCGGTCAGCATGAACTTGCCGGTGCCGCGCACGAAGCGGTCGATGTGCATGATCGGCGTGCCCTCGGGCGCCGCCGCGTTGCACGGCCACTGCACCGAGCCCATCTCGTCGAGCTTCGCATAGGAGACGTCGCGGAAGGACGGCGTCATGGCGGCGATCTCGTCCATGATCTCGGACGGATGCTTGTAGTCCATGCGGTAGCCGAGCGCGTTCGACAGCGCCATCGTCGCTTCCCAGTCGGCGAGGCCCGCCTTCGGCGCCATCACCTTGCGGATGCGCTGGATGCGCCGCTCGGCGTTGGTGAAGGTGCCGTCCTTCTCGAGGAACGTCGCGCCCGGCAGGAAGACGTGGGCGAAGTTCGCCGTCTCGTTGAGGAACAGGTCCTGCACGACGAGGCACTCGAGCGCCTCCATGCCGGCGACGACGTGGTGCGTGTCCGGGTCGGACTGCACGATGTCCTCGCCCTGCACGTACATGCCCTTGAAGGTGCCGTCGACGGCGGCGTCGAACATGTTGGGGATGCGCAGCCCCGGCTCCTCCTGCAGCGCCACGCCCCAGAGCTTCTCGAAGGTCTCGCGGGTGGCGTCGTCGGAGACGTGGCGGTAGCCGGTGAACTCGTGCGGGAACGAGCCCATGTCGCAGGCGCCCTGCACGTTGTTCTGGCCGCGCAGCGGGTTCACGCCGACGCCGCGCCGGCCGAGGTTGCCGGTGGCCATAGCGAGGTTCGCCATCGCCATCACCATCGTCGTGCCCTGGGAGTGCTCGGTGACGCCGAGGCCGTAGTAGATGGCGCCGTTGCCGCCCTTGGCGAAGAGCCGCGCGGCGCCGCGCACCAGCGCCGCATCGACACCGGTGAACTGCGCGACCGCCTCCGGGCTGTTGCGCTCCTCCGCCACGAACTCCGCCCAGGCGGAGAAGTCGGCGAGGTCGCAGCGCTCGCGCACGAAGGCCTCGTCGACGAGGCCTTCCGTGACGATGACGTGGGCGAGCGCGTTCGCCACCGCGACATTGGTGCCGGGGCGCAGCGGCAGGTGGTAGTCGGCCTCGACGTGGGCGGAGCGCACCATGTCGGTGCGGCGCGGGTCGACGACGATCAGCTTCGCCCCCTCGCGCAGGCGCTTCTTCATGCGCGAGGCGAACACCGGGTGGCCGTCGGTCGGGTTGGCGCCGATGATCATGACGACGTCCGTCTCCTCGACGGAATCGAAGTCCTGGGTGCCGGCGGAGGTGCCGAAGGCGGTCTTCAGTCCGTAGCCGGTCGGCGAGTGGCAGACGCGGGCGCAGGTGTCGACGTTGTTGTTGCCGAAGCCGGCGCGGATCAGCTTTTGGACGAGGTAGGTCTCCTCGTTGGTGCACCGCGAGGAGGTGATGCCACCAACCGCGTTGCGTCCGTACTGCGCCTGGATGCGGCGGAATTCGGAGGCCGCGTAGCCGATCGCCTCCTCCCACGACACCTCCCGCCAGGGGTCGGTGATCTTCGCGCGGATCATCGGTTTCGTGATGCGGTCGCGATGAGTGGCGTAGCCCCAGGCGAACCGGCCCTTGACGCAGGAGTGGCCACGGTTCGCCTTGCCGTCCTTGTACGGCACCATGCGGACGACCTCGTCGCCCCGCATCTCCGCCTTGAAGGTGCAGCCGACACCGCAGTAGGCGCACGTCGTGATCACCGAATGCTCGGGCTGGCCGATCTCGATCAGCGACTTTTCCGACAGCGTCGCCGTCGGGCAGGCCTGCACGCAGGCGCCGCACGACACGCACTCGCTCTCGAAGAAGCTCTCGTGCATGCCGGCCGAGACGTGGCTGTCGAAGCCGCGGTGCTCGATCGTCAGCGCGAAGGTGCCCTGCACCTCCTCGCAGGCGCGCACGCAGCGCGAGCAGACGATGCACTTCGACGGGTCGAAGGTGAAATAGGGGTTCGATTCGTCCTTCGGCTGGCCGAGGTGGTTGTCGCCGGCATAGCCGTAGCGGACGTCGCGCAGACCGACGGCGCCGGCCATGTCCTGCAGCTCGCAGTCGCCGTTCGCCGCACAGGTGAGGCAGTCGAGCGGGTGGTCGGAGATGTAGAGCTCCATGACGCCCTTGCGCAGCTTCTTCAGCCGCGGCGTCTGCGTCTTCACCACCATGCCGGCGGCGACCGGCGTCGTGCACGAGGCCGGCGTGCCGTTGCGGCCCTCGATCTCGACGAGGCACATGCGGCAGGAGCCGAAGCTCTCCAGCATGTCGGTGGCGCAGAGCTTCGGCACGGAGACGCCGGCCAACTTCGAGGCCCGCATGATCGAGGTGCCCTCCGGCACCGTCACAGCGAAGCCGTCGACCGTCAGCGTCACCGTCTTCTCGGCCTTCGAGGCTGGCGTGCCATAGTCGACCTCCTCGATCAGCGCCATCGGCGGCTGGTGGTGATGGTCGTCGCCCGCATGCGGATCGAAATCGTGGCGGTCCATGCTCGGGCCCTCCTCACTCGGCCGCGGCGGAGAACGCCGGGCGGTCGAAGTCTTCGGGGAAATGGCGGACGGCGCTCATCACCGGATATGGGGTGAAGCCACCAAGCGCGCAAAGCGAGCCGAACTTCATCGTCTCGCAGAGATCGGCGACCAGCGTCAGGTTGGCGCTGGCGTTCTCGCCGGCGACGATGCGATCGATCACCTCGACGCCGCGCGTCGAGCCGATGCGGCAGGGGGTGCACTTGCCGCAGGATTCGATGGCGCAGAACTCGAAGGCGAAGCGCGCCTGCGCCGCCATGTCGACGCTGTCGTCGAACACCACGACGCCGCCGTGGCCGACGAGGCCGTCGCGGGCGGCGAACGCCTCGTAGTCGAACGGCGTGTCGAACAAAGCGCGCGGGAAGTAGGCGCCGAGCGGGCCGCCGACCTGCACGGCGCGCACCGGGCGGCCGGTGATCGTGCCGCCGCCGATGTCGTCGACGAGTTCGCCGAGCGTCACGCCGAAGGCCGTCTCGAACAGACCGCCGTGCTTGAGGTTGCCGGCGAGCTGGATCGGCATGGTGCCGCGCGAGCGGCCCATGCCGAAGTCGCGATAGAAGGCGCCGCCGCGGGCGAGCACCGTCGGCACGGTCGCGAGCGACACGAGGTTGTTGATGACGGTCGGCCGGCCGAACAGGCCCTTGTGGGCCGGCAGCGGCGGCTTCGGACGCACCGTGCCGCGCTTGCCCTCGAGGCTTTCGAGCAGCGCCGTCTCCTCGCCGCACACATAGGCGCCGGCGCCGACGCGCACCTCGATGTCGAAGGCGTGGGCCGAGCCCAGCACCGAGACACCGAGCACGCCGGCGCGCCGGGCGATCTCGATCGCGGCCGTCAGCGTGCGGATGGCGTGCGGATACTCGGAGCGGACGTAGACGTACCCCTTGTTGGCGCCGACCGCGATGCCGGCGATCGCCATGCCCTCAATCAGGGCGAAGGGGTCGCCCTCCATGATCATGCGGTCGGCGAAGGTGCCGCTGTCGCCCTCGTCGGCGTTGCAGACGATGTACTTCTGACCGGCCGGCGTGTCGGCCACCGTCTTCCATTTGATGCCGGTCGGGAAGCCGGCGCCGCCGCGGCCGCGCAGGCCGGACGCCGTCACCTCCTCGACGATCTTCGCCGGGCCCATGTCGAGGGCGCGCGTCAGCCCGGCGAGCCCGGCCCCCGCCTCGCCGCCGTGCGCCTGGTAGTCGTCGAGCGAAAGCGGATCGACGATGCCGCAGCGAGCGAAGGTGAGCCGCGTCTGCCGCTTCAGCCAGGCGATCTCCTCGGTGAGACCGAGCGCCAGCGGCCCGCCGGCGGTGCCGTCGAACAGGCCGTCCGCCACCAGCCCCGCCACGTCGGCAGGCGCCACCGGCCCGTAAGCGACGCGGCCGGCGTTTGTGGCTACTTCCACCATCGGCTCCAGCCAGAACAGCCCGCGCGAGCCGTTGCGGACGATCTCGACCGTCCGACCGGCAGCCACGGCCGCCGCGATCGCCGTCGCGACGCCGTCGGCGCCGACGGCGAGCGCCGCCATGTCGGCGGGCACGAAGATCTTCACGGCGGCACCGCTCGCTGAAACGCTCATGTCGCCATCGCCTCCGCCACCACGCCGTCGAGGCGGGCGGCGTCGAGCCGGCCGAGCGGGGTGCCGTCGAGGAGGGCCGCCGGCGCCGTGGCGCAGAGGCCGAGGCAGTAGACCGCCTCCACCGTCAGCCGCCCGTCCGGCGTCGTGCCGCCCCACTCGAGCCCGAGCTTCGCCAGCACGTCGCGGTGCAGCGCCGTGCCACCGACCGACTGGCACGCCTCGGCCCGGCAGAGCTTGAGCACGTGCCGGCCCGCCGGCTCGGCGCGGTAGTCGTGATAGAAGGTGACGACGCCATGCACTTCCGCGCGGGACAGGTTCAAGGCTTGGGCAATCAGGGGCTTCGCCGCCTCCGGCACGCAGCCAAACGCTTCCTGCAAGGCGTGCAGGATCGGCAGCATCGCCCCCGGCACGCCGTCGAAGCCGGCGATGATCGCCCGCGCCTCGGCCTCGTCCCACGGCGCGTGGCGGCCGGCGACGCGGCCGGCCGCGACGGCGGGCACCGCTGCGCCGGCGGGACCGGAACTTCCGGGTCTGGTGGCGATCGTCATCTCGGCAACGCTTCCTCGTCTCCCGCGCCGGCCGTGCACCCAACCGGTCAAGCCGGTCCCCGCACCGGCCGACTGGCCGCCGCGTCCCGGCAGTCTTGATTGGCTCGAATCTAGGCCCGCAACCCCCTGCAATTCAAGCAGGCTGCCCCGTGCGGCGATAGAAGACGTCTATCGGACCGGACCGCGAGAGAGACGCCGAGACAACGAGTGGGGGAATGCATGTGTCACTTTAAAGGGCCAGCTGACCGCCGGCCCGTGTCGAAGCCGGCCCGTGTCGAAGCAGAATAGCTGCGCCCCGGATACCGCTGTCGTTACCCAGCCTCCCAAACAAAGATTGTGGTCATCCTAGGCCTTGTGCCCAGGAACCACCCCCTTCGGCACAGGCAGCGTCGCGAATGTCTCGATGTTGCATGGATCCCTGGCACAAGGCCTGGGATGACTACGGAAAGGTGTTGCAAAGCACTGGCGTTTCCTTCACCCCGACTCCGTCAGTGCTTCCGACAGTCGCCGCGCCTCGGTCACCAGCGCCGCGGTCATCGCCGTCGCCGGCTCGCGGCTCGGCACGATCAGGCCGATGGTATGCACTGCGCCGGGCTCGACGATCGGGATCGACACCACCTCGGTGTCGACGATGAGCGTCGCCGCCAGCCGTTCCGGCAGCACCGTGGCGAAGCCGCCCGCCCGCACGTGGGCGACGAGCACGATGACGGAGTTCGATTCCAGGATCGGGTCCGGCTCGACGCCGGCGGCGCGCAGCAGCCGGTCGACGATGCGGCGGTTCTGCATGTCGGGCGACAAGAGGCAGAGCGGCGCCTCGCCAACCTCCCGCCAGGTGACGGCGGCGCGGTCGCCGAGCGGGCCGTCGGCGGTGGTCACCAGCCGGTAGCGCTCCCGGTAGAGCGGCACCGAACGGGTGCGACCGACCGGCTCGTTGTCGATGTAGGAGAGCCCTGCCTCGATCTCGAGGTTTTCGAGCAGCGTCAGGATCTCCTCCGAATTGCGCGAGAACACCGTGAAGCGCAGGCCCGGATGGCGGGCGCGCAAGGGCGCCGTCAGCGCCGGCACGAAGCCGACCGCCGTCGGCACCACCGCGAGTCGCAGGTGGCCGGTGAGGCCGAGGCGGAGGGCGGAAAGGTCCTGGCGCATGGCGCGGGTGTCGGCGACGATGCGCCGGCCCCATTCGAGCACCCGCTCGCCTTCCGGCGTGAAGCCGATGAAGCGGCTGCCGCGCTGCACGAGCAGCACGCCGAGCTGGTCCTCGAGGCTGCGCACGCCGGCCGACAAGGTCGGCTGCGTCACCCCGCACGCCTCCGCCGCCCGGCCGAAGTGCCGCTCGCGGGACAGCGCCAGCAGGAATTCGAACTTGTCGATCACGCCGCATCCGCCCGGGCCGTCGCGGCCCCGGAACGGTTGTAAGGTGTCGCGCGGCCGCCGTCACGCCGACGTCGGTCCGGCCGGCCACGGTCCGGCGGCGAGGCGCGCACGGACGCCGATGCGGCGCCACCCGCGCCCAGGGCTTCCACGCGGACATCCGCCATCCGGAGAGCGCCGGCGGCGGGCGTAGCGGCACGGCTGCTTCCGCGACCTCCGCGATTTCCGCGTGATCCGCTCCACCGCATTGATTCAGCAACGATTCTCAGGATAGCTTGGCCGCACCAGACGAGGCTGGCGGGGGATATCTGCAATGATCAAGAAAATGATGCCGGCCGCGGCAGCCATTTCGACCATGTTTTTCATGTCGCCTTCGACATTCGCGGCGACGTCCGGCGCGGGCCTGACCGTCGATCTCGTGTCGATCGTCGATGGGCGCCTGGTCATCACCGGGTCTTCCAAGACGAAGGGGCTGAAGATTACGGTGCTGGACACCGCATTTGCGACAACGACCAGCAGCAAGGGAAAATTCGCGTTCAATATCCTGCATCTTCCGGAGAACTGCACGGTCGAGCTCAGCACCAAGCAGGGCGTGCTGCCGCTGCTCGTCGCCGACTGCGGGCCGAAGGGCGAGCCGGGTGCGAAGGGCAAGGCCGGCCGCATCGGCCCCGCCGGCCCGGAAGGCCCGGCCGGCCCGATCGGCGACGCCGGTCCGCAGGGACCGATCGGCATGACCGGGCCGGACGGCCCGCAGGGCCCGGTCGGGCCGGAGGGACCGCAGGGCGCTCGGGGGCTGACGCTGCGCTCGGCCTGGTCGCCGGACACCGAGTACGCGCCCGACGACCTCGTCGAGCGCAACGGCTCGGCCTATGCGGCGCTGACGGCGAGCCTCGGCGCCGACCCGGAGACGACACCCGCCAGCTGGTCCCTGCTGGTGCAGCGCGGCGCCGAGGGGCCGGAGGGCGACGAGGGGCCGGTCGGCGCGACGGGACCGCAGGGGGAGACTGGACCGCAGGGAGACACCGGACCGCAGGGAGACACTGGGCAGCAAGGGGAGGCCGGGCCGACCGGCGGTCAAGGCCCGCAGGGCGAGGCCGGCGCGACGGGGCCGCAGGGGGACACCGGGCCGCAAGGCCCGCAAGGCCCGCAAGGCTTCGTAGGCCCGGTCGGACCCACGGGGCCGATGGGACCGCAAGGGATGCCCGCCGACGGGCCGTTCGCGAGCACCGTCATCGTCGAGACGATCTGCACGCCGTCGGGCGGATGGGTCGAGAAACCGGATCAGCCGGGGACCTACTTTTGCGCCGCCGTGTGCCCGGCGAATAACATTCCCTACCATGCCGTGCAGTATGCCGGCCCGCCCAACCAACCCTACAACTACATGTTTGCTGGCTACGCCCAGAAGGGCAACGGCTTCGGCATCATCCCGGCGGACCGGTGGGGGACGGAGACCGTGGCGTCGGACATCAACTCGCAGTCCTACAGGCTGACGCTGCTCTGCCTGCCGGAGTGAGGGTAAACGCCAGGGATCACCGGTCGCTCCGGAAACGATCGCCGCGGCAGGGACGGCCGCGGCGATCTTCCCTTACCTGAGCCCGCTCGCTTGACCCTCTTCGCATCTTCACCGGCACTGTTTCTCCGGGTCGTCATCGCCCGGCTCGGCTGGGCGATCCACGCCGTGCGGAAAACCGCCGGCTGACTGGGGCGTGGATCACCAGGTCACGCGGGGACAAGACGGATCGAGCCGGTGTCAGGTGTTCTGCTCCGTCACCGCGCTCACCTGGCACGCATCACACCAGAAGAAATAGGTCAGGCCGTCTTCGTTGAGACCGGCGGGGAAGTCTGGACCGGCCGGCAACTCGTAGCTCAGCTGTGCGAGGAAGGGCATGCGCTTGGCGCAGGCGGGGCAGTCGGGATAGTCGGCGTACTGCACCCAGGAGGGGCGCCCACCGATGCGATGCAGATTTTCCCGGCTGTTGGCGAGCCCAACATCCTGCACTTCCCAGCGCGACGGCGTCGGCGACGCCTGCATCCGGCTCACCGGCATTGGGGGCCAACGGAAATCCGGTGTCCGCTTTTGCCCGGTCGGATTGAGCGTGATCACCTCGCCGTTGCCGTGGTCGTAGAACAAGGGGACCATCGGGCCGCCACCATAGTCCCTGAGGCACGCTACGCAGACGGCGAGGGTCAATGGCCGAGCCGAGACCGCAAAGCCCGGCGGTGCCTCGCGAAAGCGCATGAAGATGGCGACCTCGCCGCCACATAGGCCGCACGGAGCGTCCGTCTTTCCCCCCGCAAGCCCCGCAACGTCTTTCTCGCTGTGAAAGCGTTGCGTCGGATGGAGTTTGCGAACTTCGTCGAGCCACCTCGCGTAGCTCGGGTTTTCCGTGTCGAACAAGAGGTGGTGACAAGGGCCGAGACAGAGGGCTCTAGCTTCGCCGTCCACGACGTCCACGTCGTGCATCAAGGCCCAATATGCGAGGTCGACCCGACCTTGCGGTGAAAGCTGCGCATAGGCCTGCCGGGGCAGCCGCGTCGCCGGTCTCCACCAGCCTCTCGCAATCCTCCCGCCTGCACTCCCCGGCAACGGCGGCCGTCAGTTCTTCAACGACCTGCGCATCAGCGTCGCGCCAGGCGAACGCGCTCTGGAAGAGTTCGTCGTCGTCGCCCAGGAGTCCCAGATGCCCACCAAGTGCATCGGGAATCTGCAGCGCCGCGCGCTCGAGGCACTCTCGCACATCGCCCGAACTCTCCCCGGCGGACAGTCTGCGGACGGCCTCTTCGACGAGTTGCGCGAACTCCGCCTCGGTCAGATGCGGAATGAGGTCAGCCAGGAGGTTGAAGTGCCGGCCCGGCGTCGCGAGGATCCAGTGCGCTATCGCTGGCAGCGCCGCGCGGTCATTGTGAATGACCCAGACAAGCTTGTCGTAGATGTCGGGGGGCCACGCCTCGCCGTCGAAGTTGCCAATGAAGCTCTCGAATGTCCTCATGGACGCTTCCTCAACCGCCCCCGGCCGCAGGCTAGCAAGCGCGCCGAGTGAGCGATACGCCGATTGATTGCAGCACCCGCGACCGGCGCTCGACACGAAGAAGCCTCGCCATGCCCCCCACCCTCCACATCCGCCCCATGGCCGCCGCCGAGATCCCCCTCGCCGTCGAGTGGGCCTCCGCCGAAGGGTGGAACCCCGGGCTCGACGATGCCGCCCCGTTCGCCGCGGCGGACCCCGACGGCTTCCTGGTCGGCACGATCGACGGGGAGCCGGTGGCGACGATCTCGCTCGTCGGGCCGGACTTGGGCTTCGGCTTCCTCGGCTTCTACATCGTCGCCCCCGCCTTCCGCGGCCGCGGCCACGGCCACGCGATCTGGAACGCCGCGCTGCAACGGCGGACGTTCCGCACCATCGGGCTCGACGGCGTCGTCGCCCAGCAGCCGAGCTACGGCAAGTCCGGCTTCGCCCTCGCCCACCGCAACGTCCGCTACGGCGGTCGCGTCGACCCGGCAGCACTGCTGACGCTGGAAACCGGCTCCGGCGCCGAAGTCGGGCGGTCGGCGGGCGCCGCGTCGGTCCTACCGCTGGCCGCCCCTCTCCCCGCCCCCGGCGGCGGCGTCATCGTACCGATCGACGCGCGGCTGGCGCCGGCCATTCTCGCCTTTGACCGGCCGTTCTACCCGGCCGACCGCGCGGCGTTCCTCGCCGCCTGGATCGCGCCGGTGGCGAGCCGCCGCGGGCTCGCGCTCGTCCGCGACGGCGCCGTCGCCGGCTACGGCGTCGCCCGCCGCTGCCGCGTGGGCGCCAAGATCGGGCCGCTGTTTGCCGACGACGAGGCTGGCGCCGAGGCGCTGCTCCGGGCCTTGGCGGGGCAGTTTCCCGAGGGCGAGATCTTCCTCGATCCGCCGGAGCCGCACGCTGCCGCGACCGCGCTCGCCCGCCGCTTCGGCCTTTCGCCCGTCTTCGAGACCGCCCGCATGTACCGCGGCCCGGCCCCCGCCCTGCCGATCGGGCGCACCTTCGGCATCACGACGTTCGAGCTCGGGTGAGGAGGGCCGTCGGCGCGCGGGCGCGCCGCCCTCATCCGCCCCTTCGGGGCACCTTCTCCCCGCCTTCGGCCGGGAGAAGGCGATCGCCATCGCGGGCCCAGCCACTCGATGTGGCGCCGCGCATGTCCTCAATGCTGAGCGAGTGGCCGCCGGGTCGCTTGAACATGCTGAAGGCATCGCTGATCGGACGCGTCACCCTGTCAGCGCGGAGAACGACCGCGCCATCGGAAAGGAGAGTGACGGCAAGCTTGCCGCCGAGGCCGACCCCGAGGTGCCGCAGCACATCCTTCGGCAGCGCCACCCGCCCCTTTGCATCGACCTCTATCCCGGTCATGGCCTACCCCCTCACGGCGTCGCCATCTTCAGCCCGACGAGGCCGATCAGGATCAGCGCGATCGAGCCCATGCGCAGAAGGTCGGTGCTCTCGCCGAAGTAGACGATGCCGAAGATCACCGTGCCGATCGCGCCGATGCCGGTCCACACGGCGTAGCCGGTGCCGAGCGGCAGCGTGCGCAGGGCGATCGCGAGCAGCGCGATCGAGGCGGCCATGCTCGCCGCCGTCCACAGCGACGGCCACAGCTTGGTGAAGCCGTCGGCATATTTCAGCCCGACCGCCCAGCCGACCTCGAACAGGCCCGCGACGAACAGATAGACCCACGCCATGGCGAACGCTCCCGAAATCCGGGGACCGTCCCCGCGGTCTTGGAGGATAGGCCGGGCCGTCCCGGCGGTCGCCAGCGTCGGCGCAGCCGGCGCGGCCGTCAATCCGCAACGCGACAGTCGAGCAGCGTCAGGGCCGCTTCCAGCAGACGCTCGGTGGCGGCGGCGACGATGCGGCCGCCGCGCGTGCCGGGTCCCCCCTCCCAGGTGGCGACGACGCCGCCGGCGCCCTCGATGATCGGGATCAGCGGCGCGATGTCGTAGATCTCCAGGCTCGCCTCGACGACGAGGTCGACCTGGCCGGCGGCGAGCATGCAGTAGGCGTAGCAGTCGGCGCCGTAGCGCACGAGCCGCGCCTTCTCCGCCACCCGGCCGAAGCGGGCGAGGTCGTCGGCGTCGAACATCGCCGGCGAGGTGGTCATCAGCGTCGCCTCGCCGAGCGAGCGGTCGTGGCGCACCTTCAAGGGCGCCCGCGCGCTGCCGCGCCTCCATTCGGCGTGATCGCCGTCGCCGAGGAACACCTCGCCGAGAAAGGGCTGCGCCATCATGCCGACGGCCGGCACGCCGGCGTCGAGCCGGCCGATCAGCGTGCCCCACAACGGGATGCCCGTGAGGAAGGAGCGGGTGCCGTCGATCGGATCGATCACCCAGACGCGCTGCGCGTCGCCGCGCTCGGTGCCGAATTCCTCTCCGATGATGCCGTCGCGTGGGTAGGCGGCGCGCAGGCGGGCGCGGATCACTTCCTCCGCCTGCCGGTCGGCCACCGTCACCGGGTCGTACTGGCCGCGGCTGCCCTTGTCGTCGGCCGCCACCGAGGTGCGGAAGTGCGGCAGCACGACGGCGCCCGCCGCCGCCGCGATCTCCGCCAGGAAATCGAAATCCGCCGCGCCGCCGCCCATGCCCGCAACCCCGAATGAATGCACCGCCACGCCGGAGGCCGGCGTCAGATCTCGGCCACGACCCAGCGGATCAGCTCTTCGAGCGCCTGCTTCATCGCCGCGTCCATCGCCGCCACGGCGGCGTCGACGGAATCGCCCGCGGCGCGGGCCTCGGTGCGGATCAGCCGCGTCGCCACCACCCGCCCGTTCGAATCGTCGAGGATCTTGACGGCGAACTCGACGACGGCGGTCGGTGCGCCCTCACTCTGCAGCTCGAAGCTGCGGATCTCGATCGGCAACTGGTAGTTGATCAGCAGCCCCTCGCCGGGGAAGCCGACGGCGTGCACGCGGCCGGTGTCCTCGAACGACTGCACGATGCGCGTCTGCAGCACCTTCGGCAGCCGGTCGGCCCACTTCGCCTGGCCGTAGTAGCTGATCGTCTGCGACGTCGGGCGGACGGCGATCGAATCGGTGTTGAGCGCCTGCAGCGCCCGCGGCTCGGGCACCAGGATCTGCACGCCCGCCCTGGCCCGGCCGGCGCCGCCGTCGGTCGCGAGCGCCGTCAGGTCGTAGATCGACGAGGGCTTTGCGCCGGCGCAGGCCGCCACCGCCAGCACCGCGAGCATGGCCGCGACGATCCGCGCGGCGACGGTCCGCCGCCCTGTCGCCTGCGCGTCGATGCCTCTGTGCACGGTGTTCCCTTCCCGGTCTGTGGCCGTCAACGCCGGCGCGGCTGGTAGGTCGGCTGGTCCGAGCCGCCATAGATGATGCGGCTCGGGTCGCGCTCGAGCGAGTTCACCGCCGCCTCGATCGCCGACAGTGTCTGGCGAGCCTGCTGGATGGCCGCCGTGAGGTCGGAGAGACCGGAGGTGGAGAACTTCGAGAAGCCGCCGGCGATCGCGCCGGCGCTCGGCTCGAAGCTCTCGAACACCGAGCGGATCGCCCGCGCCGCCCCCGTCGCCTCGGCGACGAGCCCCTTGCCGTCGCCCTCGACCAACGTCTCGACCTTGTCGATCAGGCCGGCGATGCGCGAGGAGGCGGCGTTCAGCTTCTCGACCATCTGGCGCGCCTCGGTGGCGATCGCGTCGACGTCGCCGGAGTGCGATTCGACGTCGGCGGCGAACTTGCGCGCCGATTCGGCGGCCGAACGGACGTCGGCGACGATCTGGTCGATGTCGCCGCCCTTGGTGGCGAGGTTGGCGCTCACCGTGTCGATGTTCTGCACGATCGACGAGATGCGCGTCGGATCGACCGCCTCCAGGATGCGCGCGACGTCCGCCACCGCCGGCGACAGGCTGGCGGCGAGTGCGTCGATACGGTCCGTGGCGGTGCGCACGTTGGTGACGATGACGTCGAGATCGTCGCCGCGGGCGGCGAGGCGCGTGGCGATGGCGTCGATGCTCGCGGAGGCGCCGCGGGCGCTGTCGATGAAGGCCTCGATCTGCGGCACCCGGCCAGCGACGCCGGCGACGACCGTATCGGCATTCTCGACGATCGAGGTGACGCGCGTCGGATCGACGGCGGCGAGAATGCGCGACAGGTCCGCGACCGCCGGCGACAGGCCCGCCGCCAGTTGGTCGATGCGGTCGGTCGCGGCGCGCACGTTGGTGATGATGACGTCGAGATCCTCGCCGCGGTCGGCGATGCGCGTGGCGATCGCGTCGATCGAAGCGGTAGCGCCGCGGGCGCTGTCGATGAATTCCTCGATCTGCGGCATCCGGCCGGCGAAGCCGGCGGCGATGGTGTCGACGTTGGTGACGATCGTGCCGATCTTCTCCGCCGGGATCGCCGCGATCAGCCGGTCGACGTCGCCGAGGCTGCGGTTGAGACCGGTGGTGAACTCCTCGAGCCGCGTCGCGGCGGAGCGCACGAGCCCGATGACGTCGTTCACGTCGTCGCCGACGCCCTTCAGGTCCTCGGAGAACGACACCGCGTTGTCGACGATGGTGCGCACCGCCTGCGGTTCGACTTCCCTCACCAGCGTCTCGACGTGATTGACGATGCCCTCGAGCCGGTTCGACAGGTCGGCGATGGTGCGCGCCGCCTGGCCGACGTCGGCGAACAGCGTGCGCACCTCGTCGGAGTTGGCGGCGAGCGCGGAGGTGAACTCGTCGACGTTCTGCAGCGTGCGCGACACCGCCGGGGCGTTGTCGGTGACGAGCTTCTCGATCTCCCCGAAGGTCGTCTCCGCCTTCTGCAGGATGTCGCGCGCGCCCTTCAGGAGATCCTCGAAGGCCGAGCGGTCGGCCGCGATCAGCGGCACCTCCTCGTCCTCGAACAGCGACGGCGAGTTCGAGGTGCCGCCGGTGAGGGACACGTAGGCGATGCCGGTGAGGCCGGTGAAGCCGAGCTCGGCGCGCACGTCCTTCTTCAACGGTGCGCTCGGGTCGACCATCGTCGTCGCCTGCACCGATGTCGAACCATCGCCGGCGAAGCGCAGACGGGTCACCTCGCCGATGCGGATGCCGTTGAAGTAGACCGCGCCGCCGACGGCGAGACCGGTCACCGAGCCGGGGAACAGGATGTCGACCTCGGTGCGGTTGGTGATCGAGCGAGAGGAGTAGAGCCAGTAGACGAAGCCGAAGGCGCCCGCGAGCACCATCAGCACGAACACACCCACGGCCACGTAGTTCGCCCGCGTCTCCATCCCGTCCGTCGCTCCCTACGCTTGGATCGTCGCGGCCAGCCGGCCGCCGCGGACGCCGTGGAAATAGGAGCGGACCCAGGGATGATCGAACGCCAGCATCTCGCGAAGAGTTCCAGCCACCAGCACGCGCTTTTCGCCAAGGACGGCTATTCGATCGCACACGGAGTAGAGGCTGTCGAGGTCGTGCGTCACCATGTAGACGGTCAATCCAAGCGTTTCCCGCAACTTGGCGATGAGATCGTCGAATTCCGCGGCGCCGATCGGGTCGAGCCCGGAGGTCGGCTCGTCGAGGAACAACAGGTCGGCGTCGAGCGCCAGCGAGCGGGCGAGGCTCGCCCGCTTGATCATGCCGCCGGACAGCTCGGAGGGGTACTTCTCCGCCGCGTCGCGGGCGAGGCCGACCATCTCGATCTTCAGGAGTGCGAGTTCGTCCATCAGCCGTGGGCTGATGTCGAGATGCTCGCGCATCGGCACCTGCACGTTCTGCTTCACCGTGAGGCCGGAGAACAGCGCCCCCATCTGGAACAGCACGCCCCAGCGCTGCTCGACGGCGGCCCGCTCCTTGTCGTTCAGCGAATCGAGGTCCTTGCCGAACACCTCGATGGTGCCGGCTTGCTTCTGCACGAGGCCGAGGATGGTGCGCATCAGCACCGACTTGCCCATGCCCGAGCCGCCGACAAAACCCAGCACCTCGCCCCGATAGATGTCGAGGTCGAGGCCGTCGAGGACGGTCTTCGTGCCGAAGCGGACGGTGATGCCGCGAGCTCGGATGATCGCCTCGCGCTCGTTCGACAAGGCGGGCGCCGGCCCTGCAGGCGGCGCTGCAGGGGGCGGCGATGACATCGGCGGTTTCGCGCTCATATGCCGACCGTCGCGAAAAAGATGGCGAAGATGCCGTCGACGACGATCACCATGAAGATCGCCTTCACCACGGAGATCGTCGTCTGGCGGCCGAGCGATTCGGCGCTGCCCTCGACCTTCAGGCCTTCGACGCAGGCGACGAGGCCGATGATCAGCGCCATGAACGGCGCCTTGACGATGCCGATCATGAACGTCTCGAGATCGATCGCATCGAGCAGCTGGATCATGAAGGCGTCGGGCGACAGCCCGACGTAGGTGATCGCCACCACCATCGCGCCGAACAGCGCCGCCATGTCGGAGATGAAGGTGAGCGCCGGCAGCGCCAGCATCAGCGCGATCAGCCGCGGGATGATCAGCACGTCGAGCGGCCGCACGCCCATCACGGTCAGCGCGTCGATCTCCTCGCGCATCTTCATCGAGCCGATCTCGGCGGTGAAGGCGCTGCCGGAGCGGCCGGCGAACATGATGGCGGTGAGCAACACGCCGAGCTCGCGCAGCGCCAGCACGCCGACGAGGTCGACGACGAACACGTCGGCGCCGAAGCGCCGCAGGTAGAACGCCCCTTGCTGGGCGACGATGGCGCCGATCAGCGTCGACATCAGCACCATGATCGGCACGGCGCCGCGGCCCGTGGTGTCGATGTGGTAGAGGATCGAGTTCCAGCGCAGCCGCGAGGGATGCACGAGGCAGCCGACCAGCCCGACCGAGAACGCGCCGAGCACGTTGAGCACGGCGATGACGTCCTCGCCGATCATCACCGAGCGCCGCCCCACCACCTCGGGGATCGTCGTCCACGACCACGGCGCCCGCCGCGGCGCCCACGGCTCCGGAACGTGGCCCTCGACCTCGGCGATCAGCGTGCGCCGGTTCTCCGGCAGGCCGGTGAGTTCGACGCGCGCGCCGCCGAACTCCAGCGAAGCGCGCAGCCGGTGCAGCAGCCAGGACCCGGCGGTGTCGAGCGCCGTCACCTTCGACAGGTCCATGACGACGCGGCGCTTCTGGCCGAGGTCGATGGCGTCGACGAGCTTCTCCGCCGCCTTGCCGGACGTGATCAGCCACGCGCCGCCCGCGACGAGACGCGCCTCGTCGCCCGTCTCCTCGACGTCGAGACGCGGTGCATCGTCGGCTTGCGTCCGGCTCATCGCACCCGCGTCCGTACTCTTGTCGCTCGACCCACTTGAAGCCTATTACTTTGTCGGCGCCGCACCGTCGAGGGACCGTGGTGCCCGCGGGAGGCTCGCCCGCGCCACGACCCGGTTCGATCCCCAGCCACATTCTCCAACCCGGCGTCGCCGCCGCCGTGGTCTGTATAGACGAAAGACGGGGCACTCCCTGATGGATATTCCACGTCCCTATCTCATCTTTCTCGGCGACGTGCCGGACGCGCTCGCCGCCAAGACCGGACTCGGCGTCGTCGACTGGCGGCGCGACTGGTGCGTCGGCCAGTGGCGCCTGCCGGGATGCAAGGCCGATGCCCGGCTGCCGGAGCTCGACGCCGCCGAAGCGGCCGCCAACGGCGCGAAGACGATGGTGGTCGGCGCGGTGAACGCCGGCGGCGTGCTGCCGGAGCACTGGGTCGCCTCGATCCTCGCCGCGCTCGATGCCGGCCTCAATGTCGCGACCGGCCTGCACAGCCGGCTTTCCGACGTGCCGGCGATCCGCGAGCGCGCTGCCGAGAAGGGGTTGTCGCTGTTCGACGTCCGCCACTCGCCGGTCAAGTTCGCCACCGGCAAGGGCACGAAGCGCAGCGGCCGCCGCCTGCTGACGGTCGGCACCGACTGCTCGGTGGGCAAGAAGTACACCGCGCTGGCGCTCGAAAAGGGCATGCGTGACAACGGCTTCGACGCGGATTTCAAGGCGACGGGGCAGACCGGCGTGCTGATCTCCGGCCGCGGCGTGGCGATCGACGCGGTGGTCGCCGACTTCATCTCCGGCGCCGTCGAGTGGCTGACGCCCGACGCGGATGCGAAGCACTGGGACCTCGTCGAAGGCCAGGGTTCGCTGTTCCACCCCTCGTTTGCCGGCGTGTCGCTCGGGCTGCTGCACGGCGCCCAGCCGGACGCCTTCGTCGTCTGCCACGAGCCCACCCGCACCACCATGCGCGGCGTCAAGACGCCGCTGCCGACCATCCGCGAGGTGATCGACCTCACCGTCACCTGCGGCCGGCTGACCAACCCGGAGATCCGCTGCGTCGGTATCGCGGTGAACACCGAGCACCTGGACGACGCGGCGGCGGCGAAGGTGCTCGCCGAAACGTCGGCGGCGCACGATCTCCCCGCCGTCGATCCGATCCGCACCGGCGTCGGCCCGATCGTCGAAAGAATCGCCGCCACCTACGGGCGCTGAGGCGCGAGGAGCTCCGAATGCCCCCCCGCCTCACCACCCGCGTCGAGCGCTACAAGATCGCCGGCACCTTCACGATCGCCCGCGGCTCGAAGACGGAAGCCGTGGTGGTGATCGCCGAGATCGCCGACGGGCCGCACGTCGGCCGCGGCGAGTGCGTGCCCTATGCGCGCTACGGCGAGACGGTGGAGGGCGTCGAGGCGGACGTGCGGGCGATGGCCGACGCCGTCGCCGGCGGCCTTGATTCGGCCCGTCTGCAGGGGGCGATGAAGGCGGGTGCTGCCCGCAACGCCCTCGACTGCGCCCTCGTCGACCTCGCGGCGAAACGCGCCGGCACCAGCGCCGCGGCGCTGCTGGGCCTGCCGCCCCTGAAGCCTGTGGTCACCGCCTACACGCTGAGCCTCGGCACCCCCGAGGCGATGGGCGCCGCTGCCGCGGCGGCCTCCGCCCGCCCGCTCCTGAAGATCAAGCTCGGCGGTGCCGGCGACCCGGCGCGCCTCGCCGCCGTGCGCGCCGGCGCCCCGCACGCCACGCTGATCGTCGACGCCAACGAGGGCTGGACCGACGCCCTCTTCGCCGAGAACATGGCCGCCTGCGCGAAGGCCGGCGTGGCACTGGTCGAGCAGCCGCTGCCGGCCGGTGCCGAGTCCATGCTCGCCGACGTGCCGCACGCGGTGCCCGTCTGCGCCGACGAGAGCCTGCACACGGCAGCGGACATTCCGCGGCTTGCCGGCCTCTACGACGCGGTGAACATCAAGCTCGACAAGGCCGGCGGTGTCACCGAGGCTCTCGCCATCGCCACGGCGGCGCGCGCGCACGGCCTGAAGGTGATGGTCGGCTGCATGCTCGGCTCGTCGCTGGCGATGGCGCCGGCGGTGCTGGTCGCCCAGGGGGCGGACTTCGTCGACCTCGACGGCCCGCTGCTGCTCGCCCGCGACCACGTCCCCGGCCTCGTCTTCGAAGGCTCGACGCTGCTGCCGCCCTCGCCGGAGCTGTGGGGATAATGCCTTCTCCCAGCTCTGCTGGGAGAAGGTGCCCGAAGGGCGGATGAGGGCTCGCGCGGCAAGGCCGCGCGGGTGTCGCACCAAGCCCCAGCCCCGGCGCACTTCGTGCGCCAGCCCTCATCCGGCGCTGCGCGCCACCTTCTCCCGGCACAACCGGGAGAAGGAAGATCGCCCCCCTTAACGCCGCTCCGTCGCCATCACCCACGCCGCGATGACGAGCCCCGCGCCCGCCGGCACCGTCATCGTCAGGAAGCCCGCCGAGCCGAGCGCGGAATAGAGCGGCCCCGACAGCGCCGTGGCGCTCGCCATCATCAGCGCAATGACGCTCGCGGCGAGCGACTGCACGGCCCCTGCCCGCCCCGGCGACGAGGTTTCCGAGACGCGCCGCACCAGCGCGAGGTGGGTCGCCGCGAACGACAGCGCGTGCAGGCCCTGCGCCGCGAGCAGTACGGCAAAGCCCGGTTCAGCCGCGATCGTCACCCACCGCACGATCGCCGCCAGCGCCGCCACGACGGCGAGCAGCGACGCGGCGGGCCGCGACGTCCAGCGGTGCGGCAGGGCGAACAGGATCACCTCGCCGATCACGCCGATGCCCCACAGCATGCCGATCTCGGCGCCCGTGAAGCCGCGGCTCTGGAAGGCGATCGAGCCGAAGCCGTAGACCATCGCGTGGCTGCCCTGCACCAGCGCGCAGGCGGCGACCAGCGGCAGCGCCGGACGGATCGCCAGCACCGCATCGCGGAAGCGGGGGCGCTCGGCCGCCGGCGGGGCGCCACCGCCGCGGGTGCTCGCCGCCATCAGCGCCGCGGCGACCACGGTGATGGCGAGCGTCGCCATCATCATCGGGTAGACGGCGGTGGCCGGCAGCACGCCGAGCGCCGCGCCGGCGGCAAGCGAGGTGACGATGAAGGCGGCCGAGCCGCAGAGCCGCATGCGCCCGTAGTGGGCCCGCCCGCTGCGCGCCACCGCCATCGCCACGGCGTCGGAGATCGGCAGTTGCGTCGTCCAAACCGCCGTGAAGGCGAGGCTGACGAGCAGCAGTGCGACGACTCCCGACGACACCCAGACGAGGCCGAAGATCGCGAGCGACGCGACGGCATAGGCGAGGATCGCCCGCGGCAGCGAGCCGATGCGGTCGGCCAGCGCCCCCATCGCGGCGAGCGTGACGACGCGCGCCGCCATCGGCACGGCGAGCACCACGCCGATCTCGTCCGGCGTCAGGCCGACAGCCGCGAGATAGACCGGAAAATACGGCAGGTGGACGCCGACGGAGCAGAACAGCGCCGCGAAGTAGAGCCCGATCGTCCACGGCGCGGCGAGCCCCACCGCGACGGCGGCGCGATCGGGCGCGGCCGCGTCCGCCGCCGGGGATGCCTTCAAGAAGGGTTCTCCGCCAGCGCCCGCGCAAGCACCGCCTCGTCGACGTTGCCGCCCGACAGCACCACCACTGACGTCTTGCCGCGCCCATCGATGCGGCCGGTCAGGAGCGCGGCGAGCGCCACCGCGCCGCCCGGCTCCAGCACGAGCTTGAGCTCGCGGAAGGCGAAGGCGACGGCGGCGAGCGCCTCGGAATCGCTCACCGCGACCGCTCCGGCGAGCGTGCGGCGGTTGACGGGAAACGTCTTCTCGCCGGGCGAGTTCGACAGCAGCGCGTCGCAGAGCGAGCCGCCGAACCGCTCGTTCGTCAATCGCTCGCCGGCCGCCAGGGAGCGCACGTGGTCGTCGAAGCCCTCCGGCTCGACGGCATAGACGGCGACGCCGGCAAACGCCGCGGTGAGCGCCGTCGAGACGCCGGCGACGAGGCCGCCGCCGGAGGCCGGCGCCATCGCCTGGTCGGGCACGATGCCGAGGCGACGGCACTCTGCAGCGATCTCCAGGCCGACGGTGCCCTGCCCCGCCATCACGCCGTAATCGTCGTAAGGGTGCACGAACGTCGCCCGGCGCTCAGCGGCGATGGCGCGGGCGATCGCCTCGCGGTCCTCGGTCAGCCGGTCGTAGAGCACCACCTCCGCCCCGAGTGCGCGCGTGCGGGCGATCTTCACCGCCGGTGCATCCTTCGGCATGACGATGACCGCAGGCATGCCGAGGATGGTGGCTGCCGCAGCGACGCCCTGGGCGTGGTTGCCGGAGGAGCAGGCGACCACCCCACCTTCGCGCTCATCCTCAGGTATCATCGACAACCGGTTGAACGCGCCTCGGAATTTGAAGGACCCCGTCCGCTGCAGACACTCCGCCTTGAAGAGCACGCGGCCGCCGACGCGATCATCGAGCACGGTCGAGGCGAGGAGCGGCGTGACGACCGCGCGCCCGTCGATCCGCCCGGCGGCGGCAGCGAGGTCGACCGCCGAGAGGCCATCGGCACTGGGAGCGGCGGGGATGGCAGCGGTCGCAGGCATCGGTTCGACTCGTTCGTCGCGGCGGGTGCCCGTTCGCTTGCCCGAGTGCCGATCCGTCGTCAATCGTGGCTGCCCGCCGCGGCGCGCACGGTTCCGTCAGGCCTCGCGGCTGGACCGGCGGCTACGCCAACGCGAAGGCGTTCGACAGCAGCTTCAGCTCCGACAGCGCGGCGCGCTCGGGGGTGTAGCGATAGCCGGTGTCGACGGCAGACACCGCCATCGCGCGGCGCTCCCGCTCCGGCAGCGCGACGAAGCCGCGCACGGCGGCGAGGATCGCCTCGTCGTGGCGCATGTCGACGAGGAAGGCGTTGTCGCCGTCGATGGCGAACTCGCCGGCGCCGCCGTGGATCGGCACCACCGGCACCGCCCCGCACGACATTCCCTCGAGCGCGGTGCGGCCGAACGCCTGGTAGTCGGAGAGGTCGAGGAACAGGTCGACGCCGCGCAGCAGCCGCGCCATCGCCGCCCGGCTGAGGCGGCCGCGGTGGTCGACGCCGGTGAGCACCAGCCCGTGGCGGAACACGTCCTGCCACTCGCAGCCAAAGGAGATGCAGCGGACCTTGTCTTCGAACTCGTTGGCGAGCGCGGAGAGGATGCGCGCGGTCCGGCGCGGCGCCCGCCGCGGCGTCGACGGCCGCAGCATGGCGGCGATGGTGAGCGGCCGCGACGGGTCGGCGCGCACGGCAAAGTCGGGGAAGAACTCGCCGTGGTCGATGCTCGCCTCGACCTTGTGCACGGGCACGCCGTGGTTCGCCTCGACGACCTCCTGCAGCCAGTGCGTCTTGGCGAACAGGATCATCTCCGGGTCGGCGGCGAACGAGGCGCGCGCGGCGTTCCACTCGGCACTGCCGTAGGGATAGAACAGCGGCTCGTAGTCCTGCACATAGTAGGCGAGGCGGATGCGGCGGTCGGAAAGGTGCTCCCGGCGCGCCGCCACCACGGTGTGGACCGACTGGTTGGTGGTCGCCACCAGCGTCGTCGCCTCGTGCTGGCGCGCCACCGCGGCGAGACCCTCCGGGCCGTCGAAGCCGACGATCGCGCCGGCGAGCGCGGTGAACTCGCGGTAGGCCTCGCGCAGGTTCATGACGTTGCCGGTGTTCGCGGCGATCAGCACCGGCACGCCGAAGCGCAGGATCGCGTCGGCCTCCTGGAACACCGAGTTGGCGCCGCCGCTGCCGCCGGAGACCGGCAGCACGAACATGATCTTCTCCGCCGCCGTCGTCATCGGCGGGTGGCTTCGGGAAGGCGGCAGGCTTGGGGCAGTCGGGAGGGCGGCGTCATCGGATCTCGGTCCTGTCGGGAAAATCCATGATAGTCCGCGCCTTGGCGGCGGCGGAAGGGGCTGCGGCCGCGGCACTGGCGGCATGATGAATCCCGCCCACGGAAGCCTGCCCGGCCGCGTTAGCCCTGATCAGCGGCGGCGCTTGCCATCGGGGCGGCTGTCCCCGAAGCTGCGCCGCGACGGCGCTGCGTCCCGGCCATGGTCAGCCGGGGGCGCCGCAGCGGGCGGAAGGGCGGCATGACGATCATCGGGCATTTCGAGGGGCTGTCGCCGACGGGCATGCTGACCGGCTGGGCGACGTCGATGCCCGCCGGCCGCAAGCTCGAGGTCGAGGTGCTGGTCGACGGCACCGCGATCCTCGTCGTCGCCGCCGACCAGTTCCGCCGCGACCTGCTGTCGCCGCAGATCCAGGACCCGGCGTGCGCGTTCGTCGTTCCGCTCCCCGAGGAGTGCGTCGACGGCGGCGCCCACGTCATCGAGGCGCGCGTCGTCGGTGGCGAACCGCTGCCCGGCTCGCCGATCCACATCGCCCCCTCCGCCGCCGGCGACCGCAAGGCGGAGCCGCCGCCGCCGCCGAACCTCGTCGCCAATGCCGGCTTCCGCGTCTGGCCGCATGGCCTGACGGTGGTGCCGAAGGAACGCCCGAGCGAGACCGCGGCGGGGTGGTGGTTCGACTGGCGCGGCGGCACCTCGATCAAGACGATGGTGCGGGCCGAGCGCCCCCCCGGCCTCGCCCTCGCCGACGACCAGTACGCGCTCGCCGTGCGCGTCCGCCGCCGCCATGCCGGCGGCTACGTGCGCGTCTTCGGCCGCGTCGACGTCACCGCGATCGAGACCGACTGGCTGTTCGTCGACGTCGGCCTGGTGCTGCGGCGCACGGTCGAGTCGCAGCCGATCGGCGTCGCCGAGCTGTCGCTCGGCCTCGTGCGCGACGGCAACCACATCGAGAAGATCGCCACCGTGCGCAAGCGCATCGAAGGCTCGGGCGTCGTGCGCCTGCACGCGGTGCCGGTGCGCATCCCCGAGCACCACCACGGCCCGCTGCCGGACGGTGCGACGCTGGTGCTGTGCTTCGAGCTCACCGGGCTCGGCGAGTGCGTGCTGTTCGCGCCGCAGGTCACCACCCGCTCGACCTTCGAGGCGGCACCGACGGCCTCGACCGGCTCGTTCGAGGACAAGACCATCCGCGACCAGGTGGAGGCACTGAAGCTCTCCGCCCTCTGGGTCGACGGTGTCGTGGCGCGCAATCCGCTGCGGCTCGCGAGCGGCGGGGTCGCCGCGGTGCCGCGTCCGCACGCGACCGCCCGCAACAGCGCGACACCGTTCGTGCAGATCGTCGTGCCGGTCTACGAGGCGGTGCGCGACCTCAACGCGCTGGTCGAATCGGTGGCGCGTCACACGACCTCGCCGTTCGAACTGGTCCTCGTCGATGACGGCTCCGGCCAGGCGACGCGCGGCCGCATCGCCGCCTTCGCCGCCGCCGACCCGCGCATCCGCGCGATCGCCAACCCCGGGAACCTCGGCTACACGCGCGCCGTCAACATCGGCCTGCAGACCTGCGTCTCCGAGGCCGTGGTCATCCTGAACAGCGATACCGTGGTGACCGCCGGCTGGCTCGACAAGCTCTATGCCACCCTCGTCTCGGCGCCGGACGTCGCCGGCGTCGGGCCGGTCTCCAACGCCGCCACCTGGCAGTCTGTACCGAAGGTGAAGACGCGCGCTGGCGACTGGGCGATCAACGCCATCCCCTTCGGCTGGACGATCGACAGCTACGGCGAACTCGTCGAGCGGGTGGCCGCCGATCTCACGGTGCCGTTTCCGCTGCTCAACGGCTTCTGCGGCATCTTCCGCCGCCCGCTGCTGGTCGCGCTCGGCTGGCTCGACGACGAGAGCTTTCCGCATGGTTACGGCGAGGAGACCGACCTCTGCCTCCGCCTCCAGGCGGCCGGCCATCGGCTGTTGGTCGCCGCCGGCACCTACGTCTTCCACGCGAAATCGCGCAGCTTCGGCACGGTGCGGCGGGCGCAGCTCACCCAGGAAACCAACCGCGTGCTGCGCGAGAAGCACGGCGGCATCGACTTCGCCGAGCTCGAGACCACCATGCAGGCGAACGCCCAACTCGCGGGCCTGCGCCGCCGGCTGCTCGCCGCCACCGCGGCCGAGACGCGTCAGAGCGACGCCCGCGTCGCGGTCGTCGTGCCGGTGAAGCAGGGGAAGAAGCGGGTGTTCAAGGTGGGCGCGTAGCGACGACACCGGTGAACCGCCTCTTCGGCGGTTTCCGGCGCCACCGTCGAACGGCGGCGCCGGCTTTCAACCGGTCCTGGCGGCTCAGCCTTCCCGATTGGGGGTGCCGAGCACGTGCGTGTTCGGCGGCATCATCACCTCGTCGAAGGTCTGCGTGAACATCGCCGCCGCGAAGAAGGCGACGGCGCGCAGCGTCTCGGTGCCGGTGTTGGCGAGGTCGTGGCGGATGTTGGCGGGCAGCGCGAAAACGCTGCCCGGGCCGACGGCGTGCTCACCGTCTTCCATATAGAGCGTGCCGGTGCCGGAGATGATGTACTGCGTCTCCTCGGTGGCGTCGGTGTGCCAGCCGAGATGGCCGCCCGGCTCGATCTCGTAGACGATCGTCGAGGACGCGCTGGAGCCGTGCCCGCCACAGGTGGCGAAGGCGCCGGCCCACTTCACCGTCGTGTCGTGCGCGCCCTGCACGTGGGCCCGCGGGAGATTGATCGAATCGACGACTGGCACCATGACGTTCCCCTCGGGTTGCCGGGAAACCCCGGCGGTTCGAATGCACCGTTGGCGTGAAGTCAGCCCACCGGCAATATGGGCGCACGCCCTGCGGCGTGCCACTTTTCCGCGTCGCGAATGACGCCCTCGTGAAGCGATTGCGCACGAGGCGAATCAATTGTTCTCGAATGCGTTACGCTCGAACGTCGGATCCGGGACGGTCGTCCGCACGTGACGCCAGCGGCGTCCCTTCGCCGGGCAGCGCAAGGTCTCGAAGGTCCGCCCCCTCAGGGCAGCGCCGCGATGCAGGCGGCGTACTGGCTCTCGCCGAGTTCGATCAGCGCCGTCTCCAGCACCAGCAGTGCCTCGAGCATCCCGGCATCGTGCTCGGGATCGATGTTGGCGAGCACGTCGTTCAGCGCGAGATGGTAGATCGCGCCACCGAGCAGCCAGATCGACGGGTTGGGCAAGTGCTTGCGGACCGCGGTCAGGATCGATTCGCTGTCGGCCGCCTCGCTCGGATCGACTTCGATCATCTGCGCCGCATCGGGCCGCTCGATCTCGAAGGGGAGCGACTTCCCCGGGTCGGCGGGGTCGCGCAGATAGTGGGCCGGCAGGTTGCGCCGCAAAGCAGTCGCATAGGCGAGTTCGCGCGCATTCCACTGGAAGCGGTTCATGCCGACGTACTCGTTCATCAGGAACACGCCGCCGGAGCGCAGCGCCGTCACGCTCGCCGCCACGGCGCGCGTGGTGTCCGGCATGTGGTGGAGCGCGTTGTCCCAGGTGACGAGGTCGTAGCGCGGCCCCTTCTCCAGCGCCGCGATGCCGTCCGCCGTGTGCCAGGTGGCGCGGTCGGCGAGACCCGCCTTGGCGAACCGCGCCTGCCCGCGGGCGATGCGCACGTCGCTGATCTCGAACAGGTCGAAGTGGTGGACGAGCCCGCTCTGCAGCAGCGCCAGTTCCTTGACGCCATTGCCGCAGCCGACCGATACGCCGCGCCGGAACGTGCGGTAGGGAAACCGCCGGGCGAGTTCGCGCGTCAGTCCTGCGCCCCAGCCTGTCACCCGCTCACCGCAGATGCGCTCGTTCTGGAAGGCGACGATGCGCGGCCAGTTCCACCAGCGCGCCCGCTTCGCCACCGGGGCCGGGCGGTCCCAGTAGGCGGCCGACCGCTGTCGCTCGGACATCTCGTGTGCCATGCGCGCGAACCTAGGCAGGCGGGCACACGGAAGCAAGCGGTTGCGCCGCGCGGCTCAGATGCCGAAAGCGCGCACCACCAGCGGCACCAGCAGCGCCGTCGCCACCGCGTTCATCGCCATCGCGATGCCGGCGAAGGTGCCCGCCGTCGTGTCGACGCTGAACGCCCGCGCCGTGCCGATACCGTGCGAGGTGAGGCCGACGGCGAAGCCGCGGGCGGCATAGTCGCGGATGCGCAAGAGGTTCATCAGCGGCGTCACGACGATCGCGCCGAGGATGCCGGTCAGGATGACGAGCACGGCCGTCAGCGCCGGGTCGCCACCGAGGCGTTGGGCGATGCCCATCGCCACGGGCGCCGTGGCCGACTTCGGCGCGAGCGCGATCAGCACGTCGTGCGGCAGGCCGAACGCGATCCCGACGCCCACCGCGGAGGAGATCGCGGTGAGCGCGCCCGCGACGAGCGCCACGCCGATCGGCAACAGGCTGCGCAGCACCCGAGCGCGGCTGCGGTAGAGCGGCACGGCGAGCGCCACCGTCGCCGGGCCGAGCAGGAAATGCACGAACTGCGCCCCCTCGAAGTAGACCGCATAGGGCGTCTTCGTCAGCGCCAGCACGACGGCGACGACGAGGATCGACACCAGCACCGGGTTCGCCAGCGGATGGCGCCCGCTGAGGTCGGCCAGCCGGTCGGCGCCGACCCAGACGACCAGCGTCACCGTCAGCCACAACAGCGGCGTGGTGGAGAGATAGGCCCACAGCTCGAAGGTCTGCTCAGCCATCCACCGCCTCCCCCGGCGGCGGCTCCGCCGGCAGCAGGCGCTTCACGGCGAGGAAGACGGCGACGGTGACGAGCAGCGTCGCCACCACCGACACCACCAGCGCGGCGGCGAGTGCGGCGCCGTAGCGGCCGAACAGGTCGAGCTCGGTGACAACGCCGACGCCGGCCGGAACGAACAGCAGGCCGAGCACGCCGAGGATGCGGTCGGCCGTCCGTCCGACACCGTCGGCGACCGTCGCGAGCTTCGGCTGCGACGCCGCCCGCCTGCCAGACCAGAGCAGGAAGGCGAACAGCAGCATCAGCCCGAGCACGGGCCCCGGCAACGGCAGGCCCGCCGCCCGCACGGCGGTCTCGCCGACGAGCTGGCAGACGAGCAGGACGGCGAGGTCACGGATCATGCGTGCTCACCGCCCTTCTCGTCGACCTGGCCCGGCTACGACCCGATGTTGATCAGCTGAACCCGGCGGTTGACCTCGGAGTCGGGGTGGGCCGGATCGCGCAACTGCTCCTCGCCGAGCCCGACCGCCTCGAGCCGCTCCGGCGGCACGCGGAAGGTGGTGGTCAGCGCCTCCATGATCGAATCCGCCCGCTTCTGGCTGAGCTCCAGGTTGTAGGTGCGGTCGCCCTTGGCGTCGGTGTGGCCGACGACGAGGAAGCGGTACTGCAAGAGGTAGGGGTGGTGCAGTGCGTCGGCCATCAGGCCGATCGTCTCGTAGGATTCGGGCCGGATCGTCGCCGAGTTGAAGTCGAAGACGATCTCGACGTTGAACTGGCGCAGCTTGGCAAGCTGCGCCGAGAGTGGCAGCTCCGTGGTGGCGTTGTCACCCGGGTTGTTGGCGATGTTGGCGACCGCCTGCTGCTGCAGCGCCGCGGCTGTGATGCCGGTCGCGGCCTGCACGCCCTGCAGGCTGCCGATGATCTCGTTGCGGTCGAGCTTGGTCTGCGCGGTGGCCGGCAGTGTCAGCATGCCGACGGCGGCCAGGATGGCGAAATGGCGAATGGACATGGCGTAATCCCGATCTGTCTGAGGGCGGCGAGCGTCAGCGGTAGCCGGCGGCGTCGATCGCCGCGTTGCAGTTCGCGCTCACGCTGGGAGCCGCCTTCAGCAGGCAGTTCAGGATGTTGCCCTTGCCCGGCTTGGTCATCTTGCAGAACTGCTGGGCGTCACGGTTGCAAATGTCCGACACCGCCGCCTGCGCCGCGGCGCGCGCCGCCAGCAGCCCCTGCACCTGCACGAGGTCGGCCTTGCACTTGGCAGAGACGCCCGGCTTCTGCTCGATGCAGGCCTCGATGCGACCACCACCGAGATTGACGCCCTTGCAGTGCTTGAGGATGTCGTTGCCGCAGCTCTTCGCCAGGATGTCGATCGCCTGGGCGTACCCGAGCGTCTGGGCGCCGGCTGGGCTCGCGAACCCGATGGCGGCGGGTGCGGCGAAGACGGCGAGGCCGACGGCGATCGCCGGGCCGAGCCGAGACTGATGGATTTTCGTCATGATGTCCTCGACGGAGCGCATGCCTCAGCGACCGGTCTCGACTCCCCCCGCCGGTTCGTCCGGCGGGTCGAGCGGCCGCAGAGCGTTCCCCCACTCCGAGTCGCGATCCTGACGGCAAACACCGACCGCGTCGATAGCGGCGGACCTGTGGTTCACAAACGCGAGGCGGTTAGCCCGCGGGTTCCGCCCCGAGTTCAGCCGGCACTCCGGAACTTACCTCAGTCGACAGCGCGATCCGGCGGAAGGAACAGGCCCAGCCGATCGTCATCAAGGGACCGCCCCACTGCAACGGTGTCGTTGACCGGTGATGCCGGCGGATAGGGCGTCTCCGGCTCGCCGAACGGCGGCATCTCCTTGAGCCTGCCGTGACGCCGGGCCCCGCCGTTCTGACCGGCGGGCGACGGCGCGGAAACGCTATCGCCGTCGCTGCGCTTCGTCTGCATGGGAACCTCCTCCGCGTTCACCTCGCACCGCTCCGGGACTCAGCGAGCCAACACGAAGACGGCGAGGTGATCGCCATCACGCGGACAGTGACGAGGCATGCATCAACTGCCGGAGACGGCGTCTCACCGCACAGGCGCCGCAACGACCGGCGGATTGTTCTCGTCGGGATTGGGCTCCGGCGGATGCTCGCTCGGATCGTCCGGTTCCGGCTCGACGATCGGGGGGATCGGCGGCCCGAGCGGATCCGTGGGGTCTGGGCTGCGCGGCGTTGGCTCGCGATTCGGCGTGGGGGTCATCGCAGTCTCCCTCGTCCGGCCGGCCGAGCCGGTCGTCCCCGAGGAAACGGCGAAATCGTGCGTCGCGTTCCGTCCCGTGCCGCTGAAGGCGCACGGCACCGACGCGATGGCCCGAATCGCGGTGTGACCGGCCGCGGCGTCGTCGCGCTCAGGCGACGACGGTGAACACCTGGCGAAGCCGATCGACCACGTCGGTCATGCCGACATCGCCGGAGCGGTCCCGTCCGCGGTCGCAGGCGGCGACGAACCATTCGCCGTGGCGAACCTCGATCGACACGTCCATGACGTCGCTGGTGGCGGGAAAGTTCTGGGCGGCAGCGACGAGCACGCGCTCCATCTCGACGACGGACAGGGCCGGCTTGCGGCCGGCGGCACCTTCGATGTCGCTGTTCATGGCACAGCCTCCGAGCATGGTGTCGTCGCCTCTTGGTCGCCCTTCACTGCGGCGAAGTTGGGACCCGGAGGTGCAGAGCGCGTGGCGCCGGCGATTGGCGAGAACACGATCGCGTGTGGTGGCGCTGGCGGGCGACCCCGGAATACGATTGCATCCTCACCTCGTCGCACCGGAGGCCTGATACGGTCCGGCCGCCGAGCGTTCAGAGTGCCCGCTCGGTCGGGCTACGGGAGGAAGGTAAGCCGTGAAGAAGGGCTACAAGGCGCTGCTGGCCGAGGCGAACGCCGAGGTCGCGGCCATCGATCCCGGCGAGGCGCTGCCGTTGCTCGGGCACGACGACGTGGTGTTCGTCGATTTGCGGGACCCGCGCGAGCGCGAGCGCGACGGCACCATTCCCGGCTCGTTCTCCTGCCCGCGCGGCATGCTCGAGTTCTGGGTCGACCCGGAGAGCCCCTACGCCAAGCCGGTCTTCGCCGCGGACAAGCGCTTCGTCTTCTTCTGCGCCAGCGGCTGGCGGTCCGCGCTCGCCGCCAAGACCGTGCAGGACATGGGGCTGGAGAAGGTCAGCCACCTCGCCGGTGGCTTCGGCGCCTGGCGGAACGCCGGCGGCGCCGTCGAGCCCGTGAAGGCGAAGCCCTCGGCCTGACGGGGCGTGCGGTTTCGCCCGGCGCCGTTTCGGCGGGCGCCGGGCCGGCGGGGGGGAATCGCCGGCCACGGCGCCCGCCGGGGCCACCACCCCTGGCGGCCAGTGGTGATGCCCGCGAACAACGGCGGAGCCGGTCGCCGGTTCACGCCGGCGCGTGCACATCGGCGTGAACGCCTTCCCTCGCCGGACCAATCGCGCCATGATCCGCCGGCACCGTGTCGTTCGTGCCGGCAGCGTTCGCGCTCGGGAACCGTCTCAATGCCCCGCTGGTATCTCGCCCTCATCGCCTTCGCGATCGTCGCCACCACGACCGTCTCGCTCGCGGTGAACGGTCATCTGAATTTCTGATCGGGCGGCCGGTCGCGCGCGGTCCGCGTAGCGTCAGGAAGGCGCGGGCAAGCTGCTGCGCCGCGGCGTCCCCTCGGACGCCGCAAGGCCGCTGCCGCTTCCGGACGGGCTCAGTGCTTGTCGAGCTTGCCGCTGAACGACAGGACGCAGTCGGCGATCTCGTCGACCCCGCGCAGCTCGCCCTTGATCGTCAACTGCTTCGTCTTCGGGGTGATCGTGGCCGGCGCCAGCGACGTCACGCGGGCCTCCGCCTTCGCCTCGAACACCCAGGTTGCGCTGCCGGTCGCGCCGGCCACCACCGGCTTGAAGCCGGTGGTGAGGCGACCCTTCTCCAGCACGAAGCTCATCGCATAGTAGGGATAGTAGATCGCGAGCCGCGTATCCTTGCCGTTGTCGCCGAGGTTCGGCGGCCGGAATCGCATGTTGGCGTCGGTCTTCTCGCCGATGATCCACCCCGATTCCTCGCAGGCGGCGGTCGTCGCCGTGACCGTCGCGGCGCCGCGAAACTCGACCGTCTGCGCTGTCGCCGCAGCCGTCGCGCCCGTGAGTGCGAAGCCGGCCAGCACGAGCGCGACGACCGTGTGTGCAGATGTTGCCTTCGACATTCTTGTTTCCCCCGTACGGCGGGCGAGCGTATCTCGCCGCACCGGCCGGGGCCATCGAATTGACGGTGCGGCGGTCCCTCCGCCACTGACGAACGCTCGACGACGGCGCCCCCTGTTCCGGCATCGCGCTGCTACAGGCGTGGCCCTGTCGTCAAGGCATCACGGGGCCAGGCGGACGACCAGCCCATCGTCGGCGCCGAGCTCGAAGGGACCGGAGATCGCCTCGCCCTCGCGCTCGATGTCGCTCGCCACCACGACGCTGCCGCTCGGCGGCGGGTCGATGGTGATGGTGGCGGGCGCGGCACCGAGATTGAGGGCGATCAGGAAGCGCTCGCCGGCGTGCTCGCGGTTGTAGAGCAGCACGTCCCCATCCGCCGCGAGCGGCCGGTAGCGCCCGACCGACAGCGCCGGATGGCCGCGGCGATGGGCGATCAGGCGGCGGTGCAACGACAGCATCGAGGCGGGGTCATCCGCCTCGCCGGCGACGGTGACCGACGGGTCTTCCGTCGCCAGCGGCAGCCACGGCCGTGCGGCCGAAAAGCCGGCCTGCGGTCCGTCGTCCCACTGCATCGGCGTGCGGCAGCCGTCACGCCCGAGCCCGAAACCGGGCACGTTGCGCTCGAACGGATCGCGCACCTCGAGGCGCGAGAGATCGGCCTGCGGCAGGCCGATCTCGTCGCCGTAGTAGAGCGTCGGCGTGCCGCGCAGCGTCAACAGCAGCATCGCCGCGACGCGCGCCTGGCGCGCCCCGACGCGCCCAGAGATGCGCGGCTTGTCGTGGTTGCCGAGCACCCAGTTCGGCCAGCCGCCCTCCGGCAGCGCCGACTCGTAGTCCTGCACGAGCCGGTCGAGCTCGCGGGCGTGCCAGGGCGCCTCGATCAACTGGAAATTGAACGGCAGGTGGGCGCCGTCGAGCTGGTCGCCGTAGTAGCGCACCAGCCGTTCCAGCGGCAGGTAGAGCTCGCCGATCAGCACGCGCTCGTCGAATTCGTCGACGACGGCGCGCATCTCCTTGACGATCTGCTGCACGTCGGGAAGGTCGGTGGTGTAGAGCGGCAGCAGCCGGTGCGTCGGCGACATGCCCTCCTTCCAGCCTGGGTTCTCCGGGTTGTCGCGGCGCGCCTCGTCCTTCAGGAGATGCCACAGCACGTCGACGCGGAAGCCGGCGACGCCCTTGCGCAGCCAGAACCGCATGGCGTCGTAGATCGCCGCGCGCACGGCCGGATTGCGCCAGTTGAGGTCCGGCTGCTCGGGCAGGAAGGCGTGGTAGTAGTATTGCCCGCTCGCCTCGTCGAACGTCCAGGCCGGTCCGCCGAACTCCGACAGCCAGTTGTTCGGCCGCCCGCCGTTCGGCGCCGGATCGGCCCAGAGATACCAGTCGCGCTTGGCGCTTTCGCGCGAGGTGCGTGCCTCCTGGAACCAGGCATGCTGGTCGGAGGTGTGGTTCGGCACGAGGTCAAGGATGACGCGGATGCCGCGGGCCCGCGCGTCGGCCAGCAGCGCGTCGAAGTCCTCCATGGTGCCGAACCGCGGGTCGACGGCGCAGTAGTCCGCCACGTCGTAGCCGAAGTCCTTCATCGGCGAGACGAACATCGGCGACATCCAGATCGCGTCGATGCCGAGGTCCTGCAGATAGTCGAGGCGGCGGCGAATGCCGGCGAGATCGCCGATGCCGTCGCCGTTGGTGTCCTGGAAGGAGCGCGGATAGATCTGATAGATGACGCCGCGCTGCCACCAGCGGGGAAGGTCTTCGCTCATCGGGCATTCGCTCCGGCAAACAGCAGGGCGGAGTTTCCGGGGATCACCCAGCCCGCCGCGAAGGCGGCGACTGGCGTTCCCGTTCCGCCGTAGCGGGGATCCTCGCTCGACCACACGAGGCGCCAGCCGGCGCGGTCGGGAGGGGCGATCAGCGGCGTGCTCACCGGTGGCGGCACGTCGATGCCGAGGTTGACGACGAGCAGCCGGTCGTCGGCCGCGTCCTCGCCGAGCAGGCGCACCAGCGCGAGGTCGCCGACCGACGAGGCGAGCACGCCGGCGGAGCCCTGCAGCCTGAGCACCGGGTCTTCCCGGCGCAGGCGCAGCAGGTCGCGGTGGAAGGCGAGCCACGCCTGATTTTTCTCGCGCTCGCGCCAATCGAGGATGCAGCGCCGGAACGTCGCCTCGAGCGTCGGGTCGGCGATGTCGGCGCCGACAAGCGATGGGAACTGCTTGAGGAATTCCTTGCGCCCGTTGCGCGCCCCCTCCCCCACCGCGCCGGCGTGATCGGCGAAGAACAGGAAGGGCGGCGAGGCGCCGAACTCCTGGCCCTGGTAGAGCATCGGCGTCTGCGGTCCGAGCAGCATCACGGCGGTGAGCGCCCGCAGCCGCGCCGGCTGCGCCAACGTCGCGAGCCGGCGGCCGTCGGCCGAGTTCGCCACCTGGTCGTGGTTTTCGAGGAACGACACGAAGCGCATCGGCTCGGTGCGCAGCACCGGCGTGCCGCGCGGGTTCTTCTGCCAGGACGAGCGCTGCCCCTGCATCAGGAAGCCGAACGCGAGACTGTCAGCAATCTCGCGGGCGGTGCCGTCGTAGTCGGAGTAGTAGGCCTCGCGCCGCCCGGTCAAGGCGACGTGGGCGGAATGGTGGAAGTCATCGTTCCACAGCGCGTCGAGGCCGCAACCGCCAGCGTCGCACGGGGCCAGCAGCAGGTTGTTCTGCGGCTCGTTCTCGGCGACGAGGATGATCTCCCGTCCGCCCGCCACCGCCCGCGCCGCCGCGGCGATCTCGGCGACGACGTGCACCGGCGAGGCGTCGTGGATCTCCTGCGTGGCGTCAATGCGCAGGCCGTCGAAACGGAACTCGCGGATCCAATACGCCGCGTTGTCGATGAAGAAGCGACGTACGGGTTCGCAGTCGCCCTCGTCAAAGTTCAGCACGTCGCCCCAGTCGTTGCGGCGGCCGTGGAAGATCGCCTTGCCAAACTGCGGCAGGTAGGCGCCGTCGGGGCCGAGGTGGTTGTAGACGACGTCGAGGATGACGCCGAGGCCGAGGGCGTGGGCGCGGTCGACGAAGCGGCGAAGGTCGTCCGGCTCGCCGTAGAGGCGGGTGGGCGCGTAGAGGCCGACACCGTCGTAGCCCCAGCCGAACCGACCGGGAAACTCGTTCACCGGCATCATCTCGATGACGGTGACGCCAACGTCGGCGAGCTCCGGCAGCCGCTCGGCTGCCGCCGCCCAGGTGCCCTGCTCGGTGAAGGTGCCGACATGGATCTCCATGATCACCTGGCCGGGGAGCGAGATGCCGCGCCAGCTCGAATCGGTCCATGCGAAGGCGGAGGGATCGACGACGGCGCTGAGCGCGTGCGGCCCGTCGGGCTGGTAGCGGGACGCCGGATCGGGAAGCACGCGCTCGGCGTCGCCGAACGCAAAGCCGTAGCGCGCGCCGGCGCGAACACTGGCGACGACCGCGTGATGGGTTCCGTCGATGTCGCGCCGCATGGCGTGACGCACGTCGTCGACGACGACCGAGACGCTGGCATGGTCCGGGGCCCAGACGCGGAACACGCAGCCACCGGACGTCAGGTGAGCACCGTAGTGCGTCGCGGGCTCGGAGGAGATGGGCACACCCGACGGCGTGCGGGCGAAGTCCAGGTTCATCATGTCGCCCCCTGGAGACGAGTGTTGAGGGATGTCACCGTCGATGAACGGACGGGAGCGGCGTCGGTTCCGCAGTGCAGCAAAGCCGCACCGCCGCGCCCGTCAGTGATCGTGTTCCTTGATGAACACCGCGGCGGGGCGCGCTGCGGAGAGAAGGCTCGCGAGCGGCACGCGTGTCCCCAGCGCGCCGACGCGGTCGCCGCCGACGTGCCGGTAGTCGCCCGCGAGCGGTTCCGGCAAGGCGATCTCGTGCGCGGCGAACAGGCCGTTTCCAGCGGCGAGGCCACGCACCGCGGCGATGGTCAACGCCACCGCTTCGCCGGATGCGCGGGCGAACGCGGCGATCTCGTCGCTCGGCCGCCCGTGCTTCGTGACGCTCACCGGAATGAAGTCGCCGGCCGAGAACAGGTCCGGCGCACGGCGGCGCAGGTTTCCAATCGCCGCGATGGTCGACGTCTTCGTCAGTCCGTCGTCATCGTCGCGCACATCCTCGGGAGCCGCGTCGAAATCGGCCGCCGCGAGGCGCGCCCAGTCGATCGCACGGCGGTTGTCCGGGTCGACCAGCGATAGATCCCACGCCTCCGTGCCCTGGAACACGTCCGGCACGCCGGGCGCGGTCAGCTGGATCACCGTCTGGGCGAGGCTGTTCGCCCGCCCGGCCCGCACGATCGGCGCGATGAACGCCGCAAAGTCGGTGCGGAAGCCCTCGGCGCGCGGGTCGTCGAGGAGCGCGGTGGCGAAGGCGATGGCCGCCTGCTCGTAGGCTTCGTCGGGCGCGATCCAGTCGCTTCTCCGCTTCGCCTCGCGCAGCGCCTTGACGACGAAGCCGGAGAGCCGCTCCGAAGAGATCGGCCAGGCCCCGGCGACCGCCTGGAAGATGATCGACTGGTCGAGCCGATCGGGCTTCGGGCCGGTCGCCCCGCCGGCCACCAGCGTCGCCGTCATCGTCCGCCAGCGCTCGACCGCGGCGATCCATGCGTCGGGCATCTCCGACAGCACGTCGAGGCGGGCGCGCACGTCGGCGCTGCGCTTGGTGTCGTGCGTCGACAGCGGCGTCAGTGCCAGCGGCCAGTGCCGCTGCCGGTCGGCGCAATGCGCCTGAAACTGCACTGGCGAGAGCGCCGGCGCGACAATCTCGCCGCCGACTTCGTTCGCCGCGGCGAGCGCCACGCTGCGATAGAGCTCGGTGTCCTCGTATCCCTTCGCCATCAGGGCACCGGTGAACTGCTGGAAGCGCACGCGGAATTCGGTGGCCGCCTCCCCTTTGCCAATGGCGAGCAGCCGCGCCACGCGCTCGATCGCGTCCTCACCGTCCGGAGCCGCGCGGCAAGCCGCCGCAAGAGCGACGTTGATGAGGGCGAGGTCCGGCCCGTCGGCGGGCCGGTTGCCGGCGAGGTAGCTGCGATAGACGGGAAAGCCGCAGGCGAGCGCGGCGATGGCCTCTTCGACCGGCGTCGCGTCATTCTCTCCGGTCTCGCCGAGGGCGGTGACGGCGAGCGCCGACAGGCGGCGCAGGTCCGGCCGGAAGGCGCGGTCGAGCATCTCCCGTTTGGCAGCGTAGACGCGATCGGGGTCCGCAAGGCCGGCCATGTCCTCGCGTGCGGCAGCCACCAAGCTGTCGTAGCCGGCGGGAGCGACGAACAGACCATTGATCCAGTTCAGCGCCTCGTAGCCGGTGGTGCCGTCGACCGGCCACGGCCGAAGCTCCTCGTCGCCGATCAGGATCTTCTCGACGTGCAGGGTGGCGCGTTCGCCGACGGCTCGGCGCAAAGTGGTGGCATAGCCGGCTGGATCGGCCAGGCCGTCGATGTGATCGACGCGCAGGCCGTCGACGAGGCCGCTGCGGACGAGATCGATCGGCAGCGCGTGCATAAGGTCGAACACCGCCGGATCCTCGACGCGAACGCCGACGAGGTCGTCGATCTCGAAGAAGCGACGGTAGCCGATCGCCTCGCTACGCGTCCGCCAGTCGTCGACACGCCAGGGCTGGTCGTCGAGCAGCGCGAGCAGCTGTCGCTGGCCTGGTCCGGCGAGGACGGCGAGGTGGTCCTCGACGCGAGCCACCGTGTCCGGCGACGCGGCGAGCGCCACCGCGAGCCGGGCCCGCGTCATCTCGACCGTCGCGGTATCCGTGACGCGCTCGTCGAGTTCTCCCCACGCGCGGGCGGCGTCGACGAGGTCGCCGTCCCCGTCCGCATTCGTCGCCTCCTCGATGATGGCGGCGACGGTGCGCGGCCGCAGCGGCACGCGGGTGTCGTGGTGCACCAGCAGCACGCGGCCCCGCGCGGGCTCGAAGCGCAGGTGCAGGCTGCCGGACGCCAGGCAGGTCGCGAGATCGGCCTCGAGGCAGGGGAGCTCGATCTGCGGCGCCGACCAGTCGATGTCGAAGACCGCCGCCGACGGCGACAGGCGCCCGAACTCCAACGTCTCCATCCAGGCCGAATTGTCGGGGTGCGCCGCCATGTGGTTGGGCACGATGTCGACGATGAGGCCCATGCCGCGCGCGTGAAGATGGGCGACGAACCGTTCGAGCGCCTCCCGGCCGCCGAGCGCCGGCGACACCACAGTCGGGTCGACGACGTCGTAGCCGTGCGTCGAGCCCGGCCGCGCTCTGGTGATCGGCGAGGCGTAGACGTGGCTGACGCCGAGGCGCTCGAGGTGCGGCAGGAGGTCGATGGCGGCGTCGAAGGAGAGGTCCTCGCCGAACTGCAGACGGTAGGTCATCGTCAGCGGACGGTCGCCCGCCGACGACACGGCGCTCCCGGCCGTCAAGCCAACTGCTCCCAGACGACCAGCGATCGCCCGGCCAGCGTCACCGTTTCGCCGGCAGCGCGGGTTTCGCCCTCCTCATCCCGGGCGACGGTGGAGATGACGAGCTTCCAACGCGTCTCGGCGCCCGGAACCGTGAACTCGACGCCATGGTGGGCCCCGTTGAGCATCACGAGCACCATCGGCTCGCGCCCATCCTTGGGGGAAAGCCGCACGCTCAGGCACTTGTTGTGCGACGCCGTCCACTCCTCCTCGGTCATGCGGTGGCCACCGGCGGAATACCAGGTGACGTCCGGTCGGCCCCGATCGTCACGGGAGCCGGTGAGAAACTCCGATCGGTTGATCGCCGAGCGGCTGTTGCGGAAGTCGATCAGCTTTCGAACGAAAGCGATAAGGTCGGAATCCGCGCCGTGCCAGTCGATCCAGCCGATGTCGTTGTCCTGGCAGTAGCCGTTATTGTTGCCGCCCTGCGAGTTGCCGCATTCGTCGCCGGCGAGCAGCATCGGCACGCCCTGCGACAGCATCAGCGTGGCGAGATAGTTGCGCTTCTGCTGGGCGCGCAGTGCCAGAATCCCGGCATCGTCGGTCTCGCCCTCGGCGCCGCAGTTCCAGCTGCGGTTGTCGTCGTGGCCGTCGCGACCGTCCTCGCCGTTCGCCTCGTTGTGCTTGTCGTTGTAGGAAACCACGTCGGCCAGCGTGAAGCCGTCGTGGGCGGTGACGAAGTTGACGCTCGACCACGGCCGCCGGCGGCCTTCCGCGAACAGGTCGCTCGACGCTGCGAAGCGGCGGGCGAAGTCCGGTAGCGCACCGTCCCGGCCGCTCCAGAAGTCGCGCACGACGTCGCGGTAGTCGCCGTTCCACTCGGAGAAGCCGGCCGGGAAGTTGCCGAGCTGGTAGCCGCCGGGCCCGACGTCCCACGGCTCGGCGATGAGCTTCAAGCGCCCCAGCACCGGGTCCTGCAGGATCGCGTGGAAGAAGGGGTGGGTCGGATCGAAGCCGTCGGGCCGCCGGCCGAGTGTGGTGGCGAGGTCGAAGCGGAAGCCACCGACGCCATACTCCACCGCCCACAGCCGCAGGCTGTCCATCACCATCTGCAGCACGCGCGGGTGGTTGGTGTCGAGCGAATTGCCGGTGCCGGTGAGGTCGTCGAAGTAGCGCGGATTGCCGGGCAGCAGGCGATAGTAGGCGGCGTTGTCGAAGCCGCGCCACGACAGCGTCGGCCCGAGATGGTTGCCCTCGCAGGTGTGGTTGTAGACGACGTCGAGGATCACCTCGATTCCGGCCGAGGCCAGCCGCTCCACCGCCCCGACGATCTCGTCGCGCCCGCCCGGCCCGAGATAGCGCGGCTCCGGCGCGAAGAAAGAGAGCGTGTTGTAGCCCCAGTAGTTCGACAGGCCGCGCTCCAGCAGGTGGCGATCCTGCAGGAAGGCCTGCACGGGCAGCAGCTCCAGCGTGGTGATGCCGAGCCGCTTCAGGTACTCCACCATCGGCGGCGCGCCCAGCGCCGCGAAGGTGCCGCGGATGTCCTCGGCGATCAGCGGATGGCGCATCGTCAGGCCGCGCACGTGCGCCTCGTAGACGACGGTGTGCGGCCACTCCACCCGGCGCGGCGGCCGCCGCCTTTGCAGTGTGCCGGCCACGCGCCCTTTGGGGATGAACGGTCCGCTGTCGCGATCATCGCGCGTGAGGTCCGCATCCGGGTCGGGACCGACCGTGTAGCCGAACAGCGCATCGTCCCAGGTGAAGGGGCCGACGAGCTCGCGGGCATAGGGATCGATCAAGAGCTTCGCCGGGTTGAAGCGATGGCCCGCCTCCGGCGCCCAGGGGCCGTGCACGCGGTAGCCGTAGGTGGTGCCGGCGCCGACGCCGGGGATGAAGCCGTGCCAGGAGCCGTCGGTGCACTCGGGCAAGTCGTAGCGGGCCACCTCCCTGGCACCGTCCTCGCTGTAAAGGCAGAGCTCGATTCGCTCGGCGTGGTCGGAGAACACGGCGAAGTTGGTACCGCCCTCGACGGGCGTCGCACCGAGCGGATAGGGATCACCCGCTTCGATGGACGTGGCGGAGCCGGCGGACGACGGAATCGGATCGGTGCGCATCGGTGTCCCCTCGGAGTCGGCGCTGCTGCAGCGCACGCGGCGGATCGCAAACGCGGCCGATGCTGCGCCGGTTCCAGCATCGATTTGCCGATGCGAACGCCGCGGATCGCCGCGCTGGAGAGATCGGTGCGGGCTCGTCGTCACGAAGCGCCACGGCCGGTTCCCATCCGGTCGCGTCCGAGGCCGAGCGCCGATGCGGACCGCCTCGGTCGTGATGCGCGGTGACCGGCCCACCGCCTTTGCGGCGGCGGGCCGAGCAGTCAGCGGGAAGCCTTGTAGAGCTTCTTGGCGACCTCGAAGAGCTCCTCGGGCGCGTAGTCCGGCGTGAACGCCGACGGCACCCCCCCGAGCTGATGGATCTTGCCGCCGTCCGGCATGCCGTCCACGACCTCGAGTTCGCCGGGCGGGTCGCCCGGCAGCGCCTTCTCGCCGTTACCCCAGATCCCGGCGATCTCGCCATAGTCGGACGGGCTGAAGGTATAGAGACGGCAGTGGCTGCCTTCGGCCAGATATTTCCGCGCCTCAGGAATCTTGTCGAGGTTGATGTTCGGCGTCGGCAACATCTTCTCGATCTCGACGCCCGTGATATTCTTCAGGGCGAGAGCGTAGGCGTGCGCATGCACGGAACCACGCACCAGCAGATAACCGCAGACCTCGCGACCGGTCGGATCGGTGAGGGTCTCGTAGACGCGCAGCTTGTGCAGCCGGGCACCGCATTCCAGGTGGAAATTATGGAGCAGATCGGTCACCACGTTGCCCGTGGTGGTGATGAAGTCGTTGTTCCACGATGCCCCGTTGCTGTTGACGGGAACGGCGCCGCCGGCGTGCGAGAAGAACCCGGCGGCGAGGCGGATGTCCTTCATATCCTCGAACGGCGCATCGCTGATGTCGCCGCCATCCGCCTTGTCCGCGCCGGTGTCCGGCCCATTGTTGAGCATCGCGACGCCGTTGCTCACGAGCTCCACGTGGCCGAGCTCTTCCGCAGTGATGCTTGCGACCAGGCTGTAGAAGGGCTTCAGCTTGTCCTTGCTGCGGAAATTGAAGCTCTGAAACATGTAGTTTCCGAGCGTCGACATCTCTCCGTATTTTCCGCCGAGCAGCTCCTGCAGGGCCGCGCCCGCGTTGGGATCCTGCCGCTTCGGGGCAGGAAGATCGATCTGAAGTTTGTCAACACGGAGAAACATCGGCACATCCTCGATTGCGTCAGCCTCCGACCAAACTCTGGGGCCGCGTCGACGTTCCCCGAGAACTGCGCTGCAAGCAGGCGAGGCCCGGACGCTGTACCGGCGGGGTCACGCCTGCGGGGTTGCCCGCGTTGGCGGCGCGCGATCGCGTCGCTCCTTGCGGGCCAGTTCCACCTCGGCTCGGCCGAGGGGCGTCGGGCCGCCCCGAGAAAGCGCACCGGCCGGCATCCCGGCAACGTCGCGCCGGCGCATTGCGTTATACTCCCTGTCGAGCCGGCGCGCGCCGGCCTGCCCACCCATGGTCCGGGAGCACGGGGCCGCGCCGTCCCAGTGCACCACCATGAGGCGGGATCTTCCCCGCGCGCGGCTGCCAGGCGGTGATGCTTCTCGAGTTTTGGAGGTTCACATGAGCGACGCCGACCAGGGGAGGCTGAAGGTGCTGAACGCGGAGGCAGCCGCGATCCTCGACGGATTGACGGCGGACGGGGTGATCTCGGGCTATCGGACGGGAAGTTCGGAGACCTACGGCACCGCCTCGGACACCACGGTACTCACCGTGTTCGCGGCGCGCGGCTCCAGCGAGCACGAGGTGCAGGAGGCGGTCCGCGCCGCCCTACCGGGCAACTGGCACATCATCGCGTTGCCCGCCGGGGGCGACGAGGATCTGGGGTGACGGTGGCCACCGCGTCGCCCGCCCGCCCGCCCGGGCCCGCGACGCGGCAGGCCTCGATGTCGCGATCCCCGTGCCATGGCAGCCCGGCGCCCGATGGCTTACGCCGAACCGCCATGCGCCCGTGCAGCAGGCTCCGTCACGCCCGGTACATCCACTGCGCATAGGCGCGCGCGCGTTGCTCCGCCGCACCTCCGACGAAGACCGTCAGCTCGGCTATGCCGCCGCGCGCATAGTCGACCGCCTCGACCCGCCACATGCCCGGCGACGTGGCGTCCTCCTTGACCGACGTCGAAAGCCGACGCGGTGACGGCAGTTGAGTGATGTTGGCTGTGCTCACGGCAGTTTCCTCCCGCCCGGCACAACGCCTACTCCCGCCGCGTCGTTCCAGGCTGCCCGGCGGCCGCAGCCCAGTCGTCACGGCCCCTCAACGACCTCGCCTGCCGGCGCGATGTCGGCGATCATCGGCAGATGGTCGGAGACGTGCCTTGCCCCGTCGTCGCTCCACGCGCGGACACGTCGCAGCGGCGGCGCACAGTAGATCCGGTCGAGCGCGAACAACGGATAGAAGGCGGGGAAGGTCCGCTGCGTCGTTGGCGCACCGTAGTGCCGGCCGAGCAGACGGCGGACGTAGCCCCGGCCGAGCCAGTCGTTGAAGTCGCCCAGGATGATCGAGGGGCCGGCGGTCGCATCGACCCCGGCGAGCACGCGCCGCACCTGCTCGCGGCGCTCGAACGGGTCGAGGCCGAAGTGCACGGCCCGAACGCCGAGCCGGCCGATCGGCGTCTCGATCGCCGCGTCGATCGCGCACCGCGGCTCGCGGTAGCGCAAAGCGAGGTCGATGCACCGCCCGTCCAGGATCGGCCAGCGGCTGAGCAGGGCGTGCCCGTAGGCGCCGTCGGGCGCGACGATGGTGCGCGCCTCGAAGGCGTGCAGCCCGAACGCCTGTGCCAGGATCGACAGCGGCTGCCGTTCGAGCTCCAGGATGCCGCGCGTGTCGAGCTCCTGCAGCGCGAGAATGTCCGGCGCGTGCCGCTCGATCAGCCGGGTCACACGCGCGAAGTCGTAGCGTCCGTCCGGCCCGATGCCGCGATGCACGTTCCACGTCATCACCCGCACGGACGCCGGCGCGTCGTTCAATGCCGGCGCCTCCACCGCGAGATCAGACCCTGCAGGCCGAACGACAGCAGGCCCCAGGCGAGGAGGACCGCGAGCAGCAGCCCGACGCGCACCGCGGTCGGCTCGCGCAGCGTCGCGACGAGGCGGTCGCCGAGCGCGGTGAGCAGCACGAGCCCCGGCATCAGGCCGAGCAGCGTGCCGAGCAGATAGTCGACGACGGGGATGCGGAACGCCCCGGCGATCAGGTTGACGATCGAAAACGGCGCCACCGGCAACAGCCGCACGCCGGCGACCGCGAGCACGCCGCGCTCCGTCACCGCCTCCCTGAGCCGCGTCAGCCGCGGGCCCATGCGGTTGCGCAGCGCGTCGGGCCCGAGTGCCCGGCCGATCGTGTAGGTCGCCGTCGCGCTGGCGAGCGCCCCGAGCGCCGCATAAGCGACCCCCGGCCACGCCCCGAAGGCGATAGCGGTGGCGGCGATCAAAAGCGTCACCGGGAAGGCGACGAGGCCGGCGAGGACGAACACGACGGCGACGACGAACGCCCCGAGGACGCCACCCGGGAGCTCGCCGAGCCGGTCGGCCAGGGTCTGCGGGTCGGCGAGCGCCACGACGCCGCTGAATTGCCACGCCACGCCGGCGAGGGCGCAGGCGGCCACGACCGCGACCGCCGCGACCCACCGTCGCCGGCCCCGGCCTGGGCGCGCGTTGCCGCCGAGCGAGGCGATCGGCTCGAGCTCGGTGAGCGGGCGGTCGGGATCGGCGAGCCACGCGATGCCGACGTCCATCGCGTCCTCGCGGTCGACCGCGACCAGCCGGCTGCCCTCGCCGGCCGACGCCACCGCCGCGAGCAGCGACCCGCCCGCGTCGAACGCCGCCGCGATCGCCTCGCGGCCGCACCCGCAGTGCTCGGCGATCAGGCCGTCGCGAATCTCCCGCACGCGCTGGCGCTCCGCCGCGTCGCGCGCCTCCAGCACGAGGTCGCACTCGCTGTCGGCGCCCATCGAGCGGTTGGCGAGATTCGCCGAGCCGACCCTGAGCACACGGTCGTCGACGATCATCACCTTGGCGTGGATCATCACCGCGTCGCAGTTGTCTCCGCACGAGACCTCGCAGCCGAGCAGCGCGATGCGGTCGCCAAGGCCCTGCTCGCGGAAGACGTCGATGAACTGCAGGCGGCCGTTCTGCATCGTGGTGTGCTCGATCCAGGTGTGGTGGCGCATCGGCGCCACGATCAGCACCTCGAGCTCGGGCCGTTCCCGCATCCGCGCCGCCAGCGCCTCGGCGATCGGCAGGCAGGTGAGGAACTGGTTCTCGATGTAGATTGCCCGCTCCGCCACCGCGATCATGTCCTCGAAGAGCGCCTGCACCTCGCGCACCTCCGCCACGCCCTCGACGGCCGGGACGGTGCGCGCGATACCGACGGCGACGTCGCGGAAATGCGGCTCCGCTGGCCCGCGCCACGCGAACGGACCGCGCTGCTCGAGCGGCGGCAGCACCTCGTCGGTGGCCCGCAGCCAGCGTTCCGCGGCGAGCGCGCCGAGTGCCGCCGCAGCCTCGCCGGTGACCATCATCTGCACGTCGTGGAACGGCGCATACGGCTTGCCGTCCGGATCGACCCGGCCCGGCTCGTCGAGCCGGTGCGCGCGGGTGTCCCAGCGGCGGACGGTGAGGTCGAGCCCGCCGCTGAAGGCGACCGCGTCGTCCACCACGACGATCTTCTGGTGCTGGGCGCTGCCGGAAGGCAGCTCCTCGTCGAAGGCGAACTCGATCTGCCGTGGCGTTTGCGACTGCATCGTCTGCTCGAGCGACGGCTCGCGCTCCAGCGCATAGGGCAGCGGGCTCTTCCAGACGAGGATCCTGACGGAGAGCGACGGCGTCCGCGTCACCAGCGCGGCGAGGAACGCGCCGAGGTCTTCCGGCAGCCCGTCGTCGGGCGGCTCGGCGCCGACGAGGCGCGTGCGGCTGTCGAGATCCCAGCCGATGATGACGGCGCGCCGGCGCGCCGACAGCAGCGCCTGCCGCAGCACGCCGAAATAGTCGGCCGCATCGACGAGCACGTGCGCGGTGTCGGCGTGCGCGACCCGCCAGACGTTCCGCCCGGGCGCGAGGAGGCCCTCGTGCCGGCCCGCATCGCTGCGCGATGCTCCGCCCACTCGCAGAAATCCGCTCTGAACATTCACCGTCGGCACTCCCCGCGCGGTGACAACCCGCAAGCGGCCGAGTCGTTCCGCGGCAGGACCCGGTGGCCGGCCGAAGCGCGGCGTCGCATCAACCAGGAGCGCCCCATGAACAATTTCGGGAGCTTGCTCGGGACCTTCAGCGACGGCTGGTGCTCTTCAGCGCCGATCCGTTCCGCTATTGCCCTCGGACGAGATCCGTCGGGGCAGGCCGCCGATCGTCGGAACCATTGGAGAACAATGTGAAAGTCGGGTGTCTCACTGGTGCCGGCGCCCGGACTCGAACCGGGGACCTACCGCTTACAAGGCGGTTGCTCTACCAGCTGAGCTACGCCGGCGTCGGCCGCGGCAGCGCGGCGCGGCATCGCCCATAGCACGGCGCGCTGGCGTTCGCACCGTCTTCGCGCCGTCTGTCCCCGTGCTGGCCGAATTCTCCTACGGGGTCGAGCGTTCGTACTGTCTTGGTGCGGCCGGCCCCGCCACGTGGCGGACCCGGTGGGGTCACGGCCGGTGCCACCCGTCACCCCCGTCCCGATCACAACAGCCCCCGCCCCCATCGCAACAGCCCCTCCCCCGTCGCAACATCCCCGCCACCACCCTCCCCGTCGCATTCAGCCGCCGTTCAGCTTGGCGGTGCGATCGTCCACCATCATCTTCGCCCGGGGCGCGCACCCCTGGCCGCCGGGCGAGGTCGTTGGTGGAGTTTCCGATGATGAAGACCCTGATCGCGCTCGCGACCGGCCTCGCGCTCATCGCCGCCCCGGCGGCGGCGGGGCCCGTCTCCAACGTCGGCGGCGCCAAGGCCGTCGCTGCGTCCGGCGCGTTGCCGGTGACGACGGTGCAGTCGCGCGGCAAGCGCGTCGCGCCGGTCGGCGGCCCCTACCGCGGCGGCCGGCCGCACGGCGGCGGCTGGCACAACGGCGGCGGCGGGCATCACCATGGCGGCCGTGGCTGGTACGGCGGCCGCGGCTGGTACGGCGGCGGCTGGGGCTGGGGTGGCGGCTGGGGCTACTGGCCGGGCTACTATGGCGGCGGCTACTACGGTGGCGGGTACTATGGCGGGGGCTACTATGGCGGCCCGGTGGTGGTCGCGGCGCCGGTCGCCACCGCTCGCGTCGTCAAGGTGCGCCGGCCGTGGACGAAGGCCTGGTACCGCTCGTGCGCCAAGCGCTACCGCAGCTTCAACCCGCGCACCGGCTACTTCCGCGCCAACGGCGGCCGGCTGATCTTCTGCCGTTGACGCAGATGTCCGGCGGCGGCGCTCAGTCGCCGCCGCGCGTCGCCCCGCCGAGCCGCCGGCCGATCGCGTAGAGCGCGATCGCCGCGGCGTTGGAGACGTTGAGCGAGGCGATGGCGCCCGGCGCCGACAGCCGCGCCATCTGGTCGAGGTTGGCGCGCACGCCCGGCCGGATGCCCTTGCCCTCCGCCCCCAGCACCAGCACGACGCGGTCGCCGATCGGCACCGCCTCGAGATCGTCCGGCGCCTCGCTGTCGAGCCCGATCGCCGTGAAGCCGCTCTCGCGCAGCGCGGTGATCGACCGCGACAGGTTCGTTTCCGCCGCGATCGGCAACAGGTCGACGGCGCCCGACGCCGCCTTGGCGAGCACGCCGCCCTCGGTCGGCGCGTGCCGCGTCGTCGTCAGCAGCCCGCCGGCGCCGAGCGCCACGGCGGAGCGCAGGATGGCGCCGACATTGTGCGGGTCGGTGATCTGGTCGAGCGCCACGATCAGCCGCGCCTGCGCGATTTCGTCGAGCGGCACGTCGTCGAGCGGGTCGGCGACGAGCGCCACGCCCTGGTGCACGGCGTCGCGGTCGACCAGCCGGTCGACGCCGCGCGGCTCGACGATCTCCGCCTCCAGCGGCATCGGCCGCCCCTCCATCCGCTCGATCAGCCGCGCCAGCGCGTTGCGCGTCGCCACCAGCCGGTGCTTTCTGCGCCGCGGATTGGCGAGCGCGGCGGCGACGGTGTGCAGGCCGTAGAGCACGTAGGGCTGGTCGGAAGGCTCGCGCGACGGGCGGCCACGGTCGTGCGTCCGGTCGGGTCGGGGGCGGCGGTTGTCCATCGACGCCTTATAGGCGCGCGCCGGCACTCCCGGCAACGCGTCCCCCGCGCGGCCGTGCGCCGACGCCGTCGGCCTTGCGCCCACCCGGCAACCCCGCTATACGACGGCCCGCGTCCCGGGCGGTTAGCTCAGCGGGAGAGCGCTGCCTTGACACGGCAGAGGTCACAGGTTCAATCCCTGTACCGCCCACCATCATCCCGATGAAATTCTTACGATCTTGTCCGCGGAGGCCGGCCCTTCGTCGGCGCGCTCAGAAGTCGATCGTCACGCTCGGAGCCGACCGCGTCGCCTCGCCGTGATGGACAGCCTCGATGTTGTTGCCGTCGGGGTCGAGGACGAAGGCTGCATAGTATCCGGGGTGGTAGGGGCGCTCACCCGGCTTGCCGTTGTCACGACCGCCGGCGGCGATGGCGGCCGCATGGAAGGCGTCGACCATACGCCGGTCCGCGGCCTGAAACGCCAGATGATGCCGACCCGTAAGGCTTCCCAGGGCGGCCTGGCTTTCGCGGGACGAGACGAAGAGCTCGTCGGCCCAGAAATAGTCGTCCGCCGCTCCGCCGATCGGAATGTCCAACACGTCGAAGATCGCCTCATAGAAGCGCCGACTGGCGGAAAGGTCGCCGACCACCAACTGGATGTGGTCGATCAGTCGGCCTCGATGCAGCTGCTGGGTTTCCATCGACTGCTCCCTCGAACCTCGTCGCCGTGCGAAACCGCCGATCCGCGCCGGTGGTTCCCCCCTTCCGCGACGGTGACGCGGCCCGTGCGGCCGCCCGTCCTCCTCACCCGATCGACCCGACCACCCCCTCGATCAGGTAGTCCGTGCGCTGCAGCTCGTCGGCATAGGGGTCGAGCCTCGTGCCGGCCGGCACCACCAGCTTGCCGGTGTTGTCGTTGATCGGTCCGATGAAGATCGCATCGTTGCTGCGCATCGCCCGCATCGCGGTGGTGGCGGCGTCGATCGCCGCCGGCGTCGCGCCGGCGCCGAACGGGCTCGAGCGCACATAGTCCTTGTCGTAGCCGCCGGTGAGGAAGTTCGGCAGCGCCCCACCGGCGCGAAGCGTCCCGACGAAGGTCTGGAACATCCCGGTCCAGTGGTAGTCGGCGCCGGTGATGTAGCCGCGCGGGGCGAGCGGCGCCTGGTCGAAGGCGTGGCCGCAGGTTTTCGCGCCGCGATGCTCGGCCGTCTCGACGACGACCCGCGGGGCGTCCATGTGGTTGGCGATGACGTCGCAGCCGGCGTCGACCAGTGCGTTCGCCGCCGCGGCGTCGTGCACCTCGTCCTCCCAGGCGCCGGTGAAGATGACGCGCACGGTGGCGCCCGGATTGGTCTGGCGCACGCCGAGGGCAAACGAGTTGATGTTGAGCAGCACCGGGGAAAACGGCATGCCCGCCACGAAGCCGAGCTGGTTCGTCGTCGTGCAGAGGCCGGCGGCGACGCCGTTCACATAGTGCCCCTGGTTGATCAGCGCGTTCTGGCTGCCGACGTTGGCGGGAAAGTCCGCGTGCGCCAGCGCCGTCGCCTGGCGGAACACCACGGCGGGATATTTCGCCGCCATCGCCATCAGGAAGGGATCGTGGTCGAACGAGGTCGACACGACGAGGCCGGCGCCGTCGGCGATCAGGCCCTCCAGCGCCGCAGTGTAGGCGCGGGTCTCCGCATTGTCCTGGCCGCCGGCGTAGTCGGTGCTCTCGGGAAGGTAGCCCGCCTGCACGATCCTGACGCCCGGCACCCCCCGCAGCGCCTCGGCCGCCCGCGCGAAGCTCTCGTTCCAGCCCCAGTCCAGGCGCGGCCCGATATAGACGAAGCCGGCTGTCAGGTCGGCGGCGCGGGCGGAGCGGACCGGCAGCATCGCCGGAACCAGGCCGGCGGCGCCGAGCATGGCCATGCGCTTCAGCGTCTGGCGCCGATGCGGATCGAACGCGGACATCTACTCCCCCCTGCCTCACGCCACGACGACTGGCCTACGGCTCGCGCCTGCGCGGCGAAGCGACAGCCGATCGGGGCTTCCCGTTTTCGCGACGGCCGTCGCGACCCCGAACCTACCCTACTGCAATCGATGCCGGATAGCCGCCGTCGATGCGTCGGTTGCGCCTTGCGGCGAGGTCCGCTTCGGCCCGGGGGGTCGGCGCCGTCGGCCTCAGCGGCCGGACCACGGGGTGCTCGCGACCCGGTTGCGGCCGGCGTCCTTCGCCGCGTAGAGCGCCCGATCGGCCGCGGCGATCAGATCGGACGACGACAAGGCGTCGAGGTCGCAGGCCGTGGCGATGCCGATCGTGATGGTGGCGCCGCCGGGATCGGGGAACGCATGCCGCTCCACCCCGGTGCGCGCCACCTCCGCCACCGTGCGCGCGCCGTCGCCGTCGGTGTCGGGCAACAGCACGGCGAACTCGTCGCCGCCGACGCGGGCGGCGAGATCGCCCGGCCGTCGGATCGCGGCCCGGATGCGCTCGCCGATCGCCTTCAGCACCACGTCGCCGTAGCCGTGGCCGAACCGGTCGTTGATCCGCTTGAAGCCGTCGACGTCGATCATCAGCACCGAGACCGGCCTGCGGTTGCGCCGGGCGCGGCGGATCTCGGTCTCGATCGCGGTCTCGAAGCGCCGGCGGTTGGCGAGGCCGGTCAGCGGGTCGGTCTCCGACTGCGCCAACAGCGTCTGCTCGACGCGGTTGCGGCGCGCGATCTCCCGTCTCAGAAGCACGGCGAAGCCGAGCGAGGCGCCGCACAGCACGGCGGTCAGCGCGATGCTGACGGCGCTGCGCCGGCGCCACTCGGAAAACATCTCGTCGACGCCGGCCCCGACCGCCACGCTGATCGGCAGCGCGCCGACGCGCGCGAAGGCGTACACCCTTTCGATCCCGTCGGCCGTACCGGTCGCAGTGTAGGTGCCCTTCGGCTGCGCCTGGAAATACTTCCAGTTGGGCGAGCCGGAGACGTCCGCGCCGGTGTCGCCGCGGCCCGCGATCGACGGTCGGCGGATGATGATCGTCCGTTCGGCCCAGCCGGCCCAGATGACGCCCTCGGGCCCGAGGTCGACGCCGGACACCAGGCGATCGAAGAACGCGATGCGCAGTTCGATCATCGCCACCCCGCGCAGCTCGCCGCGCGGGCCGTCGATGCGGCGGCTGAGCGCCAGCACCGGCCCGTCGCCCCGCAGGCCCTGCTGTGGCGCGCCGACATAAAGTCCACTCCCCGCCGTCGCCGCCGGCACCGTGAACCAGTCCTGCCGGGCGAACCCCGCCGAGGCGGCGTTCCGCGGCTGCAGGGGCGGCATCGCCTCGATCGGTCGGCCGTGCGCGTCGAGCACGACGATGGCGCCGAGGTCGGCGAAGGCGCCGGCGAGGCCGAGCAGCACCTCCTGCCGCGGCCGCGACGCGGAAAGCGGCCCGTCGCCCGGGAACGTCGCAACGAGCCCGCGCAGGTAGGTGTCGAAGATCGCGACGGTGCTCTCGATGTCGCGGGCCGTCACGGTGACGAGGTTCTCGGAGGCGCTGACGGCCGTGCGTTCCGCCGACTGCCGGCTGAGCTGGAGCGTCCAGCCGACGATGGCGACGACGGCCAGGCAGGCGACGAGGCTCGCCGGCACGATCAGGGCGCCGTGCACGACCCGGTCATGCACCCGTGCGACCGTCGCCGCCAGGGCCCGCAGCGCTCCCTGCCCGGAGCCCGCGCCGCTCCACCAGCGACGCTGCACCCCAGTGAGTTCGTCGGAGCCCACCGTCGCGGCCACCCTGCAGCCCGTCGCTCGATCGCCCGGCGATCGCCCGCCATGTCATCGATGTGCGCCGACTTACGTCCGGGACGGCCGTCATGCCGAACGGCGATCCTGCACAATCGTATCGTAGCATCGGCATAGTCGGTCCGGTTTGCGCTGGATCAAGCGGCGGGCGGCGCGCCGGCACCGGCAGCGCCGCCCGCCCCGCCGCATCAGGCACCCTTACGCGCCCGGGGTGGACTGCGCTGCCGGCGGCGTCTTTCGCGTGCGCCGAAGCGAGACGAGAATGCCGGCAGCGAGGATGGCGAAGGTCACGGCGAGCGACCATTCCGCCGGGAACTTCGTCCACCCGAACAGGTCGGCGACGAACACCTTCGCGCCGATGAAGACGAGCAGCACGGCGAGTGCCTGCTTCAGGTAGGCGAAGCGGTGCAGCACCGCCGCCAGCGCGAAGTAGAGCGCCCTGAGGCCGAGGATCGCGAAGATGTTCGAGGTGTAGACGATGTAGGGGTCGGTGGTGATGGCGAAGATCGCCGGCACCGAATCGACGGCGAACACGACGTCCGCCACCTCGATCAGCACGAGCGCCAGGAACAGCGGCGTCATCCACAGCACGCCGCGCCCCGTCGCCGGATCGGCCTGCCGCACGAAGAAGCGGTCGCCGTGCAACTCCTCGGTGACGTTGAAGCGCCGCCGCATGAAGCGCAGCAGCGGGTTCTTCGAAAGGTCGCTCTCCTGCTCGCCCCACCACAGCATCTTGAGGCCGGTGAAGATGAGGAACGCCGCGAAGAGGTAGAGGACCCACCCGTACTCCGCGACGAGCGTCGCGCCGACGCCGATCATCACCGCCCGCAGCACGATGACGCCGAGGATGCCCCAGAACAGCACGCGATGCTGGTAGGCGCGCGGGATCGCGAAGAAGCCGAAGATCATCGCGATGACGAAGATGTTGTCCATCGCCAGGCTCTTCTCGACGACGAAGCCGGTGACGTACTCGACACCCGCCTGCGCGCCGAGCTGCCACCAGACGAAGCCGCCGAAGCCGAGCCCCAGCGCGATGTAGAAGGCCGACAGCGTCAGGCTCTCGCGGACGCCGATCTCCTTGGCGCCCTTGTGCAAAACGCCGAGATCGAGCGCCAGCAGCGCCGCGACGAGACCCATGAAGCCGAGCCACATCCACAGCGGCTGGCCGAGAAACACCGAACTCAACACGTCCATGCTTGACCTCCCTCGTTGGAGGCAAGCCCGAAGCCGGTCACGCCGTAGAGTGTCCCTGGAAAAGGACCGGACCCTGCATCGAGCTCACCCGATGCGGTCCGACATCACGATGGGATATCGTCAGAGGGGCCCGGCCCGCGGCGGCGAGGTAGGAAGCGAACCGTCGTGGCGCAAGGCGAGGCCGATCATGTCGCAGGCGCGCCGGAGCAGCCGGGGCGCGGCGACGGCGCGCCACGCTCGGCGCCCACACGCACTCGTGTGCTCTGCGTCACAGCACCGTCACAGGCCGGCGGCATAGCGTGCCGATATTGCCTCCCAAGGCTTTACTCGACGGCCATTGCGACGCCGAACTGCCCGTCCCGGTTTCTCACCGGGGCGGGCTTTCGCTGTCGCGGGCACGGCAGTCGACCGGCAGCTCGCCCCGCGGCGAGGCGGCACGACCGGTTGCATGGTGCGACGCCACGCCGTGTCGGCCGGGAGGCGACGGCTCGAATCGACCAGACACCGGCCGATGGCGACGATCATCGCTTGGATCGTGATGGTGGGCGGTACTGGGATTGAACCAGTGACCCCTGCCGTGTGAAGACAGTGCTCTACCGCTGAGCTAACCGCCCGGCGCCAAATCGAGTGCGGACCACTCGGCGCGAGTGGCGCGGGTATAAGGGGCGGCGAGGCGGCAAGTCAAGCAATCGTGGCCGGCGCCGTGCCCTTCCCGTGCCGTTCACCTGGCTCGTCCGCCGCCCGTCCCGGCTCCGCGGCGATGGGTTGCCGTCTCCCCGGGGACCGGTGCGATCGGGCAATGCCGGAGGCGCGCCGGCCGGCCGTTGCGCCCCGTGCGGCGGCGTGGTCCCATCAGCCTCACCCGGCCGCGTCGCGCCGGCCTCGGATGGGCTTCGTCATGAACTTTCGCCGCACTCTTTCCCGCCTCGTGATCGCGTCCTTCCTCCTCGCCGCCGGGGCATCGGCAGGCCCGGCCGCGGCCGTCGCCCAGGATGCACCGGCCGCCCAGGCGGCGGTGCAGTCGACGCTCTATTTCGGCCTGAAGAGCCAGGACGGCACCGGCGTCAGCGAGCAGGCATGGGCGAAGTTCCTCGCCGAGGTGGTCACCCCGCGCTTCCCGCACGGCCTCACGGTGCTCAGCGCCTACGGGCAGGGCGCGAGCCCCGGGCCGGACGCCGTGCTGGCCGAGCTCACCAAGGTGCTGATCATCGTGCATTCCGGCACCGAGGCCGACGCCGCCAAGATCTCCGAGATCAAGGCGAAGTATTCGGAAGCGTTCGACCAGCCCGGCGTCTTCCACACCGACTCCGACGTTCGCATCGTCCCCTGACCGACCGGCCATGGCCGCCCGCGTTCCCGGCGGCCGCCGGCGACCGACGGCACCGAATCGCCCTCTCGCGCGCCGGTGCACCCTGATGACGCGTCCGGCGGCCGCCCGGTTCAGCCATTCGCCATCTCGCGCCGCCAGGTGGTGCACGGCCACGGCGGGGGCCGTGGGCCACCCGGCGGGCCGGATCCTCGAACGGCGCGCTCGCTCCACCTGGGCTGCCCCACCTGGGCTGCCCTATTTGGGCTGCCCTACCTGGGCTGCCCTACCTGGGCTCGACCCGCCTGGGCTCGACCCGCCTGGGCTCGACCCACCTGAGCAGGTGTCGGTCGCCCCGTCTTCAATCGAACAAGAATAATTCCAATCTATGAACACCGTGCGGCGCACTGTAACCGCGCTTTACTTGGACGAATTCGTCTTTGTAATGGTTTTAATCTGCAGATGTGACGAAAACGTCGATTGACACGGGCATCTGCTTTCGTTTCTTGTTCGCCCCAGTCGGCCGGAATGGGTGCTGCGGTGCCGGGTCGCGCCCCGGGGCAAGGGTGCGCGGCTCGCCGCGGCGCCCCGGCAACGCCGAGAACACGGGCGAGAACAGGGAAGGTCCAGCCATGCGCACCACCATCGATTTCCGCACCCTCGCGACCGCTGCGGGCGCGCTGGCGCTGTCGCTCGCCGCCGTATTGCCCGCCGCCGCCGACGGCGAGGTCAACATCTACAGCTACCGCCAGCCGGACCTGATCAAGCCGCTGCTCGACAAGTTCACCGCGGAGACCGGCATCCAGACGAACGTCGTCTCGGCGAGCTCCGGCCTCGAGGAGCGCATCGCCGCCGAGGGCGCCAACTCGCCCGCCGACGTCATCCTGTCGGTCGACATCGGCCGCCTCGACGGCGCCAAGCAGCTCGGCATCACGCAAGCCGTGGCGTCGCCGACGATCGACGCCAACGTTCCCGCCCAGTACCGCGACCCCGAGGGCCACTGGGTCGGCCTGACGATGCGCGCCCGCGTCGTCTACGCCTCGAAGGACCGCGTCGCCCAGGACACCATCACCTACGAGGATCTCGCCGACCCGAAGTGGAAGGGCAAGATCTGCACCCGCTCCGGCCAGCACGTCTACAACATCGGCCTGTTCGCCTCGCTGATCGCCAACGACGGCGCCGACAAGGCCGAGGAGACGATCAAGGGGATCAAGGAGAACCTCGCCGTGAAGCCGGCCGGTGGCGACCGCGACCAGGCGAAGGCGATCCTCGCCGGCGAGTGCGACCTCGCGCTCGGCAACACCTACTATGTCGGTCTGATGCAGACCAACGAGAAGGAGCCGGAGCAGAAGGAGTGGGCGAAGGCGATCAAGGTGCTGTTCCCCAACGCCGACGGCCGCGGCACCCACGTCAACATCTCCGGCGCCGCGCTCGCCAAGAACGCGCCGAACCGCGACAACGCCGTGAAGCTGATCGAATTCCTCACCTCCGACGAGGCGCAGGAGATCTACGCCGACAGCAACTTCGAGTACCCGGTGAAGCCCGGCCTCGAGGTGAACGAGATCATCGCCTCGTGGGGCGCGCTGAAGCCCGATCCGCTGCCGCTCGCCACCATCGCCGCCGACCGCAAGCAGGCGAGCGAGATCGTCGACAAGGTCGGCTACGACGACGGCCCCTCCTCCTGACGACCGCTCGTCCGGCGCCGGCCCCCGGCCGCAGCGTTTCGAACTGACGATCGGCGCGGGTGAGCTGCGCCGCCCTCGAAGGACCCGCCCCGGCCAGACGCCGCGCGGGGCACGATGGAGTTCACCATGCGCCGACTTCCTCTCCTGGCCGCCACGGCCGCCGCCCTCGCCCTGACGGTCGCGGCGCTCGCCACTGCCAATGCGGCCGACGCTCCCGCCCCGGAAGCCGTCGTCGGGCACTACGCGGACGTCGCCGAGGCGATGTACACGGACTCCGTCACCACCGCGAAGACGCTGCAGGGCGCCGTCCAGGCGCTGCTCGACACGCCGACCGCCGACACGCTCGCCGCCGCCCGCACCGCCTGGATCGCCGCCCGCGTTCCCTACCAGCAGACCGAGGGCCTGCGCTTCGGCAACGCGCTGGTCGACGCGTGGGAGGGCAAGGTCAACGCCTGGCCGCTCGACGAGGGGCTGATCGACTATGTCGACGGCGGCTCCTACGGCGACGCCTCCGACGAGAACCCGCTCTACACGCTGAACGTCGTCGCCACGAAGACGCTGCGCGTCGGACCCGACGAGGTCGACGCGACGACCATCAGCAAGGCGCTGATCTCCGGCCTGCAGGAGGCGCAGGAGGTCGAGGCGAACGTCTCGGTCGGCTACCACGCGATCGAGTTCCTGCTGTGGGGCCAGGACCTCAACGGCACCGGGCCCGGCGCCGGCAACCGCCCGGCCACCGACTTCGACCTCGCCAACTGCACCGGCGGCAACTGCGACCGCCGCCGCGACTATCTCGCCGCCGCCACCGGCCTGCTGGTCGACGACCTCGAGGACATGGCGCAGCAGTGGAGCGCCGACGGTGCGGCCCGCAAGGACGTCATCGCCAAGGGCCCGGAGGGCGGCCTCGCCACCATCCTCACCGGCATCGGCTCGCTCTCCTATGGCGAGCTCGCCGGCGAGCGCATGAAGCTCGGCCTGATCCTGCACGACCCGGAGGAGGAGCACGACTGCTTCTCCGACAACACCCACAACTCGCACTTCTACGACCAGGCCGGCATGGTCGCCCTCTACACGGGCACCTACACCCGCGTCGACGGCACCAAGCTCGAGGGCCCGGGCCTCGCCGCCTACGCCACGGCCAAGGCGCCCGAGGCGGCCACGCGCGTCGAGCAGGCGATGGCCGACACCACCGCCAAGATGACGGTGATGAAGGCGACCGCCGACAGCGGCAAGATGGCCTACGACCAGATGCTCGGAGCCGACAATGCCGAGGGCAACAAGATCGTCGACGACATCGTCGTCGCCCTCGTCGCCCAGACCCGCGCCGTCGAGGGCCTCGTCACCGCGCTCGGCCTGACGATCTCGGTGGAAGGCTCCGATAGCCTCGACAACCCGTCGGCCGTCGGGGCGAACTGAGGACGGTCTCTCATGCGAATCTCCCTTCTCCCGCTCGCGGGAGAAGGCCTGCCCCGGACATGATCCGGGGTGCCCGAAGGGCTGATGAGGGCCCGCGCAGCACAGCTGCGTGGGAATTCAGTCCGCTGTACCCGGTCGAGACGATGCAGCGTCCGCCTCCCAAGGCCCTTCGGCCCGCCCGTTCCCCCTCGCCGGGGGACCGAGGCGGGCCGATGCGTTTCGGTGAGTGCCCACCCAAATTGCGCAAAGGCCCGCACAACAATGATTTGAGTCATCCCAGGCCTCGAGCCTGGGATCCATCGCCCTCGGCGAGCACCAACGCGTCCCGCCCTTCGGCCACCGGCAGTGCGCGGGGGTGGATCCTCGGCACAAGGCCGAGGATGACCAAGGAGGGAGACAGTTTGAGTCATCCCAGGCCTTGTGCCTGGGACCCATCGCCCTCGGCGCGCGCCGGCTTCCCCCTTCTCCCGCCGAAGGTGGGAGAAGGTGCCCCGAAGGGGCGGATGAGGGCCCGCACGGCGAAGCCGGGCGGGTACTGCACGAGCAGCAGGGCAGTTCGTTTCCCGCCGCATCCAATCGCATCGTCTTTCGGGCCGCCGATCCGCGTCGCTGCGCGACGCAGCCCTCATCCGGCGCTTCGCGCCACCTTCTCCCGCCGGCCAGCGGGAGAAGGGAAGAACGCCGCGCGCGCCGGCTTTCCCGTTCTCCCGCCGAACGGCGCGAGAAGGAGCGGCGGCCCGTCATGACCCCCCTTCCCCTCACCCGCCGCACCGTCGCCGTTGGCGGCCTCGCCGGCGTCACGGCGACCGTTCTCGGCTGGAACGCCTCGCGTGCCGATGCCCCCGGCCCGCTCGCCCGCGTGTCCCCCCTCCCTGCCGGCCGCGAGATCCCCCTCTCGCTCGTCGCCGCCGAGCGCAACGTCGCCCTACCCGCCTTCGGCGGCCGCGCTATGCCGCTGCTGACCTTCTTCGAAGGCGATGCCTTCCCGCACGTCGTGCGCATCCGCCGCGGCGACACCCTCGTCGCCACCCTCGACAACCGCCTGCCCGCCGGCCTCGAGGAGATGTCCGTGCACTGGCACGGGCTGCGCATCCCGAACGCCGAGGACGGCGTCCCCTACCTCACCCAGAAGCCCGTGCCGACCGGGGAACGTTACGTCTACCGCTTCGCGCCGCCCGACGCCGGCACCTTCTGGTTCCACACCCACTGCAACACCGCCGAGACGATCGGCCGGGGCCTCCTCGGCGTCCTCATCGTCGAGGGTGACGAAACGGAGCCCTACGACGCCGACGTGCTCGTCTGCCTGAAGGACTGGCGGGTTGGCGAGGACGGCGCCTTTCTGCCCTTCCTCACCGACGAGGGGGCGGCACGGGCCGGCAGCTTCGGCACGGTGCGATCGGTGAACGGCGCGAATGCCCCCCGCATCGACCTGCCCGCGCGCGGCGACTGCCGCCTGCGGCTGATCAACGTCGACCCGACGCGCATCCCCGAGATCGGCGTCGAAGGGGCGGAAGCGGCGATCGTCGCCGTCGATGGCGTCGCCGTACCGCCGTTCCCGCTGAAGTCGTGGCGGCTCGGCCCGGCAATGCGCGTTGACCTCGTCGTCCGCGCGCCCGCCGACGGCGGCGAGGCGCGGCTCGTCGACTACCACGCGCCGCAGCCGGTGACGCTCGCCACCCTCGCCGGAACCGGCGAGCCCCGGCGCACCACCGCCTTCGACCCGGCGCCGCTGCTGCTCGCCGACCTCGCAGAGCCGGATCTGACGAACGCCCTGCCGCTGGCGCTCACCTTCAGCGCGACCGCGACCGGGACGGCAGTGGCGGAGATCGCAAATGACATGGCCTCGCCCCCCCTCGGCCCCCTCTGCGTCACCCGCCGCAGCTTCTGGGCGATCAACAAGCAGCCCTGGCCGGACGGTGGCCACGCCGTGCTGCCGCCGCCCCTCGCGACCTTGGAGCGCGGCCGCACCTATCGCCTGACGCTGCACAACGTCACGCCGCACCCGCATCCGATCCACGTCCACGGACACTTCTTCCGCGTGCTGTCGTCGAGCCGGCGCGAGGTCGTGCCGCACTGGGCCGACACCGTGCTGCTCACCCCGAAGGAGCGGCTGGAACTCGCGCTGGTGGCCGACAATCCCGGCGACTGGATGCTCCACTGCCACATCATCGAGCACCAGGAGACCGGCATGATGGGCTACATCAAGGTCGCATGAGGCACGCCGCGTGAGAGCCCTCGCCCCATCGCTGCTGCTCGCCGCTCTCCTCGCCGGCGGCGGGGCCGCCGTCGCCGCCGGGCTCGACGCGGCGATCGGCAAGGCAGTGTTCGACCGCGTCTGGGTCGGCGGTGGTGCGTCGACGCAATCGGCGGACGGTTTGGGGCCGCTGCACAACGCGCGCTCCTGCGCGGGCTGCCACCGCGGCGGCGGCGCGGCCGCCATCTCCTTGAACGAACAGCGGGAACTCGCCGGGGCGGGGCTGGTCTTGCGGCTCGCGGACGGTGCCGGTCATGGCGACGCGGTTTACGGCGACCAGCTGCAGACACGCGGCCTGCCGGGCCAAACCGCTGAAGCGACAGTGGTTTTCGCTCTGGCGGAGGCCGCTTTCGGCAGCGACCCGGGACCGCGTGTCGCGGCCCGCATTTCCGCCCTCGCGCACGGTCCAATCACCGCCGGGACCGGCGTCCGCCGCGCCCCGTCGCTGGTCGGCCGCGCGGCCTTCGACCGAATCGAACCCACTGCGATTGTTTCCCTTTCCGATCCGGACGACCGGGACGGCGACGGCATCTCCGGCCGCGTCCACTGGGTCGGCAACCATACCAGTGGCCTCGCCATCGGCCGCTACGGATGGCGCGCCACCGGTGCCAGCCTGGAGCGCCAGATCGCGGCGGCGTTCGCCGTCGATCTCGGGCTGTCGACCGAGGCGTTCCCGGACCCTGCCGGCGATTGCACAAGTGTCCAGAAGGACTGCCGAAACGCCCGCCACGGCGACGCCGTCGGCGGCCCCGAGGTGGAGCCGCGGCTGGCCGCCGCCGTCGCCGCCTACCTCGCCACCCTGCGCCCGCGCCAACCCGTTGACCCAGCTGGTGAAACGCTCTTCGCCGCGGCCGGCTGCGCCGCCTGCCACGTGCCGTCGCTGCCCACCGCCGGCGGCGTGTCGACGACAGACGCTACCGTCAACCGCGTGCCGGCAGACGCTGCCACCGTACCGGCGTTCACCGACCTGCTGCTGCACGAAATGGGCCCCGACCTCGCCGACGCGGCGACGGTGCCGGGGGTGCTGCCGACGGAGTGGCGGACGGCGCCACTCGTCGGCCTCGTCGGCCGCGACCCGAAGAGCCGGCGCTACCTGCACGACGCCCGTGCGGAAAACCTCGACGAGGCGATCCGCTGGCACGGCGGCGAGGCGGTAGGCGCCCGCAGAGCCTATGATGGGCTCTCCGAGGCCGACCGGACGGCGCTGCTCGCCTATCTGGAGACGCTATGAGACGCCGAACGCTGCTTTTCCTCGCCCCCTTCCTCGTCGCCGGGTTCATCGCCGTCGGGGTGGCGACGCCCCGGGCCGAACCGATCGCCGACCGCCAGCAGGCCGTGGTGACGCGCGCCGTCGAGGACTACATCCGCCCGTCCTACGCCACATTCCGCGACCGCGCCGAGCGGCTGAACGGAACGGTTGGTACATTCTGCCGCTCGCACGCCGCGAGCGACCACACGGCCGTCGCGGCGGCCTTCCGCGACGCCGTCGAGGCGTGGGCCCGCCTCGACTTCCTGCGCTTCGGACCGGCGGCGAGCGGGGCGCGGCTGGAGCGGGTGGCGTTCTGGCCGGACCCGCGCGGCTTCGTCGAGCGGCAACTCCGCCAACTGCTTGCGAGCGATGACCTCGAGACGCTCGACGCCGCGCGCATCGCCGGCCAGAGCGCCGCGGTGCAGGGGCTGCCGGCGCTCGAGCGCCTCGTCGTGGCGATCCCGCGCGACCCCGAGCCCACCGATCTCGACCGGCGCTGCATCGTCGCCACCGCGGCCGCCGGCAACGTCGCCGCGATCGCCGCCGAGCTCGACGCCGCCTGGCGCGGCGACGACGTGCTGCTGCTCACGCCCGGACCCGACAATCCCGCCTACCGCTCGTGGGAGGAGGCGGCAAACGAGGTGCTGAAGGCCTCGCTCACCGGCCTCGAGCAGGTGCGCGACTTGGCGCTCCGCCCGGCGCTGGGCGACACGCCCGACAAGGCGAAGCCGAACCGCTTCCCCTATGCGAAGAGCGGCAGCACCATCGACTACCTCGCCGCCGCCGTGGCGGCGCAGGACGCCCTGATCGCCAAGAGCGGCATTGCCGCCGGCCTGCCGGAGGCCGACCAGTGGGCCGAGCGGTCGGTCCACTTCGAGCTCGGCCAGGCAGAACGCATCATCAATGCGCTGCGCGGCAACGATCCCGCCGCCATCGCCACCGAGCCGGCGCTGCGCGGCAAGCTCGACTATGTGACGATCGCGCTCGCGAGCGTCCGCACCACCATGGCGACGACCATCGCCGCCGATCTCGGCCTCAGCGTCGGCTTCAATGCACTCGACGGCGACTGACCGCGCCGTGGCGGGCCTCCACCGCCGTGCCCTCATCGCCGCAGCCGGTGGCTTCGTGCTGTCGACGGCGCTTTCGCCGCTGGCGCGGGCCGACCAGGCGAGCGGTCCGCTCTACGCGTCCGCCTGCCGCTTCGCCGACGGCCGTTTCGCCGTCGCGGTGCTCGACGAGGCCGGGCAGTTGATCCGCACGGCGGAGATTCCGGCCCGCGGCCACTGCGCGGCCGTCGACCCGACCGGCCGTCGCGTCGTGCTGTTCGCCCGCCGCCCCGGCACGTTCGCGATCGTCCTCGATCGCTCAGGCGCCGCACCCGATCGCGTCTTGGAGGCGGCCGAGGGCCGGCACTTCGAGGGGCACGGCCAGTTCTCGCGCGATGGGCGGCTGCTCTATGCGGCGGAGAACGCCTTCGATGAGGGCGAAGGCGTGATCGGCGTCTACGATGTCGCGGCGAACCTCCGTCGCATCGGCGAACTGCCGGCGCACGGCGTCGGCACGCACGAGATTCTGTTCGCCCCCGACGGCCGCACGCTGATCGTCGCGAACGGCGGCATCCTCACCCACCCCGACTATCCGCGCGCGCCGCTCAACCTCGCCGACATGCAGCCCTCGCTCGCCCGCGTCGACGTGGAAACGGGAGACCTCGTCGAGACCGTGGCGCCGCCGTCGACGCTGCAGAGCCTGAGCCCGCGTCACCTCGCCATCGACGCGCGCGGCCGCGCCTGGCTCGGCTGCCAGTGGGAGGGTGCCGACGAGGCCGCCGCGCCGTTGCTGGCCGTGCACGCCCCGGGCGAGCCGCTGCGCCTCGTGGCCCTGCCGGACGAGGCGCAGCAAGCGCTCCGCCACTATGTCGGCTCGCTCGCCATCGCCGACGACGGCCGCCGCCTCGCCGTCTCCGGCCCGCGCGGCGGCATCGTGCTCGTCGTCGACACCGAGACCGAGACCGTGGCCGACCGCCGCCCGCTGCACGACGGCTGCGGCGCCGCACCGGCGACCGGCGGCGGTTTCGTGCTGACGAGCGGCGACGGCGACGTCGTGGTGCGCCGCGCCGGCGGCGACGCGGGCGTGGGTCACGCGGACGTGGCGTGGGACAATCACCTGAGACGGCTTTGAAGCCGACGCAAGGCGTTCTGACCGACGGACGCCTCCTTTGGGTCGCCCGGCGCGCGGCCGCCTACTTCGGCGCTTTCTGGTAGAGGGTCGTCGCGCTCATTTCGGCGCTGAAGTCGGCGACCGAGGGGACCTGCGCGCACATCCACAAGGGCGGCGAGACCATGCCGTCGTGCGTCGCCTCATTGGGGACGGTCACCCCGGGGAAGACGAGCGGGAAGATGTTCTGCGGCATGGTCATGGTGGCGCATTGCGCCGTCGCGTGGAGCGTCGTGATCACCCGGGCGTGCGACACGGCCTCGCCGAGGGTGTCGACCAGCGGCAGGTCGAGGGCGTTGGTCAGCGACTGCGTGAACAGCGGCATGGTCTTGCCGTCGTTCAGATTGGAGATCTGCTCGGCGCCGGCCGACGTCAGGAGATAGTCGATGTTCTCGGACTTCTGGGCATTGAGGTGGAAGCCCGAGAAGATCTTGCCGCTCGAACAGGACTCGAGGATCACCGCCACCTTGGCCGGCAGCGTTTCGATGGCGTCAACCACCTCGTCGACCTCCAGCCACTCCTTCTGGGCGAGGGAGAGCGCCGGGACCGTCGGCTCGTCCTTTGTCCAGAAGACGAGAACATAGTCCTCCGGATTGTGGAAATTCTGATTGATCTGTGCGATCGGCCCGGGCGCGCCGTAATAGTCAGCCCAGACGCCGAAGGTGTCGCCATGGGCGAGGAGGTAGAGCACCAGCCGGTCGTCGGGCGTCAGCCGCCCTTTGAGGTCGGCGATCGCGGCAAGGAAGCCCGGCCCCGTCGCCTTCTCGTCGACGAGCGCAATGATGTCCTTCTTGTCGATGCTGAGCGCCTCGCCGAATTCCTTGACGACGGCGTCGACGGCGTTCTTGCAGACCACGACCGGTATGGTGTGGCGATAGGGCGGGCAGATGCCGATGGCAAGGAGATAGGTCTTGCCGGTGGCCGCCTGGGCGGCGGTGGTGCCGCCCAGCGCCGAGAGAAAGCCCGCAGCCAGCACAAGGCCGGCAACCAGGCTGCGAAGGGTGGAGAGGCGCATTGGTTTCCTCCGCTCCGGCAGGCCGCGGCCCTGAGAGGGGACGCGACCGCCGGGCCCGGTGATCAGGGCGTGCCGGACGCGGGCGCCGCCGCGGGATTGGCGACGGTGCCGCTGATCGCCGCGCAGGCGGTCTCGGTGTCGGCGATCACCATGACCTTCTGTCCGGCGGGCGTGCCGGCTGCCGGGTTCGTCGGCTCGACGGAGCAGAGCACCGGCTGCGCCGCGCCAGGCCCACCGGTCGGGGAACTGCCGGGGACACCACCCATCGGGGCGCCGCCGGGCATGCCGATCGGCCCTCCGATGATCGCCGGAATCCAGATCACCATGCCACCACCGCCACCGGGCATGCCGCCATGAGGGGCGCCGATCATGCTGCCATAGGGACCGCCGATCATGCTGCCGTAGGGCCCACCGACCATGCTGCCGTAGGGACCACCGATGGCGCTGCCGTAGGGACCGCCGATCATGCTGCCGTACGGGCCACCGATCATGCTGCCGTAGGGACCGCCGATCGCACTGCCGTAGGGACCACCGATCGCGCTGCCGTAGGGGCCGCCGATCATGCTGCCGTAGGGACCGCCGATCATGCTGCCGTAGGGGCCACCGATCGCACTGCCGTAGGGACCGCCGATGGCACTGCCGTAGGGGCCGCCGATCATGCTGCCGTAGGGACCGCCGATCATGCTGCCGTAGGGGCCACCGATCGCGCTGCCGTAGGGGCCGCCGATGGCGCTGCCGTACGGACCGCCGATCATGCTGCCGTAAGGGCCACCGATTGCGCTGCCGTAGGGACCGCCGATCATGCTGCCGTAAGGGCCACCGATCGCGCTGCCGTAGGGACCGCCGATGGCGCTGCCGTAGGGGCCGCCGATCATGCTGCCGTACGGGCCACCGATGGCGCTGCCATAGGGGCCGCCTGCGTGCGACGGCTGCAGCGCGATCGTCAGAAACGCAGCCGTCAGCACGCCGCCCAAGGCCAAACCTGTCGACTTCGAGAGCATCGTCCCTACTCCTTTTTTGGGTGCCCCGAGCCGGCCTGGCATCTACTCGGCTGAGCTTCCATCTCGCCACCGTACGAGCATGCGTCCGAACTTCGCAGCGAAATTGATTGTGAGGGTTAGCGGGCTGCCGATGCGGGAGGTCCAGGCTTTGAAAGCGGCGTGCGGCCGGCCGCCGGTGGGAGGCCGCCGCGCCGTCGCTGCCGGTGCCCGTGCCGGGCGAGGACTTGCGCCCCGCGGCATAGACCGATGAGGCGTTCGTGACGCTTCGCGGTCCGCCCCTGCCCTCGGCGAGGAGTTCGTATTGACATTGTCCATACACGCGGTGGAGTATGGATCGTTGGGACACATCGAAAGGCATCGCCATGCCCGTGACCGAAGTGCCGGCGAGGCGTGTCGCGACCTCTTCCTCCGCCACGCGTCGCGACGCCGTCATCAACTTGCGGGTCCCCGCGAAAACGCGAGACCTCATCGATGCGGCAGCCGACTCTCTCGGCAAGACGAGGACGGAGTTCGTCGTCGAAACGGCGCGGCAGCACGCCATCGACGTGTTGCTGGACCAGAGGTTGTTCCTGTTGAACGACGAGGACTTCGCAGACTTCAACCAAGCCCTCGACACGCCCGCCGAACCGAACGCCGAGCTCAAGGCGCTGATGGGTCGGAAGAAGCTGTGGGAGAAATAGCCCCGCCCGAGAACCGCACCGGAGCGCCGTTCAGCGCGCCGGTGCCGATCAGTGCAGAGCACGACGTTGCCGGATTCAGGTGTGGCCATGCCAGCCTAGACAGCTGGCTGCACGACCGTGCCCTGCAGTCGGAGGGGAAGTCGTCGCGGACCTATGTCGTCTGCCGCAGCGCCGAGGTGCTGGGATACTATGCCCTCGCCACGGGGTCGGTGGCGCGCACGGACATGCCGCGAAAGCTCCGGCAGGGCCCCGACCCGATGCCGGTGATGGTGCTCGGCCGCCTCGCCGTCGCCGTGGCGATGCAGGGCCGGGGCCTCGGAGCTGACCTTCTGAGTGACGCTCTCTTCAAGGCGTCCCTCGCCGGATCGATCGTCGGAATGCGCGCCGTCCTCGTCCACGCGATCGATGACAAGGCGGCCGCGTTCTATGCGAAGCACGTGTTCGTAGCGTTTCCGACGAACGCGCCGACGTTGTTCATTCCCGTGCAGACGATCGGAAGGGCGCTGCTCTAGCGTGTTCAACAGCCTGCCGAACGCCTTCCAGCTTGTAGGAGCATGGCTTGGACGAGTTCTCCCGAACCCCCGGACAGACCCGTAGACACTACTCGGTGAAGTCGAAGGTGTAGTTGATCAGCATCACCGGCGTCGAGATGCGCCAGTCGCCGTGTTCGCAGTTGAAGATGTGGCCCTGGCCGTCCAAAGAGAGGCGTATGTGCCCTGGGTTCGGGTCATGGTCGTCTTTGCCATAAGCTCGATTGAAGCCGATGATATCGACCCTGTTGGTCCGGCCTGGTATTAGGTGGGGCGTGAGATCGAATTTCAGCGGATCGTTTTGTGGCGTGCTATTGAAAATCGCACGGAATGTCGACTGGCCGTTGATCAGGACCTCGACGGAGTCGTCGTATTTGTCGACGTGCACGAAATAAGAGACGTTCGGTACTCGCTTGATGGCCCATCGGTGGTTGACATTGCCACAGGTGTGGTCGTTCGCGGCGAGAGCCGCTGACGTGAGTGTGAGCAAGCCCGCCGCTGCGGCCACGATAGCTCTGACCATGTTCCCCCTCCCCAGACTGGTTCAACGCTCCGGGCAAGCCCGCGCCGAGCGCGGCGAGAAGATATTTCAGAATAGGCCGTGTGGACGGATTTGAGCAAGATGAAGCCTACGGTGATACCTGAGTCAATTCTTCCACATGCCCTAGTTCATTTCGGCGATGGCAGCCCATCGATGAACCGTCGCGTGGGTCCCCGGGACAAGCCCGGGGATGACGGCGGAGGGGTGGGACGCGCGCGGACGTGTGCAGGAGGGCGTGTGCAGGGGGGCGGTACTCGGGGTCGGGGGCTACCCGACCCCGTCCACCGCCTCGATCTTCATCCCGAAGGCGTGCGACCCGCCCGGCTCGATCACCACGACCCCCGGCTTCTCGAACAGCGTGCCGGTGAAACCCACCGGGTCGGCGAAGCCGTGCCAGGGCTCGATGCAGACGAAGCCGGCGCCGGGCTTCGACCACACGCCGAGCTGCGGCATGCCGTCGAAGGACACCGCGATCGCCTTGCCGCCCGGCGCGCCGTAGACGACGCGGCGGCTCGCCGGATGGTCGAAGATCAGCGCGTCTTCGACGAACAGTTCGTCGCGCAACGCGAGGGTGCGGCCGACCACCGGCGACGGGAGCGCCTTGGGGAGCAGGCAGCCGTCCGCGTCGAGGCGGCGGATCGGCGCCGGCTCGGCGTGGTCGAAGCGGATCACGTGGTCGGCGCGCGCCTGGCGAAACGGCAGCGGCCAGCGGAAGGCCGGGTGGAAGCCGAAGCTCGCCGGCATCGGCCCGTCGCCGCGGTTGGCGACGGTGGCGGCCACCGAGAGCGCGGCGCCCTCGATCGCGTAGACGAGGTCGAGGGTGAAGTCGAACGGGTAGACGGCCCGCGTCGCCTCGTCGGCCGCGAGGCGCAGGTGCGCGTGCGCGGCGTCGTGCGTCACGACCTCGAAGTCGCTGCGGCGGGCGAAGCCGTGGCGGGGCAGCGCGAACGTCTCCTCGCCCAGGCGGTAGCGGCCACGGGCGAGCGAGCCGATGATCGGGAACAGCAGCGGCGCACGGCCGTTCCACACCGCCGGGTCGCCGTCCCACTGCAGTTCGCGGCCGTCCCCGGTCGACAGCCGCACGAGCTCGGCACCGAGCGGCGCAACCTCCGCACGCAGTGTGTCGGAACCGATCGAGATTTTATCCACCGGCACCATCGCCACCCTCCCCGTGCAATCCGCGAGAGCCTATACGGGTGCAACGACAGCGCAACGACGCCGATCCGCCGGCGCCACCGATCCGAGACGCCCAGCCGATGAACGCCCTCCCGCCCCAGGCCTCTGCGCCGAAGGCCCGCGCCCTGCCCGGCCGCGCCGCCCAGATGTCGACGCGCGCCGGCTTCTTCATCGCCGGCTTCGCGCTGGCCGCCTGGGCGCCGCTGGTGCCGTTCGCCAAGGCGCGCGCCGGCCTCGACGACGCCGGGCTCGGGCTGGTGCTGCTCTGCCTCGGCATCGGCTCGATCGCCGCGATGCTGCCAACGGGACCGCTCGCGGCCCGCTTCGGCGTGCGGCTCGTCATCACCTGCGGCACGCTGGCGCTCGCCGCCGCCGCGCCGGTGCTCGCCTCCACCGCGAGCGTTCCCCTGCTGGCGCTGGCGCTCGCCGTGTTCGGCGCCGGGCTCGGCATGGTCGACGTGGCGATCAACATCCAGGCGGTGATCGTCGAGAAGGCGAGCGGGCGGGCGATGATGTCGGGGTTCCACGGGCTGTTCAGCGTCGGCGGCATTGCCGGGGCGGGCGGCGCCGTCGGGCTGTTGTCGCTCGGTCTGCCGCCGGTGGCGATCGGCATCGGCGTCGCGGTGGTGGCGCTGGCGCTGCTGGCGGTGGCGTGGCCGCACCTGCTGCCCTATGGCGGCCACAGCGGCGGGCCGCTGTTCGTGCTGCCGCGCGGCTTCGTGCTGTTCGTCGGCGCGCTGTGCTTTGCGATGTTCCTCGCCGAAGGGGCGGTGCTCGACTGGAGCGCGGTGTTCCTCGTCACCGTGCGCGGCGTCGAGCCGACGGTCGCCGGCATCGGCTATGCCGCCTTCGCGGTGGCGATGACGGTCGGGCGGCTCACCGGCGACCGCATCGTCTCGCGCCTCGGGCCGCGGCGGGTGCTGCAGGTGGGCGGCGTGTGCACGGCGGCCGGCTTCCTGATCGCCACACTGTCGCCGTCGGTGCCGGTGGCGGTGGTGGGCTACGGGCTGGTGGGGCTCGGGGCGGCGAACATCGTGCCGGTGCTGTTCACCGCCGCCGGCCGCCACCCGGTGATGCCGCCGAGCCTCGCGGTGGCGGCGATCACCACGATCGGCTACGCCGGCGTGCTCGCCGGGCCGGCGCTGATCGGCTTCGTGGCGCAGGCGACCAGCCTGCCCGCGGCCTTCCTCGGCCTCGCCGTGCTGACGCTGGCGGTGGCCGCGGCGGCGCGGCGCGCGACGGGGTGACGGGGGCGCCTCGCCACACCCGGTCCCTCTCGGGAGTCATTCCAAGCCTTGTGCCTGGAACCCATTCGGCGCCGCGTGCGGGGCGTCGCGGGGGCTCGCGGCGTCGTGATCGTGGCAGCGGGTAGGTTCCCGGGACAAGCCCGGGAATGACTCCGGAGGGGGAGGAGGGGAAGATTTCGTCGGCGCACAGCCCCGGAGGCGAGGTTCTTGCACGCCGGGTGTCGCGCTCGCGCGTTGCCGCACTATGATCGGCGGGAGGCTCGCGGGCGTGCTCGGCGCGCCGACGACGACACCGGAGGGGATCCACCGCCATGACCTTCAAGACCATGCTCGCCTTCAGGGCCGTGCTCGCCGCCGGCGTCGCCGCGACCGCACTCACCTCTTCGTTCGCCGCCTCGGCGGCCGAGGAACTGAACGCCCTCGTCTGGTGCGATCACACCGACCTGGCGCTGATCGAACCGTTCGAAAAGGCGAACGACGTCAAGGTGAACCTCAAGGAATACGAGGGCACCGGCACGGCGCTGTCGCTGATCGAGCAGTCGCAGCCGGGCGAGTGGGACGTGCTGGTGGTGGATGGCGTCGACGTGCCGCGCGTCGCTGCCGCCGGCATCCTGGCACCGCTGCCGGACGGCTCGCTACCCACCGCCGACATCTTCCCGGAAGTGGTGATGGCCGAGCAGCAGACCATCGACGGCAAAACCTACGCCGTCACCGAGAAGTTCGGCTACAACACCATCTCCTACAACAAGGAGAAGGTCGACCCGGCCGACATGACCGACATGTCGGTGATCTGGAGCGACAAGTACAAGGGCAAGATCGCCGTCTATGACTACTACCTGCCGGTGATCGGCATGGTGGCGGTCGGCCTCGGCAAAAAGACCTCGGAGCTGACGGAGGCCGACATCCCGGCGATCCGCGAGAAGCTGTTCGCGATGAAGGCCCAGGCGAAGCAGGTCGGCGAGGTCGTCTCCAGCCAGCAGGCGATCGCCACCGGCGAGGTCGACGTGCTGGTCGGCGGCGGCGAGTGGGTGACGGCGGGACTGTCGGCCGAGAACCCGGCCCTCGACTGGGTGCTGCCCGAGCAGGGCGGCGTGCGCTGGTCGCAGTCGATCGGCGTGTTCAAGGATTCGAAGAAGCAGGATCTCGCCCTGAAGTTCGTCCAGTACATCCTCAGCCCCGAGGGCCAGGCGCGGCTCGCGACCTCGTCGTGCTACTGGGCGATGCCGGCGAACGCCAAGGCCGGCGAGCACCTGACCGACGCCCAGAAGGCGGCGCTGCGCTGGGACGAGCAGCCGGAGTATCTCAAGCGCGCCCAGCTCTATCCGGCCCCGAGCGCCGAACTCGACGCCAAGCTGCAGGACGTCTGGACCGAGTTCCTGCAGCAGTGACGGCCGCGCTTCGTCGAAGCTCGCGGACATGACGACGGCAGCTTCCCGGGCGCGCGCGGATTTGCGCGCCTGGGCGTTCGTCGCACCGGCGCTCCTCTGGACGCTCGCCTTCTTCGCCGTGCCGTTCGCGGTGATGGCGGTGGCGAGCCTGTGGAAGCGCGTCGGCACCGACATCGTCCGCGACTGGTCGCTCGACAACTACGCGGCGTTCCTGGCGAAGCCCCACTTCGTCGAGGCGCTGGCGAACTCGCTCGAGGTCACCGTGCTCGTCACGGTGATCTCCGTCGTGCTCGCCTACCCGCTCGCCTTCATCATCGCCGAGAAGGTGCCGCGGCGCTGGCAGCGGCTGGCTCTCCTGCTCGCCATCCTGCCGTTCTGGACGTCCTACGTCGTGCGGTCCTATTCGTGGCTGCTGGTGCTGTCGAAGACCGGCGTCGTCAACCAGACGCTCCTCGGCCTCGGGCTGATCGCCGAGCCGCTGGAAATCTCGGCGACGCGGACGGCCACCGTCATCGGTTTCGTCCACTTCTTCGTCATGCTTTTGACGCTGACGATCTATGCGAACCTCGTGCAGCTCTCGCCGAACTACCGCCGCGCCGCCGCCGACCTCGGGGCGAACGCCGTCCAGACCTTCATCCACGTCGTGCTGCCGCTGACGCTGCCGGGCATCATGGTCGGCGCCTTCCTCACCTTCGTGCTGGCGATCGGCGACTACGTCACGCCGCAGATCCTCGGCGGCAACAACGAGCTGCTGCTGCCCCAAGTGATCATGCTGCAGATCGGCCGCAGTGCCGACTTCCCGACCGCCGCGGCGCTGTCGATGATCCTGATGGCGGTCGTCACGCTCGTCTACGTCGCCTGCGCGCGCTTCCTGAAGCTCGAGAGGGCGTGAGGATGCCCCGCCCCTCAACCGCTCTCTCCGCCCTCTACGCCGCCGCCCTCTACGGCTTCATCTACCTGCCGGTGGTCGTGCTGGTGCTGTTCTCGTTCCAGGGCGGGCGCTTCCCGATCCCGCCGTTCAACGGCCCGTCGCTGCAGTGGTACGGCCAGGTCTTCGCCGACGGCAAGCTGACCTCGGCGCTCTTCAACTCGCTTGTCGTGGCGCTGGTGTCGTCGGCGATTGCCTGCCTGTTCGGCTTCCTCGCCGCCTACGGCCTCGCCCGCTTCCGGCCGCGCGGCAGCGGGCTGGCGCGGGCAATGCTGACGGCGCCGCTCACCGTCAGCACGCTGATCATCGGCCTCGGCCTGTTGATCTCGTTCAACATGATCGGCGTGTCGCGCTCGCTCCTAACCGTCGGCATCGGCCACGTCGTGCTCAATTTGCCGCTCTGCTTCGCCATCCTCTATGCGCAGATGGGCGAGCATCAGGTGAACGTCGAGCGCGCCGCCCGCGACCTCGGCGCGAACGACCTGCAGGTGATGGCGCTCGTCACCGCGCCGATGCTGGCGCCAGGCATCGCCGCCGCCTTCTTCCTCTCCGTCACCTTCTCGTGGGACGAGTTCCTGATCGCCTTCCTCTTGTCGCGCTTCGACGTGACGCTGCCGGTGGAGATCTGGAGCCTGCTCCGCTCCGGCCTCAACCCGAAGACCAACGCCGTCGGCAGCATCGTCTTCCTCGGCTCGATCGTCCTCGTGCTCGCGCTCGAGCTCCTCGTCTTCCGCAAGGCCGCCGCCCGGAGCGCCCGACCATGACGGCCGACGTGGCGCTCACCGGCATCACCCACCGCTTCGACGCCTTCACGGCGCTCGACGGCGTCGACCTCACGATCCCCGCCGGCGACTACGCCGTGCTGCTCGGCCCGTCCGGCTGCGGGAAGACGACGCTGCTCTCGATCCTCGGCGGCTTCCTCACACCCACCACCGGCACCGTCTCGATCGGCGGCCGTGACGTGACGCGCATCGCGCCGGCGAAGCGGCCGACGACGACGATGTTCCAGGACTACGCGCTCTTCCCGCACATGACACTCCTCGCCAACGTCGGCTTCGGCCTGCGCATGCGCGGCGTCGGGCGGACGGATCGGGAGAAGCAGGCACTCGGCTTCCTCGACCTCGTCGGGCTGAAGGACGCGGCGGGCAAGAAGCCGCATGAGCTCTCCGGCGGCCAGCGCCAGCGCGTCGCGCTCGCCCGGGCGCTGGCGGTCGAGCCCGACGTGCTCCTCCTCGACGAGCCGCTCGGCGCCCTCGATCTAAAGCTCCGGCGGCAGATGCAGGAGGAGCTGAAGGCGATCCAGCGGCGCGTCGGCACCACCTTCGTGCACGTCACCCACGACCAGGAGGAGGCGATGGCGATCGCCGACCTGATCATCGTTATGAACCGGGGCCGCATCGAGGACCGAGGCCCGCCGGAGGAGATCTATCTCCGCCCGAAGTCGCTGTTCTCGGCCTCCTTCATGGGCGAGGTGAATCTCGTGTCGGCGACGATCGGGGCGGCGAGCGGCGGGCTCGTCATCGCGCGGACGCCGCTCGGCACCATCGTGCTGGCCGAAGCCGCCCGTGCCGGCCGCACCGCCGGCGCCAAGGTGCGCCTCGCCGTCCGCCCCGAGCACCTGTCGATCGAGGGGGCGATTTCCGGCGCCGTGGCGATCGGGCCGGCGGAAATCCTCGACATCGCCTTCTTCGGCACCCACCACCGCTGCCGGCTCCGGCCCGCACTCGCGCCGGATCTCACCCTCGTCGCCCACCTGCCGCAGGCCTTCGCCGACCGGGCGGGCGAGAGCGTCGCCCTCGCCCTCGACCCGCGCGGCGTCGTCGCCCTGCCGGAGACCGCATGACCGACACTCCGCAAGCCAAACCCCGCATCGCCGCCGCCGACTGGTGGGCGGTCGACCGCGTCGGCGACGACGTCACGTTCATCCGCGAGCCGCACATCGAGGAGTTCTACCGCTGCAACCTCTGGCACGTGCGCGGGCGCGACGGCGACATGCTGGTCGACAGCGGCATGGGCGTCGTCAGCCTGCGCGCCCACGTGCCGATCGTCACCGAGAAGCGCTGCGTGGCGGTGGCGAGCCACACCCACTTCGACCACATCGGCTGCCACCACGAGTTCGAGGACCGCTGCGTCCACCGCGCGGAAGCGGACCTGCTGGCGCACCCGACGCGGGCGAACACGCTCGCCGACCCCTACGTGACGGACGACATCTTCACCGCCCTGCCGCCGCTGCCCTACTCCTCGACGGAGTATGCGGTGAAGGCGGCGCCGGCGACGCGGCTCCTGGAGGACGGCGACATCGTCGACCTCGGCGACCGGCACTTCGAGGTGATCCACACGCCGGGCCACTCGCCGGGCGGCATCGCGCTTTACGAGAAGGCGAGCCGCATCCTGTTCTCCGGCGACATCCTCTATGACGGGCCGCTGATCGAGGACACCTATCACGCCAACGCCACCGACTACCTCGCCTCGATGAAGCGGCTCCTCGACCTCGACGTGCGGATCGTGCACGGCGGCCACTTCCCGAGCTTCGACGGGGCGCGCTACCGCGCCCTCATCCGCGCCTGGCTCGAGGGTAAGGAGCGCGCCGGCTGAGGCTCACGCCGCGAGGCGGAGCGGCGGGCGGTCGCCGCCCTTCTGGAAGCGCCGCGGCGGCGCGCCGAAGCGGTTGCGGAAGGCGTGGATGAAGTTCGTCACGTCGCCGTAGCCGACCTCCCAGGCGATCTGCTTCAGCGGCGCGTCGCGCGTCTCGATCGCCCGGCGGGCCGTCTCCAGCCGCACCTCGCGCAGGAGGTCCGACATCGAGCGGCCGAGCACGGCCTTGAAGGCGGCGGCCAGCCGCTTCTCGCCGACGCCGAGCGCACGGGCGAGCCGCGGGGCGGTGGGCGGACAGCGCAGGTCGGCGAGAAGGTGGTCCTGTGCGCGTTCGACGAGGACGACGGCGCTACGCCGGCCCTCGGTCGTCCCGACGAGGTGGACGGCGGCCCGCAGGCCGGGCCGGCCACCCGCGCCGACATTCTCCACCGGCGAACGGCGCCCCTCCTCCGCCACCGCGGGCATCTGGTTCATGGTCATCATCGGCTCCCCAAACGGCGGCACCGGTTCGTCGTTGGCGGTGCCGCCCAAGTCCGAGCTGCCGGCGCGAGATCGTGCCGGCGCTTCGGCGGAGCGTCGACCGGCGCGGCCCCTTCGGCTGCTGCGAGTCGTTCGCGTTTTCCGCCGCGACGTTGCTACGCCCCCTTACGGACGGACGCAGCCGCTTCCTCTGGAAGCCGGCGGAAGTTTCCAGCGGTTTCCGGAGGGGCAGCGTGGCTTCCACCGGCGGCGTGGGGTGCGACGGGGCGAGTTCGAGCACGTCTTGCGAGTGCCAGACGATACCGGTGCGGTATCGTGGATCTGTGACGGGCCGTGGAAATTCAGGCGGTGCCGTCTCGCGGTCGCCGCGTCAGCGCCGCGGCAATGCCGACAGCGCGATCACCAGCCATGAGGCGATCAGCAGCGTGCCGCCGATCGGCGCGGCCATCGGGAACAGCCGGTCGTCGAGGAAGGCGCGTGCGGCGAGGTCGCCGCAGAAGAGGACGAGGCCGAACAGCATCAGGAAGCCGCCGCCGAGGGCGACACGCGCGCCGACACCCATCGGCGAATCGGAGCGCCCGGAGAGCGCCGCGATGCCGACGAGCGCCGCGGCGTGCAGCATGAGGAAGGTCGCCGCCGTCTCGAGCCCCGCCCCGCCGAGATGCGCCGCCGCCGCTGCGAGCGCGACGCCGGCGGCCCCGGCGAGACCGGCGAGGAAGAGGAGGAGGCGGGAGGCAGCGGGCATGGGGTGGGCGCTCCAACAGGCGGAGTGCCAAGCTATAGGACAAGATGCGGGATGCGCGCTCCCCCTTCTCCCGGCGGGCGCCGGGAGAAGGTGCCCCGAAGGGGCGGATGAGGGCCGCGCGCAAAGCGCGCGGTGCGACGACTGCGAGCCGACAACAAGCACCGCTCCGCTGGCGCGGAGCGGCCCTCATCCGCCCTTCGGGCACCTTCTCCCACCTGACGGTGGGAGAAGGGAAGGATGTCTCACGCCGCCTTGGCTTGGCGCAGCTGCCGGTAGAGCGCGGTCTCGAAGTCCATGTAGCCGCCGAACGACACCGGGTCGCCGAAGGGCAGGATCTGCGTCGCCCAGAAGCCGCCGAAGCCGTTCTTGCGGTCGATCCAGTAGAACAGGTTCGCGAGCCCCGCCCAGCCGATGGCGCCCGGCGGGCGGCCGGTCGGAGCCTCCTCATCGTTGACCATGAAGGTGTAGGACCAGCTCTTCTTCAGGCCGGGGAAGAACTCCGCGTCGTTCGACAAGGACGGAATGACGCCCGGCAGCATGACGACCTTCTGGTGCGGCTGCAGGCCGTTCGCCACCGCCTGCTCCACCGTCTCCTTCTTCAGCACCCGGCCGTGCGGGCCGGCTCCGTCGTTCAGCCACATGCGGATGAACTTCATGTACTCGCCGACCGAGGCGTAGAGGCCGTGGCCGGCCATGTCGACTTCCGGGTCGTCGGGCAGCGCGAAGTCGAGGGCGGTGAGCGAGCCGTCGGGCCCACGCGCGTGGACCGCCGCGGTGCGCGCCTTCATCTCGGGGGTGCGGGTGAACACCATGTCGGTGATGCCGAGCGGCGCGAACACCCGCTCCTTCAGCACCGCCGACAGCCGCTTGCCGCGGATGCCTTCGACGACCTGGCCGGCCCAGTCGATGTTGGTGCCGTATTCCCACTTCTCGCCGGGATCGAACAGAAGCGGCGTCATCATCGACGCCCGGCTCGACGTCACCACCGAGGGCTGGCCGTGCTCGGTCGCCATGCGCAGGTAGTTCTCGTTGAAGAAGTCGTAGCCGAAGCCTGCGGTGTGCAGCATCAGCTGCCGCGTCGTGATCGCCGACTTCGGCGCCCTCAGCCGCGGCTTGCCGTCGGCGTCGAAGCCTTCCAGAACCTGCAACTCGCCGATCGCCGGGGCGTAGTCCTTCGCCGGCGCGTCGAGGTCGAGGAGGCCCTCCTCGACGCACTGCATCACCGCCGTGCCGCCGATCGCCTTCGTCGTCGAGAAGATCGCGAAGACGGTGTCGGTGGACATCGGCTCGTTGGTGGCGAGGCTGCGCACGCCCCGCGCGCCTTCGTAGATGTCTTCGTTCCGGTCGGTGACCATCGCCACCACGCCCGGCACGCGCGCCGCCATCTCGCCCTTCGTCACGCCGTCCAGCACGGCGTCGAAGGCCGCGGTCCATCCCTTGGTGCTCATGTCGTCCCTCCCACGGGTCTTCTGTCGTTGCAGGCTGTTCTTCTTGGTGCGGCGGCGTCTCAAAGGACCGGGCAGCGGGTCATTGCATCGCAAAGCCCGCGTAGCCCGCCTCGGCCACCTCGGCGCACTTCTGCCGGTAGGTGCCGACGCCGCCCGTGTAGGATAGCACCCGGCGCGGCTTTCCGGGGATGTTGGCGCCGAGATACCAGCTGTCCGTCTTCGAGATCAGCGTGGCGTTCGCCGTCGCGTCGTGGTGGACGACCCAGGCTTCCTCGGCCTCCGCCGTCGCCTCGCACACCGTCTTGCCGTTCTCGCGCATGTACTTGATGCAGTCGGCGATCCACTCGGTCTGCTGCTGCAGGCAGGTCGTCATGTTGCAGAGCGCCGCCGAGGGGGCGAGCGGCACGGCGGTGGTGAAGAGGTTCGGGTAGCCGTGCACCTGCAGGCCCATCATGGTGCGGATGTCGCGGCCCCATTCCTCGGTGATCGACCGGCCGTCGCGGCCGCGGATGTCGATGCGGGTGAGCGCCCCGGTGCCGGCATCGAAGCCGGTGGCGAGGATGATGACGTCGAGCTCGTGCACCGTGCCGTCGGCCATCTCGATGCCCTCCGGCACGACGCGGGCGATCTTCGTCTCGCGGCAGTTGACGGCGGTGACGTTCGGCCGGCGGTAGACCTCGAGGTAGCCCATCTCGAGCGGCACCCGGTGCGTGCCGAAGCCGTAGTCCTTGGGGATCAAGAGGTCGCAGAGCCGCTCGTCGACGAGGCGCTCGCGCATCTTCTCGCGGACGAACTCCGACACCGCCTCGCTGATGTCCTCGAAGAAGAAGATCTCGGCGAACGAGGCGAGCCAGAGCTTCAGCGAGCCGTCGGCGTGGATGTCTTCCAGCCGCGCGCGGCGCTCGGCGGGGGTGAGCTCGGCCCATGACGGGCCGAAGTCGTACTCGAAGCCGGTGAAGGTGCGCGGCAGCACCTCGCGCAGCTCCTCGAAGCGCTGCTTGTAGACCTCGCCCTTGGCGTCGAAGGCCGGGTTCTTCATCGGCAGCACATATTGCGGCGTGCGCACGAAGACGGTGAGGTGGCCGACGGTGTCGGCGATCGTCTGGATCACCTGGATGCCGGTGGCGCCGATGCCGACGACGCCGACGCGCTTGCCGGCGAGCTCGACGCCGCCGCGCGGCCAGCGCGAGGTGTGGAAGATCTCGCCCTTGAAGCTCTCCTGCCCCTCGAAGACCTTCTCCAAGGGCGCCGACAGCATGCCGCAGCAAGTGACGAGGAAGGTCGTGTCGACCACCGCGCCGGTGTCCATCGTCACCCGCCAACGGCGCGTGTCCTCGTTCCAGTGGGCGCTGACGATGGTCGTGTCGAACTCAATGTCGCGGCGCAGGTCGAGGCGGTCGCAGACGTAGGTGAGCCAGCGCTCGATCTCCGCCTGGCCGGGGAAACGGCAGCTCCAGGTCCAGTCGCGATAGAGGTCCTCGTCGAACAGGTACTGGTAGATGTAGGACTCGGAATCGAACTTGGCGCCCGGATAGCGGTTCCAGAACCACGTCCCACCGGGGCCGGAGGCGTTGTCGTAGGCGCGAACCTTCAGGCCCTGGCCGCGCAGCTGGTGGAGCTGGTAGAGCCCGGCGACGCCGGCGCCGATCACCAGCGCGTCGAGCTGCTCCACGCCATCCTTCGATATGGCACGGGTCTCGGTGACTGCGTTCATTGTTGATGTCCTCCCCGACAGTCGTTATGCGAGCGAGGGTGGATCGGCGAGCGGGCGCTGATCTTGAACGATCGCCGCTTTGCTTTGAACGATCCCGTCGAAAGCTTGAACATTCCGGTCGAAGTGCGCCCGCCGGCGGCGCGCTCGCGTTGCGGTTTCGTTGCCGCGCGGCCACCCGCGCGCTAGACTACCCGCGCACGCCGGCGTGAGACCGGCGGCGGAGGGACGCCCCGATGGGCTTGTGCGCACCCGAGAACCTGCCCGACTTCGTGCCCGGGCAGATCCTGGCCTGCAGCGGCGGGCTCGGCTGGAAGGGCGTGGCGCTGCGCAGCTACGGCTACAAGGGCCAGGACGTGCTGGTCCCCGCGATGCGCGACTTCATGCTCGTCTCCTACCGGGTCGGCGTCACGCCGATGCAGCGCCGCTTCGACGGCCGCTGGTCGCAGGCGGTGTGCGGACCGGGAACGGTGTCGCTGTTGACGCGCTCGCAGCTGTCGCACTGGCACTGGACCGAGGACGTCACCGTCACCCACCTCTATCTGACCGAGGCCTTCGTCTCGGCGATCGCCGCCGAGGTGACCGGGCGGGGCGTGTCGGAGGTGACGCTCAGCGACATCCTGCGCACCGACGACCCGATCGTCACGGCCGCCATCGACACCGTCGCGGCGGAGGCGCGCAGCCCGGAGTTCGGCGCCGGCCTCTACATCGAGAGCATCGGGCGGCAGCTCGTCATCCACCTCCTGCGCAAGTACGCCTCCGTGCGCGTGCGCGAGGCGCGCGGCCAGGGCGAGCTGGCGAGCGCGCAGCGGGCCCGCGCCGTGGACTTCATCGAGGAAAATCTCGGCCGCGCGCTCGAGCTCGGCGAGATCGCCGCCGAGCTCAACATGAGCGCCGGCACCTTCGCCCGGCAGTTCCGCCGCACCACCGGCCTCGCCCCCTACGCCTACGTCACCGAGCGGCGGCTCGAGCACGCCCGCCGGCTGCTGGAGGAGAGCGACCTGCCGACCAAGCAGGTGGCCGCGACCTGCGGCTTCTGCGACCAGGCGCACCTGACGCGGATGTTCTCCCGCCGGTTCGGCGTGACGCCCGCCGCGTTCCGGCAGTCGCGGGCGGGGTAGCGAGGGGCGGCGGGCGTCGCCGCTCGCGCCGGCCCGGACGGGCTTGCGCTCGGCCTCTCCAACTTTAGAATCGACCCATGTTGCCGGTCGCCTACGATCCGACGCTGGTGGTCGCCTCGGTGCTCGTCGCCGTGATGGCGGCGTACACCGGATTGCGCGTCACCACCGGCATCGGCGCGCTGTCGGCGTCGCGACAGAAGTTCGAGATCGCCAAGGCGGCGGTGGCGCTCGGCGGCGGCATCTGGTCAATGCATTTCGTGGCGATGCTCGCCGTCAGCCTGCCGGTGCCGATCGAATACGACGCGCTGCGCACGCTCGGCTCGGTGCTGATCGCCATCCTGATCACCGGGCTCGGGCTGATGGCGTTGCACGCCGGCGAACCCTCGCCCGGCCGCCTTGTCGCCGCCGGCACGATGACCGGGCTCGGCATCGTCTCGATGCACTATGTCGGCATGTCGGCGATCGGCGGCAACTGCGTGCCGGCGTTCGCCCCGGAGGGCACCGTGATCTCGACGATGATCGCGGTCGGCGCCTCGATCGGCGCCTTCTGGCTCGCCTACCGCGAGCGGCCGCACGCCCACCTGGCGCTCGGCGCGGTGGCGCTGGGGCTCGCGATATCCGCCATGCACTACTCGGCGATGATCTACACGCGCTTCTCGCTCGCCACCGAGATCGTACCGATCTCCGAGCCGACGCTGACCGGCGGCGTGCTGGCGATGATCGTCGCGGTGGCCGCCTTCGTCATCTGCGGGCTGTTCCTGCTCACCGCGCTGCCGCTCGGCGCGGAAGCGGCGACGGCCGGCGGCCCGTCCGCGCCGGCCGCCCCTCAGTCCACTTCATTCGCGTTCGCCGGCGGCGGGGCGACTGCCGGCGGGATGCCGGCCCCTCTCGCATTCGCCGCTGCCGGCAGGGCGCCGTTGGCCGCGCCGGGACGGGTGGCGTCGCACGGCCATGGCGGGCCGGTCGCTGCCGCAGCGCTGGCGGCGCGGGCCGACGCGGTCGCCGCAACGCCCGTCGCCGGGTCTTCGCCGGTGCCTGCCGGCGCGCCGGTCCGTCTTCCCTACGAACTGAACAACACGGTGCGCTTCGTGGCGCTCGACGACGTCTCGGCGATCCGCGCCGACGGCCACTACACCTGGCTCAGGCGCGGCGAGACCGAGCTGTTCTGCCCGTGGTCGATCTCCAAGGTCGAGACGCTGGTCGATCCCGAGCGGTTCGTCCGTACCCACCGCTCCCACCTCGTCAATATCGGCCACGTCACCGGCTTCTCGCGCGACGGCGACAAGGCGTTCTGCCTGATCGGCGAAAACGACGACAGCCGCGTGCCCGTCAGCCGCACACGCGTCGCCGACATCCGCCGGATGCTCGGGATGGAGTGACGCGCCGGCGCGCGTCGTCCGCGGCAGACCACTTTCGGGGCACGCCCGATCGGCGAACGTGGACCCCTTCCGCGCGAGTCGGGACACCGTGACGGAGGTGTGATTCAGCGCCCGAGGGACGGCGAACGCGGCCCAATGGTCACCGCATTTCGTGCAGCAGATCCGCATTTCGTGCACGCCCGCTGGCGTTGGAAAGCACGCCGGCTGCGGCGCGACCGCCCTCTCTTAGACTTCCTCGAAGCAGCGCCCCTCCGCCGTCACCGGTCGAGAAAGGGGCGCGCACCGAGGAAGCGCTGAGGAGGACGGGATGATCCCCGCATCGTTCGACTACCATCGACCCGTGTCGGTGGCGGAAGCCTTGTCGCTGGTCGCAAAATATGGCGACGAGGGCCGAGTGGTCGCCGGCGGCCACAGCCTCATCCCGATGATGAAGCTGCGCATGGCCAACCCGCAGCACCTCATCGACCTGCGCGACGTCGCAGAGCTCAAGGCCGGCATCCGCGACGATGGCGGCACGACGCTGATCGGCGCGCTGGTCACCCAGGCCGAGCTGATCGCCGACGAGAGCCTCGCCCGCACCTGCCCCATTCTGCGCGAGGCCGCCCTGCAGATCGCCGATCCGCAGATCCGCAACTGCGGCACCGTCGGCGGCAACGTCGCCAACGGCGACCCCGGCAACGACATGCCGGCGGTGATGATGGCGCTCGACGCCCGTTTCGTCGTCGAGGGCCCCGACGGCACGGAGGAACTCCCCGCCCGCGGCTTTTACCAGGGGGCCTTCTTCACCTCCCTCGGCGACAACCGCATCCTCACCGCCATCCGCATCCCGCGGCCGCCGACCGGCCACGGCTCGGCCTACGTCAAGCAGAAGCGCAAGATCGGCGACTACGCCACCGCCGCCGCCGCCGTGCTGCTGACGCGCTCCGGCGACCGCTGCACCTTCGCCTCGATCGCGCTGACCAACGTCGCCGACACGCCGCTGTTCGCCGAGGAGGCTGCGCGCATCCTCGTCGGCAGCACCCTCGATGCGGCCACCATCGACCGCGCGGTGGCGGCCGCCGAGGCGATCACGCGGCCGTCGAGCGACGGGCGCGGGCCGGCCCGGTTCCGCACCAAGGTCGCCGGCCAGATGGTCCGCCGCGCCATCGCCACCGCGAGCGAACGCGCGAGCGGCTGAACGAGCGAACGCGAGCGGCCGCGCGAGCGGCCGAGTGTCCGACACAACAAGTAACGATACCGGGGAGAACCGCCCGATGGGCAAGATGCACGTCAAGCTGACGGTCAACGGCCGCGCCGTCGAGGCGCTCGCCGAGCCGCGCACGCTCCTGATCCACTTCCTGCGCGAGAACCTCGAACTGACCGGCCCGCACATCGGCTGCGAGACCAGCCACTGCGGCGCCTGCACGGTCGATCTCGACGGCAAGTCGGTGAAGTCCTGCACCGTCTTCGTCGCCCAGGCGAACGGGGCCGACATCGTCACCATCGAGGGCATCGCGCATGCCGACGGCACGCTGCACGCCCTGCAGGAGGTCTTCCGCCAGCACCACGGCCTGCAGTGCGGCTTCTGCACGCCCGGCATGATCACCCGCGCTTGGCGGCTTTTGCAGGAGAACCCGAACCCGACCGAGGAGGAGGTGCGCTACGGCATCTCCGGCAACCTCTGCCGCTGCACGGGCTACCAGAACATCGTCAAGGCGGTGCTCGCCGCCGCCCACGAGCTCTCCGCCGTCAAGGAGGCCGCCGAGTGAACGCCCCCGTCCCCACCCCGATCGAGCGCGCCGAGAAGCTGCAGGGCCTCGGTTCCTCCCGCAAGCGCGTCGAGGACGCCCGCTTCACGCAAGGGAAAGGCCGCTATGTCGACGACATGAAGATGCCGGGCATGCTCTACGGCGACTTCGTCCGCTCGCCCTATGGCCACGCCCGCATCAAGTCGATCAACGCCGAGGCCGCCAAGGCGCTGCCGGGCGTCATCGCCGTGCTCACCGCCGCCGACCTGAAGCCCCTCGGCCTGCACTACATGCCCACCCTCGCCGGTGACGTGCAGGCGGTGCTGGCCGAGGAGAAGGTGCTGTACCAGAACCAGGAGGTCGCCTTCGTCGTCGCCGACGACCGCTACGTCGCCGCCGACGCTGTGGAGCTCGTCGAGGTCGAGTACGAGGAGCTTCCCGCCCTCGTCGACCCGTTCAAGGCGATGGACGCCGATGCGCCGGTGCTGCGCGAAGACCTCGCCGGCAAGACCTCCGGCGCCCACGGCGCCCGCCGCCACCACAACCACATCTTCACCTGGGAGGTCGGCGACAAGGACGGCACGCACGCGGCGCTTTCGTCCGCCGAGGTGGTGGCCGAGGAGCTGATCACCTACCAGCGGGTCCACCCCTGCCCGCTCGAGACCTGCGGCTGCGTCGCCTCGATGGACAAGATCAACGGCAAGCTGACCGTCTGGGGCACCTTCCAGGCGCCACACGCGGTGCGGACGGTGGCGTCGCTCATCTCCGGCATCCCGGAGCACAATATCCGCATCGTCTCGCCGGACATCGGCGGCGGCTTCGGCAACAAGGTCGGCGTCTATCCCGGCTACATCTGTGCGATCGTCGCCTCGATCGTCACCGGCAAGCCGGTGAAGTGGGTCGAGGACCGCATCGAGAACCTGTCGACGACGGCGTTCGCCCGCGACTACCACATGCGCGGCCGCATCGGCGCGACGAAGGACGGTCGCATCACGGCGCTCGACTGCCACGTGCTGGCCGACCACGGCGCCTTCGACGCCTGCGCCGACCCGACCAAGTATCCGGCCGGCTTCTTCTCGATCTGCACCGGCTCCTACGACATCCCCGTCGCCCATCTCGTCGTCGACGGCGTCTACACCAACAAGGCGCCGGGCGGCGTCGCCTACCGCTGTTCGTTCCGCGTCACCGAGGCGTCCTACTTCATCGAGCGGATGATCGACGTCCTCGCCCGCAAGCTCGGCATGGACCCGGCCGAATTGCGCGTGAAGAACTTCATCGCCAAGGAGCAGTTCCCCTACACCTCGGCGCTCGGCTGGGAATATGATTCCGGCGACTACCAGACCGCCATGGCGAAGGCGATGGAGACCGTCGGCTATGCCGGCCTCCGGGCCGAGCAGGCGGAGAACCGCGCTGCCTTCGCCCGCGGCGAGACGCGCTCGCTGATGGGCATCGGCGTCGCCTTCTTCACCGAGATCGTCGGCGCCGGGCCGGTGAAGAACTGCGACATCCTCGGCCTCGGCATGTTCGACAGCTGCGAGATCCGCATCCACCCGACCGGCAGCGCCATCGCCCGCCTCGGCACCATCAGCCAGGGCCAGGGTCACGCCACGACGTTCGCGCAGATCCTCGCGACCGAGATCGGCATCCCGGCCGCGCTGATCACGGTCGAGGAAGGCGACACCGACACCGCCCCCTACGGCCTCGGCACCTACGGCTCGCGCTCGACGCCGGTCGCCGGCGCGGCGACCGCGATGGCGGGCCGGAAGATCCGCGCCAAGGCGCAGATGATCGCCGCCTGGCTTCTGGAAGTGCACGAGGACGACCTCGAGTGGGAGGTCGATCGCTTCGTCGTCAAGGGCGCGCCGGAGCGCTCGAAGACGATGACGGAGATCGCGTTTGCCTCCTACAACCAGGCGATCCCGGGTCTGGAGCCGGGGCTCGAGGCGGTCAGCTACTACGACCCGCCGAACATGACCTACCCGTTCGGCGCCTATGTCTGCGTGCTCGACATCGACGTCGACACCGGCGTCTCGACGGTCAGGCGCTTCTATGCGCTCGACGACTGCGGCACCCGCATCAACCCGATGATCATCGAGGGCCAGGTACACGGCGGCCTCACCGAGGCGCTCGCCATCGCGATGGGCCAGGAGATCACCTACGACGAGATCGGCAACGTCAAGGGCGCGACCTTGATGGACTTCTTCCTGCCGACCGCCGTGGAGACGCCGGCCTGGGAGACCGACTTCACCGTCACCCCCTCGCCGCACCACCCGATCGGTGCCAAGGGGGTGGGAGAGTCACCCAATGTCGGCGGCGTCTCGGCCTTCTCGAACGCCGTCAACGACGCCTTCGCCCACCTCGGCCTCACCCACACGCCGATGCCGCACGACCACTGGCGCGTCTGGCAGACGGCGGAGCGGCTGGGGATCACGGGGTGAGGATGCGGACGGCGGCGACGGCAAACCCTCCCCCCTCGCGGGGGAGGGCAGGGAGGGGGGGCCACGGGCGCATCGCCCGCGCGAGGGGGGAGCCACGCCGCGCGCCTGCCGCGTCGGCCCCCCTCCCGATGCAATCTCTTCCAGATCGCACAAGTTCGCCGCGCGGAGAACGCCTCCGCCACCCTCCCCTCGAGGGGGAGGGTCGACGCGCCGCAGGCGCGGCGGGGTGGGGTGACCGCGGGCGGCGAGCCCGCGCGAAAACTCACGCCGCGGTTGGAGTTCTTTCCGGCGCCTCCCGGCGCCGCCACCCCACCCCGGCGGCTCTGCCGCCGACCCTCCCCCTCGAGGGGAGGGTGGCGCGTTTGCGCCAGATCCGATGACCCCCGCCGCCCTCCAGTCCGCCCTCGCCGCCGTCGGCTATCTCGCCGATGACGCGCTGGCCATGGCGCTCACGCTCGGCGACATGCTCGGCCGCCCCGTCCTGCTCGAGGGCGAGGCGGGGGTCGGCAAGACGGAGGTGGCGAAGGCTCTCGCCGAGGCCCGCTCGGCCCGCCTCATCCGCCTGCAGTGCTACGAGGGCCTTGACGCCGGCCAGGCACTCTACGAGTGGAACTACCAGCGCCAGCTGCTCGCCATCCGCGCCCGCGAGGGTGAGAACCCCGATGCCGTCGAGGAGCTCGTGTTCTCCGAGCGCTACCTCCTGAAGCGGCCGCTGCTCGAGGCGATCACGCAATCCGAGCCGCCGGTGCTTTTGATCGATGAGATCGACCGCGCCGACGAGGCGTTTGAAGCCTATCTGCTCGAGGTGCTGTCGGACTTCCAGATCACCGTGCCGGAGCTCGGCACTATCCGGGCCACCGCGCGGCCCTTCGTCGTGCTCACCTCGAACGGCACCCGCGAGCTCTCCGACGCGCTCCGCCGTCGCTGCCTCTATGCCTATGTCGACTACCCCGATGCCGAGCGCGAGCGCGCCATCGTGCTCGCCCGGCTGCCGCACGTCGAGGCCGAGCTCGCCGGCCAGGCAGCCCGCTTCGTCCGGGCGCTGCGGGCGGAAACCCTCGAGAAGACCCCCGGCATCGCCGAGACGCTCGACTGGGTGGCGGCGCTCTCCGGCCTCGGCATACGCGACGTGACGGACGATCCGGACATGGTGCTGGCGACCCTCGGCTGCCTGCTCAAGACCGAGCCGGACCTGCGCTCCGTCACCATCGAGGTGGTGGCGCGGCTCGCCGGCAAGGCGGCGTGATGGGCGCCGGCGCCATGGTCGTGGGAGTCGCCGCTCCGGGAGCAGGGCCCGACGGCGGCTTTACCGGCCGCATCGCCGGCTTCGTCGGCCATCTCCGCCTCAACGGCTTCGCCCTCGGCCCTGCGGAGGCCGCGGCGGCGGCCGACGTCGCCGCGCGGGTCGGAGCCACCGACGCCGGCGCCGTTCGCCTCGCGTGGAAGACGCTACTGGTCGGAAACGAAGACCAGTGGCACCGCTTCGACGCCCTCTTCGAGGCCTGGTGGCACCGCCGCGGCCGAGAGCGGCGGCGGCCGGCCGCCGGCGGTGCCGCCACGGCACGGGCCGCCGCGGCGCCGGCGCTGTGGGAGCGTCACCTCGGCGAGCGTGATCAGAGATCACGAACAGTCGACCACGCCGCCCCGGCCACGGCGGCGGACGACGGCTCCGGCGGCACGGCTCGCATGCCCGCCAGCCGCCTCGTCGCCGCCCGTTCGAGCCCGCTCAGCCGCACCGATCTCCGCCACATCACCGACGCGGCGGAACTCGCGGACGCGGAAGCGGCAGCCCGCCGCCTCGGCACGGTGCTGCGCGACCGGCTGAACCGCCGCCAGTTCGTCGCCCCGCACGGCACGCGGCCGGACCTCCGCCGCGCCATCCGCCGCAGCCTCGCGACCGGCGGCGAGCCGTTCGTGCTGCCGCGCCGCCGGCGCCGCCGGCCGCCCTTGAAGCTCGTCGCGCTGCTCGACGTCTCCGGCTCGATGAAGCCCTATGTCCGCGTTTTCCTGCAGTTTCTCCGCGGCCTCGTGGTCGGCACGCGCGACGGCGACGCCTTTCTCTTCCACACCCGCCTGCACCGCGTCGGCGACGTGATCATGGATCACGATCCGATCCGGGCGATGACGCGGCTGGCGCTCACCGCCGACGGCTTCGGCGGCGGCACCCGCTTCGGCACCTGCCTGTCCGACCTCCACCGCATGCACGGTCGCCGGTCGCTCTCGAGCCGCACCGTCGTGCTGGTGCTGTCGGACGGTTACGACACCGGGGCGCCGGAGGCCGTTGCCAGGGGCTTCGCGCGGCTGCAGAAGCGCGTGCGCCGTATCGTCTGGCTGAACCCGCTCGCCGGCTGGACCGGCTACGAGCCGGTGGCGCGCGCCGTCGTCGCCGCCCGTCCGCACATCGACCTGTTCGCACCGGCGACGACGCTCGCCGACCTCGCCGCGCTGGAACCGGCGTTGCGGCGGCTCTGAAGGGGAGGACCACCATGGGCACCGCCCGCTCGGACGTTCTCGACCTCGCCGGACGGCTCGCCGCCGGCGGCGAGGACTACTGCCTCGTCACCGTCGTCCGCACGGCGGACGCCACGTCGGCGAAGGCGGGAGCAAAAGCGATCGTCGCACGCGATGGCACGCTGACCGGCTTCGTCGGCGGCGGCTGCGTCACCGGAGCGACCCGGCGGGCGGCGCTGGACGCGCTGACGAGCGGCGCGCCGCGGCTGATCCGGGTGCGGCCGAAGGAGCAGGTGGTGGCGCAGGTCGACGTCGACGGCATCGAGCTACATGCGTCCAGCTGCCCGAGCGGCGGCACGGTGGAGCTGTTCCTCGAGCCGGTGCGCCGGGCGCCGCGCCTCGTCGTCGCCGGCGCCTCGCCGATCGCCACGGCGATCGTGACGATTGGCCGGGCGCTCGGCCACCACGTCGTCGCCGCGGCGCTGGCCGAGGACCACGCCCGGCTGCCCGCCGCCGACGCCGTGCTGGACGGCTTCGACCTCGCCCCCCTCGCCCTCGACGGCCGCGACGCCGTGGTGGTGGCGACCCAGGGCAAGCGCGACCGCGAGGCGCTGGCCGCGGCGCTGTCGTCGCAGGCCGGGTACGTCGGCATGGTCGGCAGCCGCCGGAAGGTCGCGACGCTCACGGCGCAACTGGCCGACCGCGTGCCCACCGACCGCCTCGCCCGCCTGCACGGCCCCGCCGGCCTCGACATCGGCGCCATCGAGCCCGAGGAGATCGCGCTCGCGATCCTGGCGGAACTGGTGCGGGAGCGGCGGACAGGGGCGGTGGAGACGGTGCCGGCAGCCGCGACGGGGTGAGGCACGCCGCTTCAGCCCGAGCGTGGACCAAGCCGTCAAAATCACTTAATGACTATCTGACTGGTCATTTGAGGGAAGAAGCGATGGGGAAGGTCAGCCTCGCCGACGCCAAGGCGCGCCTCAGCGAACTCGTCGATCGCGTCGAGGCGGGTGATACCATCGAGATCACGCGCCGGGGCAAGCCGGTGGCGCGGCTGACGGCCGCTCCCACGCCGCGCAAGCGGATCGATGCCAACGCGTTGCGAACCTTGACGGAGACACTCCCCGCCTCGCCCGAAAGCGCCGCCGACCTGGTGCGTGCGATGCGGGACGAAGACCGCTACTGATGCACTATCTCGACACGTCTCTGATCGTCGCGGCGCTCACCAACGAGGCGGCCACGCCGCGCGTCCAACGGTGGTTGGAAGAGCAGGAGCCGGCGACGCTCCAGATCAGCGAGTGGACGATCACCGAGATGTCGTCGGCGCTCTCCATCAAGCTGCGGACCGGGCAGATCGGCATCGACGCGCGCGCCGTCATCCTTGCGGCATTCAACAGGATGATCACCGACAGCTTCACCGTCCTGCCGGTCAAAAGCACACATTTCCGCACGGCGGCACGGTTCGTCGATCTCCATGACCTCGCCCTGCGTGCCGGCGACGCTCTGCATCTCGCCGTGGCGTCGGACCACGGCGCGACCCTCCAGACGCTGGACAAGCGCCTCGCTGCGGCGGGCCGCACGCTCGGCCTGCCGACACAGTTGATCGCCTGAGGCCATCCCCCTTCTCACGGCTGGAGCCGGAAGAAGGTCCCAGCAGGGGGAAGAGGGTCGCGCTGCGCGAGCTGGGCGGAAGCAAATATCGTCAGTTACCCCGCGCTTCGCGCGGGCCCTCATCCGCCCTTCGGGCACCTTCTCCCAGCACGCTGGGAGAAGGGAGAAGCGCGCCAAGTCGATTTTGCCCGTGTCGATGGTTTGCCGTGTCGAGGGTTTGCCGTCAGTTCGCCGGCGGCGGTGACGCGGCGGGCGGCGGCGGTCCGCCTTCGCCCTCCGCCGCGTCCTTGTCCGCCCCGTCCCGCCCGTGGCCGCCCTTCCCTTTATGGCGGTCGTCGCCCTTGCGGGCCCGCTCGATCAGGGCGCGCTCGGCAGCCGGCGCGGCGCCGATGACCTGTTCGAGCACGGCGTGGCCGCCCTCCTGCAGCCGCGTCACGGCGGCGCGCTCGGCGGCGAGCGCCGCCGACAGTCGCGCCGCGTCGAACGGATCGGCGCGCATCGCGTCGAAGCTCTCGCGGCGGGCGCGTCGGAGCGCGCGCAGGCGCTCGCGCATGTCGTCGCGATCCTGCTGCATCGCCTCCTTCAGCGCGCTGCGGATCGGCGGCGGATACCCGTGCCCGCCGAGCAGGATGCCGCGGTCGATCGACGGCATCGGCGCCTCGCGCGACGCGCGCGCCAGCAGGTAGCCGCCGAGGAAGACGTTCGCCGCGAGCGACAGGCCGAGGGCCGCGACGGCGATCGCGGCGGTGGGACCGCGGATGATCACAGCACCTCCCCGCCGAGCGTGTCGCCGAACAGCGTCTCGCCGTCGTCGGGTCCGTCGAGCACGAACACGGCGATGTCGGTGCCGTCGTCGACCGGCAGCGCCGGCGCCACCAGCCCGAGGGCGACGCCGGCCACCAGGCAGACGGTGAGCGCCGTCGCGGAGGCGAACGCCAGGCGCCGGGTGAAGCGGAAGGCCGTCTCGCGCACGCCGATGTGTCCCTCGATGCGGCCGAGCACGCGGCCGACGAAGGCGGCGTCGACCGGCTGCGGCGCCGCCACGGCGGCGACCACGCGCTCCAGCCGGCGGGCGTCGTCGAGGAGGCGGCGGGCGGCCGGATCGGCGGCGGCGAACGCCTCGGCCGCCGGCCGCATCACCGCAGGCCAGCGGGCGGGCTCGGCGCCGTGGCGGTCGATGAGGTCGCGGAACGCCGCGAGGGTCATCGTCATCTCGTGCATCGTCGTCTCTCCCCTCACGGCGGTCCGCCGCCCTCGCGCGCGGCGAGCTTGTCGCGCAGCGTGCGACGGGCGCGCACCAGCAGCTGTTCCGCCGCGCCGAGCGTGACGCCGAGCGCGTCGGCGATCTCGGCGTTCGACTTCTCGCCGTCGGCGGCGAGCAGGATCGCCGCGCGCTGCCGGGCCGGCAGGGCGCGGATGTCGTCGGCCACGGCGGCGAGCGTGCGCCGGCCGTCGAGGTCGCGGTCGGCGTCCACCGCACGGTCGCGGACCTCCGCGGCGTCGTCGAGCCCGACGAGGCGGCGCAGTCGCCGCCGCCGGTCGAGGTCGATGCAGCGGTTGACGGCGATGCGGGTGATCCAGCTTCCCACCTTGACGCCGCGCGGCTCGAACCGGCCCGCCGTGCGCCAGACGGTGAAGAACGTCTCCTGGACGACATCGTCGGCATCGGCCGCCGCCGCCGAGTAGCCGCTGGCGAGCGCCCGCAGCCGCGGCCCGTGGCGACGCACGAGTTGCGCGAGCGCGCGCTGGTCGCCGCTCGCGACGGCGGCGATCAGCGCTAGGTCCGGATCGGCGTCCTCGGCGACTGACAGTTCGGCCCCCCGGTCGGCCTCTCGGCCCACCCCTCGATGCGGCGCGGTGCGTCCCGCCCTAGCCGACCGCGCCCCGGCGAACAAGCCGGGGGCGGCGGCAGAAGCGTCGACGGCCAGGGTCGCAACGGTGCGGAGCATACCGGGTTCCATCTGTCTCGCCGACCGGGCGGCCGAGCGCGGGCGCGACGAGGCCCCCGCGCAGCCGGTGGCGGCTTAGCCGTCCGTGCCGTCGTCGGCGTCCATACCCGTGTCGAGATCGGCATCGTCGGCGTCGTCGGGAGCCGGCATGGCTGCCGCTGCAGCCGGGGCCGTCGCGCCCGCCGCCGCCGAGGTCGCCGGCGCGTCGGGCTTGCCCTGCTTGGCCGCGCGCTTCGCCCGCCGCTCGGCGAGCTTGTCGGAATAGACCTTCACCTCGGTGACGGTGAGCTTGCCGTCAGCGTCGGCGTCGATGCGGGTGAACGACGACTTCTGCGCGAGGTACTCGTCGCGCGTCAGCCCCTGCGGCGTCTTCACGCCGAGATGGGCGATCCACTTCGCCTTCTTCTCATCCGACCAGTCGGCCCGCTTGGCGCGCTTGTCGGCCAGCACTTCGACTTCGGTCAGGGTGATGCGGCCGTCCTTGTCCTTGTCGATCCGCTCGAAGATCTTCACCCGCGGCGCATCATACTCGACCTTCTCGATCACCTCGTCTTCGTTGGCGTCGAGCTTCTTGAACATCGCCTCGGTACGGTCCTTCTTCGGCGCGTCCTGCGCGAGGGCGGCCGGTACCGTCAGCAGCGCCGCGGCGGCGACCGCCGCGGCCAGAGTTGACATGCGGATCATCGAACTGGCTCCCAATCGTATCGCCGACGCGCATTTCGCTTCGTCACGCCGGCTCATGAACCGAGGAACGCTGCGGTGCTGCGATCCCTACGCAGGATCTCCAGCGGGCCGTGGCCTTCCAGGCCGCGCATGCGGCCCTGCAGGGGGAACGCGCGGACATCGGGTGCGGTCGCCAGGACCGTGCAAAATCCGCCTCCGCCCTCTCCGAAAGTCCGACGCCGCTTGCATCGCGCGCGGCGAGAGCGTGTGCTATGCAGCCGGCGAATATCGTTACAAGCCGGGCCGTGACAAGGCGAAACCGCCGCCGGATCCGACCAGAGGGGAAGACGCCCGTGGCTCCACTGCTGGCGCTCAGCCGAGCGATCGACTTCGTGAATCTGAAGATCGGCCTCGCCGCGCGCTGGCTGATCCTCGTCGCCGTGCTGATCAGCGCCGGCAACGCCATCGTCCGCAAGGCCTTCTCGGTCTCGTCGAACTCCTGGCTCGAGGCGCAGTGGTTCCTGTTCGGCGCCGTGTTCATGCTGTGCACGTCCTACACGCTGATGCGCAACGGCCACATCCGCATCGACATCGTCGTGTCGCACTTCTCGAAGCGCACGCGCGACTGGATCGACGTCTTCGGCCACCTGTTCTTCCTGCTGCCGTTCTGCCTCCTGATGATCGCCGATTCCTGGCCGTTCTTCCTGCGCTCGTGGGAGGTGAACGAGCAGTCGCTGAACGCCGGCGGCCTGCCGCTGTGGCCGGCGAAGTTCCTCGTGCCCGCCGGCTTCTTCTTCCTGGCGCTGCAGGGTGTCTCGGAGCTGATCAAGCGCATCGCGGTGATCCGCGGCCTGATCCCCGAGCCGTATGAGAGTGGCGAAGGCGCCCACTGACCGGCCGCCCGCAGACCACGCGCCCCGCAGATCCACGACGTTCTCCCCCGAGGCTCATCCAATGGCGGAATTTCTGATCCACAACATGGCTCCGATCATGTTCGCGAGCCTCGTGGTCATCCTGCTGCTCGGCTACCCCGTCGCCTTCCTGCTCGCCGCCAACGGACTGATCTTCGCGCTGATCGGCATCGAGCTCGGGCTGTTCCAGAACAACTTCCTGCAGGCGCTGCCCGAGCGTGTCTTCGGGACGATGAACAACGACACCCTGCTGGCAATCCCGTTCTTCACCTTCATGGGCTTGATCCTCGAACGATCGGGGATGGCGGAGGACCTGCTCGACACCATCGGCCAGCTGTTCGGGCCGGTGCGCGGCGGCCTCGCCTACGCCGTCATCTTCGTCGGCGCGCTGCTCGCCGCCACCACCGGCGTCGTCGCCGCCTCGGTCATCTCGATGGGGCTGATCTCGCTGCCGATCATGCTGCGCTACGGCTACGACCGGAAACTCGCCTCCGGCGTCATCGCCGCCTCCGGCACGCTCGCCCAGATCATCCCGCCGAGCCTCGTGCTGATCGTGCTCGCCGACCAACTCGGCCGCTCCGTCGGCGACATGTACGCCGGCGCGATGATCCCCGGCCTGGTGCTGACCAGCCTTTATGTCGGCTACGTGCTGGTGATGACGATCCTCTATCCCGCGGCAGCGCCGGCGCTGCCGCTCGATGCGCGCAGCATCCACGAGGACCCGCGCCTGATCCCTCGCCAGGGCCTCGTCACGGCGCTGCTGCTGCTGGTCGTCGCGGCGGCGGCCGGGGCGGCATTGTCGGGGCGGGCGGCCGAGCTCGCCATGTGGGCCGGCGTGCTCTCCGAGCCCCCCGCCGACCTCGTTCGCTGGGTGATCGGCGGCATCGTCGGCGTCGCCGCAGCGGCCTATGCGGTGTCGCGCCTCGGCATCAACGGGCTCGGCGACGCGCCGCGCTTCAACACCATGATGGTGTTCGGCCTCGCCGCCATCCTCACCGTGGCGGCGGTGGCGGAGCTGCGCGAGATCGATCCCTCCATGCCGCGCGACAACGCCGCGATCTGGGGCATGTCGGCGGTGATCGTGCTGCTCTACCTCGTCGCGGTGGTGAACACCTGGCTGAAGCTCGGGCTGCTGTCGGAGATGGCGACCAAGGTGATCATCGTGCTGGTACCGCCGCTGGCGCTGATCTTCCTGGTGCTCGGCACCATCTTCGTCGGCATCGCGACGCCGACCGAAGGCGGCGCGATGGGCGCCACCGGCGCGCTGATCCTCGCCTTCGCGAAGGGGCGCCTGAAGTTCGACCTCGTCCGCCAGGCGGTCGATTCGACGGCGCGGCTGTCCGCCTTCGTGCTGTTCATCCTCATCGGCGCGCGCGTCTTCAGCCTCACCTTCTACGGCGTCAACGGCCACAAGTGGGTGGAGGAGCTGCTGGTCGGCCTGCCCGGCGGCGAGATCGGCTTCCTCATCGTCGTCAACATCCTCGTCTTCCTGCTCGCCTTCTTCCTCGACTTCTTCGAGCTCGCCTTCATCATCGTGCCGCTCTTGGTGCCGGCGGCGGAGGCACTGGGGATCGATCTCATCTGGTTCGGCGTGCTGCTCGGCATCAACATGCAGACGAGCTTCATGCACCCGCCGTTCGGCTTCGCGCTGTTCTTCCTGCGATCGGTGGCGCCGCTCCGGCCCTACATCGACAAGGTGACGAAGAAGCAGATGGCGCCGGTGACCACGGCGCAGATCTACTGGGGCGCGGTGCCGTTCGTCGGCATCCAGATCGTCATGGTGGCGCTCACCATCATGTTCCCGGGCATGGTGATGCACTACAAGGGCGACGCGCCGACCGTCGATCCGGCGACCATCCAGATGCAGGCGCCGGGCGGCATGGGCTTCCCGGGCAGCTTCGGTGCCCCCGGCGGCGGCGCGCCCGGCGTGCCGGGCCTCGGCGGCCCGGCCGGCATCCCCGGTCTCGGCGGCCCGGCTCCGGGTGGCGCGCCGGCGCCGGGCGGACTGCCGGCCCCGGCGAACCCGCTGGCGCCGGGAGCGGGGCTTCCGGGCGCAGGGCTTCCGGGGGCAGGGCTTCCGGGGGCAGGGCTTCCGGGCGCCGCAGCCCCCTCCCTCGGTGCTCCGGCGCCGCAGCTCGGTGCTCCGGCACCCCTCGGTGCCCCCGCCCCGACGCCGCCCGCGCCGGCCAACCCGCTGGCGCCGCAGCCGAACATGAATTGATCGGACCGGAGCCTCACGACAAACTCCTAGTCATCCCAGGCCTTGTGCCTGGGATGCAAGCAACGGTGCAGCCACCTCGTCCGTCCGGAAGCGTCTCGTCCGTGGCGGCGCGTGGATCCCAGGCACAAGGCCTGGGATGACTACCTTGAGGAGAGCGGCAGAAAACGCAGCCGGCATAGAGCAAAGCGGCTTCTATCCACTCCGCCCCGTCACACCGCCGGCAGGTACCCCTCCAATTCCTCCGCGCTCATCACGCTGCAGTAGATCATGTTGAGGATCTCGAGTTCGCGGCGGTGCAGGTCGTCGGTGCCGGCGGCGCAGGCGTCCTCGACGACGATGACGTCGAAGCTCTCGTCGGCGAGCGAGCGCACCGTCGACGACACGCACTGGTCGGTGAAGATGCCGACGCAGACGACGTGGGTGATGCCGAGGTTCGCCAGCACGAGGCGCAGGTTCGTGCCCGTCAACGCGCTGTCGGTGGTCTTCGTCACGACGATCTCGTCGCCGACCGGCGCGATCGCCGCCGGGATCTGCGACGCCGCCTCGTCCTTCGGCAGCAGCAGGTTGTTCCAGCCCGGCTTCTTCTGGCTGAGCGAGCGGTCCCGCCCGTCCGGCTTGAGGCAGGCGATGCGGGCGTAGAGCACGTCGAGCCCGCGCGCCCGGAAGGCGTCGGACAGCCGCGCGATCGTCGGGATCACCGTGCCGTGCATGCGCTCGTGGAAGGGCGTCCAGGCGTGGTACCGGGCGAGTTCAGCCCCCGACAGCGCCGCCGGGTCGGGACGGTCGAGATAGGTGTTCTGCACGTCGATGACGAGCAGCGCCGTGCGCCCCGCCAGCAGGACCGGGTCCTGGGGCGCCGGCGCTCCGTCGTAGTAGAACGAGCGGTAGGCGGTCTTCCAGCCGGCCATCGTCGCCTCCCACCCCACGCCGGCCAGCGGCACGGCTGTTGACCCTGCCACAGCGGCTGTTTAACTTACCACATGCCGCGCTGGGCTCGCCATCGTCGGCACCCGGCGGGAGGAGCGATGCTGGACAAGCCCCGGCTCGCGAAGAGCGAGCGCCACGACCGTATCGTCGCGGAGCTGCGCGTCGGCCACCCCTTGCGCGTGTCCGAGCTCGCGGCCGAACTCGGCGTCTCCACCGAGACGATCCGGCGCGACCTCGACGAGCTCGAGACCCGCGGCCTGATCTCGCGCACCTACGGCGGCGCCGTCCGCCCGTTCGCCACCGAGCCGGCGATCAGCGAGCGCCACACGCTGATGGTTGCCGAGCGCGAGGCGATCGCGGTGGCCGCCGCGGCCCTCGTGCGGCCGGGCGAGGTGGTGGCGATCGGCGGCGGCGCGACGACGCTGCACGTGGCCCGCCGCATCGCCGCCGAGTGCCACGATCTGACGATCATCACCCATTCCTACGGCGTCGCCACCGTGCTCGCCGCCAACCCGACGATCACCGTCATCATGTGCCCCGGCCGCTACAACGGCCGCGAAGGCTGCGTCTTCGGGCCGGAGTGCATCGACTTCGTGCAGGGCTTCCACGCCAACCGGGCGATCCTCGGCGCCTCCGGCCTCACCACCGACGGCGCCAACGACGCCGACGCGACGGCGGCCGCCGTCTACCGCGCCTTCATGAAGCGCGCCGCCCACACCGTCATCGTCGCCGACCACTCGAAGTTCGACCGCCCGGCGCTCGCCGTCTACGGCCGCTGGACGGACATCGGCACGCTCATCACAGACGTCGCCCCGGCCGGGCCGCTGGCGCGTGCCATCGACCGGGCGAATGTCCAGGTGGACGTGGCGCGGCCGCGGCTCGCCGCCTGAGCGCAACGACAACGACGGGCGCCATCGCGCCGGGGAGCACCGATGAGTGCAGCAGCGTCGAGCGGGACGGGGTCGGTCGGACCCACACCGGGCGCCAACCGCTGGCGCCGCTTCGAGGACTGGGACGCGCGGCCGCTGCGCCTCGACAAGTTCGCCCGCGAGAACCCCGAGGCCGGCTTCTGCGCCCACGGCAGCCCCTACGACCCGAAGCCCTCGGTCACGATCGAGAACGGCCGCCTCGCCGTCATGGACGGGGTCAGGGCCGAAGACTTCGACATGATCGACGCCTTCATCGCCGCCCACCACCTCGACCTTTCGGTGGTCGAGGAGGCGATGGCGATGGAGTCGCGACAGGTCGCCCGCATGCTGGTCGACATCAACGTGCCGCGCGCCGAGGTCGAGCGCCTCGCCCGCGGCATGACGCCGGCGAAGCTCGCCGAGGTGGTCGCCCACCTGTCGGCGATCGAGGTGGCATTCGCCTATTCGAAGATGCGCCAGCGCAAGACGCCGGGAAACCAGGCGCACGTGACGAACGCCAAGGACGACCCGCTGCAGCTCGCCGCCGATGCCGCCACCGCCGTCGCCTTCGGCTTCGACGAGATCGAGACGACGATGCGGGTGGCCGAGAACTCCTGGTCGAACGCCCTCGCCTGCCTCGTCGGCGGCGCCGTCGGCCGGCCGGGCGTGCTCTTCCAGTGCTCGATCGAGGAGGCGGAGGAGCTCCGCATCGGGCTCGCCGGCCTCTCCTCCTATGCCGAGACGGTGTCGGTCTACGGCACCGAGCGCACCTTCATCGACGGCGACGACACGCCGTGGTCGAAGGCCTTCCTCACCGCCGCCTATGCCTCGCGCGGCATCAAGGCACGCTGCACCTCTGGCGCCGGCGCCGAGCTTTTGATGGGCGTGCACGAGAAGAAGTCGATGCTCTACCTTGAGGCCCGCTGCCTCTGCCTGCAGCGCGGCATGGGCGTGCAGGGCACGCAGAACGGCGGCATCGACGGCGCCCCGATCGCGGCGTCCGTGCCCGGTGGCATGTACGAGATGATGGCGGAGAACCTCGTCGCCGTTTGGCTCGGCCTCGAATGCGCCTCCGGCAACGACGCCCGGCCGACGGAATCGGAGATCCGCGTCGGCGCCAAGATCGCCCCCTATTTGCTCGCCGGCTCCGACCTCGTCTGTTCCGGCCTCGGCTCGATCCGCAAGTACGACAACTCCTTTAACGCCTCGCTGTTCAACGGCGAGGAGATGGAGGACTTCCTCGTCCTGCAGCGCGACTTCGAGGCCGACGGCGGCCTGGTGCCGGCCGGCGAGGACAAGGTGCTCGACGTTCGCCGCCGTGCCGTCGAGGCGCTCGCCGCCGTGCTGGACGAGCTCGGCCTCGGCACGCCGACGCGCGCGATGCTGTCGTCCGTCATCGTCGCCTCCGGCTCCGACGATACCGACAGCTACACCGCCGGCGACGCCACCCGCATCTCCGAGGCGATCCGCGCCCGCGGCCTCACCGCGCTCGACGTCGTCGCGGCGCTGTCGAAGCGCGGCTTCGCGGAGGAGGCCGAGAACATCCTGTTCATGCTGCGCCAGCGTGTCGCCGGCGATTACCTGCAGACCTCGGCGGTGATCCGCGACGGCCACGTGCTGTCGGCCGTCAACGACCCGAACGACTACATGGGCCCCGGCACCGGCTACCGCATGAGCCCGGAGCGCTGGGCGGCGGTGAAGGACATCCGCGGCCAGCTCGACGAGCGCGAGGTGCTCGCCGCCCAGGCCGTGCACGCCCCCGACGAGGCCGCCGCCTGGCGCCTCGCCGAGCGCGGCCCGGCGCGCCAGGGCGGCCCGGCGAACGAGGTCGTCATCGGCGTCAGCCCGGCCTTCGGTCTGAAGTTGCACGTCACCACCGCGGGCCACAAGCTGTCGGCGCTGATCGCGGCGCTGATCGACGGCGTCGCGGAGGGCGGCGGCGTCGCCCGCGTCGTGCGCTGCCGGCACACCGCCGACACCTCCTTCCTCGGGCTGACGGCCGCAAAGCTCTCCGGCTCCGGCATCGGCATCGGCGTGCAGTCGAAGGGGACGCTGGTGCTCCACCGCGCCGACCGGCTGCCGCACATGAACCTCGAGATCTTCTCGAACGCGCCGCTCGCCACCCTTGCCCACTACCGCGCCATCGGCCGCAACGCCGCCTGCCACGCCCGCGGAGAGAAGCCGGAGCCGGTGCTGGTGCCCTTCCGCGGCGAGGCGCTCGGCGCCCGCTTCCACGTCCCCGTCGCCCTTGTCTACGCGGTCGAGACCGGCCTGATCGAGCCCGGCGCCGACCCCGTGGAGCTCTCGATCGAGTACCTGAAGGAGCAGGCGGCGTGAGCGCGATTTCCCCCACCAGCGCCGGCGGTGCGGGCGACGGCCGGGCCGCGTCGGGCGGTCAGTCGTCCGAGGGACGAGGCCTGGAGGCCGCGTCTGCCGCCGCCCGGGATGTATCGGCGGCGGGCATTGCCGGAGGGGGATCGGGAGGCGTGGCCGACGACGGCGAGCTCCCCTACCCGATCGCTGACAAGCGCCCCGACCTCGTCCGCACGGCGAACGGCCTCGGCCTCGATGCCCTGACCGTCGAGGCGGTGGTGGCGGGCCAGATCGCCCGCGAGGACATCGCGATCACACCGGAGGCGCTGCGCCTGCAGGCCGACATCGCCCGGCGCGTCGGCCGCGACCGGCTTGCGGAGAACTTCGAGCGCGCCGCCGAGCTCGCCCGCGTGCCGGAGGACGAGCTGATGGCCGTCTACGAGCTGCTGCGCCCCGGCCGCGCCACCGGCCCCGAGCCGCTCCGAGAGGCGGCCGCCAAGCTCCGCCGCGACTATGGCGCCGACAGGGTCGCCGCGCTCGTGGAGGAAGCGGCGGACGTCTACGTCCGGCGCGGGCTGTTCACGCGGCGGTTCTGAGGAGCGGGCCCAAGGTGCGGGGTCTCCTCAAGGTCTTCGTCTGGTCGACAATCGGCTTCGCCGCGGTCGTCGCAGCGGGCTATGCCTCGCTTCCCGTCATCGAACGGAGCCTCTCCGGCTGCGAAGAGACAGACCACCGCACCATCCCGTCGCCGAACGGAAGCCTCGAGGCCGTCGTCCACGAAGCCGACTGCGGTGCCACCACGCCGTTCAACACGCAGGTTTCGGTCGCGACGAGGCTGTTCGGCATCGAGACCTCCCGCGAGACGCTGTTCGTCGTGCACGGCCAGTATGACCTGCCGGTCCGCTGGATCGACGACGCCACCCTTGCCATCGGCGTCCCGGCCGGGGAGCGGGTCTATCGCAGGGACGCCGCGTTCGACGGCGGCCGGGTCGTTTACGAGGACGGCGGCGTGGTCCCGCCGAGCACGCGGATCGGGCCGTAGGCGGTTCCGCGTCGCTGGCGCGACGCGGCCCTCATCCGCCCTTCGGGCACCTTCTCCCGCGAGCGGGAGAAGGAATCGGGGCGGCCGCTCGCCCTTGCAGCCGCGCACCGCCTGCTGCGATCATCCCCTTCTCCCGCAACGCGGGAGAAGGTGGCCGAAGGCCGGATGAGGGCGGCGCGCCTGGCGCGCCGTGCGACGGGCGCCGCCCGGCGCCAGCGACACACGCCACCCTTGAGGCGTCATGCGACTCCGCCGAGGCTCGCGCCGAGTACGGCGGCGTCCATCTCGACACCGCCGCCACCCTGATGCGGCTTGCCGCCTGAGGCGTCCCCTCAAGCGATGCACTCGCCGCCGTCGATCACCAGCGCGTGCCCCGTCATGAACGACGAGCGGTCGGAGGCGAGGAAGAGGATTGCCTCGGCGATCTCGTCGACCGACGCCCACCGCCCCATCGGGATCTTCTCGCGGATATAGGCCTCTATCGCCTCGCGCCCGCCCATCTGGCGGATGAACGGGTCGTTGAACGGGGTGTCGACCCAACCCGGGCAGAGCGCGTTCACCCGCACGCCGGTGCGGCCGTAGTCGATGGCGATCTGCTTCACCATCGCCACGACCGCGTGCTTGGTGGTGGCGTAGGCGACCATCTCGCGGTCGTAGAAGACGCCGGAGTTCGACGCCGTGACGAGGATCGAGCCGCGCCCCTGCGCCCGCATCACCGGCATGGCGAGCTTCGCCAGCATGAAGTGGGCGCGGACATTCAGCCGCCACGACGCATCCATGCCGTCGCCTGAGACCGCCTCGAGCGGCCCCTCCACCTGCACGCCGGCGTGGCTGTGGACGATGTCGAGCCGGCCGTAGGCGTCGAGCGCCGCCGCGACCAGCCGCTCCAGGGCCGCGTCGTCGGTGACGTCGGTCGCCACGGCGAGCGCCCGCCCGCCGGCGTCCGTGACCGCCTCGGCCGCCGCCGCGCCCGCCGCCGCGTCGCGGTCGGCGACCACCACCGCCGCCCCCTCGCGCGCCATGGCGAGCGCCCCGGCCCGCCCGATCCCGGACCCCGCCCCCGTCACGATCGCCACGCGATTTAGGAGAATCATGCCTGCACCCATCGTCAGCCAGCGAAATCCCACTGAGGTCTCAGCCGTCACGCCCCGCGACGCGGCGCATATGGTCATAGACCTCGAACTGCGTGAACCACGTTGTAGTGTCGTCCTCTTCGAGGAACAGCGCCGTTCCGTAGCGGCCCACGTCATAGATCTGCATTTCTGGCGGCGGGCGGCGCCTGCTGCGAGCGATTGAGAAGTCACTCAATCGGTTCAGGACCTTGGAGATATCCTGACCGTTGCGGATGCCGCGACAGTTGATGCTGAAGATGCCGCCACCTTTGGGCCTGCGCCCAGTCTCTTCGTTCCCTGGGCTGAGCACGAAAAGAAATGCTTCTGGTTCACTTGAGCGTTCCTGAAAGCAATGAATCTCGAAGTCGCCCATGCGGTACCAGCCCGCCCGCAACTTGCCGTCACCAATGCGAGCTTCGTTCCAGCAGGTCGCCAGCCCCTCGATCGCATCGATCTTGCTCTTCGGATCGCCGAGGGCGAGCGGCCCGACGCGGCCGTGATTCAGCAGGTCTTCGAGCGTCAGTCGAATCAAGACGAGCCCCCGCCGTTTCTCGGAAACGGAAGCGCAAACCTAGCGTTGGCACGGTCGCACCGCCACCCGTCGCACCCGTCGACGGGATCGGTCAGACTGACGGGCGGAGACGGGAGAGGAACCCATGCACATCGACGGCGGCTGCCATTGCGGACACGTGCGCTACGAGGCGGAGATCGATCCCGACGACGTCTCGATCTGCCACTGCACCGACTGCCAGAGCCTCACCGGCTCGGCCTTCCGCGTCACCGTCGAGACGGCGGCGGGCAACGTCCGCCTCACCGCCGCGCCGGCGAAGCTCTACGTCAAGACCGCCGCGAACGGCGCCAGGCGGCTGCAGTATTTCTGCCCCGAGTGCGGCTCGCCGCTGTTCACCACCGGCGACGGCGAGGCGGCCCCCTTCTGGGGCATCCGCTGGGGCGGCATCCGCCAGCGCGCGGAGTTGGTCCCGAAGCGCCAGATCTGGTGCCGATCGGCCGTGCCGTGGATCGCCGACGTGCCGGGGCTGCCAGGCGAGGCGGAGGATTGATCTCACTGCTCGACTCGCTCGACCTTTCGCCCAACCCCCATCAGAGTTTCCACGCGACCTTCGATAGGCAGTTCTATGGCCTTGCAAACGAAAAGGGAGGGATAGCCAAAATGATAACAAAGGTACGATATCAGGTATTTGTCTCCTCAACATTCGAAGACCTTCGAGAGGAAAGGCAGCAAGCCACGCAGGCCATACTTGAGGCAGAGTGCTTCCCCTCGGGTATGGAGTTATTTCCAGCTTCGGATTCTTCTCAATGGGACCTCATTAAGAAAGTGATCGAGGAAAGCGACTACTATATTGTTATTTTATCCGGGCGATATGGAAGCATCGGACCCCACGGACTCAGCTATACGGAAATGGAGTACGATTACGCGGTAAGCTGCAATCTGCCCGTTCTCGGCTTTGTGCGAGATGATATTGGAAAGATCCCCCTCAGCCTTAGTGAGAAATCTGAAGACGGCAGGGAGAAATTGCAAACCTTTCGAAGAAAGGTCATGTCTCGAACGTGCAGAAAGTACTCATCTCCCGCTGAACTAGGAATGGCAGTCCTTAAGAGCCTAATGTCAGAGATGCGTACTCGTCCGCGAGTAGGCTGGATTAGATCAGATCAAGCCAGATCAGAGGAGGACGTTCGTAGAGAGCGAGAGCTCGCTGATAAACTCAGTGCCGCAGAGAGAAATATCGATATGCTTAGCAGAGCGCTAAGAGATGTGTCTATCCTTGGGGATGAGATTTCGAGAGAATCAATGTCGCAAGGCGATGACGAGATAATCGTCACAATCACGTACATGAATCAAGATAAGACTCTTGTGAAGGAGGATATTTCAATGACGTGGGATGAAATATTTTCTGCGATTGGACCGTCCATATATGGATTTATTTGCGCAAAGGCGCCCCAGAGATCGGGAGAAAAGCCCCGATATTCCTTCGAGGCCGATCTAGAAGAGCACATTCGGGCGCGAATTGTCGACAAAGTTCAAAGCAGAAAAATAACGGTATCTCAGAATCAAATTGACACTATAGTTATTCAGTTTAAAGAACTGGGCCTCATTATGTTCGCGGAGACTACCGGCGACGGCGAAGAGGCATTCCGCGGTGTTACGCTTACCGAAGCGGGAGAGCGCAAACTGACTCAGCTTCGAGTGCGTCGACGTCCCAAAGTGAGTGTTTGACCTCACCCCTCGCGCAGAGCGTGGCGGGCGTTCTTGATCAGCGGCTCGACGAGGTAGTCGAGCACCGACTTCTCGCCGGTGGCGATGAACGCCTCGACCGGCATGCCGGGATGCAGCTGCTTGTCGCCGAGGCGGGCGAGCTCGCCTTTGTCGAGGGCCAGCCGCGCCGTGTAGAAGCTCGCGCCGGTCTTCTCGTCGTGGCTCAGGTCCGGCGACACCCAGACGACGTGGCCGTGCAGGATCGGCGTCGTGCGCTGGTCGAGCGCCGCCACCACCAGCGTCGCCGCCTGGCCGATGCCGAGCTGGTCGACGTCGGTGGCGCCGACGCGCACCTCGATCAGCAGATCGTCCTCGTCGGGCACGATCGTCATCAGCGTCTCGCCGGGGCCGACGACGCCGCCGAGCGTGTGCACCGTCGCCTCGTGCACGCGGCCGGAGCGCGGCGCGCGGATCTCCGTCCGCGCGAGCTCGTCGACGGCGGCGACCTGCTGCTCCATCAAGGGCGCGATCTCCGCCTGGGCGGCGCGGATCGCCTCCGTCACCTTCTCCATGAAGTCGCTCTTCACCTGGATGACCTGCAGCTCGGTCTCGGTGATGCGGCCGCGGGTGGTGGCGATCTGCGAGACGAGCGCGCCGAGCTCGCCCTCGATGCGCGCCTTGTCGCGCTTCAGGGCGATCACCCGCGTCACTGGCACGTGGCCCTTGGCGAGCAGGTCCTCCAGGCCGATCAGCTCGCTCTCGATCAGCGTGATCTCCTGCTGCTTGGCGGTCTTCTGCGCCGTCAGGCCGGCGATCTGCTCACGCAGCTGCAGGATGCGCTCGCCGAGCTGGCCGGTCTGCCCCTCGATCGCCGCCCGGCGAGCGGCAAACAGCGTGCGCTCGCCGTCGAGCACCTTGGCGACGGACGGGTCGGCGGCGCGATCGGCGAGCGACGGCGGATAGGTGACGTCGCCGGCGCCGGCGCGTTCGGCCTCGAGGCGCGCAAGCTGCGCCTCGAACTCGGTGAGCCGCGCCCGCACGATGGCGAGGTTCGCCCGCGTCGTCGTGTCGTCGAGGGTGACGACGACCTGGCCGGCCTCGACGTGGTCGCCGTTCGCCACGGCGATCGTCTTCACGATGCCGCCGGTCTTGTGCTGCACCTTCTTGTTGTCGCTCTCGGCGATCAGCGTGCCGGGCGCGATCACCGCCGAGGCGAGCCGGGCGATCGCCGCCCAGGCGCCGCCGCCGCCGACGAGCAGTGCCAGCGCCACCACGCCGACCGTCACCGCGCTGCGGATCTCCGAGCGCGCCGGCTTGCGCGGGGGTTCGGCCGCCGCCGCGATCGGCCGCTGCGCCGCCGGCAAGCCGCCACCCGCCGCCACGACGGGCGGTTTCGATACGGAGGAAAGGGTGGGCAACTCAGCCATGCAGGTCCGCCGTCGATGCCGTCACCGCCCACGGGTGACCCGCGCGAGCCGTCGCATTCCCGCATATGGGGTGGCGGAGCCGATCAAGCATGGGCGCCGCCGATCTGCTTGCGCTCCTCCGCCGGCGCGACCGGCTCGGCCTGCGCCTCGGCCGGCCGGCGGCGCAGCTCGGCGAGCACCGTCGCCTTCGGCCCGTAGGCGACGACGCCGCCCTTCGACAGCACCAGCAGGTCGTCGACCGACTGGATGGTGCTCATGCGGTGGGTGATGATGACGGCGACGCCGCCGCGCGCCTTCACCACCTCGACCGCGCGGCCGAGCGCGCTGTCGCCGGCGCCGTCGAGGTTGGAGTTCGGCTCGTCGAGCACCACCAGGAACGGGTCGTCATAGAGCGCGCGGGCGAGCGCCACCTGCTGGCGCTGGCCGCCCGACAGCATCTGGCCGGATTCGCCCAGCCGCGTGTTGTAGCCGTCCGGCAGCGTCAGGATGAGCTCGTGCACGCCGGCCGCCTGCGCCGCCGCGACCACCTTCTCCGGGGTGCGCGCCGGGTCGAAGCGGCCGACGTTCTCCTCCACCGTGCCGTCGAACAGCTCGACGTCCTGCGGCAGGTAGCCGATGTGGCGGCCGAGCTCGTCCGGCGCCCACTGGTCGATCGGCGCGCCGTCGAGCGCCACCGTGCCGGCAGCGACCGGCCAGACGCCGACGAGCACGCGGGCGAGCGAGGTCTTGCCGCAGCCCATCGGGCCGATGACGCCGAGCGCGCGGCCCGCCTCGAGCTTCAGGCGGATGTTCTGCAGCACCGGCCGCATGGCACCCGGCGGCACCACGGCGACGCCCTCGGCGGTGAGCGCCGCGACGGGCGCCGGCAGCGCCATGCGGTCGGGCACGACGGCGGCCTGCAGGGCCGCGTTGAGGCGGCGGTAGGCGTCGCGCGCCTGGGTCAGGTTCTTCCAGTTGCCGACGATCTGCTCGATCGGCTGCAGCCCGCGCGACATGATGATCGAGCCGGCGACGATGGCGCCGGCGGAGATCTGCTCGTGGATGGCGAGCCAGCCGCCGACGGCGAGTGCGCCGGACTGCAGCGTCAGGCGGAACACCCGCGAGATCACCGAGAAACGGTTGACGGTGTCGGTGAGGCCGCCGGAGGCGGCGAGGTAGGCGTCGTTGGTGCGGCCCCACAGCGCGGCGAAGCGGCCGAGCATGCCCATGCCGGTCAGCACCTCGACGTTGCGCCGCCCGGCCTCGGCGAGCGAAGCGCGCTTCTGGCCGAGCTCGGCGACCGTCTTCGAGCCGTTGCGCGAGGCCGCCTCGGTGGCGATGGTCAGCCCGATCAGCACGAGCGCGCCGGCGATGCCGAGCACGCCGAGCAGCCAGTGGAAGAGGAACAGCACGCCCATGTAGACGGGCAGCCACGGCAGGTCGAAGAAGGCGATGATGCCGGTGCCGGCGCTCGCCTGGCGCAGCTGGTCGAGGTCGCGGATCGGGCGGATCGCATCGGCGGTCGGCCCCATCTTCAGCGCCGCGCCGACGTGCGCGTCGAAGGCGGCGCGGCCGACCTCCTCGTCGAAGCGGTGGCCGACGCGCACGAGCACGCGGTGGCGCACCGATTCGAGCACGCCCATGAAGGCGAACAGCACGACGACGAGCACGAACAACGCGACCAGCGTCGGCGTCGACCGGCTGGACATCACCCGGTCGTAGACCTGCAGCATGAACAGCGGGCCGGTCAGCATCAGGAGGTTGACGACGAGGCTGAACAGCCCGACCGCCCACAGCGTGCCGCGACAGCTCGCGAGCACGCGCCGGATCGGCGACAGTCCGTCCTGCTTCGTCGCCTTCGCCTTCATCACGTCGCCGGTCCGCCTGTCACACGCCGCTCAGGCGGGCACAGGCTCGCCCGCCGGCAGCACTTCCTGGATGGTCTCGAAACCCTCGAACTCGGGGTGGCCGAGATAGAGCCCGCCGCTCGCTCCGATGTTGCGATGAGCTTTGGCGAAGGCGTCCGAGCGTGTCCAGTCCTCGAACGCCTGCCGCGACGACCATAGCGTATGGGAGGAATAAAGTGTGTGATCGTCCTTGCTCGGCCCGCGCAGCATGTGGAAGCCCAGGAAGCCGGGCTCGCGGTCGATGTGGATGTCGCGCGACAGCCAGACGGTCTCGAACTCCGTCTCGGCGCCCTTGGTCACCTTGAAGCGGTTCATGGCGATGAACACTTGCTGTTCTCCTCACGTGCTGCCCGACGCAACGATCGTCGTCAGAGCTTGATGCCGACGGCCAGACGCGCGTTGAACCCCGGGCTCGCGCTGAGATCGAGGTACTGCGTGTACTGGCGGTTCAGGATGTTGTCCAAGTTGAGGTTGGCCGAGATGCGCTCGGTGACCTGGTAGCTGGCGAACAGGTCGACGGTGGCGTAGCCGGGCGACTCCGGCCAGCCCGAGGGCGAGCCGTCCTTGCCGGCGACCATCGAGATGCGCGTGCCGGCGACGAGGCGGGCATCGAAGGCGCGGCCGCCGAGCGTGGCGATCAGCCGGTCGGGCGGCACCGAGGCGAGGTCCTTGCCGGTGTCCTCGTCGACGCCGCGGACGACCTGCCCGGACAGACCGGCGAAGGCGAAGCCGATGTCGTAGATCGCCTCGAGCTCACCGCCCCACAGCGTGGCGCGGTCGACGTTGCGATACTGGTAGTAGTAGCCGGGCGCCGGCGGCGGCGGCGGCGGCTTGATGGGGATGGACTTCAGGTCGATGTAATCGTCGACCTGGTTGTAGTAGGCGACCGCCTTCACCCGCACCCGGTCGCCGTCGCGCATGACGTTGTCGAAGCGCAGGTTGACGCCGCCCTCGACCTCGTGCGCCACCTCCGGCTTCAGGTTGGGGTTCGGCTTGAACTCGAACTCGACACCCGGGTGGATGCCGTTGATCAGCGTCTCGGTGACGGCCGGGGCGCGGTAGGCCTCGGCGTAGGTGGCAAACACCGTCACCCATTCAACCGGCGTGACGCCGACGGTGAGCTTCGGCGAGGCCCGCCCGCCGGTACTGTCGGTCTTGCCGCCGGTCAGTTCGTAACCGTCGAGGCGCATCGCGCCGATCACCTCGAGCCACTCCCACGTCGCCTGGTCCTGCACGAAGCCGCCATAGACGGAGCGTCGGCCGGACGGCGTGAACTTGTTCGAGGAGTTCTGGTCGTCGGTGTTGGCGACCTCGTCGAAGAAGCCGTCGACGCCGTAGGTGAGCGCGTGTCCCACCGGACCGGTGGCGAAACGGCTCGTGTTGTTGACGTCGAAGCCGGTGGTGGCGACGTCGAAGGTGCGCTTGGAGCCGACATTGCTGCCGGCCACCTCGGTCTGATCGGTGCGCGTCGTCGTGTAGTAGAGGTTGGAGCGCAGGTCGACGAGGTCGTTGTCGAGCGGCGTCCAGACGTGGCCGAGCGAATAGGTCTCGGTCGTCGCCTCGGTGTAGCGGACGGTCGTCGTGCCCTTGTCGAAGGTCGCCCGGTAGAGCAGCGCCGAGGCGGTGATCTGCTGGTCCTCCGTCGGCCGGTAGCGCGCCTTGGCGAGGCCGCTCAGGAGGTCGTCCCAGGAATTGGCGATGCGGTCGTGGTTGCCGTCGCGATAGTCCTCGGCGCGGCTCCAGGTGCCGGCGGTGACGACGTCGAAGGCCTGGCCGATGCGCCCGGCGAACTCGCCATGGCCGAGCGGCTCCGGGCCGTTCGTCGAGTACTTCGCCTTGACGAAGCCACCGACCATCTGGTCGCCGCTGAGCACGTCGTCGGCGGTGAGCGTGCGGAAGTCGACGACGCCGCCAATCGCGCCGGAGCCGTAGACGGTGGCGGTGGCGCCGCGGGTGACGTCGACCGAGCGGATCATCTCCGGGTCGATGTAGAAGGCGCCGTTGGCGTTGTGGCCGCTCGTCTGGAAGTTCTGGCGGGCGCCGTCGACCATCACGTTGACGCGGCCGAAATCCTGCAGGCCGCGGATGTTGATCGCCGTCGCCGGGTCGCCGCCCTCCTCCGAGGTGGTGACGCCGGGGAGGAGGTCGAGGAAGTCGGACGGCCGGTTCGGGTTCGTCTGCGTCTGGATGGTGGAGCGGTCGAGCACGCTGGTGCCCGACAGCGAGCGATCGACCGGCTCGGCCGTGCGCGTCGCGGTGACGGTGATCTCCTCGAGCACCCCGTCGTCGTCGACGCCGACGTCGCCGGGCGGTACCGCGGCGGGAGCGGCGGGCACGGTGTCGTCACCCGGATCGACGGATTGCGCGGCTGCCGGCCCGACCGCCGCGGCGACCATCAGCCCGCACGCGACCGTGAGCCCTGCGGCGGCGCTCGCCGCGATGCGGCGCGCCTGCGCACCGGCGGCGGGCGCACGGGTCGACGAGCGTGGTGAAGCCATCGTCAGAAGCCCGATCCACAGGTGGCACGCCGGCACGAGGTCGACGGCCACCGCGCCCCGCGGGAGGCAGGGCGAACGCATTGGCACACGAGGACTGGCTGGCTGGGCGACGAAGCGCCGTGGCTGGCTGGCGGCGCGACGGCTTTTTTGAGAGCCGTTCGCAGCAGCGGGGCGACGCTAGGTAAGTCGCCGCCGCGAGTCAAGGAACGCCGTGAGCCGTCGGCAACAGAAGCAGCGGCTTCGCGCGGAAAGCCACTGCCGACAACCCAGATTGCAACAATAATACTTCTAAACTGTAACTAATACAATGTAACTGTATAATACTTCTAAGTATAATCTGCGCAATCACCTTTGACGCTGCGAGGAGTTCGCATTATCAGCAGTGCCAGAAGGCGCGCCACCGACCGGACGGCGCCGGCACTGCAGCGAGGACCGTCGAATGGCAATCAAGATCAAGGCCGGAGATATGTCCGGTGACGCCGGCTTCAACTGGGACACGTTCTTCGCCAGCTACTACGAGGACGTCGAGGCGGACGGCACCATCGAGTTCTACAACGGCACCAGCTTCCCGATGCTGACGGGAAACCAGATGGCGCAGGGCTACACCTCCGACAAGACGGTGGTGATCGACGGCGCCGACTTCGTCTACAACTACAACTTCCAGACGGGCGAAGGTAATCACGCGCTGTCCGGCACCATCAACCAGCTCACCTTCGGAACCCACGGCGAGGACGGCCTGCGCGACCTCACCGGCACCGGTGTGACGATCTCTGGATTGAACATCACCAACGCGCTGGGCGAGTTCGGCCCGACCAACAACACCGTCTCCGGCCTGATGGCGGGCGACCCGAGCTATCTCGAGGGGCTGCTCGACGACGAGGCGCAGATCTTCGTCGGCACCGCCTTCGCCGACACCTACACGGGCACCGCCTTCGACGACAAGATCGTCGGCACGGCCGGCGCCGACAGCCTCGACGGCGGCGACGGCGTCGACGTCGTCACCTACTCGAACTTCGAGACCGCGGTCTCCGTCAACCTCGGCGCCGGCACCGGACCCGACGGCAGCGTGCTGACGAACATCGAGAACGTCGTCGGCACCGGCCTCGGCGACATCCTGCTCGGCTCCGCCGTCGACAACATGATCAAGGGCGGCCACGGCATCGACCGCGTCTACGGGCTTGAGGGCAACGATTCGATCATCGGCGGCAGCGGCGGCGACATCATCCACGCGGGCGCAGGGGCCGACACCGTCGTCGGCGGCGGCGACGCCGACGACATCACCGGCCGCGCCGGCGCCGACCTGATGTCAGGCGGCAAGGGCGAGAACATCTACCGCTACCTGAACCCGGTCGAGGGCGTCTTCGATTCCGGCATCGCCAAGGAAGACCGCGACCTCATCACCGACTTCAAGGTCGGCAAGGACCTGCTCGACTTCTCCGGCATGGACGCCGATCCGGCGGTCGAGAGCGACCAGGCTTTCGTCTTCATCGGCACCGAGGCGTTCACCGGCGAGGCCGGAGAACTGCGCTACTCGAGCAGCAAGTCGGTGACGACGGTCGCCGGCGACGTCGACGGCGACGGCAAGGCCGACTTCAAGATCGACCTGACCGGCAAGCTCGTCCTCACCGACCTCGACTTCGTGCTCTGACACGACGCCTCGCCGCCGGCGGCCTGCGCCGCCGGCGTCGGACGGCGGCTCGCCCGTGCGGCGGCCGCCGGACCTGCGAGACCATCGGGCCGGCACCGGGCGAACCGGACGCTGTCCCGATCGTCCTTCCCTGAACGGAGACTTCAGCCATGGCGATCACCTTCAAGGCGGGCAAGAACGCGCCGTCGTCCGGAATCGATTTCAACAAGTACATCGAATCGTTCCTTCCCGACATGACGGGCCAACCGACCTTCTACGGTGACAACAGCCAGTCCGAGGGCGACCAGATCGTCACCGGCTACGAGACAGGCGGCGGCAACGCGGCGAACAACAAGCTGGTTTCCCTGTGGGGCGAGGACTTCGCCTATGTGCTCGCGACGCACGAGCTCGCCGGCACGATCGACAAGATCGACTTCGGCAGCTACGGCAAGTCCAAGGTCGACGGCAGCGACAACCTGAAGGGCTACAACACCGAGCTGACGATCTCCGGCTTCTCGATCGGCGACGACGACGACCCGAGCTCCGGCGACGTCATCTATGCGCTGATGGGCTGGGCGACCGGCGAGGCCGACGGCACCGCCCTGATCGAAGCTCTGAGCGGCCAGGCGCAGAAGATCGTCGGGTCCGCCGGCAACGACCGCTGGATCGGCACGAAGTTCGACGATACCGCCGACGGCAAGTCCGGCAACGACAACTTCTCCGCCGGCAAGGGCGACGACATCCTCAAGGGTGGCGACGGCAACGACGCCCTCAGCGGCGGCTCCGGCGACGACCTGCTGCGCGGCGATGGCCTGCGCGACAAGCTCACCGGCGGCACTGGCGCCGACGACTTCGTCTACCTCAAGGTCTCCGACCTCGGCAGCCGGTCGGGCAAGACCGACACCATCACCGACTTCGCGGTGAAGGAAGACACCATCGACCTCTCCGCCATCGACGCCGACCTGAAGAAGAGCGGCGATCAGGCCTTCAAGTTCGACGGCAAGGGCGAGCTCTCCGGCAAGGCCGGCTCTCTCGTCTACCAGATCGAGGGCAGCAACACCGTCGTGTACGGCGACATCGACGGCGACGGCAAGGCCGACATCGCGCTCGACCTCGACGGCAAGCTGAAGCTGACCGCCGGCGATTTCGAGCTCTGAGAAGCAGCGCGCGGCGCGGCGGGCGCGAGCACGTCGCCCGCCCGATGGCCCGGCTCGACGCCGTCGATGATGAACGCATCGCCGACGGCGTTTTTCGTCCGCAGCGGCAGGATCGCCTGGTAGGCCGGCGAGGCGTACCAGGCCTCCGCGCTGGCGCGGTCCGGGAAGGCGATGACCACGAGGTCGCCGCTCCAGGTGCCTTCCAGCACCCGCACGGATCCGCCGTGGATGACGAACTGCCCGCCGAACGGGGCAAGCGTGGCGTCGATCTGCTCCAGGTAGGCGACGATGTCGGGGCCGATGACGACAGTGCGCAGGTGGGCGACGGCATAGGCTTGCATGAGAGGCTCCGGCAGTGGCGCGACCGGACCACCCGGCCGCCGATGCCCCACTCTCGGCGAGACCGGTCCCCGGATCGATGACGTCGGAGGTCATGCCGGCAGCAACGACGGCAGCCTCGGATTGTCGATCGGGTTACGATACGCTATGTATCGTAACCTCTCGAACGCCGGTACCCGCCGTGCCCGTCGCCGCTGCCCTGTTGCCCGACCTCGCCCCCGTCCTGCCGGACCGCGACACCGTCCGCCGGCCCGGACGGCCCCGTTCGGCGACTGCCGACCGGGCGATCCTCGACGCCGCCCTGGCGCTGGTGCGCGAGCGGGGATACCGGGCGGTCACCATCGAGGCGGTGGCGGCACGCGCCGGCGTCGGCCGGCCGACGCTCTACCGCCGCTACGCCGACCTGACGGCGCTGTTCATCGCCGTCTACGACCGCTTCGCCGCCGACGAGCGCTTCGATCCGCCGACGGGAGACCCGGAGGCCGATCTCGCGGCGTTGCTGACACGGCTGTTCGAGCTGTTCGCCCGCACCGGCCTCGTCGCCGTGCTCGCCGGCCTCGTCGTCGACGCGCAGGCCTCCCCCGAGCAGCGCGAACGCCTGCTCGCCCGCCTCGTCGAGCCGCGCCGGCGCATCGTCGGCGCCGTCGTCGAGGCGGCGCGCCGGCAGGGCCGCATCCGCGCCGACGTTTCGACGGACGCCGTCGCCGACCACGTTGCGGCGATCGTCTGGTTCCGCATTCTCGCCGGCGGCGGCACGCTGGACGCCGGCTTCGCGGCCGAGACCGCCGCACTCATCGTGCGCGGGATGGCCCAGCGATGAACGGCGGGGACATCTCGGGCGATCGCGCCTCCCCCGTCTTCGCCGGCTGGGTGCCCGGCGCGATCGGCCGCATCGCGCTGCTGCACGCCCGCCACTACGCCGAAAGCCACGGCTTCGGCCTGGCCTTCGAGGCGCGCGTCGCCACCGAGTTGTCCGAGTTCCTCGGCCGCTTTGAGCCGCGCCGCGACCAGTTCGTCACGGTCCTCGTCGCCGGCGAGGTCGAGGGCTCGCTCGCCGTCGACGGCGCCGGCGACCCGGCGCGCCTGCGCTGGTTCATTCTGTCGGACAAGCTGCGCGGTCGCGGTCTCGGCCGCCGCATGCTCGCGACTGCCGTCGAAACGGCCCGCGCCGCCGGCCACCGGAACCTCGTGCTGTCGACGCTCGCCGGCCTCGACGCCGCCGACCGCCTCTACCGCGACGCCGGCTTCCAGGTGGTCGCCGAGCATCCCGGCGCACACTGGGGCACGCCGGCGGTGGAGCGCGAACTCGCGCTGGTGCTCGCTCCCACGCCCGGCGACGCACCCGCTGGCAGAGCGTGAGCCTCAGTCGCGGGCGCGGTTTTCCGGTTGGACGCCGCCCCCCGAGCGACTAGAACTCCCTTCCGCACTCACTCCGTCCGATCCGCCAGGGGTCGACGCCGCCGCACCGCCCCACCCGCCTTCGGTGCGCGCGATGACGAGGACCCGATGATCGTCTCGTTCGAGCGGAAGTTCATCTTCCTGCGCACCATGAAGACAGGCTCCACCAGCGTCGAGCTGGCGCTCGCCGAGCTCTGCGGTCCGGGCGACATCCTCACCAACGTCTCGAAGTTCGAGGAGCACCGGCGCGGCCGCGGCGAGCAGAACAACATCGTGCCGCTCGAGAGCGTGCCGTTCTGGTCGCGCCTCGCCTGGGCGTTCGGCATGGACGCCAAGAAGGCCGGTATCCAGTTGCCAAACCACGCCTACGCGAAGACGGTGCGCCGGCTCGTCACGGCCGAGCAGTGGGCGGAGTTCACCAAGATCACCATCGAGCGCAACCCGTGGGACCGCGAGGTCTCCCACTACCTCTACCGCAAGCGTAACGGCAAGGAATCCGGAACCTTCGCCGCGTTCGTCCGCCGCGGCTGGCGCCGGCGCACCATCCCGAACTTCGACATCTACGCGATCGGCGGCAAGATCGTCGCCGACGAGGTGATGCGCTTCGAGACGCTGTCGGACGACTTCGACGCGGTGATGCGCCGTCTGGCTGTCGAGAACCCGCCTCAGCTGCGCCATCTCAACGTCTCGCGTCCCGGCGAGAAGGCGGACTATCGCAGCTTCTACGACGACCGCACGCGGGCGACGGTGGCGCGACGCTACGCCCGTGAGATCGAGGCGTTCGGCTACCGGTTCTGACGCGCCGACACCCTTCCCCACACGTCTCTGTCGCATCGTGGCAACGCCCCGCCGCCACCGTGCCGTCGCGCGCGGCAACCCGCTTGCCAACCGGGGGGTGGCAGCCCTTTATCGCCGCGGCATGTCGGCGCGGGGCCGGGGCCCGGCGGGCGACGGCCGCAATCTCGCCTTGCTGCACTGCAGCATAAGACGCGAGGCGGCATTCTCCGGCGACGCCGGCCGCGCCGCGACGAGAAGGACCATCGATCCGTGATCGCCCGTACCATCGCCGTCGAGCCGTTCGACCTCGTCGTCTTCGGGGCCACCGGCGACCTCTCCCGCCGCAAGCTGATCCCGGCGCTCTACCACCGCTACCTCGCCGGGCAGATGCCGGAGGAGGCCCGCGTCATCGGCGCCTCGCGCCGTCCTGTCAGCGACGAGGACTTCCGCGCCGAGGCGCGCGCCGCGCTCACCGAGTACGTGCCGGCGCACGAGCTCGACGCCGAGATCGCCGCGAGCTTCATCGAGCGGCTGTCGTACGTCTCGGTCGATGCCACGTCGGACGCCGGCTGGGCGGATCTCGCCGCCAGGCTCGCGCCGAACGCCGACCGCGTGCGCGTGTTCTACCTCGCCACCTCGCCGGACCTGTTCGGCGAGATCTCGCGGCGCATCGGCGAGGCGGGGCTCGTCACGCCGCTGGTGCGGGTGGTGCTGGAGAAGCCGATCGGCAAGAGCCTCGAGACCGCGCGCGCCCTCAACGACGAGGTCGGCGCGATCTTCCCGGAAGAGGCGATCTACCGGATCGACCACTATCTGGGCAAGGAGACCGTGCAGAACCTGATGGCGTTGCGCTTCGCCAACGCGCTGTTCGAGCCGCTCTGGAACGCCGCCCACATCGACCACGTGCAGATCACCGTCGGCGAGACGATCGGCGTCGGCGGCCGCGCCGGTTACTACGACACCGCCGGCGCTCTGCGCGACATGGTGCAGAACCACATCCTGCAGCTCGTCTGCCTCACCGCCATGGAGCCGCCGACCTCGCTCGACGCCGACGCGGTGCGCGACGAGAAGCTGAAGGTCCTGAAGGCGCTGAAGCCGATCGACCCGGACAATGTCAGCGCCGTCACGGTGCGCGGCCAGTACCGTGCCGGTGCGAGCGAGGGCGGTGCCGTGCCGGGCTATCTCGACGAGCTCGGCCGCACTGACAGCACCACCGAAACCTTCGTCGCCATCAAGGGCGAGATCGGCAACTGGCGCTGGGCCGGCACGCCCTTCTACCTGCGCACCGGCAAGCGGCTGCCGTCGCGGGTGTCGGAGATCGTCGTCGCCTTCCGGCCGATCCCCTACTCGCTGTTCGGCTCGGCCGCCGGCCCGATCTCGGCGAACCACCTCGTCATCCGCCTGCAGCCCGACGAAGGCGTCAAGCTCTGGCTGATGATCAAGGACCCCGGCCCCGGCGGCATGCGGCTGAGCCACGTGCCGCTCGACATGAGCTTCGCCGAGGCCTTCAACGTGCGCCACCACGAGGCCTATGAGCGCCTGCTGATGGACGTCGTGCGCGGCAACCAGACGCTGTTCATGCGCCGCGACGAGGTCGAGGCGGCGTGGACGTGGATCGACCCGATCCTCGAAGCGTGGAAAAATTCCAGCGACGCGCCGAAGCCCTACACCTCCGGCACGTGGGGCCCCTCCGCCGCCATCGCGCTGATCGAGCGCGACGGCCGCACCTGGCACGAGGACGACCGATGACTGATCCCGTCCTGCGCTGGCACGAGGCCGCCGACCGCGAGGCACTGGCCGGTACGATCGCCGGCTTCGTCGCCGGGAAGCTGTCGGCGCGCATCGACCGGTCCGGCCGCGCCGGCATCGCCGTGTCCGGCGGCAGCACGCCCTCGCGCTTCTTCGAGAAGCTGTCGGCGGCCGACCTCGCCTGGAACCGCGTCATCGTCACGCTGATCGACGAGCGCTGGGTCGACGAGACGTCCGGCCGCTCGAACGGCGCGCAGGTGCGCCAGCATCTGCTCACCGGACCGGCCGCCGCCGCGCTGTTCGTGCCGCTCTTCACCGGCGACGCGACGCCGGAGGCTGGCTTCGTCGCCGTGGAGACGGCGCTCGATTCGGTGCCGTGGCCGCTGACGATCGCCATCCTCGGCATGGGCGACGACGGCCACACCGCCTCCTATTTCCCGCACGGCAACGGCCTCGCCGCAGCGCTCTCGCCGCCCGCCGGCCGCCGCGTCGCCGAGGTGAGCGCCGCCGCCGCGGTGGAGCCGCGCATCACGCTGACGCTGCCCGTCGTCCTTGCTGCCGACACGGTCGCGTTGCACATCGAGGGCGCCGGCAAGCGGCAGGTGCTGGAGGCGGCGCTTCGCCCCGGCCCGGTCGAGGACATGCCGATCCGCGCCGTTCTGCGCAGCGCCGCGAAGGGCATCGACGTCTTCTGGTGCCCGTGACGCCTGCGACGGCAACGGCACGCCGCGTGCATCGGTCCTGACCGAAGGCACGCCCCCGCGCCCGCACAGCCAAGGAGGTCCGCCATGACGGATCGGCTCCACGCCCGCCTCGGCGAGGTCACCCACCGCATCGTCCGGCGCAGCCGCGCCGGCCGCGACCGCTATCTCGACCGCATCTCCGCTGCCGCCGAGCAGCGCCCGACGCGCAAGAAGCTCAGCTGCTCGTCCGTCGCGCACGCCTTCGCCGCCTGCGGCGCCGGCGACAAGCAGGCGCTGCGCACCGGCGACGCGCCCAATCTCGGCATCGTCACCGCCTACAACGACATGCTGTCGGCGCACCAGCCGTTCGAGCGCTACCCCGACGTCATCCGCGCCGCCGCGCGCGAGGCGGGCGGCACCGCCCAGGTCGCCGGCGGCGTGCCGGCGATGTGCGACGGCGTCACCCAGGGCGAGGCGGGCATGGAGCTGTCGCTGTTCTCCCGCGAGGTGATCGCGCTGTCGACCGCCGTCGCCCTGTCGCACCAGATGTTCGACGCCGCCGTCTATCTCGGCGTCTGCGACAAGATCGTGCCGGGTCTCGTCATCGGCGCCCTGTCGTTCGGCCACCTGCCGGCGGTGTTCATCCCGGCCGGGCCGATGCCGTCCGGGCTGCCGAACAGCGAAAAGTCGCGCGTCCGCCAGCTCTATGCGGAGGGCAAGGCCGGCCGCGACGCGCTGCTCGAGGCGGAGGCGCAGTCCTACCACGCCCCCGGCACCTGCACCTTCTACGGCACCGCCAACTCCAACCAGATGCTGATGGAGATCATGGGGCTGCACCTGCCGGGCGCCTCCTTCGTCAACCCCAACACGCCGCTGCGCGACGCGCTGACCAAGGTCGCGGTCAAGCGGGCGCTCGCCATCACCGCGCTCGGCAACGCCTACACGCCGGTCGGCCGGGTGCTCGACGAGAAGGCGTTCGTCAACGGCATCGTCGGCCTGCACGCCACCGGCGGCTCGACCAACCTGACGATCCACATCATCGCCATGGCGGCCGCCGCCGGCATCCGCCTCACCTGGGACGACTTCGCCGACCTCGCCGAGGTGACGCCGCTGCTCGCCCGCGTCTACCCGAACGGCCAGGCCGACGTGAACCACTTCCACGCCGCCGGCGGCATGGGTTTCCTGATCCGCGAACTGCTCTCCGCCGGCCTGCTGCACCGCGACGTCAGCACCATCTGGGGCACCGGGCTCGACGGCTACGGGGTCACGGCGAGCCTCGACGACAAGGGTGAGGCCGATTGGAACGAGACGCCGGCCGCGTCCGCCAATCCCGCCGTGTTGCGCCCGGCGGGCGAGCCGTTCCAGGCGACCGGCGGCCTGCGCGTGCTCGACGGGACGCTCGGCCGCGCGGTCATCAAGACCTCCGCCGTCGCCGCCGAGCGGCACGTCGTGCAGGCGCCGGCGCGCGTCTTCCACAGCCAGGACGCGCTGCAGAAAGCCTTCAAGGCCGGCGAGCTCACCGGCGACCTCGTCGCCGTGGTGCGCTTCCAGGGCCCGCGCGCCAACGGCATGCCCGAGCTTCACAACTTGATGCCGCCGCTCGGCGTGCTGCAGGACCGCGGCTTCAAGGTGGCGCTGGTCACCGACGGCCGGCTGTCGGGTGCCTCCGGCAAGGTGCCGGCGGCGCTGCACGTGACACCGGAGGCCGCCGACGGCGGCCCGATCGCCAAGCTGCGCGACGGCGACATCGTTCGCGTCGACGCGGTGCGCGGCAAGCTCGAGGTGGTCATCGACGAGGCCGAGTGGGCGGCCCGCCCGCACGCCACCGAGGACCTGTCGGCGAATCACTTTGGCGTCGGCCGCGAGCTGTTCGCCCCCTTCCGCGCCGCCGTTGGCTTCGCCGATGCCGGCGCCAGCATCTTCGCCGTGGCCGAGACGGAGCACGCCGCGTGAGCCAGGAGACCGCCGGACAGCTCGCCACCGACCGCCACTCCGCGCAACCCGGGCTCGCCGAGATCCTGGTGCTCGCGCCGGTCGTGCCGGTGGTGATCGTCGACAGTGCCGCCGACGCGGTGCCGCTCGCCCGCGCGCTCGTCGCGGGAGGCCTCCAGGCGATCGAGATCACGCTGCGCACCCCGGCGGCGCTGGAGGCGATCCGCCGCGTCGCCGGCGAGGTGGAGGGTGCGGTGGCCGGTGCCGGCACGGTGCTCGACGCCCGCCAGCTCGAGGCGGTCGGCAAGGCGGGTGCGCGGTTCGCGGTGTCGCCCGGCGCCACCGAGCGGCTGCTCGACGCCGCCGCCGACAGCGCAGTGCCGCTTCTTCCCGGTATCGCCACCGCCTCGGAGGCGATGGCGCTGATCGAGCGCGGCTACCGCTTCGCCAAGTTCTTCCCGGCCGAACCGGCGGGCGGCGTGAGCTACCTCGCCGCCCTCGCCTCGCCGCTGCCGCAGCTCACCTTCTGCCCGACCGGCGGCATCACACCGGAGAGCGCACCGCGCTATCTGAAGCTTTCGAACGTCGTCTGCGTCGGTGGCTCGTGGATGATCCGGCGCGAACACGTCGCGGCGGGTGACTTCGCCGCCATCACCGCGGCCTCCGCCGCCGCGGCGGCGCTGCGGGCGGGCTGAGCGCAGGATCGGTAGAAGGTTCAGTCGAGCCGCACGACCTTGTTGCCGCGGCCGCGCTTGGCTGCATAGAGACGCAGGTCGCCGCGCGCGATGAGGCCGGCGGGGGCGTCGTCGTCCCGCAGCGTGGTGACGCCGATACTCACCGTGATCGCCGTCGGAAAGCCGTCGATGGCGCTTCCCTCCATCGCCACGGCGGCACGCAGCCGCTCGGCGACCATCGCCGCCTCCTCGCCATCCGCCCGCACCAGCAGCGCCGCGAATTCGTCTCCGCCGAGCCGGCCGACGGCGTCGCTCTCGCGCAGCGTCGCCCGGATCGCGGCCGTAACCGTCTCGAGCGCCCGGTCGCCGATGGCGTGGCCGAAGCGGTCGTTGGTCGGCTTCAGCCCGTCGACGTCGATGACCAGCACAGAAAGCGGGCGCGACCGCCGGCGCGCCTCCGCCACCGCCCGCGACAGCCGCTCGAGGAAGGCCTCTCGGCGCAGCGCCCCGGTCAGCCCGTCAGTCGCCGCGGCGCGTTCCAACCCGTCGATGCGGCGGTGGGTCGACAGGCTCCACTGGTAGCCCGCGGCGGCCGCCATGGCGGTGGCGGCGAGCACGAAGGGAAGGGCGAAGGGAAGCCCGAGCACCTCACCGATGAAGCCCGTCCGGCCCGGGGTGACCGCCAGCACCTCGGCTCCGGCGATCTGGCCGTCTGCGGCGTGGTCGGGCCGGAACGTCACGAACCCCTCGCCGCCACCGAACGACGCCGCCGCGAGCGTGCCGGACGTGCACGCCGCCTCCGCCGAGCCGGTCACCAGGCTCGCGGAGGCCGGTGCCGCAAGGCCGACCGCGGCGGCGACCAGGCGACGGACGCAGGCTTCGACATCGCCGGCCGGAAGACGGACGCTCTCGCGCCGGACGGTCAGCAGTCGCCCATCAAAGCGAAGGTCGATCGGCTGCGCCGACGCAGTGGCGGCGAGCATCGCCAGCGTCTGCTCGATCGCCAGACGCTGTGCATCCCGCAGTTCCTGAGCGAACCAGACGGCGGCGGTGATCAGCACCAAAAGCGTGAAGGACGCCGCACCGATCGTCGGCGCCAGTGGCGTATAGAGCCAGGCGGCGAAGCGTCGACCCTTCAGCAGCCCGTGAAGCTCCATGCGATTGTCCCGACATCAAATTCCGTCGTCGCCCCCGACGACCCGGTGGCGGCGCGGCACCGCAACCGGGACGGAATTTTCGTGACAGCTGAGTCCCCACGCGCACCGCGCAGGGGAGACACACGGAATGGCAGCGTTGCGCAGACACCGGTGGCGGCCCGCGATCTCAGCGAGGCACCGCGAGGAGAGGCCTGGGCGTCGACTCGACCGGGCCACTCCCGTTCAGATGTGGGAAGGGCAGGCGACGCGAACGTCACCTGCCCCCAACCCCCACTTCGACGATCGCGCGGTCCTAACCCCCGAACCATGCGCTTTCGTCGTCTCACCCCCGCCAAGAATGCATACTCGACGGCGCGAGATGGGATCATCCTTGCTCAACCGCACCAAAGGCGCAACCGCAAGTCAGACAACTTGTCGTGCAGTACGCCGAATGTTGCAAATCCGCATCAGTCGGGGCGCATCGCACCGCCCGATGCCGCCGCCGTTCGGAAGCGGTCGGCTCAACCCGGCATCGACAGGGCCGCCAGCAGCAGCGTCAGGCCGAGCGCCAGCACGCCGAGCGAGGCGGCACCCTCCAGGACGCCCATCGCCAAGGCCGCATGCCCGGAACCGGCCGCCGAGAGCCGCGACGCCAAGCCCTTGGCTCCCACCGCCAGAAGGCCGAGCGCCGCCACGGTCAGCCCGGTGCCGATCGCCATCGCGACGGTGGCGGCGACGCCGGCTAGGAACATGCCCTGCGACAGCGCGAAGACGAGGGCGATCAGCGCGCCCGTACACGGCCGCGCGCCGGCGGAGACGACCGCGATCGCGGTCGCGGCGAAGCCGCCGCTCGCCAGGCGCTCCGGCGCCACGACGTGGCCGCACGAGGGCCCGTGCACGTGGCTCGGATCGACCTCCTCGCACTGGAAGCGCGAGGGGGCGCCGCCGCGCGAGGAGGATGGCCCGCCCGCCACTGCGGCCGTCGAAAGCGCATGGCGCGGCCGCTGCAGGCGCGCCGCAACGGCGACCGCCGCCGGCTGCAGCACCTTGCGCACCACCAGGACCGCCCCGAGCAGCGCCACCAGCGCGGCGGAGGCGATCTCGGCGACGCGCGCCGTCGAGGTGATGGCGAAGCTCGTCAGGTTGAGGACCGCGGCGGCGATGCCGACGATGGAGATGGCGACCACCGCCTGCAGCATCGCCGAGAGGAACGACAGCGCGATGGCGCGCCGCGCCGTCGCCTCGTTGGCGACGAGGTAGGCGGCGATCACCGCCTTGCCGTGGCCGGGTCCGGCAGCGTGGAAGACACCGTAGCCGAAGGCGAGCGCGATCAGCGTGACGGCCGCCCAGCGGTCGTCCTTCATCCGCTTCACCGCGTCGGTCAGCCGCTCGTAGAAGGCCCGCTGCCACTCGGCGATGACGGCGAAGACGCCCGTCGGCGTGCCCCCCGTCGCCTCCGGCGCGCCGACGCCGAACGGCCCGACCGCGCCGAACCGCGGCCCGGGGGCGCCAAGGTCGCCGCCGCTCGGCGGAGCGGCCGGGGCGGCGCAGTCGATCAGCGCCGAGGTCGCCAGCGCCTGCGTCACCGAGCGGAGATTTTCCGGCAGGTTGCGGGTGTCCGGCGGGATCACCGCCAGCATCGTCGCCGTCTGCGGATCGAGGTCCTCCGGCAGCTTCACCGTCAGCTTGCAGGTCGCCGGCACGGCGCCGGCAAGCGCGAACGGCTTGTCCGGCACGAGATCGATGGCGACATAATATTCCGGATCATAGACGTCGACGCGCACCGTCCGACCGTCCGGTGCAAGCGGCTCCGCCAGCGGCACCGTGAAGAACAGCGTCAGCCGGCCGTCGTCGTGCGTCAGCCAAAACTCCTTCGGATCGGCGATCGCGACCTGCTTGCCGGCGACGTCGACGAAGGTGAAGTAGTGGTAGTCCTTCAACGATTCGATGTTCACCTGGGCGAGCGGGGCGAGCTCGGCTTGCGAGAACACCCCGTCCCGGTCGGCGTCGAGCCCCTGCGAGGCGAACGCCGAGAACCCCTCGTCGAAGCGCCAGACGTGGCGGATCGCGGCGATGCGGCCGGCGTCGTCGAAGACCACCTCCGACCGCGCCTCGACGAACACGTGCGGATGCGCCGAGGCGGCTCCGGCGAGGGCGACGAGCGCAATCGAAAGGGCGAGCAGCCGCGCCGCGCAGCGCCGCAGCGATGCAATCACGGGCCATCGCGACGGCATCCTCACCCGCGCGACGGAAGGCGCCGCGGGCATGGCCGGGTGGTCGGAACCGCTCAGAGTGTCGCTCCCCGTCAATCGGTCCGGGACGCTGCCGCCCGCCGGTGGCGGAAGCATGGCGCGGCACCCGTGATTCACGCGCCGCGCCGCCCCGTCAAGCGCCCGCCACGAGACCCGCGCATCGGCGCCTCGTCAGCAGGTCTTGCCGTTCCTCTGCCCGCGCTCGAACCAGCCGACCAGGAAGTCGACGAACGCCCTGACCTTGCCGGAGAGGTGGCGACGGTGCGGATAGACGACGTGGATCGCCGAGGCTCCCACCTCAAACTCCTCCAGCACCGCCACCAGCCGACCGGCGGCGATGTCCTCGCGCACCGTCATGTAGGGCACCTTGGCGAAGCCGAGGCCGGCGAGGGCCGCGGCACGCACGGCGCGCGGGCTGTTCACCTCGACGCGGCCGCGCACCGCCACGGTGCGCCGCTCGCCGTCGACCTTGAACGTCCAGTTGGCGCGCACCTTGGCGTTGGTGTCGACGATGCACGGCATGTCGGCGAGTTCCGCCGGCGTCACGGGGCGCCCGGTCGCGGCGAGCACGTCCGGCCGCACGCAGACGAGGATGCGGAACGGCACCAGCGTGCGCGCGATCAGGCTCGAATCGGTGAGCTCGCTCACCCGGATCGCCACGTCGAAGCCCTCCTCGACGAGATCGACGAAACGGTCCTCGAGGCGCACGTCGACGGAGATCAGCGGCTCCTTTTGCAGGAACTCCATGATCGCCTCGCCGATCTCGCCGTCGCCGAGCGTGCGCGGCGCGGCGATGCGGAGCAGCCCCCGCGGCTCGCGATGGGTGTCGTGCACGGTGGACTTCAGGTCGTCGATGCGCTGCAGGATGTCGACCGCCTCGCGCAGGTACACCTGCCCCGCCTCGGTCAGGGAGAGCTGCCGGGTGGTGCGGTTGAGGAGGCGCGCGCCGAGCTCGTCCTCGAGCTCGCGCACATATTTCGACAACAGCGCCTTCGACTTCCCCTGGCGCCGCGCGGCGGCGGAAAAGCCGCCGGCATCCGCCACGCGCACGAAGGCCTGCATGCGGGTCAGGGTGTCCATTCGTTCATGCTGATTGAACGAACAGTCGCTGACAAGCGGATTGTCAACTTTCTCGATCCAGCGCATTTGCTGCAGCGCGGCAATCGCGCCGCACCGGGCACCGCGCCGGATTCGCAGCAGATTTCCCGCCGGCCGCGGTTCCGGCGTCACACGGGTAACCGCCATGATCGATTCGCGCACCGCGCCCTACGGCGCCCTCCTCCTTCGCGTCGCCCTCGGCGTCGCCTTCCTGGCGCACGGCCTGATGAAGGTGTTTGTCTTCGGCTTCGCCGGCACCGCCGGCTATTTCGAGAGCCTCGGCCTGCCCGCGGCCTTCGCCTACCTCACCATCCTCGCCGAGGTCGGCGGCGGCATCCTGTTGATCCTCGGCATCTACGCCCGCGTCGTCGCCGTGCTGCTGATCCCGGTGCTCGCCGGCGCCTGGATCTACGCCCACGCCGACAAGGGCTGGGTGTTCTCGAGCCCCGGTGGCGGCTGGGAGTTCATCGCCATGTGGATCGCCGCCTGCCTGGCGTTGGCGCTCACCGGCCCGGGCGCCCTCGCCGCGGTGCCGGAGCGCCGCTGACCCTCTGCGCCGTCGCCACCCGCGACGGCGCCCCTAGCGAAAACCGGTCAGGCGGGTGACGACGCGCTCGTCGTCGCCCGCCTCGCCGTCCTCCACGGGTGCTTTTCGGTCGGCATCGGGATCGCCGCCGAACAGGCGCACCAGCACCCGTTCCACCGGCGGCATCACCACCAGGATGAACAGCGTCACCGAGACGCTCGCGATGACCAGGTGCCACGCGGCGAAGCCGCAGGCGACGCCGAGCCCGGCCGCCACCCAGGTGGTCGCCGCCGTCGTCAGCCCGTGCACCTCGCCGCGGTCGCGCAGGATGGCGCCGGCGCCGAGAAAGCCGATGCCGGTCATCACGCCGACGATGACGCCCTGCACGAGGCGCGCCTTCGTCTCGTCCTCCGAACCGAGGTCGACGAACTCGAAGGCGGCCACCGCGATCAGCGCCGCGCCGAGCGAGACGAGCCCGAGCGTCCGCATGCCCATCGCCTTGCCGCGCACGTCACGATTGAGCCCGACCAGCATCCCGGCCAGGGCGGCGGCGCCGAGGCGCAGCAGATCGTCGAGAACGGCGGCGGTGAGGTCCGGCACGGAAGGGCCCTTTCGGCTGGCGGCGCTCAGGAGCGCCCGCTGCAAAACCCCTTAGCCGGCGCGGGAGTTCCCGCGCGTCCAACGCTCCCGTCAGCCCGACACCGGCGCCTTCGCCATCAGCGCGAGCAGCCCCTCGAGCAGTGCCGCCGGCGTCGGCGGGCAGCCGGGGATGTGCAGGTCGACCGGCAGGACGGTGCCGACGCCGCCGGCGCAGGCATAGCTCCCCGCGAAGTCGCCGCCGTCGAGGGCGCAGGCGCCGGCCGCCACCACCCATTTCGGCCCGGGCGTCGCGTCATAGGTGCGCTTCAGCGCCTCCGCCATGTTCTTCGTCACCGGGCCGGTGACGAGCAGCACGTCGGCGTGGCGCGGCGAGGCGACGAAGCGCAGGCCGAACCGCTCGAGGTCGTAGAAGGCGTTGGCGAGAGCGTGGATCTCCAGTTCGCAGCCGTTGCACGAGCCGGCGTCGACCTGGCGGATCGACAGGCTGCGGCCGAGCACGGCGCGCGCCCCCCGGTCGAGACGGGCAGCGAGTGCCGCGATGGCGGCGTCCTCCGCCGGCCGCGGCTCGGTCAGCGGCGGCTTCCTCAGCCCGTCGAACAGCAGCCGGCGCATGGCGGCCTCACAGGTCGTGCCCGGAATAGGAGCAGTTGAAGGATTTGTTGAGGAGCGGGAAGTCGGCGACGATGTTGCCCTCGATCGCCGCCTCCAGCACCGGCCACTGGAACCACGAAGCGTCGCGCAGTTGGCAGCGCGCCACCGTGCCGTCGCCGGCGAGCCGCACCCAGGCGAGCACGTCGCCGCGGAAGGCTTCCGCCACCGCCATCCCCTCCCCGCCTCCGCCGGCCTCGATCGGCACGCGGACGGGACCCTCCGGCAGCCGCTCCAGCATCGCCTCGACGAGCGAGAGGCTCGCCTCGACCTCGCGGATGCGCACCCAGACGCGGGCGTCGACGTCGCAGCGTGTCAGCATCGGCACGGCGAAGGACAGCGTGTCGTAGGGCGGATAGGCGAGGTCGCGGCGGGCGTCGAAGTCGCGGCCCGAGCCGCGCCCGACGAAACCGCCGCAACCGAAGCGCCGCACGAGGTCGGCCCGCGCGATGCCGGTGCCAACCGTCCTGTCCTGCAGCGACGGCGTTTCGTCATAGAGCGTCACAAGGTCGGGAAAGGCCGCCGCCACCGTTGCGATGGCCTCGCCGATCGCCGCCGCCCCCGCCGCATCGAGGTCGACGGCGACGCCACCCGGCACCACGCGATCCATCATCAGCCGGTGGCCGAAGGCGGCGGCAGAGGCGCGCAGCACCCGCTCGCGCAGCGCGCCGGTGTGGGCGTGCAACAGCGCGAAGGCGGCGTCGTTGCACACCGCGCCGATGTCGCCGAGGTGGTTCGCCAGCCGCTCGAGCTCCGCCATCAGGCCGCGCAGCCAGACCGCGCGGGGCGGCGGCGCGGTGCCGCTCGCCGCCTCGACGGCGCGGGCGAAGGCGATCGAATACGCGACCGTGCTGTCGCCGGAGGTGCGCCCGGCGAGCCGCGCCACCTTGTCGAGCGACGCGCCGGCCATCAGACCCTCGATGCCCTTGTGCACGTAGCCGAGCCGCTCCTCGAGCCGCACCACCGTCTCGCCATTCGCCGTGAAGCGGAAATGGCCGGGCTCGATGATGCCGGCGTGCACCGGTCCGACGGGGATCTGGTGCAGGCCCTCCCCCTCCGAGGTGAGGAACGCATACGGCTCCGGCGGCAGCGGCGCCGGCTCCGGCGTGCCGAGCGGATGGCGAACGCCCCAGCGGCCGTGGTCGAGCCAGGGCCGGCCGTCCGGCAGTCCCACCGGATCAAGGCCGTAAAGGTCGCGGATCGCCCGCTCCGGCCGCATCGCCGCGGCGTGCAGGCGCCCGACCGACGGGAAACGGCCGTCCGGACACTCGAAGCTCGCGATGGTGAGGGTCCTCGACGCCTCGTCGAGCAGTGCCATGTGCACCGCCGCCGGCTCGCCCCACAGGCCGAACAGCGCCCAGCGACCGGCGACGAGCCCCTCGGCGAGTGCCACCCAAGTCTCCGCATCGACGACATGGCGCGGCCACGGGCGATGCCGCTCGACCAGCCGCCCGCGTCCGGCGACCTCGGCCAGCGACGGCAGCGCGGCGGGGGTGTCGTCGCCGCTCATCCGAGCATCCCCGCGACGTGGCGGAACCAGGCGACCAGCGGCGGCGGCAGCCAGATCCCGGCCATCAGCACGATCGCGAGGTGGGCGAACATCGGCACGTACGACGCCTCGACCGGTGCCGTGCCGCCGGTCGGCTCGCCGAAGGCCACCCCCTGCAGCCGCAGCATCAGCGCGCCGAAGCCGACGAGCAGCGCCAGCACCAGCGGCACGGCGAGCAGCGGCGCCTGCACGAAGGTCGAGGTGACGAGCAGGAACTCGCTCATGAAGATGCCGAACGGCGGCATCCCGGCGATCGCCACCACCCCGGCGACGAGCCCCCAGCCGAGCACCGGGTGGGTGACGGTGAGCCCGCGGATCTGCGACAGCCGCTGCGTGCCCTTCACTTGCGCGATGTGGCCGACGGCGAAGAAGATCGCCGACTTCGTCAGGCTGTGCATCGTCATGTGCAACAGCCCGGCGAAGTTGGCGAGCGGCCCGCCGATGCCGAAGGCGAACGCGATCAGCCCCATGTGCTCGATCGACGAGTAGGCGAACAGCCGTTTGATGTCGCGCCGGCGGTAGAGCATGAAGCCGGCGAAGATCACCGAGCCGAGCCCCATCGTCATCATCAAGGGCCCCGGCGCCAGCGCCTCGGGATTGGCGGCGAGCAGCAGCTTGAAGCGCAGCACGGCGTAGAGCGCGACGTTGAGGAGCAGCCCCGACAGCACCGCCGAGATCGGCGTCGGACCTTCCGCGTGGGCGTCCGGCAGCCAGGCGTGCAGCGGCGCGAGGCCGACCTTGGTGCCGTAGCCGAGCAGCAGGAAGACGAAGGCGATGTTGAGCAGCGCCGGGTCGAAGGCGGCGACGCGGGTGATCAGCACCGACCACACCATGCCGTCGAGGCCTTCGCCGACCACCGGCCGCGCCGCCATGTAGACGAGGATGGTGCCGAACAGCGCGAGCGCGATGCCGACGCTGCCGAGGATGAAGTACTTCCACGCCGCCTCGATCGCCTCGTGGGTGCGGTAGAGGCCGACCATCAGCACGGTGGTGAGCGTCGCAAACTCGATCGCCACCCACATCAGCCCGATGTTGTTGGCCACCAGCGCGAGGTTCATGGCGAACAAGAGCACCTGGTACATCGCGTGGTAGAAGCGCAGGTGCAGCGGCGTCAGCCGGCCGCTTTCGATCTCGTGGGCGATGTAGCTGCGGCTGAAGGCGCTCGTCGTGAAGGCGACGAAGGTGTTCAGCACGATGAAGACGATGTTGAGCTCGTCGACCAGGATGTAGGGACCGGTCGCCGGCGCCCAGGCGAACAGCGACAGCGCCGCGAGCCACGTCACCCCGCACGAGATCACGTTGAGGAGCGCCGACAGCCGGTAGCCGGGGATCAGCGCCAGCACCGCCGCGGTGGCGGCCGGCAGCGCCAGGATCACGGTGACGGCGTCGAACGGCGGGGCGCTCATCGCTGGTCGCCCCGGAAGCGGTCGAGCGCCTCGACGTCGACGGTGTCGAAGCGCTCTCGGATGCGGAAGATGACGATGCCGATGACGATGAAGGCGATCAGCACCGAGAAGGCGACCGAGATCTCGACGACGAGCGGCATCCCCTTGGCGCCGGCGGCCGCCAGGATCAGCCCGTTCTCCAGCGACATGAAGCCGATCACCTGGCTGATGGCGTTGCGCCGCGTCACCATCATCAGGAGGCCGAGCAAAACCACGGACAGCGCGAAGGCGAGGTCCTCGCGGGCGAGCGGGTCCGCCGCCGACGTCACCGGCAGCATCACCACCATCGACAGCGCGACGAGCCCGATGCCGGCGAGCATCGTCGGCCCCGCGCTGACCACCGTCTCGATCTGGCGGTGGATACCGAGGCGCGTGACCATGCGCAGCAGCGCCAGCGGGATGATCACCGCCTTGAAGGCGAGCGCGATGCCGGCGGTCAGATAGAGGTGCGGCGCATCCTGGGTGAATGCCTGCCAGGCGACCGAGGCCGTCAGCACCACCGCCTGCAGCGCGAACACGTGGATCATCGCGGAGAGGCGGTCCTGGTAGAGCAGCATGAAGCTGACCAGCACCAGGCCGCCGGCGAACAGATGGGCGACGTCGAAGTCGAGGCTGCCCATCACAGGCTCCTCGACACGAACAGAAGCAGCGTCGCGAGCAGCGCCAGCATCAGCGCCGCGCCGAGGAAATCCGGCACGCGGAACACGCGCATCTTGGCGATCGACGTCTCGAAAGCGCCGAGCAGCACCGCGGCGACCGTCAGCTTGCCGAGCCAGGCGACGATGCCGACGAGATGGGCGGCGACTCCGTCGCCGGGCGCGGCGAGCCCCCACGGCACGAACACGCAGGCGATCAGCGACAGATAGAGGGTGAGCTTCAGCGAGGACGCGAGCTCGATCATCGCGAGATGCCGGCCGGAATACTCCAGCACCATCGCCTCGTGCACCATGGTGAGCTCGAGGTGGGTCGCGGGATTGTCGACCGGGATGCGGGCGTTCTCGGCGACCGCCACCATGATCAGCGAGACGAGCCCCAGCGCGAGCGAGACCCGCAGGCCGACGTCTCCCGACACCATCGCCGCGGCGACGGTGGAAAGCTGCGTCGAGCCGGCGATCAGCGCCAGCGTGAACACCGTCATCATGAACGCCGGCTCGGCGATCGAGGCGATCATCACCTCGCGGCTCGCACCGATACCACCGAAGCTGGTGCCGACGTCCATGCCGGCGAGAGCGAGGAAGAAGCGGGCGCTGCCGAGCAGCGCGACGATGGCGATGAGGTCGGCCGACCATGAGAACATCAGCCCGGTGCCGAAGGTCGGCACCAGCGCCGCCGCCACCCAGGTCGCCGCGAAGACGAGATAGGGTACTGCTCGGAACAGCCACGAGGCGTTGTCGGCGAGCACCGCCTCCTTGTGCAGCAGCCGCGCGAGGTCGCGGTAGACCTGCGTGAGCGGCGGTCCGCGGCGGCGCGTCAGCCGCGCCTTCACCTTGCGCACCACGCCGGTGAGCAGCGGCGCAACGGCGAGCACGAGCGCCATCTGCGCCCCCTGCACCGCGAGATCGGCGATCACGGCCACAGCGCCAGCACCAGAAGCAGCGTGACGAGCGCGAAGAAGACGAGGCTCAGATACTGGCGGATGGTGAGGAACTGCAGCCGGTTGGCGAAATCGGCGATCACCGAGACCGCGCCGGCGATGCGCAGGTAGACGGCGTCCCACACCGGGTCGGACAGCTGCAGGCGGAAGCGCGCTGGTGACAGGTCGCCGGGCGGTGGCATCTCGACCGTCTCGCGGGCGCGGAAGGCGGTTCCTGCGAAGACGCGACGGATCGGCTGGGCGAAGCTCGAGGCGGTGTACTGCGTCGCCGGATCGGCGTTCGGAAAGCCGCAGTCCCAGGCCGGCGCCCGCCGCACCGCCTGCGAGGCAAAACGGTGCACGGCGAAGGCGGCCGCCAGCGACGACACGGCGATGAAGACGAGCACCAGGAGGCCGTTGTAGGAGCTGCGGCTCTCGGCGATCGGCACGATCGACAGCCACGCGACGCCCATCTGCGGCGGCATCGGCACGCCGGCGAGCCGCGTCGCCACCGGGGCGAGCGCGTCGATGACGAGCCCCGGCAGCACGCCGGCGGCGACGCACAGCCCGGCGAGGCCGAGCATCGCGGCGAGCGACCAGCGATCGACCTCGTGCGCGCTTGCCGCCGCGTCCGAGCGAGGACGGCCGAGGAAGGCGATGCCGTAGAGGCGCACGAAGCAGGCGGCGGCGAGCGCCACCGACAGCGCCAGCAGCGCGCCGACCGCCGGCACCGCGAGCTTCAGGCCCCACTGCGGCAGCTCGGGCGACAGGAGGATCGCCTGGAACAGGAGCCACTCGGAGGCGAAGCCGTTGAGCGGCGGCAGCGCCGAGATCGCCACGCAGGCGACGAGCACGGCGACGGTGGTCGCCGGCATGCGGTGGATCAGCCCGCCGAGCCGCTCGAGACTGCGCTCGCCGGTCGCCGTCAGCACCGCGCCGGCGCCGAAGAACAGCGCGCTCTTGAAGAGGGCGTGGTTGAGGACGTGGAACAGCGCGGCCGTGAGCGCCAGCGCGCCGGCACCGGGAAGGCCGTTCGCGGTGAAGGCGAGCGCCAGCCCGAGGCCGACGAAAATGAGGCCGATGTTCTCGATGGTCGAATAGGCGAGCACGCGCTTGATGTCGGACTGCAGGAGCGCCGACAGCACGCCGAGCGCCGCCGTCAGCCCGCCGACGACGAGCACCGGCATGCTCCACCACCACGCCGCGTCGCCGGCGAGATCGAAGACGAGGCGGATGAAGCCGTAGACGGCGACCTTCGTCATGACGCCGCTCATCAGCGCCGAGACGTGGCTCGGCGCCGCCGGGTGGGCGAGCGGCAGCCAGACGTGCAGCGGCGCGAGGCCGGCCTTCGAGCCCGCGCCGACGAGCGCCAGCACCAGCACGGTCCCGGCCACGAGCGGGTTCGGCACGTTGGCGCGGATCGTCTCGAACGCGTAGCCGCCGGTGGGGCCCGCGAGCAGGCCGAAGGCGAGCAGCAGTGCGAACGTGCCGAAGCTCGCCATCAGGATGTAGACGTAGGCGGCGCGCCGGTTCTCGCCGTCGCGGTGGTGGGCGAGCACCAGCGCCCACGAGGCGAGCGACATGAACTCCCAGGCGACCAGGAACGAGAAGGCGTCCGCCGCCGTCACGACCAGCATCATGCCGGCGATGTAGGCGGGGAAGAACGGCAGTACCCGCTGCGGCTCCGCCTCGTGGCGGCCATAGCCGAGGCCGTAGAGGCTCGCGGCGGCAGCGCCGAGGGTGATGACGACGAGGAAGAACGCCGACAGCGCGTCGATCGCGAAGCGGGCGCCGACCCACGGCAGCCCGAGCGGCAGCACGATCTCGGGGGCGATCTGTCCGTCCGCGCCGAGCAAGGCTGCGAGCGCGATGGTGAAGCCCGCCAACGAGACGATCAGCGTGCCGCCGTAGACCACCCTGGTCGCCGCCGCGCCGCCGACCGCGCGGCCGCCCGCCACCGTGCCGGCGGAGAGCGCCAGCAGGGTCGCGGCACAGCCGAGGATGGCGACGACGGCCATCGCATCAGCCTCCCCTCGCGGCGGGCGAACCGTTCGACCGCGGCAGCCTGAGCCGCACGCCGCGGCCACCGCCGGCGCTCGACGCGTTGTCGCCGATCAGCTCGACGCCCGCCTCGTCGAGCGCGCCGACGAGCTTCATCAGCGAATCGACGTTGCCGCGGATGACGTCCTCGCTCGCCTCCATCCGCTGGATGGTCGGCACCGACAGCCCGCACCGCTCCGCCAGCGCCCGCTGGTCGAGGCCGAGGAGCGCGCGTGCCGCGCGGAGCTGGGCGGATGTGATCATGGATCAAGGATCACGGTTCGAGCCGGTCGCGCCGGGGCGGTTTTCCGCGCAGCGTCGACCACTCATCCGTAGCGGATGATAAGTTGGCTTTCAAGCATGGATGATGATGCGCCACACATCAACTCTGCGAGATGTCGCGGGTGTTCCTGACGCAGGCGTCTCGCACACGGGAAGTCGGTAGCGGCAACCCGCGTCGCGTCCTCCCCCTGCCAGGGGGGAGGACAGCCGCGCCGTGGGCGCGGCAGGTGGGGGCCCGTCAGTCCGGAGTCGAGCCTCTGATTGGCGGGCCCCACCCTGACCGCTTCGCGGTCTGTCCCTCCCCTGGCAGGGGAGGGACGTCCGACGGCCGCCCCCTACGGCGTGTCGACGTCGATGGCGTAGGAGAAGCCGTCGAACTTGCTCGAGCGGTAGACGCGGTTGGCCGAGGGGGACTTCTCCGGCTCGACCGCGTCATCGTCGGTCTCGACGCCGATCTGGAAGGCGTCCGAGGCGGCGTTTACCTTCTTCGCCAGCACATAGGGCCACAGCGCCGCCGCGCCGGTCTCGGCGGTGAGCTTCACCGGGATGCGGTCGACGTCGCCGCCCTTCGCATCGAAGACGCGGAAGGCGACCGTGGTGCCGGCGGGAAGGTCGTTGCGGGCGACCGCCCGGCCCGCCTCCTCCCACGTCTCCTCGTTCGCCATCGCCGCGGTGGCGGCCTTCGGCGACAGGATGCGCACGTCGGAGCAGGAGTAGAACGCCTCCATGCTGTCGGAGCGCTGCCACACCGCATAGATCAGCCGGCGGCCGGTCTTTCCCGCCGGCAGCTTCACAGTCATGTTGTAGAAGCCGTCCACCGCCTCGATGTCCTTGACGGCGGCGAACTGCTCGAGGTCGCGCCAGCGCAGCTCGTCGGTCGGCTTCCAGCCGTCCTTCGTCACGTAGAAGCGGAAGTACTTGGTGGCGTGCGGCGTCCACGCGTCGAAGCGGAAGGTGAACATGCCGTTCGCATCGGGCTTGACCTTCGAAGTCGGCCAGTCCTTGCGGCGCTGATCGAGGCCCGCATATTTCTCGCGACCGCCGGAGCACAGCTGCCCGTCGACGGCCGTCTGCTTGTGATGGCCGTCGGCGTCGAAGCGGTTGACCTCCATCCAGTCGTAGAGCGGCTGCGTGCCGCTCATCGCCACGAGGTCGACGCAGGGCGGGCTGCCGATGCCGTTCTTCAGGAGTTCTGGACCCTCCTTGTAGCAGAGGTAGATGCGGCTCAGCGGCGCCTCCATGGCGCCGTGTGCGCGGCCCTCGGTCGGCGTCAGCGCCAGCCCGCCGCCCGACAGCGCGAGGACGGCAAGGCCGGTGGCGTAATCCATTCGACTGAATGAGAGCAAAAGTCCGTCCCCCTTTGCTGGGTTGCGCGATCCCGTCACCCGGATCGCATTCGTCCCGGCAAATGTGGTCGAAACCCGGCCAACCTTGCTCGTGGCAATCGCTCTGAATTGTGACCGGAAGCTTTTCTGCGCCGCTTCTCAGTCGTCGCGGGCGTCTCCGGCCGCGATCAACGCACGAAAACCGGCGGCGACGAAGGGAATGACATACTTCAGTGCCACTTCCGGCTGCGAGGTGTCGAAAGTCTCGCCAGCGATCGTCTGGATCTTGCCGGTGTCGGCCTGCACGAACAGCATGACGCCATAGAAGCAGTTGAGCTTCCAGAAGAACTCGTCCTCGGGCAGCGCCGCCAGCGCGCGCCGCAGCGCGCCCGGCACCGTCATGAAGTCGAGCGTGTAGATCTCCACCAGCAGCCGGCGCACCTCCGGCGTGGGGTCCATCGAGGCACGGCCGAGCAGGCGGCGGAACGCCTGGTTCTCGCGATTCGCCCGGAAGGCGGGTTCGAGCAGGGCGAACAGCACGTCCTCGAGCGCCGGCTCGCCGGTGGTGGCGTAGAGGGCATCGAGCCGGCGCTTGCGCTCCTCGCGCAACGGCGTCGCCCGGCGCAGCATCACCTCCTTGAAGAGGTTCTCCTTGGTGCCGAAGTGGTAGGGGATGGCGCCGAGGTTGACGCTGGCGCGCTCGACGATCTGGCGGACCGAGACGCCGTTGAAGCCGAAGTCGGCGAACAGCGCCTCGGCGGCGTCGAGCAGGCGCTGGCGCGAAGTCGGCGTCGCCGGAGGTTTCTCCACCATCTGCATCGCCGGCCGTCGCCCTCCCTATCGGCGGGCCCTTCGCGGACACCGCCTTCCCTCGTGGCGAAGGTTAGGGCAGTCCGCCGTCGCCGGCCATGCCCCACCTCGACGCGGGCCGAGCGCACCGTGCCGCGAGGTCAGCCGCTCGGCTTGCCGCCGCCGGCGATCACTTCGAACAGCCGGCTGTCGGCAGCCGTGCCCATGCCCTTCTCGACCATCGTCTTGTAGGCGGTCATGGCGGCGCGGCCGACCAGCGGCGTGATGCCGAGCCCCTCCTCCAGCGCCACGCCGTAGGAGGAATCCTTCAGGCGGCCGTTGGCGGTGAAGCCCGGCGGGTCCTCGTGGTCGTTCTCGGCCATGTAGACGCCATGCTTCTGCACGTGCGGACTGCCGGTGTTGCCGTCGGCGAAGGCCGCGGCCGCGGTGGTGAGGTCGACGCCGGCGGCGCCGGCGGCGGCGAGCGCCTCGGCGAGGCCGACGATCTGCACGACGCCCAAGAGGTTGTAGATGAGCTTGAAGGCGGTGCCGGTGCCGACCGGGCCGAGGTGGTAGATCTTGCGGCTGATCGAGGCGATGTAGGGCGTCACCGCGTCGAGGTCGGCCTTGTCGTCGGCGCCGCCGAAGACGACGAGCTTGCCGGCGGCGGCCGCATCCGGCCGGCCGGCGACCGGGCAGTCGACATAGCGCAGCCCCTTCGCCTTGGCGGCGCAGGAGAGCTCCTTCACCCAGTCCGGCGACATCGTCGAGTGCTCGACGACGAGCGTGCCCGCCGGAAGGTCGGCGGCGAGCGCGCCGTCCGGCCCCATCCAGACGCCGCGCGAGGCGGTGTCGTCGGTGACGGAGGCGAACACCACTTCGGCGCCCTTCACCGCCTCGCGGGGCGTCGCGGCGGTCTTCGCGCCCTTGTCGACGAGCGGCTTCAGCTTCGCCAGCGTGCGGTTGTAGACGGTGAGGTCGTGGCCGGCGGCGAGCAGCCGCGATCCCATCGCCTGGGCCATGTTGCCGCCGCCGAGATAGGCGATCTTCGCCATGTGAGGCACTCCCAACCCGCTTTGATGTCAGAGATTTTGCAATTGGCCGGCGGCCGGCGTCACTTCACCAGCGCGAGCCCTTCGAGCGCCAGGCCGTAGGGCAGCAACTCGTGCATCTGCCGCCGCATCACCTCGGTGACGAGGATGCGTGCATAGCGGCGATTGAGCTCGGGCTGCTTCATCAGCTGGCGGGCGAGTTCCCAGGCCCGGGGCAGCAACGCGGCGGCCGGCAGCACCTCGTTGACGAGGCCGACGTGCTTGGCCTCCTCGGCGTGGATCGTCTGGCCCGTGAGCAGGAAATAGCGGCCGCGGTTGTAGCCCATCACCAGCGGGAAGACGACGTGCACGCCGTCGCCCGGCACCAGGCCGCCGACATAGTGGGCGCTGTCCTGGAAGGCGGCGGTCTCGGAGGCGAGAACGATGTCGCACATCACCGGCAGCTCGGCGTGGCGCACCGCCGGGCCGTTGACGGCGGCGATCATCGGCGCGTCGATCGCCAGCATGTTGAGGAGGAGGTTCTTCGATTCCCAGCCGAGCACGCCCCATTCCTCGGGGGACTGGCGGTGGGCGTCGAGGTTCGCCCGCGCCTCCGGTGCCGGACCGGAGAACTCGGCCCCGGTGCCGGTGAGGATGATCACCTTGTTCTCGCGGTCGCGGTTGACGTCGAGGAAGGCTTGCTCGAGCTCGCCGTGCGGCAGCCGCCCCCAGCGCAACGGTCCGCCGTCGGTGTGCACGGTGATCTCGAGGATGCCGTCCTCGCGCTTGAAGCGGATCGTCTTGAACTTCGTCGCGTAGTCCTCGAAGGGCACGGGCGCCTCCAGTGTTTCTGTGTCACGCCCGGGGGCGGTGGTGGTCTGCGGTCGCGGCCGACCCGAGGGCCGGCCTAAATCTCAGCTCGTCATCCCGGGCGCGAAGCAAAGCGGAGCGAGCCGGGACCGAGCGCAAGAACGGTCGCCCGCAGCGCGACGCATAAGCCGCGCCTCCGGCGCGCATTTTTCCGCTGGGTCCCGGATCGGCGCTCGGCTGCGCCTCGCTTGTCCGGGATGACGGTCGCGATTGTGTTGGCCACCCTCACCGCCCGAGCTTCTCGCGCAGGGCGTCGAGCTTGTCGAAGGCGGTGATCGGCGGGTAGGCCTCCGGGTCGGTGACGACGTCGATGACGAACGGGCCGCCGCTCGCGAGCCCCTCTTTCAGCGCCGGCAGGTAGTCGGCCGGGTCCTCGACGCGCACGCCGCCGGCGCCGCAGGCGCGCGCGATCGCCGCGTGGTCGACCGGGGCGAAGTAGCAGGCGCCGGTGTGGCGGCCGAACTTGGTGTCCTCGGCGTCCTTCTGGAAGCCGAGCACGCCGTTGTTGAGCACGGTGAGCACCACCTGCGTCCGGTTCCGCACCGCCGTCTCGAGCTCGGACCAGACGTGCGCGAAGCCGCCGTCGCCGACGATCGCGAACACCGGCCGCGACGGGTCGGCGACGCGGGCGCCCATCGCCAGCGGCAGGCCCCAGCCGAGGCCTGCCATGCCGCGCGGCGAGAGGAAGCGCTGGCCGGGCGCGCGCGCCGTCAGGTAGCAGGACATCCAGACCGTCGAGTAGCTCGCGTCCGCCACGACGATCGAGGCGGGCGTCAGCACCTTTTCGAGCTCGGCCATCAGCCGCTCGGGGCGGACCGGCGAGGCGGTGGAGGCCGACAGCGCCGCGAAGACCCCGGCGTTCTCCGCGAGCGCGTCGCGGATGGCGTCGGCGACGTCCTCGGGGAAGGCGCGGCGGCCGTCGAGGCGCTCGGTGAGCGCTGCGAGCGTCAGCTTGGCGTCGCCGACGAGGCGCAGCGCCTCGTAGTTGCGGCCGATCTCCGTCGGGTCGATGTCGATGTGGATGAACGTCGCCGTCGGCGCGAAGGTCGACCAGGAATCCGTGCCGTTCTGCGCCGTGCGGGTGCCGACGAGCACGACGACGTCGGCTTCCGCAACGATCGGCTTCAAGCGCGCTCCCGGCGCCCGCAGGCCGTAGGCGTTGCCGCCGACGCCGAGCGACAGCGGGTGGCGCTCGTCGACGGCGCCCTTGCCCATCACGGTGGTGACCACCGGCAGGTTGGCCGCCGCCTGCAGTGCCGCGAGCTCGCCCGCCGCCTGCGACAGGTGGACGCCGCCGCCGGCGACGACGAGCGGTCGTCTGGCCGCGAGGATCAGCGCCGCCGCCGCGTCGAGCTTGTCGGCGGCGGGCAGCATGCGGTCGAGCGGGAAGGCGCCGAGGTCGGCGCGGCGCGGGCTCGCCGGCGGCGGCGCGGCATCGAGCAGGAAGTCGGCCGGCAGCATCAGCACCGCCGGTCCCGGCCGGCCGCTGGTGGCGGCGGTGAACGCCATGTCGATGTAGTCGTCGATGCGCGAGGGCTCGCTGACGCGGCGGATCCACTTCGCCGAGCCCTGGAACAGCGCCATGTGATCGAGGTCCTGGAAGGCGTTGCGGTCCGTCTCCTTGCGGTTGACGTCCTGCACCAGCGCGACCACCGGCACCGACGACTTCAGCGCCTCGGCGAGGCCCGGCACCAGCAAGGTCGCCGCCGGGCCGTTCTGGGCGGTGACCACCGTCACGCGGTTGGAGATGCGGGCGAAGCCGTCGGCCATCGCCGCGCCGGCGTTTTCCGTCCTGTAGGTGTACTGCCTGAGGCCGGCGTCCTCGCAGGCGAGCAGCACCATCGACGGCAGGCTCTGCGAGAACAGCACCTTGACGCCATGGCGGGCGAGCGCCGCCGCGACGGCCTGCGCGACGTTCGGCTGGTTCGACATGCGGGCGGAATCCTCGGGGCGCGGCGGCGGGATGACGAAGGGCGCCGCGCGAGGATCGATCCCCGGTCGCAGCGTCGCTGAAAATCATACACACGTACGAATACTGCGCAAGCGCACCGTCTGCGGCAGGATGGCGCCGCGGCCTTCTGGAGGCGGATCGGGGCGTCGGGGCGCAAGGCGGCCGGCCGGTGGCGGGGCGCCTTGACCGCGACCCGGCCGGTCGATCCAATCCGCCGCGACTCAGCTTCTCCCGCCCCCGCAAGCCTGCCGGGCGGAGTTCTGCGCCGAGAGACGGACTGCCGCCCGCCATGCGCTTCATCCATACCGCCGACTGGCAGATCGGCAAGCCATTCCGGCAGTTCGGCGACCGCGAGGCGGTGCTGAAGCGGGCGCGGCTCGACGCCATCGAGGCGATCGGCCGGCTCGCCGTGGCCGAGGGCGCCGCGCACGTGCTCGTCGCCGGCGACGTCTACGACAGCGAGACGCCGACGCCGCAGACGCTGCGCGAGCCGCTGGAACGCATGCGGGCGTTCCCGGGGGTCGCCTGGCACATCGTTCCCGGCAACCACGACCCACACCGGCCGAAGGGCGTGTGGGACCGCGTGCGCGAGGCCGGCGCGCCGGAGAACGTCCGGCTGCATCTGACGGCGGAGCCGGTCGATCTCGGCGGCGAGGCGGTGCTGTTGCCGGCGGTGCTGACGCGCAAGGCGGAGAGCGGCGACCTCACCCGGTGGATGGACGCCGCCGAGAGCGCGCCGGGCCGCGTGCGCATCGGCCTCGCGCATGGCGCCGTCACCGGCTTCGGCGTCGAGGGCGAGGCGGGCAACCCCATCGACCCGCGCCGGCCGCAGGCCGCCGGCCTCGCCTACCTCGCGCTCGGGGACTGGCACCGCACGCTCTCCGTCGGACCCGCCTGCTGGTATGCCGGCACCCCCGAGCCCGACCGCGCCGGCAGCCAGGAGGTCGGCCGCACGCTGCTCGTCGACATCGCCGGTGCCGGCGCGCCGGCAGTGGTCGTCGAGCGCGCCGTCGGCAGCTTCCGCTGGTCGACGCGGGAGGAGCGCGTCGCCGACGCCGCCGATCTCGCCGACCTCGAAGCACGGCTGAGGGCGCTGCCGCAGCTCTCGTCGACGGTGCTGCGGCTGCGCCTCGCCGGGGCGCTGCCGCTCGCCGGCAAGGCGGACCTGGACCGCCGCCTCGCCGGTCTCGCCGCCGCCGTCTTCCACCTCGACGTCGACACGACCGGCCTGTCGGCACGGCCGACCGCCGCCGACCTCGAGGCGATCGACTTCGGCGGCGTGCTGCGCCAGGCCGCCGACCGGCTGCGCGGCCTCGCCGAGGACGGCACCCTCGCCGCCGACCAGCGCCGGCGGGCGGAGAACGCCTTGGTCGAGCTCTATCTGATGGCTGCCGGAGAGCCGCGCGCGTGAGGATCACCGGCCTCTCCGTCGCCGGCGTCGGGCGGTTTTCCGGCGGCGTGCGCGTCGCCGGCTTCGGCGACGGCGTCAACGTGCTCGCCGCGGAGAACGAGGCCGGCAAGTCGACGCTGTTCCGCGCCGTCCGCGCCTGTCTGTTCGAGCGCCACACCAGCACCAACCAGACGGTGCGGTCGCTCGCGAGCGAGGGGTCGGGCCTGCCGGCAGCGGTGACGCTCGACTTCAGCCACGGCGGCGCCGACTACCGCCTCGCCAAGAACTTTCTGCGCAGCGCCTCGGCCAGCCTCGCGCGCGGCGGCGTCGAGATCGCCCGCGGCCGCGAGGCGGACGAGCGGACGTGGGAGCTCCTCGGCATCGACCCCGGCGCCGGCCGCAGCGTCGACGACGCCGCCTTCGGCATCCTGTGGGTGGAGCAGGGCAAGTCGTTCTCCGTGCCGGAGCCGTCGGAGGCGGCGGCGAACGCGCTCAATTCGGCGGTGCACGCCGAGGTCGGCACGCTGGTCGGCGGCGAGCGCGCGCGGGGCGTCCTGAAGGCGCTCGGCGACGAGCTCGCGACGCTGTTGACGGCGGGCGGCAAGGCCAAGGCGGGTGGGCCGCTCGCCGAGGCGATCGAGCGGGAGGCCGCGGCGGCCGCGATGCTGAAGGCGGCGCAGGAACGCCTCGCCGTGCTCGACGCCGAGCTCTCGGCGCTCGCCGTGCGACGCACCGAGCGGGATCGCCTCGCCGATCCGGCGATCGCCGCCGGCCTCGCCGGCGAACTCGCCGAGGCGCGCCGGCTGTTGCGCGCCGGCGAGGCGGCCGGCGCGGACGTGGCGCGCTGCGAAGCGGCAGCGCAGCGCGCGCGTGCCGAGCTCGACCGCGCGCTGCGCCGGCGCGACGACCTCGTCGAACGGGCCCGGCGCATCGACGCCGACGCGCGGCGCGAGGCCGAGCTCGTCGCCGCCACGGCGCCGCTCGACGAGGAGGAGCGCGCGGCGCGCACGGCGGTCGCGACGGCACGCGCGGCGGTCTCCGAGATCGACGTCGCGGCCGCCGCCGACGAGGCGCGCGAGCGGGCGCTGCAGCGCGTCGGCGTGGCGCTGACGCGCGCCGGCGAGCGCGACCGCCTGGCGGAGCGCCTCGACCGGCTCGAGCAGCTCGCCGCCCGCCTCGCCGAAACCGCCGCCGGGCTCGCCGCCAACCGCGCCGAGGCGTCGACGGTGGCGCGGCTCGAGGCGATCGAGCGCGAGCTCGCGGTCACCGCCGCCCGGCTGGAGGCGGCGGCGCCGCAGGTCGAAATCGCGCTCGGTCCCGGCGGCGCCGGCCGCGTCCGGGTGGACGGCGCGCCGCTGTCGGCCGACCTCAAGCGCGCCGCGCTGGCGCCGCTCACGATCGCGATCGCCGACCTCGCGACCGTCACGGTGTCGCCGCCGAGCGGCGCCGGCGCCGCCGAGGAGGCGCGGCTGCAGGCGTTGCGTTCCGATCTTGCAGGCCTGCTCGACGCCAGCGGCTTCGCCGACGCCGCCGCCCTGCGCACCGCCCGCGCAGGCCGCCAGGAACTCGAGGCGGAACGGACGGCGCTCGAGGGCGAGGCGGTGGCGGCCGGCCTCGGCCGGCGCGGTGCTCCATCGAAGGGTGGCGCGGGCGACACCGCCGCCGCGGCGGTGGCGGCGGCGCGCGACGAACTCGCGGCGATCGACGCGCTGATCGCCGCAGCCCCCCTCGCCGAGGCCGGCCTGTCGGCGCTGCCGTCGACGGAAGCGCTCGACGCGCGTCTCGACGGATTGCGCGCCGCACGCGAGGGCGCCCGCCGCCGCCGCCAGGCGCACGAGGGCGCGATCGAGGCGCACGGGGCGACGCTCGCCCGCGTCGCCGACGCGCGCGGGCGCCTCGCCGGGGCGCTGCAGGAGGTGCGCGGCCGGCTCGCCGGCGACCGCGCGGCGCTGCCGGACGCGGCGCGCGTCGCGATGCTCGCCGCGGCAGAGGCGGAGCTGCGGGCCGCCGAGGAGGACCACGGCACCAAGGCCGCCGCCCTCGAGGCCGAGCGCCGCGCCGCGCCGCCGCCGGAGGAGATCGAGCGGCGCGGCACCCGCGTGAAGCGGCTGGACTCGGCGATCGCCAACCAGGCCGAGGCGCTCGGCCGGCTCGACCGCGAGATCGCCAACCTGGAGGGTCGCATCGAGAGCGCCGGCGGCGACGGCCTCGGCGAGCGCGCCGACGCGCTCGAGGCCGAGGCGGCGCTCGCCCGCCGCGACCGCGCACGCCTGCAGGAGCGCGCCGAGACGCTGCGGCTCTTGCGCGAGACGGTCGCGGCCTGCTTCGCCGAGCAGCACGAGCGGCTCACCGCGCCGCTGCGGCGACACCTCGGCCCCTATCTGCACGACCTCTTCCCCGCCGCCGAGATCGCGCTCGGCGACGGCTTCAGCGTCGAGACGCTGCGGAGGGGCGGCGCGGCGGAGGCGTTCCAGCGCCTCTCCGACGGCACCAAGGAACAGATCGCCGTGCTGGTCCGCCTCGCCATGGGGGCGATGCTGGCCGAACGCGGCGAGGACGTGCCGATCGTGCTGGACGACGCGCTGGTGTTCTCCGACGACGGCCGCATCGCGCAGATGTTCGACGCGCTCAACCGCGCCGGCCAGCGCCAGCAGGTGATTGTGCTCACCTGCCGCACCCGCGCCTTCGCCTCGCTCGGGGGAAGGATGCTGACGATCGAGGCGGCCGCGGCGAGTTGAGGGGCTGCGGGCAGGGATGTCGGTCACCCCACGTCCACCAACCTCTCGCTCCGTCATCGCCCGGCTCGACCGGGCGATCCATCCCGAACGCAGGTCTATCCGTCTTTCCCAAGCCGTCGGCACTCTGGCGGGAACGCTCGATCAGGGTGACCAAGCCGCGGAAACGACAAGCGTTTCCAGCTGTGATGGATCGCCCGGTCGAGCCGGGCGATGACGGATTGGGGTTTGGCGGAAAGGCACCAAAAGGCCCTTCACACCCCCGCCGGCACCGGGTGCCTGGCGAAGTAGGCCTTGTCCGCCTCCGGCTGAACCCATTCCGGGTGGCCGTGCCAGCGGATGGCGTGGGCGATCATGTCGGTGCCGTAGCGGATGCGGTAGAGGAGCGTGCGCTCGGGGCCATTCCTGTACTCGTGCAACTCGCCCGGCGGGTGGACGACGAAGGAGCCGGGGGTGACGTCGACCAGGGCGTCGGGCGTCTTCATCGTGCCGCCGCCGGAGAAGCAGAAGTAGATCTCCGTGCAGTCGGGGTGGCAGTGGTAGGGGCTCGCCTGGCCCGGTTCCCAGCAGGCGACGGTGTAGTCGCCGCCGCCGGTCTCGCCGAGGATCTTCTCGACGTGCTTCTTCGGGTCGAAGGCCTTTTCGGCGACGATGTCGAAGACGTGCATGGCGGCCCTCCCCTGATCGGTGCCGCGTCTCAAGGCACGGCTCTCGCGGCGACTGTCGGGGGCGCGCGCCCCGCATTCAAATTATCTGTGCTGGTCGCCGCCATCAGCCGGCCTGATGCGGCCGGGGCCGTCGACATCGCAGCCGGAAGGCGAGATGCTGCCGCGGTCCGAGTTGCTGCCGCAAGTGCGGGACCGGGCAGCCAGGTCCGGGTCCGGCGAGGAGTGTCCAACGGTGCAGAGCCTCGAGTCCGCCCTTGTCCGCCGCGCCCCTGTCGGCCCCGACGATCGCCGCGCTGCCCCCTGCCGCCCCGCACCGCGTCTGGCAGCCGCCCTGGCCGCCGCCCTGCTGCTGGCCGCCACCCCAGCCGCGGCGATCTCGCCGCAGCCGGTGGAGGGCGAGCGCGGCATGGTGGTCAGCGACCAGGCGATCGCGAGCGCAGTCGGCGCGGAGATGCTGCGCGCCGGCGGCAACGCCGTCGATGCGGCGGTGGCGGTCGGCTACGCGCAGGCGGTGGTCAACCCATGCTGCGGCAACCTCGGCGGCGGCGGCTTCATGACGATCCGCCTCGCCGACGGAGAGCTCGTCTTCGTCGACTTCCGCGAGGCTGCGCCGGGCAAGGCGAGCGCCGGCATGTACCTCGACGAGAAGGGCGAGGTGATCCCGCGCGCCAGCCTCGACGGCTGGAAGGCGGTCGGCGTGCCGGGCAGCGTGCTCGGGCTCGACGCGGTGCTGTCGAAATGGGGCACCAAGGACCGCGCCACGGTGATGGCGCCGGCGATCCGGCTCGCCCGCGAGGGTTTCGTGCTGACGCGCGGCGACACCGACATCCTCGCCGCCGGCACCAAGGCGTTTGAGGCGAACCCGGTGACCGGCGCAATCTTCCTCGCCGCCGGCAAGCCGCTCGCGCCCGGGGACAGGCTGGTGCAGGCGGACCTCGCCACGACGCTGGACGGCATCGCCAAGAACGGGCCGGACTTCTTCTACAAAGGCCCCGTGGCGGAGAAGATCGTCGCGGCGAGCGAGGCGGGCGGCGGGCCGCTGACGATGGCGGATTTCGCCGACTACCAGGTGCGCTTCGGCGAGACGATCGAGTGCCAGTACCGCGGCTACGAGGTGCGCTCGGCGGCGCCGCCGAGCTCGGGCGGCATCGCGCTCTGCGAGATCCTGCATGTGCTGGAGGGCTACCCGATGGGCTGGCTCGGCCACAATTCGGCGGACGCTGTGCACCTGATGACGGAAGCCTTCCGCCACGCCTTCGTCGATCGCAATTCCGAGCTCGGCGACCCGGCCTTCGTGGACAACCCGATCGCCCACCTCGCCTCGAAGGCCTATGCGGGCAAGCTGCGCGGCGCGATCGACCGTCACCGGGCGACGCCGTCGGCCTCGCTGAAGCCGGGCACCGGCGCCCACGAGGGCTCGCAGACGACGCACTTCTCGGTGATCGACGCGGCCGGCAACGCCGTGGCGGTGACCTACTCGCTCAACTCCTATTTCGGCGCCAAGGTGATGGCGCCGGGCACCGGCGTGCTCCTCAACAACACGATGGACGACTTCGCGGCGAAGCCCGGCGCAACCAACATGTTCGGCCTCGTGCAGGGCGAGGCGAACGCGATCGCGCCCGGAAAGCGGCCCTTGTCGTCGATGAGCCCGACGATCGTGCTGAAGGACGGCAAGCCGGTGATGGTGCTCGGCAGCCCCGGCGGCTCGCGCATCATCACGGCGGTGGCGCAGACAATCATGAATGTCGTCGACCACGGCATGACCATCCAGGAGGCCGTCGACGCGCCGCGCCTGCACCACCAGTGGATGCCGGACGTGCTCTATGCCGAGCCGCGGGCGCTGTCGGCCGACACCCGCGAGATCCTCACCGAGCGCGGCCACACGGTGGTGGTGCAGAACCCGTGGGGCGCGGTCGAGGCGATCCTCGTCGGCGGCGGCGAGCCAAAGGCCGGCGCCCCCCCGAGCTTCGGCGACGACGTGCTGAGGGGGCGGCCGGTGGTGGACGGCTGGACGTATGGGGCGAACGACAACCGCCGGCCGGCGGGGGCGGCGGTGGGGGAGTAGGGTTCCACGCCCGTCCCTCCCCTGCCAGGGGGAGGGACAGACCGCCAAAGGCGGTCAGGGTGGGGCCTGACAATCCGAACTCAGGCCGACGTTGGGATTGACAGGCCCCCACCTGCCGCGCTGCGCGCAGCTGTCCTCCCCCCTGGCAGGGGGAGGACGCGGCAGCGCTCGTCGGCAGGGGGAGGCGCGGCGGCGCTGGTCGCCCCCCTACCCCGCCACGAACACCCGCTCCGGCGTGAGCCAGCACGGCGGCAGTGCCAGGGGGATGTTCGAGGTCGGCAGGATCGACGGCTTCAAGTCGATGCCGAGGACATCGCGGACGAAGGCGCGGCGGGCGGCGATGCGGGCGGCGACAGTCGGGTGGCGCTCCGCCAGGTCGGCGCGGAGGCGCTCGTCGGCGAAGACGATGCCGTCCTCGCAGTTGAGCGCACGGCCGGGCCGCATCGGCACCGGGATGACGTCGACCTGAACGGCCATGCCCGAATCGATCGTCTCCGGCGACTGCGGGCGGATCGGCGTGTGCGTCCACTCGTCGTGGCCGGTGAGGTGGCCGGGGTTGAGCGAGGAGCGCAGGCCGGCGCGGGCGAGCGCGTCCGTCGTGGCGGCGAAGATCTCGCCGCCGGCGATGCCGATGTCGGCGGTCTCGTACCAGGCGATCAGGCCGGCGAAGTAGCCGGCGGCGACCACCTCGAAGTCGGCGTCGTGCTCGGCGAGCAGTCCGGCGCGCGACGACAGCCCGCCCCACAGGCCGATCGCCGTCGTCACGCCGTCGCCGCGGGTGAGGCGACGGGCCGTGGGGCTGCGCAGGCCGACGACGGGCGCGGCCGGGTCGCCGCCCGACATCATCACGTGGCAGCTCATCGGCTGGCCGGCGTAGCCCATGCGGGCGGCGCAGGCGAACTCGCTGTCGCCGGGCCGCGCACCCATGAGGATGCGCCAGACCATCGCGGAAGCGTGCGCGCTGCCCCACTCGTAGGCGGCGATCTGGTCGACGTCGACGACCGAGCGCAGGCCGCTCGCCGGGTGCATCAGCACGCGCGTCGCATCCGACACGCCCTCGCGGCCGCCGACGGCGAGCGAAAGCGCGTCGACGACGACGGCGGGCACGAAGAAGCTCGGCTCGCCGTCCCACTCCTCGACCTCGAGGTACTTCCAGCCGGCGAGGCCCACCGTGTCGCCAGGACGGAGGCCGATGTCGGAGAGCACCACCGGCAGCCGCGGCGCCACCGTGCGGTCCTGCCCCATCAGCCCGAACGACTGGGCGAGCACGATCTCGACGCCCGGCAGCACGGCGAGCGGCACGTAGTCGATACACTCGTTGCCGGCGACGATGACGCGGCGGTCGTCCGGGCCGAGCAGCAGCAGCATCTCCTCGAAGCGCGGCTCGATGCCGGTGAGGAACAGGATGTTGGCGAAGTGCTCGCGGTCGCCGTAGACGGCGAGCCAGCTGCGGCCGGCGTTCGCATAGGCCTCGCGGCAGCGGCGCTCGTAGGTGGCGGCGGGGATCTCCGGCGGCGCCTCCGGCAGGCCGAAGTCGGGGATCGCGATCTGGCGCAGACGGGGGGACATCGGGGCTCTCCAAGTGTGCGTGAGCGGGACCGGTCGGACGAAGTCGATCAGGCCGGCACCGGCGCGTCGGCACGCAGCAGGCCCTCGTGCTTCAGCTCCGCCCAGAAGGCGGCGGGGATCGGCCGGGCGAGGCCGGCGAGCACGCCGGAAAGCTGCGCCGTGGTGCGCGCGCCCGGGATGATCGAGACGATCGCCGGGTGGGCGAGCACGAAGCGCACCGCGGCATCAATCAGCCGGACCCCGTGTCGCTCGCACACCGCCTCGATCTTTGCGACCTTCGCCATCACCTCCGGCGGCGCCGGCTTGTAATCGTACTTGGCGCCGGCCACCGCGCCGGTGGCCAGGATGCCGCCGTTGAAGCCGCCGCCGAGCACGACGGCGACGCCGCGCGCCTCGCACATCGGCATCAGCTCGTCGAGCGCCTCCTGCTCGAGCAGCGTGTAGCGGCCGGCGAGCAGCAGGCAGTCGAAGTCGCGGGCGAGCAGCGCGTCGCGGCAGACCTCCCACTCGTTGACGCCGACGCCGATCGCCTGGATCACCCCCTCGTTGCGGAGCCGGACGAGGGCGTCCCAGCCGCCGGACATCGCCACCTCGAAGTGCGCCCGCTGGCGGGCGACACCATGGTTGACGACGTCGACGTCGTGGATGAAGGCGATGTCGATGCGGTCGAGGCCGAGGCGCTGCAGGCTGTCCTCGACCGAGCGCAGCGTCGCGTCATACCCATACGCGTAGTTGGGCGTGAACGGCAGGCCGAACCGCCAGGGATCGCGCTCGGAGAACACGCGGCCGGGCTTCAGCAGGTAGCCGACCTTGGTCGACAGCACGAAGTCGCCCCGCGGCTTCCAGCGCAGGGCCCGGCCGACGCGGTGCTCCGACAGGCCGTTGCCGTAGAGCGGGGCGGTGTCGAAGTAGCTGAGGCCGGCCGCCCAGGCGTCGTCCAGCAGCGCGTCGGCGACCGCCTCGTCGACGGGGGCGAGGAAGTTGCCGAGCGGCGCGGCGCCGAAGCCGACCTCGGTCACCTCGAAGTCGAGGCGGCCGAAGCGGCGGCGCGGCGGGATTGCGGCAGGAGCCGTCGGGACGGTGTCGGTCATCTCAAGGCCGCCCGGCGAGCCAGGCGAAGGCCTGCGTCCACAGCCGGCGGTAGCCGTCCCACTCGGTGAACTCGGTCGGCAGCCAGTGCGGGCCGATGTCGGACGTCCACGCCATCGTGCGGCCGCGGCCGTAGGTGCCGGCGGCGAGCAGCGGCTGGTCGCCATAGTCGGCGCCGACGGAGAGCAGCAGCGTCGCGTCGTCCTTCAGCTTCGTCTCGTTGTAGCCGAGGAGGTAGGGCCACGCGCCGGCGATGCCGGCGATGGCGGGATGGGCGGCGCCGGTCGGCGCCGGGTGGAAGCCCTCCGGCACCTCGACGCGGTCGTCGACGGTGAGCATCGTCACCGGCAGGATCGTCTCGATCGGCGTGCGGGCGTAGCGGGCGGCGCCGTTCAGGCCCTGGAAGGAGAAGTAGCCGCCGATCATCATGAAGCCGCCGCCGCCCTCGACCCACTCGGCGATCGCCTTCAGGCGGTTGGGGGTTCGACGCCCGCGCACGAACGTGTCGGGGTGGAGGAGCAGCGAGTTGGCGCCGACGTCGGAGAGCACGACGACGTCGTAGGCGTCGAGCTCCTTCGCCGTGAACGGGAAGCGGGTGTGGGTCTCGTGGCCGGGCAGGTGGACGATCTCGACGTCGGAGCCCTCGAGGGCGGCGAGCAGCGGCGCGATGCCGGTCTGGTATTCGGCGGTGGAGAACTGGTCGAAGCCCTTGGTGTGGGTGGTGGCGCTCGACCAGGTCTCGCCGGCGAGCAGCACGCGGATCTTCTTCATTGTTCGGGTCTCCTCGAGGCGTGGGTGTGCCGTCTTGCGCCGCCGGCTGGTGTCCGGGACGGCAAAGGGATCAGGCGTTGGGGACGACGCCGATGGCGTCCGCGCGGACGTGGACGGTGATCGGCGCGCCGACCTTAAGCGCGCGCGCGCGGTCGGCGGGAAGGTGGGCGGTGATCTCCGGCCCGCCGGCGGGCTCGATCACCACGAGGTCGAAGGAGCCGACGAAGGAGACGTCGACCACATTGCCGGCGATGGCGAGCGACGGCTCGCCGAGGGTCGGCTCGAGGGAAATGTCCTCGGGCCGCATGAAGACGGTGGCGGGGCCTTCCGGCAGCGCCGCCACCTTGCCGGGCGGCAGCGCGACGCGGGCGCCGAGCGCCTCGATCTCGACCGCACCGCTGGCGCCGCGCACCAGGCGGGCGTCGACGAGGTTGTTGACGCCGAGGAAGCCGGCGACGAAGCGCGTGGCGGGCGCGTAGTAGAGGTCGCGCGGCGCCCCCACCTGGACGATCCGGCCCTTCTGGAAGACGGCGATGCGGTCCGACATGGCGATCGCCTCCTCCTGGTCGTGGGTGACGTAGAGGAAGGTGACGCCGGTCTGCCGGTGCAGGCGCTTCAGTTCCCGCTGCATCGTCTCGCGCAGCGTCCGGTCGAGGGCCGAGAGCGGCTCGTCGAGGAGCAGGATCTTCGGGTGGAAGGCGAGCGCGCGGGCGATCGCGACGCGCTGCTGCTGGCCGCCGGAGAGCTCGCGCGGCTTACGCTTCGCGAGCTCGCCCAGGCCGACCGTCGTCAGCATCTCCTCGACGCGGGCCGCGATGCGGGCGCGGTCCCATTTGCGCACCTTCAGGGGAAACGCGATGTTGTCCGCCACGCTCATGTGCGGGAACAGCGCGTAGCCCTGGAAGACGAAGCCGAAGTCGCGGTCCTCCGGCTCGACGCCGGTGATGTCGCGGCCAGCAAGCGAGATCGTGCCGCTGTCCGGCCGGGTGAAACCGGCGATCGCCATCAACAGCGTCGTCTTGCCAGACCCCGAGGGGCCGAGGAGGGTGACGAACTCACCCTCCTCGACCTCGAGGCCGATGTCGGCCAGCGCCGTCACGGGTCCGTAGGTCTTGCGGAGATCGCGGGCGACGAGGAACGACATCGGTGCTCTTCGGCTTGCGGGACGCGGCGGCTCAGATCGGGTCGCGGATCAGCGGCGCCGTCGAGCAGTGGATGCCGCCGCCGCCGAGCTCCACCGCCTCGTAGTCGACCTCGATGACCGAGATGCCGGCCTGGTCGAGACGGTCGGCCAGCCGCGGGCTCGTCGTCGTGTGCATGATGAGCCGGCCGGGGGCCACCGCCAAGCAGTTCAGCGAGAAGGCGTTGTCCTCGGGCGGCAGCTCGATCAGCTTCATGCCGCGCTTCACCAGATAGTCGATGAAGACGTAGGGCAGCTCGTTCTTGTTGACGATGGCGGTTTCGACGTCGACCATCATGAACGAGCCGTCGATGTGGATGCGGTAGCCCGGCATCGGCACCTTGATGAGGGTGACGCCGAGCCCGTTCAGCACGCGCTCGACCTGGGCGACGCCCTCCGGATTGCAGGCGACGCTGACCGAGCAGACGGCGGTCTTGGCGTCGATGTGGGCGAAGCCGCCCCCCTCGAACACGGCGGTGCCGTTGAGCGTCGCGAGGATCGGGCAGCCGGCATTGGCGAGCGCGCGCGTCACCGGCAGCTCCTCGCCGCGGCGGACACGGCGGGCGAGACGGGTGACGATGGCGCCACCCTCGACGCCGATGACGCTGTCGCGGGTGAAGATCTGCTTCATCCGGCCCTTGGCGGCGTCGCCGACCAGGATCACGTCGACACCCTCGGCCTTCAGCGCCGCGGTCAGCGCGTCGTGGGCCTTCTGCATGGCGGGCAGGTCGGGCATCGTCTTGCCCATCCAGTACCAGCCCTCGTCCGGGTCGCCGAAGCCACCGATCTCCTGCAGCGGCCGGTTCTTCACGACCGACAGCTCGTCGCCGGGACGGTGCATCAGCACGGCGCGCAGCTTGCCGACGTCGTTGGAGACGCCCCAGTTGCGGCCCCAGCCGTCGACGAGCTCGGCCTCGCTCTCGAACGCGGGCTCGGGAACGGAGCCGAAGATCTCGAAGAACTTGTTCTCGCGATACTCGTGCTCGCTCATTGCGGGCAGGTGGGCCATGACACGTCCGTCCTTCTTGATATGCTTGGTGGTGTTCGGGTCTTCTGCGGGTCGAACGGTGACGACCGGCTCAGGGACTGGGCGAGCGGTCGAACCAGAACGTGCGGGCGGCGAGCGCCAGAAGCGTGATGGCGAGCAGCACGGCGGAGATTGCCGCCAGTGCCGGATCGACGGAGTCGGCGATGCCGGTGAAGATGCGGCGCGGCAGCGTCTCGACCGCGCGGCTGGTGATGAACAGCGTCACGGTGATCTCGTCCCAGGAGGTGACGAAGGCGAACACCGCGCCGGCGGCGATGCCGGGCGTGACGTTCGGCAGGATCACCTTGAAGAACACCGTCGGCGGCCGGGCCCCGAGCGAGCGGGCCGCCTGGATCAGCCGCGGGTCGAGCTGCGCCAGCGAGGCGCCGATCGCCAGGATCGCGAACGGCAGGCACAGCACGACGTGGACGATGATGACGCCGGGATAGGTGTCGAGCAGGCTGAAGCGCGCCCACAGCTTGAAGATGCCGACGGCATAGATGATCGGCGGCACGATCAGCGGCGCAAGCAGCATGACGCGTGTCAGCGACGGCCACCAGCCGGTAAGCGCCCAGGCGCCGAGCGCGTAGGCCGCGGCGGCCGAGACCGAGACGACGGTGGCGATCACGGCGACGACGAGGCTCGTCACCATCGAGGGCAGCCACCCCTTTTCCCACACCGTCAGCGACCAGAAGTGCTGCAGCGACAGGCCGTGCTCGGGCAGCGAGAGATATTCCCGGTCGGTGAGCGCCACCGGCACCAGCACCAGCACCGGCAGGAACAGGAAGCCGAGCAGCAGCCACGGCAGCCCGACGGCGAAGACCTTTGAAACCGCCCGCTCGAGCGGGGTCGACTCGCGCCGCTTCGGCGCGGTGTCGATCGCTGCGGCGCTCATCCCTGCCTCCCGGAGAAGGCGGCGCGAAGCGACGGCTGGCGCATGGCGATGAAGACCACGAGCCCGACGGCGATGAGGAGCATCGTCGACAGGCCCGTGGCGACGCCCCAGCGTAGCGTGTTGGTGATCTGCACCGAGATGTATTCGGCGACCATCACCGTGCGGCCCGCGCCGAGCAGCGCCGGGGTGATCAGGAAGCCGAGCGAGAAGATGAAGACGAACAGCGTCGCCACCGCGATGCCCGGCGCGCTGAGCGGCACCCACAGCTTCCAGAACACCGTCATCGGGCGCGCGCCGAGCGAGCGGCCGGCCTGCATGATGCGGCGGTCGATGCCGGCAAGGTTCGCGTAGATCAAAAGCACCGCGAACGGCATCATGTAGTGGACCATGCCGATGATGACGCCGGTGCGGTTGTGGACGAGCTGCAGCGGCTCGTCGACGAGGCCGAGCCCAGTGACGGCGAGGTTCACCAAGCCCTCGCGGCGGAGAATGGTGATCCAGGAGAAGGCACGCACCAGCACGGAGATCCAGAACGGCACCAGCACCATGAACAGGGCGACGCGGCGCACGCTCGGCCGCATCTGCACCAGCGCGTAGGCGACGATGTAGCTCGCGGCGATCGTCAGCGCCGTCGTCCACAGCGACACCTCGAGCGTCGTCGTGACGACCCGCGCCACGGCGCGGCTGCCGAGCAGTTGCTCGTAGTTGGCGAGGCCGGGCGCCGGCTCCGTCACGCTGAGGACAAGCACCTGGGCGATCGGCAAGACGTAGAAGAGGGTGGTGAGCAGCACGGCCGGCACGGTGAGGCCGACCGCCCACCTGTCGAACGGGCGCATCCGGAAACCCTCGGATCAGGGGTAGCGGGCGGAAGGGCCGCCGCCACAGGGGCGACGGCCCGGCCGGTCGGGATCAGGTGGCGATGAAGTCGAGGAACTTGTTCTGCAGCTCGGCTTCGTTGTCGGCGTAGTAGGCGGCGCTGATGGTCATGTTGGTCTTGGTGTTCTCCGGCGAGGCCGGGTCGACCGCCTTGTCCTCCGCCGTCATCATCGCCTGCGCCGCCGGGTTCGACGGGCCGTTGCCCATCAGGCGCAAGAGCGTGATCTGGCCTTCCGGATCGAGGCTCGAATTGATGAACTCGAACACCGCCTTGCCGGCCGGGTTGCCCTTCGGCACCGACCAGGCGCTCCACAGCAGAACGTTCTCGTTCCAGGTCCAGGTGAAGCGCTCCGGCGCCTCCTTCCGCAGGAGGTTGGCGCGGGTGTGCCAGACGTTGCCCATGACGACTTCGCCGTCACGGAACAGCTGCTGGCTCTGGGCGCCGCCCTCCCAGAAGATCAGCTGCGGCAGCAGCGGCTCGAGCTTCTTGAAGGCACGGTCGACGTCGAGGGGGTAGAGGTCCTCCCGCTTGACGCCATCGGCGATCAGCACCGGCTCGAGCTGGCCCTGGATCCATTTGCACATCGTGCGCTTGCCCGGATACTTCGCCGTGTCGAAGAAGTCCGCCCAGCTCGTCGGCGGCGTGGCGCCGACCTTGCTGATGTCGTAGGCGAGCACGTTGGCAAAGGCGTAGTTGGCGACGCCGAACTCGGCGGCGCCGTTCGGGCCGACCTTCGACTTGTCGACGACCGAATAGTCGATCGGCTCGACGAAGCCGCCCTTGCCGAGCACGACGCCGTCGACCATGCCGCCGTCGGTGGCGTCCCAGATCACCGCCTTCGATTCCACCATGGCGCGGATCGCGCCGATCGTCGGGCCGGCGCCGTCGATCGCCACCTTGATGCCGGACTTCGCCGTGAACGGCTCGCCATAGGCCTTCTGGAAGGCATCGACCGCGGCGCCGCCCCAGTTGCACAGCACCACTTCCTTGGCCTGGGCGTAGGAGACGCCCGGCCTGACGGTCGCCACGAGGCCGAGCGCGCCGAGCGCGGTCAGCAGCGTGCGGCGGTCGATCTGCCCGCTCTGGAACTTCTCCATCGCGATCTTGACGGCATCCGCCGCGAAGGTTTCCTTCGTCATCCTCTCCGTCCCCTTCTGCAAGGCCGAACCCGGCCTGAAACCCCATCCGCCTCCCGCGCGGCCCCGACCTCTATCGGGCGGGTGCCGCCTCCATCTCCGTACGCGGCCGGCCGACCGACCCCCGCACGACGAGCTCCACCGGGATGCGCTCCGGCCGACCGGCCGGCGCAGCGCCCCTGACGAGATCGACCAGCATCCTGACACCGAGCCGCCCGAACGCCTCGGCCGACTGGCGGATCGTCGTCAGCGGCGGGTCGAGCAGGCTCGCGAGCGGAATGTCGTCGTAGCCGACGATCGACAGATCCCGCGGCACCGCCACGCCGGCCGCCCGCGCTGCACGGATCATGCCGATCGCCAGCATGTCGGCGGCGGCGAACACCGCCGTCGGCGGCTCCGGCAGCGCCGCGAGGCGGGCAAACGCCTCGGCGCCGAAGCCCTCGTCGTAGCGTCCGCTCACCACCAGCGCTGGATCGAGCACGAGCCCCGCCTCGGCGAGTGCCGCCTCGAAGCCGCGGCGGCGCTCGTCGACGCTGAGGAGGCCGGCCGGGCCGGTGACGTGGGCGATGCGGGTGTGGCCGGCCGCGATGAGATGGCGGCCGGCGGCCAGCCCGCCCGCCTCGTTGTCGGCGAACAGCCGTGGCGCCTCGGCACCCGGCACGTCCTCGTCGACCAGCACCACCGCCTTGCAGGCGTTGATGCGGGCGGCCAGCCGGCCGTCGTCGAGGTGGTTGGTCAGAAGCAGCACGCCGTCGAGCTGGCGGTCCTCGACGCGCGACAGGAAGCCGATCTCGCTCTCCGCACGGTTGCGGCTCGAGAACATCACCAGGCTGTAGCCCGCCTCGCTCGCCTCCGCCTCGGCGGCGCTGGCGATGGTGGCGAACAGCGGATAGGCGATGTCGGCGGTGATCAGGCCGAGGGTCTCGCTCGTGCCCGAGCGCAGCCGGCGGGCGATGGCGTTCGGCCGGTAGCCGAGCTGCAGCACGGCCGCCTGGATGCGCCGGGCGGTCGCCTCCGGCAGCGTCAGCCGGCCGTTCAGGTAGCGCGACACCGAGGCCGGCGAGACGCCGGCGACGCGCGCCACTTCCTGGATGGTGGGACCGGCCCTCTGCATGCCTTCGACGATAGCGGCGATTCTGCACGCTGGAAATCGATTTAGTAAATCGTTTGTGTGGACAGATCTGGCGCTGTTGCGGCCGTGCAACAGGGCGGGGCTTGTGGCGCTGGGGAGCGCAGACCGAGCGGCGTCAGCGCGGTGGGCAGTCGGGACGTGGGCCTTCCAGCCGAGGATGACCGGCCGCGCCCCGCGCAAACGACGGCTGCGCCCGACGGGCCTGCGGTCGCGCATCCCCGCACCGGTCTCAGCACCGTTGAGGGCGACGTCGGCCAGCCGGAAATGGATCGCCCCGGCCATCGCTCAGGCCCCCGGCCGCGGGTCGAAATACTCGGGATGGCGCTCGCTCAGCACCACGCGGTCGCCCTCGATGTTGGCGACGTGGGACTCGAGCCGGTCGGCGGCAATGGCGAAGTCGCGCGCCTCCAGGCTCGCGAATATGGCGCGGTGCTCGGCCAGCACCTGCGAAAGATGCGAGCCGTCGAAGCCGAGCAGGAAGCCGACGCGGGCGAGGTCGGCGGACACGAGCAGGCAGGCGTTCCAGGCGAGCGGCCGGCCGACGGACGCCAGCAGCGTCGCGTGGAAGTCCATGTCGCGGCGGTGCATCTCGGTGACGTCGCCCTCGCCGATCGCCGCCTCCTGGTCGGCGAGATTGCGGCGCAGCGCCCGGAGATCGGCGTCGCCGGGCTCCGCGGCGGGCCGCCGGACGGCGCCGCCTTCGAGGCTCGCCCGCACGAACACCGCCTGGCGGATGCGCTCGAGCCCGACGAGGGAGATGCGCGTGCCGGTCTGCGGCGACACCTCGATCAGCCCCTCCTCGACGAGGCGGACGATCGCCTCGCGCACCGGGGTGCGGCTGACGCCGAGGCTGTCGGCGAGTTCGGCCTCGGCGACGCGCTGGCCGGGCTTCAAGGCGGTGGTGACGATCGCCTCGCGCAGTTCCGCATAGACGCGGGCCGCCACCGTGTTGCGGCGCTCCGGCGCAAGCGGAATGGGGCGGGCGGCGAAAGCGACCATGCCGGCATACTGGCATGCACCGGGAAGCGGTCAAGCCTCATTTTTCATCGCGCCCAGGAATTGTGCGATGCAGCGGTGGAGAGCATTCGCCGGGCGTTGATGAGACTGGGGGTGAGAGCCCGCGGTGCGGTGCACGTCCGCGGCCAACACAGCGATCCGGACGAGCGGCGGGGGCGCGGCGCGAGAGCGTGTGCAGGCCCCTCGTCCCTCCCCTGCCAGGGGGAGGGACAGGCGACCGCAGGTCGCCAGGGTGGGGCCCGTCAATCCGAAGTGCGGCGCCAATTGAGGTCGAGCCCCAGATTCACAGGCCCCACCCTGACCGCTTCGCGGTCTGTCCCTCCCCCTGACAGGGGAGGGACGCGCCTCGTTGCCGACTGCCGACTGCCGCCCCGCTCACCCCACCGCCCCATCCGCCAGCCGCCGCAGCGCCGCCCATTCGAGCTCGGCAGCGCCGTCCGGATCGGCCGCGTATTGGCGGACGGTGCGCTCCATCACGGCCGCCGTCGGCATGCGCAGCGGCCGACCGGTGGCCATCGCCGCGAGCTGAATGCGGCAGGCCTGCTCGAGATTGTACATCCGCGCAAACGCCTCGCCGACCGTCTTGCCGACCGTCAGTAGGCCATGGTTGCGCAGGATCAGCTGGTTGAACGAGCCGAGGTCGGCGACGAGGCGCTGCTGCTCGTCGCGGTCGAGGGCGATGCCCTCGAAGTCGTGGTAGCCGACGTCGCCGTGGAACAGCAGCGCCGTCTGGTTGAGCGGCAAGAGCCCCTCTTCCAGGCAGCTCACCGCGACCCCCGCCGCCGTGTGGGTGTGGATGACGCAGGCGACCTCCGGCCGCGCCGCGTGCACGGCGGTGTGGATGACGACGCCAGCGGTGTTGATCGGCACCTGCTCGCCGCGCACCAGCGCCCCGGAATGGTCGATGACGGCGAGCCGCTCCGGCCGCACCTCGCGGAAGAGGTCGCCGTAGCGGTTGATCAGCAGCGTATCCGGCTCGCCCGGGATGCGGGCGGAGGCGTGGGTGTGGATGAGGTCGTCCAGGCCGAAGTGGGCGATCAGGCGGTAGACGGCGGCGAGATCGGCGCGCACGGCGGCTTCGGCTTCGGTCACGGGGAACCTCCGGGGGGACGGCATCGGACGGCGGTCATGCACGGGGCGGGCCGCATCGATGGCCGGGGAGGCGGCCACGCGGCGGCGCGAGGGGCGACCGTCGCAGCGAGGCTACGGCGGCGCATGCCGACATGCAAGCATGCCGGTATGCCGAAAGTTCGCGCTTCTTGAAGCAGTGGCCACATGTGGCTACAATAGGACGATGAAGACCGTCTCGATCCGCGATGCCAAGAACCGCCTCACCGAACTCGCCCGCGAGGTCGAGGAGGGCGAGACGATCATCGTCACCCGCAACGGCCGCCCGGTCTTCGACCTCGTGCCGCACCGGCCGCGTGGCGGGATCAATCTCGACGCCATCGAAGCTTTCAAGCGCGAGCACGGGCTCGAGCGACTCGTCACCTACATATCTGACGACTTCGACGATCCCCTGCCCGAGGACTTCCTGCTGCAGCCGCTGCCGGAGAAGTCGTGAGACTGCTTCTCGACACCCACATCGTCCTTGCCCTGCTGCAGCAGGGGGACGCGCCGCTCTCAGTCAACACCCTGAGGCTGCTCAGGGATCCGGCGAGCACACTTCGTGGAAGTGTCGCCACGCTCTGGGAGATCGCCATCAAGCACAGGCTCGGAAAGCTGCGCCTGGCCTTCCCCCTTGATGCGCTGCCACGCCTGCTGAGGGAGGTGGGAGCGGAGATCGTCGAGATCAACGAGCACCACGCCCTCGCCGAGGTCTTTCCGGAGCCGCCGACGTGCGATCCGTTCGACCGGCTGCTGCTGGCCCAGTGCCAGCTCGAGGGCTTCCGTCTGGTGACCCTCGACCGAGCCCTCGCCGGCCATCCGCTCGCTGCCGCCCCGCACTGACGGTCTCTCCGACGACCGGTCGCTGGTGCCGCCGCCGCCTCCCCGCGCCTCTGCGCTTCCGTCGCCGCCGCGGCGCTGCTAGAAGGCGGCGCATGGGTGCGCGGTGGACGATGCGGCGGCGAATTACCGGCCCGGCCTCTCTCTGAGGCGCGGGGGTTTTGTCCTGCGCGAGGAGGCCGGGTTTCCTTCCGACCGTCGCGGCCGCCGGGGATTAAGTCCGGCGCCGCGGACGCCCCGCTTTACGACCGCCCGAACGGACACCCGATGACCGAGACGACCACCCCGGCGACCGCCGCCGAGCGCGACTATTCGCAGACGCTGTTCCTGCCTGAGACGGCCTTCCCGATGCGCGCCGGCCTGCCGCAGCGCGAGCCGGAGATCCTCGCCCGCTGGAACGCCATCGGCCTCTACCGGCGGCTGCGCGAGGAGGCGAAGGGCCGCCCGCTGTTCGTGCTGCACGACGGCCCGCCCTATGCCAACGGCAACCTCCACATCGGCCACGCCCTCAACAAGACGCTGAAGGACGTGATCACGCGCTCGATGCAGATGCTCGGGCGCGATTCCAACTACGTGCCCGGCTGGGACTGCCACGGCCTGCCGATCGAGTGGAAGATCGAGGAACAGTACCGCGCCAAGGGCCAGGACAAGGACGCCGTGCCGGTCGTCGAGTTCCGCCGCGAGTGCCGGCAGTTTGCCGAGCACTGGGTGAAGGTGCAGGGCGAGGAATTCCAGCGCCTCGGCGTCGTCGGCGACTTCGACGACCCGTATTTGACGATGGCCTACGAGGCCGAGTCCATCATCGCCGGCGAGCTGCTCAAGTTCGCCACCTCCGGCCAGCTCTATCGCGGCTCGAAGCCGGTGATGTGGTCCGTCGTCGAAAAGACGGCGCTCGCCGAGGCCGAGGTGGAGTATCAAGACTACCAGAGCGACACGATCTTCGTGAAGTTTCCGGTGAAGGTCCCGGGCGCCGTCACCGCCTGGGAGGATGAGGAGGCCGCGGCCGAAAACCTCATCAAGTTGCTGAGGGATGCAACCGTGGTCATCTGGACCACCACGCCCTGGACGATCCCCGGCAATCGCGCGATCTCCTACTCGCCGAAGGTGGCTTACGGCCTCTACCGGGTCGGCGAGACCCGCTCCGACAATTGGGCGAAGAGCGGCGAGACCTACGTGCTCGCCGATGCGCTCGCGGCCGACCTGTTCAAGGCCGCGCGCGTGCCGGAAGACAGCTACGAGCGCCTGTTCGACGTGCCGGCCGAGACGCTCAGCGGCATGGTCTGCCGCCACCCGCTCGCCGCCCTCGGCTACACCTTCGACGTCCCGTTGCTGCCCGGCGACCACGTCACCGACGAGGCCGGCACCGGCTTCGTCCACACCGCCCCCGGCCACGGCGTCGAGGACTTCGAGGTGTGGATGGCGCACGGCCGCGTCCTCGCCGACGCCGGCATCGACACCCGCATCCCCTACACGGTCGACGCCGACGGCTTCTTCACCGCCGACGCCCCCGGTTTCGAGGGCCGCCGCGTCATCACCGACAAGGGCGACAAGGGCGACGCCAACCAGGCCGTCATCGACGCCCTCGTCGCCGCCGGCATGCTGGTGGCGCGTGGCCGCCTCAAGCACCAGTACCCGCACTCCTGGCGCTCGAAGAAGCCGGTCATCTTCCGCAACACCCCCCAGTGGTTCATCGCCATGGACAGGGAGTTGAATGGGTGGGTGGCTGCCGAAACCCTCCACCCCGGCGGGGGAGGTCGGCGCGCCGAAGGCGCGACGGGAGGGGGGGCCGCGCGGGAGCGCGGCGAAGGGAATCCTTCGCCCGACACGAGCGCCGAGTTTGCGGCTCCCCCCCTCCCTACCCTCCCCCGCGAGGGGGGAGGGTTTTCCGCAGACGCTGCGCCCCCGAAGGGCCCCGACACCCTGCGCACCCGGGCTCTCGCCGCCATCGCGGCCACCCGCTTCGTGCCGCCCGCCGGGCAGAACCGGCTGCGCGGCATGATCGAGAACCGGCCGGACTGGGTCGTCTCGCGCCAGCGCGCCTGGGGCGTGCCGATCGCCGTGTTCCGCAACACCACCACGGAAGCGATCGCGCCGGGGCCGGGCTTCCCCGCCAATGAGGAACTCGTCGCCCGCATCACCACGGCGTTCGCCGCCGAGGGTGCCGACGCGTGGTTCACCGAGGATGCCCGCGAGCGCTTCCTCGGCGGCCTCGTCAACGACCTCGACGCCTGGGAGAAGGTCGACGACATCCTCGACGTCTGGTTCGATTCCGGCTCGACCCACGCCTTCGTGCTGGAGAAGCGGCCGGACCTGAAGTGGCCGGCGGACGTCTATCTCGAAGGCTCGGACCAGCACCGCGGCTGGTTCCATTCGTCGCTTCTGGAAAGCTGCGGCACGCGCGGCCGCGCGCCCTACGACACCGTCGTCACCCACGGCTTCACCATGGCCGAGGACGGGCGGAAGATGTCGAAGTCGCTCGGCAACACGGTCGCCCCGCAGGACGTCATCAAGCAGTACGGCGCCGACATCCTGCGGCTGTGGGTGCTGTCGGCCGACTATGCCGACGACCAGCGCATCGGCCCGGAGATCCTGAAATCCACCGCCGACACCTACCGCAAGCTGCGCAACACGCTGCGCTGGATGCTGGGCTCGCTCGCCCATGACGAGGGCTTCGCGCTTCCGCACGGCGAGATGCCGGAGCTCGAGCGGCTGATGCTGCACCGGCTCGCCGAGCTCGATCAGGTCGTGCGCGAGGCCTACCTCGCCTACGATTTCAAGCGCGCCGTCTCGGCGGTGACGATGTTCATGACGGTCGATCTCTCGGCCTTCTATTTCGACGTCCGCAAGGACACGCTCTATTGCGACCCGTGGTCGTCGAAGCGACGGCAGGCGGCGCTGGCCGTGGTCAGGACGATCTTCGAGGCGGTGACGGCCTGGCTCGCGCCGGTGCTGCCGTTCACCACCGAGGAGACGTGGCAGTCGCTGCACCCGTCCGAGGACGGCTCGGTGCACCTGCGGCTGTTCCCCGAGGTGCCGGCGTCGTGGCGCGACGAGGCGCTCGCCGAGAAGTGGCGCAAGGTGCGCCTCGTGCGCCGCGTCGTCACCGGCGCGCTTGAGATCGAGCGGCGCGAGAAGCGCATCGGCGCCTCGCTGGAGGCGGCCCCGGTGGTTCACGTCACCGATGCCGAGCTCAGGGCGGCGCTGGCCGGCCTCGATCTGGCGGAAATCTGCATCACCAGCGATGCGACCCTGTCGGCCGAGGACGGGCCGGCGGACGCCTTCCGCCTCGACGAGGTGGCCGGCGTCGCCGTGGTGCCGGCGCTGGCGACCGGCGCCAAGTGCGCCCGCTCGTGGCGCATCCTGCCGGAGGTCGGCAGCGATCCGGACTATCCGGACTTGTCGCTGCGCGATGCCGCCGCGATGCGGGAGCTCGAAGCCCGCCGCCGGGCGGCCTGACCAGTGAGCGACGCCCCCGCCTTCGACCGCCGCGTCACGCCGGCCCGCCCGGACCTCGCGGCGCGTCGCCTCGAGGGCGTCGTCACCGCCGACCGCTATGTCGACGGCGAGGTCCGGCGCGTGGTGGCGGCCTCCGCGCCGCTGCACCGGGCGCCGCGCTTCGACGCCCCCCTCGACAGCGAGGCGCTCGCCGGCGACCTCGTGACGATCTACGAGGAGACGATCGAGGGCTGGGCGTGGGGCGAACTCGCCCGCGACGGCTATGTCGGCTACCTGCCGGCCGACATGCTCGGGCCGCCCGAGCCGGCACCGACGCACCGCGTGGCGGCGCTCCGCACCTTCCGCTACCCAGGCCCCGACATGAAGCTGCCGGCCACCGGCCACCTGTCGATGGGCGCCGGCGTCAGCGTCGTGCGTGAGGAAGAGCGGCGCGGCACGCTCTACGCCGTGCTCGCCAACGGCGGCGGCGCGGTGATCGCCCGCCACCTCGAGCCCGTCGACGCCCGCGCGGCCGACTTCGTCGCGGTGGCCGAGCGACTGGTCTGCACACCGTACCTGTGGGGCGGCGCGACCACCCTCGGCCTCGACTGCTCCGGCCTCGTGCAGCTGTCGCTGCGCATGGCCGGCATCGCCGCCCCGCGCGACAGCGACCAGCAGGAGGCGGCCCTCGGCGACGAACTCCCCCTCGACGCCGCCCCGCTCGACGGCCGCCGCTCGCGCCTCTGGCGCGGCGACCTCCTGTTCTGGCCCGGCCACGTCGGCCTGATGCTCGACGCCGACCGCCTGCTCCACGCCAGCGGCTTCCACATGGAGGTCGTGGTGGAGTCGGTGACGGAAGCGCTGACGCGCATCGCGGCGGCGGGCTCGACGCTCAGAACGGTGCGGCGGATGACGGGCGTCGGCGGTTAGCCTGCTGCCGAATATCTCAGGAAATACAGCGCCGTATCGCCCTGCGTGCGGCGCTCCTCGACCGTGAAGGCGGGCGGGATCGCTACCTCGGCGGCGGCCTCCTCCTCGAGCACGGCCAGCGCGCCGTCCTTCAGCCAGCCGCCGCCGACGAGGGCGGACAGCGCCTTGTCGCCGAGACCCTTGCCGTAGGGCGGGTCGAGGAAGGCGAGGTCGAAGGGGTCGATGGGCGCGCAAGGCCCGAGCTTGGTGGCGTCGCGGCGGAAGATCCGCGTCGTGCCGGTGAGCGACAGCGTCTCGACGTTGCGGCGGATCAGCGCCCGCGCCGACCCGGCGTCCTCGACGAACAGGCAGTAGGCGGCGCCGCGCGACATCGCCTCGCAGCCGAGGGCGCCGGTGCCGGCGAACAGGTCGATGACGCGGGCATCGGTGACCGGGTCGCCGTAGGCGTGCGCGAGGATGTTGAACAGGCTCTCGCGCAGCCGGTCGGAAGTCGGCCGCGTGCTGCGGTCGGCCGGGGTGGCGAGCGAGGCGCCGCGATAGCGTCCGCCGACGATGCGCACCGCTGCTCCCCGGTCGCCTAGAGGCTACTGGCCGTCGCGCGGACGGCCGCGCGGCGCACCGCCGGACGGCCGGCCCTTTGGGCTACCGCCTTTCGGTCCGCCGCTCGGGCGCCCTTTCGGACCGCCGGGAGGCCTGCCCTTCGGCGGGCCCGACGGCCGCGGCCGGTCGGAACCGAAGGACGGCTTGCCGCGCGGGCCGTCGCCGGCCGGACGCGGACGGCCGCCGGCGATGCGACCGGCTGCGCCCGTCGGTGCACCGGCCCGCGGCGGCCGGCCGCCACCGGGCGGCCTGGACGGTCCGTCGGACCGGCGCGGTGGCCGCTCGGCGCCCTCGGCGCGCGGCGCCCGCGGCTTGAAGGGACGATCCCCGTCGGCACGCGGCGGACGAGCCTTGGTGGGACGGTCGCCCTCTGCCCGCGGCGGGCGGGCCCTGGTGGGGCGGTCGCCTTCAGCGCGCGGCGGGCGCGGCGTGTACGACCGCTCCCCTTCGGCGCGCGGCGGACGGGCCCTGGTCGGACGGTCGCCCTCGGCGCGCGGGGCGCGGGCCTTGAACGGACGCTCGCCCTCGGCCCTCGGCGCCCGCGGCTTGAAGGGACGATCTCCGTCGGCGCGCGGGGCACGCGGCTTGTAGGTGCGCTCGCCCTCGGCGCGCGGCGCGCGGGCGGGGCGCTCGGCGCCGTCGACCGTTGTGCGGCGCGGCGGCCGGGCGGGACCGTCGGCGCTGCGGCGCGGCGGACGATCGCCGTACTCGCGCGGCGGACGGGCGGGACGGTCGCCGGCCTCGGGCGGGGCGCGGCGGTACGGACGGGCCGGCCGGTCGCCGGCCTCGGCGTCGCGCGGCGTGCGGGTGCTCGGGCGCGGCGGGCGGTCGGGGAAGGTGCCGCGCGGGCGCGGGGCCGGCCGCTCGTCGCTGCGCGGACGCCCGGCGTAGGGTGATCGGTCGGCGCTCTCCCGGCGGGGCGCGCGGGCGGGCTCGCTCGCCGGTCCCTCGCCCTTGGCAGCGTCGCGGGCGCGGGCGGCCATGCGGCGGCTCGGCTTGTCGGTGGCGGTTACCGCCGCCTGCGGCGGCGTCCAGCCGGTGACGGTCGGCTCGGCGCTGCGGCGCAGCGGACGGTCGGCGTCGAGGCGGGCCGGACGATCGCCGAGCTCGCGCGGAGGGCGCGCGGGGCGATCGCCGGCGGGACGCGCCGGGCGGTCGGCGGCGTCGCGGGGCGGGCGGGCGCCCGTCTCGGAGGGATCGCGCAGCGGACGCATCGGGCGGCCGCCGGCATCGTCGGCGCGCCAGACGGAGTGGCCGCGCGGCGGCCGCGGCACCGGCTTCGGCCGCTCGTCGGCGCCGGCGGCGAAGTCCGAGCGGGGCGCGGCACCACGAGGGCTGTCGCCGCGGGAACCGGCGGAACGCGGGCCTGCGCTGCGCGGACCGTCGCCGCGAGCACCTGCACCACCAGCCCCCTTGCCCTTGCGGGGCGGCCGGTCTTCCTTCTTCGGCGCCGGGCCTTCCGAGGCGAACTCGCCGGTCCAGTCGGTCGGCGCCAGCACGCGCGGGTTGGGATTTTCGGGGCGATTGACCGGAGCACGCCGCGGCGCGTCGCCGTCGTGCGAGCGGCTGCCGCGGGCACGGCCCTCGTCGCGGCCGATCGAGCCGCGCGAGACCATGCCGCGCGGGCGCTCGGCCGCCGAATGCAGTGGCCGGTCGGCGCCGCGGCGGTCGCCGCGCGGCGCCGGGCGGTCGCCGGCCGGACGATCGCGGGACGGACGAGCGGACGGCCCGGACGCGTCGCGACCCCGGCCGTCGAGCGGCGCCGGCTGGGCGGGCGCCTTGCGGGCCGGCGACTTGCGCGGACGCGTCTCGGCGTCGCGGCCGCTCGGGAACTCGCAACCGGCCTCCTCGGCGAGCCGCTCGCCGAGCTGGTCGCGCAGGATGCGGCCGCGGATCTCGCGCACTTCGCCGGGCTCGAGGTCGCCAAGCTGGAAGGGGCCGAAGGAGATGCGGATGAGCCGCGACACCTCGAGCCCGATCGAGCCGAGCACCTGCTTCACTTCGCGGTTCTTGCCCTCGCGCAGGCCGATCATCAGCCAGGCGTTCGCCCCCTGCACGCGGTCGAGGGTCGCCTCGATCGGGCCGTAGAGCACGCCGTCGACGGCGACGCCGTCCTGCAGCTTGTCGAGATCGGGCTGCGTCACCTCGCCGTGGGCGCGCGCGCGGTAGCGGCGCAGCCAGCCGGTCGCCGGCAGCTCGAGCACGCGCGCGAGACCGCCGTCGTTGGTGAGGAGAAGCAGGCCCTCGGTGTTGATGTCGAGGCGGCCGATGGTCATCACCCGAGGCAGGTCCTCGGGCAGCCGCTCGAACACCGTCGGGCGGCCCTCCGGATCGCTGTTCGTCGTCACCAGCCCGCGCGGCTTGTGGTAGAGCCACAGCCGCGTCGGCTCGCGCGTCGGCAGCGGCGCGCCGTCGACGCTGATGCGATCCTCGGGGCCGACGGTGTGGGCCGGTGTATCGAGCGTCGTGCCGTTGACGGCGACGCGCCCGGCAGCGATCCACTCCTCGGCCTCGCGGCGGGAGCACAGCCCGGCCCGGGCGATGACTTTGGCGATCCGCTCGCGGCGGTCGCCGGATTCTTCAGATGTTGACATGATGCGGGCGTGATAGCAGAGCGCCCGCGGCTCGGATACGGGAAAGCGCCGCGATCGGAACGCTCCGGATGCCCGACGAGACCGTCCCATTGCCGCGCCCCGTCGCTGCGCCTCGCTCCGATGCCCCGCCGGCGTCGCCGATGGACCTCGCGCTGGCCGAAGCGCGGGCGGCGGCGGCGCGCGGCGAGGTGCCGGTGGGGGCGGTCGTCATCGACGGCGACGGCACCGTCATCGCCGCCGCCGGCAACCGCACGCTGGAGCTCCGCGACCCGACCGCGCATGCCGAGATGCTGGCGATCCGCGCCGCCGCCGAGCGGCTCGGCTCGGAGCGCCTGATCGGCTGCGACCTCCACGTGACGCTGGAGCCCTGCCCGATGTGCGCGGCGGCGATCTCGTTTGCCCGCATCCGCCGGCTCTACTTCGGCGCCGGCGATCCGAAGGGCGGCGCCGTCGAGCACGGCGTGCGCCTCTACGCGCAGCCGACCTGCCATCATGCGCCGGAGGTCTATTCGGGGATCGGCGAGCGGGAGGCGGCGGGGCTGCTGAGGGACTTCTTCGCCTCGCGGCGCTGACGGCGTCCTGGCCGCCGCACTGATCCACCGCCCGCCCGGCCGCGTAGGCATCCGTGGACACCAACGGGCGGGCCGGGTCGATGCAGAGCGTTGTGATCGCGTATGTGGCAACCGCGCTGGTGTTCGCGGTGGCGGATGGCGTCTGGCTGTCGACGGTCGGCGCGAGCTTCTACCGTCCCCGTCTCGCGGGCCTCGTCTCCGACGGCGTCGTCTGGGGCCCGGCGATCGCCTTCTACCTGCTGTTCATTGCAGGCGTCCTCTACTTCGCGGTGATGCCGGCGATCGAGCAGGGCCGGTGGAGCCAGGCGCTGCTGCGCGGCGCGCTGTTCGGCTTCTTCGCCTACATGACCTACGACCTGACGAACTGGGCGACGCTGAAGGGCTGGCCGGGGTCGGTGGCGCTTCTCGACATGGCGTGGGGGACGGTGCTGACCGCGGTCGCCGCCGCCGCAGGCACGGCGATCACGCTCGCGGTGCTACGCGCCACGGGGTCGGCAGCGGGGTGAGGCGACAAACGGCGGCCTCGCCGGGACGGCATCGCAGCCGCAGTGCGCTTGCGTCAATCTCTGACGTCATCCCAGGCCTTGTGCCTGGGACCCATTCCTCACCGCGATATCGGCGCCGGGAGCGGTCGGGGCTGGCGCTGCTTGGGTCCCAGGCACAAGGCCTGGGATGACTACGGAGGGGGAGGCTTGTCGTGTCGAAGCATCGCCTCCTCCCGGCCGTCGGCCGGAAGGAGAACGTGCATCGAGCCCCTCAGGCGGCCAGATTACGCAGCACGTACTGCAGGATGCCGCCGTTGCGGAAGTATTCGAGCTCGTCGAGGGTATCGATGCGGCAGAGCAGCTCGACGTGGCGAACGCTGCCGTCGGCCGAGCGGATCTCGGCGGTGAGCATCTGGCGCGGCTTCAGGCCCTCGGCGACGCCGAGGATGGTCACCACCTCGTCGCCCCTTAGGCCCAGCGTCTGCCAGCTCTCGCCGTCCTTGAAGGTGAGCGGCAGCACGCCCATGCCGACCAAGTTGGAGCGGTGGATGCGCTCGAACGACTGCGCGATCACCGCCCGCACGCCGAGCAGGTTGGTGCCCTTCGCCGCCCAGTCGCGCGACGAGCCGGTGCCGTACTCCTTTCCGGCGAAGACGACGAGCGGCACGCCCTCCGCCTTGTACTGCATGGCGGCGGTGTAGATCGGCATCTCCGCGGCGTCGGGCTGGTGCAGCGTGAAGCCGCCCTCCTTGCCGGCGAGCATCTGGTTCTTGATGCGGATGTTGCCGAAGGTGCCGCGCATCATCACTTCGTGGTTGCCGCGCCGCGTGCCGTACTGGTTGAAGTCGACCGGACGGACCTGATGCGAGACGAGGTACTCGCCCGCCGGCGAGGCCGCCTTGATCGAGCCGGCCGGCGAGATGTGGTCGGTGGTGATCGAGTCGAGGAACAGCCCGAGCACCCGCGCGCCGACGATCTCGCCCGGCGGCGTCGGCGTGCGCTCCATGCCGACGAAGTAGGGCGGATTGCGCACGTAGGTGGAGCTGTCGTCCCAGGTGTAGGTGGCGCCGGTCGGCACCGTGATCTTCTGCCACTGCTCGTCGCCCTTGAAGACGTCGGCGTAGCGCTCCTTGAACATCTTCTTGGTGATGTTGTCGCGGATGAACTGGGCGATCTCCTTGTTGGAGGGCCAAACATCCTTCAGATAGACCGGATCGCCCTTCTTCGTGTAGCCGAGCGGTTCGCGCGTCAGGTCGATCTGCATCGAGCCGGCGATGGCGTAGGCGACGACCAGCGGCGGCGAGGCGAGGTAGTTCGCCTTGACGTCCGGATTGACGCGCCCCTCGAAGTTGCGGTTGCCGGAGAGCACCGCGCAGGCGACAAGGTCGCCGGCGTTGATCGCCAAAGAGACCGGCTCCGGCAGCGGCCCCGAGTTGCCGATGCAGGTGGTGCAGCCGAAGCCGACGAGGTTGAAGCCGAGCTTGTCGAGCTCCTTCTGCAGGCCGGAGCGGTCGAGATACTCGGCGACCACTTGGCTGCCCGGGGCGAGCGAGGTCTTCACCCACGGCTTCGAGGTGAGCCCCTTGGCGGCGGCGTTGCGGGCGAGCAGGCCGGCGGCGATCAGCACGCTCGGGTTGGACGTGTTGGTGCACGAGGTGATCGCCGCGATGACGACGTCGCCGTGGCCGACGTCGAAGTCGCGCCCCTCGACCGGCACGCGCTTGTTCGCCTCGCCCGGCTTCTTGAACTCGCCTTCCAGCGCGGCGAGGAAGCCCTGCTTGGACTCGGAGAGAAGCACGCGGTCCTGCGGACGCTTCGGGCCGGCGAGCGAGGGGAGAACGTCGGTGATGTCGAGCTCGAGCACGTCGGTGAACACCGGGTCGGGCGTCGACTTGGTGCGCCACATGCCCTGCGCCTTGGCATACTTCTCGACGAGCTCGACGCGGCTGCCCTTGCGGCCGGTCTCCTCGAGGTACTCGATCGTCTCGGAATCGATCGGGAAGAAGCCGCAGGTGGCGCCGTATTCAGGCGCCATGTTGGCGATCGTCGCCCGGTCGGCGAGCGACAGGTTGTCGAGGCCGGGGCCGAAGAACTCGACGAACTTGCCGACGACGCCCTTTTTGCGGAGCATCTGCGTCACCGTCAGCACGAGGTCGGTGGCGGTGATGCCCTCGCGCAGCTTGCCGGTCATCTTGAAGCCGACGACCTCCGGCAGCAGCATCGAGATCGGCTGGCCGAGCATCGCCGCCTCCGCCTCGATGCCGCCGACGCCCCAGCCGAGCACGCCGAGGCCGTTCACCATGGTGGTGTGCGAATCGGTGCCGACGAGGGTGTCCGGGAAGGCGAACTCGGCCTTCTCGCTGCGGCCCTTCTTGTCGACGACGCTCTCCGTCTTCGTCCACACCGTCTGGGCGAGGTACTCGAGGTTGACCTGGTGGCAGATGCCGGTGCCGGGCGGCACGACGCGGAAGTTCTCGAAGGCGCCCTGGCCCCACTTCAGGAAGCGGTAGCGCTCCTGGTTCTGCTCGTACTCGCGCGCCACGTTCTGCTTGTAGGAGGTAGGCGAGCCGAAGAAGTCGACCACCACCGAGTGGTCGATGACGAGGTCGACCGGCACCAGCGGGTTGATCTTCTGGGGGTCGCCGCCGAACGCCGCCATCGCGTCGCGCATCGCGGCGAGGTCGACGACGGCCGGCACCCCGGTGAAGTCCTGCATCAGCACGCGCGCCGGACGGAAGGCGATCTCGCGGTCCGAGCGGCGGTCGACCAGCCAGGCGGCGACGGCGCGGATGTCATCGGCGGTGACGGTGCGGCCATCCTCGAAGCGCAGGAGGTTCTCGAGCAGAACCTTCAGCGAGTACGGCAGCGCCGAGATCCCCGGCAGACCGTTCTTCTCCGCCTCCTTCAGGCTGAAGTAGACGTACTCGGACTTGCCGACCTCGAGGGTCTTGCGGGACTTGAAGCTGTCGAGCGACTGGGTGGACACCGATGCGTTCCCCTGTTCGAATGGCGGCGCGGCGGGGCGAGCTCGGGATGGTCCCGCTCGGTCGCCACGATACGGGGGAGGCCGCATCGGACGTCCGCACGGAGCCCCCTACGGCCCACGGCCGGTCGGATCATCCGAGTCTCGTGTGACCGCCCCTTCCTTTGGCGCGGGTTGCAAGCCCTATACCGAATTTCCCTGAGCGAAACCAGATCACCTCCAATGTGCAAGCGAGCCAGCCGATCGGCCGATCGAGAGCCTCGATCGCAGCGGACCTGCGCGGCGTGACGGCCGGCCGGCCGCAGCGGCTGGAGGCGGTCGCGCTGACGCTCGAGCGCGGCGGGCGGCGGCTGTTCTCCGGGCTCGAATTCAGCGTTGTGGCCGGCGAGGCGCTGGTCGTCACCGGGCCGAACGGCGCCGGCAAGTCGAGCCTGCTGCGCGTCGTCGCAGGGCTGCTCGCGCCGACCGAAGGCACGGTGCGGCTGGTCGGCGGCGACGACGAGACGCCGCTCGCGGCGCAGGTCCACTATCTCGGTCATCTCGATGCGGTGAAGCCGTCGCTGTCCGTCGCCGAGACGCTCGCCTTCTGGGCAGTGTTCCTCGGCGGCACACGGGCGCGCGTCGAGGAAGCGCTGGAGATGGTTGGGCTGCTGGCGCTCGCCGACCTGCCGTCCGCCTACCTTTCGGCCGGCCAGCGGCGGCGGCTGGCGCTCGCCCGGCTGGTCGCCGCGCCGCGGCCGCTGTGGCTGCTCGACGAGCCGACGGCGGCGCTCGATGCGGCGGCGGAGCGCCGGCTGGGCGAGATGATGGAGGATCACGTGTCCGGCGGCGGCATGGTGGTGGCGGCGACGCACGCCGAGTTGCCGGTCGCCGCGCCGCGACGGTTGGTGCTCGGCGGGAGTGGTGCGGCGTGAGGCGTTCCCGATGACGGCGGCGCTGTGGGCGCTCTACCGGCGCGACCTGACCTTGTCGCTGCGCGTCGGCGGCGGCGCGGCGGTGAGCGTGCTGTTCTTCCTGGTGGTCGTCACCATCGTGCCGCTCGGCGTCGGGCCGGACCTGAAGCTGCTCGCCCGCATCGGGCCGGGGATTCTCTGGATCGGCGCGCTGCTTTCGACACTGCTCGGCCTCGAGCGGCTGTTCCAGGCGGACCGAGACGACGGCTCGCTCGACCTGCTCTTCACCGGCGAGGCACCGTTGTCGCTCGTCGTGCTCGCCAAGGCTGCGGCGCACTGGACGGCGAGCGGGCTGCCGCTGGTGGTGGCCGCGCCCTTCCTGGCGCTGTTCCTCGACCTCTCGCCGGCGGCGATCGGCGCCGTGACGCTGACGCTCGCCGCCGGCACGCCGGCGCTGACGCTGATCGGCGCCATCGGTGCTGCGCTGACGGCGGGGCTTCGGCGTGGCGGCCTGCTGGTGCCGGTGCTGGTGGTGCCGCTCGCGGTGCCTGTGCTGATCTTCGGAGTCGCCGCGGCCGACGCCGCCGTCACCGACCCGGCGCCATTCCTGCCGCCGTTCCTGATCCTCTGCGCGCTCACCCTGTTCTCGCTGGTGATCGCCCCGGTCGCCGCCGCGGCGGCGCTCCGAGCCGGCGAGAGCTGACGAGGCGACACGGCGCCCGCTCGCCACCACCGACCGAGCCCTAGGCGCGCTTGCGCCGCCCGTACAGGAAGCAGCCGACGATCAGGGCTGCGCCAAGCAGCGTCGCGCCCCAGACCACGGCCTGCGCGCCGAGCGGGCTGGAGAAGCAGCTGTGCAGACTGATGTAGTCCATCTGCCAGCAGTAGCGGTCCGGCTCGCTGTAGCTGTATGTCCGCGACATGATGCCGTTGAAGAACAGGAACACGCCGACAGCAAGCACGATCCATTTCGCCATTGCAGCTCTCTTCCGGGCCGGACGGCGATGCACCGAAACACGGCGGCATCCACCCGCGCGGGCCGCATCGCCCCGCTGGTATCCAGGCGAATTGGTAGAGGACGAATGGCGGCCCGGCCAGCAGCGGCAGTTCACGATCACGGGTGCGCGGCGACCGACGCGCCCGTGGCTCGCCCCTCCCGGGCGCCGCATGCCGGAGAGAGCCCTTGTCGTGGTTGCGGAGCGAGGCGACGCCACATTGAAGTCGACCTCGCGCGGCACTAGAACCGCATCATGGGCGTCACCGACCTCGCCAACCCGACCCGCTTTGCCGCGCTTTCGGCGCGCGCCCTGCCCTATCTCTGGGCAGTGACGCTGGCGACGCTCGCCGTCGGGCTCTGGCTTGCCTTCCTCGTTGCGCCGGCCGACTACCAGCAGGGCGAGACGGTGCGCATCATGTTCGTGCACGTGCCGGCGGCCTGGCTCGGGCTGTTCGCCTACGTGTCGATGGCGGTGTCGGCGCTCGGCACGCTCGTCTGGCGCCACCCGCTCGCCGACGTGGCGGCGCGCGCGGCGGCCCCGCTCGGCGCGGCGTTCACCTTCCTGGCGCTTGTCACCGGCTCGATCTGGGGCAAGCCGATGTGGGGGACGTGGTGGGAGTGGGACGCCCGCCTCACCTCGATGCTCGTGCTGTTCGTCATGTATCTCGGGCTGATCGCCCTCTGGCACGCCTTCGACGACCAGATCCGCGCCGCCCGCGTCGCCGCCATCCTGGTGCTCGTCGGCACCGTCAACATCCCGATCATCAAGTTCTCAGTCGACTGGTGGAACACGCTGCACCAGCCGGCGAGCGTCTTCCGCGTCGACGGGCCGACCATCCATCCGTCGATCCTGGTGCCGCTGCTGGTCATGGCGGTGGCGTTCACGCTGCTGTTCACGACGCTGCAGGTGATGGCGATGCGCAACGAACTGTTGCGCCGCCGCCTCGCCGCGCTCGGCATGCAGGCGGCGGCCGCCGCGCAGGGCGGCCGGACCGCGGAGGCGGCGGAATGAGTGCGCTCTCCGGCCACTGGGGCTTCGTGGCGGCGGCCTATGCGATCACCGCCGTGGTGCTCGTCGGCGCGACGCTGGCGACCGTGCTCGACGGCCGACGGCTGAAGCGGCAGATCGCCGACCTCGAGGCGCGCGGCGTGCGGCGGCGCTCGGCGAGCCGCGGCGGATGACGGCGCCCGCGACCTTCGATCCGCCGACCGATCCCGTCGAGGCGGCGCGGCGGCGCCGCATGCGGCTGATCCTGCTCGTGCCGGTGTTCGTCTTCATCGGGCTCGCGATGCTGTTCCTGGCGCGCCTCAACGTCGGCGGCGACCCCTCGCAGATTCCCTCCGTGCTGATCGGCCGAGCGGCACCGGCGACGACGCTGCCGCCGCTCGAAGGGCTCGTGCGCGACGGCGTGCCGGTGCCCGGCATCGCACCGGCGGACCTCCAGGGCCGCGTCACGCTCGTCAACGTGTTCGCCTCCTGGTGCGGGCCGTGCCGGATCGAGCACCCGCTCTTGATGACGCTCGCGGAAGACCCCTCCATCGTGCTCGTCGGCATCAACAACAAGGACCAGCCGGAGAACGCCCGCCGCTTCCTCGGCGCGCTCGGCAACCCCTACCGGGCCGTCGGCGTCGACGCGAACGGGCGGGCGTCGATCGAGTGGGGCGTCTACGGCGTGCCCGAGACCTTCGTCGTCGGGCCGGACGGCACCATCCGCTACAAGCACATCGGCCCGATCTCGGAGGCAGCGCTGGCCGGCCCGCTCGGCGCGGCGATCGCGGCCGCCAAGCAGGCGTCCGGCACCCCGGCGACGGCAGCGAACTGACCGCGGCGATCGCGGCACGCCGACGAGGATTGCAGCGGGCACGGGCCTGCCGTGCGCCCGCCGTGCCGTCCTTGACGCAAGGGGGGGCGCTTCCTACCTTCGGCGCGACGTCGGCGAGCGTTTCGCCGGCCTGTGTACACGAGGTTCGTCATGGCGACGTCCAAGGTTACCGATTCGACTTTCAAGGCCGACGTTCTCGATGCGAGCCAGCCGGTCGTCGTCGATTTCTGGGCGGAGTGGTGCGGACCCTGCAAGATGATCGCACCGGCTCTCGAAGAGATCGGCAAGGAACTCGAGGGCCGCGTGAAGATCGTGAAGCTCAACGTCGACGAGAACCATCAGACGGCGACGAAGTACGGCATCCGCTCGATTCCGACGCTCTTGATGTTCAAGAACGGCGAGCTGGCCGCGACGCAGGTCGGCGCCGCGCCGAAGGGCCGCCTGGCGGAGTGGATCAGCTCCAACGCCTGAGCTTCCGCCACCGTCCGTTCCACTCGCACGGGGCCGTCGTCGACGGCCCCCAGCAGGACAAGAATGAACAGCCACGACCCCTTCTCCGAGCAGCCCGCCACCGACCCCGCGGCCATGCAGCCGGAGGCGGTGCCTGCACCCGAGGCGGTGCCGGCCGAACGCGACGCCGCGCTGGTGGCGGAGACCATCGCGCTCGCCGCCGAGAACGCCAACCTGAAGGACCAGGTGCTGCGCACGCTCGCCGAAATGGAGAATCTGCGCCGACGCACCGAGCGCGAGGTGAAGGACGCCGGCCGCTACGCGGTGACGGCGTTCGCCCGCGACGTGCTGTCGGTCGGCGACAATCTCGGCCGCGCGCTGACGTCGGTGTCGGCGGACGCCCGCGCGGCGGCGGGCGAAGCGCTGACGGCGCTGCTCTCCGGCGTCGAGATGACGGAGCGCGAGTTCGTCAAGACGCTCGAGAAGCACGGCGTGAAGCGCATCGAACCGGCCGGCGAGCGCTTCGACCCGAACCTGCACCAGGCGATGTTCGAGGTGCCGGACCCGTCCGTCGTCTCCGGCACGATCGTCCAGGTGATGCAGCCCGGCTACGTGATCGGCGACCGGGTGCTGCGCCCGGCGCTGGTCGGCATTGCCAAGGGTGGGCCGAAGGCGGCCGTCGCGAGCGCCGCAGGCGAGGCCGCCGAGGCGCGCTGAGGCGAATCGGATACCGCAGCGCAAAAGATTCGCGATCGCAGTATCCGATTGATCGATAAGCGATTTCTCTCGACTCCGGTGGCGTCTCTGCATGCAGGGACGCCTATTTGTTTGGCATTGCAGCATGGATCGCTGCACTGCGAAAGCGCTGCGTTGACGCATTTCGCTGACGGCTGAAGCCCTTCGCGGCGTTGGCACGCCACTTGAAAAGTGCCTGGCGACCGAGACGAAGAACGGCCGCCGGGTTCAGCGCAACCCTCGCGAATTTGCACGGGAAGAATGCCCAAGGACCGTTCCGTCGTTGTGATGGAGGTCTTTGCAGTGCCGATCGCCATATCCCGCTTCCACAGAGCGCTCGCTCTCTCGACCCTCGCCTGTGCCGGCTGGGTCGCCGCCCTGTCGCTGTTCGCCGCCACTGCCGCCGCCGCCGAGGATATGGAGGTGGACGTCGAGCTCGTGCTCGCCGTCGACATCTCGCAGTCGATGGACGAGCACGAGCAGGAGGTGCAGCGTCGAGGCTACGTGACCGCCCTGCAGTCGAAGGAGGTCGCCAAGGCCGTCGCCTACGGCATCAACGGCCGCGTTGCCGTGACCTATGTCGAATGGGGTGGCATCGGCGAGCAGTTCGTCGTCGCCGACTGGCAACTGATCGACGGGGCGGAATCGGCGGAGGCGTTCGCCGCCCGGCTGGCGTCGGCGCCCATCCACAGCGTCCAGCGGACCTCGATCACCTCTGCCCTCGCCTATTCCGGCTCGCTGTTCGACAACAACGGCTTCAAGGGCGTTCGCCAGGTGATCGACATCTCCGGCGACGGCCCGAACAACCAGGGCGGCGTCGTCACGGCGAGCCGCGACGCCGTGATCGCCCGCGGCGTCACGATCAACGGCCTGCCGCTGATGCTGCAGGAGGGAAACAGCTGGTACCACCTGCCGAACCTCGACCACTACTACGAGGATTGTGTGATCGGGGGGCCGGGCTCGTTCGTCGTGCCGGTGCGCAGCCTCGACGGCTTCGCCGACGCGATCCGTCTCAAGCTGGTGCTGGAGATCGCCGGCTTGATGGATGATTCCGTGAAGGTGCTGCCGGCCTCCGGGCGGGCCGCCGTGCCCTGCAACATGTTCGACTGACGAGCCGAACGGGGCGCCGCGGGCCGCTACCGGACGTCGGCGTCGGGCCAGAAGCGTTCGCGCACCCGCGCATGGAACACCGCGGCATGGTCCCGACACGCCTCGATGGCGGCGGCCGTGTCGCGCGCCAGGACGGCGTGCAGGATGCGCTCGTGCGCCGCGCGGTCGTCGGTGAGCATGCCGCCGGCGCGCGCCAGCAACGCCCGGTAGCGCTCCGAATGCTCAAACAGCCACAGCCAGATCCACTTCATGCGGACGCTGCGGGCGGCCTCCACCAGGGCGCGGTGGAACTGCTCGTGCGCCGACGCCCAGCCGGGCGTCAGCAGCCCGGTCGCATCGTCGATTGCGGGCCGGCGGGAAAGCATGTGGAAGGTCGCCAGCACCGACGCCTCCCAATGATCGTCGCCATTGGCGATCGCCTCCGGCAACAGCAGCGTCTCGAGCCGCACGCGCGTGTCGATCAGGTCCTCGAAGTCCTCGCGCGTCGCCTGGGCGACACGGAACCCCTTCTGCCCGGCGACCAGCACGAAGCGCTCGGTGACGAGACGCATCATCGCCTCACGCAGCGGCGTGAAGCCCATTCCGAAGCGTTCACGCAGCGCTGCGAGCCGTAGCGCCTCCCCGGGCGGCAGCGTGCCGTCCCGGATGTCGCGACGGATCTCGTGGTAGGCGCGCTCCGTGAGGGTAGACGCCGCCGTCTCCGGCGCGAGCACCGGCGGTGCGGGCCGATCCGCTCCATACCCTTGCCCGTCGCCCCGCCGTGCCATCAGTTCCACTACCCTGAGGTGATGCTCTTGAGACTGGTAGGCATTTTTCCGACGCACGTCCAGATAACGTCTTTTAGCGAAATTGTGCGTGAATTTCGAAAATTCCAACTTGACTCGACGACCTGTGCGATTGAAATCAATCCGCAGGGTTGAATAAGTCGCGACGAGGAGTTTTGCCCCGAATCGTATGCCGGTAAGACGGTTCGCTACCGTGCGTTACCCGGCTACGGTGCGACGCCTCCTTGGACTGGCGCCACGCGACAGGCAGGTCGACATTTCGAGCGCGGACGCCTCCCCCCTTGTCCGTTCTTGTCGCATCGACTTCGCCTAGTCCCTCCCCCTCTCACGTCTTGGGAGGGGGAGGGGCGAACCCCTCCCTCTCCCGATCCGTCATCCGCCTTCAGGCGGCCTGCTCGACGGGGACACCCGGCTCGAACAGCAGGCGATCGGTGCCGGCGGTCAGCCGGACGACCGTGCCGTCAGCGATCTCGCCGGCGAGGATCTTTTCGGCGAGCGGATCCTGCACCTCGCGCTGGATCACCCGCTTCAACGGCCGCGCCCCGTAGGCGGGATCATAGCCCCGCTCGGCCAGCCAGGCGCGGGCCGAGGCGTCGAGCTCCAGGCGAACGCGCCGGTCGTCGAGCAGCTTCTGCAGACGCTTCAGCTGGATGTCGACGATCGTGCCCATCTCGGTCCGCCGCAGCCGGTGGAACAGGATGATGTCGTCGAGCCGGTTCAGGAACTCCGGCCGGAAGTGGGCGCGCACCGCCGCCATCACCAGATCGCGCACCTCCGCCACGTCCTCGCCGTCCGCCTGGTTGGCGAGGTATTCGGAGCCGAGGTTCGACGTCATCACGATGATGGTGTTGCGGAAGTCCACCGTCCGGCCTTGCCCGTCCGTCAGACGACCGTCGTCCAGCACCTGCAGCAGCACGTTGAAGACGTCCGGGTGCGCCTTCTCGATCTCGTCGAACAGCACGACCTGGTAGGGCCGCCGCCGCACGGCTTCCGTGAGGGCACCGCCCTCCTCGTAGCCGACATAGCCGGGAGGAGCGCCGATCAGCCGCGAGACGGAGTGCTTCTCCATGTACTCGGACATGTCGATGCGCACCATCGCGGTGTCGTCGTCGAACAGGTAGGCGGCGAGCGCCTTGGTCAGCTCGGTCTTGCCGACGCCGGTGGGGCCGAGGAACATGAACGAGCCGATCGGCCGGTTCGGATCCTGCAGCCCGGCGCGGGCGCGACGCACCGCCGTCGAGACCGCGTGCACCGCCTCGGCCTGGCCGACGACGCGCTTGGCGAGCTCGTCCTCCATGCGCAGGAGCTTCTCGCGCTCGCCCTCGAGCATCTTGTCGACCGGCACGCCGGTCCAGCGCGAGACCACTTGCGCCACGTGGTCGGGGGTCACGACCTCCTCGACCATGCCGCCCGCACCGCTCGCCTCAACCTCGGCGAGTTCCTTCTCGAGCCCCGGAATGACACCATAGGTGAGCTCGCCGGCGCGCTGGTACTCGCCGCGGCGCTGCGCGTTGGCGAGTTCGTTGCGGGCGTCCTCGAGCTTCTTCTTCAGGTCCGCAGCGCTGCCGAGCTTGTCCTTCTCGGCCTTCCACCGGGCCGTCACCTCGGCCGACTGCTCCTCGAGATCGGCGAGCTCCTTCTCGAGCCGCTGCAGGCGGTCGCGCGAGGCGGTGTCGGTCTCCTTCTTCAGCGCCTCCCGCTCGATCTTCAACTGGATCACCCGACGGTCGATCTCGTCGAGCTCCTCGGGCTTCGAATCCACCTGCATGCGGACGCGCGAGGCCGCCTCGTCGACGAGGTCGATCGCCTTGTCGGGCAGGAAGCGGTCGGTAATGTAGCGGTTCGACAGCGTCGCCGCGGCGACAAGGGCGGCGTCGGAGACGCGCACCTTGTGGTGCTGCTCGTACTTCTCCTTGAGGCCGCGCAGGATCGAGACGGTGTCCTCGACCGTCGGCTCGCCGACGAAGACCGGCTGGAAGCGGCGCGCCAGCGCCGCGTCCTTCTCGACGTACTTGCGGTACTCGTCGAGCGTGGTGGCGCCGATGCAGTGCAGCTCGCCGCGGGCGAGCGCCGGCTTCAGGAGGTTGGAGGCGTCCATCGCGCCGTCGGTCTTGCCGGCGCCGACGAGGGTGTGCATCTCGTCGATGAACAGGATGATCTGCCCCTCTGCCGACGTCACCTCGGAGAGCACCGCCTTCAACCGCTCCTCGAACTCGCCGCGGTACTTCGCGCCGGCGATCAGCGAGCCCATGTCGAGGGCGAGCAGCTTCTTTTCCTTCAGGCTCTCCGGCACGTCGCCGTTGACGATGCGCAGCGCCAGGCCTTCGGCGATCGCCGTCTTGCCGACACCGGGCTCGCCGATCAGCACGGGATTGTTCTTGGTGCGCCGCGACAGCACCTGGATGGTGCGGCGGATCTCTTCGTCGCGGCCGATCACCGGGTCGAGCTTGCCGTCGCGGGCCGCCTGGGTGAGGTCGCGGGCGTACTTCTTGAGGGCGTCGTACTGCGTCTCGGCAGACGCCGAATCGGCGGTGCGGCCCTTGCGCAGCTCGGCGATGGCGGCCTCCAGCGCGGCCGGCGTGGCGCCGGAATCCTTGAGGATCTTGGCACTCTCGGCGTCGGAGGTCGCGGCGAGTGCCGACAGCAGCCGCTCGACGGTGACGAAGCTGTCGCCCGCCTTCTGGGCGAGCCGCTCGGCCTCGGCGAACACCTTGGCGGTGGCGCCGGCGAGATAGAGCTGGCCGCTGCCGCCGCCCGCCACCTTCGGCAGCTTGGCGAGCGCCCGTTCGACACCGCCGAGCGCCGCCTGCGGATTGCCGCCGGCGCGCGCGAGCAGCCCCGCCGCGAGGCCCTCGGGATCGTCGAGCAGCACCTTCAGGACGTGCTCGGGCGTGAACTGCTGGTGGCCTTGCCCGAGCGCGTTGGTCTGCGCGGACTGGATGAAGCCGCGGGCGCGCTCGGTGTACTTTTCGAAATTCATGGGACCGGTCTCCTTCCCGCCGCACCGCCCTCAGGGGCCTGCGCGGCCGTCGTAACCCCCGGTGCCGCGATCCGGCCACCGGCGGGGCCGCCGTCCGGCCGGCCCCGTCGGCGATATGGTGTTGCATCCGGGCAACAAAAAGGGGGGCCACGCCCCCCTTTTCTCAGTTCCAATCGGCCGTCGGTCGGTCGCCGTCCGGCCGTTCATCCCTCGGTGGGTGTGGCGTCCTCGGCGAAGGGAAGCGCCGGCGAGCCGTCGTCTCCCTCCTCGCCGCCCGGCGCGCCTTCCGGCCGCCGGCCGCGGCCACGGCTACCGCGGCTGCGGCGGCGCGGACGCAGCGTGCCGTCTTCAGCCAGGGCAGGACCCGGCGTCGCAGGGGCCAAGTCGGCCGGCACGGCGGCCGGCACCGCGGCGACCGCCGCCGTCGCGACGACGGGGGGCTCGAGGTCGGGCTGCGGGCCGAGCCCCGGCAGCGGCGCCGCGGTGGCGACGGGCGCCGCAGCGACGTTGCCGTTGACGTGCGGGCGATCACCGTGCCGCGGCTCGGCGACCGGCTGGTAGCGGTTGTCGTGCTGCAAACGAGTGCCGTCGTTGTGCGGCCGGCCCTCCTGCGGGCGGCCGCTGTCGCGCGGGCGGTTGTCCCCGTGCGGGCGACCGTCCTCGCCGCCGCGACTGTCCTGGTAACGCGTGTCATTGCCGCGGTTGTCGTTGCCGCGGTTGTCGTTGCCGCGGTTGTCATTGCCGCGGTTGTCGTAGCTGCGGGGCTCGTGACCGCGATTGTCGTAACCGCGATTGTCCTGACCGCGATTTTCCGGGCCGCGGCTCTCGTGGCTCCGATTGTCTCGGGACTCGTAGCTGCCGCTGCGCTGGCCGCCCTGGTCGTAGGACTGGTACGGCGCCCCGTTGCCGCGCTGCGGCGGCGGCGGTGGCTGCTGCTGGCCGTAGGGCTCGGGGCGGTTGTTGAAGTCCTGGCGCTGCGAGCCGTCGAACTCGTCGTCGCCTTCGTCGTCGCGGCCATAGGCGAGCTGGCCAGGGGTCGTCACCTGCGGCTGTGCCGCAGCGATCATCCTGAAATAGTGCTCCGCATGCTGGAAGTAGTTCTCCGCCATGACGATATCGCCGGACACCTGCGCATCGCGCGCCAGCTGCACGTATTTCTCGGCAATATGCATGGCGGTGCCGCGAATTTTGACGTCCGGCCCGTTCGACTCGAATGAGCGCGTCAAAGGATTTGGCCCCTTGCGGCTCCTGCCGCGAAGGCGCTTGTTCGAACTACTTGGTCTCATCCGATTGCTTCTCTTTGCGGAAAGCGTTGGCGACTGGTCTGGCATCCCGGCCGGCCGCGGCGTCGCCGCGTCTCGACCAGTTTTGCGGCGACGGCACACCCGCCGCGCCGCCGACGGACGACGACTTCGACCATTCGGCGCCAGTCGCGCGCCGCCTGTCCGACCATCGTCGACCGAGCCCGTTGCGTGGAGCAATCGTGCGGTCCGCCTGTCCCGTCGATCACTGCGACCCGAATGGCAGGACGCTCCCCTGCCTCGAGCCACTACCCGTCCCCGGTGCCGACCCAACGGTGCAACACCGGATCCGAATCTCGGATTTCCGCGGAGAGCCACCGGACATGGCGGAGCCTGATCCGTCCATTCCCACTGCGGTGACGTCGAAGGCGATCAGCCGACTCGCGAGCCACGGGGCGATGTCGAATGCGTCACTCCGTCCCGGCCCAGGACGTGGCGATTCGAACCGCGCGCTTCAAGGCTCTGTCGCTGATCTGCCCGAATCGGCCCCCGCGGCGATGCTCATTCCGCGTTTTGCTTCGGCGAGCGGACGTTAGCCGCTTCGCTCAGCCTTTCCAAGGGCTAATTTGCACGCCGCAGGACCACGGCGCGCGGCCGTCCGCCGAGGTCGGCGCGCACCTCGGCGACGACGAACCGGGCGGCGTCCGCCAGGCGCACGACCGCTTCCGCCGCCGTCGGGGCGATCTCCAGCACCAGCACGCCGCCCGGCACCAGCGCCCCGCCGACCCAGCCGAGCAGGCGCCGGTAGGGATCGAGGCCGTCGAGGCCGCCGTCGAGCGCCAAGCGCGGGTCGTGCAGGCGAACCTCGCGATCGAGCGTCGCGATCTCGCCGGTCGCGACATAGGGCGGATTGGAGACGACGAGATCGAGCCCGGCGGCCACCGGCATGGCGAAATCCGCCTGCACGAACAACGCCCGCCCGCCGACGCCGGCCGCATCGGCGTTGGCGCTTGCCGCGGCGAGCGCTTCGGCCGACAGATCGACGCCGATCCCGATCGCCGCCGGCCACTCGGCGAGCAGCGCCACCAGCAGGCAGCCGGTGCCGGTGCCGAGGTCGGCGATGCGCAGCCGCCGGCCGGGATCGCCGCAGGCGGCGAGCGCGGCCTCGACAATCGTCTCCGAATCCGGCCGCGGCTCGAGCGTCGCGGCGTTCAGGCGGAAGGGCAGCCCCCAGAACTCGCGCTCGCCGAGGATGCGCCCGACCGCCTCGCCGGCGGCACGGCGGTCGACGAAGGCTTCCAGCGTCGCGACGCGCTCGGCGTCGACAGTCGCATCGGGTTCGGTGATCAACCGCGTCGGCGGCACGCGCAGCGCCGCTGCGGCGAGAAGACGCGCGTCGAGGTCGGACGAAGCGACACCGGCCGCCCGCAGGCGGGCGCGCGCGGAATGGAGTTCCGCGCCGATCGTAGAGACGCCCGTGGCGGCGGCGAGCGCCATCACGCCGCGCCGCTCCGCTCGCCTTCTTCCGCTGCGAGCAGCGCCGCCTGGTGGGTGGCGAGCAGCGCGTCGATCAGTTCGTCGAGCGCCGCGCCGCCCTCCATCAGTTCGGGCAGCTTGTAGAGCGTCAGGTTGATGCGGTGGTCGGTGACGCGCGCCTGCGGGAAGTTGTAGGTGCGGATGCGCTCGGAGCGGTCGCCGGAGCCGACCTGCACCCGCCGCGCCGCCGCCCGCTCGCTGTCGAGGCGGCCGCGCGCCGCGTCGTAGATGCGCGAGCGCAGGAGCGTCATCGCCTTGGCGCGGTTCTTGTGCTGCGAGCGCTCGTCCTGCACGGCGACGACGATGCCGGTCGGCAGGTGGGTGATGCGGATCGCCGAATCGGTCGTGTTGACGTGCTGGCCGCCGGAGCCGGAGGCGCGGAAGGTGTCGATACGCAGATCGCCGTCGGCGATCTCGACGTCGACGTCCTCCGCCTCCGGCAGCACCGCGACGGTGGCGGCGGAGGTATGGATGCGGCCCTGCGCCTCGGTCGCCGGCACGCGCTGCACGCGGTGCACGCCGGATTCGAACTTGAGACGCGCGAACACGTCGGTGCCGTTCACCGCCGCGATCACCTCCTTGTAGCCGCCCGCCTCGCCCTCGCTCGCCGACAGCAGTTCGACCTTCCAGCCGCGGCGGTCGGCGTAGCGGCTGTACATGCGGAAGAGGTCGCCGGCGAACAGCGCCGCCTCGCCGCCGCCGGTGCCGGCGCGCACCTCGAGGATGGCGCTCTTGCGGTCGGCCTCGTCCTTCGGCAGCAGTGCGAGGCGAATGTCCTGGCCGAGCCGTTCGATCGTCTCGGCGAGCGCCGCCTTCTCGCCCTCGGCGACACGCGTCATTTCCGGATCGCCGGCGGCCTCGGTGATCAGACCCTCGACGTCGGCGGCTTCCTGTTCGGCTCGCCGCAGCCGCCGGATCGCCGCGACCAGCGGCTCGAGCTCGGAATACTCGCGCGTCAGCCGCACGTAGGTTTCAGGCCCGGGCGCGGCGGCCATGTGCGCCTCGATCTCCTCGAAACGCGACAGGATGCCGTCGAGCTTGGCGTTGGGCAGCATCGCGTTGGGGATCCGGACTCTGGCCTGGTCAGACGGGAATGTCGTGCTCGGCGGCGTACTCGGCGAGGAAGGCCCGCATGTCGCCGTTCCACCGCCCGGGTTCCAGCCGCGGCAGCAGGCGCGCCCGGAGCCGGCCGACATCGAGGGCGCGCAGCATCTCCTTCACCGGACCGATCGCCGCCGGGGACATGGAAATGGTGCGGTAGCCGAGCGCGATCAATGCCATCGCCGAGAGCGGCTTGCCCGCCATCTCGCCGCACAGCGACACCGGCACGTGCGCCACCGCGGCGCGATCGATGATCCGCTTGAGCGCCCGGAGGAACGGCAGCGACAGCGGATCGTAGCGGTCGGCGACGCGAATGTTGCCGCGGTCGGTCGCCGTCATGAACTGGAACAGGTCGTTCGAGCCGACGGAGACGAAGTCGACCTCGGCAAGCAGTTCCTCGAGCTCGAACAGCAGCGCCGGCACCTCCAGCATCACGCCGAGGCGCACGAGTTCCGGCAGGCGATGGCTGTGGCGCTTCAGGTGCCTGAGCTCGCGGTCGACGACGGAGCGGGCGGCGCGGAACTCCGCCGTCGAGGCGACCATCGGGAACATCAGGCGGAGCTCGCGCCCGGCGGCGGCGTGCAGCAGCGCGCGGATCTGCGTGCGCAGCAGCGCCGGCCGGTCGAGCCCGAGGCGGATCGCCCGCCAGCCCATCGCCGGGTTCTCCTCCTCGACGGCGCGCAGGTAGGGGAGGATCTTGTCGCCGCCGATGTCGAGCGAGCGGAAGGTCACCGGCCGCTCGCGCGCCGCGTCGAGCACCCGGCGGTAGATCGCCACCTGGTCGTTCACCCGCGGCAACTGCGAGGCGACCATGAACAGGAGCTCGGTGCGGAACAGCCCGATGCCGGCGGCGGCCGATTCGTCGAGGTGCGGCATGTCGACGATCAGGCCGGCGTTGAGTTGCAGCGTCACCGGGTGGCCGTCGATAGTCACCGAGGGCTTCGAGCGCAGCCGCCGGTACTGTGCCTGGCGGCGGGCGCGGAAGCGCACCTTCTCGCCATAGGCCGCCTCGACGTCGGCCGGCGGGCGGAAGTGCACCTCACCGGCCTCACCGTCGACGATCACCGCGTCGCCGCGCTCGACCAGCGACACCGCGCCGGCCACCTGGCCGACCGCCGGGATGCCGAGAGCGCGGGCGACGATGGTGACATGGCTGGTCGGCCCGCCCTCCTCCAGCACCAGCCCGCGCAGGCGGTCGCGGTCGTAGTCGAGCAGTTCCGCCGCGCCCATGTTGCGCGCGACGACGATGGCGTCGCGTGGCAGCGCCTCCGCGTCGGCGCCGTGCGGCCGCCCGATCAGCTCGCGCAGCAGGCGATTCGCCAGGTCGTCGAGATCGTGCAGGCGCTCGCGCAAATACGGGTCGGTGGAGCGCAGCATGCGGGCGCGGGTGTCGGACTGCACGCGCTCGACCGCAGCCTCTGCGGTGAGGCCATTGCGGACGGCGTCCTCCATCTTGCGCGCCCAGCCGCGGTCGCGGGCGAACATGCGGTAGGTCTCGAGCACGTCGCGGTGCTCGCCGTCGCTGACGTCGCGGCGGGCGAGCATGTCGTCGACCGACAGGCGCAGCTTGTCGAGCGAGTTCGCAAGCCGCCTGAGCTCGAGATCGACGTCCTCGGCGATCAAGTCGGTGACGACGACGCGCGGCTCGTGCAGCACGACATAGCCGAGCCCGACGCCTTCCGACAGCACCGGTCCCATCAGCCGCATCGGGCGCCGGAGGTCGAGCGGTGCCGCGCCGGAGCGGGCGATCGTCTCGAAGCCGCCGGCGGCGAACATTTCGGCGATCACCATCGCCGTCGTCTGCAGCGCCTCGATCTCCTCCTCGCTGTAGGTGCGGTGCGAGCGGTTCTGCACCACCAGCACGCCCAGGATGCGCCCGGCGCGCAGCACCGGCACGCCGAGGAAGGCGTTGTATTCCTCTTCGCCCGTTTCCGGGCGATAGGCGAAGGCCGGGTGGGAGCGGGCGTCAGAGAGGTTGAGCGGGCTCGCGTCGGCGGCGATCAACCCGACGAGGCCCTCGCCGACCTTCAGCGTCGTCTGGTGGACGGCGGTGCGCTTCAGACCCTCGGTGGCGTAGAGCTCGAGCACGTCGTCGGCGCGCAGGATGTAGACCGAGCAGACCTCGGCCACCATGTTCGCGGCGATCAGCACGACGATCTTGTCGAGCCTTTCCTGCGCGCCGATGGGATCGGCCATCGCCTCGCGCAGGCGGCGGAGAAGTTGGCGCGGACCGGCCGGAGAGCCACGCATCGCGCCCACTGTCTCCCGCGCTCGTCAGTTTCAGGGCGGCGCCCGCCTCTCGGCGAACCGACGGCGGCTACGCTGCGCGGCGACGGATCACCCGCTCGGGCACCCAGGCTCAGACCGCATCGAGACCGTATAGCGAATGCAGAGTCCGCACCGCAAGTTCGGCATAGGCGGCGTCGATCAACACGGAAATCTTAATCTCCGAGGTGGTGATCGCGCGGATGTTGATGCCGCGCTCGGCGAGCCCGCGGAAGCAGGTCGCGGCCACGCCGGCGTGGCTGCGCATGCCGATGCCGATCACAGAGACCTTGACGACATTGATGGCGCCCTCGATCTCGTAATAGCCGATGCGCTCTCGGGCCGTCTCGATCACCTTGCGCGCCCGCTCGTAGTCGGACGCCGGCACCGTGAAGGTGATGTCGGTCGTGCGGCCGTCGCCGGCGACGTTCTGCACGATCATGTCGACGTTGATGTTCGCCTCCGACAGCGGCACGAACACCGCCGCGGCGACGCCCGGCTTGTCGGCGACCCGACGGATCGAGATCTGCGCCTCGTCTTTCGAGTAGGCGATGCCGGTGACGACCTGGTTCTCCACGATCTCCTCCTCGCCGCAAATCAGCGTCCCGGGGGGCAGGTTTCCCTCGCCGACCTGCGGGGCGTCCGGGTCGTCGAAGCTCGAGCGCACGAAGGTGCGCACGCCGTGCACCATGGCGAGCTCGACGGACCGGACCTGCAGCACCTTGGCGCCCTGCGACGCCATTTCCAGCATCTCCTCGTAGGAGACGCGGGAAAGCCGGCGGGCGCGCGACACGATGCGCGGGTCGGTGGTGTAGACGCCGTCGACGTCGGTGTAGATGTCGCAGCGGTCGGCCCTGATCGCCGCGGCGAGCGCCACCGCGCTGGTATCCGAACCGCCGCGGCCGAGGGTTGCGATGCGGTTGTCGGGGGCGATGCCCTGGAAGCCGGCGACCACCGCCACCTGGCCCTGGGCGATGCGCTCCCTCAGGAGATCGCACTCGATGCCGGTGATGCGGGCAGCGCCGTGCGCCGAATCGGTGCGGATCGCCACCTGCCAGCCCTGCCACGAGCGGGCGTTGACGCCGATCGACTGCAGCACGATGGCGAGCAGGCCGGAGGTCACCTGCTCGCCGGCCGAGACGACGGCGTCATACTCGCGCGCATCGTGCAGCAGCGACGCCTCGCGGCACCAGCCGACGAGCTTGTTCGTCTCGCCGGCCATCGCGGAGACGACGACGGCAACCTCGTTGCCGGCGTCGACCTCGCGCTGGACGTGGCGGGCGACGTTGCGGATGCGGTCGAGATCGGCGACGGACGTGCCGCCGAACTTCATGACGAGGCGGGCCATCGGGGGGCTCTGTCGCGGCCGGTGGAGCGGCGGCTGTGATTGGACCCGGAACGCCGCGGATGCGGGGCGCGCCGGGCCGGCGGGATCGGCGGCGGGTGATACAGGAAAGGGCGGCGGCAGGCAACGCCGCCGGCGCGAATCGGAGCGGTTCCAGGGACGCGCGGCGCCTCGCCTCCGGGAAGCGCGACAGCGGTCTGCGTCGTGTATGCTGCGGCTCCTTCCGCCGCTCCCAAAATCCCGCAAGACGCGAAAGACGCGATGACCCTGTCCACGCCCACTGCCGGCTCCGCGCTGCCGGAGGTCGAGCCGTCGTCGGTCGCCGACGGCATCCTGCGCGTCAAGGTACCGGTGCCGATCCAGGAGCTGCAGTACGTCAACTGCTACGTCCTCGACGACGGCGACGGCTGGACGCTTGTCGACGTCGGCTTCGGGGACGCGCCGACGCGGGCGATCTGGCGGTCGCTGCTCGCCCACGGCCGGTTTGCGGAAAAGCCGGTCCGCCGCATCGTCGTCACCCACTACCACCCGGACCACTACGGCGCCGCCGGATGGCTGTCGCGCGAGCTCGGCGCGCCGATCTTCATGCTGCCGGGCGGTCACGCCCTCGCCCGCCGGCTCGCCACCCTCGACCCGGCGGAAGCGGCGGAGGCGGCGGGCGTGCACTACCGGCGGTGCGGCTTCTCGCCGGAGGAGGCGTCGGCGATGGTCGCGAGCAGCCGAGGTCTCAGCCGCACCTATCCCGACATGGTCGATGGCGTCGAGCCGCTCGACACCACCATCCCGCTGCGCGCCGGCGGCAGCGACTGGACGGTGATCGAGACGGCGGGGCACGCGCCGTTCCACGCCTGCCTGTGGTCGGCGCAGCGCGACATCCTGCTCGTCGGCGACCAGATCCTGCCGAAGATCAGCCCGAACGTCGGGGTGGCGTGGTGGAGCCCGGAGCTCGACGGCGTCGGCGCCTTCCTGGAGGCGAACGCCCGCCTCGTCGCCACCGTCGGCGACCCGCTGGTGCTGCCGGGACACTTCGAGCCGTTCCGCGGCATCGCCGCGCGCGCCGCCGAGATCGCCAGCCAACACGACGAGCGCCTCGCCGCAGCGGTCGCCGCGGTGGCGGAGCAGCCGCGCACGGTGCGCCAGATCCTGCCGTTCCTGTTCCGGCGGGCACTCGCAGGCTTCCACCTGCTGCTCGCGACCGGCGAGGCGCTGTCGCACCTCAATCATCTCGTCGCGAACGGCACGCTCGCCCGCGCCGAGGAAGACGGGGTCTGGCTGTTCCGCCGCGGTTGATGCCGGCGCGCCGCGTCGACGGGCCAGCGGCGGCGGTCGGCTTCACGCCGACCAGGCACCCGCGCGGGTGACGAACTCCGCGAACGGCAGCGGCCGGGCGAAGTGGTAGCCCTGGCCGAACGTGCAGCCCATCCGATGCAGGATGGCGGCGGTCTCGGCGTCCTCGATCCCCTCGGCGACGGTGGCGATGCCGAGTTCGTCGGCGAGGCGCAGGATCGTCTGGACGATCTTGCCGTTGACCGGGCTCTCCGGCAGCGCCCGCACGAACGAGCGATCGATCTTCAGCGTGGTGATCGGCAGCGTCGACAGGTAGCTCAGGCTCGAGTAGCCGGTGCCGAAGTCGTCGATCGCGACGCCCAGGCCGAGCGCCCGGCAATCCGCGAGGATCTGCGCGGCGCCGGCGGGGTTCGCCATCAGCATGCTCTCGGTGATCTCGATCTTGACGTTCCGCGGCACTTCGCCGGCACCGACGACCGCCGCGCCGACGGAGGATGCGAACTGCGGCCGGGCGAGGTCGCGGCCGGAAACGTTGACGGTGACGAAGAAGCTTTCCGGAGCGCCCGCGGCGGCGGCGAGGGCACCGCGCCGTCCGATCGCCTCGCGCACGCACCAGTCGGTCAGCTTTTCGATCAGCCCGCTCGCCTCGGCGGCGGGGATGAAGTCGCACGGCGGCACCAGCCCGCGCTCGGGATGGCGCCAGCGCGCCAGCGCCTCGCAGCCGGCGAGGCCATGGTCGGACAACCGCACGATCGGCTGGAAGAACAACTCGAACTCGCCCCGTCCCAGGCCCACCTCGATCTCGCGTTCGAGCTCGATCTGCGCGAACGCGGCTTCGACATCGGCGTCGGCGGTGTTGCTCACCCACTGCTCGAAAACGCGGGTCGCCGGGTCGGCGACGGCGAAACGAAGGCGGTCGGTGGCGAGTTGCAGGCATAGGCGCAGCACAGGGTCGGCGTCGGCGATGCGACGCCGCATCTGGTCGGCGGTGATGACGACGAGCTCGCACGCCTCGATGGCGCGGGCCGAGGCGGTTCTCGGACGGCGGTCGAGCGCCGCCATCTCGCCGAAGAACTCGCCCGGTCCGAGCACGCCGACCGCCACCTCGCTTCCGTCGCGCGTGCGAAACACCTCGATGCTGCCGGACTTGACGAGGTAGGCGGCGTCACCGGGTTCGCCCTCCCGGAACAGCACGGCACCGGCCGGCACGAACAGGTGATCGGGGCGTGGCCCAACGGACATGGCGCATTTCCAGGCGGCTTTGCGCTTCGTTCTAGCAGAAGTTCGCCGCGCCAGCTGCGTAGGCCGCCGCCTCTCGACCGGACGAAGCAGGGCGGCAGGCCGGCGCCCGTCCGCGCGCCGGTCGAGCGACCGCGCGGCCGGCGTCGCCGCTGTTACAGCGAGGCGGCGCTGGCGAGCGTCGCCCGCTTCTCGATGCAGTAGTAGCCGGAGATGCGGGAAATCACGCCGGTGCGGCGGAAGTCGTTGAGGATGCGGCTGACATTTTCGCGCGCGCCGCCGGCCATCGAAGCGATCTCGGCCTGCGATACCTTGTAGTGAATCAACATTCGGTCGTTGTCGACCGGGCGGCCGAAACTGTCGGCGAGCTGCAGCAGCGCCTGCGCCACCCGACCCGGCAGCGGCAGGAAGCTGCGCGCCGCGAGCACGTCGTTGGCGTGCCGCAGCCGCCACCCGACGATGCGCAGCATGTGGCGGTAGATCTCCGGCGTCTCGCTCGCCAGCCGATCGAAGGCGACGCGCTCCATGAAGGCGAGCGTCGAATCCTTGAGCGCCACGACGGTGGCCGAGCGCGGGCGGCCGTCGAACAGCGCAAGCTCGCCGACCACCGAGCCGGTGCCGAGCACGGCGAGCAACTGCTCGTCGCCGTCGGCGGAGATCAGGATCACCTTCAGCGACCCGTCGAGCACCGCGTAGAGGCCATCGCCCGGATCGCCGGCGGAGAACAGCACCTTGCCCTGCGGAACCGTCACCGTGCGGGCGAGCGTCGCCAGTCGCGCGGCGAGCGTTCCCGACAGCCCCTCCAGCGAAAAACTCGCGTCCAGGAACCGTTCGTCCACCGGCATGCCGCACTCCACGTCTCGTCTCAGGCGCGAGTATACGGATTGTCGCCGGCCGTGCCGCACTGAAATGTGATCAGTGCGGCGCCTCGCCATCCTGCAGCGGGTCGCCGATCGGGTCGGCGACGCGGAACAGCGCGTAGCGGGCGATCGCCGCGTTGCCGGCGCGCCGCGTCACGGTGCCGAGCGGCTCGGCGAAGCGGAAGCGCGCCAGCAGGCGCTGCGTCTCGCCGGCCCGGTCGCGCAACACCAGGAGACCGGGGCGGGCGATCAGGTCGGCAGCGGGGGGCGGCGCCGCTTCGTAGCGCAGCCGCTCGTCGAGCTGCACGACCGGCGTACCCCTCAGTTCCCACGACAGCATCGCGGTGGGGCCGTAGGCGCCGGTGGCGATCCAGGCGGCGCCGGCCTCGGTGCGCTTCGCCTCGATCTCGGCGGCGGCGGCGTCCCAGCCGCGGAAGCGGCGCGCCGGATCGAGGCTCTCGAGGCCGAACCCCGAGGGGTGCAGGAGCAGTGCGAAGGCGACGATGCACGTGGCGATGCCGGCCGGCGCCACCCAAGGGCGGAGCGCCGTGAGCCACCGCCCTGCCCGGCCGCGCAGCTCGGCCGTGCGGCCCACGGCGTCGGCGGCGAGCAGCGCCATCGCCGGATAGAGCGGCGCCGGCCAGTTCTGCTGCACGCGGTCGTGCAGGGCGTGGACGACGAGATAGAGCGCAAACGGCAGGCTGGTCGCGACGAGCAGCGCCCGCCCCGCCTCGCCGCGACGCGCGGCGCGGACCGCCATCCAGAGGCCGGCGACCGCGAACGGCGCCGCCAGCGGCCCGAACAGCCCGACCTGGCCGCCGACGAGCTCGGGCAGGTAGGCGAGCGTCCACTCCGACGCCGCCGCACGGCCGAACTGCTTCTCGAAGGACGCCCACTGGTGCGCGGCGTTCCACATCACCACCGGCGAAAACAGCAGCATCGCCAGCACGCCGCCGGCCCACAGCCACGGATCGGCGAGCCACCGCCGCCGCTCGGCCGAAACGGCGAGCCACAGCACGATGCCGGCGCCGAGGAACAGCGTCGAGTACTTCGACTGCAGGCCGAGACCGGCGAAGAGCCCGACCGCCAGCCACCAGCGGCCGTCGCCGCCTCGGGTCCGCTCGAGCAGCGCCCACAGTGCGAGGCCCCAGAACAGCGCCGCCGGCTGGTCGGGCGTGGCGATCACCGTGCCGACGCCGACGAGCAGCGTGGCGTTGAACCAGATCACCGCGCGCGCGGCGGTGGCCTCGTCGCCCGACAGAAGCCGCGCCGAGCGCCACAGCGCGAACGACCCGACGACGGCCGACATGACCGAGAACAGCCGCACGCCGATCGCCGTGTCGCCGGCGACGGCGATGCCGCCGGCCATCCACCAGGCGACCATCGGCGGGTGGTCGAGAAAGCCGAACGCCGGGTGGAGCGCCCACAGGCGGTAGTAGGCCTCGTCCTCCGTCAGCGGCGCGAGGCCGGCGACGGCGAGGCGGACGACGGTCAGTGCGGCGACGACGGCGGCCGCGCCGGCGGCCGTGCCGAGGAAGCGGCCGGCGCGCGCCACCCGCTCACCGCGCGCGCCGGTCACCTGACCCGCCAGGTGACGACGGCGCTCGCCCCGTAGTTCCACACCGCGCCGACGAGCGCGCCGGCGACGCCCGCCACCCACCAGACCTCGTTCATGCCGTAGACCCATTCGGCGACGCCGACATTGGCGAGCACGCCGATGCCGCACACCGCGTAGAAGCTCGCGAGGCCGCGCACCGCACGCCAGCCCTTCAGCCGCCGGTCCCGGTAGGTCAGATGGTTGTTGAGGAAGAAGTTCGTCGTCATCGCCACGAACGTCGCGCCGGCCTGTGCCGCGCCGATGCCGAGGCCGGTTGCGAGCAGCGCGCGCAGGCAGCCGAGATGCACGACGACGCCGGACAGCCCGACCAGCGCGAACAGCACGAACCGCACCGAAACGAGGCCGCCGAAGAGCTTCGACACGATCAATCCCACGAACTCGAACACCACCAGCGCGTCGAGCTTGCTCTCGCCGGAGCCGCGCTCGCGGAACACGTAGCCGAACTCGACGATGCGCGGACGGCGCTCCATCGACACGACGATGTCGAGCAGAATCTTGAAGCCCTGGGTCGAAAGGTCGTCGGCGACCGCCTCCACCGCCTCGCGCCGCAGCATGAAGAAGCCGCTCATCGGATCGGTCAGCTTGACGCGCAGCAGCAGCCGCGCGAGCGCGTTGGCGAGCGTCGACACGGTGCGCCGCTGCGCCGACAGGCCGTGCGTCGCCGCTCCGTCGGCGAAGCGGCTGCCGACGGCGATGTCGGCCTCGCCGGAGCGCACCGCATCGAGCATCGCCGGCAGCAGCGCCTCGTCGTGCTGCAGGTCGGCGTCCATGACGGCGACGATCGGCGCGGCACTCGCCAGCATCCCCTCGATGCAGGCGCCGGCGAGACCGCGACGGCCGACACGGCGGATGCAGCGCACGCGCGGGTTCGCGTCGGCGATCTCCTTGGCGAGGGCGGCGGTGCCGTCGGGCGAATCGTCGTCGACGACGATCACCTCCCAGTCGACACCCTCGAGCACCCGGCCGACCCGGTCGATCGCCTCGGCGATGTTGTCGCGCTCGTTGTAGGTCGGCAGCACGACCGTCACTTCCGGCGCCGCCCGGTGCGGCAGCGGCGGGCCGTGCGGGACGGCGCGATGCGGAAGGTGGGCGTCGTCGGTCACGTCGTCTCGGTCGCTGGTCGTCCGCCCGGGGTCGCGGCGAGCGGCAAACTAGGCGAGCGGCAGCGGTTTGCAAGCGGCGCCGGCGCTGCGCTGGTCGCCATCACCCTGCCCTTGTCAGCCGTGTCCACTCTTCCAGGCGAGAAACCCCGCGAAGATCGCCATCGATGCCGCGTAGCAGGCGGCGACGATGAGGAAGCCTGCGAGATGCCGACGCCGGCCGATCCGCGGCCCCAGCCACCAGGCGAAGGCGCGGGAGACCGTCGGCACGACCAGCCAGCCGAGCAGCTGCGTGACGAGCAGGTCGCCGATGAAGAGGACGAGCCACGGCGGAGTGCCGTGCGCTTCGAGCAGCGGCGGTGCGAGGACGAACGTCCAGAACGAGACGATCGGATAGAGGACGAGCAGGACGAGAAGGTTGTTCTTGAAGATGCGCAGGCGCGGCGGCGCGGCGGACGTGGCGTCCTGGAACCAGAAGCTGAAGCCGTAATTCAGGCGCTGCGCCCGCATGCGGCGCAGGAAGCGCTCCCCAGCGCCGATCACGGCCTGGCGCTCGGGCGAGGCGAACCAGCGGTCGAGGTCGGCGTCGCTGGCGTAGGAGATGATGACGACCCAGTCCTCGTGCAGGCCGGCGATCGGCCGCTCGATCTTGTGGCGCAGAAAGCCGGGGAAACCGGCTTCGGCGGCCTGGATCTGCCGCTGCCAGGCGAGGAAGGCCTCTTCCTCGGCGGGGTCGACCGTGTAGGTGAAGACGGCCGACACCGCCGTCTCGTGCGGGCTGCCGCTGTCCGGCAACAGGTGCAGATCCTCGGGCCCGAGGAAGTAGCGGCGGACCTCGTCGAGCAGCGCCGCGCGTTCCTCGCTCTCGATCCAGCTTCGGGCGGCCTCGGCCGTCTCGAAGCGCAGGATCACCACCCAGTCGACCTGCGTCGGCGGTGCCGGCGGCACCACCTCCTGCCTGAGGAAGCCCGGCCGGGCGCGCAGGCGCTCCGCCACCTTGGCGTTCCACCGCGCGAAGGCGGCGAAGCCCTCGTCGGCAATCCGACGCTGGATGACGAGCGCCACGCGCTGCCCATTGCCGTCCGCTTCGGCCATTCCCCCGCCCTCCCCGGCACGCCTGGCGGAACCGGTCCCCCGCCCGCCTTCCCCGCCCAACGATGCCAGCTTCAACGGGCACCCGCCATCCGGCGGACGGGCCGCACCTTTCCGGGCGTCGCCGACCGCGGCAAGCGGCGCCGGTCGCTTTCGGCCCAGCCCGCGAGCGGCTATAGACCGTGCACCCACGCGACTGCCCCCCTCCCCTGCCGAGGCCCTCCGATGACATCCCCCGCTCCCGACACGGCGGCCGTGGGCCTGTTGCAGCCGATCGCCGCCGGGGTGCTCGCCGCCTTCGTCGGCTTCGGCTCCTCGTTCGCCGTCATCGTCGCCGGATTGAACGCGATGGGGGCGACGCCGGACCAGGCGGCCTCCGGCCTCACCATGCTGACAATCGGCATGGGGCTCGCGGGCATGGCGCTGAGCTTCTGGACGAAGATGCCGATCTCGGTCGCCTGGTCGACGCCGGGCGGCGCGCTGCTCGCCACGACGGCGGCGGTGGACGGCGGCTTCCCGGCGGTGGTCGGCGCGTTCCTCGTCACTGGTCTGCTGCTCGTCGCGGCGGGGTTGTGGAAGCCGTTCGGCCGGCTGGTGGCGGCGATCCCCGGCCCGCTCGCCGGCGCCATGCTCGCCGGCATCCTGCTGCCGCTGGTGCTGGCGCCGTTCCGCGCCGTCGGCGAGATCCCGCTCCTGATGCTGCCGGTGATGGCGGTCTGGCTGGTCGTCGGCCGGTTCTGGCGCCTCTACGCCGTGCCGGCCGCGGTGGTGGCCGCAGTGGCGGCGCTCGCCCTCGATCCTGGCGCGCTCAGCGGCCCGATCCCCGACGTCTCACCGACCTTCGAGCTGGTGATGCCGGCCTTCACGCTCGATGCGATCGTCGGCGTGGCGCTGCCGCTGTTCTTGGTGACGATGGCTTCGCAGAACATACCGGGCCTCGTCGTGCTCGCGACCTACGGCTACCGGCCCCAACCGGGACCGCTGATCACCTGGACAGGCGTCGCTTCGGTGCTGGTCGCGCCGTTCGGGGCGCTGTCGCTCAACCTCGCGGCGATCACCGCCGCGCTCTGCGCCGGCCCGGACGCCCACCCCCGGCCGGAGCGGCGCTGGATCGCGGCGTTCGCCGCCGGCTGCGCCTACGTGCCGATGGGGCTCGCCGCCACCGCCGCTGTGGTGCTGGTGACGCTCGCCCCGCCGCTGCTCATCCAGGGCGTCGCCGGCCTAGCGCTGCTCGGCGCCTTCGCGGCGGCGATCCTGAAGGGCCTCGAGCACGAGGCCGACCGCACCGCCGCCCTCGTCACCTTCCTGCTCGCCGCCTCCGGCCTGTCGTTCCTGGGCATCGGCTCCGCCTTCTGGGGCCTCCTCGCCGGCCTCGCCGTCTCGGCCCTGCACGGGCGCCTGTGGCGTCGGGAGGGGTAGCTGCGGGCGGGCGGCCGTGCATATCAGTATCCGCCTGAGGCAGCCTGCTTCTGCAAGGGCCGCATGTCCGGCCGCCGGTCTCCGGCGCCAGGCGCGGTCGCCGAGAAGAGACGGAGAATCGCTTGAGCCGCTCTCGCCTCGAACGCATGCGTGCCAACCCCGCCGGCGACTGGACGATCGGGGACGTCGAGGCCATATGCCGGGAGAATGATGTGCTCTGCGAGCCCGCGCGGGGCGGCAGTTCGCACTACAAGGTCGCGCATCCGAACGTTGCCGAGAAGCTGACCGTGCCCTACAAAAGGCCGATCAAGGCCGTCTATATCCGAAAGCTCGTCGCGTTCATCGACGCTGTCAGGAAGGGCCGATGACCCCGCTCGCATATCCGGTGACGATCGAGCCACTCTCCGAGGCGGACGGCGCAGGGTTCGTCGCGTTCGTGCCCGATCTTCCCGGCTGCATGTCGGACGGCACGACACCCGAAGAGGCGCTCGCCAATGTCCAGGACGCGATCGTGACCTGGATCGAGGCCGCGCGAGACCTGGGCCATCCGGTTCCGTCGCCGACGAGGCACCTTCTCGCCGCGGAGTGAACACTCTACAATTTCTGGTGTGACTTGGCCGAACCGGCCCGGTTTGCCCACACGGCCCGGCCGTCGTCCCCGTATCGACAGAAGGCGTGCGACGGCATTCCGTCACTCCATATCGTGAGCCTCGGCATCTTGCCGCCGCTCCTCTCATCGTCTATCGACGATGGCCGATGAGCTGCAGGATTTCCCACCGATGCGCTATCCGGAGCCCGACCTCGATGCCGCCGGCGTGCTGAAGGCGCTCGCCCACCCGGCGCGGCTCGCCATCGTGCAGGCGATCGGCGCGGCCGGCGGCTGCTGCTGTGGCGACATCGTCCGCCGGCTGCCCCTCGCCCAGTCGACGGTGTCGCAGCACCTGAAGATCCTGAAGGACTCCGGCCTGATCCAGGGAACGATCGACGGCCCGCGGGCCAACTACGCGATCGACCGCGCCCGGGCGCTCGCCGCCGCGGCGATGCTGCGCAGCCTCGCCGCGCAGATCGAGGCCGGGGTGGCCGGCTGCTGCCGGGCCGGCGACGGCGCGAAGCCGGGCATCGGAACGGGCACGGCCGAGGCGCACGAAGTCGCTTGAGCGAAGGACAACAGCAAAAATGAACGCTCCGATGCCGCGCGTCCGCGGTCGCGTCTCCGCCGATCGCGGCCAGACGCTCACCGCGCTGCGCAACCTGTGGCCCTACATGTGGCCGGACGGCCGGCCCGACCTGAAGACGCGCGTCGTCGCCGCGATCTTCGCGCTGGTGGTGGCGAAGGTCGTCACCGTGCTCGTCCCCTACACCTACAAGTGGGCGACGGACTCGCTCGTCACCGACGAGACCGGGCGGGCGGTCACCACCGAGATGCTGTGGGTGCCGATCATGCTGGTGCTCGCCTTCGGGGGCGGCCGCGTGCTGGCGATGGGCTTCAACCAGTTGCGCGACGCGCTGTTCGCCCGCGTCGGCCAGCACGCGGTGCGCACGCTCGCCAACGAGACGTTCGCCCACATGCACGGCCTGTCGCTGCGCTTCCACGTGCAGCGCCGCACCGGCGCGCTGTCGCGCGTCATCGAGCGCGGCACCAAGGGCATCGAGACGGTGGTGCGCTTCGCCATCCTCAACTCGATGCCGACGCTGCTCGAGTTCGTGCTGACGGCGATCGTCATCTGGTACCAGTTCGACGTCTGGTATGTCGGCATCGTCGCGCTGACGCTGTGGCTCTACATGTGGTTCACGGTGGCGATGTCGAACTGGCGCATCGCCATCGTGCGCTCGATGAACGAAAGCGACAGCGAGGCGAGCGGCAAGGCGGTCGACTCGCTGCTCAACTACGAGACCGTCAAGGTGTTCGGCAACGAGCGGCTCGAGTCCGAGCGCTTCGACCGCTCGCTCGCCCGCTACGAGCAGTCGGCGATCAAGACGTGGACGTCGCTCGCCTGGCTCAACCAGGGCCAGACGGTGATCTTCACGATCGGCATGGTCGCCTGCATGGGCCTGTCGGCACTCGCCGTCGCCCGCGGCGAGCAGTCCGTCGGCGACTTCGTGATGATCAACGCGCTGATGATGCAGCTCGCCATCCCGCTCAACTTCATCGGCTTCGTCTACCGCGAGATCCGCCAGGGGCTCGCCGACATCGAGGCGATGTTCAACCTGCTCGGCGTGCCGCCGGAGGTGTCCGACAAGCCGGAGGCGCCGGCGCTCGCCGTCGGGCGCGGCGAGATCCGCTTCGAGAACGTCGCCTTCCACTACGATGCCGACCGGCAGATCCTGAAGGGCGTCGACTTCGTCGTGCCGGCCGGCCGCACGGTGGCCATCGTCGGCCCCTCCGGCGCCGGCAAGTCGACGATCGCGCGGCTGCTGTACCGCTTCTACGACGTCACCGGCGGCCGCATCCTGATCGACGGCCAGGACATCCGCGACGTCACGCAGGAGAGCCTGAGACGGGCGATCGGCATCGTTCCGCAGGACACCGTGCTGTTCAACGACAGCATCGCCTACAACATCCGCTACGGTCGCCCGTCGGCGAGCGAGGAGGAGGTGCGCGGCGCCGCTCAGTTCGCCCAGATCGCCGGCTTCATCGCCTCGCTGCCGAAGGGCTACGACACCGAGGTGGGCGAGCGCGGGCTGAAGCTGTCGGGCGGCGAGAAGCAGCGCGTGGCGATCGCCCGCACCATCCTCAAGGCGCCGCCGATCCTGGTGCTCGACGAGGCGACGTCGGCGCTCGACACCCGCACCGAGCAGGAGATTCAGGCGGCGCTCGACGGGGTCTCGGCGAACCGCACGACGGTGGTGGTGGCGCACCGGCTGTCGACGGTGGTGAACGCCGACGAGATTCTTGTGCTGGAGCAGGGGCGCATCGTCGAGCGCGGCACGCACGCCGAGCTCGTCGCCGCCCGCGGCCTCTACGCGGTCATGTGGGAGCGCCAGCAGGAGGCGCGCGAGGCCGGGCAGCCCGACCTCGACGACGCCGGCGTGGCGGCCGGATCCGCTCCGGAGCTCGTCGCAGCGAAGTGACGAGCGGCTGGCGGGCGCGGGCGCTCGCGGTCGTCCGCCGGAGGCCCAGTGCGACGCACACCCCCGGCGGGGGTCAGTCGCGCCGCGGCCGCGCGTCAGCGCGGGATGACGAACACCTGTCCCGGATAGATCAGGTCGGGGTTGCGGATCTGCTTGCGGTTCGCCCGGTAGATCGCCGTGTAGCGCTCGCCCTGGCGCTTGCCGTAGTGGCGTTGCGCCAGCGTCCACAGGTCGTCGCCGCGACGGATGCGGATGGTGCGCGCCTGGCCGTTCGACACCGTCGTCTTGTCGGCCTTCTTCTTCTGGGCCGGCGTCGCGGCGGCGATACTCACGTCCGGCACCGCCGCGGCCGCGGCCGGAGCGGCCCCGACGGTGGTCGTGCCTGCGGCGGCAGGTGCGTCGGTCACCGCAGTCGGGGCCGCCGCCGGCGGAGCGGCCGGTTGGGGATCGGTGGGCGGCAGCACGACCGGGGTCGATTCGGGCGTCGCCGGCGCCTCGGCGATCTCGGTGGTCGACAGCACGTCGAAGGGAACTTCCGAGCGCGCGATCACCGCACCGCTCGACGGCTCGACCTGGTCGATCCGCACCGCGTGCGCTCCCGCGTCGACCTCGTGCGGCGCCGACAGCGCCCAGCGTCCGGCCGCGTCGGCGGTGGTCTCGCCGACCAGCACGTCGTCGACATAGACGCGCACCGTCGCCCCCGGCTGGCTGGCACCGGAGACGTTGACGCGGCCGTCGTCCTTCTCGACGACGCCGACGGCGAGCGCTGCGGCCGCGGCGGCGTTGGCATCCGTCACCGGCGGCAGCGGCGCAGGTGCGGCGGCCGTCGTGCCGGAGGCCTGGGCGGCGGCACCACCGACGCCGGTGTCTGCACCTGCGGCGAGCGTCTGCGTCCAGGCCGGCGGCGGCGCCACCGCGACCGGTCCAACCGGCGGCGTCGCACCCGGGGCCGGGCCTGCCGGAGACGTTGTCGTCGTCGTGCCCGCGGGCGCCTCGGCAGCGGCCGTCGCAACCGGGGGTGACGGGGCGGCCGGCGTCGTGGTCCCGGTTGTCGCGGCGGGTGCGGTCGCGCCCGGTGTAGTCGCGGCAGGGGTCGTTGCGCCGGCAGCCGTCGTCTCGGCGGCAGCCGTCGTCGCGGCGGCCGGTGCGTCGGGCTGCTGCAGCACCTTGGTCGGCGCGTCCGGCGACATCATCGCCACCATCGGCGCCTCGCTCTTCGCGTCGGGGATCGAGACGGCGATGCGGTCGACCGACTCGACCTGGCGCTTGCCGTCGTCGGAAGCGCCGACGACGGTGATGACGTATTCGCCCGGCCGGAGCGGCTGCTCGAGCGTGATCACCCACTCGCCGCTCTCGTTGGCGCGGGTGCGGCCGATCTCCTGGCCGTTGGCGAACAGCGCGATGACCATGCCAGGATCGGAGCGGCCGGCCATCACGGCGTCGCCGCCCGGCTCGACGCGGACCACGTCGAAGGTCGGCACGCCCGGCTGCGGCGCCACCGTCGGCTCGGGCTGCGTGATCGTCTCCGGCACCGGCGCGGCGGCGGGGGGCGTTCCGGACGACGCCGTCGTCGACGGCGCGTCGGCCGGCGCGGGGGGTTCCGCCGGGCCGGCCTGGGTCGACGTGGGCTGCCCCGTCGGAGCATCGCCGCCGGCCGAAGGCTCGGCTGCGGCAGGCGGCGCGGCCGGTTGCGGCGACGGCGTTGCGGTCGGTTCGGCGGCGCTCGCGACCGGCGTGGACGCGGGTTCCGCGGCGGCGGCCGGCGCTGCGTCTGCGGCTGCCCGCTCGGCGGTCTGGCGCTGGTGCTCCCCATAGAGGAGATAGCCACCGCCCCCGACCACGAGGAGGAGCAGAACGAGGCCGAGAAGCCTCCCTGAGGTGCCCATACCGATGTTCCCGCCCGGACCGGGGAGCCGCCGCGACGAAGGCGGCCGCATCCGGCCAACCACTGCGACAAAGTCTCGCCGACCGACCGACGTGTGCGCGCGATGTTCGCCGGGTTCCAGCGTGAATCGCGCAACATCCGCTACAGCCTCGATATACGCGCCTGTTGCGGTCAGCAAGCAAGGCTTGGCGCTGCTCCGACGATCATGGCGGGAGTGTGACGGCCGCGACACGAGGGCGGCCGCAGGGCGGGGCGTGGGCAGATTGGGGCGGGGGGAGGCTGGGCGAGCGCTAGGAGGACAAGGCGAGCTGCTCGACGGGGTGGTTGGTCGCGCGCGCGTCGCGGCCGTCCCATGCGCCGACGGGTTGGCCGGCCCATTGGTCGAAGTGGGGCCCTGCCCGTCGGTGCGGGGCAGCCCGCGCTTCACCCCCACTCACTCCTGCAGCGTTGCGAGCGGGCGGCCGATCGGCTATGAGACGCCGGTTGTCGGTGCATGCTTCGCGTATGCCGCCGGCGAGGCACCCGTAGCTCAGCTGGATAGAGCGTTGCCCTCCGAAGGCAAAGGTCACACGTTCGAATCGTGTCGGGTGCGCCACTTAAATCCCTGAAAAGACATGCGAAATTCGGACGACGGCGACGCGGCGAGAGGACCGCCTAGGTCCGAATAGCCACCGAATAGCGACGGCGCTGCTTTTCAGGCCCCGAGCACGCTCAGCGAGGCGCGCTCCCTGCTCGCGCACGCGTCGTCACCACCTTGAGCGCGGCCGCGCAAGCTCAGTCTGGCGCTCCCGAATGCGGCTCGCCGGGGGTCGAGAAGACGCGCGAGATGACAGCGTCCCAGGGGATGACGATGTTGATGCCGGAATAGCAGCTGCGGGTCATTGCGCTGTGCGGCATGTCGAGTGGCGCATGGTCGCCCAGAGCTCGACCCAGGGCACGCCCGGACTCCAGTTCGCGGACGATCTTGTCGGTGATTTCCTGACAGGGGTCGGTCCGGTCGACGCCGGCGTCAGGTGTGGTCCGGGGCATGGGAAGGTCTCCGCGACGGGCCACGGCGAGACTCTCTCGCTGCTCCTCAACCCGTCACGGGCTTTCCGGCCCGACTCTTTTCTCTTTCGGGGCGCGTCGTCGAAGCGCCGGATTGGCTGGCGACGGGCGAGATCGAGCGAGAAGCCCTGCGCCTGCTCGAACCCCTTATCGAGCGCGCACTGGCCTCAGCCACGGTTGATCCGTGACGTTGCGACCGCGCGTGATCGGCACGCCCGGGTCGCGGCGCACGACCCGCATCATCCAGGTGCCCGGCGCGCCGAAGATGGTGTGCCGATGCCCGGATGACCGGCCTGTCCGATACCAAGGTATGGATGAATCGAACGCGTGTCTGGCATTCCGAGGGGGATGGAGAGCGTAGGCTTGCTTGATCGACGTGAGCTGCGCTGAAGAGGGAGACGTGTCGTGGGGCAGTTTGCTCGAGGGTTTGCCTGCCTCTTCGAGACCACACTCTGCCTATTCGGGCCGGCGCACGCCGACGGCAGCGGCGACCGGCCGTTGCAAGCACGCAGGGCGGCGAGGACGGCCCACAGGCCGGCAAGCTCGCCTTCCGTATCGCCGGCGGCGGCACCGTCGAGTGGCCCCGGCAGACCTATTCCGCGCCACGTTTTCAGGAATTTACAAGTTCAGACTATCTCTAGGTAACCGCGAATGTCATTCTCTCATTCATCAGGTACACGCATATACAAACCCCGATCACTGCCTTCTGCAATATTCGCCGTTCTGTGGATATAGAGGCTCGGCACTTATCGTAACGCGCCCGAACGACCCAAATGAATAGCCGTTGTCCTGGATCGATCCAGATCATCGAGGGGGAGCATCATGGCGACCGCCAAGTCCATTCGTCCGTATCACCAGCCGGCCGGTGGCTGGGGGGCGCTGAAGGCGATGGGCATTGCCCTGGCCAAGCAGGACATCGCGATCTCCGGCATGGCGACGCTTTCGCGCATGAACCAGCACGGTGGCTTCGACTGCCCCGGTTGCGGGTGGGCCGATCCGAAGCATCCCTCGCCGTTCGAGTACTGCGAGAACGGCGGCAAGGCCGTGGCGTGGGAGGCGACCGCAAAGAGATGCACACCCGAATTCTTCGCCGCCCACACCGTCACCGAGCTCGCCGCCCTCGGCGACTTCGAGCTCGAGATGGAGGGCCGGCTCACCCATCCGATGCGCTACGACGCGGCCACCGACCGTTACCTTCCGGTGAGCTGGGAGGAGGCCTTCGCCCTCGTCGGCCGGCACCTCAATGGTCTCGCCGACCCCAATCAGGCCGAGTTCTACACATCCGGCCGGGCGTCCAACGAGGCGGCGTTCCTCTACCAGCTGTTCGCCCGCGAGTTCGGCACCAACAACTTCCCCGACTGCTCGAACATGTGCCACGAGGCGACCAGCGTCGGGCTGCCGCAGTCGCTCGGCGTCGGCAAGGGAACGGTGCTGCTCGACGACTTCGACAAGGCCGACTGCATCTTCATCTTCGGCCAGAACCCCGGCACCAACAGCCCGCGCATGATGACGAGCCTGCGCGCCGCCGCGCGCCGCGGCGCCACCATCCTGTCGTTCAACCCCTTCCGCGAGCGGGCGCTCGAGCGCTTCCAGGCGCCGCAGAACCCGGTGGAGATGGCGACGCTGACCTCCACACCGATCAGCTCCCGGCTGTTCCAGGTGCGGATCGGCGGCGACGTGGCGCTGCTGAAGGGGATGATGAAGCATCTCGTCGACGCGGATGCGGCCGCCCGTGAGCAGGGGCTCGCGCCGGTCCTCGACTGGGACTTCATCCGCGGCCACACGCTCGGCATCGAGGCGCTCGTCGCCGACCTCCAGGCGACCCGCTGGGACGACATCGAGCGCAAGTCCGGCATCCCGCGCGCCGACATCGAGATGGCGGCGACCGCCTACGGCCGGGCGGAGCGCGCCATCCTCGTCTTCGGCATGGGCATCACCCAGCACGGCCACGGCACCCAGAACGTCCAACAGCTCGCCAACCTCGCGCTGCTGCGCGGCAACATCGGCCGCGAAGGTGCGGGCATGTGCCCGGTCCGCGGCCACTCCAACGTTCAGGGCGACCGCACCGTCGGCATCACCGAAATCCCGACCGACGCGTTCCTCGACCGGCTGAAGGCCCGCTTCGGCTTCGAGCCGCCGCGCGCGCACGGGCACAACGTGGTGACGGCGCTCGAGGCGATAGTGCGCGGCGAGGTGCGCGTGTTCATCGGGCTCGGCGGCAACTTCGCCGCCGCCGTGCCGGACTGGGAGCTCACCCAGACGGCGATGGCCGGCCTCGATCTCACCGTCCACATCTCGACCAAGCTCAACCGCAGCCATCTGGTGCACGGCCGCGAGGCGCTGATCCTGCCCTGCCTCGGCCGCACCGAGATCGACCTGCAGGCCGGCGGGCCGCAGTCCGTTACGGTCGAGGATTCGATGTCGATGGTGCACGCCTCGACGGGCCACAACCCGCCGGCGTCCGACGGGCTGAAGAGCGAGCCAGCGATCATCGCCGGGATGGCGCGGGCGACGCTCGGCGCGCGATCGACGGTGCCGTGGGAGCGGCTGATCGGCGACTACGCGCTGATCCGCGAGGACATCGAGGCGGTGTTCCCGATCTTCCAGGGCTACAACGCCCGCATCGAGGAACCGGGCGGCTTCCACCTCACCTCGCTCGCCCGCGAGCGCATCTGGGCCACCCCCTCCGGCAAGGCGAACTTCCTCGTCTGCGAGGGGCTCTGCGAGGACCCCGGCGTCACCGACCCCGACGCGCTGTGGCTGACGACGGTGCGCAGCCACGACCAGTACAACACGACGCTCTACTCGCTGTCGGACCGCTATCGCGGCGTCTACGGCCAGCGCGACGTGATCTTCCTCAACGAGGCCGAGATGGCGAAGCGCGGGCTCGCCGCCGACGACCGTGTCGACATCGTCACGCTGTCGACGGACGGCCGCGAGCGGGTGGTGCGCAATTTCCGGGTCGTCCCCTACGCCTTCCCGGACGGCGGCTGCGCCGCCTACTACCCGGAAGCCAATCCGCTGGTGCCGCTCTACGCCCACGACCCGCAGAGCTTCACGCCCTCCTCAAAGGGCATTCCCGTGCGCCTCGTGCGGACGCAGACCCCGACCGGAGGGCAATGATCATGGACGCCGTCCAGCTGGCGTGACTGCAGTCGTCTGGTACGTCACCCGGCTGCGCGGCGTTTGGTGGCGAACCAGCACTCCGGTCCATCGCGACTGATGCGTTGACGGGGCGTTGGCGGTGGCGACGAGGCTCAACCGTGCCCGCCCACGCCCGTCCCAGCTGACATGCGTCCCGAGTAGACGCCAACAGGCTTCTCGACCGATGCCGAAGGAGCCTGCGCCGTCTTTTCTGCACTTCTGTTATTCGTCGCGCGCACCGACATATAACAGCGCCATACGCCAGTATAATTCTTTCGATTTGTGAAATTGATAGTGTGGGTTCAGCGAATTGGTTGCGGCCGATCGCGAGGTTAAAGCTCCACCTGCGGCGCACTTGTTCATCAAGATGCCCCGCAATGATCTTTCCGAAATCACAGATAATCGGAGAACGGCAATGGACAACGGTTTCGTCAAGACCACCGACGGCGTCCGGATCTTTTACAAGGACTGGGGCCCCCGGGATGCGCAGCCGATCGTCTTCCACCACGGCTGGCCGCTGTCGTCCGACGACTGGGACGCCCAGATGCTCTACTTCCTCGGCAAGGGCTATCGCGTCGTCGCCCACGACCGCCGCGGCCACGGCCGCTCGTCGCAGGTGAGCGACGGGCACGACATGGATCACTACGCCGCCGATGCGGCGGCCGTGGCCGACCATCTCAATCTGCGCAATGCCGTCCACGTCGGCCATTCCACCGGCGGTGGCGAGGTCGCGCGCTACGTCGCGAAGTTCGGCCAGCCGCAGGGCCGCGTCGCCAAGGCGGTGCTGGTGAGCGCCATCCCGCCGCTGATGGTGAAGACCGCCAGCAACCCGGGTGGCACGCCGATCGAGGTGTTCGACGGCTTCCGGGCGGCGCTCGCCGCCAACCGCGCCCAGTTCTACATCGACGTCGCGGCTGGCCCGTTCTACGGCTTCAACCGCCCGGGCGCGATGGTCTCGCAGGGCGTCATCGACAACTGGTGGCGCCAGGGCATGATCGGCAGTGCCAAGGCGCACTACGAGGGCATCAAGGCGTTCTCGGAGACCGACCAGACGGACGACCTCAAGGCGATCGAGGTGCCCACGCTCGCCATGCAGGGCGACGACGACCAGGTCGTTCCCTATGCGGACGCCAGCCTCAGGCAGGTGAAGCTCCTGAAGAACGGCACGCTGAAGATCTACCCGGGCTTCCCGCACGGCATGCTCACCACCCACGCCGACGTGATCAATCCGGACCTGCTCGCCTTCATCGAGGGGTGAGCCCGCCGACAGCCCTGCCGCTGGAGTTCACCCGGAACCGCGGCAGGGCTGCCATCGACGGCCGCGCCCCACGGCATACGACGCTCGCCCGCGGGCCGTGCAAACACAAGTATGATCCGCGCCAACCCATGCGGGATACTCGGACCGCGCCCCTTGGCCTAGTCTTTCACTCGCAAGCAAATGTCTTCGGCCGTTGTTGGTCACCAGCGCCATCCGACGGCTTCTTCCCGATCATCGATCCTTCCGCAGTGGAGTGCCACAGATGACGAACGCCACGTTGACCGCGCGCCGCACCGCGCCGCTGCACACCCCGACCGATCTCGGGCAAGATGCGACGCGCGACATCGCCGCGGCCCTGACCGGTCTGCTCGCCGACATGTTCGCCCTCTATCTGAAGACGAAGAACTTCCACTGGCATCTGTCGGGGCCGCACTTCCGCGACTACCACCTGATGCTCGACGAGCAGGGCGACCAGATCTTCGCCACGACGGACGCGATCGCAGAGCGGGCGCGCAAGGTCGGCGGCACGACGCTGCGCTCGGTCGGCCACATCCAGCGGCTGCAGCGCCTGCTCGACAACGACGCCGACTTCGTCACGGCCGCCGACATGCTGGCCGAGCTCGGCAGCGACAACAAGCAACTGACCGGCTACCTGCGCGCCGCCCATGCCGTCTGCGAGGAGCACAACGACGTCGCGAGCACCAGCCTCATCGAGGTGTGGATCGACGAGGCCGAGCGCCGCACCTGGTTCCTCTACGAAGCGACGCGCTCCAACCATTGAACCACCGGCACCCAAGCGTGAGGGCCTGCACCCGTGAAAGCGATTGAATGCCTATTCGCGTTCGCGCTGCTCTGCTCCCTCACCCGCGGGGCATACGCCGATGCGGCCGCCCGCCGCCCGGACGCCGCGGTCCCCGTCTCGACAGTCGCGGCCGCCCGCGCCGACGTGCCGGTCTTTCTCACCGGGATCGGAACGGTGCAGGCATTCAACACCGTGACGATCCGGACGCAGGTCGACGGCCAGCTGACGCAAGTTCTGTTCACCGAAGGCCAGAAGGTTTCGGCCGGCGACGTGCTGGCGATCGTCGATCCGCGCCTCTTCCAGGCGGCCTACGACGAGGCGACGGCCAAGACCCGGCAGGACCGTGCAGCGCTCGCCGATGCTCAAGCCATCCTCGCCCGCGAAGCCGACCTGGCCGCCAAGAGCTACACCCCGACCCAGACCGTCGATACGCAGCGTGCGACGGTCGACGAGCTGACGGCCCAGATCGCCGCCGACGAGGCGGCCGAGCAGCTTGCGGCGACGAACCTCGCCTTTACCAGGATCACCTCGCCGATCGACGGCGTCACCGGCATACGCCTCGTCGACGTCGGCAACATCCTGCACCCGTCCGACCCTGACGGCATCGTCGTCGTGACGCAGATGCAGCCGATCTCGGTCGTCTCGACGCTGCCCGAGCAACACGTCAATGCCGTCCGCAGCGCGCTCGCCGCCGGCCCCGTTCCCGCGGTGGCGACCGATCGGGCGGGCGGGGCGCAGCTCGGCACCGGCACCGTCGCCGTGCTCGACAACGAAATCGACGCCACGAGCGGCACGATCCGCCTGAAATCGACGTTTCCCAACCAGACCGGCGCGCTGTGGCCGGGGCAGTTCGTCGATGTCGCCGTGCAGACTGGAGTGTTCAGAGGGGCCGTGACGGTTCCGCCAGCCGCGGTGCAGCGCGGTCCGGACGGGTTCTTCGTGTATGTCGTGACGGACGGTGTCGCGCGGGTCCGGGTCGTCCAGCCTGGCCAGATGAGCGATGGTGTCGCCGTCATCGAGAGCGGGCTGTCGGTTGGCGATCTCGTCGTCACCGATGGCCAATATCGCCTCGCCGACGGCACGTCCGTCAGCACGGCCGCCGCCGCACAACCGCCAGCCGGGAACTGACGCCGTGGCGATCTCCACCTGGTTCATCCGGCGGCCGATCGCGACATCGCTGTTGATGGCGGGGATCTTCGCCCTCGGCGTCGCCGTCTTCCCGATGCTGCCGGTGGCGCCGCTGCCGGAGGTCGATTTTCCGACCATCCAGGTGTCGGCGCAGTTGCCGGGCGGCAGCCCGGAGATCATGGCGTCCTCGGTGACGCAGCCGCTGGAGCGCCAGCTCGGCGAGATTCCCGGCGTCACGCAGATGACGTCGATCAGCACGCTCGGCTCGAGCGCGATCACCCTGCAGTTCGAGCTTGGCCGAAACATCGACGGTGCGGCGCAGGACGTGCAGACGGCGATCACCGCCGCATCCGGGCAACTGCCGAACGACCTGCCGTCGCCGCCCACCTATCGCAAGGTCAATCCCGCCGACCCGCCGATCCTGGTGCTCGCGCTCCGGTCGAAGACGATGCCGCTGACGGCGGTCGACGACATCGCCGAGACCGTCCTCGAGCAGCGCATCAGCCAGTTTCCCGGCGTCGCGCAGGTGAACGTGTTCGGCCAGCAGAAGCCCTCCGTCCGCATCCAGGTCGACCCGACGGAACTCGCCGGCCGCGGCCTCTCGCTCGAGGACGTGCGCACCGCCATCGTTGCCAACACCACCAATGCTCCGAAGGGGACGATCCAGTCGCGGACGCAGACGTTCACCCTCTACGACAACGACCAGATTCTCTCGGCCGCACCCTGGAACGACGTCATCCTCGCCTTTCCCAACGGTGCTCCGGTGCGGGTCAGCGACATCGGCCGGGCGGTCGACGCGGCCGAGAACACCCAGCTCGCCGCCTGGGCCGACGGCGAGCCGGCGATCCTGCTCGCCGTCTTCAAGCTGCCGGGTGCCAACGTCATCGCGACGGTCGACGCGATCAAGGCGGCGCTGCCCGCCATCCAGGCCGCGGTGCCGGCGGCCCTGGAACTGACCATCCTCAGCGATCGCACGACGACCATCCGCGCCTCGGTCGACGATGTCGAGCGCACGCTCGCCTTCACCATCGTGCTCGTTGTCGCGGTGATCTTCGTCTTCCTGCGCAGCCTGTGGGCGACCGTCATCCCCGGCGCGACGGTGCCGCTCGCCCTCGTCGGTACGTTCGCGGTGATGTACGGCTTCGGCTTCAGCCTCGACAACCTGTCCCTGATCGGTCTCAGCATCGCCGTCGGCTTCGTCGTCGACGATGCCATCGTCATGCTGGAGAACATCGATCGGCATCTGGAGATGGGCAAGACGCCCCTGCAGGCGGCGATCGACGGCGCCGCGGAGATCGGCTTCACGATCGTCTCGATCAGCCTGTCGCTCGTCGCCGTGTTCATCCCGCTCTTGCTGATGGGCGGCATCGTCGGCCGGCTGTTCCGCGAGTTCGCCATCACGGTGACCTCGACCATCGTCGTCTCGGCCATCGTCGCCCTGACGCTCGCGCCGATGCTGGCCTCCAGGGTCCTGCGGACGCGCGCCGCCACCACGCACGGCCGCTTCTATCTCGTCACTGAGCGCGCCTTCGCGGCGTTGCTCGCGGGGTACGCAAGGACGCTCGACGTGGCCATGCGGCACCACCGCATCACCTTCGCCACCTTCCTCGCCGCCGTGGCAGCCGCCGGCGTGCTGTTCGCCACGATCCCCAAGGGCTTCTTCCCGATCCAGGACACCGGTCTCATCGTCGGCATCTCGGAGGCCGCCCAGGATATCTCGTTCGCCGACATGGCGCGCCGACAGCTCGCGCTGGCGAAGGTCGTGGCCGCCGATCCGGACGTGGCGACCGTCGGCATGGCGGTCGGCTCCTCCGCCGGCCAGACCGTCAACAACGGCCGCATGTTCATCACCCTGACGCCGCGCGACGAGCGGACCGCCTCGGCGAGCGAGATCATCGACCGCCTGCGCGGTCCCCTGAGCGGCGTGGAGGGGGCAGCGCTGTTCCTGCAGCCGGCGCAGGACATCAACGTCGGCGGGCGAGTGGCCCGCACCCAGTTCCAGTACACGCTGCAGGCCGGCGACCTCGACACGCTGCTCGCCTGGTCGCCGCGGGTGCTCGAGAAGCTCCGCACGCTTCCCGAACTCACCGACGTCGCCACCGACCTGCAGGCGGGCGGCGTCACCCAGACGCTGACGATCGACCGCGATCGCGCCGCCCAGTACGGCATCACCGTCGACGTCATCGACAACACCCTCTACGACGCCTTCGGGCAACGCCAGGTGACGCAGTACTTCACGCAGCTCAACAGCTACCACGTGATCCTCGAGGTCGACCCCGATCTTCAGGACACGGCCGCGGTGCTGGAAAAGCTCTACATCCGGTCGCCGATCAGCGGCCAGCAGGTGCCGCTGAGCACGTTCGTGCAGACGGTGCGCGAGGAGAACACCTACCTGTCGATCAGCCACCAGGAGCAGCTGCCATCGGTCACGCTGTCGTTCAACCTCGCGCCCGGCGCGGCCCTCGGCGACGCGGTCGCGGCGATCGGGGCGGTAGAGGCGCAGCTGAACCTGCCGGCGACGGTGACCGGCAGCTTCCAGGGCAACGCGCAGGCGTTCCAGTCCTCACTGGCGACCGAGCCCTATCTGATCGCCGCGGCGCTCGCCGTCATCTATGTCATCCTCGGCGTGCTCTACGAGAGCTATGTGCACCCGCTGACGATCCTTTCGACCTTGCCGTCGGCGGGACTGGGGGCGCTCATTACCCTGAAGATCTTTCACATCGACTTCACGATCGTCACGCTGATCGGCATCATCCTGCTCATCGGCATCGTCAAGAAGAACGGCATCATGCTGGTCGACTTCGCCATCGCCCGCGAGCGCGGCGAGGGCCTGTCGCCCGAGGCCGCCATCCGGGAGGCCTGCCTCCTGCGCTTCCGGCCGATCCTGATGACGACGTTCGCGGCGCTGCTCGCCGGCGTGCCACTGATGCTGGGCACCGGCACCGGCTCGGAACTGCGCCAGCCGCTCGGCTACACGATCGTCGGCGGGCTGCTGGTGAGCCAGATCCTGACGCTCTACACGACGCCGGTCGTCTATCTCTACCTGGATCGCCTCAGCCGCCGGATGACGCGGCGTGCCGCCACCGCCTGACTGTTGAGCTGGCGAGCCGCTATCCCATGTCGGTAATGCCGACCGCCACTTGCTCGGCTCCAGCGTCGAACTCCGGTGCAAAGGCGGTGGGTGGCACACAGGACCACGATCTCGTCTTCAGCGCAGCAATGCCACCGCGGCCATCGCGAGCAGTGGGCGCAACATGCTGGCCGCGGCGACGTCCTATCCCGCATTCCCCGGTGACATCGAAACAGCGACTGGCTGCCGAGGAGCGCCGCGCTCGGGCTCGCCACGCCACCAGGTCGCTCGCGCAAGGTCGTGTGCAGACGCCGGGACGCCGCCCACGCCCCGCAACCCGAAGCCCGGTCGGGCTCGTACCTCACGTTGAACTTGGCCGATTTTCATGTTCGGCCAGTCACTCTTTTGCACCATTGACAGGGATCGCGTCGGCGGCGGCGGTTGGACACAATTGGCTGTGCTGTCACGCATAGCCAGGTCGTTTGCTGCCCGATACGGTGCCGGGCCCCGTTCGAGGGCGAGGCTTTGGCATAGGACTGGTTGATTGTCGTTTTTTGGGAAGAGCGTCGCGGCAGGGTTGGCCCTTGCCGTCATCTGGGGCAATGCGAGTTCGGCAGCGGATCTCTTTCAACAGGGACCGCTCCGCAAGATCTGCGACAGACGAGGCGATTGTGTCGTGAAATTCGACGCGATCCCCACCAACCAGGAATGGGTCGTCAATCAGGTATCTTGCTGGTACGGAATGACGACCAGCAACGAGACAAAGGTCGTGTCAATTTCGCTCGGCACGGTCGACAAGAAGGGAGTTTATCAGGACGCGATCTTCCTCGGGGCGCCACAGATGATGAGCTACGGTCCGACCTCTGCTGCTTATGCTTTGTTGGCCGACGTTACGTGGAGAATGGGAAAAGGCGCGTCGCCAGCGGTCAGATTCTCGATTGAGAGCGCGGGCCCCAACGTCGGGTTCAATTCTCTTTGCTCGGTTTCGGGCACCAGGCCCTAAATCTCTACGACGGTTAGCGCGATGCCCACCCGCAAGCCGGGTGGGCATTCTCCTTCCGCCGCGTCGGCGACGGCGGGGCCGAGCGCGAGGTGCTGGAAGGTGGGACTGCGCGCCTTCTTAAGTTTCTCACGCGCCTGCATCGATGTTCTTCCCCGTCCCCCTGTCGAACACGATGATCTTTTCGGGGTTCCACGAGAACTTCACGGTCTCGTCGATGCGCGGATGCAGCGTCGCCGGCGCCGTCAGGCGGACGAAGCCGGTGCCGGTGGCGAGCGTCACGATCTTCTCGACGCCGTGGTCCTCGACGTCGTGCACGCGGGCTCCAGCGGGCGCCGCCGGGTCGAGGCGGATGTCCTCGGGCCGCACGCCGAAGATGACCGACCGGCCCTCGTGCGCCGCCGCTGCGGCGATCGGCAGGCTGAAGCCGGCGTCGGCGACGGCCTGGCCGCCCCGCACGTCGCCGTCGATGAGGTTCATCGGCGGCGAGCCGACGGAGCGGGCGACGAACGTATTCCTCGGATTGGCATAGATCTCGGCCGGCGTGCCGACCTGGACGAGCCGGCCGCGGTCGAGCACGCCGATGCGGTCGCCCATCGACATCGCCTCGACCTGGTCGTGCGTGACGAACAGGAACGTGGCGCCGAGGTTGATCTGCAGGCTCTTCAGTTCCGTTCGCAGCGCCTCGCGCAGCTTCGCGTCGAGGGCCGACAACGGCTCGTCCATCAGGAAGACGCGCGGCTTGCGGACGATGGCGCGGCCGATCGAGACGCGCTGCATCTCGCCCCCCGATAGCCGGTCTGTCTTGCGCTCGAGCAGGTGCTCGATGCGCAGCGTGCGGGCGACGCGCTCGACCCGCTCCCGGATCTCGGCCTCCGGCAGCCGCCGGCTCTTCGGCTTCAGCGGGAACTCGAGGTTCTCCCGCACCGTGAAGCGCGGATAGAGCGAGTACTGCTGCAGCACCAGCGCCACGTCGCGCTCCGCCGCGCCCCAGCCGCCGACGTCGACGCCGTCGATCAGCACCGTGCCCTCGGTCGGCTTCTCGAGGCCGGCGACGATGCGCAGCGTCGTCGTCTTGCCGGCGCCCGTCTCGCCGAGCAGCACGAAGAACTGCCCGTCCTCGACCGTCAGGTCGAGGTTGCGCAGCGCGGTCGAGCCGCCGAAGGTCTTGGTGATGTTCCTGAGCTCGATGTGCGCCATGAACTATCTGCGCTCCACGATCTGCGCTTGGGGCGATGGCGGGAACTGCGTGCGATGGGCGAGCCTCGCCCCCCGGCGGGACGGCGCGGCGGACGGCGCCGTCATAGCCGCACCCCGAGCGACCGGCCGCTCTTGGTGTCGAAGAAGTGCGCCTGCGCCGGGTCGATGCGCACGTGCACCTGCTCGCCCGGCTTTGGCACGAAGCCCGCCGTGGTGCGGGCGCGCAGAATTCCATCGCCGATCTTCAGATCGACGATGTCGTGCGAGCCGAGCGGCTCGATGAGGTGCGCCGCCACCGGCAGGTAGCCGTCGCGCGCCTCGCGGGAGACGAGCACCCCTTCCGGTCGGATGCCGAGCACGAGCCCATCGGCGGCGGCCTGGCCGTTCAGCCGCGCCACCAGCTCGCTCGGAAACGCGAAGCCGGGGGATGCCGCGTCGACGGCGACACTGACCACGCCGCCCTCCTGGCGGACATGGGCCGGCGCGACGTTCATCACCGGGCTGCCGACGAACTGCGCGACAAACAGGTTCTGCGGGCGCGAGTAGACCTCCTCCGGCGAACCGACCTGCTGCAGCACCCCTTCGTGCATGATGACGATGCGGTCGGCGAGGCTCATCGCCTCCACCTGGTCGTGGGTGACGTAGATCGTCGTCGAGCCCTGCTTGAGGTGCAGCCGCTTGATCTCGGCGCGCATCTCCTCGCGCAGCTTGGCGTCGAGCGCGCCGATCGGCTCGTCCATCAGCATCGCCTTCGGCTGGCGCACCAGCGCCCGGCCGATGGCGACGCGCTGCATGTCGCCGCCCGACAGCGCCGACGGCTTGCGGGCGAGCAGATCGCCGATGCGCAGCACGCGTGCGATCTCGCGCACCGCCTTGTCGACGTCGGTCTTGCCCATGCGGGTGGCGCGCAGCGGAAACGCGATGTTCTCGTAGACGGTCATGTGCGGGTAGAGCGAGAACGACTGGAACACCATGGCGATGTCGCGGTCCGAGCACTTCAGGTGCTGCACCGGCTTGCCGTCGATCAAGATGTCGCCGTCGTCGATCGTCTCGAGGCCGGCGATGGCGCGCAGCGTCGTCGTCTTGCCGCAGCCCGACTGGCCGAGCATGACGATGAACTCGTTGGCGGCGATCGTCAGGTTGAGGTCCTTGATGACCTGCACGGGGCCGAACCACTTCTGCACGCCGCGCAGCTGGATCTCGGTCATGCGTGCCCCCCTTCGCGGGCGCCGCGCGCATCGGGCTCGGGCTCGGCCCGCACCGGCGCCGGAATCTTGCCGGTGATCATGAAGCCGACCAGCCCGATCAGGATCAGCGTGACGCCGTAGCGGTGCAGGAAGAAGTTCCACGGCTGGCAGAGCGCGATGATGCCGAAGATCATCAACGTCTGCGTCGCCGGATGGAGGAAGCGATGATTGAAGGCGCGGAAGCTCATTTGCGGATCGCTCCGAAGCTCATGCCCCGCAAGAGGTGCCGGCGCAGAAGAAAGGTGAAGATCGCCACCGGCAGCAGGAACAGGAAGGTTCCGGCGGCGATCACCGTCCAGTCCGGCAGGCCCGACCCCACCTGGCTCGGGATGAACGGCGGCGCCGTCTGCGCGGTGCGCCGCGTCATGATCAGTGCGAAGACGTACTCGTTCCAGGCGGTGATGAAACAGAACACGGCGGTGGCGGCGATGCCAGTCGCCGCCTCCGGCAGCACGATCTTGAAGAAGGCCTCCATGCGCGTGTAGCCGTCGACCAGCGCCGCTTCCTCGTATTCCTTCGGGATCTCGTCGATAAAGCCCTTCATCAGCCACACCGAGAACGACAGGTTGAAGGCGGTGTAGAGGATGATCAGCCCGATGTGCGTGTCGTTCAGCCCGACCGCCCGGTACATCAGGAACATCGGGATCGCCACCACCACCGGCGGGAGCATGCGCGTCGAGAGGATGAAGAACAGCCAGTCCTCCTCCCCCTTCACCTTGAAGCGGGAGAAGCCGTAGGCGGTGAACGTTCCCATGCCGACGGCGAGCACCGTCGAGATGATCGCGACGATCAGCGAGTTCATGAAGCGGTCCGGATAGCCGGAGAGCTGCACTTCGCCCTTGCCGTCGCGGACAACCTTCTCGCCGCCGTCGAAGACCAGCCGCTCCCACCAGGGCGCGGCGGCGTACTCCTCCGGCGTCGGCTGCTCGCGCAATTGCGACCGGCGCAGCATCAGCTTCACGAACGGCGAGATCTCCGGCGTGAAGACGATCGTCGGCGGTGCCGTCGTGGCCAAATTGCGCGGCTTGAACGATGTCGAGACGATCCAGTAGATCGGGGCCAGGAAGATCAGCGTGACGATCAGCACCGACACGATCGCCAGCCTGTTGAGCGCCCGCTCGCCCGTTGTCTGAACGGCGGCCATCTCAGCGCTCCTTCACTTTGTTCAGGTACTTCACGTAGATGTTGGTGATGGCGATGACCATGATCAGCATGATGTAGGCGAGCGCGCAGCTGAGGCCCGTCTGCCACTCCTGGAACGCCATCTTGTAGAGGCGGATGGAGATCACCTCCGTCGTCGGCTGGCTCGTCAGGATGTAGGCGAGGTCGAAGGTCTTGAAGGCCTCCATGGTGCGGAAGATGATCGCGATCATCAGGATCGGCGCCACCAGCGGCAGCGTGATGCGGAAGAACGTGTAGAGCGGCCCGGCGCGGTCGATCGCCGCCGCCTCGTAGAGATGCTTCGGCACGGCGGAGAGCCCGGCGAGCGACAGAAGCATGACGAACGGCGACCACATCCAAATGTCGGTGAGCGCCACCGCATAGAGCGCGACATCCGGGTTCGACAGCCACTCGAAGCGACCGAGGCCGAGCGCGAAGTTGATGATGCCGAAGGACGGATCGTAGAGGAGCTTCCAGAACAGGCCGACCACCGCCATCGACAGCATCATCGGCAAGAGCAGGAGCGTGGTGATCAGCCCTTTGAAGGGGATGTCGCGGTTGAGCAGCATCGCGACGCCGAAGCCGACCAGCACCTGGCCCGTCACCGACACGATGACGTACTTCGCGGTGATGGCGAAGTTGTTCCAGATGAAGGGGTCGTTGAGCAGCGTACGGTAGTTCGCGAGCCCGACGAAATTTGCCGGCGCATTGGAAGACGCACGAAAATCCGTGAACGAGTATCCCAGGGAATAGAGAAGAGGAAATATATTAAAGACGATCAGGAAGAGGATCGTCGGAATAATGAAGAGATTTCTGATTGCGAGGTCGCTCATCCCCCGCCGCGCGGCGCGCGACTGCGGATCGAGCATGGTCATCGTCACAGTCGACAAAACTCTGTTCCTCCCAGAGTTCCCGAGGGCACGGCCCCCGCGAGGCGCGCGGACGGGTCGAGGGGGCGGCGGGCGCCGCCCCCTCGCACGATCTCTGCTGCCGTTACTGAACCCGGTTGTACTTCTTGAAGGTGGCGTTCCAGTCGGCCGCCAGGGAGTCGAGAGCTTCCTTCGCAGTGCCCTGCCCGGCCGTGACGAAGGGATAGATGCGCTGGTTCATCTGGATCAGCAGCTCGGCATACTCCGGCGCCGCCCAGAAGTCCTTCACCTTGAACATCGTCTCGTAAAAGGCCTTGTTATAGGGCGTCGCCTCCTGGAACTCGGCGCTCTCCAGGACCGCCTTGTTGCAGGTGTAGCCGCCGAGCTCTGCCCATTTCTTCTGGGTCTCGTCCTTGACGAACCACTCGAGGAACTTGAACGCCTCTTCCTGGTTCTCCGAGTACGAAACGATCGAGATCCCCTGCCCGCCGAGCGCGGCGAACTGCGCACCGGTCGGCCCCGCCGGATTGGCGAAGAAGCCGGTGGACTTCGCGTTCGGGTTCGAGGCCTCGTTCACCAGCGCCGGGAAGAAGGCGAAGTAGTTCATACTCATCGCCGCCAGGTTCTCGGTGATCGCCTGGTTGTTCTCGACGAAGAAGGCCTTCGCCCAGCCGGGAGGCGTGAAGCCGTAGAGCTCGCGATACATCGCAAGCGCTTCGATATTCTCCGGAGAGTTGATGATCCCGTCGACCTTGTAGGTGGTGTAGTCACCCAGCTCGCCGCCGTAGGAGAAGATCGCGTTCTCCACGCCCATCACCAGGCCATCATACGAGTTGTCAGTATAGATGGCGATGCCGTAGCGATTCTGGTCGGGGCGATGGAAGAACTCGGCGATGTCGCGCAGCTCCTTCCAGGTCTTCGGCGGAGCGAGGTCATAACCGTACTTCGCCTTGAAGGCCTCCATCTCCTTGGGGTCCTCGAACCAGTCCTTGCGATAGGACCAGCCCACGGCGTCGCCCTCGGCCGGGATCGACCAGTATTTGCCGGAGTTGGACGGGTACTCGGAATAGTACTTGACGGTGGCCGGCGCCATCGTCTCGTTGAGCTTGTGCTTGTTGAAGAAGTCCGTCAGGTCGACATAGTGGCCCGCCTCCGAGGCGGCGCCAATCCACTGCGAGTCGCCGACGACCATGTCGTAGGCCGAGCCGCGCGCGTTGAACTCGGTGAACGCCTTCGTCTGGAAGTCCGCCCACGGCGTCGTCTCGACCGTGACCTTCACGCCGGTCTCGGCCTCGTACTGGTTCGCCAGTTCCTGCAGATAGTTGGCGGGATCCCATTCCGCCCAGAAGATCGTCAGTTCCTGGGCGCTGGCGCTCCCGACCAAGCCGAGCAGCGACGCACCCGCGACGAGTCCCTTCAGCAATGCTTTTGCCATCACGTCCTCCCCTAGTTTATCTTTTTAAAGAGTGCTCTCCGAAGAGCCCGGAACCGCTCGAATGGAGCCCGCCACCTCTCGGATTGCGTCCGCCTCACCTCACACGTCGCACTTTAGCACGTGATGAGGATCGATCCTGCACCGTCAACTGGTAGTACCAATAAGCGGGCGCCGTCAAGCTTCTTGTCGTCTCCAGCGCTGTACTGATGTGCCCCGGGCCTCGTCGCAGATCCGCATTGCTGCTTCAGAAACTCAGGAAAACCGGCACGGCGACGCCGCCGGGCGGCTGACCGGCGCGATCCGCGCGCTCTCGACCAGGCCTGCGCGTCTGGTCTAGCCAGATTGGCCCACCGAACCGTGATGAGCAGCTGCGCGCACCAGTGCCACGGCCGCCCACGTCGCAACCGCCTCCGCCTGCTCTCTGTCCAGGCCCCACATGTCCTTCAGCACGACCAGCGCTTCGACTCCGAAGATCAACGACAGCGCCTGTGCGAGCCTGTCGATCTCGGCGGCCGGCAGGTCCGCCCGAAGAGGAAGAAGCGCTTCGCGCAACAGCACGATGCGGTGCCCGCGTCTGAACTGGGGCTCGGCTGGCGGCGCCCCTGCGCGCCGCTGGGCCCACTCGTCGAGCGAGAGCTTGAGCGCAGCTTTGAACGTCGCCTCGAATTCGTCAATGCGGGGCAACGAGGCCCGGAAGAGATCAGCGACGCGCTCGACAGGATCGGCGGATGCCGACTGCCAAGCGAGGATCGGTCCGAGCGCCTCGTCGACCACCGCTTCGACGAGGGCGGCCTGGCTCGGAAAATAGCGATAGGCGGTGGCGCGCGACACCTCGGCCGCCTCCGCCACCTCGCTGACAGACGGGATCGCGCCCGCCTGCATGAGCTTTGTCGCGGTCTCCAGCATCAGGCGCCGCGTCCTCGCCCGGGGGCCGCGCTCGCCGTCCTCGGTGGCGGTCGTCGATTGACGTGAGACCTTCATATCATTATGATACTGTCGTCTCATACGCGAATGCAAGCGCGGAAGAAGAGGGCCGCGGGCATCGCCCGCCCGGCCCCGTGGGGGAACGGTGCGGCGCGTCTACGTAGTCGGGACCCACGATACCAAGGGCGAGGAGCTCGCGTTCCTGGCTGCCGCGGTGGCCGCACGCGGGCTGCCGGTCGTCCGGGTCGACGTCGGCACGCGACCTTGCTCTTCGGGCCTGGAAGTAACTTCAGGCCTGGAAGTAACTTCAGGCCTGGAAGTATCGGCTCCCGAGGTGGCGGCCTTCCATCCCGACGGGCCGGCGGCCGTGCTCGGCCTCGAGGATCGTGGCACGGCCGTCGCCGCGATGACCGAGGCGTTCAGCCGCTTCGTCGCGTCACGCAAGGACATCGGGGCGATCGTCGGCATCGGTGGCGGGGGCGGCACGGCGATCGTCACCGCCGGCATGCGCGCCCTGCCCTACGGCGTGCCGAAGCTGATGGTCTCGACGCTCGCCTCCGGCGACGTGTCACCCTATGTCAGCATCTCCGACATCGCCTTCATGCCCTCGGTGACCGACATGGCCGGCCTCAACGGCCTGAGCCGGGTCATCCTGCACAACGCGGCGCAGGCGATCGACGGCATGGCGCGGCACCCGGCCGAGCGCGCAACCGACAAGCCGTCCCTCGGCCTGACGATGTTCGGCGTCACCACGGCCTGCGTCATGACGATCGTGGAGCACCTCAGGGCCGACTACGACTGCATGGTGTTTCACGCCACCGGGACCGGCGGGCGCACGATGGAAAAGCTCGCCGACAGCGGTCTTCTCGCTGGCATCCTGGACATCACGACGACCGAGGTCTGCGATCTTCTGTTCGGCGGCGTGCTGCCGGCGACCGACGACCGCTTCGGGGCGATCGCGCGCACGCGGCTTCCCTATGTCGGCTCGGTCGGCGCGCTCGACATGGTGAACTTCTGGGCGCCGGACACCGTGCCGGCGCGCTTCCGCGACCGCACGCTCTACCGGCACAACCCGAACGTCACGCTGATGCGCACGACGGCCGAGGAGTGCCGCCGCATCGGCAGCTGGATCGGCGACAGGCTGAACGCCTGCGAGGGCGAGGTTCGCTTCCTGATCCCGGAAAGAGGCGTTTCCGCACTCGATATCGACGGTGGTGCGTTCTTCGATCCCGAAGCCGATGCAACCTTGTTCACTGCGCTGGAAGACACCGTCTGCCAGACGGACAGGCGCCGGATCATCCGCCTGCCGCTCCACATCAACGACCCCGCCTTCGCCGCAGCGGCGGTCGCAAGCTTCCTCGAAATCTCCAAACCCTGAGGCCGCAATGCCCGCCATTCCCCGCAAGGCCATTCTCGACCGGCTGCACGCCATGATCGCCGAGGGGCGGCCGATCGTCGGCGGCGGCGCCGGCACCGGGCTGTCCGCCAAGGCCGAGGAGGCGGGCGGCATCGATCTCATCATCATCTACAACTCCGGCCGCTACCGCATGGCCGGGCGCGGCTCCGCCGCGGGCCTGCTCGCCTACGGCAACGCCAACGAGATCGTCAAGGAAATGGCCATCGAGGTGCTGCCGGTCGTCAAGCGCACGCCGGTGCTCGCCGGCGTCAACGGCACCGACCCGTTCGTGCTGATGCCGCAGTTCCTCACCGAGCTGAAGGCGATGGGCTTCTCGGGCGTGCAGAACTTCCCGACGATCGGGCTGTTCGACGGCACGATGCGGCAGAGCTTCGAGGAGACGGGCATGGGCTACGCCCTGGAGGTCGACATGATCGCCGCCGCGCACGCCCTCGACCTCCTCACCACCCCCTATGTCTTCAATCCCGACGAAGCGGTGGCGATGACCAAGGCCGGCGCCGACATCGTCGTCGCCCACATGGGCGTGACGACCGGCGGCAGCATCGGCGCGTCGTCGGCGAAGTCGCTCGACCAGTGCGTGACGGAGATCGACGCCATCGCCGCGGCCGCCCGCGGCGTGCGCGGCGACGTCATCGTGCTGTGTCACGGCGGCCCGATCGCCATGCCGGAGGACGCCCGCCACATCCTCGCCCACTGCGACGGCGTGCACGGCTTCTATGGCGCGAGCTCGATGGAGCGGCTGCCCGCCGAGGCGGCGATCCGCGACCAGACCGCCAGCTTCAAGGCCCTGCCGATCAAGCAGCGCCCGTGATCGGCGTGTCCAAGGAGGAAGACAGCATGGCGAACGGCGCGAACAGGTTCTTCGTCTCTCCGCACGAGGTGGCGGCCTTCGGCTTCGACTGGGGCAGACTTGCGCTGACGGTCGGCCCCGAGGTGAACGGCGCCGGCCGCTTCTCCGGCGGCGTCGTCACCCTCAAGCCCGGCATGGGTCACGCCCGCCACAACCATCCCGGCGCGGAGGAGATCATCTTCGTCATCTCCGGCGCCGGCGAGCAGATGGTCGAGGACGAAGAGGGCAACCCGCTGACGTGCGCCGTCGGCCCGGGCTGCACGGTCTACGTTCCCGAGAGCCGCTTCCACTCCACGCTCAACACCGGCGCGGCCGAGATGCAGTTGTTCGTCGTCTACTCGCCGGCCGGACCGGAGCGGATGCTGCGCGACCTGCCGGACTTTCAGCTGCTGCCGCCCGGACAGGCGTAGCCGATCACCATTGCCGCGGCGCGGCTATGCCCCGCCGCGGTTCCAGCCGCGTCCGCGGTCGCCGAACATCTCGAAGCCGTCCGGCGTGACCGCCAGCGTGTCCTCGAGCTTGATGAAGCCACGGGTCGGGTGGAGCATGGTCGTCTCGACCGACAGCACCATGCCCGCCTCCAGCGGGTGCGCGGCGTCGACGCCTTCGTAGGTGACCGGATGGTTGGTCATCAGGAAGGGCGCCTCGTGGGTGATCACGCCCATGCCGTGCGCGAAGAAGTCCGTGAACGCCGCCACCTTGGACGCCTTCAGCGCCGTCTCGCCTCGGGCGATGACGTCGCCCCCCTGCACCCCCGCGCGGATCGTCGCGAACGCCGCCTGCTGCACCCTCTCGACCTCGCCGAGCAGGTCCTGAAGCTCGGCGTCCGGTTCCCCCAGGATCCCCATCCGGCAGAGATCGCCGATGTAGCCGCGATAGTTGCCACCGGAATCGATCGACAGCACCTCGCCCGGCTTCCAGGCCTGGTCGGAGGCCGCGCGGTTGTGGCTCGCGCCGAGCGTCAGCAGGCAGTACTCGAAATGCAGGCCGCGATCGGTCTCCTCGCGGCGCAGCCGTTCGATAATCTCGGTCTTCGTCGTGCCCTCGCCGGCCGCGGCGATGGTCGCCAGCATGGAATCGGTGATCAGTTCGGACGCGGTGCGCAGCAGCGCGAGCTCCGCCGCCGTCTTCACCGCGCGCAGCCGTTCGAGCAGGTGCGTCGCGTCGACGAACGTCGCTCCGTCGAGACGCTCCTTCATCAGCATGTAGGCGTCGGTGGGCAGGAAGGCCGGCTCGATGCCGATGCGCGCGCCGGCCTTGCCGATCTTCTTCAGATGCTCGACCGCGCGGGAGGCTGCCTCTAGCGTGCCCCACGTCTCGGGGTGGAATGCCGGGGTCCAGAACGGATGGTTGGCGTGCTCGCCGCCCTCCATGCGGTTCGCCACGTAGGCGGCGTTCTCGGGTCGCCCCTTCTCGTAGACGACGACGGGCAGGTAGCGGCTGTGGCCGATCGCATCCATCGCCACGAAGAAGATGAAGCGGTAGCCGCCGAGCAGGTACTGCGTGTTGTGCTTGGAGGTGGCGAGCAGGACGTCGACGCCCGCCTCCTCCATCAGGGTGTCCAGGCGGCGCGTGTCGAACGGAACGGCCAGGCTGTCGGCCGCAGCAGCGACTTGGTTCACGACGGACCCTCCCAGGACGTGGGCGCTTGCGCGCTCTCGGTTCACCATACGGCTGTCGCCGGCGGCTGTCTCGCGTGCCTGGACAACCGCCGGCTCCTCAAAGGGTGTGGCGGATCTTAGGTGTGGCGGATCTCGGTGCCGAGCACCTTCAGGCACTCGCGCATGAAGGCCGCGAGCGCCGTCCAGCCCTTCGCAGAGACCATGGTGCCGTCGACCAACGCCTCGGTCGGCGACAGGTCGACATAGGTGCCGCCGGCGAGCCTCACCTCCGGCTCGCATGCCCCGAGCGCGCCGACCCGCTTGCCTTTCACGACGCCGTCGACGGCGATCAGGATCTGCACACCGTGGCAGATCGTGAAGATCGGCTTCCCGGCCTCGTGGAAGTAGCGGACGATCGCCTGGATGCGCTTGTCGGTGCGGATGTATTCCGGGCCGCGGCCGCCCGCGCAGTAGACGGCGTCGTACTGCTCCGGCTTGACCTCCGAGAACGTCTTGTTGATGACGAAGTCGTGGCCGAGCTTCTCCGTATAGGTCTGGTGGCCTTCGAAATCGTGCAGCGAGGTCTTCAGGATGTCGCCGGCGTTCTTGTCCGGGCAGATGACGTGCACGGTATGGCCGACGGCCTCCATTCCCTGCTGGAAGACGAAGATCTCGTACTCCTCGGTGAAGTCGCCCGTTAGCATCAGTATCTTCTTACCAGGCATGCAGAATTCCTCCCTTTAGGTTGTATTCTCTCTGCCACTGATCGTAGTGGGAGAGCCGTCGTCTGGGAACCGCGAAATCCGGGCCGCGTCTTCAGGCGGCCGCGAGATGCGAGCGGATGTGGCGATATCCCTCGCGATAGACCGCCTGCGGACTTTCCGCGAAGTCGCGCCACACCTTCGTCGCCGCCGCCAGGTCCTTGAGCGCCCGACCGAAAGACTCGATCGTCAGCCACCCGTCGTAGCCGCTGGCGCGGATCGCCGCGAACGTCTCCGTCCACGGGATGTTGCCGCGTCCGGGAACACCCCGGTCGTTCTCGGAAATGTGCACGTGGACGATGTTGCGCAGGTTGCGGGTGAAGGCCCCGACCGGGTCGGTCTCCTCGATGTTGGCGTGGAAGGTGTCGTACATCGCACGGATGCTCGGATGGCCGATCGCATCCAGATGCTCCGACAGGGCGTCCATCGTGTTGAGGAGATAGCACTCGAAGCGGTTCAGCGCCTCGAGGCCGATGGTGACGCCGCGGCCCGCCGCATGGTCGCCGATCGTCCGCTGCGCATCGACCGAGCAGGCAAGCTCCGCAGCCGTCGGCCCTTCTCCGGAGAAGTGCCCCAAGGTGGAATGGAGGGGGCCGCTCAGGGTGGTCGCGCCGAGCGCCGCCGTGCAGTCGACAGCCCACTTCATGTGCGCGATGCCCGCCGCGCGCACGCCTGCGTCGGCTGAGATCAGGTTGTTCGACGGGTCTCCCATCGCGGAGACGGCGGTGCGCTGCAACCCGATTGCGTCGAGCAGGTCGCCGAGGCGGCGATAGTCGTCCTGCGTTCCCTCGAAGATCGGAATCTCGACGCCGTCGAACCCCGTCGCCTTAAGGTCGCGCAGGATCGCCTCGTGCTCCGACCCGACCCGGGTCGTCCACAGGAACATGCACATGCCGATCTTCATCGCCCGCCCCCTCGAAATCGTCCGCCGTCACGTTCCCCGCTCCGGACGGATGCCGGTCCAGCGCACGGAGCGTCCGGCGCGACGGCGGCGGTCGATCTCACCCCCACCAGGTCGACGACCACGTCGAAGGTGCCGCCAAGCCCGACGCCTGACGCCACACGATCTGGTATGACCAAACTTCGCGAACAGGTCAATGTGGGCAGCCTCGCCAGAGTTGCACCGGCGATCCGGATTTCAGCAAATATCATTCTATATCAGTGTTTTGGCCTGCAATCTCGGCACCGATCGGCGATCCTTGCGCGGTACGAGGGAATGGGATAGAGCTTCCGAAAGAACCTTTTGGTCGCACCAGTTCAGGCCGGAATGGCCGTTGGTGACGATTGCGGATGGATCGGGGCGGTCCACCAAACGAAACGGATCGATTCTGGGAGGAATCACCGATGCATCTTTCCACGCACAACTGGATGCGGGCCGAACCGCTCGAGATGACTCTGCGGCGCATCAAGAAATTCGGCTACGAGTCGATCGAGATTTCCGGCGAACCGACGCAGTACGACGTGAAAGAGACGCGCGCGCTCTTGAAGGAGCACGGCATCCGCTGCTGGGGCGCGGTGACGCTGACGCTCGGCGAGCGCAACCTCGCCGCCAGGGACGAGGGACAGCGGGCCCGCTCCGTCGACTACGTGAAGAGCGTCATCACCATGGTCTCCGAGCTCGAGGGAGAGATCATCACCCTGGTGCCCGCCACGGTCGGCAAGGTCGTGCCGGACGGGACCGAGGAGGAAGAGTGGAAGTGGGTGGTCGACGCGACGCGCGAGTGCTTCGACCACGGCAAGAAGAAGGGCGTCAGGATCGCCGTCGAGCCGCTCAACCGCTTCGAGACCTATCTGTTCAACCGCTGCGCCCAGGCGCTCGCGCTGGCCGACGCCGTCAGCCCGGAGTGCGGGGTCTGCCTCGACGCCTTCCACCTCAACATCGAGGAGGAGGACATGTACGAGGCGATCCGGCTCGCCGGCAAGCGCCTCTTCGACTTCCACGTCGCCGACAACAACCGCTTCGCCGCCGGCCTCGGCGACCTCGACTGGGCGAAGATCATCGGTACGCTGAAGGAGATCGGCTACGACGGCGCGGTCACGAACGAGTTCGTCGCCCCGGTCGATCGCACCCCGGCCGCCAAGTATCCGCACATGGTCGAGCGCAACCCCGTCGACATCCCGCCCGAGCAGCTGAAGTTCATCCAGGACCATGGCTCGAGCCTGCTGACGGAGGAGTTCTACTCCGACCAGATGCGCATCACCGCCGAGACGATCCTGCCGCTGATCCGATAGGTGCCGGGAGCGACCCCAGCAGGACGGACGACATGCACGCCAAGGCTATCGACCTCCACCGCGCCGGCTCGCCGGCCCGGGGCGCGCTCGGGGGCTGACATGCGCATCAAATCGGCGAGGGCGTGGTGGGTTCGCATCCCGATCGAGAGTAGCCGCCAGCACCGCAGCGACTTCGGCCAGCTCACCACCTTCGATGCGGCGATCCTGCGCATCGAGACGGACGACGGCCTCGTCGGCTGGGGCGAGGGCAAGAACGCCGCCGGCAGCGCCGGAACCTACGCAGCGCTCGTCCACATGCTGAACCACGAGGTCGCGCCGCGGCTGGTCGGCCGCGACCCGGCCGACATCGTGCAGATCTGGGAGATGCTCTACAACGGCGTCCGCCATGAGAAGGCGTCCGCGGCCGGCCATGCGATGCCCGAGTTGTCGCGCCGCGGCGTGTCGGTGGCGGCGATCAGCGCGGTCGACATCGCGCTCTGGGACATCCTCGGCAAGTCGCTCGGGCAGCCGGTGTGGCGCCTGCTCGGCGGCCGCAAGGCCGACCGCATGCCCGCCTACGCCTCGGGCGGCTGGGCACCGGCGGACCGGATCGGCGAGCAGCTGCAGTCCTACATCGCCGCCGGCGGCTTCCGCTCGGTGAAGATGCGCGTCGGCGCCATGGACGGGCCGCCGCACGTCTCCGCCGCGCGCGTGAAGGCGGCGCGCGCCGCCCTCGGGCCAGACGTCCAGCTGATGGTGGATGCGCACGGCACCTACACCGTGGCCGACGCCAAGCGCTTCGTGCATCTCGTCGCCGACTGCGACCTCACCTGGTTCGAGGAGCCGGTGATCGCCGACGACAAGGCGGGCATGGCCGAGGTGCGCGCCGCCGGCAGCGTGCCGATCGCCAGCGGTGAATCGGAGGCGACGCGCTTCGCCTTCCGCGACCTCGCGGTATTGAAGGCGGTCGACGTGTTCCAGCCCGACCCCGCCTTCTGCGGCGGCATCACCGAGGCCATGCGCATCGGCGCCCTCGCCAGCGCCTTCAATCTGCGGCTCTCGCCGCACCTGTGGGCCGGCGCGCCTTGCTTCTTCGCCGGCCTGCATGTATGCGCCGCCTCTCCGGCGAGCTTCATCATCGAATACTCGCTGGGCGCCAATCCCATGATCCACGACCTCGTCGAGGACGACGTCTCCGCCCGGGACGGCATGATCGCCATTCCGGACAGGCCCGGCCTCGGCTTCACGATCGCGGAGAGCTTCCTGGAGGCGCACGCGCACTGGAGCTGAAGCCATGAAGGAGAACAACCTCCTGCCGGACCTCGCGGCGTTTCTCTACGCCCAGTCGAAGGCGGAGTGTGGCCGGCTTCCCTCCGAGCGGGAGCTCGCCGAGCACTTCGCCGTCAGCCGCGGCCAGATCCGCGAGGTGCTGGCGATCCTCGAGGCGATGCGCATCGTCGAGCGGCGGGCGAAATCAGGCATCTACCTGACCACCAACCAGGCAAGCGTCGAGGCGATGGCGCTGTTCGCCCGCGCCGGCGTGCCGCTCGATCCGATCCAGATCTACGAGACGGTCGAGTTGCGCAAGATTCACGAGATCAAGGCCGCCGAGCTCGCCTGCGCCCGCGCGACAGAGGACAACTTCGACCGGCTCCGGGAAATATTGACGCTTTCCGAGCGGAAGCTCGACGCCGGCGAGGGCTTGGCGCGCGAGGATCGCGACTTCCACCTGGAGATCGTCCGCGCCACCCAGAACAGTGTGTTCCACAAGGTGTGCAGCGTCTACTACATCATGGGGGAACAGCGCCTGCCGATATACTTCAACGACCCGGGCCGTGCGCGGCGATCCCATGCCGAGCACATCCAGATCTTCGAGGCGATGCTTCGCCGCGACGGCAATCTCGCGCAGGCGCTGATGAGCGCCCATCTGCAGGGGGCCGAGAGCTATTGGAAGGGCCTGATCGGCACTCCGCCGGCCGATGGCGCGCCGCTTCGCGAAGCGGCCGCGTCAGAGGCGTGACGTCGTGGCCCGGATCCTCACGACGCATCCCCTGCACCCGCGTGCCGCAGCCATGCTCGCAGGCGCCGGCGACCTCGTCGTGGCGAGCGCTTCCGACCCGGATACCCTGCTGAGGGAAGGGCGCGACGCCGACGTCATCATCGTCCGGGCGCCGCTGCCACCCGCCCTGTTCGATCCTCCCTGCCGGCTGCGGGCGGCGATCCGCCACGGTGCCGGCCTCGACATGATCCCGGTGGCCGCGGCGACGCGCGCCGGCGTCCTCGTCGCCAACGTGCCGGGTGCGAACGCCGTCACCGTGGCCGAACACGTGATGATGGTGACGCTGGCGCTCAGCCGTCGCTTCCGGCTGGTCGACCGCGATCTCAGGACGCGCGGCTGGGCGGCCGGGCGCGCGCACGCGGACTTCGGTCACGATCTCGCCGGGCGCACTGTGGGTATCGTCGGCATGGGCAATGTCGGCCGTGCCGTGCTGCGGATGGCGCACCACGGCTTCGGGCTCGACGTGATGGCCTTCACGCGCACGCCGGCCTCGATCCCCGACGGCGCGCGGGCCGTCGACCTCGATACACTCGTCACGGAAGCGGACGTGATCGTGCTCTGCTGCCCGCTGACGCCCGAGACGACGGGCCTCATCAGCCGCGACCGCATCGCCCGCATGAAGCCGGGGGCGCTGCTCGTCAACGTCGCGCGCGGCCCCGTGGTCGACGAGGATGCGCTGGTCGACGCCTTGCGGACCGACAGGCTGGGCGGCGCGGCGCTCGACGTCTTCGCGACCCAGCCCCTGCCGGCGGACCACCCGCTGCTATCGCTCGACACCGTCATCCTGACCCCACACATGGCCGGCATCACAGAAGAGTCGATGATGCGGATGGGCATCGGAGCAGCGGAGGAGGTGATCCGCGTGCTGGCCGGCGAGCTTCCGCGGAACTTCTGCAATCCCGAGGTCGAGGCGAGTTACCGCGCGCGCACGTTCGTCGCGAACTAAGCTCAGCGCGGGGCGGCGGCTCGGGCACCCCCGAGCTCAAAGCCGATAGGCGCGAACCGCATTGCCGCCGAGCACCGCGTCCCGCTCCGCCGCCGTGCAGCCCGCCAGCAGCACGTCGGTCACCTCGACCCATGCGTCGTAGCTGGCGGCCAGGGTGCAGACCGGCCAGTCGCTTCCCCAGATCACACGGTGCGGGCCGAACACGCCGAGCACGTGTTCAATAGAGGGCCGCAGCGCCTCGACGCTCCACGCGCCGCGCGTCTGGGTGACTAGACCCGAGAGCTTGCAGAAGGCCCCGCTGTCGTTGGCGACCGCCGTCATGCCTTCCGCCCAGTCGCGAAAGCCCGCCGCGCCGATGTCCGGCTTGGCACAGTGGTCGACGACCACGCGCAGGTCCGGAAGTCGGCGGAGCAGCGCCACCAGGTTGTCGAGATGGCGCGGCAGCACCAGCGCATCGAAGACGAGGTCCCGCGCAATCAGCGCGGCGAAGGCAGGCTCGAGGTCCGGACGAAGCATCCAGTCGCCGTCCGCGATGTCCTGGATCATCGGCCGCAGACCCTTCAGCTTCGCATGGCCCGCCAGCGTGGCGATGCGTGCCGGCGCGTCCGGCGCCGCAAAGTCGGTCCAGCCGACGACGCCCTCGATGAAGGCGTGCGCGTCGGCGAGCGAGAGCAGGAAGCGGGTCTCTTCCTCGGTCGGCGCCGCCTGCACCAGCACGGTTCCGGCGATGCCGTGCCGGGCCAGCAGCGGTGCGAGGTCATCGGGCAGGAAATCCCGGTGGATCGCGGCAAGCGTCGGCGTCAGCCAACCATAGTCGCCGCGCGACAGCCGCCAGAAGTGCTGGTGCGCATCGATGCGACGTCTCGGCCCTCTCTCGCCGGATGCCGTGACGGGATCCGACACGCCGGGCATCAGGGTCCGTCCGGCGTCGGCGCGTCGGGCCGCAGCAGACCGGCGCCCTTCAGGTCCGACCACAGGCCGCCGGGCAGCGGGCGCGAGAACAGTGCGACGTTCGTCTGCACCTCGCGCGCCGTCACCGCGCCGGGGATGACCGACCGCACCGCCGGATGGCCCATGACGAACTGCAGCGCCGCCTCGATCAGACGCACGCCATGGTCGGTGCAGACCCGCTCGATCCGCCGCACGCGCTCGAGGATTTCCGGTGATGCCGGCGCGTAGTTGTAGCGGGCGCCCGCGACCGGCCCGGTCGCCAGGATGCCGGAATTGTAAGGCCCGCCGAGGATGATCCCGACGTCACGCTCGACGCAGAGAGGCAGGAAGCTCTCCAGCGCCTCCTGCTCGAGCAGCGTGTAGCGGCCGGCGAGCAGGAAGCCGTCGAAGTCGCCGAGCCCGAGCAGCGTCCGGCAGACTTGCCATTCGTTGACGCCGGCGCCGATCGCCGTGACGCGGCCGTCTGCCCGCAGTTCCTCGAGCGCGCGGTAGCCGCCACGGTCGAACAGTTCGCGCACGCGCGCGTCGCTCGCTTCCCGGCTGCCGTGGGTGAAGGCGTCGACGTCGTGCACCAGCAGGATGTCGACCCGCTCGACGCCGAGCCGCGCGAGGCTCGCCTCGTGGCTGCGCATCACTCCGTCGTAGGAGTAGTCGTAGACGATGCGCTTCTGCGGAACGTCGACGAACGCCTCCGGCGTCACCTCGTCCGGGGCGCAGTCGACGAGCAGGCGGCCGACCTTGGTGGAGATCGTCGCGCCGTCGCGGCCGACCTCTGCCAACGCCTCGCCGACGCGCCGCTCGGAGAGGCCGAGGCCATATTGCGGGGCGGTGTCGAAAGTGCGGATGCCGGCATCCCACGCCGCCCGCAGTGCGCCGTGCGCGTCCTCGTCGGAGACCTTGCGGTAGAGGTTGCCGATCGCCGCCCCGCCGAAGCCCATGCGGGTGAGCATGACCGGGCGTTCCGCGCGGAGCGGGACCGTGTCGGACGCGTTCATGCCGGCGCCGGAGAAGGCCGGCCGCGTCGGCGCGCGATATCGTCCGCCGGACGGGTCACGCCGGTGGCGCCCGTCGCTGCCGTCCCGTGACGCGGCGCCGGGACAGTTGCTGGTCCGCCAGCACGCCGATCAGGATCACCGAGCCCATCACCGCGAAGTTGAGGGAACTCGGGATGCCGAGCAGGTTCACGAGGTTCTGCAGCACCTGCAGAAGCACGGTGCCGAGCACGACGCCGATGATCGAGCCCTCGCCGCCGCGCAGCGAGCAGCCGCCGAGCACCGCCGCCGCGATCGCGTAGAGTTCATAGAAATTCCCGTGCGAGGACGGCGAGATCGAGCGCGTGTACATCGCGATGAACACTGCGGCGAAACCCGTCAGCCCGCAGCAGATCACATAGGCGGCGATGACGATGCGGTGCGTGTCGATGCCGCTGTAGCGCGCCGCCTCCTCGTTCTTGCCGACCGCGAAGAGGTAGCGTCCGAACACCGAGCGGTGCAGCACGACGCCGGCGACGATCGCCACGATCGCGAAGGCGATCAGGCTGTGGGGGACGCCGTAGAGGCGGCCCGCCGTCAGCCATTCCAGCGTCGGAAAGCTCGCCCCGAACGGGAAGCCGGCGGTGGCGTCCTCGGTGTAGTAGCGCGCGATGCCCCGGTAGATGAGCAGGCCGCACAGCGTCACGACGAAGGGCTGGATACCGAGGCGGGCGATCAACAGGCCGTGCACGAGGCCGATCAGGCAGCCGAGCGCGATGACCACTGCGAATGCGACCCCCGGGCTCGCGCTGCCGTTCGCCACGAGGTCGACGAACACGACGCCGAGCAGCGCGATGATCGAGCCGACCGACAGCTCGATGCCACCCGAGATGATGACGAAGGCCTGCGCGACGGCGAAGATGCCGAACAGCCCGATCAGGTTCGCCGTGTTCGAGAGATTGATCGGCGACAGGAAGCGCGGGTTGATGGCCGCCACGACGGCGCTGACGACGAGGATGAGGACGAGGAGACCGAGATCCTTCCTGCTGATCAGCGCCATCCGGCCGATTGCCGTCTTCCGCCCGGTCGGCATCCTCCCGCCGGCGGGCTGCAGCTGGTCGGCGACCTCGCTCGGGTTCATGGCATCCTTGTTCATGTCCGGACTGTCCCGCAGGCAAGGGGCGAGGTCAGGCGGCGAGCCTTCCGACCGCCAGTGACAGGATGGCGGCCTCGCTCAGCGCGCCGCGTTCGAGAATGCCGGCGATCCGTCCCTCGTGCATCACCGCCACCCGGTCGCTGACGCCGATGATCTCCTCCATGTCGGACGAGATCATCAGGATCGCCACGCCGCGATCGGCGAGCGCGCGCATCAGGCGGTAGATCTCGCGCTTGGCCCCGACGTCCACGCCGCGCGTCGGCTCGTCGAAGATCATCACCTTGGGATCCATCGACAGCCACTTCGCCAGCACCACCTTCTGCTGGTTGCCGCCCGACAGCGAGCCCGCCGTGATGCCGACCGATGCCATGCGGATGTCCAGGCGCTGCCGCTGGTCCTCGGCGGTGCCCTGCTCGGACGACGCGTCGACCAGACCATGCCTCGCATGCGCGGCGAGATCGGCAAGCGTAATGTTGTGGCTGATCGGGAAGTCGAGGATCAGGCCCCACCGCTTGCGGTCTTCCGGCACGAGGTAGATGCCGCGGGCGATCGCCGCCGCGGGTGAATGCAGCCTGGCGATGGCACCGTCCATTCGGATTTCGCCGCCTTCCAGCGGCTCGAGGCCGAAGATCGTGCGCGCCAGGGCGCTCCGTCCCGAGCCCACGAGGCCGGCGATGCCGAGGATGCGGCCGCGGCAGATTTCCAGGCTCACGGGCTGGTCGGGCCGCGACCGGGTCCGCACGGCGACGAGCGCGAGCGCCGGCGGGCCCTCCGCCGCCGCCGGCGGCTGGTAGAGCGTGTTGAGGTCGCGGCCGATCATGTGGCGGATCATCGTCTCGGCGCGGATGTCCTGGCCATCGAGCTCCGCCACGCGTCGGCCGTCGCGCAGCACCACGACGCGATCGGCCGCGCGCTCGATCTCGGCGAGCCGATGCGAGATCAGAATGACCGCCACGCCGTCCGACTTTAGTCGGGCGATGATCGCCAGCAACCGCTCGGTCTCGGAGGACGTCAGGCTCGATGTGGGTTCGTCCAGGATGACGAGCCGCGCCTCGAGCGACAGTGCCTTGGCGATCTCGACGAGTTGTCTTTGCGCAAGCGACAGGCCGGCGACCGGCGCGTCGGGCGCAAAGTCGGCGCCGAGCTGCCCGAGCAGCGGCTCCGCCTTCCTGTTGAGCGCGGCCTCGTCGATCAGCTTCAGAAAGCCACCCTTCACCGGTTCCCGACCGATGAAGATGTTGCCCGCCGCCGTCAGGTTGTCGAACAGGTTGAGCTCCTGGTGCACGAAGGCGATGCCGCCGCGCATCGAGCCGGTGACGGTCAGGCGGGCGTGCTCGGCGCCGTCCAGTACGATCGTCCCCGCGGTGGGGGCGATGATGCCGCCCAGGATCTTCATCAGGGTCGACTTGCCGGCGCCGTTTTCGCCGACGATGCCGATCACCTCGCCCGCCGCCACGGACAACTGGAAGTCGGTCAGCGCCCGGACGCCGGGATACTCCTTCGAAATGCCGGACATCGCCAAGAACGGTGTGGTCATGGGGCGATCCGTCCAGGCGCAATCAGGCTGCGGCAAGCGAACAGGCCGGCCGGGAGGAATGGCCGGCCTGCTCTTCCGAAGTCGTCATCCGCCGATGCGCGACTTCAGCTCCGCCGCGAACGCATCGACGTTCTCCTTGTCGATGATCTTCGTCGGCACGATGACGAGCTTGTCGGCGGGAATGCCCGACTTGTCACCCTCGAGGTACTTCGCCATCAGCTTCATGCCCTCGTAGCCCCACTCGTAGGGCTGCTGCACGACCGTGCCAGCGATCGAGCCTTCGCGCACGCCGCCGAGCGTGATCGGGTCCTCGTCGAACGCGATCACCGTTACCTCGCCGAGCTTGCCGGACTCCTTCAGCACCTCGTAGATGCGCGGCGGGTTGTACGAGTAGAAGCCGACCATGCAGTCGATGTCGGGGTTGGCGGCGAGCGCATCCTCGACGTTGCGCTTGGCGCGCGTCATGTCGATGTCGTCGCCGCGCACGTCGATGAGCTCGATCTTCGACCCGGCGATCGCCGCCTTCATGCCCTCAATGCGCTCGCGGGCGTTGTCGGCGCCCGGCAGCCCGACGAAGCCGATGCACTTGCCACCGTCCGGCAGCGCCTTCAGCGCGATCGCCCCCGCCTGCTTGCCGGCGTCCGTGTTGGACGAGCCGATATAGGCGATGCGGTTGGTGTCCGGCGCATCGGAGTCGGTGGTGAACAGCGGCACCTGGCTGCCGACGCGGTTCAAGGCGTCGGTCGACGACTTCGGGTCGACGGCGCTCACCATGATGGCGGAGACGCCGGCGGCCACGAGGTCGTCCATCAGCCGCTGCTGCACCGCGGCAGCCGCCTGCTCGGGATACTTGAACTGCAGGTCGTAGCCGGGAAGCTCGCCTTGAGCCTTCTTCACGCCGGCCTCGGCGAGCTTCCAGAAGTCGGAGGCACCGTTGACCACGAAGGCGAGCTGCTTCTTGTCCTGCGCCCCCGCCGCCGTGGCGACGAGCGCAACCGTCGCCGCAAGGGCGAGGCTGGAGAGACGGATCGTCATTCTCGATCTCCCATTGGAATTCGTGCTGGGGATGGATGTCGACGGCGCCGCCTTCGATGGGGCACGCCGCCTCGATGAAGAAGGGAGAGGCGGGCCCGCCGGTCGGCGGCCCGCCTCGCCGTGTTCAGCCGCCGATGCAGGCGTCGGCGTTGGCTTGCGTGCACTCGTCGAGGCCGGTGTAGATGATCGGATCGACGGCCTTGCCGTTCAGGATGTCGAGCATCACGGTCGGCGCCCGGTAGCCCATCTCGAACGGCCGCTGGCCGACCTGCACGTGGCTCCGGCCGGCCTTCAGCGCGTCCATCTGCGGCGGCAGCGTGTCGCCCGCCACGATGACCAGCGTCTTCGCCTTCATCTTGTCCATCACCTGGTCGGTCACCTGCTTGTAGGCCTGCGGGGCGAACTGTGCCCAGCCGCCGATCAGCATGAAGGCGGTCAGGTCGGGATTGGCGGTGAAGGTGTCGGCCATCTGCTGGTTGGCGAGGTCCACCTGGTCGTTGGTGAACACCGGGCAGCCGGCGATCTCGGTCCAGCCGCCCTGGCCGGTCAGGCGATCGATGCCCTTTTCACCCGACAGCGTGTCCCGCGTGCCGGCGGCGCGCTGGTTGATATTGTCGGCGGCGACGTTTCCGAGCTGCAGGCAGACGGTGCCGCCCTCGGGCTTCAGCTGCTTCAGGTGCTCGGCGAACTTCACGCCCATCAGGTAGTTGTCGGTGCCGAGATAGGTCTTGCGCAGCGCCGCATCGGCAGCGGCAAGGTCGGCGTCGATCGTCATGACGGGAATGCTCGGCGCTTTCTCACGCAACAGCTTCGCCATCAGCGGCGCGTTGGACGGCGAGATGGCGATCGCCTTCACGTCGGGCCGATTGAGCAGGTCCTCGACGATCTGCACCTCGCCGACCTCGTCGGCACTGGAGGCCGGGCCGGTGTAGAAGCACTTGTAGCCGCTCGCCGCGTTCTCGCTGTTCCACTTCTGGCAGCCGAGATTGATCTGCTCGAAGAAGGGATTGTCGAGCCCCTTCACGACGATCGCGAGCGTCTTGTCTTCGGCGGACGCCGACCCGGCGAGAGCCGTCACGGCGACACCGGCGAAGATGATTGTTTTCAGGTTCATTCTTCCCTCCCCTTAGAGACCGCTGATCGCGGTTTTGCCGCGCCTCGTCCCGGCGCACGTTCTTCAGCCCGGGTACCACACCCGTCGTGGTTGATCGGGCGGTCGCACGAACGCCCAGGCGGACTCGATGAGCTTTTTGAGGTCGTAGGCCGGGCGCCAGCCGAGCTCGGCCTTGGCGCGGCTGTTGTCCATCCAGTTGCTGACATAGGGGCCGGGCACCCGCACCGACGGCAACCCGCGCGTCCTCTGCAGGTATTCGGCGACCGCCGCGTAGTCGACCGGCTCGTCCATCGAGACGTTGTAGAGACGCTGCCGGGCGACGCCGGCCGTCAGCGCGATGCCGATCGCCGCGACGAGATCGTCGACGTGCACGAAGTTGCGCTTGACCGGCGTCCCGTCCGCTTCGACCAAAATTGGCACCGCACCCGTCTCGCGCAGGCGCTGCACGTCCTCGGCCGGCACCATCGTCTTCCAGTCGGGCCCACCGAAGAGATCCTCGCCGAACGACAGCGTGTAGCGGAAGTCGTCCTTCTCCATGATCCAGGGCGCCCGCAGGCAGCACCAGTCGATGCCGTACTGGATGCCGTACTGCTCCACCATCACCTCTTCGAGAACCTTCGACAGCGCGTAGCAGCCCGGATAGGCCATGTGCGGCGCGTCCTCGGTGATCGGCGCGGGATGCCGGTGGAAGAAGTGGCCGACCGCCGCGTCGCCGCCGACGAGCACGAAGCGCTGCGCCGTGGTGCTCGCGCGAAACGCCTCGAGCAGCCAGAACAACCCCTTGACCGTCACCTCCATCACGTCTTCCGGCGTCTCCTTGCAGGTCGCCAGATGCACGACGTGGGTCACGTCCTGCAGCGCGGCCTGGCACGTCTCGCGGTCGGCGATGGTTCCCTTGACCACCGACAGCCCTGGGCCTTCCGGCAGGGTCCGATTGTGGCAGAGCGCTCGGATCTGGATGTCCGGCCCCGTCCGGCGCAGGTGCGCGATCAGCGCCTGCCCGACCTTGCCCGTCGCCCCGGTCACCAGGACCCGCATCCCGTTCCTCCGTCGCCGGGCACTAAAGACCAGCCGGTTTTCAGCGTCAAGATATTGTCCGATAAATAGGACAATTCCGATTTGTCCGCTATTGACGGGCGAGAGGCGATCATCTCCTAATGGCGCCCGCACCGGAGGAGCAGGTGGGCGATGACGGCGTTGCGGCTGGAGGGGGTTTCCAAGCACTTCGGTGCGATCCACGCCCTGAACGACATGTCGCTGTCGCTGCAACCGGGCGAGGTTCTCGGCCTGATGGGCGACAACGGCGCCGGCAAGTCGACACTCGCGAAGATCATCGCCGGCAACTTCCCGCCCTCGCACGGCAAGATCTTCATCAAGAACAAGGAAACGGTGTTTCACGGCCCGCTGGGGGCGCGGCGCAACGGTATCGAGATCGTCTACCAGGACCTTGCGCTGTGCGACAACCTGACGGCGGCGGTGAACGTCTTCCTCGGCCGCGAACTGACGCGGTCGCTGGGGCCCTTCCGTGTGCTCGACTATGCGGCGATGAACCGCCGCGCCGCCGAACTCTTCCGGGAACTGAAGTCGGAGACACGGCCGAGGGACACGGTGAAGTCGATGTCCGGCGGCCAGCGCCAGGCCGTCGCGATCGCCCGGGCGCGGCTGAGCGACGCCGACATCGTGCTGATGGACGAGCCGACGGCGGCGATCTCGGTCCGCCAGGTGGCCGAGGTGCTCAATCTCATCCGCGAACTGCAGCGCCACGGCGTCGCCGTCATCCTGATCAGCCACCGCATGCCCGACGTCTTCGCGGTGGCGGACCGGATCGTCGTGCTGCGGCGGGGCACCAAGGTCGCGGACAAGCCGACCCGGTCGACGTCACCGGAGGAGATCACCGGGCTGATCACGGGGGCGATCGAGCATGCCTGAGACGAGGAGCGCGGGCCCGTCCGCGGTGCTGGACGCCGCGATCTCCGGCCAGACCCATTCTCGCTTCGGCCACATCCTCGGGCAGCAGGCGTTCTGGGTGTTCGTCGCCGCCGTCATCGCCTGCGTGACGCTCTCCCTCACCACCGAGACCTTCGCCACTCCGCAGAACCTCTTCAACGTCACCCGCAATTTCGCCTTCGTCGGCATCGTCGCGCTCGGCATGACGGTGGTGATCATCTCGGGCGGCATCGACCTTTCCGTCGGCTCGGTGCTCTGCCTGTCGGCGATGGTGCTGGCGATCAGCATGAACGCCGGCCATTCGCTCCCCGTCGGCATCGGCATCGCGCTCGCCGCGGCGCTGCTGGTCGGCTTCGTCAACGGCGTGCTGATTGCCTACCTGCGCATCCCCTCGTTCGTCGTGACGCTCGGCATGCTGTCGATCGCCCGCAGCGCCGCGATGGTGCTGTCGAACAACAAGATGATCTTCCAGTTCGGTCCCGACGAAAACCTGCTGTTCGCGCTTGGTGGCGGCTCCACCTTCGGCATCGCCAATCCGCTGATCGCCCTCGTCATCTTCGCCGTCATCACCGGCCTGATGCTGAAGTGGACGCGCTGGGGCACCCACATCTTCGCGATCGGCGCGAACGAGAAGGCCGCCGTGCTCACCGGCGTCTCGGTGCGGCGCACGAAGGTCAGCGTCTACATGTTCTCCGCGCTGATGGCCGGCCTCGCCGGCGTGCTGGAGGCCGGCTGGCTCGGCGGCGTCACCACCAACCTCGGGCAGTCGATGGAGCTCAGCGTCATCGCCGCGACCGTCATCGGCGGCGCCAACCTGCTCGGCGGCGCCGGCACCGTGTTCGGCTCGATCGTCGGCGCGGCGCTCATCGAGGTGATCCGCAACTGCCTGATCCTGCTCGGCATCAGCACCTTCTGGCAGGGGTCCTTCGTCGGCAGCTTCATCATCGTCGCCGTTGCTTTCGACCGAATCCGGGCCTATCGCGAAAGCGAAAACTGAGGGCTCGGGGCTGTGGCGAACGGACGTCGACGCGACAATGGTACGGCCATCCCCGAGGCGATCGTCCCGGTGGGCGGGTCGAAGCGGCCGGGGGTGCCGCCGCGGCAGGCGTCGCCGAGGATTTCCGGCACCTTTGTGCACTTTTCGGTCGCCAACGAGATCGGCCAGCGGATCGTCCGCGGCGACTACCCGCCCGGCACGATCCTGCCCAACGAGGCCGAATGGTCGGAGATGTTCGGCGTCGGCCGCTCGGTCGTCCGCGAGGCGATCAAGATGCTGATGGCCAAGAACCTCCTGGCGTCCCGCCCGAAGGTCGGCAGTTGGGTCGAGCCGCGCGAGCGCTGGAACCTGCTCGATCGGGAAGTGCTCACCTGGTACGCCGCCTCGCCGGAGCGGCATGCGTTCCTGAAGACGGTGCAGGAGTTCCGCTACATCATCGAGCCGGAGGCGGCAGCGCTGGCGGCGGTGCGGCGGAGCGAAGAAGGGCTGGAGGCGATCAGTCGCGCATGCCGGGACATGGGGACCGTCCGCACATTGAGCGAACGGACCGCCGCCGACACCCGCTTCCATCTCGCGATCCTGCGGGCGGCCGGCAACGAGTTGCTGTTGCCGCTCGGCGCCTTGATCGATTCGGCCCTCGAAGGCCTGTTCGTCTTCGTCACGCGCGAGGTGAACGACCTGCGCCACGCGCAGGACCTGCACGAGGACATCGAGAAGAACATCCGCCTGCAGCGGCCGGAAGCGGCCCGCAAGGCGGTGCGCCGCCTGCTCGCCAACACCGACTCCGTCATCGCCTCGCAGGCCGCCGGTTCTCCGGCGCCGCGCAGCGGCGGCGTCGCATCCTGATCGGAGACTGTTGATGTTTCGATGGGGCGTCCTGTCGACCGCCAAGATCGCGCGCGAGCACATGATCCCGGCGATCGTCGCTTCCGAGAACGGCGTGCTCGCCGCCGTCGCCAGCCGCGACGCCGGGAAGGCCCGTGCGCTGGCGGAGCGCTTCGGCGCATCGCACGCCTTCGGATCCTACGAGGCGATGCTCGCCTCCGACCTCGTCGACGGCGTCTACATCCCGCTGCCAACGTCGCAACACGTCGAATGGGCGATCCGCGCAGCGGACGCCGGCAAGCACGTGCTCGTCGAGAAGCCGCTCGCCCTGAATGCCGCCGACATCCTCCCGGTCATCGCCGCCCGCGACCGCAACAAGGTGCTGGTCTGCGAGGCCTTCATGGTCACCTACCACCCGCAGTGGCTGAAGGTCCGGGAGCTCGTGCAGGACGGCGCCATCGGTCGGCTGCGTCACGTGCAGGGCGCCTTCTCCTACTTCAACGACGACCCGTCCAACATGCGCAACATCCTGTCGCTCGGCGGCGGTGCGCTGCCGGACATCGGCGTCTATCCGGTCGTCTCGACCCGCTTCGTCACCGGTCTCGAGCCGCTCCGCATCCAGGCGGCGGTGGAGCGGGACAAGACCTTCGGCACCGACATCTATTCGACGGTGCGCGCCGATTTCGGCGACTTCGACCTCACCTTCTACGTCTCGACCCAGCTCGCCGCCCGGCAGGTGATGGTCTTCCACGGCGACCAGGGATACGTCGAGGTCATCTCGCCCTTCAATGCCGGTCTCTACGACCACCACCGTATCGAGCTGCACAACGCCCCGCACACCGAGGCGGCCGTCTACCGTTTCCCCGGAACGCAGCAGTACCAGCTCGAAGCCGAGGCATTCGTGCGCGCGGCGCGCGGTGGCGGCGACCGCGTGTTCACGCTCGAAGAGTCGGTGCTCAATCAGAAGGCGATCGATGCGATCTTCCGGGCCGGCCTCGGCGACGGCTGGGAGGCCGTCTGACGGCCGCACGGACGAACACCGTTGTCTGAGAATAGCAAACGGAGCGGCGCATGCCTGTCGAGCCCTATGAAGTCCGCGACGAGCGTTTCGAGAAGCTCTTCTTCCGCAACGCGCGGCTCGATCTCCTGTGGAGCGGCGGACGCTGGGCGGAGGGTCCCGCCTATCTGCCGGCGGGGCGCTACCTCGTCTGGTCGGACATTCCGAACGATCGCCTGCTGCGCTGGGACGAGATGAACGGTGCGGTCTCCACCTTCGAGCAGCCGTGCCGCAACCAGAACGGCCACACCGTCGACCACCAGGGGCGGCTGATCGCCTGCGAGCATCGCGGCCGCTGCGTCAGCCGCATCGAGTTCGACGGCTCGCGCACGGTGCTCGCCGACCGCTTCGGTGGCAAGCGCCTCAATTCCCCCAACGACGCGGTCGTGAAGTCCGACGGCTCGGTGTGGTTCACCGACCCCTCCTACGGCATCGACAGCGACTACGAGGGCGATGCGTCGCCGATGGAGCAGGACGGCCGGCACGTCTACCGGATCGATCCGTCCGGCACGGTGACCCGCGTCATCGACGACCTGAAGCAGCCGAACGGTTTGGCGTTCTCACCGGACGAGACGCTGCTCTACGTCGCCGATACCGGCCGGACGCACTTCCCCGACTGCGCCCCGAAGATCCGCCGCTATCCGGTCGCGGCGGACGGGAGGTCGGTCGGCATCGGCGAAGACTTCGCGCTCAGCGAATGCGGCCTGTTCGACGGCTTCCGCGTCGACACCGCCGGCAACATCTGGTCCTCGGCGGGGGATGGGGTACACTGCTTCGCCCCGTGCGGCACGCTGCTCGGCAAGATCCTCGTCGACGAGGTCGTGGCCAACGTCTGCTTCGGCGGACGCAAGCGCAACCGCCTGTTCATCTGCGCCACCACCACCCTTCGGTCGATCTACGTCAACGCCCGGGGGTTGTAGTCGCCGACGTCCTCGTTCCGGCGACCGCCGCAATGCTGGCGGCGAGGTCGCGCAGGTCGAACGGCTTGTTGAGCACCGCGACGTCGATGTCGTTTTCGGGCGGCAGCTGTGCGTAGCCGGTGGCCAGGATGACCGGCAGGGCCGGCCGTTCCCGGCGCGCCGCGGCGGCGAGCTGCAGGCCGGTCATCTGCGGCATCGCCTGATCGGTGATCAGCAGGTCGATCGGCGGGCCGTTGCACAGGATGTCGAGCGCCTGGCGGCCGGACGTCGCCTCGAGCGCCGTGTGGCCGAGCTCTTCCAGCATCATCGTCGTGTTGAGGAGCACGAGACCGTCGTCGTCGACGGCGAGCACGGTCAGCCGACGGGGCTTGGTGGCGGCAGCGAGAACGACCCCCGGCGGGTCGACCGCCGGCGCCTCGGGCGGCGCCGTCTCCGCGCACGGCAACCAGATTTCCGTCGTCGTGCCCTCGCCCTTGCGGCTCTTGACGACGAGCCGGCCGCCGGACTGCTCGGCCATGCCGTGCACCATCGAAAGGCCGAGGCCGGTGCCGTGCCCGACGCCCTTGGTGGTGAAGAACGGCTCGGCGCAGCGTGCGAGCGTTGCCTCGTCCATGCCATCGCCATTGTCCGTCACCGCCAGGCGGGCGTATCGCCCCGCCGGCAGGCCGCTGTCGTCGGAGATCCGTTCCTCGTGCGCCGCGACGACGATGCGCCCCCCTGCCGGCATGGCGTCGCGGGCGTTGGTGACGAGGTTGAGCAACGCCAGCTCGAGCTGGTTGGCGTCGGCCTGCACCACGGCCGGGCGGGAGGGAAAATCGAGCTCGAGCGTCACCGACGGGCCGAGCGAACGCTCCATCAGGTCGCGCATGCTGCGCAACAGTTCGCCCACGTCGAGCGCCTCGGGGTTGAGCGCCTGCCGGCGCGCGAAGGCGAGCATTCGCTGGGTCAGCGTGACCCCGCGCTGGGCACCCTGGATGGCGTTGTCGAGCAGGCAGAGAGTTCGCGCATCTTCCGGCAGTCGGCGGCGCACCAGTTCCAGGCTGCCGAGCACGGCCATCAGCAGATTGTTGAAGTCGTGCGCGACGCCGCCGGTGAGTTGGCCGATCGCCTCCATCTTCTGCGACTGCATCAGCGCCTCGCGCGCCAACTCGAGCGCGCGCTGTGCGTCGCGCCGTTCGGTGATGTCGCGCGTCACCTTCGCAAAGCCGATCACCTCCCCGGACTCGCCCCGGATGGCGTCGATGACGACGCTCGCCCAGAACTGCGTGCCGTCCTTGCGGATGCGCACCCCCTCCTTCTCGAACCGGCCCTCCCGGGCCGCGATGGCGAGCGCCCGCTCCGGCTCGCCGCTCGCGCGGTCCTCCGGCGTATAGAACTTCGAGAAATGTTGCCCGACGATCTCCTCGGCGCCGTATCCCTTGATGCGCTCCGCCCCAAGGTTCCAGTTGGTGACGTTGCCGGCCGCGTCGAGCATGTAGATGGCGTAGTCGGAGACGCTCTGGACGAGCAGCCGCAGCTGTCTCTCGCTGTTTTGCATCGCCTCGAAAGCAGCGCGGCGCTCGGTCAGGTCGCGCGTGATCTTGGCAAAGCCGGCCAGGCTGCCGTCCGGATCGTAGATCGGATCGATGATGACGTGCGCCCAGAAGCGCGCGCCGTCCTTGCGCACCCGCCAGCCCTCGGCCTCGAACCGGCCCTCGCGCGCCGCGGTGGCGAGCGCGCGCTGAGGAACGCCGGCCTTGCGATCTTCCTCGAGATAGAAGCGCGAGAAATTCTCGCCGACGATCTCCGCCGCCTCGTAGCCCTTGAAACGTCGGGCACCTGCGTTCCAGCTGGAGACGGTGCCGTCGGTCTGCAGCATGTAGATCGCGTAGTCGTAGATTGCCTCGATCAGCATGCGATAGCGACCGTCCTCGGTGAGCGACGCGGCGAAGCGATCGTTGGTCGACATCGATGGTCTCATACGCAGCCGCCCCCGCGGGTCCTAACTCTGCACAACGCGCTGACCTTCGCCCCGGTTCCAGCGCGCAGGAGGGGTCGGTCGATCTGGACCTGATGGCGACACGCAAGTGCTGATGCTGCCCGGTGCGGCTCCTCCGTCGTGCAGCCTCGACTCGATGCGTGCGACGTGAAAAATATTCGCAAGGAGTCTCGGTTCACAGGATACGACCTCCCGTTGCAAGGGTGAGACGATGAACATCGCCGCCTGGCTCAGGATGCGCACGGGTTCGGCCGATCTCGGGCGCCGCACTCCTTCCTCGACGGCGTTGTCTTCGTGGCGACTTTGGGCCGTGGTCACCCTTGCCGTCTTGCTCTTCGTCATCGGCGGCAGCTACGTGGTGCTCGCCTTCGGCCGCTACGGCGAGCAACTGGAACGCAGGGCGCTGGCGCAGATGGTGTCGGCGACTGCCGCGTCCTTCCCGGTCGATGCCGTCGCGCAACTCACGGGAACCCCTGCCGATATTGGCACTCCCGCAATGGGGGAGGCGCACAGGGCGCTGCAGCGCATCCAGCAGGCCGTTCCGCAGTCGCGCTACACCTACCTCATGGCGCTGCGCGACGGCCAGGTCGTCTACCTCGTCGACAATGAGCCGTTCGACGCCGCCGACTTCGTCGCCCCCGGCACGATCTACGACGAGGCGACAGCCGAATTGCGTAGCGCATTCACCACCGGGACGGCGGTGGTCGAAGGGCCGGTGCCGGATCAGTGGGGCAACTGGGTGTCCGGCGTCGCGCCGCTGTTCGCCGTGCCGGGCGGCCCGGTCATCGCCATTTTGGGCATCGACATCGACGCCGACCGGTGGAGCGACACGATCGACCGCTACCGGCTGTTCGGCCTCGTCTTCACGGTCTCGCTCGCCTGCATCGTCTGCCTGTTCGGCGTGATCGTCGTCATCCAGGCACGGCTCGGTGCCAAGCTCGCGGACGCCCACCGCATCGTCGAGAACACCGCGACGGTCGTCTACCGGATCAAGGTCGCGCCGGGGATGCCGGTCACCTACGTGTCGAACAACCTCGCGCGGTTCGGACTGACCTCTGGGGAGGTGATCGGATCGCCGAACCTCTGGCAGGACATCCTGCACCCGGACGATCGCGCGAGCGCGATCGCCGACACGAAGGCAATCCTCAGCGGCTCGAAGGACAGCATCGTGTGGGAGCGACGCTTGCGGGACGCCGACGGCACCTACAAGTGGTGGCGTGGCCGCGCCAGCTGCCTGCGCGACGCCGACGGCACCCCGATCGCGCTCGAAGGGCTGCTCGACGAGATCGACGATCGTAAGCGCGCGGATCAGCAGCTGCTGTTCACCAACACGCTGCTCACCACGCAGATGGAGACCTCCCCCGACGGCATTCTGGTGGTCGACGAGACCGGCCACATCGTCACGTTCAACCGGCGCTTCGCCGACATGTGGGCGATCCCGTTCGTCAGCGCCGGGGACGACGACGTGCGCGCGCTGACCACCGTCACGGCGATGATGAAGGACGGCGCGGCGTTCCTCGCTCGCGTCCGGCACCTGTACGAGCATCCCGAGGAAGTCGGATACGACGAACTGGAGACGAAGGATGGCCGGTTCATCGAGCGCCACACCGCCGGCCTGCACACACCCGATGGCCGTTACCTCGGGCGCGTCTGGTTCTTCCGCGACATCACCGCCAAGCGGGTCGCGGAGGAGCAGATCCGCCATTCCGCCCGCCACGACGGGCTGACCGGGCTGGCAAACCGCGGCGTCTTCGCCGAAGCGATCGATCGTGCGATCGCCTCGGCCAGACGCGGCGGCAGGACCTTCGCGGTTCTCTATCTCGACCTCGACCACTTCAAGGACGTCAACGACACGCTCGGCCACCCGATCGGTGACGAGTTGCTCCGCGCCGTCGCCGGTCGGCTGCGCTCGAACGTGCGCGAGACGGACACGGTCGCACGCTTCGGTGGCGACGAGTTCGCGGTGATCGCCGCCGACATCGACGAGCCCTCCGACGCGGCGATGCTCGCCGACGCGCTCATCAGGGATCTGGCCAGTCCGTACGCCATCCAGGGCAACGACGTCCGCTGCGGGGCGAGCATCGGCATCGTCGTCTACGGCCCGGACGAGCCGAATGCCGAAACGCTGCTGGCGCACGCCGACCTGGCGCTCTACCGGGCGAAATCCGAGGGTCGCGGCCGGTATCGCTTCTTCACCGATGCGATGGACAGCGATGTCCACGCCCGCGTCACGCTCTCGGCCGAGTTGCGGCTGGCGATCGACGCCAACGAGCTCTTCCTGCTCTACCAGCCGCAGGTGGACCTGGAGAACGGCCGGATCACCGGCCTGGAGGCGCTGGTGCGCTGGCGGCATCCGGTGCGGGGCGTGCTCTCGCCCGCCCAGTTCCTGCCGGTCGCCGAGACGACCGGGCTGAGCTTCCCGCTCGATCGCTGGGTGCTGCGGGAGGCCTGCCGGCAAGCCAGGGCATGGCTCGACGCCGGCATTGCGCCACCGCGGGTCGCAGTCAACCTGTGCACGATGCAGGGCAAGAAGCCGACCGATCTCGAACGGGACGTCGCGGCGGCCCTCGCCGAGGCCGGGCTGCCGCCGGGCAGGCTCGAGCTCGAACTGTCCGACGCCCTGCTGAGAAAGGTGTCACCGCAGTTCGGCGCCGCTGTGCGCGCGCTACACCAACGAGGCACGACGTTTACCGTCGACGACTTCGGCGCGGGCAACTCGTCGCTCATCTACCTCCGCCGGTTCCCCATCGGTCGCATCAAGTTCGCCCCGAGCATCGTGGCGCAGATCACAACCGAGCCGGACATCGCGGCGATCGTCCGGGCGACGATCGGGCTCGCGCTCGAAATCGGCATCATGCCGGCCGCGAGCGGCGTCGAAACGCAAGAGCAGCTGGACCTGCTGACCGCGTGGGGGTGCCGCGAGGCGCAGGGTTTCCGCTTCACCGCGCCGCTGTCGAGCGCGCAAGTGACGCCTCTGCTCCACGCCGGGACCCTCGGCGGCGACCGAGCCGCATAGGCGCGCGGTCGGCGGCGCCGCAACGCCGTCATCGGCATCGTCCATGCTCCGCCCCGGAGCGGCAAACCCGGGCCGCATGCCGTGGCGGTCGACGCAAGCGCTTCCGTCGCCCTTGTCCACGCCCGACGGCGACGACATCTCTGTCCCGCCCTTCAGATCCACCAGCGCGCGGCAAGATCGCCCGCGTGCCTTGCACGGAGTACGACGATGGACACCCAGGACCGCCAGGCGATCGAGGGTCTGTTCGCTCGGCTCGCCGACACGGCGCGCCAGTCGCCGGAGCGCGACGGCGAGGCGGAAGCCTTCATCCGGGCGGAAATCGCCCGGCAGCCAACCGCCCCCTACTACATGGCGCAGACGATCGTCGTGCAGAGCTACGCGCTCGAGGCGGCGCAGGCGCGCATCGAGGAGCTCGAGCAGGAGCTCGCCGCCCGTCCGGCCGGCGGCGGCGGCCTCCTCGGCGGCCTGTTCGGCGGCGGCGCGCGCGAGCCGGCACGTCCGTCGCGCACGGTGCCGAACGCCGGCGCGATGGCGAGCCAGCCGATGGGCGCACCGGCCGTCGGCGCGTCCGGGATGGGCGCACCATCGGGTCCGTGGGCGGGTGGCACCGCAGGCACCGGCGCGGGCGGGATGGCAGCGCGACCGGGCGGCGGCTTCCTCGCCGGCGCGGCGCAGACGGCGATGGGCGTCGCCGGCGGCCTGCTGCTCGGCAACGCCATCGCCGGCCTGTTCCAGGGCGACGAGGCGAAGGCCGCCGAGCCGGCATCGCCGGCCGAGGCGCCGGTCGACGAACCGGCCCACGATCCGGGCGCGGATGCGGGCGGTGACCAGGGCGGCGGCTTCTTCGACAGCTTCTTCGGCGGCGACGAGCTCTGATCAGCCGCGCGAGTGCGCCTAAGCGGGCTCGCCTGCCACGACATGAAACCGCCGCCCCGGTGACCGGGGCGGCGGTTCTGTTTTGCGGATGCTCTCGGGGACCGGCGGATCGACCCGACCCCCCCCCCGCCCATCGCGGAACTCAGCCCGCTTCGGCGCTCCCCACCGCCTCCCGGGCGGCGTCCCGCGCCCGCTTCTTCTGCCGCCACGGCGGGTCCTGCAGCCAGTCCCCGGCCATCACCGAGCCGTAGGGGCGCACCTCGTCGACCACCTCGGCGAGGCCGTACTTGCCGATCTGCGCCCGGACCGCCGCGGCGTTCTTGTAGGCACCGGGCAGTTCCGAGACGTCTAGCGCCCCGCCCCGTGCGGGGCGAAGCCGAGCGCGTCTAAGCGGTCGCGATGCCGCGTCACCAGGACCGGCTCGGCCATTTTGAGGGGAATAAGCAGGGCACGAACCGACCGGCCGCGTGCGCGCTCCGCGCGGTTAAGTTCAAAACCCCGTGAGCAGGTGGGCGGCGGCGCCCTTCGAGCCGAGCCGTTTTCTGTCGGCGCCGCCCGGCCGTCGGCCGCATGGGTGCGGAAGGCGGGGGTTCGCCGTCGCCCGTGGAGTCCAGCCGGACGGGGCTCCGTCACGGCCGCGCCACCCGCCGCCGGCCGCTCGGCGGAGAGGCCGCGCTGTAGAATGGCGAAGGCGATGCTCTTGGGGGGCGATCCCCCGTCATGGTCGCGCCGCGGATGCAGGGCGCAAACGGCCGGAAATCGGGATGGGATGGTCTCCCTGTTGCCCTATAGTCCGCGTCCGAAAACTGGGGCGACGACGGGGGGAACCGTGGTGCAGGCGAGCGACGTACGGGGAATCTATGGGGCGAAGCTGACAACCGCCGACAAGGCCGTTGCGACCATCGCAGACGGCGAGACAATTGCTCCGGGGATGGCGATCGGCCAGCCTCCAGCGCTGCTGGCGGCGATTGCCGCACGCTTGCGCGCCAATGACCTGAAGAGACTCCGTCTCTACTACAAGATCGCCATGGAGCCGCTGGCGCAGTCGCTGCTAGCGGAGGACGTCATCGAAAAGGTCGACGCCCACAGCTTCTTCATCGGCGCCCCCGATCGTGAGATCATCGGTCGACAGGTGAAGCTCGGCCGCAAGATGCTGAGCTTCGTGCCGGTGCACTTCAGCCAGCTGCCGCGCCTTTTTGAGGAATTCATCCCTCTCGATACGTTCGTCGTCACGGTATCGCCGATGGACTCTGGCGGGTATTTCTCGCTCGGCACCAACAACGACTTCTCGTCTGTCGCTGCCCGGTGTGCGAAGCGGCTGATCGTCGAGGTCAACCGCAACATGCCGCGCGTGTTCGGCCAGTCGCAGATCCACGTGAGCGAGGTTGCGGCGATCATCGAGAACGATGTGCCGCTGATCGAGGCCGGCGCGTCCGAGGCGTCGGCCGAGGGGCGGGCCATCGGTGGCCTGGTGGCGCCGATGGTGCCCGATGGCGCGACCATCCAGCTCGGCATCGGCAAGATCCCGTCCGGCGTCGCGGAGGCGCTGGGCAAGCACTCCGATCTCGGCATCCACAGCGAGTTGTTCTCGCCGGCGATGGCGGATCTGATCCGGCAGGGCGTGGTCACCGGCGCCCGCAAGAGCCTCAACCCGCGCAAGCATGTCTTCACCGTCGCGTTCGGGACCACCGAGTCCTACGCCTTCATGAACGACAACAGTGCGTTCGAGAGCTATCCCTCGTCTTATGTCAACGACATCAGGGTCATCTCCCAGCATGATGACTTCATCTCGGTCAACACCGCCATCCAGATCGATCTCTACGGTCAGGTGAACGCCGAGTTCATCGGCGAACACGAGTACAGCGGCTCGGGCGGGCAGTATGATTTCGTCAAGGGCGCCTCTCTGGCCAAGCGCGGCAAGTCGATCATCGCCATCCAGTCGACGGCAAAAAAAGGCACCGTCTCCAGTATCGTGCCGAAGGTGCCGATGGTGACCGACGTGCGCATGGACGTCGAGTGGGTCGTCACGGAGCACGGGGCCGTCAATCTCCGCGGCAAGTCGACGAAGGAGCGTGCCGACGCGCTGATCGGCATTGCCCATCCTGACTTCCGCGCCGACCTCACCGCGGCCGCCCGCAAGATCACCCTGATCTAGCGCGACGCCGGAGCGCTGGCCCGGCTCGACCTGTTCGACCGGGTGCAGTTCGCAGGAGACGCGGCGGCCCAGGACGCGCCGCCGCACGCCGGCCCGCAGAACCTCCCGCCGGCTTGATCTGCGTCAAGTTCAAGGGTCGACTTCGATTGTAACTTCCTCCTTACATACAGGGGAGGTCGTCGCATGAGGATCTTGTTCGTCCACCCGAACTACCGGTCCGGCGGCGCCGAGATCGCCGGCACCTGGCCGCCCGCGTGGGTCGCCTACCTCACCGGCCACCTGCGCCAGGCGGGCTTCGACGACATCCACTTCATCGATGCGATGACCGGCAACATCCCGGACGAGGAGCTCGCGCGCAAGATCGCCGCCTGCGCCCCCGACGTCGTCGGCGTCACCTCGATCACCCCCTCGATCTACCGCGCCGAGGAGGTGCTGCGCATCGCCTCCGAGGTGGCACCGCAGGCGGTCCGGGTGCTCGGCGGCGTGCACGCCACCTTCATGTACAAGCAGGTGCTGAGCGAGGCGCCGTGGGTGGACGTCATCGTCCGCGGCGAGGGCGAGGAGATCTGCACGGCGCTGATGGAGGCGATCCGCGACGGCCGCTGGCCGGCCGACCGGCGGGCGATCCATGGGCTCGCCTTCCGCGACGGCGGCGAGATCGTGGCGACGCCGGCCGCCTCCACCGTCAAGGACCTGTCGAAGATCAAGCCGGACTGGTCGATCCTCGAGTGGGCGAAATACATCTACATCCCGCTCGGCACGCGCGTCGCGATCCCTAATCTCGCCCGCGGCTGCCCGTTCACCTGCTCGTTCTGCTCGCAGTGGAAGTTCTGGCGCGACTACCGCGTCCGCGAGCCGAAGGACGTGGTCGACGAGATCGAGGACCTGGTCGTCAACCACGGCGTCGGCTTCTTCATCCTCGCCGACGAGGAGCCGACCATCAACAAGAAGAAGTTCATCGCCTTCTGCGAGGAACTGATCGCCCGCGGCCTGCCGGACCGCGTCAAATGGGGGATCAACACGCGGGTGACGGACATCTACCGCGACCGCGACCTGTTGAAATTCTACCGCAAGGCTGGGCTCGTCCACGTCAGCCTCGGCACCGAGGCGGCGGCGCAGCTGAAGCTCGACCAGTTCAACAAGGAAACCAAGGTCGACGAGAACAAGACGGCGATCCGGCTGTTGCGCGAGGCCGACATCCTCGTCGAGGCGCAGTTCATCGTCGGCCTCGACAACGAGACGCCCGAGACGCTGGAAGAGACCTACAAGATGGCGTGGGACTGGCAGCCCGACCTCGCCAACTGGTCGATGTACACGCCCTGGCCGTTCACGCCGCTGTTCCAGGACCTCAAGGACAAGGTCGAGGTCTTCGATTTCTCGAAGTACAACTTCGTCACGCCGATCATGAAGCCGGCGGCGATGGAGCGCGGCGAGCTGCTCGACGGCGTCATGAACAACTATCGTCGCTTCTACATGAAGAAGGCACTGTTCCACTATCCATGGCGGGGCACCGGCTTCCGCCGGCGCTACCTGCTCGGCTGTCTCTATGCCTTCCTGAAGGCGGGCTTCCAGCGCACCTTCTACGACCTCGGCAAGGCCGGCTACTGGGGGCCGCAGACGAAGGCGACGGTGGACTTCCACTTCGACGAGACGCGCCAGATCGCCGAGGCGCAGGTCGACGACTGGGAGGCCGCGTCTGACCGGGCGGCCCGCGCCACCGAGCGGCGCGAGGCGGTCAGGGCGCAGATGAAGGAGCGCGGCGCCGCGCGCGTCTGCGGCGGCGGCACCGAGCAGATGGAGGCGGGCTGAGGATGGCGTCGCCCAGCTCCACGGACGACCCGTCGGCCTGATCGGCCCCAACGCCGTCCTGCAACTCGCAGCCGTCCTCGAACGCCACGAAGGGCCGGAGCGGGCGGCCGCCCTCCTCGCCGACGCCGGCCTCACCAGGCTGCCGGACGGCGAGCACATGATCCCGGAGGGCGACGCCGCCCGCCTCCACCGGCGGCTTCGGGCGGAGTTCCCCGCCCGCGCCCCGGACCTCGCCCGCGAGGCGGGCTTCGCCACCGGCGACTACATCCTCGCCCACCGCATCCCGAAGGCGGCGCAGTCGGTACTGAAACTGCTGCCGCCGGCGCTCGCCGCCCGCGCGCTGTCGACGGCGATCGCCCGCCACGCCTGGACGTTCGCCGGCTCCGGCACGTTCCGCGTCGTCGACCCCTGGACCTTCGAGATCGACCACAACCCGCTCGTCCGCGGCGAGCATGGCCCGGCCCCGCTCTGCCACTGGCACGCCGCCGTCTTCGAGCGGCTCTACGCGACGCTCGTGCACCGCCACTGCCGCTGCGTCGAGACGCGGTGCGGCGCCCAGCCGGGCTCCGACACCTGTCGCTTCGAGGTGGTGCGCAGGCGGCAGGCCGACTGAGCAGCCGCGGCCGCCCGTGTCGGCGGCGGGCGGAAGGCTCCTGCCAGGGACGCCGGCCGCCAGCCGTCGCCCCGTTCAGAACCTGGTGATCGGGGCGGGTGGCGGCGTCGCCTTTCCCGCCAAGCTGGTGTATGCCGTCGCCTCCCCGCCCGACCGTCGGCCGCGCCGGCGCGGGGTGCGGAGGTTCGTCCCGCGTGTGCAGTCCGGCCGAACGGAGCGCCGTCATGGACGCGCCAGCCATCGCCGGTCGCCCGCCAACCGTGCCCGATAGCGCGCCGCTCGCCGTGCAGGCGCGCGGGCTCGTCAAGGTCTTCGGGACGATGCGCGCCGTCGACGGCATCGACCTCGACGTGCCACGCGGCATGATCTTCGCGATCCTCGGCCCGAACGGCGCCGGCAAGACGACGCTGATGCGGATGCTCGCGACGCTGTCGCGGCCGGACGCTGGCACCGCCACGGTGATGGGCCACGACCTCGTCGCGGATGCCCACGCCGTGCGCGGCGAGATCGCCATGACCGGGCAGTTCGCCTCGCTCGACGAGGACCTGACGGGCCGCGAGAACATGATCCTGCTCGCCCGGCTGTGGGGCTTCCGCGGTCGCGCCGCCGGCGCCCGGGCCGACGAGTTGCTCGCCGCCTTCGACCTCTCGGACGCCGCCTCGAAGCAGGTGAAGGACTATTCCGGCGGCATGCGGCGCCGGCTCGACATCGGCGCCTCGCTGGTGGTGACGCCGGGGCTGCTGTTCCTCGACGAGCCGACCACCGGCCTCGATCCGAAGGCGCGCCAGGACGTCTGGCGGATGATCCGGGCGCTCGCCTCAAGCGGCGTGACGATCCTGCTGACGACGCAATATCTCGACGAGGCCGACCAGCTCGCCGCCCGCATCGTCGTCATCGATCACGGCCGCAAGATCGCCGAGGGCACCAGCCGCGAGCTGAAGGCCGCCGTCGGCTCCGGCTTCCTGCACGTGGCGCTGGCCGACCCCGCCCGCCTCGACGCGGCGGCGGAGCTGCTCGCCGCCCGCCTCGGCGCGAGCGTGCAGCGCAGCCCCGAGGGGGCGCGGCTGTCGGTGATGGCCGGCACCCCGCAGGCGGCGAACGAGGCGCTCGCCGCCCTCATCGCGGCGGGCATCGAGCTTTCGGACTTCTCGATGGCCTCGCCGAGCCTCGACGAGGTGTTCTTCGCGTTGACAAGCGGAGGCGACGCGGCGCCCGGGCAGGAGGCCAGGCCATGAGCGACGCGACGCCGAACGGCACGGCCACTAGCGCCACGCCGCTGCTGCGCTCCGTGCCGCGGCCGCGGCCGGCCTCGGCGTTCTCGAACGCGCTCGTCTTCGGCTGGCGCGCGGTCCTGAAGTTCCGTCACGTGCCCGAACAGATGTTCGACCTCGTGATGACGCCGATCATGTTCACGCTCTTGTTCACCTTCGTGTTCGGCGGCGCGCTCGCCGGCTCGCCGGGCGACTATCTGCAGGTGTTCATCCCCGGCATTCTCGTGCAGACGGTGGTGTTCAACGCCGTCTATTCGGGCATGGGGCTGTCGACCGACCTCGGCAAGGGCCTGTTCGACCGCTTCCGCTCGCTGCCGATCTGGTCGCTCGCCCCCTTCGCCGGCCTGATGGTCGGCGATATCCTGCGCCACCTGATCGCCGGCGGCATCATCCTGTCGATCGGCCTCGCGCTCGGCTACCGGCCGGAAGCGGGGGTGATCGGCGTCGTCGCCGCCTTCCTGCTGCTGCTGGTCATCGGCTTCGGCGTCGGCTGGATCTTCCTGGTGCTCGGGCTGCTCGTAAAGACACCGATGACGGTGATGACGATCGGCTTCGCTTTCCTGTTCCCGATCAACTTCGCCTCCAACATCATGGTCGACCCGGCGACGATGCCCGACTGGCTGCGCTCCTTCGTCGACGTCAACCCGGTGACGTTCATGACGACGGCGATGCGCGGCCTGATGGCCGGCACGGCGACGGTCAGCGAGGTGGCCCTGGCGCTGGCCGCCCCCGTGCTGCTGACGCTGCTGCTGGCGCCGGTGACGCTGGTGCTCTACCGGCGGCGGTGAGCGCAGGACGGCGCATCGCCATGACACCGTGCAGCGCCGCGCCACCTCCCCCCACATTCCCGTTGTGATCGCCCCCGTCCGGTGCTGAAATGATGCCCGGCGGCCGTGGCCGCCCGCTCGGGCCGTCGCCAGCGACGTCGCGGCCCACCCCTCATCGAACGAGGCGCCTTCGCCGCCCGCATGCGCGGGCAGCCGGCGCCTTTTTTGCTTGTGGACCCGGTCGCCGACACCCGCACGGGAGGAAGCCGATGCCGCTCACCGCCTACCGCATCGCCACAGAGCCGTTCTACCGGGCGGTGGCCGACGAGATCGCGATCTTCGAGGCGGCCTACCGCGACCGCCTGCCGGTGATGCTGAAGGGCCCGACCGGCTGCGGCAAGACGCGCTTCGTCGAGTACATGGCCTGGCGGCTCGGCCGGCCGCTCGTCACCGTCGCCGCGCACGAGGACATGACCGCCTCCGACCTCGCCGGGCGCTTCCTGCTCGCGCCCGAGGGCACCGTCTGGCACGACGGGCCGCTGACGCTCGCCGTCCGCCACGGCGCCATCTGCTATCTCGACGAGATCGTCGAGGCGCGCCAGGACACGACGGTGGTCATCCACCCGCTCACCGACGCCCGTCGCATCCTGCCGCTCGACAAGAAGAACGAGCTCGTCCACGCCCACGCGGACTTCCAGCTCGTCGTTTCCTACAACCCCGGCTACCAGAGCGCGGTGAAGGACCTGAAGGAGTCCACCAAGCAGCGCTTCATCGCCCTCGACTTCACCTACCCCGCCGCCGCCATCGAGGCAGAGATCGTCGCCGCCGAGGCGGGGGTGGAGAGCGAGGTCGCGGGCCGGCTGGTCGACATCGCCGCGCTGTCGCGCAACCTCAAGGGCCACGGCCTCGACGAGGGCGCCTCGACGCGCATGCTGATCCATGCCGGGCGGCTGATCCGCGGCGGCGTCGGCATCGAGGCGGCGGTGCGCTCCAGCATCGTGCTGCCGATCACCGACGACCGCGACGTCCGCGAGGCGCTGTCGAGCGCCATCGCCGCCGCCCTGCCCTGAGCCGCGCGTGACACCGCCGCCCCGCCTTGCGGTCGTTACCACGCCGCCGGACCGCTCGGTGACGCGGCTGCACCGGCTGGTGGGCCAGCGCGAGGCGCTCAGGCCGACCTTCCAGGACGCCTGGACGCGCATCGCCGGCGCCGCCGACGACGCGGCGCTCGACCGCTGGGCGGAGGCCGTGATCGAGCTCGCCTACGTCAACGCCGGCCCGGCCTGCCTGATCGCCTTCTGGCGGGCGAGCGCCGAGCGGCAGGCCGGCCTCGAGACGCACGCCGCCGTCGGCCGCAGCGCGGCGGAAGTCTGCCGCCACGCCGGCCAGGCGGCGACGCTCGCCGCCCTCGACGCCGTGCCGAAGCTCGCCCACCGGCTGTCGCCGCAGGAGATGCTGGCGTGGTGGCGCGTGCTGGAGCGGCTCGCCGGGGCGGCGCCGGAATCGCTCGGCGCCGCCGCCCGCGCCGCCGGCGCGCTGCTCGACGGCTGCGGCACGGCGGCCGGCTTCGACGCCTTCGTCTCGGCCGGCCTCAAGCTCTGCGGACGCGACAAGGGCAAGCGACGGGCGTTCTTCTCACTGGAGGATCCGGCCGCGCGGCAGGTGCTCGACCGCCTGTCCGGCACCATCGGCTTTGCGGACGTGGAGAAGCCGCTGAAGCTGCTGCTGACGGCCCTCTACGGGCAGCCGCCGCAGCTGCGCGCGCTCTCCGCCAACGCCGACCGGCCGCTGCCGCGGCGGGTCAACATCGCCGGCCCGCTGATCCGCCTGCCGGAGGTGTTCCGCGGTGTGCCGCCGGGCGAGGCGCGGCGGCTCTACCAGGCGGCGGCGGCACACGCCGGCGCGCACCTCGCCTTCTCCGGGCCTCCGGCGCCGATCGGCACGCTCAAGCCGCTGCAGCTGGCGCTCATCGGCGTCGTCGAAGACGCCCGCGTCGAGACGCTGTCGATGCGCCGCCTGCCGGGCCTGCGGCGGCTGTGGGCGCCCTTCCACGTTGCGGCACCGTCGGGCTTCGCCACCGCCGGCACGATCCTCGCCCGCATCGCCCGCGCCTTGCTCGATCCCGCCTACGAGGACGATAGCGGCTTCGTCGAGAAGGCCCGCGCCTTGTTCGCCGCCGAGGTCGCGAACGGCAGCCTCGAGGACCGCGCCATGAGCCGGCGCATCGGTGGGCTGATCGGCAACGACATCGGCCAGGCCCGCCTGCCGTTCGACGCCAAGGGCTATGTCGTCGAGCCGGCCTACCGCGACGACGGCCTCGGCCTCTGGGCGTACGACGACCCGTCGGCACCGCAGGAGAGCGTCGAGGTTTCGGTCGATGCCGTCCGAATCCGCCAGACGCAAGAGCCGGAAGAGGCGGATCGGGAGCGCGAGGAGGCCGAGGAGCGCCGCGGCGCCGCCGGCCGCGCCCGCAGCGTCGCCGCCGACGACCGCGGCGTCGTCGTCGCCCGCTATCCCGAGTGGGACCGCGCCGCCGGGATCGAGCGACCCGACTGGACCACCGTGCGCGAGGTCGCCGCCCCGCCGGGCGATCCGGCCGTGATCGAGCGGCTGCTCGACGGCGAGCCGGGCCTGCGCGCCCGCGTCGCCCGGCTGGTGCGCGCCGGCCGCATCGGCCGCGCCGGCGTGAGGAAGCGCCAGCCAGACGGCTTCGACCTCGACCTCGACGCGGTGCTGGAGGCCGGCATCGCGCAGCGCACCGGCGAGCTCCCCGACGACCGCCTCTACCGCACCCGCGCCCGCCCCGCCCGCGACCTCGCCGTCTCGGTGCTGGTGGATGTCTCCGAATCGACCCGCGACCGCGTCGACAAGGGTGCCACCGTGCTCGACATCGAGCGCGCCGCCGTCGCCCACCTCGCCGAGGCGATGACGAGCCTCGGCGACCGCTTCGCGCTGTCCGCCTTCGCCTCCGCCGGCCGCGACGACGTCCGCCACCTCCGCATCAAGGATTTTACGGAAGCCTACGACGGCGGCGCGCGGGCGCGGCTCGCTGGCCTCGCGCCCGGCCTCTCGACCCGCCTCGGCGCGGCGCTGCGCCACTCCGGCGCCGAGATCGCCGGCATCCGCAGCCACCGCAAGCTCGTGCTGGTGCTCTCCGACGGCGAGCCGTCGGACATCGACGTCGAGGACCCGCAGGACCTCGTCGAGGACGCCCGCCGCGCCGTTCTGGCCCTCAAGCACCGCGGCATCGACGTCTTCGGCATCGGTATCGGCGCGGGGACCGCGGGAGCAGGGTCCGCAGTGTTCGGCCGGTCGAACCACCTCGCGCTGAGACGGATCGCCGACCTGCCGGCGCGGCTGTCGGAGTGCTACTTCCGGCTGTCGCGGGCTTGAGGGGGAGTGGCGTGCAGGCGAAGGCAGGACGTCGTCGCGCGTCAGCCATCCATCATCGCAACCTCGGCGGCTCTTCCCCTTCTCCCACCTGCAGGTGGGAGAAGGTCCCGGCAGGGGGATGAGGGCGCGCGCGACGCGCGCGGGCGGCAAGGCGCCGGGGCCGTGCCCGCGGCCCCCCCTCCCTGCCCTCCCCCGCGAGGGGGGAGGGTTTCCGTCGGGCTTGGGGCACGGGGACTGCCAAAAATCTCAACGCGAACCCTCCCCCCTCGCGGGGGAGGGTAGGGAGGGGGGGCCCCGCGGCACATCGTTTGCGGGTTCGACCGATTGCCGCGCCGCCCGCGCCGCTTGCGCGGCGCGCCCTCATCCGCCCCCTTCGGGGGCACCTTCTCCCGCGGAGCGGGAGAAGGGATGCGCGGCCACGCGGTGCCTACTTCCTTCGCCGCGCCGGCGCCGCACCCAGCATCGCCTCGAATCCCACGGCGAACACCGCGTCCAACGCCCGCGCCAGCGCGCCGCCGCCGGGCGCCAGCAGCCGCACCGCGAGGCCCGTGGCGTTCGGGGCGGGACCCGTGCCGGCGATGCAGCCGTGCGCCGCCACGGCCGCGTCGATCGCCGCCGGCTCCGGCAACCGCTCCAACGGCGCCAGCAGCAGCGCGGTGCCGAAGGCGGCGAAGCAGCCGAGCGGCGAGCGGGGGCCGGCGAGATCGGCCCCGTCGACGCCGCCGCAATCAGCGAGGAGCACGCGGCCGCCAGCGTCCCGCACGACGGTCGCCCCGTCCCAGCGCTCGAACGCCGCCGCGCCACCAGCCGGATCGTGCCGGCAGACGCCGTCGGTGAGGATCGCCATCGCGCCCGGCGCGAGGTCGACGGTGATCTCGGACGAAAAGGCGGCGCCGGGGAACATCACCACCGGGTCCGGCACGAAGGCGCAGAACGCCCCCTCCCCGACCGCGATCGACACAGCCTGTCGGCAGCCCTCGCCGCGGCTGTCGTGCACCACGGTTGCCGCCTGCGTCGTCACATGCACCGCCGCGCCGGCGGCGACCTCCAGCGACAGCGCCACGTCGTCGCCGCGGTAGAAGCCGCCCGAGGCCGATTGCAGGTAGAGCGTCGCGAGTCCCGGCCGGGCCGCCTCGATGTGGAAGGGCCGGGTCACGTGCACCGGATAGGGCACGTGCTGGCGGACGAGGCGCGTGCGGCCGCCGGCGAGCGCGAACGCCAGCCGTGCCTCGGCGCGGCGGCCCGCCAGTGGCGCGAGCGCCAGCATCAGTCGCGGAACAGCACGGCCGAGGCGATGGCGTCCGCCACCGCCTCGACGCCGTGACCGGAGCGCAGGTCGGTGGCGATCACCGGCTTGCCCTGCCGCACGGCGCGCGCCTCGGCCAGCATACGGTCGAGATCGACGCCGACGTGCGGGGCGAGGTCGGTCTTGTTGACCACCAGGAGGTCGCAGCGCACCACCCCCGGCCCCTTCTTGCGCGGGATGTCGTCGCCGCCGGCGACGTCGATGACGAAGATCCACCAGTCGACGAGATCGAGCGAGAAGGTCGAGGCGAGGTTGTCGCCGCCGGATTCGAACAGGATCAGCTCGAGGCCGGGGAAACGCGCCTCCAGCTCGTCGCCGGCGACGATGTTGAGGGTCGGGTCCTCGCGGATGACGGTGTGCGGGCAGGCGCCGGCTTCGACGGCCGACACCCGCGCCGGGTCGATCAGGCCGGAGCGCCGCAGGCGTTCGGCGTCCTCCTTGGTGACGAGGTCGTTGGTGACGACGGCGAGGTCGACGCCGCGGGCGGCGAGTGCCGGGATCAGCCGCTCGATCAGCGCCGTCTTGCCGGAGCCGACCGGCCCGCCGATGCCGACGCGGGCCGCCGACGGCGCGGCGTGAGCGGCGGTGGCAGCCAGCGAGGGACGCATCACAGTCATCGCAGCATGTAGCGCTGGGCGAGCGGCAGCACTGATGCCGGCTCGCAGGTGGCGAGCACGCCGTCCACGAACACATCGAATGTCTGCGGGTCGACGCGGATGTCCGGACAGGCGTCGTTGAAGAGCATGTCGGACTTTCGCAAGGTGCGCGTGCCCGACGCCGGCAAGAGCCGCTTCGACAGCCCGAGGGTGGCGGCGAGGCCGTTCTCGATCGCCAGCGGATGGACGAAGCAGGCCGACAGCGCCGGCGCAGCGCGGCCGAAGGCGCCCCATTGCGGACGCAGCAGCACCGGCTCGCAGGTCATCAGCGATGCCGCGCTGTCGCCCATCGCCCCCCAGGCGATGAAACCGCCCTTGATGACGAGCTCCGGCTTGATGCCGAAGAAGGCCGGCCGCCAGACGACGATGTCGGCGAGCTTGCCGTCCTCCAAAGAGCCGATGTGTTCGGCGATCCCGAAGCTGCGCGCGGCGTTGATCGTGTACTTGGCGATGTAGCGGCGGATGCGGGCGTTGTCGCCGAAGCCCGGCCGGTCTTCGGGCAGGGCGCCGCGCTGGTCCTTCATCTTCGAGGCGAGCTGCCAGGTCCGGCAGATCACCTCGTGGATGCGCCCCATCCCCTGGCTGTCGGAGCCGAGCATCGAGATCGCGCCGATGTCGTGCAGCACGTCTTCGGCGGCAATCGTCTGCGGCCGGATGCGGCTCTCGGCGAAGGCCACGTCCTCGGGGATCGCCGGGTTGAGGTGATGGCACACCATCGTCATGTCGAGGTGTTCGTCGAAGGTGTTGACCGTGTAGGGGTTGGTCGGGTTGGTCGACGACGGCAGGCAGTTCGCCACGCCGGCGACGCGGATGATGTCCGGCGCGTGGCCGCCGCCCGCGCCCTCGGTGTGGTACATGTGGATGGTGCGGTCGCCGATCGCCGCCAGCGTGTCCTCGACGAAGCCCGACTCGTTCAGCGTATCGGTGTGGAGCTGCACCTGGAAGTCGAGCTCGTCGGCCACCGCCAGGCAGGCGTCGATGGTCGCCGGCATCGCCCCCCAGTCCTCGTGGATCTTGAGGCCGAGACAGCCGGTCTTCAGCTGCTCGACCAGCGAGGCCGGCTTGTGGGAGTTGCCGCGGCCGAGGAAGCCGAAGTTCATCGGCCAGTGCTCGGCTGCCTGCAGCATCTTGCCGGTGTTGAACGGCCCGCCGGAATCGATGCCGACGGTGATCGGCCCGAGCGAGCCGCCGAGCATCGTCGTGATGCCGCTTGAGATCGCGTGCTCGACGAGACCGGCGGAATCGAAGTGGACGTGCACGTCGATGGCGCCGGGTGTGGCGATCAGGCCCTCGCAGTCGCGCACGGTGGTCGCGGCGGAGACGATCAGGCGCGGATCGACGCCGTCCATGATAGCCGGGTTGCCGGCCTTGCCGAGCCCGACGATGCGGCCGTCGCGGATGCCGAGGTCGCCCTTGATGATGCCGAGGACGGGATCGATGACGAGCACGTTGCAGAGCAGGAAGTCGAGCGCGCCCTCGGCGCTCGTCACGCCGGCGGCGAGCCCGATCCCGTCGCGCAGCGTCTTGCCGCCGCCGTGCAGGCATTCGTCGCCATAGACGGCGTGGTCCTTCTCGACGACGGCGATGAGCGAGGTGTCGGCGAGGCGGACGCCGTCGCCGACTGTCGGGCCATAGAGGGCGGCATAGTCGCGGCGGGGGATGACGGCCATGGTCAGGCTCCCTTGAAGCCGGCGGCACGGGCACGCGCGAGCGCGGCTGGCAGGGCCTCCGGCCCCGTCGCGCCGTCGGCGAGCGCGTTGAGGCCGGTCACCTCGCGCCGGCCGCCGAAGACCACCAGCGGCACCGTCTTCTCCACCCCCGGTTCGAAGCGCACCGCCGTGCCGGCGGCGATGTCGAGGCGCGTGCCGAAGGCCGCCGCGCGGTCGAAGTCGAGCGCCTTGTTGACCTCGAAGAAGTGGAAGTGCGAGCCGACCTGGATCGGCCGGTCGCCGGTGTTCACCACCGTCACAGTGGCGCGCGCGCGGCCGGCGTTGAGCTCGACGTCGCCGGCGCCGGCGAGCACCGCGCCCGGCACCAGCGGATCGGCGGCGGAGCCTTCGACCGGCCGGATCGGCTCGTGGACGGTGACGAGCTTGGTGCCGTCAGGGAAGACGCACTCGACCTGCAGGATCGGCACCATCGTCGGCACGCCGGCCATGACGTCGTCGGCCGTCAGGATCGCCGAGCCGAGGCCCATCAGCTCGGCCACCGTGCGCCCCTCGCGGGCGCCTTCGAGGATCTCGTCGGTGATGATGGCGACCGCCTCCGGGTGGTTGAGCTTCAGCCCTTTCGCGCGGCGCTTGCGGGCGAGCTCGGCCGCCGTGAAGATCGTCAGCCGCTCGAGCTCGGTGGGCGTCAGCAACATCACGTGTCCTCAGTTGGAGAAGAGCCGCACGTCGGCCGTGCCGTGGCGGGCGGCGGCCACGTCGAGGAGGGTGGCGAAGCTGCCGATCGGCTCGTCATCGGCGACGGGAAGTGCGGCGAGCGGGGTGATCGTCGCAAAGCTCTCCGCCACCACCGCCTGCGCCTCGACGATGCCGATGCGCCCGAGCCGGACGGAGGCGGTGGCGAGGCCCTGCACCGCCGTGTAGGCCGACACCGCCACGGCCGCCTCCTCCGACAGCCCGGCTGCCCGCCACAGCGAGCCCTGCACGACGGCGAGGTGGCCGAGCATCCGGCCCGCCCGCATGGCCGCCTGCAGGTCGGCTGCGACGGCGGTCCCGATGCGGGCGTGGGCGGCGACGAGGGCGGCACCCTGGCGACGCGAGCCGGTGCGGAGCGCCTCCACCAGCGTGGCCGCCTCCACCGCGGCGTCGATTGCGGCGAGCCGGTCGAGGTCGCCGGCGGCGCGGAAAGCGTGGACGAGGGCGACGCGGTCGGCGCTGCGCCAGCGGTGCTTCAGGTGCATCTCGACCAGCGCCGCGAAACCTTCGCGCCCGTCGGCGGAGCCGAGCGCGACGGCGCCTTCGAGCCCGTTCGAGAAGGCGAAGGCGCCGCTCGGGAAGGCGGTATCCGCCTGCCAGACGGCGGCGAGCAGGCCGGCCGCCGCGCTCACGCCGCCTCCTCGCCGGAGACGACCGACGTGGCGACGCGGCGGTCCTCCATCAGCTCCCCGAGGCGCGTCGTGTACTGCTCGACCGGCGCCTCGAGAGCGACGAGCACCGCCTCGCCCTCGAAGCGGACGCGCCAGTGCAGGTTGCCGGCGTGGTAGCCGAGCGCCAGCGCGTCGGCGATCGAGCGTGGGGCGAGGCGCAGCCAGCGCTCCGCCTTGGCGCGCACGACGATGGCGCGGCCGGGCTCCAGCACCAGCACCGCGCCGTCATAGAGCTTCTGGTCGCGCGGCAGCGCAATGGTGAGCTCGGTGCCGCCCCGCGTCGTCGCCCGGAGCCGCCGGCGCGCCATGTCCTCGGTCGCCAGCGTCAGCTCGTCCACCGCCCCGTGGTGCTCGAGATGGTGGAGCCGCTCGTGGAGATCGGCCTCGAGGCGGCTGCCGACGACGCTGTCGATGTGAAGCATGACGATCCGGTGCTCGGGTTGGGACGCGGGGCAAGGCGTCGCGAAACGGCGACGCGCGGGTTCAGCTCGCGAGCAGCTCCTTCAGCTTGCCGTCGAGGAAGTCGACGTCGACCGGGTTGGTGCCCGGGCCGCCGGCGAAGTGGCCCCAGATCGACGGCACCGGGATCAGCTCGGCGTTCGGCATGTTGGCGACCTCGAACTCGCTATCCGCCACGGGGAAGTAGAGGTCGGTCTGGCCGGGCATGACGTAGGCCTTCGCCTTGATCGCCCCGAGCGCCTTCTTGAAGTCGCCGCCGTAGATCTCGTTGGCGCTGATGTCGCCGTTCTGCCAGGTCCACAGCATGGTGAGCAGGTTGTTCGCGTCCTTCGGCAGGAAGAAGCCCTCCCAAAAGGCGACGAGAAAGTCTTCGAGCGAGGAGTAGCCGAGGGTCTTCAGGTCGAGCTCGGCCCGGTAGAAGTCCTGCGAGAAGCCCCAGCCGGCATAGACGCGGGCCATGGCGCGCAGGCCCTTCTCGGGCTTCGACTTGTACCAGCCGTTCTCCCAGGCGGCGTCGGCCTGCAGGGCCGCCTTGACGCCCTCGAGGAAGACGAAGTTGTGGCGCGAGCACTTCGCCGAGCCGCAGAAGGGGGCGATCGTGTCCATCATGTCGGGATAGAGCGCACCCCAGTGGAAGGTCTGCAGCGCCCCCATCGACCAGCCGGTGACCAGGCGGATGTGCTCGATGCCGAACTTCTCGGTGACGAGGCGGTGCTGGGCGCGGACGTTGTCGTAGGCCGTCACCAGCGGAAAGCGCGAGGCGTTGTAGGGCTCCGGCGTGTTCGACGGCGACGACGACAGCCCGTTGCCGATCATGTTCGGGATGATGATGAAGTACTTCGCCGGATCGAGGGCCCGGCCCGCGCCGATCAGCCACTCGTTGTCGTAGTGCTGGCCGGAATACCAGGTCGGGTAGACGATGACGTTGTCCTTGGCGGCGCTGAGCGTGCCGAAGGTCTTGTAAGCGAGCTTGCAGCCGCGCAGCGTCGCACCGCGCTGCAGGACGACATCGCCTAGATCATGGATTTGGTAGTCGAGGCTCATTTGCTTATCCCCAGTCGCAGTCACGGCGCCCGCCCTGCAGGTGGCGAGCCAGATCGAGGGTCGAGGCCGGCGCTCAGGCGTCGAGCACCGGCGGGCGAACATGCGCCCACGGACGGGCCTTCTCAAAGGCGGCGGAGGCCTTCAGCACCAGCGCGTCGTCGAGGTGGCGGCCGATGATCTGCAGGCCGACCGGCAGGCCGTCCTCGGTGAAGCCGGCCGGCACGGTCGCCGCCGGCTGGCCGGTCATGTTGAGCGGGAAAGTGAAGGCGAGCCACTCGGTGGTCGCCACCATCCGCCCGTCGATCTTTTCCGGGCCCTGGACGTGGACGGGGAACGGCGGCACCGCGAGCGTCGGCGTCAAAAGCAGGTCGTAGGTCTGCATGAGGCGCCACATCTTGTTGTTCACCGCCTTGCGCACCATCAGCGCGTCGGTGAACTCCTCCGCCGTCCACGGCCGCATGAGGAAGGCGACGAGGTGCGGCGACATCTTCGCGCCGTGCTCCTCCACCATCTTCCGCATGCCCTTGAGGTCGGTCTCCGAGGCCACCAACCCCCAGAAGGCGCCGAACGGGTTCTCCCAGCCGGGATGCGCCTCCTCGACGGTGCAGCCGAGGTCGGTCTCGAACGCGCGGGCGGCGTCTGTGACGATGCGGCGGACGGCGGGGTCGACGGCGGCGTAGCCCCAGTCGATCGACAAGGCCACCTTCAGGCCCTTGAGGTCACCCTTCACCGTCTCGCGCCAGTCGTAGGGGGCGGCCGGCAACGTGAAGCGGTCGCGCGGGTCGGGGCCGGCGATCACCGACATCATCAGCGCCGCGTCGCCGACGGTGCGGCTCATCGGGCCGATATGCTCGAGGCTCTCCCAGCTCGACACGCCCGGATAGCGCTCGTCCTTGGTGCCGGGATAGAGCGGCACGCGGCCCATCGAGGCCTTCAGGCCGTAGATGCCGCTGTGGGCGGCGGGAATGCGGATCGAGCCGCCGCCATCGCTGCCGAGCGCGAACGGGCACATGCCGGCGGCCACCGCCGCGCCCGAGCCGGCGCTGGAGCCGCCCGGCGTCATGGCGAGGTTCCACGGGTTGCGGGTGGTCTCGAAGATCGGGTTGTGGCCGACGCCGCTGTAGCCGAACTCCGGCACGTTGGTCTTGCCGAGGCTGACCGCGCCGGCCGCCAGCAAGCGCTCGACGACGACGTCGTCCTCATCGGGAATGAAGTCCTTGTAGGCATAGGAGCCGGAGGCGGTCTTCACGCCCTTGGTGCAGATCAGGTCCTTGATGCCGACCGGCACGCCGGCGAGCGGCCCGACCGGCTTGCCGGCCATGATGTCGGCGTCGATCGCCTTGGCGGTAGCGAGCGCCAGCTCCGGCGTCGGCGTGCAGAAGGCGTGCAGCTTCGGCTCCAGCGCCTCCATGCGGGCGATGTGCGCCTCGGTGACTTCCACCGCGGTGATTTGCTTCGCCTTCACGAGGTCGGCGATCGTCGCCGCCTCCATGGCGCAGATCTCGTTGGACGACTTCGACATGGGACGTTCGGCCTTCTTCACCGTCTATTGCAGGGCGTCGTCGGGAGCGGGACTGGTCGAGGCGTGGCGGGGGGTGACCGGCGGCGGGGATCGCCGCCGGTCTTGTCGTCGGAGGGGGAAAGCCGCCTCAGGTCGTGGCGAGCTTGCGGGCGCCGAAGGCCGACAGCACCCAGTAGGCGATGCCGGCGACGATCATCGCCGAGAGCGCCGTCGACAGGCCCGGCATCATCTTCTCGACGATGAAGGCGACGACGGAGCCGATCACCCAGGCGCCGAAGGCGGTGCCGCGCCAGTCGGCCGAGGCCTCGACGCCCGGCCGGGTGACGAAGCGATCGACCAGGATGATCGCGCCGATCGGCGGCACCAGGATGCCGAGCAGCGACAGCCACTCGATGAAGAAGGCCCAGACGTTGCCGGCCGCCACGACGATGCCGATGGCACCGAGGATGACGGCGAGCAGCCGCATATGACTGCCGACGATCCGCGACCAGCCGGTGGCGGAGTTGTAGAGGCAGTGCGAGCAGACCGAGCCGAGGTTGATGTAGAGGAACAGGAAAGCGAGCACCGACAGCCAGCCGATCTGCATGGCGTTCATGTAGCCGAACATGTTGTCGGCGCCGAACGGGTTGGCGTCCGGCACGGCGAGCGCCGCCGTCATCACGCCGCCGACCAGCATGGCGACGAGGTTCGACACCGGGAAGGCGCTGAAGGTCGAGATCAGCGAGTGGCTCGAGTTCTTCGCCCACCGGTTGAAGTCGGCCGTCACCGTGCCGGCGTCGATGAACAGCGCGATCACCACCGTCAGCCCGACGCCCATCGACATCGAGGCGACGCCGTTGTTGCCGGCATAGGCGAAGATCGCCTCCCACGACGACGTCGAGGCGGCGTGGCCGGCGACGAAGATGCCGAGCACCAGGAACAGCGGGATCGAGACGACGCCGATCCAGTGCAGCCCCTTCACGCCGACGAAGGTGATGGCGATGTAGAGGATGCCGGCGAGCACCGTCATCGCCACGTAGTTGAGGCCGTAGGTGCTGGAGACGAGCGCCCCGGTGATGCCGGTCTGCACGGCGTACCAGCCGAGCAGCAGCGTCGAGAGCAGGCCGGAGGCGAGGATGTAGCCCTTCTTGCCGAACACCTGGCTGGCGATCAGCGCGAAGTTCATGCCCGTCTTGGTGCCGAGGTAGCCGAGCGCCCCGACATAGGCGAACATCACGAGGTTGCCGATGATCATGGCGATCAGCGCGTTCGAGAAGCCCATGCCGAGCACGAGGATCGAGCCGGTCATCGCACCGGTGATGATCATCGGGAAGCCGGCCCACACCATCGTCACCGAGAACAGCGAGTGCCGCGCCGCTGCCGGCACGGGCGTGTGCTCGTATTCGGCACCGAGGATGAGATCGACCTGGTCTTCGGCCTGCTCGAGGCCACCGTGCTTAGTCGCGTTGCCAGCCATAGCTGCATACCCCATGTTGAGAGGAAGAATTGCGTGTCGCCAGTCCGGTTGGGCCCGCGTTCACCTCGGCGCGTCCTCGCCGGATACTCTTCTTGTTCGAGGCGCCCACCTCGCGGCGGGCGGCCCGGATGCTCGGCACGCGCATGGCCGTCACCCGGGCGTCGTTCGTGTCGGCGCTTCCTCGCGACGCGGCACGGCGGGCGGGCACCGGCGGCGATCACCGCCGCCGGTGCCCGCCCGCATCAGCGATGCGCGACCTTCTTCGTCGGGATGCCCTCGATCGGGCACTCGTCGGTACCCACCGTGCCGCGCGTCATGGCTTCGACCATCTCGCGCGTCCCTTCCGGGTCGGTGATCCACGTCTTGTAGAATTCGTACGGGCAAACCGCGTGGCCACGCACGTCTTCGCCCGAGTTGATCGTGCCGGTGTAGCCGCGGTGGACGAGCTTGAAGAGGTGGTTCTGCGACTGCATGTTCTTGCGGGCGTCGCGGATCAGCGAGACCGACAGCTGTGCATACTGGATGCCGTAGTCCTCCTCGCCGCATTCGCCGAGCGTGCGGCCGTCGAAGCCGATGATCGCCGAGTGGCCGAAATAGGAATAGACGCCGTCGAAGCCGGAGGCGTTGGCGACCGCGACGTAGACGTTGTTCGCCCACGCCATCGCCTTCGACATCACCACCTGCTGGTCCTTCGCCGGGTACATGTAGCCCTGGCAGCGGACGATCAGCTCGGCGCCGCGCATCGCGCAGTCGCGCCAGATCTCCGGGAAATTGCCGTCATCGCAGATGATCAGCGAGATCTTCAGGCCCTTCGGCCCATCGGAGACGTAGGTGCAGTTGCCCGGATACCAGCCCTCGATCGGCACCCATGGCATGATCTTGCGGTATTTCTGGACGATCTCGCCCTTGTCGTTCATCAGGATGAGGGTGTTGTAGGGCGCCTTGTTCGGGTGCTCCTCGTGGCGCTCGCCGGTGAGCGAGAACACGCCCCACACCTTTGCCTTGCGGCAGGCCTCGGCGAAGATCTCAGTCTCGTCGCCGGGGATGGTCGAGGCCGTCTCGTACATCTCCTTCGAGTCGTACATGATCCCGTGCGTCGAGTATTCCGGGAAGATCACGAGGTCCATGCCCGGCAGACCGCGCTTCATGCCCATCACCATGTCGGCGATCTTGCCGGCATTTTCGAGCACTTCCGCCTTCGTATGCAGTCGCGGCATCTTGTAGTTGACGACCGCGACGCCGACGGTGTCCTTGCTGGAAGAGATGTCACCGTGCAACATTTGCTTTTCTCCTTGTGAACACGAACGGGATCGCGGCCTGTCAGACCGCCATGTGGCGGTGGACGAGGGTATCGGTGAGGGTGTCGATCGGGCCGAAGGCGACGACGCGGCCCTTCTCCATCATCGCGAAGCGGTGGCCGGCGCGGCGGGCGAAGGCGACGTTCTGCTCGACCAGCACCACCGTCATGCCGAGCTCGCGGTTGAGCCGGACGATGATCTCCTCGATCTCCTCGACGATGTTCGGCTGGATGCCTTCGGTCGGCTCGTCGAGGAGCAGGATGGTCGGCCGCGCGGCGAGCGCCCGGGCGATGGCGAGCTGCTGCTGCTGGCCGCCGGAGAGCAGGCCACCCGGCCGGCCGAGATTGGCGGTGAGGTAGGGGAACAATTCGCCGACCAGCGCCGGGATCTCGCGCCCACCGCCGTTGGCCGCGAACGAGCCCATCAGGATGTTCTCGTTCACCGAGAAGTCCGGGATGATCTCGCGGCCCTGCGGCACGTAGGCGATGCCGGCGCGGGCGCGCCGATGTGTCGGCTCCTTGCCGATCGCCCGATCCTTCAGGCGGATCTCGCCGGTCATCCGGTCGGTCAGCCCCATCAGGGTCTTGAGCAGCGTCGTCTTGCCGGTGCCGTTGCGGCCGAGCACGACGGTGATCTCGCCGGCCGGCACGCCGAGGGAAACGTCGTGCAGGACGTGGCTGCGGCCGTAGAACGAGTTGACGTCGACGAGCGTCAGCATGGCGGGGGCGTCGGTCACGACAAGATCCCCTTCGAGCCGAGATAGGCGGCGCGCACCCGCTCGTCGGATTCGATCGCGGCGATGTCGCCCTCGGCGAGCACCTGGCCCAAGTGCATGACCGTGATGCGCTCGGCGATCTCGCGCACGAACGCCATGTCGTGCTCGACGACGAGCAGCGTGTGCCGGCCCTTCAGTGCGTTGATGATGGCGGCCGTGCGCAGCGTCTCGGCCTGCGTCATGCCGGCCGTCGGCTCGTCGAGCAGCAGCACCTTCGGGTCCTGCACCATCAGGATGCCGATCTCGAGCCACTGCGTCTCGCCGTGGCTGAGGTTTCCGGCGAGGCGGCCGGCGGCCTCCTCGAGGCCGATGAGGCCGAGCACCTCGTCGACGCGGGCGCGCTCCTTGGCGGTGAAGCCGAAACGCAGGTTGCGGAAGACGCTCGGGCTCGAGCAACTCGCGACCTCGAGGTTGCGGCGGACGGTGAGCTCCTTGAAGACGCTCGGGATCTGGAACTTGCGGCCGAGGCCGGCGCGGGCGATCTCGTTCTCCTCCCGGTTGGTGATCTCCGCCTCGTAGAGGAAGACGCGGCCGGAGGTCGCCTTGGTGCGGCCGGAGACGAGGTCCATCAGCGTCGTCTTGCCGGCGCCGTTGGCGCCGAGCAGCACGCGCAGCTCCCCCTCCTCCACCACCATCGACACCCCGTCGACGGCCTTGAAGCCGGAGAAGTCGACACCGACGCCGTCGATCGTGAGGGCTGCCGCCATTTTCGCCGCCCCCCTACTCGGCCGCCTGGACGGGCTCGCCGGTGCCGTCGTCAGCGGCGGCACGCGACCGGCCGCGACGGCGCAGGCGCGAGAGCACGAGGTCGGACAGGTCGTCGGCGAGGCCGGCGAGGCCGCGCGGCAGGAACAGCACGACGAGCACGAAGACGAGGCCGATGATCGCCTTCCAGGCCTCGACGAAGCCCTCCGTCTCGCTGACCGTCGCCTCGATGGTGTTGATCAGGATGGCGCCGATGCAGGCCCCGAGCAGCGACGAGCGGCCGCCGACCGCCGCCCACACCACCATGGTGATCGAGAAGGAGAGGTCCATGAAGGTCGGCGAGGCGAACTCGGCGACGACGACGTAGAGCATCCCGGCGAGCCCGGCGATCAGCGCCGACACCGAGAAGAAGAACACCTGGTAATGCGGCACGTCGAAGCCGAGATAGCGCACCCGGTTCTGATCGTCGCGGATCGCCTGCAGGATCAGCCCGGCGCGGGTCTCGACGAGCAACCGCGTCAGGATCAGCACCACCGCCAGCGACACGGCGACGACGTAGTAGGTCTCCGTCATGTACGGGTCGAACTCGAAGCCGCCGACGGTGAACCAGCCGAGGTCGGTGAGGCCGTTGAAGCCGTTGGTGATCGGCTGCGCGTCGATGACGACGAGGCGGACGAGCAGCACGAAGGCGAGCGTGATGATCGACACGAATACGCCGGCGATGCGCTTGCGGAAGACCACCCAGCCGATCGCCCCCGCCACCAGCGCCGGCACGACCATCCCCATGGCGACGCCGAACCACTGGTTCTGGAACGGGATCCACAGCCACGACGCCTTGTTGATGCAGCAGAGATCCGTGAGCGCGCCTGGCTCGGCGTTCCACAGCATGAAGTCCGGCACCGGCGTGTCGGAGCCCTGCGCGAGGCTCGTCGGGCTCGCGAGCTTCAGGGACATCGCCAGCATGTAGGCGCCGAGGCCGAAGAACAGCCCCTGGCCGAGATTGAGAATGCCGGCGTAGCCCCAGGAGAGGGCCACGGCGATGCCGAGCATGCCGAACACGAGATACTTGGCGACCCGGTTCAGCCAGAACTCGTCCATGACGAGCGGGGCGGCCATGATGAGGGCGATGAAGATCGCGTAGGCGGCGAAGTCGAGGGCGCGCTTCGACGTCATCGCTCACCGCCCCTTGTAGGAGAACAGGCCCTTCGGCCGGACCACGATGACGAGGATGACGACGCCGAACACAAGCGCGCGGGCGAGGATGTCGTTGGAGACCGAGGCGGCGACGCCGTTGATCTGGCCGAGGATGCCGGCCGACAGCACCGTGCCGAGCAGGCTGCCGACGCCGCCGGTGACGACGACGAGGAAGCCGTCGACCACCATCGAGGTGCCCATGTCCGGGAACACCGTCTTGAAGCCCGACATCATCACACCGGCGACACCGGCGAGACCGGAGCCGTAGGCGAAGGTCAGGCCGTTGACGCGCTGCACGTCGATGCCGCAGGCCGCCGCCATCTTCGGGTTGCGCATGATGGCGCGCACCTGGATGCCGATCTCGGTGCGGTACATCAGGAACCAGGTGAGGACCGCGAGCACCGCCGTCACGGCGATGATGAAGGTGCGGTAGATGTTGATCTCGACACCACCGACCGGCACGGCGCCCATCAGCCAGGCCGGCACCGCGACGTTCTGCAGCCCCGGCCCGAGCCCCTCGACGTGGATGCCGAGGAATGTGAGGCCGAACTCCAGCCGCACCGCCTGCTGGATCAGGATGGCGACCCCCCAGGTGGCGAGCAGCGTGTCGAGCAGCCGCCCGTAGAGCCGGCGCACCACCACACGCTCGATTACCCAGCCGGTGAGCGCCGTCACCAGGAAGGCGAGCGGGATCGCGGCGAGGATGCCGAGGTTCAGCCAGATGCCGGCCATCACCGTGGTGTAGGCGCCGACCATCACGAGTTCGCCGTGCGCCATGTTGATGACGCCCATCGCCCCGTAGGTGATGGCGAGCCCGAGGGCGACGAGCAGAAGGATCGAGCCGAGGCTGAGGCCGATGAGAAAGACGTCGATCATGCCGGTTCCGCGGTTCGCATCGCGTGGAAGGTGGCCGGCGCGCGGGGGGCTCGCGCACCGGCCGGGGCGAGCCGGGCTCAGCCCTTGAGCTTGGCGGTGTCGAGGCCCTTCGACGTGCAGAACAGGTTGTCCGCCGTCTCGCCGTAGGCGACGTAGGGCAGCGGGATGACCGGCTCCGGATAGGCGTCGACGATCTTGCCCTGGCCGTCCGCCTGCCACTCGGCGATGCGCGGCGTCAGGTAGGTGTGCAGGTTGTCGGCATCGACCTTCACGTGGCCGTTCGGGGCGTCGTATTCCTGCCCCTTGACGCCCTCGCGGATGGCGTCCGGCGTCGCCTCGCCCGCCTTCTCGACCGCCTGCTTCCACAGGAACACCTGGAAGTAGGAGGACTCGAGCGCGTGGTGCGTCACCGCCTTCGGGTCCTTCACGAAGGCGCGGTAGCGCTCGATGAAGGCGTGGTTGACCGGCGTGTCGATCGCCATGAAGTAGGGGAACGAGGTGTAGCTGCCGACGGCATATTCCGGCCCCATGGCGGCGATCTCGATCTCCGAAGTGACCGTCGCGCAGATCGGCAGCTTGTCGTGCGACAGGCCCTGGTTCTTGAACTCGCGATAGAAGGCGACCACCGAGTCGCCGACGACGTTCGACAGCACCACGTCGCAGCCGGACGTCTTGATTTTGTTCACCATCGAGCCCCACTCGGAGTGGCCGAGCTCGAGATACTCGTCCGCCACCCACTCGGCGCCGGCCTGCTCGATCAGGATCTTGCAGACCTTGGCCATCTCGCGCGGGTAGATGTAGTTCGAGCCGACGATGAAGAATTTCTTCTTGCCCAGGTTCTTGATGATCCACGGAATGAAATTGGACAGCTGCTGGTTCGGCACCGCGCCGGTGTAGACGACGTTCTTCGAGCACTCGTACCCCTCGTAGTAGGTGGGGTAGAAATACATGTTGTTGCGCTTCTCGAAGACCGGCAGCACCGCCTTGCGGCTTGCCGAGGTGTACGAGCCGAAGACGGTCGGCACGCGGTCGCGGATGACGAGCTTCGAGGCCTTCTCATTGTAGGTCTTGGGGTCCGAGGCGCCGTCCTCGACGATCGCCTTCACCGGCTTGCCGAGCACGCCGCCGCTCGCGTTGATCTCGGAGATCGCCATCAGCGTCGCGTCGGACAGCGACTTCTCGATGATCGACAGGCCGCCGGTCAGCGAGAACAGCACGCCGACCTCGATCTCCTCGGCCGCGAGCGCCGAACGGGAAAAGAAGTACGGCGCGGCGAGCAGGCCGCCGGCACCGAGCGCGCTGTTCCTGAGAAGGGTTCGACGGTTGATCGTCATCGCGGAAGGCTCCTGGTTGTTGGTGCGCGAGCCCGTCACCGTCCGGGAGCGCACAGGTTTCCGATCGTGATCGCGGCGCGCGATCCCGTTGACTTCACGGGCAAGCCCAGAAACACAGCGTCGAGGCCATCGCCCCGCGCCGAAAAGCCCGAGTGGTTCGCCTCGACCGCCTTGTCGAAGCGGAATGCGAAAACAAAAAAGCCCGCACGGCTCCTGGTCGGAACCGTCCGGGCTGCTTCGCCATGCCGAACCAACGACGTTGGTGGTCCGACGGATGCAGGCGGGAGATCTTCAGGTGCTCATCCCGCGAGCAGGATCAAATGTTAATCGGCCTTGCCGCGATAGGTCAAGAGGTCGTTTGCGTTGATGATGGCGCTCGCCATCTCCTCCATGGCGATGCGCTTGGCCATCGCCTGCTGGCGGATGGTGGCGTAGGCCTCCTCCTCGCTGAGCCCCTGGTTCGCAATCAGGATCGACTTCGCCCGCTGGATCTTCTGGATGCCGGCGAGCTTGCGCTCGAGCTTGCGGATGCGGCGTTCGCAGTCCTGGCGCTCCGTCCACAGGCTGCGGGCGAGCGTCAGGTGCGTCAGCAGGCCGAACGGCCGCACCGGCCGCTCGATGACGGCGAGCGCGCCGGCTTCCAGCACGATCTGCAGCGTCGACGGGTTCTCGTAGCCGACGATCGCGATGATCGTCGGCGGAATGCCGTCGACCGTCTTCAGCAGCCGCCTGATCGCGTCACGGCTGTCGGCCTCGACGGCGAGCAGAACGACGTCGGCCGTCGTCGCGAACGCCTCCGGCACCGGCCACTGCGCCTCGACGGAGCAGCCGATGCGGCGCAGATGCTCGACCAGGCTGACGCCCTCGCCGTCAGGCGGGTGGATCACCTGCACTCGCAGTCCCCGCAGATCCCTCAGGATCTGGATCGACATCGCCCCGTACCCCTCAGATGGCCGCCTCAGGCACGGATCTGTTGCAAGCCGTCGGCCGACCAGTCGTCGAGGCTCTGCGAGACGCAATAGGGGTCCGGCTTCACCCTGACGCCGGGGTTCCAGACGATCTGGAAGCGGCGGCGGGCATCGAGGCGGGCGATGCGCGGCCAGAGATAGGTGTGGTTGTTTTCCCGGTCGATGCGCACGCGCCCTTGCGGCGCGTCGAACTCCGCGTCGCGCAGTTCCTGGCGGATGTGCTCGGGATCGTCGGTACCGGCGCGGGAGAGCGCGCCGGCGGCGAGGTGAACCTGGAAATAGGCGCTCTCGGCGCCGGCCGTCACCGGCGCATCCGTACCGGCGCGCCGCTTGAAGGCGGCGACGAAGCGGCGCGCCGCCGGCGTCGCCATCACCTCGAAGAACGGCGCCGCCGTGATGTGGCCCTCGGCCGCCTCCGCGGTCATCGTCGCGACCTCCGCCTCCGACGTCGTCAGGCTGGCGATCGGCATCGTCGCCGGATCGAAGCCCGCCTTGCGGTAGGCCTCGTAGAACACCGCCGTCGACTGGCCGACGACGGTCGAGAAGATGACGTCCGGCCGCGACCGCTCGATCTCGCGCAGCGCCTTGGCGAAGTCCGCCTCGGCGGCGTTCAGCGGCACATAGATCTCGTCGACCACCGTGCCACGCGACTGCGTGACGAAGTCGGTCATGATGCGGTTCGATTCATAAGGGTAGACGTAGTTCGAGCCGACCAGCAGGAAGCGGTTGCCGTAATGCTCGAACAGAAACTTCGCCAGCTGCAGCGAGTTCTGGTTCGGTGCGGCCCCCGTGTAGATGCAGTGCGGCGAGTACTCGAAGCCCTCGTAGAGCGTCGGATAGAAGAGCAGGCCGCGGCCCGCCTCCACCACCGGCAGCACCGCCTTGCGGGTCGACGACATGTAGCAGCCGAAGATCAGCCGGACGCGGTCGACCTGCAGGAGCCGCTCGGCGAGCGCCCGGAACTGCTTCGGGTTCGAGGCCGGGTCGTAGACGACCGGCTCGATCGCACGCCCCTGCACACCGCCGCCCGCGTTGATCTCGTCGATCGCGAGCAGCGTCGCGTTGAGCTGCGAGCTCTCGATGGCGGACGTCACCCCCGTCTGCGAGAACAGCACGCCGACCTTCCAAGCGGCTCCCGCCTCCGCCGCGTCAGCCATCCAGATCCTCCCTGCCGCCCCACCGTGCCGCCCTCGGTCGGCCACGGCACAAAAAAACCCTCGACCCCGGAGACGGGGCGAGGGCTGCACCACCCTTGAAACGCGGGGGCCGCCACCCTGCGACCCGCGAACGGCGCACAATAGCATCGTCCCGGACCGATGGAAGGTGCCTAAACTGCGTAGACGCGATGTCTCTGCGTCGCTCGCTCGCCGCGACCGAAGATCCCCGGCGCGTCCCCCTCTACCCAACCAGCGCAATGGCACCGTCAGATCCATCACCGCATCCCTGGCGAACGGTGACTGAAGGCACATGGCGCACCGGACGGTCCGACCGCCCGGGGCGCTGCGTCGCGCTGCCTCTGGTCTGCTCGACTTCGACTTGCTCCACTGTCACTCTTCCGAAGGGGCGTGGCGGGCCACACGCTGCGCGGGAGCTGCATTTCGCTATTGTCAGAAGGGCAGGAACAGCGATGCAGACCAACGCCGTTCTCGCGTGCATGCTTGCAGGTGTTGTCTCGTCGGTTTCCACGAGTGCCTTTGCGTGCGCGACCCACAAGATGACACTTGAGCGAGAGTTCACCGATGCCAAGGGTTTGACGACAAAGAAATATAAGGTTCTTGCCACGAACATTTGTGAGTTTCCGGTATTGTATAGCGTGGAATTAAAATGTGGCCCTGATGTAGAAAGAAAAAATATCCTAGTTCCCGCGGTGGATGCCAAGCAAATCACGGCAACCATCAGTACTAGGACACCATTCGGCTGCGGCTCGACCGGCTCGTATGTGCAGCGCTAGATCGCCCCTGAAGTCCGACTGCGGGACCTTGGCAGCGAGCGCAAGGCCATCGGGACTACAGACATTCCGCAGGGCATTCCACCTCGTCCAGCACGGCCCGGAAAAGCTGTTTGACAGCCCGGTGTTTCATACGATTGTATTACCAGAATAGCGCGCCGCGGAGCGCGCGACGGCGAGGATGCGTCATGCGTGAGAGCGGTCCGGGAAGCGCCCCGAACACCGGGCGGGGCGACGGCGGTGCGCGGGCGGGCCGACCGCACACGCGGCGCTGGGCGGAGCAGCGCTGGCTGGTCGACAACGTCATCCAGGCGAACGGCATCGACTGGGACCAGCCGCGCTCGGTTTATCTCAACGCGCCGTGCGGCCCGGAGGCGAACGCCGACTTCGCGGCGCTGCGCCTGCAGGTGAAGAAGTACGCCGACGCCGCCTCCGCCTTCGAGGCCGCCGCCAAGCGCCGCGAGGCGAAGGCGCGCGCCGCCGAGGAGGAGGGCCGGCTCGTCACGGCGCGCGAGAACTACTTCATCGCCTCGATCCTCTGGGGCGGCGCGCAGTGGCCGATCGACGAGGCCGACGAGACCAACCACCGCTACAACACGGCAAAGCGCGACTGCTACCGCGCCTACGCGAAGCTCGCCGACCACCGGATCGAAGAGGTGTTCGTCCCCTTCGGCGACAGGACGCTGCCGGCCTGGTTCCACCTGCCGCCCGGCTACACCGGCGGGCGGCTGCCGACGGTGATCTCGATCCCGGGCATGGATTCCTTCAAGGAAGGCATCGTCTCGATGTACGGCGACCGCTTCCTGTCGCGCGGCATGGCGGTGCTCGCCCTCGATGGCCCCGGCCAGTACGAGGCGCCGCTGATGGACGTGTTCTTCAGCATGGAGAACTGGATCGCCACGGGACCTGCCGCTGTCGACTGGCTCGCCGCGCGGCCGGAGGTCGACGCCGACCGCATCGGCCTCGCCGGCCGCAGCTTCGGCTCCTTCTTCGGCACGATCCTCACCGCCCACGAGCCGCGCATCCGCGCCTGCGCCGTCAGCGCCACCTGTCACGAGCCGGGCTGCGAGACGCTCTTCCAGGAGGCCTCGCCCACCTTCAAGCAGCGCTTCATGTTCATGTGCGGCATCGGCGACGAGGCGGAGTTCGACGCGTTGCGCGCGTCGATCAGCTGGAAGGGCCACGCCGACCGCATCACGGTTCCGTATCTCTGCATGGCCGGCGAGTTCGACGAGTTGAGCCCGATCGAGCACACCCGCGGCCTGCTCGCCGCCCTGCGCGGGCCGAAACAACTCCTCGTCTACCAGGGCTCGCGCCACTCCATCGGCGGCCCGGCCGCCGCCAACGGCCCGCACCCGCAGGGCTACATGGCCGACTGGCTGCAAGCCCGCCTCGAGGCCAAGCCGATGGCGAGCGAGGAGTGGTTCATCGAGACGAGCGGCAGGGTCGCCAAGTCGCCGCTGTAGCGGCGAACGCCGCCTTCGCCTCCCCTGACTGATAGCGGCGGCACGCGTGGTCGCCGCTGGTGAACGTGACCGACGGTTCGCGGCGCGCGCCGGGGCGTTCCGTCAGGGCTTTGTGAAGCGTGGCGGCTTGATTTCGCTCGGAACCGGCGGGACAACCTTCGAGGGGAGCCGCGCTCGCGCGGCCGCTTCGGGGGAAGTGGAATGCTCAGGATTGCTGGCAACCTTCTCGCACTCGGACTGCTCTGCGCGCCGGCTCACGCCTTCCGTGTGACCGACGGGTGTGCCCAGTCGACCGAGCATTTCTCCCGGATCGTCGAGGCCGAGCGCGCCAAGAAGGCGGCCGCCGGGCAGAGCGCCGCCGACGAGGACGCGATGGCGAAGGCGCTCGCCGACAATCTCGCACCATGCAAGGCGCTGACCGCCGACGACACGGTGCGCCACGCCTTCCTGACCTACTCGTCGTACTATCTCGTCCTCGATCCGGATGGACGGGCAGAGCGCAAGGGCAACTGGGTCCGCCTCTGCGGGATCGCCAACGCCTCCCTGCCGGCCGCTGTGAAGCCCCGCAACGTCATCTTCGTGCCGCTGGAATCCGTCGGCCGCACGCAGAACTTCGGTCGCTTGACGCTCAACAACGACAACCAGTTCGCCGCCTGCGGCGGGCCCGAGCCGTTCTGGAAGTGACGGCCTAGCGGCGGCCGAGCTTCTCGGCCAGCGCCTTCAGCTCGCCGACGATGCCGCGGCGGAACAACAGCACGACGACGACGAAGATCGCCCCCTGGATGATCGTCACCCAGGCGCCGAAGCTCGCGAAGTAGTTCTGGATGGTGACGACGAGGGCTGCGCCGACCGCCGGCCCGACGATCGTGCCCATGCCGCCGAGCAGCGTCATCAGCACCACCTCGCCCGACATGTGCCAGTGCGCGTCGGTGAGCGAGGCGAGCTGGAAGGTGAGCGCCTTCAGCGAGCCGGCGAGCCCGGCGAGCGAAGCCGACAGCACGAAGGCCATCAGCTTGTAGCGGTCGGCGTCGTAGCCGAGCGAGATCGCGCGCGGCTCGTTGTCCCGGATCGCCCTCAGCACCTGGCCGAACGGCGAGTGCACCGTGCGGTGGATGAGGAACAGCGCCGCGACGAACACCGTGAGCACGAAGAAATACATCGCGAAGGGGTTCGACAGATCGATGACCCCGAGCAGAAAGCCTCGCGGCACCGCCTGGATGCCGTCCTCGCCACCGGTGAACGGCGCCTGCAGGCAGAAGAAGTAGACCATCTGGGCGAGTGCCAGCGTGATCATCGCGAAGTAGATGCCCTGGCGGCGGATGGCGATCGCGCCGAACACGACGCCGAGTCCCGCCGCCACGGCGACGCCGGCGAGGATGCCGAGCTCGGTCGGCAGCGCCCACACCTTCACCGCGTGCGCCGTCACATAGGCCGACATGCCGAAGAAGGCGGCGTGCCCGAACGACAAGAGCCCGGCATAGCCGAGCAGCAGGTTGAGCGCGCAGGCGAACAACGCGAAGCACAGCGCCTTGATGACGAACACCGGATAGAGCACGAACGGCGCCGCGACGGCGAGCACCACGCAGACGGCGACGATCGCCAGCGTGCGCGGTGAAGGGCCCGCCCTGGCGGCGACGGGTGCTTCGAGGGAGCGGTCGACCATCTTCGCTCTCCTCACGCCGCTCGGCCGAACAGGCCTGCCGGCCGGACCAGCAGCACGATCGCCATGATGACGAAGATCACCACGCTCGCCGCCTCCGGGTAGAACACCTTGGTCAGCCCCTCAACGAGGCCGAGGGCGAAGCCGGTGACGACCGAGCCGAGGATCGAGCCCATGCCGCCGATCACCACGACGGCGAAGACGACGATGATGAGGTTCGAGCCCATCAGCGGGTTCACCGAATAGATCGGCGCGGCGAGCACGCCGGCAAAGCCCGCGAGGCCGACGCCGAGGCCGTAGGTGAGCGTCACGAGCTTCGGCACGTCGACGCCGAAGGCGCGCACCAGCGTCGGGTTCTCCGTCGCCGCCCGTAGCAGCGCCCCGAGACGGGTACGCTCGATCGCGAGCCACACGACGAGGCAGACGACCGCCGCCGCCAACACCACCCACGCCCGGTACCAGGGCAGGAACATGAAGCCGAGATTGACGCCGCCGGAGAGCTCCGGCGGGATCGCATAGGGCAGCCCCGAGACGCCATAGGCCTCGCGGAAGACCCCCTCCATCAGGAGCGCCAGCCCGAAGGTGAGCAGCAGGCCGTAGAGGTGGTCGAGCCCGGCGAGCCGGCGCAACAGCACCCGCTCCATCAGCGCCCCGACGATCCCGACGATCACCGGCGCGATCAGCAGGGCGCCCCAATATCCGACGCCGAGATAGGTCAGCGTCATCCAGGCGACGAACGCCCCCATCATGTACTGCGCGCCGTGCGCGAAGTTGATGATGTTGAGGAGCCCGAAGATCAGCGCGAGCCCCATCGAGAGGACCGCGTAGAAGGCGCCGTTGATCAGGCCGAGCAACAGCTGGCCGAACAGCGCCTGGGGCGGGATGCCGAGGAGTTCGAACACGGGCGGGCTCCGGGGACGACGCGCGGGTGGCCCGCCGCGTCAAACACGCAGCGGGCCGGAGGCTCGGTACGCCGTCACTCGGTGACGAGCGGGCAGTCCTTCGACAGCGGCTTGTAGGCCTGGTCGCCGGGGATCGTCGCGACGATCTCGTAGTAGTCCCAGGGCGCCTTCGACTCGTCCGGCTTCTTCACGCGGGCGAGGTACATGTCGTGCACCATGCGGCCGTCGACGCGCAGCCGGCCGTTGCGGGCGAAGAAGTCCGTCACCGGCAGCTCGTGCATCTTGGCGGCGACCGTCTTGCCGTCGTCGGTGCCGGCGGCGTCCACCGCCTTCAGATAGTGCAGCACCGAGGAATAGACGCCGGCGTGCACCATCGTCGGCATCTTGCCGGTCTTGTCGAAGAAGCGCTTGGCGAACGGCCGGCTCTCGTCGTCGAGGTCCCAGTAGTAGCCGGTGGTGAGCAGCAGGCCCTGCGCCGCCGGCAGGCCGAGGCTGTGCACGTCGGAGATGAACATCAGCAGGGCGGCGAGGCTCTGGCCGCCCTCGACGATGCCGAACTCCGCCGCCTGCTTGATCGCATTGGTGGTGTCCTGGCCGGCGTTGGCGAGCCCGACCACCTTGGCGCCGGAGGCCTGCGCCTGCAGCAGGAACGACGAGAAGTCGGCGCTCGGGAACGGATGGCGCACCGACCCCAGCACCTTGCCGCCGTTCTTCTCGATCACCGCCGTGGTGTCGGCCTCGAGGGCATGGCCGAAGGCATAGTCGGCGGTGATGAAGAACCAGGTGTCGCCGCCGTTCTTGACGGTGGCGCTGCCGGTGCCGTTCGCCAGCGCGGCGGTGTCGTAGGCCCAGTGGAAGCCGGTCGGCGAACAGGCCTTGCCGGTCAGAGCCGTCGTCGCCGCACCGGAGACGACGTCGATCTTGCCCTTCTCGCGCGCCACTTCCCGCACCGCGAGCGCGGTCGCCGAGGTGACGAGGTCGAAGATCGCGTCGACGCCGTCGGCGTCATACCACTGGCGGGCGGTGGCGGACGAGATGTCGGCCTTGTTCTGGTGGTCGGCGGAGACGACCTCGATCGCCTTGCCGTTGAGCTGCTTGCCGAAGTCCTCGATTGCCATCTCGGCGGCGACGACGGAGCCCTTGCCGGCGATGTCGGAGTAGGTGCCCGACATGTCGGTCAAGACGCCGATCTTGACGCTGTCGTTCTGGAATCCTTGTGCCGCCGCGCTTCCGGCGAGGATGCAGGCGCCGGCGGCGCCGAGCAGGAGGGTCCTCAGTGTCATGCGCTCTCTCCCTTGAAGTCTCTCGCGGGCTCCCGCCCGGGTTTGCGAAAGGCGCGCCGACTGGCGGCGCCTCAGATGCCGAGGTATCGCCTCAGTCGTTCGAGGTTCGCCGGCAGGCCCGCGCGGTCGAAGCTGTCGACCACCGTGCCGTGCTCGACGACGTAGTGCCGGTCGGCCACCGCCGAGGCGAAGGCGAGGTTCTGCTCGACGAGCAGCACGGTGAAGCCCCGCGCGCGCAGGTCCTCGACGATCGCCTGGATCTGCTGGACGATCACCGGGGCGAGCCCCTCGGTCGGCTCGTCGAGCAGCAAGAGGTTCGCCCCGGTGCGCAGGATGCGGGCGACCGCCAGCATCTGCTGTTCGCCGCCCGAAAGCTTCGTGCCCGGGCTGTCGAAGCGCTCGGCGAGGCGCGGAAACAGCTTGATCACCTCGGCTTCCGACATGCCGCCGCGCTTCACCACCGGCGGCAGCAGCAGGTTCTCGCGCACCGTGAGGCTCGCGAAGATGCCGCGCTCCTCCGGGCAGAGCGCGATGCCGAGGCGGGCGATGCGGTTCGACGGCAGGCCGATCGTCTCGGTGCCGTCGAACGTCACCGAGCCCTTGCGCTGCCCGAGGATGCCCATGATCGCCTTCAGCGTCGTCGTCTTGCCGACGCCGTTGCGGCCGAGCAGCGTCGCCACCTCGCCCTTGCGCACATCGAAGCTCATGCCGTGCAGGACGTGGGACTCGCCGTACCAGCCGTTGAGGTCGCGCACCGACAGCAGCGGCACGCTGCCGGTCGTCGGCCGGGCGGCGGTGGCGGAAGCGGCCTCAGCCATGCCCGGCTCCCTTCAGCTCGGCGCCGTGCCCGGAGCCCATGTAGGCCTGCACGACCTCCGGGTTCGCCGAGACCACCGCGTACGACCCCTCCGCCAGCACGGCGCCGCGCTGCAGCACGGTGATGGTGTCGGAGAGGTCGGCGACGACGGAAATGTTGTGCTCGACCATCAGCACCGTGCGGTCCTTGGAGATGCGACGGATGAGCGCCGCGGTGCGCTGGATGTCCTCCTGGCCCATGCCGGCCATCGGCTCGTCGAGCAGCAGCATCTCCGGCTCGAGCGCCAGCGTCGTGGCGATCTCGAGCGCCCGCTTGCGGCCGTAGGAGAGGTCGCCCGCGGCGGTGTCGACGAAGTCGGCGAGCCCCACCCATTCGGCGAGCTCTTCGGCGCGCGCGTCGAGGCGCCTCAGCGTCTTCTCCGAGCGCCAGAAGTCGAACGAGGCGCCCTCGCGCCGCTGCAGCGCGACGCGCACGTTCTCGCGCACGGTGAGCCGCGGGAACACCGCCGAGATCTGGAACGAGCGCACCAGCCCCATGCGGGCGATGCGCGCCGGCCTGGTGCGGGTGATGTCCTGGCCGTTGAAGACGATCGTGCCTGCCGTCGGCTCGAGGAACTTCGTCAAGAGGTTGAAGCAGGTGGTCTTGCCGGCGCCGTTCGGCCCGATCAGCGCGTGGATGGTGCCGCGCTTCACCGCGAGATCGACATTGTCGACGGCGCGGAAGCCGCGAAACTCCTTTACGAGCCCCTTCGTCTCGAGAATGACGTCGCCGGCCGCCGTCATGTCAGCGCCTTCGCCTGCTCGCGCAGCTGGAACTTCTGGATCTTGCCGGTGGAGGTCTTCGGCAGCGGCCCGAACACCACCGTCTTCGGCGCCTTGAAGCGGGCCATGTTGTCCCGCGCCCAGGCGACGATCTCCGCTTCCGTCACCGTCGCGCCGTCCTTCAGCGTGATGAAGGCGCACGGCGTCTCGCCCCACGTCGCATCGGGCCGCGCGACCACGGCCACCTCCTGCACCGCCGGGTGGCGGTAGAGGATGTCCTCGACCTCGATCGAGGAGATGTTCTCGCCGCCGGAGATGATGACGTCCTTGGAGCGGTCCTTCAGCTGGATGTAGCCATCGGGGTGCATCACCCCGATGTCGCCGGTGTGGAACCAGCCGCCGGCGAAGGCCTCGGCAGTCGCCGTCGGGTTCTTGAAGTAGCCCTTCATGACGATGTTGCCGCGCATCATCACCTCGCCCAGCGTCTCGCCGTCGGGCTCGACCGGCGTCATCGTCGAGGGGTCCATCACGGAAAGCCCATGCTGCACGTGATACGGCACGCCCTGGCGCGACTTCTGCCGCGCCCGCGCCTCCGGCTCGAACGCGTCCCACTCATCCTTCCAGGCGCACACCACCGCCGGCCCGTAGGTCTCGGTGAGGCCGTAGACGTGCGTGATGGCGAAGCCCTCCGCCTCCATCGCCGCGATCACAGGGGCGGCCGGCGGCGCGCCCGCCGTCATCACCCGCACGTGCCGCGGCAGCGTCCGCTTGTCCGCCGGCTTGGCATTGATCAGGAAGGTCAGCACCGTCGGGGCGGCGCAGAAGTGATCGACGTTCTCCGTCTCGATCGCCTCGTAGATCGCCGCAGCACTCACGCGGCGCAGGCACACCGCGGTGCCGGCGAGCATCGCCAGCGTCCACGGGAAGCACCAGCCGTTGCAGTGGAACAGCGGCAGCGTCCAGAGATAGCGCGGGTGCGCCGGCATCTGCCAGGCGAGCGCGTTGCCGACGGCGTTGAGGTAGGCGCCGCGGTGGTGGGTGACGACGCCCTTCGGATTGCCGGTGGTGCCGGAGGTGTAGGAGAGCGCGATGCCCCGCCACTCGTCGTCCGGCAGCGACCACGCGAAGTCCGGGTCGCCCTCGGCGAGGAAGGCCTCGTAGTCCGGCAGCCCGGGATTGGCGATGCCGGAGCCGTCGTCGATGACGATGATCGGCGGTTTCGTCCCCGACTGCGCGACGGCGCGCTGCATCACCTCCAGGAACTCCGCCGCGACGAACAGCAGCTTCGCCTCGGCGTGGTCGAGGATGAAGGCGATCGCCTCGGCGTCGAGGCGGGTGTTGATGGTGTTGAGCACGGCACCCGACATCGGCACGCCGAAGTGCGCCTCCATCATCGCCGGGATGTTGCTGGCGACCACCGACACCGTGTCGTTCCGCCCGAGCCCGCGCCGATGCAGGGCGGAGGCGAAACGCCGGCACCGCGCGTAGGTCTCGCGCCACGTGGTGCGCTCGTCGCCGTACACGACCGACGGCCGGTCCGGATAGACGAAGGCCGCACGCTCGAGGAAGACGAGCGGCGACAGCACGGCGAAATTGGCGTCGTTGCGGTCGAGTCCGATCTCGTACGGATCGACGGCGCGCGCCGGACGCTCCATCTTGTTCACGGCGCCCTCCCCCTCATGTTCGTTGCGGGACTCTTGGACCCCGATCTTATCGACAATCGGTCGCGAATGTAACGCGATTGTAACAAGTCGAGCAGGCCGCTTGATCTCGCGCCGCCGTCGGAGCATCGATCGTAACCGAACGACAATCCCGGCAAGGGAGAGGCACGGGTGCCCCATCGCAGGCGAACAGAACCGGACGAGGCGACGTTCCTGCTGATTCAGGCCGGGCTCGACCACATCGACCAGGGGATCACCATCTTCGACGCCAGGCTAGAGCTGGTCGCCTGGAACCGCGTCTTCTTCCAGATGCTGGAATTTCCCGAGAAACTGGCGCGGCGCGGCACGCCGTTCTCCGCCTTCATGCGCCATAACGCCGAGCGCGGCGAATATGGCCCGGGCGACGTCGACACGCTGGTCACCCAGCGCGTCGAGACCGCCCGCCGCTTCCTGCCGCACGCGATCGAGCGGACCCGCCCGAACGGCCGCATCATCGCCGTGCGCGGCGAGCCGCTGCCCGACGGCTCCGGCTTCGTCACCGTCTATTCCGACGTCACCGAGCAGCGCCTGCAGGAGCGGCGCATCATGGCCGAGAAGGTCGGGCTGGAGTCCCGCCTCCGGCTGATCACCGACGCCGTGCCGGCGCTGATCGCCTATATCGACCGCGACGAGCGCTACCAGTTCGTCAACCGCGGCTATGCCGACTGGGTCGGCAAGCGCAAGGAGGGCGTGCTCGGCCGCAAGGTGCGCGCCATCCTGGGCCCCCGCGTCTACGACGCCATCAAGCCGCACATCGACGCGGCCTTCCGCGGCGACCGCGCCACCTACGAATACTCCGCCGAGCGCGCCGGCCGCACCGTGCATGCCCGCTCCACCCTCGTCCCCGAGGTGCTCGACGACGGCGCGGTCGCGGGCCTGTTCGTGCTCTCCTCCGACATCACCGCCGAGAAGGCGGCGCAGGCGGCCCTCGTGCAGGCGCAGAAGATGCAGGCGATCGGCCAGCTCACCGGCGGCCTCGCCCACGACTTCAACAACCTCTTGACCATCGTCATCGGCAACCTCGCGACGCTCGCCGAGCGCCCCGACACGGCGGAACTCGTCGAGCCGGCGCTCGCCGCCGCCCGTCGCGGCGCCGACCTCACCCGCCGCCTGCTCGCCTTCGCCCGCCGCCAGCCGCTCGCCCCGCAGCCGACCGAGATCAACGCCCTGATCGCCTCGATGGTCGGCCTGCTCGACCGTTCCCTCTCCAAGAACGTCGAGATCGCCCTCTCCCACCGCGCCGGCACGGCCTATGCTCTGGTCGATCCGCACCAGATGGAGAACGCGCTGATCAACCTCGCCCTCAACGCCCGCGACGCCATGCCGGACGGCGGGCGCCTCGCGATCGCCACCAGCCTCGTCGACGCCGCCGCCCTCGACGGCTTCGACGATACTGTGGCGCCGGGCCCCTACGTGCGCGTCGACGTCACCGACACCGGCACCGGCATGGACGCCGAGACGCTGTCGCGCGCGCTTGAACCCTTCTTCACCCGCAAGCGTCCCGGCACCGGCAGCGGCCTCGGGCTGCCGATGGTCTACGGCTTCGTCAAGCAGTCTGGCGGCCACATCCGCCTCGCCTCCGCCCCCGGCGCCGGCACGACGGTGACGCTGCTGCTGCCGCGCGCCGAGGAGCCCGCCGCCGCCGTGGAGGCGCCCGAGATCGCCGCCGCCCTGCTGGTCCGGACGCCCCTCGCCGAGCAGCGTCTCGTGCTGGTCGTTGAGGACGAGCCGGACGTCCGTGCCCTCTTGCGCCGCCAGCTCACCGAAGCCGGCCACGCCGTCCTCGTCGCGGCGAACGGCGCCGAGGCACTCGAGCTGATCGAGACGGTGGAGGACCTCGACGTGCTCGTCACCGACGTCGTCATGCCCGGCCGTCCCGACGGGCTCAGCCTCGCCGCGATCGCCCGCCGCCGCCGGCCGGACTTGCGCATCATCGTCGTTACCGGCCACGCCGAGCGCCTCGCCGGGCCCGGGCGGCCCGCCGCTCCCCTGCCCTATCCGGTGCTGATGAAGCCGTTCACGGCCGCCGAGCTCGCCGCCGCGGTGGCCGCCGACGGACCGGTCCGCCGGTGAGCGAGGCCGACGGCGGCCCCCTCGTCTTCCTGCTCGAGGACGAGGACGACATCGCCTCGCTGGTGGTGCGGGCGCTCGAATCCTTCGGCATGCGCGTCGAGCGCTTCGCCCGCGGCCGCGATTTCCTCGCCCGCTTCGCCAAGGAGCCGCCGGACCTCGCCATCCTCGACCTCGGCCTGCCGGACGTCGACGGGCTCGACATCGTCAAGGCGGTGCGCCGCCAGGGCGGTACGGGCATCCTCGTCGTCACCGGCCGCGCCGACACGGCCGACCGCGTCCTCGGCCTCGAGCTCGGCGCCGACGACTATGTCGTGAAGCCCTTCGAGCCGCGCGAGCTCGTCGCCCGCGCCCGTTCCGTGCTCCGCCGCCTCGCCGGCCCCGACGCCGCCACAGCGCCGTCCGCCGAGATCGCCCGTTTCGCCGGCTTCTCGTTCTCCACCGCCACCAACGCCCTGACGACGCCCACCGGCGAGACGCGCCCGCTCAGCGTCGCCGAGGCCGCCCTCCTCGTGCTGCTCTTGAAGGCGCCGAACCGCATCCTGTCGCGCGACCAGCTGATGGACGGCCTCGGCATCACCGCCCAGCGCACCCCCTTCGACCGCTCGGTCGACGTGCGCGTCTCGAGGCTCCGCCGCAAGCTCGACGACACCGCCGCCGAGCCGACGCTGATCCGCACCGTCTACGGCGCCGGCTACCTGTTCAACGCCCGCGTGACCTGGGGCGCCGGCGAGTAGCGGCGCGCCGCAAATGATCGAAACCCATCAAATCGCAGGCAAAACCGATCGGCGCTGGAGGCGCGCCTCCGCATCGGCTAGGGAGAGCGGCATCCATCCTGCGGGCGCGATGGCCCGCCGCTGCGCGAGGTGCCGACCATGAACGCTCCCGTCTCCGGAATTCGCCCGAACTTCATCGGCGGCGAGTGGGTCGCCGGCACGAACGCCTCGGAGAACCGCAATCCCTCCAACACCGACGACGTCGTCGGCGTCTACGCACAGGCGACCGCCGACGACGCCGCCCGCGCCGTCGCCGCGGCGCGCGCCGCCTTCCCCGCCTGGAGCCGCACCAGCCCACAGGTGCGCGCCGACGCGCTGGAGGCGGCGGCCTCCGAGATCCTGAAGCGCAAGGAGGAGCTCGGCGTCCTGCTGTCGCGCGAGGAGGGCAAGACGAAGGCCGAGGGCATCGGCGAGGCGACGCGCGCCGGGCAGATCTTCCGCTTCTTCGCCGGCGAGGCGCTCAGGCTCGGCGGCGAGCGCATCCCCTCGATCCGCCCCGGCATCACCGTCGACATCACCCGCGAGCCGGTCGGCGTCGTCGGCCTGATCACGCCGTGGAACTTCCCGATCGCCATTCCCGCCTGGAAGATCGCCCCGGCGCTGGCGTTCGGCAACTGCGTGGTGTTCAAGCCGGCAGACCTGGTGCCGGGCTCGGCGTGGGCGCTCGCCGACATCCTGTCGCGCGCGGGCCTGCCGGCGGGCGTGCTCAACCTAGTGATGGGCCGCGGCTCGGTGGTCGGCGAGGCGATCGTCACCGCCAAGGGCGTCGACGCGATCACCTTCACCGGCTCGGTCGCCACCGGCCGCTCGGTCGCCGTCAAGGCGGCGGAGCGCGGCGCCAAGGTGCAGCTCGAGATGGGCGGCAAGAACCCGCAGATCGTGCTCGACGATGCCGACCTCGACACCGCGGTGAACTGCGCCGTGCAGAGCGCCTTCTTCTCGACCGGCCAGCGCTGCACGGCGGCGAGCCGGCTGATCGTCACCGAGACGATCCACGACCGCTTCGTCGCCGCCGTGACGGCGAAGATGGCGGCGCTGAAGATCGGCGACGCGCTCGCCGACGGCACTGACATCGGCCCGGTCGTCGACCAGCGCCAGCTCGACCAGGACCTCTCCTATCTCGACGTCGGCCGCGGCGAGGGCGCCCGGCTCGCCGCCGGCGGCGAGCGGCTGAACCGCGCCGCCCCCGGCTTCTACCTCGCCCCGGCGCTGTTCACCGACGTCTCCAACGACATGCGGATCGCCCGCGAGGAGATCTTCGGCCCGGTCGCCTCGGTGATCCGCGTGAAGAACTACGACGAGGCGCTGGCGGTGGCGAACGACACCGAGTTCGGGCTGTCGTCCGGCATCTGCACGGGCTCGCTGAAGTACGCCGAGCACTTCAAGCGCAACTCCGACGCCGGCATGGTGATGGTCAACCTGCCGACCGCCGGCGTCGACTACCACGTGCCGTTCGGCGGCCGGAAGGGCTCGTCCTACGGTCCGCGCGAGCAGGGCACCTACGCTCGCGAGTTCTACACGATGGTGAAGACCGCCTACACGCTGCCGCTCTGAGAGCGGGCAGGCGGCGCGGCTGCGGGGCCGTCGACGCTGCCTCGCAGTCGCCACGCCGGCCGCCTATATGCGACAGGCGCGCCGCGACGTTCTCGGCAGGACAGGCGCCGCGGAAGGGAACAACGGACGCATCATGGCGAACGAACGGGTCTCGCGCTTTCTCGGCGGCTCACCGCTGCGCGTGCTGGTACAGCTCCTGCTCCTGTCGCTCGTCGTCGGCGTCGTCATGGCCGCCCTCGGGATCGAGCCCTTCGACCTCGTCCGCTGGATCGTCCGCACCTTCGAGGGCATCCTCGACATGGGCTTCGGCGCGGTCGAGCAGGTCGGCCGCTACCTGCTGCTCGGCGCCGCCGTGGTGATCCCGCTCTGGCTGATCCTGCGCCTCGTCAACGCCGGCAAGGGCTGAGAGGGGCCACCATTTCCTTCTCCCGCTCCGCGGGAGAAGGTGGCGCGCAGCGCCGGATGAGGGCCGGCGCACGAAGGGCGCCGGTGCTGCCGCGAGCGCAAGGCCCGCGCGGCTTACGCCGCGCGCCCTCATCCGCCCTTCGGGCACCTTCTCCCACCCTGCGGGCGGGAGAAGGAAAAAGCTCCCCTCTACCCCTCCCCGATCAGCGTCAGCCAGCCGTCCTCGTCGATCACCTCGATGCCGAGTTCGGCCGCGAGCTTGAGCTTCGAGCCCGCCCCCGGTCCGGCGACGACGAGGTCGGTCTTCTTCGACACCGAGCCCGCCACCTTCGCCCCGAGAGACTCCGCCCGCGCCTTCGCCTCGTCGCGCGTCATCTTCTCGAGCGACCCGGTGAACACCACCGTCTTGCCGGCGACCGGCGAGCCCGTCGCCTTCGGCGCCTCAACCGTCTCCACCGTCACCTCGGCGAGAAGCCGCCCCAGCGCCTCGCGGTTGTGCGCCTCCTGGAAGAAATCGACCACCGCCTCGGCCAGCGTCTCGCCGATGCCCTCGATGGCGTCGAGCTCGGCCACCGCCGCCTCGGCGGGCTGCTCCGTCATCGCCGTCCAGAACGCCTCCCACGTGCCGTAGGTGCGGGCGATCAGGCGCGCCGTCGTCTCGCCGACGTGGCGGATGCCGAGCGCGAAGACGAAGCGGTCGAGCCCGACCCGCCGCCGCGTGTCGATCGCCTTGAAGAGGTTCGCCACCGACGTCGCCCCGTATCCCTCGCGGTCCTTCAGCTTCTTCAGCGAGGCCTTGTCGCGCGCCTCGAGCGAAAAAATGTCGGCCGGCTCGTTGATCAGCCCGTCGGCGTGGAAGGCGGCGATCTGCTTCTCGCCGAGCCCCTCGATGTCGAAGGCGTGGCGCGAGACGAAATGGCGGAGCCGCTCCACCGACTGCGCCGGGCAGATCAGCCCGCCGGTGCAGCGCCGCACGGCGTCCTCCTTGCCCGTGCGCGGGTTGATCTCGCGCACCGCGTGGCTGCTGCAGGCCGGGCAGACCGTCGGGAAGGCGAACGGCTCCGCCCCCTCCGGCCGGCGCTCGAGCACCGGCCCCACCACCTGCGGGATGACGTCGCCCGCCCGCTGCACGATCACCGTGTCGCCGACGCGCACGTCCTTCCGTGCGATCTCGTCCTCGTTGTGCAGCGTCGCGTTCGAGACGACGACACCGCCGACCGTCACCGGCGTCAGCCGCGCCACCGGCGTCAGCGCGCCGGTGCGGCCGACCTGGATCTCGATGGCTTCGAGCACCGTCGTCGCCTGCTCGGCGGGGAACTTGTGGGCGATCGCCCAGCGCGGCGAGCGCGACACGAAGCCGAGGCGGGCCTGCAGATCGAGCCGGTCGACCTTGTAGACGACACCGTCGATGTCGTAGCCGAGGCCCGCCCGCTCCACCTCGGTCTCGCGGTAGTAGGCGATGACCACCTCGACGCTGTCGCAGCGGCGGATGCGCGGGTTGACCGGGAAGCCCCACGCCCGGAACAGCGCCAGCATCTCCGACTGCGTCGCCGCCGGCATCTCGCTGATCTCGCCCCACGCATAGGCGAAGAAGCGCAGCGGCCGGCTCGCGGTGATCGACGCGTCGAGCTGGCGCAGCGACCCCGCTGCGGCGTTCCTCGGGTTGGCGAACACCCGCCCGCTCTCGGCCATGCGCGCGTTCAGCGCCGCGAAGTCGGCGTGGGACATGTAGACCTCGCCGCGCACCTCGACGACCTCCGGCGCCCCCGCCGGCAGCGTGTCGGGGATCTCGGCGATCGTCCGCACGTTCGCCGTGACGTTCTCCCCCACCGCCCCGTCGCCGCGCGTCGCCGCCGTCACGAGCCGCCCGCTCTCGTAGCGCAGCGACAGCGACAGCCCGTCGATCTTCGGCTCGGCGTCGATGACGAGCGCCTCCTCCGCCGGCCAGCGCAGGAAGCGGCGCACGCGCCCGACGAAATCGGCGACGTCCTCTTCGGCGAAGGCGTTGTCGAGCGACAGCATCGGCACGGCGTGGCGCACCTGGCCGAACGCCTCCGACGGCGTCGCCCCCACCGTCTGGGTCGGGCTGTTGGCGCTGACCAGTTCCGGAAAGGCCGCCTCGATCGCCGCCAGCCGCTGGCGCAGCGCGTCGTACTCGGCGTCGGAGACGGACGGCGCGTCCTCGCGGTAGTAGCGCACGTCGTGGCCGCGGATCTCCTCCGTCAGCCGCGCGTGCTCGGCCGCCGCGTCCTCCAGCGTCAGCGCCGCGACGTCGTCGCCGGCAACGGCCGCCGGCGCGGCTGCGCCCGTCTGCGGCGTCCCCGTCCCCCGGTCTTTGGACCTTGCCATCGCCGGTTCACTCCTGCCCGTCCATCGCGCCTTGCATAACCCGAAGCACCCCCCTTCCGGCACCCCCTTGCCACGCCGCGCCGACGCACTTTGGCGCGCGCGCCGCGTCGCGCTATGCATGCACCGCACCGCACAACAGCGGCGCGCACACGGAGGGCAGGCGTTGCCGGAGATCGCATCGGTGCTGACGGAGGTGGCGGACGCGATGGCGCGGGAGCGCGACCGCGGCCAGGTCGCCTCCTACATCCCGCAGCTCGCCCGCGTCGATCCGGGAAAGTTCGGCATCGCCGTGGTGACGACCGACGGCACCGTGCACACCGCCGGCGACGCCGAGGAGCCGTTCTCCATCCAGTCGATCTCGAAGGTGTTCACGCTGACGCTGGCGCTCGGCCGCGTCGGCGACACGCTTTGGCGCCGCGTCGGCCGCGAGCCCTCCGGCAACGCCTTCAACTCGATCGTCCAGCTCGAGCGCGAGAACGGCGTGCCGCGCAACCCCTTCATCAACGCCGGCGCCATCGTCGTCACCGACGTCGTGCTGTCCGGCCATCCGCCGAAGGAGGCGCTCGGCGACATCGTGCAGTTCATGCGCTTCCTCGCCGGCAACGAGGAGATCGTCGTCGACAAGGCGGTGGCGCAGTCGGAGACGGCCACCGGCTACCGCAACGTCGCGCTCGCCAACTACATGAAGGCGTTCGGCAACATCGAGAACCCGCCGGAGATGACGCTCGGCGTCTACTTCCACCAGTGCGCCATCGCCATGAGCTGCCGCGACCTGGCGCTCGCCGGCCGCTTCCTCGCCGAGGACGGCCATCACCCGGCGACGCGGCGGCGCGTCGTGTCGAGCGAGCGGGCGCGCCGCATCAACGCGCTGATGCTGATGTGCGGCCACTACGACGGCTCCGGCGACTTCGCCTTCAAGGTCGGCATTCCCGGCAAGAGCGGCGTCGGCGGCGGCATCCTCGGCATCGTGCCCGGCAAGGCGTCGATTTCAGTCTGGTCCCCCGGCCTCAACGCCGTCGGCAACTCCCGCCTGGGTTCGCTGGCGCTCGAACGCCTCACCAAGGCGATGGGCTGGTCGGTGTTCGGGGCGTGAGGGGGGCGAGCGCCGCGTTCCCCCTCCCCCCTCGTGGGGGAGGTGGCCGGCACAGCCGGCCGGAGGGGGCGCTGCGCGCACGCGCGGCGTGAGACGGCGGCATTCTTCTGGAAGTCCCCCGCAGGCAAATGCCACCGTCGCCCCTGTCACGCAATTGCAAGTCTGCGCCGCACTCGGCGCCGAACGCGGGAAACTAGACAAGTTGATTCGCACTAACGTAGTATCTTGCGAACTAGAATTGGGGGATGCGCCGTTGCCCACTATTGACGAGTTCCGAGCCAGCCTCATCACCTTCGGAGAACGTGTCCAGCGCGTCCGCGATCACGTGACAAATGAAGAGGCGACAAAGGTAGCGCTAATCCAACCCTTCATTGCGACGCTTGGCTACGATGATAGAGACCCGACCGAGGTTGCGGCCGAGCACTCTGCAGATTTTTCAGAAAAGTACAAAAATCGAGTCGACTACGCTATATTGAAAGATCTCAAACCTGTTATTGCCATAGAGTGCAAATCAGCAGGTGGCACTAGAAAAGACGATAGAGGACAACTCAAGAGCTACTTCAACGCCGCAAAGACGGTAAAACTTGGCATTCTCACGGATGGCGTCAAGTACGAATTTTTCGTGGACTCTGTCGAGCCAAATTTGATGGACGACGACCCGTTCCTAGAGATCGACTTTGACAAAGTGTCAAAGGCACAGCTTTCAGATACGGCTCTCGAAGGACTTTACGCTCTCACCAAAGGTTTATTTGATCCTGAAACTGTAGCGGAGAATGCGCGTCGGAGTATTGTATACCGCGCATTTTTTGACTACCTGTCGCGTCAATTTCATGATCCATCCACTGAATTTACACGTCTTCTGCTCAAGGAAAACGACATAAAGCACGTGCGCACGAATGCACTTGAGGCTTACAGAGGAATCGCTAAGGCGGCGTTTAATGATGTTTTCACGTCAAATGTATTGAAGCGTCTCGACATTACGACCTCCGTCGCTAAGCAAGCCACTAGGAGTGAGCCAAGCCTCCTAGAAGAGACCAATTTCACCCCGCCTTCAGAACCCCACGCACGAGATAAATCAATTGTCACAACCGATGCCGAGATTCAAGCCTTTGAAGCTATTCGTCGACGACTTGCATTTCTATCTATGGGTCGAACCGAACTATTCGAAGCAATAGACAAAGTACAGTATAAAGATTACCAAGGGAAGATGGCGGTCTTTTACGCACTGGAGCGCAAGGGTCGGTTAGTAGATATCTTTGAATCGCGCGGCGGCGAGATTCGGTTCTCTCTTGCGGACGGCGGCGACAGCACGCCAGTCAGCAGTCTCGAATCCCTCGATAGCCGCCTGAAGGCACTGTTCGAGCGACGAGTTGCGGAACTCTGATCACCGCTCGCCCCCTACCCCACCCCCGCCATCAGCCGCTCCGCCGCCGCCCGCGCCTCGTCGGTGATTACGGCGCCCGCCAGCATGCGGGCGATCTCCTCGCGGCGCTCTCCCCCGGCGAGCGGGTCGACGCGCGTCGCCACCGCATCCGCCCCGACGGCCTGCTTGGCGATGAGGAGGTGGCCCGCCGCCCGCGCCGCCACCTGCGGGGCGTGCGTCACGGCGAGCACCTGCACGCGCTCCGACAGCCGCGCCAGCCGGATGCCGATCGCCTCGGCGACGGCGCCGCCGACGCCGGTGTCGATCTCGTCGAAGATCAGCGTCGGCGCCGAGCCGCGGTCGGCGAGCGCCACTTTCAGCGCCAACAGGAAGCGCGACAGCTCGCCGCCCGAGGCGATCTTGGCGAGCGGGCCGGCGCGGGTGCCGGGATTGGTCTGCACGTGGAACTCGACGGCGTCGACGCCGGCCGGCCCCGGCTGGTCCGGATCGGTCGCCACCACCGCCTCGAAGCGGGCGCGATCGAGCTTCAGCGCCGGCAGCTCCGCCTCCACCGCCTCGGCCAGCGCCGCGGCCGCCGTCCTGCGGGCCGTGGTGAGCGTTTCAGCCGCGGTGGCATAGGCGGCGCGGGCCGCCGCAACGGCGCGCTCCAGCGCCGCCGTGCGCTCCTCGCCAGCGTCGATGTCGGCGAGGTCGGCGGTCATGCGGGCGCGCAAGGCGGCGAGTTCGTCGACGGGCACGTGGTGCTTGCGGGCGGCGGCGCGCAGCGCGAACAGCCGCTCCTCGGTGCGCTCCAGCAGCTTCGGGTCGAAGGCGGTGGCGGCGAGCGACTGTTCGAGCCCGAAGCGCGCCTCCTCCAGCGCGTCGAGGGCGCGGCCGAGCGCGTCCACCGGTGCCGTCAGGAGTTCCGGCGCCTCGGCGCGCTTGCGCTCGAGCCGGCGCATCAGGCTCGCCACCTCCGGCACCGGCGATCCGGAGCCGTTCAGCTGCTCGAAGGCGTCGCCGAGGTCGCCGGCCACCTTCTCCACCCGCATCATCGCCGCACGCGTCTCCGACAGGGCCACCTCCTCGCCCCGCTCGGGGGCGAGGGCGTCGAGCTCCTCGAGGCTGGCACGCAGGAAGTCGCCCTCGCGAGCGGCGGCGGCGATGCGGGCGACGTGGCGCTCGAGCGCCGTCTCCGCCTCGCGCCGCGCCTTCCACGCCTCGGCGACAGCAAGAACCGCCGGGCGATGGCCGCCGAAGGCGTCGAGCAGGGCGCGGTGGGCGACCGGGTCGACGAGGGCGCGGGCATCGTGCTGGCCGTGGATCTCGACGAGCAACGCGCCGAGCTTCTGCATCAGCCCGGCGCTCGCCGGCTCGTCGTTGACGAAGCCGCGGGTGCGGCCGTCGGCGCTCTGCACGCGGCGCAGGATGAGCTCGCCGCCGGCGTCGGCGCCGGTCTCGGCGATGAGCGCGCGGGCCGGATGGTCGGGGGCGGGGTCGAAGACGGCGGCGACCTGGCCCTGCGCCGCGCCGTGGCGGACGAGGCCGGCGTCGCCGCGCCCGCCCAGCGCGAGCGAGAGGGCATCGAGCAGGATCGACTTGCCGGCGCCCGTCTCGCCGGTGAGCACCGTCAGCCCGGCGCCGAAGCCGACCTCGAGGCGGTCGATCAGCACGATGTCGCGGATCGCGAGCTCGACCAGCATGTGATCCCCGCCCCGCGGTCCCGGCCTCGGCGCCGCTTCAGAGCATCTTGATCTTGGCGAACGCCTTGCTGATCCAGCTCGCGCCGTCGTCCTCGGGCGCGTAGCCGCCGGTCTGCAGCAGCGAGTAGGCGCTCTTGTACCACGTGCTGTCGGGGAAGTTGTGCCCGAGCACGGCCGCGGCCGTCTGCGCCTCCTTCACCACGCCGAGGGCATAGTAGGCCTCCGCCACGCGGAACAGCGCTTCCTCGATGTGCCGCGTCGTCTGGTAGTCGACGACGACGATGCGGAAGCGGCTGATCGCGGCGATGTAGTCTTTCTTGTAGAGATAGAAGCGGCCGATCTCCATCTCCTTGCCGGCCAGCTGGTCCTTCATGGCGAGGATCTTCTTGCGCGCCTCTTCCGTGTACTCGGACTCCGGATAACGGCGCACGAGTTCGTCGAAGGCGGCCATCGCCTTGCCGGACATCTCCTGGTCGCGGGTGACGTCGGGAACCTGATGGTAGTAGGACTGGCCGATGATGAAGAGCGCATAGGCGGCGTCCGGACTGCCGGGGAACAGCGTCAGGAAGCGCCGGGCGGAGTTGATCGCCTCGGTGTAGTCGCCGCGCGAGTACTGCACGTAGGCGGTCATCACCATCGCCTTGCGCGAATACTCGGAATAGGGGTGCAGCTGGTCGAGCTTCTCGAACGACTTCGCCGCCTCGCGGAGGTCGCCCTGGCGCACGAAGGCGAGGCCCTGGTTGTAGAGCTGGTCGGCCGGCGTGTCGTCGAGCATCAGGTCGTCTTCCTTGTCGGCGCAGGCGGCGAGCGCCAGCCCACACGCGACGACGACGGCGAGCACCCGGAAGCGGCCCCGCCTGCTGGCCTGTCTCGACCCGTCCATCCGCACCGCCAAGCGTCTCCCCTCCAAGCGTCTCTGCAGCCGCTGCATCGTCACGTCGGCTGCCCGTTGCGACGCTGGCGCCACCCGAGGCGTCGAATACACCGAATCACCCGAGCGGCGCCACGACACTGCGGGCGCAGGACGGCCGATCGATGCTCTGATGCGTGTGCTTTTGGAGCGAAACTATGGCGCGGGCGCGGCCGTCGCGGCGGCGCCGGTCAGATCCGCTCGGGCCCGTAGGCGGCCGAGGCGACGGCGGCGCCGAGCTCGGCATGGCCGACTTCGCGCATCGGCTCGCGGCGGGTCTCGAGTTCGACGATCTCGTAGGCCGAGGGGTCGGCGAACAGCGCCTTCAGAACCGCCACGTTGACGCGATGGCCGCCCTTGTAGGAGCGGTAGAGGCCCTGGATCGGAAGGCCGGCGAGCGCGATGTCGCCGACGGCGTCGAGTGCTTTGTGGCGGACGAACTCGTCTTCCCAGCGCACGCCGTCGGGATTGAGCACCCGGTCGCCGGCGATGGCGATGGAATTGTCGAGCGAGGAGCCCTTGGCGAAGCCCATCGCCCACAGCCGCTCGACGTCGCAGATGCGGCCGAAGGTGCGGGCCCGCGACAGCTCGCGGCGGAACATGCCGGGGGAAAGTTCGAACTCGATCGACTGCGTGCCGATCAGCTGCGTGTCGAAATCGATCGTCACCTCGAAACGGGCGGTCGGCCAGGGCTCCAGCTCGCCGAAGGCATCGCCGGAGTCGACCCTGACCGGCTTCAGCACGCGCAGCACGCGGCGGCCGGCCGACTGGGTGACGGTGCCGACCTGCTCGATCGCGTCGACGAAGGCGGCAGCGCTGCCGTCCATGATCGGCATCTCGGGCCCGTCGACCTCGATCACGGCATTGTCGATGCCGTAGGCGGAAAGCGCCGCCATCAGATGCTCGACGGTGGAGACCGAGGCGCCCGAACGGTCGGCGACGACGGTGCAGAGCTCGGTGGCGGAAACGGCACGGAAGGTGGCGGAGATGCCGGCGTGGCCGCCGTCGAGATCGGTGCGGACGAAGACGATGCCGGTGTAGGGTTCTGCGGGATAGAGAAGGACGCTGGCCGGGGCGCCGCTGTGCACGCCGATGCCGGAGAGGGAGATGCAGTCGGCGAGAGTCTTCTGAAGACCGTGCCCAGCCCGCGCCATCGTCCGTCCCTTCCGATCGCCACCGGAGCGCGATCCGCCCTACGCTACCCTGGTCGATGCTACGCTCGACCCGCGACCCCGTTGCTTGCACGTCCCACCGAGGTTCCGGCGGATGCGCACCGGCCACCGCTTCCGGCGTCCTTCGCGATCACGTGATGCGAACCTAGCCACTGCCGCGAAGCACGCAAAATCACGCTTCCTTACCGTTTGTAACAACGGCCACCCTTTTGAATCCCTTAACGAACGCGGCGCCCGGCCGAGACTTCGGCGGGCGCCGCGAAAGGGGCCCTGACCGCCCCGGCGGGGCGGTCGGGAGAGACGCTGCTTCAGTTCGCCTGGCGGCGCAGGAACGCCGGGATCTCCAGCTGGTCGTCGTCGTGATGTCCGCGCGGCGCCTGACGCGGCGGCTCCTGCTCGGGGGCGCGGGCCCGATGGTAGGGCTCCGCCTGCGGGGCCCGCGGCGGGGCCCGGCGGACCGGCTCGGCCGGGGCGGCTTCCGCCACCGGGGCGCGCCGCGGCGGCGCCGGCGGGGCGACCGGCGCGCGCGCCGGCGGCTCGTCATCGTGATCGTTGTGGCGCGACAGGCCGCTCGCGATGCGCCGGAGCAGGCTCATCGGACGCTTGTCCTCCTCGGCCGGCTCCTCGCGCTCGCCGCGAATCGCCCCGTGCGCGTGCGCCGGGAAGTCCTCCAGGCGCGGCATCCGCGGCGTCACGCCGGCCGGACGCTCCGCCACCGGCGGGACGTACGGCTCGACCATCGGCTCGTCGTCGTCGTAGTGCGCCTCGTCGAGGTGGGCGTCGATCGCCGCGTCGAGCAGCGCCGGCGCCGGGTGGTAGTCCTCCATCGTCGGCTCGATCATCATCGGCGACGGCGCGAGGTCGGCCTCCAGGGCTGCGGCGGCACGGCTCTCCACCGTGGCGATGCGCGCCGGTGCGGCGGCCACCGCGGACGCCTTGCCGCCGGTGACGGTGCGCAGACGGTGCGTCAGCTCGGCGAGCCGCGCCTCCGTCGGCGTGACGTCCTCGCGCATCTCCTTGTCGATGCCGGTGGCGACGACGGAGACGCGGATGATGCCCTCCAGGCCGTCGTCGAAGGTGGCGCCGAGGATGATGTTGGCGTCCGGATCGACCTCCTCTCGGATGCGGGTGGCCGCCTCGTCGAGCTCGAACAGCGTCAGGTCCTTGCCGCCGGTGATCGAGATCAAGAGGCCGCGGGCGCCCTTCATCGAGGTCTCGTCGAGCAGCGGGTTGGAGATCGCCGCTTCCGCCGCCTGGCTCGCACGCTTGTCGCCGGAGGCCTCGCCGGTGCCCATCATCGCCTTGCCCATGCCGCGCATGATCGAGCGGACGTCGGCGAAGTCGAGGTTGATCAGGCCTTCCTTGACCATCAGGTCGGTGATGCAGGCGACGCCCGAGTAGAGCACCTGGTCGGCCATCGCGAAGGCGTCGGCGAAGGTGGTCTTCTCGTTCGCCACCCGGAACAGGTTCTGGTTCGGGATGACGATCAGCGTGTCGACGCTCTTCTGCAGGTCCTCTATGCCGGCCTCGGCGACGCGCATGCGGCGCTGGCCCTCGAACTGGAAGGGCTTCGTCACCACGCCGACGGTCAGGATGCCCATCTCGCGGGCGGCCCGCGCGATGACGGGTGCGGCGCCGGTGCCGGTGCCGCCGCCCATGCCGGCGGTGATGAACACCATGTGCGAGCCGGCGAGGTGGTCGTTGATCTCGTCGATCACCTCCTCGGCGGCGGCGCGGCCGACCTCGGGCTGCGAGCCGGCGCCGAGACCCTCGGTGACGGCGATACCCATCTGGATGATGCGCTCGGACTTGGCGAGGCTGAGCGCCTGCGCGTCGGTGTTGGCGCAGACGAAATCACAGCCCTGCAGTCCGGCCGTGATCATGTTGTTGACGGCGTTGCCTCCGGCCCCGCCGACACCGAAGACGGTGATGCGCGGCTTGAGTTCGGTAATGTCGGGCATCTTCAGGTTGATCGTCATGATTGCCTCGTCGCGTGATGGCGTGCCCGCTCTTGACCGCGGCCGTCCGTCCCTCTGCCTGCCGCCCGACGGCTCGCGCCGTCGGCCAACGATTTGCCTCTCCGCCTCATCGTGCGCTCCCCAACCATCGCCCGACACGGGCGAGGTAGCCGTCCGTTCCCGTGAGGCGCATGCGGGAGGGGCGGACGGAGAACTGCTCGAACTGCACCACCTGCGGGTAGACCAGCAGGCCCACCACGGCGGCGAACGCCGGCCCCTTGGCCGCCTCGGGCAGCCCGGCGACGCCGAGCGGCCGGCCGAGGCGGATGGAGCGGCTCAAGATGCGGCGCGCCACTTCCGGCAGCCCGGTGAGCTGGCTCGCGCCGCCGGTGAGGACGATGCGGCGGCCGATCTTGCCGGCGAAGCCGGAGGCGACCAGCCGGTCGCGGATGATCTCGAGCGTCTCCTCGACGCGCGGGCGGATGATCCGGTTGAGCTCGGCGCGCGGCACGTGCGTCGCCGCCGACGCGTCGTCCTCGCCGATCGGGTGCACGGTCAGGATGTCGCGCTCGTCGGCCGAGCCCGGCAGCGCGCTGCCGTGCAGCGTCTTCAGCCGCTCGGCGTCCTGCACCTTGATCGACAACCCGTTGGCGATGTCGAGCGTGACGTGCGCGCCGCCGACGGCAATCGCATCCGAATGCACGAGGTGGCGGTCGGAGAACACCGCGAGCGACGTGGTGCCGCCACCGATGTCGACGCAGGCGACGCCGAGCTCCGATTCGTCCTCGACCAGCGTCGACAGCCCGCTCGCATAGGGCGTCGCCACCATCGCCTCGACTTCCAGGTGGCCGCGGCCGACGGTGAGCAGGAGATTGCGCAGCGGCGCGGTGTCGGCGGTGACGACGGTGCAGTCGATGCCGAGCCGCCGGCCGAGCATGCCGCGCGGGTCGCGGATGCCGCGGCTGCCGTCCAGTGCGTAGCCGATCGGCAGCGTGTGCACGACCGTCCGACCCTCGCTGACCGAGTGTGCGCCGGCGGCGGAGAGCACGCGGGTGATGTCGGCGTCGGTGACGGTGTCGCCGCCGAGGTCGACGGTGGTCGCGAAGCTCTCGCTGCCGAGCCGGCCGCACGTCACCGAGACGATAAGCGATTCGACCGTCACACCGGCCATGCGTTCGGCCGAATCGACGGCGAGGCGCACCGCCTGTTCGGCCGCGTCGAGGTCGACGATGACGCCCGACTTGACGCCGCGGGCGCGCTGGTAGCCGTAGCCGAGGATCTCGATCGCGTGCGTCCGGCCGGCGAGCACGTCGGCGGAATCGCGCGGCCGCAGCCGGGCGATCAGGCAGGCGACCTTGGTCGAGCCGACGTCGAGGACGGTGACGATCGCCGAACGCCGCTGCGACAGCGGCTTCAGGCGGCTCATCGGATCGGGCTGGCCGAAACGCATTACGTCGCCGCCCCTTTGCGCTTCGCCCGCTTGGCGAGCTCGATGCGATGCTTGTCGGCCGCGTCGGGCGTGAGGCGGACGGTGATGCGGTCGGGAATGCGCAGGTCGATCACCGCGACGTCGCGCTGCAGGAGCTTCGCCTGCGCCTCGAGGCGAACCACCTCGGCGAGCGCCGCCTCCTGGTTCTCCTCCGGCAGGCGGATGGTCGGGCCGTCGGTGAGCATCACGTCCCACCGCCGGTCGCCGACCCGCACCAGCGCCGCGACCCGCCCCGCGAGGCCCTCGTGGGCCGCGACCATCGCCAGCGCCGCATCGGCGAGCGGCGGCGCGCCGCGGCCGGCGACGAGCGGCAGGTCGTCGTAGGAGGGGTCGTACTCGTCGGTGATCAGCACGCCGCCGCGGTCGATCAGGAACACGCGGCTGCCGTCGTGCCAGCGCGCGAACGCCTGCTTCTCCGTCACCTCGACCGACAGCGCATCCGGGTAGAGCTTGCGGATCGTCGCCGAGGCGATCCACGGCAGCGTCGCCAGCCGGTCGCGGCCAGCGGCGACGTCGAAGGCGAGCAGCGAGCCGCCGGGCTCGATCGACAGCGCCGCCATCAGCGCCGAATCCGACGTCTCGATCTGCCCGGTGAGCCGCACCGCGGAGATCTGGAAGCCGGAGCGAGCGGTGACGAAGTCGAGGAGCGCCGGGCCGTGCCCGCCGAGCGAGACGCCGTAGACGAGCGAGGCGGCAAGCAGCGCGGCGGCCGAGATCGAGCCGGCGTGCGGGGGCACGCGCTCGAGCGCCTCGGTCAGCCGCTTCGACCAGCGGCGCGACGACGAGCGCCCGATCGGCAGCGGCTCGCTCGCCTCCGCCTCGGGCCGCTGAAGTCCCCTCGCCGCTGGAGCTACCGACCGCAACTCGCGTCCTCCACCATCCACTCGACCAGTTCGCCGAACGACATCCCGTCGTGCGCCGCGAGGTCGGGCACCAGAGACGTGGGCGTCATGCCGGGCTGGGTGTTGACTTCGAGGAGCACCAGCTCCTCGCGAGACGGGTCGAAGCGGAAGTCCGCCCTCGATACGCCCCTGCACCCCAGCGCCCGATGCGCTTCGAGGGTCAGCTTCCGGCAGTTTTGGTTAACGTTCGGTGAAAGAAGGGCCGGCACTTCGTGTCGCGAGCCGCCGGGAACATATTTGGACTCATAGTCGTAGAAGGCGTGGCCGACCGGCACGATCTCCAGGACCTCGGTCGCCCGGTCGCCGATCACCGCGCAGGTGAGCTCCTTGCCCGGCACATAGCGCTCGGCCATCAGGAACTCGCCGTAGCGCCAGTCCTCGCGGAACAGCTCCTGCGGCGGATGCTCGGCGTCCTCGCGCACGATCAGCACGCCGTAGCTCGACCCCTCAGCAATCGGCTTCAGCACGTAGGGCGGTGGCAGCACGTGCTCGCGCGCCGCCTCGAGGCGGTTGACGATGCGGTGGTCGGCCAGCGGAATGCCCGCAGCGGCGAACAGCACCTTCGCCTTCTCCTTGTTCATCGCAAGCGCCGAGGCGAGCACGCCGGAGTGCGTGTAGGGGAGCCCGAGGAACTCCAGCACGCCCTGGATGGTGCCGTCCTCGCCGAACGGCCCGTGCAGGGCGTTGAACACGACGTCGGGCTTCAGCTCGAACAGCTCGCGGCCGACATTGCGGCCGACGTCGATGCGGGTGACGCGGTAGCCGCGCTCTTCGAGCGCCTTGGCGCATTCGCGGCCCGACGACAGCGACACCTCGCGCTCGCTCGAAAACCCGCCCAGCAGGACGGCGACGTGCTTCGTCGCGGCCATCAGCCTCTCCCCAGAAACGGTTGCACGTCGCCGCCGGGGCGGAACTCGCCGAGGCGCTTGATTTCCCACTCGAGCCGGACGCCCGACGATTCCAGCACCCGCGCCCGCACCGTCTCGCCGAGCCGCTCGACGTCCTCCGCCGTGGCGCCGCCGGTGTTGATGAGGAAGTTGCAGTGCATCTGCGACACCTGCGCGCCGCCGACCGTCAGGCCGCGGCAGCCGGCTTCTTCGATCAGCTGCCAGGCGCGCGCCCCCGGCGGGTTCTTGAAGGTGGAGCCGCCGGTCTTCTCGCGGATCGGCTGCGCCGCCTCGCGGTGCGCCTGCACGGCGTCCATCGCCGCCCGGATCGCCGCCTCGTCGTCGGCCATCCCCTCGAACAGCGCCTCGGTGAAGATCAGCTCGGCCGGCGCCGCCGAATGCCGGTAGCCGTAGCCCATCGCGGCGTTCGTCAGCGTGTGCACGGTGCCGGCGCGATCGACCGCCCTGACCGAGACGACGCGCTCGCGCGTCTCGGCGCCGTTCGCCCCGGCGTTCATCCGCAGTGCCCCGCCGAGACCGCCGGGAATGCCGTGGTAGAAGGCGAAGCCACCGAGCCGGTGCTCCAGCGCGAAGCCGGCGAGCCGCTTGTCGGGCAGCGCCGTGCCGGCGCGGACGCGCGTGCCGTCCTCGACGGCGAGCCCGCCGAAACCGCGCATCGACAGCCGCACGACGGCGCCGGGGATGCCACCGTCACGGACGATCAGGTTCGAGCCGAGGCCGATGACGGTGACCGGCACGTCGGCCGGCAGCGCCGTCAGGAACGCCGCGAGGTCCGCCTCGTCGGCCGGCTGGAACAACAGCTGCGCCACGCCGCCGACGCGGAACCACACGAGATCGGCGAGCGGCGCGTTCGGCGTCAGCGAGCCGCGGATGGAGACGCCGGCGAGCGCGGGGCGGAGGTCTGTGAAGGTCATGCGCGCCGCCCCGGACGCAGGAGCACTGTTCTTGCGCGACAGGGGCGGCAAAACCCTCCCCCCTCGCGGGGGAGGGTAGGGAGGGGGGGCCACACGGCAAAACGTTGCTTGGAAGCATTGGCGACGGCGCGGCGGACGCCGTGCCCAGTAGGAAGGGCAGCGCCCGCGGCGCCCCCCCTCCCTGCCCTCCCCCGCGAGGGGGGAGGGTTAACCCAAACCGATGTTTTTATCGCCGCCCTCACCCCCGCCCCCCGTCCAGCGACGCGAGGTCCTTCGGCAGCGCGTAGGCCCACTGGGTGATCGAGCCGGCGCCGAGGCACACGACGATGTCGCCGGGGCGCACCAGCCCGCGCACCAGGTGGGCGAGGTCGCCGGGCCCCGGCAGCGCGACGACGCTGCGGTGGCCGCTCGTCCTGAGGCCCTGCACCAGGCCGTCGCGGTCGATGCCGGCGATCGGCGCCTCGCCGGCCGAGTAGACGTCGGCGACGACGACGGTGTCGGCGTCGTTGAAGCAGCCGCAGAAATCCTGGAACAGGCTCGAAAGCCGCGAGTAGCGGTGCGGCTGCATCACCGCGACGACCTTGCCGCGCGTCGCCTCGCGCGCCGCCGCCAGCACCGCGGCGATCTCCACAGGATGGTGGCCGTAGTCGTCGAACACGTCGACGCCGTTCCACGTGCCGGTGTGGGTGAACCGCCGCTTGACCCCGGCAAAGCCCGCGAGGCCTGCGCGGATCGCGTCGGCGCCGATGCCGAGCCGATGCGCCACGGCGATCGCCGCGGTGGCGTTCGACACGTTGTGCCGCCCGAGCAGCGGCAGCGAAAGGTCGCCGATCGCCGTCTCGGTGCCGGCGGCGCGGTCGCGCACCAGCACGGAGAAGCGCGACAGCTTCGGCTCCATCGACAGGTCGAGGAAGCGCACGTCGGCCTGCGGGTTGGCGCCGTAGGTGATGATGCGGCGGTCGTCGATGCGGCCGACCAGCGCCTGCACCTCCGGGTGGTCGAGGCACATCACCGCGAAGCCGTAGAACGGCACGTTCTCGACGAACTGCTCGAAGGCGTCGCGCACCTTGTCGAAGGAGCCGTAGTGGTCGAGATGCTCCGGGTCGATGTTCGTCACGACCGCGATGTCGGCCGGCAGCTTGACGAAGGTGCCGTCGGATTCGTCGGCCTCCACCACCATCCAGTCGCCGTCGCCGAGGCGGGCGTTGGTGCCGTAGGCGTTGATGATGCCGCCGTTGATGACGGTCGGGTCGAGCCCGCCGGCGTCGAGCAGCGCCGCCACCAGCGAGGTGGTCGTCGTCTTGCCGTGCGTGCCGCCGATGGCGATCGCGTGCTTGAAGCGCATCAGCTCGGCGAGCATCTCCGCCCGCCGCACGATCGGCAGGAAGCGCGCCCGCGCCGCGACGAGCTCCGGGTTGTCGTGCTTCACCGCCGAGGAGACGACGATCACCTCGGCCTGGCCGATGTTCTCCGCCGCGTGGCCGATCGCCACCGGGATGCCGTTCTCGCGCAGCCGCGCGACGTTGGCGCCCTCGGCGACGTCGGAGCCCTGCACGCGGTAGCCGAGATTGTGCAGCACCTCGGCAATGCCGCTCATGCCGATGCCGCCGATGCCGACGAAGTGCACCGGGCCGATGTTCTGCGGCATCTTCATGGGATCAGTGTCCTTGGCTCTGGATCGGCCGGCGGGCGGCGACGGCTTCCACCAGGTCGGCGAGCCGCTCGACGGCATCGGGCCGCCCGACGGTCCGGGCCGCGCTCGCCGCCATCGAGAGGCGAGCGGGATCGGCCAGCAGGGCGGTCAGCTCGGCGGCGAGCCGCTCTGGCGTCAGTTCGGCCTGCGGGAACGCCCAGGCGCCGCCGGCCTTGGCGATGACGGCGGCGTTCGCCGCCTGGTCCTGGTCGCGGGCGTGCGGCAGCGGCACGAGGATCGACGGCCGGCCGATCGCCGCGAGCTCCGCCACCGTCGAGGCGCCGGAGCGGGCGACGACGAGATGGGCGTGCGCCATGCGCGCCGGCAGGTCGGTGAAGAACGGCGCGAGCTCCGCCTCGACGCCGGTCTTGGCGTAGGCGGCGCGGGTGCGCGCAAGATCCTCCTCGCGCGTCTGCTGCACGATCGACAGCCGCGCCCTGAGGTCCGGCGCGAGCTTGGCGACGGCGGGCGGCACGAGGTCGGCGAACACGCGCGCCCCCTGGCTGCCGCCGAACACCAGAAGCCGCAATCGTCCGTCGGCCGTCGGCGCGTCGTAGGGGATGGCGGCGGCCGCCACGACCGGCGGCCGCACCGGGTTGCCGGTGTGGACGGCCACCGCCGCGTGCGCGCCGAGCCCGCCCGGATTCGGGAAGCCGGTGGCGATCGCCGTGGCGAAGCGGGCGAGCAGCCGGTTGCCGAGCCCCATCACGGCGTTCTGCTCGTGCAGCAGGATCGGCACGCCCGAGAGCTTCGCCGCCACCAGCGGCGGCACCGTCGGATAGCCGCCGAAGCCGATCGCAGCCGCGGGCTTCAGCCGCCGCACGATCGGCAGCGCCTGCAGCGTGCCGCGCCCGAGCGTCAGCGCCGTGCCGGCGAGCGCCAGCGGCGAGCGGCCGTTCACCGTGGCGGCGGCGATCAGGTGCACCTTGCGGGCCGGGAAGTCGTGGCCGTAGCGGTCGGCGCGCTCGTCGGTGGCGAGCTCGATCGCGTGGCCGCGGGCGGTGAGCGCGTGCGCCAGCGATTCCGCCGGAAACAGATGCCCTCCGGTGCCGCCGGCGGCGATCAGGATGGCGCCAGGCGCTGCCGTCATGCGGTGCGTTCCCGCATGACGAGCGGCCGCCGCGGCAGCACCGCGTCGACGCGCGGCCGCCGCCGCGTCAGCGCCAGGATGAAGCCCATGCCGAGCGCCACGGCGATCAGCGACGAGCCGCCGTAGGAGATGAACGGCAGCGTCATGCCCTTCGCCGGCATCAAGTGCAGGTTCACCGCCATGTTGATGCAGGCCTGCACGCCGAACAGCACCAGCAGGCCGGAGGTGGCGAGCCGCACGAACATGTCGTGCTCGCGCTCGGCGTGGCGCAGGCCGCGGATGACGACGAAGGCGAAGGCGAGCACGATCAGCCCGCAGGCAAGGATGCCGAACTCCTCCGCCGTGACGGCGAAGACGAAGTCGGTGTGGCTGTCCGGCAGGATCAGCTTCACCGTCCCCTCGCCCGGCCCGCGGCCGAGCCAGCCGCCGGAGACGAAGGATTCGATCGCCGTCTCGACCTGGAAGTTGTCGGCCGAGTCCGGGTTGAGGAAGCGGTTGATGCGGCTCGCCACGTGCGGCAGCAGGAAGTAGGCGCCGATCAGCCCGGCCGCGCCGAAGCCGGCGAGCAGCACGGTGAGGAACCACGACAGCCCGGCGAGGAAGAACAGCGCCCCCCAGACGATGGCGATCAGCATCGCCTGGCCGAAGTCCGGCTGCGCCACCAGCGGGGCAAGCACCATCGCGAGCAGCAGCGCGGCGAGCGGCTTGCCCGGCACCTCGCGCCGCTTCGCCCCTTCTGCGAACAGCGCCGCCACCAGGATGACGAAGGCGGGCTTCAGGAACTCCGACGGCTGCAGCGAGATGCCGAGGAAGGAGATCCAGCGCGTCGAGCCCTTCACCTCGGCGCCGAAGAACAGCGTCGCCACCGTCATCAGGAAGGCGACGACGAACACGCCGACCGCCACCAGCCGGACCTGCGCCGGCGACAGCAGCGAGATGCCGATCAGCACGGCGACCGCCGGGACGGCGAAAAACGCCTGCCTTTGTACGAAATGGTACGTATCGACGCCGAGCCGATCGGCGACCGGCGGGCTCGCCGCGAACGACAGCACGATGCCGCCGGCCATCAGCACCAGCACCGCCAGCAGCAGGTAGCGGTCCACCGTCCACCACCACTCGGCGAACGCTCCACGGTCGGCGCGGGTGACCATCAGGCGTGTCCTCCGAAGGCGATGCCGGGGAGCGAGCGGACGAGGCTGCGGAACGCGTCGCCGCGCGCCTCGAAGTTGGCGAACTGGTCGTAGGAGGCGCAGGCGGGCGACAGCAGCACGACCGCCTCGTCGCCCGGCTCCCCGGCCGCGGCCGCGGCGGCATGCGCGACCGCGGTCTCGAGCGTGCCGGCGATCTCGTGGGGTACGTCGGAGCCGAGCGACGCCGCGAACTCCGCCGCCGCTTCGCCAATCAGGTAGGCGCGGGCGACCTTCGGATAGAGCGGCCTGAGCGGCTCGATGCCGCCGGCCTTCGGCTTGCCGCCGGCGATCCAGTGCACGCGCGGAAAGCTCGCCAGCGCCTTCTCGGTGGAATCGGCGTTCGTCGCCTTGGAATCGTTGACGAAGATCACCTGCCCGAGCCGCCCGACCTCCTCCAGCCGGTGCGGCAGGCCGGCAAAAGACGGCAGCGCGGCCGCGATCGTCGCCGCATCGACGCCGAGCGCCCGCACGGCGGCGATCGCCGCAGCCGCGTTCTGGGCGTTGTGGGCACCCCGCAACGTGCCGATTCCGGCGAGCGACCAGCGGCTTACCTCGGCGCCATCGCGCTTCTCGACCACCGCCGGACCGTCGGCGACGAACGAGCGCCCGCGGCCGCCGAGCGGCTTGGCGGCGGAAATGGCGATCGTCGCCTCGCCGGGATCGCGGCCGGCGCGCAGCTCGTTTGCCAGGAACCGCCCCTCGGGATCGTCGACGCCGACGATCGCGACCTTCGGCCGTCCCACCTCAAACAGCCGGCGCTTGGCGGCAAAATAGCCGCCGTGGCCGCCGTGGCGGTCGTGGTGGTCGGGCGTCAGGTTGAGGAAGATGGCGATGTCGGGCGACAGCGTGCGCGCCTGATCGATCTGGAACGACGAGAGCTCCAGCACGACGACGTCGCCCGGCCCCGGCGGGTCGAGGTCGAACACCGGCCGTCCGATGTTGCCGCCCATCTGCACGGCGCGTCCGGCCTTTTCCAAGAGGTGGCGGGTCAGCGCCGTCGTCGTCGACTTGCCGTTGGTGCCGGTGATGGCGATCACCGCCGCGCCCGAATGGGCGATTGCTCCGAAGAACAGACCAATCTCGTTGTCGACCGGAACGCCCTCGCCCCAGGCGCGGCGGATCACCGGGTGCGGTTCGGGATAGAGGTGCGCGACGCCGGGGCTCGCCACCAGCACGTCGACCGCCGGCCACGCGCCGCCGGCGAGGTCGGCCGCCTCGACGCCCGGCCGCACCTGCTTCGCCACCGCCGCCGCATCGTCGTCGGTGACGACCGCCGTCGCGCCGCCCGCCACCAGCGCCGCCACGACGGCACGGCCGGCCTTGCCGAGCCCGAGCACGGCGACGCGGCGACCGGCATAGCGGGTGAGCGGAATCATCGCGCGCTCACCGGAGCTTCAGCGTGCCGAGCCCGATCAGGGCGAGCACCACGGCGATGATCCAGAAGCGGATGACGACCTGCGGCTCCGTCCAGCCGAGCTTCTCGAAGTGATGGTGGATCGGCGCCATGCGGAAGACGCGCTTGCCGGTCAGCTTGAAGGAGGCGACCTGGATGATCACCGAGGCGGCCTCCAGCACGAACAGCCCGCCGATGATCGCGAGCACGATCTCGTGCTTGGTGGCGACGGCGATGGTGCCGAGCATGCCGCCGAGCGCCAGCGAGCCGGTGTCGCCCATGAAGATCGCCGCCGGTGGCGCGTTGAACCACAGGAAGCCCAGGCCCGCGCCGATCACCGCGCCGCAGAGCACCGCGAGCTCGCCCGCGCCCACCACATTGTGGATCTGCAGGTAGTCGGCGAACACCGCGTTGCCGGCGAGGTAGGCGATGACGCCGAACGAGCCGGCGGCGATCATCACCGGCACGATCGCGAGGCCATCGAGGCCGTCGGTGAGGTTCACCGCGTTGCCGGCGCCGACGATGACGAACAGCGCGAAGGCGACGTAGAACCAGCCGAGGTTGAGGACAAGTTCCTTGACGAACGGGAAGGTCAAGGTGGTGGCGAACGGCGCCACGCCGACCATCGCGATGGCGAACGCCGCCGAGCCGGCGATGGCGATCTCGATCGCGAGGCGCACGCGGCCGGAGAAGCCCTTGTGGCTCTGTTTCGTCACCTTCAGGTAGTCGTCGTAGAAGCCGACGAGGCCGAAGCCGATCGTCACCAGCAGCACGATCCAGACGTACGGGCTCGAAAGGTCGGCCCACAGCAGCGCCGAGACGATCAGGGCTGCGAGGATCATCAGCCCGCCCATCGTCGGCGTGCCGCGCTTGGTCAAGAGATGGCTCTCCGGCCCGTCGGCGCGGATCGGCTGGCCCTTGCCCTGGCGCATGCGGAGCGCATTGATCGCCCATGGCCCGGTGAGGAAGACGAAGAGCAGCGCCGTCATCATCGCGCCGCCGGTGCGAAAGGTGATGTAGCGGAAGACGTTCAGGGACGAGAGCTGCCCCGAGAACTCCGCGAGAAAGGTGAGCATCCCCCGACTACCCCCGTTTCCCTGCCGCCGCGTAGCGCGCCTTCAGGCTCGCGACGATCGGAGCCATCCGGCTGCCGTTCGAGCCCTTGACCATCACGGCGTCGCCCGCCCGCACGTCCGACAGGATCGCTGATTCGAGGCCGCTTGACTCCCCCGCATAGGCGCCGCGCACTGCCACCGGCAGCGCCGCGTGCAGCGAGCGCATCAGCGGCCCGCTGCAGTGCACGACGTCGATGCCGGCGGCGGCGAGATCGCCGGCGAGACCGGCGTGCAGCTCGGCCGCCGCCTCGCCGAGTTCCAGCATGTCGCCGAGCACCGCGATGCGCCGCCCGCCGGGCCCGACGGGGGCGAGCTTCAGCACCTCGAAGGCGGCGCGCATCGAGGTCGGGTTGGCGTTGTAGCTCTCGTCGATCAGCACGGCCGTGCCGTCGCCGACGGCAAGCACGGTCCGCGCCCCGCGCCCCGCCGGGGCGCCGAAGTCGGCGAGCGCCGCCGCGGCGGCCGGCACGTCGGCGCCGAGCTCCGCCGCCGCCGCGATCACCGCGAGGCTGTTCATCACGAGATGCTTGCCCGGAGCGCCGATGCGCCAGCGGAGCGGCGTCGCCAGCATCTCCGCCTCGACCACCGAGCCCTCGGCGCCGAGGTCCGCATGGACGAGGCGGATGTCGGCCCCCGGCAACTCGCCGAAGCCGAGGATGCGGTGCACGCCGGCGTCACGGGCAGCGTTGGCGAGACGGGCGAAGAAGCGGTTGTCGCGGTTGAGGATCGCCGTGCCGCCCGGCTCCAGCCCAAGCAGGATCTCCGCCTTGGCGTCGGCGATCGCCTCCTCGGAGTCGAAGTAGGCGGAATGCACGGCGACGACGGTCGTGATGATGGCGACGTGCGGTCGCACCAGCCGTGTCAGCGGCGTGATCTCGCCGGCCGCGCTCATGCCGATCTCGAACACGCCGAAGGCGGTGTCTTCCGGCATCCGCGCGAGCGACAGCGGCACGCCCCAGTGGTTGTTGAAGGAGGCGACCGAGGCGTGCACGACGCCCGACGGCGCGAGCGCCGCCCGCAGCATCTCCTTGGTGCCGGTCTTGCCGACGCTGCCGGTCACCGCGACGATGCGCGCAGCACTCCGCGCCCGTGCTGCCGCGGCGAGACGACCGAGCGCCGCCAGCACGTCGTCGACGACGACATAGCGCCCATCTTCCGGCAGCGCATCAAGCCGCTCTTCGGCCACCACGGCGCACGCCGCGCCCCGCGCCAGCGCCGCGGCGACGTAGTCGTGCCCGTCGACGCGCTCGCCGAGGATGGCGAAGAACGCCTCGCCCGCCACGATCGTCCGGCTGTCGATCGACAGGCCGCCGACTTCGGTCAGCACCGGCCCGACGATGCGGCCCGCGACGGCGGCGGCGAGCGCCTCGATCGTCCAGAGCGGCGCGGTCACGCGGCAGTCTCCGCCAGCGCGTCGCGCACGACGGCATGGTCGGAGAACGGCAGCGTCTCGTCGCCGATGATCTGTCCGGGCTCGTGGCCCTTGCCCGCCACCACCAGCACATCGCCGGCCTTCAGCATGCGCACCGCCTCGAAGATCGCCGCGTGGCGGTCGCCGATCTCGATGGCGCCCGGCGCCGCCTCCAGGATCGCCGCGCGGATCGACGCCGGCGGCTCGCTGCGCGGGTTGTCGTCGGTGACGAGGACGACGTCGGCGAGCCGCGTGGCGACGGCCCCCATCAGCGGCCGCTTGCCGCGGTCGCGGTCGCCGCCGGCACCGAACACGACGATCAGCCGGCCGTCGGTGAGGTGCCTCAGCGTCTCCAGCACCGCCTCGAGCGCATCCGGCTTGTGGGCATAGTCGACGAACACCGGCGCGCCCTCCGCCGTCCGGCCGACCAGGTCGAGCCGGCCGGGCGCGCCCTCGAGGTCGGCGAGGGCGGCGAGCGCCTGTGCCGCCGGCACGCCGGCCGCCATCGCGAGGCCCGCCGAGACGAGGGCGTTCGACACCTGGAAGTCGCCGAGCAGCGGCAGCCGCACGACGTGGCGGCCACCCTCCGCCTCGACGACGAGCCGCTGGCCGACGGCATCCGGCAGGACGTCGACGAGCTTCAGCGTCGTGCCGAGCGAACCGACGGTGATCAGCGGCAGCCCGCGCCGGCGGGCGGCAGCCGTCACGGCGGCGGCCCTCGGCGCCGAGGGATCGACGACCACCGGCGCACCGTCCGGCAGCAGCGTCTCGAACAGCCGCAGCTTCGCCGCGAGGTAGCTCTCGACCGTCGGGTGGTAGTCCATGTGATCGCGGCCGAGGTTGGTGAAGGCGGCGGCGGCGAAGCGCACGCCGTCGAGCCGGCGCTGGTCGAGCCCGTGGCTGGAGGCCTCGAGGACGGCGTGTTGGATGCCCTCGCGGGCGAGCGCGGCGAGGTCCTTGTGCAGCGCCACCGGGTCGGGGGTCGTCAGGCTGCCGTAGCGGGTGCCGGCGGCGGTGACGACGCCGAGCGTGCCGAGGCTCGCCGCCGGCCGGCCGGCCGCCTCCAGGATCTGCCGGGTGAAGGCGGCGACGGACGTCTTGCCGGCCGTGCCCGTCACCGCGAGCACCGTCTCCGGCTGCGGGCCGTGCAGCGCCGCCGCCATCAGCGCGAGGCGCCGGCGCGGGTCGGCGTCGCGCAGCACCGGCACGCCGAGATCGTCCGGCAGGTCGGCGACGCGGTCGACCAGCACCGCCACCGCGCCGGCCGCCACCGCGGCGGTGGCGAAGCGCGCGCCGTCCGACTTCGAGCCCGACAGGCCGGCGAACACGAACCCCGGCCGCACGGCGCGGCTGTCGGCGGTCAGGCCGGTGACGCGGATCGCGGCGCTGGCGGCCGTCACGAGGTCTGGGGCGAGGTCGGAGAGCATCGGCGGCATCGTGTCGGGCGCTTCGGGACAGGGGGCGGCGTCGCCGCCGCGATCAGTAGGAGACGAGCAGCGGGCCGGGGGCGGTATCGTTGAAGCGCGGCTCGACGCCAAGCAGCGGGCCGGCGCGGCGGATGATCGCGGAGACCGTCGGCGCGGCGTTCATGCCGGCAGTGCGGCCGCCGCCGGTCTTGATGTCGGGCTTCGGCTCGTCGACGACGACGAGCACCAGGTAGCGCGGCTTGTCCATCGGGAAGGCGGCGAGGAAGGAGTTGAGGTTCTTCTCCTTCGAGTAGCGGCCACCCACCACCTTCTCGGCCGTACCGGTCTTGCCGCCGACGAAGTAGCCCTTCACCTCGGCGCGCCGCCCGGAGCCCTTCTCGACGTTCATGCGGAACATCGTGCGCATCGACAGGCTGGTCTGCTCGGACAGGATGCGCGTCGTCACCTGGTCGGCCTCGGCGCGGGTGCGCGCGAAGAAGGTGGGGGGGATGTAGCGGCCGCCGTTGACGATCGCCGCGCCGGCCGCCGCCGTCTGCATCGGGCTGACCGACAGACCGTGGCCGAAGGAGGTCGTCACCGCCGTGATCTCCTTCCACTGGTGCGGCACGATCGGTGCGCCGACCTCCGGGATGTCGGTCTTAAGCTTGTCGAGGAAGCCGAAGCTGCGGAAGAACTGCTGCTGGCGCGTCGGGCCGAGCTGCAGCGCCAGCCGGCCGGTGCCGATGTTGGAGGAGAAGATGAACACCTCCGGCACCGACAGCACGCGCCCCTTGCCATGGAAGTCGCGGATGGTGTGGCGGCCGATGGTGATCGGCCGCGACGCGTCGACGGTGGAGGTGAAGCTCGCGACACCGGATTCGAGCGCGCTCGCGATGGTGAACATCTTGAAGACGGAGCCCATCTCGAACACGCCGGCAGTGGCGCGGTTCATGCGGTCCTTCTCCAGCGCCTGGCCGGGAATGTTGGGATCGACCTCCGGCATCGAGTGCATCGCCACCACCTCGCCGGTGTCGACGTCGAGGACGATGCCGACGGCGGCGATGGCGCGGTAGCGCTCCATGGCGCGCGCGAGTTCGTCGCGCACCACGTGCTGCACCCTGAGGTCGACCGACAGGCGCACCGGCTCGAGGTTGCGCGTCTGCGCGAAGCCGAGGGCGTGCAGGTCCGACAGGCCCTGGCCGTCCACCGTCTTCTCGACGCCGGCGATGCCCTGGTTGTCGATGTTGACGAGGCCGAGCACATGGCCGGCGACGGCGCCGCCGGGATAGAAGCGCCGCTTCTCGACGAGGAAGCCGACGCCCGGCAGGCCGAGATCGTGGATCGGCCGCTCGAGGCTCGGCGACAGCTCCCGCTTCAGCCAGACGAAGCCGGCCTTGGAGGCGAGCTTGTGGCGCGTCTCGGCGTTGCCGAGGTCCGGCAGGATGGTGGAGAGCAGCTCCACCGCCTCGTCGGCATCGACCACCTTGCGCGGCTCGGCGTAGAGCGACACCGAGCGGATGTCGGTCGCGAGGATCTCGCCGTTGCGGTCGAGGATGTCGGGCCGGGTCGCCGCCACGGCGTCCTGCGCCGAGCGCCAGGCCGCGGACGGCGGCAGCTCGGACATCCCGAGGAAGACGAGCCGGCCCGAGATCACCACGAACACCGCCGCGAAGGCGAACATAGCCAGCCGCACGCGGCTGCGGCCGTCGTTGTCGCTCGGTGCGGCCGGTTCGCGGCGGCGGAAGCGCGACCAGATCGCCATCGTCTCAGCCTCCGTTGCTGCGGAAGGGCGCCGCCTGGGCGGCGGGTGGAATGACGCGGACCGCCTGGGGAGCCGGCGGCGCGACGGGCGCGGGCGGCTCTGCCGCCTGCGGAATGGGCTGGCCGGCCTGCGGAGACGCTTCCATGGGCTCGGCCGTCTCCGGCTCGTCCCAGGTCTCCGTCTGCGCCGGTGCCTGCACCGCGGCGGCGGGGGCCGACGCCGGCTTGGCGGCCTTCGGCGGCTCGGCGTCGCCCTTCGTCTCCTCGACCGGCCGCCAGGGAACGTCGTCGATGGTGCCGATCTGCTCGGTCTTCATCACCTCGAGCGGCAGCACGGCGGCGTGGTGCTCGACGAGCGACTGCAGTCGCGCCGGCTGGTCGAGCAGGCTCCACTCGGCCTTGAGCTCGGAGATCTTCTCCTTCTCCGCCTCGATCTTGCGGTTGAGCTTGGCGATGTCGCGCGCCTCGCTGGAGGCCTGGCGCTTCTCCTCGAACACCACGCCGGCGGCGCCGATGGCGGTCAGCGCCAGCACGATCGACAGCGACCGGCTGAGCGAGATGCGGCGGGGCTCCTTCATCGACATGGGCTCAGCCTCCGAACGCGGGCACGGCGACCGCCGGCACGCCGAGCGACGCGGGATCGATCGCGCGGGCGGGCGCGTCGGTGCGCTCGCCGACCCTCAGGCGGGCCGAGCGGGCACGCGGATTGCGCGCGATCTCTTCGTCTCCCGGCGACAGCGCCGCGCGCTGCGGCAGCGTGAAGGTCGCCGGCTCCACCGTCGCTTCGGGCAGGTGGCGCGAGCCGCCGGCGCGCTCGCGCGAGCGGTCGGCGAGGAAGCGCTTGACGATGCGGTCCTCCAGGCTGTGGAAGGCGACCACCACCAGGCGGCCGCCGGCCGCGAGCAGCCGCTCCGCCGCGGCGAGCGCCTCGGCCAGTTCGTCGAGCTCGCGGTTGACGGCGATGCGCAGCGCCTGGAACGTCCGCGTCGCCGGATTGATGATGTCGCCCGGCCGCCGCACGACACGCTCGACGACGGCAGCGAGGTCGAGCGTGCGCTCGAACGGCCGCTCCTCGCGCCGCGCCACGATCGCCCGCGAGATCGCCGAGGCGCGCCGCTCCTCACCATAGAGGCCGATCAGCCGCGTCAGGTCCTTGCCGTCCAGGCGGTTGACGAGATCGGCGGCCGTCGGCCCATGCCGTCCCATGCGCATGTCGAGCGGCCCGTCGAAGCGGAACGAGAAGCCGCGGTCCGCCTCGTCGAGCTGCATCGAGGAAACGCCGACGTCCAGCACGACGCCGTCGGCCTGGGAATGTCCGGCCGCCCTGGCGAGGGCGTCGAGTTCGGAGAAGCGGCCCTGCACCAGCGTCAGGCGGCCGTCGGAGGCGGCCTCCAGCGGCCGGCCGGCGGCGATCGCGTCGGGGTCGCGGTCGATCGCCACGACGGTTGCGCCGGCCGACAGCAGCGCCCGAGTGTAGCCACCGGCGCCGAAGGTGCCGTCGACCATCACGGCGCCGGGCCGCGGCGCGAGCGCCTCGATTACCTCGGCGAGCATCACCGGGGCGTGGCGCGGGTCGTGGTCGAGAGGGGCGCGGGCGTCGGTCATGCGGGGGTCGCCCCCGGCGTGCGGCCCTCCAGCACGGCGAGCGCGCGGCGGTGGGACTCGGCCTGGTGGACGCGAAAGCGGGCGGGCTCCCAGATCTGGAACTTCAGGCCATGGCCGACGAAGACGACGGTGTCGACGATGCCGGCGTGGGCCTTGATCGTCTCGGTCATCGACACCCGCCCTTCTCCGTCGATCTTCAGGACCTCGCTCGATCCGAACAGCGCCGTCGCCAGATAGTCGTGCTCCGAGGTGAGCGTCTTCAGCCCCTCGAGGCGCTTCTCGATCTCGCCGAGGAGCCAGTTGCCGCCGGCGTCCACCGCCTCGAGGTGCGGCGAGGGATAGCAGTACAGGCCCTCGAACCCGTCACGCGACAGCACCGAGCGGAACGGCGCGGGGATGGAAACCCGACCCTTCGCGTCGAGCCGCATCGTGAAGTTCGACACGAAGCCGTGCATCGCCCACCCCGTTCGACGGCGACGGCAGCCCTTGCAGGGACCGCCGGACGCTGTCGGCCGAACACTCGAAGGCGACGAAACGCCGGTGCAAGGCGCCGGACGCGCCGCGCCCGCGGTGCCGCAAACTGCGGTGCAACACCGCTCTCAGCCTGAGCATGGAAGGGCCGGAACCCGCCTCGCTCCGGGACGATTTGGGATAGCATGGGAGGGTATGGGCGTCAATGGAATCGAAAGCATAAGGACCGCTTCAGGCGACCCTCAGGCTGCGCGCAAAGGCGTTGAAAAAGCGTTGCCGCGCGGCCCGCGACGGCACATTTCCGGCGGGCGAATCACAGCGTGGGCGCAGAGTTGGCCGAACCGAGGGCGGCGCGCCGGGCGGGCGCGCGGCACGCCTCGCCGCTGCTCGGGATTGTGCGGTGCCAGTCGGCCTGTAAGCCGGGTTCTGTAAGGCGGCCCGGCGCGAACCGGACCGCGTGACGGCCATTCCTCTGGGACGTCCGTCGCCGGACGCCTCACGCGACCTACCCGGACGGCTCGGCCTGGAAGCGGGCCTGGGCGAGCCCGCGCCGTCCCTATTCGGTCTTGCTCCCGGTGGGGTTTGCCGTGCCGTCCCCGTTGCCGGGTCCGCGGTGGGCTCTTACCCCACCCTTTCACCCTTACCGGCGGCGAACCGTCGGCGGTTTGCTTTCTGTGGCACTTTCCCTGGGGTCGCCCCCGCCGGGCGTTACCCGGCACCGTGCTTCCATGGAGCCCGGACTTTCCTCCCCGGCGGCCTTTCGACCCTTGCCGGAGCGGCCGTCCGGCCGGCTGGCACCGCCGCTGACGTAGGCGCCGGCGCCGCCCGTGTCGAGGCCCATGGTGCGGCTCAGGGCCGTTTGGCCAACAGGTCGCGGATTTCCTCGAGCAGCAGCACCTCGCGCGCCGGCGGCGGCGGGGGCGGCGGCGGCTCGGCCGCCTTCTTGTGCTCGGTCATGCGCCGGAGGTTGTTCACCGCCTTCACCACCATGAACAGCGCAAACGCGATGATGGTGAACTTCACCATGGCGTTGATGAAGTTGCCGACGTTCCACGTCACCGCGCCGGCGTCGCGCGCTGCCTGCAGCGTCGCGTAGGGCCCCGGCGGGGTACCGTCCCTCAGCTTGATGAACAGGTCGGAGAAGTCGACGCCGCCGAGCACCAGCCCGATCGGCGGCATGATGATGTCGTCCACCATCGACGAGACGATCGAGGTGAACGCCGCCCCGATGACGATGCCGACGGCCATGTCGAGCATGTTGCCCTTGACCGCGAAGTCCCTGAATTCCGAAAAGAAAGACACTGGCCACCTCCTCTGCCGAATTCGCCTGCCCGCATCGGACGATGCTAATCCGCCCGTCGCCGCTCACGAGAAGAGCAGATCGCGCACCGTGTCGTCGACGTGGGAAACGGCCGACAGCCCCTCCTTCAGCTCCGCGACCCGCTCGGCGGACAGCCGCCTCGGATCGACCAGCGTGTCGAGCGGCCGGCCGGCGACCACGTCGGCGAGCTGCTGGTCGAGCACGAAGGCGAGCATCAGGCCGTGGCTGTCGGCCCATCGCGCGAGATCGGCGTCGGCCCCGATCGCCCGTTCGCGCAGCGCGGCGATGCGCTCCGGCGTGCTTCTCTCCCCCAGGCGGTTGCGGACGGCGAGCACGCGCGCCGCCGCCGTCACCGGCATCAGCGCGAACTTCTTCAGGTCGATGCGGCCGCCGTCCGTCCTGAGGCGGCCGAACAGCCCGAGCGGCGAGCCGGCGCCGCCACCGCCCGCCTCCGCCAACAGCTTGAGGAACGGCGGATGGGCGGAGGCGGTGGCGCGCGCGGCCCCCAGCACGTCGCGCGCCAAAGCGGCGTCGCCGAGCACGCTGCGCATGTCGAAGAAGATGTCGACCGACAGGAGGTCCTGCGGCCGTGACTTCGAGATCCAGCCGTCGGCCCGCGCGGTCCAGGTGGCGACGCTGCCCCGCCACTCGGGGTTCTTCGCCATCACGCCGCCCTTGCAATAAGGCAGCCCGGCACCGTCGAGGATGTCGGCGACGTGTCCGCCGAAGCGCGCGAACCAGCGGTCCTCCGGCCCGTCGGGGTCGCCGTGGGTGAAGATCAGGGCGTTGTCCTGGTCGGCGGCGAGCAGGCTCTCGCCGCGCCCGCCAGAGCCGAGAACCGCGAGGGCGAACGGCACCGGCGGCCCGCCCTCCCCCGCCGCCTGCATCCGCGAAAGCGCGAGTTCGCCGGCGCGCGCCGTCAGCGCGCCGATCTCGCGGCTGACGACGCCGGCGATCAGCGGCACCGGCACGCCTTCAGCGACGAGGCTCGCGGCGAGCGCCGGCAGCCTCTTCCAGGCGGTGGCGAGCGCCGGCACGTCGTCGGCGCTCGCGATCGCGTCGCCCATCACCGCCGCCTCGTTGGCCCGGAGGCGCAGGAGGTCGCGCGCCGTCAGCGCGCCGACGAGGCGCCCATCGGCGTCCGTCACGGCGAGGTGGCGGATGCGGCGGCCGTTCATCCGGCCGATCGCCCGGTAGAGGAAGGCGTCGGCGGCGACGGCGACGACCGGCGCCATCATCCGCTCCGAAACCGGCCCGCCGAGCGCCGCGGCGCCGTCCGCGGCGATCGCCCGGAGCACGTCGCGCTCCGTCAGGATGGCGACGTCGGCCACGGCCGGGGCGGCCTCGCCGGGCGCGCCGACCGTCAGGTAGAGCGACGAGACCCGCCGCTCGGCCATGATCGCCACCGCCTCGGCGAGCGTGATGGAACTGGCGGCGAGGATCGGCGGCGCGGACATCACCTCGCGCACGCGATGGCGGTAGGGGTAGCTGTCGATCCGCGCCAGCGTCTGCTCGCGCTCGCTCGGCGCCGAGACGGGCTCCACCCAGCCGGCGCGCACCTGCGCCTCGAGCGCCTCCGGCAGCCTGCGGCAGGCAGTCTCCGCCTCGGCGACGGTGCGGATGCCGATCGCCGCGAGCCGCGGCACCAGCGCCATCATCACCTCGGCGGTGGTGGTGGCGTCGCCGAGCGCGGCGTGGCGGCCGGCGACTACGACGCCGAAATAGCTCGCCACCGTCTCCAATGAGAAATCCGGCAACCGCGGCTCGACGAGTTCCGTCAGGAGCCGCGTGTCGAGGCTGCGCGGCGGCGTCCACACCCGGCCCGCCAGCACGTGCTCGCGGCGCAGCATGGCGAGGTCGAAGCCGATCGAGTGGCCGACGATCAGCCGCCCGTCGAGGAACGCATCGAGCGCCGGCCAGATCTCGGCAAAGCGCGGCGCCCCGACGAGCGCGGCCGCGTCGATGCCGTGCACGGCGGTGGCTGTCGCCGGGATCGGCACGCCGGGATCGAGGCGGGCGTGGAAGACGACGTCCTCGGCGATGCGGCCGCGCGCCAGCCTGACCGCGCCGATCTCGACGAGATGCGCCGACTTGACGTCGAGGCCCGTCGTCTCGGTGTCGAGGACGATCGCCTCGAGGGCGATCAGCGGCATGGCGCTTAGCGCGACCATGCCGGGCGCCTCAGCCGGCCGGCGCGCCGGCCGCGGCGAGCGACGTCAGCAGCGCCGGCTTGTCGAGGCGCTGCGAGAGATCGTCGGAGGCGCGGCAGAGGTTGACGCAGAGGGTGTTGCGGATGAGGTCGAAGTCGTTCTTCCGGAGCTCCGGATGGATCGGCAAGTTGTCGAAGAACGCCCGTGCCGTATCCTTCGGGATGTCCTTGACGAGCCGCGGCGGCGCCAGCGACGCCCGCCGCAGCCGCTCCGCCACCTGCGCCCGCGTCTTCTCCCAGAAGTCGGCCGGGAAGCCCTCCGGCACCGGGTAGCGTCGCGTCGGCACCTCAGCCGTGCGGATCAGCCCGTCGACCGCGTCCGGCCCGACCGGCGTGCCGTCGTCGCGCAGCGTCGACAGCACCGCTTCCGCGACGTCGACGAGGCCAATGGGATAATTGATCCACCGCGAGGCCTCGACGGCATCGCGAAAGCCCTGCTCCTTGAACAGCTTCTGCGACATCGTGCCGGCCCGGGCGCGGGCGTACTCGAAGACGCACTTCTGCACCATGAAGGCGGCCCGCTCGTCGATGAAGTCGGCGAGCGCCGCCACGTCGGCGACCGGCGGCGGCTTGCGGAAGAGGCCGGTGACGATCGCGGCCGCCGTCGCCTGCATGTCCTTCAGGATCGTCACATCGCCTCCCCGCGCGCGTTGTCCGGATCGCCGCGCCTGCCGCAGTATCCCACGGGATTCTGCATCCGCCAAAGCCGAAGCCCGGAGGCCTCCTTGCCGGTCGCGGCGACGGCGTGGCATCGATAGGGGACAACCCGAAGGCGAGGCATGTCTGATGCGGCTGGCCCTGATGACGATTGCGGCCCTCACCGTGGCTTCGTGCTCCGCGGCGACAGACAATCGGCACTCTGGCGCCGCCGCCCGCGCAGCGGCTGCCACAGAAATCGATGCGCTCCGGGAAAAAGGCATTTGCCTAGTCGATCGCGAGGTTACTGAATTTTATGTCAACAAAGGCGTGATGGATTGGTGGACCATCAGATTTCCATCCAGAAATTTGCTGAAGGACGTGACCGCCTCCGTGAGTTGGAATCCACCGGTGCCCCCGGAAATGGACAGTACTCTTAGAAATTTCAGAAAGAACAGAAAGGGGAACGGCATTTTTCGGCTGGGAGACGATGAACTCATCGCGGTTCCGAAGGACTACCACGTCCCCTACATCCATTTCTTCGGCGGAACGCCACAGGGTCGGCAAGCGGCGGCGAAGCTCGTTACATTCTGCAAGCCCTAGCGCCACGGCGCGCGCCTCCGTCGTCACCCTTCATGGACACCCCCGCCGCGTTGTGATGCGATGCCGGGCGAAGGGAGGCCGCCGGCGGCGGCGGGCGTGAAGCGATGCTGCAGGGCTGGGTCGTCGTCGCCTGCGTGGTGGTCTACATCGGACTGCTGTTCGCGGTGGCGAGCTACGGCGACCGCGCCCGCCGCAAGCCGCGGCCGGGCGGGCGGCCGTGGATCTATTCGCTGACGCTTGCCGTCTACTGCACCTCGTGGACCTTCCTCGGCTCGGTCGGCCTCGCCACCCGCGGCGGCCTCGAGTTCCTGACCATCTACATCGGCCCGGCGCTGCTCTTCCTCGTCGGCTTCCCGATCCTCCGGCGCGTCATCCGGCTCGCCAAGGCCGAGAAGATCACCTCGATCGCCGACTTCATCGCCGCCCGCTACGGCAAGAGCCAGGCGGTCGCCGCCGTCGTCACGCTGATCGCCGTGGTCGGCTGCATCCCCTACATCGCGCTGCAGCTGAAAGCCGTGTCGATCTCCGTCGAGACGATGATCCAGCACCTGGCGATCGGCCCGCCGGCTGGCGCCGCGGCGGCGCTGGTCGGCGACGTGGCGCTGTTCGTCGCATTCGCGATGGCGGTGTTCGCGATCCTCTTCGGCACCCGCCACGCCGACGCCACCGAGCACCAGGAAGGCCTGATGCTGGCGGTGGCAACGGAATCGGTGGTCAAGCTGATCGCCTTCCTCGTCGTCGGCACCTACGTCACCTTCGCGATGTTCGGCGGCGCCGGCGCGCTGATCGAGGCGGTGCGCTCGCACCCGGAGGTCGAGGCGATCTTCGAGGAGGCGCCGAACGGCGGCACCTGGCTGGTGCTGTCGATGCTCTCCTTCGTCGCGGCCCTCATGCTGCCGCGGCAGTTCCACGTCACCGTGACGGAGAACAACAGCGACGCCGAGCTGAAGCGCGCCGTCTGGCTGTTCCCGCTCTACCTGCTCGTGATCAACATCTTCGTCGTGCCGATCGCCGCCGCCGGCATGATCCGCTTCGGCGGCACCGCCGACGCCGACACCTTCGTGCTGGCGCTGCCGATGTTCGCCGGCGCCGATGCCGTGACGCTCGCCGCCTTCGCCGGTGCGCTGTCGGCCGCCACCGCGATGGTGATCGTCGAGACGGTGGCGCTGTCGATCATGATCTCCAACGACATCGTCATCCCGCTGCTCGTCAGCCGGCGTGGCGGCGACGTCGCCGACATGCGCCGCACGCTGCTCACTGTGCGGCGGGCCACCATCGTCGGCCTCGTGCTGCTCGCCTATGTCTACTACCGGGCGGCCGGCGATTCCGCCGCGCTCGCGCAGATCGGGCTCCTGTCGTTCGCGGCGATCGCGCAGTTCGCGCCGGCCTTCTTCGGCGGCCTGATCTGGCGGCGCGCCACCGCCCGCGGGGCGATCGCCGGCATGCTCACCGGCTTCGCGGTGTGGGTCTACACGCTGCTGTTGCCGAACTTCGTGGCGAACGGCCTGCTGCCGGCGACGATCCTGGAGAACGGCCCGTTCGGGCTCTGGCTGCTGCGCCCGCAGGCGCTGTTCACGCTCGCCTTCGACCCGTTCATCCACGGCGTGTTCTGGTCGATCGCCGCGAACGTCGGCGCCTTCGTGTTCTTCTCGCTGACGCGCGCCCCCGAGCCGCTGGAGCGCCTGCAGGCCTCGATCTTCGTGCCGAGCGACCTCGGGCCGGCGCCGGCGCTGCGCTTCGGCCGCACCGCGGTCACCGTCGGCGACCTCAAGGCGACGGTGGCGCGCTATCTCGGCGCGGAGCGCGCCGAGCGCTCGTTCGCCCAGCACGCCACCGACCGCGGCGTGGCGCTCAGCCCCCACCTGCCCGCGGACCCGGCGCTGCTGCGCTTCAGCGAGCAGCTGCTCGCGAGCGCCGTCGGCGCGGCGTCGTCGCGCCTCGTGCTGTCGCTGCTCGTCAAGCGCCGCGACCCGGCGACGAAGAGCGCCCACCGCCTGCTCGACGACGCCACCGCCGCCATCCAGCACAACCGCGACCTGCTGCAGACCGCCCTCGACCAGGTCGACGAGGGCATCGCCGTGTTCGATCCGGAGCTCGGCCTGTCCTGCTGGAACCGGCGCTTCCGCACTCTGCTCGGGCTGCCGCAGGACTTCGGTCTCGTCGGCACGCCGCTGCGCTCGATCCTCGCCCGCGTCGCCGAGGACGGCGGCCTCGGCAGCGGCGAGCCGGACCGGCTGGTCGCCGACCGCATCGCCCGCCTGCTCGCGGCCGAGGGCGAGATCCAGGAGCGCATCGACGGCCGCGTCGTCGAGGCGCGCTCGAGCCCGATGCCGGACGGCGGCCTCGTGCTCACCGTCGCCGACACCACCGAGCGCGTGCTCGCCGCCGAGGCGCTGGAGCGGCGCGTGCTCGAGCGCACCGACGAGCTGTTGCGCCTCAACGAGGAGCTCGTCCGCGCCAAGGCCGCCGCCGAGGACGCCAACCTCGGCAAGACGCGCTTCCTCGCCGCCGCCGGCCACGACATCCTGCAGCCGCTCAACGCCGCCCGCCTCTATGTGACGACGCTGGTCGACCGCACCGGCGAGGGGCCGCTCCGCCCGATGGTCGAGAACGTCGGCGCCTCGCTCGAATCGGTGGAGGAGATCATCGGCGCGGTGCTCGACATTTCCCGTCTCGACGGCGGCGCGATGAAGTCCGAGCCGTCGGTGTTCTCCGTCGACGAGCTCCTGCAGGGGCTCGCCGTCGAGTTCGCACCGATCGCCCGGGAACGCGGCCTCGAACTCGTCGTGCTGCGCTGCAGCCTCGCCGTGCGCACCGACCGCCGGCTGCTCAGGCGCCTGTTGCAGAACCTCATCTCCAACGCCGTCAAGTACACCCAGGCCGGCCGGGTGCTGGTCGGCTGCCGGCGCCACGGCGGCAGCGTGTCGATCGAGGTGCTCGACACCGGCATCGGCATCCCGCTCGGCAAGCAGAAGGCGATCTTCACCGAGTTCCTGCGCCTCGAGCCCGGCATGAAGGCGGCAAAGGGGCTCGGGCTCGGGCTGTCGATCGTCGAGCGCATCGCCCGCGTGCTCGACCTGACGGTGACGGTGAGCTCGCGCCCCGGCGCCGGCTCGCGCTTCGCCGTCGCCGTGCCGGTCTCGCGCGAGGTGCCGGTGCGCCGCGCCACGGCCCCCTCCGGTGCCTTCATGGGCGTGCCGCTCACCCCGCTGGTGGCGCTCTGCATCGACAACGAGCCGACGATCCTCGACGGCATGGCGGCGCTGTTGTCCGGGTGGGGCTGCCGGGCGATCACCGCCGCCTCGCTCGCCGACGCGCTCGCCGCCCTCGACGCCGCGCCGGTGCCGCCGGACGTCGTCATCGTCGACTATCACCTCGACGACGGCGACGGCCTCGCCGCGGTCGCCGCCCTGCGCCGGCGGCTCGGCGAGAGCCTGCCGGCGATCCTCATCACCGCCGACCGCACGCCGGAGGTGCGCGCCGCCGCGGCGGCCGCCGGCGTGACGCTGCTCAACAAGCCGCTGAAGCCGGCGATGCTGCGCGCCCTGCTCGCCCGCGTCGGCGCCGACCGCGCGGCGGCCGAGTAACGAGGATCAGTTGGCGAAGGCCGTCTGTCCGGCCGTCAAGCGGCCGGCGGCGATCACCGCCTGGGTGCGGCTCTCCACCCCGAGCTTCTGCAGGATCGCCGAGACGTGCGCCTTCACGGTCGCTTCCGAAACGGTGAGCTCGTAGGCGATCTGCTTGTTGAGCAGCCCCTCGCTCAACATCATCAAGACGCGCACCTGCTGCGGCGTCAGCGTCGCGAGGCGGCGCGCCACCGCCGCCGCCTCGTCGTCGGCGATGACGTCGAGACGCGCCTCCGGCGGCGTCCAGACGTCGCCGGCGAGCACCGTCGTCACCGCCGTGCGGATCGCCTCGACGCCGAGCGACTTCGGGATGAAGCCGGAGGCGCCGAACTCGATGGTGCGCCGCATCGCCGCCGGGTCCTCGGTGGCGGAGACGACGACGACGGGAATCGTCGGGAACTGCGCGCGCAAGAGCAGCAGGCCGGAGAAGCCGCGCACGCCGGGCATGGCGAGGTCGAGCAAGACGAGGTCGACGTCGTCGATGCGCGTCAGCAGCCCGGTCACCTCGTCGAGCGAGCCGGCCTCGTCGATCACCACCGCCGGGAACTGCCCTTCGAGCACCTGCCGCAAGGCGCCGCGGAACAACGGATGGTCGTCGACGATGAGAAAGCGATGGCGTGTCGTCACGGCGTCCCTTGTTTCCAGCGCGATACCCCCCGCCGCGCGGCCCGGACCGGCCACGGCGGATTGGTTCGCGCGAGTATCGGGCGACGGGCCGGCCGCTGCAAGCCGCGAACCTATTCCGTATCGTCCCCGAGGCGCCGGTCGCTCACGCAGCCGCCAGCACGACAAGCAGGTCCTTCGCGTCGATCGGCGAGCCGGTGGTGATCAGCACCTCTTCCACCACGCCGTCGCGCTCGGCGTGCAGCACCGTCTCCATCTTCATCGCCTCGATCGAGAGGAGCACATCGCCGGCGGCCACCGTCTGGCCGGCCCGCACCGCCACCGTCGCGACGATGCCCGGCATCGGCGCGCCGACGTGGCCGGCATTGCCTTCCTCGGCCTTGCGGCGAGCCGCCTTGGCGGCGGCGCCGTGCGAGCGGTCGGGCACGCGGATCATCCGCGGCTGGCCGTTCAGCTCGAAGAAGACGCGCACCTGGCCTTCCGCGTCCGGCTCGCCGATCGCCTGGCAGCGCACCACCATCGTCTTGCCCGGCTCGAGGTCGACGAAGATCTCGTCGCCCGGCGTCAGGCCGTAGAAATAGACCGGCGTCGGCAGCACGTCGGTCGGCCCGTAGGTCGCCTCGGCCTTGGCGAAGTCGGCGAACACCTTCGGGTACATCAGCGCCGAGGCGAGGTCGCGGTCGTCGGCCGGCCGCTCGATCTTGGCCGAAAGCGCCGTCCGCTCAGCCTCGAGGTCGGCCGGCGCGAGCAGCGAGCCGGGGCGGACGGTGATCGGCTCGCCGCCCTTCAGCGCCTTCCTGACGAGCGCCGGCGGGAAGCCGCCCGGCGGCTGGCCGAGCTCGCCGCGTAGCAGGCCGACCACCGATTCGGGGAACGCCACGTCGCGGTCCGGCGCCATCACGTCGTCGACCGTCAGCCCCGACGACACCATCGTCAGCGCCATGTCGCCGACCACCTTGGAGGACGGCGTCACCTTGACGATGTCGCCGAACATCCGGTTCACGTCGGCGTAGGTCTGCGCCACCTCGTGCCAGCGCGTCTCGAGCCCGAGCGAGCGCGCCTGCTCTTTCAAGTTGGTGAACTGGCCGCCCGGCATCTCGTGCAGGAACACTTCCGACGCCGGCGCCATCTGCTCCGCCTCGAAGGCGCGGTACTGCAGCCTGACCGCCTCCCAGTAGAACGAGATGCGGCGGATCGCCTGCGGGTCGAGGCCGGTGTCGCGCTCGGAGCCCTTGAGCGCCTCGACGATCGAGCCGAGGCAGGGCTGCGAGGTCATGCCGGACAGCGAATCCATCGCCGCGTCCACCGCGTCGACGCCGGCGTCGACCGCCGCCAGCACGGTCGCCGCCGAGATGCCGGAGGTGTCGTGGGTGTGGAAGTGCACCGGCAGGTCGGTCGCCTCGCGCAGCGCCTTGACGAGCACGCGCGCCGCGGCGGGCTTCAAGAGCCCCGCCATGTCCTTCAGCCCGATGACGTGCGCGCCGGCCGCCTCGAGCTCCCTGGCGAGGCCGACATAGTACTTGAGGTCGTACTTGGCGCGGTCGGGGTCGAGGATGTCGCCGGTGTAGCAGATCGCGCCCTCGCAAAGCTTGCCTGCTTCCCGCACAGCGTCCATCGAGACGCGCATGTTCTCCACCCAATTGAGGCAGTCGAACACCCGGAACAGGTCGACGCCCGCCTCCGCCGCGGTCTTCACGAAGAAGCGCACGACGTTGTCGGGATAGTTGGCGTAGCCGACGCCGTTCGAGCCGCGCAGCAGCATCTGCAGGAGCAGGTTCGGCGCGCCGGCGCGGATCTTCTCGAGCCGCTGCCACGGGTCCTCGGTGAGGAAGCGCATGGCGACGTCGAAGGTCGCCCCGCCCCAGCATTCGAGCGACAGGAGGCCCGGCAGCGCGGTGGCGTAGGCGCCGGCCACCGCCGCGATGTCGTGGGTGCGCATGCGCGTGGCGAGCAGCGACTGGTGGCCGTCGCGCATCGTCGTGTCGGTGACGAGCACGCGGCTTTCGGCGCGCATCCAGCGGGCGAACGCCTCTGGCCCCTCGGCGTCGAGCCGCTGCTTCGTGCCGGCCACCGGCTCGCCGGAAAACACCGGCACCTCGGCGCGGCGGGCGTCGGCCGGCGGCTTCGGCCGGCCGCGCACCTCCGGGTGGCCGTTGACGGTGACGTCGGCGAGGTAGGTGAGGAGCTTCGTCGCGCGGTCGCGCCGGCGCACCAGCTCGAACAAGGCCGGCGTCTCGTCGATGAAGCGCGTCGTGTAGGTGTTCGCCCGGAAGTCCGGGTGGGTGATGACGTTCTCCAGGAAGGTGAGGTTGGTCGCCACGCCGCGGATGCGGAACTCGCGGATCGCCCGGTCCATGCGGGCGATCGCCTCCTGCGGCGACGGCGCCCAGGCGGTCACCTTTTCGAGCAAAGGATCGTAGAATCGGGTGATCACGGCGCCGGAATAGGCGGTGCCGCCGTCGAGGCGGATGCCGAAGCCGGTGGCGCCGCGATAGGCGGTGATGCGGCCGTAGTCGGGGACGAAGTTCGCCTCCGGGTCCTCCGTCGTGATGCGGCACTGCAGGGCGTGGCCGTTCAGCCGGATCTCACCCTGCGGCGGCACGCCCGAGGCCGGCTCGCCGATCGTCTCGCCCTCGGCGATGCGGATCTGGGCTTTCACGATGTCGATGCCGGTGACGACCTCCGTCACCGTGTGCTCCACCTGCACGCGCGGATTGACCTCGATGAAGTAGAGCGCGTCGGTGTCCGCATCCATCAGGAACTCGACGGTGCCGGCGCCGCGGTAGTTTACCGCCTTGCCGATGCGGATGCCGTACTCGCAGATCTCCGCCCGTTTCGCCGCGTCGAGGTAGGGGGCGGGCGCGCGTTCGACCACCTTCTGGTGGCGGCGCTGCACCGAGCAGTCGCGCTCGAACAGGTGCACGAGATTGCCGTGGTCGTCGCCGAGCAGTTGCACCTCGACGTGGCGGGCGCGCTCGACGAGCTTTTCGAGATAGATCTCGTCCTTGCCGAACGCCGCCTTCGCCTCGCGCTTCGCCGCCGTGACGTCGCGGCGGAGGTCGGCTTCAGAGCGGATGACCCGCATGCCGCGCCCGCCGCCGCCCCACGAGGCCTTCAGCATGACGGGGAAGCCGATCGTGCCGGCGAGCCGCACCACCTCGTCGATCTCGTCCGGCAGCGGATCGGTCGCCGGCATCACGGGCACGCCGACCGAGATCGCCAGGTTGCGCGCCGCCACCTTGTTGCCGAGCGTGCGCATCGTCTCCGGCCGCGGCCCGACGAAGACGATGCCAGCTGCTGCGCAGGCTTCCGCGAACTCCGGGCTCTCCGACAGGAAGCCGTAGCCCGGATGGATGGCGTCGACCTTCGCGGCCTTGGCGACGCGGATCATCTCGGGGATCGAGAGATAGGCCTCGATCGGCCCCATGCCGCGGCCGATCTGATAGGCCTCGTCCGCCTTGAAGCGGTGCAGCGCGAGCTTGTCCTCTTCCGAGAACACCGCGATCGTGGCGATGCCGAGCTCATTCGCGGCGCGGAAGACGCGGATCGCGATCTCCGAGCGGTTGGCGACCATCAGGCGGCGAATCTGCAAGGAAGCCCTCCCCGGCTGTCGGCGATCGAGCCGCCCTGATACCCCATGCTGCACCGCCGTGCGAGGCGCCGCGCACGCATCGTCCCATGCAAGATCGGAGCCCGCTTTCCGCGCCGCCGTCAGCTCCCGCGGCGCAGCATCACGGCAAAGCCGGCCACCGGCACGCCGCCGTCGAGCCTCAGCGTCTGCCGCTCGAACGCCACCACCGCGAAGCCCGCCGCGACCGCCGCCGACTGCACGGCGACCCCCGCGTGCGCATAGCGCAGCGACGGCCGCAGCCGCCACGCCGCGCCGTCGCCGTCGTCGAGTGCCTCGACGGTGAAGACGAACAGGCCGCCGGCCGCGAGGCTCCCCGCCACCGCCGCGAGCACCGGCGCGAGGTCGCCGAGGTAGCACAGCACGTCGGCGGCGAGCGCGAGGTCGTAGCGCTGCGGCCGCGCCCGCAACACCGCGACCACATCGCCGGCGGTAAGATCGTCGTAGACGCCCTTCGCCGCCGCCTGTGCCAGCATCGCCGGCGACAGGTCGACGCCGTCGAGCCGGTCGACGAGCGGCCGCACCGCCTCCCCCATCAGCCCGGTGCCGCAGCCGAGGTCGACCGCGTGCCGGAACCGCCGCCCGCGCGCCGCCACGAGCCCGGCGAGCGTCGCCGGCGCCGCGTAGCCGAGGCGGTCGACCAGCGCCGCCTCGAAGCCGTCGGCATACTGGTCGAACAGCGCCGTCACGTAAGCCGGCGGTGGCGCGCCGGGCGCCGCCGCGTCGCCGAGCAGCGCGAGGTGCAGCCTGGCGCCGAGCACGTCGTCCGGCTCGAGCGCCAACACCCGCCGCCACGCCGCGGCCGCGCCTTCCCGGTCGCCGGCGGCGAGGCGGGCGCGCGCCAGCGCCGCATGGCCGTCCGGCCAATCCGGCGCGAGTTCCAGCGCCTGCGCAAACACCTCGGCCGCCGCCTGGGCGTCGCCGTCGACGAGCAGCCCCTCGGCATAGAGGAAGCGCCGGTCGGCGATCAGGTCGCCGGACGAGCGCGGCACCGCGGTCACCACGCCACCCCGCTCACGCCCGGACCCGGACGTGCGAAGGGCGCCGCATCGCTGCGGCGCCCTCGCGTGTCCACAAGGCGTGACGCGCAGCGCGTCAGTGCGCGATCCCGTCCCACAGCTTGCGCTTGGTGAAGTAGAGCGCGCCGGCGAACACCACCATGAACAGCATGGCCTTGAAGCCCATCTGCTTGCGCTCGTCGAGCTTCGGCTCGGCCGTCCACATCAGGAAGGCGGCGACGTCGCGCGAATACTGGTCGACCGTGGCGGGCGTCCCGTCGGTGTACTCGACCTGGTCGTCGGAGAGCGGCGCCGGCATCGCCAGCAGATGGCCCGCCAGGAAGCTCTTGTTGTAGTACATGCCGGGCGGCACCTCGGCGCCCTCCGGCGGCTCCTCGTAGCCGGTCAAGAGCGCGTGGATGTAGTCCGGCCCCTGCTCCTGGTACTGCGTGAACACGTCGAAGACGAACCACGGAAAGCCGCGGTGGGCGGCGCGCGCCTTCGCCATCAGCGACAGGTCCGGCGGATAGGCGCCGCCCTGGGCGGCCCGGGCCGCCTCCTCGTTCGGGTAGGGCGACGGGAAGCGGTCGGACAGCCGGCCCGGCCGCTCGAACATCTCACCGTCGGCGTTCGGGCCGTCGATCACCGTGTATTCGCTGGCGATCTGGCGGGCCGCCTCCTCGCTGAACAGCGGACCGCCCGGCTCCTCGAGGTTGCGGAAGGCGACCAGGCTGATGCCGTGGCAGGCCGAGCAGACCTCCCGGTAGACCTTGAAGCCACGCTGCAGCTGGGCCGGGTCGTAGTGCCCGAACGGCCCGGCGAAGCTCCACGTCTGCCGCTCGATGTGCGGCGCCTCGCCGGCCGCCAGCGCCGCGCCGGTGCCGGTCGCCAGCATCGCGACGGCGGCCAGCACGGGCCGCAGCCTCGAGGTGATCGTCCGCTTGCTCATTGCGTCTCGTCCTCGCCCGATGGGACCGATCACGACACTCAGCCTCTATGCTCTGGCGCGGCCGCCGCGCCCACCGGCCGCCCCGCGCCGCCGCCCTTCTTCAGCACCGACTCCGAGATCGAGGCGGGCAGCGGCTTCGGCGTCTCGATCATGCCCAGCACCGGCAGGATCACCAGGAAGTGCAGGAAGTAGTAGGCGGTGAAGATGCGCGACAGGATGACGTAGATGCCTTCCGCTGGCTGCGAGCCGAGCCAGCCGAGCACCACGCAGACCACCGCGAACACCCAGAAGAACTGCCGGTAGAGCGGCCGGAACGTGGCCGAGCGGACCTTCGAGGTGTCGAGCCAGGGCAGCAGGAAGAGCACCGCGATGGCGCCGAACATCGCCAAGACGCCGAACAGCTTCGACGGGATGGCGCGCAGGATCGCGTAGAACGGCAGGAAGTACCATTCCGGAACGATGTGCGCCGGCGTCACCATCGGATTGGCGATCGTGTAGTTGTCCGGATGGCCGAGGTAGTTCGGAGTCCAGAACAGGAACCAGCCGAAGAAGATGCAGAACACGACCAGCGCGAAGGCATCCTTCATCGTGTAGTACGGATGGAAGGAGACCGTATCCTGCTTCGACTTGACCGAGATGCCGGTCGGGTTGTTGTTGCCGGAGACGTGCAGCGCCCAGAGGTGCAGGAAGACGACGCCGGCGATCATGAACGGTAGCAGGTAGTGCAGGGCGAAGAAGCGGTTGAGCGTCGGGTTGGCGACCGAGAAGCCGCCCCACAGCCAGGTGACGATCGGATCGCCCACCCAAGGGAACGCCGAGAACAGGTTGGTGATGACGGTGGCGCCCCAGAACGACATCTGGCCCCACGGCAGCACGTAGCCCATGAAGGCGGTTGCCATCATCAAGAGGAAGATGATGACGCCGAGGATCCACAGCACCTCGCGCGGCTCCTTGTAGGAGCCGTAGTACATGCCGCGGAACATGTGGATGTACACGGCGATGAAGAACATCGAGGCGCCGTTGGCGTGCATGTAGCGCAGCAGCCAGCCGTAGTTCACGTCGCGCATGATGTGCTCGACCGAGGCGAACGCCATCGCGGTGTTCGGCGTGTAGTGCATCACCAGCACGACGCCGGTGATGATCTGCACCACCAGCATGAAGGTGAGGATGCCGCCGAACGTCCACCAGTAGTTGAGGTTCTTCGGGGTCGGGAAGTCGACCGCCTGCGCATGCATCATGCTGAAGATCGGCAGTCGCGCCTCGAGCCATTTCTCGAAGCGGCTATTCGGCTGGTAGCTCGAAGGACCGGACATGTTTGCGCTTTCCCAGACCGTTGCTTCAGCCGATGCGGATGACGGTATCGGAGGTGAACGCGTAGGGCGGCACCGCCAGGTTCTCCGGTGCCGGGCCCTTCCGGATGCGGCCGGCGGTGTCGTAGTGGGAGCCGTGGCACGGGCAGAACCAGCCGCCGTAGTCGCCCTGCTGGCCGAGCGGCACGCAGCCGAGGTGCGTGCAGACGCCGACCATCACCAGCCAGGGCTCCTTGCCCTCGGCGGCGCGGTTCGGGTCGGTCGCCGGCGCTTCGGCCTGCATGTTGGCATTGCGGGCGAGCGGATCGGGGAGCTCTTCGACGGGGACCGCCGCCGCCTCCTCGATCTCCTTGGCCGTGCGATGACGGACGAACACCGGCTTGCCGCGCCACTTCACCGTGATCGACTGGCCTTCCTCGACGGTCGCCACGTCCACTTCCGTGGAAGCGAGCGCCAGGGCCGAGGCGTCCGGGTTCATCTGGGCGATGAACGGCCAGATCACCGAGCCCGCGGCGACGGCCGCCATGGCACCGGTCGCGATGTAGAGAAAATCCCGGCGGGTCGGTTCGGGGTGTTCCATGGTCGCCAAGGCCGGCTCCTGTCGATGCCGCGAATTCGGGCTCTGCGCAGACGTCTCGCTCGACGCCCTCGCCGCCTGTCCCGCCGACGCCCGTGCGCCGACTTCGCGTCCACGCAAAAACGACGGCGGACGCCGGCTGCGCACGGCCTCCCTCGTGGGCCGTTTAGTTGCATCGCCGCTGGAACTTGTCCAGCCTCGCGGCCGCGTCGCGGACCGAATGTCGCAAGCCTTCCCGACCGCTCACAGACCTCCGGAGGCCATCGTGCGGATTGCCCTCTACCAGCCGGACATCCCGCAGAACACCGGCACGATCCTGCGCCTCGCGGCTTGCTTCGGCCTCGCCGCCGACGTCATCGGCCCGGCCGGCTTCGACCTCTCCGACCGGGCGCTCAGGCGCGCCGGGCTCGACTACTGGGAACACGCCGCGCTCGTCCGTCACGTCTCGTGGGAGACGTTCCTGGCCGCCCGCCTGGCCGCCCGCGGCGGTGCGGGCGGCGCCGGCCGCCTCGTGCTGCTGACCACCGCCGCCGAGACGCGCCACTGCGACTTCGCCTTCCACCCCGACGACGTGCTGCTGTTCGGCCGCGAATCGGGCGGCGTACCGTCCGACGTGCACGCCGCCGCCGACGCCCGGCTGCGCATTCCGCTGCTTCCGGGGCGCCGCTCGCTCAACCTCGCCGTCGCCTGCGGCATCGCGGTGGCGGAGGCGCTGCGTCAGACGGGCGGGTTCGAGGCCGGCGGCGTCGCGGCGGGGGTGGAACCTGGCACCACGGATGGCGGCCCGGCCGGTGCCCCGCCCGCCCCTGGCTGAGCCGCCGGCGCCCCCGCCACCGCCTCCCGCAGCACCCACTCGCGGAACGCGGCCACCCGCGGCGCCCGCCGCCGCGCCGTCGGGTAGACGAGGTAGTAGGCGGTGCCCGGCGCATGCAGCAGCGCAAACGGCTGCACCAGCGTGCCGCGCGCAAGTTCGTCGGCGAAGAACTCGGGCGAGAGGATCGCCACACCCTGTCCGGAGAGCGCCGCCTGGGCGGCCAGCGTCTGCGTCGCCACCCACAGGCCCGGCCGCGCCTTCAGCTCCGGGGCGGCGACACCGGCGGCCGACAGCCATTCGCCCCACCAGGGGTCACCGGGGTCGATCAGCGGCAACGCCAGGAGATCCGCCGCGGAGCGCAGCGGCCCGTGCGCCGCCAGCAGCTGCGGCGAGAGAATCGGCGTGAAGGTCACCGGCATCAGCCGGTGGTGGGCGAGCCCCGGCCAGTCGCCCCGCCCCATGCGGATCGCCGCGTCGACGTCGCGCCGCGCGAAATCGACGAGTTCCGCCGACACCTCGAGCCGCACCGCCACCTCCGGGTGAGCCCGGCTGAAGCCGCCGAGCCGCGGCAGCAGCCAGTGGGCGGCGAAGCTGTTGACGACGGACAGCGTCAGCGTGCCGCCGCGCCCGTCCCCGATCGCCGCGAACGCCTCGCGCAGCTCCGCGAAGGCGCCGGCCACCGTCGGTGCGAGCCGCCGCCCGGCCTCTGACAGCGTCACACCGCGCGGTCCCCGCAGGAACAGCGGCACGCCGAGCCGCTCCTCGAGCCCCTTGATCTGGTAGCTCACCGCCGCCTGCGTCATCGCGAGCTCGGCGGCGGCGCGGGTGAACGAGAGATGGCGCGCCGCCGCCTCGAAGCAGCGGACGGCGGCGAGCGGCGGCAGCCCCGTCGGTAGCGGACCCTGAGTCATAAGCTGGCCTTGTGCACCCTGATCGAGCTTTCGTTGGTTTAACGCCGCTCGAGCCGGCATGCTCTCAGCCTAGACATTGATACCGCTGAGGCAAGCCGATGTCCCCGATCTTCGCCGCTGTGCTCGCCCTGGTCGCCCCCTATCGCCGGGGGCCGGACCCCGGCGCCCATCCGGCCCGCCTCGAAACGGACCGCCTGTCGGCCCACCTCCGCCGCGACATCGGCCTCGCCGATGGTCGCGAGCGGAGAGAGCGCGACGGCGGGCGGGAGCGGTGAGCGGTCATCGGTGGGCCTCACCCGCGGCACAACGGGTCCCTCCCCCGCCAGGGTGGGGCCCGTCAATCCGGATTGCGATGCCGGAGAGGCCGAGCCCCTGATACACGGGCCCCACCCTGACCGCTTCGCGGTCTGTCCCTCCCCCTGGCAGGGGAGGGATGATCAACAGCCGCCGTGCCAGTCCACAGCCACCTCCCCACGCCCCCCGCCCTTGCCCTCCCCCACCCCAACCGCGACACTGCCGGCCTCGCCAACCGCCCGGATCGCCATGCTCGCCGCTCTCCGCACCGCCGTCCTCGTCCTCGCCGTCGCCTGCGCCACCCTCGCGACGCCCGCCCTCGCGCAGTCGAAGGCGGCCGCCGAAACCGCCTTCCGCGATTGGCTGCAGGCGACGGTGTGGCCGCTCGCCGCGCAGAAGGGTGTTTCCCGCGAGACGTTCACGGCCGCCTTCGCCGGCGTGACGCTCGACTGGAAGCTGCCCGACCTCGTGCCGCCCGGCACGGCGCCGAAGCCGCCGCAGGTGCAGTGGCAGGCGGAGTTCCAGAGCCCCGGCCGCTATCTGTCGGAGGACAAGTTTGCCCCGCTCGCCAAGGGCGGCCGGGCGCTGATGCGCGAGTGGGGCAAGACGCTCGCCGCCGTCGAGGCGCGCTATGGCGTGCCGAAGGCGATCGTCGTGGCGATCTGGGGGCGCGAATCGGCCTACGGCCGCGCCGCCATCCCGAAGAACGCCATCCAGACGCTCGCCACCAAGGGCTTCATGGCGACGCGCCGCGACATGTTCCTGCCAGAGCTCGTCGCGGCGCTGGAGATCCTCGAGGGCGACCACATCCCGCTTGCCGAGATGAAGAGCTCGGTCGCCGGCGCACTCGGCCAGCCGCAGTTCCTGCCCTCGAAGTACCTCGCCTACGCGGTCGATTTCGACGGCGACGGCCGCCGCGACATCTGGCGCTCGGTGCCCGACACGCTCGCCTCGATCGCCAACTACCTGAAGGCGCACGGCTGGAAAGCGGGCGAGGCGTGGGGCGTCGAAGCGGTGGTGCCGGCCGCCGTCACCTGCGCGCTGGAAGGTCCCGAGCAGGGCCATCCGCTGTCGTCGTGGACGAAGGCCGGGGTGACGCGTCTCGACGGCGCAGCACCGCCCGGCAAGGCCGGCGACACCCGCTTCCTGATGATGCCGGCCGGCCGGCTCGGCCCGGCCTTCCTCGTCTCGCAGAACTTCTACGTGCTGAAGACCTACAACGAGTCCGACCTCTATGCCTTGTTCGTCGGCCATCTCGCCGACCGGCTGTCGGCGGATGCCCGCATCCGCGGCGCCTGGGCGACCAAGGCCGGCTTCAGCCGCGGCGACGTCAGGGCGATGCAGCAGCGCCTGGAGGCGCTCGGCTACGACGTCGGCGGCGCCGACGGCCTCGTCGGCTTCAAGACGCGCACGGCGATCGGCACGTGGCAGGGCAAGAACGGCCTGGCGGCGACCTGCTTCCCGGACGCCGGCCTGATCAAGTCGATCCGCTGAGCCTCACGCCCCGAAGCCGGCCCGCTTCAGCCGGACGATCGCGAGATCGAGGGCGGAGAGGAAGGCGGAGCGGTCGCGGGGGCCGAACGGCTTCGGGCCGCCGGTGACCTCGCCGGCCGAGCGCAGGTCGTCGAGCAGGTTGCGGGTGGCGAGCGCCATGCCGATCGAGGCCTCGGTGAAGGCGCGACCCGTCGGCGCGATGACCGAGGCGCCGGCCTTCACGCAGCGGTCGGCGAGCGGCACGTCGGCGGTGACGACGACGTCGCCGGCGCCGCAGCGCTCGGCGATCCAGTGGTCCGCCGCGTCCGGCCCGCCGCCGACGACGACGCGCGTGATCCAGTCCTCGCGCGGCACCGCGATCGGCTGGTTCGCCACCACCGCCACCGGCAGGCGGTGGCGCTCGGCGACACGGTAGATCTCAGCCTTCACCGGGCAGGCGTCGGCGTCGACATAGACCGTGATCGGGCGGGTGGAGGCGGGAGCGGAGTGGCTGGTCATGCGGCCATGCGGATGGCAGAGCCCGGGTGCCGATGCAAGTCTCGGCGGGCGCGTGCGGGTCTGAAGGGGCGTTTCCGTCCGCGCCCGGAACCTCGCGACCGCCGCAGACGTTCAGAAACGCTGCCGCGCGCCGGACACCCGGACGGGTGCGGCCGCGTGGACCGCGGGGACTTCCAGGATGCGCGACGAATTCGACGTCCCCGATGTATCCGGGGCCGCCTTCGCTGTCGAAGGCCGCCTCGGTGCGGAAGGCGACGTGCGCCGGCTGCGCTCCGGCACGCCGCCGTGGGCGATCGAGCGCTTCCCGCTGCCGCACGAACCACTCGCGGAAGACTGCCGGGTGGACGTGGCGATCGTCGGGGCCGGCATCACCGGATCGCTCCTCGCCGAGGCGGTTTCGGCAACCGGGGCCTCCGTGATGGTCGTCGACCGCGCCTTGCCGGGCCGCGGCAGCACTGCCGCCAGCACCGCCATGCTGCAATGGGAGCTCGACACCTCGCTCGTCGACCTCGCCGACCTCTACGGGTTCGAGCGCGCCGCGCGGATCTACCGCCGCAGCCTCGCGGCGGCGGCCGATCTCGGCCGGCTCGCTGCGGCGCTGCGCATCGACTGCGGCTTCGTCCCGCGCGCGACGCTCTACGTCGCCGGCGGCGATGTCGGGCTCGACGGCCTCGCCGAGGAGCACGCGCTGCGCGAGCGCGCCGGCTTGCCGGGCACGCTGCTCGACGCTGCGGCGCTCGAGGAGCGCTTCTCGATGCGCCGCCCCGGCGCCCTGGTGTCGCCGGGCTCGGCCGAGGCCGATCCGGTGCGGCTGTCGCTCGGCGTGCTGCGCACCGCGCTGGAGCGCGGCGCCCGCCTCGTCGAGGACGAGGTCGTGACCTACGACTGCACCCCCGGCGCCGTTCATCTGGCGCTCGCCAGCGGTCGCCACATCGAAGCCAGTCACGTCGTGCTGGCGACCGGCTACGCGATGCCGTCGTTCGTGCCGAGCGACCTGCACTCGGTGATGTCGAGCTGGTGCATCGCCACCGAGCCGCAGCGCGACGACAAGCTGTGGCCGGGGCGCTGCCTGATCTGGGAGGCGTGCGAACCCTACCTCTATGTGCGGACGACCGGCGACGGGCGCATCGTCGCCGGCGGCGAGGACGCGAAGACCGACGATCTCGTCGACCGCGAACGGCTGATGCCGGAGAAGATCGAGCGCATCCTGCGCAAGTTGCGGACGCTCTGGCCGCACGGCCACACCCGCGTCTCGCACGCCTGGTCGGCGGAATTCGGCGAGACCACCGACGGCCTGCCGCTGATCGGCGCGGTACCGGGTTCGCCGCGCCTGCTCGCCGCCTACGGCTACGGCGGCAACGGCATCACCTACAGCTACATGGCCTCCCGCATGCTGGCCGCGCAGATCGCCGGCGACCGCCGCGGGTGGTTCGACGACTTCGCGCTCGACCGCGACGGTCCGAAGGGCTGACGCCGCTCGGCCCGCGTGGCGCGGGTCAGAGCTGCGGCAGGTCGTCGAGTGAGAAGGCGAAGTCGAGCGGGGCGGTCGTCGGCTCCAGCCGGTCCGATGCACGGTATTCGCGCACCCAGGCGTAGCCGCCGGGGCCGGGCCCGATGTGGACGTGCACCGTGCGCGTTGCGGCACTCACCACCCACAGTTCGCGCACGCCGTGCTCGGCATAGATCAGCGGCTTGCGGCGGAGATCGTAGTCGATCGAGCTATCCGCCACCTCGACGGCAAGCAGCACGTCGGGGCCGCGGAGTTCCGCCAAGGGGCGTTCACGCGAGAAAACGATGAAGTCGGGTTCGAGGTAGGTCGTCTTCGACAGGGTCAATCCGGTTTCGGGGATGAAAAGGTAGCCGTCTGGACAGGCTCGGCCCCAGGCGAAGTTGATCGCCCCCTTGATCGCCTCGTGCCGGTTCCCCTTCGGCGACATCGGCACGATCTCCCCGCCGATCAGCTCGAGCCGTTCGTCGGGATCGACCAGCCCCGCCTCGACCATCTTCTCGAGGTCGGAAATCGTGAACGCGCGGCGCGCCAGTCCTTCCGCCGCCCGGCTGACGGGCGTCGACCCCACGAGCGTGAAGTTGCCGGCGACGACGTTCATGGCGTCACCTTACCGCAAGCCGGCCACAGGCGCGAGGTAGTGCGCCGAGTGACAACCACACGGCGAAACGCGGGCCGCGTCGACAGCACGAACCGACCGACGAGCAGCCCGAAAGCTAGGGCTGATCCCGGAAGATCTTCTCGCCCTGCTCGTCGATGATCTGGCGGCCCTTGGCGAGGGCCACGTCGGCGGCGGCGTCGATCGAGGCAAAGCGGTCGGCGCGGATGAAGCGATGTTCCCGCTCGACTCCGTCGACCACCTTCACGATCGCGCCAGCCGTCTGATACTGGCCCGCCTCCTGGAAGGGGGCGGCACGGACCGTGAAGCCCTTGTGCTCGATCTCCTTGACGGCCTTGGCGGCCGCCGGATCGCCAGCGGCCTCGCCCTTGCCGCCGAGCCCGAACAGGTTTTTCAGGAACGACATCGTCGGCACTCCCACGGCTGGCGACGCCGGCGCCGGCCGGCGCGCGGGTCGCTTTGCTGCGCGTCGCTCAGTTGTCGAGGAAGCTGCGGAGCTTGCGCGAGCGGCTCGGGTGCTTCAGCTTCCTGAGCGCCTTCGCCTCGATCTGGCGGATGCGCTCGCGCGTCACCGAGAACTGCTGGCCGACTTCCTCCAGCGTGTGGTCGGTGTTCATTCCGATGCCGAAGCGCATCCTGAGCACGCGCTCCTCGCGCGGGGTGAGCGAGGCGAGCACCCGCGTCGTCGTCTCGCGCAGATTGCTCTGGATCGCCGCGTCGATCGGCAGGATGGCGTTCTTGTCCTCGATGAAGTCGCCGAGGTGCGAATCCTCCTCGTCGCCGATCGGCGTCTCGAGGCTGATCGGCTCCTTGGCGATCTTCAGGACCTTGCGCACCTTCTCGAGCGGCATCGCGAGCTTCTCGGCCAGCTCCTCCGGCGTCGGCTCGCGGCCGATCTCGTGCAGCATCTGCCGCGAGGTGCGGACGATCTTGTTGATCGTCTCGATCATGTGCACCGGGATGCGGATGGTTCTTGCCTGATCCGCAATGCTGCGGGTGATCGCCTGGCGGATCCACCACGTCGCGTAGGTCGAGAACTTGTAGCCGCGGCGGTACTCGAACTTGTCGACCGCCTTCATCAGGCCGATGTTGCCCTCCTGGATGAGGTCGAGGAACTGCAGGCCGCGGTTCGTGTACTTCTTGGCGATGGAGATGACGAGCCTGAGGTTCGCCTCCACCATCTCCTTCTTCGCCTGCCGGGCCTCGCGCTCGCCCTTCTGCACCATGTGGACGATGCGGCGGAACTCGGTGATCTCGAGGCCCGTCTCGGTCGCCTGGTTCTGGATCTCCTGGCGCAGCTCGCGGATGCGCTCGCGCTCGCGGGCGGCGAACTCGCGCCAGCCGCGGCCGGACAGGTTGGCCACCCGCCGCATCCAGTTCGGATCGAGCTCCGAGCCCTGATACTCGCGCACGAAACTGTCGCGCGTCACGCCGTAAGACTCGGCGAGCCGCAACAGCCGCCCCTCGTTGCTCATCAGCCGGCGGTTGATGTCGTAGAGCTGCTCAACCAGCGCGTCGATGCGGTGCTGGTTGAGGGAGAGCTCCTTCAGCTCGCCGACGATGTCGTCGCGGAACTTCTTGAAGCGGCGCTCCTGGCTCGGCGACAGCAGCTTGTTCTGCAGCCGCTGCTCGACGTTCTGGTCCTGCAGGCGGCGCAGCTTCTTGTAGTTGTCGGCGATGACCTCGAAGGTGGCGAGCACCTTCGGCTTCAGCTCCGCCTCCATGGCGGCGAGCGAGACGTTCGATTCGTAGTCGTCCTCGCCGTCGTCGCCGTCCTCCGGCACGGGCGGCGGCACCTCGCCGTCCTCGCCCTCGGGCTCGCCTTCCGCCTTCGCCTCGACCTCAGGGCCGGCATAGGAGGCCTCGAGGTCGATGATGTCGCGGAGCAGGATCTTTCCCTCGATCAGCTCGTCGCGCCAGATGATGATCGCCTGGAAGGTCAGCGGGCTCTCGCAGAGACCGGCGATCATCGCCTCGCGGCCGGCCTCGATGCGCTTGGCGATGGCGATCTCGCCCTCGCGCGAGAGCAGCTCGACCGAGCCCATCTCGCGCAGGTACATGCGGACGGGATCGTCGGTGCGCTCGGACGGCTCGCGGGTGGTGGTGGTGCGGGCGACCGCAGTCGGCGGCGCCTCGACGAGCTCGCCGCCCTCCTCCTCGGCACCACCGCCGGCGTCGGCCGCCTCGGCCTCCTCGGCCTCCTCGGCGTCGATGACGTTGATGCCCATGTCGTTGAGCATCGCCATGGTGTCCTCGATCTGCTCGGAGGTGACCTCCTCGGAGGGGAGCACCTCGTTCAGTTCGTCGTAGGTCACGTAGCCGCGCTTCTTGGCGAGCTTGATCATCCGCTTTACGGCGGCGTCCGAAAGGTCGAGCAGCGGCCCGTCAGACGTCTCGGCTGCGGGCTCCGGGGCTTCCTCGGTTTCGGTCGCCTTGGCTGCCATGGTGCGCTCCAGATCGTCGTTTCGGGTCTGCGTTGCGGGTCGTCGTGTCGTGCGCCGGGTCGTCCCGACCGAGCCCGCGGCGCACGAGGGCGTCGGCGAGATCATCAGGCGACTTCGATCGCGTCGGTCGTTCTCGGCGATCACTCGAAAGCGGCGCCGACCCCATCGGCACCCCAGAAATAGGGCGCCGCACCCCCACTTGCCACTATCCGGGCCGTCGGGCACAGCTGCCGCGGACCGCTCGTTGCCAGCGCCGGGCCGTTCGGCGGGGCGCTGAATTTCCAAACGCTAAACGCGCCGAAGCGTTGCCGCCCCGTCGCGCCTTGGTCGTCCTGTCGATGCCGATCCAGGTGTCGATGGACCACCGGGCCGGTCGTCTGTCGGGCGCCGCGACCGGCGAAATGTCGGTCACGGGTCGGCTCCGGGCAGCTTAGATAACGTCTCGTTTCGAAACTGCAAGCCGGATCAGGAGTGCAGATCCGGCTGCGTCACCGAGGCGCGCTCTTCTTGGCTTGGCCGACAGCCATCGCGAGGGATCCAGCCCGCGGCCATCAGCCGGTGTTTCTCAACCCCGCCGCGATGCCGTTGATCGAGATCAGGATGCCGCGCTGCGCCTTCTCGTCGACCTGCCCCGCCCGCCAGCGGCGCAAGAGCTCCACCTGCAGGTGGTTGAGCGGCGCGATGTAGGCGGAGCGGTGGGCGATCGAGCTCGCGAGCGTCGGATTGTCGGCGAGCCGCTGCGGCGTGCCGGTGATCGCGTCGAGCGCCTTGACCGTGCGGTCGAGCTCCGCCTCGATCGCCGCGAAAATGCGCTCGGCGAGCGCGCGGTCGCCGACGAGCTCGGCATAGCGGCGGGCGACGCCGAGGTCGGCCTTGGCGAGCACCATGTCCATGTTCGACAGCAGCGCCCGGAAGAACGGCCAAGACGCCCCCATCCGCTTCAGCAGCAGCGACCGCTCGGCGGCGTCCTCGGCGAGGAAGCCCTCGACCGCCGAGCCGAAGCCGTACCAGCCGGGCAGCGCGACGCGGCTCTGGCCCCACGAGAAGCTCCACGGGATGGCGCGCAGGTCCTCGATGCGGCGCGTCGCCCGCCGCGAGGACGGGCGCGAGCCGATGTTGAGCTCGGCGATCTCGGAGATCGGCGTCGCCGCGAAGAAGTAGTCGGTGAAGCCCTCCGTCTCGTAGACGAGTGAACGGTAGGCGCGCATCGAGCGCTCCGACAGCGCCGCCGCCGCTTCGAGGTACTCCGGCGGGGCGGTGTCGGCGGGGGCGAGCAGCGTCGCCTCCAGCGTCGCCGCCATCAGCGTCTCGAGATGCCGTCGGCCGATCTCCGGGTTGGCGTACTTGGCGTTGATCACCTCGCCCTGCTCGGTCAGCCGGATCTGGCCCTTCACGGTGCCGGGCGGCTGCGCCAGGATCGCCTGGTAGCTCGGCCCGCCGCCGCGCCCGACGGCGCCGCCGCGCCCATGAAACAGGCGGAGCGTCAGCCCCGGCTTGGCGTCGAACAGGCGGGCGAGCGCGGTGGAGCCGCGATAGAGCTCCCAGTTCGAGGTGAGGTAGCCGCCATCCTTGTTGCTGTCGGAGTAGCCGAGCATGATGTCCTGCTCGGCACCGGAATTGCGCACCAGCGCCTCGATGCCGGGCAGGTCGTAGAAGGCGCGCATGATCGGCTCGGCGGCCCGCAGGTCCTCGATCGTCTCGAACAGCGGCACCACGATCAGGTCCACCGTGGCGCGGGACGCATCGGCCGGTGCCAGCGTGCGCGCCATCAGCCCGCACTCCTTCTGCAGCAGCAGCACCTCGAGCAGGTCGCTGACGCTCTCGGTGTGGCTGATGATGTAGTGGCGGATCGCCTCGCGGCCGAACTCGGATCGCAGCCGCCGCGCCGTCTCGAAGATCGCGAGCTCGCCCTCCGTCGCCTCGGAATAGGCGGCACCGCGCACCCGCAGAGGCCGCGGATCCTGCAGGAGGCGAATCAACACCGTCCGCTTGGCGTCCTCGTCGAGGTCGCAGTAGGCGGGCTCGAGCCGGGCGGTGGCGAGCAGTTCGGCCACCACCGCCTCGTGCTTGTCGGAGCTCTGGCGGATGTCGGTGGTGGCGAGGTGGAAGCCGAACACCTCCACCGCACGGATCAGCGGCGCGAGACGGATCCGCACCATCGCGCCGCCGTGGTGGCGCTTCAGCGAGTCCTCGATGACGCGCAGGTCGGCGAGGAACTCCTGCGGGCCTGCATAGGGTGCCGACGGCGCCATTGCGTGACGCAGCGCCTCGGTGCCGGTGAGCGCGCGCAAGGTGCCGGCGAGGCGGGCGTAGATGCCGGTGAGCGCCCGCCGGTAGGGCTCGTCGTCGCGGTGGCGGTTCTCCTCGCCGCCGCGGTCGGCGAGCCCCGAGAGTTCCGGCGTGCAGTCGACGAGATGGCGCGACATCGACAGCTCGGCGCCGAGCTCGTGCGCCTCGGTGAGATAGTGGCGCAGCACCGTCTCGCCTTGCCGCTTCAAGGCCATCTCGAGTGTCTCGGCAGTGACGTTCGGGTTGCCGTCGCGGTCGCCGCCGATCCAGTTGCCCATGCGGAAGAACGGCGCCACCGGCCGGCCGAGCAGCGCCTCCAGCTCCTCGTAGACGCGCGGGATCTGCTTGAGGAAGGTCGAGCGGTAGTAGCCGAGCGCGTTCTCGATCTCGTCGCGCACGGTGAGCCGGGTGAAGCGCAGGATGCGTGTCTGCCAGAGCTGCACGATGCGCGCCTTCAGCATCGCCTCGTTGGCGGCGCGCGCCGCCTTGCCGCGCAGCGACCGGCGCGCGGTGATCAACTCGGAGACGGCGCGCTCGGCGTCGAGCGTGCTCTTGCGCTGCACCTCGGTCGGGTGGGCGGTGAGGACCGGCGAGACGAAGCTGCGCGACAGCGCGCGGGCGATCTTGTCGGGCCCGATGCCGGCTTCGGCGAGGCGGGCGAAGGAGCGCGCCAGGCTGCCGTCGCCGTGCGCCTCGTGCGCCTCCTCGAGCGTGCGGCGCTGCAGATAGTGGACGTCCTCGGCAAGGTTGGCGAGGTGGGAGAAGTAGCTGAAGGCGCGGATGACGGAGACCGTCTCCTTCGGCGACAGCCGCGTCAGCAGGCGGTCGAGGTCGCGGCGGGCGCCGGCGTCGTCCTTGCGCTGGTCGGAGACGGAGAGGCGGCGGATCGCCTCGATCAGCTCGAAGGTCGCCTCGCCCTCCTGCTCGCGGATGGTGTCGCCGAGGATCTGGCCGAGCAGCCGCACGTCGTCCTTGAGCGGCAGGTCGGGATCGGTCTCGACGGCGGCGATGTCGACGGCTGCGCGCACGGGGGCCTCGGGGGGTTGAAAGCGTCGCCGAAAGCGACGCAAGCGGCGTGCCACGGCGCGATGCGCGTGCGACGAGGCTACCCCCCGGCCGCCTCGATGCCCGCGCCGGCGCCGTAGGCGGCGCGGATGGTGCGCGCCTCGTCGGCGAGCGCCCGCTCGTCGGCCTGGTAGGCGGCCTCGCGGCGGGCCTGCTCGGCGTTGAGCGCCTTCAGCCGCTCCCAGGCGTCCTCGTCGATGCTCTCGCCGGCGCGCCGCGTCAGCGCCTCGATCTCCTCGGCCAGCGCGGCGATCTCGATCTTCTCGAACAGCAGCGTGATGTAGCGCTCGACGAAATCGGCGCTCGGATGGAAGGTGAGCAGCCCGAACGCCTGCCGCAGCCGCCGGCCGCCGCCGTGCACCTCGCGCAGGATCTGGAAGAAGGGCCCGTCGAGCCGCGCGAGCACGTCGCCGGCCATCACTCCGGGACCGCCGGCTGCGTCGCGCGCCTCATGGGTGTGCGTCTCGTCGGCGACGACGTGTAGCAACGCGTCGCGGAACGCGCGGTGGCGCTCGCTGCGCAGCGGCAGCGCGCCGATCCGCTCATAGTGCGCCGCCACCAGCCCCGGATGCTCGACGAGCAGCCCGAGCACCAGCCGGTCGACGGCGCCGGGCTCCGGCGGCGGCGCCGACAACGGGCGGCCGCCGGTCGAGGCCATCGGCTCCGGCGAGCGCTGGCGCGCGCCGCGTCCGCCGGGCCGTTCGCCGCCACCCCACAGCCGCTCAGACAGGCGGAGCCGGGCCGCGACGCGGTATTCGCGCGCCACCCGCTGGTCCTTGATGCTGCCGACGAGGTCGTCGAGCCGCTTCTCGAGCGCCGCCCGCCGCTCCGGCGTGTCGAGCCGGGCGCCGGCGAGCTCGCGCTCGAGCATCACGTCGAACAAGGGCGCCGCCGCCTTCACCTCGGCGAGGAAGCGGGCCGGGCCGCCGTCGGCGATCAGCTCGTCCGGGTCCTTGCCCTCCGGCAGGAAGGCGAAGTTGAAGGAGCGGCCCGCCTCGACCAGCGGCAGGATGCGGTCGATCGCCCGGTGCGCCGCGGCGATGCCGGCCTTGTCGCCGTCGAAGCAGATCACCGGCTCCGGAGCGAGCCGCCAGAGCGCGCGGATCTGCTCCTCGGTGAACGCCGTGCCGAGCGTCGCGACGACGCCGCGGATGCCGGCCTGCGCGACGGCGATGGCGTCGAGATAGCCCTCGACGACGACGATCGAGCCGCTCGCGTGCGCCGCCTCGCGGGCGCGGTGGGCGTTGAACAGCAGCGCCCGCTTGGAGAACAGCGGCGTCTCCGGCGAGTTGAGGTACTTCGGGTCCTGCCCCTGGGCGAGTGCGCGGCCGCCGAAGGCGACGACGCGGCCGCGGGCGTCGTGGATCGGGATCATCAGGCGGTTGCGGAAGCGGTCGTAGAGGGCGCGGCCGTCGTCCGGGCGGCCGGCGAGCCCGGCTTCCACCACCGTCGCCTCGTCGACGCCGCTCGCCACCAGATGGCGCGTCAGCGCGTCGCGCTCGGCCGGCGCGTAGCCGATGCGGAAGGCGTGCATCGTCTCCGGCGACAGCCCGCGCCGCTCGGCGTACTCGCGCGCCTCGCGCCCCTGCCCGGAACGGAAGCGCTGCTCGAAGAACAGCGCTGCGAGCTCCACCGCCTCGGCGAGGCCCTTGCGGCGCACCTCGCGGCGCTCGGTCTCGGCATCGCGCGCCGGCAGCGGCACCCCCGCCTCGGCGGCGAGCCGCTCGACCGTCTCGGGAAACGACAGCCCCTCCGTCTCCATGACGAAGCGGATGTGGTCGCCCGACGCGCCGCAGCCGAAGCAGTGATAGAAGCCCTTGCGGTCGTCGACGTGGAAGGAGGGCGACTTTTCCTGGTGGAACGGGCAGCACGCCCAGAGGTCGCCACGCTGCGGCTGCGACTTGCGCTTGTCCCAGGAGACGCGCTTGCCCACGACTTCCGACAGCGGGAGGCGCGTGCGGATCTCGTCGAGGAGGTGGTCGGGAAAGCGCATGGCCCCTCCCTATCACAATCGGCTAGGTGGACCGCGGAGGAACGGCAACGGCGGCCGGCAGGCCCCGCTATCCACCGGTGCAGCAACGCCGCAGAGGGCTGCGGAACAGGCACCACCCGACCCATCCGTAGCTGGAACCGCAGTCAGCCGACGCGAGCCCGCGACGCGTCGGTTGGCCTCAGCGCAGCAAGTCCTTCACGACGCCACTCGCCTGGCCGAAGTCCATGCGGTCGGGGTAGCGCTGGCGGAGCCTGGCCATCGTGCGGCCGACGTCGCGCAGGCCGTGCGCGCCGAGCTCGTCGACAACCTGCTGGCAGGCGGAACGCATCGCGCCCTCATCGAGCTGCGGCGGCAGGAACTCGCGGATGACCTCGATCTCGCGGCGCTCCTCCTCGGCGAGGTCGAGCCGGCCGCTCTCCTCGTACTCGCGCGCCGATTCCTCGCGCTGGCGGATCATCGTGAGCAACAGCGCCCGCACCTCGGCGTCGGCGATGCCGTCGCAGCCTCTGTCACGGCTCGCGCCGTCTCGGTCGCGGACGGCGGTGGAGATCAGCCGCAGGGTGCACGCCCGTCGCCGATCCTGCGCATCGGCGGCCGCCTTGAGGGCAGCCGCGATCCGTTCACGCATGGAGGTCTCCGCCCCTCGTCCCGAACGAGCGCCAGAATAGCGCGCACCCGGGGGGCTGGCAAACCCGCCGTTCTCGATCATCTCTTTGAATTTCCAGTGCTTTCAGGATCGCCTGAAATTTGTGCCGAAGCTCGTGCCGAAGCTCTTGGGAGCCCGTCACCTGCCACGATGTTGCCCAATTTGCAATGGGCGGCGGCGTCCGGCCGGCCGCTGCAGCGCTGCTTGCATTGCATCGCGGGCCGTCTTGCCCTATCGCCCTGTCGCACGATCGGCACGCCGCGCCGGCACTTTCCGCGGCCCGACCTCAAATAGTTCTTGGGACGTCCTATGCAAGAGACCGACCCCGCCCCCAAGGGACGGCCGGACACCGGCTGGCAGGAGATGCCGACGACCGGCGTGCTGGTGCTCGCCGACGGCACGGTGATCGAGGGTGCCGGCTTCGGCGCCACCGGCAGCGCCGTCGCCGAGGTGTGCTTCAACACGGCGATGACCGGCTACCAGGAGATCCTCACCGACCCCTCCTATGCCGGCCAGATCGTCACCTTCACCTTCCCCCACATCGGCAACGTCGGCACCAACGACGAGGACGTCGAGACGGTCGGCATGGCCGACGTCGTCGGCGTGCGCGGCTGCGTCGTCCGCAGCCCCGTCACCGAGCCGTCGAACTACCGCGCCATGCGCCGCCTCGACCGCTGGCTGGCGGCGCGCGGCATCATCGGGCTCTCCGGCGTCGACACCCGCGCGCTGACCAACCTCATCCGCGAGAAGGGCATGCCGAACGGCGTCATCGCCCACAGCCCCGACGGCCGCTTCGACCTGCCCCGCCTCAAGGCGGAGGCGGCCGCATGGTCCGGCCTCGTCGGCCTCGACCTCGCCAAGGACGTCAGCGCCCGCCAGACCTACACCTGGGACGAGACCTCCTGGGAGTGGGACAAGGGCTACGGCCGCCAGGAGGCGCCGCGCCACCACGTCGTCGCCGTCGACTACGGCATCAAGCGCAACATCCTCCGCCTGCTCGCCGACCAGGGCTGCCGCGTCACCGTGGTGCCGGCGACGGCCACCGCCGAGGACATCCTCGGCCACCGGCCGGACGGCGTGTTCCTGTCGAACGGCCCGGGCGATCCGGCGGCCACCGGCGAATACGCCGTGCCGGCGATCCGCGGCGTCGTCGAGGCCGGCCTGCCGGTGTTCGGCATCTGCCTCGGCCACCAGATGCTCGGCATCGCGCTTGGCGGCACCACGGCGAAGATGCACCAGGGCCACCATGGCGCGAACCATCCGGTGATGGACCACACCACCGGCAAGGTCGAGATCACCTCGATGAACCACGGCTTCGCGGTCGAGCGCGACAGCCTGCCGGCCGAGGTGGAGGAGACGCACGTGTCGCTGTTCGACGGCTCGAACTGCGGCATCCGCCTGAAGGACCGGCCGGTGTTCTCGGTGCAATACCACCCCGAGGCGTCGCCGGGCCCGCGCGACAGCCACTATCTGTTCACCCGCTTCGTCAACCTGATCCGGGCGACGAAGGGCGAGGACGCGCGCCCCGAACGCGGCTGACACCGCCGATCAGCCGGCGGTGCTGCCGCCTCGCTCCGCCAGCAGCCGGTCGAGGCGCTCGACCAGCGCGGCGATGTGCTCGGTGCGCAGCTGGTCGAGCTTGTCGTGCAGCGCCATGATCTCGATCTCGGCCTTCAGGTTGACCTCGTAGTCGTGCGCGGCGGCCAGGCGATCCTTCTCCGCCTGCCGGTTCTGCGACATCATGATGACCGGCGCCTGGATCGCCGCCAGCATCGACAGCAGCAGGTTGAGGAAGATGTAGGGATAGGGGTCGAACGGCCCGCCCCACTGCACCAGCAGCACCGAGTTCAGCCCGACCCACGCCACGATCACCGCGCCGAAGGCGATGATGAACGTCCACGAGCCGCCGATCGCGGCAACCTGGTCGGCGACGCGGTCACCGAACGACAGCTGCTGGTCGAACTGGGTGTTGACGTCCCGGGCGACCGATTTTCGCTCGGCGATCTTCAGGATCACCTTGCGCTCGTGCGGCGTCAGCTCGCCGACACCCGCATCGAGCAGGCTGCGCGCGAGCGCTCGGACGGCTTCCTCGGTCATCTGATCGGCTCCGTCGCGGGGACGGAGCACATACGCCGCCGCGCCGATCGACGGCAAGCCGGCGTGATGCCGCCGGCGATCCCGCGGGCGCATCCCGCGGGCGCAAACCCGCGAGATGCCACCGTCCCGGCTCTCAGACCTTGTCGACGTTGAAGGTGTCGCAGGCGTCCGCCCGCCCCGCTTCGAAGCCCTTGTTGAACCAGCGCGCGCGCTGCTCCGAAGTGCCGTGGTTGAAGCTCTCCGGCACCACGTAGCCCTGTGTGCGCTTCTGCAGCGTGTCGTCGCCGATCTGCTGGGCGGCGTTCAGCGCCTCGTCCAGGTCGCCGGCCTCCAGGATGCCCTTCTGGTCGGTGAAGTGCGCCCACACGCCGGCGAAGCAGTCGGCCTGCAGCTCGACGCGCACCGACATGGCGTTCGCCTCGGCCTCGCCCATCTGCTGGCGCATCTGGTTGAACTTCGGCAGCACGCCGATCTGGTTCTGCACGTGATGGCCGATCTCGTGGGCGATCACGTAGGCCTGGGCGAAATCACCGGGGGCGCCGAAGCGGCGGCCGAGTTCGTCGAAGAACTGGGTGTCGAGGTACACCTTGCTGTCGCCCGGGCAGTAGAACGGACCGCTTGCCGAGCTCGCGAAGCCGCAGGCGGACGACACGCCGCCCGAGAACAGCACCAGCGTCGGGTCCTGGTAGCGCTTGCCGGCGACCTGGAAGAGCTGCTGCCAGACGTCCTCGGTCTCGGCCAGCACCACGGAGACGAACCGCTTCATGTCGTCGGCCGTCTGCACGGTCGCGGAGCCCGTCGAGGGGTCGCTGCGCGGCGTCAGCGGACCGCCGCCCGTGTTGCCCGCCTGTCCCTCCGGCGCGGGCGCACGCGGCTGCGACTGCTGCGTCGTCGGACCCGTGGACGGGCCGGTGTCGATGCCGAGCAGGACGAGTGGATTGATGCCGAGGAACCACAGCACGATGCCGACGATGATCAGCATCCAGATGCTCATGCCGCCGCCGAGCATCGATCCGCGACCGCCGCCCGTCGGCAGCCGGAAACCACCGCCACCCCCGCCGAAGCCGCCCCCGAGACCACCACCGCCGCCGCCGGTTCCGCGCTGATCCTCGACGTTCTGGCTTTCCCGCCGCCCTTGCCAACGCATCGCCGATCCTCGCGTGCACGCCCGACCACCCGACGCGGCGGCGCGGCACCAGAATACATGACGCAGGGCGGACGTTAAGGTTCCCGACAGCGGCAAGAAATGGCGCGTTTCACAGACGCGGACGCCGCGGCGCATGGCGCCGCGGCGTCCGGATAGCCCTGCTCCTCGACCGCGAAGGCCGGTCCCGACGGGATCGACCGTCCAGCGGCTCAGGCGAACAGGGCGCGCAACCACCGCGGCAGCGGCCAGCCGCCGGCCGCATTGGCACGGGCGCCCGAGGGCGCGTGGCTGCCGTCGAGGCGCTCGTCCATGAGGACGGCGCGTCCCAGGATGAGGGTGTTCAGCATGGCGGAACTCCTTCGCACTCGGTCGGGGTTGCAGCGCTTGGAGTGTGTCCCGCTGCGTCGCAGCTAAGAGGCACTCCGTGCGCCTTGATGGCGAATATGCGCACCCGGTGCGTCATGATCAAGCGGAAAAAGCGCAATCAGCGCGCTTTTCTCCGATGCGCGGGATTTCCGCGCCGTGCTAGGGCTTGCAGGGAACGGGCGAGGTCGCCCGCGGCCGAACACGGCAGATCCCTGCCCGACCGTTCGCCTGGCCGTCAGCAAGCATGGAGCCGGATCGATGGTACGTCGTCGCGAGGACGAGGACGAAACGGACGAGACACAGCTCATGACGCCGGAGCAGTTCCGCACCTGGCGAAAGGGTCTCGGCCTGAAGCAGCGGGATGCGGCAGAACGGCTCGGTCTGAAGAAGCGGATGATCCAGTACTACGAGAAGGGCAAGCGCGACGGGAAGGAAGTGGTGATTCCGAAGACGGTGCGGCTCGCCTGCGCGGCGCTCGCCCGCGGCGTCGCCGACTTCGACGGCGTCACCGAGACGGTCGCAGGCCCGACGCCCGCCGCCGCGGAGGCCTGACGACGCGGCGGTGTCGTCGCCGCGCTCGGCTCTTCCAGAGGCGGAATGTTTCCCCTATAAGCCCGCGAGCCTCGCGCTCCCCCTCATGACCGCACCGCCCGCGCCGGCGCGACGAGCCGCGACGGACGGTGCGCGCACGGCCACGGGATCCCATGCCGAAACGCACCGACATCGAAGCCATCCTGATCATCGGTGCCGGTCCGATCGTCATCGGTCAGGCGTGCGAGTTCGACTACTCCGGCACCCAGGCCTGCAAGGCGCTGAAGGCCGAGGGCTACCGGATCGTGCTGGTGAATTCGAACCCGGCGACGATCATGACCGATCCCGATCTCGCCGACGCGACCTACATCGAGCCGATCACCCCGGAGGTGGTCGCCCGCATCATCGAGGTGGAGCGGGCGAACGTGAAGGGCGGCTTCGCGCTCTTGCCGACGATGGGCGGCCAGACGGCGCTCAACACGGCGCTGTCGCTGCGCCGCATGGGCGTGCTGGAGCGCTTCGACATCGAGATGATCGGCGCCACTGCCGATGCGATCGACATGGCGGAGGACCGCGAGCTGTTCCGCGAGGCGATGAAGCGCATCGGCCTCGAGACGCCGCGCTCCGTGCTCGCCCATTCGCTCACCGAGGCGCTGCCGGCGCTCGACATCATCGGCCTGCCGGCGATCATCCGCCCGTCCTTCACGCTCGGCGGCACCGGCGGCGGCATCGCCTACAACAAGGCCGAGTTCATCGAGATCGTCGAGCGCGGCGTCGACGCCTCCCCGACCAACGAGGTGCTGATCGAGGAATCGGTGCTCGGCTGGAAGGAGTACGAGATGGAGGTCGTCCGCGACCGCGACGACAACTGCATCATCGTCTGCTCGATCGAGAACATCGATCCGATGGGCGTGCACACTGGCGATTCGATCACCGTCGCGCCGGCGCTGACGCTCACCGACAAGGAATACCAGATGATGCGCGACGCCTCGCTGGCGGTGCTGCGCGAGATCGGTGTGGAGACCGGCGGCTCGAACGTGCAGTTCGCCGTCAACCCGGCCGACGGCCGGCTGATCGTCATCGAGATGAACCCGCGCGTCTCGCGCTCGTCCGCCCTCGCCTCGAAGGCGACCGGCTTCCCGATCGCCAAGGTCGCGGCGAAGCTCGCCGTCGGCTACACGCTCGACGAGCTCGAGAACGACATCACCGGCGGCGCGACGCCCGCCTCGTTCGAGCCGACGATCGACTACGTCGTCACCAAGATCCCGCGCTTCGCCTTCGAGAAGTTCCCCGGCGCCGATCCGGTGCTGACCACCGCGATGAAGTCGGTCGGCGAGGTGATGGCGATCGGACGCACCTTCGCCGAATCGTTCCAGAAGGCGCTGCGCGGCCTCGAGACCGGCCTCACCGGCCTCGACGAGATCGAGATCCCGGGCCTCGGCATCGGCGACGACAAGAACGCCATCCGCGCCGCCTTGGCCGTGCCGACGCAGGACCGCATCCTGAAGGTCGCGCAGGCGCTCCGGCTCGGCGTCGACCACGCGCAGATCGTCGAATCCTGCCGCATCGACCCGTGGTTCATCGACCAGATCCAGGCGATCGTCGACACCGAGGCGAAGGTGCGCGCGCACGGCCTGCCGCAGACCGCCTCGGGCCTGCGCGGGCTGAAGGCGATGGGCTTTTCCGACGCGCGCCTCGCGCGGCTCGCCAACCTCGCCGAGGCCGACGTGGCGGCGCTGCGGATGAGCCTCGACGTGCGCCCGGTGTTCAAGCGCATCGACACCTGCGCGGCCGAATTCGCCGCGCCGACCGCCTACATGTACTCGACCTACGAGACGCCGTTCGCCGGCGTGCTCGCCGACGAGGCGCGGCCGAGCGACCGGCGCAAGGTGGTGATCCTCGGCGGCGGCCCGAACCGCATCGGCCAGGGCATCGAGTTCGACTACTGCTGCTGCCACGCCGCCTTCGCCCTGCGCGAGCAGGGCTTCGAGGCGATCATGATCAACTGCAACCCGGAAACGGTGTCGACCGACTACGACACCTCCGACCGCCTCTACTTCGAGCCGCTGACGGTCGAGGACGTGCTGGCGATCCTCACGGTAGAGCAGTCGCGCGGCGAGCTCGTCGGCGTCATCGTGCAATTCGGCGGCCAGACGCCCTTGAAGCTCGCCGAGGGCCTGCAGGCGGCCGGCATCCCGATCCTCGGCACCTCGCCCGACGCGATCGACCTCGCCGAGGACCGCGACCGCTTCAAGCGCCTGCTCGACAAGCTGCATCTGAAGCAGCCGAAGAACGCCATCGCCTACTCGGTCGAGCAGAGCCGCCTCGTCGCCGCCGAGCTCGGCTTCCCGCTGGTGGTGCGGCCGTCCTACGTGCTCGGCGGCCGGGCGATGGCGATCATCCGCGACGACGAGGCGTTCTCCGACTACCTGCTCGGCACGCTGCCGGCGCTGGTGCCACCGGACGTCAAGGCGCGCTATCCGAACGACAAGACCGGCCAGATCAACACGGTGCTCGGCAAGACGCCGCTTTTGTTCGACCGCTACCTGACCGACGCCATCGAGGTCGACGTCGACGCGCTCTGCGACGGCAAGGACGTGTTCGTCTGCGGCATCATGGAGCACATCGAGGAGGCCGGCATCCATTCCGGCGACAGCGCCTGCTCACTGCCGCCGCGCTCGCTCACGGCCGAGACGATCGCCGAGCTCGAGCGCCAGACGCGGGCGATGGCGCTGGCGCTCGAGGTGGGCGGGCTGATGAACGTGCAGTTCGCCATCAAGGACGGCATCATCTACGTGCTCGAGGTGAACCCGCGGGCCTCGCGCACGGTGCCGTTCGTCGCCAAGACGGTCGGCGTGCCGTTCGCCAAGATCGCCGCCCGCATCATGGCCGGCGAGACGCTCGCGAGCTTCGCCCTGACGAAGCGGCCGCTCGGCCACGTCGCGGTGAAGGAAGCGGTGTTCCCGTTCGCCCGTTTCCCCGGCGTCGACACCATTCTCGGGCCGGAGATGCGCTCGACCGGCGAGGTGATGGGGCTCGCGCGCGACTTCCCGGTCGCCTTCGCGAAGTCGCAGATCGGCTCGGGGACGCCGGTGCCGACCGGGGGCACGGTGTTCATCTCGGTGCGCGACGGCGACAAGCCGCGCATCCTGCCGGCGGCCAAGCTGTTGTCCTCGCTCGGCTTCCGCATCATCGCGACGAGCGGCACGCAGCGCTTCCTGGCCGACGAGGGCGTGCCCTGCGCGAAGATCAACAAGGTGCTTGAAGGCCGGCCGCACATCGTCGATGCTATCACCAACGGCGGCGTGCAACTCGTCATCAACACGACGGAAGGCGCCCAGGCGCTCGCCGACAGCCGGTCGCTCCGGCGGGCGGCCCTCCAGTACCGCGTGCCGTACTATACGACCGTCGCCGGTGCGGTCGCCGCGGCTTGGGGGATCGAAGCCTGGGGCAGCGGGGAACTTGAAGTCCGGCCGCTGCAGTCCTACTTCACCGCGGCCGTATGAGACTTTGGGCGGTGGCCTGCTCGCAAGGGTGGACCGCCTTTGAATGCTGTTGCCGCGGACGACGATCCGTGGCGGACGTGAGGTCGAGAGCTCGATGGAAAAGGTCCCGATGACCGCCGCCGGATACGCCTCTCTCGAGGCGGAGTTCAAGCATCGGACGTCGATCGAGCGCCCGCGCATCATCGCGGCCATCTCCGAGGCGCGCTCGCACGGCGACCTGTCGGAGAACGCCGAGTATCACGCCGCCAAGGAAGCGCAGAGCCACAACGAGGGCCGCATCGCGGAGCTCGAGGACAAGATCTCGCGGGCCGAGGTGATCGACGTCTCCAAGCTCTCCGGCAAGACGGTGAAGTTCGGCGCCACGGTGACGCTCGTCGACGAGGACACCGAGGAGGAGAAGGTCTACCAGATCGTCGGCGACGTCGAAGCCGATGTGAAGCAGGGCCGCGTCTCGATCTCCTCGCCGATCGCGCGCGCGCTGATCGGCAAGACCGTCGGCGACCAGGTGGAGGTCGTTGCGCCGGGCGGTGCCCGCTCGTTCGAGATCGTCGGCGTGCGCTTCGTCGCCGCCAACGCCTGACGCTCGGCCGCGCGCCCCTGCGAGGGGGGCGCGGATCACCGCCGGCTCAGTCGAACCAGAGCCCGCGGTCGGCGACCTTGAGGAACTCTTCGGGCGGCATCGGCCGGGCAAACAGGTAGCCCTGCGCCTCGTCGACACCGAGATCGGCGATGACGCGGAACTCCGCCGTCGTCTCGACGCCCTCGGCCACCACGCGCGCCCCGTGATAGTGGGCGAACTCGCGGATCGCCTTCAGGAAATAGCGGATGCTCGGGTCGCGGTCGCAGCCCCGCACGAGGCCGCGGTCGATCTTGATCTCCGAGAACGGCACTTCCTGCAGCCGCGCCAGCGACGAGTAGCCGGCGCCGAAGTCGTCGATCGAGATCGAAATCGCCTGCAGCGTCAGCTTGTGGATGGCGTCCTGCACGGCGTCGATGTTGCCGATGATCTCCGCTTCCGTCATCTCGACCGTCAGGCCCGGCCAGTCGCGGTGGCGCGGGCGGATCGCCCGGAAGAGGTCAGGAAGCTGGGCCGTCTCGAGCGTCGAGGGCGGCGCATTGATGGACAGCCGGACGATCGAACCGGCGTCGGCGAAGCGAACCCAGTCGCCCACCGCCCGCTCCGCCACCCAGGTGGTGATGATCGCCATGTCGATGCCGGTGAGGCTCGGCAGGAAGGCGGCCGGCGGCACCACGCCGAGTTCCGGATGGATGAGCCGCAACAGGCCCTCTGCGCCGGCGAGCGTCCGGCTCGCCACGTCGATCTTCGGCTGATACCAGAGCTGAAGCTGATCGGCGTCACGCGCCGCCATCACGTCGACCGCCGTCAATGGGACCGACAGGAAGGGCCCCGGCGCGGCAACGCGGTAGGCATCGCCGTGCGCACTGCGCCGTCGCGCCTCACCGACACCATTCGAAGGCAGCGTCGCCTCGCGGCACTCGTTGCCGGCATTCATGACGGCTCCTCGACAGATCGGCACGCGCACTCCGGCCGGCGCGGCCACCACCCACGCGACGGCGACCCGCCGCCCCAAAACTTGACCGCTTGCGTTGCAGACCGGACTGCGCGACCGCCCCCGTTCGGCGTGACTTCGGCAACCTCGCGGCAACTGCCGATAGTCGATCCGAGCCACAAGCGTGACGGACACAAATTGCGCTGTCAACGAAGGCGTGAACACCCGTGAAATGAAAATGATGACTATGCCCGTCGCACCGTCATACGGGCGGCCGTTTCTGTGAGCCGGCCGCGTGGAAGGCGGCCCGCACCTCCGTGGGCATCCGCTTCAGCGGTCATCGCCGATCGGCACCGACGGGGCGTTCTTGGATTGCCGGATGGTGAGCGCCGTCCGCACGCTGGCGACGTTGGGGGCCGAGGTGAGTTCGCCGATGACGAAGTCCTGGAAGGCGCGCAGGTTCGGTGCGACGCATTGCAGCACGAAGTCGATCTCGCCCGACAGCATCCACGCCTCGCGCACCACCGGCCAGCCGCGGACGCGCGCCTCGAAGGCGGTGAGGTCCGGTTCCGCCTGCGAGTGCAGGCCGACGAAGGCGAACGCCGAGACGTCGAAGCCGACGAGCTTCTCGTCGAGCAGCGCACGGTAGGCGCGGATGATGCCCGCCTCCTCGAGCGCCCGCACGCGGCGCAGGCACGGCGGCGCGGAGATGCCGACGCGCTTCGACAGCTCCACGTTGGTGATGCGGCCGTCGTTCTGCAGTTCGCGGAGGATACGCCAGTCGATCGCGTCGAGCCGAACCTTCACGGCATCCTCGTCGCTGCCCGCGGGCGGGGGCGGGGCCCGCGATCATCTTCGCCAAAGGCGTGCCCGCTGATAGCACGCAGACTGCGGATTCGGAACGCCGCGCGACAGATTCTTTCGCCGTCTTGACCCCCGCGACACGGCGGCCTATGCGGCGGCAGCGTTCCCGCCCAGACCTCACCGGCCAGCCCCTTCCGTTGACCCGCCCGAGCGAAACCGACCGCCGACCGCCGACCGCCTGGGCCCTCTCGCCGGGCAGCATCGGCCACGAGGTGCAGTGCATCGGCGTCGTCGAGGCGCTCGGCCTGGTGCCGGTGGTGAAGCGCGTGTCGCCGCGGTCGCCCTGGCGCTGGTTCGCCCCCTGGGGTCCGGCCGCGGCCGACGCCGCGATCGCGCCGCCCTGGCCGGACCTGCTCGTCGTCTCCGGCCGGCAGGCGGTCCCCTACGCCCGCATGATCCGCCGGCGCTCGCGAGGCGCCACGGTCGTCGTCTGCCTGCAGAACCCGGTGGCGCCGCTCTCGTGGTTCGACCTCGTGTGGACGAACGAGCACGACGGCATCGACGGCGCCAACGTCGTGACGACGCTGACCTCCCCCAACACGCTGTCGCGGTCGCGCCTCGACGCCGGCGCGTCGGCGCTCGCCGCCCGCCTCGCCGGACCGCCACGGCCCTGGATCGGCGCGGTGCTCGGCGGCACCAGCGGCGCCTATCGCTTCGCGCCCGCCGATGCCGTTCCGCTCGCCGAGGCGCTCGCCAGGATGGCGGTGGCGAGCGGCGGCAGCGTCGTCGTCACGCCGTCGCGGCGCACGCCGGCCGAAAGCATCGCCGCGCTGTCGGCATCGCTCGCCGCCGCGCTGCCGGAAGGACGCAGCTGGGTGTGGGACGGCGCGACCGGCGACAACCCCTATTTCGGCATCCTCGGCGGCGCCGACGTGCTCGTCGTCACCTGTGATTCGGTCAACATGCTCGGCGAGGCGGCGTTCACCGGCACCCCGGTCTACGCTTGGCCGCTGCCCGGCGGAACGGCGAAGTTCGCCGCCTTCCACGCCGCCATGCTGCGGGCCGGCGCGATGCGATGGCTCGATGCGGCAGCGCAACAGGCGGCCGTTGCGAACGGTTCGCTTGCCGGTTGGACCTACGCACCCTTAAATGCGAACGCCGTGATCGCGGCGCGCATCGCCGCCCTGCTCGCCGAGCGGGGGCATGCGACCCGGCCCGCCTAACGGGCCGCCCTGGACGCCGGAGCCCGCAGCGGATCACGCCGCGCGGCCCGCCGCCGCCAGAAGACCGAAGGAGCGGGTCCGCCCGTACGACGCGCCCATGACGCTTTCGACCGAAATTCCCGCCAGCCGCCCCACCGGGCCTGAGACGTCGCTCCTCGACCTCGCCGCACTGGCCGCGACGCCGCTCGCCATCGATCCCTACGACCACGTCGTGGTGCCGTCCTTCGTCCGCCCGGGAGCGCTCGACGGCGTGCTCGCCGACTATCCGGAGGTGCCCGGGCCCGGCTCCCATCCGCCCTCGGAGCTGACGATCCGCGGCCGATTCGCCGCGCTGATGGAAGAGCTCGACGGCCCCGCCTTCCGCAAGGCGATCGAGACGACGTTCGACATCGACCTCACCGGCCGGCCGACGATGTACACGGTGCGGGGCTGGTGCCGGGCGACCGACGGCAAGATCCACACCGATTCAAAGACCAAGATCATCACGGTGCTGCTCTACCTCAACCAGGCGTGGGACGCCGACGGCGGGCGCTTGCGCATCCTGCGTTCGGCCACCGACCTCGACGACTACGTGGCCGAGGTGCCGCCGAGCGGCGGCACGCTGCTCGCCTTCCGTCGCTCCGACACCTCCTGGCACGGCCACGAGCCGTTCGACGGCAAGCGCCGGGCGATCCAGATGAACTGGGTGACGGACGCCGACGTGGTCGCCTACGAGCAGCGCCGCCACCGCATCTCGACGATGGTGAAGAGGCTCAATCCGTTCCGCAAGGCGGGCTGACGGGCGCGTGGCGCCAGCGGCGGGGAACAGGATGAGTGAAGGCGCGGCGAGCCAGGCTTTCTCCGTCGTGGCGCCGGGCGATCCGGCACCGTGGTTCGCGCAGCGCACCGCGAACAATCCGGCTTTCGCCTTCGACACGGTCGCCGGGCGCTACATCGTCCTCTGCTTCTTCGCCTCGGGCGGTGACGACCTCGGGCGTTCGGCCATCGCCGCCGCGACGGCGCGCCCAGACGTGTTCGACGATCGGCAGGCGAGCTTCTACGGGATCAGCCTCGACGCGCGCGACGAAACCGAGAACCGCCTGCGCGGGCGCAACCCGGGCATCCGCTTCTTCTTCGATTTCGACGGCAAGGTGAGCCGCCTCTACGGAGCCATCCCGAAGGATGCCGATCCGACGGCGGGCCGCGTCCCGGTTCGCCGCTTCTGGATGGTGCTCGACCCGACGCTGCGCGTCCTGCACGTCTCGGCCTTCGACCACGGCCACGCGGCGGTGATCGACTATGTCGCCGCCCTGCCCCCACCGGACCGGTTCGCCGGATTCGAAGTGCAGGCACCGATCCTGGTGCTGCCGGGCGTCTTCGAGCCGGCCTTCTGCCGCACGCTGATCGATCTCTACGAGAGGGAGGGCGGCGAAGAGTCCGGCTACATGGTCCAGCGCGAGGGCAAGACGGTCGGCGTGATCAATACGAAGCACAAGCAGCGCAAGGACGTGCTGATCAAGGACCCCGACCTGATGGCCGCCGCCCGCCTTCGCATCCTGCGTCGCGTCGTGCCGGAGATCGAGAAGGCCCACCAGTTCCGCTGCACGCGCATGGAACGCTACATCGTCGCCTGCTACGCGGCCGAGGACGGCGGCCATTTCCGCCCCCACCGCGACAACACCACGAAGGGCACGGCGCACCGCCGCTTCGCCGTCTCGGTCGTGCTGAGCGACGACTACGAGGGCGGTGAGGTGAGCTTCCCCGAATACGGCCCGCGCGGCTTCAAGCCACGCGCCGGCGGCGCGGTGGTGTTCTCGTGCTCGCTGCTGCACGCCGTCTCGAAAGTCACGGCCGGCCGCCGCTTCGCCTTCCTGCCGTTCCTCTACGACGAGGCGGCGGCGAAGGTCCGCGAGGAGAACGCGCGGTTTACGGAGCGGGGGGAGAACTACAAGGCCTGAAGGGCGGCGGGGCCTCCTTGCAGCGTCCTATCTCCGCCGGTCTCACGACCCAGACGCCGGAGCGACTTTGATCTCGCCCCGAGAGGAGTTTCGCTCGCCCACATCCGACAGCAGGCGTCCGTCAGGGCGGGCTTGTCCATTTTATCATAAATTGATAATCTAAGAACAAAGAGGGTTCGATCCATGCCGTCGAGCTATAGTGTGGGAGACCATTTCGAGGGGTTCATCCGTGAGCTGCTCGACAGTGGCCGCTACAGTTCCGCCAGCGAGGTCGTCCGCGACAGTCTGCGGCTGCTTGAGGAGCGGGAACACCTGCGCGCCGCCAAGCTGGAGGCGCTGCGCCAGTCCATCCAGGACGGATTCGACAGCGGTCCGGCGGAGCCGCTCGACATGGAGCAGGTGAAGGCCGAGGCGCGCCGGCGGTGGGACGCCACGCACAAAACCTCCGGCCATGGCGGGTAGGATCGTCCGCTCGCCTCTGGTCGCCGACGACCTGTTCGACATCTGGGCGTTCATCGCCGCCGACAACCCGGGCGCGGCCGACCGCCAGCTCGACCGGATCGGCGACGTGCTGCTGACCCTCGCCGACAATCCGCTGATGGCACGCACGAGGCCCGAACTGGGCGAGGACCTGCGCAGCTTCCCGGTAGGCGCCTACGTGGTGTTCTTCCGCCCGCTGCCCGGCGGCGTTCACGTCGTGCGGATCTTGAGCGGCTACTTGGACATCACGCCGGAGCACTTCGCGTGAACCGTGACACCATCCGCCTCGGTGGGCTGTCACTGATTGGAGGAGCAGATGGCCGAGATGAAGAGCCCGATGCATCCCGGCGAGGTGGTCGGGCTCAACCTCGATGAGCTCGGCATTAGCATCAGCGAAGCCGCGCGGGGCCTCGGCATCACGCGCCAGCAGCTTCACAAGGTGCTGGCGGGCACGAGCGCCGTTACGCCCGAGATGGCCGTGAAGCTGGAGGCCGCGCTCGGCAGCACCGCCGAGACGTGGCTCCGCATGCAGGTCAACTACGACCTATCAGGGTGCGCAAGAAAGACGTCGCCGCGACCGTGAAGCGATTCGAGCCGCGAACGGCTTAGAGGCCGTCAGGATGACGCCCGATCCTTCTTCCGCCGACAATAGGCTACGATTTCATTGAAGAAGCGGAACACTGAATTCAAGTCGGGCTGCTGCATGAGCTGCGAGATGGCACCTGGATGGTTCTTGGCGTATATCCAGAAAAACCAGCCTGCGAAATAGACGCAGAACAGAGGAAATGCCATACTGAGGTTTGCAATCCGCACCAGAACCGATGCCATGTCCTTGCTATCCAGTGTCAGCCCGTAGACAAACGCGACACCGAGTAATCCGAGAGCGAATGGCCAGAAGTTTAGAGCTACTCGGACATAAAAATAGCCGATACCGACGAGCAGGTTTATCAACCTTGTCATGGCGCGCTCTATTCGATCTCACACAGAAAGTGGGATGACGCGACTTGAGGCTCCGATCGTGACGAGCGGCGCAACACAGGCTGCAAAACTCAGAAACGAGAAGGCTGATCCATTAACTTCGCAAGTGGGACAAAAACTCCATCAAGCTTGGGAATGCCAACGTCCACGTATCGGGGTATTCGACCCCTGTATTGTGAAAGACAGGAAGGTGATCTGGATCAGAAGAATCGATCACAATCGACGAAGCTTTTTTTTATTACCTCGCCAATAATAACAATATTTTTGCCTGATAATTCACCTTGTCGAATTCTTTCTTCACCAATTACAAGTGAGAGAGAGAATGCAACCTCTGGATCATAAAACATCGAGTTTTCAAGAGCCAATCGGCTCGCGGAATAGAGACCAATTTCAAAATCCTCCGCAATACTAAATCTGCCTTTCAGAAGATCAGAACGGCAAGTGAAAAAATAATGTTCTTTGGCAATCAGCCTCAAAAGGATGAACGGGATTTCGTGTCCGTTTATGACCATCACTGATCCTGCGCCATGATGACAGTCAGCGACCAGCCGGGGGTGGCCCGGAGCCGCTCGCCAGGACGCCGGCCGCCATGGGTCGTCGCCGACTTCGCTCCGTCGGACCATCGGCAGCGGCCGTGCGGACGCGCCCGCCGCCCCTCCCTCACCCCTCCCGCACCGGCTCCGTCGGGAAGCTCAGCTGCTCGCGCGCCTGCCAGTCGTCGGTGACGTAGTTGATGATCAGCGACTTGCGGATGCCCGAGATCGTCCGCGGCTCGAAGCCGTGCCAGGTGCGGTCGGACGGCACGAACGCCATCGCCTTGTTGGCGCCGAACGGCGAGCGGGCGACCCACGTCGAGGCGTCGGCATAGATGTCGGTGCCGAGGTCCTCGTGACCCGGCTCGTCGGAGATGTAGGCGAGCAGCGTGAAGCGCTTCACGCCGATGTCGGTGTGCGGCTTCAGCCAGAAGCCGCCGGTGTCCTGCGCATACTCGATGCGCAGGAAGGTGCCGTCGAGGGCTGCTCCGGTCGCCTTCGCCAGCCGGCCGACGAGTGCCGGATCCTGGAAAGCCGAGGAGACGGCGTGGCAGATCGGGAACTTCTGCTGGTTGGCGACGTCGAAGTAGACGCGGGTGTTGTTGTGCACCTCGCGCGTCCCGGACACGCCGCCGAGTTCGGGCGGCGGGTAGGGAAGCGTCTGCAGCGCGACGAGGTCGTCGGCGGGGAAGAGCCCTTCCATCAGCCAGTGCGGGTAGGGCTCGGGCCGGCTCGCGCCGTTGGCGAGTGCATCGAAGAACGCCGCCTGGACCGAAGCGGCGGCGGCGGAGGGGTCACGCGTCATGCTTGTTCTTTCTCGCTGTGCCGACGCGAAGGGCCTGGTCGGCAACACCGGTGTGCTCGTGCAGCCTCACGGCGCAGGAAGGTCGTCGGCGCGGACGACTTGCCTTGACAACGGTTCGCACGTTCCGACATAGGCGAAGTTCGAACGGCTGTCGAGCGACATCGCGACACGCGGAGCCGCCTCCGAATCGCCCCGATGGCATCGAATGGAATGGCAGCGAGCGGCCGCCGGGGCGGCGCCGGGCGACCTTCGCCACGAGGGGATGACTGATGGCCGAGACCGTCGACGTGAAGCTTCTGATCGTCGGCTCCGGGCCGGCCGGCTACACGGCCGCCGTCTACGCCGCGCGCGCCATGCTGGAGCCGGTGCTGCTCGCCGGCGTGCAGCCGGGCGGACAGCTCACCATCACCACCGACGTCGAGAACTATCCGGGCTTCGCCGATCCGATCCAGGGCCCCTGGCTGATGGAGCAGATGCAGGCGCAGGCGATCAACATGGGCACCAAGGTCGTCTACGACACCATCGTGTCGGCCGACCTCTCCCGCCGCCCGTTCCACCTCGTCGCCGACAGCGGCACGGTCTACCGCGCCGATGCCGTCGTCGTCGCCACCGGCGCGCAGGCGCGCTGGCTCGGGCTGCCGAGCGAGGAGCGCTACAAGGGCTACGGCGTCTCCGCCTGCGCCACCTGCGACGGCTTCTTCTACCGCGGCAAGGAGGTCGTCGTCGTCGGCGGCGGCAACACCGCCGTCGAGGAGGCGCTCTACCTCACCCACCACGCCTCGAAGGTGACGGTGGTGCATCGGCGCGATTCGTTCCGCGGCGAGCGCATCCTGCAGAACCGGCTGTTCGCCCACCCGAAGATTGAGGTGGTCTGGAACGTCGTGCTCGACGAGGTGCTCGGCGGCGGCACGCCACCGGGCGTCACCGGCGTCCGACTGCGCGACGTGCGCACCGGCGAGACGAAGGAGCTGAAGGCGGACGGCGTGTTCATCGCCATCGGCCACAGCCCGGCCGTCGAGGTGTTCCGCGACCAGCTGCGTATGAAGCCGAACGGCTACATCTGGACGGCGCCCGATTCGACCGCGACCAGCATCCCCGGCGTGTTCGCCGCCGGCGACGTCACCGACGAGGTGTTCCGCCAGGCGGTCACCGCCGCCGGCATGGGCTGCATGGCGGCGCTCGAGGCGGAGCGGTGGATGGCGGCGGTCGGCGAGACCGCAGAAGCGGCGGAATAGGTGCCTGCCCAGGGGGGCCGCCCTTCCATGGACTGGGACAAGCTGCGCATCTTCCAGGCCGCCGCGCAGGCGGGCAGCTTCACGCACGCCGGCGAGAGCCTGAACATGAGCCAGTCGGCGGTGAGCCGGCAGGTGAGCGCGCTCGAGCAGGAGCTCGGCGTGCCGCTGTTCCACCGCCACGCGCGCGGCCTGCTCCTGACCGAGCAGGGCGAACTGCTGCACCGGGCTGCCCGGGAAGTGACGATGAAGCTCGACGCCGTGCAGGCGCGCCTCGTCGACACCCGCGAGAAGCCGTCGGGCGTGCTGCGCGTGACGACGACGGTCGGGCTCGGCACCACCTGGCTGACCGCCCGCATCCAGGAGTTCATCGAGCTCTATCCGGACGTGCAACTGCAGCTCCTCCTCGACGACACCGAGCTCGACCTCGGCATGCGCCAGGCCGACGTAGCGATCCGGCTGCGCCAGCCGGTGCAGCCCGACCTCATCCAGCGCAAGCTGTTCACCGTCCACTTCCACCTCTACGCCTCGCCCTCCTATCTCAAGCGCTACGGCAGCCCCGCGAGCATCGCCGACCTCGACCAGCACCGCCTGATCACCTTCGGCGAATCCGGCGCCACCTACCTGCGCGAGATGAACTGGCTGGAGACGGCCGGGCGCGCGACGGACGACCCGCGCATTCCGACGCTGAAGATCAACAGCATCGTGGCGATCAAGTACGCCGTGCAGCGCGGCATCGGGCTGGCGCTGCTGCCGGACTACATCGTCGAGGCGGACGCCGGCCTGGTGCAGCTGATCCCGGAAGCCGAGCTGCCGGAGTACAACACCTACTTCGTCTATCCGGCGGAGCTGAAGAACACCGCGCGCGTCAGCGCCTTCCGCGACTTCCTGGTCAACAAGGCGGACAGCTGGACGTATTGAGGCGGGCGTCGGCGTCCCGGCCCTGTCGGGCCCGGCGGCGACCAGGTCGTTCCCCGTTGTGTTGAGGCCAGTCGCGCGCCGTCAGCCCGGACAAGCGAGGCGAAGCCGAGCGCCGATCCGGGACCCAGCGGAAGAATGCGTGCCGCAGGCACGCGCTGAGAGTCGCGCTACGCGCGACCACTCTTATGCTGGGTCCCGGATCGCTCCGCGTTGCTTCGCGTCCGGGATGACGATCCGAAATCATTTCGTCCGACAACCCGCCCCGACAATAGGCAGCGCCGCGCCCGCGCAGCTCTGCTGGCGCTGAACCTTGCGCCATTCTGCCCGTGCGTGGCGCGGCGGCCGCTCTTCAAACGCGCAACCGCCCCTGGGTACACCGCGGTCCGGCACCAACCGCCCCGAGGCGTGCGCAAAGTGCATAACTGACATGCACTCTTGCCGCTTGTTTGTGCATAGCTCGGGCGTACATTCGCACCGTGGTTGAACACATGGCGACGTCATCCTCCCGACGGTAGCCGTTCAGCCAGCTGTTCCCCTCTGGAAGGTGTCGCATCTCTCGGGATGCGACGACTGCCGGGCTCCGATCGAGCCCGGCATTTTTTTTGCGCTCCCGCCCGGCGGGACACGGCGGCCCCGCCGAGCGCTGCGGCTACTGCGTGGCGAACTTCGCCGGCGTGTCGATCGCCGGGCTGCGCTCGAAGAAGCCGAGCGGCCGAAGCTTCATCTCGTGCCACTTCGTCGGCAGCACCGGCCAGTCCTCCGGCCGGGTGATGTGGTGGAAGCCCATCGTGTACCAGGCGACGATGTCGGTGTTCTCGATCGGCTGGGCATCCTTGACGAAAGTCGGCAGGCCGTCGCCCCCGGTCGACTGGTTCGGATAGGCACCGGCCGCGTGCCGCTCGTCTGCCGCATAGGCCGAGATCCACAACGGCGCGCCGGAGAACGCCGCCCGCTGCTGCGGCCAGTCCTCAGGGTCGAGTAGCGAGGTCGCCGAGTGGTGCGCCTCGATCTGGTAGCCGGGATGGTAGCCGAGCCCGGTGCGCTTCTCCGGATTGATGATCTTCCACACCTCCGGGCCGCCGTGGCCCGTCTCCACCGGCCCCTCCGTCGCCATCGCCACAGGCTCGAGCGTCCAGATCGAGCGGCGCGGCGTGCCCGCGTCGACCGCCTTCGTGACGAGCGCCTCGCGCACGAAGCTGTTCACCGGCCCATCGACGTCGAGGTCGAGGCGGAACGAGATGTAGTGGTCGTGGTAGACGCCGACGATGCCCGGCGCGAGCAGCGCCCCCGTCGCGGTGTCGGCGGCGGCCGTCGGGTCGGTCATCTTCTGGGTGACGACGCCCTTCGTCGCGTCCATGCCGGTGGCGCCGACGCGGATGTCGAGATCGCCGCGCTGGGTGAACACCCAGTCCATGACGTAGTCGTAGTTGCCGACCGTCGGCACCGTCCGCACCACGAGCTCGACCTCCGGCCGCCCCTCGTAGCTCGCGTCGATCATCTCGGCGTGGCGCCACACCGGGTTGCCCGTCGCGCGCTCGAACACGCACATCACGTTCGCCATCTCGATCGGCGCGCCGGCGTCATCGTTGATGGTGGCGCCGAGGAACGTCGCATCCGCCGGGCAGTCGATGCCGGGCGTCAGCGCCGACGACAACAGCCCGAAGCCGTACTCGCCGATGTCCATGTAGGAGCGGAAGTACCAGGCCTCGCTCGGGTCCATGTAGGGCACGAACATCTCCGCCGCGTACCCCTCGTAGAGGATCGGCCGCGACGCGCCCGCATCGTTCCAGGAGGCGAGCGAGATCATCGTGCCGAAGCGGCGATCAAGCTTCAGGCGGAAGCTCCAGCGGTCCCACGACACGGCGTGGCCGTCGATCGTTACGTTGCCGCCCGCAGGCGCGGCGATCGTCACAGGCTTCATCGCCGGGCGCAGCGAGGCGGCGAGCGTCTCCTCGTCGACCCGGTTGGTGCCCGCCGGCGTGGCGATCACGCCGAGGTCGACGATGCGCACCACCTCGCGCTTGGAAAGATCGATGACGGCAAACAACCCCTCGATCGGCCGGCCGTGGATGGTCGTCTTGGTGCCGGTGAGGTCGTAGCACGGCACGCGCAAGAGCCGCCGGCCCTCCTCCTCCTCGGTGGCGAAGTAGCCGGTCGACAAGGGCGCACAGAACACCGTGTCGAAATTTTCGTAGCCGCGCTTCTTCATGGCCGCCTGCCAGTCGGGATGGGCGGTGGTGAGTTCGCCGGCGGCGATCCACTCGGCGAGCAGGATGCCGGGCTGCACCCCGTCGATCACCTCGACCTCCGGCGCGGCGCCGCCCGTGAGGTCGACGGTCGCCTCGAAGGTGTCGCCATCCTTGACAAACACCACGTGGGCGGCCCGCGCGATCGGGTCGCCGGGCTTCCAGGCGAGCACGTCGGCCTTCGCCGGCGCGATCAGCTCCACCGTCGGGAAGAACGTGCCCTCGCCGGCGTGGCCGGCCGCCTTGACGGCGGCGACGGCAGCGGTGATCTCGGCCGCGTCGAGCGGATCGAGCGGGTGCCCGGCGGCGAGCGCCGGCAGGGCGGCGGTGGAAAGCAGGGCGGCGAGGCCGCAGGCGGCGGCCGTTCGTCCCCGCCGGGGCGGTGCGTGGTGGTCGGTCATCTCAGTCCCCTCTCGTTGACACGGCGTGCCCACGCCCGGGCGCGCCGTGAGTGGAGGGAGCTTGGCAGAGCCCGACCGGCCGCCTCTATCCGTTTCGCGAAGCGGCGCTCGACAATGCAGGCCCAGCCATTGCGCCGGCGCCCGCGAACCGGCACGCTGCTTGCCTCGGCCAAGGCACGCTGGAAAAGACACGCCGGGGAGGCGCAGCGGACGGGGAGGCCGTCGCAGTGTCGATCGTCGCCGTCACGACGCGGGATGCCGACGAACAGGCGAGCGCCCTGCCCGGCTGGTCTCAGACCTATGCCCAGGTGACACCCGGCCGCTTCGCCGGCCGGCTGGAGCTGGCGCTCGCCGGCACCGGCTCGGTGTTCCGCGAGACGATCAACGTCGCCCACATCGAGCGGCTGGTGATCCCCGAGGCCACCGTGGCGCTCGCTTTGGTGCGCTCGCCGGCGGGGATGCACGTCGACGGCCGCCACCTGCCCGGCGGCTTCCTGATGGTCACGCCGGCCGGCTCCGCCCATGAAATCACCAGCGGCCCCGGCCACGAGCTGATGGCGATCTCGATCGACGCCGGCGCGCTGCCGGAGAACGAGCGGCCCGACCCGCGCCACGGCCACCGACCGGTCGCCGACACGGGGCTGGCCGCACGCGCCACAGCGATCGTCGAGGCGATGCTCGCGCACGCCCACGCCGGCCCGCTGCCGGCCTCAGCCGGCGCGACGCTCGCCGACATCGTCATCGCCGCCCTTTCGGCACTTGCGCCAACCCGCGCCGAGCCCCCCGCCTCGCTCGAGCGGCTCGCGCTGGTGCGCGCCTATGTGCACGAGAACCTCGAGGAGCCGCTGTCGGTGGGCGATCTCGCCCGCGTCGCCGGAGTGTCGACGCGCGCGCTCGAGGCCGCCTTCGCCCGCCATCTCGGCGTCGGCCCGAAGGCCTATCTGCAATCGCTGCGCCTCGCCGCCACCCGCCGGGCACTGAAACAGGGCGCCATCGGCGGCGGTCCGACCACCGTCACCGACGTCGCCTACCGCTACGGCTTCTGGCACCTGTCGCGCTTCGCCGAGCACTACCGCACGATGTACGGCGAAAGCCCCCACCAGACCCTGCGCGGCACCCGCCCGCACTGACGCCGGGTGGGGTCACACTCCCATCAGTTCGACCATCACAGCAGTTGCTTCCGATCGTGAGCAGACATCAGGCCTGGGGCCGAGCGGGCCACGCACCAGCCTCGACAGCGGCGACCACATCTCCAACCGTGACGGGAGTCTTCGTGTCAGGTGGTCCCCACCGGAGGATCGCCCAGTAACACGCCACGATCAACACCACGGCTATGGCAAAGCCCGCCAAGTTGCCGAGGCCAGCTGCACCCGCGATCACGCCAGCAATGAGGCCCGCAGGGATGAAGATCAGCCCATTCCACGACGAAAACCCCTCCGATCCGAAGTGTTCGCTCCAGTGCTCGTAGAGGACAGTGAGATCTGTTCCAAATCGCCCGTGCACGCTGTCGAAAAACTCAACAGCGTCGTCACCCTCTATGTCAAAATCCTGCAACAGACGGCTTGAAAGGTGGACCTTCTCACGAGCTAGGCCGCACTGCCGAACAATGAGGTCAATGACTTCGCTCTGACGGTCGCCGCTTGCCATCGCCCATGCTCGCCTATTCGGCCGCACTTTGGCAACGTCTGCATTCCACGGTCAGCCGCCCTTCAGGCGGCCAAGTCAACCAAGTACAAACCACCGGGAGGGGCGCACACGCCACCAGCGCCACCCCGCCCAGCCCCCCTCAGCGCCCCGCCGCCGCCATCTGCTCCGCCCGCCGCCGCTCCGTCTCCGCCCGCTTCAGCTGCAGCGAGGCGACGATCGCGCCGATCGAGACGACGGCGATGATGATCGTGCAGATGGCGTTGATCTGCGGCGACACGCCGAGCCGCACCTGGCTGTAGATCTTGATCGGCAGCGTCGTGGCGCCCGGTCCGGTCGTGAAGCTCGCAATGACGAGGTCGTCGAGCGACAGCGTGAAGGCGAGCATCCAGCCGGAGATCACCGCCGGCAGGATGAGCGGCAGCGTGATCGAGAAGAAGGTGCGCACCGGCGGGCAGCCGAGGTCGAGGGCGGCCTCCTCCAGCGTGCGGTCGAACGACACGAGCCGCGACTGCACCACCACGGCGACGTAGCACATGGTGAAGGTGATGTGGGCGATCGTCATCGTCCAGAAGCCGCGGTCGAAGCCGATCGCCACGAACAGCAAGAGCAGCGACAGCCCGAGGATGACCTCCGGTAGCACCAGCGGCGCCGAAAGCATGCCGGAGAACAGGCTGCGCCCGAAGAAGCGGCCGTGGCGGACGAGCGCGATCGCCCCCATCGTGCCGAGCACGGTGGCGACGCTCGCCGACAAGAGGCCGACGCGGATCGTCACCCAGGCGGCGTCCAGCATCTGCTGGTCCTGCCACAGCGCGAAGTACCACTTCGTCGACCAGCCCTCCCAGATCGCCACGTTGCGACCGGCGTTGAACGAATAGATCACCAGGAGCACGATCGGCAAATAGAGGAACGCCAGGCCGAGCGTGATGGACGTCAGGTTGAACCAGCTCGGGCCCTTGTTCATCGGCCGGTCTCCTGGGCCTTGGCCTGCTGGTTCTGGAACAGGACGATCGGGATGACGAGGATCAGCAGCAGGATGACGGCGACGGCGGAGGCGACCGGCCAGTCACGGTTGTTGAAGAACTCCGTCCACAGCGTCTTGCCGATCATCAGCGTTTCCGAGCCGCCGAGCAGATCCGGGATGACGAACTCGCCCACCGCCGGAATGAAGACGAGGAAGCAGCCGGCGATGACGCCCGGCAGCGACAGCGGGAAGGTCACCTGCCAGAACGCCTTCCACGGCGTGCAGCCGAGGTCGGCGGCCGCCTCGAGCAGCGTCTCGTCGAGCTTTTCGAGCGACGCGTAGAGCGGCAGCACCATGAACGGCAGGTAGGAATAGACGATGCCGATATAGACGGCCGTCGTCGTCGACAGGATCACCAGCGGCTGCGCCGGGTCGACGAGGCCGATCGAGATCAGGAGCTTGTTGAGCAGCCCCTCGCGCGCCAGGATGCCGATCCAGGCGTAGACGCGGATGAGGAAGCTCGTCCAGAACGGCAGGATGACGAGCATCAAGAGCATCGGCCGCCATTCCCGCGGGCAGCGTGCCATGCCGTAGGCGAGCGGGTAGCCGATCGCCAGCGTGATCAGTGTCGACGTGGCGGCGATCCACACGCTCGACAGGTAGCTGCGAATATAGAGGGAGTCGCTCAACAGGAACGCGTAGGTCGCGAACGACAATTCCCCGAGCTTGTCGATCGTGCCGGCGATACCGTCCATGGTCCAGTTGAAGATCGGCGTATAGGGCGGGATGGCAATCGCGCCCTCGGACAACGAGATCTTCACGACGATGAGGAACGGCACCAGGAAGAAGAACGCCATCCAGGCGTAGGGGATGCCGATCACCAACAGCCGTCCGAACGCCGACGTGTCGACGCCCGGCTTGTCGGCCGGGACGGCCGCCGGCGCCGCCGCATCCATCGCCGCCATCTCTTCACCCCTCTCCCGCCGCCGACGGGGAACGTTCCGCCGGCCCGGCCCCTGCCCGCCCGTCTCAGTTCTGCAGCACGACGCCCGCGTTGCGGTCCCAGGTGAGCCACACCTTGTCGTCCCAGCCGATCGGCCGGTCGACGATCCGGCTGACGTTCGCCCGCGTCGCGGTCATCACCTGGCCGTTGGCGAGCTTCACGTGGAAGATCGACATGTCGCCGAGATAGGCGATGTCCCACACCTCGCCGGCGACGGTGTTGACCGCACCGGGCTCCGCCGGCGGATCGGCCGACAGGCGCACCTTCTCCGGCCGCACCGCGAACCACGCCGCCTCGCCGGCCCCCGCCTTGCCGCCGCCTTCGCTCTCGATGGCGAAGCCGAGCGCGCCGCACTCGATGCGCGTCGTGCCGTTGGCGGTCGGCACCGCCGTGCCCTCGAACATGTTGACGTCGCCGATGAACGAGGCGACGTAGCGCGAGTTCGGCTGCTCGTAGATCTCCGAGGGCGTCGCCACCTGGATGATCCTGCCCTTGTCCATCACGGCGATGCGGTCGGCCACCGTCATCGCCTCCTCCTGGTCGTGGGTGACGACCAGGAAGGTCATGCCGAGTTCCTGCTGCAGGTCCATCAGCTCGAACTGCGTCTCCTGGCGCAGCTTCTTGTCGAGCGCGCCGAGCGGCTCGTCGAGCAGCAGCACCTTCGGCCGCTTGGCGAGCGAGCGGGCGAGCGCCACGCGCTGGCGCTGGCCGCCGGAGAGCTGGTGCGGCTTGCGCGTGGCGAACGGCTCGAGCTTGACGAGCTTCAGCATCTCGGCGACGCGCACCGCGATGTCGGCCTTCGCCATGCCGTCCTGCTTCAGCCCGAAGCCGATGTTCTGCTCGACGTTCATGTGCGGAAACAGCGCGTAGGACTGGAACATCATGTTGACCGGCCGCCGGTAGGGCGGCACGCCCACCACCGACTTGCCATCGAGGATGACGTCGCCCTCGGTCGGGTTCTCGAAGCCCGCCAGCATCCGCATCAGCGTGGTCTTGCCGCAGCCGGAGGGCCCGAGCAGCGCGAAGAACTCGCGCGGATAGATCTTCAGGTCGAGCTTCTCGACGGCGACGAAGTCGCCGAACCGCTTGGTGACGCCGCGGTACTCGATCAGCGGCTTCGCCGCCGGATCGTCCCACGGCGCGAATGACCGCCGGATCGGTCCGATCGCCTGCTTGGCCACGCCCCACCCCCGTTCGTCAGCCGCGGAAAGGGAAAGCCCGGCGCGGCGGCCGGGCTTTCCGTCGTCGAAAGGGTCAGCTTCCGCTCTTCACGTTCGTCCAGGCGCGGCTCAGCACGCGCTGTGCCGCCGGCGGATAGGGATCGATGGTGAACAGCTTCTCGACGACCGCCGGCGGCGGATAGATCGCCGGATCGTCGAGGATCTCCTTCTCGACGAACTGCTGCGAGTCCTTGTTGCCATTGGCGTAGAAGATGTAGTTCGACGCCTTGGCGATCACTTCCGGCTGCTGCAGGTAGTTGAGGAAGGCCAGCGCATTGTCGACGTTCTTCGCGTCGGCGGGGATCGCCATCTGGTCGAACCACATCAGCGCGCCTTCCTTCGGGATGAAGTAGGCGATCTCGTTGCCGTTCTTCGCCTCGACGGCGCGGTCGCGCGCCTGCAGGATGTCGCCCGACCAGCCCACCGCCACGCAGATGTCGCCGTTGGCGAGCGCGTTGATGTATTCCGACGAGTGGAACTTCTGCACGTACGGCTTGATCGTCGTCAGGAACGCCGCCGCTTCCTGGATGTCGGCGGTCTCCTTCGAGTTCGGGTCCTTGCCGAGATAGTTCAGCACCGCCGGGATGATCTCGTCGGCGCTGTCGAGCATGTTGATGCCGCACTTCGCCAGCTTCTCGGCGTTTTCCTTCTTGAACACCAGGTCCCAGGAATCGACCGGCGCCGCGTCGCCGAGGATCTCCTTCACCTTGGCGACGTTGTAGCCGATGCCGGTGGTGCCCCACATGTAGTTGACGGAGTAGTCGTTGCCGGGATCGTACTTGGCGACCCGCTGCTGGATCTCCGGCCACATGTGCGAGAGGTTCGGGATCTTCGCCTTGTCGAGCTTCTGGAAGACGCCGGCCTGGATCTGGCGGGCGAGGAAGGTGCCGGTCGGCACGACGATGTCGTAGCCGGTGCCGCCGGCGAGCAGCTTGGTCTCCAGGATGTCGTTGGAATCGAAGACGTCGTAGACGACCTTGATGCCGGTTTCCTTGGTGAAGTCGGTGAGGATCGACTCGTCGATATAGTCCGACCAGTTGTAGATGTTGACGACCTTCTCCTGCGCCTGCGCGGCGGCGGCGAGGCCGAGCGCGGCCACGCCGGCGATGCCGGCCAGCAGGGAGGTGCGGATCGATAGGCGCATGATGTCGGTCCCCTCGTCATGGGCCCCGGTCTGACGCCGTCGGGGTCCCGTGTCGCTTGCCCGACGTTAAGGGGGCACTGGCGCGTGCTCAACCCCGAATCGGCAGCACCGATGGCGCGCAAACGGGCAGGGGCGCAGATTGGGCGGGGGTGGGGGTGTCGGCTCGACTCATGCCGCTCCCTTCTCCCGCATGGCGGGAGAAGGTGCCCGAAGGGCGGATGAGGGCCCGCGTGGCTTCGCCGCGCGGGTGCGGCAGGCAAAGCGCTGCGCGTCCCGGCACGCTGCCGCGCGCCGGCCCTCATCCGGCGCTGCGCGCCACCTTCTCCCGGCCTTGCCGGGAGAAGGGAAATCTCCTCCCCAAAACGAACAAAGCCGCCCTCGCGGGCGGCTAGGCTCCTCCCCAAAACGAACAAAGCCGCCCTCGCGGGCGGCTTTGAAACTCTGCGAACCGGATCGCTCGTCCCGCCGGTACATCCGTGGTCGGGTCGTCGCTCCGGTCCGTCCGGGGCGGGCACGCGGCCGGCGCGCGCCGGCGAGCCCGCGTCCCGCGTCACGCCTCCGGCTGCAGCCGGTCGGCGGAAGTCTTGCCCGACCGGCGGTCGGTCACGAGCTCGTAGTGGATCTTCTGGCCTTCGTTCAGCCCGTGCAGTCCGGCACGCTCGACTGCGGAGATGTGGACGAACACGTCCTTGCCGCCGTCATCCGGCTGGATGAAACCATAGCCCTTCTGGGCGTTGAACCACTTGACCGTGCCCTTGCTCATGGGACGTCCTTCTCAGTATGTCTTATCGAAACGGCAGCGCATCGCGCGAACCGTCATTACGTCTCGATTTTTTGGGGGAGAGAACCTGAGCGCGGCCTGCCATCAGGCGGGCGGCCAAGAGCCGGCCAAAGATCGATACAGTTTAGATACGCGTTATTTGCGGCGAGAGCAAGGCGGAAGCGTGTCTCTCCCGTCCCGCCGCGCCCGGCACGGCGCCACCGGAGCGCCGAACCGGCCGACGGTGAAACAGCCGAGACTAGAGCCGGTCGCGCAGGGCGAACCAGGTCATCGCGAGCGCCAGCAGCGGCGCGCGGAAGCGCCGTCCGCCGGGGAAGCGCGGCACCGGCAGGCGGGCGAACACGTCATAGCGCCCGGTGTCGCCGCCGATCGCCTCGGCGAGGATCTGCCCGACCAGCACGGCGAGGCCGACCCCCTGCCCCGAGTAGCCGCCCGCCACGTAGAGCCCCGGCCGCTGCCGCCGCACGAACGGCGTGCGCGTCGGCGTGATCGCCAGCGTGCCGCCCCAGGCGTGCTCGATGCGCACGTCGGCGAGTTGCGGATAGACCTCGAGCAGGTGCCGGCGCACGAACGCCTTGACGTCGGCGGGATCGCCAAGCCCGAACGTCTCGCCGCCGCCGAACAGCATCCGCCCGTCGGCCGCGATGCGCCAGTAGCGCACCACGAAGCGCGAATCCGACACCGCCTCGCGGCGCGGAATGAGCCCGTCGGCGCGCGCCGCGCCGAGCGGCTCGGTCGCAAGGATGTAGTTGCGGATCGGCAGCACGCGCGCCTCCGTGTCGGCATCGAGCCCCGCAAGGTAGCCGTTGCCGGCGAGCACCACCGTCTCCGCCTCCACCGCCCCGTTCGTCGTCTCGACCCGCCCCGGCCGCCCCTCGACGATGCGGGTCGCGCGCGTGTGCTCGAAGATCGTCGCCCCGGCGTCCTCGGCGGCGTTGGCGAGGCCGAGCGCGAAGTTGAGCGGGTGCAGGTGGCCGGCGCCGCGGTCGCGGAAGCCGGCGAAGTAGCGCGGCGTGCCGATCGCCGCCGCCACCTGGTCGCGGTCGAGCGCCTCGATCGCCTCGTAGCCGTAGTCGCGGCGGAGTTTTTCCGCGTAGCCGATCTCGTCGGCGGCGAGCGACGCCTTGTGGACGACGTCGATCAGGCCCGGCACCCAGTCGCAGTCGATCGCATGGCGGGCGATCAGGGCGCGCACCAGCGCCTTCGCCTCCTCGCCGAGCCGCCACAGCCGGTGCGCGTCGTCGCGTCCGACGTGACGCTCGAGCCAGACCTGGTCGCGCCGCTGGCCGGAGTGCAGCTGCCCGCCGTTGCGTCCCGACGCCCCCCAGCCGGCGCGGTGCGCCTCGAGCACCACCACCGACCGGCCGGCCTGCGCGAGATGCAGCGCCGTCGACAGCCCGGTGTAGCCACCGCCGACGACGCAGACGTCGGCGCGCACGGTGCCCGCGAGCGCCGGACGCTCGCGCGTGCCCCTGGCCGTCGCCGCGTAGACGCTCGAGGCGTGCGCCGGCGCGCCCGCCTCGAGGTCGAGCGGCCCGCGCGCCGGTGCGCGCGCAGGCCCCCGCGCCGTCCCGCTCACGCCGCGATGCGCCCCTGCCGCTTCAGCTCCGCCCACGTCTCGTCGAGCGTCTTCGTCGCCCGCGCGATCAGCGCGTCCGCCTCGTCGTGCGACAGCACCAGCGGCGGCGACAGGATCATCGTGTCGCGCGTCGCCCGCATGACGAGGCCGTTCCTGAACGAGAAGTCGCGGCAGATCGTGCCGACCTGGCCGACCGGCTCGAACTTCTCCGTCCGGCTCGGCTTGTTCGGCACGAGCTCGAGCGCTCCCATCAGCCCGATCATGCGCGCCTCGCCGACGAGCGGATGCTCGCCGAGCGCCCGCCAGCGGGCCTGCAGGTAGGGGCCGATGTCGTCGCGCACCCGGTCGACGAGCTTCTCGCGCTCGATGATCTCGAGGTTGGCGAGGGCGGCCGCACACGCCGCCGGATGGCCCGAATAGGTGTAGCCGTGGTTGAAGTCGCCGCCCTTGAAGACCACCTCGGCCACCCGGTCGGCGATCATCACGCCGCCGATCGGCAGGTAGCCGGAGGAAAGCCCCTTGGCGATCGGCATCAGGTCGGGCTCGACGCCGAAGTGGTCCGAGCCGAACCAGGAGCCGAGCCGGCCGAAGCCGCAGATCACCTCGTCGACGACGAGCAGGATGTCGCGCTCGGAGCAGATGCGGCGGATCTCCGGCCAGTAGCTGTCGGGGGGGATGATGACGCCGCCCGCCCCCTGCACCGGCTCGGCGATGAAGGCGGCGATGCGGTCCTCGCCGAGCGCGTCGATCGTCGCCTCGAGCGCCCGCGCCGCCTTCAGGCCGAATTCGTGGGGCGTCAGGTCGCCGCCCTCGGCGAACCAGTAGGGCTGCTGGATGTGCACGATGCCGGGGATCGGCAGGTCGCCCTGGGCGTGCATCGGCCCCATGCCGCCGAGGCTGGCGCCGCCCATCGTCGAGCCGTGGTAGCCGTTGCGGCGGGCGATGATCGTCTTCTTTGTCGGCTTGCCGGCGACGTCCCAGTACATCCGGGCGAGGCGGATCACCGTGTCGTTCGCCTCGGAGCCGGAATTGCAGAAGAACACCCGGTTGAGGTGCGGCTGCGTCAGGCTCGCGAGCTTCTCGGCGAGCGCGATCGCCGGCGGGTGCGAGGTCTTGAAGAAGGTGTTGTAGTAGGCGAGTTCGCTCATCTGCCGGTGCACGGCGTCGGCGATTTCGGCGCGGCCGTGACCGATCTGCGTGCACCAGAGGCCGGCCATGCCGTCGAGGATGCGGTTGCCGTCGGAATCCTCGAGCCAGACCCCCTCCCCGCGCACGATCACCCGCACGCCCTCGGTCGCCAGCGCGGCCGAGTCGGAAAACGGATGCCAGTGGTGCGCGGCGTCGCGCGCGCGCAGGTCGGCGGTATCGTAGGTGTTCCTCATGATGGCTCCGCTTTTTTCGCTTCCGGCCGGACCCCCGGCCCGCCCGCTTCGTCGTCGTTCACTGGCCGTTCGATGGAGGGCCGTACCGGCCGCCTCCCTCTCCGCCGTCATCGCCCGGCTCGACCGGGCGATCCATCACACAACGGACGTTCGCAGTCCTGATGGATGGCCCGGTCAAGCCGGGCCATGACGGGGCTAGGGGGGCCGGCGACCGGCAAGACCGCTTTGGCGCGATCTGGCCCCACGACCCCGCGTCGCGTCGTCATCGCTCGTCCCGCACCGCCCTCGCCGCCTTCTGTTCTCCCCGGCCTCTCCCTCTATGCATTCAGCGTCTCGTACAGGTCCTTCCACGCCGGATTGAAGCCTTCAACCAGGTCGATCTTCCACTGCCGCGGCCACTTCTTCAGCCGCTTCTCGCGATGGATCGCCTCGGGCATGGTCGAGAACTCCTCGTACCAGACCAGCCGGTGCAGCCCGTAGCGCTTGGTGAACCCGCCGTAGACCTCCTCGCGGTGCTCCCACACACGCCGGCCGAGCGAATTCGTCACGCCCACATAGAGCGCCCCCCGCGCCTCGTTCGTGACAATGTAGACCCACCCCGCCATCGCACCGGCCGCACATCACACGTTCAGCAGCAGATACTCCCGCTCCCACGGGCTGATCACCGCCATGAAGGTCTCGAACTCGGCCTGCTTGATCGCCTGGTAGGTGGCGACGAACGACTTGCCGAACAGCTCGGCGAGCTCCTCGCAGTCGGCGAACAGCTCCACCGCCTCGAGCAGCCCGCGCGGCAGCTGGAACGGCAAATGCCGGGCCGAGCCCTCCACCGGATCGTCCGGCGACATGCCGTTGACGATGCCGATGTAGCCGCAGGCGAGCGAGGCGGCGATGGCAAGATAGGGGTTGGCGTCCGACGACGGCACCCGGTTCTCCACCCGCCGGCCCTGCGGCGAGGAGTTCGGCACGCGCAGCCCCACCGTCCGATTGTCGTAGCCCCAGTGGACGTTGATCGGGGCCGCCGTGCCGCGCGCCAGCCGCCGGTAGGAGTTGACGTAGGGCGCCATGATGCACGTCACCGCCGGCAGGAAGCGCTGCTGGCCGGCGATGAAGGCGAAGAACTCGCGCGTCGGCCCGCCGTCCTCGTCGGAGAAGATGTTCTGGCCCGTCTCCGCGTCGACGATCGACTGGTGGATGTGCATCGCCGAGCCCGGCTCGCGGCTCATCGGCTTGGCCATGAAGGTGGCGTACATCTTGTGGCGCAGCGCCGCCTCGCGGATCGTCCGCTTGAACAGGAACACCTGGTCGGCGAGCTCCAGCGGCTCGCCATGCAAAAGGTTGATCTCCATCTGCGCCGCCCCCTCCTCGTGGATGAGGGTGTCGATCTCGAGCCCCTGCGCCTCGGAGAACTCGTAGATGTCGTCGAACAGCGCGTCGAACTCGTTCACCGCGGCGATCGAGTAGGACTGCCGGCCGATCTCCGGCCGCCCCGAGCGGCCGATCGGCGGCTTCAGCGGATAGTCGGCGTCGGTGTTCGGCTCGACCAGGTAGAACTCGATCTCCGGCGCCACCACCGGCTTCCAGCCCTTGAAGGCGTAGAGGTCGAGGATGCGGCGCAGCACCTGGCGGGGCGCGATGTCCACCGGCCGGCCGTCGCGATGATAGGCGTCGTGGATGATCTGCGCCGTCGGATCGCTCGCCCACGGCACGACGGACAGCGTCGAGAAATCCGGTTCGAACACGAGGTCGCCGTCGGTCGGGTCGTGCTCGAAGCCGCCACCCTCCTCCGGATAGTCGCCGGAGATCGTCTGGGTGAAGATCGAGGTCGGCATCGTCATCGACGGGCCGTCGAGGAACTTCGAGGACGGCATCATCTTGCCGCGCGCCACGCCCGCCTGGTCGGGCACGATGCACTCGATGTCCTGCAGGCCGCGGCGCGACAGCCAGCCGCGCGCCGCTTCGGCATCGGCGACGCCGCGCGCCCGCTCGGCCGGCTCCTCGCCCTTCTTCTTCTTCGCCATGGAAGCCCGCCCCGTCACAAGGTCGTTCGCACCGATGCCCGTCCGCGCGGGCGCTGCGATGGTGGACGAGGCGGTCCCCGCGGCGCAAGGGGGGACCTCCGGCGGCCACGCCGGGCGCAGCGTCGATGACGGTCAATCAATCTCACGTAGGGGTGGATTGTGCGGCAGCGACTAGAAGTGTGAAAGGCGGCGTCTGTTGTGAAACGACGGCCGATCTGTTGTCGCGTGGCTGAATTTTATTTATGAACTATGACGATCGCGCACTGGTGCGTTCGCGGGCCATCGGGGCAACGTGGCCCGAGCAATGACATATCGTCGCCGGGGCGTCTCACCCGGCGGGAGGACCATCATGGGGAAATCGCATTTCGTCAGGACGACGCTCGCGACGACGGCGCTGCTGTCGGCGACGGCGCTCGGCTTCGTCACGCCGGCGGGCGCGGAGGCGGACTATCCGCCGATGACGGTCGTCATCTACAACAACTCGCCCGACTTCAACATCTATCCGGTGCTCTCCACCGGCGCGGCGAAGTCCGGGCAGTGGCTTCAGGCGTACATGCAGGTGCCGAAAAAGGATCTCGACAGTCGTCCCTACGAGAAGGTGGGGCAGTTTCGCCTCTATCTCGGCGTCGACGCCAAGGGGCTCGGAACCGGCATCCCGCCGAAGGGCGAGATGCAGCTGACACTGCCGGTCGCTTCCCAGCTCGTGAAGAACGCCGACGGCAAGACGCCGAACCAACTCGCCGACTGGTGGGGGGGCGGCCGCATCGAGATCTTCGCGGCGCCGAGCAAGGACGGCAAGCCGCCGAAGGCCCTGACGGATGCCGTCACCATTCGCGACAAGCAGACGAAGATCACGCCGATCGACGGAGCGAAGCTGCCGAAGTGCGACGTCGGTTGCACCGACAAGACGCCTCAGATCTATCACGACCCGGCCGGGCTCGAGCACAACATGCCGTTGCAGCTGACCGAGTACACGCTCGGCGCCGTCAACGACAAGCAAGACCCGATGACGATCAACCCGTTCAACGTCGATTACGACGTCTCCTACGTCGACACCGCGTTCCTGCCGGTGGCGATGGAGCCGTTCGACAACGAGCAGGTCGGCTATGTCGGAATGGTGACGTCGATCGACAAATTCAACGACGGAGTGAATGCCTTCCTCAAGGACTATCCCGGCTGGCCCTTGATGGTGAACTCCAAGGTGAAGGATTTCGTCAAGGTTCCCTCGCCCCTGAACGTCTTCGGCCGCAATCTCTCAGCGAAACAGACTGACCTGTCCAATCCACCGTGGAAGCCGCTGGACAATTTGGTCGACAACTACACGGACTGCGTCGAGAAAAGCGCTGCTGGCGCCTTCTGTGACAAGATCCGCGAGGTCAAGAAACTATTCGACAAGAATCTGGAGAACTACAACGCCAACTTCGACAAGTGGAAGTGCAAGGAGAAGGATCGTGCCGACGGCAAGAAAATGAGCATGATCGGCCACATCTACGGCTGGACGCCGTTCAACGATGGCTGCGGCGACGCGAAGCTCAACCTGCTGGAGCAGACCGAGGGCTACAGCGCCGACGACTTCAAGGAATATCACCGCGTCAAGGGGATGTTCGACGACCTGCAACTGGCGAAGGAAGGCAAGTTCGATCCCTACGTGCTGCTCATCCACGACAAGAAGTATCTGAACGCCAAGAACGTCTACGCCTACTCGGTGGACGACGCGCTCGGCAACATGCAGGTCGACGGCAGCGGACTGATCATCGCCGTCGGCGGCAAGGAGCGGTTGCCGAACCCCGACGAGGCGACGCCGCCGGTGCACGTTTCCTTCGGCTACGCCAAGAGCGACAAGGTCAAGTACAAGAAGTATCGCATCTGCAACACCGGCAAGCAGCGCGACGTCAATCCGGACTTCGCCAGCTTCGACATCTCGATCAACAACATCAAAAACTGCGTTCTGTCGCTTTGGGACACCAACAAGCCTGGGCGCGTCTACCGGTTCAAGATCACCCAGCAGCCCCCGTTCCCCCCAGGCCCGGGCTACGACGCGAAGACGAAGAAGATGGTCGATTGCAGCCCGACGAAGGACGAAGCCGCCCTGAATACCTGCAAGAACAACGCGTTCGGGTATACGCGGGTGCTGCCGCGCGAGGAGGTCAGCACGATCTCCTTCCCCCGCGCGGTGCAGCCGGCCGACAAGTCCTTCGACATCACCATCGGCGGCGACCCGAAAGACAAGGTGAGAATCGTCAAGCGGGGCATGTGCACGGACAAGCCGAACGTCGACTTCAAGAGCCCCGGCAACTTCATGCTCGACTTCGCCAAGGCGAAGGGCTGCACGGTGTCCCTCCTGGATGAGAAGAATCGCCTCTACATGTTCCAGATCAAGATGGACAAGGTGCCGTTCCCGAAGGGCCCGCCGGGCTCGAAGGGGGTGATCGACTGCAGCATGAACACCGATGCGGTGGCGAAGCAGCGCTGCAACGACTTCGCCGTCGGCTACTCGGAGGGCACCGATGACCAGCTGGTCAACAAGGTGATCTATCCGGGCCCGTTCCAGCCGTCGACGAAGCGCCGAACCGCTTCCGTGAACTAGCGGATACTCCTCCGCAAGAGACCGGATCGACTGCTTCTCCCGCCCGGCGCACCCCGCCGGGCGGATTTTTTTCCAGCGCCTCCGAGCCTGCCAGATTGCGCCCCCAGGGGGTCTTCGCCCCACCGTGTCGAACAGGCTCCGGCAGGCCCCTCACCACCCCACCGGAACGACCGACCGGCCCGCCGCCGCCCACGCGAGCGCCCACACCGTCACTCCCGCGATCACCGCTGCCGCCACGAGCACGAGCCCCCGGGCGGATCGCGGCGCCAGCCGGTCGACCGCCCAGCCGACGAGCGGCAGCACCTGCATGACGTGCAGCGCGAGGAAGTGGGCGACACGCAGGTCGCCGACCTCGCGCGACCAGCCGAACACCGGCAAGCCGCCGAGGTCGCTTCCCGGCATCGCTCCCCCGGCAGCGACGAAGTGGCCACCGTTGCCGCCGATGGCGAAGCCGGTGACGATGCCGAGCCCGCAGCTCAACGCGAAGCCGAGGACGAGCCCGAGCCACAGCCCGGCGCCGAGACGGCCCGCACCCGCCCGCCAGACGAGCGCCGCCGCCACCCCGGCGCCGACCGTGAGGATCACCGCGAACAGCCCCATCAGCTGGAAGGCGAGGACCTCCCACGCGCTCGAGACGTTGAAGTGCGAGGCCTCGCCGCGCGCCGCCTGGAAACTGATGTAGGCGATCTCCAGCACGGCCGAGACCACCACCAGCCCCACCGCCACCCGCACGCCGAGGCGGCGGCGATCGTCCGGTGGCGCGAGCCCGAAGCCGATCGCGTAGGTGGCGAGCAGCAGCGCAACGGAGGCGTCGAACTTCAGCGGCTTGATCCAGACGTTGAGCCCGGCGAGCGTGCGCGTCTCGGTGAGCAGCGCCACGATGGTCGGCAGCGCCAGAGTGAGGATCGCGAGCGTCGCGACGAGGAGCGCCCTCTCCCGCCGCACCGCTGCCGCGGCGACGGCGAGCGGGCCGTAGTCCGTTGAAAGGGCTGCGGACGTCGCGGTCCCGGCGGGTATCGCAGGGCTGGCTCCGGAGAGGGTGGCAGCGGGCGGGGCGGTCATGCGGGCGCTCCCTCGGTGCGCCGCGGCAGCCCGCGCGCGAGGCGGAGGGCGAGGAACATCGGCAGGCCGACGGGGCCGAACAGGAAGGTCATCACGAGGCAGGGCACGACGAGGAGGTGGGGGATCCTCTCCGCCCGCGCCGTGCGCACCTCCCAGGCGCCGACGAAGAGGTCGAAGGCCAGATAGTGCACCCAGCCGGCGAGCAGGAGCCCGCGGACGGTGAACAGCGCCGCCACCTCGTCGAGCGAGCCGAAGCCGCCGGGACTGCCGGCCCAGAAGGCCAGGATCAGCCCGGCATAGAGCACGCCGAGCGCCGCCGGCACGCCGAGCCCGACCAGGCGGTCGGTGACGAGCGGGCTCCTGGGAAACACCACCAGTGCCAGCCATCCGGCCATCGCGAGCGTGCCGGCGAGCGAGAACCAGGTGTCGAGCGGCACCAGCGCGCCCAGCGAAACCGGGCTGTCCAGCGACGGGGCGGCGGCGGCGAGGGCGGCAAGAGATGGATCGGGCGACGTCGGCGGCATGGGCGTGCCTCGGTCTTGACGGTGTCAAGATACAACTCTCTCCGCGTCCCGTGCCGGCGTCAAGACGAGCCACGCGAGAATCTTGTCATCGTCAAGATGGCGTCGTGCGCGGTCGTGCCGGCGGCGGCACCGGTCTCAACGGCCGTCGCCCGAGAACCATCCTGTTGATACGTCTCGTCTTTCCGCCCGCGACCCGGCCGCCGTCAACGCCTATCCTGGCATCGTCAAGATAGGCGCGATGCGGCCTCAACTCAGCGACCGTGGCGCCATCGCCGCCCGATCCGCCCGTCCATCCCCTTGCCTCGGCTCGGCTTTTTGCCCCGACACCGGCCGCCGGCCCCGCCGATGTTGACGCCGTCAGGATTGGCCTTGACGCCGCCGCCCGCGCGGGCGATGGGGGAACCGGCGGATCCGCCCGCTCGACCCCTTTGGGCCACCGTTCAGACCAATGGCCCGATGCCCGGCCCGCCCGACCCGCTCCGATGCCACCCCAGGCGGGGGCGCCGCGCCGGGTGGCCGGGAGCCCTCCCCGCCCCGTCCGACGAGGTCCGCGATGGTGTCCGACGAAGCCGACGCGCCCGACCGCACAGACCACCCCGCCGGGCCGAAGCCGCGGCGGCCGTACCACTATCACCACGGCGACCTCAGGACGCAGCTGCTCGCCGCCGCCGAAGCGGTGCTGGCCGATCGCGGGCTCGAGGGATTTACGCTCCGGGAATGCGCCAGGCGCGCCGGCGTCTCGCACGCCGCCCCCGCCCACCACTTCGGCGACGTCACCGGGCTCCTCACCGCGATGGCGGCGATCGGCTTCGAGCGCCTCTACGCCACCATCGCCGCCCACGTCGCGGCCGCCCCCGACGAGCGCACCGCCCGCTACGCCGCCGCGGCGGCCGGCTACATGGCGTTCGCGCGCGAAAACCCGCAGCACTTCGCCCTGATGTTCCGCCACGCCGTGCTCGACCACACCGACGAGGCCCTCTGCACGGCGGCGTCCGCGGCGTTCGAGCAGCTGGTCCACCTCGTCGCCGAGCTGCGCGGCCACCCGGACCCGCTCGGCCACCCCGAGACGCGCCTCGACGTGGCGATGACCTGGGCCACCATCCACGGCCTCGCCACCCTCGTGCTGGCCGGCCACTTCCCCTTCCCCGTCGAGCGCGAGAACCGCGAGGCGACGATCGCGGCGACAGTCGAGGCGGCGTTCCGGCGGCTGGCGGGGTGAGGGGGAGCGTTCCGAGAGGCGTACGCGCAATGACGCCCGCTGCTGACCGAAGGCGGCATTCCCGACACACCTGGCTAAGGGCCGCTTTGCGCCCTCATGTCGGTCGTTCAGGTGACTACTGCGGCGCTCCACAAGCGGACACCCCATCTATGAATTGCAGTGGGCTATTCTGCGTGGAAAACGATGTGACGCCCAACGTGGGTCTGGGCGATTGGCTACTGGGGATATCTCGTTGAACGGAAAATGGAGAAAAGACAATGTGGGTGTTCGGATATGGATCACTTATGTAGGACAACTGGCAAACATCGCATGGTGAGATGAATGGAATGTTGGCGGAGCTAAACGGCTATGAACGATCTTTCAACAAAGCGTCGCAAGTGAACTGGGAGACCAATACCGCACCTGGCCCTACCCTACGCACTCAATCTTGCCAGAAACCTCAACGCGGCTGGCGTTGAATATTGTACCGTCAACGCGTTCGCAGCCGCTGTCATGAAGGCTCAGCAGTCTGATGGTTAGCGTGTTGCTGAAGAAAGTGCTGATCGCAATCGACTCGACCCGGCGCGTAGTCGCGGCACGCCGAGTTTGCGCTAGGGATCGAATACTTGGATAAGAAGCCTGAACACAAAAAGCGGAGTCGCGGCGCAAAGCTGGCGTCTAAGCCGGCCAAGGGTGCGTCTAGGGCCGGCTCCAACGCAGGCCGCGGCTTTCGCTACCAAGACGCCGTATCCGCTTGGTTGGCGGTGGCAATATGGGCTGGTCAGCGAGCACCCGCCATCGTGATCCCGGAAGGTGGCGACGATATTGAGTTGCGTGGCGACGCGACTAGCTTCGTCCAGGTCAAGAGCCGGCGTGAGCACCTTGGAGACTACACGGAAGCCGAGACGGTCGGACACATTGAGGACCTCTGGAACCGGTCGCTTGGCTCCGCACCGCAGCCGCAGCGACTGGAGCTCGTCCTTGAGCGTGGTGTGGCGGGCCTCAGTCCCCTCGACGACCACCCCGCACTCCGCGCAGTTGAAGGTTCGATCAGCACCAGACTTTTAAAGCTAAATGGAGCCTCTGATCTTCTCCCGAGAACATCTCTCACCGTTGCGACCTCACCGCAGGAATGGGCGATCAGTCTGATCGTAGATCGGTTGAAATGCGTCCCGATCGCGGCCCAGATGTGCTTTGCCGAACTGCTTGTTCGCGTGGGCTCTTTGGCAGACGCCAATGGCCGGTTGGCGCCGGAGAACTATCGTGGCGTTTCGATCTCTGACACGGAAACATCAATCCGCGATGTCTTGGCCGCTATCGACATTGACGCGATCGAACGCGCCCTCAGGGATGGCGTCTGCGAACCGGTCGATTTTCTCACGCCTCTCAACGATCCGAGCTTTTATCTCGGGGTCGATGTAGAACCCGGACACATCGCGGCAGGCTTGGTGGCCGAACGCCCCCGAAGCAGGTCGGCTTTGGTGGAAGGCATTGAACAACGCCGGGCCGCGTTGATCGTCGGACCGTCAGGGGCCGGAAAATCCGCTTTAATGTGGGAGGCCGCCAACACGTTGCGTCATACGGTGCGGTGGTTTCGTATCCGTCGTCTGAGCGTGGCGGACATTCCATCTCTGCGCCAGTTAGTCCGGACGTTCCGCGCCTCAGAAGACAGTCCTTTGGGCTTCGTCATGGATGATATTGGCCGGAACGGGCCGGAAAGCTGGGGCGCCTTACTCAAAGAAGCGATGTCCGTGCCCGGTGTCGTCCTGCTCGGTTCGGTCCGGGAAGAAGATGTGGCGTTGATTGCCGAGCGCGCGCGCGCAGCCGAAATACGCGCCGTTCCCGATGATGAACTCGCAGAACGACTTTGGCGAGCACTGCGCGAAGCCGAAAAGACGAACTGGGCGGGCTGGCGCGAGCCGTGGAAGATGAGCGATGGTCTTCTTCTTGAATACGTCCATGTCCTGACGCGCGGGCAGAGGATGCACGAACTCCTTGCTGATCAAGTCGCGGCCAGAGTTTCAGATTCGAAGCGTTCCCTCGAACTCGATATTCTGCGATCCGGCGCTTGGGCAGGCACAGCGAATGCTGAAGTCGATGCATCACGATTAGCACGCGCTCTTTCGGTCAGTGAGGCCGATCTGTCACGCGCCCTACAGCGCCTCATTCAGGAACATCTGGTCCGCTCACCTGCTCCGGGTGCGGTCACCGGCCTTCATCAGCTTCGATCCGAAGAATTGTTGCAGCTCACACATCAGACAGTATTGCCGACGCTCAAAACGAGTTTCGAAAGGACAGTCGCAAGCGTGCCCGCTACCGATCTCGAACCCTTGGTCGCAGACACACTATCTGCGCGGCGCCTACCTGTACCGGCAGTGCTCGATGGCTTGATTGCCCGCTTGGAGGGCGAACAGGATGCGGGGGCGTTGGCTTCAGCGCTTCGGGGCCTAGGTTCGGGCCGTGTTTCCTCGAGCGTGGGCGAATGGCTGGACACTCCTGAAGCGCGTGCGCTGCCGCGAACGCAAGTCGGGATCGCCGCAATGTTAGGGATCGCCGGTATTGATCTGAGTAGTCTCAGCATCATCCCGGAGGTCCAGGCCGCGGCGGATCGACTTTCGCAGATCAAAGGCTCGCCGAAAGATGACCCACGTCATCTGTTGATGGAGCGTATGTCACCTTCTGCCTTGTCCGCCCTGATTGGGGCAGCGGATCTGGCGAGCCTCGATGAGATTCTCGCAGCCTTGGTCGGAATGCCTTTGCACGATGCGATACGGACCAGCCTGACGGAGGTTCCAGAAGGCCTGTTGAATGCCGATCTTAATCTCGTCGGGTCGGTGATGGGCACCCTGTCCGCTTTGGATCGTGAGATCGCCAGTCACTGGGTCGCCGAGGTCGGGCAGGAGGCGTTGTTCGCACGGGTTGAGGCAGAGACAGCTTGGGCCGGACCTGTGACTACCGAAGCTTCGGATGATGGGGTACTCGTCCGTTGCGACCTTTGGTATGTCGCTCGTTCCGTACAGGAAAATCCGCATGACGCGGTTGTTGGTTTGTGCGAGCTGATATTGGCACTGTGTCCGTCGGCTGACATTGCGGTGTCCAACGCCATTACCGCAAGTGGCGAACTGGCTAGCCTTGCTCAGTTTCCGCTCGCAACAAAGCGGATTCCCCGGGAGAATCTTCCCCCACCATCAGTTCCTCAGTGGAATCGGCGGTGGGGTGATCTGATTTCCCGTCACGTCGCCGCTCCGAGCTATAGTGATTATCTTGCAAGAGGCGTGGCCATTCTCGAGGTCCTTGTGCCGACGTTGGAGAAGATCTTCGACGCGCATTTTCGCGGAAAGAATGCACCTAACGGACTCTTCGAAACGTTAAACTCCCTCAACGCTGAGACTGAAGCGCTGACGCCTCCCGCTGTTTCGCCATTGACGGCGTCGGGCACCGGAAGCAGCGAAACAAACAACCACGTCACTAAGTTTCAGAACCTCCTGCACAGCGCGAGCGTCAATGTCATCGCGAGGTTTGCGAAATTGCCCGACCAAGCTGGCGCATACATTGCCTGGCTGAGCGGTCTCATCGCCGATGTCGACACCACCAACGTCGAAGAGCCTTGGCAGCTTATTGGAGATGGGCCTCCGCCAATGCTTACGCGCCTCAAGACGCTTTTGGAGTCGTTGCGAGTTCTGGCCGGAGAAGCCCATGAAAGGAAGCAAGCGCCAGCAGTAACTTGGGCGGCGCGAGGCAAAGACGCGCGGGTTGGCAACGCCGTGCGGCTCGTATCCCTCTCTGCCAAAGCCGCGGGAGAAATTCGACTAGCTCAGCGAAAGGCAAAAATTGAGCGCTTGGCCGGGGATGCCGAGGTCGTCGCGCAGTTCCATCTTCGCGTTAATGCCAAGGGTATTCTACCGTGGCCACCAGCAGACGTTCTCGCGCTGTTGCCCGCGCACGACATTGCAGATGCGGTGGTCACGCTCGCTGAACAAACCGAACTCGTGCGGTCATTGGTGGACTCGTCTATTCACCTGACAATCATGCCTTACATTGAGGATGTCGCGTTCCCAGCTCTCGCAAAGTCTGGTTGCCAGACCCTCCTTCCTGACGTGGAAGGCGCTGCCTCCTGGGCCGAACAACTCGGATTGCCACAAGCCCCATCGGCTACGGCAAGCATGTTTGGGGAGGTGCTGAGCCTTGCCAGCCAACTTGGTGCAATGGATCAAAAGCGGCTCGGCAATGAGACTCGTCCTGAAGAAGAGATTGTTGCCCGTCGGATTTTGGAGGCCACCTTCGCAAGAAAGCACGAGGAGCTTACCCGACGGCTCAATACTTTTGACCCAGCCCTGCAATCGGATGTGTCCGAACTGATCGAGCATCTGCGAACTGGGGTCGTTGATTTCGCCGCAGAAGCGCAGGCTGCGATTGGAGGAACTTCAAGCAATATCGTCGAGGCAGCGGGGTATGTGTCTCTGCTTTTGATTTCTGCAGACATCGACAGTATTCCAGTCGATGGGTAACCGTCCGAGCGTGTCCAAGCGACCTCACCGCCAGCAAGTTGAGCCAAAATGGCGTTGCGCTGAACCTTCACCCCATCGCCCTCTCCCCCCTCGACAACCCATAACCCATCAGCTATGCATCCATCCCATAGCCGGAGGGTGATGGGTTGCGGACGGTGCAGGCTCAGGACGAGGTGTTTCGGTCGCTGGCGGATCCGACGCGGCGGGCGTTGTTCGAGCGGCTCTGCCGGGACGGGGAGCTGACGGTCTCGGCGCTGACGGCCGGGGCCGGGGTGTCGCAGCCGGCGGTCTCCAAGCACCTCGCGGTGCTGAAGCAGGCGGGCCTGGTGGCCGACCGGCCGTCCGGGCGGCAGATCCACTACCGCGCCGAACCCGCCGCTCTCGCCCCCCTCACCGACTGGGCCGCTTCCCTCACCGCCGCCTGGCAGGCCCGCTTCGACCGGCTCGACTTGCTCCTCGAAAGGATGGACCAGTGACCGCACGCCCCCACGCCACCCCGACGCCGCAGGCGCCGTCCCGGGACGAGACGCCGCGCGATGCGTCGTCCGCCGATGGCCTGCGCTCCGACGGGTCTGCCCAAGAAGACCCGGTTCAGTTGGACCCGTCCCAGCTGGCCGCATCCCAGCTGGCCGCATCCCAGCCCGCCACGTCCCAGTCGGCCGCGTCCCAGCTGGCCGCGTCCCAGCCGGCCGCGCCCCAGCCGGCCGCGTCCGCGCCGGCCGCGGCCGCCGGGAGCCCGCCCGCCGGCCTCGGTGCGGCGCCCGCGGGCGAGACGGTGGCGGTCGCCGTCGAGCGCGAGTTCGCCCACCCGCCGGCAAAGCTCTGGCGGGCGCTGACGACGCCGCACCTGATGGCGGAGTGGCTGATGGAGAGCGCGTTTGCCCCCGTCGTCGGCACGCGCTTCAGTTCCGGGCCGACTGGGGCACCGTCGACTGCGAGGTGCGGGTCGTCGAGCCGGAGCGCCGGCTCGCCTACACGTGGGACGCCTATTCGCTGAAAAGCGTCGTCACCTTCACGCTCACGCCGACGGCGGCCGGCACGCGGCTCCGCATGGAGCAGACCGGGTTCCGGCCGAACCAGACGCCGTTCCTCGAGGGGGCGCGAGCCGGCTGGCCGCGCTTCCTCGAGGCGCTCGACGCGCTGCTGGCGCGCACGCCGTGACGGGCGGCCGCGGCGGCAAGGCGGCGGGGGCGGGCGAGGCCAGGCCAGGCGAGGCCAGGCCTGACGAAGCCTTTGCGGGCGGCGGGCCGGTGCTGCTGTCGGGCGGCAATCCGCAGATCCCCAAGGGCACTGGCGACGGGCCGGTGCAGGCCTACATCGCCGCCATGCCGGGCTGGAAGAGCGCCATCGGCCGGCGGATCGACGACATCGTCACCGCCACCGTGCCGGCGGTGGCGAAGGCGGTGAAGTGGAACTCGCCGCTCTATGGCGTCGAGGGGGACGGCTGGTTCCTCGGGCTGCACTGCTTCAGGCTTTACGTGAAGGTGTCGTTCTTCCGCGGCGCGCGGCTCGTGCCCCCGCCGCCCGGGCCGTCGAAGCAGGCGGACGTGCGCTATCTCGACATCCGCGAGGACGGCTTCGACGAGGCTGAGTTCGCCGACTGGGTGCGCCAGGCGAGCCGGCTGCCGGGGGAGAAGATGTGAGGCGCGGCGGCGGCCGGGGGCGCGCGCGGGCGTCCCCGCGGCGGCTGTGACGACGGCGGGGCTGACTCAGCCGGCGGCGTAGCGGGCGAGGAAGGTCGCCACCGCCGCGTCGACGTGGGCGGCGATCTCGGCCTCGTCCGGTGGCTCGCGGACGTCGTAGAGGAGCTCGTTGACGAGGCCGGCCTGCAGCAGCATCTGCAGCTGCGCCGCGGCAAGCCGCGGGTCCGGCGCGATCAGGCGGCCGGCGCGGGCGTGCGCCTCGATGAAGCGGGTGAACTTGTCGACGCCGCGGCCGGGGCCGTCCTCGTAGAAGGCGCGGCCGACCGCCGGGATGCGCTCCGAGATGCCCATCACGGTCCGCACCGCGCGGATGTTGGCCGGCCGGACGATGAAGGCGACCAGTTTGCGGCCCGTCCGCCGGAGGCTTGCGGCGACGTCGGGATCGTCGGCGTCGAGGTCGAGGTGGCCCTTCAGGCGCGCCCGCTCGTCGGCGATCATCGCGGAAAACAGCGCCTCCTTCGAGTCGAAATAGACGTAGAGCGTGCCCTTCGAGACGCCGGCCGCGCGGGCGATCGCTCCCATCGAGGCGGCGTCGAAGCCGAGCTCCATGAACACGCCGTGGGCGCCCTCGAGGATCTGCCGGCGCTTCGCCGGGTCGGTGCCGGACGGCGCGGCGGCGCCGTCCGCGGCGAGGACCGCAGGGACGCGCGCGGCGACGCCGGCGTTCGCGGCGCCGCTGGCGTCCGCGGCATCGTCCACGGCATCGTCCACGGCGTCGTCCACGGCATCGTCCACCCTGGCCGTGCCCTCCGCCATCATCATCGCCACGCTCCCCGCTCGCCCCCCTTGACCCCACGCGAGCCCGGGACTAGGAACCTACGTTGACCGAACCGTTCGGTCAATGCAGGCAGGCGAGCATGACCGAGACGAGAGAGCCCCGCGGGCCCGGCGAGCCCTTTCTGCCCGCGCCGTCCGGCGCCGTGTCGTCCACCACCGCGCCGTCCGGCGCCGTGTCGTCCGCCACCGCGCCGTCCGGCACCGCCGCCACCGCGCCCGGATCGCCCGCGGCCGGGCCCGTGCCGGGGCCGTCCGGCGCGACGCGGCCGGCCGAGGCAGAGGCGCCGCGGCTGACGCCGGCGCAGATCCGCCTCGTGCTCGCTGGCGTCATTCTCGCCATGCTGCTCGGCGCGCTCGACCAGACGATCGTCGTCACCGCGCTGCCGACGATCGGCCGCGAACTGAATTCGGTCGAGAACATCACCTGGGTGGTGACGGCCTACCTCCTCACCTCGACGGCGGTGACGCCGATCTACGGCAAGCTCAGCGACATCCACGGCCGGCGCACCGTGCTGCTCGTGGCGATCGCGCTGTTCCTGATCGGCTCGGTGGCGTGCGCGATGGCGCGCGACATCAACGTTCTGATCCTGGCGCGCGCGCTGCAGGGCATCGGCGGCGGCGGGCTCATCTCGCTCGGCCAGACGATCGTCGCCGACATCATCCCGCCGCGCGAGCGCGCCCGCTACATGGCCTATTTCGCCGCCGTGTTCATGACCGCGTCGATCGCCGGGCCGGCGCTCGGCGGCGTGCTCGCCGAGCACCTGCACTGGTCGTTCATCTTCTGGATCAACCTGCCGCTCGGCCTCGCCGCGCTGCTGTTGACCAACCGCGTCCTGAAGCTGATCCCGGCGAACCACCGGCCGCACTCGATCGACTACGCCGGCGCGCTCCTGATGCTCTCCGCGACGCTGTCGCTGATGCTGGCGCTGAGCTGGGGCGGCATCGAGTTTCACTGGGGCTCGCCGGAGATCCTCGGCCTGATTGCCGCGTCGGTGGTGCTGTGGGCGGCGTTCGCCGTCCGCCTGCTGCGGGCGCCGGAGCCGCTGGTGCCGCTCAGCCTGCTCGCCAACCGCATCGTCTCCACCAGCGTCGCCGCGGTGTTGTGCGCCGTCGGCACGATGGTGGCGCTGTCGGTCTACCTGCCGCTCTACTTCGAGGCGGTGTACGGCTTCACCGCCGCGCAGTCGGGCTTGGCGCTGATCGCCAACATGGCCGGCACCGTCACCGGCGCGCAGATCGCCGGCCGCATCATGGGGCGCACCGGCCGCTACAAGATGACGGCGATCGTCGGGCTCGCCATCGCCGCCGCCAGCGCGCTGACGCTCGCCTTCGTGCCGCCGCTCGGCGTCTGGCAGATGCAGGTGCTGATCGGCGTGCTCGGCTGCGGCCTCGGCGTCATCTACCCGATCTCGACGGTGTCGGTGCAGAACGCAGTGCCGGCGCACCAGATGGGCACCGCCACCGGCGTCCTCAACTTCGCCCGCTCGCTCGGCGGCGCGCTGGTGGTGCCGGCGTTCGGGGCGATCTTCCTGGTCGTCGCGGCGGCCGCCGACGGCCAGTCGATCCAGGACATCGTGCTCGCCGGCCAGCACGGCGGCGCCGACGTCGCGCCGGCCTTCCGCAGCGTCTTCCTCGCCGCCGCCGCCGGCGCGCTCATGGCCTGCCTCTTCATGGCGACCGTCCCGGAGCTGCCGCTGCGCGGCCACCAGACGCCGAAGGACTGAGGCGACGAGGGGATCGGTTGGTCTAAAGATGGCACCGGGAGGGTCGGGTGAAACGGTCGTTTCTATTCGGGCTCGCGACCCAGCTGGTCCTCATTGGGGCGGTCTTTCTGGTCTTTGACGATCTGATGCTTCCAATGACGCGGTCTCCGGTCATCGGCATCGTCGCATTGGGTTTGAGCGCCGCGAGCACATTCTTCGCCTTCAAGGCGGCCCCTCATCCGTCGTGGCTGGTCAAGATCGGGATGTGGATGGCCGGCTTCCTTGCCGTCTACGTGGCAATCCCCGTCGTCGAAGTCGTCGTCGTGCTGATCATTTCATTGATTGCAAGCTGAGCCGCGACTGGCCCCGGCTGGCGCATCGCCGCCGGCTGCGGCTACACTCACGGCAGCGCCGCCGCCCGGCTGCGTGGCTGCGGAGGCCGCCCCCGCCATCATGCGATCCGCCGATCCCGACGCCGGTCCGCCGCGCGCCCACACCGGCGCGGCCAGGCCCGCTGCCGCCGCCAGGCCCACCGCCGCCGGCGAGGTCGAGCGCTTCCTCGCCGCCCACCCCGAAACCGAGACCGTCGAACTCCTGATCACCGACACCTGCGGCGTGCTTCGCGGCAAGTGGGCGCCGACCGCGACGCTGGCCAAGGCGTTCGGGACCGGGGTGAACTTCCCGCTCTCGGTGTTCGGCATCGACGTCTGGGGCCGCGAGGTGATGGAGACCGGGCTGCACGTCGACACCGGCGACCGCGACGGCTTCTGCCGCGCCGTGCCGGGCACGCTGAAGCCGGTGCCGTGGGCGGCGCATCCGACGGCGCAGGCGGTGCTGACCATGCATACCGAGCGCGGCGTGCCCTTCCACGGCGACCCGCGCACCAGGCTCGAGGCCGTCGTCGAGCGGCTCGCCGGCGCCGGCCTCGCGGCGGTCTGCGCCTTCGAGCTCGAGTTCTACCTGCTCGACCCCGCCGCACCCGCTCACGTCACCGGCTCGCCGGCGCCGGTGCGGGCCGAGCCGAACGGGCCGGAGCGCACCAACGTGCTGGCGCTCGCCGACCTTTCGGCGCACGGCGCGCTGTTCGGCGACATCCGCGCCCACGCCAAGGCACAGGGGCTGCCGATCGACACCATCGTCAAGGAAGCGGCGCCGGGGCAGTTCGAGGTCAATCTCAAGCACCGCGGCGACGCGCTGGCGGCGGCCGACGACGTCGTCCTGCTGAAGCGCCTCGTTGCCGGCACCGCCGCCCGCCACGGCCTGAAGGCGAGCTTCATGGCAAAGCCCTTCATGGGCTGGGCCGGCAACGGCATGCACGTGCACGCGAGCCTCGTCGACGCCAGCGGCCAGAACGTCTTCGCCGTGCCCGCCACCGGGGAACCGCTGCTGGAGGCGGCGATCGCAGGGCTGATCGAAACGATGGCGGCCTCGACGCTGTTGTTCGTGCCGACCTGGAACGGCTTCCGCCGGCTGCAGCCGGGCTCCTATGCGCCGACGCGCGCCGCCTGGGGCCACAACAACCGCTCGGTGGCCGTGCGCGTGCCGGCCTCGCCGCCCGAGGCGCGCCGCCTCGAGCACCGCATCGCCGGCACCGACGCCAACCCCTATCTGGTGCTCGCAGCCGTGCTGGGCGGGATGCTGGAAGGCATCGAACGCGGCCTGACCCCGCCGCCGCCGACCGACCGCAACGGCTACGAGGAACCCGCCCCGCCACTGCCCTCGACGATGGGCGAGGCGATCCGGCTGTTCGAGCGCTCGGACTTCGTGCGGCGCACCTTCGGCGTCGAGTACCGCTCGCTGTTCGCCGCGGTGAAGAAGGCCGAGATGGCGGCCTTCCAGGCGGAGATCACGCCGCTCGAGCGCTCGACCTATCTTTGAGGGCGTGGCGGGACGGGCCTCTCGACCATCCGGCCCCCCGCCCGACGCGTAGCGATGGTGGACCGCGGCGCGAATCTTTCCCAAATTGCTGCGTAGCCGGCACGGATCGCACCGTGCGGCGACGCTCGTCCACAGTCCGTCACGCCCACCGTCACGGACGGATGGCATATCTTTCGTCCGGCCGGACAGGCCGCCACGATCACCACCACGGGGATTCTTCAGATGTCGAACTCGCCGACCCGCCGTGACGCCTTCGCCTCCGCTGCCGCCCTCGCGCTGGGCGTCGCCGCCGTCGCCGCCGCGCCGACAGCGGCACTCTCCGCCGACCAGCAGAACATGCGCAATGCGCTCGCCTCGCTGGAGGATGCCCGCCGCTCCCTGCAGGCCGCCGCCCAGAACAAGGGCGGACATCGCGCCAAGGCCTTGGAATTGGTCAGCAAGGCAATCGGCGAGGTGCGCGAAGGCATCCGCTACGCCGAGGGCTGAGGAGCACTTTCCTTCTCCCGCTGGCGGGAGAAGGTGGCCGAAGGGCGGATGAGGGCCCGCTCCGCAGGAGCGGGGCGACATCGCGAACGGCGCACGTCGCGCTCTCGCGCGCCGCCCTCATCCGGCGCTTCGCGCCACCTTCTCCCGGCGCTGCCGGGAGAAGGGAGAACGCGCGACGCTGCTTCCGCCTTCCCGCCGATCCGCTGCCTGCCGACCCCGGTTCGCCCCCTACACCGCCTTGCGGCGGGTCCAGGGGCGGGTGCCGGCGTGGGGCTCGGGGCGGCCGACGGGCTGGGTGTAGAGCTCCACCTCGGCCGTGTCGCCCTTCGAGAGACGCGCGCGCGTCGGCGCGTGGGTGACGACGAAGGCGTCGACGCCGCAGCGGATCATCAGCGGGATCTGGTCGAGCAGGACGTTGCCGACCGCCCGAAGTTCCCCCCGATAGCCGAGGTGCTCGCGCAGGATGCGGGCCGACGAGAAGCCGCGGCCGTCAGTGAAGGCCGGAAAGTCGACGGCGATCGCCGCCAGCCGGTCGAGGTCGGGGGCGAGCTTCTCCGGGTCGTCGCCGGGCTTTACGACGACGCCGAGCGGGCGCGGGTCTCCGGCGAGCGCCTCGCGTTCGGCGAGCCAACGCGCGAAGGGCAGGAACACCCTGCCCTCCTGTGGGAGCGGCGCCGTCGAATCGACCATCACCCAATCATCCGGCCCGAAGCGACCGTCCCGGAAGACGTCAGGGGTGGTCGGACCGGCGGTGATCGTTCCGGCCGGGGGCGCGCCGGCGGCGGCCGGCGATGCGATGGCATCGGCACTCATGCTGGTTCCCTCAGATGCCGCTGCCATCCGCCTCGCGGCCGACGAGGCCGAGGTGGATGCCGCATTCCGTCTTCTCGCTGCCGCGCCAGCGGCCCGAGCGCTCGTCCTCGCCACTCGCCACGCGGTCGGTGCAGGGCATGCAGCCGATCGAGGGGAAGCCTTGCGCGACCAGCGGGTGCGCCGGCAGGTCGTGCCGCGCCGCATAGGCCTCGAGGTCGGCGCGCGACCACTCGGCGACCGGGTTCACCTTGATGCGCGACGCCTCGACCTCGAAGTGGGCGAGCCCGCCGCGGCCGGCCGACTGGAAGCGCTTGCGGCCGGTGATCCAGGCATCGAAGCCGTCGAGCGCGCGGGCCAGCGGCTCGACCTTGCGGATCCGGCAGCAGAGCGTCGGGTCCTTCAGCCACAAACCACCCTCGGCGTCGAGCTCGGCGAGCCGCGCCGGATCCGGCTTCACCGAGCGCACGTCGGTGAGGCCGAGGCGGGAGATCAGCCGGTCGCGGTGGCGCAGCGTCTCCGGGAAGTGCTTGCCGGTCTCGAGGAAGATCACCGGCGTCGACGGATCGACGTCGGCGACGAGCTTCAGCATCACCGCGGCGTCGGCGCCGAAGCTCGAGACCAGCGCGATGCGGCTCGGGAACAGGGTGTGGATGGCGAGGTCGAGCGTCGCCTCGGCGGAGAGACCGCCGTGGGCCGCTTCCAACTGCTCGGCCCGGATGCGGGCGAGAGCCTCGACGTCGGTCGGCGCCGCCAGGGACGAACCCTGGGGCACCGGCTCGGCGATCGCGTAATCAACGCGTGCCATAGAGCGCTTCCTTGAAGGGGGCCTCGCCCACCCGCCTCAGCGCAAGGAGGAAGGGTTCGGCCGGATCGCGGCGGACCGCGAGATAGGTGTCGACGATGGTCTCGATGGCGTCCGGCACCTGGTCGGCCAGGAACCCCGGGCCGATCATCGAGCCGATCGCCGCGTCGGCGCCGGGGGCGCCGCCGAGCGTGATCTGGTAGAACTCCTCGCCCTTCCGATCGACGCCGAGAATGCCGATGTGGCCGACGTGGTGGTGGCCGCAGGCGTTGATGCAGCCGGAGATCTTCACCGACAGCGGGCCGATGTCGCGCTGGCGCCCGGCGTCGCCGAAGCGCTCGGAGATCGACTGGGCGATCGGGATCGAGCGGGCGTTGGCGAGCGCGCAGTAGTCGAGGCCCGGGCAGGCGATGATGTCGGTGACGAGGCCGGCGTTGGCGGTGGCGAGCCCCATCGAGACGAGGCGGGCGAAGACGTCCGGCACGTCGTCCAGCGCGACGTGCGGAAGGATCAGGTTCTGCTCGTGGCTGACGCGAAGCTCGTCGAAGCCGAAGGCCTCGGCGAGATCGGCGACGGCGTCCATCTGGTCGGCCGTGGCGTCGCCTGGAATGCCGCCGATCGGCTTCAGCGAGATCGTCATCGAGGTGTAGCCGGGCACCCGGTGCGGGTGCAGGTTCTGCGCGCAGAACAGGGCGAGCGCCGGATCGGACGCCTTGGCGGCGTCGAGCGTCTCGCTCGTCTCCGGCCGCGGAGGCATCGCCGGCAGGGCGAAATAGGCCTCGATGCGGCGGATTTCTTCCGCCGGAACCGTCAGCGAGCCGCCCTTCAGCCGCGCATATTCCTCCTCGATGTCGGCGCGGATGTCGGCCTCGCCGGTCTCGTGGACGAGGATCTTGATGCGCGCCTTGTACTTGTTGTCCCGGCGGCCGTAGCGGTTGTAGACGCGCAGCACGGCTTCCAGATAGGCGAGCAGTTCCGTCTCCTCGATGAAGGGACGGATGAGCTTGGCGATCATCGGCGTGCGGCCCTGGCCGCCGCCGACCCAGACCTCGTAACCCTTGCCGCCGTCCGGGCCGCGGACGAGCTGCAGGCCGATGTCGTGGAAGCGGATCGCCGCCCGGTCGGTGGCCGCACCCGACACCGCGATCTTGAACTTGCGCGGCAGGAACGAGAATTCCGGGTGGATCGACGACCACTGGCGGATCACCTCGGCGATCGGACGCGGGTCGGCGATCTCGTCGGCGGCGGCCCCGGCGAAGTGGTCGGCGGTGGTGTTGCGGATGCAGTTGCCGGAGGTCTGGATGGCGTGCATCTCGACGTCGGCGAGGAGCTGCAGCACCGCCGGAATGTCGCGCAGCGCCGGCCAGTTGTACTGGATGTTCTGGCGCGTGGTGAAATGGCCGTAGCCCTTGTCGTACTCGCGGGCGATGCGGGCGAGCATGCGCATCTGGCGCGACGACAGCGTGCCGTAGGGGATGGCGACGCGCAGCATGTAGGCGTGCAGCTGCAGGTAGACGCCGTTCATCAGCCGGAGCGGACGGAACTCCTCCTCCGACAGCTCGCCGGACAGGCGGCGGGCCACCTGGTCGGTGAACTGCTCGGTGCGCTGGCGCACGAAGGCTGAGTCGAACTCGTCGTACCGGTACATCAGTGTCGTCCTGTTAGGGTCTCGGGCGGCCGCTCACGCCGCGACGGATTCGCCGTAGGCGGGGGCGACGACGTCGGTGCGGGCGGTCGGGCCGAAGGCGCGGATCTTCTCGCGGAAGCGCACCGGCACCGGGCCGCGCGGGCCGGTGGTGACGTCGATCGCATAGGGGCCGAGGATGACGCGGGCGCGGTTGGCGGCCTCGCCGACGGCGGTGGCCGCGGCGATCGCCTCCGGGCCCTCGAAGACGCGGGCTTCCGCGATGCGCTCGACCCAGCGGTCGTGGGCGCCGAGGAAGACGACGATGCCGTCCGACAGGCGGTTGGCGGTGATCGTCTGCAGCGTCGAGGCAGCGGCCTTCTGCATGGCGTTACCCTCTGAAGTTTCAGGCGGCCGCGAAGGCGGCGAAGCGGGCGGATGCCGGGGCGGCGTCGAGCCGCTCGGCGGTGGCGAGGTCGGCGTGGGCGACGACGTCGCCGACGACGATGAGGACGGGGCCGGCGACGTCGTCGCGGTCGGCGAGAGCCGCGAGATCGGCGACGGTGCCGGAGAGCACGCGCTCGCTCGGCTGACTGGCGTTCTCTATTGCCGCGACCGGCGTCGTCGGCGACAGGCCAGCCTCGACGAGGCGTTCGGCGACGGCGGCGGCGACGGTCTTGCCCATGTAGACGGCGACGGTGGCGCCGGAGAGCGCGAGGCCGGCCCAGCCCGGCAGCGTCTCGCCGTCGCGGTCGTGGCCGGTGGCGAAGACGAGGCTGGAGGCGACGCCGCGCAGCGTCAGCGGCAGGCGGATCGAGGCCGCGGCAGCCACCGCCGCGGTCACCCCCGGCACGACGGCGTGGGCGATGCCGGCGGCCTTCAGCGCCGCCATCTCCTCGCCGGCGCGGCCGAAGACGAGCGGGTCGCCGGCCTTCAGGCGGACGACGCGGCGGCCGGCGCGGCCGAGCTCGACCAGGAGGTCGTTGATCTTGTCCTGCGGGACGGAGTGGGCGCCCTTGGCCTTGCCGACGGAGATGCGCTCGGCATCGCGGCGGCCCATCGCCACCACGGCGGCCGGCACGAGGCGGTCGTGGACGATGACGTCGGCTTCCTGCAGCAGGCGCTGGGCGCGCAGCGTCAACAGGTCCTCGGCGCCGGGACCGGCACCAACGAGCCAGACGAAGCCGGCGTCGTCCTGCGTGCCGTTGAGGAGGCGGGCGGCCTCGGCACGGGCCTCGCGCTCCTGCCCGGCATAGACGCGGTCGGCGACGGCGCCGGAGAAGAAGCGGGCCCAGAAGCGGCGCTTGCCGTCGGCATCCGGGATGACGCGGGCGACGGTGCCGCGGAAGGACTGGGCGAGGCGGGCGAGCGCGCCGGTCTCCGGCGGCAGCATTGCCTCGATTCGGGCGCGGATGTGCCGGGCGAGCACCGGGCCGGTGCCGGTCGAGCCGATCGCGACCGCAACGGGGGCGCGGTTGACGATGGCGGGAACGTAGAAGTCGCAGAGCTCCGGCCGGTCCACCACATTGACCGGGACGCCGGCGGCGCGGGCGGCCGCGGCGATGGCCGCATCCTCCGCCTCGTCGCCGGTGGCGACGAAGGCGAGGGCGGCGCCGTCGAGGTCGGCGGGGGCGAAGGCGCGGGCCTCGAGCGTGGCGCCGGTGGCGGCGGCGGTTTCGACGAGCTCCTCGGAGGGCTCGGCGGCGACGACGAGGAGGTGCGCCTCGGTCTCGGCGAGCAGCCGCAGCTTCGCCGGCGCCTCATGACCGCCACCGACCAACAGCACGCGCCGCCCGGCGACCTTGTGGAAGGCCGGGAAGACGGCGAGGCGGTGGGTCTCTGGGGCTGCGGGCGACGGCATGGCACGTCCTTCGGAGCGACATCGGCTGCTGCGGGAGCCACCGACCGGACCTCAGAAGTAGGGGCCCGACCGGCAATCCGCGGCGAACGTCATTCTCGGGGGAGAGCGCCACAGGGAAAAGAATTCCGATGCCCCGCGCCGGGGCCGGGAGGAAAGGTTGCGCCCCGCGCGGGCGGATCGGGAGAATGCGAATCCAACCGTTCCAAACTGGCGGCTGCGGGATCGGCAGCATGGGCCAGTCGGCTCGCAGGAACGATCGGCAAGGCCGGCCTGCGGGTCTCGCTTGTCGTCCGGAACGGGCTGCTCGGTGCGAGCGGCGGACGCCCTCGCCTCAGGGGATGACGAACGTACGCTCCGCCGTCAGCACCGTGGCGCCGTCGCGCTCGACGGTGAAGCGGCCGCGGTATTCACCGGACGGCCACGCGGCGCCGCGGCGCTTGCGGCCGGTGAACAGCATCCACACGGCCTTGTCGCGGTCGAGCGGGTCGGCGGTCTGCTCGGCGACGACGGTGCCGTCCGGGGCAAGGAGCGTCAGCGTCTGCACGTCGCCGCCCTTCAGGCCGATGGCGCGGGTGAAGAAGACGAGCGCCGGCGCGTCGGCGCCGGGTGCGGCGATGTCACCGTCGATCGCCGCCATCGTCACCGGGCCGGCGGCGAAGCCGGCGTTGAGGAGGCGCGGGCTGACGTAGGCGAGATCATCGGCATGGTCGCCGCCGGCGTCCGGCGCCCACAGCGTCGGCGTCGGCGCGGTGCCGCAGGCGGCGGCCGGGTCGGGGCGGAACGGATCGAGCGAGGCTCCGTCGCGGCGGACCTCGAAGTGGACGTGCGGGAAGGCGGCGGCACCCGTCATGCCGACGGTGCCGAGGGGCTGGCCGACGGCGACGGTGTCGCCCTCCTTCACCGAAAGGCCGGGCGACAGGTGGCAATACTGCGTCTCCCAGCCATTGCCGAGATCGACGACGAGGCCGTTGCCGCACTCGCGGCCCTCCGCCACCGAGGCGGCGACGGCGGCGTCCGAGCCGTCGTGGTTGTCGATGCCGTCGCGGGCGCGCAGCACGGTGCCGGCGGCAGCCGCCACCACCGGCACGCCGTCTTCCATCGCGGCGACCGTCGGCAGGCGGAAGTCGGTGCCGTCATGGCCGTCGTAGCTCATGGCGCCGCAGGCATAGTCCAGCACCTCGGGACCGTCGGCGCGGTCGACGTAGTTCTGCACCGGGCAGGAGAGGCCCTCGGGGCAGTCGATCGGGAGATGGAAGGCGGGGGGTGGGGTGGCGGGCTCGGTGGTGGTCTGGGCCGAAGCGGTGGAGCCGAGGCCGGCCAGAAGAGCCACAAGGAGCAGGCGACGTGCGACGAACGGGCGGTGGATCACGCTTCGGCTCTCCCTTCGAGGTCGCGGAGGGCCGCGCCCAGTTGATCCCCACCAGCATCGTCGCATCGTCCGGCAGCAAGATGTCACCGGGCCTGTCCTGCGTCGATTGTCCCAGGCAGCGCGAGTCGGTAGCTTTGGGGGAACAAAGCAGGGAGCCGTTCGAGATGGCCATCCCCATCCCCGACGAGAAGACCGAAGCCGCAGTCGGCAAGGTCGCCCCCCACCGGGCGCGAGAACCCGACCGGGACCATCCGCGTCCGCTGCCAGAACGAACCCCGCCACGAGGGCGACTCGCGCCCCCTGTCCACGCGCCTGCGGCCAATCATTGAGCGATATCGCGCGCTCCCGGATGGCGGCGAGATCGCCGACAAGGCCTTCTTTGACGATCTCTCGGGCAACTTGTGAGGGGGAGAACCCGCCGCCTTCACCGCCGCTTCAGCAGCACCCAGGCGACGAAGGCGCGGCGGTGTGGGGCGTCGGCCTGCCGGAGGCTGCGGATACCGGCTTCCGACAGCTCGATCAATGCGACCGCCTCCGAGCGGCTGAACTTGCTCAGCGGATTGTAGTCTGCCTCGTGCCGCGCTTCCTGCAACTGCATGAAGACATCGGCAAAGACGACGATCTCGTCCGGGAACCCGCGCTGCTTTGCCTGCTGGCATGCGGACCGGGCGACGCTGTGGTCGAGGGCGCGGTAAACCTGCGCCCAGGCGCGTGTCGTTCTTCTGGCGTCGCTCGAGATCAGAGTGTTCGCGCACTCGGAGGCCAAAGCATCGAAGGCCGCATAGTAAGCCGTGCTGACGGCTCGCTTGAGGAAGGCCTGGACGGGCCTTCCTGTATTGGCATGGGCCAAGAGTTCTGCAGCATCCAGGAGCTGCGGCCGCTTCATGAAGAGCGGTGGACCGGCTGATCGTCGGCGAAGTGATGACGGATGTAGGGGTACCGGAAATCCCCCCTTGCCGCGAGGACGTCGCGGACCTCGCCGATGACGGCCAGCAAGATCTTCGCGTCGACCGGCGTCTTCGTCAGCGTGTACTCCGCGTCGACGAAAACCGCCGGGTCTCCGCCATGGTCGAAGCCGGGAGCGATCCGCACCGACTCGAGACCATAGGGGGCGAGCTTCGGGCGCAGGACGGCTTCAATCGCTGCCTTCAGCGCCTGATCGATGGGGCGAGTTTCGTCGATCGTGAACATCGCCTACCCATACCACGGAGTGCCCGGCTTCAGCAGACCTCCCCTACCCCATCGCCGGATGCACCTTCCTCCAATGCCGCGCGATGTCCACCCGCCGCGGCACCCAGACGCGGTCGTGGCGGGCGATGTGGTCGAGGAACTTCATCAGGCCCGAGATCTTGCCGGGGCGGCCGATCAGGCGGCAGTGGAGGCCGATCGACATCATCTTCGGCACCTCCGCCCCCTCGGCGTAGAGCACGTCGAAGCTGTCGCGCAGGTAGTGGTAGAAGTCGTCGCCGGTGACGTAGCCGTTCGAGGCGTAGCGCATGTCGTTCGCCTCCAGCGTGTAGGGGATGACGAGGTGCGGGCCCGTCGGGCCGGCGATCCAGTAGGGCAGGTCGTCGGCGTAGGAGTCGGAGGAGTAGAGGAAGCCGCCCTCCTCCATCACGAGGCCGGTGGTCTGTTCCGAGCAGCGGCCGGTGTACCAGCCGAGCGGTCGCTCGCCGGTCGCCTGCGTGTGCAGACGGATCGCCTCGGCCATGTGCGCCGCTTCGTCATCGCGCGAAAAATCCTTGTATTCGATCCACTTGAGGCCGTGCGAGGCGATCTCCCAGCCGGCCTCCCGCATGGCCGCCACGGCCTCCGGATTGCGGGCGAGCGCGGTGGCGACGCCGTAGACGGTGAGCGGCAGGCCGAGCCGCGTGAACAGCCGCCAGATCCGCCAGAAGCCGGCGCGCGAGCCGTACTCGTAGATCGACTCCATGTTCATGTGGCGCTGGCCCGGCCACGGCGCGGCACCGACGATGTCGGACAGGAAGGCTTCAGACGCGGCGTCGCCGTGGATGACGGCGTTCTCGCCGCCCTCCTCGTAGTTGAGCACGACCTGCACCGCGACACGGGCGCCGCCCGGCCACTGCGGGTCGGGCGGTGTGCGGCCGTAGCCGACGAGATCGCGGGGATAGGGCTCGCTCATGGATCGCACTCGCCGAGGCTCGGGCCGGGAGGCGCCAGCGTGCGGCGGCGGTGGGGGCGCTGTAAAGGGCGGCCGCAAGCCCGGCGACCAACACCGGGGGCCGCACCCGGCGGCATCCGGGTGCGGCGCCTCGCCCGAGCCCCTCCGCCCCCCTCTGTTGCAGCGCTGATCCGGAACGACGGTCCGCCGCCGCCGACAGGCTCTCAGCGGGCGAGAGCCAGCATCAGCGATCCGGCCAGTTCGTCCAACCGGAACGGCTTCCGGAGTACGGGCCGGTCGACGAACCCGTCCCACATTTCGTTGGCGCTGTTGCCTGTGGAGAAGACGAACGGCACGCCGCCGGCGGCGAGCGCCTGGGCCACCTCCAGGCTGCTCTTGCCATTCAGATTCATGTCGAGCATCGCGACGTCGAAGGCGCGCGCATCGATCAACGCCACCGCCGTGCCGACCGTCGAGGCGGAGGTGACGGACTCGCAGCCGAGGTCGGCGAGCATCTCCTCGATCATCATCAGGATCAGCACTTCATCTTCGACGACGAGGATACGAAGACCGGACAACACCCTATCCATGCGGCAAGTCTTGCGGCGCGAGAAATTCCATGGTGCAGACCAACCCGTCCGGCCGGTAGTCGAGATGCACGGTCCCGTTCAGCTCCTGCGCCAATCCGCGCTCGATCATCTGTGATCCGAAGCCCCTCCGGGTGGGCGGCGCGACTGGCGGTCCATCCCTCTCCCGCCAGCGCAGCAAAACCCGCTCCCCGCCCTGCGTCGCCTCGACCGACCATTCGACGGCGACGCTGCCCGCCGCGGTCGAGAACGCTCCATACTTCACCGCATTGGTCGCCAGTTCGTTGAACGCGATGCCGAGGGCCAGGGCGGTTCGCGGCGGGAAGCGAATGTTCTCACCATCGACCGCCAGGCGCGAGACCTGGCTTGCGGTGACACCGAAGGGTGCCAGTGCCGTTTCGAGCACATCACGCAACCCGGCGCCTCGCCAGTTCTCCCGCGTCAACAGGTCGTGCGATCTGGAGAGCGCGAACAGCCGCGACTCGATCGCCTCCCGTACGATGCTCGGATCGGTTTCAGCCCGCAGCACCTGGCGGACGATGGCCTGCACGGTCGCAAGCGTGTTCTTCACGCGGTGATTGAGTTCGTTGATCAATGCCTTGAGTTGCTCTTCGGCGTCGCGATGCCTCGTCAGGTCGACGAACGAAGCGAAATACTGGACGACCTTTTCATTCTCGTCGCGAACCGGGCAGATGAAGACGGCGGCCCAGAATTCGCTGTTGTCCTTGCGACGATAGAGAACCTCCATCTCGCCGTTCGACTTCCCATCCAACGCCGGCTGCATTTTCGCCGGCGCGTCCACACTCGGATTGCGCACCGCCAGAAAATCCAAACTCTGCCCGAGCACCTCGTCTCGCTCATAGCCCGTCAGTTCGAGAAAGCTGTCATTGGCGAATATGATCGGGTTTCCCGCCTCCTTCGCATTCGTGAAAATCATCGCCATTCGCGTTGTCTCCGCAGACACGACGAATGGACCGAGCTCTTCCTGAAAGCGCGCGATGTCTGCCTCGCCACCGCGCTGCTTCCTGGATTTTCGAACTTTTTTCGTCATGAGGGGCGGCCACCGCTGCATCCGAGCCGAACGACGGAAGACATCAAAGATGCATAGGCATGTGGCGATTTGGACCGAGGATCGAGCTACCCGTCTGAACGCCGGAGCCCGTTATACCGCACTCTCACACAGAAACCACATCACGGCTCCTGTCGGCAGCGCCACGACGCGGGCCGGGGCCTCGCACGCCGCCGGCGCAGCCAGTGTCGATGACGTGGTCCGAACGAGCGCCCGCACCGACACGTTGACCGAAAGCTCCCGCGTTCAGTAGCCGCGGGCCCGGTCGACGAGATGTTCCGGCGGCAGGCCGGCCTCGACGCGTTCGATCTGGTTGAGAATGAGGCGGGTCAAAGCGTTGGCGTCGCTGACGGCGGCGACGTGCGGGTAGACGAGCACCTTCGGGTGCGACCAGAACGGGCTGTCGGCCGGCAGTGGCTCGGTCTCGAAGACGTCGAGGCTCGCGCCAATCAGCGTGCCGTCGTCGAGCGCCGCGAGTACGTCGGCCTCGACCTGCTGGCCGCCGCGGCCGGCATTGATCAGCACCGCGCCGCCGAGCGCGCCGTCGCGCGGCAGCTTCGACAACAGCCGGCGGTCGATCAACCCTTGCGTCTCCGGCGTCAGCGGCAGCAGCGAGACGAGGATGTCGGTGCGGGCGAGGAAGGCGTCGAAGCCCTGCTTCCCGTGGAAGCAGGCGACCCCGGGAATCTCCTGGGCCGAGCGGCTCCAGCCGGCGGTGTCGAAGCCGAGGCGGGCGATCACCTCCACCGCGTCGCGGCCGAGCACGCCGAGGCCCATGACGCCGACCCGCACGTCCTTCGCCGCCGGCTGCCGGATCTCCTCCCAGCGCCTCTCGGCCTGCAGACGCCCGTAGCCGAAGGTCTGGCGGTGGTGGAACAGCACCTGCAGCACCACCCACTCGGTCATGCGCATGGTGAGGTCGGGATCGACGATGCGGGCGAGCGGCACATCGGGCAGCGTCGGATCCGTCAGGATGTGGTCGACGCCGGCGCCGAGCGAAAAGATCGCGGCGAGGTTCGGCAGGCCGGCGAGGAGGCCCTCTGGCGGCTTCCAGGCCAGCGCGTAGCGCACCTCGGCGGGATCGTATGCGTCGCGGCCGGCGACGACGACGCGGCGCTCCGGCGCGAGCTTGGCGAGCGGCCGCTGCCAGTCTTCCACCGGCCATATGCCCGTCGACAGAAGGATGGTCATCGCGGCCTCGATCGTGTTTTCAAAGGTCAGGACGCGGCACGACGGCCGTCGTCGGAGGGTCCTGACGACCCTAGCGGCGCCACCGCCGGTTCGTCGAGGTCGAGCGCCTCGAGGCGGCCGCCACGGCGGCGAACCTTGTCGGCGGAGACGACGATCTGGTCGAGGTCGCCGGCGGCCTGGGCGAGGTGCTTCTGCAGCGCGAGCGTGCGCTCGTGCAGGCGCACCACGTCCTCGACGAGGCGGCGCACCTCCGCCTGGACGATGTGGGCCTGCTCGCGCATCCGCTCGTCGCGCAGGATCGCCTGCACCACCTGCACCGACAGCACGAGCAGCGACGGCGAGACGATGACGACACGGGCGGCGCCGGCGCGGGCGACGATGTCCTCGAAGCGCTCGTGGATCTCGGCGAACACCGATTCCGACGGCACGAACAGGAAGGCGGTGTCCTGCGTCTCGCCCGGGATGAGATAGCGGGCGCGGATGTCGTCGACGTGCTTGGAAAGATCGCGGCGGAACTGCGTCTCGGCCGCCTTGGCGAGCTCCGGCCGGTCGGCGGCGCGGATGCGGTTGTAGGCTTCCAGCGGGAACTTCGCGTCGATGGCGAGCGGCGGCTGGCCGTTCGACAGCCGCACCAGGCAGTCGGGCCGGGTGCCGTTCGACAGCGTCGCCTGGAACTCGTAGGCGCCATTGGGCAGCGCGTCGCGGACGATCGCCTCCATCCGCCCCTGCCCGAAGGCGCCGCGCGTCTGCTTGTCGGCGAAGATCTTCTCCAGCGCGACGACGTGGCCGGAGAGCTTGGCGATGGTGTCCTGGGCGCGGTCGATGACGGCGAGGCGTTCGTTCAGCTGGGTGAGGTTCTGGTGGGTCGACTTCGTCGTCTCCGCCATCGACTGGCCGAGCCGGTGGCCGAGGCCGTCGAGCCGCTCGCCGACCAGGCGGGCGAGGTCGCTCTGGCGGGAGCCGAGCACCTCCGCCATCGTCTGCAGCCGGCCGGAGGTCTCCGACTGCACGCGCAGCAGCTCGCCGATGCGATCCTCCAGCACCTCGGTGCGCTCGGCGGCGATGAGCTCGGCCTCGAAGCCGGCACGGGCCGCCTTGCGCAGCGCCATCAGGGTGACGACGAGGAGCACCACGAGCACGGCTGCTGCTGCGAGCGCGACCTCGCCGACGAGCACGGCGCGGGTGCCGAGCATGAACAGCGGTTCGGCGAGGGGGCCTTCGAACATGCCCCTGCTTTACGCCGATTCGCCACCCGCGCGATTCGCCGCGAGTGTGCCCCGATTGACCGGCAATGCGCCGTTTCATATCTAGCGAACATGGCGATACGCGAGATCATCAAGCTGCCCGACCCGATGCTTCGGCAGACGAGCGACCCGGTCCACACGGTGGACGCGGAGCTGCGCGCGCTGATCGAGGACATGTTCGACACCATGTACGACGCGCCCGGCATCGGGCTCGCCGCCGTGCAGATCGCGGTGCCGAAGCGGCTCCTGGTGCTCGACGTGTCGAAGGGCGAGGCGCCGCCGAATCCGATGGCCTTCCTCAACCCGGAGATCGTCTGGTCGTCGGAGGCGTTGTCGACCCACGAGGAGGGCTGCCTGTCGATCCCCGAGGAGTTCGCCGAGGTGGAGCGGCCGGCGGAGATCCGCGTGCGCTTCCTCGACCGCGACGGCGCCGAGGGCGAGATGACGGCCGACGGCCTGCTCGCCACCTGCCTGCAGCACGAGATCGACCATCTGAACGGCGTGCTGTTCATCGACCACCTGTCGCGTCTGAAGCGCGGGCTGATCGTCAAGCGGGCGAAGAAGCAGGCGAAGCTCGACACGCCGTCGGCTCGACCCGCCTCGCGCGCCAAGATGGGCGCCGCGTGAGCGGCATCCGATGCCGCTGACCATCGTCTTCATGGGCACGCCGGACTTCGCCGTGCCGACGCTGCAGGCGATCGCCGGAGCCGGTCACCACGTCGTTGCCGTCTATACGCGCGCGCCGCGACCTGCCGGGCGCGGCATGGCGGAGCGCCGCTCGGCCGTGCACGCGGTGGCGGAGCGCCTGGGCGTGCCCGTGCTGACGCCGGCGCGGCTGCGCGATCCGGCCGACCAGGCGACGTTCGCGGCGCACGGCGCGGACGTCGCGGTGGTGGTCGCCTACGGGCTGATCCTGCCGACGCCGGTTCTGGAGGCGCCGCGCCACGGCTGCCTCAACCTGCACGCCTCGCTGTTGCCGCGCTGGCGGGGTGCCGCCCCGATCAACCGGGCGGTGATGGCGGGCGACGACGAGACCGGCGCGATGGTGATGCGCATGGACGAGGGCCTCGACACCGGCCCGGTCTGCCTCGCCGAGCGCACGCCGATCGGGCCGGACGAGACGGCGGGCGAGCTGCACGACCGCCTCGCCCCGCTCGGCGCGGCGCTGATGGTGCGGGCGCTGGCGGCACTGGAGGCGGGCCGGCTGGAGTGCACGCCGCAGCCGGCGGACGGCGTCACCTACGCGGCGAAGCTGACCAACGCCGAGACGCGCATCGACTGGTCGCTTCCGGCTGAGACGGTGCACGACCACGTGCGGGGGCTGTCGCCCTTCCCCGGCGCCTTTTGCGAGATCGAGCGCGCCGGCAAGGCCGAGCGGCTGAAGGTTCTCCGCACGGCAGTGGCGGAGGGATCCGGCGCGCCCGGCACGGCGCTCGACGACGCGCTGACCATCGCCTGCGGCACGGGTGCCGTTCGCCTCGTCACCGTGCAGCGCGCCGGCAAGGGCCCGATGCCGGCGGCGGACTTCCTGCGCGGCACGCCGGTGGCGGCGGGGACACGGCTCGGGTGACACTTCTCACCGCAGGAAGCGGTGGGCGCGGGCTTCGAGCAGGGCGACGAGTTCGGGCTGCAGGAACGTGTAGCGGTCGGGGATGTCGAGGCAGACGACGCGTTTGCCGGCGAGCGCTGCCGCGAAGCGTCGCCTGAGGCGGCGCTGATGGGTGCGCTCCATCACCACGACGACGTCGGCCCAGGCGATCTGTTCGGCGGAGACCGGCGTGTCGGCATCGTCGGCGACGCCGCCGGAGTCCGTCTCGACGTCCGGCAGCGCGGCGAACACCTGTTCCGCTGTCGGGCTCCTCAGGCGGTTGCGGCCGCAGACGAAGAGGATGTTGCGCACGGCTGGGCGTCACCAACGGGAGAGAACGAACGTCGTTTCGGCTATACACCGGACCGACCGCGCCGCCGCCGCCGCTTCCGTCGTCATCCGAAGATCGTCGCATGCCCCGCACCAAGCTCACGCTCGAATATGACGGCACGCCCTTCGTCGGCTGGCAGCGGCAGGCGGACGGGCTGTCGGTGCAGGGGGTGCTGGAGGACGCCGTCTTCGCCTTCACCGGCGAGCGACCGGGCGTGCGCGGCGCCGGGCGGACGGACGCCGGCGTGCACGCGACGGGACAGGTCGCCCACCTCGACCTCACCCGCGACTGGCCGCTCGACCGGATCCGCGACGCGCTGAACGCGCACCTGCGCCCGCATCCGGTGGCGGTGCTTCTGGCCGAGCGGGTGGCGGACGACTTCGACGCGCGCTTCTCGGCGATCGGCCGGCGCTACCGCTACTTGGTGCTCGACCGGCGGGCGCCGCCGGCGCTCGACCGCCACCGGGTCTGGCACGTGCCGCGCCGGCTCGACGCGGGGACTATGCACGCAGCGGCGCAGGGCCTCCTCGGCCGGCACGACTTCACCACCTTCCGCGCCGCCGCCTGCCAGGCGAAGAGCCCGGTGCGCACGCTCGATCTACTGTCGGTGAGGCGCGAGGACGACCGCATCGTCGTCGAGGCGGCGGCGCGCTCGTTCCTGCACAACCAGGTGCGCTCGCTGGTCGGCTCGCTCGTCCAGGTCGGCGAGGGCCGCTGGAGTGCGGCGGAGCTCCGCGCCGCGCTCGACGCCCGCGACCGCGCCCGCTGCGGCCCGGTGGCGCCGCCGGACGGGCTGACGCTGACGGGGGTGGTGTATTCGGGGGATGGCGTGGCGGTGCCGGAGGCGGGACCTGACGGAGAGGAGTGAGGCGGTCGGGCAGCGGGTCCGGTGGCCGCCGGGGTGGCGCGGAGGCCGGGCAGAGGGCGAGGTGGCCACCGAGGCGGCCCCCCAATTCGAGGTCATTCCCGGCCTTGTGCCGGGAATCCATGCGACGCCGGCCAAAACGCCGACGCCGAGACCGGGGAGAGGGATGGGTTCCCGGCACAAGGCCGGGAATGACTACGGAGAGGCAGAGAGGGCGTGGCACCGAAGAGCATCCACGTCCCGGCGGTATCGACGACCGTCAGACTTCGTAGAAGGGCAACTTCATTCCATGCTGCAGCAGTGTCGCTTTGTAGTGGTTGAGATAGGACCACAGCGCATTGCGGAGGTCGTTCAGCTCCTCATACTGCGGCTGGCCCCTTGCAACCTCCGAACACGCCAAATCCGCCTGCCGACACAGGTTGTAGAGGGTGTCCCCCTGAATGAGGACGCCGGGGAAGTTGCGCCCAGGATGCCGCATGATAGCGGCATTCGTCTGGTCCGAGAAAATCTCGACGCTGTCGACACGCATACTGCACCCCCGCTTGATACGGACATCGGGCCGCTTTGGGATGGATCGCCCGGTCAAGCCGGGCGATGACGGGGAGAGAATTCGCCCCGCCCCCTCAGTGCCCGCCGCCGCCCTTCGCGAACGCCGCTTTCTGCTCCGGGCTCGCCTCGGCCTGGTGCTTCGCGCGCCAGTCCTCGTAGGGCATGCCGTAGACGACCTCGCGGGACTGGTCCTTGGTCACCGCGATTCCCTTCGCCTCGGCCGCCTCGCGGTACCAGTTCGACAGGCAGTTGCGGCAGAAGCCGGCGAGGTTCATCAGGTCGATGTTCTGCACGTCGGTGCGGCTATTCAGGTGCTCCAGCAGCCGGCGGAAGGCGGCGGCCTCGAGCGCCGTGCGGGTGGTCTCGTCGAGCTCGGTCATTGGTTCTTCTCCTCGCGGCGCCGGTATTCCGGCACCGTCTTCGTGACCCTGACGGCGCGGCCCCGGCGTGAGGACCCCGTGGTCGGCCGCGGCCCAACGCCGTGCCTTCGCGGCCCTGGCGCAAGTCCCTGCTTCGCCGCGACCGCATTCCGGCAGTGACCGCCGCTCACACGTCGACCGGGAGCGCCCCGGCACGCGATCCATAGTGCCGCACTATGCCCATTTCGGGGTCGGCGCGAATCTCGCGGGTGATCGGCGCGAGCCGGTCCGCCCAGTCCTCCGCGCCGGCCTCGTCGGCGATGAGGTCCTGGCGGACCTCGACGAGGACGTGCGGGAAGCCGCGGGCGCTGCCGTGGACGTAGAGCGTGTCGTTGCGCAGCGCCCCGTCATAGGGCTCGTTGTCGCCGACGACGAGGGCCGGGTCGCGCTCGAAGGCGCGGATCATCGCCTGTGCTGCGCGCGGGTCGGCGTCCCACAGCATGCCGACATGCCAGGGCCGCGGCGTGCCGCGCCAGACCGGCGTGAAGGAATGGATCGAGACGATCAGCGGCACGAGGCCGAGCGCTTCCATCGCGTCGAGCTCGGCCTTGATGGCGGTGTGGTAGGGGCGGTGGAAGCGGGAAATCCGCGCCTCTCGCTCCTCGGCCGTGTGGCGGGCGTTCGCCGGCACGACGGCGCCGTCGGAGAGCCGCATGATCAAGGTCGGGTCGTCGTCGCCGCGGTTCGGGTCGATGAGGAGGCGCGAGTAGGTGGTGAACAGCGCCGGCGCACCGAGCCGTCGGGCGAGACCCTCCGTCACCGCCGCAGCCCCGATGTCGTAGCCGATGTGGCGCTCGAGCTGGCGCGGGTCGAGGCCGAGCGTGCCGTACTCCGGCGGCAGGGCGTTCGAGGCGTGGTCGCACAGGAGCAGGATGCCGCAGGCGCGGTCGCCGTCGAGGCGCACGACGGGCGGGAAGGTCTCGGTTTTCTCGACGGTCACGGCGGGTCTCGGGAGCGGTCGGACGGGCGGAAGGCGGCAAACCATAGTGACAGCGGCGGCGGCGTGCCATAGCAATGCCGCGCCGCGGCACACCCCCCAGGGTGGCCGTCTCGACGAACAGGAACGCCGGACCGATCCGGCCGAACGGCCGAACGGGACCTCGCCGCCTTGACCGCCGCCCCCTCCGCCCGCCCCGTCCCCGCACCCGGTGCCCGTGCCGTCGCCGCCGTCGCGGCCCTCGTCGGCGGGGCGATGGCGATGGGCGTGTCGCCGGTGTTCGTGCGCTTCGCCGAGGTCGGCCCCTACACCAGCGCATTCTGGCGGGTCGGGCTCGCGCTGCCGCTCCTGTGGCTGTGGGCGCGCATCGACAGCGGCGGCCGGCCGGTCGCCTGGCGGCCGGCGACGATCGTCGCCGGGCTGATGTTCTCCGCCGACCTGTTCTTCTGGCACCTCTCCATCCTCAACACGACGATGGCGAACGCCACGCTGCTCGCCACCCTCGCCCCGGTGTGGGTGGCGCTCGGCTCGAGCCTGTTCATCGGCGAGAAGGTCGAGCGGACCACCATCGCCGGCATCGTGCTGTGCGTCGCCGGCGCACTCGCCCTCGTCGGCGCGAGCTGGAGCTTCGCCCCCGAGCGGCTGCTCGGCGACGCCTACGGGGTGGCGACGTCATTCTTCTTCGGGGCCTACTTCCTCGCCGTCCGCGTGGCGCGGCGCACGACGCCGTCGGGGGTGCTGCTCTACCGCTCGTCGCTGGTGACGGCGGCGGTGCTGCTCGTCTTCGCCACGACGCTCGAATCGACGCTCTGGCCAACCACCTTGACGGGTGCCGGCGCCCTGGTGCTGCTCGCCTTCGTCAGCCACGTCGGCGGCCAGGGATTGCTCGCCTACGCGCTCGGCCACCTGTCCGCGGCGTTCTCCTCGCTGGTGATCTTCCTCGAGGCCATCGCCGCCGCCGGCATCGGCTGGCTGGTGTTCGCCGAGGCCGTGACGCCGCTGCAGGCGGTCGGCGGCCTCACCATCCTCGCCGGCATCTGGATCGCCCGGCCGCGTCCGCGACGCGCTCACGAATCGGTGAAATAGCCTCTTGCGCCGACGCGCTGATGCCGTAATCCTCCGCGACACGTTCGCTCCGCCTTTCCCTGGCGGCCCCGTCCCCGTCCAGCGTATCCGCCGGTTTTCCACCGTGCGGTGCGTCGTTGCGCGGGTGGCGGCGGCACCTCGTTGACAAAGACAGACGAAGCGCGCATGAACCAAAAAAGCCATTTCCGCGGGTCGGATGAGAAGATGACAACGGACGGCTTCACGGGGTGGGGGTCCCGTCGCCGGGGTCGAGTAGCCTCCTTTCTTTCCGTCTCGGCCATCGGGTGTGCTGCCCTGTTGCTCACGGCAGCGTCCGCCCACGCAGACTTCCGCCTCTGCAACAAGACCGCCGGCAACGTCGGCGTCTCGATCGGCTATAAGAACCAGAACAGCTGGGTCACCGAAGGCTGGTGGAACATTCCCGCCGCGAGCTGTGAGGTCGTCGTCAGCGGACCGCTCAATTCCCGCTACTTCTACATCTACGCCCTCGACTACGACAACGGTGGCGAGTGGGGCGGCCATACGTTCATGTGCACGCGCGGCAAGGAATTCACCATCGAGGGGACGGAAGATTGCCTGGCGCGCGGGTTCGAGCGCACCGGCTTCTTCGAGGTGGACACCGGCGAGCAGCGGAACTGGACGGTCCAACTCACCGAGAAGCCGACGAGCGGGACCGGCGGTCAATGAGGCGGGAGCGGCGGGCGAAGATCCTCGCCACGCTGGGGCCGGCCTCTTCCGAGCGTGACGTCATCGAGCGCCTGTGGCGCGCCGGCGCCGACACCTTCCGCATCAATATGAGTCACACCAGCCACGACGGGCTCAGGCGCCTGGTCGGGTTGATTCGCGAGGTCGAAGGGTCGGTCGGGCGGCCGATCGGCGTGCTCGCCGACCTGCAGGGCCCGAAGCTGCGCGTCGGCCGCTTCGCCGACGGACCGGTGACGCTCGCCGACGGCGCCACCTTCACCCTCGACGACGACGAAACCCCCGGCACGGTCGCCCGCGTGCACCTGCCGCATCCCGAGATCCTGCGCTCGCTGCAGCCTGGCCACCGGCTGTTGCTCGACGACGGCAAGGTGCGCCTCGTCGTCACCGGCGGCGACGCCCGCCGGGCCGTGACGCGCGTCGAGGTCGGCGGCAAGCTGTCCGACCGCAAGGGCGTGAGTGTTCCCGACACGACGCTGCCGGTCGGCGCGCTGACGACCAAGGACCGGCGCGACCTCGACGCGGCGCTCGACGCCGACGTCGACTGGATCGCGCTGTCCTTCGTGCAGCGTCCGGACGACCTCTCCGAGGTGCGCAAGATCGCCCGCGGCCGCGCGCTGCTAATGGCGAAGATCGAGAAGCCGCAGGCGATCGAGCGGCTCGACGAGATCATCGAGCTCGCCGATGCGCTGATGGTGGCGCGCGGCGACCTCGGCGTCGAGATGCCGCTGGAGGCGGTGCCGGGCCTGCAGAAGCGCATCTCGCGCGCCGCCCGCAAGGCCGGCAAGCCGGTGGTGGTGGCCACCCAGATGCTCGAATCGATGATCTCCGCCCCCGTGCCGACCCGCGCGGAAGTGTCGGACGTCGCCACCGCCGTGTTCGAGGGCGCCGACGCCGTCATGCTGTCGGCCGAATCCGCCGCCGGTGCCTTCCCGGTCGAGGCGGTGGCGACGATGAACCGGATCGCCGAGGCGGTGGAGCGCGAGAGCTTCTACCGCGGCATTCTCCAGGCGCAGCGTCCCGATGCCGAGGCGACCGGCAACGACGCGATCTGCGCCGCCGCCCGCCAGATCGCCGACACGCTGAACGTCGCGGCGATCGTCTGCTACACGACGAAGGGCGCGACCGCGCTGCGCGCCGCGCGCGAGCGCCCCGCCTCGCCGCTCGTCGGCTTGAGCCCGGTGCCGCAGACGGCGCGACGGCTGTCGCTCGTCTGGGGCGTGCACGCCGTCGTCGGCGAGGACGCCCGCAACGAGGAGGACATGGTCGCCAAGGCGAACCGCGTCGTCATCCAGGAAGGGATCGCCAAGCCCGGCCAGCGCATGCTGATCATGGCCGGCGTGCCGTTCGGGACGCCGGGCGCGACGAACCTGTTGCGGCTGGCGTTCGTCGCCGCGGAGGGATAGGCGGCGGCGTTTCGGGGCGGTAGCGGCGGCGGCGGGCCCCTCGCCTCCGTCGAACCCGCGGCGCCCCCCCTCCCTACCCTCCCCCGCGAGGGGGGAGGGTTCGCGCCGAGATTTGGGCAAGGGTTCCGCCAAAGGCACGACGGAAACCCTCCCCCCTCGCGGGGGAGGGCAGGGAGGGGGGCCGCACGGCACACCCTCTCCGAGAAACGCCTGTAGGAAGCGCCACCGCATGTTCCCGACCCCGAAGCCCCTCCTCACCCCCAACACCTACGCCTACGAGGCGGAGCCGATGGTGAAGCCGACGGGCTTCCGCGAATACGACGCGCGCTGGCTGTTCGGGTCGGAGATCAACCTGATGGGCGTGCAGGCGCTCGGGCTCGGGCTCGGCACGCTGATCCACGAGCTCGGCGTGCGGCCGGAGCTCGTCACCGGGCACGACTACCGCTCCTATTCCGCCTCCATCAAGCAGGCGCTGACCGTCGGGCTGATGGCGGCCGGCGTGCGCGTGCACGACATCGGCCTCGCGATGACGCCGATGGCTTACTTCGCGCAGTTCGCGCTCGACGTGCCGTGCGTCGCGATGGTCACCGCCTCGCACAACGAGAACGGCTGGACCGGCGTGAAGATGGGCGTCGACCGCCCGCTCACCTTCGGCCCCGACGAGATGGGGCGGCTGAAGGAGATCGTGCTGACCGGCGCCTACCGACCGCGGGGCGGCGGCGACTACCGATTCGTCGAGGATTTCCGCGCCCGCTACATCGCCGACCTGACCAGCCGGCCGAAGCTGACGCGCCGCGTGCGCGCCGTCTGCGCCTGCGGCAACGGCACGGCCGGAGCGTTCGCGCCCGAGGTGCTCGAGCGGCTCGGCGTCGACGTGGTGCCGCTCGACACGACGCTCGATCATTCCTTTCCGCGCTACAATCCGAATCCGGAAGACCTCGAGATGCTGCACGCGATGCGCGATGCGGTGCTGGAAAGCGGCGCCGACGTCGGCCTCGGCTTCGACGGCGACGGTGACCGCTGCGGTGTCATCGACGACTTGGGCGAGGAGATCTTCGCCGACACGGTCGGCGTGATGCTCGCCCGCGACCTCGCCAAAGGGCATCCGGGCGCGCGCTTCGTCGTCGACGTGAAGTCGACCGGGCTGTTCGCCACCGACCCGGTGCTGGCCGCCGCCGGCGCCACCACCGAGTACTGGAAGACCGGCCACTCCTACATGAAGCGGCGGGTGCACGAGACCGGCGCCCTCGCCGGCTTCGAGAAGTCCGGCCACTATTTCTTCAATCCGCCGGTCGGCCGCGGCTACGACGACGGGCTCGTCTCGGCGATCGCCATCCTCGACATGCTCGACCGCAACCCGGGCCGGTCGATGTCGGATCTCAGAAAGGCGCTGCCGAAGACCTGGGGCTCGCCGACGATGTCGCCGCACTGCGCGGACGAGGTGAAGTACGCGGTCGCCGAGCGCGTGATCCGCCGCTTCGCCGAAATGCAGGCGCACGGCGAGCCGGTCGGCGGCCATGCGATCAGCAGCCTCGTCACCGTCAACGGCGTGCGGGTGACCACCGACGACGGCACCTGGGGTCTTGTGCGCGCCTCCTCGAACAAGCCGGAACTCGTCGTGGTGGTGGAGAGCCCGGTCTCCGAGGCGCGCCTGCGCGAGATGTTCGCCGCGTTCGACACGGTGCTGCGCGAGAACCCCGAGGTCGGGGCGTACAACCAGACGATCTGAGCGCCGCGGCAGCCTGGCCGACGAGCTCTCGTTGCTGCCGCGGAGTCGGAGCGGATTCGGCGCAGCAACGGAATTTTACAATTATAACGTGTATTGTAGCGCTATCAGCACTTTATAATTGTTTAACTCCCTCATAGGTTGTTTACTGGACGGCGGCCGGCAATCACGCTGGCGCGCAGTCATGGGGGAGGCTTCGATGCCCGACGCAAGTGGGGTGAACGACGACCATCAGGCTCAGATCATGCTGAAGCACGCCGAGGCGCAGCGACGGCTCGCCTATTGGCTGTTCGGCTTCTCCTTCGCCATCCTCGCACTGGTCTCCTATTTGGCGTTGCGCGGCCCGATCGACCGCACCGAGATGGTGTTCACGACGATCACCACCCTGACCGGCACCTGGGTCGGCACACTGCTCGCCTTCTACTTCGCCCGCGAGAACTTCGAGGCAGCGTCGCGCTCGATGCAGCAGACGATCAGCCGGCTGTCGCCGGACGAGCGGCTGCGTTCCGTTCCGCTCGATCAGGCGATGACCCGGCGCGAAGAGATCACCCCGATCGAACTCGCCGCCGGCCAAGATCCGGCGACGGTGCCGTTGTCGGCCTTCGTCACCAAGTTCGCCGCTGACGAGAAGGTGACGCGCCTGCCGATCCTCAAGGCCGACGGAAGCCTCTACGGAATCTTGCACGAGTCGGAGATGAACAAGTATCTGCAGAACAATCCGGGCCTCGTCGACCCGACGCTCGGCAACCTGATCAACGACCCCGAGGCCGGCAAGAAGCTGAAGCTGTTCGGCATCGTCGCGCTCAACCGGACATTGCGCGACGCGAAGGCGGCGATGGAGTCCCAGAAGGACTGCCGGGACGTGTTCGTCACCCAGACCGGCGCGGCCAACGAGAAGGTGCTCGGCTGGATCACCAACGTCGGCATCCTCGCCGCGTTGGAGGCGTGAGCCGGCACAGAGCACCTCGTCAAGCCGCGTGCGTTAGGCCGACCCGCGAAGTTGCTTGCGGTCCAGCCACTCGATGATTCGAGCGGCGACCGCCTCCGGCGCTGACTGGAGCAGCATGTGCGGGCCGTCGACTGCATGGAACTCCACGCCACCGCGCCGCCCCAGATCGCGCCTCGCCCACCAGAGCGGCACCAGACGGTCGGCCCGACCGTGAACCGCGAGGAGAGGGCACTGCAGATCATCGATGATGGGGCGGACGTCGGCACCGAGGACGGCATGCAGCCTTCGCTCCACCAGCGCCGGCGTCAGCGACTTCACCTGTCGGAACAGCTCTGCCCGCATCGCCGGCGGCGTAAAGCCGCCCGTCAGGACGAAGTCGGCGAACCAGTGCGGGCATCGAGCCGCGTCGAACCGTCCGGCCATGCCGGCGACCCAGGTCGGCACCGGCAGTCGGGCGAAGCTCGAGACCAGCACGAGCCCCGAAACCCTCGCGGGCTCGGCCGCGGCCAGCATGGCGGCAAGCGGACCGGAGAAGCTTTCTCCCAGCAGGATGCAGGGGCCGTCGGGCAGCCTTTCGAGCACGAAGGCCAGGAGTTCCTCGTAACCCCACAGCCGGTCGTTCGGATAGCCGATCGAATGCGGTTCGACGGCTTCGGACACGCAGCCCGAGAACGCTCCGAACAACCGACCCGAACCGTCCAGCCCGGGCAACAGCACGAGCTTCGGGCGGCCCTGGGCCCCCGCTGCTTCTCCCACGCCCGCCAACCCCCCGTTAACCCTGCCGCCGTCCCCTACCGCCCTTAGCCGGCGCCTTAACCCCCTGGCAAGAGCCGGCAGCGAGGATGCGCTCGGCTCCGGGGCAGACCGCAAAGACCGGCAGACCGGTGCCAGGGGTCGTGGATGCACGAACGCAAGACAGGGATCAGGGGCATGCAGGCCCGCGTCAAGCCCATCAGCACGCCGCAGCGCACTGCTGCCGAGTTCGGCCTGATCGCCGGGCTGATCGCCACCGCCATCGTGGTGGCGCTGGTCGCCGTCGGCCAGCCGATCCTCGAGCTGTTCGCGATCGTGTTCGGGCTGGCCGCCTGAGGCGCCGCCCGCCGACCCGGCGTCTCCCTCGGGCCGACGCTTCCGCGCGCTGAAGCGCGACTGTCGCAGCCGCCCCCGGCCGCTTGCGATCGGCGTGGCCGCTCCCTACCCTCCGCCGCGACCCCTCCCCGTCCTCGTGACGCGCCGCGCCGGAACCCCCGCCATGCCCGACTGCTTCGCCCCGCCCACCGCCGACGCGGTGCCCGTCCATGCCGTGCGCCCGGACGGGCTCGAGGCGCTCGCGGCGACGCTGCCGAAGGCCGCCGCGGCGTGGCTCGCCGCCACCGGCTTCGAGCCGACCGCCGGCTCGGTCGCCGCGCTGCCGGGCGACGGCGGGACGATCGCCGCCGCAGTGCTCGGCCTCGGCAAGGCGCCGGCGGGCGGCCGCATCCCCGCCGCCGATCCGCTGCTCGCCGGCGCGCTCGCCACCGCCCTGCCGGCCGGCACCTACGCGCTCGCCTCCGGCTTCGACGATCCGGCCACCGCCGCGCTTGCCTTCGCGCTCGGCAGCTATCGCTTCGAACGCTACCGGACCCGCAAGAAGCCGGCGCCGCGGCTGGTGCTGCCGGCGGGCGCCGACGACGCCGAGATCGGCCGCATCGCGGATGCCGTCTTCCTCGCCCGCGACCTCGTCAACACGCCGGCGAACGACCTCGGCCCGGCCGAGATCGCCGACGCCGTGCACGCGCTCGCCGATCGGCACGGCGCCGCTTTTTCCGAGATCGTCGGCGCCGATCTCGTCGCCCGCAACTTCCCGCTGATCCACGCCGTCGGCGCGGCGAGCGACCGGCCGCCGCGCCTCGCCGAACTCGTCTGGGGCGATCCGACCCACCCGAAGGTGACGCTCGTCGGCAAGGGCGTCGCCTTCGACACCGGCGGCCTCAACATCAAGCCCGACGCCTCGATGCTGCTGATGAAGAAGGACATGGGCGGAGCGGCGGCGGCGATCGCGCTCGCCCACATGGTGATGGACGCCGGCCTGCCGGTCAGGCTGCGCCTGCTCGTCGCGGCGGTCGAGAATTCCATCTCCGGCGAGGCGTTCCGCCCCGGCGACGTCTACACGAGCCGCAAGGGGATCACCGTCGAGATCGGCAACACCGACGCCGAGGGACGCCTCATCCTCGCCGACGCGCTGGCGCTCGCCGACGAGGAGGCGCCCGACCTGATCGTCGACTTCGCGACGCTGACCGGCGCGGCGCGCGTCGCGCTCGGCCCCGATCTGCCGCCGCTGTTCACCGACGACGAAGCGTTCGCCTCCGAACTCCTGGCGCACGGCGCCGCCGTCGCCGACCCGCTGTGGCGGCTGCCGCTGTGGCGGCGCTACGAGAAGCTGCTCGACTCGAAGATCGCCGACGTCAACCACATCTCCGGCGGACCGTTCGCCGGCTCGATCACCGCGGCGCTGTTCCTGTCGCGCTTCGTCGAGAAGGCGACCACCTGGGCGCACCTCGACGTCTACGCCTGGGTTCCCGCGGCGCGGCCCGGCCGGCCGGAGGGCGGCGAGGCGCAGTCGGCGCGCGCCCTCTACGCGCTGTTCAAGGCGCGCTACGGAGCGGCGGCTTGACGGCGACCGACGGCACCGGGGCGGCCAGCCGCCGGCCGATCGGGCTCGGCATCGCCGTCGCCGCGGTGGTGTTCGTGGCCGACCTCGCGAGCAAGCTCTTCGTGCTCGACGGGCTCGACCTCGAGGTGACCGGGCCGATCCCGCTGCTGCCGTGGCTCGACCTCGTGCTGGTGTGGAATCGCGGCGTCTCCTACGGGCTGTTCCAGCAGGACTCCGCGCTCGGCCGCTGGCTGCTCGTCGCCGTCACGGTTGCCGCGACCGCGGCGCTGGCGCTCTGGCTCGCCCGCACGAGGAGCCGGCTGGTGGCGGTGGCACTCGGCCTCGTCGTCGGCGGCGCTGTCGGCAACGGCGTCGACCGCGTCGTTTACGGCGCGGTAGTCGATTTCGTTCATTTTCACGTGGCAGACTTCTCGTGGTACGTGTTCAACGTCGCGGACGCGGCGATCGTGGCGGGGGCGGTACTGATCGCCGTCGACGCCCTGTGGGGCGGGCGGGCGGGCGAGACGACCTGAGTCCGTCCCAAAGCTGCCGCAAAACCGGTGTCTTGATGCGCGCCGCGGTGGCTTGAAGCAGAGCGCCGCGAACGAATCGGAGCAGCGAAGTCCGGCAATGGCGACCTCGAAATCGGCGACCTCGATGACGGCCACCTCGATGACAGCGCGCGTGTTCGCGATCCTTGCCGTCGGCGGCCTCGTCGCCGGCTGCGTCGGCGGCCCCGAGGACTACTACGACGACGGCACCGCGGCGCAGGCCCAGGAGGGCCAGCCGATCATGCACCGGCTGCTCACCGGCGCCGGCATCGTCGACCCGCCAACCACGCAGATCCAGTACGCGCCGCGCTCGCCGATCGTCGTGCCGCCCTCGACCGACCTGCCGGCTCCACAGCAGAAGGTCGCGGCCACCGCCGGTGCCGACTGGCCGACCAATCCCGAGGAGATCGAGGCAGCGGCGCGCGCCTCCGGTCAGCAGGATCCTGGCGAGGCGCTGCGCGACGCCATGCATTCCGGCGATCGCCTGACGTCGCCCGAGGTGCAGGCAGGCCGCATTCCCGGCGGCGGATTGAACACCACCGGCACTCCCACGCCGCCCGAATCGACGCAGCGTCTCGGCCAGCGCATGACGCCGGAGGAGTTGCAGACCCTGAAGGTCAACTCGCCCGAGAGCTCCGCGGGCCCGAGCATCGGCCCGGCGCCGACGCGCAAGTACCTGATCGAGCCGCCGGACGAGTACCGCACGCCGGCCACCACCGCCGCGATGCCGGACGACCCGACGCTGGGCAAGCCGATCACCGACGGCATCGGCGACCCGCGCATGGCCAACCGGCAGATGCCGGGCGTCTCGGGCAACTGAGGCGCCCCGTGCGGGGCGGCACGCCGCGTCCAACGTCGCGATCGTCGGCCATCGGCGCTGCAGCCTGCGTCGTTGCGCGGCGCGCGGATGCCTGGCGCAGTCGACCCGGCCGCCACCGCGACGGATGCGACATTACCAATTGTTCAGTGGCCGCCCGCCGTGGCGCGCCTATACCGTCTCGCTGAAGGGCTTTCGCACCACCGCGCTCCGACACCTGGACGACGGCGGCTGAGGTCACGCCCCCTCGATTGGAGAGATCGCCCGTGATGATGACCGCCCGCCGCCTCGCCGCGGCCGCCGTGCTCGGACTGGCCAGTCTCGCCGCTCCCGGCTTCCTGCCGACCGGACCGTTCTCGGGTGTCGCCTTAGCAGCCGCCGAGATCGCCCCGTCCGCCGAGAGCTTCACGCTCGACAACGGCCTCGAGGTGGTGGTGATCCCCGACCGGCGGGCGCCCGTCGTCACCCACATGGTCTGGTACAAGGTCGGCTCGGCCGACGAACTCCCCGGCAAGTCTGGCATCGCCCACTTCCTCGAGCACCTGATGTTCAAGGGCACGAAGAGCCACCCCGAGGGTGTGTTCTCGAAGGCGGTGGCCGACGTCGGCGGCGAGGAGAACGCCTTCACGTCGAACGATTACACCGCCTACTTCCAGCGCGTCGCCAAGGAGCGGCTGCCGCTCGTCATGGAGTTCGAGGCCGACCGCATGGCGAACCTCGTGCTCACCGACGAGCAGATCATTCCGGAGCGCCAGGTGGTGCTGGAGGAGCGCTCGAGCCGCACCGATTCCGAGCCCTCCGCGCAGCTCGGCGAGGCGCTCGATGCGGCGCTGTGGGTGAACCATCCCTACGGCGTGCCGGTGATCGGCTGGCGCTCGGAGATCGAGCAGTTGAACCGCGACGACGCGATCGCCTTCTACGACCGCTACTACACGCCGAACAACGCCGTGCTGGTGGTCGCCGGCGACGTCGAGCCGGCCGAGGTGAAGCGGCTCGCCGAGGCGACCTACGGCAGGGTGGCGCGCCGCGCCGAGCCCGGGCCGCGCCTCCGCCCGCAGGCTCAGCAGCTTCCCGCCCAGCGCGTCGTGACCCTCACCGACGAGCGCGTCGCGCAGCCGAGCACGCGCATGAGCTGGGTGGTGCCGAGCTACACGACCGACGCGGACGGTGAGGCGGAGGCGCTCGAGGTGCTCGCCGAGGTGATCGGCGGCGGCTCGACCAGCCGCTTCTACCGCGAGCTGGTGCGCAACGACGGCCCGGCCATCTCCGCCGGCGGCTACTACCAGGGCTCCAACCTCGACGACGGCGAGTTCACCCTCTACGCCGTGCCGCGCGACGACCTGACGGTGGAGGCGCTGGAAGCGCGCCTCGCCACCGTGCTCGCCGCGGTCGCCGAGAAGGGCGTCACGCCGGAGGAGCTCGCCCGTGCCAAGCGGACGATCATCGCCGACGCGGTCTACGCTCAGGACAGCCAGTCGACGCTCGCCCGCATCTTCGGCTCGGCGCTCACCACCGGCGGCAGCGTCGCGGAGGCGAAGCAGTGGCCGTCGCGCATCGAGGCGGTGACGGCCGAGCAGGTGCAGGCAGCGGCGAAGCGGCTCGACCCGGACCGCGCAGTCGTCGGCCGGCTGCTGCCCAAGGCGCCCGCCACCGCCGTCGGCGGCGGTACCGGTGAGGCACCCGCGGCCCCGCCGCTGCCGACGCCGTCGAAATCCTGACGATCCGGTCAGGACGCCGAAGTCCTGACCGACCGCATTCGCGCCGAACCGATCGGACCGCACCCCATGTCGCACGCCGTCTCTTCCCTCGCCCGCACCGCCGGCCGCCTGGTGCGGGCCGCCGCACCCGTCCTCGCCGCCGCCACCCTGTTCGCCATGCCCGCCTCGGCGATGACGATCGAGCGCGTCGTCAGCCCCGGTGGCATCGAGGCCTGGCTCGTCTCCGACGACACCGTTCCGCTGATCGCCATGGACTTCGCCTTCGACGGCGCCGGCTCGGTGCAGGACCCGGCCGGCAAGGAGGGCGTCGCCAGCCTGCTGTCGACGATGCTCGACGAGGGCGCGGGGGACCTCGACTCGTCCGCCTTCCAGGCGCGCCTCGCCGACCTCAACGTCAAGCTCTCCTTCGACGCCGACCGCGACGCCTTCCACGGCGAGCTGACGACGCTCGCCGAGAACCGCGACGAGGCGTTCGAGCTTTTGCGGCTCGCCCTGACGGCGCCACGCTTCGAGGCCGAGCCGATCGAGCGGATGCGTTCGCAGGCGATCTCGCAGCTGCGGCGCAGCGAGCGTGATCCGGACTCGATCGCCGGCCGGCTGTGGGCGTCGACCGCCTTCCCCGGCCATCCCTACGGCCGCCCGTCGTCGGGTACCGAGGCGACGGTCGCAGCCCTCGGCCGCGATGACCTCGCGGGCTTCCACAAGCGCGCCTTCGCCCGCGACAACCTGGTCGTCGGCGTGGTCGGTGCGATCGACGCGGCGACGCTCGCGCCGCTGCTCGACAAGACGTTCGGCGGGCTGCCGGCAACGGCGGGCCTGACGCCGGTGCCGTCGGTCGAGCCGAAGACCGGCGTCCACGCCGGCGACGACTTCGCGAGCCCGCAGACGGTGATCCGCTTCGGCGGCCCGGGCCTGTTGCGCGCCGATCCGGACTTCATCCCCGCCTACGTGATGAACCACATCCTCGGCGGCGGCACCTTCACCTCCTGGCTGTTCGAGGAGGTGCGCGAGAAGCGCGGCCTCGCCTATTCGATCTACACCTACCTCCTGCCCTACGAGCACGCTGGCGTGTTCGCCGGCGGTACCTCGACGAGCGCCGACAAGACGGCGGAAGTGGTCGGGCTGATCGAGGCGGAGGTGCGGCGGATGGCGGAGAAGGGCCCGAGCGAGCAGGAGCTCGCCGACGCCAAGCGCTTCCTCACCGGCTCGTTCCCGCTGCGCTTCGACTCCTCCGGCAAGATCGCCTCGCAGCTGGTCGCCATGCAGCTCGACAAGCTCGGCATCGACTATGTCGACAAGCGCAACGCGCTGATCGAGGCGGTGACGCTCGACGACCTCCGCCGCGTCGCCAAGCGCCTGCTCGACGCCGGCGCACTGACGGTGGTGACGGTGGGGCCGAAGGCGTCGTAGGGGGCCCCGGAGGGCGGCTCAGTCGTTCCCCTTCTCCCAGCCTCGCTGGGAGAAGGTCCCGGCAGGGGGATGAGGGCGCGCGCGGAGCGCGCGGCGCCATGCGACGGTGTCCCCTCGCGGCGGAGACGCCACCCCTCCCCGCTCCGCTACGCGAAGCGGGCCCTCATCCGCCCCTTCGGGGCACCTTCTCCCACCTTCCGGTGGGAGAAGGGATATGCGCTCGCGCGAACCATCCAGCCTCTTGCGAAACCGCGCCGCCAGCCGTCAGATTGGGCCCGGCACACCCGCAGCCGACTGCCGTTCGGGTGCGCCGGGAGCCCCCCGATGTCCCTCGACCTCTATCTCGGCTTCGTCGTCGCGGCCTGCATCATGGTGGCGATCCCCGGGCCGAATGTCGCGCTGATCGTCGCCAACGCGCTGGCGCGCGGCCCGCGCGGCGGGCTCGTCACGCTCGCCGGCACCCTGTCGGCGCTTGTCGTGCAGCTCGCCCTCGTCGTCGCCGGCATGGCGACCGTGATGGCGGCGATGGCCGACGTGTTCGAATGGCTGCGCTGGATCGGCGTCGCCTACCTCTTCTATCTCGGCGTGCGGGCGTGGCGGGCGCCGGAGCGCGACCTCGCCACCGTCGCGCCGTCGGCGAGGCCCGACCGCACCGCCTTCCTGCGCGGCGTGCTCGTCTCGCTGACCAACCCGAAGACGCTGCTGTTCTACGGCGCGTTCCTGCCGCAGTTCGTCGATCCCGCGTCGCCGCCGGCGCCGCAGCTCGCGCTGCTCGCCGCCACCTTCGTGACGATCGCGGCGATCGGCGACGGCGCCTGGGCGATCTTCGCCGGCCGGGCCCGACCGCTGCTCACCGGACGCGGGCGGCTGCGCAACCGGCTGACCGGCGGCGTGCTGATCGGCGCCGGCATCGGCCTGGCGCTGGCGCGGCGGAGCTGACGGCGACCGGCGGCTCAAAGCTCCTTGCGGTAGAACACGCGCTCGAAGCCGGCCTCGACGCCGCGGTGCGTCTCGCGCCAGCCGAGGTGCGGGTAGAAGGTCAGGTTCTCGTGCATCACCTGGTTGGTGCAGAGGCGGATCGCCGCGAAGCCGCGGGCGCGCGCCTGTTGTTCCGCGAAGGCAAGCAGCGCGCGGCCGTGGCCGCGGCCGTGCGCTGCCGGATCGACGCCGAGGGTGTCGACATAGAGCACCTCCGGCTCCTCCGTGAGAACGACGAGGCCGCGCACCGTCCCACCCTCCGAGAGCACGAACGCCGCCCCGGCGGCGATGAACGCCGCGTAGTCGTTCTTCATCACGCCGGGCGGCCGCCCGAGGCGCGGGATGTAGGGGCTGAAGGCGGCCGTGACGATGCGCTCGATGTCGGCGAGATCGCCCGGCCCGGCGGGCCGGACGCGCACGCCCGTCGCATCGTCGTTTCCGGTGGTCATGGCACACCCCTCCCCGGCAGCAGCCGTTCGCGGATCGCCTCGTAGAGCAGCCGCGCGCCGGGCGAAAGCGGCCGGCGCTTCAGCTTGACCAGGCCGAACGGATCGAGCGTCAACCGCTCGCCGAGCGGCAGCACGCGGAGGCGGCCGCCGGCGCCGACGAGATCGGCCACCGAACGGGCGTTGGCGGTGACCGCGTCGGACTGCGCGACGGTGGCGAGCGCCATCACCGTCGAGCCGGTCTCGACGACGCGCTGCGGCGGCGCCACGCCGGCGCGCCGGAACGTCGCCTCGATGCGGCCGCGCAAGAGCGAGCCGCGCGGCTGCAGCACCCACGTCGCCGCCGCCAGCGCCGAAAGGTCGGTCGGGCCGGCGTCGAGCAGCGGATGGCCGTCGCGCACCAGCACGACGATCTCCTCGTCGCCGACCTCCTCGTAGTCGAACGGCGCCGCGTCGACGCCGTGCGGGATGCGGGCGATGGCGAAGTCGAGCTTGCCCTCGGCGAGGCGGGTGATCAGCCGGTCGCTGGTGTCGACCTCCACCGCGATGCCGAGCCGGCCGAAGGCGCGCTGCACCGCCACCACCACCGGTGCCACCACGGTGATCGCCGGCGAGGCGACCGCGCCGATCGTCACGGTGCCGCCATCGCCGGCGATGCGCGCGCCGAGCTCGTCGCCGGCGCGGTCGAGCTCGGCGACGATGGTGCGGGCGTGGCGGATGACGATCTCGCCGTAGCCGGTCGGCTCGACGCCGCGCGGCAGCCGCTCGAACAGGGCAACCCCGAGCGCCCGCTCGACCTCGCCGAGCATCTTCGACGCCGACGGCTGCGACAGCTTCAGGGACGCCGCGGCGCGGTGCAGGTTGCGGTGCTCGTCGAGCGCCACGAACAGCGACAGGTGCCGGAGCTTCAGCCGAGCGCGCAGGAACCAGTCGGCGGGCAACCGCCGCGGCGGAAGGGGCGGATCGCTCATGCGGGGTCCGAGGCCGGCATCGGACGAAGGATAGCCGGATCGGCATCGATCGCACGCGGATTCTGATTGGACGGATATGCCGCGCGACGCCTACGGTCGGCAAATGCCGATGCGCGGGAGGCGGCGATGGCGGTGACGACGTTCGGGCGGATCGGCGACACCGAGATCGCCGAGGCGACGCTTTCACGACCGGACGGCACGACGGCGGTCGTTATCGGCTTCGGTGCGGCGCTGCGCGACCTCGTGGTGCCGGCGCCGGAGGGGCCGCGGCGTGTCGTGCTCGGCCACGCCGACCTCGCCGGCTACCAGGCGAACCCGGCCTATCTCGGCGTCACCGCCGGCCGCCACGCCAACCGCATCGCCGGCGGCCGGTTCCGACTGGACGGCAAGGCGTACCAGTTGAGCCTCAACGAGAACGGCCGCACCCACCTGCACGGCGGCGTCCGCGGCTTCTCGCACCGTCCCTGGCGGCTGGTCGATGCCAACGAAATCTCGGCCACCTTCGAGCTCGTCTCGCCGGACGGCGAGGAGGGCTATCCGGGCACGCTGACGGCGCGCTGCACCTATGCCCTCGCCGCCCCCGCAACGCTGCGAGTCACGATGACGGCGACGACCGACGCCCCGACCATCGTCAGCCTCGCCCACCACTCCTACTTCACGCTCGCTCCGGGCCAGCCGGTGCTCGACCACCGCCTGGCGATCCACGCCGACCGCTACACGCCGGTCGACGCCGACCTCATCCCGACCGGCGAGATCGCCGACGTCGCCGGCACGCCCTACGATTTCCGCGAACCGCAACGGCTCGCCGACGGGCCGCGGCTCGACACCAACTTCGTGCTGGCGGGCAGCGACGGCGACGCGCTGGTGCCGGCGGCGACCGTCACGGCGGCCGGCCTGCGGCTCGACTGCCGCACCACCGCGCCGGGGCTGCAGGTCTACGACGGCGGCGGCCTCGGCGCGCCGTTCCGCGCCCACGCCGGCCTGTGCCTGGAGCCGCAGCATTTTCCGGACGGCCCGAACAAGCCGAACTTCCCCTCGCCGGTGCTGAGGCCGGGCGAAACCTACCGGCAGGTGACGGAGTACGGCTTCTCGGCGGTGTGAAGGCGGCGCGCCCGCTCACCCGGCCTTCATCGCGATCTCGACGTTCACCACCCCCATGTCGTCCGGGTCGGCGCGGACGATGAAGCCGAGGTCGGCGCAGACGCGCAGCATGCCGGTGTTCTCGCGCAGCACGGAGCCGACGACCCGGGCGGTGCCGCGGGCGCGCGCGTAGTCGAGGATCGCCTGCATCAGGAACGAGCCGAGGCCGCGCCCCTTCATGTCGGAGCGCACCATCACGGCGAACTCGGCGGTGTCGTTCTCCGGGTCGGCGATCAGCCGCACCACGCCGACCAGCGCGGCATCGGCAGCAATCGCCACCAGCGCCATCTCGCGGTCGTAGTCGATCTGGGTGAGGCGGGCGGCACTCTCCGCCGAGAGCTCCATCACCGGCGCGAAGAAGCGCAGCCGCAGGTCCTCCGGGCTCGACAGCCGCACCATCTCGGCGAGCCGCGGCGCGTCCTCCGGCCGGATCGGCCGGACGTCGAAGCGCTCGCCGGAGGACAGCGTCGCGGTTCTTTCCAAGGCCCGCGGGTAGGGCCGGATGGCGAACCGGCGCGTGCCCGCCGTCACCGGGCGCACGACGATGCGGGCGTCGAGCGCCAGCACGCCGTCGGCATCGGCGATGAGCGGATTGAGGTCGAGTTCGACCACTTCCGGCAGCGCCGCGACGAGCTCGGACAGCGTCACCAGCGTCGCCGCGACAGCCTCGACGTCCGCCGCCGGCCGGTCGCGGTAACCGGCGAGCAGGCGGGCGACGCGGGTGCGGGCGATCATGTCGCGGGCGAGCGGCAGGTTGAGCGGCGGCAGCCCGACGCTGCGGTCGGCGAGCACCTCCACCGCCGTGCCGCCGGCACCGAACAGCAGCACCGGTCCGAACACCGGATCATCGGCAACGCCGCAGATCAGCTCGTGCGCGCCCGGCCGTCGCACCATCGCCTGCACGGTGAAGCCGTCGACCCGCGCCCCCGGCGCGCGCCTGGCGACGGTGTCGAGCATCGTGCACGCCGCCGCCTCGACGGCGGCCGCGTCCATCAGCGCGAGGCGGACGCCGCCGACGTCGGACTTGTGGGCGACGTCGGGCGACAGGATCTTCAACACCGCCGGGAAGCCGATGCGCGCCGCCTCGGCCGCTGCAGCGGCCGGGTCGGGGCCGACGACCGTCGTCGGCACGACCGGCACGCCGAAGGCGGCGAGCACCGCCTTGGAGTCCGCTTCCGTCAGCACCGCCCTCCCCGCCGCGAGCGTCGCCGAGACGATCGCACGGGCGCCGGCGACGGCGGCGGCGTCGGGATGCGCGGTCTCTTCCGGCACCTCCATCAGCAGCGCGCGGTTCCGGCGATGGCCGACGAGGTGCATGAAGGCGCGCACGGCCGCATCGGGCGTCTCGTAGGTCGGCACGCGCGCCGCCTCGAGCCGCGACCGCCCCTCCCATGCCGACACTTCCCCGAGCCAGCAGGCCAGCACCGGCCGGCGCGGCCCCGTCGCCACGGCGGCGACGACGCCGTCCGCCGCCTCGCCGCCGTCGGCGAGCGCCGTCGGCGCATGCACCACCATGAGCGCGTCGGCTTCCGGCGCTGCGAGCAGCGCCGACACCACCGACTGGTAGCGCGGTCCGCCGGCGTCGGCGCCGATGTCGACCGGATTGCCGCGCGACCATGTCTTCGGCAGCAACGTATCGAGCGCCGCGAGCACGCCGGCGTCGAGCACCGCGAGCCGGCCGCCGCGGGCGTCCACCGCGTCGGCGGCGAGCACGCCGACACCACCGCCGTTGGTGACGATCGCCAGCCGGTCACCGTCGACCGCCAGCCCGCCCGCCAGCGTCGCCGCCGCCTCGAACAGCTCGCCGATCTCGCCGACGCGGAGCAGGCCGGCGCGGCGGAAGGCGGCCTCGTAGACGGCGTCGTCCCCGGCGAGCGCACCGGTGTGCGACAGCGCCGCCCGGGCGCCGGCGATGCTGTGGCCCGCCTTGACGACGACGACCGGCTTCAGCCGGCCGGCGGCGCGCGCCGCCGACATGAACTTGCGCGCCTCGCTCACCGTCTCGACGTACATCAGCACGGCGCGGGTGCGACGGTCGGTGGCGAGCCAGTCGAGCATGTCGCCGAAGTCGACGTCGCTCATGCCGCCGAGCGTGACGACGTGCGAGAAGCCGATGCCGTGCGCCGCCGCCCTGTCGAGCACGGCGGTCGCAACCGTGCCGGACTGCGTCAGGAAGGCGATGTCGCCGGCCGCCGGCGTCAGGGGGGCGAAGCTCGCGTTGATGCCGGCGTGCGGCGACATGAGGCCGAGGCTGTTGGGGCCGACGATGCGCATCAGGTGCGGCCGCGCCGCGGTCAGCATCGCCGCCTGCAGCGCCTCGCCCTCCGCCCGGCCGCCCTCGCCGAAGCCGGCGGTGACGACGACGGCGGCGCGGCAGCCGCGCGCGGCGAGTTCACCGACCAAGGCGGGCACGGCCGCCGGCGCCGCCGCGATCACCGCGAGGTCGGGTGCCAGCGGCAGTTCGGCGACGGACCGGTAGGCGGGCGTCGAACGGATCGCCGACGCGTGCGGATCGACGGTCAGGATCGGCCCCTTGAAGCCGCCGTCGAACAGGTTCTTCGCGAGCACGGCACCGACCGAGCGAGGCTCGGTGCCGGCACCGACGAGTGCGATCGCCTTCGGCGAGAACAGGGCGTCGAAGTTGCGCGTGCTCACGACCGGCCCTCGGGTTGGCGGCGCGACGGCGCCCGAACCGGAGGATAGCCGACGACGGCTTCGCTACGAAGGCGGTCCCGGCAGACGCGTCAGCCGTCGAGTGCGGCGAGCGCGCGGCGGTCGCGCAGCACCACGCGGCGCGGCGTCGGCAGGCCGATGACGCCGCTCCGCTCGAGCTGCGTGAAGGTCCGCGAGACGGTCTCGATGGTCAGACCGAGGTGGTCGGCGAGGTCGCTGCGCGACATCGTGAGATCTAGGGCGGCGGAGCCGGCGCGCGCCGCCATCGCGATGAGGAAGCTCACGACCCGCTCGGTCGCGCCTTTGCGGGCGAGTGTCAGCGTCAGCCGCCGCGACCGCTCGAGGTCCGCGGTGGTCAGCCGCCAGAGGGCGCGCGCCGCATCGCCGTCGCGGCGTGCGGCGACTTCGACGGCCGCCCGCCGCACGAGCACCACTTCGCAGTCGACGACCGCTTCCGCCGACGAGTAGTGCACGTCGCCGCCCTCGAAGCCGAAGACGTCGCCGGCGAGGTGAAAGGCCTCCACCTGACGGCGGCCATCGGCGAGCTGACGGCAGGTACGAACGGTGCCCGACAACACGCGGTAGACGAAATCGGCCGGCTCGTCCTGGCCGTAAATCTCTTCGTTGCGCAGGAACGGAATCGACACGCCCGGCAACTCCAGGCCGTCCGCGAGACGGAACGTCGGCTGCGCCGCCGGCGACCGGAGAGACGGGCGGACATCTGAGTGGAGGGTGTCGAGGGCGTGCATGGCGCGTCTCCCGCAGCAAATCGTGCAATACGACCTACGAGTTGCAGCCGACCCTGGAAATTCCGGTGGCTCCCCGAACGGGGAATCCCTTAAGGAGTTCTACGGAGGAGACAGGACAGCACACGGCCGTCGAGTCGCATGGCAACACGGCGGGGCAGGCGCTAATGCAACGCCTGGAAGGTGGCGATACCCGTCGCCTCGCCGATCCCGGCAGAACCAGATCAACAACCGGAGCGGGAGCGCGTGAAGCACCGTCGCGAAGTCGACGGAACAGCGGAGGCCGTCACCGACCGGGGCCGATCGATGGCCGTGCGGCTGTCGGGCGCCTTCGTGGTCGTCGCGGCGACGGCGGCCGTCCTGTTCATGATCGAGCCCGTCCTCGACGGCCGCTCGTCGTTTCTGTTCTTTCTCCCCGCCGTGCTGGCCGCCGCCGGTTGGGGTGGCCTCTGGCCCGGCGCGCTGGCGACGGCGCTCAGTCTCGCCATCGGGATGGCGCTGTCGCAGGACGCCGGGGCGACGGCAGCCGTGCTGGAGGCGCTCGCCTTCGCGGCGATCGGCAGCGGCCTCGCCGTCGGCGGCGAGTGGCTGCAGCGATCGCGCGGCGCCACCGAGGCGCGCACCACCGAGATTCGCGATCGCGAGGCGCACTTGCGCTCGATTCTCGAGACGGTCCCCGACGCGATGATCGTCATCGACGAGCACGGCCTGGTGCAGGAGTTCTCGGCGGCGGCCGAGCGGCTGTTCGGCCACGCCGCCGCCGACATGATCGGCCGCAACGTCTCGGTGCTGATGCCGGCGCCGCACCGCGCCGTGCATGACGGCTACATCTCCCACTACCTCGCCACCGGCGAGCGGCGCATCATCGGCATCGGCCGTGTCGTCGTCGGGGCCCGGTCGGACGGCTCGACCTTCCCGATGGAACTGTCGGTGGGGGAGATGCGTTCGCTGGATCGACGATTCTTCACCGGCTTCGTGCGTGACCTCACAGAACGCCAGCGGACGGAGGCACGACTGCAGGAGCTGCAGGCGGAACTCGTGCATGTCTCGCGGCTGACGGCGCTCGGCGAGATGGCCTCGACGCTGGCGCACGAGCTCAACCAGCCGCTGTCGGCGATCGCCAACTACATGAAGGGCTCGCGCAGGCTGCTCGAGGACGACGCGACGCCACAGGCCGAGCGCCTGCGCGGGGCGATCGACAAGGCGGCCGACCAGGCGCTCAGGGCGGGCGAGATCATTCGCCGGCTACGCGGCTTCGTCGCCCGCGGCGACACCGAGCAGCGCGTCGAGCACCTGCCCAAGCTGATCGAGGAGGCGAGCGCCCTCGCCCTCGTCGGCGCCAAGGAACATGGTGTGCGGGTGCGCTACGCGATTGAGCCCGGAAGTGACTTCGTCGTCGCCGACAAGGTGCAGGTGCAGCAGGTGCTGCTCAACCTCGTGCGCAACGCGGTCGAGGCGATGGAGGCATCGCCGCGCCGCGACCTCGTGATCGCGGCGCGGCCGGCCGTAGACGGCATGATCGTGATCACCGTCACCGACACGGGCCCGGGTCTTGCGCCAGAGATGCTAGACCGGCTGTTCCATCCGTTCTCGACGACGAAGGCACACGGGCTCGGCATCGGCCTGTCGATCTCCCGCACGATCGTCGAGGCCCACGGCGGCACCATCTGGGGCGAGCCGGCGCCTGGGGGCGGCACCCGCTTCGGCTTCACCCTCAAAGCAGCACAGGAGATGCGCGACGATGGACTCTGAGGCGATCGTGCATGTCATCGACGACGATGACGCGGCGCGCGACTCACTGCTGTTCCTGCTCGAGACGGACGGCATCGCGGCCCGCGGACACGCTTCCGCGGATGCCTTCCTGGACGGTGCCGCGGCGCTCAACGGCGGCTGCGTCGTCACCGATGTGCGCATGCCAGGAACGACGGGCATCGAATTGCTGCAGCGCCTCAGGGTGCTCGGCCAGACGGTGCCGGTGATCGTCATCACCGGCCACGGCGACATCGCGCTCGCCGTCGAGGCGATGAAGGCCGGCGCGCGCGACTTTCTGGAGAAGCCCTACCGCGACGACACGATGCTTGTCGCGGTCCGCGGCGCGCTCGCCCAGGCGCGCGCCGCCCTCGACGATGCGGACGGCCGTCGCGCCGCAGCCGAGCGGGCGGCGGCGTGCCTGCGATTCGCCGGCCTTTCACCCCGCGAGCGCGAGGTGCTCGTGGGCCTGGTCGCCGGCAATTCGAACAAGCTGATCGCCCGCGAACTCGGCATCAGCCCGCGCACCGTCGAGGTCTACAGGGCCAACCTGATGACGAAGACGCAAGCCACGTCTCTCTCCCACCTCGTTCGCCTGGCGCTGACCGCCGGCGTGGTGCAGGGCGGCGACCCTTCGCGCTGAACCGCCCGTCCTTGATCGACATCAAAGCAAAAGGTCGCGCCGCGGCGTCCGATGCGCGATCCGTCCGTCGAAGCACCACGGACGGCAGCCGCCCCTTCGGTCCCGCAGATGGTCATGATCTCGTCAGCTTCGCTTGCGGCCGGCCCGACCGTCCTGATCGTCGACGACGACGCGGACGTGCTCGGCAGCCTGCGCTTCGCCCTCGAGGTGGAGGGCTACCTTGTGCGCACCTACGCGAGCGGTGACGCGATCCTCTCCGACGGTGCGCTGCCTCTGCTCGGTTGCCTGGTCGTCGATTTCCACATTCCCGGTGGCGACGGCCTGGCCGTCATCGACCGGTTGCGGGCGCGTGCGGTGGACATGCCGGCGATCCTGATCACCAGTGCGCCACCGGCCGCCCTGGTGCGCCGCGCCGCCGCCGCCGGCGTGGCGATCGTCGAGAAGCCGCTGCTCGGTACGACATTGTCGGACGGCATCCGGCGGGCATTGGCGAAAGGCTGAGGTTTACCGTCCACCCCTGCCAGGAGAGGGACGCACGGTCACAGCAAGCCGCCGAACAGCGCGCCGACCAGGGCCGCACTGAGCAGCGCCCCGTCATGCAGGGCGAGCGACGTGCGGCGCGGCGATGCACCGTCGTGCAGCACGAGCGTCGCGCCCCAGGTGGCGAGCGACCAGCCGGCGCCGACCATCACCAGCGCCACCGTCTGCCCGACGACCGGGTCCGGCAGCAGCGTCGCCGCGAGCGCCGCCGCGACGACGGCGAGCCCGGCGCCGGCGGCGAGGCGTGGCGCCACGGCGATGCCGAACAGGCCGATCGCCGCCGCGGGGGCGTACATCGCCACCACGTGCCAAGCGACCAGGCCATAGGTGGCCGCGGCGGTGACGCCACAGTCGACCAGCGCCATCGGGGCGTGCGTCATCGTCGCCGCCATCGCCGCCCAGGCGGCGGCACCGACGGCGGTGGCGGCGAGGAAGCGGCCGCGCTCTGCTCGTCGCGAGGACGGCTCGATCGCGGCGGGCTCGGCCCCGGACACTGCGGCGGCGACCCGGCCGCTCGCCGGTGCCGCCGGCATCTGCCGGGTCATCGCCGGCATGGCGAGCGCGGCTGTGAGCGAGGCGACGCTGGCGAGCGCGGCGGCCAGCGCCGCGCCGACCAGCGTGAACGGCTCCGCCAGCCCTTCGGCGAACGTCGCGAGCGCCGGCCCTGCGACACCGGCGAGCACGCCGACGCCGAGCACGGCGGCGACCTGGCGGCGGCGGTCGACGCCGCCCGCCCCCGCCGCCGCGGCGTGGCGGTAGAGCATCGCGAAGCCCTGCGCGACGCCGAGCCAGAAGGCGCCAACGAGCACCACCGGCAGCGACAGCGCGATCAGTCCCACCGCCACCGTCGTGCCGCCGGCGGCGCCGAGGCTCGCGCCGGTGGCGAGGGCGGCGCGGCGGCCGAAGGCGTCGAACAGCCAGGCGCCGGGCAGGCTCGCCAGCACCGCCCCGCCGAGGCAGACGGCCATCGGCAGCGCCGCCGTGACGGCATCGCGCGACAACAGCGCCCCGGCGAGCGGCAGCGTGCCGTAGACGAGAACCTGCGCGAGGCAGGCGAAGCCGGCGCCGGCGATCAGCGCGACGGTCCCGGCGAGCGTCTCGCCGCCGGCCCGCCCGGCAGCGCCGAGCGGCGGGCAGAGGCAGGCGAGGCGGCCGGCGCGGGTGCCGTCGGGATCGGTGGCGAGGCTCACGGACGCGGCTCCGGGCCGGGTGGGCGCCGCGCGGCACTGGCGTCCACCGGACGATGCTGCGGCCGCCCGGTCTCACCCGGCAGGTCGTCGTCCGACAGCACCCGCACGGCGGCGCCGTCGAGGTCGGCGTACTGGTCGTTGCGCAGCGCCCACAGGAAGGCGAACAGGCCGGCGAGGCCGAGCGCCAGCGCCAGCGGCACGAGGGCGAGCAGCACGGTCATGGCGTGGCTCCGGAGGGGACGGAGGCGAGCGGGGGCGCCGGCATGGCACCGTCGTTCGGCGCCGCGCCGCCGAGGCGGGGGGCGGGTGCCGCGCGGTCGCGCAGCGCGTTCAGCGTGACGATCAGCGAGGAGCCCGACATCGCCAGCGCCGCGACGAGCGGCGTGACGAAGCCGCAGACGGCGAGCGGCACGGCGATCAGGTTGTAGACGACGGCAAGGCCGAGGTTCTCCGCCATCCGCCGGCGGGCGCGGCGGGCGACGGCGAGCGTTTCCGCCACCGGGCCGAGGCCGCGGCCGAGCCAGACGGCGTCGGCGTGGCCCTGGATGAGGTCGACGGCGGTGATCGGCGCGAGCGAGACGTCGGCGGCGGCCAGCGCCGGGGCGTCGTTGAGGCCGTCGCCGACCATCAGCACGCGGCGACCGGCGGCGCGCAGCGCCTCGAGCGTTGAGACCTTGGCGGCGGGCGTCAATCCGCCCTGCGCCGCATCTGCCGGGAGGCCGAGCGCCGCCGCCACTGGCGCCACCGCTTCGGGCCGGTCGCCGGAGAGCACGCGCACGTCGAATCCGGCGGCGGCAAGACCGGCGACCGTGGCGCGCGCGTCAGCTCGGAGCGCCTGCGGCACGGCGAACACGGCGCGCCGGTCGCCGACGCGCGCGGCGATCAGCGAGGCGGTCGGATGCGTGGTGCGGGCGGCGTCGGCAAGCGACCCGGCATCGCAGAAGGCCGGGCTGCCAAGGCGCGCCTCGACGCCGTCGATCGACGTGCGCACGCCGCGGCCGGCCTCTTCCGTCACGCCGTCGAACGGCGCCGCGCCCGCGGCATTGCCGGCGAGCGCGGCGGCGAGCGGGTGCCGGCTCGACAAAGCGAGGCGCGCCGCGACCGTGGCGAGGCCAGGCTCGGCCGTCCCCTCCCCGCCCCCACCGAACGACACGATGCGCTGCGGCTCCGGTAGGGTCAGCGTACCAGTCTTGTCGAAGACGACGGTGTCGACGCTCGCGAGGCGCTCCAGCGCGTCGCCGGATGCGAGCAGCACGCCGCGGCGGAACAGGGCACCGGCGGCGACCACCTGCACCGCCGGCACGGCGAGCGCCAGCGCGCACGGGCAGGTGATGATCAGCACCGCGACGGCGATCAACAGCGCGTCGTGCAGCGAGGCACCGGCGATGAGCCAGCCGATCGCCGCGAGCGCCGCGGTGGCGTGCACGACCGGCGCATACAGGCGCGCGGCACGGTCGGCGAGCCGCACATAGGCGCCGCGGCGGTCGCCGGCGGCCGACAGCAGCCGCTCGATCTCGGCGATCAGCGTGTCGGGACCGGCGGCGCGGACGGCGACCGTGAGCGCGGCGTCGAGGGCGAGCGCGCCGGCGTGTACGGAATCGCCCGGGCCGAAGCGGCGCGGCGCCGTCTCGCCGGTGAGGCCGCTCTCGTCGATCGCCGCGAGGCCGGTGAGAACGGTGCCGTCTGCCGGCACGCGCTCGCCCGGGCGGACCAGCACGGTGTCGCCGGCGACGAGCGCGCGGGCCGGCACGGCGGCGAGCGAGCCGTCGGCGGCGATCCGCGTCGCGGTCTCCGTGCGCAGGGCCGCGAGGTTCGCCGCCGCGGCGCGGGTGCGCCGGCGCATCGCCTGGTCGAGCACGCGGCCGGCGAGCAGGAAGAACAACAGCATCAGCGCGCTGTCGAAATAGGCGTGCGCGCCGGAGGTCGCCGTCTCGTAGACGGAGACACCGAGGGCGAGCGCGACGCCGATCGAGATCGGCACGTCCATGTTGGTGGTGCCGCGTCGCAGCGCCGCGAGCGCGCTCGCGAAGAACGGCTCGCCGGCAACTGCGGCGGCCGGCAGCGCGATCAGCGCCGAGATCCAATGGAAGAGGTCGCGCGTCTCCGGCGTGATGTCGGAGGCGTTGCCGGCCCACACCGACACCGACAGCAGCATGACGTTCATGGCGGCGAAGCCGGCGACCGCCATCGCCCGCACCAGCCGCCGCATCTCGCGCGCCTCCGCCGCCTCGGGCCGGCCGGGCTCGAACGGATAGGCCTCGTAGCCGGCGGCAGTGAGCGTGCCGAGCACGGCGGCGGGATCGACGGCGTCGCCCTGCCAGTCGACCGAGAGGCGGCGGTCGGTGACGTTGAGGCGGGCCGAGAGCACGCCCGGGATCGCCGCGACGACGCCCTCGACGTCGGCGACGCAGGCGGCGCAGTCGGCGCGGTCGAGCACCAGTTCGAGGCGCGCGGCCCCGTCGGCGCGCCGGCGCACGAACGCCGACGGGTCGGCGACGGTGGGCGCGGGCGCTGCGGCGTTCATGGGGCGACGATCCGCCGGGTGGAGCGGAACACCGGGGTGCCGTCGCGCACGAGCTCGACGACGAGGTCCCACTGGCCGTGCGCCGCCGCGACCGTTCCCTCGAACAGGCCCGGCCCGGCCGGCGCCATCGCGACCGCGAGGTCACGCCGGATGTCGGCGGGATGCTCGAGCCGGACGCGCGCCTCGAAGCCGGCGAGCGGCACGCCGCCGGCATCGACGGCGGAGACCGTGACGATCCGCTCCGGCGCGGCGGCATCGGCGTCCGACGCGGCGGTGACGAGGGCGGTGCCGACCGTCCAGCCGAGCGCGTCCTGCGCCGCGGCGGCGGCATGCTCGGCGGCGAAGCGCTGGCCGGCCTTGTAGGAGGAGTCGGTGCGGGCGCCGCCGAAGGTGGTGATCGCCGCGGTGATCATCACGGCGTTCGCGCCGGCGACGACGAGGAAGAAGCCGACGAGGCAGGCGAGCACGACGCGGCCGGTGAGCCGGGGCTCGCGGGCAGGCGGCGCGGCGATGGGGAGGGCGGTGGGCATGACTGGTCTCCTGCCTCACGGCATCCGGAAGGTGTCGTCGACGGTGGCGGCGATGCCGGTGGCGACGTCGGCGGCGCGGAAGACGATCGGGGCGGACGTCTGCTTGCCGGGCAGCGGCGCGGCGGTGACGAGGGCGCGCAGCTCGCGCGTCTGGTCCGGCCCGACGGTGACGCGGATCGCGCCGCCCTCCTCCGCCGTGCCGCCGACGACATCGAGGTGAGCCTCGGACGGGCCGGCGACGGTGACGACGAAGGTCGTCTCGATCGGCGCCTTGTTGACGAGGCGGAGCGCGTAGCCGTTGCGCACGTGGCCGTCAGACAGCATCACCGCCACCGGGTTGCGGTCGTGCTGGACGGCGACGCCGACCGGGCTGCGCACGGCGAGCGCGTAGACCATGATGCCGCCGACGACGGCGATGATGGCGCTGTAGAGCACCGTCCTCGGCCGCACCAGACGGAACTGCTGCGGCTTGCCTTCCATGCGGCGGCGGATGTTGAGGTCGGTGTCGTAAGCGATCAGCCGCTCGGGGCGCCCGATGCGGCGCATGACTGTGTCGCAGGCGTCGATGCACAGCCCACACTGGATGCAGCCAAGGTCGGCACCGCCGCGGATATCGACGCCGGTCGGGCAGACGGCGACGCACTGGTCGCAGTCGATGCAGTCGCCGGCCGGCTGGCCGGCCGCGCGCAGCGCCGCGCTCTTCTTCAGCGAGCCGCGCGGCTCGCCGCGGTCGAAGCGATAGGTGACGTTGAGGGCGTCCTCGTCGGTCAGCGCCGCCTGGATGCGCGGCCACGGGCACATGTAGAGGCAGACCTGCTCGCGCATCATCCCGGCGAGCGCGTAGGTGGTGAAGGTCAAGGTGGCGATGGCGCCATAGGCGATCAGCGGCGCCTCGCCCGTCGCGAGCTCGACGACGAGGGTCGGCGCGTCGGCGAAGTAGAGCACCCAGGCGCCGCCGGTCCACCAGGCGGTGATCAGCCAGAGCACGTGCTTGGCGGACTTGCGGGCGACGCCTTCCGCGTCGAGCGGGCGGGAGTCGCGCAGCATCCGCTCGCGCCGGTCGCCCTCGCAGAGGCGCTCGATCGCCAGGAACAGGTCGGTCCACACCGTCTGCGGGCAGAGGTAGCCGCACCAGACCCGGCCGGCGAGCGCGTTCATCAGGAACAGCGCCATCGCCGCCAGAATCAGCAGGCCGGTGAAGAAGTAGACTTCCTGCGGCCAGATCTCGATGAAGAAGAAATAGAAGCGCCGCGCCGGCATGTCGATCAGCACCGCCTGGTCCGGCGCGCCCGGACCACGGTCCCAGCGCACGAACGGCAAGAGGTAGTAGATGCCGAGCGTGACGATCAGCACGATCCAGCGCACCCGCCGGAACGTGCCGGAGACCGACTGCGGATAGATCTTGCGGCGCGCGACGTAGAGCGGCCCGTCGTCCGTCGGCGGCGGCTCGGCCGGGCCGGGGCCGGCCTTGCGGCGATGATCGACGACGGTGGCGGGCATGGTCTTCACTCCAACGGAGGTGTCCGGCCGGGCGCTCCCCCGCCCGGCCGGACCGCCCTCGTGTCCAGCGCCCTCAGGCGCCCCCGCCGAGGGCGTGCACGTAGATCGTCAGCGCCTTGATGGTGGTCGGGTCGAGCCGCTCACCCCACGCCGGCATGACGCCGCCGCGGCCGTTGCGGACCGTCTCGATCATGTCCTTGCGGTCGGCGCCGTAGAGCCAGATCGGATCGACGAGGCTCGGGGCGCCGAGCTCCTGGTTGCCGTGGCCCTCGGGCCCGTGGCAGGAGGCGCAATTCGCTTCGAAGATCTGCTTGCCCTTGGCGAGATCGGCCCCCGGCAGCACGTCGAGGCCGGCGATCGAGCGCACGTACTCGACGACCACCGGAACCTCCTCGGCCGGCAGCATGCCGTCGCGCACGAACGCCGGCATGACACCCTGCCGGCTGTCGGCGTCGGCGTTGCGCACGCCGTGGGTGATCGTCTGCTCAATCTGTTCGAGCGAGCCGCCCCACACCCAGTCGTCGTCGACGAGGTTCGGGTAGCCGCGCGCGCCGCCGCCACCGGCGCCGTGGCACGGCGCGCAGTTGTCGCCGAAGGCGGTGCGGCCGAGCGCCTGCGAGAAGGCGAGCAGCTGCGGATCGGCGTTCGCCTGCACGACGGGCGTGTCGGCGAGCTTCGTCATCATCGCGCCGCGCTGCGCACTGAGCGCGGCGAGCGACGCCTCGACGGATTCGCGCGACGACCAGCCGAGCACGCCGCCGGCATAGCCCGAGACGAGCGGCCAGCTCGGGTAGACGACCCAGTAGCCGACCGACCAGACGATGCAGGCGTAGAAGATCCACAGCCACCAGCGCGGCAGCGGATTGTTGAGCTCGCGGATGCCATCCCACTCGTGGCCGGTGGTGGCGACGCCGGTGGCGGCGTCGATCTCGGGGCCGGAACGCGCGTCCATCGGATCAGTCCTCACTCAGGGGCAGACGCGCCGCCTCGTCGAACTCGGCCTTGCGTGAAGGCCAGAGCGCGTAGGCGAGGACGACGAGAAAGACGACGACGAAGTAGACGAGCCCCCAGGTCTGGGCGAACTCGGCGAGTGCGCGATAGGTCTCGGGCATGGCGGCCTCAGCGGATGTTGGCTTTGTCGTCGTAGAGCTTGAAGTCGACGAAGGTGCCGAGCGCCTGCAGGTAGGCGATCAGCGCGTCGGCCTCGGTGATGCGGCCGGCGTCGCCGTCGAAATCGCGCACCTGGACGTTCGGGTAGCGGGCGGCGAGCGCGTCGACGTCACCGTCCTGCGTCGCCTGCAGGCGCAGGTCGGCGACCGCGTCCTTGATCATCTCGTCCGTATAGGGGACGCCGAGCGCCGCCTGCACCGCCAGATCCTCGCCGATGTAGGTGTCGTCGAGGCGCCGCTCCGCCAGCCAGGGATAGGCGGGCATGACGGTGCCGGGCACGACGGACGACGGCGCGGCGAGGTGCTCGTGGTGCCACGCGTCGGAGTACTTGCCGCCGACGCGGGCGAGATCCGGCCCGGTGCGCTTCGAGCCCCACTGGAACGGCCGGTCGTACATGCTCTCGGCGGCGAGCGAGTAGGGCCCGTAGCGCTCGACCTCGTCGCGCAGCGGCCGGATCATCTGCGAGTGGCAGTTGTAGCAGCCCTCGCGGACGTAGATGTTGCGGCCGGCGAGCTCCAGCGGCGACCACGGCCGCACGCCGTCGACCTTCTCGATCGTGCTCTTCAGGTAGAACAGCGGCACGATCTCGACGAGGCCACCGATGGCGATGACGATCAGCACGCCGATGGCGAGCAGGATCGAGTTCTTCTCGAGAACCTGGTGACGGACCCAGACGGACATTGTCGCTTTCCTACTCGGCGGGCTGCGGAAGGGCGGCAGAACCGACCTCTTCGGGTGCTGCGGAGGTGATGGTCATCCAGATGTTGAAGACCATCAGCAGTGCGCCCGCGAGGAACAGAATCCCGCCGATCGCCCGGATGACGTAGAACGGATGCATCGCCTCGACCGTCTCAATGAACGAGTATTCAAGGAAGCCGAGCGAGGTATAGGCACGCCACATCAGCCCCTGCAGGATGCCGGCGACCCACATCGAGGTGATGTAGAGGACGATGCCGATGGTCGAGATCCAGAAGTGCCAGTTGACGAGCTTCAGGGAATAGAGCTCCCGCTTGTGCCACAGCCAGGGGACGAGGCAGTAGATCGCGCCGAAGGAGATGTAGCCGACCCAGCCGAGCGCGCCGGAGTGGACGTGGCCGATCGTCCAGTCGGTGTAGTGCGACAGCGCGTTGACCGACTTGATCGACATCAGCGGCCCCTCGAAGGTCGACATTCCGTAGAACGCCACCGAGACCACCATCATGCGCAGCACCGGGTCGGTCCTGAGCTTGTCCCAGGCGCCCGACAGCGTCATGAGGCCGTTGATCATGCCGCCCCACGACGGCATCCACAGCATGATCGAGAAGGTCATGCCGAGCGTCTGCGCCCAATCGGGCAGTGCCGTGTAGTGCAGGTGGTGCGGGCCCGCCCAGATGTAGAGGAAGATCAGCGCCCAGAAGTGGATGATCGACAGCCGGTAGGAGTAGACCGGCCGGTCCGCCCGCTTCGGGATGAAGTAGTACATGATGGCGAGGAAGCCGGCGGTGAGGAAGAAGCCGACGGCGTTGTGGCCGTACCACCACTGCACCATCGCATCCTGCACGCCCGACCAGACGATGTAGGACTTCGGCGAGTAGAGCGAGAGCGGGATCGCGGCATTATTGCCGAGGTGCAGCACGGCGATGGTCAGGATGAAGGCGAGGTAGAACCAGTTGGCGACGTAGATGTGCGGTTCCTTGCGCCGCATGATCGTCGCCATGTAGACGAGGAAGTAGGTTACCCAGACGACGGTGAGGAACAGGTCGGCGTACCACTCGGGCTCGGCATATTCCTTCGACTGGGTGATGCCGAGCAGGTAGCCGGTGCCGGCGATGAGGATGAAGAAATTGTAGCCGAGCACGACGAACCACGGCGCGATGTCGCCGGCGAGGCGGGCCCGCGAGGTGCGCTGCACGACGTAGAAGGACGTGGCGATCAGCACGTTGCCGCCGAAGGCGAAGATCACCGCCGAGGTGTGCAGCGGCCGGATGCGGCCGAACGAGATCCATTCAAGGCCGAAGTTGAGGACCGGAAACGACAGCTCGAGCGCCGCCCAGACGCCGACCGTGAAGCCGGCGATGCCCCAGAACAGCGCGGCAAGGGTGGCGAACTTGACGGGGCCGAAGTTGTAGTTGGGCTTGCCGCCGATCTCGCGCGGCTCGACGCCGCCCTCGCCGCTGAACCAGCGATCGATGATCTTGAAGGCACCCCAGGCACTCGCCGCCATGAACAGGTAGGCGTGGAAGCCATAGGCGGGCGTGTGGGCCTTGGCGGCGGCGAACAGCGACAGGATCGCCAGCCCGACCAGGGCGGCGATCGTCGCGCCTTCGCCGAGGCTCAGGCCGCGGCGGCGGAGGGGCGCGGTCGGTGGGGTGGAGGGGCCGGGGTGTGCGGCGCTCGCCATCTTCGGTGGTCCTCGTGCATCGCGGCGGCCCGGCGACGATGCCGGGGCGGTCGGATGCAGGGTTCACCGGGGGACGGTCGCGGGCATTGATCGAGGTCAAGCGGGGACGGGGAGCGGCCGCGGCGGCCTGCGACCCTCAGGCACAGCAACCGCAGCGGCACGCCAATTCCGTGAGCGCGTCCGCTTCGTCGTTACGCGAGGACGCCCGAACTCTCTCGCTCGCGCAGGATGCGCTCGACCTTCTCGACATCCTCGGGCGTATCGACCGCGACGCTGTCGACCGACAGCGGCACCATGCGCACCTCGAAGCCCAGTTCCAGGATGCGCAGGATCTCGATGTCCTCGATCGCCTCGAGCGGCGTCTTCTCGGTGCACGCGGCGAAGGCGTCGAGAGACGCCGGCGTGAAGGCGTAGATGCACACCTGCCGCCAGGCGCGCACGAAACGGTGGCCCTTGGTCGTGGGGATGGAACCTCGCGACATGTAGAGGAGCCGACCGTCCGGCCGGGCCACCACCTTCGGGATCGTCGGGCTGCGGAACGCCTCCTCGTCGATCGGCGCGAAGCCGTTGAGAACGTCGCCAGGATATGCGGCGGCCGCCTCCATCATCACGGAAATGTCATCCGGATTGAACAGCGGCTCGTCGCCCTGGACGTTGAGGTAGAGGTCGGCCGGCACCGAGCGGGCGACCTCGGCGACGCGGTCGGTGCCGGTCAGGCAGTCGGGCGACGTCATCACCACGTTCATTCCGGCAGCGTTGCAATGGTCGACGATGCGCTGGTCGTCGGTGGCGACGTAGGTGCGCTCCCGAGCGAAACCCTTGACGCACTGCTCGTAGGTCCGCTGGATCATCGACACGCCGTTGAGCATGACGAGCGGCTTTCCCGGCAGCCGGGAGGAGTGGTAGCGGGCGGGAATGACGATGATGGTGTGCAAGGATTGTCTTCCGTTTGCGTTGACGCCGAGCGGAGGCGCTCGACCGCGATCTCAATGTATGACGACCAGGCTCCGGCGCGCGAGCCGCCGCAGCACTTCGTATTCGATCTCGAGGTCGGTGTGAATCTCGCCGATGCGGGCGATCGAATGCGCTTCGAAGTAGTGCCCACCCGCCGACGCATCGCCGCTCGACTCATCGAAGCCATAGAGATGGATGCGGCACGCGCAATCGGACGACATCAGGAAGAGGAGCGACAGCATCAACCCGGACCGGAAGTTCGGCAACTCAGCCGCGAGGCCTGCATCGACGTGCTCCGCCAAGAACGCCTGGGCACCTCGCCGGAACTCGCCCCACCGCTTCCAAACGACGTAGCGCCGGTGAGGAGCCATCGCCTGCACGGCCGTGAGATGCTTGAGCTTGACGAGAACCGGCTCGTCGCCGGATGCGAGCGTCGTCACCCCCTTCTGGCGGGCTTCCGAATCACCCTCAGGCCGCTTGCCGACGAACCGAAGCGTCGTGCGTGAGCCGACGTCCTGTTCGTACCCCGCCGTCAGAGCAAAGTTGAAGCGCACGACGGCGTCGTGGGAATCGATCTGGGCGCCGGCGCCGGCTCCTAGCAGCCGCGGCGCACTACCGACAATTCCCACGTCGTAGGGAAGAGCCAGCTCGGGGCGGATGAACATCAGCTTGAACATAGTCCCTATACTTGACATCAAGAGCAAGAAAGATACACGTTAAACTATCCGATATATCAAAACATTTTCAAAAATACTTCACATAGCCGCGAGCTATCAGACGGTCTATTACCTCGAACTCGAGCGAAAGGTCAGAGTGAAACTTTCCAATACTTTTCGTCGAATGCGAGCCAAAGTAATGCCCTCCACTTGCATCACGGCTTTGTAGACTGTCGAAGCCGTACATTGAAATCCTACAGTTGCAATCAGATGAAACTAGAAACAGTAACGCAACCATGACGCCAGATCTAAAATTAACCAATCCATCGAAAGCGGGGATATCAAGAACATCCGTGAGAAATACTTTAAATTGGCGGCGATGCTTCTCAAAACCAGCCCAAATATAGAGATCGCGACCCGGGATAATCTCAGCAAGAGCCTCTATGTTTTTTTTCTTTGTCAGAATCGCGCCATCGGCATGGGGCAGGACGGCGCTGAACTGGTCAAAGATCACTCCAGAGATGTGAACCCTCTGCCCAACAAACCGCAATGTCGTCCGAGCACCAGCGTCTGCCTCGAACCCGCTTGTAGTCGCATAGTTAAATCTGACAACTTCATGGTGGCGGTCAATCTCCGCTCCCAAGCCCATTCCCATTATGCGCGGAGAGCTGCCGACGATGGAAATATCTGTCTTCAGCTGCAGCGACGGAAAAACCTCTATCAAGCCAAAATTTTCCACTCAACCTTCTCCAGTGGTCACGATCCAGCCAGGCACGTGCAGTTTGCTCCACCCTTGACCACTGTACCGAGACGAACCTAGCATTTCACGGCTCGCGTTCGCCAGACCCCGCTGCCGGGGCAGAGCCTCCGAACATCCCGACTCAAGACGCCAAACTTGATGGGAGGCGCAAGACCGTGCAAGAAGCCTTCCGGTTCGGCGCCCTCCGAACGGCAGGTTCTGTCGTTCGCGTCCGGTTCCTGCGCGACTAAGTATTGCTTGAGGAGTCGACATGATGGCAATGGTAGACGCGGAGGCAGCACCATCAAATGAGGTGGTCGACGGCACCATTGAGGCCCAGTCTGCAATGGAAAGCGGCGATTGGATCGACGCGTTTTTCCGCTGGACCGCGTTGCAGCACACCGCGCCTGAGTTCGAGGACGCATACGTCAATGCCGGAATTGCCTTGCGTCAGTTGCGCCAGTGGCCCAATGGGCGGCAATACTCGGCGCTTACGAACGATGTCGCTGGCGGTCTGCCGCTGGATCCGAATGACAGCGTAGCAATCGTCGGGAATTCTGGGAATATTCTGGGAAGCAAGTATGGCAAGGAGATAGACGATCATGGCTGCATCATTCGGATAAACCGCGCCCGCACCATTGGATACGAAGCGGACGTCGGATCGCGAACGGATCTCCTTTACATCAACCAGTTTAAACCGGAACACGAGGACGACTATCGATCGATTGTCCCCAATGTGAAGCATATGCTTACGAGAAAACGAAACATCCCGCGGCTGCGAAACATCGGCATCGATTGGGGTCGGGTAAGCTTCTTCAACAACTACGAGGGATTCACGCGACGTCGAGTTTACAGGATATTGCGGCGATATGTCGGAGAAGGGATCGTCGACCCGCGTCCCCCGCGCTCCGGCATCATCATGATCACTTGCATGCTCCTGTTGAATAACGGAAAACGCACCATTGATCTGTATGGTTTTGAGGATGAGGACATCACCGGCCCAAACTGGAGCGAGCACTATTATCCCGGCGGCGCCACAAAAAGCTATGAACACTTGAAGTATCATTGTTCAGTCGAGCTAGAATTTAAGATTATCAGCGCCCTGAAGGCCTCGTCACTGATAAGACTGCAAACGTAGCAGGAGTATTTTCTAGGTCCTTGCGGCCCAGGACGCCATCGTTGGTGAGAACGCGAACGAATCCGGCCGAAATACTGCCATCATCTCGGCTTCCCCGGCGCTCGCCCCCTTCCTGGTGGCCCCGTTGCCGCCGGTGAGTTCAAGCGGTAATGTGCCGACCGTTTCAGAACGCTCCCAAGAGGCTATGCCGCCATGCAATTTTCCGTTCTCGATTGCACCCTCCGCGACGGCGGCTACTACACCAACTGGGACTTCGACGAGGACCTCGTTGAAGCCTATTTCGCCAGCGTCGCCAAGCTTCCGATCGTGGCGCTCGAGGTCGGCTACTGCAACCACCCGAAGGGCGGCTACCGCGGCGAGTGGTGCTATCTCGGCGTCGAGCGGCTGTCGTGGGTCAAGTCCAAGCTGCGGCCCGACCAGCAGCTCGGCATCATGCTCGACGCCAAGGACGTCGCCGTCGAGCGGCTCGACGAACTGCTCGGCGACCTCGTCGGCATCGTCGACCTCGTCCGCATGGCCGTCGCCCCCACCCAGCTCGAGCATGGGCTCGCGCTCGCCCGCGGACTGAAGCGGATGGGCTTCGCCGTCGGCTTCAACACGATGTACCTGTCGACCTACTCGGCCGACCTCGACGAGCTGGTGCCGCTGGTTGATGGCCGCGACTCCATCGACGTGCTCTCGCTCGTCGACTCCTACGGCGGTTGCACCCCGAAGAGCGTCGCCGCCAGCATCACGAAGATCGCCGAGATGCTCCCCGGAATGCGGCTCGGCTTCCATGGCCACGAGAACACCTGCCTCGCCTTCGCCAACGCGCTGGCGGCCGCAGAGGCGGGCGCCGAGATCATCGATTCGACCTTCGTCGGCATGGGTCGCGGCGCCGGCAACGCCCGCACCGAGATGTTGCTCGTCCACCAGGCGAGCGAGGGCATCGAGGTCGATCTCGACGCCGTCGCGCACGCCGTCGAGCCGTTCGAGGCGCTGCGCACCGTCTACGGCTGGGGCACGAACCTGCCCTACATGCTGTCCGGCGCCGCCAACCTTCCTCAGAAGGACGTGATGGATTGGCTCGGCAAGAACCGCTACTCGCCGGTGTCGGTGGTGCGGGCGCTGAAGAGCCAGGCCAAGGCGGCGCTCGACACGCGTGCCTTCCCGGCGCTGCGCCCGAACAACCTCGCGGCCGACCATCGCGACACGGTGGTCATCGTCGGCGGCGGGGGCAGCGTCGAACGCCACGGCCGCGCCATTCGCGAACTCGCGCAACGCAGCGGCTACTACATCGTCCATGCCAACACGCGCCACCTTGGCCTCATCTCGGACCTCGGCCCGCGCCAGCTCGTCTGTCTGCCGGGCCACGCCGCCTCGCACCTGCCGCCGGCCGTCGATCTCGCAAACGTCGCGGCCTTCGTCGTGCCGGAGGCGCCGCGCTTCCCGGGCACGGCGCCGGACGAACTGCCGGGCCCGGTGTTCCAATGCGCCCCCTATCCGGCGGACAAGTCCGGTACGCTCGGACCCGTCTCCGACATCGGCCCGCTCGCCCTCGCCTTGGGCGCGGCGCGCGCATTGTCCGCCCGGACGATCTACCTCGTCGGCTTCGACGGCTACGAGAACGCGACGATCGCCCAGCAGGAACTCGCTGCCGAGATCCAGGCGACGCTCGACCGCGTGCAGGCGGAAGGCGACGTCTCCGTCTACAGCCTGACGCCGACCCGTTACGTCGTGCCGCCGCGCTCGATCTATGCCGAGCTCAGTGCCATGACGGCGCACTAGCGCGCCCGCCGTCGGATCCGGGGGTGGTGACCGTCACGCCGTCGACCGGCCATGCCGACGCCTCGCCGACAGGCGAAGCGCCGTCGTCCGAGCCGTTTCTGTCGCGCTACGATGTCGTGGTCTTCGACTGCGACGGCGTGCTGCTCGATTCCAACGACCTCAAGACGGCCGTCTTCAGGGCCGTGCTGGAGGCGCATGACTTTTCGCCCGCGACGATTGAAGCGTTCGGTGCGTTCCAGCGGGCGAACTTCGGCACCTCGCGCTACCGCCTGTTCCAGGCGCTGGTCGATGGCCGCTTCGGAGAGCAGCGCCCCGTCGACCTCGCCACCTTCCTTGCAGATTTCGGCACACGTTGCCGGAAGGGCTATGTCGAGCAGCCGGAGACGGCGGGCATGCGCGGAGCGCTGGCCCGGGCTGGACAGGACCGTCGCCCGCTGTACGTCGTGTCCGGCAGCGACGAGAGCGAGTTGCGCGATGTCTTCGCCGAGCGGTCGCTGGACGCCTTCTTCGCCGACGTCTACGGCTCACCCGCGACGAAAGTCGAGAACATCGTTCGTGTCCGCGAGCACCGCCGGCAGCACGGCGGCGGAGACACCGAGCGCATCCTGTTCGTCGGCGATGCCGAAGCGGACATGAAGGCCGCCGAGGAAAGCGGCGCGGACTTCGTGTTCGTCGCGCGCTACTCGACCGTGCGCGAAGCCATGTTGGCGAAGGCGGCCGAGCGCGGTCATCGCGTCATCGAGGATCTCCAGTCGCTCATCTGACGCGAAGTCCTGCTCGACGCCCTGCGGTCCGCGGCATGCGGGGGGCGACTTGATCCGCCTCAATGCGGCGGCGCTGTCGCGATCTCACTGTGGGCGGGTGCACGCCGCCTGACGCGGTCGTGCGTCGCCGCAGGCAGGACGCGATGGCCAAAGCCCCTCTCCGCAACGCCGCCCGCTACGCGTCCGCCCGGCTGCCGCGCTACACGAGCTATCCGACGGCCGCCGAGTTCGGGCCCGATGTGGACGCCGACACCTACGCCGCCTGGCTGGCGGCGCTGCCGGCAGAGGCACCGCTGTCGCTCTATCTGCACGTGCCGTTCTGCGCCGAGCTCTGCCACTACTGCGGCTGCACGACGACCGCGGTGAAGCGCTACGGCCCGGTCGCCGACTTCGTCGACGTGCTCGCCGCCGAAATCGACCTCGTCGCCGACCGACTGGGGCCGGGCCCGGCCGGAGCTCGCCGGCCGGTGACGCACATCCACTGGGGCGGCGGTACGCCGACGACCCTGTCGGCCGCCGACATGACGTGGATCGCCGTCGTGCTCGCCGGCCGCTTCGACGTGCGGGCGGGCGCCGAGATCGCCGTCGAGATCGACCCGCGCCGGCTCACCGACCAGCACCTGGCGGCGTTCTTCACGCTCGGCGTGAACCGCGCGAGCGTCGGCGTGCAGGACTTCGATCCGGTGGTGCAGAAGGCGATCGGGCGCATCCAGTCGGTCGCGGAGACGGCCGCGGCGATCGACAGCCTGCGCGCGGTCGGCGTCGGTGGCATCAACGTCGATCTCGTCTACGGCCTCCCCTACCAGACGCCGGATGGTTTCGACCGCACGATCGACGAGGTGGTGGCGATGGCGCCGGATCGCATCGCGCTGTTCGGCTACGCGCACGTGCCGTGGATGAAGCGCCACCAGGCGCTGATCCCGGAGGCGGCGCTGCCGTCGACCGAGGAGCGCCTCGCCTTCGCCGACCGCAGCGCCGCGCGGCTCGTGGCGGCGGGCTACGTCGCCGTCGGGCTCGACCATTTCGCCCGCGCCGACGACGGGCTGGCGCTCGCCGCCCGCTTCGGCCTGCTGCACCGCAACTTCCAGGGCTACACGACCGACAGCGCGACGGCGCTTGTCGGCTTCGGTCCGTCGGCGATTGGCTCGCTGCCGGGCGGCCAAACCCTTGCGGGCGGATACGTGCAGAACCACGCGACGATCGGCCCGTGGCGCACCGCGATCCGCGCCGGCCGGCTCGCCACGGCCCGCGGCGTCGCCGTCGACGACGCCACCCGCCTCGACGCCGCGGTCATCGAGAAGCTGATGTGCGGGCTCGGCGTCGACCTCGCGGCGCTGGCGCTCGCCCACCGGCGCTGTCCGTCGCATTTCGCGACGGCGCTGCCGGCGATCGACCGCCTCGCCGCCGACGGGCTCGTCGAGCGGCACGGCTGGAAGCTCTCGATCCCGCCGGAGGCGCGCCCGTTCGTCCGCCACATCTGCGCGGCGTTCGACGGCTATCGCCGCGACGTGCCGCAGCGCCACGCCGCGGCGGTGTGACGAACTCCTTCCGTCTCGCGGTCTCGCAGGCGTACCCCTCCGCCGGGAGATGCTATCGTCCGTCAAAATGACGGGTGATCCGCCGTGCTCGAACGCGGCGGGCGGGAGGATGCGGATGGCGCTCGCCTACTTGCCGGGCTTCGGCAACGATTTCGAGACCGAGGCGGTGGCGGGCGCCCTGCCGCAGGGCCAGAACTCGCCGCAGCGCTGCGCCTATGGGCTCTATGCCGAGCAGCTCTCGGGCTCGCCGTTCACGGCGCCGCGCGGCCACAACGAGCGCTCCTGGCTCTACCGGATGCGCCCCTCGGTGCGCCACGCCGGCAAGTTCCGCGAAATCGAGGTGCCGCACTGGAGGACCGCGCCGCACGTCGTCCGCCACGGGCTGCCGCTTTCGCAGCTGCGCTGGGACCCGGTGCCGCTGCCGGACGAGGCGCTCACCTTCGTCACCGGCATGCGCACGATGACGACGGCCGGCGACGTCTACACCCAGACCGGCATGGCCGCGCACGTCTACCTCGTCACCGCGCCGATGGTGGACGACTATTTCTACAACGCCGACGGCGAGCTGCTGATCGTGCCGGAAATGGGCGCGCTCCGGCTGTTCACCGAGCTCGGCCTGATGGAGATCGGCGCCGGCGACATCGCGGTGATCCCGCGCGGCATGAAGTTCAAGGCGGAGCCCGTCGGCGGGCCGTCGCGCGGCTACGTCTGCGAGAACTACGGGGCGAAATTCACGCTGCCGGAGCGCGGGCCGATCGGCGCCAACTGCCTCGCCAACCCGCGCGACTTCAAGACCCCCGTCGCCGCCTACGAGGACAAGGAGACGCCCTGCCGGCTGACGGTGAAGTGGTGCGGCGGCTTCCACACATCCGAGATCGGCCACTCGCCGCTCGACGTCGTCGCCTGGCACGGCAACTACGCGCCCTACAAGTACGACCTGCGCACCTTCTCGCCGGTCGGCGCGCTGCTCTTCGACCACCCCGACCCGTCGATCTTCACGGTGCTGACCGCGCCGTCCGGCGAGGCGGGCACGGCGAACGTCGACTTCGTCATCTTCCCGGAGCGCTGGCTGGTGGCGGAGCATTCGTTCCGGCCGCCCTGGTACCACATGAACATCATGAGCGAGTTCATGGGGCTGATCTACGGGCGCTACGACGCCAAGGAGACCGGCTTCGTGCCGGGCGGCATGAGCCTGCACAACTGCATGCTGCCGCACGGACCCGACGCTGACGCGTTCCTGAAGGCGAGCACGGCGGACCTGAAGCCGGTCAAGCTCTCCGGCACGATGGCCTTCATGTTCGAGACGCGCTTTCCCCAGCAGCTGACCGCGTTCGCCGCCGCGCTGCCGACCCTGCAGGCCGACTACGCCGCCTGCTGGGACGGCCTCGAGCGCCGCTTCGACCCCTCCCGCCCGGACTGGACACCCGCATGAAGCTCGCGACCCTGCGCGACCGCACCCGCGACGGCATGCTCGTCGTCGTGTCGCGGGACCTCACCCGCTGCATCTCCGCCCGGCCGATCGCCGCGACCCTGCAGTCGGCGCTCGACGACTGGGCGCACGTCGCGCCGCGGCTCGCCGACCTTTCCCACGACCTCGAGCTCGGCGCCGTGCCGAGCGAGCGCTTCCACGAGCACGACGCGCTGTCGCCGCTGCCGCGCGCCTTTCAGTTTGCGGACGGCTCGGCCTATCTCAACCACGTCGAGCTGGTGCGCCGCGCGCGCGGCGCCGAGATGCCGGAGAGCTTGGCGGCCGACCCACTGATGTACCAAGGCGGCTCCGATGCCTTCCTCGCGCCGCGCGCGCCGATCCGCGTGGCACGCGAGGACTTCGCCATCGACTTCGAGGCCGAGGTGGCGGTGGTGGTCGACGACGTGCCGATCGGTGCCGGCCGCGAGGTGGCGGCGGCGGCGATCCGCCTGCTGATGCTCGTCAACGACGTGTCGCTGCGCAACCTCATCCCTGACGAAATCGCCAAAGGCTTCGGCTTCTTCCAGTCGAAGCCGTCCTCGGCGTTCTCGCCGGTGGCCGTCACGCCGGACGAGCTCGGGGAGGCGTGGGACGGCGAGAAATTGTCGCTGCCGCTCCTGGTGGCACTGAACGAGAAACCGTTCGGACGGGCCGACAGCGGCATCGACATGAGCTTCGACTTCCCGGCGCTGATCGCCCACGCGGCGAAGACGCGGCCGCTCTCGGCCGGGACGATCATCGGCTCGGGCACGGTCTCCAACCGCGGCGCGGACGGTGGGCCGGGCCGGACGATCGCCGAGGGCGGCGTCGGCTACTCGTGCCTGGCCGAATTGAGGTCGGTGGAGACGATCGCCCACGGAGCCCCGAAGACGCCGTTCCTCGCCTTCGGCGACACCGTGCGTATCGAGATGAAGGACAAGGCCGGCCACTCGGTGTTCGGGGCGATCGAGCAGATGGTGGAGCGGGCGGAGGGGTGAGAGGGTCTGTCCTTCTCCCAGCGTGCTGGGAGAAGGTGCCCGAAGGGCGGATGAGGGCGGCGCGCGAATGCGCGCCGAAGCAGCAAGTGGGCGGGTCGATGTCGGTGACATCGGGGAACCAGGCGGCGAGGGCGCGGCGCGAGCGCTCGACCGCGCTCGCACCGTTCGACGGCAACACACGCCGGCAGAGGCCCAGCTCTGGGGCCGCCTGCGCGGTCGCCGCTTCCAGGGCTTCAAGTTCGTTCGACAGGTCCCGATCGGTCCCTACGTCGTCGATTTTCTGTGCCGAAGCGCCGGGCTGGTCATAGAGGTCGACGGTGCGACGCACTCGACCGACGCGGAGGTCGCGTACGACGAGCGCCGCGGAGTGTTCTTGTATGCCGAAGGCTACCGGGTGCTGCGCGTCAACAACGACGACGTCCACAAGCGACTCGACGACGTCATCGAAACAATACTCGCAGCTCTCGAAGGCCGTCTCTAGGGTTCCGCGCCGCTGGCGCGGCGCGGCCCTCATCCGCCCTTCGGGCACCTTCTCCCGCGAGACGCGGGAGAAGGGGAGTCGACGTCGATGGCATTCATCTCGGCCATTCCCCCCCGAACGCCGCCAGCATCTCCCGTTGCAACTCGCGCGCGGCGGCGCTGCGGCGGGCGGACTTGCGTGTCAAAAGCCGGAACTCGTTCTCGGTGCGGAAGATGTCCGGCCGCACCGCCGCGAGGTCGCCGCGCACCACCCACGCGCCGGCGTAGTGCGGCGGCAGGAAGCCGAGGAAGGCGCCCGACAGCACCAGCAGCACGCGGGCGTCGAGGTTGCTCGCCATGGCCCGTAGCGGAAAGCCGGCGATCATCGCGGCGAACACCGCATCGTCGGTGACGCTCGGCTTCACCAGCGCGTGGACGCGCACCGCGTCCGGCGCAGCCTCGGCGGCAAGGGAAAACAGCGGATGATCGCGGCCGCAGTAGAGCAGCAGTTCCTCAAAAAACAGCGGCACGGTGTCGAGCTCCGGCACGGCGCGCGGCACCACCGAGAGGCCGAAGTCGGCCCGCCCGTCCAGCACCGCCGCCTCGACGCCGCCGGGCGTCGCCGACTCGAGCGTCAGCTCGACGCGCGGGTGGCGGCGGGCGAACGCGCCGAGCGCCTGGGCGATCGGCGCGGCGGCGATCGAGACGATGTTGTCGACGAGGAACAGCGTGACGCGGCCGGTGAGCCGCCGGGTCGCCGCCGAGACGCGGTCGCGGAAGGCGTCGAGGTCGTCGAAGAGCTGCAGCGCCGCGCCGTGCACGACACGGCCCTCGTCGGTGAGGGCGAAGCCGGCGCGGCCGCGCGTGCACAGCTTCGCCCCGAGGCGCTCCTCGATCGCCGTGATGTCGAGGCTGATCGCCGACTTCGACTTGCCGAGCACCACCTCGGCCGGCGCGAAGCCACCGTGCTCGACCACCGTCTTGAAAACGCGGAGCAGGCGGAGATCGACGTCCGAGACGGCGCCGCGGAAGCCGCGGCCGGCGGCCTGCCCGGTGCGCGCAGCGCCCCGCCCCGGTCCACCCGTGTCGTCCTCGTCCAGGTCCGCCTCCGCCGCCAGCGCGACCGCCGATGTCGCCGACGCCAGAGTGCGCGCGGGCGGAGCGGTCCGGCAACAGGCATCGAGCCGCCGGCGCGCTCTCCCTCTCCCGAGACGCTTGCCGGAAGGCTTGCGGCGTGGTTCTCGTCGGGCGAGCGCGGCGGTGCCGCGGCAATGCGGAGCGGAGTGCCGACATGGTCATCGTGTGCGAGGACGGGCGCGGCTTTCCGGCGCCGGCGGGGCGCACGGCGCTCGTCGCCATCGACATGCAGCGCGACTTCCTGGAGGACGGCGGCTTCTGCGCCGTGGCCGGCGACGATGTCGCCGTGCTGCGCGCGACGATCCCCAAGGTCGCGGCGCTGTCGGCGGCGGCCCGGCGGGCCGGCTGGACGCTCTTCCACACCCGCGAGGGCTACGCGCCCGACATGTCCGACGCCTCCGCGATGAAGAAGGAGCGCCAGGTGGCCGGTCGGGCGGGGCCGCTCGGGCGCTTCCTCATCCGCGGCGAGCCGGGCCACGACTTCATCCCGGAGCTCCGTCCGCACGCCGGCGAGATCGTCGTCGACAAGCCGGGCTTCGGCGCCTTCCACCGCACCGACCTCGAGGCGAAGCTCAGGGCGCTCGGCATCGAGACCCTCGTGCTGTGCGGCATCACCACCCAGTGCTGCGTGCAGTCGACGCTGCGCGAGGCGATCGACCGCGGCTTCCGCTGCCTGACCGTCGCCGACGCCTGCGCCGCCTTCGAGCCGGCCGTTCACGCCGCCGCCCTGACGCTGATCCGCGCCGAGAACAACCTGTTCGGCTGGATCGCCACGACGGACGCGGTCCTCGCCGCCGTCGACGGCACCGCCGCGGCGGCGTGAACGCCATGGCGGGGGATCCGCGCATCGTCTGCTTCGGCGGCGCCGCCATCGACCGCGGCTACCGGCTGGCGCAGCCGGCGGTGGCCGGGACGTCCAATCCCGCAGCCGTCGTCGCCTTCGGCCACGGCGGGGTCGCCCGCAACGTCGCCGAGACGCTCGCCCGGCTCGGGATCGCGACGGAACTCGTGACGGCGGTGGGCGACGATTCGGCCGGCCGCGAAGTGCTCGCGACCCTCGGGACGCTCGGCATCGAGACGGAGGCCGGACGGATCGTCCACGCCGCCGCCACCGCCCACTACCTCGCCATCACCGACCCCGACGGCGACCTCGTCATCGGCGTCGCGGCGATGGCGGTGCTCGACACGCTGGATGGCGAACTCGTGACGCTCGCCGCGCCGCGGCTGTCGCTGGCCGACTGGGTGTTCGCCGAGTGCAACTGCACGGCCGGCGCGCTCGCCGAGCTCGCCAGCCTGCGCCGTCGCTCCGCGTTCCGGCTCGCCGTCGATGCCGTCTCGACGGCGAAGGCGCTCCGGCTGCCGGACGACCTGACTGGCATCGACGTGCTGTTCCTCAACCTCGACGAGGCGGCGGCGATACTCGGCGAGCCGGTGCCAGCACGCGCCACCGACGCCGAGACGGTGCGCCGGCTGGCGACGGCGTTGCGCGGGCGCGGTGCCGCTGCCGTGGTGCTGACGCGCGGGGCGGAGGGTGCCGTCACCCTGTCGGGCGACGAGCGGCCGGTGGTACTGGCGGCGTCTCCGGCGACGGTGGTCGACGTCACCGGGGCCGGCGACGCGCTGGTCGCCGGCACGCTGTCGCGGCTTGCGCACGGAGCGGCATTGCCGGAGGCGGTGCGCTTCGGCGGGGCGCTGGCGGCGCTGACGCTGGAGACGCCGTCGAGCGTCCGGAGCGACCTCGGCAGGCCGGCCCTGCTCGCGGCGCTCGCCCGCCGGCTCACGGACGCGGAGGTGCCGGCATGACCCGGGGCCCGACGACGGACGCGATCCTCGCGCTCGGGCCCGAGGTCGCCGCGGCTCTCGGCGAAGGCCGGCCGGTGGTGGCGCTCGAATCGACGATCGTCACGCACGGCATGCCGTTCCCGCAGAACATCGAGACCGCACGGGCCGTCGAGGCAGTGGTGCGCGCCGGCGGCGCTGTGCCGGCGACGGTCGCGATCCTCGATGGCAGGATCTGCGTCGGGCTCGACGACGCCGCGCTCGCCCGCATCGCCGAGGCGGGGCTCTCGGCGGCGAAGGCGTCGCGGCGCGATCTCGCGATCCTGCTCGCCTCCGGCCGCCTCGCCGGCACGACAGTGGCGACGACGATGATGGCAGCGACAATGGCCGGCATCCGCGTGTTCGCCACTGGCGGCATCGGCGGCGTGCACCGCGGCGCCGAGGCGAGCTTCGACGTCTCCGCCGACCTCCTGGAGCTCGCGCGCACGCCGGTCGCGGTCGTCTGCGCCGGCGCGAAGTCGATCCTCGACCTGCCGAAGACGCTGGAGGTGCTGGAGACGCAGGGCGTGCCGGTGATCGGCTACCGGACGGACAATTTTCCGGCGTTCTTCGCCCGTGACAGCGCCGTCGCCGTGCCGCACCGGCTCGACGAGGCGGCAGCGATCGCGCGCGCGGCGGCGCTGCACTGGCAGTTCGGCGGCGGCGGGGTGCTGGTGGCCAATCCGATTCCGGAAGAAGACGCCCTCCCGGCAGCCGAGATCGAGGCGGAGATCGCCGCCGCCGTGGCGGACGCGGCGCGGGCGGGCATCGCCGGCAAGGACGTGACGCCGTTCCTGCTCGACCGCATCAACACGCTGACCGCCGGCCAGAGCCTGTCGGCGAACATCGCCCTGGTGAAGAACAACGCGGCGCTGGCGGCCGAGATCGCCGTGGCGCTCGCCGCCGGCTGAGGCGGCGCCTCACTTCCCGAAGATCACGCCCCAGCCCATGCGAACGGCGGTGACGAACAGGAAGGCGGCGAAGACCAGCTTCAGCGAGCGCGGCGGGATCATGTGCGCCACCTTGGCGCCCCAGGCGGGCAGCAGCATGCCGGCCGGCAGCAGCAGCGCGAACGCCGCCACGTTGACGTAGCCGACCGAGAACGGCGGCCGGCCGGGTACGCCGAGGCCGTTGATGACGAAGCCGATCGCGCCGGGGATGGCGATGATCGGCCCGAGGGCGGCGGCCGTGCCGACGGCGTTGCGGATCTGGTAGCCGACGGCGGTGAGGATCGGCACGCTGAGCGTGCCGCCGCCGATGCCCATCAGCGTCGAGAAGCCGCCGATGAAGAAGCCGATGCCGTGCTTCACGACGGCGTTCGGGAAGCCCTCGGAAACCTGACCGCCATTGCGGCGGGCGAACATGTCGATCGCGACGATCATCGCGATCGCGGCGAAGACGCCGGACAGCACGGTGCCGTCGACGAAGCGGGCGACGACGACGGCGACGAGCACGCCGGCGAAGGCGAGCGGGCCCCAGCTCTTGATCAGCGTCCAGTCGACGGCGCCGCGCTTCGAGTGGCTGCGCGCCGACATGAAGCCGGTCGGGATGATGGTGAGCAGCGAGGTGCCGACGGCGACCTGCATGGCGAGCGCGGGCGAAAGGCCCATGAAGGCGAGCAGCTGGTAGAGCACCGGCACGATGACGATGCCGCCGCCGACGCCGAGCAGGCCGGCGGCGAAGCCGGCGACGATGCTCGCCGCTGCCAGCGCGCCGATCCACAGAGCAAGCGACATCGGATCGAGGGCTTCCATCGGAAAGACTCCGGTTTAGCTTGCGCGCGCGGGCGGACCCGGCGTTGCTCGGACGGTGCGGGTGAGACCCGCTGGAAGGGCGACGGCCACACCGGCGCTGTTCGCTGCCCCTTGGGAGAAGGACGGAAAACCAATGCTGACCGGACGGCTCATCGAGTATGACGAGGCGGGCGACGACGTACGCCAGATTTACGATGACATCAAGCAGTCTCGCGGCGTCAAGGACGTCAACAATTTCTGGAAAGCGCTGGCGAACCATCCTCCGACATTGGTGCGCACTTGGCAGAGCCTGAAGGAGGTGATGGCTCCAGGGGCGCTGGATGCTCGCACCAAGGAGATGCTCTACCTTGCGGTGTCGATCACCAACGGCTGCGAGTACTGCATCCGCTCGCACGCCCGCGGCGCCGCCAAGCAGGGCATGAGCGCCGAGATGTTCGCCGAGCTCGCCGCCGTCGTCGGCATGGCGAACGAGACGAACCGGCTGGTCAACGCCTGGCAGGTGCCGGTCGACGAGGCGTTCGAGGGGCCGCTGACGCTGTGAGCGGCACCCGGCCCGTCAGCTTCCCGGGCCGGGGGCGAACAGGCAGCGCGTCCGGCCGGCCTTCGGGCCGTCGAGGAAGCGGCAGCGCCAGAAGCGGCTGTCGGCGCTCGGCAGCACGCGCTTGAACGGGATCACCTCTCCTGTGAAGGCGACGCTGTAGCCGCCGTGGATCTCGACGACGCTGCCGTCGGGCAGCGCGTCGCAGTCCTCGACGCCGCAGCAGTGCGCGCCGGTGACCGGGTCGCGGAAGCCCTTCTCGGCGATCCACAGCTCGTGGGCGAGCGCCGGGCCGGCGATGGCTAGGCCGGCGAGCAGGACGGTCAAGGTGGTGGCTCTGGTGGCGAGAGGTGCGTTCGGCACGGCTTCTCTCCCGTGCAGGGCGCCGGCTTTCGCGTCGATGCAGCCCCGCTTGGCCCCCCGGCCCGGCCGCACTGGTGAGCTTCCGCTCGCCGCGGCGATTCTGGAACCGGCTCACGGTCACGTTCGCGGGAGCGCACGGCAGGGCGAACCGCCCGGGACGTGGCCGGCCGTCCGTTTCCAGCCTACGATCGACGCCTGCAGCGAGCCGCGATTCGCGCCGGCGCGAAGACCGCAGCGGGACGAAGGCGGCGGGTGGCCCGCTGGGAGGAAGCGACCGTGATGAGCCTGCCGTTCTTCGGATGCGCGCTGGCGTTGCTGGCGACCTGGGCGGGGCGGCGCGCCGTCGCCGTCGGGCTGTGGGGGCTGTCGCTTGTCGCCCTCCTCGTGCTGTTCCGCCTGCACGTCACCGACGCGCTGCCGCTGGATTTCTGAGGCGACCGCCATGAGCCCAGATCTCTCCCGCGCGCTCAACATCACCGGCCTGTTCGCCGTCTCGGCGGTGCTGCTGGTCGCCTTCTGGAGCCAACTCGTCGGCGGTGAACTGCCCTGCCCGCTCTGTCTGCTGCAGCGGGCCGGCTTCGTCTGCGCGGCGATGGGGCTCGCGCTCAACGTCCGCTTCGGGCCGCGACCGAGTCACTACGCCATCGTCGTGCTGTCGTCCGTCGCCGGCGCAGCGGTGGCGGCACGACAGGTGATGCTGCACATCGTCCCCGGCAGCGGGGCCTATGGCGAGGCGTTGTTCGGCCTGCACTTCTACTCGTGGGCGTTCGTGGTGTTCACCGCGATGGTTGCCGGCAGCGCGCTGATGCTGCTGTTCGACCGGCAGTTCGAACCGCCGCGGCCGGCCGGCCGACCGGCGCTCGGCACCGCGGCGATCGCGCTCGCCGCCCTCCTCGCCGTCAGCAACGGTGTGTCGACGGTGATCGAGTGCGGCGGCGGGCTCTGCCCGGACAATCCGACCGACTACCTGCTGCTCGAGCCTGCCGCGCCCGCCGGCGGCGGCTAGGGCGGGCGGGCCACGGAAGCCCCGCGCGGTTGCCACCGCAGGGCGGGTCCGCTATACGCGCTCGATCCCCACGAACCCGGGTCTGACCGAATGAAGAGCGATACCATCGCCGTCTGCGCGATCGTCAAGAACGAGGGGCCCTATCTCCTCGAATGGATCGCCCACAGCAAGGTGATCGGGTTCGAGAAGATCATCATCTACGACAACGAGAGCACAGACCACGGGCCCGAGATGCTGCGGGCGCTCGCCGCCCACGGCGAACTCGAGCTCAACACCTGGGTCTGGCCGAAGGACGCCGAGACCGGCCCACAGGTGCCCTGCTACACCGCCGCCGTCGAGAAGTATCGCGACGAGATCGAGTGGATCGGCTTCATCGACATCGACGAGTTCCTCGTCCTCAAGAAGCACGACAGCGTCCGCCACTTCGTCGACGAGTACAGCGAGGCGAACGGCATCGCCATCCACTGGAAGCTGTTCGGCGCCGACGGCCACAAGAAGCGCGACGACAGCAAGCTCGTGTCGGAGCGCTTCACGCGCTGCGAGGACGTCACGCGCAATCCGCTGTTCGGACGGTCGGCGAAGAGCATCTGCCGCATCGCCAAGATCGAGCGGGTGAAGCCGCACTTCTGCGTGCTGACGGACGGGCTCTACTTCAACGAGAAGAAGCGGGCGATCCAGCCGAAGCGGCAGCCGTTCGGCACGCACGAGATCGCCCAGATCAACCACTACTTCACGAAGTCCTACGAGGAGTGGCTGGTCAAGGCGGAGCGCGGCCGGCCGAGCCGTTCGCTCACGGCGGAGGACAAGTTCCGCGCCGTCGAGGAGTTCCGCAAGTTCGACCGCAGCCACGTCGTCGACACCTCGATCGAGAAGTATCGCGAGGCGACGAAGCGCGAGATGGCGCGGTTGAAGGCGCTGATCGACGGCTCGCAGGCGGCCTGACGCGCCGAGCCGCCGGACATCGGCGGCTCGTCGTCCTACTTTGCCGCGCGGAAGGCTCGCCAGCCACCGAACTCCGTGATGTCGCGCGCCGCCGCGAGGCCGCCCGGCTCGCACAGGAAGCCCGGCGCCTCGCTGCCGTCGTCGAGGCGGACCTTGCCGATGCCGAGCGGCGCCGGGATCGCCGCGACGAACGGCCCGAAGGCGTCGGCCGGCAATGACCACAGCTCCACAGCGATCCCCGACCCGGCGAAGCCCGGGGTCCTGACGAGCCCCGGCTTGGCCGGCGAGGTTCCCGCGAGCGCGTAGAGGCGGTAGTCCGCCGCCGTGCGGCAGGCGCGTTCCAGCACGCCGCCGCGGGCGACCAGGTCGCCGTTTAGCGGCTCGCCGGAGAGATGGGCGCCGACCACGACGATCGGCAGGCGCGCCGCCGCCCCCGCACCGGCTGTCGATGGCGCGGATGCGGACGCGGCCGGCGGCGCCAGACTGCCGCCGCGGTCGACGCCTGGCCCGACGCTGCCGGCGCGGTGCAGAACGTCGGCGAGCGCCGCGAGCGCGTCGTCATGGAAGGCCGGGGCGACCAGCATGACGCCCGCGGGCAGCCCGTTGTCGCGGAAGCCCGCCGGCACGGCGACGGAGCAGCAGTCAAGCAGGTTGGCGAAGTTCGTGTAGATGCCGAGGTTGGCGTTGAGCCGGATCGGGTCCGCGAGCACGTCGGCGACACGGTAAGTCGTCGGCGTCGTCGGCAGCAGCAGCACGTCCATCCGCGCCCACTCCGCCTCGGCGCGGCGGCGCAGCTCCGCCAGCCGGTAGAGCCCGCGGAAGGCGTCGGCGGCGCTCATCGTCAGCGCCCAGCCGAGGATGGTGTGGACGGTCTCGTCCATCGCCGCGCCGTGCTCAAGGTAGAACGGCTCGATCGCCGCCAGCCGCTCGGCGACCCAGGGCCCGGCATAGAGGTAGTCGGCGGTCTCGCGGAACGGCCGGTAGTCGATCGCGACGGCGTGGTGGCCGAGGCCGGCGAGGCGGCCGACGGCCGCGTCGTAGGCCGCCTCGGCACCGGCGTCGCCGAAGAATTCGCGGTCGCCGCCGCCCAGCACGCCGATGCGCAGCCCGGCCGCAGGCAGCGACCGCTGCCCAGCGGCGCGCGAGTAGGCGTCGCCCGCGTCGAGGCCCTCCGCGAGGCGACGCACCAGCGTGGCGTCGTCGACGGTGGTGGCGAACACCGAGACGCAGTCCAGCGTCCGGCAGGCCGGCAGCACGCCGGTGGTGGGGATGAGCCCGAGCGACGGCTTCACGCCGACGATGTTGTTGAAGGCGGCCGGCACGCGGCCGGAGCCGGCGGTGTCGGTGCCGAGCGAGAACGGCACCTGGCCGGAGGCGACGGTGACGGCCGAGCCCGAGCTCGAGCCGCCCGACACGGAGTCCGCATCGAACACCGAGCGCGGCGCGCCGTAGGGCGAGCGGACGCCGACGAGGCCGGTGGCGAACTGGTCGAGGTTGGTCTTGCCGACCGGGATCGCCCCGGCGGCGCGCAGCCGCGCCACGACGGCGGCGTCGCGCTCCGGCGTGAAGGCGAAGGCTGGGCAGGCGGCAGTGGTCGGCACGCCGGCGACGTCGATGTTGTCCTTCACCGCGAAGGGCACGCCCCACAGCGGCCGCCCGTCGCGAGGGCCGAGCCCCGCCGCCTCGGCGACGAGGTCGGCGCGCTCCCGCACGGTGATCCAGGCGGCGGGATCACCGGCAGCGATCCGGTCGAGCACGAGGTCGATCGCGTCGGCGGGCGTCAGGCGGCCCTCGGAATAGGCCGTGGCGAACGCGGCGATGCCCGGCACGCGCGGCAACATCATGGGGCGATCCATCCCAAAGCTGTCCGGTTCGCCGGCCCGACCTTCCACCCGTCATCGGCCGCACCCGGCTCGACCGGGAGATTCACGCCACCGGCAAGACCGTATGTCGCTTCCGCGACTTCAATGAGCCGGTCGAGTGTACGGACCAGCGTGTTGGGCTGGTGTTCGGGGACGTGCAGGACACCCTCCCCTTGCGGGGGAGGGTCGACGCGCAAAGCGCGGCGGGGTGGAGTGACCGCGGGCGGGAGCCCGCACACGACTCGCCACTTCGCGACCGTCGTGGTCTTTCCCGCCGCCTCCCGGCGGCGCCACCCCACCCCGGCGACCTGCGGTCGCCGACCCTCCCCCTCATGGGGAGGACGGACCCACAACCGCTGCCGCGGCGTCCCCGGCAGGCTCGGACGTGTCCCCCCTCCGCCGCGAACATCACGTCGCGGCACGACGGCGGAGGAGTTTGACTGCGGAAGATGGCCAACCGAAACCAATGAGCGTCGCACGCGGCGTCTCCGAGTGCCCGATCCGGCATCGGGCCGAGCGGGATTGTGCACAATGGCATGAAAAAAGATCAAGAAATAACCACGCCCGAACTTCCATCATAGGCGTGCATTGGCGGGTCGCCGCGCGGGCTCCGGTTGAATCTCCGGCGGAAGTCGGGCACGGATCGTGCGCCGGCTTCTCGGCGAGACGGGAGGACCCCCGTGATGCGTCAGACCGACCTCCCCGCCCGCGAAAAGCTCAAATCCGACATCGCCCGGCGCAGCGACGCCTACTTCCTGAAGACGGCGGCGATCGTCGCCGCGCACGGCGACTGCCGGGCTACCTACGCGGTGTTCCTGCGCACCGACTGCATCACGGCGGTCGACCGCGCCGTCGAGCTGCTGCACGAGCTCTACCCGGCGGACGCCGCCTATCCGATCGAGGTGCGGCGCACGGTGCCCGAGGGCACCATCCTCGCCTCCGGGCGGCCTCTTCTTTACGTCAGCGGCAGCATGACGGCGCTGGCGCCGCTCGAAACTTTGCTGCTGCAGCGCATCGGCTTTGCCTGCGTGTCGGCGATGAACGCCTTCACCATGTGCCAGGCGATGCCGAAGGCTTCCTTCATCGCCATGGAGGCGCGCCACTGCACCGGCGACGACATGCACCTCGCCTGCGCCTATGGCGCGAGCGTCGGCTCGCGCACCGCGCAGCTGATGGGCGCCGTCGGCTTCATCGGCACCTCGACGGCGATCGCCGCGCCGCTGTTCGGCGCGAGCGAAGGCCTCGGCACCATGCCGCACGCCCTGATCGGCTATGCCAAGGCGCGCATCCTCGCCCGTGGCGGCGACCCCGAGAAAGAGAGCGCCACGCTCGAAGCGGCGAAGCTCTACGCCGAGACGTACCCGGACGAGACCACCTACACGGTGCTGGTCGACTATGACGGCCGCGAAATCACCGATGCGCTCGCCGTCTGCCGGTGGTTCTACGAGGAGGAGCGGCTGCAGGAGCGCGGCAAGCGCCTCGCCTTCCGCATCGACACCCACGCCGGCCGCCACCTCGAGGGGCTCGACTGGGGCGGCTCGGTGGAGACGCTGCTGCGCTGGACGCATAAGGGCACGCCGGGCGAGGTGGCGAAGCTCGCGCTGCAGGGCTTCATGATCGACGACCTCGACGGGCTGTCCTCCGACGAGATCCGCGACAAGTGCCTGTTCGGCACCGGCGTGACGGCGGCGAGCATCGTGCGCTTCCGCAAGGCGCTCGACGACGCCGGCCACAAGCTGCCGGCGGTGGTCGCCTCCAGCGGCTTCGACGTGCTGAAGTGCCGCGTCTTCGGCAATCTCGGCATTCCCGTCGACGTCGTCGGCACCGGCAGCTTCATTCCGGCGAAGATCAATCGCACGCACGCCACCGCCGACATCGTCCGCTACGAGATGCCCGGCGCCGATGGCAAGCTCGTGCCCTTCGACCTCGTGAAAGTGGGCCGCGAGCACCTGTTGATGGGCGTCGGCCGCCTCTCGCCGGAACCCCGCGAGCGCTGATCAGATCGCCGTTGACAGAGCCGGCGCCTCGGCCTCAATCTGTTCGTACACAAACAATCGGAGGGGTCCGATCATGCGCACTCTCGTCGATCGCCGTCGCTTCAACCTCCTGCTCGGGGCCGGCGTCGCCGCCGGCGCGCTGGGCGCCCGCATGCCGCGCGCCCGCGCCGCCGGCAAGATCACCGTCTTGAACTGGCAGGGCTACGGCACCGACGAAGCCTGGGCCCTCAAGCTGTTCGCGGAGCAGACGGGCATCGAGGTGGTGCACGACTACTTCAACTCCGAGCAGGAGATGTTCACCAAGCTGCGCACCAACCCCGGCGCCTACGACGTCGCGCTGATCAACAGCGCCTGGACGAGCCGCATCGCCGAGGAGGGCCTGCTCGACCCGATCGACTTCACGACGGTGCCGAACTCCGGCGACCTCGACCCGCTGCTGCGCGACAGCGCCAACTTCGTGTTCGACGGCAAGCCCTACGGCGTCGCCTGGGTGTGGGGCATGAACGGCCTCGGCGTCCGCAAGGACAAGGCCGCCGGCGCGCAGTCGCTCGAGGTGCTGTGGTCGCCGGAGGCGGCCGGCCGCGTCGCGCTCTATGACGACGCCATCACCGAGGTCGGCATCGCGGCGCTGATCTTCGGCGAGAGCATCAACGACCCGAAGGACATGAAGGCCGTCGTCGAGAAGCTCAAGGCGATGAAGCCGAGCGTCAAGCTGATCTGGTCGAGCGAGGACCAGTGGAACAAGGCTTTCTCGGCCGGCGAGTTCGACTACTCGATCTACTGGTCGGGTGCGGCCGGCCGCTCGCAGAAGTCGTTCAAGCTGCCGGTGGAGTTCATCGTGCCGACGGAGGGCGCGATCGGCTGGCTGGACGGCCTGTCGGTGCCCGCCTCGGCACCGAACAAGGCGGAGGCGGTGTCCTTCATCAACTGGATGATCGATCCGGCCTTCTACGTGAAGTGGGCGACCGAGGTCGGCGCGCCGGCGTCCGCGAACGCCAAGGCGATGGAGGAGCTGCCGGCGGACGATCCGCAGAAGCTCATCCACAAGACCGAGTACCTGTCGAAGCTGCAGTTCATGTCGCCGATGCCCGACGAGCGCCGCCAGGCCTTCGTCGATGCCTGGGAAGAGGTGAAGGCGTTCTACGCCTCCTGAGGCGCGGACGATCCTTTGCGGCGCCGGCCAACCGCCGGCGCCGCGCTTCCCGGCGGCAGGCGAGGCGACGATGAGCGAGCCGCAGAGCGGCGCGCCGGCACGGCGAGGGCTTTCCCCCGGCGCCGTCACGGCGTTGCTGGTGACACCGGCCTATCTGTGGCTGACGGTGGCGATCTTCCTGCCGCTCGTCGCCATGCTGGTGTTCTCGTTCCTGACCGCCGCGCCGTTCGGCAATCGCGCCGTTTCGTTCACCGGCGCGCACTATCTCGTCTTCTACAACCGGCCCTACCTCGTCGAGGTGGCGCTGCGGTCGCTGGCGCTCGGCGCCTGGACGACCGGCATCTGCGCCCTGATCGGCCTGCCGGCGGCCCTCGCCTTGTCGCGCGCTTTCCACGGCCGCACCCGCGAAGTGCTGTTCTTCCTCGTCATCCTGCCGTTCTGGACGAACGGCCTGGTGCGCGTCTTCTCGTGGACGATGGTGCTGCGCGAGAACGGCATTCTCGACGACCTGGTGCGCGCGTTCTGGGCGGACGCGCCGTCGATCGGCATCCTCTACAGCCAGCCCGCGATCGTCGTCGGGCTGGTGCACGCCTACCTGCCCTACATGATCCTCACCTGCTACCTCTCCGTCGTCGCCATCGACGACGAGATCCTCGAGGCGGCGCGCAGCCTCGGGGCGCGGGCGCCGGTGGTGTTCGGCAAGATCGTGCTGCCGCTCGCCGCCCCCGGCCTGATCGCCGGTTCGGTGCTGATCTTCGTGCCGGTGATCGGCTCGTTCATGGAGCCGCGCATCCTCGGCGGCAAGGCGGGCGTCACCATCGGCACCGTCATCGAGGATCAGTTCACCCAGGCCTTCAACTGGCCGCTCGGCTCGGCGCTGTCGTTCATCATGCTGGCCGTCGTGCTCGTCGTCTTCGCCGTCTTCTCGCGCGCCTTGCGCGGCCGCCTGACGCTGTCGTGAGGGCGGCATGACGGCGGCCGGCAAGCTGTTCCTATTCGCGGTGCTGGGCTTCCTCTATCTGCCCGTGATGGTGCTGGTGGCGATGGCCTTCAACGCCTCGCCGCTCTATGCGCTGCCGTTCGAGTTCACCACGCACTGGTTCGAGGAGCTATCCGGCAACGACAAGCTGCTCGCCGCCACCCGCAACTCCGTGCTGATCGCCATCTTGACGACGGTGCTCGCCACCGTCATCGGCGCGCTCGCGGCGATCGCGCTGTCGCGCCGGCGCTTCCGCGGCCGCACGCTCTTGCAATTGCTTCTCCTGCCGCCGATCGCCATTCCCTGGCTGATCATCGGGACCGCGATGCTGGTCTTCTTCTTCTGGACCGGCATCGGCCGCGGCCTGCATGCGATGGTGCTCGGCCACGTCGCGCTCGCCATCCCCTATGTCGTGCTCGTCGTCGGCGCCGGCCTCAACAACACCCGCATCGACCTCGAGGAGGCGGCGATGAGCCTCGGCTCGACGCCGCTGCACGCCTTCGTCGCGGTGACGCTGCCGCTGTTGATGCCGAGCCTGATCGCCGCGGCGCTGTTCGCCTTCGCGGTGTCGCTCGACCAGTTCGTCATCTCCTATTTCCTGGCGACGCCGGGCGTCTCGACGCTGCCGGTGGAGATCTACACCTCGATTCGTAAGGGCTTCACCCCGGAGGTGAACGCCGTCTCCTCGCTGCTGCTCGCCGCCTCGATGATCCTGATCATCATCTTCGCGCGGCTCACCAAGGTGGGAGGCGTCAGTGGCCGCCGTTGACGCTCAGACGATCGGCAAGAGCTATGGCGCCACGGCGGTCCTCGACGACGTGTCGCTCACCTTCGAGGACGGCCGGTTCACCAGCCTGCTCGGCCCCTCCGGCTCGGGCAAGACGACGCTGCTCCGGATCGTCGCCGGCTTCGTCACCGCCGACCGCGGCCGCATCCTGATCGGCGGCGAGGACGTCACGCAGGTGCCGGTGTGGAAGCGCTCGATCGGCATGGTGTTCCAGTCCTACGCGCTGTTCCCGCACATGAGCGTCGACGACAACGTCGCCTTCGGGCTCGCCCGCCGCGGCGTGCGCGGCGACGAGGCGAGCCGCCGCGTCGGCGAGGCGCTGGAGATGGTGCGGCTCACCGGCTTCGGTGCGCGACGTCCGAAGGAACTCTCCGGCGGCCAGCAACAGCGCGTCGCGCTCGCCCGCGCCATCGTCACGCGGCCGCGGGTGCTGCTCCTCGACGAGCCGCTGTCGGCGCTCGACCGGCGGCTCCGCCAGGAGATGCAGGTCGAGCTGAAGCGCATCCAGCGCGAGGTCGGCATCACCACGATCTTCGTCACCCACGACCAGGAGGAGGCGCTGGCGCTCTCCGACCACGTCGCCATCCTCGACCGCGGCCGCATCGTCCAGGCGGGCGCGCCGGGCGAGGTCTACGAGCGGCCGGCGACACGCTTCGCCGCGAGCTTCCTCGGCGATGCGAACTTCCTCGAGGGCGTGGTGACCGAGGGCGGCGTGATGGTCGGCGGCGTGCTGGTGCGCACCGACGACGCGCTGCCGGCGCTGGGCGCCAAGGCGCTGCTCGCCGTGCGGCCGGAGAAGATCGCGCTGGTGCCCGCCTGGAGCCCGCCGCCCGACGGCGTCAACGCCGTGCCGGCAACGGTGCGGCAGGTGGTGTACGCCGGCGCTGCCTCGACCTACCTTCTCGACGGGCCGGGCGGCGTGGCGCTGACGGTGTTCTCGCAGAACCGCACCGGCGGGCCGGTGGCGGAGGCCGGCGCCACGGTGACGCTCGCCTTCCCGCCGAAGCAGACGATCCTGATAAAGGACTGAGGCATGCTCCCCTTCGGCCCCCTCGGCCCCGGCACCGTGCACGTCGCGGTCGACCTGCAGCGCATCTTCGCGGAAGACACCGCCTGGCAGTGCACGGCGATCCCGTCGATCCTGCCGAACGTGCTCAGGCTCGCCCACGCCAAGCCCGGCCGCACGGTGTGGACGCGCTTCGTCGTGCCCCACCACGCCGACGACGCGCCCGGCATGTGGCGCGACTACTACCGCCACTGGGAGCAGTTCACCGGGCGGGTGATGGAGCCAGGCCTCGTCGACCTCGTGCCCGATCTCGTAGCCCACGCGGATTCTGAGCTCGTCATCGACAAGCTCACCTATTCCGCCTTCGAGGTGCCGGCCTTCGCCGAGCTCCTCGACCGTCTCGGTGCCGACACGCTTCTCTTCACCGGCGTCGAGACCGACGTCTGCGTGCTCGGGACGCTCTTGCCGGCGATCGATCGCGGCTACCGCGTCGTCGCGGTGTCGGACGCGCTCGCCTCGTCGTCCGAGGCGGGCCACCGGGCGACGCTCGACGCGGTGCTGCCGCGCTTCGACCGGCAGGTCGAGATCGCCACCACCGACGACGTCCTGAAGGCCTGGCAGGGCTGACCGGTCCGCCCTCGAACGTCTAGCCCTTTGAAAGTCTGGGGACCATGAGCGCCGATTCCGATCTGCCGCCGCGCGGCGCCTTCGCCCCGACCGCCGTGCCGGGCACGACGACCATCCCGCTCGCCCGCGCCTGGAACACCTGGGGCCGGCGACCGGCGGAGATGATGTTCCTGCCGCTCGGCGTGCGGCTGACGCCGGTCGCCTATGCGGCGAGCACCCGGCAGGCGACGGATTTCCCGCCTGGCGGCGGCGCCCGCTACGGCCACCACGCCGTCGACGGGTCGCTGGTCGAGATCGGCCTCGACCACGCCGGCACCCACGTCGACCTCACCTGGACGAAGCCGGACCCGTATGCCGTCGTCGGCCGCTGGACCGCACCGACGCTCGGCGAATGGGGCCTCCGGTTCTGGTTCTGCCTGTGCATCTCCGCCGACGGCGGCGAGATCGTCCGACACGACGCGGCGAGCGGCGCGACGGTGGTGCGCGTCGGCCACCGCTTCGTCGCCGTCGTCTCCGCCGACGCGCCGTCGCTGGTCAGCGGGCACGCGACGATCGCCGACCTCAAGGCCGAGTACGAGCGGCACGGCTACTGGCACCTCTCCGCCCGCGCGGACGCCGCCCCGGTGCTGGCGCTGCGCTTCAACTTCGAGATGATGCGAACATCGCGCATCGCCGCCGCCGTCGCCGACCGCGAGGACCTCGCGGTCGCACGGGCGAAGGCGGCGCTCGCCAGCGAGGCGGCACCGGTGGCGCCGGCGCAGGAGGGCGCGCACGCCGGCTCGCTCGACGCGGTGCGCGACGTCATCGCCTGGAACACCGTCTGGGACGGCATCAACGCCCGGCCCTACACGGCGATCAGCCGCAACTGGGACGTCGCCAAGTTCGGCGGCTTCGGCGTCTGGCTCGACGACCAGCTCTATGCCGCGATGGCCGCCGCCATGCTCGACCCCGAGCTCGCGCGGGAAAACCTCGCGGTGGCGCTGTCGAACGCGACGCCCGAGGGCAACCTCGCGTGTCTCATCACCGCCATGGACGGCTGGGTCGACCGCACGCAGATCCCCGTCGCCTCGTTCGTCGCCTGGTCGATCTTCGCCCGCACCGGCAGCCGCTCGATGCTGTCGCTCGCCTATGACGCCTTGGCGCGGAACCAGCGCTGGTGGTGGCGGGTGCGCGACCCGCACGGCCGCGGGCTCGTCTCCTACGGCACGTCGGACGTCGGCGAGGGGCTCTACAAGGGCACCCACTTTGGGGCGCGCAACGAGTCCAGCATGGACAACGCGCCGATCCACGACGAGACGACCTACGACCCGGCGACGCGGACCCTCGACTGCCTCGATGTCGGCCTCAACAGCCTCGTCGCGCTGGACGCCGAGATGCTGGCGCTGATCGCGGCCGAGCTCGGCGACGCCGAGGGGGCGGCCGAGTTCGCCGCCCGCGCCGAGGCGACGCGCCACCACATCCGCAAGGAGCTGTGGGACGACAGTCGCGGGATCTTCGCGAACCGCCTGTGGGACGGGCGCTTCGTCAGAAGCGTCGGGCCGACGAGCTTCTATCCGCTCGTCGCCGGTGCCGCCTCGCCGAGCCAAGTCGAGCGCCTCCTCGTCCATCTGGAAGACCCCGACCTGTTCGGCGGTCGCTTCGGGCTGCCGGGCGTCGCCCGCAACGACCCGGCCTTCCCCGACAACACCTACTGGCGCGGCCGCATCTGGCCGCCGCTGAACTTCCTGACCTGGCACGGCCTGAAGCGCGTCGGCCGCCACGCGGAGGCGTCGAAACTCGCCGGGAAGAGCCTCGCGCTGTTCGCGCAGTCGTGGGACGAGCGCCGGCTCTGCCCGGAAAACTTCAACGCCGACAGCGGCGAGGCCCTCGACCAGCCCGACACCGAGGGCTTTTACGGCTGGGGCGTGCTGATGCCGGCGATGGGCGTCGGAGAGATCATCGACGTGACGCCGTGGGAGGGCTTTGCGCTGGTCCACGATGGCCGGCCGGTGCGGCTCGGGCCGCTCGAGACGCCGGCCGGGCGAGTGACGGTCGAAAGCGACGGGGCGGTGCTGGCGCTGCAGCGCGGTGGAGCGACAGTGTTCGCGACCGACGTGCGCGGACGGCTGACGCACCTCCGCCTCGACGCGGCCGGGCTTTCGGTGACGCTGCCGGCAGGAGATGACGCCGGAATCCTGCGCTTGCCGGGCGTCCCCGCGACCGCCATCGTGGCGGCGACGATCGGCGGCCAAGCGGCGACGTGGCGGGCGGACGGTGACGGCATCGTCGTCGACGTGCCGGGCGGGCGGTCCGCACCGGTCCGGCTTGTGGTCGCCGTCGACCGGGAGGGCGCACGATGAGCAATGCGACTGGCACGCTCGACCTCGTCGTCGTCGGCTCGATCAACGTCGACCTCGTCGTCCACGCCGACGCGCTGCCGCGGCCGGGCGAGACGGTGGCGGGCTCGTGCTTCGAGCGCTTCTTCGGCGGCAAGGGCGCCAACCAGGCGGTCGCCGCCGCCCGTGCCGGCGCCAAGGTGGGCTTTGCCGGCGCCGTCGGCGACGACGCCTTCGGCACGGAGGCGCGTGCCGACCTCGCCGCCGAGGGCATCGACGTCGCGGCGGTGCGCACGCTGCCAGGCGTCGCCACCGGCATCGCGGCGATCGTCGTCGACGCCAAGGGCGAGAACCAGATCGCGCTCGCCGCCGGCGCAAACGCGCTGGTCGACGAGGCCTCGGCCGAGGCGGCGCTCGCGCGGCTGAAGCCCGGCGGCTTTGTCGCGCTGAGCTTCGAGGTGCCGGACGCGCCGCTGGCGGCGGCGGCGCGGCTCGCAGCGAAGGCGGGCGCCCGCGTCGTCGCCTCCCCCGCCCCGGTGCGGAAACTCGCCGACGACATCCTCGCCGCCCATCCGCTGCTCGTGCTGAACGGCGACGAGGCGGCGACGCTCGTCGACCTCCACCTCCTCGAGATGTCCAGCGCCGCCGACAGCCACGGCCGCGCCGCCGGCGCGGCGCTGGCGCTCTCCGCCCTCTGCCGGGCCCCGGTGGTGGTCACCATCGGCGCCGACGGGGCGATCGTCACCGACGGCACCACCGTTACCCACGTGCCCGGCCGCCGCGTCACCGTCGTCGACACCACCGGCGCCGGCGACACGCTGGCCGGCGTGCTGGCCGCAGGACTGGCGCAGGGGCTACCGCTCGACGTCGCGGCGGCGCGTGCGGTGGCGGCAGCGGCGCTGTCGGTCGGCGCGGCAGGAGCGCGGACGGGGATGCCGACGGGTGACGCGATCGACCGGGCGGTGGGCGAGGGTTAAGCGCGTTAACCGACCGCCAGCGCCGCCAGCAGCCGGGCACGCCAGCGCGACTGGTCTAACGAGCGGACCACTGTCGCGTTTGGCGGGCGGCCGGTCAGGCCGCGGTGGTCGACCACCGTCGCGCCGCGGCTGAATTCGGCGCGGACTTCCACGGCGACGTTGAGATATTCCGCCTTCGTCACCAGCGTCGCGTCGAGGGCGACGGCCATCGCCAGCGGGTCGGGCAGGTCGAAGACGTCGGTGTTCCGCCGCGACCGGACGAAGCGGCGCAGGCCCGCGGTGGCGTCGATGGCGAGAGCCGCGCGGCTGGTGCCGAGGGCCCGCCACGCGGCCACGTCCCTGTCGTCGAACGAGGCGTCGCGGCGGGAGACGTCGCAGCCGACCATGGTGATCGGCAGGCCGCTGGTGAACACCGCCCGCGCCGCCTCCGGATCGACCCAGATGTTGTATTCGGCGACCGGGGTGACGTTGCCGACGCCGTCGCCAGTGCCGCCCATGACGACGCAGCGGGCGATCTTGTCGACGAGGTCCGGGTCGCGGGCGAGCGCCAGCGCGAGGTTCGTCAGCGGGCCGAGCATGACGAGCGTCAGCGCGCCGGCGTGGCGGTCCGCCATCTCGAGGATGACGTCGATCGCGTCGCCCGCCGCCGGCGCGCGGCCGCCGATCGGCAGGCCGGCATCGCCCATGCCGTCGGCGCCGTGCACCATCTCGGCGGTGGCGAGCGGGCCGGCGAGCGGCCGCGCAGCGCCGGTGTAGACGGGGACAGTCGCGCCGCAGACCTCGGCGACGTAGAGGGCGTTCTGCACGGCCTGCTCGACCCGGCAGTTGCCGGCGACCGCGGTGATCGCGACGATTTCCACCGACGGCTCGGCGAAGGCGATGAGCAGCGCGATGGCGTCGTCGGCGGCGGTATCGGTGTCGATGAGGAGGGGGGTCATAGGGCGGCCTCGATTGTCCGGATGGAGCGACCAACGGATGGCCGAGCACCGACCCTCCCCTCCTCGATACCCTCTCCTCCGTCATGGTCCGGCTCGACCGGGCCATCCATCCCGGCGACGGCAGGCGTTTGGCACTCGGGATGGATCGCCCGGTCAAGCCGGGCGATGACGGGGACAAATGGTGGAAAAGTCACGTCCATCATCGCCTCACCCATCCTTCCGCCCCCTCCCCCACCAGCCGTCGAGCCTTGCCAACACCTCGCCGACAACGCCGCGGGGGAGCAGGACCACGCAGGCGACGAACAGCAGGCCGAGGGCGAGGAGCCATGACGCGCCCAGTGCCTCCGAGAGGCGCGCTTCGGCGCTCTTCACCAGGATCGCGCCGAGGAAGGCGGCGATGAGGGCGCCGCGGCCGCCGACGGCGACCCAGATCAGCGCCTCGGTCGAGAGTGCGAAGCCGATCAGCGGCGGCGAGACGAAGGCGAACTGCGCCGAGAACAGCGCCCCGGCGAAACCCGCCACCGCCGCCGACAGCGTGAAGGCGGTGAGCTTAGTGCCCGCCGTGTCGTAGCCGAAGGCTGCCGTCCTTTCCTCGCTGCCGGCGATCGCCCGGAGCACGCTGCCGAAGGGGGAGCGCACGACGGTCTCGAGGCCGAGCCAGACGAGGGCGGCGGCGGCCAGCATCGCCGCATAGAGCGGCACCGGCTCCCACAGCTCGTAGGACCAGCCGGCGAGGCCGAGATCGAGCGGTGGGACGTTCATCAGACCATTGAGGCCGCCGACGAAGCCCCAGTTGATGAATAGCCGCTCGACGACGACAGCGATCGCCAAGGTCGCGATGCCGAAATAGGCGCCGCGCAGGCCGCGGCCGTAGAACAGGAAGCGGCCGACGACGTTCGCCGCCACCGCCGGCACCAGCATCGCGGCGGCCAGGCCGGCCCAGGTGGACGTGACGCCGGCAAGGCCCGGCAGCATGCCGAGCGTCACCAGGCTCATGGCGTAGGCGCCGAGGCCGAAGAACACCGCCTGGCCGAAACAGAGCAGCCCCGCCTGCCCCCAGATCAGCGCGAGGCTCATGGCGAGGATGCCGTAGGCGAGGAACTGCGAGAGCTCGCCGAGGCGCCAGTCGTCGAGCACCAGCGGCGCGAGCGCGAGGAGCACGAAGACGAGCGGGCCCGCGAGCGTGGAGGGCCTCACGCTCATCGCCGCTCTCGCCCGCCGACGACGCCGCGCGGGAACAGCCGGATGACGACGATCGCCAGCGTGAAGACGACGATCTGCGCCACCACCGGCGACCACAGGCGGGCGATCACCGTGTCGGTGCCGCCGACGAGCACGCTGCCGGCGAGCACGCCGGCGAGGTGGCCGGTGCCGCCGACGAGGATCGCCAGGAAGGCCGGCACCAGGAACCCGAGGCCCATCTGCGGGTCGACGCTCATCAGCGGCGCCATCACGGCGCCGGCGAGCCCCGCCAGCGCCGCCCCGAAGGCGAAGGTGAGGCGGTCGAGGCGGCGGGTGTCGATGCCGAGGCAGGAGGCCATGCGGCGGTTGGCGATCACCGCCCGCGCCGTCAGCCCGAAGCGGGTGCGGAAGAACAGCAGGAAGGTGCCGGCGATGACGGCCACCGACACGGCCATGACGAACAGCCGGTAGGCCGGATAGGGCGCACTGAGGATCTCCACCGCGAAGTCGAACGGCGGCGAGGCGGTGCGCGACTGCGGCCCGAAGGCGAGCACCACCGCCTGCTTGATGGCGATCGACAGGCCCCAGGTGGCCAAGATGGTGTCGAGGAAGCGGTGGTAGACGTGGCGGACCACCAGTTCCTCGATGGCGAGGCCAACGAGGGCGAGGAGGAGCGGCGCAAGCACGAGCCCGAGCCAGAACGAGCCGCCGAGCATCTCGGTGATCGACAGCGTGTAGGCGCCGAGCAGGAACAGCTCGCCGTGCGCCATGTTGATGACGTTCATCAGCCCGAAGACGACGACAAGCCCCATCGCGACGAGCGCGATGACGAGCACATAGTTGAGGCCGTCGAGGGCGGCGAACAGCACCAGCGGGTCCTAGAGCGCGAGGTGGCGGGTGACGAGGTCGGGTGCGGCGCGCACCGCCGCGATCGGATGGTCGGCGGTGATGCGGCCGTTCTCGATCATCGCGCAGCGGCCGGCCATGCGCATCACCATGTCGAGGTTCTGCTCGGCGATCAGGATGGCGAGGCCGGTCTCGGCCGCATGGGCGGCGAGCCGCTCGGCGATCTCGGCGACGATCGAGGGCTGGATGCCCTCCGAGGGTTCGTCGAGCAGCAGCAGGCGCGGGCGCGAGACCAGCGCCCGGGCGATGGCGAGTTGCTGCTGCTGGCCGCCGGAGAACGTGCCGGCCTTCTGGCCGATCCGCTCCTTCAGGATCGGGAACAGCGCCAGCACCGGGTCGGCGAAGCCCGGCCGCGGCCGCTCGTGGCCGAGCACGCCGAGTTCGAGGTTCTCCCTCACCGTGAAGTCGGCGAAGAGGTCGCGGCCCTGCGGCACGAAGGCGACGCCGAGGCGGGCGATCGTGAACGGGGCGAGGCCCTCGGTGTCGCGGCCGGCGACTGCGACGCGGCCGGCGGTGCGCGGCACGACGCCCATGACGGAGCGCATCAGCGTCGACTTGCCCATGCCGTTGCGGCCCATCAGCCCGACCACCTCGCCGGCGGCCACGGCAAGGTCGAGGCCGTCCAGCACGCGGCTGCCGCCATAGCCGGCGACGAGGCCTTCGATCACGAGGGCGGGTGGGCGCAAGGTCATGCGGCGGAAGAGGGAACACTCACAAGCGATCCCCCTGTCCTGCCGGGGCGGGCGACTGTCCCTTGAAACGTCCGGTGTTTCGGAGATCGAACCGGCGAGGCGTCAGCCCTACCGCGACCGGCACTTCCCCGTCACCGTCTTCTCCCGGCCGCCGTCGTCGTAGGCGACCGTCAGGTTCCCGCCGTTGACCTTCTGGATGGTGCCCCGATACCAGGTGCCGCCCGATTTCCAGTCGCATTCGACGCGGCTGCCGACGGTCCAGTCGTAGCGCTTGACGAGCTTGCGAGGCAGCGTCTCCTTGGTGCCGTCGTCGTAGCGGATGGTGACGCTGCCGCCGCCGGCCTGCTGCACGATCCCCGGAAACCAGAACTTTCCGCCCTGCCACCGCCCGAGCACCCAATCGCCCCGGTCGAGGGCGAGCGCCGGCGACGCCAGCATCAGCCCGAGCAACGCACCGATCATCGACAGCCTGATCATACCCGCCTCCCCTTCGCTTCAGTCTGGCGCACCGTGCAGCGCGCTGCACCGGCGGTCAATTGCGCCCAAGCGCCCCCCCTCCTCGGCCGGCACGCCGCGTGGACAACCACCACCCGTCTCGTCTAGACAGGCCCGCCGGGGACGGGGGCTCGCGGAGATTCGGATGCTGCGGCGCCTCTACGACTGGACGATGAGCTTCGCCGGCCACCGCCACGCCACCGCCGCGCTCGGCGTCATCTCGTTCTCCGAAAGCTCGTTCTTCCCGATCCCGCCGGACGTGCTCTTGATCCCGATGGTGCTCGCCAACCGGGCGCGCGCGTGGGTGCTGGCGGCGTGGTGCACGATCACCTCCGTCGTCGGCGGCATGCTCGGCTACCTGATCGGCCTGTTGCTCTACGATTCGGTCGGCACCTGGCTGATCGAGCTCTACGGCTACGGCGGCGAGGTCGAGGCGTTCCGCCACGCCTATGCCGAATGGGGTGCGTGGATCATCCTCATCAAGGGGCTGACGCCGATCCCCTACAAGGTGGTCACGATCACGTCCGGATTTGCCGGCTACGACTTCCTGACGTTCGTGGCGCTGTCGTTCGTCACCCGCGGGGCGCGCTTCTTCCTCGAGGCGGCGCTGCTGTACCGGTTCGGCGAGCCGATCCGCGCCTTCATCGAGCGGCGGCTGAAGCTCGTCACGACGCTCGTCGCCGTCGCGCTGATCGGCGGCGTCGTGGCGGCGCGCTACGTTTTCTGAAGCAGCGCCACGGGGCGCGCGGAGGACATGATGACGACCAGCATCGCCGGCGCGGCTTCGCCGGTCCGACCGAGCCCGGAAGCGAGCACCAAGCCCGCGATCGCCGGCACGCTCGCCCTCGTCTTCGGCGCGGCGACGATCGCCGCGGCCTGGGGCTTCCAGCTCATCGGCGGCTATGTGCCGTGCGCGCTCTGCCTCGAGCAGCGCATCCCCTACTATGTGGCGCTACCAGTGCTCGCCGCCGGCCTGCTCGCCCGCCGCTTCGGCGCTCCCGCGGTCGTGCTGCGCGCCGCCCTCGTCGTCGCCGCCGCCGCCTTCGCCTACGGGCTGGCGCTGGCGATCTACCACGCCGGCGTGGAATGGGCCTACTTTCCGGCGCCGGCCGACTGCGGCGGCGGCGTCTCCACCACCGGCAACGCCGGCGACCTGATGGCACAGCTCAAGACGACCCGCGTGGCGAGCTGCAGCGACGCGACCTGGCGGATGCTCGGGCTGTCCTTCGCCGGCTGGAACGTCGTCGCCTCGCTGGCGCTGGTGGTGCTGACGCTCGCCGGCGCGCTCGCGGGTCGAAGGGTCGCCGCGCGGTGAGCGCCTCGGTGCCGTCTGTGGCGCGGCCGGCGGGGGCCGGCTGGGGCGAGCGCCTGGCGCCGAGCCTCGACGACCTTGCCACCCTCGCCGCCGAGGCGTTCGCGGCGCTGCCGGACCCGTTCCGTAAGCTCGCCGGCGAGCTCACCATCCGCGTCGACGACTTCCCGGACGACGAGGCGCTCGACAGCCTCGGCCTCGAATCGGAGTTCGACCTGCTCGGGCTGTTCGTCGGCGTCGGCATGCGGGATGACGCCGCGGTGCTGCCAACCGGCCGCCTGCCCAACCAGATCTGGCTCTACCGGCGGCCGATCCTCGACTATTGGGCCGAGCACGAGGAGACGCTCGGCGCCATCGTCACGCACGTGCTGGTGCACGAGATCGGCCATCACTTCGGCCTGTCGGACGACGACATGGAGCGCATCGAGGCGGGCGCCTGAGCGCCCGCCGGGGAGCGCATCGACGCGAGCGCCTGGGCGCCCGTCGTCGCCTGGCGCCTGCTACTTCGCCTTTGCCGCCTTCGCCCGCTCGATCGCCTCGACGATCATCCGCTCCGCCTCGTCGACGTCGCCCCAGCGGACGATCTTCACCCACTTGCCGGGCTCCAGATCCTTGTAGTGCGTGAAGAAGTGCTCGACCTGCTGGATGGTGATCTCCGGCATGTCCTGGTAGGAGCGCACCTTGTGGTAGCGCATCGTCAGCTTGTCGGACGGAACGGCGAGCACCTTCTCATCCTGCCCCTTCTCATCCTCCATGACGAGCACGCCGATCGGCCGGCAGTTGATGACGGCGCCGGGAATGATCGCCCGGGTGTTCGCCACCACAACGTCGATCGGGTCGCCGTCGTCCGACAGGGTGTGCGGGACGAAGCCGTAGTTCCCCGGATAGCGCATCGGCGTGTAGAGGAAGCGGTCGACGACCAGCGCGCCCGACTCCTTGTCCATCTCGTACTTGATCGGCTCGCCGCCGACCGGCACCTCGACGATGACGTTGACGTCCTTGGGGGGATTGGTGCCCGTGGCGATCGCGTCGATGCGCATCGAAAGTCCTCTTCAGCGGAAGCTGGGTCAGTATACCCGGTGAGCAGGCTCGGTCGGGGGAAACCAGATATGGGCCTCGGCCGCGCGTCGGCGAGGCCGCACCGGTGCGTCGCGGGCCTCTAGCCCGGCTCGCCGCCGCCTGGCAATTCGCAGTCCGTCGAACCGCCGAGATGTCGCAGCCCGTCGCCGCGTCTCAGCCCCGCGCCGGCGCCCAGCCGAAGGCGAGCTTCGGCAGGATGCTCTCGCCGATGCGGTCCATCGAGCGGCCGACGGCGCGGCCGCCGAGCGAGGTGTAGAAGCGCACCGCCGGCTCATTGTCGGCGAGCGCCCAGACGACGACGCTGCGCCGCCCCTGGGCTGCGAGCTCCTGCTTCGCCGAGGCGAACAGCGCCCGCCCGAAGCCGAGCCCCTGGTATTCCGGCCGGAGGTAGATCTCGTAGATCTCGCCGCGGAACGGCAGCGAGCGGGCGCGGCTCTGACCGTAGGTGACGTAGCCGGCGATCGCGTCGGCGTGCTCGAGCAGCATCACCGGCACGCGCCGCCGGATCGCCCGCTCCCACCACTGCGGACCGCGCCGGGCGATCATCCGCTCGAGCTCGGTGCCCGGCAGGATGCCGCGGTAGGCGGTCCGCCAGGCGGCGTCGTGGACGTCCGCCACCGCGCCCGAGTCGTCGGGCGTCGCACGTCTGATCGCGAGTGCGCCGGTTTTCATGGGCTGAGCTTAAGGTGCGTCGCGGCAAGGGGTAAAGGGGGAGCTTGTGCAGGAGCTGCGAATGCGTCGCGACCGCGTCGAAACGGCACTGATCACCGGCGCGTCGAGCGGCATCGGCCGCGAAATCGCCCGCGTCCATGCCGGCCGCGGCGGCGATCTCGTCGTGGTGGCGCGCCGCGCCGATCGGCTCGAGGCGCTGAAGGCGGAGCTCGAGGCGGCGCATGGCGTCGCCGTCCACGCGCTGCCGCTCGATCTCACCGCCCCCGGCGCCGCCGACGAGGCCATGCGATTCGTCGCCGGGCGCGGCCTCGCCGTCGATATCCTGGTGAACAACGCCGGCTTCGGGGGTGGCGGGTCGTTCGCCGCCCGCCCGGACGGTGTCGACGAGGTGATGGTGCGGCTCAACGTCGAGGCGCCGGTGGCGCTCTGCCGGCGCTTCCTGCCGGGCATGATCGCCCGCGGAAACGGCCAGGTGCTCAACGTCGGCTCGATCGTCGGCTTCGCGCCCGGTCCCGGCATGGCCGTCTACGCGGCGTCGAAGGCGTTCCTCCTATCGTTCTCGGAGGCGCTTTCGGAGGAGCTCACCGGCAGCGGCGTCACCGTCACGGTGCTCTGCCCGGGACTGACGGCGACCGAGTTCCACGGCGCGGCGGGCTATGTGCCCGAGGGCCGCACCATTGCGGGTGGCCGCGATCCCCGCCCCGTCGCCGAGGCCGGCTACGCCGCCATGCTCGCCGGCCGCCGCGTCGCCTTCTCGGAAACCTCGACGGCGCTCGCCGCGCAAGCGCCGCGGCTCATGCCGCGCCGCCTCCTCACGACGATCGTCGCGCGGATGATGCGCGACCGGAGGACGTGACAGACCGCAGAGGCGACGGAGCGCCTGCGGCTCACGCCGCGCCGGCCGACTCCGTCTCCTTGCGGCGATCGCGCCGCTTGCGCTCGATCGGGTCGAGGACCGCCTTGCGCAGCCGGATCGACTCCGGCGTCACCTCGACCAGTTCGTCGTCCTCGATGTAGGCGAGCGCCTTCTCGAGCGTCATGCGGATCGGCGGCGTCAGCCGCACCGCCTCGTCCTTCGAGGTCGAGCGGATGTTGGTGAGCTGCTTGCCCTTCATGACGTTCACTTCGAGGTCGTTGCCGCGCGAGTGCTCGCCGACGATCATCCCCTCGTAGACCTTCCAGCCGGGCTCGATCATCATCGGGCCGCGGTCCTCGAGGTTCCACAGGGCGAACGCCACCGCGACGCCGCCGCCGTTGGAGATCAAGACGCCGTTCGCCCGCCCGGGAATCTCGCCCTTGTGCGGCATGTAGGCGTGGAACAGCCGGTTCATGATCGCCGTGCCACGGGTGTCCGACAGAAGCTCCGACTGGTAGCCGATCAGACCGCGCGTCGGCGCGTGGAAGACGAGCCGCATCCGACCGCCGCCGGACGGCCGCATCTCGATCATGTCGGCGCGCCGCTCCGAGAGCTTCGAGACGACGGCACCCGAATGCTCCTCGTCGACGTCGATGATGACTTCCTCGATCGGCTCGAGCACGCTGCCGTCCTCGGCCTTCTCGAACACCACGCGCGGCCGGCCGACCGTCAGCTCGAAGCCCTCGCGGCGCATCGTCTCGATCAGGATGGCGAGTTGCAGCTCGCCGCGGCCGGCCACCTCGACGGAATCCTTGTCGCGGCCTTCCGTCACCTTCAGCGCGACATTGCCCTCCGCCTCGCGGAACAGCCGGTCCTTGATCACCCGGCTCTGCACCTTGTCGCCCTCGGTGCCGGCGAGCGGACCGTCGTTGATGCGGAAGGTCATCGACAGCGTCGGCGGGTCGATCGGCTGCGCCGGCAGCGCCACCGTCACCGACGGCTCGCACAGCGTGTCGGCCACCGTCGCCGTCGTCATGCCGGCGATCGCCACGATGTCGCCGGCCTGCGCCTCCTCGACCGGCACGCGCTCGAGGCCGCGGAAGCCGAGCACCTGGGTGATGCGGCCGGTCTCGATCAGCTTGCCGACGCGCGACAGTGCCTTGATCGGCATGTTCGGCCGCGCCGTGCCGGAGAGCACGCGCCCGGTGAGGATGCGGCCGAGGAACGGGTTCGATTCGATCGTCGTGGCGAGCAGCCGGAACGGCCCGGCGTCCACCGTCGGCGGCGGCACGTGCTCGAGCACGAGGTCGAGCAGCGGCCCGATGTCGACCTGCGGACCCTCCGGCGAGGCGGCCATCCAGCCCTGCTTGGCGGAGCCGTAGAGGATCGGGAAATCGAGCTGCTCGGAGCTCGCGTCGAGCGCCGAGAACAAGTCGAAGATCTCGTTCAGCACCTCGTCGGGGCGGCTGTCCGGCTTGTCCACCTTGTTGATCGCGACGATCGGCCGGAGGCCGACCTTCAAGGCCTTCGACAGCACGAACTTCGTCTGCGGCATCGGCCCCTCGGCCGCGTCCACCAGGATGATGGCGCCGTCGACCATGTTGAGGATGCGCTCGACCTCGCCACCGAAATCGGCGTGGCCGGGGGTGTCGACGATGTTGATGCGCGCCCCCTTCCAGGCGACCGACGTCACCTTGGCGAGGATGGTGATGCCGCGCTCGCGCTCGAGGTCGTTCGAATCCATCGCCCGTTCGGCGACCCGCTGGTTGTCGCGGAAGGTTCCGGACTGCTGCAGCAGCTTGTCGACCAGCGTGGTCTTGCCGTGGTCGACGTGGGCGATGATGGCGATGTTGCGAATATCCATGAAAACACCAAAAGGCGGGCCAGGCTCCCGCCCGGTCCGCTGCCTGTTTTGCGGCGCAATATACCGATCGGCGGCGGGCGGGCAATGGCCGTGTGCGCAGGTCGGAGACGCGTTCCGTCGCAGGCGCCACGCCTGTGGCACCGGCGACGGCTTTACAAACACGCGCGGCAGGCGTGGAATTGGAACAATCAAAAATTCCGAATGCGGGAGGGGACTGCGTGTGCCGCATCTTCGCCGGTCAGGAACCGGCCTCCTATGAAGGCCAGACCCGCTCGATCCGCCTCAACGGCCACTCGACCTCGATCCGCCTCGAGGCGGCGTTCTGGTCGATGCTGGAAGAGGTCGCCGCGAGCCAGGGGATGAGCGTCGCCCGCTTCGCCTCGACGCTGCACGACGAGGTGCTGGAGTTGCACGGCGAGGTGTCGAACTTCGCCTCGCTGCTGCGCTGCACCTGCCTCGTCTACGCGACCGAGTTGCGCGCCAGGTCCGGCTGCGCCGCCGCCCCCGTCCTCGTCGCGGCGGAGTAGGTGCGCCGCCGGCTGGTCCGCCGCGGCACAGATCGGCCGCCGCCGTCGCCGGCGCTGTAGTAGCGAGCTACCACCCGCCGCCGCCGGGCGTCGGCTACCGTTCGCGTGTCGATGGCCGTGCGCCGCCGCCCGGACCCCCGGCGGCCGCTCCGCCGTCCCCCGTAACGCCAGGAGTGCGCCGATGGCCAAGGCGATCCATTCGATGATCCGGGTGCTGGAAGAGGCCCGCTCGGTCGCGTTCTATGACAAGGCGTTCGGGCTGAAGGTCGCCGACCGCTTCGACTTCGGCGACTTCGTGCTCCTCTATCTCCGCAACCCCGAGGCGGACTTCGAGGTGGAGCTCACCGTCAACAAGGGGCGCACCGAGCCCTACGACCACGGCGGCGCCTACGGCCACATCGCCTTCGCCGTCGACGACCTCGACGCGGAGCACGCCCGCTTCACCGCGCTCGGCCTCTCCCCCCGCCCCGTCAAGGAGATGGGCCACGGCGGCAAGCCGCTCGCCAAGTTCTTCTTCGTCGACGACCCTGACGGCTACAAGATCGAGATGCTGCAACGCCAGGGCCGCTACAGGTAACAATCTGAACGAAGACAACAACAAGAAACAATAAGACAGAACCCAGGAGGAACGCAGAATGGAGACGACGACACGGCCGCGTCTGTCGCGGCGCGACTTGCTGAAATCCTTCGGCGCGGCGACGGTGGTGGCGATGGCCGGCGCCATCGTGCATCCCGGCGAAGGCTGGGCGGTGGAGGCGACGGCGCTGAAGCCCGAGACGATGCGCACGCTCGTCAAGGTGGCGCGCGACACCTACCCGCACGACCAGCTCGCCGACCGCTTCTACGCGGTGGCGATGAAGTCGTTCGACACCCAGGCGGCGAGCGACGCCGCCTTCAAGGCGATGGTCGAGGACGGCGTGATCGCCCTCGATACGATCGCGAAGTCCCGCCAGGGCGTCGCCTATGTCGACGTCGGCTGGGAGACCGACCGCGTCGCACTGCTCAAGGAGATGGAGGACAGCACCTTCTTCCAGAAGGTGCGCGGCAACCTCGTCACCGGCCTCTACAACAACGAGGAGGTGTGGCCGATCTTCGGCTACGAGGGCGAATCCGCCGGCAAGGGCGGCTACGTCGACCGCGGCTTCGACGACATCGCCTGGCTCTAGAGCCGGCGCGCGAGTCCGCTCCCCACCTCACGCAACGATCAGAAAAGCTCTCGGAGGAAGCCCCATGGCAGCCCCATTCTCGCAGGACGACGACAGCGTCGTCGTCATCATCGGCTCCGGTGCCGGTGGCGGCACGCTCGGCACCGACCTCGCCCGCAAGGGCATCAAGACCGTCATCCTCGAGGCCGGCAAGCGCGTCGAGATGGACGATTTCGTCAACAACGAGTGGCAGAGCTTCGTCGACATCTCCTGGCTCGACCCGCGCACCACCTCGGGCAGCTGGCGCGTCGCCAAGGACTTCCCCGGCCTGCCGGCGTGGATCGTCAAGGCGGTCGGCGGCTCGACGATCCATTGGGCCGGCGCCTCGCTGCGCCTGCAGCCGCACGAGTTCCAGGCGCTCACCACCTACGGCAACGTGCCCGGCGCCAACCTGCTCGACTGGCCGATCACCCGCGAGGAGCTCGACCCCTACTATGCGAAGGCCGAGGACCGCATGGGCGTGACGCGCACCAACGGCATCGCCGGCCTGCCGGGCAACAACAACTACAAGGTGTTCGCCAAGGGCGCCGAGAAGGTCGGCTACAAGGACTTCTCCACCGGCCGCATGGCGATCAACTCCGCCCCGCGCGACGACCGCGGTGCCTGCCAGCAGATCGGCTTCTGCTTCCAGGGCTGCAAGTCGGGGGCGAAGTGGTCGACCTTGATCGCCGAGATCCCGAAGGGCGAGGCGACCGGCAACCTCGAGGTCCGGCCGCAGAGCCAGGTGCTGAAGATCGAGCACGACGCCTCCGGCAAGGTCACCGGTGTCGTCTATGCCGACGCGAGCGGTGCCGAGCAGCGCCAGAAGGCGCGCGTCGTCTGTGTCGCCGGCAACTCGATCGAGAGCCCGCGCCTCCTCCTCAACTCCGCCTCGGCGATGTTCCCCGACGGGCTCGCCAACTCCTCCGGCCAGGTCGGCCGCAACTACATGCGCCACCTCACCGCCTCGGTGTACGGCGTGTTCGAGAAGCCGGTGCACATGTACCGCGGCACGACGATGGCCGGCATCATCTCCGACGAGGTGAAGAACGATCCCGCTCGCGGCTTCGTCGGCGGCTACGAGATGGAGACGCTGTCGCTCGGCGTGCCGTTCATGGCCGCCTTCCTCGACCCCGGCGCCTGGGGCCGCGAGTTCGCCTCGGCGATGGACGGCTACGCGCGCATGGCCGGCATGTGGATCGTCGGCGAGGACATGCCGCAGGAGACGAATGCGGTGACGCTCCACCCGACCGAGAAGGACAAGTTCGGCCAGCCGGTGCCAAACGTGAACTTCGACGACCACCCGAACGACATCGCCATGCGCGACCACGCCTACAAGGCCGGCCGGGCGGTCTACGACGCGGTCGGTGCGACGCGCACCTTCCCGACGCCGCCCTACCCGTCGACGCACAATCTCGGCACCAACCGGATGAGCGCGAAGCCGCGCGACGGCGTCGTCAACAAGTGGGGCCAGAGCCACGACATCGCCAACCTGTTCGTCTCCGACGGCAGCCAGTTCACCACCGGCGGCGCCGAGAACCCGACCCTGACGATCGTCGCGCTGGCCACCCGCCAGGCCGACTACATTGCCGAGCAGATGGGCAAGAACGCGATCTGAGACGGGAGAGGCGTGGCGGCAAGGCATTACCGCCACGCTGACCTCACCTTAATGCCTCACGATTTTGGCCGATCAACCGTCATTAAGAAGAGGTCTCGGCCTATCCTGCCGAGACCTCCCCTCCGACCGTCTCGGCCCAACTTGTTCGAGTGTCCCAACTGAATCGCAAAACAGCCGCGCTGAGGAAATTCAACACGTCGATCATGCCAACGCATTACTGGCGGCTAGCGCGGCAACGCCGAACTGAGGCTGCGGCACGGTCGCAGGTCTGGGCCAGATTGCCTTCGCCACTAAGTAAGTAGAACGCGCCCTAGCAACAATCGTATCTTCGTTCCATGACGCCTCGTTCGATATCTGCTGAAAATATGCGTTCAACAACAGGCTACTGTTGGACGCAAGTTCAGGGCGTTTCTTGGCGAACCCAGCATTGCTCAAACTGCTGTTGAAACCGGGCGTGACGAGCGTGAGGTTGCCGATGCCGTGGACGAGACGGCGTCGATCAGCGCGTGCCTCAGGCGTGGGAGTTGATAACGGGTAGTCCGCTTCTGTCCATCCCTGAGGCATGACGTGCTCGACGGACAGGACTGCCAGATCCGGCAGAAATTCCTGTCGCGATGTCCGCATCCCAAACTCAAGTCCCTCCAAGACAGCCTGAACTCGACGGGTATTGCTGCCCTCGTAGAGTTGGCGGTGAATCCACGCTGCCTCGAATTCATCGTCGTGCGGCCAGCGCTGGCTTGGCCCCTCCAATGCGAGAAGCTTAGTTCGCAGAGTGGCCGCGTCCGCTTTGCCCTCTTGCGCCATCTCAGCCAACAGACGCTGCACAAAGAGGCGGTTGTAAGATTTCGTAGTCATGCCGCAGATGAAACGCCGCACGAGATATGACTCGATGTCACCTAACGCCTGAATAAAATCAGCGGAGTCGGGTTCCGCATGTTCGAGTAGGTGGAAGATAAGCGGTATTGGCGTTGCTGTATCAAGAAGACGAAGCCGCCGACAAAAGAGTCCAAACCGTGTTTTGTGCGTTGGTGCTAGGAATGTTTTGAAGCGAGCGGACAACTTAGTGATTCGCGCAAGCTCAACAGTCATGTCTCGCGGTTCACCGTCCTCCCACCATTCTTTGAACTCCTCAAAAACGTGAGCGACCTTTACCTCATCCCGCTTCCTCAATCCCATGTAGTGGTAGAATAGGAGGTCGAGGCGAGTGCTCTTAAGGCGACCTTGACGTTCCTCCTTTCGCCAGAACTTGACTGCGCTCTTTACAGGAAATGCGGGATCGGTCTGCTCGTCAAACGCCCGCCAGTGCCGGTCGTAGAGCTCGTCCACCGGCTCCCCGTTCCGGGATGCGCGAAGAAACAAGAAATTTCTAATCAGATCGCTAGGGGTGAGCGGTTCGCCACGCGCGTTCAACGTCTCGAAGATAATCTGTGGGTCGTCCTCATCGTCGAGTTGCAACCGCATGATCTGGAAGCATTTCTGAAACGCGTCCAACAATAGGGTAGCCCGACTAGGCTCGATGGGGAGTTCCTCGAACGGGAGCCGCAGAATATTGTCGTTCGAGATCGATTTGAGCAGGGCGTGTGTGACCGTCCTCGCGCCATCGGTTACGTCCGCCTCGTCAGCCGGGTCGTCGAACCGCTTACCTCGGAGAAAACAACCTATGATACCATAGAAGAACAGGTACGTCTGTACCATCAAAGGCCGATCCCAGCGTTCCTTGTCGGGCCCTCGCGCCGGGTAACGCTCGGTCACGGACGAACAATTGCCCGCATCATAGAGAAATCGCAGCACGTCGCGTCCGACATTTGTCGGCCATACCTTCAGATGATCGGATTTTGATTTGTACTTTCCTTTGTTGTGCGTCAGAGTTCGAAGGTCGTCATCCAGCGCCTCGTCGTCCAGCGGCGCCAAAACGTCGCGGAGCGCAAACAACATGATCTGCAGCGTTGTCGTCCGTTGCTGGCCATCAATGACCTCTCGCGAAGGGATCACTTCTGGGTCATGGCTCAATGGGGCGCCGACTACTATTGCGCCGAGAAAATGCTTCCTAAGGGATTTCAACTTTTCAGCGCCGCCTACCTTCTGGGCGTTTGCTTGATGCTCTGCCAAGGCATCAACCCGATCGGCGATATCTTCCCAAAGCGGCTGTATCTGCTGGTGCAATGTCCAGACGTAGCCCCTTTGGAAAAGCGGGATGAGATATTGCTCGCGCGTCTGAAAGAGGTCGGCGATGGAAAGTTTGGAAGGCTGCACCGTCATCACCTGCATCGGTTCGACACGGCAGATTCGCCATTTGTGCTTACGCTATCATCAACCACGGCGGGTACAACGTCCTACGAGCGACCCGGACCCCGGCTCCGCCATCCGGTGTGGATCGCGCCTCGGCAGTCGGCGTCCGCCGTTGCGCCCGCCGCCCCGCGCCGCTACTCAATCCGCGACCGCGGGCCGCCTCCGGCCCCGGAGGGCCTCGCCGTGGCGCGCATCCAGATCACCCCGAAGATCGATCTCGATGCGGACGAGCTCACCGAGCGGTTCGTGCTGGCGGCCGGGCCCGGGGGCCAGAACGTCAACAAGGTGTCGACGGCGGTGGAGCTGCGCTTCGATGTGGCGCGCTCGCCGTCGCTGCCGGAGCGCGTCCGCGACCGGCTGCTCGTCCTCGGCGGCCATCTTCTGACGCAGGACGGCGTCCTCATCATCAACGCCCGCAGCCACCGCACCCAGGAGCGCAATCGCGCCGACGCGCGGGCGCGGCTCGCTGCGCTGATCGAGAAGGCGTGCGAGCCGCCGCCGCCGCCGCGTCGCAAGACCCGCCCGACGCTCGCCTCGAAGAAGCGCCGCCTGGAGACGAAGTCCGCCCGCGGCACCATCAAGAAGCACCGCGGCCGGCCCGGGGAAGAGTGAGCGCCGGCGGTCCCGTCGCAGCGTCGGCGCTCGCGTCACCCCGCGAAACCCGCCCTCAGCGCTTGCGGTCGCGCAGGATCTCGCGGGCCGCGTTGTGGCCCGGTGCACCGGTGACGCCGCCGCCCGGATGGGTGCCGGAGCCGCACATGTAGAGCCCCGGCAAGGGCGCGCGGTAGTCGGCATTGCCGAGCACGGGGCGGGCGGAGAAGATCTGGTCAAGGCCGAGCTGGCCGTGGAAGATGTCGCCGCCGACGAGCCCGAAGGTGCGCTCCAGATCGAGCGGGCTCATGATCTGCCGTCCGAGCACGGAGGCCGCGAAGCCAGGCGCCGCCTGGTCGACGGTGGCGATCATCAGGTCCGCCACCTCGTCGCGATGGTCGTCCCACGAGGCGCCGTTCGGGAGTTGAGGCGCAACGTGCTGGCAGAACAGGCTGGCGACGTGCTGGCCCGCCGGGGCGAGGCTGTCGTCGAGCGTCGAGGGGATCAGCATCTCGACGATCGGCGCCTTCGACCAGCCGTGGGTGCGGGCGTCTAGAAAAGCGCGGTCCATGTAGGCAAGGCTCGGCGCCATGATGATGCCGGCGGTGTGGTGGTCGGCGACCGTCCGTCCGGGCAGCGACGAGAAGCTCGGCAGCTCCGACAGCGCGACGTTCATGCGGAAGGTGCCGGAGCCGTTGCGCCAGCCACCGATCCGCCGGCGGAAGTCTTCCGGCAGCACGGCCGGATCGATGAGGCGCCCGAACGTCAGCGTCGGGTTGAGGTTGGACACAACGATCGGCGCCCGCACGCTCGTGCCGTCCTCCAGCACCGCGCCGACCGCCCGCCCCTTCTCGACGATCACCTCGCGGACGCCGCTGTCGACGCGGATGTCGACGCCCTTCTCGGCGCAAGCCCGCGCCATCGCCTGGGTGATCGCGCCCATGCCGCCGATGGCGTGGCCCCAGACGCCCTTCTTGCCGTTCACCTCGCCGAAGCAGTGGTGGAGGAGCACGTAGGCGGTGCCGGGGGTGTAGGGGCTCGCATAGGCGCCGACGACGCCGTCGAAGCCGAGGGCCGCCTTGATCGGCGCGCTTTCGAACCAGCCGTCGAGATAGTCGCCGGCCGACTTGGTGAAGATCTCCAGCAGCTCGCGGCGCATGGCGAGATCGAGCCCGCGCATGCGGTTGCCGATCTTGCCCGCCTTGATCAGCTCCGGCAGCGCCGACAGCCAGCCGCCCTCGACGACGTTCGGCGGCGTCTCCAGCACGAGATCGCGCAGGAGGTCCGCGACGATGTCGAGGCGCTCGCCATATTCATCGAGGCGGGCGGCGTCTTTCGCGGAGAAGCGCGCGACCTCTGCCTTGGTGCGGCCGGGGCCGACGCAGAAGTGGCCGCCGTCCTCCAGCGGCAGGAAATTCGACATCCGCCGCTCGACGACCTTCAGGCCGTGGCGGGGCAGATCGAGGTCGCGGATCACCTTCGGGTTGAGCAGCGACACCGTGTAGGCGGCGACCGAGTTGCGGAAGCCGGGGTGGAATTCCTCCGTCACCGCCGCGCCGCCGACGACGCCGCGGCGCTCCAGCACCGTCACCTTCAGCCCGGCGGAGGCGAGGTAGAATGCGCAGACGAGCCCGTTGTGGCCGCCGCCGATGATCACCGCGTCGGTCATGGACCGCCCACCTGTCCTGAAAACAACGCCGAAAAAAGCGGCCCGCGCGCCGGCCCGTTAGCCGAGCACGGCCGCCCGGTGCAGGCTCCAGCCCCGCGCGGGCTTGCGATCGAGGCGCGTCTCGGGGATCAGCGCCCGCATCTTCCGGGTGAAGTTCTTGAGGCACACCTCGCCGGAGCCGAGCGGCCCGACGGTGTAGCTCGACGAGCCCATGCCGGCCTGCACGCGGTTGATGAGGTCGGTGTCCTCGGTGTTGACCTGCCGGTTGATGCGCCAGTTCAAATAGCGCACCGCCTTCATCTCGCGCCGCTCGTCGGGCAGCGCATAGGCGATCTCGCGGATCATCGTCTCGGTCGGCGAGATCGGGATGAACTGCATGAAGTCGATCTGGTCTGGATAGATGTCGAAGGCGACGTTCGGCCAGAGCTTGAAATAGGTCCACAGCCGCTTGCGGTCCGCCGGCAGGTGGGCAACGTCGGGCATGAAGCGCTGGTAGGCGCGCTCGGAGCGGTTGCTCGACGCCTGCTCGCGCAGCTGCCCCCACATCTTGTCGACCCAGTCCTCCGCCTCGATGCCGTAGCCCTTGCCGAACAGCCGCGTCAGGCCGGGGTGGGCGACAGTAATGTGCAAGCCGTCGGAATAGTTGTCGGCGACGTTCTTCCAGTTGACCGTGCGGGGCCTGAGCGTCACCCGGCCGAACGGCACGAGCTCCTCCATCCGGTAGGGCTCGAGCTCGTGGGCATAGGGCTTCATCATCTCGGCGACGCTCGGCCCGCCGCCCTCGAGGCGGATGAAGATGAAGCCGAAGAAGACCTCCAGATCCACCGGCGCGAGCCCGTGCTTCGCCGGGTCCATGCCCTCGAAGCTCGCCCGCTGCGGGATGCCGAGGAGCTTGCCGTCGAGGCCGTAGCTCCAGGCGTGATAGGGGCAGTTGAGGCGGCCGCCGCAGTTGCCAGACGGTCCGTCGACGATGCGGGCGGCGCGGTGGCGGCAGACATTGTGGAAGCCGCGGATGCGCTGGTCCTCGCCGCGCACCACGACGATCATCTCGCCGAGGAAGTCGAAGGTGTGGAAGTCGCCGACCTTGGGGATGTCGTTCAGGTGACAGACCACCTGCCAGGAGGGGCGAAACACCTCTTCCTTCTCGACCTCGAAGAACTCGTCGTCGGTGTAGAGCCAGGCCGGCAGGCTGGTGTCGTCGGAGGCCGTGATGCCGGTGTTGGAGCCAAAGCCGTGGCGCGACAGGCCCCGCGCGAATGCTGCTTCCGTCATGGACGATCCCTCCCGCCGCGGCACACCCGCCGATGCCCCGCTATAGCTATACAAATGTATAGCAAGGCGGGTGGGCGGGTCAATCCACCCGGCGCTGCGGGCAGGCGCGACGGCTCACGTGCCGGCCATGCGCGACCGCACCTGGCCGTCCGTCGGCGCTGCGGCAGGGGCGTTCACCGACGCGCACGGCGAGCCGTGCCGCGCTCTCAGAGCACGAAATCCGCGGCGGTAAAGTTGACGAGACCGGTAAGCTGGATGCGGAAGTCGGCGATCCCGTCGCCGTTGACGTCACCGTCGACGAAGGTCTTGTCGAGCTGCGTGCCGGGCAGGTCGTTCTGGGTGAAGCGCAGTTGCCCCTTCACGCCGGAGAACGCCGTGTTGCCGATGAAGCTGAAGGCGGTGTTGCCCGGCGCGCTGCCGTTGGCGTCGATGGTCGAGACGTCGATGTCGTCCACCAGGTGGGCGAAGTCGCGGATGATGTCGCGATCCGGCCCGAGCCCGATCTCCGAGACGTCGTTGTAGTCGAAGACGTCGCCGCCGGCACCGCCGGTCATCTTGTCGGCGCCCTGGCCGCCGCGCAGGATGTCGTTGCCGCCGCCGCCATCGAGATCGTCCCTGCCGGCAAAGCCCGACAGCGTGTTCTTGCCGGCGTTGCCGACCATCGCATTGTCGAGCGCGCTGCCGGTACCGTCGAGATTGGCATTGCCGAGCAGGATCAGATTCTCGACGCCGGCGAAGTCGGTCAGCGTGCGGTCGATCGTCGAGGTGATGGTGTCGGTGCCGCCGTCGTCTTGCAGCGTGTTCGCGGTGGCTTCGGTATTGAAGAAGTAGTTCCCGAGCACGTAGGTGTCGTTCCCCAGGCCGCCCTTCAGCGTCTCGACACCGCCGGTGGCCACTAGCGTGTCGTTGCCGTCGAGCCCCTTCAAGGTGTTCTTGCCGGTGTTGCCGATGAGGACGTTGTCGAGCGCATTGCCGGTGCCGTCGATGTTGGCGTTGCCGAGCAGCGTCAGGTTCTCGACCCCGTCCCAATGGCTGAACAGCGTGCGGCTGATGGTCGAGGTCACGAGATCGATGCCGCCCTGATACTCGGACACCACGATCGGATAGGACGCATAGGAACCGAGCACGTAGGTGTCGTTGCCCGCCCCCCCGACGAGGTAGTCGTTCGCGCCCGCGATCAGGGTGTCGTCGCCGTCGCCTCCGTAGAGGGTGTCCTTCGCCTGGTCCGACTGCCCGATGAGCACGTCGTTGCCGGCACGGCCAATCAGGGAGTCCTTGCCATCTCCGCCGTCGAGCGTGTTGTTGCCGGAGTTTCCCTCGATGACGTTGTCGCCGCTGTTGCCGGTCCCGGCGATGTCGGCCGCGCCTTCAAGCTTCAGTCCTTCGATGCCGGCTGAGGCGGGCAGGCTGGTGAGCGATCGGGTGATCGTCGAGGTGATGGTGTCGAAGCCGTTCGAATCCTGCACGAAATCGAAGGTGCTGCCGAGCACGTAGGTGTCGTCGCCGGCCCCTCCGAACAGCGAATCGTTGCCGGCCGCACCGTCGAGAATGTTATTCCTCGATGACCCGGTGATCTTGTTGTCGAGGGCGTTTCCGGTTCCGGATATCGTAAATATTACAGTGGACGGCGGTTCGATGAGCGTCAGATTTTCGATGTTCGCATAGGCGGCAAGAGAGAAGGAGTATTTCGATGTTATAGTGTCCGTACCGCCTCCGATCCCCTCGATAACTATCGTCTGATCATGATGCAAAGCGTATGTGTCATCGCCGTTGCCGCCGATCAGGGTATCGATGCCGTCGCCATTGCCGCCATCGAGGACATTGTCGCCCGAATTGCCGGTGATCGTGTTGGCGAGGGCGTTGCCGGTGCCGTCGATATCGTCGTTGCCGAGCAGAACCAGATTCTCGATGCCCGTATAGGCCCCGAGCGATCGGCTGATGGTCGTCTTGATGGTGTCGATGCCACCGGTGAAGTCCGGCAGGTCGATGACGACGTCGTTGCCGTTGCCGAGGAGGTAGGTGTCGTCGCCCTCCCCGCCCAGCAGCGTGTCGACCCCGCCGCCACCGTCGAACGTGTTCTTCGCCGCGTTGCCGACGATGCGGTTCGCCAGGTTGTTGCCGATGCCGGAGATGTTGGCGCCGCCGAGCAGCGTCAGGTTCTCGACGTTCGCGTAGGGTGTGAGCGAACGGCTGACGGTCGAGGTGATCGTATCGGTGCCGGCGCCGAAGCCTTCGATGACGATGTCGATGCCGCCGGCCAGCGCATAGGTGTCGTTGCCGTCATTGCCGATCAGCACGTCGGTGACGGAATCGGCGCCGCCGTCGAGGACGTTGTTGCCTGAGTTGCCGGCGATCGTGTTGACGAGCGCGTTGCCGGTGCCGTCGATGTTGGCGCTGCCGAGCAGCTTGAGATTCTCGACCCCGGTGTGCTGAACCAGCGACCGGCTGATGGTGGTCGTGATCTTGTCGGTGCCGCCGCTGTCGATGGCGATGTCGCTGGAACCGTTGCCGAGAACATAAGTGTCGTCGCCAGTGCCGCCCGACAGCGTGTCGACGCCGGCGCCACCGTCGAGGATGTTGTCGCCGGCATTGCCCTGCAGGAAATTGTCGAGCCCGTTTCCGGTGCCGTCGATGTCGCTGCTGCCGAGCAGCGTGAGATTCTCGACATTCGCATAGGCCGCGAGCGAACGGCCGATCGTCGACGTGATGGTGTCGTTGCCGCCCCCCGCGCTCTCGACGACAACGTCGGATTCGCTGCTGAGCGCGTAGCCGTCGTTGCCGGCGCCGCCCGACAGGGTGTCGACGCCAACGCCGCCGTCGAGGAGGTTGTCGCCCGCGTTGCCGGTGATCGTGTTGTCGAGTGCGTTGCCGGTGCCGTCGATGTTGGCGCCGCCGAGCAGCGTCAAATTCTCGATCGCGGCGAAAGTGACGAGCGAACGGCTGATCGTCGACGTCACCGTGTCGATCCCCGCCGCATCGACGATGGTGGCCGAGGCGAAACTCGTCAGCGCGTAGGTGTCGCCGCCCTGCCCGCCGTCGAGCAGGTCGCCGCCGGCGGAGCCGTGCAGGGTGTCATCTCCCTGGCCACCGAGCAGCGTGTCGGTGCCCGCGCCGCCGTCTAGCTCGTTGTTGCCCGTATTGCCGGCGATGGTGTTGTCGAGCCCGTTGCCCGTACCGTTGATGTCGGAACTGCCGAGCAGCGTCAGCTTCTCGACGTCGGCGTGGGGGGCTAGCGAGCGGCCGACGGTCGAGGTGATGGTGTCGGTTCCGCCGGAATCGACGACGACGTCGTCGGCATTGGCACCGAACACGTAGACGTCGTTGCCGAGTCCTCCGGCCAGGGTATCGAGGCCGAGCCCGCCCTCGAGGACATTCATCCCGGAGTTGCCGGTGATCGTGTTGTCGAGGTCGTTGCCGGTGCCGTCGATGTCGGCGGTTCCGAGCAGCGTCAGGTTCTCGATGCCGGTGAAGAAGGCGAGGGAGCGGGTGCCCGTGGAGGTGACGGTATCGAGGCCGCTCGTGTCGGTGCAGATGCCGCCGTAGTTGCTGCCGAGTTCGTAGAGGTCGTCGCCGGCACCGCCCTGCAGCGTGTCGGCGACGTTGTCGTTGCCGCCCCGCAGCGTGTCGTCGCCGTCGCCGCCGATCACGGTGTCCGAGCCGAGCCCGCCGTCGAGGACGTTTTCGCCGCTGTTGCCGGTGATGACGTTGTCGAGGTTGTTTCCTGTGCCGTCGATGTGTGCGACGCCGTCGAGCGTCAGGTTCTCGATCCCCCCGTAGGGGACGAGTGAGCGGGTGATCGTCGAGGTGATGGTGTCGATGCCGGTCGAGCTGCCGTTGCCCTCGCCAATCGTATCGTTGTCGGCGCCGAGCACGTAGGTGTCGTCGCCGTTGCCGCCGAGCAGGACGTCGTTGCCGGCACCGCCGTCGAGGACGTTGTCGCCGGCATTGCCGAAGATCTTGTTCGCGAGCGCGTTACCGGTGCCGTCGATGTCGGCGACCCCGAGAAGCTGCAGATCCTCGATCGTCGCGAAGCCGGCGAGCGAGCGCGAGATCGTCGAGGTCACCGTGTCGGAGCCGGCGCTGTCCAGGATGACGATCGCGGCCGTGTTGGCGCCGAGCACGTACGTGTCGCCGCCGGTCCCGCCGTCGAGCGTGTCGGCCCCGAGCGCGCCCACCAGCGTGTCGGCGCCGTCGCGGGCGGTGAGCCTGTCGTCGCCGGCGCCGCCGTCGAGATGATCGGCGAGCAGCCCGGCGGTGAACACGTCGGCCCCGGTGTTGCCGACATAGTTGAACGCGTCGGTGCCGAACAGCAGCGCGTCGAGCGCCGCGGCGTCGTTGGCGATCATCGCCGCGTAGAGGGCAGCAGCGTCGATGGTGAGCCCCGTCACCGTCGCGCGGACGATGCCGTCCACGGCCGAGGTGATGACGAAGCCGGTGATGGTGCCCGACACGACGGCGCCGAACGGGTCGAACACCAGGTCACCGCTCGCCGACAGCAGCGTGATCTCGGTGGCGCTGCCGAGCGTCAGGTTCGGGTCGAGCGCGACGAACTGGTTCGGCGTGTTGTCGAGCGGATCGATCACCCCGTCACGCAGGAAGTCGAGGAGCTTCAAGTCGCTGCCGGTCGGCGACGGCGAGGTGACGGTAATCGATATTGTCATTGTGCTTGCCGTTCTCTGTCCGACGCCAAGCAACGCAACATCGGCTGTTATTTTCTGAAGCAACGCATGGGCACACGATCACCGCCCGACGCGTCAGCGACCGGGCGGCAGGACCGCTTGAACTCGAATTTCGGCAACAAACTCAGTCTCGCCCCTGAGCTGCGACACTATCCCTCAGCGAGACGGGAAGATAGTTGTTTCGCGTGCCCCTCGGCTGTGAGGGGCGACGGCGGCATCGCGCGCGCCGCGCCCGACGGAGACCCGCCCGGCGGGCCGCCGCCAGTGGTGCCATGCGCCCTTACTTGTCGCGGTTCGCCAGGACGCGCGCCTCGACGCCGGCGCTGCGGGTGTAGAGCCCGAGCACCTGCCCCTGCATGCGCAAGAGCGCCGCCACCGCGTCGAGCAGCGGCGTGTCGATGTCGAGGCGCCTCGCGATCTCCAGCACCGAGGAGACCAACGGGTCGATCTCCATCGGCCGGCCGAGCTCGACGTCGTGGCGGGTCGAGGGCTTGTGGCCGACGATGTCGGTGCCGCCCTTGATGCGCTGCTCGATGCCGACGGCGAAGCGGGCACCGACCGCCTCCCCCACCCGCTTGCACTCGACCATCATGTCGTGGATCAGCTGCCGGGTCGCGCGGTCGGCACCGATCACGTCGAGGCTCGCGCCGGTCAGCGCCGAGACGGGGTTGAACGACGCGTTGCCCCAGAGCTTGATCCAGATCTCGTCGCGCAGCCGCGGCTTGCGCGGCGCCTTCAGGCCGCCGGCGATCATCATCTCCGACAGGAGTTTGACGCGCTCGCTCTCCGAGCCGTCCGGCTCGCCGAGGGTGAAGCGGTCGCCGCTCGCGTGGTGGATGACGCCGGGCTCGGGAATGTCGCAGGCCGGGTAGACGACGCAGCCGATCGCCCGCTCGGGCCCGAAGAACTTCCACTGGGCGCCGCCCGGGTCCACCGTCTCGAGCCAGGTCCCGTCGAGCGGCGTCCCTGTCTTCGCGCCGTGGAAGTACCACCACGGCACCCCGTTGACCGCCGGCACGATCGCCGTCTTCGGCCCGAGCAGCGGTGCGAACTCGCCGACCACCGCCGGCACGCTGTGCGCCTTCATGCCGACGATGACGTAGTCCTGCTCGCCGAGCTCGCGCGGATCGCTCGTCGCCTTCAGCCGATAGGTTCTGGCGTCACCGTCCTTCTGCAGCGTCAGGCCCTTCGCCTGGATGGCGGCGAGGTGCGGGCCGCGGGCCACCAGCGAGACGTCCGCGCCCGCCTCCGCCAGCGAGGCGGCGATGTAGCCGCCGATCGCGCCGGCGCCGAAAATGCAGACCTTCGCCATTTCACGCGTCTCCCAGGCCGAGCGTCTTCGCGAGCCCGATGCGCTGAACCTTGCCGGTCGCGCCCTTCGGGATCTCGGCGAGGAACAAGATCTTCTTCGGAACCTTGAAGTGGGCGAGCTTCGCCTCGGCGAACGACTGCAGCTCGCCGCTCGTCAGCGCCTGCCCCTCCGCCAGCACGATCGCCGCGCCGACCTCCTCGCCGAGCACCTTGTGCGGAATGCCGAAGGTGACGCACTGCTGCACCGACGGATGCTCGAGCAGCACGTCGTCGACTTCCAGCGGCGAGATCTTCTCGCCGCCGCGGTTGATGATCTCCTTGATGCGACCGGTGATCTTCAGATAGCCGTCGGCGTCGAGGAAGCCCTGGTCGCCGGTGCGGAACCAGCCCTCGACGAAGCCCGTCTCGTTCGCCTGCGGATTGTTCTCGTAGCCCGCGGTGACGTTGTCGCCGCGGATGCAGATTTCGCCCTCCTCGCCGGCCGCGGCCCGTCGTTCGCCCGCGCGGACGCGGATTTCGGGCCCCGCCGCCAGGCCGACGAAGCCCGGCTTCTGCTCGCCGGGCGGCAGCGGGTTCGACGCCATCTGATGCGTCGCCTCGGTCATGCCGTAGGCCTCGATCACCGGACAGCCGAAAGTGGTCCTGAGCGCGTGGAAGACCGGCGGCGGCAGCGAGGCCGAGGACGACCGCACGAAGCGCAGCTTCAGCGCCGCGACCGCCTCGGCGTTGCGCTCCGCCCGCGGCAGGATCGCCTGGTGCATCGTCGGCACCGCCGAGTACCACGTCGGCTTCTCCTCCACCGCCCATTGGAAGAACTTCAGAGCGTTGAAGCCCGGCGTGCAGCACACCGAGGCGCCGGCCGCCGCGGAGGAGAGCACCACGGCGATCAGCCCGTGGATGTGGAAGAGCGGCATGACGTTGAGGCAGTGATCCTCCGGCGTCAGCGCCAGCGTCCTCGAGATGTTGTTCGCCGAGGCGAAGAGGTTCGCCTGCGACAGTGGCACCACCTTCGGCCGCGAGGTGGTGCCGGAGGTGTGCAGCACCAGTGCCTCGTCACCCTCGCCGGGCGCCCGCGGCTCCGCCTCCTCGTCCCACAGCGAGAACTCGCCGGCGGGTGCGTCGGCGCCGACCTGCAGTTCGGCGAGCGGGACGCCGAGCCGCTCGGCGACGGCGCGCACCGGATTCTGTGAACCGGCCTCGACGAGCACCAGCTTCGGGTTCAAGTCCGTCAGGTAGAACTCGTACTCGGCGTCCTTGTAGCCGGGGTTGAGCGGCGCCGCCGACAGCCCCGAGGCGACGGCGATGAAGGCGGACGCCATCTCCGGCCCGTTCGGCAGCACGATCGCCACGCGGTCGCCGGGGCCGATGCCGCGCGCCGCGAGCTGGCGGTGGGTCCGCATCACGAGCCGGCGCAAGCCATCGAAGGTCAGCGGCGGGCGGCCCGGTGCGGTCAAGGCGGTCGCGCCGGGCGGCGCTGCCTGCAGCAGGCTCAGGACGGTCTTCGGCATCCGCAGTTCCTCTCCCGGACTTCGTCCCGTCTTGTGGCGACGAGATCATGTCGTCATTTGCGGGCGTCCGCCACAGTTGCGCAAGATGTCGTCCCCCCGCAAACCAAATGAACCAATTCTGCCTTGGTTCGACAGCGGCAGTGCGGGGAAAGTCTGCGGAGGCAGACCCGCGGGACAACGCGGTGCGCCGATCTTCGGCTCCGCACGACCGTTCGTCCGTTAAGCCGGCGGCGACAACGGGGAGGCGACCTTGAGCGAGGCCCTGCCCCCTCTATCTCTGCGCTGGTGCCCAAGTCGGAACTACGTCGGACACGGCGGCAAAAGAGCGAAAGATGCGAAACAGGCCGAGAGCACTGCCACCGGGGGCCGGACAGGAGTCCGTCTGGGATTATCCGCGTCCGCCGCGGCTGGAAGCCGTCCCGCTTCGCGTCACCGTCCGTTTCGCCGGCGAGACCATCGCCGACACGACCCGCGCCTACCGGCTGCTGGAGACGAGCCATCCGCCGGTCTACTACCTGCCCCCGCAGGACGTGCGGTCGGACCTCCTGGAGCCCGCTGCCGGGCGTTCGATGTGCGAGTTCAAGGGCGCCGCGTCCTACGTCACGATCGTCGCCAACGGGCGACGGTCCGAGCGGGCCGGGTGGCTCTATGAACGGCCCGCCGATCCCTACGGCGAGATCGCCGGCCACGTCGCCTTCTACGCCTCGCGCGTCGACGAGGCGCGGGTCGGCGACGAGATCGTCCGGCCGCAGACTGGCGACTTCTACGGCGGCTGGGTGACGTCGAACATCGTCGGCCCGTTCAAGGGCGACCCCGGCACGTCGGGGTGGTGAGACCGCCGCCCGTCGCGCGCCTCAGCCGCAGAAGTCGGCCGGATCGATCTTTCGCAGCCGGAACGTCTGCGCCCCCTGATTGGCGACGTATTCCGAGACGCCGAAGGTGTCGTCGGCCTCGGGGTTCCAGTCGTAGGACCAGCCCATCGCCGTGAACGGGTAGCCGAACGACTCCTTCGTCGGCACGTTCAGCGTGTAGGACGCCCACATCTGCCGGAACACGAACGCCTGCGTCTCGGCGAAGGCGGGGTCGACCTTCGCGCGCGCGGCGGCGGCGGGATCATCGGGTAGAACGAAGGAGCACGCGGTCGCCGCAACGTCCGGCCCGCTGGCGCAGGGGCGGAACACCCGCGTCGTCGGCAGGCCGAACTCGACCATCACGTACTCGCCCGTGCGCGGCGGCAGGCCGAGGATCTGCTGCAGCGCCAGCACCGGCTCGGTGGCGCCCCGGCAGGCGGCCCGCACCTCCTTCGGCAGCGCGACGAACAGCGACGACTTCAGACGGCCGCGCGCGTCGGTGATGTCGGAGGCTCCGATCCAGCGCAGCGCGACGACGCGTACCCGCGGCCGGTCGGTGTCGATCGGGGTCAGCGTTCTCACGAAGCCGGGGCGTTTGACTGCGGCGTTGCGCACCGCCGCGTTGTACGCGTCGGCCTGATCGGCCCGCGTTTCCGCCGGCGCCGGCCAAAGGATCGCCCCTTCGACGACCACCTGCTCGGCGATCGACGGACCGGCCACCGTCAGGACGATCCCTACGACGGCCGCACGGCCGACCCCCGCCAGCCACCGCACGATCGAAGCCATGCCAGATCCCCCCACGTTCGGCCCCGGCGCCGCGCGCGAAGGCGTTCGCACCCGGCAACCTCTCCTCTTCTCGATCGTCTCACTATGACGGGCGTGCCGGCAACGTCTTGCGTTCGCGCAAATGGGCACGGGGAACCCGCGAGCCCAGCCGGACGAACGCTTCAGGAGCCAGCGAGCCGGCCGACCACGACGAGGTCACCGGAGGCGTCCCCGCCCGGCTTCGCGACGATGATCTCGCCCGACTTCGGGAAGATCCCCGTCAGCGCGGTGATGTTGACCTGGTGGGTCACCAGGACGATTGTTCGGTCGCCGAGGTCGCCGAGGAACGCCTGCACGGCGGCGGTCTGGCGCGGCGCGTCGTCGCGGTCCTCGAAGAAGGAATCGATTGGCGGGAAGGGCTCGACCGGGGCAACGTCCATCAGCCGCGCCGTTTCCAGCGCACGGCACCAGCGGCTCGACAGCACGCGGTCGACTCGGACGCGTTCGGCCCGCAACCTGTCGCCGACACGGCGCGCCTGGGCGCGCCCCGCCTCGGAAAGGTTGCGCTGCGTGGCGCAATCCTCGAGCACGAAGCCGGCCGGATCGCCCGTGCCAGGCGCCAACGCATGACGCATCAGCAGGACATGGCCGCCCTGGCGGAGGCTCTCCCAGACCGCGTCATCGGCGCGGCCGGTTGTGGCCGACACGAGGAGGGCGACGAGCAGGCCGAACACCCAGGCACTGCGCCGGACAGCCGCGACGCCAGCGTCCCTGCATCGAGCGATCGCTTCCATCGTCGCCATGCCACCTCCATTCTCTGGACCCGCCGAAAGGTCTGATCGTCAGACCTCGTTACGTCGGGCGGTGCGCGGTGGACCTGCGCGCCGGCGTCGCGCCTCACGCGCCGGCGAACACCCGTGCGTGCAGCGGATTGAAGCCGATGCGGTAGACGAGCTCGGCCGGCCGCTCGATGTCCCAGATCGCGAGGTCGCAAACCTTTCCGGCCTCCAGCGTGCCGATCTCGTCGAGCCGGCCGAGTGCCCGCGCCGCCTCGCGGGTGGCGCCGGCGAGGCACTCGTCGACGGTCATGCGGAACAGCGTCGCCGCCATGTTGAGCGTCGTCAGCAGCGAGGTGATCGGCGCCGTGCCGGGATTGCAGTCGGTGGCGACGGCCATCCGCACGCCGTGCCGGCGGAACGCCTCGATCGGCGGCGCCTGTTTTTCGCGCAGTACATAGAACGCTCCGGGCAGGATCACCGCCACGGTGCCGGCCGCCGCCATCGCCGCGGCACCGTCGTCGCGGGTGTATTCGAGGTGGTCGGCCGACAGTGCGCCGAAGCGGGCGGCGAGCGCCGCGCCGCCGAGGTCGGAGAGCTGGTCGGCATGCAGCTTCACCGGCAGCCCCGCCGCAGCTGCGGCCGCGAACACCCGTGCCACCTCGTCCGGGCTGAAGGCGATGCCCTCGCAGAACGCATCGACGGCATCCGCCAGCCCTTCCGCCGCGAGTTGCGGGATCATCCAGCAGACGAGGTCGAGATAGCCGGTGCGGTCGTCGGCGAACTCCGGCGGCAGCGCGTGGGCGCCGAGATAACTCGTCGCGACGCGCACACCCCGCCGCCCGGCGAGCGCCCGGGCGGCCGTCAGCATCGCCCGCTCGCTCGCCTCGTCGAGGCCGTAGCCCGACTTGATCTCGACCGTCGTGACGCCTTCGGCAATCAGCGCGTCAAGCCGCGGCAGCGCCGAGGCGACGAGGCCGTCGACGCCGGCGGCCCGCGTTGCCCGCACCGTCGAGAGGATGCCGCCGCCGGCGCGGGCGATCACCTCGTAGCTCGCGCCGGCGAGCCGCATCTCGAACTCCGCGGCGCGGTCGCCGCCGTGCACCAGATGGGTGTGGCAGTCGATCAGGCCGGGCGTCACCCAGCGGCCTTCGAGGTCGACGGTCCGCACCGCCGTCACGGCCGGCAGCTCCGCCCGCGGGCCGGCGAAGACGATGCGGCCGTCCTTCGCGGCAATGGCGCCGTCCTCGACGGTGCCGAGGCCGGGCAGGTCGGCCCGCAGGGTGGCGAGCCGCGCGCCCGTCCACAGCGTGTCGACGGCGACGGTCATCACCCGGACTCCCCGGGCGGCGGCGGCGCACCACCCCGCACGATGTCGCGACCGCTGGCGATGTGGTCGGCGAGCGGCCGGTCGTCGCGGTAGGGCGGTTCCACCGCCCGCACGCGCGCCAGCACGGCCGCCGTGCCGGGGGCGGAGCCCTCCGCGCCGGGACCGAGGTCGTGCGCATCGGCGACCGCGACGAGCTCGATGCCGAGCACTTCCTCGGCGTTGTCGAGGATGGCGAGGAGCTTGAGCGCCGCCGGCGTCGGGTGCGGGATGTAGTCCTCCTGCAGCGCCGAGGTTATGCCGCCGTCGAGGCTCGCCGGCGCCGCCAGCCGGCGGTTCTCGTTGACGAGTGACAGCGCCGTGTACTGGGCGATCATGTAGCCGGAGCCGGCGCCGCAGTCGGCCGCCAGGAACGCCGGCAGGCCGCTGACGAGCGGGTTCACCAGCCGGTCGATGCGCCGCTCCGACATCGCCGCGACGCTTGCCACCGCCACCGCCAGCGCGTCGAGCGCCAGCGCCAGCGCGGCGCCGACCGAATGCGCCTCGGAGAACGCCTCCGGCGCCGCCGGCGTGCCGGCGACCAGCGGGTTGTCGGTGACGGAGGCGAGTTCGCGGTCGACCACCTCGGCGACGTGGTCGAAGGTGTCGCGGGCGGCGCCGTGCACGTGCGGCACGGCGCGCAGGCTGAGCGCATCCTGGGTGCGGCGGCGGTCGCCGGCGATCAGCGGGCTGCCGGCGAGGTAGCCGCGCAGCCGCGCGCCGACGGTGGCGAGCCCCGGCGAGACGCGCAGCGCCAGCGAGCGCTCGTCGAAGGCGGCCGGCTCGCCGCGCAGCGCCTCGAAGGTGGTGGCGGCGATCGCGTCCGCCCAGTCGAACAGGCGGGCGGCGCGCGCCAGCGCCACGCAGGCGAGGCCGGTGGCGCAGGGCGTGCCGTTGATGAGGGACAGCCCCTCCTTCGCCTCCAGCACGAGCGGCTCGAGGCCGACCGCGGCGAGCGCCGCGGCGCCAGGCTGCCGCGTGCCGCCGATGCTGGCAGTTCCCTCGCCGATCAGTACGAGCCCGATGTGCGCCATGTGCGTCAGGTAGCCGATCGAGCCGCGGCCGGGCACGTCGGGGACGCAGCCGGCCGCGAGCAGCCGCAGCAGCGCGTCGACGGCGGCGGGCCTGAGCCCGGAGTAGCCGTGTGCGTAGCCGTTCACCTGCGCGGCGATGATCGCCCTGACCTCGATTTCGCCGAGCAGCGCGCCGACGCCGACGGCGTGGCTCATCAACAGGTTGCGCGACAGCTCCCGCTGCTTTTCGCGCGGCACCACGACCTCCGACAATGCGCCCACGCCGGTCGTCACGCCGTAGACGCGCGTGCCATTCGCCACCAGCGCCTCGACGACCGCGCGCGCATTGGCGATCCGCGCAAGCGCCAGGGGAGACAGCGACAGGGCAGCCCCCTCCGCAACGTCGGCGACGTCGCGCCAGCGCAAAGGCGCATCGATGACGATCTCTCTCATCGGCGCTGTCCCCGTCGTGCGTGCGTCACGCCAGCCGCTCCAGCACGGTGCGGAAGGCGCGGTCGATCGCCTCGTCGTCGGCGTGCCGACCCTCGCGGATGCGCCAGGTTCCGGCCACCATCACGTCGCGCACCACGCCGTCGCCACGGGCGAACACGAAGCGATCGAGGATCGCGTCACCGCGCGCCGTCGCGATGTAGGGATCTTCGCCGTCGAGCACGACGAGGCTCGCCGTCTTCCCCACCTCGATCGCCCCGATCGGCTGGCGGAGCGCCTGCGCGCCGCCGGCGAGCGCCGCGTCGAACAGGCTGCGTCCCGTGGAGCGCCCCGGCCCGTCGGCGAGGCGGTTGCGGCCCTGGTCGCGCAGCCGCTGGCCGTATTCGAGCGTGCGCAATTCCTCGGCGACGCCGGTCGCCACGTGGCTGTCGGTGCCGATGCCGAAGCGGCCGCCGGCCGCGCGGAAGGCGACGGCTGGGAAGATGCCGTCCCCGAGGTTCGCCTCGGTCGCCGGGCAGAGGCCGGCCACCGCACCGCTCGCGGCGAGCCGCCGCGTCTCGTCGTCGGTCATGTGGGTCGCATGGATCAGGCACCAGCGCTCGTCGACGGAAAATTCGTCGAGCAGCCAGTCGACCGGTCGCCGGCCGCTCCAGGCGAGGCAGTCGGCGACCTCGCGCTGCTGCTCGGCGACGTGGATGTGCACCGGCCCGCCGTCGCCGACGCCGGCGAGCACCGCCCGTATCTCGTCGGGCGTCGCCGCGCGCAGCGAGTGGATGGCGACGCCGAGCGTCGCGCCAACCGCGGCGCAGGCCGGTCGCAAGGCGTCGTGCAGCGCCAGGAAGCCGTCGACGTCGTGGAGGAAGCGCCGCTGGCCGGGGCCTGCCGGCGCGCCGCCGAAGTTGCCGTGAGCGTAGAACACCGGCAGCAGCGTCAGTCCGATGCCGGTCCTCGCCGCCGCCGCCAAGATGCGCTTCGACAGTTCCGCCGGGTCGGCATAGGCCGCGCCGTCGCGGTCGTGGTGCAGGTAGTGGAACTCGGCGACGGCGCCGAAGCCGCCCTTCAGCAGCTCCACGGAGAGCTTTGCCGCCACCGCCTCGACATCGTCCGCGGTCAGCCGCCCGACCGTGCGGTACATGGTTTCCCGCCACGTCCAGAAGCTGTCGGCGCCGCTGCCCGACACCTCCGCGAGGCCGGCCATGGCGCGCTGGAAGGCGTGGCCGTGCAGGTTCGGCATCGCCGGCACGACGGGCCCGGCGGCGATCTCGTCCCCCGGCCGCGGCGCCGCGCCCGCCTCGACACCGACGACCCGCCCGTCCGTCCCGACCGTGATCGCCACGTCGCGCGCCCAGCCCGACGGCAGCAGCGCGGCGGGAGCATGGAGACGGCGCGGTTGCGGATTGGACACGGTCGAAGGCCTGCACTAGATTGTATAGGCAACCATAGTGAGATTTGCTCCGTGCGCAAGGCCGCGCCCATCGCCGACCGGACAGTCGAGCCGGCTTTCCCGGCCGCCCCCGCGCCGCGCGGCGCGCCGCAGAGGCGCGCGGCCACTGCGGCGGCCGAGCTCGCGCGGCTCGACGCCGGGCCGCAGCCGATCTACGCCGGCCTGAAGCAGATGATCCTCGATCGCATCCGCGACGGTGAGTGGGCGGCGAACGCCCGCGTGCCGTCGGAGAACGAGCTCGTCGCCGCGTTCGGCGTCAGCCGCATGACCGCCAACCGGGCCCTGCGCGAACTCGCGACCGAGGGCGTGCTGGTGCGCGTGCAGGGCGTTGGCTCGTTCGTGGCCGAGCGCAAGGGCCACTCGGCGCTGTTCGAGGTGCGCAACATCGCCGACGAGATCACCGAGCGCGGCCACCGGCACCGTGCCCGGGTCGTCGTGCTGCAGGCTGAAGCGGCCTCCTTGGAGGTGTCCGATGCGCTGCAACTGCCCGACGGCGCCGCGGTGTTCCACTCCGTCCTCGCGCACTTCGAGAACGACGTGCCGGTGCAGGTCGAGGACCGCTTCGTCAATCCCGCCGCCGCACCCGACTACCTCGCGCAGGACTTCACCCGCACGACGCCGAATGCTTACCTCACGCGGCTGTTGCCGCTCGCCGAGGCGGAACACGTCGTCGAGGCGACCTTGCCGCGGCCGTGGGAGTGCAAGCTCCTGTCGATCGCCCGCACCGAGCCGTGCCTGTCAATCCGGCGGCGCACCTGGTCGGGCGACATGACGGTGACGCTCGTCCGCCTGCTCAGCCCGGGCAGCCGCTACCGCCTGCAGGGCCGGTTCCAGGCGCGGGCGCGGTGAGGCACACGGCCGCCCCCGCTGTTCGCATTGCCTCGCCGTAGAAGTCGAGTTACATATACAAGTATAGGTGACTAGGAGATCTCCATGCTCAGCAACTCCCGCTATCGCGACGGCGAGGTGCGCGCGCCCCGCGGCACCACGCTCCGGGCGAAGAGCTGGCTCACCGAAGCGCCCTTGCGCATGCTGATGAACAACCTCGATCCGGACGTTGCCGAGAACCCGAAGGAGCTCGTCGTCTACGGCGGTATCGGCCGGGCGGCGCGCGACTGGGCCTCGTTCGACGCCATTGTCGAGACGCTGGAACGGCTCGGTGACGACGAGACGCTGCTCGTGCAGTCCGGCAAGCCGGTCGGCGTGTTCCGCACCCACGCCGACGCGCCGCGCGTGCTGATCGCCAACTCCAACCTCGTGCCGCACTGGGCGACGTGGGAGCACTTCAACGAGCTCGACCGCAAGGGCCTCGCCATGTACGGCCAGATGACGGCTGGCTCGTGGATCTACATCGGCAGCCAGGGCATCGTGCAGGGCACCTACGAGACCTTCGTCGAGGCCGGCCGCCAGCACTATGGCGGCGACCTCGCCGGCCGCTGGCTGCTCACCGCCGGCCTCGGTGGCATGGGCGGAGCGCAGCCGCTGGCGGCCGCCATGGCGGGTGCCGCCTCGCTCACCGTCGAGTGCCAGCAGTCGCGCATCGATTTCCGCCTGCGCACCCGCTACGTCGACGAGCAGGCGCACGACCTCGACGACGCACTGGTCCGCATCGCAGACCACACGGCGAACCGGCGCGCCGTCTCGGTCGCGCTGCTCGGCAACGCCGCCGAGGTGCTGCCCGAACTCGTCCGCCGCGGCGTCCGCCCCGACCTCGTCACCGACCAGACCTCGGCGCACGATCCGCTGAACGGCTACCTGCCGGCCGGCTGGACGTGGGAGGACTACCGCGAGCGCGGCCGCCTCGAGCCCGCGGTGGTGATCGCCGCGGCCAAGGCGTCGATGAAGGCGCACGTCGGCGCCATGCTCGCCTTCCACCGCATGGGCGTGCCGACCGTCGACTACGGCAACAACATCCGCCAGATGGCGTTCGAGGAGGGCGAGACCGACGCCTTCGCCTTCCCGGGCTTCGTGCCGGCCTACATCCGCCCGCTGTTCTGCCGCGGCGTCGGGCCGTTCCGCTGGGTGGCGCTGTCGGGCGACCCCGCCGACATCCACGCCACCGACGCCAAGGTGAAGGAGCTGATCCCCGACGATCCGCACCTGCACCGGTGGCTCGACATGGCCGGAGAGCGGATCGCATTCCAGGGCCTGCCGGCGCGCATCTGCTGGGTCGGCCTCGGCCAGCGCGCCAAACTGGGCCTCGCCTTCAACGAGATGGTGCGCACTGGAGAAGTGTCGGCGCCGATCGTCATCGGCCGCGACCATCTCGATTCCGGCTCCGTCGCCTCGCCGAACCGCGAGACCGAGGCGATGCGCGACGGCTCCGACGCCGTCTCCGATTGGCCGCTCCTCAACGCGTTGCTAAACTGCGCGAGCGGCGCCACCTGGGTGTCGCTGCACCACGGTGGGGGCGTCGGCATGGGATTCTCGCAGCACTCGGGCATGGTGATCGTCTGCGACGGCACCGAGGCGGCCGATCGCCGGCTCGCCCGCGTGCTTCACAACGACCCGGCGACCGGCGTGATGCGCCACGCCGATGCCGGCTACGCCATCGCCGTCGACTGCGCCCGCGAGCAGGGCCTCGACTTGCCGATGCTCGATCCGCAGATGTTCGACAAGCCTGGGGCCGGCCGATGAGCGTCCGCCGGCTCGACCTCTCCGACGTGCCGCCGACGCCCTGGGCGAACGGCCGCGGCACGACGCGCGAGCTGCTGCGCCGCAGGACGGCAGACGGCACGCTGATCTGCCGGATCGCCGTCGCCGACGTGGTGGCGCCGGGCCCGTTCTCGGTGCTGCCGGGCATCGACCGCACCCTCGTGCTGATCGCCGGCGAAGGCTTCGACCTGCGCAGCGCCGAGCGCCTGCTGACCGTCCGCGCGCTGGAGCCGGTGTCGTTCTCGGGCGACGAGGCCTTCGAGGCCGACCGCGTCGCCGGGCCGTCGCGCGACCTCAACATCATGTCCGGCCGCGGCATCGCCGAGACCACGGTGAGCGTCCACCGCACCGGCTTCTCCGACACGGCCGCCGACCTTTCCTGCTACTTCGTCGCCGCCGGCGCCTTCCGTGCCTCCGTTGCCGACGAGGGGCCGCTCACGCCGGGCGAACTCGTCGAGGTGCTCGGCGAGCCCGGCCGGCCGATCGTCTTCGAGGGCACGGGCGCCATCGTCGCGATCCGCCTGACGCGCGTCGACGCCGTCGAGCGGCCCGCGCCGGCGAGCTTCCTGCGATGACCGTGATGCGGCGCGGCTGATTCCGGCATGACCTGGCTCACCGTTACTCGCGGCGAGGCGCCGCTGCTCGTCAGCCTGCCGCACACCGGCACGGCGCTGCCGGACGACGTCGCCGCCAAGCTGGTCTCGCGCGACCTCGCGTTGCACGACACCGACTGGTGGATCGACCGGCTCTACGATTTCGCCACGGGCCTCGGCGCGACGATGGTGCACACGGCGATCTCGCGCACCGTCATCGACGTCAACCGCGACCCGTCCGGCGCCTCGCTCTATCCCGGCCAGGCGACCACCGGCCTCTGCCCGACAACCACCTTCGACGGTCGCCCGCTCTACCAGCCCGGCGCCGAGCCGGACGCGGCCGAGATCGCGCGACGGCGTGAAGTCTACTTCGAGCCCTATCACCGAGTGCTCGCGGCGGAGCGCGACCGGCTGCGGGCGCTCCACCCGGACATCGTCGTCTACGACTGCCACTCCATCCGCTCGCGGGTGCCGCGGCTGTTCGACGGCGAGCTGCCGGTGCTCAACATCGGCACCAACGGCGGGGCGAGCGCCGCGCCGGGGATCGAAGCCGCGATGGTGCGTGCCGCGGAGACTTCGCCGTTCTCGTCCGTGCTGAACGGCCGCTTCAAGGGCGGCTGGATCACCCGCAGCCTGGGCGACCCGACCGGTGGCGTACACGCCGTGCAGCTCGAGATCGCCTGCCGGGGCTATGTCGTGGAGACGGTCGAGGGCGCCCCCACCTGGGACCCGGCGTATGCCGCGCCGATGCGGCAGTTTCTGGAAGGGTTGCTGCGCGAGCTCCTGTGCCAAGTCGGCACCGGTCCCTGACTCCAGCCTCCCGCGCCTGTCGGCCATCGAGTAAAATCGCTGGTGTCGCAAAGGCGGGCGAGGAGTTGCCGAATGCTGGTCAACGGCCTCACGGTTCCGAATCTCGTCATCGAAGCCATGGACACTGGGCTGTGGAAATTGCCTACAGATCCGGAGATACTTCGCCAAACGTTTTCATGTCTTACGGACTTCCGGGATTCTATGCTCTTCGAGAAGGACGACCTCGAATTTCAGAACCACATGCTGCTGAATAATGAGCCGTTCTGGAGCCTCGGCTATGGAATTCTGGAGACATCGGCTATTGAATACATGCTAGTGCGGAAGGAATGTTTGTTTATTGGATTCTTTGGGGGCCATGACGGCCCCCTCGCCATAGACTACCGAAATGGAAGGCGGCGCGTAGTCTACTTGACAGCGAATGACACGCTAAAGTGGAAGGTCGCTTTTGGTGATATTGACGACTTTGTCGCCTTCCTGAGCGAGCAAACTGCGAAGCCGTTCACCAACCTGTAACGCTCACGCCGTCCCCGCCCGCTCCAGCACGTCCGCTCCCGCCGGCGTCTCGACGCGGTCCGCCGGCGTCACCATCACGGCGATGACGTCGCGCATGGTGATCAGCCCAACCGGCCGGCCGTCGGCGTCAACGGCCACCGCCTGCGTCGTGCCGGCTTCCGACATCGTCTTCATCGCCACGTCGAGCACGCCGTCGGCGGCAACCTGCGGCAGCGCGGCGTCGCGCGGGCCGGGGCCGAGCGGCGTCATCACCGTCTCGACCAGGATCACCCGGCCGCGGTTCACCTCCTTGACGAAGCTCGCGATGTAGTCGTCGGCCGGCCGCAGCACGATGTCCTGCGCCGTGCCCTTCTGCACCACCTCGCCGTCGCGCAGGATGGCGATGTGGTCGCCGATGCGCAGCGCCTCGTCGAGATCGTGGGTGATGAAGACGATCGTCTTGCGGATCTCCGTCTGCAGATCGAGCAGCACCGTCTGCATGTCGACGCGGATCAGCGGGTCGAGCGCCGAGAACGCCTCGTCCATCAAGAGGATCGGTGCGTCGTTGGCGAGCGCGCGGGCGAGCCCGACGCGCTGCTGCATGCCGCCGGAGAGCTGGTTCGGGAACTTGCCCTCGAAGCCCTTGAGGCCGACGCGCTCGATCCAGCGCATTGCCGTGTCGCGGCACTGCGCGTCGGCGATGCCGCGCACCTTCAGCCCGAACATCGTGTTGTCGAGCACCGACCAGTGCGGCAGCAGGCCGAACTTCTGGAACACCATCGCCGTGCGCGTGCGACGGAACTCTCGCAGTTCCAGCGGCGACATCTTCACCACGTCGACGCCGTCGACCAGCACCTCGCCGGCGGTCGGCTCGATCAGCCGGTTGATGTGGCGGATCAGCGTCGACTTGCCCGAGCCGGACAGCCCCATGATCACCTGGATCGCCCCGCCGGGGATGTCGATCGAGATGTCGCGCAGGCCGAGCACGTGGTTGTGCTTCAAAAGCTCCGTCTTCGTCATGCCGCCCTTGACGGCGTCGACATAGGCGGCCGGATTGGCGCCGAAGATCTTGTAGACGTGCTGCAGCTTGACGCCGGTGATCTTAATGGCCATGGACGACTTCCAGGTGTTTCTGCAGGCGCCGTCCGTATTCCTGGCTGACCCGGTCGAAGATGATGGCGATGCCGGCGATGGCGAAGCCGTTGAAGAGGCCGAGCGTGAAGTACTGGTTGGCGATCGCCTTCAGCACCGGCTGGCCGAGGCCCTGCACGCCGATCATCGAGGCGACGACCACCATCGACAGCGCCATCATGATCGTCTGGTTGACGCCGGCCATGATGGTCGGCAGCGCCAGCGGCAGCTGCACGTTGGTGAGCCGCTGCCAGCTCGACGAGCCGTAGGCGTCCGCGGCCTCCAGCACCTCGCGGTCGACGAGGCGGATGCCGAGGTCGGTGAGGCGGATCACCGGCGGCAGCGCGTAGATGACGACGGCGATCAGCCCCGGCACCTTGCCGATGCCGAGCAGCATGACGACCGGGATCAGGTAGACGAAGCTCGGCATCGTCTGCATGACGTCGAGGATCGGCGTCACCACGGCGCGCAGGCTCTTCGAACGGGAGACGGCGATGCCGAGCGGGATGCCGATGACGATCGACGTGACGGTGGCGACGACGATCATCGCGATCGTCTTCATCGTGTCGTCCCACATGCCGAAATAGCCGATCGCCAAGAGCGCAAGGCCGGAGCCGACGACGATCTTGATGTTGCGGCTGGCGAACCAGGCGATGCCGAGAATGACGAGGATGACGATCGGCCACGGCGTCGTCGTCATGATCCGCTCCGCCCAGATCATGAAGATCTTGAGCGGCTCGAACATCAGTTCGAACGTCTCGCCATAGGCGCGCGTGAAGGTGCGGAAGCCGTCGTCGATCGCCTTCTTCAGCGCCGTCAGGCTGGCGTCGTTCATCGCGGGGAATCGTGTGAACCAGTCCATCGGCGGCCTCCCCGTCCCTGGCGTGGGCTTTCGACTGCGCAAGACGCATGCCACGAAGCGAGACGGGCGGCGGTGATGCACCGCCGCCCGTCTCCAGGTCACGACGTCAGAGCGACGCCTTGATCTTCTCGGCCGCTTCCGGCGAGACCCACTTGGTCCACAGGTCCGGCTGCGTCTCGAGGAAGTGCTTCGCGGCGGTCTCGCCGGTCGCCTGATTGTCGACCATCCAGGCGAGCAGCTTGTTGACCGTGTCGTTGGTCCACGTCCGCTTCGTCAGGTACTCGTAGGCCGGCCCGCCGCGCCCCTTGAAGCCGGAGGTGACGACCGTGAAGATCTCCGACTTCGACCAGGCGTTCGGCTTCGGGTCGGCGCAGTCGAGCACCGAGTTGCAGCGGTCCCATTCTTCCTTGTTGTGGGTGACGCCGTCGCCCATCGACAACTTCACCATGTCGTACTTGCCGAGGATGGCGGTCGGCGCCCAGTAGTAGCCGAGCCAGCCTTCCTTGCGCTCGAACGCCTTGGCGATCGAGCCGTCGAGGCCGGCGCCCGAGCCGGTGTCGACCAGCACGAAGCCCTTGTCGGCACCCTTGTAGGCCTTGAAGAAATTCGCCGTGAGGATCTGGCAGGCCCAGCCGGTCGGGCAGTTGTAGACGGCGCCCTTGGAGGCGTCTTCCGGCGCCGGGAACAGCTCCGGATGCTTCAGCGCATCGTCGATCGTCTTGATGTCGGGATGCGCCTCGGCGACGTACTTCGGGATCCACCAGCCCTCGACGCCGCCGTCCGGCAGCGACTCGGAGGCGTAGAACAGCCGGCCTTCGCCGACCGCCTTGTCCATCGGCTCACGCGCCGCGTTCACCCAGGCTTCCGGCGCAACGTCCGGCTCGCCCTTCTCCATCATCGAGGTGAGCGTCGGGGTGGTGTCGCCCGGCACGAGCTCCGCGTCGCAGCCGTAGCCCTTGCTGAGGATGATCTGGTCGATCCAGGCCAGCACCTCGGCCGACGCCCAGTTCATGTTGGCGATCGTAACGGTGCCGCAATCGGCCGCGCGAGCGGCGGGTGCAGTCAGAGCGGTCCCGGCCGTCAGCGCGGCGGCGAGGACGCCGAGAGCAATGAGCTTTTTCATGGGGTCTGCTTCTCCTGTGTTGGAAGGTCTTGTGGTCGATGATGCTCTGGAGCGGCATCTGCGGTATCGGGAAAAACTCTCCTCGCGTCGGACGCTGGACCGGGTCAGACGACCCCGGACGTGCTGCGGACCAGGCCCGTTGCCGGCCCCGCCGGGGTTCCACCGGGCCGCCCGGAGCGGTCGACGCCGGCGACGCGGGTGATGATCCAGTTGCGGAACAGCGCGATCACCGGGTCGTCCAGGTCCTCCGGGTGCAGGCAGAGAAAGTAGCCGTAACCGTCCTTGCATTCCACATCGCAGGGCACGCCCAGGCTGCCGTCGGCCATCTCGTCGGCGAACAGGTCGATGTCGGCGAGCACCACCCCGTGCCCGCGCTTCGCATACTGCACGGCGAGCGCGAGGGTGTCGAACGTCACGCCCCGCGACGTGTCGAGCGTCAGCCCAGCGAGCCGCGCGAACTGCGTCCACAGGTGGCTCGGCGCCTGGCCTTCGACGCGGATGTGCAGGAGCTCGGTCGACGCCAGCAGGTCCGCCAGCGGCCGCCCGGCGAAGCGCGCCGCGAGGTCCGGCGAGCACACCGCCGTCACCCGCTCCATCCACAACAGGTCGAGGATGTCGTCGCTCACCTTCGGCTTGTCGTAGATGACGGCGACGTCGACCTCGCGCGTCGGCAGGCCGGTGCCGTAGGCGCTCGAGACGTCGATCGCGATGTTCGGATACTCGCCGCGGAACTCGTGCAGCATCTGCATCCCGACCCGCTGCAGGAAGGTCGGCGGCATGTGCAGCCGGAGCACCCGCTCGCGGGCGACGCCGTCGCTCTTGATCTCGTTCAGCACCGCCTCGATGCGGTCGAAGGACTTCTCCACGACCGGCAGCAGCTTCGCGCCGGCCTCCGTCAGCGCGATGCCGTGCGGGCGGCGGTCGATCAGCCGCTTGCCGATCAGCTGCTCGAGGCTGATGACGTGGCGGCTGAGCGCGCTCTGCGAGACGTTGAGGGATTGCGCGCCGCCGGTGAAGCTGAGCCGCCTGCCGACCGCCTCGAAGGCGCGCAGGGCGTTCAGGGGCAGCCACTTCCGGTCGATCACCCGCCCTCCGAAGCCGTGTCGCCGCCGTCCGGACTGCTTCCAGTGCGGCGGCCGTGCCCCCGGGCGCGGCCGCGCTGCCGTCGCCCATCTGCTTTTCGCATGGGATGATGAGGTTTGCTCAACACCGCTACAATTGCTTTTTTGGAATTGGATTATGACAAATCGGTATTGTTCGCCCCCTCCCCGCGCGTGCGAGACTTCGCCGGCAGATGGAGGCCCTCATGCGTGACGACCGTTGGATCGGGGCGCTGCTCGACGAGCGGCGGCCCGGCCATGCCTTGCCGCAGGCGTTCTACAACGACCCCGACATCTACGCCTTCGACTGCGAGAAGGTGTTCGGCGCGTCGTGGCTGATGGTCGGCTTCGAGGCCGAACTGCCGAGGCCCGGCACCTATCTGGCGCTGACGATCGCCCGCACGCCGATCCTGATCGTGCGCGACCGCGCCGGTACGGTGCGCGGCTTCTTCAACTCCTGCCGCCACCGCGGCGCGCAGATCTGCGCCGACGGCACCGGGCGAGCCTCCCGCCTCTCCTGCCCCTACCACCAGTGGACCTACGAGCTCGACGGCCGGCTGATGAAGGCTCGCGTCATGGGGCCGGACTTCGACCCCTCGCAGCACGGCCTTTTGCCGATCCACGTCGAGGTGGTCGCCGGCGCGATCTATGTCTGCCTCGCCGACCGCCCGCCGGACTTCTCGGCGTTCCGCGCCGATCTCGAGCCGATGCTGTCGCCGTTCCGCCTCGCCGAAGCGAAGCTTGCCCACCAGACGGTGCTGGTCGAGAAGGCGAACTGGAAGCTCGTGATGGAGAACGCGCGCGAGTGCTACCACTGTGCCGCCTGCCACCCGGAGCTCGCGAAAGCCTTCCCGGTCGAGATTTCCGACAACTTCGGTGCCGACGACGGCCCGCACCTCGCCGCCTTCCGGCAACGGATGGAGGCGAGCGGCCTGTTGATCGGCCCGCGCGACGGACCCTGGTGGCAGTGCGCCCGCTTCCCGCTCAACGAGGGCGCGATCACCTTCTCGATGGACGGGCAACCCAGCGTGAAGAAGCCGCTGCTCGACGTCGACGGCGGCGACGTCGGCTCGATGCGCTTCGCCGTCGAGCCGCACAATTTCTGCCACGCGCTCGGCGACTACACCTTCATGTTCTCCGCCTATCCGGTCGGGCCGGAGGAGACGCACGTCGTCTCGAAGTGGCTCGTCCACAAGGACGCCGTGGAGGGCGTCGACTACACCATCGACGGGCTCATGCAGATCTGGGACGTCACCAACAAGCAGGACCGCGACCTCGCCGAGAACAACCAGCGCGGCGTCAACGGCCGCGGCTACCGGCCCGGCCCCTATTCGCGCCAGGCCGAGCCGCTGGTGCTGCGCTTCGTCGACTGGTATTGCGCCAAGGCGCGCTCCGCCCTCGGCGGACCGGCGCTGCGCGTCGCCGAAGTCGCGTGAGCGCCCGCCGCGCCCGCTGCTGCTGACCGAGTCCCCCGATGGCCAAGCGCAACGCCCCGCTGCACCCCGAGACGCTGACGGTCGGCCACGGCTACGACCCGGCGAGCGCGCGCGGCGCCGCCAAGCCGCCGGCCTACCTGACGTCGACCTTCGTCTACCCGTCGGCCGCCGCCGCCAAGGCGCTGCACGAGACGTTCTTCGACGGCACCGAGAACGGGTCCGAGGGCTATATCTACGGCCGCCTCGGTCACCCCAACCTCGACATGGTGGAAGCCCGCCTCGCTGCGCTCGACGGCGCCGCGGACGCCGCCGCCTTCGCCACCGGCATGGCGGCGATCACCGCCGTGCTTCTGACCCAGCTCGCCCCCGGCGACACGCTGCTGCACGGCCGGCCGATCTACGGCGGCACCGACGCCTTCGTGCACCAGGAGCTGACGCGGTTCGGCGTCCGCCCGTTCGGCTTCACCGACGGCTGCGACCACGCCGTGGTGATGGCCGCCGCGGAGGCCGCGATGGAGGCCGGTCCGGTCGGCCTCGTCTGGGTGGAGACGCCGGCGAACCCGACCGCCGCGGTGTCGGACATTGCGCTGATCGTCGCCGTCGCCGACGAGATCGGCCGCCGCCAGGGCCGGCGACCGCCGGTCGGCGTCGACAACACCTTCCTCGGGCCGTTCGTGCAGAGCCCGCTCGCCCACGGCGCCGACTTCTGCATGACGTCACTGACGAAATACGCCGGTGGCCACTCAGACCTGCTCGCCGGCGGCGTCAGCGGCGCCAAGGCGCGGATTGCGCGGCTGAAGGCGTTCCGCACGCTCGTCGGCTCGACGCTCGACGCCCATTCCGCCTGGCTGCTGCTGCGCTCGTTCGAGACGATGCACCTGCGCACCGAGCGGGCCGCCGCGAACGCCGCCACCGTCGCCGCCTTCCTGCGCGACCACCCGAAGGTGGCGAGCGTCACCTATGTCGGCTTCCTGGCCGATGGCTCGCCCGCCCGCGCCGCCTTCGAGCGGCAGTGCGCGGGCGCCGGTTCCACCTTCTCCTTCCGCATCCGCGGCGGCGAAGCGGAGGCGTTCCGCCTGCTCGACGCACTGAATGTGCTGCGCATGGCCGTCAGCCTCGGCGGCACCGAGACGCTGATCTGCCACCCGGCCTCCACCACCCACTACGCCGTGCCGCGCGAGCGCCGCGAGGCGGTTGGCATCGACGACGCAACGCTGCGGCTCTCCGTCGGCATCGAGCACGTCGACGACCTCGTCGCCGACCTCGCGCAGGCGCTGGAGGCGGTGTGATGGACGCCGCCGCTCCCGACGTTCCCGTCGACCCGAAGTCGCTCACCGGCAAGCTCGCGAGCCCGCGCGAGCACGTCGACCTCGTCGTCGTCGGCGCCGGCGCAGCGGGCCTCGCGGCGGCAGTGTCGGCGGCGAAGGCCGGCCTCACCGTCAAGCTGGTCGACGAAAACCCGGTCGCCGCTGCCCTCGTCGGCCTCGACGTGCCGCTCCTCTACGGCGGCCGCGCCGACGGCTCGGTGCAGTCGAAGGAGCGGATGCTGGAGCGCATTGTCGCCGCGACGCCGGGCCTCGAGGAAGCGTTCGAGCTCGGCGTCGACGTCGCCCTCGGCACCACCGCCTTCGGCGTCTACTTGCCTGGCCCGGCGCTTGCCGCCCTGCCCGGTCCCGTCATCGGCCTCGCCGACGAAAGCGAGGCGTGGCTCTGCGGCTTCGGCCGGCTGATCGTCGCCGCCGGCGCGCGCGACCTCGTCTACTCCTTCGAGGGCTGCGACCAGCCGGGCGTCGTCGGCGCGGTGGCGCTCGCCGCCCTCATCGACCGCTACGACGCCTTCGACGGCCGCCGCCTCGTCATCCTCGGCTCCGACGACCTCGCCCTCGACACTGCGGAACGCGCGCTGGCGAAGGGGCTGGAGGTCGCCGCCCTCGTCGAGGTGGCGCCGGAGCCACTTGGCGATCGCGGCCGGATCGCGGCGCTGACGGCTGCTGGCGTGCGGGTGCTCGCCGGCACCGTGCTGCAGGCGGCGAAGCGCGGCCCCTACGGCGTCACCGCCGCCATCGTCGTGCCTGTCGAAAGTGACGGCACCGCCGAAGAGATCGCCTGCGACACGATCTGCCTGGCCGTCGGCCGCGTGCCGGTTGTCGACCTCCTCGACGCCGCCGGCGTGCGTCTGGAACTCGACGGCCGCCGCGGCGGCTACGTGCCGGAGAGCGCCGACGGCGTCTCAACCTCGAACCCGGCCGTGTTCGTCGCCGGCGACGGCGCCGGCCTCGGCCGCACCCTCGCATCAGCCGAGGAGGCCGCCGATCACGGCCGCCGCGCCGCCGCCGCCGTGCTCGCCTCGCTCGGCCGGCCGGCCGCATCGACGGAGCTGCAGTCCTCCGGCGCGACCGCCAGCGCCACCGTCTTCGCCGAAGACCTGCTCCCCCACCGCCTGCGCTGGATGCAGGCGCTGCTCGCCACCGGCGGCACCGACGTGCTCGCCTGTCCGTGCGAGGAGGTGACGCGGGCCGAGCTCCTCGGCGTTCGCCCGCCGCGCTACCTGGAGGCGCCGATCCCGGTCAACCGCAGCCGTTCCGTCGCCTCGATGGCCGAGGCCGGCCCGCCGAGCCACGACCAGATGAAGCGGCTCACCCGCGTCTCGATGGGCCCCTGCCAGGCGCGGCGCTGCCGCGAGCAGGTGGCGATGCTGATGGCGCTCGGCGCCGGCGTGCCGGTCGAGACGATCCCGCTCGCCGGCTACCGCGCCCCCGTCCGGCCGCTGCCGCTCGCGGTGCTCGCCACCTTGCCCGAGACCGCGGCGCTGGAGGCGGACTGGGACGTCTGGTTCGGCATCCCCACCCAGTGGGTCCCCTATGATGCGATCGGCACGCCGCGCGAGCGCGCGCTGATCGAGTTCGCCATGCACATGTGAGGCACGCGCCGGTGACTTCGCTCAGCGCCACCGTGGTCGTCGTCGGAGCCGGCGTCACCGGCCTGTCGGCCGCCTGGTGGCTCGCCCGCTCCGGCGTCGACGTGCTCGTCGTCGACAAGGGCATCGTCGGCTGGGAGGCGTCGGGCCGCAACGGCGGCGGCTGCAGCCACTACAACAGCGCGCTGTTCCACGAGGAGCAGCGGCTCTGGCCGCAGATGGACGAGCTCCTCGGCTACCCGACCGAGTACCGCCGCGAGCGCATCATCTTCGCCACCACCGAGCACCACCTCGACGCCTACCACCGCATGGGCGAGGAGATCGGCCGGCTCGGCTATTCCTGGGAGAAACTCGACGGCGACCACGTGCGCGCGCTGGTGCCGCTCGCCGGCGACAACGCGCTCGGCGGCATCCACCTCCACATCGGCGGCCACGCCAACCCGCAGCGCACCGTGCAGGCCTACGCGTGGGCATTGGAAGACCTCGGCGGCCGCATCCTGCAGCACACCGCCGTCCACCGCCTTGTCTCCGCCGGCGGCCGCGTCACCGGTGTCGAAACGGCCGCGGGCCTCATCGAATGCGACCAGGTCGTCGTCGCCGCTGGGCCGCAGAGTGGCCGCCTGCTCGCGACTGTCGGCGTGCATCTCCCCGTCGCCACGGCGCGGGCGGAGATGATCGTCACCGAGCCGCTGCCGCTGATGCGCTGGGGCGGCGTCGACGGCAACGGCCTCTACGGCCGCCAGACGCTGCGCGGCAACCTCGCCTATGGCGGCGGGCCGCACGAGTGGATCGACCTTCCCGAGGACGGCGCGCCGCTGTCGCGGCCGACGTCGCCGCTCGCCTGCCACCTGTCGCGGCGGCTGTTCGAGCTGTTCCCGAAGGCCGGCCACGTCCGCGTCATCCGCTCGTGGGCGGGCCTCATCGAGAACACGCCGGACGGCCGGCCGGTGATCGACCGCCTGCCCTCGCACGAGAACCTGACGGTTTGCACGATGTCGGCCGTCGGCTTCGGCCTGTCGCCGGCGACCGGCCACGCGATCCGCGACCTCGTGATCGACGGCCGCTGTTCGTTCGCCGACCTTACCCACTACCGCCTCGATCGCTTCGCCGGCACGCCGGCCGACTGGGCCGCCCGCAAGGGCTGGGTGCCGCCCGCCCCGGCCGCCGCGGCCTGACCCCTCAACACTTCCCGAAGGACGCGTGATGTCGAAAGGCAAGGTGCTGGTCGTCGGCGCCGGGATCAACGGGCTCTCGACCGCCTGGGGGCTGGTGCGGCGCGGCTTCACTGTCGAGGTGTTCGAGCAGGGGCCGGTGCCGAACCCGAAGGCGAGTTCGCACGACGAGCACCGCATCACCCGCCACGCCTACGGCGAGATGCACCGCTACGCGCAGCTGATGCCGGAATGCTTCCGGCTCTACGAGGAACTCTGGCGCGATATCGGCGCCCGCCACATCGCGCCGATGCCGTCGATCGTGCTGGAGCGCGAGCCGACGCCGTGGATCGAGCAATCGATCGTCGACCTCGACGCGATGGGCATCGCCTGGCGCGAGCTGCCGCTCGGCAGCCTTTCGGCGCAGTACCCGATGATCAACATGGACGGGCTGACGCGCGCGGTGGAGTTCGGCGGCGCCGGCATGCTGTTCCCGGTCCGCATCCTCACCGACCTCGTCGTCCACCTCGCCGCCCGCGGCGTCGCCTTTCACGCCGGCGCCAAGGTCGACGAAATCGACCCCGAGGCGGGCACCGTCACCGTCGCAGGCCGCGTGCACGCCGGCGACCACGTCGTCGTCGCCGCCGGCGCCTGGGCGGACCGGCTGGTGCCGCAGATCCGCGGCGTCGCCGTGCCGTCGCGCCAGGCGGTGATCTTCCTCGCGCCGCCCGCCGATCTCGCCGCCGCCTGGGCGAGCGCGCCGATCTTCCTCGACCTCGGGCTCGAAAGCGGCACCTACACGCTGCCGCCGCGGCCGGGCACGCGCCTCAAGGTCGGCGACCACACCTTCACCCGCGCCGGCGACGCCGACGGCGACCGCGCCGCCACCGACGCCGACGTGGCGCGGCTGCTGCACGCCGCCGAGCGCGCCTATGCGGGCTTCGGCCGCTACACCATCCTGGAACGCAAGGCGTGCTTCTACACCGTCACCGACGACGAGCGCTTCCTGGCCGAGCCGATCGGCGCCAAGGCGACGGTTCTCTCCGCCTGCTCCGGCCACGGCTTCAAGCTCGCCCCGCTGATGGGCGACCGGGTGGCCGAGGGGATCGCGACGGGGGTGGCGTACCGGCATTGAGCCGAACGTTGCCGGGGTTTCGAGCAGGGGCGCTCGACGTTTTGGAACACCGCTACACCGGGAACGGAACTGCGGATTCCGTCAGGGAATAAAGAATATCTCTTTGCGTGAAGCAATTTTGCACTCTTCGATCTCGACGATCGTGAATTCATAACTCCACCCTATATACAAATCCCAATTTCCAGGATTCTCGTTCTTGCAGGTGAATCTCGCCCCGCCCTCGGCAAACCGCCCATACTTGACGAAGACGATCTTGAATGCCTCTCCCGGGGGAATTTCTACGGTTTTGCCATGGCTGGTCTCAAATTCTCCGCCTTGAGAAGATGAGGATACGATAAGTAAGACCAAACTCCACCCAAGAGCGAAGATCGCAACATTGGTGCACACCCAAATCACAACTGTCATGACAGCAGTGTACAAAATGCCGAGCGAGATGTTCTTGACCATCACCAGACGCTCTCGGCTGTCACGGCGGCTCTAGTCCGAAGGCCCGTGCTGAAGCTCCCGATACCCCCGCGCCTCCGCCTCCCCGGCATACCGCGCGAGCAGCTCGTAGTCCGAGTCCCCCAGCACCTCGATCCCGACGAGCCCGAGCGTCTCCCGCACCCCGCCCAGCTCCGGATCGGCGACGACGCCGGCCAGCGCCTCCCGCAGCACCGCCACCTCCCCATCCGCCGCCTCGCCCCGCGTGATCAGCGGCAGACCCGGCCCGCCCGGCGTCTCGCAGAGCACGCGCACGCCCGCGACCTCCTCCGGCACATGCCGCGCCAAGAGCCCGAACGTCACGGTGTCGATCGCCGCGGCGTCGACCCGCCCCGCCGCCACCGCCGCCAGGCTCGCCCGATGCCCGCCGGTGACGACCACCGACGAGAAGAACCGCCCCTTTCGGGCGAGCGGCGCGACCAGCGCCGCAAGCAAGTTGGCGCCGGAGTTGCTGCCGGGATCGTTGATCGCCGCCCGCGCCCCGCGCAGGTCTTCGACGCCGGCGAACGGCGCCTCCGCCGCGACGACGACGATGCTCCACCGCTGCGCACCCTCCCCGCCCGGAAAACCGTAGACCGGCGTCGCCACCAGCCTGACCCGTCCTCTGAGGTGCCGCACGTAGGGAAAGCCGCAGGTTTGCGCGAGGAGGAGGCGCGGATCGCGCCACGGGTCGGAGTAGGCTCCACCGCGCTCGAGCGCTTCGGGAACATCAGCGAGCCCCGCCGCCCTGAGGCGATCGCGGAGCCCCGCCCACAGCGCGTCGTTTGCCGCCGAGACCGCCGCCGGCGCGTCGTACATGGCGAGCGCGGCGATGCGCTCCGGCACCGTCACGCCCGGACCCGGACGGACGGGCCCCGCAGCCGCGCCGAGCGGCCCGCGCCCTCGCCGCGCTCAGCGGGCGCGCGGGTGCAGCGGGTCGTCGTGCTCGGCGACGAGGTAGCGGCGGATGATGTCACGGTAGCCGTCATAGACGAGGCCGCCGTTGCGCGCGACGAGATCCTCGCGCGCCGCCCGATAGAGCGCCGGCAGCCGATACCACGCCACCGCCGGGCGGACGTGATGGAGAACGTGGAGGTTGTTGTTGAGATAGAGCAGCCCGAGCAGCCCGCCGTTCTCGACGATCGCCGTGCGCTCCTCGGGCTGGTCGGCCCAGCGGTGCTCGGCGAACGAGCGCAGCCGCGTCAGCGCCGTGCCGGCATAGACGAAGCCGACGAGATAGAGCCACAGCGGCATGCCGCAGACGCCGACCACCCAGAGGAGAACGCCAGCGACGCTGACTGCGTGCCACGCCCAGATCGCCCGCCGGCCCGGCTCGTTCGCGATGACGCGCTTGCCCTCGTCGGCGAGGAAGAAGCCGATCATGATCGCCGGGCCGACCGTCAGCCGGCCGACCAGCGTCATGTTGAACCGCATCACCAGACGGATCGGCCACGGCAGCGCCGCCCACATCGCCTGCGTGAAATACGCCGACTCCGGGTCTTCCAGCGGGTCGGTCAGGTATTCGTCGCGATGATGCCTCAGATGCGAGATGCGGTAGACCGGATAGGGCAGCCACAATGACAAGGGCGGCCAGGCGATGGCGCTGTTGATCGTGCGATTGAGCGTCGGATGCCCGTGCATCGCCTCGTGCTGCAGCGACGAATGCCAGGCGACCAGCCATGCGCCGACCGGGATCACCAGCCACAGCGGCAGCACCTGCCAGAAGAAGGTCAGCCCTAGAAAGCCCCCGTAGATGAGCACGGCAAGAGCGACCGTCGGCCATTCGACGGCGGGACGGCGCGAACGCCGAAAACTTTCGGTTGTCATGTGCGGTGATGGATTCTGCTTCTACCCCTGTTCGACGCTGCCACCCTCCCCGCCGCGAGGCAAGAGATCGAAGCAAGAACGAAAAACAAAAGCCGCGCGTGTACCTGCGCCACACCGGCGCACCTCCACCACCGGAAGTCTTCGAGATGCTCAATACACAGCAGCGAAAGACGGCAATGCCATCCCTGCCACAGTTGTTCACACAACCTTAACGACCGACCGCCACCTGCCCAATCCGGCTGAACCATAGCCGCCTTGCCGCCCGGCGGGCCCTCCGATATCGTCGCCGCAACCTTCCACGCGCACAAAAATCAGGCGCGACCCGCAGGGGACCGTCCTTGCTGCAGCTTCGCTACCCCGAAGTGATCGCCGGCCCGCCGCGCGCCAGCAGGATCCTGCGCCCCGACGGTTCCGCGACGACGTCCGGCCACGAGCGCCATCAGGTTCCGGGCGGCGGCGCGATCCTCATCGAGGTCGCGGCCGGCGACACCATCGCAATCAAGGACATCGAGGGCGGCCAGCCCTGCGAGATCGTCGCGTTCGATCGCCAGGGCCGCGGCGACCCTGGCATTCTCGCGGCACGCGCGACTGGCTCGGCGTCCGGCCTGAAGGCGCTGCTGCTCTCGGGTGACCCGTCCCTCTCCGCCTTCCGCCGCCGACTGGAGAGGCGCGGCATCGCGCTGGCCGGCGCGGCGTCGATCGACCTGTTCGGCGCGACGACGGCGGCAGGCACCGAGGAACGCTTCACCGCCCAGCGCGACGGCGTGCTCGTCGTCGCCGCCCCCGGCGGGCCGATGCCGGTCGACGGTCACGATACCGTGACGCCGCTCGCCGTCAGCGTGCAGCGCGCCCAGCCGCGCCTCGTCGGGACGCACGCCTTGCCCGACCCGCTCGCCGACCCGCTCGCCGACATCCGCGTCCGCTCGGCGACGGCGGAGGCCTATTTCGTCCGCGCGGGCGACTACATCCAGATCATCGACGTCGACGGCCGCCAGTGCACCGACTTCCAGTGCTTCTCGGCCCGCAAGCTCGACCGCGGGCTCGACCATCCCCTCGACGTGACGACGACGCGCACGCTGATGGGGTCGAGCTATCCGATGCCCGGCCTGCACTCGAAATACTACGACCAGGACATGGAGCCGCTGGTCGAGGTGGTGCAGGACACCTGCGGCCGCCACGATGCCTTCGCGCTCGCCTGCGCCGCCAAGTACTACGATGACATCGGCTATCCCGGCCACGCCAACTGTTCGGAGAACTTCAACGGCGTCCTCGCCGGCAAGGGCGTCCGCCCACGCGCCGGCTGGATGGCGATCAACTTCTTCTTCAACACGGCGATCGACGCGGCGGGCCTCGTCGTTTCCGACGAGCCGTGGTCGCGGCCCGGCGACTACGTGCTCCTGAAGGCGCTCACCGACGTCGTCTGCGTCTCCTCCGCCTGCCCCGACGACACCACGCCGGCGAACGGCTGGCACCTCACCGACATCCACGTGCGCACCTATTCGGGCGCCGAAACATTCTCTCGTGCCATAGCGAAGCGCATGACCCCCGACGCCGAGCCGAAACTGACCCGCGAGACGGCGTTCCACGATCGCTTCGCCCGCTTGACCCGCAACTTCGTCGAGTACAAGGGCTACTGGCTCGCCAACTCCTTCGCCAGGGGCGGGCCGATCGAGGAATACTGGGCCTGCCGTGAGAAGGCAGTGGTGATGGACCTGTCGCCGCTGCGCAAGTTCGAGGTCACCGGCCCCGACGCGGAGGCGCTGCTGCAGTACACGCTGACGCGCGACGTGAAGAAGCTTGGCCTCGGCCAGGTCGTCTACACCGCCATGTGCTACCCGCACGGCGGCATGATCGACGACGGCACGCTGCTCCGCCTCGGCCGCGACAATTTCCGCTGGATCGGCGGCGACGACTATGGCGGCATCTGGCTGCGCGAGCAGGCGGAAAAGCTCGGCCTCACCGTAATGGTGCGCTCGTCGAGCGACCAGATGCACAACATCGCCGTGCAGGGGCCGAAGAGCCGCGACATCCTGAAGGAGATCGTCTGGACCGGCCCGACGCAGCCATCGATGACCGAACTCGAGTGGTTCCGCTTCGCCGTCGGCCGCATCGGCGGCGCGCAGGGGGTGCCGGTGGTCGTCTCGCGCACCGGCTACACCGGCGAACTCGGCTACGAGATCTGGTGCCACCCGCGCGACGCCGGCGCCGTCTTCGATGCCGTCTGGGAAGCGGGCGGGCCGCACGGCCTCAGCCCGATGGGCCTGCAGGCACTCGACATGGTGCGCATTGAGGCGGGGCTGATCTTCGCGGGGACGGAGTTCTCCGACCAGACCGACCCGTTCGAGGCCGGCATCGGCTTCACGGTCCCTTTGAAGGGCAAGACCGACGACTTCATCGGCCGCGAGGCGCTGATCCGGCGCAAGGACAACCCGATGAAGAAGCTCGTCGGCCTCGAGATCGACGCCAATGTCGCGGTCGGCCACGCCGACTGCGTGCACGTCGGCCGCGCCGAGGTCGGCCGGGTGACGAGCGGCATGCGCTCGCCCTTGCTCGGCAAGACGATCGCGCTCGCCCGCCTCGACGTCACGCACGCCGGCCTCGGCACCGAGGTCGAGATCGGCAAGCTCGACGGCCACCAGAAGCGCCTGCCGGCGCGGGTGGTGGCGTTTCCGCATTTTGACCCGCAGAAGACGCGGCCGCGGTCCTGATTCCGGGGTGCGCGGTCGCACAGGCGATGCGCACTCCCCTGCCTGCCAGATGGTCAGCGCGCCGCCTGCTTGTGCAGCGCGGTACGGGTCCGTCCGGCCGCGCTAAAGTCCTGCCGTGAAAAGCGGATCGGCATCCGCGTCAGGCATTGCGGAGGAGGGCGTAGGGCATATAAGTTTCATCTGATGAAAGCTGGGGGAGATCGGACGGCGCATGCTCGCCGTCCCGCGCGCCGGGGGCGACCGCGCGGAATCTCGTAGATGGAAGGGATCGTCCGTCGAAGTCTCGCCGCGCAGGCGGCGGCTCCGACCGGGGACGACCACCGCGACCGGCTTCGAGCCGGCGGTGCAGGCAGACGCCAGGGGACTTGGGAAAGCGCTACCGGATCGCACAACTGGAGAAGAAGACATGTCGATGAACAGTCGGTTCTCTACCATCCGAAGGGGGGCGATCGCCGTCGCGACCGCCGCATGGTGCCTCGGCGGCTCGACTTTGGGCGGCACCGCGCTCGCCGCCGCGCCGGAATCGAACGACCCGATCAAGATCGCGCTGTTCGACTGGACCAGCGTCAATCTCAACGCGAAGATCCTCGGCGGCATCCTCGAGAAGCTCGGCTACACCGTCGAATACCCGACCGCCGACTATCTCTCCAGCCTGACGACCGGGCTCGCCGACGGCGACCTGACGGTCGGCATGGAGTTCTGGGACACCACGGCGGGCGAGGCCATGAAGGCGTCGGACGCCACCGGCCAGACCGAGAAGCTCGGCCCCCTCGGCCCGAAGGCGAAGGAAGAGTGGTGGTATCCGCTCTACATGAAGGACAAGTGCCCCGGCCTGCCGAACTGGGAGGCGCTGAAGGACCCGAAGTGCGCCGAGGCGTTCTCGACGCCCGAGACCGCCCCGAACGGCCGCTATGTCGGCGGACCGGTCACCTGGGAGGGCTTCGACGACGAGCGCGTCGTCTCGCTCGGCCTGCCGTTCACCGTCATCCACGCCGGCACCGACGCGGCGATGTTCGCCGAGCTCGACTCCGCCTACCAGCGGCAGGCACCGATCATGCTGTGGGTGTACTCGCCGCATTGGGCGCCCGCCAAGTACAAGGGCGAGTGGGTCGAGTTCCCGGAATATTCGCCCGAGTGCTACACCGATCCGAAGGCGAGCGTGAACCCGGATGCGCAGTATGACTGCGGCAAGCCGCACGGCGACATCTGGAAATATGCCTGGGGCGGCATGAAGGACAAGTGGCCGGTGGCGCACAAGGTGGCCAAGGCCTACACGATGGACACCGACGTGCTGAACGCCATGAGCGGCCAGATCGACCTCGACGGCAAGGCGCCGGAGGACGTGGCGGCCGAGTGGATCGCCGCCAACGAGGCGACCTGGAAGAAGTGGGCGGAGTGACGGCCCCGGCGCGCTAGCGCCGCCGCCCGCAGCGACACGTCCGCGGCCCCGATCCTGCATCGACCGGGCCGCGGACGACCGCAAGACCTGACGAAGGACGGTGCATGAACGCTGCAGTCGACACGGGCCTGTCGGCCGCTCACGGCAAGGCCGCGGAGGCCCGCCCGGTCAAGCTCGCCTGCCGCAACGTCTGGAAGCTGTTCGGGCCGAACGCCGCCGACTGGATCGGCAAGCGCGACGGCCGCGCCACGTCGGCCGATCTCGCCGAGGCGAGGCTCGTCGGTGCCGTCCGCCATGTCGATCTGGAGATCCGCCAGGGCGAGATCTTCATCATCATGGGGCTGTCGGGCTCCGGCAAGTCGACGCTGGTGCGCTGCATGTCGCGCCTCGTCGAGCCGACCTTCGGAACCGTCGAGTTCGAGGGAAAGGACCTCCTGAAGGTCTCCGACGCCGAGCTGATCGAGCTCCGACGCCACCGCATGGGCATGGTCTTCCAGAACTTCGCCCTGCTGCCGCACCTCAACGTGCTGGAAAACATCGCCTTCCCGCTCAGCATCCAGGGCATCGACCGCTCGCGTCGAGAGGCGCGCGCCCGCGAGGTGATCGAGCTCGTCGGCCTCAATGGCCGCGAGCACTTCTATCCGCGCGAGCTCTCCGGCGGCCAGCAGCAGCGCGTCGGCATCGCCCGCAGCCTGGCTACGAAGCCGGAGGTCTGGTTCCTCGACGAGCCGTTCTCCGCCCTCGACCCGCTGATCCGCCGCGAGATGCAGGACGAGCTCCTGCGCCTGCAGGGCGTGCTGCACAAGACGATCGCCTTCATCACCCACGACTTCGACGAGGCGATCCGGCTCGCCGACCGCATCGCCATCATGAAGGACGGCGAGGTGATCCAGACCGGCACGCCGGAGGAGCTCGTCGTCAGCCCGGCCACCGACTACGTCGCCGAGTTCACCCGCGACGTGCAGCGCGCCAAGGTGATCTCCGCCCGCAGCCTGATGCGCCCCTGCGCCGGCGGCGAGCACGGCGGCGTGGTGGCGCCGGAGGCGCGCATCGCGAGCTTCTCGGCCGGCATCGTCGCCGCCGGCAAGCCGTTCGCCGTGGTCAACGGCACTGGCGTGCCGCTCGGAGAGGTGACGCCGCAGGCGGTGATCGACCTGCTCGCCGGCATCGACGGCCGCGGGGCGCGGCCATGACGATCGCCAGCGATCTCCGGGTTGCTCCCTCCCGGCCGCTGCCATTCTGGCCGCTGGTGTGGGTGTGCGCGCTCGCCGCCGTGCTGGTTCTGGCGCTCGCCGGCGACCGCTTCCCCGCCCTCGTCGACTACCCCGCCGCCGCCGTCGTGCCGCTCGCCGACTGGATCTCGGCGATCATGGCGTGGCTGAAGGCCAACATCACCTGGCTCACCCGCTCGATTACCGCCATCCTCGGCGTGCCGCTCGACTTCGCGCTCTCGCTGCTCGCCAAGAACTTCAAGATCGGCGCCGGCCCGGAGGCGATCGTGCTGCCGCGGCTCTCGTGGGTCGGCATCGTGGTGGCCGCCTTCCTCGCCGGGCGCGCCTTTGGCGGCTGGCGGCTCGGCGCGCTGGTCGGCGGCCTGTTCCTCTACATCGCGCTGTTCGGCAAGTGGACGAGCGCCATGCTGACGCTCGGCCTCATCTCCATCGCCGTGCCGTTCTGCATCGTCACCGGCCTCCTCATCGGCATCTGGGCGTGGCGCAAGCCCTGGGCGGAGACGTTTCTCGTCTCCCCCTCGCTCGACCTGATGCAGACGATCCCGACCTTCGCCTACCTGATCCCGATGCTGATCCTGTTCGGCAACAGCCCGGTGTCGGCGATGATCGCCACCGCCATCTTCGCGATGCCGCCGATGGTGCGCGCCACCATGCTCGGGCTGTCGCGCGTGCCCTCGGAGATCGGCGACTTCAGCGAGATGGCCGGCTGCACCGCCCGCCAGAAGCTGTGGCGCGTGCTGCTCCCCTCGGCGCGGCCGACGCTGATGGTCGGCGTCAACCAAGTGATCATGCTCGCCCTCAACATGGTGATCATCGCCTCGATGATCGGCGCCGGCGGCCTCGGCTACGACGTGCTGTTGGCGCTCCGGGCGCTCAAGGTCGGCGAGGCGATGGAGGCGGGGCTCGCCATCGTCGCGCTCGCCATCGCGCTTGACCGGCTGAGCCAGGCGATGGCGCGCCGGCAGGCGCAGGGTCATGTGCACGGCGAGATGGAAGGTGGCCCGTTCTGGCGGCGCCATCCGAACCTGACGCTCGCCGTCGCCATTCTCGCCGCCACGACGATCGCCGGCCTGTTCATCCCCGCCCTCGCCGACGTGCCAAAGGCGATCACCATGACCACCGCGCCGGCGTGGAAGGCCGCCGTCTCGTGGGTGACGATCAACCTGTTCGACGTCATCGAGGCGGTGCGCGTCACGCTCATCGTCTACGTGCTGAATCCGCTGCGCGCCTTTTGCGAGGGCTTCCCGTGGCTCGGCGCGGTGTTCCTGCTGGCGCTCGCGGCCTTTCAGCTCGGCGGCGCCCGTCTCGCCGTCCTGGTCGCAGCACTCACCACCTACTGCGCCGTCACGGGCCTCTGGGAAAAGACGATGGCGACGGTCTATCTCGTCGGCATCTCGGCCTTCATCTCCTGCCTCATCGGCATCCCGATCGGCCTGTGGGCGTCGCGCAGCGACCGCGTCGAGAAGATCGTCACGCCGATCATCGACACTTTGCAGGTGCTGCCGTCGTTCTGCTTCATCATCCCGGTCGTCATGCTGTTTCGCGTCGGCGACGTCACCGCGATGATCGCCACTGTCGCTTTCGCCGTGGTGCCCGCCATCCGCTACACCAACCACGGCCTCAGGCAGGTGCCGCCGGCGCTGATGGAGGCGGCCGTCGTCTCCGGCTGCACGAAGCGGCAGACCTTTTTCCGCGTGCAACTGCCGCTGGCGCTGCCGGAGATTATGCTCGGCATCAACCAGACGATCCTGATGGCGCTCGCGATGATCATCATCTGCGCGATGATCGGCACGCGCGACCTCGGCCAGGAGGTGTTCATCGCGCTGTCGAAGGCCGACGCCGGCCGCGGCATCGTCGCCGGCCTCGCCATCGCCTTCATCGGCATTATCGCCGACCGCCTGTTCAACGCCTGGACGGCGAAGGCGCGGGGGAAGCTCGGGTAGGGCGGCCGATCGACGATGCCGCGGCGGGAGCGGTTGCTGGGCGAAGCGTTGGCGCCCCGCACAGGCTGCGGCTACCGTCCCTCGGCATCCGAACACTCCATTGTTACTCGTCGAGACGAGGACGAGACTTTGCCCGCGTGCGATAAGGCCGGCCGCGGCGGCGCCGGTGCGGGGAAACACGATGGCGGATTACGATTCGGTCTATATCGCGCGCTTTGACGCAACGCCTGTCGCGAATAGTCTCAATTTCATCTACCCGCCCGAAAGTCCCGTACCGCCGAACTACACGGCCAACTACACGTCGATAGGAACATTCGCCGCCAACGAATACATCACCGCCCTTGGTAGTGCTAGTTTCACACTCAAGTACATGGGCCACATCGATGGCGGCTGGATCGGGTACTACGAGGCGCCGGGCTGGTATTTTCTGCTTTCCAATGTCGACCCAACGACGCTGTCGCTGCCGATGAGCTATTCGAGCACCCCGTTCACCGTCTGCTTCCTCGCCGGCACCCTGATCGCCACACCGAACGGCGAGATCGCGGTGGAATGCCTGCGGATCGGCGATCCTGTTTCGACGAGCGACGGCCGGACGCTGCCCGTCCGCTGGGTCGGGCGGCAGACCATCGTCACCGTCTTCGCCGACGCGCTGCGCGCGCTGCCGGTGCGCATCGCGGCGGGAGCCCTCGGCGATGGGCTGCCGACCCGCGACCTGTTCGTGTCGCCGGAGCATGCGCTGCTCGTCGGCGGCGTGCTGGCGCAGGCGGGCGCCCTCGTCAACGGCTCGACCGTCACCCGCGTCGTCGACCTGCCGGAGCGCTTCACCTACTTCCACGTCGAACTCGAGGACCATTCGCTGATCCTCGCCGAGGGCACGCCGGCCGAGACCTTCGTCGACAACGTCACCCGCCGCCGCTTCGACAATTTCGCCGAGTACGAGGCGCTCTACGGCGACGGCGGCACGACGATCGGCGAGATCGGCCTGCCGCGCGTGAAGTCGGCCCGGCAGCTGCCCCGGGCCGTCCGCGACTGCCTCGCCGAGCGGCAGGCCGCACTCGCGGGCCGTCGCGCCGCAGCCGCGGCCTGACGGCGGTCGCGTCCGCTGTTTCCGGCTGCCGCTGGGACGGCGGGCGCGTCGTGACCCGCGGCGGGCGGCGGCGTCGCGCCAGGCGCAACTCCGGCGATGCTCGCGAATGTGATGAGCCGCCCCCCGTGTCCACAGCCTCCATCGCTGGCTTGCGACGCCCCGCAGGTTCAAGATTGACTCTCGTCGAACTGCGGCCGCCACGTGCCCGGGAGGTCATACGATGCGACGTGCTTGGTTCGGAGGCGTGCTGGCGGTCTGCCTGATCGCCGGTTGCGGGGCGCCGGATTTCGTCGCCGCCCAGGGCCACCCACAAGCGGCAATCGAGCGACATCGCGCCGGCTCCGACGGCTCCACGACGCCCGGCGGGCCGACGCCGATCGCGGCGACGCGCGCCGCCGTGCCCCGTGCCGTCACCGTTGCGCGCACGACCAAGATCCCGGCCTGCACGCTGTTCGTCGACGCCGCCGCCACGGCACCCGGCAATGGCACCGTCGCGAAGCCCTTCACGACGCTCGCCGCCGCCGTCGCGGCCGCCAATGCCGGCGCCGTGATCTGCGTCGCCGAGGGCGTCTACGCCGAAATGCTGACGCCGGGCACGAAGCCGTTCACGCTCGCCGGCGGATTCCAGAGCGGCGAGGCCTTCACGGTGCGCGACTCCGCCGAGTACGTCTCCCGGGCGGAGGGGAGCGGCGGATCGTTCGTCCGCATCGAGGACACGGGCCCGACTGGCGACGAGCTGACAGCGATCGACGGCTTCGAGATCACCGGCTATTCGCAGGCCATCGTCCGCGACTTCTTCGTGTCGCAGCGCTTCGACATCACCAACAACTTCATCCACGACAACAGCTGCAGCGAGCCCGGTCTCAGTGGCGCCGGGTTCTCGCTCAGCAACGTGTCGGGCACGATCAAGGGCAACGTCTTCGCGCGCAACGCCTGCGGACGCGGCGGAGCGGGGGCGCTCATCGACCCGACGAACGAGAACAGCGTCCTGATCGCCAACAACCTGATCGCTGAGAACGCCGGAACCGAGCCCGTCAGCTCGCACGGTGGCGGCCTCTACCTGTTCACCAATAAGCTCAAGATCACCGCCAACCATTTCGTCGACAACACCGTCACCGGCTGGGGTGCCGGGCTCTTCGTGGGCGCCTTCACCGCCGGTGGTGAATTCACCACCGCCAAGATGAGCTGGAATGTCTACCAGGACAACCGAGCCGGCATCGCCGGCGGCGGCTCGTTCTGCGACGACTCGGCAAGATGCCGCAGCGATCATGAAATCTATTACCGGAACTGCGGCGGCAACATCTATCTCGACGGCGGCCCGGTCGGCTCGGGCCCCACCATCGCGACGTTCGATCATCTGACCAACGTGGGCGCGCTCGCCGTCGGCTGCGACGGCCCGGGCGCCGGCGTGCAGATCGACAAGGACAACGATTCCCCCGACGCGTACGCCTTCACCAATGCGATCTTCTGGGGCAATGCTCCGAAGCGCGACTTCGCCGCCGCGTGCGGTTCCGGCTGCGATGCGGTCAGCGTCGTGGTCGACTACTCGATGGTGCAGACGCGCTATGCCGATGGCGGGATCGAGATCGACTTCGGGCCCGGGATCGTCCGGCCGGCGAACCCGCTGTTCGTCAGCCTGAAGAAGGGCGACTTCCATCTGAAGTCGGTCTTCGGCCACTTCACGCCGGACGGCTACGTCCGCGACGCCGCGACCAGCCCGGCGCTCGCCAAGGGCGACCCGGACGGATCGACGGCCAAAAACCCGAAGCGCGCCGGCAAACGCACCGAACTCGGCGCCTACGGCAACAGCGCCGAGGCGTCGTATGTGAAGTAGGGGCGACCGACATGCCTTCCCTTCTCCCGGCCGCAGGCGGGGAGAAGGTGGCGCGCAGCGCCGGATGAGGGCGGCGCGCAACGCGCGCCGGAAGCTGCGGGTTGCTGCACCACCCGCGCTTTGCGCGGGCCCTCATCCGCCCTTCGGGCACCTTCTCCCAGCAATGCTGGGAGAAGGGGAGCGCTGGCGCCGGTCGCGCGACCTCACTTGCTTTCGAGATAGCTCTCCATCGAATCGTCCATCGCCTCCATCCACTTCGTATGATGCTTCGGCGACATCGTGCCGGTCATCAGCGAGCGGTAGGCATTGTCGCGGAAGCCCATGATGTTCTCCATCTTGTGGTGCTCCCACTCCATGAAGGTCTTGTTGGTCGCCTCGATGTCGAACATCGGATAGTCGGTCGCCTCGATCAGGTCTTTCGTCTGGTCGCCCTGGAACCAGATGGCGTCCTCGGCGGTCTCGATCTTCTCTTCCCGCTCGCGCCAGGCCTGGCTGTGCGCCGCCATCTCGGCGGCCGACGGCAGCTTGATGCGGCCGAGCATGACGTCGCGGGCGTACCAGGCCTGCGCGTCGAACATGTTGAACGTGTAGAACTGGTCCTGCATGCCGATGTAGAACAGCGCCGGGTTCTGCTCCCACACCACGCCCTGGTAGAGGCCGAGTGGCCACATCCGGTTATTCGTCTTCAGCTTCAGGTCATCGGTCAGGAACGGGAAGCTGTGCAGATAGCCGGTGCAGAGAATGATGGCGTCGACGTCCTTCGTCGTGCCGTCGGCGAAGTGCGCAGTCTTGCCAACCACCTTCTGCAAGAGCGGCACTTCCTTCCAGCGCTCCGGCCAGTTGAAGCCCATCGGGCGCGAGCGATAGCTCGTGGTGATCGACTTCGCGCCGTACTTGTAGCACTGCGAGCCGACGTCCTCGGCCGAGTAGCTGCGGCCGATGATCAGGACGTCCTTGCCGGTGAACTCGCAGGCGTCGCGGAAGTCGTGGCTGTGCAGCACGCGGCCCTGGAACGTCTCGAAGCCCTCGAAATAGGGGACGTTCGGCACCGAGAAGTGGCCGGACGCCACCACGACGTGGTCAAACTCCTCCGAATAGGTGTGGTCGTTGGCGCGGTCGTGGGCGGTGACGGTGAACTTTTTCGTCGCGTCAGACCAGGTGACCATACGCACCGGCGTGTTGAAGCGGACCCACTTGCGCACGCCGGCCTTCTCGACGCGGCCCTTGATGTAGTCCCACAGCACGGCGCGCGGCGGATAGGAGCCGATCGGCCGGCCGAAGTGCTCCTCGAAGGTATAGTCGGCGAACTCCAGGCACTCCTTCGGCCCGTTCGACCAGAGATAGCGGTACATCGAGCCGTGCACGGGGTCGCCGTGCTCGTCGAGGCCGGTGCGCCAGGTGTAGTTCCACAGGCCGCCCCAGTCGGACTGCTTCTCGAAGCAGACGACCTCGGGGATTTCCGCCCCCTTCGCCGCCGCCGACTGGAACGCCCGCAACTGTGCGAGACCGGAGGGGCCGGCTCCGATCACCGCGACCCGCTTGTTCATGGACTGGCTCCCCGCCTTTTACACGACGAAAGTATTTTCACTGTGAGGACGGTAGCCCGTCCGGTTATCCTGTCAATGCCTCGCCGCGACGCGCCCGCGGCACGGCCTTGAGCAGGCCATGCCGCCGGTGTATCTGGCGAGGATCGTCTTCACTGGCAGTGAACCGCCGCCGGCACGGCAGAAGGGTGGACCGTGGCAAAGCCCGAGCGCAAGGGGGGTGCATCCGGGGATGCGGATCGAGACCGCGGAGCTCCGCCGCCCGCCTCGTCGCGCAAGGCGCCGAAGCCCGCGACCGCTGCCCTCCCCGACGTGCACGCGATCCGGCCGCCGCTGTCGCAGAACCCGCACGCAGTGCGCGACACCCCCGAGAAGGTACTGGAAGTCGCGATTGGCCGGGAGGTGCGCGCCTTCCGCAAGAATCTCGGCATCACGGTGGCCGATCTCGCCGCCGCCACCGGCCTGTCGCTCGGCATGCTGTCGAAGATCGAGAACGGCATCACCTCGCCGTCGCTGACGACGCTGCAGGTGCTGTCGCGGGCGCTCGGCGTGCCGGTCACCGCCTTCTTCCGCCGCTACGAGGAGGAGCGTAGCGCCGTCTTCGTCAAGGCCGGCGAAGGTCTCGAGATCGAGCGCCGCGGCACCCGAGCCGGCCACCAGTACAACCTCCTCGGCCACGTCGGCGCCAAGGCCGGCGGCGTCGTCGTCGAGCCCTACCTGATCACGCTCTCCGAGACGTCCGACGTGTTCCCGACCTTCCAGCACGAGGGCATGGAGTTCCTCTACATGCTGGAAGGCGAGGTGGTGTACCGGCACGGCTCCAACCTGTTCCGCATGCTGCCCGGCGACAGCCTGTTCTTCGATGCCGACGCGCCGCACGGCCCCGAAGAGCTGACGCGGCTGCCGATCCGCTACCTGTCGATCATCTCCTACCCGCAGGGCGGCGGCGGGGCTTGAGCGCCACGCCTCAGTCCGGCCCGAAGCCCGGCGAGGTCGGCGCGCCGTCGTCGTAAGCCGCCAGCCACTCCACCAGCGTCGCCCGGTAGCGCGTCAGGCCCTTGTAAGCGGCAATCTCGTCCGGCAGGTCGCGGATGACGCGGTGCAGCCGCCGCGCCCACTTTGGCGAGGTGACGAGTTCGTCCATCGAGATCAAATAGCAGCGGATCGGGAAGACGAGGCCGTTCGAGCGCGGCAGTCGCCAGAAGCTCTGCAGCTCGACGCGCAGGTGAACCTTCTCACCCACGTTCTCCGGCGTCACCGTCGTGCGGTCCGGGCCCCACTTGTGGTAGTTTTCCGGGCTGGTATCGAGCCGCGGATTGATCGTCATCGTCCAGTTGAGCCGCCGCGCCGGCCGCCCCTGCTGCACGTTCAAGAGGAACTTCAGGGCGCGGGTGAAGATGCCCTTCTCGTGGGCGAGCGGCACCGGGGCGTGCCACTCGAAGAAGTTCATGCCGATATCGAAGTCGAGCGACCAGTCGGCCTGGGTGGTGACGATGCCGGCGTCCATCCAGAGATTGCCGTCGCGCTGGTCGAGCAGGCAGAAATCGCCCTGCGACTGGCGGGTGATGTACTCCATCGGGCCGTAGGGAAGGGTGGCGACGTCGCCGAAGGTGAAGCGGTCGTCGATGCCGAGCGGCCGGTTCACCCAGTGCCAGCGGTCGCCGTCGCGGGTGAGCGAGAAGTGCTCCGGGTAGCTCTCGGCCTTCGCCGTCATCAGCAGTTCGAGCAGGTCCCAGCCAGCGAGCGTCATGTGCGGCAGCGACTGGCAGCGCAGCGGGTCCTCGGCGAGCACCAGCGCCCGGTCCTGCATCTCCGAGACGTAGTGCTCGTCGACGTCGATCGGATGCTCGAGCACGCTGCCCTTCGGGCCCGCCACGTGCGGCTCGATGTTCACCGCATACATGTAGCCGTCCTCGTGGAACGGGAACGGGAAGCGGCGGATGTGCTCCGGGCTGTTGGCGAAGCTGAAGTCGTCGCGGAACGTCTCCTGGCGGAAATTGATGCCCATGGCGCGGCTCCTCAGCGGTCCAGCACGAGGGAGGGACCCTCGAAGCGCGACACGCACGGCATGATCTTGCGGCCGGAGCGGTGCTCGTCCTCGCTCAGCCAGTGGTCGTTGTGCAGGAAGGTGCCCTCGCACGACACCACGTCGGTCTCGCACTGGCCGCAGACGCCGCCGCGGCAGAGATAGGGCGGATCGACGCCGGCCTGCTCCATCGCCTCGAGCAGGCTCTGCTGCTCGCCGACGCGGATCGTCTTGCCGCTCGCCGCCAGAGTGACGGTGAACGGCACACCCGGCTGCGGCGCCGAGAAGTGCTCGTAGTGGACCGCCTCGGCAGGCCAGCCGAGCGCTGCCGCCCGCCCGCGCACCCAGTCGATCATGCCGGACGGCCCGCAGACATAGAGGTGCGTGCCGAGCGGCTGCGCCGCCAGCAGCCGGTCCACCGGAATCTGCTCGCCGCGGTCGTCGTGATAGAGGCTGACGCGCCGGCCGTATCGCGTCTGCAGTTCACTGCCGTAGCTCGCGAGCGCCGGTGTGCGGACGCAGTAGTGCAGCTCGAAATTCCCGCCCTCGGCGGCAAGCTGCGCCGTCTGCGCCAGGAAGGGCGTGATGCCGATGCCACCGGCCAGCATCAGGTGCTTCCTGGCGCGCAAATCGAGCGAGAACAGGTTGACCGGATAGGAGATCACCATCTCCTGCCCCGGCTCGACGCGCTGGTGCAGGAAGAGCGAGCCGCCGCGCCCGGCGTCGTCGCGGCGCACGCTGATCGTGTACTCGCGCGTGTCGAGCGGCGAGCTCATCAGCGAATAGGGATTGAGCCGAGGCGTGTCTCCGTCGCGCATCTCGACGACGACGTGCGCGCCACCCGAGAACGTCGGCAGCAGGCCGCCGTCGCGCCGGCGGAAATGGAAGCGCTTCACCATGTCGTTGACGGTGACGACGTCCTCCACGACGACGTCGAGCTTGGTGGTTCCGGTGCTCATGGGAACACCACCTCTGCGGGCGGGACTTCGCTGCGGTCCTCGGCGTTGATGCACACCCCCTGGAAGGCGGCGATGCGGCGCGAATAGTGGTCGCGCACGAACAGCAGCAGCCCGCAGTGGGCGCACGTCACCGGCTGCGTGGTGACGTCCTCGGTGATGCCCTTGCAGTGCACGCACTGCACACGCCGGGCGAGCGAGCCGCGGTGCTCGGTCTGGATCGAACTGTGATCGATGCCGGCCTCGAGCGCCGCCTGCATCGCCTGGCCGATCAGCCCCTCGGTGCCGGCGAGATAGACGCGCAGCCCCATGCGGGCGGTGGCTAGCGTCTGCCTCAGCCGCGGCATCGCGGCGGCGATCGACGGCCCCACGTAGACCATCGCCGGCGACAGCGCCTTCAGCCGCTCGGCCAGCGACGGATCGGCATCGCGCGGGATGTAGACAATCTGCGCGCCGGCAAAGAAGCCATCGGGCGCGCCTGCGGCCATGTCGAGGATCGCTTCCGCCCCTTGCGCGTCGGCGACGAACAGGTGCTCGCGGCCCGGCTGCGGCGACAGCGTGCCGTAGACGGGCCGGCTGATGATGCTCTTCTCCGGCATCGACACTCCGCTCTCAGCCCAAATTCTCAGGCCAGGTCACTCAAGCCTTGGCCGTCCGCTTCGTCTTCTTCGGATCGTCGAACGGCAGCGGCTGTGCGGTTGCAGCAATCGTGCCGCTCTTGTTGTGGATCTCGAGCTTCGTCCCCGCCACCGCCACCGGCACGTCGAGGCGGGCGATGCCCATCGATTTCTTCACGATCGGCGAATACATCGCGCAGGTGACGACGCCGACCGGCTTGCCGCCCGCGGTCACCGGCGCGCCCTCGTCGGCGGGCTCGGTGCCCTCGAGCAGCACGCCGTAGATCTTGAAGCGCTCCTTGCCCTTCAGCCGGTAGTGCTCCTCGGCGCCGCGGAAACCGGTCTTGCCGGGGCTGACGGTGAAGTCGAGCCCGAGCTCCCACAAGGTGTCGCCCGGCCCCTCGTTCTCGAACGGGTACTTCTGCGAGTTGTCGTAAGGATAGAACAGCAGGTAGCTCTCCACCCGCAGCATGTCGAGGGTGGTGAACCGGCACGGGATGATGCCCATGTCGGCGCCTTCCGCGAGGATGCGGTCCCAGATCGTGCCGGCGTCCTGGCCACGGCAGAAGATCTCGTAGCCGCGCTCGCCGGTGTAGCCGGTGCGCGAGATCATCACCGGCAGGCCGTAGAGCTGCGTCTGCATGTGGTGGAAATAGGGGAGGTCGCGGATGCCGGGCACACGGGGGGCGAGGAAGTCCACCGCCAGCGGCCCCTGCAGCGACAGGTCGTGCAGGTTGTCGTCGAAGCGGATCGAGACGTCGCGGCCCATGGCGGCGCGCTGCAGCTCCTCGTGGCCGGTGCCGGAGCCGTGCACGACCATCCAGGAATTGGGGCTGATGCGGTAAAGGATGCAGTCGTCGGTGAACTTGCCGGCCTCGTTCAGCATGCAGGCATAGGCCGACTTGCCGGGATAGATCTTCTCGACGTTGCGGGTCGTCGCGAGGTCGATCAGGTGGGAGGCGTGCGGGCCGGTGATGTGGACCTTCTTGAGGCCCGAGACGTCCATCAGCCCGGCCTTGGTGCGGATGGCGATGTACTCCGCGTCGGCGTCGCCAGAGTAGCTCCAGGCGGTGCCCATGCCGCTCCAGTCCTCGAGCTTCGAGCCGAGCGCCCGGTGGCGGTCGGCCAGGGTCGAAAACCTCCACGACTGCGTCATCTCTCGCTCCCCTCGCGTCCGCCGGACCTGCCGCCGACGCGGCTCCCCTCGCCGATCCGGGCGGCCAGGATAATGCCTCCAAGCCGAGACGGCACGCAATACCGCCGTGCAACAACCTTTCCTGTCAGGCAAGACGGCGGCCGCGGTTCGTCCTCCCCCCTCACCCGTCGATCGCCGTCACCAGCAGCCGCTGTGCCGGCTCCAGCCGCGCCGCCATCTCGGCCGGCACGCCGGCCTTCTCCAGCAGCACCACCGGGTGGAACGACACCCGCGTCGTGCCGTCGGCGTCCTCGCGCACCAGCACGCGCAGCGGCAGGTCGAGCGCCACCTGCGGCGCCGCCAGCATCAGCGGCGTGCCGCCCTTCGGGTTGCCGTAGAGCAGCACCGTTGTCGGCGGCATCGACAGCCCCGCCGACGCCGCCCCCGCCGCATGATCGATCACCGCGAAGATCGTCATCCCCGCCCCCTCGATCGCCACCTTCAGCCGCGCGAGCGTCGCCGAAAAATCCATCGCGCTGACGTGCTCGACGACGTCGTCCGTCCCGTCGGTGTCGTCCATGATTGTCCCCTCTCTCGCTCCGGTGGCGTCCCTCCCCTGCCAGGGGGAGGGACAGACCGCGAAGCGGTCAGGGTGGGGCCCGTCAATCCGGAGTGTCACGCCAGATTTTTCACTGGATACACAGGCCCCACCCTGCCGGCTGCGCCGGCTGTCCCTCCCCCTGGCAGGGGAGGGACGAGAAGCACCCCTTCACACCTCCCGCCCGGTCTCCAGCAGCCCCGTCTCGATCGCCAGCCACACGAGGCCCGCGTCGGTGCGGGCGCCGAGCTTGCCCTTGATGGCGTAGTGGTAGTTCTGCACCGTCTTGACGCTGAGGCACAGCGCGTCGGCGATCTCCGCCGCCGTGCGGCCGCCGGCGAGCAGCCGCAGGATCTCGGTCTCGCGGGGGCCGAGCCCGTCGAGCGGCGAGCGCTGGTTCGACAGTCGCTCGGCGGCGATCTCGCGGGCGATGTCGGCGCTGAGCGCGCGGCCGCCCGCCGCCACCGTCGCGAGCGCCCGCACCAGCTCGTCCGGCGCGCTCGACTTCGTCACGTAGCCGGCCGCCCCCGCCTCGAACGCCTTCAGCGCGAACGCCGCCGCCTGGTGCATCGAGAACACCAGGATGCGCGCCGCTTTGTCCCACTGCAGGATGTGGCGCACCGCCTCGAGCCCACCCGGCACGATCCCGGCCGCCCCTCCCCCGCCCGCCCCACCCAGCGACAGGTCCATCACGACGATGTCGGGCTTCGCCTCGCGGTAGCGCCGGTAGGCCTCGGCGGCACTCTCCGCCTCCGCCACGACGCGGTAGCCGGGATGGCGCTCGAGCAGCCGCCGGTAGCCCTCCCGCACGATCGGGTGGTCGTCGACCAGCATGATCGCCAGGTCGGTCATCTCACGCCGCCGCCGCCGCCGGCACGGACGGGATCAGCGCCGACACCCGGACGCCGCCCGCCGCCGCGCCGATCGTCAGCTGCCCGCCGAGCGCGTCGATGCGCTCGCGGATGCCGAGCAGCCCGAAGCCGGCGGCGGTCGAGACGCGCGCCGGGTCGCCGCCGCCGTCGTCGTCGACGGTGAGCGCCACGCCGGCGCCACTGCGCGCCACCGTCACCGAGACGCGGCTCGGGTTGCCGTGGCGGGCTGCGTTGGTGAGGCATTCCTGGGCGATGCGGTAGACGCTGAGCGCCGTCTGCGGCGGCACGGCGGCGAGGTCGCCGGCGACGTCGAGGTCGAAGGTCGCCCGGCTGCCGCCGAGCGTGCCGCCGCCGAGGTTCCAGCCGCCCACCATGGCGCGCAGGCTCGCCTCCAGCCCCACCTCGTCGAGCTCGGGCGGGCGCAGCCGCGCCAGCGCGCCCTTCAGCGTCGCCATCATCTGCGCGGTGATGCGGCCGATGGCGCGGGCGTCGTCGGCGAGGTCGCCGCGCTCCGGCGGCGCGCCGACCGCCACCGAGGCGGCGAGCGCGCCGGCCGCCGTCAGGCACTGGCCGAACTCGTCGTGCAGGTCGCGGGCGAGCGCCCGCCGCTCCTCCTCCTGCACCTGGAACAGCCGCCGCGTCAGCGCCGTGCGCTCCGCCGTGGTGCGCTGCAGGCGGCTCGCGAGGTCGTTCACCGCCGCGGCGATGCGCGCGAACTCGCGCGTGCGCAGGGCCGGCAGCCGCGCCGCGTGGTCGCCCTGCTCGAGCCGGCGCAGGCCCGCCGCGATGGTGCCGAGCGGCGCGAGCGCGTGGCCGACGACGAGCGCCGCCAGCACCGCCATGCCCGCCGCCATCGCCGCCGCCATGCCGGCGACCACCCGCACCTGGTGCCAGGCGCGCGTCGTCACCGCGACGCGGTCGGCGGTGGCGACGACGCTGCCGGGTGTGTCGTCATAGACCGGCACCTCGCGCACCACCGGCGCGCCGGCATCGAACACCGCCGTGAAAGCCTTGCGGAACCACGCCGGCGCGGTGGTGCCGAACTCGTTCCAGCCGCTGCACACCCGCCGGTCGGCGTCACCGCGCACGGAGAACGAGACGCACTGGCCGGGCGCCATCACCGAGACGACGGCGATCGACTGCCGCGTCGACAACGGCCCGCCGTAGCCCGCGCCGACCGACGTGCCGGAGCTGCCGAGCATGTACATCCGCTCGAGCTGCCGCGCGACGCGGCCGGCGGTGGCCGCCGTCTCCACCGCGACGACGCGGCTCGTGTCGGCGAGCACCCACAGCACCGCCGCCGCAAGGCAGGCGAGCGCCACCGCGACGATCCTCAGCGTCAGGCCGGCCACCAGGCTCATCGCGGACCTCCCGTCCCATGGCGGCCGCCTTGCCGGCGGCTCGCCTGAGCGCCAGTTTCTCACGATCCGGGCCGGCGGTGGAAAGTCTCGCCGCACGATCGGGCAATATGCCCAGCCCGCAGCGGGTGTCCGGCCCTGTCGCCGCGCCCGCGTCGGTGGAACAATGCCCCCTCGTCGCCCGCGCCGGCGACCGCATCTCGAGACTGCCCACGGAGCCGCCGATGGACCTGCCCCGCACCGTCGAGCCCGCCGAGACCACCGATGCACCGGCGACGCCGCGCGAGCGCGTCGCGGCCCTCGCCGACAGCCTGCAGGCCGGCCTCGTCGGCCACGCCGCGCTGGTCGAACGGCTGCTGATCGCGCTTCTCGCCGGCGGCCACCTGCTCGTCGAGGGCGCCCCCGGGCTCGCCAAGACGCGGGCGGTGAAGCGCCTCGCCGACGGGCTGGAGGCCTCGTTCGCGCGCATCCAGTGCACCCCCGACCTGATGCCGGCCGACCTCACCGGCACGCCGGTCTGGCGGCCCGACCGCGGCGTCTTCGAGTTCGTCGCAGGACCCGTCTTCCACTCGCTGCTGCTCGTCGACGAGATCAACCGGGCGCCGCCGAAGGTGCAGTCGGCGCTGCTCGAGGCGATGGCCGAGCAGCAGGTGACGGCCGGCGGCGTCACCCACCCGCTGCCCGACCCGTTCATGGTGGTCGCAACCCAGAACCCGATCGAGCACGAGGGCACTTTCCCGCTGCCCGAGGCGCAGCTCGACCGCTTCCTCTTCCACGTCGCCGTCGGTTTCCCTGACGCGGTGGCCGAGCGCGGCATCCTCGACCTCGTCGAGCGCGAGCGCGACGCGCCGGCGACGGCGGCGCCCCGCCGGCTGTCGGTCGCCGAGATCCACGCCGCCCGCACCGAGGCGATGCAGGTCCACCTCGCGCCCGCGCTGAAGGACTATGTCGTCCGCCTCGTCATGGCGACGCGCGACGGCTCGGCCGGCGACGACGTGCGCGCCGCGATCGAGCACCCGGTGTCGCCGCGCGGCACGCTCTCTCTGGCGGCGTCGGCCCGGGCCCGCGCCTACCTGCACGGCCGCGCCTACGCGACGCCGGAGGACGTCGCGGTGCTCGCCGGCGACATCCTCGCCCACCGCCTCGGCCTCACCTGGCGCGCCACCGCCGAGGGCGAGACGCCGCGCGGCGTCGTCGCCCGCCTCGTCGAGCGCGTCGTGCCCCTGTGAGCCGGCGATGACCCTGGCGGACGGCACCGACGTCGACACCGAGGCGCTGCTGGCGCTCCGCTTCATCGTCGCGGCGCACCGCCGCGCCGGGGCGCAGCGCACCGCCGCGCTGCCCGGACCGATCACCACGAAACGGCGCGGCCGCGGCTCCGAGCCCGACGAGATCCGCACCTGGACGCACGGCGACGACGTCCGCCACATCGACCGCAACACCACCGCCCGCACCGGCGTGCCGCACGTGCGCACCTTCCGCGACGAGCGCGAGCAGACGACGCTGCTCGTCGCCGACTTCCGGACCTCCATGCTGTTCGGCACCCGCCGTGCCTTCCGCTCCGTCGCGGCAGCCGAGATCCTGGCGCTCGCCGGCTGGCGCGCGGTCGGTCTCGGGGCGCGCGTCGCGCTGCTGGCCGTCTCCGCCGGCGAGCCGGTGTTCGTGCGCGCCGCCACCGGCGACCGCGCCATGACTGCCGTGGTCGGCGGCCTGAAGCGCGCCCACGCCGCCGCGTTGGCAGCGCCGACGAGCGCCGACCCGCCGCTCGACGACGCCCTGTCACTCGCCGCCCGTTCGCTGCCGCGTGGCGGCACGGTGGTGCTGGCGAGCGGCCTCGATGCGCCCGGCGCCGGCTTCGACGAGGCGGCCGGCGCGATCCGCCGCAAGATCGACCTCGCCGTGGCGCTCGTCAGCGACGCCTTCGAGCGCACCGCGCCGCCGGGCGCCTATCCCTTCCTGACGCTCGACGGCGCGCGCGGCGTGCACCGCGGCGGCGTGCAGAACGCCGTCCCGCGGGAGAGCGACTGGATCGCCCGGCTGCGCCGGCTCGGCGCCGTCGCCGTGACGTTTCCCGCCGAGCGGACGCCCGAGGCGCAGATGCGGTCGATCGGAGAGCTGCATGGCGACGGCCGCTGATCCGCTCGCGGCACTCCGCCCCGTGCGGCTGCCGGCCGATGCTCCGGCATCGCTCGTCGACCTCGTGGCGGCCGCGACCGCCGCCGGCATTCTCGCAGCACTCCTCCTCCTGCTCGCGCCGCGCCTCGTCGCCGCCGTCCGCGCCCGCCGCTCGCCGCGCCGACGCGCCGCCGCCGCGGTCACCGCCGCCGCTGCCCTGCCGCCGGCCGAGCGGCTCGCCGCCCACGCCGCGGCGCTGCGCGCCTACGTCGCCGCTGTCGCCGGCCCTGAGGCGGCGCGCGCGCAGGGCGAGGCGTGGCTTGCCCGCCTCGACGGTCTGTTCGCCACCACCGCCTTCACCGCCGGCCCCGCCCGCCTCTACGCCGCCGGCCTCTACGCACCGGTCGACGCCGCCGCCGTGTCGGCCGCCGAGGGCGAGCTGAGGCGGCTGCTGGCGATGCGCCGGGAGCCGCCGCCGTGCTGAGCCTCGCGACGCCGCTCGCCCTCCTGGCACTGCCGCTGCCGCTGCTCGTGCGGTGGCTCGCCCCGCGCCACGCCGGCGCGGCGGCGGCGCTGCGCGTCCCCGGTTCGCTGGTCGGCCTCGGCGACGGCGCTGTCCCCTCCGCCGCCGGCGCCGGCAGCGCCCGCCAGCTGATCGCCTGGGCGGCCTGGATCGCGCTCGTCGCCGCCGCCGCCGGACCGCGCACGCTGCTGCCGGACGCGCTGCAGCCGATGAGCGGTCGCGAGATCGTGCTGGCGCTCGACTTCTCCGGCTCGATGGAGGCGAAGGACTTCGTGCTCGACGGCACCGTCGTGCGCCGCATCGACGCCGTGAAGGCGGTGGCGGCGGAGTTCCTGCACCGCCGCGGCGGCGACCGTGTCGGCCTCGTCGTCTTCGCCGAGGAGGCGCAGCTCGCCGCCGTCCCCACCTTCGACCTCGCCTCGGTGGCGGAGATCCTCGACGAGATCGAGATCGGCACGCTCGGCCGCTCCACCGCAATCGGCGACGGCCTCGGCCTCGCCTTGAAGCGGCTGAAGGATTCCGCCTCGCCGTCGCGCGTCGTGGTGCTGCTCTCCGACGGCACCAACACCGCCGGCGCGGTCGGCGCCGAGGCCGCCTCGCGGCTCGCCGAGACGCTCGGCATCCGCGTCCACACCATCGCGCTCGGCAGCGACACGACGCTCGAGGGCGAGCTCAACGGCGCCTCGATCCGCGTCGACGAGGAGACGCTCGCGGCGATCGCCGCGGCGAGTGGCGGCTCGACCTTCCGCGTCGGCTCCACCGACGACCTCCGCCAGGTGGCGGCGGCGATCGACGCGCTGGAGCCGATCGCCTTCCCGTCCGCCCCCATCGCTGCCGCCCGCGAGCTGTGGCCGTGGCCAGCCGCCCTGTCTCTCCTCCTCTGCCTCGCCGGCTTCGCCTTCGGCGACGCCGCCGCCCGCTTCCTGCCGACACGCTTCCTGCCCGCGCGCTTGCTGGAGCTGCGCCTGCGGCCGCTCCGCCTGTTCGGCCGCGACAGGCCTGCGAACGGCCAGCCCACCGGGCCGGCGTCGCCGGCCGCCGCCCCGCCGCAACCGCCACCGGAGCGGAGGCGCGCCGCATGAATTTCGACTGGACCGGCCTCGGCTGGATCGGCCTCCCCGTTCCCGGCCTCGACGGCGTCACGCTGCTGCGCCCGCTGTGGCTCCTCGCGGTGCCGCTGGTGCTGCTGCTCGCCGTCGCGACGCGGCGGCGCGGCGACCTCGGCGACTGGCGCCGCGCCGTCGACCCGCCGCTGCTCGCAGCGCTGACCGCCCGCGGCGCCGTCGTCGCGGCGGGGCGGCGCGGCCTCGCGCTGTCGCCATGGCTGGTGGCGGCGGCGCCAATCGCCCTGGCACTCGCCGGCCCGGCAGTGGAGCGCCGCGACGCCGCCGGCTGGCGCAACCTCGACGGCCTCGTCGTGGCGCTCGACGTGTCGCGCTCCGTCGCCGAGGGCGGTGCATTCGACGAAGCGCGCTTCGCCGCACTGCAGGTGGCGGAGGCCGCTAGCGGCCGGCAGGCGGCGCTCGCCGTCTACGCAGGAGACGCCTATCTCGCGAGCGCGTTTTCGACCGACCGCGCCGCACTCCGCCCGCTCGTCGCCGCCGGCCTCGCCGGCTCGGTGCCCGACCCCGGCAGCCAGCCGGTCCGCGCCATCGCGCTCGCCGCGGCGCGCTTCACCGCCGCCGGCATGCCGGGCGGCGACCTCGTGCTCGTCACCGACGGCGGCGGCATCGAGGCCGCGACGCTCGACGCCGCCGCCCGCTTCGCCGCCGACGGCCGCCGCCTGCACGTCGTGCACGTCCCGTCGTTCATGCCGGACGGCACCGCGACGGGCGACCGCGGCGCCGCCGCGCGGCTGGCGGTGGCCGGCGGCGGCCGCTTCGCCGACACCGCCGATCCCGCCGCCGTCGCCGCCGCGGTGGCCGAGCCGGCCTCGGCCCGCCTCTCCCGCAGCGGCTTCACCACGCTCGCCTGGATGGACCTCGGACGCACCCTTTTGGCGCTCGCCGCGATGCCGCTGCTGATGCTGTTCCGGAGGCGGACATGAAGCGCACCGTGCTCGTCGGCGCGATCCTCGCCGCCGCCGTGCTGGCGGCGATCGCCGGCGCCGACCGCATCGGCCGCGCCCTCGTCGCCCTCGACCAGCCGGCGCTCGCCGCGCCGCTGCTCGCCGACCCCGGCTGGCGGGGCGTGGCGCTCTCCCGCGCCGGCGACACCACGGCAGCGATCGACGCCTTTCGCCGGTCGGCGAGCCCCGAGGCCGCTTACAATCTCGGCAACGCGCTCGCCCGCGCCGGCCGCCTCGCCGAGGCGGTGAAGGCCTACGACGTGGCGCTCCTCCGCGATCCCGACGACACCGACGCCCGCACCAACCGCGCCCTCGTCGCCTCGGTGATCGCGGCGCTGGAGGACGTGCCGGATGACGGCTCCCGCAACAGCGCCAACGCCACCGCGCTGCGCGAGGCGCGCGGGCTCGATGCGGTCCCGCCCGAGGACGCCACCGCCATCAACGCCTCCGGCGACGGCATGGCCGGCGACAAGGAGGCCGGCAGCCAGTCGCTCAACGCCGGTACGAGCCGCGTCGCCCGGCGCGGCCAGGCGCGTCCCGGCGACAGCGACAAGGGCCAGGCCTCCTCGAAGGGGGCGGCCACCGACAGCGCCGGGCGCGCCGGCCGCTCCGGCGGCATGACGTCGGCCGCCGTCACCGACGAGACGGCGCCGCCGCAGGCCGAGCGCGCCGGGCTCGACGAGGAGATGCAGGCGACGGCGCAGTGGCTCGCCGCCATCCCCGACGATCCGGTGAAGTTCCTGCGCCTCAGGATCGCCGCCGAAAGGCAGCGCCGCATCGCTGCCGGCACCGCCGTCCCGCCGGGAGGCGACCCATGGTGACCGCCGTCCGATCCGCCCTGGCGGCGGTCGCCGTGCTCGCCGGCCTCGTGGTCGCGCTGGCGCTCCCGGCGCCGGCCCGCGCGGGAAGCGAGATCCCCGGCGCCCGCATCCGCCTCGACGTCGAGAGCGCCGGCCGCCCGCCCTACGCGCAGGAGATGGTGCTCGTGCACGTGCGCGGCTTCTACACGATCCCGATCGCGCTGACGAAGCTCGAGGTGCCGGCGATGGCCGACTTCCGGGTGATGACGATCGGCCGCGAGCACTGGTCGGAGGCGGAGGAGGACGGCGTGCAGGGCCGCGGCATGGAACAGACGATCGCGCTGTTCCCGCAGGCGAGCGGCCGCCTCGTCGTCCCGCCGATCGTGCAGCGCCTCACCATCATCGACGGTGCCGGCAAGCGCGCCGAGGTGGCGATCGAGACCGCCCCGGTGACCTTGGAGGTCGCCACGCCGCCGGTCGCCGCCGGCACCTGGTGGCTGCCGGCCCGCCGCTTGACGCTCACCGAGACGTGGAGCGAGCCGCCCGACGCGCTGTCAATCGGCCGCCCGGTCCGCCGCACCGTCACGCTGGAGGCGGAGGGCGTCACCGACGACCAGCTGCCGCCGCCGCCTGAGTTTGGCGCCGACGGCCTGATCGTCTTCAGCGAGGCCCCGGAGCGGCGGACCGTCATTTCCGCCGTGCCGAAGGGCAAGAAGGGGGAGGCGCTCCGCCAGGCGCTGCCGAGGCCCGGCCGCCTCGCCACCGTCGAGGGCCGCGACGGGCCGATCGGCCGCATCGTCTATTCCTGGGCCGTCCGCCCGACGTCGGGCGCGTCGGCCGAGCTGCCCGCGATCTCGATCCCGTGGTTCGACACTGAGGCAGGCGAGATGCGCACGGCGGTGATCCCGGCGACGACGGTCGCCTTCCGCTCCGCCCGCCGCACCCTCGCCGACCTCGAGCGCGACATCGGCCTCGCCCCGGTCGCGGCGGCGTCGACGCCGCTGCGCTCGGTGGGCGACCTGGCGCTCGCCGCCCTCGCCTTCGTCGCCGCCGCCCTGGTCGCAGCGACGCTGCTTGGACGCCGCCTCGCGCCGGCCCGCGGCCCGCTCGCGCGGCTCAGCGCCCGCCTCGCCGCGTGGGGGCTGCGCCAGCGCGCCGCCCGCCTCGCCCGCCGCGGCGACCTCCCCGGCGCCTGGCGCACTCTGGTCGACGCTGAACGGCGTGACAAGGATCGCGAGGTGAGCGCGGCGCGGGACGAACGGGCGGACCTCGAGCGACGGCTGTTCGGCCCGCCAGTCCTCGTCTACTCGCCCCCCAGCCCGAAGATCAGATAGGTCGAGCCGGCGTCCGTCCGCCCGAGCGGATCGGCATCGGGCGCTCCGATCAGCAGGCCGTCGCGGCCGTCACCCTTGCTGTCGGGCACGTGATTCAGGGAGTAGTCGGAATAATTGCTCGGCGGGGCCCCCACGATGCGGAAGCCCTCGAGCCCATCCAGCGTCTCGAGGTCGAAGGTGCCGGTCCGGCGAGCATCGCGGCCATAGAGGACGGACACTGCACCCAGTGCGGGAGACACAGCGACATCCGCCAGGCCGTCGCCGTCGGCGTCTCCGGCCGCGGACGCACCGCGGAGTTGGTATAGGCGAAGCGTCTGGTTCGCCTGCGTATCGAGATCGAGCGTCCCGCCATAGCCGTCCGACCGGCCATAGACGAGATAGGCGGACGCTTGCTCTGGCGCCGAAGCGAGAATGTCGTCGAGCCCGTCGCCGTCGACGTCGCCCGCACCGGCGACCGCAGTGCCCAGACACGCGCCCGAGTACAGGATCGGACCGAGGATCCTGAAGCCGTAGTCGATCGGATCCTGCTCCGCGTCGAACGAAGCCGGGAAGCCTGTCTGTCGTCCATGGACTACATAGACGGCCCCGCTGATCACATCACCATAAGTACTGCTAAATCTCTCGAAGCCACTGTCACCAAAGGCGACGTCGTCGATGCCGTCGCCATTGACATCGCCGACTCCGGCCGAGCGATTATTTCCAGAGCAGAACGAATGGGTCCCCTCAAAGACGAAACCATCGCTGCCGTTGAGCAAGTCCGCGATCGGACGGTTCGTCAGGTCGGTGCGACCGAAGACGACGGCGAAATCCACGACGAGGTCGCGGATGCCGTCGTGGTTGACGTCGCCTGCTGGACCAACCGAGTCTGCAAACCCCGTGAAGATGGCCCCACCATTCGAGCCGTCGAACTGCGAGAGGTCGAGGGTGGGCGGGAAGCTCGCCCGGCCGAAGACGATGTAGACCCCGCCGCTGCTGCCACCGGCGTCTATCAGCGCCACGTCGTCGACACCGTCGCCGTTGACGTCCCCGACGCCGGCGACCGCTTCGCCGAACAAGGGAGATTCGCCTCCCGTCATCCTGACGCCCGCATCGCCGAGCGCGGCGAGGTCGAGCGTCGCCGGCCAGCCCTCGGCCTGCCCGAACACGAGGTAGGCCGCCCCGCGGTCGTCGCCGGAGGTTTCGCGCGGCGCCCCGATGATGATGTCCGGCTCGCCGTCTGCGTTGACGTCTCCGGCACCGGCGACCGAGAAGCCGCCACGCGCGTTCGCCATCGCCCCGTCGAAGCGGCTGCCCTGGGCGGGGGTCAGGCCGTCGAGGTCGATCAGGACCGGGCCGTCCTCGATCGTCACCGCAAGGGAACGGCTGGTGCGGCCGGCCGCGGTGGCCGTCAGGCTGTGCACGCCGCTGGACAGCAGCGGCGCCGTGAACCGCCACTTGCTCCCCTCCGCCTTCGTCGTGCCGAGGACGTTGGCGCCGTCCCTCACCGTCACCGTCGTCCAGGGTGACGCCGTACCGGCCAAGGTCGGCGTTCGGTCGCGGGTGACGTCGTCGTCCGACCGGCTGGTGTCCGAAGACGCCAGCAGGTCGATCGTCACTTTCCGCGCGACATCCTCGCCGATCAGCACCTTGATCGGCGGCGCGGGGTTGCTGACGTTGCCGGCGAGGTCGGTCGCGAACGCGGCGAACTGGTATTTGCCCTGCGCCAGCGGCGGCGTCGTGTAGGACCAAAGCCCGTCGACGTCGGCCGCCGCGGTGCCGATGACGGCCGAGCCTTGTTGAAGGCTGACGATCGCCAGCGGCGTCGTCCGGCCCGTCAGCGTCGGCGTGCCGGTTTCCAGTCCACCGGCCACCGCGATCGTCGGCACTTTCGGCTTTCTCGTGTCGACGACGATCGACATCGCCCCGGAGGTGACCTCCCCCGCTCGCGCCCGCAGGAGGCGCTCGCCATCCGCCCGTCGCCGCAGCGTGGATGTCCAGGCGCCGGCCTTGGAGGCGACTGTCGTCGCCACGACTCGGTCCCCGTCGAGGACCGACACCTTCGCCTTCGGCGGCGCCGTCCCGGCGACGGTCGGCGTCGTATCCCGCGTGACACCGTCGCTGGCCGAGGCGCCGGTGTCCGACCTCGGACGGAGGGTGATCGTCGGAGCGCCGAGCGGCCGGCTCGTCACCACCAGCGTCAAGCGGGAGGTGGTGGCATTGCCGGCGCCGTCCTCGGTCCGGGCCGAAAGGCGATGCCGGCCCTCGGCGAGTGGCGTGGTCAGGGTCCAGAGGCCGTTCACCACGCTCGGGAGACCGATCACCGTGGTCCCGTCCCTGACCGTCACGGCGGAACTGGGCTCGGTACTGCCGGAGAGCGTCGGCGTGGTGTCGTTCGTCACCGTCGAACCACCCGGGCCGTGCGCCACCGGCCCGGCCAGTTCGATCGCCGATGCAAAGGGCCTCACGGTGTCGACGACGATGAATAGCGGGTCGGACGCTGCCGACGTCGGCGAGGACACATGGGCGACCAGGCTGTGCGGGCCATCCGCGAGGCCTGCCGCATCGGCGCTCCACGCTCCGCTCCAGGCGGCGGTGACGCGCGCCACCTCGCGGTCGCCGTCCAGCACCTTGATCTCCGCGTTCGGAGCCGCCGTACCGCCGATCTTCGGGGTGTTGTCGCGGGTGACGCCATCGAACTCCGATTCGCCGGTGTCGGACGACGGCGCGAGCGCAATCGTCACGGCCGGCGCCTGCGCCATGGCCGCGCCGACACCGCCGAGCAAGCCGGAGAGACCCAGTGCGATCCGGGCGATCTTCAAACGGCCGATCAATTTCCCAACCCTTCCAACCACGCAGCGCCCCCCGCTGCCATGCGGCGCCGGCGCGCAAGCACTGAACTGCAGATTGCAGTATCGCGCGCTGCTCGCTGGGCGTCCACTCACGCTGCAGCGGGGGCGATGCCCGTGCGCCTGCCTCGGCCCTTGCATCCGACCCGCAGTCGCGGGCACCGTCCTCTCCGGCACCACCGTCGCCGGACCGCAGGGCCGTCGGCGCAAGGACGTCGCGCCACCGAGGAGGAGCCCCATGACGCGCCTTTTCAAGACCGTTCTCGCCGGCACGCTCGCCGCCGGCCTCGCCGCGGCCGCTCCCGCGCTCGCCCAGGAGACCGTCAAGGTCGGCTTCATCCTGCCGATCACCGGCCAGCAGGCTTCCACCGGCCGGCAGGTCGAGGCCGGCGCCCGCCTCTATGTCACCGAGCACGGCGACAGCGTCGCCGGCAAGACGATCGAGCTCGTCTTCAAGGACGACGGCGGCGTGCCGGACGTGACGAAGCGCATCGCCCAGGAGCTGATCGTGCGCGACAAGGTGAGCGTGCTGGCCGGCTTCGGGCTGACGCCGCTCGCCTTCGCCGCCGCGCCGATCGCCACCCAGGCGAAGGTGCCGATGGTCGTCACCGCCGCCGCCACCTCGGCGATCACCGAGAAGTCGCCCTACATCGCCCGCACCTCGTTCACGCTGCCGCAGGTCTCCGTCGGCATGGCCGACTGGGCGGTGGCGAACGGCATCAAGAAGGTGGTGATCATCGTGTCCGACTACGGTCCGGGCAACGACGCGGCGACGTTCTTCACCAAGAAGTTCACCGCCGGCGGCGGGACCGTCGTCGACACCCTCAAGGTGCCACTGCAGAACCCCGACTTCTCGCCGTTCCTGCAGCGCGCCAAGGACGCCGCCCCCGAGGCGGTGTTCGTCTTCGTGCCGTCCGGCCAGGGCGCGGTGTTCATGAAGCAGTATGCCGAGCGCGGCCTCGCCGAGGCCGGCATCAAGCTGATCGCCACCGGCGACGTGCTCGACGACGACCTGTTGAACAAGATGGGCGACGTGGCGCTCGGCGTCGTCAACACCCACCACTACTCGGCCGCGCACGATTCGCCCGAAAACAAGGCGTTCGTCGCCGCCTTCAAGGCGGCGAACGGCGGCATGCGGCCGAACTTCATGGGCCTCGCCGGCTACGACGGCATGGCGCTGATCTACAAGGCGCTCGAGAAGACCGGCGGCGACGTCTCCGGCGACGCGCTGATCGCGGCGATGAAGGGCATGACGTGGACGAGCCCGCGCGGCCCGGTCGAGATCGACCCGGAGACGCGCGACATCATCCAGAACGTCTACGTCCGCAAGGTCGAGCGCGTCGACGGCGAGCTCTACAACGTCGAGTTCGACACGCTGGAGATGGTCAAGGACCCGGCGAAAGCGGGGCTGTGAGCGCCGAAAACCCTCCCCCCCTCGCGGAGGTGAGCCTGCCCCGGACTTGTTCCGGGGTCGGCGCACCGAAGGTGCGACGGGAGGGGGGGGGGCGCTGCGGCAGCGGCGCGAAAAGACTCTCCCGCCAGAGAACGACTGTCGCGTCTGTGGCCACCCCCCTCCCTACCCTCCCCCGCAAGGGGGGAGGGTTCGCGTTGAGGCTTTGGCGAACACCCATGACAGCTGACAGGACCCCCGCCGCCCCATGCTGACCGTGCTCTTCGACGGGATCGCCTACGGCATGCTGCTGTTCGTGCTGGCGTGCGGGCTGTCGGTGACGCTCGGGCTGATGAACTTCGTCAACCTCGCGCACGGCGCCATCGCGATGGCCGGCGGCTACGCCACCGTCGTCTTGATGAACCGCTATGGCGTGCCGTTCCTCGCCTGCCTGCCGATCGCGTTTGCCGTCTCAGCCCTGCTCGGGCTGGTGCTCGAGCGCACCCTCTACCGCCGCCTCTACGACCGCCCGCACCTCGACCAGGTGCTGTTCTCGATCGGCCTCGTGTTCATGGCGGTGGCGGCGATCGACTACTTCTTCGGCGCCTCGCCGCAATTGATCGAGTTGCCGGCGTGGATGCGCGGCCGCGTCGAGGTCCTCGGCGCCGGCGTCAGCGTCTACCGGCTGTTCGTCATCGTCGTGTGCATGCTCATCGCCATCGCCCTGCAGCTCGTGCTCTCCCGCACGCGCTTCGGCAGCCGGTTGCGCGCCAGCGTCGACGACGCCCGCGTCGCCCGCGGCCTCGGCATCCCGGTCGGGCTCGTGTTCGCCGTCACCTTCGCGGCCGGATCCGGCCTCGCCGGCCTCGGTGCGGCGCTCGGTGCCGACATGCTCGGCATGGAGCCGTTCTTCCCCATCAAGTACATGATCTACTTCCTGATCGTCGTCTCGGTCGGCGGCACCAAGGACCTCGCCGGGCCGTTCTTCGCCTCGCTGCTGATCGGCATCGGCGACGTCGCCGGCAAGTACTACGTGCCCGAGCTCGGCGCCTTCGCCATCTACACGATCATGGTCGTCGTGCTGATCGTCCGGCCGCAGGGCCTGTTCGGGCGGGCGGGCTGAGCGCCAATGGCCGACGCCCCGGGCCCTGCTCCATCCCGCCCCGCGACGCTGCTGCCGAGCGACCGCTGGCGCTGGCCGGAAACGCTCGTCTGGCTCGCCGCCGTGGCCGCCTACGTCGCCTTCCCCGATCGCAACGGCCTGATGGCGGAGATCGTCATCCTGGCGCTGTTCGCCGTCTCGCTGGACCTCATCCTCGGCTATGCCGGCATCGTCTCGCTCGGCCACGCCGCCTTCTTCGGGCTCGGCGCCTACACCGCGGGGCTGATCGCCGTGCACGGCTGGACGGAGCCGCTCACCGGCCTCGCCTTCACCGGCCTCTTCGTGGCGCTCGGCGGATTTCTCACGAGCTTCCTGGTGCTGCGCGGTTCGGATCTCACCCGCCTGATGGTGACGCTCGGCGTCGCCATGATGCTCGGCGAGGCGGCGAGCAAGGCGGCCTGGCTCACCGGCGGCACCGACGGCCTCACCGGCATCGTCATGGCACCGCTCCTCGGCGTCTTCGAATTCGACTTCTACGGCCGCACCGCCGCCGCCTACGCGACGATCGTGCTGTTCGCGCTGTTCCTGCTCGCCCGCCGCCTCGTCGCCTCGCCGTTCGGCACGACGCTGCGCGGCATCAAGTCGAACAGCCTGCGCATGACGGCGATCGGCACGCCGGTGAACGCCTACCTAGTGGCGGTCTACACGATCTCCGCCGGCTACGCCGGCATCGCCGGCGCGATGCTCGCCCAGACGACGCAGTTCGTCTCGCCGGAGGTGCTCGCCTTCCACCGCTCCGCCGAGGTGCTCCTGTTCCTCATCATCGGCGGCACCGGCTACCTCTACGGCGGCATCCTCGGCGCCGTCGCCTTCAAGTTCCTGCAGGAGTTCCTGTCCGGCCTCACGGCACAGTACTGGCAGTTCTGGCTGGGGCTGATCCTCGTCGTGCTGGTGCTGTTCGCCCGCGGCGGCCTCAAGGGCCTCGCCGTCGAGACGGCCGGGCGGTGGCGTCGCCGGCGCACTGCTGCGACCCGGGAGGCGCCGCCATGAGCGCCGTCGCCCCGGTGCTGGAGACGCGGGGCCTCACCAAGGCGTTCGGCGGCTTCGTCGCCACCGACGACGTCTCGCTGGCGCTCACCCGCGGCGCCCGCCACGCGCTGATCGGCCCGAACGGCGCCGGCAAGACGACGCTGATCAACCTGTTGACCGGCGTGCTCGCACCGACCCGCGGCACGGTGCGGCTCGAAGGCGCCGACATCACCGGCCTGTCCCGCCACGCGCGCGTGCGGCGCGGGCTAGCGCGCACCTTCCAGATCAACCAGCTGTTCCGCGAGATGACGCCACTCGAGGCGGTGGCGATGGCGGTGGCGCAGCATGAGGGCCGCGCCCGCGTCTGGTGGCGGCCGGCAAACCGCGAGACGGCGGTCGCCGACGAGGCGGCCGCGCTCTTGTCCTCGCTCGGCCTCGCCGACGTGCTCGCCCGCCCCACCGCCGAGCTCGCCTACGGCAAGCAGCGGCTGATCGAGCTCGCTTTGGCGCTCGCCTGCCGGCCGCGCGTGCTGCTGCTCGATGAGCCTGCCGCCGGCGTGCCGCACGGCGAGCGCGACGAGATCCTCGCCGTCGTCGCCGCCCTGCCGCGCGCCGTCACGGTGCTGCTGATCGAGCACGACATGGACCTCGTCTTCCGCTTCGCCGAGCGCATCACCGTGCTGGTGCAGGGCCGCCTGCTCGTCGAGGGCACGCCGGAGGAGGTGGCCGCCGACCCGCGCGTGCGGCAGGTCTATCTGGGAGAGCAGTCCTATCTCGGGGGCGGCGCGCATGGCTGAGCTGCTCGCCCTCGAGGGCATCTCCGCCGGCTACGGCGACGCCCGCGTGCTGACGGATGTGACGCTGACGCTCGGCGAGGGCGAGGCGCTCGCCCTCCTCGGCCGCAACGGCACCGGCAAGACGACGCTGATCAACACCATCGTCGGCCTCACCCGCCGCACCGCCGGGACGATCCGCCTCGCTGGCCGCGACGTCACGCGCCTGCCGCCGGAGGCGCGCGCCCGCGCCGGGCTCGGCTGGGTGCCGCAGGAGCGCAACATCTTCGCGTCGCTGACCGTCGAGGAGAACCTCACCGCCGTCGCCCGCCCCGGCGCGTGGACGGTCGCGCGCGTCTGGGCCGCCTTTCCGCGGCTGCAGGAACGCCGCCGCAACCTCGGCAGCCAGCTCTCCGGCGGCGAGCAGCAGATGCTCGCCGTCGGCCGCGCCCTCGTCACCAACCCCCGCCTGCTGCTGCTCGACGAGCCGCTCGAAGGCCTCGCGCCGATCATCGTCGAGGAGCTCGTCGCCGCCATCGGCCGGCTCGTCCGCGACGAGGGGCTGTCGGCGATCCTCGTCGAGCAGAACGCCCGCCAGATCCTCCCCTTGACCGACACCGCGGTGATCCTCGAGCGCGGCGAGATCGTCCACGTCGCCGCCTCCGCCGCCCTCCTCCACGATCACGCCGCCCTCGACCGCTATCTCGGCGTCACCGCCGGACACGGCTGACCGCGGCACTCACCACCGGCCATCACGGGAGACCGATCCATGACCACCCGCACGAAGCCCCCCTTCCGCGCCGACCAGGTCGGCAGCCTCTTGCGCCCGCAGGCGATCAAGGACGCCCGCGCCCGGCGCATCGCCGGCGAGATCGACGCCGACGCGCTGAAGGCCGTCGAGGACGCCGCCATCCGCGACGTCGTCGCCAGGCAGGAGGCGATCGGCCTGAAGGCGGTGACCGACGGCGAGTTCCGCCGCGCCTGGTGGCACTTCGACTTCCTCTCCGGCCTCGACGGCGTCGAGCTCGTGCACGGCGAGCGGGCGATCCAGTTCGCCGGCGTGCAGACGAAGGCCGACAGCCTGAAGGTCACCGGCAGGGTCGACTTCTCCGGCCACTTCATGCTCGACCACTTCCGCTTCCTGAAGAGCGTGACGACGGTCGAGCCGAAGATGACGATCCCGTCGCCTTCGGTGTTGCACTTCCGCGGCGGGCGGGCCTCGATCTCCACCGACGTCTACCCCGACCTCGACGCCTTCTACGCCGACACCGCCGCGGCCTACGCCAAGGCCGTCCGCGCCTTCTACGACGCCGGCTGCCGCTACCTGCAGTTCGACGACACCGTGTGGGCCTATCTCTGCTCGGAGAAGGAGCGCGAGGCGGCGCGGGCCCGCGGCGACGACCCCGAGCCGCTGCAGCAGAACTACAAGGCGATGATCAATACGGCGCTGGAAGCCAAGCCCGCCGACATGACGATCACCATGCACGTCTGCCGCGGCAACTTCCGCTCGAGCTGGATCTCCGAGGGCGGCTACGAGCCGGTCGCCGAGACCCTGCTCGCGGGCCTGAAGATCGACGGCTACTTCCTCGAATACGACACCGAGCGGGCCGGCGGCTTCGAGCCGCTGCGCTTCACGCCCCCCAACAAGACCGTCGTGCTCGGCCTCGTCACCTCGAAGTTCGGCACGCTCGAGGACAAGGGCGCCATCGAGCGGCGCATCGAGGAGGCGGCGAAGATCGTGCCGCTCGAGCAGCTCTGCCTGTCGCCGCAGTGCGGCTTCGCCTCCACCGAGGAGGGCAACGTGCTCGCCGAGGACGAGCAGTGGGCGAAGCTCGCCTTGATCGCCGAGATCGCCGACGAGGTGTGGGGCGGCCGCTGAGGGCCGGCCTGGAACGATCGAGGGCCGGCGCGGGGTTCGCCCGGCCGGCCCTCGAAATCTCGCGCGTGCGAAGCGCCTCAGCGCTCGACGAACGCCTTCTCGACGACGTAGTCGCCGGCCTCGCCGTGATTGCCCTCGACGAAGCCGCTGCCGTCGAGCAGCGTCTTCAGGTCGGCGAGCATCGCCGGGCTGCCGCAGATCATCACCCGGTCGTGCGCGGCCTCGAGCGGGGCCACGCCGATGTCGGAGAACAGCTTGCCCGAGGTGATCAGGTCGGTGATGCGGCCGCGGTTGTGGAAGGGCTCGCGCGTCACCGTCGGATAGTAGACGAGCTTCTCGCGGATCAGCTCGCCGATCAGCTCGTCGCCCGGCAGCTCCTCGGTGATCCGCTCGCCATAGGCGAGCTCGGCGATCTGCCGGCAGCCGTGCACCAGCACCACCTTCTCGAACTGCTCGTAGGTCTCCGGGTCGCGGATGATGCTCATGAACGGCGCGAGGCCCGTGCCGGTGCCGAGCAAATAGAGGTTCCGCCCGGCCTTCAGGTTGTCGATGACGAGGGTTCCGACCGGCTTGCGGCCGACGATGATGCGGTCGCCTTCCTTCAGGTGCTGCAGGCGCGAGGTGAGCGGCCCGTCCGGCACCTTGATCGACAGGAACTCGAGGGTCTCGTCGTAGTTCGTGCTGACCACCGAGTAGGCGCGCAAGAGCGGCTTCTCGTTGACCTTCAGGCCGATCATCGTGAACTGGCCGTTCTTGAAGCGGAACGCCTGGTCGCGCGTCGTCGTGAAGCTGAACAGGGTGTCCGTCCAGTGATGGACCGAGAGCACCTGCTCCTCGAAGAATGCGCTCATGAACTCACGCTCCGTCGGTGCGGGCCGAAGGTCGGCCAAAGTCCTTGGGAAAGACCGGTCTCGAAGGCACGGCGTGGAAGGTCGTCTCGGGAGGAAGGCACTTCGGAAGAAGGGGGGTCTTGGAGGACGCGAAGCTCACATACGGCGGGCGGCGCGGCGTTTCCACCCCGGGGATTCTCCGGATGACGCGGTGTCGCGGCGGCAGTGCCGCGCCCGGTGGTCAGCCCCCGTCCGGCCGGTTTTCCGCGGCAGGCGCGATCATTAGGCGATCGTTCTCCCTGTCCCGCCCGTCCCGATCCGCCCATGCCACGACGTGGCAAGTCGGCGGAACAGCAATTCATTTGTATACAAACATGGTACGGTAATACCGTCATCCATGTCAACGCCGGGTGCGACGGTTTGGCGCGGGCGGAGGGGCGGCGACACCCGAACCCGCCACCACGCGGAACCCTCCCCCCTCGCGGGGGAGGGTAGGGAGGGGGGCGCCGCGAACTCGACCTCGGAATGGGGTGGAAGGTGGAAAGGTCTGTCGCGGCCAGAGCCGTCATCACCTCGAACCGCCGCGTCCGTGGCACCCCCCTCCCTGCCCTCCCCCGCAAGAGGGGGAGGGTTTTCGCCACCCTCTCACCGCAGCCCGTCCTCGCCCTTCACCTCCGCCGTCGTCAGTCCCCCCACCCGCGGCAGCGGCCGACCACTGTCCGACACCGCCACCGCGACCATGATCTCGTCCGCCCGCGGCGCGTCCGACACCGACACCGTCATGCCGTCGAAGTGGCTGCGCACGTAGGCCGCGTCCTTGTGGCCGAGCGGCACGTCGAGGTCCGCCCCGGGTCCGCCGCGCTTCTTCGAGGACGGCACCAACGCCGCCCCCTTGCCCAGCACCTTGCGCAGCGGCGCGCCGAGCTTCGGGTGCAGGATTGCCGCGGCGTGTTCGAGCTCGCCGTCGGCGCCGACCAGCGCCGCCTTGCCGTAGCTCTCCGCCGACGGGCCGGCGATGCCGAGCGCGTCGACCGCCTTCTCGCCGAGCAGCCGGCCGAGCTCCTCGCCGATGTCGATCAGTTCGGACAGGTCCTCGACATAGCGGCCGGCGAACGGGTTCTCGATGACGGCGATCGCCGCCGCCCGCCGCGTCGGCGGCGACACCTCGCGGCCCATCTCGGTCCGCGTCTCCTCGACCACCGTGACGATCTTGCGGATCTTCACCTTCATCTCACCCGGTCCTTCTGCCTACCCCGCCGCCCGCGCGGCATCTCACCCCAGGCGCGCCGCCCGCGTGCGTCGATCCGCCGACCGCCGACGCAACCGCTAGCCTAGCCGCGAGGTCTCCCGCGATGCGCGTCTCGCCGGCGAGATGCAGCGCCGCGCCGGCGATCAGCCCGCGCCGCACGAGATCGTCCGCCACCGCGACGCCGGCCGCCAGCGCCGCCTCGATCTCGCCGGCCGTCAGGGCGCCGACGCCGCGGGTGACGAGCCGGTCGCCGAGGTCGCTGTCCGGCTGCACCTCGCAGGCAGGCACCCGCACGATCGCGGGATGGGCGGGCAGATCGACGGCGTTGGCGACCATAGTCGCCGCCGCGTCCGCCGCGGCGGCGTCGTTCGCCAGCACCGTCACCGCGTCCGCGATGCCGAGCGAGAACGACCGCCCGCGCCAGCCGCTGGTGGCGATCCCGCCGATGCCGTCGGCAGCGGTCAGTTCCGTTCGGGCGAAAAGCGCCGAGGCCTCGAGCCTCAGCCGGTCCGGCCGGTCGACGAGCCCGATCGCGAAGCGCTCGCCCGGCGCCAGGAAGATCGCGATGTCGCCACCGTTGTTGACGTAGGCGCGGGTGAGCAGGGTCTGGGCCAGCGGGCCCCGTGCTCGCCCGCTCGCCACCTCCGCCGCGGCGGCCCCTGCCAGCATCGCCACCAGCACCTCGTCCGCCACCGCCCCGGCGACGGCGGCCATCGGGGTGATGAAGGGGGCGGCGCGGTTCCCTTCTCCCGCCGAAGGGGGGAGAAGGTGGCGCGAAGCGCCGGATGAGGGCTGGCGCGCGAAGCGCGCCGGTCCCCCGCTCCCAGCGTCAACGCCCAGTCGCTCAAACCTCTCCGGGTCATCCCAGGCCTTGTGCCTGGGATCCATCCCTCTCCCCAACCGCCCCCGTTGCGGGTGCGGCGCCGTCGCATGGATCCCAGGCACAAGGCCTGGGATGACACCTGTTGGAAGGGCCGCGGCAGGTTCGCTCGTCGCGGAAGGGGCCGTCGGACGACCCGCCTTTCCGGCATGCGGCGCCACGGCCGCAAACATCCGCCGCGCCACCACACCGGTGAGCGCCGTCCCATCCGGCCGCGCCGGCGCGCGCAGCAGCGGCAGTTCGCTGCACAATTCGTCGAGCAGCCCGTCGAACCGCCGCATCGCCGCCGCGTAGGCCGCTTGCACCGCCGCCGCCGACCCGAACGCCTCGATGACGAGATCGATCGGCCCGTCCTGCAGATGGAGGCGCCGCCCGTCCGGCAGCATCGCGGCGCGGGCGCGGGTCATGGGGGCGAGTTCCCACAAACCCCTCCACCGTCATCCCGGACAAACGAGGCGCAGCCGAGCGCCGATCCGGGACCCAGCGGAAGAGTCCGCGCCTTAGGCGCGGCGTTTGTCTCGCGCTGCGCGCGACCATCCCTCTCCGCGTCCTGGCTCTGTCCCCTCTCATGGTCATTCCAGGCCTTGTGCCTGGAATCCAAGCAACGGCTCGGCAAATGCAGCGTCTGAGATCGGAAAGAGGAATGGGTTCCAGGCACAAGGCCTGGAATGACTCCGGATTTTTGGGCGGCGTACCGTGTGCCGACGAGCGCAGGCCCGGAGAACGGGCCCCCCCTCACCCGCGCAACCCTGCAGCCCTCGGCGCGAACGGCCACGGGTTGCCAGCCGCCTGCGCCACGCGCTTCGGCGTCTCCGCCCCCGTCAGCGACGAGAGCGGCCGCACGTGATCGAGATGGCCACCGAGCGCGGCGTAGTCGGAAAGGCTCATCGTGAACTCGATCGGCGCCACCAGCGCCGGCGTCGGCACCGAACCAAAAGCATTGGCCGGCAGGCACGACACGTCGACCATGAAGGTGATGCCGCCGCCCGGCCAGACGTACACCGGCGCGCCGCCGCAGGTGACGGTGGTGAGCGCCTGCTTCACCGAGCGTGTCAGCCGCACCGGGTTCTCCGTCACGCCGGAGCGCAGCGAGCCGCCGGCGCCGCCCATGAACAGGACCGTGCACAGCGCCGGCTCGCAGTTCTCGCGGATGAGGTCGACGGAGTGCGCCAAGTTCGCCGGCAGCTCGGTCTCGACGGGCGTGAACTGCTCGTCGAGGACGTAGTAGCCGTGCTGCTCGCCGGTGGTCGACACCATCAGCATCGTCAGCCCCGGCCGCGCCTTCTTCGCGTCGAAGGGGCCGAGGATCGACAGGGGATCGGTGATGTTGGTGCCGCCCCAGCCGGTGCCCGGCTCGGCGACGCGGAAATAGCGGCCGGGCGTCGAGCGACGGCCCTTCAGCTTGATGCCGGTGTCGGGGATGCCCAGCAGCTTGCCGGCCTGATGCTCGGAGAGCACGCCGGTGATGTGGTCGTCGACCACCACCACCTCGTCGACCTTGCCGTGCCACTGCTTGGCGAACATGCCGATGGTGGCCGAGCCGCAGCCGACCCGCATCCGCTCCTCGGCGACGCCGTTGACCACCGGCGGCTTGCCAGCGGCGACGATCACCGTGGCGCCCTCGTCGACCGTGAGCTCGACGGCCTGGCCGTTCGACAGCGCCAGCAGCGTCTCGCAGGTGACGCGGCCCTCGGGCTTCGTGCCACCCGTGAGGTGGTGGACGCCGCCGAGCGACAGCATCTGCGAGCCGTATTCGGCGGTGGTGACGTGGCCGATGGGCTCGCCGTTCGCCCGGACCAGCGACCGCTCGGGGCCGAGGTGGCGGTCGGTGTCGATCTTCAACTTGACGCCGCAGTAGGAAAATATCCCCTCAGTCACCACGGTGACCATGTCGACGCCGTCGACCTCGGACGACACGATGAACGGCGCCGGCTTGTAGTCGGGATAGGTGGTGCCGGCGCCGATCGCCGTCACGAACGTGTCCGGCCCGTGCAGCACGCCGCCGCTCCACTCGCCGGCGCGGGTGAACGGCACCACCGCACCGCCCTGCGACAGCGTGCGGTCGAGCACGACGTGCGGGTCGACGCGAATGAGCGTGCCCTCGTGGTTGGCGTAGCGGTCGCAGGCGCCGACCATACCGGGGCGGATGAAGCACATCACCGGACAGGCGTCGCAGCGGATCTTGTCGTCGGCGGCAGGCGCCGGTGCGGCGTTGTCGGGGGGCGGGGCGATGTCGTCGAGCATTCAGGCCCCCTCGCCTGCGGTCTCAGCAACAGTGCGGATGGCGGCGCGGACGCGGTCGGGCGTCGCCGGGACGCGGGTGAGGCGGGCGCCGGTGGCGTCGTGGATGGCGTTGAGGATCGCCGGCGCGGTCGGGATCAAGGCCTGCTCGCCGATGCCCTTGGCGCCGAACGGGCCGACCGGCGAGGCGTCCTCGATCAGGATCGAGACCACCTCCGGCATGTCGCCCACCGTCGGGATCAGATAGTTGTGCAGGTTCTCGCCGCGGCCGGGGAAGAACTCCTCCATCAGCGCGAGGCCGAGGCCCTGCGCGACGCCGCCCTCGATCTGACCCTCGACCAGCGTCGGGTTGATGGCGCGCCCGACATCGTGGGCGGCGGTGATCTTCAGGACCTTCACCGTGCCGAGGGCGGTGTCGACCTCCACCTCGGCGATGTGGGCGCCGCAGCCATAGACGGCATAGGGGCTGCCCTGGCCGTCGGCATCGAGCGGCGAGGTCGGCGGGTCGAAGGTCTCCTCGACGGCGAGCACGTAGCCGCGGGCGTCGGGCGCCATCGCGGCGAGATCCAGGGTGCGCGCGTGGTCGCCGTCGGTGACCGTGACGGTGCCCGGGCCGAAGCTGAGGCTCGCGCTTTCGCCGGCATTGGCGAGGCGGAGGATCTCCCGGCGCATCGCCCGGCCGGCGAGCTCGGCCGCCTTGCCGGTGACGAAGGTCTGGCGCGAGGCCGAGGTCTTGCCGCAGTCGGGCGTCAGGTCGGTGTCGGCGGACACGCGATCAATGATCACGATCGGGGCGCCGAGCGCGTCGGCGGCGATCTGGGTGACGACGGTGTTCGAGCCCTGGCCGATGTCGACGGCGCCCTGGTGCAGCGACAGCCGCCCGTCGGGCTTGAGGCCGAGGCGGATGGTGGAGGGGTTCGGCAGCGAGGTGTTGCCGCAGCCGTACCACATGCCGGCGACGCCGACGCCGCGGCGGCGCGGACCGGCGGCTTGCGCGTTGAAATCGCTGGCGTCTTCGAGCGCGCGCGCCCAGTGCGGGCGGAGCGCCTCGAGGCACGGCACGATGCCGAGGCCCTCTCCCAGCACCTGGCCGGTCACCGTCGGCTGGTCGGGCCGCAAGGCGTTGAGAATGCGGAATTCCAGCCGGTCGAGACCGAGCCTTTCGGCCAGCATGTCGAAGGCCTGTTCCTGCGCCACCGCCGCCTGCGGCACGCCGAAGCCGCGGAAGGCGCCGGCGGGGACGAGGTGGGTGTGGATCGCCCGCGTCAGGGCGCGGTAGTGCGGCACGAGATAGGGGCCGGAGGCGTGCACCGGCACGCGGTTCGCCACCGTCGGCCCCCACGAGGCATAGGCGCCGGTGTTGAAATCGGCTGCGAAATCAAGCGCCTGGATCCGGCCGTCGGGAGACGCGGCGACGCGGATGTGCATTTTCGCCGGATGGCGCTTGGTGGTCGTCGCCATCGATTCGGGTCGCGAATAGACCATGCGCACCGGCAGACCAACGTGCCACGCCGCCACCGCCACGAACGGCTGCACCGAGAGATCGAGCTTCGCGCCAAAGCCGCCGCCGACGGCGGTCGGAATGATGCGGACGGCCTCCGGCGCGATGCCGAGGATCTTCGCGACGTCGTCGCGGTCCATGTACGGCGACTGCGTGCACGCCTGCACCTCGATGCGGTCGCCCACCCGCCGCGCGAAGCCGGCTTCCGGCTCGATGTAGGCGTGCTCGACGAAGCCGGTGTCGAAGTCGCCCTCGACGGTGACGAGATCGCTGTTCTCCAAAGCTTTTTCGATGTCGCCGCGGACGACGCGGCCCTTCACCAGCACGTTGCCGGTGCGGCCGGGCTGCACGTCGCCCGCCCCTTCGGCGAGCGCGGCGTCCGTCGTCGTCAAGGCGGCAAGCTCTTCCCATTCCACGGGAAAATCCGCGAGCGGCAGCGCCGCCACCGCCTGCGGCTCGCCGACGACGGCGGCGACCGCCTCGCCGCGGAAGCGGGTCTCGGCGACGGCGAAGACCGGCTGGTCGGCGAACGGCGGGATGACGCCGAAGCGGTTCTCGCCGGGCACGTCGGCGGCGGTGAAGACCCTGACAATGCCGGGGTTTTTCGCGATCCACGCCGCCACGTCGCCGAGCCGGAAGCGGGCATGGTGGAAGGGGCTGCGGACGGCACGGAGCGCCAGCGTTCCCGCCGGGGCGAAATCGGCCCCGAAGATGTCCGATCCCTCAACCTTTTCAACGCCATCGAGCCGCGCCAGCCGGCGTCCGACGGCACCGTCTGACGACGGCACGCCGCCGCCGGCATCGACCGGCCGCTTGCCGCCGGCATCGACCGGCCGGTCACCGCCGGCCGCATCGAGCACTGCTGCGACGATCTTTCGGTAACCGGTGCAACGACAGAGGACGCCGCCGATGGCGTCGAAGACGGCTGCTTCCGACGGTGCCGTCTCCCGCTCCAACAGCGCGGTCGCCGACACCAGCATCCCGGGGGTGCAGATGCCGCACTGGGCGGCGCCGTGGGCGAGGAAGGCGTCCTGCAGGCGCTTCGCCATCGGATGACGGTCGCCGAGGCCCTCGATGGTCTCGACCGTGCGGCCCTCGACCTGGCCGATGGCGGTGAGGCAGCCGCAGACGGGCTCGCCGTCGAGGAGCACCGTGCAGGCGCCGCAGTCGCCGGCATCGCAGCCGACCTTGGTGCCGGTGAGGCCGAGATCGTCGCGCAGGACGGAGGTCAGGCGTCGAGAGGGCGACGCGTCGGTCGCCGTCTCGCGGCCGTTGAGGTAGAAGGTGATCGTGCTCGCCTCCCTGCCACCGACGGCAAGGGATGCGGACATGCCGGGAGCCGTAGTGCTGGAAGCCGTTACGACGGAAGTAGACATGGCGACGCCGGACTTGCCGTCATCGACCACCGCGGGCTTGTGAACGGTCTCCAGCATCGCTCAGCCCTCCGCGGTGTCGGGTTCGGCGGTGCAGGCGTCCAGCGCCCGCCGCACCAGCTCCAGCGCCGCCTCGCGCCGGTAGGCGGCGGTGGCGCGGACGTCGTCGATCGGGTCGAGGTGGGCCAGGTGGCCAGCCGTCACCCGCGACGACAGCGGCGCGGCGGCGAGGTCCGCGCCGACGAGGGCGTCCTCCAGCGCCGGCAGACGCTTCGCCACGGCCGAGCAGGCGCCGATAGCGACGCGCGCCTCGGCCACCCTGCCCGCATCCAACCGCACCACCGCCGCGACCATGGCGATCGAGATGACGAGATAGCGCCGGGTGCCGAGCTTGAGGAAGACGGAGCGGCCGCTGTCGATCGTCCGCGGCACCAGGATGGCGGTGACGAGTTCGCCCGGCGAAAGCACTGTCTTTCGGTAGCCGGTGATGAAGTCGACCAGCGCGACACGGCGGCGGCCGGCGGGGCCGGCGATCTCGACGAAGGCGTCGAGCGCCAGCAGCGGCGACACGCCGTCGGCGGCGGGCGAGGCGTTGACGAGGTTGCCGGCGATCGTGGCGGCGTTCTGGATCTGCACCGAGCCGACTTCGCGGGCGGCCTGTTTCAGCATGTCGAAGCACGGCGGCAGCGGCGCGCGGATGAGGGCGCTCCAGGTGACGCGGGCGCCGATGCGCACGAGGCCGGGCTCGAGCGTGATCGCCGACAAGCCCTCGAGGCGGGAGAGATCGACGATGCGCGCCGGCGTCGGACGGTCGACGAGGGCGGGGAACACGTCGGTACCCCCGGCGAGGATGCAGGCGGGCTCCGCCAGCATCTCGACGGCCTCCTCGACCGTGCGCGGCCTCAGATAGCTCATCGGTTCCCTCGCACCCGCGCGGGCGGGCTTCGTCCGGAAGCACACTCGTTTGTATGCTAACGGTCTCTCCGGAGGGGGCCGCTGTCAAGACGCATTCGAAAGTGGGGGTGGCGGTGGACGGCCGCGACGCCCGGCGATCCGTTGCGGGCATCACCCTCTCCGAAGTCATCCCAGGCCTTGTGCCTGGCACCCATTCCTCGCGGCAACCGCCGCGCCGGAAGAGGCGGCAGCAAGCGCGGCGGACGTTGCTTGGGTCCCAGGCACAAGGCCTGGGATGACCATCTTGGGGGTGGTGCCCAGAGACATCGAACGCGTCGCGTGGTGCGTCCCCCGCGCGGCTGCGCCGCGCGTCCTCATCCGCCCTGCGGGCACCTTCTCCCGCGCCAGCGGGAGAAGGAAGAGCCGCGCCCTACCCCCGGTCCCACTCCGCCAGCGTCCGCGCGGTGCCCCGCTCAAGGAGGCTTGCGAGCGCCGGCGTCACCGCCGCCTTGAGGCGCGGGTCGGTCGAGAGGTCGTCGCCGAAGATCTCGCGGACGGAGAGGAGGCCGCTGGAGAGCGCCGCGGGGTCACGGCCGGCCTTGGCGGCGATGGCCGAGAGCTTCGGCGCGAGGGGGTCGTTGAGGTCATGCGGCTGGCCCGCTTCGTCGGTGCCGACGACCCAGCGCATCCAGGCGGCGAGCGCGAGGCCGAGGCGGTCGATCGGGGCGCCGGCGGCGAGACGGTCGCGGACCGTGCCGAGCAGGCGCTGCGGCAGCTTCTGCGAGCCGTCCATGGCGATCTGGCGGGTGCGGTGGCGGAGCGCAGGGTTGGCGAAGCGCCTGAACGTCTCGTGGCGGTAGGGCGCGAGGTCGCCGAGGCCGTCGGAGCGCAGCGTCGGCTCGATCTCGTCGCGCATCATCAAGGCGAGGAAGCGCACCAGGTGGACGTCGTGCAGCGCCTCGGCCACCGTCTCGCGGCCCATCTGCACGGCGAGATAGGTGAGCGTCGAATGCGGGCCGTTGAGCAGGCGGATCTTCATGCGCTCGTAGGCCGGCACCTTGTCGGAAACGGTGACGCCGGCTGCCGCGAAGTCCGGCCGGCCGGCCGGGAAATGGTCCTCGACCACCCACTGGCTGAACGGCTCGGTGACGACGGGCCAGGCGTCCTCCAAGCCGGTGGCGGCGGAAATCGCCGCGCGGTCGGCGTCGGTGGTGGCGGGCGTGATGCGGTCGACCATCGTCGCCGGGAAGGCGACCTCGCCCGCGACGAAGCGACCGAGGTCGGCGTCGCGGAGGCTCGCGAAGCGGGCGACGATGCGGCGGACGGTGGCGCCGTTGGCGGGGAGGTTGTCGCACGGCATCACCGCGAACGGCGCGACGCCGTCGGAGCGGCGGCGGGCGAGCGCCTCGACGATCAGGCCGGGCACGCTCGAGGGCGCCTGGGGTGCGGCGAGGTCGGCGCGCACGAGGGGGTGGTCCTCGGCGAGGCAGCCGGTGGCGGGGTCGTGGCAGTAGCCCTTCTCGCTGACGGTGAGGCTGACGATGCGGACGCGCGGATCGGCCATGCGGGCGATGAGCCGCTCGCGGTCCTCCGGCACGACGAGAAGCTCGCTCACACAGCCGATGACGCGGTGGGTGGTGCCCTCGGCGCCGGCGACGGCCAGCGTGTAGAGGCCGTCCTGCGGGGCCAGCGCGTCGCGGGTGGCGGGGCTTCTGAGGCTGGCGGCGACGATGCCCCAGGATGGGTCGCCGGCCAGCAGGTCGTCGATCACCGGCGCCTGGTGGGCACGGTGGAAGGCGCCGATGCCTAGATGGACGATGCCGGGCGTCACCGTCGCGCGGTCGTAGGCCGGCCGGGCGACCGCTGGCGGCAGCCGACTGAGCGTTGCGTTCGAAAGGCGCGGCGGCGTCATGCGGGGCTCTGGTCTTCTCGCGCGGACACTCTCAGGAGAACGAGGCTCGCCGGAACGCGGGCCTCAGCGGAAGACGGACGGCAGCCACAAGGACAGCGCCGGAATGTAGGTGACGAGCAGCAGCACGAACACCGAGGCGCCAAAGAACGGCCAGATCGTCTTCATCGCCTCGCGGATGGTGATGCCGCCGACCGCGCAGCCGACGAACAGCACCGAGCCGACCGGCGGCGTGTTGAGACCGATGCCGGCGTTGAGGATCATGATGACGCCGAAGTGGACGGGGTCGATGCCGAACGCCTGCACCACCGGCAGCAGCACCGGCGTCAGGATGATGATCATCGGCGCCATGTCCATGAAGGTGCCGAGCACGAGCAGCACGATGTTGATGACGAACAGGATGACCATCGGCTCGTCGGAGATCGCCTTCAGCGTCGAGACGGTGAGCGACTGCACCTGCAGATAGGCCATCAGCCAGCCGAACGCGCCGGCGGCACCGATGACGAGCAGCACCATCGCCGTGGTGCGCACCGCCCCGAAGACCGCCTCGACGAAGCTCTTCCAGTCGAGCTGCCGGTAGACGAAGAGGGCCACCAGCGCGGCATAGAGGACGGCGATGCAGGAGCTTTCCGTCGCCGTGAAGATGCCCGAGCGGACGCCGCCGAAGATGATGAAGATGAGCAGGATGCCCGGCAGCGCGACGAACAGCGCCGACATCACGCCGGCCCAGCCCGGGAACTTGCCGGGCGGATAGCCTCGCCGGCGGGCGACCCAGTAGGCGGTGACCATCAGCGCGGCGGCGAGCAGCAGGCCCGGCACGATACCGGCGGTGAACAGGTCGGCGATCGAGACGTTGCCGCCCGCCGAGATCGAATAGATGATCATGTTGTGCGAGGGCGGGATCAGGAGCGCGATGATCGCCGCGTTCACCGTGACATTGACGGCGTAGTCGCGGTCGTAGCCGCGCTTGGCCATCTGCGGGATCATCAGGCCGCCGATCGCCGAGGCATCGGCCACCGCCGAGCCGGAGATGCCGCCGAACAGCGTCGAGGCGACGACGTTGACCTGGCCGAGGCCGCCGCGCAGGTGGCCGACCAGCGTCGCGGCGAAGGCCACCAGACGCTCGGCGATGCCGCCGCGCATCATCAGGTCGCCGGCGAAGATGAAGAACGGGATCGCCATCATGGCGAAGGCGTTCATGCCGGAATTCATCTGCTGGAAGACGATGATCGGCGGCAGGCCGATGTAGAGCACGGTGGCGAGCGAGGCGAGGCCGAGGCAGAAGGCGATCGGCACGCCGATCAGCAGCAGCGCCGAAAAGGAGGCGAAGAGAACGGCGAGGGCCATCAGGCGAGCTCCTGCACGGCGACGGCGTGGACGGGTTGCCGGCCGGCGAGCGTGTCGACGAGGCGCTCGGCCGCGAAACTCGCGATCAGCACCCCGCCGACGGAAAGCGGCAGATAATCGAAGCTGCCAGGCCAGCCGAGTGCCGGCAGCGTGGCGCCCCAGGTGCCGATGGCGAGCACCGAGGAGTACCAGGCCATCGCCAGGCCGAAGGCGACGGTGAGCGCCAGCCCGACGGCATCCATGACGCGGCCCGCGAGCGGCGGCAGCACGTGGTGCAGCAGGTCGAGGCCGAGGTGAAAGTTCTCCCGCACGCCGACGGCGGCGCCGAAGACGATGAACCAGCCCATCAACTGCAGCGTCAGCGGCTCGGACCAGGCGGGCGTCTGGTTCAGCACATAGCGGCCGAACACCTGCCAGGCGACGACGCCGGTCATGGCGACGAGTCCGCAACCGGCGAGCGTCAGCGCCGCCCGCGAGATGCCCGAAAGGATGCGCCGCACCCCGTGCGCCAGCGTCGCCGCCATGCCGTCCTCCCCGTCCGCTCGGATGGGCCGTGCCCGCGGAGGGCCGCCGGGCGAGGCCGGCGGCCCGTCCGTCAGGGACGACGGATCACTCGGTCGCCTGGATCTTGGCGACGAGGCCCTTCAGCTTGTCGGTGTTGGCGAAGCGCTCGTAGACCGGCTGCATCGCCGCGATGAACGGCGCCTTGTCGACGGTGTTCACCGTGATGCCGGCGGCGCGGACGATCTCCTCCGACTTCTTCTCGCGGGCGACCCACATCTCGCGCATCTTGGCGACGGAGTCCTTCGCCGCCTGCTTCACCAGCAACTGGTCCTCGGGGGTCAGCTTGTCCCAGGTGGCCTTCGACATCACCAGCACCTCCGGCGACATCGAATGCTCGGTGAGCGAGTAGAACTTGGCGATCTCGTAGTGCTTGGAGCTTTCGAGGCTCGGCCAGTTGTTCTCGGCGCCGTCGACGACGCCGGTCTCGAGCGCCGAGTAGACCTCGCCGAACGGCATCGGCGTGGCGTTGGCGCCGAGCGCGCCCATCATCGCGAGCCACATGTCGGACTGCTGCACGCGGATCTTCTGGCCCTTGATGTCCTCGAGCGAAGCGACCGGTGCCTTCACGGTGTAGAACGAGCGCGCGCCGGAATCGTAGAAGGCGAGGCCGATCATGCCGTGCGGCTCGAGGGCGGCGAGGATCTCGTCGCCGATCGGGCCGTCCATCACTTTGTGCATGTGGTCGACGGAGCGGAAGATGAACGGCAGCGCCGGCACGCTCGTCTCGGGCACGAGGTTGTTGAGCGGCGCCAAGTTGATGCGGTTCATGTCGATGACGCCGAAGCGCGTCTGCTCGATGGTGTCCTTCTCGTCGCCGAGCGCGCGGGAGGAGAACACCTGGATGTCGAGCCGGCCGCCGGAGCGCTCCTTCAGGAGCTCGCCCATGTAGCGGACGGCCTCGACGGTCGGGTAGCCGTCCGGATGGATGTCGGCGGAGCGGAAGACGACGGCGTCGGCGGCGAACGCCGACAGCGAGGCGGCGAGCGAGCCGGCGAGCGCCAGCGGCAGCGTGAAGCTCTTGAAGGCGTTCATTGTTGGTCCTCCCTGGTGGTCGATGCGATGCCTGCGACGCGCGCCCTCCCGGTGCGCCCGCTCACAGGCGGTAGGCCTCCTTGGCGAGACGGTAGGCGAGGTCGTGCGCCACCTCGTGCGCCTCGTCCTCGTCGAGGCGGTGGGTGGCGACGAGGTTCGCGAGAAAACCGCAGTCGACCCGCCGCGAGACATCATGGCGGGCGGGGATCGAGGGGAAGGCGCGGGTGTCGTCGTTGAAGCCGACGGTGTTGGCGAAGCCGGCCGTCTCGGTCACGAGCTCGCGGTAGCGGCGCATGCCGTCCGGGCTGTCGAAGAACCACCAGGCCGGCCCGAGCTTCAGGCACGGATAGTGGCCGGCGAGCGGGGCGAGCTCGCGCGAATAGGCGGTCTCGTCGAGCGTGAAGAGGATGACGGTGAGGCCGCGCTCCGCACCGAAGGCATCGAGGAGGGGTTTGAGCGCCTCGACGTAGCCGGTCGGCATCGGGATATCGGCGCCCTTGTCGCGGCCGAAGCGGGCGGCGACCGCGGCGTCGTGATTGCGGAACGAGCCCGGGTGGATCTGCATGACGAGGCCGTCGTCGAGGCTGATGCGCGCCATCTCGGTGAGCATCTGGGCGCGGAAGAGCTCGGCGTCGCCCGGCTCGCCGCGGCCGGCGGCGATGCGGGCGAACAGGCGCTCGGCGTCGGCGGACCCGAGGTTCGCCGTGCGGGCGGTCGGGTGGCCGTGGTCGGTGGCGGTGGCGCCGAAGGACTTGAAGAAGGCCCGGCGGGCGCGGTGGGCGGCGAGGTAGCCGCGCCACGTGCGGGCGTCCTCGCCGGTCATGCCGCCCAAGCGGTCGAGGTTGGCCTGGAAGCCCTCGAAGTCGGGGTCGACGACGGGGTCGGGGCGGTAGGCGGTGATGACGCGGCCGCTCCAGCCGGAGGCGCGGATCATCGCGTGCCACTTCAAGTCGTCGAGCGGGCTCTCGGTGGTGGCGATCGCCTCGATGCTGAAGCGCTCGAACAGCGCGCGGGGGCGGAAGTCGTCGCGGACGAGGCAGTCGGCGATGGTGTCGTAGTAGTGATCCGCCGTCGCCGCCGACAGGCGGACCTCGAGGCCGAACAGCTCCTGGAACGTCTGGTCCAGCCACAGGCGGGTCGGCGTGCCGCGGAACAGGTGCCAGTGCGCGGCGAAGCGGCGCCAGATGGCACGCGGGTCGGTCTCGACCGGGCCGCCGTCGCGGCGGGGCACGCCGAGGTCCTCGAGCGGCACGCCGGCGCTGTGCAGCATGCGGAAGACGTAGTGGTCCGGCACGACGAGGAGCTGCGCCGGGTCGGGGAACGGCTGGTCTTCCGCGAACCAGCGCGGGTCGGTGTGGCCGTGCGGCGAGAGGATCGGCAGATGGCGCACCGCGTCGTAGAGGCGGCGGGCGATCGCGCGGGTGGACGGATCCGGGGGTAAGAGGCGGTCGTCGTGGATCAGCATGCCGCGGCCTCCGCGGGGGCGTCCGTTTCCTCGGCGGAGGTGGTGAGCACGCGGCGCACCGACGACAGGTGGCGATGCATGGCGGCGCGGGCAGCCGTGGGGTCGCCGGCGGCAAGGGCGGCGAGGATCGCCTCGTGCTCGACGGCCGTCTCCTCGCGGGTGCCGCGGAACAGGCCGGCGGCGTCGCCCATGCGCAGGAACAAGGGCGAGAACATCTCGCGCCACAGCTGGTCGACGATGCGGGCGAGCACCTCGTTGCCGGTCGCCTCGGCGATGCGCACGTGGAAGCCGTGGTCGGCGTCGCTGTGCGCCTGCGCGCCCGGGCTCAAGCGCATCCCGGCGATGGCGGCGGCGAGCGCGGCGAGGTCGTCGTCGGTGCGGGTGAGCGCGGCGCGGGCGGCGATCTCGCCCTCGATGGCGTCGCGCGCGTCGACGAGCGCGAGCGGGCCGCTGCCGATGTCGGCGAGCGACAGGTCGAAGCCGCCGGAGAGCAGGTCGCGGGTGGGCTTCCTCACCACCCAGGCGCCGGAGCCCATGCGCACCTCGACGACGCCGGCGAGCTCGAGCGCCACCATCGCCTCGCGCACCACCGGCCGCGACACGCCGAGCGACAGCGCGAGCTCGCGCTCCGCCGGTAGACGCGCGCCGACGGGAAACTCGCCGTCGGCGACGAGGCCGGCCAGTTGCTCGGCGACCTGCAGATAGAGCCGCAACGGTGCAATCGTCGTGATCGGCACGGACCGCATCCTCCCCGGCTTGCCTGATAGCGGGGAAGTGGCTAGATGGTCAAGTGGCCTTACCAATTTGGCGCCGTCGGCGCGATGGGTGCGGGAGCGAGCGGAATGGCGGTCGAGTTGCTCAGCCTCGGCGAGGCGATGGTGGAGTTCAACCGGCCGGCCGAGGGTGCCGACTGGCGCCAGGGGTTCGGCGGCGACACCTCCAACACGGCGATCGCCGCGGCGCGGCTGGGTGTCAGGACGGGCTACGTCAGCCGCGTCGGCGGCGACGGCTTCGGGCGCATGCTTCTGGATCTGTGGGCGGCCGAGGGCGTCGACACGGCGACGGTGGCGGTCGATGCCGACGCGCAGACGGGGCTTTATTTCGTCACGCACGGGGCGGACGGCCATGCGTTCGAGTACCGCCGCGCCGGCTCGGCGGCGAGCCGGATGACGGCGGCAGGGCTGCCGCTCGCGGCGATCGGCAAGGCCCGCGTGCTGCACCTCTCCGCCATCAGCCAGGCGATCTCGCAGACGGCGTGCGATGCGTGCTTCTCGGCGATCGAGGCGGCGCGGGCGGCCGGCGTCACCGTCTCCTACGACACCAACCTCCGGCTGAAGCTGTGGCCACTGGAGCGGGCTCGCCCCGTGATCGAGGCGACGCTGAAGCTCGCCGACATCGTGCTGCCTGGCCTGGACGATGCGCGCCAGCTGATGGGCATCGATGACGCGCACGCGATCTGCGACGGCCTCCTCGATCGGGGCGCCAAGGTGGTGGCGCTGACGATGGGGGCCGACGGCGTGCTGATCGCGACGCCCGAGACGCGGGCGCGGATCGCGCCGCACCGGGTGGACGCGGTCGATGCTACGGGCGCCGGCGACGCGTTCGATGGAGCGTTCCTCGCCGAATGGCTGCGGACTGGCGACGCCGTCGGCAGCGCCCGCTTCGCCAACGCCGCCGCCGCCCTCTCCGTGCAGGGCTACGGCGCCGTGGCGCCGCTGCCGCTCCGCGGCGCCGTCGAGGCGCTGCTGCGGTCGTCCCTGGAGGCGTGAAAGCGCGAAGGGCACGTCGTCGGGCCTCGACAATTCATCATATGACTTGTATGTCATAGTATGAATTTTTCGGCCGGTCACCCCCTTTTTGCGGGGTGCGGCCGGCCAGGCGAGGAGAGCGACGCGGATGCGGATCGAGAAGCGCTGGGCGCCGACGCCCGACGAGGCGAAGGGCTTCGACACCGAGGCGCTGCGGCGCGCCTTCCTGGTGAGCGAACTGTTCCGGTCGGGCGAGATCACCCTCGTCGCCACCCACCTCGACCGGCTGATCGTCGGCGGGGCCGTGCCGGACGGCACGCCGCTGACGCTGTCCGCCGCCGCCCCCACCGGCACCCCGGGCTTCCTCGACCGCCGCGAGATGGCGGTGGTCAACATCGGCGCCGACGGCAGCGTGACAGTCGACGGCACGCGCCACCCGCTCGCCCATCGCGACGTCATCTACATCGGCATGGGCGCCGGTCCGGTGACGTTCGATAGCGACGACGCGGCGGCGCCGGCGCGCTTCTATCTCGTCAGCGCCCCGGCGCACCGAACCTGTCCGACCGTGCTGATCCCGCAATCGAGCGCGAAGCGCGTCGACCTCGGCACGCCGGAGACGTCGAACCAGCGCTCGATCTTCCAGTTCGTCCACCCGGCGGTGTGCGATTCCTGCCAGCTCGTCTTCGGCTACACGATGCTCGCCACCGGCTCGGTGTGGAACACCATGCCGGCGCACGTGCACGACCGCCGGTCGGAAGCCTATCTCTACTTCGCGCTGCCGGAGGCGGCGCGCGTCTTCCACTTCATGGGCGAGCCGGGCGAGACGCGCCATCTCGTGCTGAAGAACGAGGAGGGCGCATTGTCGCCGGGCTGGTCGATCCATTGCGGCGCCGGCACCAGCAACTACACCTTCGTGTGGGCGATGGCGGGCGACAATGTCGACTACACCGACGTCGACCCCGTCGCGATGGAGAGCCTGCGTTGACCACGGACCTGTTCTCGCTCGCCGGACGGCGGGCGCTCGTCACCGGTGCCAACACCGGCATCGGCCGCGGTATTGCCGAGGCGCTGGCGGCGGCCGGCGCGGCGGTGGTGCTGGCCGGCCGCTCGCCGATGGACGAGACGATGGCGGCGATCGCCGCCGTCGGCGGTCGCTCGGCGCCGCTCAGGCTGGAGCTCGCGGAGGTCACCTCCCCCGACGGCGCCGGCGCCGCCATGGATGCGGCGGCGGCGCACTTCGGCACCATCGACATCCTCGTCAACAACGCCGGCATCATCCGCCGCGCCGACGCCGTCGATGTCACCGAGACAGACTGGGACGCCGTCATGGATTCCAACCTGAAGTCGGCGTTCTTCCTCTGTCAGGCGTTCGCGCGGCGGCTGTTCGCCGAGCCGGGACACAGCGGCAAGGTGATCAACGTCGCCTCGCTGCTCGCCTTCCAGGGCGGCATCCGCATCGCCGCTTACACGTCGTCGAAGAGCGGCCTTGCCGGGCTGACGCGGCTGCTCGCCTGCGAGTGGGCGGGCAGGGGCATTAACGTCAACGCCATCGCGCCCGGCTATACCGAGACCAACAACACCGAGGCGCTGCGTGCCGACGCCGAGCGCTTCGCCGACATCCTGAAGCGCATTCCGGCCGGCCGCTGGGCGAAGCCGGCCGACTTCGGCGGCGCCGCGGTGTTTCTCGCGAGCGACGCGTCCGACTATGTGCACGGCGCCGTGCTGCCGGTCGACGGCGGCTGGCTGGCACGCTGAGGAGCGACGAAATGAGCGACACTCACGCCGACGCCTCGGGCCCCTTCGTCGACGCCGCCGCGGCCCACTGGAAGGACCTCGGCGGCGGCATCCGCCGCCAGCTGCTCACTCACGACGACCGCATGATGATGGTGCGCGTCGCCTTCGAGGCGGGCGCCGTCGGCGCGCCGCACAGCCACCCGCACATCCAGTGCAGCCTGGTCGAATCCGGCGTCTTCGACGTCACCATCGACGGGGTGACGACGCGGCTGTCCGCCGGCTCGTCGTTCCTCGTTCCGGGCGACGCGGTGCACGGTTGCGTGGCCGTGGAGAAGGGGGCGCTCGTCGACGTGTTTACGCCGCCGCGCGCCGACTTCCTCGAGGCCTGACATCGATGGCCCGCCGCCCGAAGCTCGCCGACCGCCTCGTCGAGGACCTCCGCCAGCGCATCGCCGAGGGCGTGCTGCGGCCGGGCGACCGGCTGCCGACCGAGACGGCGCTGGTGGAGCGCTTCGGCGTCAGCCGTACGGTGGTGCGCGAGGCGATCGCCGCCTTGTCGGCGGACGGCCACGTCGAGGCGCGCCAGGGCTCCGGCGTGTTCGTGCTCGCGCCCCGCGATGCGCGGCTCACTTTGCTGGTGCCGGAGGCGCGCGACCGACTCGCCACCGTGCTCAACGTGCTGGAGCTGCGCACCGCGATCGAGGTCGAGGCGGCCGCCCTTGCTGCCACCCGCCGCTCGCCGGCGCAGGAGGGCGCGATGCGCGAGGCGTTCGCCGCCTTCGAGGCGGCGATGCGCGGCGGCGGCGGCACCGCGCCGGCGGACTTCGCCTTTCACCTGTCGATCGCGGCGGCGACCAACAACCCGCTGTTCCCGCAGTCGCTGGAGACGCTCGGCCACCGCACCATCCCGCGCGACTTCCTCGCCGCGGTCGGCGGCGACACCATCCACGGGCCGGCCTATCTTTCCCGCATCCACGCTGAGCACGCCGCCATCCTGGCGGCGATCGCCGCCGGCGACCCGGCCGCCGCCGCCGCCGCCATGCGCGCCCACCTCTCCGGCAGCCGTGAGCGCTACCAGACGCTGCTGCAGGGGCATCTGGCTGCGCGGGGTCGGGTGCAAGAGGCAGTGGGGGGCTGAGGGCTCAGACCTTAAGACTACGGTCACGTCCTTTTGCTCGCAATAATCTATCCGTAGTCATCCCAGGCCTTGTGCCTGGGATCCAAGCAAGGGTCGCAGCAGATACTGTGGCAATCGGGTCTCCGATGTCGTGGAGAGGGATGGATCCCAGGCACAGGGCCTGGGATGACCCACTTCTTTATGACGAATATTTATAGGCGAGTCGCCGCCGATGGAACGTCGGCATCGCCGCACATCGCATGGCCTCTCGATCTCTTCGCGTGGCATGGTGTCTACCGCAGCCATGACTCCTGTGGAAAGGTACCGATGAGCGCACTTTCGCCGCAATCGAATTGACTCGACCGCCCGTCGGCCTCACGATTTTGTCGCGACCCTTCTACCGGCGTGCCTTGTTCCCGACCCGCGCTGCGGTTCCAAGGTGCAAGCCAACCGCAGAACTCGCAGCCTTGCCGGGACGCAGGCGGCTGCCTTCCGGCCGTTCAGGAGTCTGGAGCAGGAGTTCGAGATGGCCACCGGTACCGTCAAGTGGTTCAATACCCAGAAGGGCTACGGCTTCATCCAGCCGAGCGACGGCTCGCGCGACGTGTTCGTGCACATCACCGCGCTGCAGAAGGCCAACATCACCAACCTCGTCGAGGGCCAGCGCGTCACCTACGAGCTCATCACCGAGCGCGGCAAGACGTCGGCGGGGAACCTGCAGGTCGGGTGAGGAGCACACCCCTTCTCCCGGCCGAAGGCGGGGAGAAGGTGGCGCGCAGCGCCGGATGAGGGCTGCCCGACGAAGTCGGGCGGAAGCCTCGCATTCGGCTCGAAGACCGCGCCGCTGACGCGGCGCAGCCCTCATCCGCCCTTCAGGCACCTTCTCCCGCGCGAGCGGGAGAAGGGAAGCCAGACGGCTTCGCTCACACCCACGTCGCCTGGCCGTCGCGGTAGACGACGAAGCGGTCCTGGGGCACGTCGAGGCTGGGGATCTCGGCGCTCGGGCGGCCGAGCAGCAGGCCTTCCAGCACGCGCTGGACGCCGCCGTGCGAGACGACGACGGCCGGGTGGTCGACCGCGCCGAGCCAGCCGGCGATGCGCGCCGACAGCATCTGGTAGCTCTCGCCGCCCGGCGGCACGAAGCCCCACTTGTCGGCCCGCCGCGCCGCCACGCCAGCGGGATCGCTGAGCTTCAATTCCGGGATGGTAAAGCCCTCCCAGGTGCCGAAGGTGACCTCCTTCAGGAGCGGATCGAGCCGATAGGCGGTGTGGGCGAGGCCGGCGGCGCCGCGGAGAATCTCCATCGTCTCGCGGGCCCGGCCGAGCGGCGAGGCGATCCAGTCGAAATCCTCCGGATCGAGGCCGCTCGCCTCGAGATGCGCGGCGAGCGCGCGGCCGTTGCGCGCCGCCTGGCCGCGGCCGTTCGCGTTGAGCGGGATGTCCTGCTGGCCTTGCAGCCGGCTCTCGACGTTCCAGTCGGTCTCGCCGTGGCGGACGTGGATGAGCGTCAGGCCGGATCGCATCAGAAGCCGGCTCCCCGGCGGGCCGGCTGCACAGCGCAGACCCGCCGGAACACGCCGATCATTCCTTGACGACGGAAATGTCGGGGGCGTCGACCGCTTTCATGCCGACGACATGGTAGCCCGAATCGACGTGGTGGATCTCGCCGGTGACGCCGCGCGACAACGGCGACAACAGGTAGAGCGCCGCGTCGCCGACCTCCTCGATCGACACCGTGCGCTTCAAGGGCGCGTTGTACTCGTTCCACTTCAGGATGTAGCGGAAGTCGCCGATGCCGGAGGCGGCGAGCGTCTTGATCGGGCCGGCCGACAGCGCGTTGACGCGGATGCCCTTCGGGCCGAGATCGACGGCGAGGTAGCGCACGCTCGCCTCGAGCGCCGCCTTGGCGACGCCCATGACGTTGTAGTGCGGCATCACCTTCTCGGCGCCGTAGTAGGTGAGCGTCAGAAGCGCGCCGCCGTTCGTCATCAGCTTCTCAGCGCGCTGCGCCACCGCGGTGAAGGAGTAGCAGGAAATCTGCAGCGTTTTCGTGAAGTTGTCGGCCGAGGTGTCGACATAGCGGCCGTCGAGCTCGTCCTTGTCGGAGAAGGCGACGGCGTGCACGACGAAATCGATGGAGCCCCAGGCCGCCTCGACGGCGGCGAACACCGCGTCGATGGTGGCCGGCTCCGTGACGTCGCAATGGCCGACGACGCGGGCGCCGAGTTCGGCGGCGAGCGGCTCGACGCGCTTCTTCAGCGCCTCGCCCTGGTAGGTGAAGGCGATGTCGGCGCCGTGCGCGGCGAGCGCCTTGGCGATGCCCCAGGCGATCGAGCGGTTGTTGGCGACGCCGATGACGAGGCCGCGCTTGCCGCTCATCAGACCTGGTGTGTCAGCCATGACGCCGCCTCCGGACCGCCCGCGACCGGACGGACGGGGGCGCCCCCCTATGGCACGACCCGGCGGCCGGCTTCAAGGCGGGGCGGCGCGCGCAGCGGCGGAGACGCGGGACGGCTGACCCCGCTGCCGCGACGCCACCACCTTGTCGGCCCAGGCGGCGAAGCGGGCGACGCGGGTGTAGACGCCGTACTTGCGCGGCGCGGCGCAGCGTGCACCCCAGGAGGTGACGCCGGCGAGCGCAAAGCCGCCCTTGCCGTCCGGCACGACGAGTGGGCCGCCGCTGTCGCCCTGGCAGGTGTCCTTGCCGCCGGCGGCGTAGCCGGCGCACAGCATCTTGGCGGTGACGTCGCCACCATAGGAACGGGGGTCGTTGCAGGTGCGGTTGGTGACGATCGGCAACTGCACCTTCATCAGGTCCGTCGGGTAGCGGTTGCCGCGAACCAGCGTATCCCCCCAGCCGGTCGCGGTGGCGAGCGTGCCTGCCGAAGTGAGGTCGGCCTCCCGCGCCCGCGTGACGAGCGGCACCGATTGGTCCGACACGGCGGCTGCAAGGTGCAGCAGCGCGATGTCGTTCTCGCTGGTGCGCTCGCTGTAGCGCGGATGCACGACGATCGCGTCGACGTCGACGCGCTTGCCGCCGCTCGTCAGGCTGGTCGTGCCCACGAGCACGTCGACGCTGCCCGGCGGCTGCACGCCGCGGTCGTAGACGCAGTGGGCGGCCGTCACCACCCAGGTCGGTGCGACCAGGGCGCCGCCGCAGTACTGCGCGTCGAAGGTGTTGGCGACGGACGCGTCGAGCAGGGCGACCTGCCAGGGGAACTCCCCCGGCAGCGCCTTGCTGCCGCCGACGATCTGCGGGGACGACACATCTCCGGCGAAGACCGCCCCGGCAATCGGCACGAACGCCAGCAGGCCCGCGAGGACCGGGCCACCGCACCGCCATGGTCGCGCTCTCGTCGGCCGCATGAGATCCCCTTCCCGGCCGGGTTCGTCCCCGGCTCTGCACCATCGCCTGATCGGAGAATGCTTCGGCCGCCGTGGCGGCGCCGTCAACGAACGAAGGCGTGTTCAGCGCGCCTCGCTCGGGTCGTCGAGCGGCAGCCCGTCCTCGTCGTCGAACAGCGGGCCGGCCGCCGCGGCGGCCGCCGCCATCGCCGCGGCCGGGACGGCGCCGGGCTGCGCCGGAGAGGGCGGCGCGCCGACGGCCGCCGGTGCGCCGGCCTGGCCGAACGCCTCGGGATTGCCGATGAACACGGTGACGTTGCGGTGGGCGAAGTGGATGCCCTCGCGCTCGAAGGTCTCGCGGATCTTGGAATAGACGACACGCTTGACGACGAACTGGTCGTCCGGCCGCGTCTTGAACTTCAGCCGGATGACCATCGCGGAGTCTTCCATCTGGTAGACGCCCTGCGACTTCAGAGGCTCGAGGAACATGTGGCCGATGTCCTCGTCGGCGAGGAGCTCCTTCGACAGCGCCTTGACCACCTGGTTGAGCTTGCCGACCGAGGTGTCGTAGGTGACGCGCACCGGCAGCTTCACGATCACCCAGTCGCGCGAATAGTTGGTGAGCCGCTGGATCTCGCCGAACGGCACTGTGTTGAGCGGGCCGTTCTGGTGGCGGAGCTGGAAGGAGCGGATCGAGATCTTTTCGACCGTGCCCTTGGCGGCGCCGATGTCGATGTACTCGCCGATCCGGAAGGCGTCGTCGATCAGGTAGAACATGCCGGAGAACATGTCCTTGATCAGGCTCTGGGCGCCGAAGCCGATGGCGAGGCCGACGACGCCGGCACCGGCGAACAAGGGCGTGATCGGCACGCCGAGCTGCGACAGCGCCATCATCGCGGCGAGGCCGAAGATGGCGAACAAGAGGAAGTTGCGGACGATCGACAACAGCGTGCCGAGGCGCGTGTTGGCGCCGATGACCGAGGCCGAGGCGCCGCGGGCCTCCTCCTCCTGCGCCGCCATCCACTCGACCGCGATCTCGCGGTCGAGCCACAGCCGCACCGCCCGGTAGGCGAGCATCGCGACGACGACGATCAGCACGAAGCCGGCGGCGTGGCTGACGATCCCCTCGGCGTCGAAGACGTCGACCCCCCAGGTCCAGAGGATGGCGACGACGGCGCCGACGGAGGTGGCGATCAGCGCGGCGTGCTCGGCGAGGCCATGCGCGATGTTGGCGCGCTCGAACGCCACTTCGCTGCCGACGGCCTGTTCCACGGCCTGCTCGGCGGCGGGAGCGAGGTGTGGGACCGGCTCGCCCGGGACCGGCGGCGGCGGGGCGGCCGGTATCTCCGCCGGCACCTTCAGCGTGCGATCGATGACGAGCAGCAGCACGGCGTGCACCAGCATCGCCACGGTGACGACGGCGAACGGGCCGAGCACCGGCAGCACCGGCCGCTCCATGTCGAGCAGCAGGCGCAGCACCGCCACCGTCGACGCGATGACGACGCCGGCGACGACGACGAGATGCCACCACCGCGCGATCACCCGGCGGGCGGGGATCTGATAGCTGCCGATCGCGCCGACGATGGTCGCGACGTCGAGATGCCGCTTCAGCGTCAGCACCGCCGCCGACAGCATCACCGCCACGGTGGCAATCCCGACGAGGCCGGTGAGGCGGTAGACGGAGCGGGGGAACTCCATCGTCACCATCCACCAGACGATCGCCGCAAACAGCGCGGCGACGCCGGCGGTGGTCTCGAGCAGCAGCGCGAGGCGGGCCGCCGCGCGGTCGCTGATCGGCAGCAGGCGGAAATTGGCGGCCGCCGGCGCGAGGGCGATCGACACGAGCATCCGCACGAACAGCACCGCCGCCACCGGAAGCAGGAAAACCTGCAGCACGCGGCGGGCCTGGTGGACGTCCTCGCTCAACGCCACCACCACGGCGCCGCCGGCGGCGAGAAAGACGGCGATGCCGATCGCCATGCCGAGGGCGCGCAACAGCAGGTAGGACAGCCGGTCGGCGCGGTCGCGCGGGTGGGCGATCGGCAGCGCATCGAGCTTCGAGCGACCGAAGCGCCGCCAGGTCAGCCCCGCCGTGAACCCGACGACGACGGCAAGGAGCGCGATCAGGAAGGAGTGGCTGATGCGCTCGAAGAAGCCGGTCGCCCGCGCCGTGCGGATGGTGTCCGGCAGCGCCGCGAGATGGCGGGGCACGTTGTCGACGATGTTGAGGATCGCCTGGCGCACGTGCATCAGCGAGCGCACGAAGGTCTGCGGCTCGGGCTCGGCGGCAGCCGCCGGCGCGGGCGGTGCGACGACGAGGATGGTGGCGCCCTGCTTCTTGGCCGCCTCGACGAGGTCGGCAAGCGCCTTGGCGGCCGCGTCGTCGCCGGCGGTCGCGGCCGGGGCTGCCCCGCCGTCCGCCGTCTGGGCGAGCGCCGGGGCGGCGAGCGACAGCGCCAGCAGTACGGCGCAGAGCCGCGCGCGTGCGCTCCACCGTCCCCGCCCTGCGCTGCCGCGGGCCTGCCCGCCTCGACCGCTCGCCGCCATCACGACCGTCCCCCGCCGCCCGTCCTCGCCGCGATGCTGGGCCGCCGGCGGGAACTCCGCAAGCGCGGCGGTGCCGGTGCGGTGTCGCGGCGGCGGCCGCACGGCAGCGGCGCTGTTGACGGCGCCACGCCCCTCGCCTATCCCGGCGCGGCGCCCGCCGCGCGCGCGTCCGCGCCTCCCGTCCCGCGGCCCGCCGGAGTCCGGTCATGCTCCCCAACGCCATCGCGATCACCCCCGCGCTCGTCGCCGAGCACGGGCTGAAGCCAGACGAGTACCAGCGCATCCTCGCCCTGATCGGCCGCGAGCCGACGCTGACCGAACTCGGCATCTTCTCGGCGATGTGGAACGAGCACTGCTCGTACAAGTCCTCGAAGAAGTGGCTGCGGACGCTGCCGACCCAGGGACCGCGCGTGCTGCAGGGGCCGGGCGAGAACGCCGGCGTGGTCGACATCGGCGACGGGCTCGCCGTCGTCTTCAAGATGGAGAGCCACAACCACCCCTCCTTCATCGAGCCCTACCAGGGTGCGACGACGGGGGTCGGCGGCATCCTGCGCGACGTCTTCACGATGGGAGCGCGGCCGATCGCGGCGCTGAACGCACTGCGCTTCGGCGCCCCGGACCATCCGCGCACCCGCCATCTGGTGGCCGGCGTGGTGGCCGGCGTCGGCGGTTACGGGAACTCGTTTGGCGTGCCGACGGTCGGCGGCGAGGTCAACTTCGACAAGAGCTACAACGGCAACTGCCTGGTCAACGCGATGGCGGTCGGGCTCGCGCGCACCGATGGCATCTTCCTGTCGGCGGCGTCGGGCGTCGGCATGCCGATCGTCTATCTCGGCTCGAAGACCGGCCGCGACGGCATCCACGGCGCCACCATGGCCTCGGCCGAGTTCGACGAGGGCTCGGAGGAGAAGCGGCCGACCGTGCAGGTCGGCGACCCGTTCTCCGAGAAGCTGCTGCTCGAGGCGTGCCTCGAGCTGATGGCGTCCGGCGCCGTCATCGCCATCCAGGACATGGGGGCGGCCGGCCTCACCTGCTCGGCGGTGGAGATGGGCGCCAAGGGCGATCTCGGCGTCGAGCTCGACCTCGACCAGGTGCCGTGCCGGGAGACCGGCATGACCGCCTACGAGATGATGCTGTCGGAGAGCCAGGAGCGCATGCTGATGGTGCTGCGCCCGGAGATGGAGGCGGAGGCGCAGGCGATCTTCCGCAAGTGGGGGCTCGACTTCGCGATCGTCGGCCACACCACCGACACGCTGCGCTTCGTCGTCCGCCACCAGGGCGAGACGATGGCCGACCTGCCGATCAAGGACCTCGGCGACATGGCGCCGGAATACGACCGGCCGCACGCCGCCCGGCCGGCGCGCCTGCCGCTCGATCCGGCGACGATCCCCCCGCCCGCCGACCTCGCGGCGACGCTGCTCGACCTCGTCGGTTCGCCGGACCTCTGCTCGCGGCGCTGGGTGTGGGAGCAGTACGACCACCTGATCCAGGGCAACACCGTGCGCCGGCCGGGCGGCGACGCCGCGGTGGTGCGCGTCGACGGCACGCAGAAGGGGCTCGCGATGTCGGTCGACGTGACGCCGCGCTATTGCTACGCTGACCCGTTCGAGGGCGGCAAGCAGGCGGTGGCGGAATGCTGGCGCAACATCACCGCCGCCGGCGCCCTGCCGATCGCCCTCACCGACAACCTCAATTTCGGCAACCCGGAGAAGCCGGAGATCATGGGCGAGCTCGTCGGCTGCATCCGCGGCATCGGCGAGGCGGCGCGTGCGCTCGACTTCCCGGTCGTCTCCGGCAACGTGTCGCTCTACAACGAGACGCTCGGCGAGGCGATCCTGCCGACGCCGGCGATCGGCGGCGTCGGCCTCCTCGACGACGTTTCGACCGCCGCCGCGGCCGCCTTCGCCCGCGCCGGCGACGTGATCTTCCTCGTCGGCGGCCAGGGCGGCCACCTCGGCGCCTCGATCTACCTGCGCGACGTGCTCGGCCGCGACGACGGCGCGCCACCGCCGGTCGATCTCGAACGCGAACGCCGGCACGGCGACTTCGTGCGGGCCGAGATCCGCGCCGGCCGCGCCACGGCGGTGCACGACCTCTCCGACGGCGGCCTCGCGATCACGCTCGCCGAGATGGCGATGGCATCCGGCATCGGCGCGACGGTGGCGGTGCCGGCGCCGGCGCACGTGGCGCTGTTCGCCGAGGACCAGGCCCGCTACGTCATCACCGTCGCCGCCGGCGACGCGGGTCCCTTCGCTGCGACGGCCGTCGCCGCGGGCGTCCCGGTCGACCGGCTCGGCACGACCGGCGGGACGGAGTTGATCGTGCAGGGCGAAATCGCCATATCCGTTGCAAATCTGAAGGCGCGGCACGAAGATTGGATGCCGCGATTCATGCAGGGCAAAGGGTGAGGACCGACGGATGGCGATGGACGCCCGCGAGATCGAGGCGCTGATCAAGGCGGCGCTTCCGGACGCGCGGGTGGAGATCCGCGACCTCGCCGGCGACGGCGACCACTACGCCGCGGTCGTCGTTTCGGCGAAATTCTTGGGCAAGACGCGCGTCCAGCAGCACCAGATGGTGTACGAGGCGCTCAAGGGATCGATGGGCGGACAGTTGCACGCGCTGGCGCTGCAGACGACCGCCCCGGAAGCGTGACGGCGGCACCGTCGGCGTGCTCAGGCAGACGAAAAAGGGACAGGGGTCGACGATGGGTGATCGGAACAAGCCGCAGGGCGAAGTCTCGGCGGAAGACCTGCACGCGGCGATCGCCACGTTCACCACGAACGCCGCCGTCTTCACCGACGCCGCGGCCAGCGAGGACGTCGTCCGACAGGCCGGCATCGCCGTCCGCGAGATCATGCCGACGCTGCGCGCAGCCGGCATCATGCGGGTGTTCCGCATCAAGAATGCGAAGCTGCGGCAGTATCTGACACCGAGGAAGAAGGGTGCCGGCGGCGGCAAGGGCGCCGGCAAGGCAGCCAAGAAGGCTGCCGCGGCGGAAGCCTGACACACGCGGCAGGTTCTTGAGAGCCGCAATGCGCTTCGGGCCCGTGCGAGCCCGCAGGAAAGGTGACGAAGATGCGTGACGTGCACGCCTTTATCGACAGCGAAGTGAAGTCCAACGACGTCGTGCTGTTCATGAAGGGAACGCCGACGTTCCCGCAGTGCGGCTTCTCCGGACAGGTGGTGCAGATCCTCGACTACGTCGGCGCGCCTTACAAGGGCATCAACGTGCTCGAGGACGCGGCAGTGCGCGACGGCATCAAGGCCTACTCGAACTGGCCGACGATCCCGCAGCTCTACGTCAAGGGCGAGTTCGTCGGCGGCTGCGACATCGTCCGCGAGATGTTCCAGGCGGGCGAACTGCAGGACCTCATGAAGTCGAAGGGCATCACCGTCCGCGAGACGGCGGCCTGAGGCTTTCCTTCTCCCGGCGCAGCTGGGAGAAGGTGGCGCGAAGCGCCGGATGAGGGCCGGCGCACATAGTGCGCCGGAGCTATGGCTCGCTGAAATATCGCGCGGCTGCGCCGCGCGCCCTCATCAGCCCTTCGCCACCCCGGATCAAGTCCGGGCAGGCCCTTCTCCCGCTGACGCGGGAGAAGGAAGTGGCCGGCGGTCAGAGGTGGTCGCTGGTCAGCCGACGGCGAGCCTTCGCGCGACGGGATGCGCCGCACCCTCCTCGTCCGGATCGCCGGCCGCCAGTGCATCAGCGAGCGTCCGGGAATCGAGAATGGCGACCTGTGCGCGGTAGACGTCGGCGAACGCCCGGCGAACCTGGCAGGTCTGCTCGCTGGCGCAGTCGGCGCAGCGCTCGTAGGCGGTGCGCGACAGGCACGGCAGCGGGGCGACGGGGCCGTCGACGATGCGCAGCACCTGGCCGATGGTGATCTGCGTCGGGTGCTTCAGCAGCCGGTAGCCGCCGTTCTTGCCGCGCCGGCTGGAGACGAGCCCATGCCGCTTCAGGTCGAGCAGGATGTGCTCGAGGAAATTGCGTGGAATCTTCTCGGCGAGGGCGATTTCCTGGATCTGGCGGCCACCCTCCGCCTCGGCACCGGCCAGCGCGAACAGCGCCTTGAATGCGTACTTCGCCTTCTGGGAGATCATTGCGGCACCGACGCGGCCGAATCGACGCCCACTGCGCCACGGCCGATGCACTCATAGCCGCATTCAAGCCGTTTCACCACAACAGATTTTCGCGATCGTCCGACAGTCATACGGGTACCGCCGGGAACGACCGGACCTCGCCGCGGGTTTCCCACCATGGAAACGCTCGAAAAGCGACGGAGGCGGCGATGACATCACGAAACCGATTGACCCTCTCAGCGGCGGTGCTCGCCCTTACGCTGCCTGCCGCGGCGGTCGCCGGCGCCCAGGAAGCCGGCGACGGCAAGCTGTTGTTCAACAACGCCTGCCGCACCTGCCACACGGTGAATGAGGGCGACAACCGGCTCGGGCCGTCGCTCCACGGCATTGTCGGGCGGCCGTCCGGGTCGCTCGAGGGGGTGAATTATTCCGGCGCCCTCGCCGGCGGGACGGTGACCTTCGACGAGGCGACGCTCGACCGGTTCATCGAGAACCCGGACGCCGTCGCCCCCGGCCACGGCATGAAGCCGTTCGGCGGCATCAGCTCACCCGAGGAAAGGGCCGCGATCATCACGTTCCTGAAGGAGAGCGGGACCGCTGGCGGCGGCTGAGGCCGCCCGAATTCAGGCGCCCGCGATCTCGTCGACGTTGGCCTGAGCCGCCGCCCGGCGATCGGCTGCGGCGAGGATCGGCCGCCCAACCACGACAAGATCGGCGCCGGCGCGGATCGCTTCGGCCGGTGTCGCGACGCGCTTCTGATCGCCGACGGCCGATCCGGCGGGCCGCACGCCCGGTGTGATCAGCAGGATATCCGGCCCGACGAGGGCCCGCAGCGCCGCCACCTCGCGTGGCGAGCAGACGATGCCGTCGACCCCGGCCGCCTTCGCCTGGGCGGCGCGCAGCGCCACCGTCTCGGCCACCGTGCCGCGATAGCCGGCGTCGGCGAGGTCGGTATCGTCGAAGGCGGTGAGCACGGTGACAGCGAGCAGGCCGAGCGGCGCGCCGCCGCGCGCTGCGACGGCGGCGGCCATCGTCTTCGGATAGGCGTGCAGCGTCAGGAACGTGGCGCCGACCGCCAGGATCGAGCGGACGGCGCCGGCCACCGTGTTGTCGATGTCGTGCAGCTTGGCGTCGAGGAAGACGCGCTTGCCGCCGGCGGCGAGCTCTCGCGCGAACTCGACACCACCGGCGTAGATGAGCTCGAGGCCGACCTTGTAGACGCCGACGGCGCCATCGGTCTCGGCCACCACGGCGCGCGCCTCCGCGACGGACGGCACGTCGAGGGCGAGGATCAGCCGGTCGACCGGGGAGTGCGGGCGCATCGGGAGCCTTTCGGGTGGGGCGTGGCGACGGCGCGCGTCAGAGCTTGCGCAGCCAGACGCTTTCGATCGCGTGGTTCTCGCCCTTGGCGAGGATGAGGTCGGCGCGCGGCCGCGTCGGCAGAATGTTGTCGCGCAGGTTGACGAGGTTGATGCGCCGCCACAACCCCTCGGCGAGGCGGAGCGCCTCCTGCTCGGAAACGTCGGCGTAGGCGTGGAAGTAGGAGCGAGGGTCGCGGAAGCGGGTGGTCTTCAGGCGCATGAAGCGCTCGATGTACCAGCGGCGGAGCACCGCCTCCTCGGCGTCGATGTAGATCGAGAAGTCGAAGAAGTCGGAGACGAACGGGATCGCCTTGCCGTCCTTCGGCGGCGCGCGCGTCTGCAGCACGTTGAGCCCCTCGACGATCAGGATGTCGGGCTCCTCGATGGTGACGGTCTCGCCGGGCACGACGTCGTAGACGAGGTGCGAATAGACGGGTGCCGTGACGTGCGAGCGGCCGGCCTTGACGTCGGTGAGGAAGCCGAGCAGCGCCGGCAGGTCGTAGCTCTCCGGGAAACCCTTGCGCTCCATCAGCCCTTCCGCCTCGAGCACGGCGTTGGGCAGCAGGAAGCCGTCGGTGGTGATCAGCGCGACGCGCGGGCTCGCCGGCCACCGGGCGAGCAGCGCCTGCAGCACGCGGGCGGTGGTCGACTTGCCGACGGCGACCGAGCCGGCGATGCCGATGACGAAGGGGACGCGGATGTTGTCGTCGCCGAGGAAGCGCTCGGTCGCGGCGTGCAGGCCCTGCATCGCCTCGACATAGAACGACAACAGCCGCGACAGCGGCAGGTAGATGCTCTCCACCTGGTCGAGCGAGACCGGGTCGTTCAGGCTCTGCAGCCGGTCGACTTCGTCCTGCGACAGCGTCATCGGCGCGTCGGCGCGCAGTCGCGCCCACTCGCTTTCCGTGAAGACGCGGTAGGGCGACAGCGCCCGCGGGGTCGAGGTGTCCATCGTTCGGCGCGGCATTCCGTTCAAGGGGGCGCGAGGGGCCGCGTCCAAAGGCTACGGGCGGAAGCGAGGCTACGGGCGGAAGAAGCACCGGCTCAGGGCGCGAGCCAGCGCCGGCAAAGGGGGGCTCAGTCCTTCGGGCGCGACGCCTTCTCCTCGAGGCCGGTGACGGCCGTGCGCCGTTCGAGCTCGGCATAGACGTCGGCGAGCGGCACACCCGACGCATGGAGCAGAACGACGAGATGATAGAGAACATCGGCCGCTTCGGCGCGCAAGTCGTCCGTTCGGCCGAGCGCCCCGGCGATCGCGGCTTCCACGGCCTCCTCGCCGAGCTTCTTGGCGATCTGCGGAACGCCCTTGCCGATCAGCTTGGCCGTGTAGGACGACGGATCGCCGCTGGTCGCGCGGCGGGCGACGATGGCGGCGAGGTCGTCGAGGGTGAAGGTCGTCATCTCGCTCACGCGTCCAGCCGCACGGGAATGCCGGCGGCGCCGAGCCGCTCCTTCGCCTCGCGGATCGTGTGCGTGCCGAAGTGGAAGATCGAGGCGGCGAGCACCGCCGAGGCGTGACCCTCGCGCACGCCCTCGACGAGGTGGTCGAGCGTGCCGACGCCGCCGGAGGCGACGACGGGCACCGGCACGCGGTCGGAGACGGCGCGCACCAATTCGCAGTCGTAGCCGGCCTTGGTGCCGTCGCGATCCATCGAGGTGAGCAGGATCTCGCCGGCCCCGAGCGACACCACTTCGGCGGCGAACTCCACCGCGTCGATGCCGGTCGGCGTGCGGCCGCCGTGGGTGAAGATCTCCCAGCGCGGCGGCTCGCCCGCGCCCGAGACGCGCTTCGCGTCGATCGCCACCACGATGCACTGGTCGCCGAACTTTTCCGCCGCCCGCTTGACGAAGCCGCGGTCGTTCACCGCGGCGGTGTTGATCGACACCTTGTCGGCGCCGGCGAGCAGCAGCTGGCGGATGTCGTCGACCGTGCGCACGCCGCCGCCGACGGTGAGCGGCATGAAGCACTGCTCGGCGGTGCGGCGCACGACGTCGAACAGGATGCCGCGCTGCTCGTGGCTCGCGGTGATGTCGAGGAAGGTGAGCTCGTCGGCGCCGGCGGCGTCGTAGGCCTTCGCCGCCTCGACCGGGTCGCCGGCGTCGACGAGGTCGACGAACTGCACGCCCTTGACGACACGGCCGCCCTTGACGTCGAGGCAGGGGATCACGCGGATCTTCAGGGTCATCGGCGTATCCGGAGACCGGCGGCGAGCGGGTGCGCCGCGGCGACGCCGCCTGTGAAGCCGATTTCGGCGGCGGCGTCAAAGCCGACCTGCGGGCACGGCGGCGAGCAGGCGCGTTTCGCGGTTCCGCGCTGCGAACGCGGAGGGCCCGCAGCGGAGCCGGCTTCGGATCGACGCTGATCCGAAACCGGCGCGGGCGCGTACTGAACCTGTGCCGTCCCGCCGTCCCGCGTGAGCCTTTCCCCCGATGTCCGACCCCGCAGAGAGCCCCGCCGTGAGCCTCGACCGCCCGGTCGTCATCTGGCTCCGGGACGATCTGCGCGTCGCCGACAACCCGGCGCTCGCCGCGGCGGCGGAGAGCGGCCGACCGGTGCTCGTCCTTTATGTGCTGGACGAGGCGAGCGACGGCATCCGCCCGCTCGGCGGCGCGGCGCGCTGGTGGCTTGCCGGATCGCTCGCCACGCTGTCCGAGCGCCTCGCCCGGCTCGGCGTGCCGCTGGTGCTGCGGCGCGGGCCGGCGGCCGAGGTGGTGCCCGCGGTCGTCGCGGAGGCGAAGGCGGCGGCGGTGTTCTGGAACCGCCGCTACGGCGGTGGCGAGGTGGCCGTCGACCGGGCGCTGAAGGCCGCTCTCGGCGCGGCCGACGTGGCGGTGAAGAGCTTCCAGGCGTCCTTGCTCTACGAGCCGTGGAGGGTGCGCAACGGCGAGGACCGGCCCTACCGGGTGTTCTCGCCGTTCTGGCGAGCGGCGCGGGCGACCGGCGAGCCGCGGCGCCCCCTCCCCACCCCCGCCGAGATCAACGGCTTTCGCGGCCGGGTAGCGAGCGACGGGCTCGCCGACTGGCGGCTGACGACGACTCGGCCCGACTGGGCCGGCGGCCTGCGGGAAACCTGGGAGCCCGGCGAGGCCGGCGCCGAGGCGCGGCTTTCCGCCTTCCTCGACGGCGCGCTCGCCCGCTACGCCGACGACCGCGACGTGCCCGCCGGCACCACAACCTCGATGTTGTCGCCCTACCTGCGCTTCGGCGACATCTCGCCGTTCCGCGTCTGGCACGCCGCGGCGGCGCGCGCCGTCGGCGGCGGGCGGATGGTGCGGGCGGTCGAGAAGTTCCACGCCGAGCTCGGCTGGCGGGAATTCGCCTGGCACCTGCTGCACCACGCGCCGGACCTCGCGCGCCGCAACTTCCAGCCCCGCTTCGACGACTTCCCCTGGGGCACCGCCGGCGACGCGGTCGAGGCATGGCGGCGCGGGCGAACGGGCGTGCCGATCGTCGACGCCGGCATGCGGCAGCTGTGGACGACCGGCTGGATGCACAACCGCGTGCGCATGGTGGTGGCGTCGTTCCTGGTGAAGCACCTCTTGGTCGACTGGCGGGTGGGCGAGGCGTGGTTCTGGGACACGCTGGTCGACGCCGATGCCGCCAACAACCCGGCGAGCTGGCAGTGGGTGGCCGGCACCGGCGCCGACGCCGCCCCCTATGTGCGCGTCTTCAACCCGGTTCTGCAGGGCGAGAAATTCGACGCCGACGGCGGCTACGTGCGGCGGTGGGTGCCGGAGCTCGCCCGGATGCCGGACGCGTGGCTGCAGAAGCCCTGGGAGGCTCCCGCCGACGTGCTCGCCACCGCCGGCGTGCGTCTCGGCCGCGACTATCCGAAGCCGGTGATCGCGCTCGCCGACGGGCGGGCGCGGGCACTCGCCGCGTTCGAGCGCATCCGCGCGGCCGCCTGACGCGTATCCCCGCAGCGCTCCGATTTCACCAGCAAGGACCTTCCCCCGCATGCGTATCGCCATCGTCGGCTCTGGAATCTCGGGACTGGCGGCCGCCTGGTCGCTGTCGACGGTGCACGACGTGGTGCTCTACGAGCAGGAGGCCCGCCCCGGCGGCCACAGCGCCACGGTGGACGTCGACTACGACGGCGTGCGGATGGCGGTCGACACCGGCTTCATCGTTTACAACGAGCTCACCTATCCGAATCTGAAAGCCTTGTTCGCCACGCTCGGCGTCGCCACCGAGGCGAGCGACATGAGCCTGTCGGTGTCGCTCGACGGCGGCCGGCGCGAGTGGTGCGGGCACGGCCTCGGCGGCGTGTTCGCTCAGCGCTCCAACCTCGCCTCCCCCGCCTTCCTGTGGATGCTGCGCGAGATCCTGCGCTTCAACCGCACCGCTCCCGCCGATCGCGCCGCCGGCCACCTCACTGGTCTCAGCCTCGGCGAGTATCTCGCGATGCGCGGCTTCCGCGGCCGCTTCGCCACCGACTACCTGCAACCGATGGGGGCGGCAATCTGGTCGACGCCGCCGGCCGACATGCTCGCCTTCCCAGCCGAGAGCCTCATCGCCTTCTTCGAGAACCACCGGCTGCTGCACACGGATCGGCCGACCTGGCGGACGGTGAGCGGCGGCAGTCGCGTCTACGTCCGGAAGATGATGCAGCGCCTCGTCGGCCGGATTCGCCTCGCGACGCCGGTGGCGCGCATCGAGCGCACGCCCCTTGGCGCGATCGTCACCGATGCCGGCGGCCACGCCGACCGCTTCGATGCCGTCGTGCTCGCCTGCCACAGCGACCAGTCGCTCGGGCTGCTCGCCGATGCCAGCCCCGCTGAGCGGGCGGTGCTCGGGGCCGTCCGCTACCGGCCGAACGACGTCTACCTGCACCGTGACGCACGGCTGATGCCGAAGCGACGGGCCGCCTGGGCATCCTGGAACGTCGCCGGGCGCAGCGGCGATGCCGGGCGCGACGTGTCAGTGACCTACTGGATGAACCGCCTGCAGAACCTCGATGCGAAGCGGCCGCTGTTCGTCAGCCTGAACCCGATCGAGCCGCCGGCGCCGCAGACGGTGTTCGGCCACTATGCCTTCGCCCATCCGCAGTTCGACGCCGCCGCACTGGGGGCGCAACGGATGCTGCCGACGATCCAGGGCGTGCGACAGACGTGGTTCTGCGGCGCCTGGTGCGGCTATGGTTTCCACGAGGACGGACTGAAGTCGGGTCTCGACGTCGCCGAGGCGCTCGGCGGGCGGGTGCCCTGGCGGGCGGCGCCGGAGGTGCCGCTCGAAGAGCCGTTCCGCGAGGCGGCGGAGTGACGACGCAACTGGCGACTGCTGCGAGCACGGCCCGGATGCCGGCGACGAAGGCCCATCCGCCGACCACCGTCGCCGCCAACGGACCGGCGCCGGAGGCGGCCGCGACGCTCTATGCCGGCGACGTCATGCACGCGCGGATGAAGCCGGCGGCGCATCGCTTCCAGTACCGCGTCTTCACGCTCCTGATCGACCTCGACCGGCTGGGCGAGGCGGCGCGGTCGAGCCCGCTGTTCTCCGTCGGCCGCTTCAACCTGTTGTCCTTCCACCCGAAGGACCATGGCAGGCGGGACGGCACACCGCTCCGCCCGGCGATCGAGGCGATGCTTGGCGCCGCCGGCCTCGTCGAGGCACCACGGCGCATCCTGCTTCTGTGCTACCCGCGGGTGCTCGGCTACGTGTTCAACCCACTGTCGGTCTATTTCTGCTACGGCGCGGATGAGCGGCTGACGGCCGTGGTCTACGAGGTGCGCAACACCTTCGGCGAGATCCACCCCTACGTGGCGCCCGTCGCCGACGGCGAGGCGGGGCCGGAGGGGCTGCGCCAGCGGCGGGCGAAGCGCTTCCACGTCTCGCCCTTCCTCGACATGGCGCAGACCTACCATTTCCGGCTGCTGCCACCGGGCGAGGCCGTGCGGGTGCGGATTTTGGAGACCGACGCGGCGGGCCCGACGCTGGCGGCGACCTTTGCCGGACGCACGCGCGGCTTCGGCACGGCAACGATCCTCGCCGAGTGCTTGCGCGTGCCGCTGATGACGGTGAAAGTGATCGCGGCTATCCATTTCGAGGCGCTCCGGCTCTGGCTGAAGGGCGTTCCGCTGCACGATGGCCGGCCGGCGAGCGGCACGGCGGTGCCGTCGCCGGCGCGCCAGGATTGACGATGGACGGGGCGATGCAGGACACGACGATCGAACTGTCGCCCGAGACCGCGGCGAGGGTCCTCGCCGACCTGCCACGGCTCGCCCGCCGCGCCTTCCACCTCGCCATGGCACTCGAGGTCGGCCGGCTGACGGTGGTGGTGCCGGACGGCCGTCGCTTCGTCGTCAACGGTCGCCGGCCCGGCCCCGAGGCGCAGCTCGTGGTGCACGACTGGCGGTTCGTCCGCCGCGTCATCAGCGCCGGCACCGTCGGGGTCGGCGAATCCTATATCGCCGGCGAATGGTCGAGCCCGGACGTGACGGCGTTCCTCGAGCTGTTCGCGCTCAACTCCGACGCCACCGAGGAGGCGCTCGCGGCCCGCCCGCTGGTGCGGATGCTGCTGCACCTGCGCCATCTGCTCAACCGCAACACCAAGCGCGGATCGAAGCGAAACATCTCCTCGCACTACGACCTCGGCAACGCCTTCTACGGCGCCTGGCTCGACCGCACGATGACCTACTCCTCGGCGCTCTACGAAACGGGGGCCAACGACCTCGAGACGGCGCAGCGCGAGAAGTACCGGGCGCTTGCCCGCGCCGCCGACGTGCGGCCCGGCCACGCGGTGCTGGAGGTCGGCTGCGGCTGGGGCGGCTTCGCGGAGGTGCTGGCGGCGGAATTCGATTGCCACGTCACCGCGCTGACGATCAGCCGCGAGCAGCACGCTTTCGCGAAACGGCGCATAGCCGAGGCCGGGCTCTCGGACCGCGTCGAGGTGAAGCTCGCCGACTACCGCGACGAGAAGGGCCACTATGACCGGCTGGTCTCGGTCGAGATGTTCGAGGCGGTGGGGGAGCGCTACTGGCCGGCCTTCTTCAAGATGATGGCGGAACGGCTGAAGCCGGGTGGGCGCGCCGGCCTGCAGGTGATCACCATCCAGGACCGCATGTTCCCCGCCTACCGCCGCACGCCGGACTTCATCCAGCGCCACGTGTTCCCCGGCGGCATGCTGCCGCCGCCGAAGGCACTCGCCGAGCTCGGCCGCCGCGTCGGCCTGCCGGTCTCCTTCGAGCGGGTGTTCGGCCTCGACTATGCGCGCACGCTGGCCGAATGGCGGGAGCGCTTCCGCAGCGCCTGGCCGGCGATCGAGCCGCTCGGCTTCGACGAGCGCTTCAGGCGGCTGTGGGAGTTCTACCTGCACTATTGCGAGGCGGGCTTCCGCGCCGGCACCATCGACGTGCGCCAGATCGTCTTCGCCGCGCCGCGCTGAAGCGCTCAGCGGCCGCGCCGATCCCAGCCGGTCGAGCGCGCAATGAGGCGGAAGTAGAGGCTGTAGGGGAGCATCCTCAGCAGCTTCAGCTGCGTCGTGAAGCGGCGCGGGAAGGTGATCTCGAAGGCATCGGACGAGAGGCCCTCGACGAGCGCGGCCGCCGCGTCCTCGACCGTCATCAGATGCGGCATCGGGAACGGGTTGTTCTTCGTTGCCGGCGTATCGACGAAGCCGGGCGAGACCAGCTGGATGCGGATGCCGAGCGTGTCGAGGTCGAACTTCAGGCTCTCGGCGAGGTTGATCAGGCCGGCCTTGGTGGCGCCGTAGGCGGCCGAGGTCGGCAAGCCGGAGTATCCGGCGACCGAGGCGACGATCACCACGTGGCCGCGGCGTCGGGGCCGCATCAGGTTGAGCGCCGGCACCAGGGCATTGACGGTGCCGCCGAGGTTGACGGCGAAGCTCGTCTCGAACGGCGCGGTCGTCAGTGGCTCGTCGGCGGCGACGGGGATGTAGACGCCGGCGTTGAGGATGGCGAGCGACAGCGGGCCGAGGTCGTGCTGGATGGCGGCGGCGATGTCGGCCATGCGGCCGGCATCGGTGACGTCGCCGGGGAAGGCGAGGATGCGCCCCTGCCCCGCCGCCGGCTCCGCCGCCAGCGCCGAAAGCGCGGCAGCGTCGCGCGCGGTGGCGGCGACGGTGAAGCCGCGGTCGCGCAAGGCGACGGCGACGCCGCGGCCGATGCCGGAGCTCGCACCGGTGATCCACGCGGGGCCGTCGGCTGGATCGGGGCGGGAGCGGGCCATGTCGGGTGCGTCCGCCGGCCGGATGCGCGCCGGCCGCCGGCGTCAGCCGCGCATCAGCGGCGCGAACAGCCGGCCGATCGGGCCGGTGAGGCGCAGCGGCGCATCGGTGATCGCCACGCAGATGCAATCCTCGTCGGCATCGGCGACCGGGCGGTGATCGACGCTCTCGTCGGCGACGACGATGTCGCCGCGGCCGAAATGCGCGCCGCCGTCGGTGAAGCCGCCGGCGAGCACCAGCGTGATCTCGCTGCCGTGGTGCGTGTGGCTCGGGATCGCCGCGCCGCGGCGGACCCAAACGAGGTTGGTGACGACGCCGTCCTGTTCGTCGAGGCGGCATTCCTTGAGGCTCGGCAGCAGGCGGCGCCACTTCACCGTCTCGAGGCCGCCCGGCAGGTAGTCGGCGAGCGCGGCGGGGAGTGCACCGGCGGACGCCGCCTGCCTCTCAGCCGCCCGCTGCACCGCCGGCGCCGCGTCGAGGGCGAAGATCGCGGCGAGGCTCTGGTCGCGGTCGGCGAGCGCCAGCGGCTCGATCGCCTCGAGCTCGGCGCCGGCGAATGTCTCCAGCGCCGCGACGAAGCGGCGATTGCCGGGCGTCATCTCGAGGTGCGCCTCGACGAGGCGGCGGACCGGCAGCGGCAGGGTTCCCGCCGCATATTCCGACAGAAGCGCGTCGACCGCGCCCGATTGGTGAATGAGACTGCTCGGCATCGTCTGCGAACTCCGTCCGGCCGGTGCCGGACCATGGACCCTGTCGCCGCGCTCGTCGCGGCCACCTCTTTCTCCCGCTGTGCACCGATACGCGGCGGTGCGCCGACCGGATCACGGACGACGGCGGTTCCGATCGATACCGTCGCCCGGCGCGCCGGAGAGTGCCGCGCCGGGCGGAGGCGTGCAACGGGCGTGCCCGCCGCGGATGCGCGGCACACTGCCGTGGATGGACGCCCCGGCAGGTTTCCATCGGCGCCGCCGATGCGCTAGCCTGCCGCCCCTGTGTCGTGCCCCCGGCGCCCTTCCCCGGGCGCGTGTCCGGAAAGAGCTGTCCATGAGCGTGCGCCCGTCGGTCGTCGAGGCGATCGGCAACACCCCCCTGATCCGCCTCAATCGCGTCTCCGAGATGACCGGCTGCGAGATCCTCGGCAAGGCCGAGTTCCTCAATCCCGGCCAGTCGGTGAAGGACCGGGCGGCGCTGTTCATCATCCGCGACGCGATCGCCAGGGGAACTCTCCGCCCCGGCGGCGTCATCGTCGAGGGCACCGCCGGCAACACCGGCATCGGGCTTGCGATGGTCGCCAATGCGATGGGCTTCCGCACCGTCATCGTCATTCCGGAGACGCAGTCGGACGAGAAGAAGCAGATGCTCAAGCTGATGGGGGCCGAGCTCGTCGAGGTGCCCGCCGTCCCCTACCGCAACCCCAACAACTACGTGAAAATCTCCGGCCGCCTCGCCGAGCGCCTCGCCCAGAGCGAGCCGAACGGGGCGATCTGGGCGAACCAGTTCGACAACGTGGCGAACCGGCAGGCGCACATCGAGACGACCGGCCCGGAGATCTGGGAGCAGACGGGCGGTCGCATCGACGGCTTCGTCGCCGCCGTCGGCACCGGCGGCACGCTCGCCGGCATCGGCATGGCGCTGAAGGAACGCGACCCGAAGGTGACGATCGCGCTCGCCGACCCGATGGGGGCAGCGCTCTACGCCTGGTACACGCGCGGCGAGCTGAAGGCGGAGGGCTCGTCGATCACCGAGGGCATCGGCCAGGGGCGGATCACCGAGAACCTCGTCGACGCGCCGATCGACACCGCCTTCCAGATCGCCGACGACGAGGCGATCCCCTACGTTTTCGACCTGATCGAGCATGAGGGGATGTGCCTCGGCGGCTCGTCGGGCATCAACATCGCCGGTGCGGTGCGGCTCGCGCGCGAGATGGGGCCGGGCCACACCATCGTGACGATCCTCTGCGACTACGGCACCCGATACGCCTCCAAGCTGTTCAACCCGGAGTTCCTGCGCTCGAAAGGCCTGCCGGTGCCGGCGTGGATCGAGCGGGCGCCGAGCGTCACGGTGCCCTACGAGGCGACGGCGTGAGGGAGGCCGGGCGATGAGCGCGACCGAGTTGCTGTTCCGCGACGATCCCTACCTCGCCGCCTGCGAGGCGCGGGTGATCGCGGTGGCCGAGGGCGGCGGGCTGGTGCTCGATCGCACGGTGTTCTACGCCGCCGGCGGCGGCCAGCCGGGCGACGCGGGCGTGATCGAGCTCGACGACGGCATCTTCCTGCCGGTGGCGAACACCGTCTACGGCACGGACCGGACGAGCATCGTCCACCAGCTGGCGCAGCCGCTCGAGGCCGGCGCGCTGGTCGGCCGCACGGTGACGGCGCACCTCGACTGGGCGCGTCGCTACGCCCACATGCGCATCCACACGGCGCTGCACCTCTTGTCGGTGGTGCTGCCCTATCCGGTGACGGGCGGGCAGATCGGCGCCGAGGAGGGCCGCCTCGACTTCGACATCCCCGACGGCGGGCTGGAGCGCGAGGCGATCACCGAGCGGCTGAACGCGCTCGCCGCCGCGGATCACGCGGTGACCACCGAGTGGATCACCGACGACGAGCTGCTCGCCAACCCCGGCCTCGTCAAGACGATGGCAGTGAAGCCGCCGATGGGTTCGGGACGGGTGCGGCTCGTGCGCATCGGCGACATCGACCTGCAGCCGTGCGGCGGCACGCACGTCGCCTCGACGGCGGAGATCGGCGCGGTCGAGGTGACGAAGATCGAGAAGAAGGGGCGGCTCAACCGCCGCGTGCGGATCGGCTTCGCTACCGCCTGAGGCGGGCTGCGCGAGGGCTGACGGGAGGAAACGTCGATGGTGAGTGCGAGCGCGCCGACGCGCGAGGAAGCGGCCCGTGCGGGCCTGATCGTCTCGGCCGACTGGCTGGCCGAGCGGCTCGCGGCGCCGGACATCGTCGTCGTCGACGCCTCCTGGCACCTGCCGAACGCCGGGCGCAACGCCCGGGCGGAGTACCTGGCGGGCCACATCCCCGGCGCGGTGTTCTTCGACATCGACGCGATCAGCGACGCCGACAGCCCGCTGCCGCACATGCTGCCGCGGCCGCTCGCCTTCTCGGCCGCCGTGCGCAAGCTCGGCATCGGCGACGGCCAGACGATCGTCGTCTACGATTCGGTCGGGCTCTATTCGGCGGCGCGGGCGTGGTGGACGTTCCGCGCGATGGGCGTCTCGCGCGTGCTGGTGCTCGACGGCGGCCTGCCGGCGTGGACGGCCGCCGGCCGTCCACTCGAGGAGGGCGAGGTGAAGCGGCCGGAGCGGGCGTTCACCGCGCGGCTCGACAACGGCCTGATCGCCGACATCGAGGCGGTGCGCACGGCGCTCGCCGGCGGCCGCACGGTGGTCGACGCGCGGGCGGCGGAGCGCTTCGAGGGACGCGTGCCGGAGCCGCGACCGGGCCTGCGCGCCGGCCACATGCCGGGCGCGAAGAGCGTGCCGTTCGGCGCAGTGCTGGCGGACGGGAAACTGAAGCCGGCCAGCGAGATCGCCGCGGCGTTCGCCGCTGCCGGCGTCGATCCGGGCAAGCCGGCGGTGACGACGTGCGGCTCGGGCGTCACGGCGGCGATCCTGACGCTGGCCCTCGCCAGCCTCGGCAACCGCGCGGTGTCGCTCTACGACGGCTCGTGGGCCGAGTGGGGGAGCCGCGAGGATACGGAGGTGGCGACGGGGGCGGGTTAATCGTGCGCCACCCGTTCCGTCATGCCCTTCACATTTCCGGAGTCATCCCAGGCCTTGTGCCTGGGATCCAAGCAACGGCGGCCGCGAAGCACAACCTCTGTTAAGGAAAGCGTTCGCGGGGAGCGATGGATCCCAGGCACAAGGCCTGGGATGACTCAATCGATAGACTTGGCATTTGGTTGGCGTCGGGATGGTCTCGCCGCGTAACCGTCAAACTCCCAGCGGAACCATCCACCGAGCTTGCCGGCGACTTCAGTCCAGTCAGCACCGGAGGCTTGCGCAACGCGGTCGCGGACGAATTGCTCGACCACCGACAGGCTGAACTCCGTCATGATCAGGCGGAAACGACCACTGACGGCTTCGTCGTCCTGAAGTTCGCGTCGGAGCCACGCGATCGAGCAGACATCGAAGTCGAACGTTTCCGCTCCCGGCCCGTCCGCGGGACCGATGTCCACTCTGACAGTCAGGAAGAACGCCTCGTCGTCCGGACGATGGGCGGCGAGGTTATCGACCTCGAGGCTGTAGAGGGCTCGCAGGGTCGGCTGCACGGCCGAAGACACCTATCGTGGAGACAGATTTCAGACGAGATGGCCCCGCCGTGTGCGCCAAGCAACAATCCGGGCCATCCCAGGCCTTCTGCTTGGGATCCAAGCAACGGCGGCCGCGAAGCACAACCTCTGTTAAGGAAAGCGTTAGCGGCCAGCGATGGATTCCAGGCACAAGGCCTGGGATGACTCCATTTATGGGTTGCGCAAGAGAAAGGGAGAGCAGCGCCCCTCAGTGCAGGATCTGGCTCAGGAACAGCTTGGTGCGCTCGTGCTGTGGGTTGTCGAAGAACTGGCCGGGCTCGTTCTCCTCAACGATCTGGCCGGCGTCCATGAAGATCACCCGGTTCGCGACCTTGCGGGCGAAGCCCATCTCGTGGGTGACGCACAGCATCGTCATGCCGTCCTCGGCGAGCGACACCATGGTGTCGAGCACCTCCTTCACCATCTCCGGGTCGAGGGCGGAGGTCGGCTCGTCGAACAGCATCACCTTCGGCTTCATGCACAGGGCCCGGGCGATGGCGACGCGCTGCTGCTGGCCGCCGGAGAGCTGGCCCGGATACTTCTTCGCCTGCTCGGGAATCTTAACGCGCGTGAGGTAGTGCATCGCCACCTCCTCGGCCTCCTTGCGCGGCATCTTGCGCACCCAGATCGGCGCCAGCGTGCAGTTCTCCAGGATGGTGAGGTGCGGGAACAGGTTGAAGTGCTGGAACACCATGCCGACCTCGCGGCGCACCTCGTCGATGCGCTTCAGGTCCTCGGTGAGCTCGATGCCGTCGACGACGATGCGGCCCTTCTGGTGCTCCTCGAGGCGGTTGATGCAGCGGATCATCGTCGACTTGCCCGACCCCGACGGCCCGCAGACGACGATCCGCTCGCCGCGCTGCACGCGCAAGTTGATGTCCTTCAGCACGTGGAACTCGCCGAACCACTTGTTGACCCCCGCCATCTCGACGGCGATCTCCTTGGAGACGTGCATCTTGGTCGGGTCGACCTGGATCTCGTCGGCTGCGACGGCAAATTCGGTCGTCATCTCGGCGGACCTCCGAACGGGTTTGCGGGTCAGCGGCGGCTGGTGTCGAGCCGGCGCTCCATGAAGATGGAATAGCGCGACATGCCGAAGCACAGCGCCCAGAAGATCAGGCCGGCGAACAGGTAGCCCGTGTGGCTCGTCACCGGCGTCGCCCAGTTCGCGTCCGTGAAGTTGCGCTGGATGATGCCGAGCAGGTCGAAGATGCCGATGATCAGGACGAGCGAGGTGTCCTTCAGCAGGCTGATGAACGAGTTGACGATGCCGGGAATGACGAGCTTCAGCGCCTGCGGCAGGATGATCAGGCGCATCGACTGCCAGTAGCCGAGGCCGACCGCCTGGCCCGCCTCGTACTGCCCCTTCGGGATCGCCTGCAGGCCGCCGCGGATCACCTCGGCCATGTAGGCGGAGGAGAACAGCGCGATGCCGATGAGCGCCCGCAGCAGTTTGTCGAAGTTGACGCCGTCCGGCAGGAACAGCGGCAGCATCACCGACGACATGAACAACACGGTGATCAGCGGCACGCCGCGCCAGAACTCGATGAAGACGACCGAGAACGTCTTGATGATCGGCAGCTTGGAGCGCCGCCCGAGGGCGAGCAGCACGCCGAGCGGCAACGACGCGACGATGCCGACATAGGAGACGACGATCGTCACCAGCAGGCCGCCCCAGCGCGCCGTCTCGACGTGCTCGAGGCCGAAGAACCCGCCGACCAGCAGGAAGAACGACAGCACCGGCAGCACGGCGAAGAAGAAGATGGCGTTCTCGCGCTTGTAGGGCACGCTCGGCATGGCGAGCGGTACCATCGAGGCGATGAACATCAGCGCCACGAGGTCGACGCGCCAGCGGTGCGGGTCGGGGTAGGTGCCGTACATGAACTGGCCGAACTTCGCCCAGACGAACGGCCAGCACGCGCCGACCTCCGGGCCGAGGCAGGCCTCGCGGTTCTCGCCGGTCCACACGGCGTCGAAGATCGCGAAGTTCAGGAACGGCACGACGATGATGTAGATGAGGTAGAGACCGACCAGCGTCAGGATCGTGTTGAACCAGCCGTTGAACAGGTTGGCGCGCAACCAGCCGATCGCACCGACCGACGTCGAGGGCGGCGGCAGCGCCTCGGCGGGGGCAACTCGAACGTAAGCTACGGTCATTCGCTCCCCCTCACCGCTCGACCAGCGCCATGCGCAGGTTGAACCAGTTCATGAACGCCGACGTGAGCAGGCTGATCGTGAGATAAACGAGCATGGTGATGAAGATCACCTCGACCGCCTGGCCAGTCTGGTTGAGCACCGTGCCGGCGAACACCGAGACGAGGTCCGGGTAGCCGATCGCCACGGCGAGCGAGGAGTTCTTGGTGAGGTTGAGGTACTGGTTGGTGAGCGGCGGGATGATCACCCGCATCGCCTGCGGGATGACGACGAGGCGCAGCGTCGAGCCGCGCCGCAGGCCGAGCGCGCCGGCTGCCTCCGTCTGGCCGTGGCTGACCGCCTGGATGCCCGCCCGCACGATTTCGGCGATGAACGAGGCGGTGTAGAGCACGAGGCCGAGCAGCAGCGCGACGAACTCCGGCTCCATCCGCATGCCGCCGGTGAAGTTGAAGCCCTTCAGCTCCGGCATCTCGAAGGTGACGGGGAAGCCGGTGACGGCGAGCGCCAGCAGCGGCAGGCCGAAGAACAAGGCGAGGCTCGTCCACAACACCGGGAACTGCTCGCCCGTCGCCTCCTGACGCTTGCGCGCCCAACGATAGATCACGACGATCGCGACGATCGCCACGACGATCGCAGCATCGAACAGCCAGCTTCCCGGTTCGAACACCGGCTTCGGCATGAACAGACCGCGGATGTTGAGGTAGGTGCCGAACAGCGGGCCGTAGCTCTCGCGCGGCGACGGCAGCGACTTCACCACCGCGAAGTACCAGAACAGCAGCTGCAGCAGGAGCGGCACGTTGCGGATGATCTCGACGTAGGCGGTCGCTACCTTCGAGACCAGCCAGTTCGACGACAGCCGCGCGATACCGACGATGAAGCCGAGGATGGTGGCGAGCACGATGCCGATGGCGGCGACGAGCAGCGTGTTGAGCAGGCCGACGACGAAGGCGTCGCCGTAGGTCGAGGTCACCGAATAGGGGATCAGCGTCTGCGAGATGGCGAACCCGGCGGTGGTGCCGAGGAAGCCGAATCCCGACGCGATGTTCTGTTCCTGCAGGTTCTGGATGGCGTTCGAGGCGCCCACATAGACGAGGGCGACGACGAACACCACCAGCGCCGCCTGGAAGACGAAGCCCCGGACTTTCGGATCATAGAAGGGAGACACCCGCGGAGTCGGGGCCGCCCCGGCATCGTTCTGGACCGTCATGTCTCCCCCTGGAAGGTGGTTGCTTATCGGGAGACGAAGAAGGTGCGCCGGTTGCCTTTGCGAGGGCCGGCGCACCCTCTCACGAGATCATCGGATCGGCGCGCCGTACTGCAGGCCGCCCTTCGTCCACAGCGCATTGAGGCCGCGCGAGATGCCGAGCGGCGTGTCCGGGCCGACGTTGCGGTCGAACACCTCGCCGTAGTTGCCGACCGTCTTGATGACGTTCGCCGCCCAGTCGTTGGCCAGGCCCATCGGCTCGCCGAAGGCGCCCTCGGTGCCGAGCAGGCGCTTGATGTCCGGGTTGTCGGACGTCTTCATCTGGTCGACGTTGGCCGACGTCACGCCGGCTTCCTCGGCGTTCAGCATCGCGTAGTGGGTCCACTTCACGATCGTCAGCCACTTGTCGTCGCCCTGGCGGACGACCGGGCCGAGCGGCTCCTTCGAGATGATCTCCGGCAGCACCATGTGGTCGGCCGGGTTGGTCAGCTTCAGGCGCTCGGCGTAGAGGCCGGAGGCGTCCGTCGTGAAGGCGTCGCAGCGGCCGGCGTCATAGGCCTGCACCACTTCGTCCGACTTCTCGAAGACCACCGGGTTGAAGGTCATGCCGTTGGCACGAAAGTAGTCGGCGAGGTTGAGCTCCGTCGTCGTCCCCGTCTGCACGCAGACGGACGCGCCCGACAGCTCCAGCGCCGACGAGATGCCGAGGGACTTGCGGACCATGAAGCCCTGGCCGTCGTAGTAGTTCACGCCGGCGAAGATCAGGCCCATCTGGCTGTCGCGCGACAGCGTCCAGGTGGTGTTGCGGACGAGCACGTCGACCTCGCCCGACTGCAGCGCGGTGAAGCGCTCCTTGGCGGTGAGCGGGGTGAACTTCACCTTCGTCGGGTCGTTGAAGATCGCCACCGCGATGGCGCGGCAGAAATCGACGTCGAAGCCCTTCCACTCGCCCTTGTCGTCCGGCGAGCCGAAGCCGAGCAGGCCGGTGTTGGCGCCGCACTGCAGGAAGCCCTTCGCCTTGACGTCGTCGAGGGTGTCGGCCTGCGCGGCAGTGGCGGCGACGCCGAGCGCGGCGGCGACGAGCCAGGGGAGAATGTTGGTTTTCATGGTTTCGACTGTTCCCTTGTTGGTTCGACGGTGACAGCGAGAGCCTCTCTTCGCCGTCCCGCCGCAGCGCCTGTGGCTGTGCTGGTTCCCCCGGTTGACCCGGGTGGACCGGAAGGCCCCGCCGGAACGTCCGGACGAGTGGGCGGTATCGTCGTGCTGACCGTCCCCCGGTCGTGACAGCCCGAGCCGGCCCCCACGCCCCCGCGGGTCCGCCAGCATCGGCCGGCACCGCCCCTTCGGTCATCGAAGGACATATGGACCAGACGGTCAAGCATTTCCGCTGCACTGCCACGGAAGTCGTAGACGGGGGGCGCCGGAACCGGCGATTGCGTAATCGATGGGCGGCCGCTGGCCTCAGCGACGGCACACTCGACCCGGCCCGCCCTGCCGCCTAATGATCGGGCAGGCCGGCGGTCACGCCGCCCGCCCGATCCGCCAGCGAGGACACCAGCCCCGATGCCGCCGTCCCATCCGACCGACGAAGACCGCACGCTCGCCCCGGAAACGCGCCTCCTGCACACCGGCTACGACCCGCAGAGCTACCACGGCTTCGTCAACCCGCCGGTCGTGCACGCCTCGACGGTGCTGTTCCGCGACGCCGCCTCGCACGTCGCCAACGCGCAGCGCTACACCTACGGGCGCACCGGCACGCCGACCATCGACGCGCTGGAGGCGGTGCTGGCGGAGCTCGAGGGCGCGGCGGCGGTGCGGCTCGCACCGTCCGGCCTCGCCGCGGTATCGCTCGCGCTGATGGCGTGCCTGTCGGCGGGCGACCACCTGCTCGTCACCGACAGCATCTACGCGCCGACCCGGCGCCTGTGTGACACCGTGCTGAAGCGGTTCGGCGTCGAGACCACCTACTACGATCCCGAGCTCGACGGCGACGGCCTCGCGGCGCTGTTCCGGCCGAACACGCGCGCCCTGATGCTGGAGGCGCCCGGCACCGCGACCTTCGAGATGCAGGACATTCCGGCGCTCTCGGCGGTGGCGCACGCCCGCGGCGCCGTCGTGCTGATGGACAACACCTGGGCGACGCCGCTGTTCTTCAAGCCGCTGCAGCACGGCGTCGACCTGTCGATCCAGGCGGCGACGAAATACATCTCCGGCCATTCCGACGTGCTGATCGGCACGGTGGCGGCGACCGAGCGGCTCGCCCACGACCTCACGGCGACGCACCGCAACCTCGGCCTGCACGTCGGGCCCGACGACGTCTACCTCGCCTGGCGCGGCCTGAAGACGATGGCGGTGCGTCTCACCCGCCACCAGGAGAGCGCGCTGATCGTAGCGCGCTGGCTGGCGGGCCGGCCGGAGGTGACGCGCGTGCGCCATCCAGGGCTCGCCGAGGATCCCGGCCACGCGCTGTGGAAGCGCGACTTCTGCGGCGCCAGCGGCCTGTTCGGCGCCGACTTCGCGCCGGTCTCCGACGCGGCGCTGCGCCGCTTCCTCGATACGCTGACGCTGTTCGGCATGGGCTATTCGTGGGGCGGCTTCGAGAGCCTCGTCATCAAGACGCGGCCGGAAGAGGCGCGCACCGCCGTGCCGTGGCGCGGCGCCGGCCCGCTGATGCGCTTCCACATCGGCCTCGAGGACCCGGGCGACCTGATCGCCGACCTCGCCCGCGGCTTTGCGGCGATGGCGGCGGCGGGCGACGAAGACGGCGGCGAGTGAGCGCCGCCCGTCGACGCGTCAGCGCTCGGTGAGCTTCAGCTCGATGCGGCGGTTGCGGGCGTTCGCCTCGTCGCCGGTGCCGGGATCGAGCGGCTGGAACTCGCCGAAGCCGGCGGCGACGAGGTGCACGGGGTCGACGCCGCGCTCGATCAGGTAGCGCACCACGGCGATGGCGCGCGCCGCCGACAGGTCCCAGTTGGAGCGGAAGCGGCCGGTGCCGGAGACGGGCCGGGCGTCGGTGTGGCCGTCGACGCGCAGCACCCAGGCGATCTCCGGCGGGATCTGCTTCTCGAGCTCGATCAGCGCGGCGGCGATCTCATCGAGATCACCCCGCCCGGCGCTGTTGACCTCGTCGGAGCCCGACGGGAACAGCACCTCGGACGAGAACACGAAGCGGTCGCCGACGATGCGGATGTTGGTGCGGTCGGCGAGGATGTCGCGCAGCCGGCCGAAGAAGTCGGAGCGGTAGCGGGAAAGCTCCTGCACGCGCTGCGCCAGCGCCACGTTGAGGCGGCGGCCGAGGTCGGCGATCTGCGCCTGGGACTGTTCGTCGCGCTGCTCGGAAGCGCCGAGCGCCTGTTCCAGAGAAGCGATCTGCGAACGCAGCGCGGCGATCTGCTGGTTGAGGATCTCGACCTGCGAGAGCGCCTCGCGCGACAGCTGGCGCTCGGAATTCAGCTCGCCCTGCAGCCCGGCGATCGCCCCGCCGGTGTCGGTGGCGCCGGCGCGCTGTGAGTCGAGCAGGCCCTGCAGCCGCTCGCGGTCACCGGTGACGATCGATAGGCTCGCCTGTAGCGCGGCGAGCGTGTCCTCGACGTCGCTGCGCGTCGAGCGCTCCAGCGCCAGCATTTCGGTGAGCTCGCTGATCTGCGCATTGAGGCGCGTCAGCACCGTATCGCGGCCGCTGATCTCGCGGCTCAGGAAGAACTGCGCGATCATGAACAGCGAGGAGAGGAAGATGAAGACGAGCAGCAGCGTCGCCAGCGCGTCGACGAACCCCGGCCACTGATCGACGCCGCGGTCCCTGCGTCTGGTCGACGAATACGCCATGTCGCGGTTTCCGAACCCTCGTCAAATCCCGGCGACCGGCCATCCGGCCCGCGGCCGGCGGTCTCAGGTGTCCTCGCGCTCGCGGTCGACGACGCCGGTGAGCTTTTCCAGGAAGCCCTCGATGCGGGCCTGCTGGCGCCCCTGCGCGTCGGTCCAGTCGCGCATGATCTGCCGCTCGGCCCGCAGGTGCTGCACGAGCCCCTGGATGCCCTCGGCGAGGTTCGCCATCGCCGCCGTGGCGTTGCGGCTCGAGCCCTGCTCCTGCACGAGCTTGGCGATGCGGTCGAAGGCGTCCTTGAGGTCGACAGGCGGCACCGCGTAGCGGTCCTCGGCCTCGACCGGCGTGAGCTCGGTGAGGCTCGACAGCCAATCTTCGAGCTCGGTGTAGAAGCGGTTCTGCGCCTGGCCCGCCTGCAGGTCGAGGAAGCCGAGGATGAGCGAGCCGGTGAGGCCGAACAGCGAGGACGAGAACGCGATGCCCATGCCGCCGAGCGGCTCGGCGAGGCCGCGCTTCAGGTCCTCGAAGACGACGGCGGTGTCGCCGCTGCCGACGTTCAGCGACTGGATAGTGTCGCTCACCGCCGTCACCGTGGTGAGCAGGCCCCAGAACGTGCCGAGCAGGCCGAGGAAGACGAGCAGGCCGGAAAGGTAGCGCATGATGTCGCGCGACTCGTCGAGGCGCGAGCCGATGGAGTCGAGCAGCGCCCTCAGCGCCGGGGCCGACAGCGCGCCCTGGCCGAAGCGGTCGCCGAGCAGTGTGGCCATTGGCGCGAGCAGCACCGGCGGGCGGCGGCTGTCGCCGTCCTCGCCCTGGGCGCGGAACGCCTTCACCCAGGCGATCTCGCGGAACAGCCGCGTCACCTGGCGGATCGCCAGGAAGACGCCGATCAGCGCGGTGCCGAGGATCAGCCCGTTCAGCGCCGGGTTCGCCTGGAAGGCGGTGAGGATCGGCCGGTAGAGGATCACCGCGACGAAGGCGACCAGCACCAGGAAGACGACCATCCGCCACAGGAAGATCTGCGGGTTCGTCAGCCGATAGGGATCAACGTCTCGCGCCATGGACCGCCGAAAGCGTCAGAATTGCGAAGTCTTCACGTCGCGTGTGCCCCTGCATAGCCCGACCGCCGGCCCGGCAAAACAGGAAAATTCGCCGCTCTGCGGCCGCGGTTAACGCGACGGCGGCTCATCCGGCAGCCGCCGCCCGCTTCAGGTGGCCGAGCAGCTCCGCGTGGGTGCGCTCGTTGCCGGCCACCACCGAGCCCGTATCGAGCATCGTCTCGCCGCCCGTGCCATCGCTGACGAAGCCGCCCGACTCGCGCACCAGCAGTACGCCGGCAGCGATGTCCCAGGCCTGAAGGCCGTGCTCCCAGTAGGCGTCGAAGCGTCCGGAGGCGACCCAGGCGAGGTCGAGCGCCGCCGAGCCGCAGCGGCGCACCGCGGCGGCATTCAGCATCACCGCGCCGACTTCGCGCAAGGCCCGCCCGTGCTCGCTCTTGCCGAGGTTGGGCAGGCCGGTGGCGACGACGCAGTCGGCGAAGTCGCGACGCTGCGCGACGCGCATGCGGCGATCGTTGAGGAAGGCGCCGCCGCCGCGCTCGGCGACGTAGAGTTCGTCCATCACCGGATTGTAGACGACGCCGGCGACCAGCACCCCCTGCCGCTCCAGCGCGATCGACACGGCGAAGATCGGGATGCCGTGCAGGAAATTCGTGGTGCCGTCGAGCGGATCGACGATCCAGCGGTGCTGGCCGTCGGTGCCCTCGTCGGCGCCGCCCTCCTCGCCGACGAAGCCGTAGCCGGGCCGGGCCTTCATCAGCTCGGTCTTGATCGTCGTCTCCGCCTTCTTGTCGGCGAGCGAGACGAAATCACCCGGCCCCTTGCGCGAGACCTGCAGGTTCTCGACCTCGTTGAAGTCGCGCACGAGGCCACGGCCGGCCTTGGTGGCGGCCGAGACCATGACGTTGAGGAGCGCCGAGCGGGCCATCAGGGGTTCATCCGTAGCGTGGCAAAAAGGGGGAGGAGGTCGCGGGTCAACCACCACACTCGCGGCCGGCACGCAAGCCCGTCGGCGGGGTGCGCGGCACCGTGGTCAGCGTCCGGTCCACCAGAGCGCCGCGGCGTCGGCCGCCTTATGACGGACGTCCTGCGGCTGGCGGGCGAAATAGTCGTCGAGCCAGGCGTCGGCGACACCGCGCCGGCGGGCGATGAGGTGCCACTTCCCCGCCTCGACCGCGCTCTCCTCGACGCCGCGCCCGTGCGCCAGCGCCCGCGCCAGCCGGTTCATCGCCACTGGGTTGCCGTGCTGGGCGGCGCGGGCGAGCCAGACGACCGCCTGGTGCTCGTCCTTGAGGATGCCCTTGCCGTTGAACAGGCGGATGCCGTACTCGAGCTCGGCGTCGACGTGGCCGCTGCGGGCGGCGCGGCCGTACCAGAATGACGCCAGCATCTCGTCCTGCGGCACGCCGCGCCCGGTCTCCTGCAGCACGGCCATCGCATACTGCGCCTCGGCGTTGCCGGCGTCTGCCGCCTGGCGATAAAGCGCCGCCGCCCGCGTCAGGTCGGCCGGCACCGCCTTGCCCTCGAGGTAGAGCGTCCCGAGGTTGAACGCCGCCATCGCCTGCCCCTTGTCGGCCGCCATCTGGAACAGCTCTGCAGCGCGCTTGTGGTCGCGCGGCACGCCGTCACCGGCGAGGTAGAGCAGGCCGAGCAGGAAGGCCGCCTCGCGGTCTCCCTTGGCGACCGAAAGCTCGAACCAGCTCGCGGCCGTCGCGGCGTTGCGCGGCACGCCGAGGCCGTCCTGGTAGAGCATCCCGAGCAGGGTCTGCGCGGCCACGTCGCCGGTCTCGGCGCGATCGGTGGCGTAGGCGAGCGCCTCCAGAAAGCGCCCATCGTCGAAGGCCGCGTAGGCGATGTCGGGCTCGGCAGGCTTCGCCACAGGGTCCGGTGGTGCCTCACCGTCCGTCGCGACGGCCTCGGCCGCCGCGGGGACGTCGGCTGGCGGGGTCAGCTCGGCCGGCGGGACTGTCGCGGCCGGCTGTTCCACGCCGGCGCTGCGCGCGGCGGGTGGCGCGACGGCACCGGCCGGCAGCGCCAGCCAGAGGCCGGCGACGACAGCGAGAAGCAACGCCCCCGCGGTGCCCGCGATCGAGGGCGCGCACCTGCCGATTCTCCCGCCGCGGAACGTCTCGCACTGCATGGGCGCGATGGTGGCAGGCATCGTGGCGAGAACGCGGCGAAGCGCCGGTACGCGTCGTCTCACCCGGCGGCCGAGCGGGCGGCGAAGGCCTCGTCCAGCACCGCGTTCGCCTCGGCGACGGCAGCGGCCGGGCCGCCCTCGTGCACCCAAACGAAGGAGCGCACCGCGACGAACTCGGCGCCGGTCGAAGCGGCGTCAGCGACGGCCTCGCGGGTCGCACCGGATAGCGCGATGCACGGCACCTCGAACAAGGGCACCCACCAGTCGGCGAAGGCGAGCGTCTTGTGATGCGTGTCGGCGGTGTCGGGTCGGTCGATCAGGCCGAACAGCACGTAGTCGGCGTTCGCCTCCGCCGCCGCCATGGCGGCGTGGCGGCTGCGGACGCCTCCGACCCCGACGATCTTGCCCTTGAAGCGCCCCACCATCTCGGCGATCTCGGCGACGACCGGATCGGCGCGCGGCGGCGGCTCGTCGTCCTCCTCGGCGTCGTCGCTCGCCTCGTCATCCGGCGGCGGCGCGTCGTCGGCGTCGCTCGCGCCGAGATCGAGGTGAATGCCGTCGGCCTTGGACCGGCCGGCGGCACGCGTGTCGCCGACGATGATCGCCGCGGCGCCGGCCGCCTGGGCGATCGGCACGAGACGCTCGGCCGCGTCCTGGCGGGAGGATTCGTCGCCGGCCCGGTCGATCAGCACCGCCGCCACGTCGCCGCCCGACAGGGCCGCGCGCAACGCCTCGGAAAGCAGTCCGAGGTCGCCCTCGGCCGGCATCACCAACACGAGCCGCGATCGGGCGGGTCGATCCCCGCCCCCGTCCCGCCGTCCGCGGTCGCGATCGCTCACGCGGCCTGACGCTCGAGGTCCGAAGACCAGCGCCCCGTCGCGGCGAGCGCGTTCATGCGGCAGCGGTGCGCGAAGGCGCGCTGGCCGGCGGCGACGTTCTCCGACTTTCCGCCCCACGCCTTCAGCGCGGCGGCCTGCAGGGCGCGGCCGTAGGAGAAGGTGAGCTTCCAGGGCAGCGGGCCGCCGAGCTCGTTCATCAGCGACAGATGTTGGGTGGCGATCTCGTCGGACTGGCCGCCCGACAGGAAGGCGATGCCCGGCACCGCCGGCGGCACGCAGGCCTTCAGCACCTTCACGGTCTGCTCGGCGACTTCCTCAGGCGAAGCCTGGGTCGGGCAGTCCTTGCCGGCGATCACCATGTTCGGCTTCAGGATCATGCCGGTGAGGTCGACGCCGGCGAAGTAGAGCTGCTCGAACACGAGCTTCAAGGTGAGCTCGGTGACGCGGTAGCAGGTGGCGATGTCGTGGGTGGCCACCGGGCCGTCCATCAGCACCTCCGGCTCGACGATCGGCACGATCTGCGCCTCCTGGCAGAGCGCGGCGTAGCGGGCGAGCGCATGGGCGTTGGCGGCGAGCGCGTTGTAGGTCGGAATGCCGGCGCCGATGTCGATGACGGCACGCCACTTGGCGAAGCGGGCGCCGAGCTGATGGTACTCGGCGAGGCGCTCGCGCAGGCCGTCGAGGCCCTCGGTGACCTGCTCGCCCTTGGCACCAGCGAGCGGCTGCGCGCCCCTGTCGACCTTGATGCCGGGGATCGAACCGGCGGCCTTCAGGATGTCGACGAACGGCGTGCCGTCCTTCGCCTTCTGGCGGATCGTCTCGTCGTAGAGGATGACGCCCGACACGAAATTGCGCATGGCGTCGTCGGCGCGGAACAGCATCTCGCGATAGTCGCGGCGGCTGTCGGGCGTCGACTCGAGATGGATCGAATCGAAGCGCCTCTTGATCGTGCCGGTGCTCTCGTCGGCGGCGAGAAGTCCGCGCCCGTCGGCCACCATGGCGACGGCGATGTCGGCGAGCCGTTCACTCATCGATCCCTACCCTTTTTCCTGCTCCGGTCGCGGCCAGGGCCCCGTGTGTGCACGGCGCCGTTTGGCTGCAGGCTGTAGTCCGTCCGCCGGGGCGGAGCAAGGTTCGGTGAGGCGATCGCCTCACCAAAATTCGCGATCGTGAAGCACCCTCAGGCGCGCAGCGCGTCGACGCCCGGCAGCGGCTTGCCTTCCAGCCACTCGAGGAACGCCCCACCGGCCGTCGACACGTAGGAGAACCGCTCGGCGACGCCGGCATGGTTGAGCGCCGCCACCGTATCGCCGCCGCCGGCGACGGAGAGCAGCGCGCCCGCGTCGGTGCGCATCGCCGCATGACGCGCCGCGGCGACCGTCGCGGTGTCGAAGGGCGTCAGTTCGAAAGCGCCGAGCGGGCCGTTCCAGACGAGCGTCTTCGCGCCGTCGATGCGCGCGCAGACCTCCTTCACGGCGTCCGGGCCGGCATCGAGGATCATCGCGTCGGCCGGCACGGCGTCGACGCCGACCGTCTCGCTGGGCGCGTTCGCCTTGAACTCGCGGGCCACCACCGCGTCCGTCGGCAACACGACGGCGCAGCCGGATTTTTCCGCCGCCGCGAGGATGCGCCGGGCGGTGTCGGCGAGGTCGTGCTCGCACAGCGACTTGCCGACCGCCTTGCCCTGGGCGGCGAGAAAGGTGTTCGCCATGCCGCCGCCGATGACGAGGACGTCGACCTTGCCGACGAGGTTCTCGAGGAGATCGATCTTCGACGACACCTTGGCGCCGCCGACGATGGCGATCACCGGCCGCTCGGGCTTGCCGAGCGCCTTCTCCAGCGCCACGAGCTCCGCCTGCATGCTGCGGCCGGCATAGCCCGGCAGCACGTGCGCCAGTCCCTCGGTGGAGGCGTGGGCGCGGTGGGCGGCGGAGAAGGCGTCGTTGACGTAGAGGTCGCCGTTCGCCGCGAGCTCTGCGACGAAGGCCGGGTCGTTCTTCTCCTCGCCCGCATGGAAGCGGGTGTTCTCCAGGAGCAGCACGTCGCCCGGCACCATATTGGCGACCGCCGCGGCGACATCCGCCCCGACGCAGTCGTCGACGAAGCCGACCGGGCGGCCGAGCGCGGCGGCGAGCGCCGGCACCACGATCTTCAGCGACTGCGACGGGTCGCGCCCGCCCTTCGGCCGCCCGAAGTGGGCGAGCAGCAGCACCTTGCCGCCCTTGTCGGCGAGCTCCGCGATGGTCGGCGCCACCGCCTTGACGCGCGTGTCGTCGGTGACGGCGCCGTCCTTGACGGGCACGTTGAGGTCGACCCGGACGAGCACGCGTTTGCCGTGCGGGTCGACGTCGTCGAGGGTGCGGAAGGCGGTCATCGGCCCCCTCCCCTCAGATCAGCTTCGCCATCGCGACGGCGGTGTCGCTCATCCGGTTCGAAAAGCCCCACTCGTTGTCGTACCAGGACAAGACGCGCACCAGCGTGCCGTCGAGCACCTTCGTCTGGTCGTAAGCGAAGATCGACGAGTGGCTGTCGTGGTTGAAATCCGACGACACGTTCGGCACGGACGTCGTGCCGAGGATGCCCTTCAGCGCGCCCTCCGCCGCGGTCTTGATGGCGGCGTTGATCTCGGCCGCGCTGGTCGACTTCTTCGCCACGAACTTGAAGTCGATCACCGAGACGTTCGGCGTCGGCACGCGGATCGACACGCCGTCGAGCTTGCCGTTGAGGGCGGGCAGCACCAGGCCGACGGCCTTGGCGGCGCCGGTCGAGGTCGGGATCATCGACAGCGCCGCGGCGCGGGCGCGGTAGAGGTCCTTGTGCATGGTGTCGAGCGTCGGCTGGTCGCCCGTGTAGGAGTGGATCGTCGTCATGAAGCCGCGCTCGATGCCGATCGCGTCGTTCAGCACCATCGCCACCGGGGCGAGGCAGTTGGTGGTGCAGGAGGCGTTGGAGACGACGAGGTGGTCCCTGGTCAGCTTGTCGTGGTTGACGCCGTAGACGACGGTGAGGTCGGCGCCGTCGGCGGGGGCGGAGACGATGACGCGCTTGGCGCCCGCCGTCAGGTGCGCCGCCGCCTTGTCGCGGGCGGTGAAGATGCCGGTGCACTCCATCGCGATGTCGACGCCGAGCTCCTTGTGGGGCAGCGTCGACGGGTCCTTGATCGCCGTCACCTTGATCGGGCCGCGGCCGACGTCGATGGTGTCGCCGGCGACCTTCACCTCGGCCGGGAATCGGCCGTGCACGGAATCGAAGCGCAAGAGGTGGGCGTTCGTCTCGACCGGGCCGAGGTCGTTGATCGCCACCACCTCGATGTCGGTGCGGCCCGACTCGATGATCGCCCGCAGCACGTTGCGGCCGATCCGCCCGAACCCGTTGATCGCAACCCTCACCGCCATCGTCGCCTCCTGCTCGTGTTCTTCCGAAAGATCGTTGCCGCTGGTCAGCCCTGCCTTGCTGCCAGCGCCTCGCGGGCGAGCGCCGCCGCCCGCTCCGCCGTGATGCCGAAGTGCGGATAGAGATCCTCGATGCGCCCGCTGGCGCCGAAGCCGCTCATGCCGACGAACAGGCCGTCGGTGCCGATGATGGCGTCCCAGCCCATGCGCACCGCCGCCTCGATGCCGACGCGCACCGGCGCGGTGCCGAGCACCTCGGCGCGGTAGTCGGCCGACTGTCGCTCGAACAGCTCGAAGCAGGGCACCGAGACGACGCGCGCCGAGATCCCCTCACCCTCCAGAATATGACGCGCGGCGAGTGCGATCTCCACTTCCGAGCCGGTGGCGAACAGGCTGACGTCCGCATCGCCGTCGGCTTCCGCGAGCTCGTAGGCGCCGCGGGCGCAGAGGTTGGCGTCCTGCTGGTGGGTACGCACCGTCGGCAGGTTCTGCCGGGTCAGCACCAGCACGCTCGGCATCGTGCGGCTCTCCAGCGCAATCTGCCAGCATTCCGCCGTCTCGACGACGTCGGCCGGTCGCATCACCAGCAAGTTGGGGATCGCCCGGAGCGCGGCGAGGTGCTCGACCGGCTGGTGGGTCGGGCCGTCCTCGCCGAGGCCGATACTGTCGTGCGTCATCACGTAGACGACGCGCAGTCCCATCAGCGCCGACAGGCGGATCGCCGGGCGGCAGTAGTCGGAGAACACCAGGAAGGTGCCGGCATAGGGGATGACGCCGCCGTGCAGCGCCATGCCGTTCATCGCGGCCGCCATGCCGTGCTCGCGGATGCCCCAGTGCACGAAGCGGCCGGAGAAGTCGGCGGCGGTGACCGCGGTCATGCCGGCCGAGCGGGTGTTGACCGAACCGGTGAGGTCGGCCGAGCCGCCGATGGTCTCCGGCACCACGGCGTTGATGACGTCGAGCGCCATCTCCGAGGCCTTGCGAGTGGCGACCGTCGGCCGTTCCGAGACGAGGCGGTGCTTGTAGGCGCGGATCGCCTCGTCGAAGCCGTTCGGCAGGTCGCCGCGCACGCGACGGTCGAACTCGGCGCGCTCCTCCGGCGGCAGCGCGCGGTAGCGCTTCTCCCATTCCTTGCGGCCGAGCCCGGAGCGCAGCGCCGAAATGCGCCAGCCGTCACGCACGTCGGCCGGCAGCTCGAAGGGCGCGTCGGTCCAGCCGTAGGCGGCGCGGGCCGCGGCGGCCTCGGCCGGGCCGAGCGGCGAGCCGTGCGCCGAGGCGGTGCCGGCCTTCTTCGGCGCACCGAAGCCGATCACCGTCTTGCAGGCGATCATCGTCGGGCGGTCGCTCTGTTGCGCCGCCTCGAGGGCACGCAGGATCGCCGTCGGGTCGTGGCCGTCGATGCGGGTGGCGTTCCAGCCGGCGGCCTCGAAACGGCGCACGGCGTCGCCGGTCTCCGTCAGCTTCAGCGGGCCGTCGATGGAGATGCCGTTGTCGTCGTAGAGGACGATCAGGCGGGAGAGCTTCAGGTGGCCGGCGATCGAGATCGCCTCGTGGCTGATGCCCTCCATGAGGTCGCCGTCGGAGGCGAGCACGTAGGTGCGGTGGTCGACGAGATCGTCGCCGAAGCGGGCGTTCATCAGGCGCTCGGCGAGCGCCATGCCGACGGCGGTGGCGATGCCCTGGCCGAGCGGGCCGGTGGTCGTCTCGATGCCGGCGCCGTGGCCATATTCGGGGTGGCCGGCGGCGCGCGAGCCGAGCTGGCGGAAGCGCTTCAGCTGGTCGATCGGGAAATCTTCGTAGCCGGTGAGATGCAGCAGGCCGTAGAGCAGCATCGAGCCGTGGCCGGCCGACAGCACGAAGCGGTCGCGATCGGGCCAGTGGGGTGCCGTCGGATCGAACTTCAGCACGGTGCCGTAGAGCACGGTGGCGATGTCCGCCGCCCCCATCGGCAGGCCGGGATGGCCGGACTTGGCGGCCTCGACCGCGTCGATCGCCAGGACGCGCAGGGCGTCCGCCATCCGCTTGTGCTTGTCGATGTCGATCATGCCATGCCTTAGCGTCACCGCGGCCGGTCTCCCATACTGGGTCCGGCGCCGGTATTCATGGATCGGAACGCAATCACCACTCTCTCCTCGTCGCAAGACCGCCGCACGACGGCTGGGCGTGGCGGCAGCGACGGAGAATGCGCCGAAAGTCCGGGCGCCCTGATTAGCAGCCCACCCCCACGTGTCAACGCGACGCCCGGTCCGCCGCCGGCCGCCGCGGCGCGGCACGCCGTCGCCGTGCGGTGCCGCAATTCATTCTGCACGCGCGAACGCTCTATCGGGGATGCGCCGCGGGCCGCGTCTCGACCGGCGCCGGGCGGACGCGTAAGGTCCGCGGGACGCCCGAATCGGGGCGAAACGCAACCAGGCGGCGGCACGGCTGCGCCGGCGGGAACGGACGATGGCGGAACGGCGGAGCGTCGAGGCATCCCTGGCGCGGCTTGATCAGGCGATCGGGCGGCTCGAGGTGTCGGTGGCGCGCCGGCTCGACGTCGACCGCTCGCTCGGCGCGCTGGAGACCGAGCTGCAGCGCCTCGGCGACGACCGCTCCAAGCTCGCCCTCGACCTCGACACCTCGGCGGCGCGGTCGGCGCGCCTCGAGGAGGCGAACCGCGAGGTGTCGCGGCGGCTGGTGGCGGCGATGGAATCGATCCGCGCCGTGTTGGAACGGCACGGCGGCTGAGCGCGCTTTCCCGGGGAGCACGTGAGATGACCCGGTGGGGCTGGCAAGAGTGAGAATGGTTCGGTCGAGATGCTCGGTGACGACTTGGCGCGAGTGAAGGCATGGGGCGGGTGACGACATGGCGCAGGTGAGCGTCACCATCAACGGGCGCACGTTCCGCATGGCGTGCGACGACGGCGAGGAGGACCGGCTGACCGGCCTCGCCCGCCGCTTCGACGCGGCCATCTCGCAGCTGCGCGGCAGCTTCGGCGAGATCGGCGATCAGCGCCTCACCGTGATGGCCGGCATCATGATGACCGACCAGCTCTCGGAAGCCGAGCGCCGCCTCAAGCTGGCGCAGTCGGAGGTCGAGACGCTGACGACGTCGCGCGATGCCGTGCTGTCGCGCTCCGACGACGTCGAGCACGACGTGGCGCACCGGCTGGAGGCCGCCGCGACGCGCATCGAGGCGCTCGCCGAGGCGCTCAACCGCAAGCCGGAAGAAGACCCGGACGCCTGACGGCGGGTCGCTGATCGCGGAAAAATTCAGGCCGACAGCGTCGTCACGGTCGCCAGCAACGTCCGGTCGCCGTGCGGCCGGCCGATCCACTGCAGTCCGACCGGCAGCCCGCGCGAATCCACCCCCGACGGCACGGACAGCGACGGCAGGCCGAGCAGGCTGAACGGCCGGTTCATGCGCAGGAACTCGAGGCCGAGCGCGCCGGCGCCGGGGATGTCGTCCTCCGCCAGATGGTCGATGCGCGGCGCGACCTTGCGCAGCGTCGGGCAGATCAGCACGTCGGCGGCCGACAGGCTCGTCGCCAGCACCTCCGCCAGCAAGCGTCCGCGCAGGCGCCGCGCCGTCCGGTAGAGATCCGCCCCGATGCAGGCGGCCGTCAGCAGGCGGCGGCGGACCGGCGCCGGGTAGAACTGCGACGCCCGCGCCATCTGCGCCGCGTGCACGGTAGTCGCTTCGAAGCCGGTGATCACCGAGGCGGTGAGGTTCAGCGCGTCGATCGAGGGGAACGGCACCTCGACGATCTCGGCGCCGCCCGCGGCGAGGCGGGCGAGCGTCGCCTCGAACACCGCTGCCACGTCGGCGTCGAGGCCGGTCGCGAACTCATCGCGGCAGACACCGATGCGCAGCCGGCCGAGCGGGACCGCCGCAGGCGCCGCGGACGGCGCGAGCACGTCGAACACCCGCTCCGTCATCGCGAGCGTGTCCGCCAGGATGCCGGGCGTGTCCTGGGCGCGGCAGAGCGGTGCGAGGCCCGGATCGGTCAGCAGGCCGTGCGTCGGCTTGAGGCCCCAGATGCCGCAGAGCGCCGCCGGGATGCGCACCGAGCCGCCGGTGTCGGTACCGATGGCGAACGGCACGATGCCGGCGGCCACCACCGCCGCCGCGCCGCTCGAGGAGCCGCCGACGGCGACGCGCGGATCGCGCGGGTTGAGGGTGCGGCCGAAGTGCGGGTTGAGGCCGACGGCCGTGTAGCAGTGCGGGTCGAGGTTGAGCGCGCCGATCGCCACCGCGCCGGCGGCTTCGAGGCGGGCGAGCATCGTGCTGGCCCGCCGACCTTCCCAGCGATGGCCCTCGCCTATGCCGACGGTCGGGCGGCGATCGGCGGTGGCGTAGGCGTCCTTGAAGGCATAGGGGACGCCGCGCAGCGGTGCATCGGCGGCGGAGAACCGCGCCACCTTCCGCGCCCGCCGGCGGGCAGTGTCGTCGAAGTGCGCGATGAAGGCGTTCAGCGCAGCGCCCCGCTCGTGTGCCGCGGCGAGCGCTCGTTCGACGCCGGCGATGATCGCGTCCGGGGCAAGGTTCTCAGCCGCGGCTGGCAGCGACGTTGATGGCGCCGCCTGACCGCCCGCGGCGGCCGCGCGCAGGAGGCCGTCGAACACCCCGACGCCGTCGTCGCGCGTCAGCACCACCGCAAGCGCCCCGAGGCGCGCGCGGATGCCGGCGATCTCGCCGGCGACGGCGGCGATCTCGTCTGGCGTCGCCGCGAGGCCGAGGGCGTTCAGGCGTGCGGCGACGGCGTCCGGCATGGCGGCTCCCGATTCGGCTCGGCTCTCAGACGTGACCGTACTTCTTCAGGGCCTCGGCGAGCGACAGTCCCGCGGACAATTCCGCCCTGAGGCGTAGCTCGATGCCGGTGAGGCGCTCCGCTTCCTCGAGCGCCGGCACGACCGCGGCGGCGGGAATGACGATTGCCCCGTCCTCGTCGGCGAGGATGAAGTCGCCGGGGGCGATACGCACCCGCTTTGTCGTGGCGCCGCGCAGGAAGACCGGCACCTGCCAGGCGTTGACCTTCCAGCGGCCGATCGACTGCACCGGCGTGCGGTAGCGGGCATAGACCGGGAAGTCCTGCTCGGCGATCCACTTGACGTCGCGGATGCCGCCGTCGAGCAGCGCGCCGACGGAGCCGCGCTCCTTCATGCCGATGGCGATCAGCTCGCCGAAATAGCAGACCCCCTCGCCGTCGCCGCTCCACACCGACACCTCGCCGGCGGACAGGCCCTGGCAGGCGGTCATCTTGTCGGGGTCGCCGCCGAGCGGATAGGGCGTCATCTGCCCGCGGATCGTGTAGGCGAAGCCGGCGAGCTTGCCGGCGGTGGCGGGATAGGGCGCGAACTCGGCGGCAAGGCCCTGGTCGGGGAGGCCGAGGGTGTCGAGGGCATCGGCGACGTTGGAGGCGTCGACGGCGAGGAAGCGGCGGCGGATCGCTTCGCGCTCGGTGGCGGGGGGTGCGGCGGTCATCGGTCGGGTCTCCGGGAACGGTCTGCTTGTGGGGTCACCGGCGAGCCGGCTCAGAGGCTCGGCACGTACCCGCCGTCGACGCGGACGACGGAGCCGGTGACGTAGGACGCCCGCGCACTCGCGAGGAACGCGACGACGTCGGCATATTCCTCCGGCGTGCCGTAGCGCTTCGCCGGGATGGCGGCCGTGCTTTCCGCCACCACCTCGGCGACGGGCCGGCCCTCGCGCTTCGCCTTCGCCGCGTCGAGGAAGCGGATGCGGTCGGTGGCGACGCGGCCGGGGAGTACGATGTTGACGGTGATGCCGCCCGCCGCCTCCTCGCGAGCGAGCGACTTCGACCAGCCGACGAGCGCCAGCCGCAGCGCGTTGGAGATCGCGAGGCCCGGGATCGGCGCCACCACGCCCGAGGAGGCGCTGGTGACGACGCGGCCCCAGCCGGCCGTGCGCATCGCCGGCAGAGCGCGGTCGGTGATCTTCATCACCGAGACGACCATCGCCTGGAACTGCGCCTGCCACACCGCCGCCTCGACGCCGCTCGCCGGCGTCGGCGGCGGACCGCCGGTGTTGTTGACGAGCACCGAGACCGGCCCGAGCGCCGCCTCGATGGCGGCGAAGCGGGCCTCGATCACCGCGAGATCGGCGATGTCCCAGAGGAGCGGCAGCGCCGTGCCACCGGCGGCGGTGACCGCATCGGCCGTCGCCTGCAGGGCGGCGGCGTCGACGTCGGCGGCCGCCACCTTGGCGCCCTCGCGGGCGAGCGCCACGGAGATGGCACGGCCGAGCCCGCCGCCGGCACCGAGCACGAGCGCGGTGCGGCCTGAAAGTCCGAGATCCATGATGCGTTTCCGGATGCTGTCGCGCGTCACGAGCCGACGCGCAGCGGCGCGTGGAGCTTGCGCAAATAGGAGATCACCGACAGCGCGGTGATGCGGCCGGTCTTCGGGTTGTCGCTCGGGATGTTCTCGATCGACATCGAGAACGAGGCGGAATCGGCGTCCACCTCGATGCGGTGGGTGTTGCGGGTGAGCGCCGGGTCGGCCCAGATCTCGAGCGTCGTGCGGTCCGGGCCGATGCCGGCGAGCGACAGCGCCACGGCGACGTTGAGGTTCGCCGGAAAGCCGATCGCGGCGTCGCGCGGCGTGCCGGAGAACACCTTCAGCGGCTCCTTGATGTCGTCGATGTGGATGTCGTTCTCGACGAGATAGGGGGCGCCGACGAGGCCCTTCACCGGCTTGCGGGTGACCATGCGCACCGAGTGGATGGTGCCCTCCGCCGCCGCCGTGACCGCGTCGAGGCCGAGCAGCGCGCCGGTCGGCACGACGATCTGGCCACCGTTCGCCTTCGCGAGCTCGACGAGGTGCGGGCGGGTGAGGATCGCGCCGGCGCTGAGCACGACGGCGATCTTGCCGGCCCTGAGGAACGGCTCGATGATCGCCTCCAGCAGGCTCGCCGGCGCGCACTCGATGACGAGGTCGGCGAGAGCCTCCAGTTCCTCGATCGGCACCACCGGCGGCGGGTGGGCGAGGCCGGCGAGGCGCTCCGTCGCCTTCGGCCGGTCGTTCGCCGAGACGGCGGCGAGCACGCAGCCCGGCACGCCGGCATCGAGCGCCCGGGCGACCTCGAGCCCGACCGCGCCGAGCCCGGCGATCGCGACCCTGACCGGGGCGCGTTCGTGACTTGCACTATTCATCTTGGGTGTTTCCCGATCTATTCGGCAGCCGCCGCCGGTGGCGGCACCACCGATGCGTAGTGCCCGGCGATGTCTCCCGCCGTGGTGAACCAGATGTCGTCGCGGACCTTCGAGATGTGCTCGAGCACGCGGCGGAACTGCTTGAGCCGGAACGGCTGTCCGACGATGAAGGTGTGGATGGTGATGCCGAAGACGAGCGGCTGCTTCTCGGATTGGCGCAGCATCTCGTCGAAGTTGTCGATCGCCATGTCGGCGAAGGCCGTGGCGGTGCCGTCGTGCAGCACCACCATCGGCACGTCGTTGACCTCGTGCGGATAGGGCAGGCTCAGCAGCGGGCCGTTGCGGGTGCGCATCCACACCGGCTGGTCGTCGATCGGCCAGTCGAGGGTGTAGCGGTAGCCGGCCTCGGCCAGCAGGTCCTCGGTGATGGCGCTCGGGTGCGCGCCGGGGCTCATCCAGCCGCCGGGCGCCCTGCCCTCGTGACGGCGGATCGCCTCGGTGACATCGCCGATCAGCGCCCGCTCGGCGTCCTCCGGCAGGCCGTTCTGATGCTCGGAGTTGGTGCGGCCGTGGCCGACGATCTCGTCGCCGCGCGCCCGGTGCGCGGCGACGAGTTCCGGGCAGTGGTCGTAGCAGGCGGTGTTGAGCAGCACCGACAGCGGCAGGCGGTATTCGTCGAACAGGTCGATCAGCCGCCAGCCACCGACGCGGTTGCCATATTCGCGCCAGCCCCAGTTGTAGCTGTTGGGGTGCGAGAGGCCGGGCGAGTAGGCGAGGCCGAGGCCTGAGCCGTAGGAGAAGTGCTCGACGCACAGAGCCACGTAGACGGCGAGCCGCTTGCCGTCCGGCCAGGTGAAGTCGGGCCGGTCGTTGATCCCGCAGTACGGGAAGCGGCCGTGGGTGGGGAGTGGCGTGGGCATCGAGCGCTCCTAAGGGTCTAGCCGATCAGGGCCGGTAGTCTGCCGGCGCGACGGCGAGGCTCAAGTCGACGTCGGCGAGGTTCTCGCTGGTGACGAGCACCGCCGGCGTGACGACGCGGGCCTCGACCGGCTTGCCGGTGGCGGCGGCGACGGCCTGCTTCACCGCCTGCTCACCCTGGTAGACGACCTGCTGGATGGAGGTGCAGGCGAGTTCGCCGTCCTTCAGCATCTGCTGGGCGGTCGGGCTCAGGTTGGAGGCCGACACCTTGACGTCGCCGAGCTTGCCGCCCGCCTTCAGCGCCGAGACGACGCCGGCCCCGAGGTCGTCGGTGGCGGCGTAGACGCCGGTCAGCTCCGGGAAGCGCTGCATCCAGTCCTCGGTGGTGGTGAGCGCGGCGTTGCGGTTGTCGGCGAGGCGCGATTCCGCCACCACGACGACCTCCGGTGACTGCTTGGCGAGCGTCTCGGTGAAGCCCTTGGCGCGCAGGTCCGACCACATCTGGCCGGCCGGGCCGGCCATCATGGCGACGCTGCCCTTGCCGCCGAGCGCCTTCGCCAGGCACTCGGCCTGCAGCTTGCCCATGTCGTAGTGGTCGGCGCTGACGAGGGCGGCGAGCTTGTCGGTGCTCGGCGGCGACGAGATGCCGACCACCGGGATGCCGCCGTCGATCGCCTGCTCGACGACCGCCTTGACGCCGTCGCCGTTGGTGGCGCCGACGACGATGGCGCCGACCTTGCGCTGCATCAGGTCCTGCAACTGGGCGATCTGCTGGCTGGTGTTGGCGTCGCCGCCGGCGTCGAGCTTGATCAGCGTGACGCCCTCGGCCTTCGCCTGCTTCTCCATGCCGTAGACGGCGGAGATCCAGAACGACGAGGCGAGGTTGGGAACGGAGACGCCGATCACCGTCTCGGCAGCATGCGCGGCCCCGATCTGGGCGGCGAGGAGCAGGGCGGCGGAGGTCGTCAGCAGGCGTGTGGAGAGCTTCATGGTGCGGTCCTCTGGATTGTGTTGGCCGACACGACGCGACGGATCCCGGCTTCGACGAGACCCGATCCGATGATCACCGCGCCGACGACGGTCTGCGCGACGAAGGGAGAGACGCCCCGGAGGTTGAGGCCGGTGAGTAGCGCCTGCATGAAGGCGGCGCCGACCACAACGGCCCCGACGCTGACGACACCGCCCGACAGCGCCGTGCCGCCGATCACCGCCGCGGCGATCGCCTGCAGCTCCATGCCGACGCCCTCGGTGGGCAGGCCGACGCCGGCACGGATCGTCATCAAGACGCCGGCGAGGCCGGCGAAGCCGCCGCAGATCGCGTAGGCCGCAAGGTGCGTGCGGGCCGGGTCGATGCCGACGAGGTGGACGGCCTCGGGGTTGGAGCCGAGCATGACGATGCGGCGGCCGACGACGGTGCGCCGCATCACCCAGGCGGCGAAGACGACGGCGGCAAGCGCCGCCCAGGCGAGCGGCGGCAGGCCGAGCACGGTGTCGTAGGCGAAGCGGGTGTAGCGGCCGGCGTCGGTGAGCGGCACGACCTGGCCGTCCGCGGTGATCAGCAGCGACAATCCGCGCGCGCCGATCAGCACGCCGAGCGTGGCGACGATCGGCTGCAGCCCGGCGCGCCCGATGAGGACGCCGTTGAGCGACCCGCAGGCGAGGCCGGCGAGCGGCCCGGCCAGCAGCCCGATCGGCCCGACGGCATTCACCGCCATCGCCGCGAGCGTGCTCGACAGCGCCGCCACCGCGCCGATCGAGATGTCGAAGCCGCGGCTGGCGATGGCGAAGCATTGGCCGACGGCGAGCAGCGCCAGCAGCCACATCTGCGAGGCGATGCCGGCGGCGTTGCCGGGCGTCGCGAACTGCGGCGTGGTGGCCGAGAACAGCGCCACCGTGACGAGGAGGCAGAGCGGCGCGACGAGGAAGCGGCCGCCGGACGGCAGGCGGGCAGTGAGAGTGCTCATCGCCGCCTCCGTGAGACCATCGCCGACAGGAAGCCACCGAGCGGGCCGGCACCCTTCTGCAGCAGCACGGCGCCGATGATGACGGTGGCGATCATCAACTGCTGGAAGGCGACCGGCAGGTTCAGCAGCACGACGGCGTTGTTCATCATGGCGATGACGAGCACGCCGCAGACGACCTGCGAGGCGCGCCCCTGGCCGCCGGCGAGCGGGATGCCGCCGATGGCGCACGCCGCGATGGTGTCGAAGGAGAGGTTCGGCGCGAGGCTCGGCTGGCCGGAGGCGACGCGGCTCGTGAGAATGATCGCCGACACCGAGCAGAAGCCCGCTGCCGCGAGGTAGCCGAGGAAGGTGGCGAGGCGCACCGGCACGCCGGCGAGGCGGGCGGCCTGCCCGTTCGCGCCGACGAGGTACCAGAGCCGTCCGAGACGGGTGTGGACGAGCAGGACGTAGAGGACGGCGACGCTGACGGCGGCGGCGATCACCGGCACCGGCACGCCGGCGACGCGGCCGCGCGCCGGCCAGGAGAACAGCTCGCTCGGGGGCGCGTCGATCGGCAGCCCGCCGGCGAGCGAGGCGGCGGCGCCCGCGGCGATCATCAGCATGCCGAGGGTGACAAGGAAGGGCGGCAGCGCGAAGCGGGCGATCAGCGTGCCGTTGATCGCCCCGATGGCGAGCACCGTGGCCGCCCCCGCAGCGAAGCCGACGAGCGGCCCGCCGTAGGGGAGCGCCAGCACGGTCGAGACGCTCGCGAGCGCCACGGCGGCACCGAAGGAGAACTCGATGCCGCCGAGGATCAGCACGATCGCCTGGCCGCAGGCGACGATGCAGAGGATCGCGGCGACGCGCAGCACGTTCTCGATGTTGCCGGTGGTGGCGAAGCGCGGCACCAGGAAGGCGAAGGCTGCGAAGATCGCGAGCGCGATCCAGAACGACGCCGGCGGCGCGAAGCGGCGGAGCGGCGGCGGCAGCGGCAGGGTGCGCGCCATCATGCGGCGACCCTTCCGGCGAGCGCGTCGAGCAGTGCGGCACGGCTCGCGCCGCGCGGCAGTTCGTCGGCGATGCGGCCGTGGCGGACGACCAGCACGCGGTGCGCCAGCGCCGCCACCTCGTCGAGGTCGGTGGAGGCGACGACGACGGCGACGCCGCGCAGGGCCGCCTCGACGATGGCGTCGTGGATCGTCTCGCGGGCGGCGATGTCGACGCCGCGCGTCGGCTCGACGAGCACGAGCACGCGCAGGCCATCGAGGGCGAGGTTGCGCGCCATCACCAGCTTCTGCTGGTTGCCGCCGCTGAAGCCGGACGCCGCCCGCTCCGGCTCGAGGGGGTGCAGCCGCATGCGTTCGAGCCAAGGGCGCACCAGCGCGCCCTCCCCCGCGTGATCGACGAAGCCCGCGCGGGAAAAGCCGTCGAGCGAGGAGGCCGAGGCGTTGGCGAGGGCCGACAGCACGGGGAACAGCCCGTCGGCATGGCGGTCGGCCGGCACGTAGCCGATGCCGAGCGCCACGGCGTCGCCGCGCGAGCCGGCCGGCACGTCGACGCCGGCGAGAGTCAGTCGGCCATGCGCCTCCGGCAGCGCACCGGCGAGCGCCGCGGCGATCTCCAGCGCGCCGGAGCCGACGAGGCCGGCGAGGCCGACGATCTCGCCGGCGCGCACATCGAGGTCGAAGACTGGCGCCCGCCGGTGGACCGCAAGCCCATGTGCCGAGAGCACGACCGCGCCCGGCTCCGGCAGCCGGCGGTCGGCGACGTCGACCGCCTCGCCCAGCATGGCGCGCACCAGTTCGGCGCGCGACAGTGAGGCGAGCGGCGCGCCGGCGATGACGGTGCGGCCGTCGCGCAGCACGGTGACGTCGTCGCAGAGCGCGTCGATCTCGTCGAAGCGGTGGCTGATGAACAGCACCGCGGTGCCCTGCGAGCACAGCCGGCGGACGACCGCGAACAGCCGCTCCACCTCGTCGTGGGAGAGCGCCGCCGTCGGCTCGTCGAGCACCAGCACCTTGCAGCGCTGGCCGAGGCCGCGCGCGATCTCGACGAGTTGCCGCTCGCCGAGCGTCAGCGACGACACGGGAGCGCGGAGGTCGCAGGAGAGCCCGACGGCATCGAGCCAGGCCCGCGCCGTGGCCGGCGGAACGGTGGCGCTGGACGCGCGCACGCCGCGGGCGGAGCCGAGCGCGAAGGCCGAGAGGTTCTCCAGCACGGAGAGGTGCGGGAACAGGCTGAGGTGCTGGTAGATCGGCACGATGCCGGCCGCCACGGCGCCGCGCACGTCGGAAAAGCCCGCCGGCACGCCGTCGACGAGGATGCGGCCGTGGTCGGCGGCGACGGCGCCGACGAGGATCTTCACGAGCGTCGACTTGCCGGCGCCGTTCTCGCCCAGCAGCGCATGGACGCGGCCGGGCAGCAGCAGCAGGTCCGCCTCGCGCAGCGCGACCGTCGCGCCGTAGTGCTTGGCGATGCCGACCGCTTCCAGCACGGCCCCGCCGGCGGGCGCGGCGTCATTCGGCGGCGGGGCGGCGGTGGCTCGCATCGTGTCTCCGGAGGGGACGGCGCCGGGATGGAGGGGCGCTGCGGACACTGCGGAGGATGGAAGCCAGCGAAGAGTGCGACAAACGAATTGTATGGCCCTCATGCATGATCTAGGCTCATGCATGAGGAGGCGTCATGGCGAAACGGGGACTGCCGCCGCTGAACACCCTGCGCGGCTTCGACGCCGCCGCCCGCCATCTGTCGTTCACGCTGGCGGCGGAGGAACTGCACGTCACGCAGGGCGCCGTCAGCCGCCAGATCCGCGACCTCGAGGGCTATTTCGGCAAGCCGCTGTTCCGCCGCCTGACGCGTCGCATCGAGTTGACCGAGGCGGGCGCGGAGTTCTTCGCGACCGTGCAGGAGGTGTTCGGCGAGCTCGAGCGCGCCGCCGGCCGCCTGCGCGACGTCGGCCAGAGCCGCACGCTGACGATCTCAGCGCTGCCGACGATCGCCTCGATGTGGCTGATGCCGCGGCTGCATCTGTTCACCCAGGCGAACAAGCAGATCGACGTGCGCATCCTGTCGTCGATCGAGCCGGCCGAACTGCTCGCCCACGACGCCGACGTGGCGATCCGCGTCGGCCGGCTTCCCGGCCACCACTACGCGCCCGAGCAGCCGCGCATCGAGCTCGAGATGGTGCGCAGCTGGACGGGGGTGAGCGCCGACGCGCTGTTCCCCGACCGCCTCGTGCCGGTCGCGGCACCGGCGCTGATCGACCGGCCGCTCGAGGCCGAAGCGCTGCCCCGCATCCTCGACCACCCGCTCATCCACACCTCGTCGCGCCGCTACGCCTGGCCCGACTGGCTGAAGGCGCACGGGCTGCGGGCGCCGCGATCGGACCGGGACAGGGCCGACCGCGACCGGCTGGAGTTCGGCCACTTCTTCATGTCGCTCGAAGCGGCGCGCAAGGGGCGCGGCATCGCCCTCATCCCGGACGTGGTGCTCGCCCACTACGAGGGCCGCGACGACCTCGTGACGCTGCGCCCGCCGTCGATCGAGAGCGCCGGCGCCTACCACCTGCTCGTCCACGAGAGCCGGCGCGGCAACGAGGGCGTGATGGCCTTCCGTCGCTGGATCCTCGACGAGGCGAGCGCAAACCCGCCCCGTCTCCCCGGTTAGGACCCTCGGGCTACTCCGCCGCGCTGGCGACGCCGTCGATCTCGACCAGCCAGTCCGGGTGGGCGAGGCCGGCGACGACGAGGACGGTGGTCGCCGGATAGGGCTTGGCGAAGTACTTCTGCCGCGCCTTCATCACGTCGCCGAGGAAGGCGCGGTCGGTGACGTAGACGACGATGCGGCAGACGTCCGCCATCGTCGCGCCGTCGGCCTCCACCAGCGCCTGCATGTTGGCGAGCACGCGGTCGGCCTGGAAGGCCGGATCACCGATGCCGACGTTGGCGCCGGTCTCGTCCTGCGAGACCTGGCCGGCGATGTAGATCGTCCGCGCGCCGGTGGCGGCGACGGCCTGCGAGAACGGCGACGACGACTGGAACACCTTCGGCGTCGAGATGAAGCGGTGGGGCACGGCAAGCTCCTGCGGTGTTTGGGGGCGGCGTTGATGGGGCCGGCGCCGGGTGAAACCGGCGCCGGAGGTCGTCAGCGCAGCGCGAACGGGCTCGGGAAGGTCGGGTTGGTGTCGATCCAGGCGCTCTTCGTCTGCAGGTAGTCGAGGATCATCTCCTGCCCGTTGACGCGGCCGATGCCGGAGCTCTTGTAGCCCCCCATCGGCGAGGTGAACGACACCGCCCGGTAGGTGTTGACCCACACCGTGCCGGCCTGCAGCCGCTTCGTCATCGTCAGCGCCCGCGTGATGTCCTGCGTCCACACGCCGGCGGCCAGCCCATAGACGACGTCGTTGGCGATGCGGATGGCGTCCTCGTCGTCCTGGAAGCGGATGACCGAGAGGATCGGGCCGAACACTTCTTCCTGTGCGATCCGCATGCCGTTCTCGACGCCGGAGAAGATCGTCGGCTCGACGAACCAGCCGTCGCCGCAGCCGGCGCGCGTCGCCTTGCCGCCGCCGAGGCGCAGCGTCGCCCCGTCGGCGCGGGCGATGTCGATGTAGTCGAGCGTCTTCTGGTACTGCGGCCGGGTGGTGATCGGGCCGATCTCGGTGCCCATGTCCATCGGATCGCCCATCTTGGCGCTGCCGGCCATCGCCAGCAGGCGATCGAGGAACTCGTCGTGGATGCTGTCGTGCAGCAGCAGCCGCGAGCCGGCGATGCAGGTCTGGCCGGAGGCGGCGAAGATGCCGGCGATCGCGCCCTTGACGGCGTTGTCGAGGTTGGCGTCGGCGAAGACGATGTTCGGCGACTTGCCGCCGAGTTCGAGGCTGATGCGCTTCAGGCCCTTGGCGGCCGCCATGTTGACGCGCTCGCCCGACGCCACCGAGCCGGTGAAGGCGATCTTGCGCACCAGCGGGTGCTCGATCAGCGGCTGGCCGACCTCCGGCCCGTAGCCGGTGACGACGTTGACGACGCCCGGCGGAAAGCCCGCCTCCTCGAACAGCTTGACGTATTCGAGCGCCGAGGTGGAGGTGAACTCCGACGGCTTGACGATGACGGTGTTGCCGGCGGCCAGCGCCGGCGCGATCTTCCAGGTGGCGAGCAAGAGCGGCGAGTTCCACGCGGTGATCGCCACGCAGACGCCGAGCGGCTCGTGCAGGGTATAGTTGAAGACGCCGGGCTTATCGATCGGGATGACCGCACCCTCGATCTTGTCCGCCAGTCCGCCGTAGTAATAGAACCACTGCGGGATGTAGCGCAGCTGGCCGAGCATCTCGACCTTCAGCTTGCCGTTGTCGCGCACCTCGCAGTCGGCGAGGAACTCGGCCCGCTCGGCGATCAGGTCGCCGACGCGCCTGAGCAGCGCGCCGCGCTGGGTCGCGGTGAACGTCGGCCACGGGCCGGTGGTGAACGCCTTGTGGGCGGCCTCGGCGGCGCGCGCCGCATCCGCCTCGCCGCCGCGGGCGACCTCGGCCCACACCTTGCCGGTGAATGGGTTCTCGGTCTCGAACCACGCGCCGGAGGCGGCCTCGCACCACTCTCCGCCGATGTACATCTTGTAGCGGTCCATGCGGTCCTCGCGTGTCGTTGTTCTTGTGGCCGGCTGTGGCTCAGGCGGCGGGAGAGCCCGCGGCGTCGCGGCCGGGAGCGGGCGCCGGCGGCGGGCCGGAGCGTTTCGTCAGGCGGCGGCCGACGGCCTCCAGGGCCGCGATCAGGCCGCGCGGGAAGAAGCGCAGGATGACGACAATCAGCACCGCGATGACGAGGTAGCGCCCCGGCCCCAGCCCGACCATCGATTCCGAGACGAGGGTGAATACCACCGCCCCGAGGATCGGCCCCCAGATCGTGCCGATGCCGCCGAGCAAGAGCATCGAGAGCGCCAGCGTGATGAAGGCGAAGCCGAACATGTCCGGGCTCGCCGAGCGGGTGTACTGGGCGTAGAGCGCGCCGGTGGCGCCGGTGAAGACGGCGCTCGCCATGAAGATCAGCAGCCGCACGCGGGCGAGCGCGACGCCACGGCTCGTCGCATAGGCCTCGTTGTCGCGCAGCGCCACGACGGTACGGCCGAAGTCGGAGCGCATCAGCCGGGCGCAGAACAGCGTCGACAGCGCCAGCATCACCAGCGCCGCGTAGTAGTAGCCGAGGTTCTGGTGGTCGCGGAACGAGAACTCTCCGATCGACAAGGGCGGGATCTGCACGAGCCCGAAGCTGCCGCCGGTGAGGTCGCGCTGGTTGAGCACGATCTGGAAGCAGAGCTGCGAGAAGGCGAAGGTGACGAGCACCACGTAGATGCCCTTCAGCCTCAGCACCGGGATGCAGACGACGACGCTCGCGATCACCGCGGCGACGACGCCGGCCGGCAGCCCGAACCAGGGTGACAAGTCGTAGACCTTGGTGAGGATGCCGGCCGCATAGGCGCCGATGGCGAAGAAGGCCATGTGGCCGAAGTTGAACACGCCGGCATAGCCGAGCGTCAGGTTCCAGCTCGACACCATCACCGCATAGAGGATCGCGACGATCGAGACGTGGCGGACGTAGCTGCTGTCGCTGACGAGCGGCAGCAGGATGAGCGCCGCGAAGAACGCCGCCTTGGCGAGGGTCGCCGGTTTCAGCGCGCCCATCGCCTCACCGCCTCCCAAGCAGGCCGGTCGGCCTGAGGATGAGGATCAGGATGAACAGCGCGAACAGGATCGCCTGCGTCCAGTAGGCGCCGACGAAGTAGGTGCTGGAGGATTCGAGGAAGCCGACGACGTAGGCGCCGAGCGCCGTGCCGGCGAAGCTGCCGAGCCCGCCGAGGATGACGACGATGAACGCCTTCAGCAGCGGCTCCGCCCCCATGCCAGGCGTGATGAAGCGGATCGCGCCGAGCAGCACCCCGGCCATCCCGGCGAGACCCGCCGACAGCGCGAAGGCGACCGAATAGGCAAGCCGCACGTCGATGCCGACGAGCAGCGCCGCATCGCGGTTCTGCGCCACCGCGCGGATGGCGGCGCCGATCCAGCTGAACCTCAGGAAGGCCCAGAGCGCGAACAGCACGAGCGGCGCCAGCACGATGATGACGAACTCGTGCGCCGAGATCGGCACGCCGGCGAGGCGGACATTGCCCTCGACCAGCTTGTCGAGCTGCTTGATGCGTGGGCCCCAGATCAGCAGCGCGGCGTTCTCCAGGAAGAAGGCCGCCGACAGCGTCGTCATCACCGCGATCAGCACGATGTCCTTGCGGCCGAGGAACGGCGAGACGAGCAGCTTGTCGGCGAGCACCCCGAGCCCCGCCACAGCCGCCACCGCAACGGCGAAACCGGCGGCGAGGCCGAGGCCGAGGCCGCGGTCGTCGGCCACCGTCCAGGCGATGTAGGCGCCGAGCGTCATGAACACGCCGTGGGCAAAGTTGAAGACGCCGAGCGTCGTCCACACCAGCGACAGGCCGATCGCCATCAGCGCGTAGAGCGAGGCGAGCACCAGCCCGCTCACCAGGATCGACTGCAGCGCCGGCAGGATCGCGTCAAGCGAGGCCAAAATACATGTCCATGATCTCGCGGTTGTCGAGCGCGTCGCCGGCGGCGAACTCCCGCTCCATCCGCCCCTCGTGCAGCAGGTAGAAGCGCGTCGTCAGCGCGAGCAGGAACTTCACGTCCTGCTCGACGAGCAGGAGCGGCATGCCGGCGGCCGAGATCGCGACGATCGCCTGCGAGAGCTCCTCCTTCAGCTTCGGCGACAGCCCGAGCGTCGGCTCGTCGAGCATCAGGAGCTTCGGCTTCGCCATCAGTCCGACGCCGATCGACACCATCTGCCGCTCGCCGCCCGAGAGCGTCCGGCAGAGCTGGCGGCGGCGCTCGGCAAGCCGCGGGAAGAGGGCGAAAACCTCGTCCATCGTCTCGCGGTGGCCGGCGCGCAAGCGGCGCTGGTAGGCGCCGAGCCGGAGGTTCTCCTCCACCGTCATGTCCGGGAACAGCGCGTTGCCCTGCGGCACGTGGACGAGGCCGGCGCCGACGATCGCCGCCGGCGTGGCGCCCCCGATCGAGGCATCGGCGAGCCGGATGTCGCCCTTCCACGGCCTGAGCAGCCCGGAGATCGCCCGCATCAGCGTCGTCTTGCCGTGGCCGTTCGGACCGATGATGCCGATGCGCGCACCGGCCTCGACCGTCATCGACACGCCACGCAGCACGCGGGTGCGGCCGTAGCCGGTCTCGAGGTCGCGGACCTCAAGCAGCGGCGAGGTCACGACCCGCTCCGGCACCGAGATAGGCCTCCACGACGCGCGGATCGCGCACCACGTCGACGGGATCGCCGCTCGCCAGCACGCGGCCGAAGTTCAGCACGACGAGGCGCGCCGACACCGACATCAGCAGCGAGATGACGTGCTCGATCAGCACGATGGCGACGCCGGTGGCATTGATCGCGCGGATCAGCGCGATCGTCCCTTCCACCTCCGGCTGCGACAGGCCGGAGGCCGGCTCGTCGAGCAGCAGGAGCTTCGGGCGCAGCGCCAGCGCGGTGGCGATCATCAGCTTCTTGCGGTCGAACACCGAGATCTCGCCGGCCGGGCGGCCGGGCGCGGCGGCGACGCCGACGAAATCGAGGATGCGCCGCGCTTCCCGCACCCGGTCGGCATGACCGAGGCCGTCGCGGCGCTGCGCCAGCGCCGTCAGCATGTTGTCCTCGACCGACAGCGTCTCGAAGTCGGTCTCGGTCTGGAAGGTGCGGGCGATGCCGCGGCGGGCGATCAGGTGCGGCGCCAGCCGCTCGATGCGCTCGCCGGCAAACGTGACCGCGCCACGGTCGGGGCGGAAGGGAATGCCGGTGATGATGTTGAACAGCGTGCTCTTGCCGCTGCCGTTCGGGCCGGCGATGCCGAGCACCTCGCCCGCCGCGACCGAGAAGGAAACGCCGTCGACCGCCCTCAGCGCCCCGAACGACTTGCCGACATCGTCGAGCACCAGAAGGTCCGTCATCCGCGATCCGTCGTCCTTCGCGTCGCGCGGCGCGCGGGCGGACGAAGTATGGTCCGCCCGCGCGAGCTGCCGTCACGCCCTCACTTCACCCACGGCGGCGCCTGGTAGTCGCCGGTGGCGTACTTGGAAGGATAGATGGTGATCCGCTCGCCGTCCCAGATCTGGTAGAACTGAATCGGCAGGTAGTCGTCGCCCTGGATCGACAGGTGCGTCGCCGGGTCGAACTTCACCCGCCCGTGCACCATCTCCTTGTCGACGCCGGCGAGGTACTCGTTGATCGCGGCGTAGTTCGAGGCATCGCCGACCTTCTCCAGCGCGTCCTTATAGAGATAGACCATCTCATAGACGATGTAGCCGTAGATCGAGCTGTCGTAGCCGAACTTGTCGGTATACTTCTTGCCGATCTCGGCAGTACGGGCGTTGACCTTGGCGCTGACCGGGCCGCCGAGCATGTTGTAGAGCACGCCGGTGGAGTTCTTGCGGGTGAGATCGACGAACTCCGGCACCGACGGGGCGTACTGGATGAACAGGAGCGAACTGGTCGGGTCTTCCATGAACTGGTTCATGAAGGCCGCCGCGTTCGACGACGACGCCTCGGTGTTGATGATCACCGCCGGCGGGTTGGCGCGGATCTTCGACAGGATGACGCGCCAGTCGTTGATCTCGACCGGCGGCACGACGTCGTCGAACGTCACCGTCCAGCCCTTCTCCGCCATCGCCTTCTTCAGGCCGTTGTAGATCGGCATCGAATAGGGGTTGTCGGAGCCGATGATCGCGAGCGTCCGCTCCTTCGGCGTGAACTTGCCGGACGCGATCAGTTCTTCGAGCACCTTCGGGAACTCGGTCTGGTAGGCGTCGTAGGACGGCGCCAGGCTCCAGACGTTCTTGAACTTGTCCGGGTTGGGGGCGATGATCGAGCGATACTGGTTGGAGTTGGCAGCCACCATGTAGGGCACGCCGATCTCCGCCACGTAGTCCATCTCGAAGCCGCTGAGGCTGCCGAACGGCGTGACGATGGCGCCGAGGTTCTCCGTCGCCTTCAGCCGCTCGACCGCGCTCAGCACGCTGTCCGGCGTCATCTCCTTGGTGTCGAACTGCTCGACATTGAACTGGTAGCCGGCAACACCGCCGGCGGCGTTGATCTCCTCGGCCGCCAGCAGCGCGCCGTTGTAGCCCTCGACAGCGTCGGCGGCGAACGGGCCGGCGAAGGCACCGAGCACGCCGAGCGTCACGGTCTTGTCGGCGGCAAGCGCCGGGGAAAGCTGCAGGCTGGCTGCGAGGCCGAGGGCGACAAGCGCCGTTCGCATCAGACCGGCACGTGGTCGCGGTGCGCATCCGGGAGCAAAAGCCATGATCCATTCCCCTTCTTGATCGTCGAGCGCGTCGAGGACGTGTCGTTCCTGCGCCAATGCGACGGCGGATGCTGTGGCAGCCGGGTGCGCACACTGAACGGACGATGGAAAGACTATGGACGGTGTATTGGCGCGAGAAGGCGCCAAATTCGAATGGCGAGATAGCTTTTGACTATGGCGCGACGGCGGGCAAGTCGACGGGCTGCGAGCCGAGCGTCAGCGTGCCCCGCCAGCGGTCGCCGGCGATCAGGCTGACGGCGAGCTCGCGCACCAGCCGGCGCACGGTGTCAGCGGCGCGCAGCAGCGGCCGGTCGGCGGCCGTGGCGATCTCGACGTGGCGGGTGATGCCGGGGTTCGTCACCTTGAGGCCGTGCAGGGTGCCGGCGGCGCACTCCTGGCCGATCGCCGACCACGGCAGCACCGAGTAGCCGAAACCGGAGGCGACGAGTTGCTTGATCGCCGGCAGCGCGTCGAGCTCGGACTTGATGACGAGGCTCTGGCCGACCGAGGCCGCGTAGCGCTCGATCAGCGAGCGGACGCCGTGCGCCTGGCTGGTCAGAATCAGCGGCAGGCCGGCGAGATCGCTGGACGTCACCTCCGCCCTTTCGGCCGGAAACACCCCCGGCGCGCTGACCAGATAGAGGTCCTCGATGAGCAGCGGCTCGATGTCGATGCCCGGCGCGTGGCCGGTGTCGAAGCCGATCGCGAGGTCGATGCGGCCGGCCTGCACCCACTCCATCAGGAAGCCGCTGTGGTTCTCGATGATGCGCAGCCGGATGTTCGGATAGCGGCGCTCCACCTCGGCGAGCAGCGGCACCGTCAGTACGAGCGAGGTGCTGCTCGGCAGGCCGATCGTCACCTTGCCGGACGGGTTGGCGGAGTGGTCGCGGACGTCGCGGGCGGCGTGGTCGATCTGGCGCAGGATCGATTCCGCATGGCCGAGCAGGATCGTCCCGCACTCGGTGGCGGTGACGCCGCGGGTCGAGCGCGCCAAGAGCTGCACGCCGAGCTCGGCCTCGAGGTTGGCGACGTGCTGGCTCAGCGCCGGCTGCGCGACGTGCAACTCCGCGGCCGCCTTCGACAGGCTGCCGCAGCCGACGATCCTGACGAAATAGCGCAGCTGCCGGATGTCCATGGGTCGGTCATAGCATTTTGCTCTAATCCCAGAACATTCATGTTTTTGCGCCCGTCCTGGAAATTTGCAAGACGATGAGGCGGGCTCGTCCAGCAGAGCCGGTCAAAGCGTCGTAGTCGCAAGGCGAGCGCCAAGAGGAACCCGGTGCAGGACAGACCAGCCCCGCTCGCCGGAATCCGCGTCGTCGACATCGCGACGTTCGTCGCCGCCCCCTATGCGGCGTCGATCCTCGGCGAGTTCGGCGCCGAGGTGATCAAGGTCGAGCAGCCCGGCGAGGGCGATCCGCTGCGCCGCTTCGGCTCGCCCTCGGCGCGCGCAGGTGACACCTACTGCTGGCTGAGCGAGGGCCGCAACAAGCGCTCGATCACGCTCGACCTGCGCAAGGAGCGCGGCAAGGAACTGTTCCGCGAGCTCGTCGCTGGCGCCGACGTCGTCTGCGAGAACTTCCGACCGGGCACGCTCGAGAAGTGGGGCATCGGCTACGAGGCCCTGAAGGCGGTCAATCCGCGGCTGATCATGCTGCGGATCTCCGGCTACGGGCAGACCGGCCCCTACCGCGACCGCCCGGGCTTCGCCCGCATCGCCCACGCCTTCTCGGGCCTCGCGCACCTCACCGGCATGCCCGGTGGCCCGCCGCTCACCCCCGGCTCCACCTCGCTCGCCGACTACGTATCCGGCGCCTACGGGGCGATCGGCGTGCTCTTGGCGCTGCGCAGCCGCGACCAGACCGGCCTCGGCCAGTCGATCGACGTCGCCCTCTACGAGCCGATCTTCCGCATGCTCGACGACCTCGCGCCCGCCTTCGCGGCGCTCGGCACGACGCGCGGCCGGCTCGGCACCGGCACCACCAACGCCTGCCCGCACGGCCACTTCCAGGCCGCCGACGGCGGCTGGGTGGCGATCGCCTGCACGAATGACAAGATGTTCGCCCGCCTCGCCGCCATCATGGGCCGGCCGGGGCTCGCCGCCGACGACGTCTATGGGCGGGCGGCGGTGCGCATCGCCAACGCCGCGGCGGTCGACAAGCTCACCGCCGACTTCGTCACCTCGATGCCGACGGACGCGCTGATCGAGGCGTGCGTCGCCGGCGAGGTGCCGTGCGCCCGCGTCAACACCATCGCCGACATCTTCGCCGACCCGCAGTTCCAGGCCCGCGAGAGCCTGGTGACGCGCCACGACGAGACGCTCGGCGACGTCGTCGTGCCGGGACCGCTGCCGCGGCTGTCGGAGACTCCCGGCCGCATCGACAGCCTCGGACCGCTGCTCGGCGCCGGCAATGCCGAGGTCTACGGTACGCTGCTCGGGCTGTCGGAGGCGGAGATCGCGACGCTGAAGGCGGACGGCGTGATATGACCGCCACCGGGCCAGCGGTCGGAGGATGAGGATGCGGCGGGGCGACGGCGCGAACTTCGATCCGGTGCTCGACACGCCGAACCCGGTGCGCGACCCGCTGATGCTGGAGCGGCTGAAGGCCGACGGCCGGGCGCTCTACGAGGAGTTCCGCACGACGCCTGTCGGCAAGCACACGCCGAACCTGCAGTTCATCCTGCAGCTGTTCCGCGGCGCGCCGGTGCCCGGCAAGTACGCACTGGTCGCCCTCGAGCCGCACCGGCGCTGGGTGCTGGCGCAGATGACCGGGCGGCGCGGCGATCCCGTCGTCACCTATCCCGACATCGCCTTCACCGACCTCGCCGAGGCCGAGCGCACCGTCTACCGCCTCAGGTGGAAGCAGCTCACCGGCGAGACGATCGAGCCCTGACCGGCGCGGCCACCGCGCCCGCGCCGCCTGACCCGAGGACGAGGATGCCGCGAGACCACATCGTCGGCTACGCCGATCGCATCAGCGTCGCGCCGGGCGACACCATCCGCTTCATGGTGAGCGCCGTCGGCACCACCTCGTTCGACGCCGACATCGTCCGCATCCGCTGCGGCGACCTCAACCCCGAGGGCCCCGGCTTCCAGGAAACGCTGATCGAGACGGCGGCCTCAGGCACATACCCGGCGCGCGAGCAAACCTGCCACAGTGGCTCGGCCGTCCGCGTCCCGCCCTCCCCAGCGCTCGACGCGCTGACGAGCTTCACCGTTCAGGCGACGATCTGGCCGACGACGCCGACGGGCCGCCGGCAGGCGCTGCTCGGGACCTGGGACGACAGCCGCATGTTCGGCTTCGCGCTCGTCATCGAGGAGAACGGCGCGCTCGGGTTGCTGCTCGGCGACGGCTCGGGGGACGTCTTCGCGCTCGACACCGGCGTGGCGCTGGTCACCCGTCGCTGGGCCTTCGTCGCCGCGACCTATGACGCGGCCACCGGCACCGTCACCCTGGTCCAGGAACCGGTCTTTCCGACCGGCCCCGGCGACGTTGAGGCCCACGCCGAGGGCCGTGCGCCGCCCGGATGGCGGGCCGCCCCCGGCGCCGCGTTCCTGATGGCGGCGTGGAGCGAGGGCGAGGCCGGCGGCAAGCCGCTCAACGGCGGCCACTACAACGGCAAGATCGAGCGCCCCCGCCTCGCCGCCCGCGCCTTCGATCGGCTGGAGATGGAACGCGCCCGCGCCGACGCGATCCCGCGTGCGCTCGGCCCCGACATTGTCGGCTGGTGGGACTTCGGCCTCGGCATCCAGACGACCATCGTGCGCGATCTCTCCCGCAACCGTCTCGACGGCACCCTCGTCAACCTGCCGGCGCGCGGCATGACCGGCTCCAACTGGACGGGCGAGGAGGACAACTTCAACCACGCCCCGGGCGAGTACGGCGCCATCCACTTCCACGACGACGACATCTCTGACGCCGGCTGGGAGCCGAGCGTCACACTGACGGTGCCGGACGACCTGCCGAGCGGCGTCTATGCCTGCCGCGTCGCCGGCGGCGGCCTCGCCGACCGCATCCCGTTCTTCGTGCGCCCGCCGCGCGGCACGGCGACGGCCCGCGTCGCCTTCCTCGCCTCTACCGCCACCTACCTCGCCTACGCCAACTTGAACCCGGTGCCGTTCGACATCGCCGAGCTGCTCTCCGGCCGGCTCCTCGTCGTGCACGAGGCGAACCGGCTGATCGACGAGCATCCTGAGTGGGGGCCGTCGCTCTACGACGTCCACTCCGACGGCAGCGGCGTCTGCTACTCGTCATGGTTCCGGCCGATCCTCAACCTCCGGCCCGGCTATGTCAGCCAGTTCGGCGGCCAGGGCTCCTCGCTGCGCGAGTTCAACGCCGACACCCACATCCTCGACTGGCTGGAGGCGACCGGCACGGCGTTCGACGTGATCACGGATCACGATCTGCACGTCGAAGGCCACGCGCTGCTCGCCCGCTATTCGGTCGTGATGACCGGCACCCACCCGGAGTACTTCTCGAGCGAGATGTGGGACGCCACCAAGGCCTACACCGACGGCGGCGGGCGGCTGATGGTGATGGGCGGCAACGGCTTCTACTGGCGCGTCGGCTTCCATGCGGAGCTTGCGGGCGTCATGGAGGTCCGCCGCAGCGGCCCGGCGATCCGCACGTGGGAAACCCAGCCCGGCGAGGCCGTCCAGAGCTTCGACGGCCGTCGCGGCGGCCTCTGGCGGGCGCTCGGGCGGGCGCCGCAGTCGATCGGCGGTGTCGGCTTCGTCGCCGAGGGCTTCGACCTCGGCACCTACTACCGCCGCACGCCGGAAAGCCTCTATCCCCGCGCCGCCTTCGTCTTCGAGGGGCTCAGTGACGACGAGCTGATCGGCGACTTCGGCCTGCAGGGCGGCGGTGCCGCCGGCGTCGAGATCGACCGCGCCGACGTCGCGCTCGGCACACCGCCGCACGCGCTGGTGCTCGCCTCGTCGGAGGGGCACTCGGAATCCTACCGCATCGTCAACGAGGAGGTGTCGATCATGATCCCGAACGTCACCGCCCCGACGAACGCCCGCATCGCCGCCGACATGGTGTTCTTCGAGACGACGAACGGCGGCGCGGTCTTCAACACCGGCTCGATCGCCTGGTCCGGCAGCCTCAGCCACGCCGGCTACGACAACAACGTCGCCCGCATCACCGGTAACGTGCTGAGGCGCTTCCTCGACGAGACGCCGTTCGGCTGACGATCGTCGGCGGCGGACCACAGTCGCCAAGCGACCGCGGCGGTCTCCGCCGCTTGCACCCAATTGCTCCCTCTCTTCCGCTCCCTCGCTTCCCCGCTTCCCGCCTCCCCACCTTCCCGCTTCCCCACCTCTTTCACCATCCTCTATTCCGTCATGCCCCGGCTTGACCGGGGCATCCAAGCCACGGAAAACAGCGGGCATTTTGCACGCCACATGGATCGCCCGGTCAAGCCGGGCGATGACGGATCGCGAGGTCGAACATGCAATTCGCACCGGCGTAGATTCCCACCCAAGGATTGCCCGCTTCGGCACGTCTAACTCTCCGAAGCATCGCGGGCGATGCGTCGGCGGAGATGCGGCGGGCGGATGGGCGGCGTGACGGGAGCGGTCCGACAGGCGGCGACGGGGCCGGCGGAGAGCGACGACGGCCTCGTGGCGCGCGCGCGGGCCGGCGACCGGCGCGCCTTCGCGGCGCTTGTGGCGCGCCACTACCCGATGATCCACCGCCTCGCCTGGCGCTGCTGCGGCGACAGGACGGAAGCCGAGGACATCGCCCAGGAGGTGTGCGTGCGCGTCGCCCGCGGGCTCGCCGGCTTCGAGGGGCGGTCGTCGTTCCCGAGCTGGCTCTACGGCATCACGCTCAACGCCGCGCGCGACGCCGGCCGCGCAAAGGCGCGGCGGACGGCGACGCTGCAGGGCGCTGCGGTGGCGGCGCTGATCGATGCGGCGGAGCCCGAGGACGCCGGCGACGACGAGGCGCTTTGGCAGGCGGTGCGAACCCTGCCGCCGCGCCAGCGCGACGCGGTGATGCTGGTCCACATCGAGGGGCTAACGCACCGCCAGGCGGCCGACGCGCTCGGCTGCGCCGAGACGACGGTGTCGTGGCACCTGTTCACGGCGCGCCGCCAGTTGAAGACCTTGCTCGCGAGGGCCTCGTGATGGCCGACGACGATCTCGACCGCGCGCTCGACCGGTTGCGCAACTCGCCGGTGCCGGCGGCGTCCGACGACGCCAGGGCGCGGGCGCTGGCCGCCGCGACAGCAGCGTTCGATGCGGAAGCGGCCGAGAAAAATCCTGCACGGGCGACCCAAGGACCGGCGGCACGCCGCCGTCTCATCTCCGGGGCTGGCCAATCGGCCTGGAGACGGATCATGCAGAACAGGATCGCACTCGGCGGCATCGCGGCGGGCGTCATCGCCTTCCCGCTGGTTGCCGCCTTGGTGGTGGAGCGCGGCACCTTCGTGCCGCCGGCGCCGCCGGTGCTCGACGCCACGCCGCCGCGGCAGCAGCCGGCCGCGACCGCACCAGCGGAGACGCGGGGACGCGACGTCGCTGAACGGGCGAAGAGCGAGGCCACGCCTTCCCTCGATGAGGAGGCGGCCGACCTTGCGGTCCCGCAGGACGGCTGGGCGGACCTGCCGATCGCGCCGGGCGACCTCGGCGAGGCGGACATCGCGATGGCGCCCGAGCCGGCGCCCGAGGCGGCGGGCAGCCTCGCTGGGCCGCTGCCGGCCCCCGTCGCGGGCGCACCGCCGGCGCGGCTCGAGCGCAAGCTCGCGGCGCCGATGAGCACGACGGCCGTCTTCGACGCCGCGTCGCAGCAGGCTCCCGCGCGCGACCGCTTCGAGCCGGCCGATCCGAACGGCGTCAGGGTGACGGCCGAGGCACCGGTGTCGACCTTCTCGATCGATGCCGACACAGCCTCCTACGCCTGGGTGCGCCGCTCCCTCGCGCAGGGCGTCCTGCCCGCGCCGGACTCGGTGCGCGTCGAGGAGCTGATCAACTACTTCCCCTACGCCTACCCGCTGCCCTTGAGCCGCGAGGAGCCGTTCCGGCCGACGGTGGCGGTCTACCCGACCCCGTGGAACGCCGACACGCGCATCGTCCACATCGGCATCAAGGGCTACGACGTGGTGCCGGCGGAGCGTCCGGCGGCGAACCTCGTGTTCCTCGTCGATGTCTCCGGCTCGATGGACGCCCCCGACAAGCTGCCGCTCGTCAAGGCGAGCCTGAAGATGCTCGCCGGCCGGCTCTCCGAGCGTGACCGCATCGCCATCGTCACCTATGCCGGCGAGGCGGGCGTGGTGCTCGCGCCGACGCCGGGTTCCGACGTCGCCACGATCACAGCCGCCATCGACCAGCTCGGCGCCGGCGGCTCGACGGCGGGTGCGGCCGGCATCGAGACGGCCTATGACCTCGCGCGGGCGAACTTCGTCAAGGAAGGCGTCAACCGCGTCGTGCTCGCCACCGACGGCGACTTCAACGTCGGCACCTCCGACGACGACGGGCTGACGCGGCTGATCGAGACGGAGCGAAAGTCCGGCGTGTTCCTGTCGGTGCTCGGCTTCGGCCAGGGCAACTACAACGACGCGCTGATGCAGCGCCTCGCCCAGAACGGCAACGGCACCGCCGCCTACATCGACCAGCTCGACGAGGCGCAGAAGGTGCTGGTCGATGAGGCGACCTCGACGCTGTTCCCGGTCGCCAAGGACGTGAAGATCCAGGTGGAGTTCAATCCGGCCGCGGTCGCCGAGTACCGGCTGATTGGCTACGAGACGCGGATGCTTGCCCGCACCGACTTCAACGACGACACGGTGGACGCCGGCGAGGTCGGCTCGGGTGCCACGGTCACCGCGCTCTACGAGATCGTGCCGGTCGGCAGCCCGGCGCGGCTCAGCGATGACCTGCGCTACGGCGCGCGCCCGGCGCAGGCCGCACCGTCGGACGGCGAGTACGGCTTCCTGAAGATCCGTTACAAGCTGCCGAACGAGGATACGAGCCGGCTGATCGAGCAGCCGATCGACCGCAGCCTCGAGACGGATGCGCTCGCCTCGCTGTCCGACGACGTCCGCTTCGCCGCCGCCGTCGCCGCCTTCGGCCAGAAGCTGAAGGGCACGCGCTTCACCGAGGCGATGTCGTGGGACGCCGTCATCACCCTCGCCGAGGGGGCACGAGGCGCCGATCCGTGGGGCTACCGCAACGGCTTCGTGCGGCTTGCCCGGCTGACGAAGAGCCTGTCGGGGAACTGAGGCGCGACGGCCGCACCGATTCAGCGGTGCGGCCCGAATTCCGACTTCGGTGTCAGTCCAGAAGGCGGCTCACGGCTTCAGGTCGAGGGCCGCCTTCTCGCTGCCGTCCATGCGGAACGGCACCGATGTGTGCACGTGGGCGATCTTCCAGGTGGCACCGTCCTGCTTCAGCACGAAGGTCAAGCGGTACCAGAGGTCGATCTCGGCGCCGTCGACCTTGCCGCCGCGCATGTTGGCGAGCCCGTAGACCACCGCGAGATCGCCGGCGATCTCGACGCGGGGCTGCCGCAGCGCGATGCGCGGCAGCGACCGCCACGTCGCGAACCACTCCTCGAGGCCCGCCGGGTCGCGGCCCTCCGCCGCGTCGAAGGCGAGCGGCGGCTGCAACTCGTAGGCGATGAGGTCGTCGGCGAACACGGCGACGGCGCGCTGGGCGTCGCCGGCCGCGATCGCCTCGAAATGCTCGGCGATGACGCCGAGCACAGCCGCCGTGTCGGCGGAGCGTATGGTGGCAACGTGACCCATGTCTTCCTCCTCGGATCATCCTCGCCGAGCCAGCCCGCGCTCAGCGGCGGAGGCGGATGCGCCGGCAGAGCAGCGTCCGACCGCCTGCCACAAGGACGGCAGCGCCAGTGCCGATCCGACGCGTCGACGAAGAATCTCGATGGGAGGTCGTGAGCGAGGGGTCGGGCATGCCACGAGTGTGGCCTGCGCGACCCTGCCGAGGTGCCCTCTCAGGCCGTGACGGCGCGCTCCACGCGCCGCAGCAGCACCTCTGCGACGTCCTGGTGGACGAGGCGGCAGTGGAGTGTCTCGGTCGCGTCGAAGCTGCCGTGCTCGGCGAGCTTGTTGGCCGGCGCGCCGCCGCCGCACAGCGGGAAGTGCCGGCAGTCGCGCCGGCAGGCATCGACGCCGCGGGCGACCTCAGCGTACTGGGCGCGGAAGCGTTCACCGGCGAGCACGTCGGCGAGGCGCGCGTCGATGACGTTGCCGAGCGACAGGCGGCCGAGGCACGGATGGTCGAGCCCGGCGAGCTCTGGTGAAAAGGTGAAGAGCGCGCCGTCGGTCGTCACCGTGATGATGGCGAACGGCTCCACCTGCTCGTTCAGCGGCGGCGCGCCCTCGAGGTAACGGGCGAAGCGATGGGCGAACGAGGCCATCTCGCGCAGCCGCAAGCGGCCTTTGGATGCGGCGGCACGGTCGCATAGGCGGTCGAGGAAGCGGCGGAACGCCGCCCGGCTGCCGCTCTCCGCCAGCGTCGAGGCGCCGTTCACCCCCTCGATCTCCTCGACGTTGAGGCCGACGTCGGCGATGCCGTGGTCGAGGAAGAAGTCGGCGAACGCATCGGCGTGCGCCAAGGTCTCGGCACCGACCACGGCAATCGCGTGGAACGGCACGCCGCGCCGCTGCAGCAGTGCCGCCGCCGCCATCACCCGCGCGTGCGTCGGGCCGCCGCGGCGGGTGTGGCGGCGGGCATCGTGCAGGAAGGCCGGGCCGTCGAGGCTGATGCCCACCGCAACGCGCTCGGCGAGGAAGAGATCGCACCAGGCATCGTCGACCTGGACGCCATTGGTCTGCATGGCATGCCTTTGGACCTTTGCCGGCGGCACTGCAGCGGCGATGGCGGCGAACACCGCGCGGTACCAGGCGGGCGGCAGCACCAGCGGCTCGCCGGCGTGCCAGACGATGGTGAGGTCGTCCGCCGCCAGTCCCTCGCGGTAGAGGAACGCAACGGCGGCAGCGGCTGTGGCCGCCGGCATCCGCCGCCGCTCGTCGCGGTCCGGCAGGTAGCAGTAGTCGCAGCGGAGATTGCAGAACGGCGTGCCTTGCAGCACCAGCAGCCGCGTGCGGCCGGCGAGCGAGGTAGTCGTAAGCGGCTGATCCGTCAGGCGTTCTGCCAGAAGTTTCCCCAGTTCGTCCAGTTCTGCCAGCCCTGGGCGTGGCGCTGCGGCGCGGCCTCGCCGGCGGCGTCGTCCGCCGGCGGCGGTAGCCGGTCGCGGACGGCGGCGGCGATGCCGTCGAAGCGGGCGATGGCACTGTCGTCCGGCGCGGCGTCGTCGGGCGGCGGCGTCGCGGCCGCCGTCGTGCCCGTGAGCAGCAGCGACAGCAGTCCCACCGAGAGCCATCCCACGTCGCGGTCGGGTGCCATGCTCACTCCCGCATCTCGCCCGCGAGCCACCGCCGGCAGGCGTCCGGCCGGCAGCTCCTCAGCACGTACTCGGTCTCGTCCGGCGCCGGCTCGCGGCCGACGGCGGCGGCGTAGCCGAGGAACTGCGCCTGCCCGACGGCAAGGCGCCGCACCTGGCCGTGCACGTCCTGCAGCCAGAGATAATCGGCGTCCGTCGCAAAGGCCGCAAGTTCCGCACTCTCGTAGCTCGTCATGGCGATGCGCGCCGCATCGGGGTTCTCGTCGCCGGCGAAGCGCAGCGATAGCAGGATGCGGCCCGGCGAGCCCGGCGACGCCGGCAGGCGGGACAGGCAGATCAGGAACTCCTTGTCCGAATAGCCGACGGTGCCCTGCGAGCAGGCAGGCGCGCCGGGACGTCCCGGCGGGGAGTTCCCCGCCGACGGCCCCGGCAGGCCGATCGCGTCGAGCGGCCGGAACGCGACGCCGGACGGCGGCGGCATCGGCTCCGGCTCGACGACGCCGGAGAACACCTCGAGCGCGACCCCGTCTCCCGCGCCCGACGCTGCGCCCGCGACCGGGGTTCCCTCCAGGAAGAAACCCGAAAGGCCCTCGCGGTCTCCGTCGGCAGCGTAGAAGTAGCCGATCTGCGGTTCCGCGGCTGAGGCCAGCCGGTCGCGCGCCGCCGCCAGCATCGCCGCGAGCGTCCGATGATCGCGCAGCTGCGGCAGTCCCATCGCCACCGTCTGGAACACCGAGGGCCTGACCGTCCACTGCGAGCAGACGCCGCCGCTGCTGTCGGTGCACGCCCAGGCGAGGCGGAACGGGATCGGGATCTCGTCGAGGGCCGACCGCGCCCCGCCCGACGGCGGCGCGGTGGCCTCCTGCTGCCAGACGAGCAGCATCGACGCATCCGGCGACAGGCACACCCAGTTGCCCTTCGGCAGGAGGACCGAGCCCCCGGCCGGCAGCCGGCCGATCTCGTCGCCCGCCTCGGCCGGCGCGACCTCGAAGCGCCACGGCACCGTGGCGGTGTCCGGCCCCGCGGCGGCGGGATCCGTGAAGAAGCGGACGGGCGTGCCGTCGATCAAGTATGCCTGCAGGACCTCGCCGACGCGCGTGCAGCGCGCCGACGTCAGACCGTCCGGCGGCGGCTCGACGGCGATCGTCACGGTGCCACCGAGCAGGCGGCGGGCAGCGGCGTCGACGCGGCTCCAGGTGTCCTGCAGCTCGCGGCTGTCGTCGGGCAGCCGGTCGCCGAAATCGCGCACGCCGGCGAGCACGGCGCCGAGCTCCCAGGCGGCGATCGGCGTGTCGCGGCGGTCGTCGGCGCGCAGGTCGGCGGCGACGGCGCCGATCGTCAGCATGTCCTTGGCCGCCCGCTCGACCCGCGCCGTCTCGCCCTGCACCCACCACTGGACCAGCGAGAAGACCAGGATCGAGCCTACCGACAGCGCCAGGCTGCCGAGCACGAAGTGGCCCCGCCGGCGGCCGTAGACGTGCCAGCGCGTCGCGAGCTTCCAGCCCCGGCGAAGCTCCTCCAGCCGCTCGCGCGCCCACTCCCGCTCACCGAGGCCGGCGGCGTGGGCCGCCTCGGCCGCGCCGGGACGCCGCGCCAGCCGGTCGGACGCCCACGCCCGCGTGAGGCGCCGCGGCACCGCGAGCGCGCGGTCGCGATGGCGCGTCCTCTCCGAGCCGGTGGCCGCGTCGAGCGCGGCGGCGAGGAAGGCGGCGAAGCCCTTCGGCGCCTCGGACAACGTGGGCTTGGCAAAGATCGCGTCGAGCGCATCGCTGATCTTGCGGCGGAGCGCCGTTCCGGCCACCTCGGCCCGCCGGCCCCAGGCCCATTCGCGGAAGCGGCCGACGAGGTCGAGATGCGCGCGGCGCGGCCAACTGCCGTTCGCCGTCGCCTCGGCGATGTTCTTGTCGGCCTCGCCGAGCGCCTCCGAGACCTCCCGGCAGCGCGTCATCCAGGCGAGGAAGCGCGTCCAGCTGCGGAAGAACGCCTCGTGCGACACCGTCAGATGGTCGCCGCGCCGCTGCAGGTAGCCGGCCGCCTCGAAGCAGCCGAGCGCGGCCGCCAGGCCGCCGTCCGCCGCAACGCCGGCGAGGTCGGCGATCTCCGGGACGGTGCGGAAGTTGCGCACCCACTTGGCGTTGTCGTCGGTCGAGGCGAAGGCGTCGAAGGCGATCGCCAGCACGTCCTCCGCCTGGCTCTCCGGCCGCTCCGGGGCGAGGTCGAGCTTCGCCTCCGACAGCGTCGCGTCCGCCCAGAAGTTGAGACAGCCGCGCAGGCCGCCGTCCGCCGCCGGATCGAGATGGGCGGCGGCAAGATCGGCCTCGGTGATCGAGAGCGTCCGGCCGTCCGCGTCGCCCCCGTCCGCCGCCACGAGCGCCGACCAGCGCGACAGCGCCGCGTCCCACAGCCGGCGCAGCCCGTGCTGCAGCAACGGGATCGCGTCGGCGCGGTGCGCCCCGGCTTCCACCTCGCTCGCCGGCGCACCGACGCCGCCCTCGATCCCGCCGAGCATGCGCGAGGCCGCGTCGAGCAGCCGGTCGAGCACGGCGCGGTCGTAGGGGGCGATCGGGTTCTCGCGATCCCAGCCGGTGACGCGGTACTGGGCGAGCACGTCGCGCGCCGGCTGCACCAGCGCCTCCTCGAGCGCCGACCGGTCCATGCGGTCGAGCAGGTAGGCGCTGGTGTTGACGACCTCCGCGAGCCCCGGGAACTCGGTGCAGCGGTGCAGTTCCTCGCTGCGCATGGTGAGCGCCAGGAACAGCGCCGGCGCCGGACGGCGGTCGTGCACCCCGACCACGAGGTCGGTGAGCGCCCGCGCCTGCTCATCCGAGCGGACGCGGAACACCTCCTCGAACTGGTCGACGAGCAGCATCAGTTGCGGCGGCGCGTCGGTCAGCGTGAACAGCGCCCGGTCGAGCGCCTCGAGCGTCGTCGCGGCGAAGTCGATCAGCGCGTCCGCATCGATCAGGCCCCCCGGCGCGAGCCGCGCGGCGAGCACGGCCTGCAACGCCGCCGCGTCTTCCGGTGGCGCGGCAAGGCCGAGCGCGTCGGCGAGCGCCGCGGCGAGCTGCGGCCGGTCGGCACGCAGCAGGCGGCGGGCGAGCATCGCCGACAGACCCTGCGCCAGCGCGGCGCCGGGATCGGTGCCGGGGGCGAACTCGGCCGCGTACCAGCGCCCGCTGCGGCCGGGAATGCCGCCGAAGGCGTGCAGGTTGGGCAGGAGGCCGGCGCGCACCACGGACGACTTGCCGGAGCCCGAGCCGCCGACGACGATCATCACGTTCTGCGAGGCGAGCTTTCCGCGCAGACGCTCGACCTGGGCGCCGCGGCCCTTGAACTGCAGGTTCTCGTCGGGCGTGAAACTGCGCAGGCCCGGATAGGGATTGGGCGCCTGGAAGCGCGGGTGGCGGGCGGACGGCGTGGCGCGCCACTGCTCGATCAGGAAGCCGAGGCCGCCCGGCCGCGACGGGCGGCTGCCGGCGGGCTCGGCAGGCGCGTCCATCCGCTAGAAGCCGACGGCGGCGGGCGCGGCGGCGGGTCCGCCGAGCGTCTGCATCCAGGTCGCCAGCCGGCGCTTGACGCTCTCGATGTCGTGGGGGTTGCCGCGGATGCCCTCAGGCGTGGTCTCGACGCGGATGGTCGGGCAGTCCTCCTCGCCATCGTCGAGCACGAAGTCGCCGGCGGCGACGAGGTCGTCCTCGAGGAAGGCGGGCTGCGTCAGCAGCACCAGCTTCACCGGCGCCTGCACGGCGTGGCGGCGCCGCACGGAACGCACCAGGTCGCCGACTTCGCGCAGCTTCGGCTGCAGCTGGCGGGTGAGCTCGGCGGCGTCGACGGCGTTGACGTTGAGGTCGTGGAAGGCGATCAGCGCCACCGTGCGCGTCTCGATGCCAGCGCGCAGCCGCTCCAGCGCCTCCGGCTCGCTGGTGCTGAAGCGGAAGACGCTCGGATTGTCGAGCATTCCCTCGGTGAGGCGGCGCACCGGACGGTTGACGTAAGGCGTGTTCTCCGGCCGGTTGATCATCTCGCGCATGATGACGATCGACGGGCGGGTGGAGCGGAACTCGCGGCGGATGAGGTCGCCGAGCGCCTCCGGCGTGTCGAGGCTGGCGCGCGGCCAGTTCGCGGTCTCCTGCAGGCGGCTCGCCAGCGCGTTGAAGCTAGGACGGGCGATGTCGAGCGCCGGCTCGCGCAGCTTCGCCGGCAGCCAGACGAGAATGCGCGGCGGTGCGGCGGGCGGCAGCACATCGCCGCCGGGGCCGGTCGCCGGCAGCTCGCCGAGGCGCTTGTCGATCGGCGCCTGCACTGCCTGCGGCGCCGCCGCCATCATCTCGGCGAACGGCTCGCTGGTCGTCTGTACGAACACCGCGTCGCGGTCCTCCGGGAGAAGGGCCGGCGCTCCCGCGGCGTCGACCAACCACTTGTCCTCCCAGATCTCCGCCGGGATGTTGAGGCTGGTGAGCCGCTCGCGCAGCGCCTTGGCGTCGTCGCCGACCGCCACGTCGAGGGCAGCAGCGTAGGGATGCTTGAGAATGTGGACGCGCGCCGGATAGGGCCGCCGGCCGGGATCGACATCGGCGATGACGGCGGCCGGCGCCTCGACCCGATCGGGGGTGGCGATCTCCGACCTGAGCTCCCGGCAGAACTCCTTGATGCGCTCGACCGCGTCGTTGAAGACGCCGCCGCTGCGCAACTCGACCGGCACGCCGTCGCGCTTGAACTCGCCGATGTAGACGAAGTCCTGTAGCCACCGGCACTGCGGATTGGCGGCGCGGAAGGCACGGAAGAAGGCGACGCCGTCCTCGTGCGTGACGATGATGCGCAGGCCGCGGCGGCGGGCGTCGGCACCGTCCCACTTGCGGACGGCGGTGGCGAGCTCCAGCGCGCACGGGTTCTTCAGGTCGACGCGGCCGTCGCGGTCGCGGCCGTAGTCGGCGCAGATGATCGCGATGAAGGCGTCGCACTCGTCGACCTTGTCGGTCAGCGCCTGCCGCAGGCTGCCGCCCTGGATCGGGTCGCGCGTGTAGAGGAAAAGGTTCTGGCGCAGCTCCCCATAGAAAAAGTGGTCTTCATGGGTGAAGTTGGAGACCCACGTCTTGTTGGCGCCCGAGAAACTCACGAAGACGTTCACGCACGCGCCTCCCCGCTTCGGGGAAGTCGCCGGCGCCGAATTGCGCGCCCCGGCATCCCCAACGCACCCTGGCAGAGCCTCCGAACCAGGAATTCGGACACGACGTCTCAAGCCTTGATTGTAAAGTATCGGGCCAAGTCGAAGCAAGTGTCCGGCCTTCCGTCCGGCCTTCCGGCCTGCCTCGCCGTCGCACCCCGGCCGTCGGTGGATCGCCAGCGAAACCGCCGCCCGGCGTGTCCGGCCGGCGTGGAAAGGCGGCGACGTCACGCAATCTTGTCCTGAACCTCGCCGGTCGTGAACGCAGCGCGAGCCGCCCGACTGTCTGCGACCCTGAGTTTGCGCTAGTATTGGGCTTGTAGTTCAGAGCGGGGTCGGGCGATGCCGAATCCGGATCAACGCAAGGCTGCCGTCGATGTGGTCGCCGCATTGCCAGCGGACGCCGCCGACATCGATCCCGTCGGGCATGCCGACCTTCTGGAGGGCGTGGCGGACGAGTTCGCAGCGCAGCTGCGATCCTCGCCCGTCGTGGCCGTGGCGACGCTCTACCGAGAAAGCGACCGCGAGGCGGCGCTGACGCAGCGCTATTTCCGCCGCACCGTCGGCTGGGCGAACGTCATGGTGTTCCTCACCGCCGTGGCGAGTGCCGGACTGCTGGCGCTGCAGGCGCTGGTAGACCCCGAGACGCGCTGGCCCTATGTCGCGCTCGGCGTCGTAGGCGTGCTGACCGGCGGCGCCGCCGCGACGCTGATCGGGCTCGCCCGCGACGCCGGCCTGCTCGCCCGCTGGCGGACGACGCGCGCCGCCGCCGAAATCGCCCGCCTGCGGTATTTCGAGACGCTCGCCGGCAGCGCGGATGCTGCCACGGCGCCGCTGCACCTCGAATACTTCCGCCGCTTCGCCGTCGACGGCCAGCTCGCCTACCATGCCGGCCGTCGGCAGCGGCTCGGCCGCGCGCTCGCCCTCGTGCTCGCGGCCGGCGGCGCCGCGGTGTTCCTGGCGGCGGCGGCGAACGGCCTCGGCGGCATCCTCGGCGCCGTCGATCCGAAGCTGGTGGCGATCGCAGCGCTCGCCGTCGTCGGCACCGCCGCCGGCTCGCTCGCCACCGCCACCGCCTCGATCGGCCAGTTCCGCGAGAACCGCGAGCACCACGACGAGGTCTGGCGCTCCCTCCTCGACCTCACCGGCCGGCTCGACGCCGTGCGCGCGGCGGTCGGCGCCGGCGACCTCTCGGCGCTCTCAGGCTTCGTCGAGGCGACGCACGAGATCATGCGCGGCGAACACGTCGCCTGGCTGCAGCGGCAGGAGAAGATCGCCGCGTCTCTGGACGAGCTCGACACCGCGCTCAGCCGCGCGCGCGACAAGCAGCCACCGGCCTCGCGACCGAAGCCGGTCGAGGTGGTGGAGCGCACGGCGCCCTGAGCGGGCTGCACGACACGACCGGGCGCAAGACCGGGGCAAGACCGGGCAAGGACTCGCGGGCGGGGGCTCGACGGGGGTCAGCGATGGGGATCGTGCCGAAGGAGTGGATGCCGCCGGCGAGGATGAAGCGGATCATCTGCCACTGGACCGCCGGCGCGCACGAGGCGTCGGCGCTCGACCGCAAGCACTACCACATCGTCGTCGAGGGCGACGGCGAGCTCGTCCGCGGCCGCGTGCCGATCGACGAGAACGAGCGCACCGGCGATGGTCGCTACGCCGCCCACACGCTCGGCGCCAACACCGGCTCGATCGGCGTCGCCGTCTGCTGCATGGCGGGGGCGAACGAGCGGCCGTTCCGGCCCGGCAGCCACCCGATGCGCGAGAGCCAGTGGCGGCGGCTCGCCGCAGTGGTGGCGGAGCTCTGCGAGGCCTACGAGATTCCCGTGACGCCGAAGACCGTGCTCGGGCACGGCGAGGTGGAGCGCAACCTCGGCATCCGCCAGAAGGGCAAGTGGGACCCGCTTCTGCTGCCGTGGGCGCCGCAGCTGTCGCCGCGCGACGTCGGCGACACGTTCCGCGGCATGGTCGCGGCGCTGCTTGACCGCACCGAGGACGAGGTGCCGCCGCCGGCGCTGAAGGTGACGGTGAACGGCACGCCGGTGCCCGATGCGATCTCGATCAACGAGGGCAGCTACCTGAAGCTCTCCGGGCTCGAGGCGGCGCTCGGCTGGTCGATCGTCGGCGGCGACGCCGAGCGCGTGTCGGTCGCGCTGCCGGGCGATGGCGGGACGGTGCTGACGCTGCCGCACGACGTCTTCGGCGGCGAGGAGATCGCACCCGACGCGGCGGACGAGGCAGTCGTGGCGGCGCTGCGGGCGGCCGGCTATGTCTCGGTGGTGGCGGTGGCGCACGCGCTGTCGCTGCCGCTCGCCGTCGACTTCGACGGCGAGGTGCTGCTGATCGGTTCCGACGTCCCAATGACGCCGGTGGCCGGCGCCGGGACGGACACGGCGCAGGCGGACGGCGGCGCGGCCGCGAGCGGACGGCGCACGCGTGTGCCGCGCCCGAAGCCGCGGCCGGAACCCGCACCGGTCGCAGCGGCGGCGCGCACTGTCGAGGTTCGCCGCGGCGACACGCTCGGCGCCATCGCCGAGCGCCACCTCGGCAGCGCTTCCAAGTGGAGCAAGTTGACGAAGCCGGACGGCTCCGGCTTCTCGGAGGCGGACGCCCGCCGCCTGAAAGTGGGCGACGTGGTCGTGCTGCCGGGTCTCGCCGCGCCCGCCCCGCTCGTCGAAGCGGCGGAGGCGGAAATCGAGGCCCTGGTCGAGGCCGGCCTCGAGGAGGTGCTCGCGGCCGCGGCCGCCGAGATCCGCTCCGAGGCGCGCGTCTCGGTGCCGCTCATCCTCGCCGCCTGCGGCGCGGCGGGCATCACCGACCCGGGGCAGGTCGCCTACGTGCTGGCGACCTCGGAGCACGAATCGAAGTGCGGCCGCTTCATGCGCGAGCTGTGGGGGCCGACCGCCGACCAGCGGCGCTACGAAGGGCGGGGCGACCTCGGCAACACGAAGGCCGGCGACGGCTATCGCTATCGCGGCCGCGGCTACGTGCAGATCACCGGTCGCGCCAACTACGCGACCTGGGCGAAGCGGCTCGGCCGCGACATCGTCGCCGACCCGGACCTCGTGGCGCGCGAACCGGCCGTCGCCGCGGAGATCCTCGTGCTCGGCATGCGCGACGGGGCGTTCCGCCCGCGGGCGGGCAAGCTCGCCGGCTTCATCGCCGGCGACCGGCGCGATTTCCTCAACGCCCGCGAGCTCATCAATGGCGACAAGGCGCGCGTCGACAAGGGCCACACGCGCACCCGCGGCCAGCGCGTCGCGGCGATCGCCGAGCGCTACTTCCGGGCGCTGGCGGGGGGCTGACGGGCCGCGTCGGCGAGGGTGTGCACCTCGTCGACCGGCCAGCCGCGCGCTCGCGCGCCGGTCGCGAGCGCCAGCGAGTGGTCGCCGGCGCCGCGCGACCCGCCCTCCCAGACGACGCAGGTGCGGACCGGTGCCGTCGCGGCGGCGATCGCGAGGATCTTTTCGGTCGCGATGTCGTAGGCGCCACCGGCATCCGGTTCGAGGCCGAGCACGACGAGGCCGCCCGCCGCCGCGACCTCGCCGACGAGGCGGTCGTAGAGCGCGCCCCAGTCGCCCGGCCGGTCGGTCACCGAGGTCCGCTGGAAGGTCGCGGCGTCGAAGGGCAGCACGATGGTGCGTTGCTGGACGCCGGCATCGGCCGCCGCCCGCAGCGCGAGCAAGTCCGCGCCGCACGCCGCCGAACAGACGAGATGGGTGACCGCGTGCTTCGCGAAGTAGGCCCTGAGCGCTGCCTCGACCGCGTCGACGCGCGCCAGCGGAAAACGCACCGGGCCGCCGGGCGCATCGATGCGCCGGCCGGCGAGGGCCACCGTCGTCACGCGGCGGGCCGGGCGGGCGCGGGCAAGAAGTCCGGAAAGTGTTTCGCCATGTCCACCGCCCTGCCGGCGACCGCGCCGAGGCGGCGAAGGTCGGGGATCGCGGCGGCGTTGTCCATCGCCAGCGTATCGGCCCGAATGTCGCCGAGGCCGGCGGCGACGAGGCCCGCCTGCGAGACGTCGACATCGTAGCGGGCGTAGGCGAAAGCCTTCGGCCGTGCCGGGTCGGGTTCGTGCACGAGGTCGCCGAGCTCGCGGTCGATCGGCGCGCCGTGCACACAGCGGCCGATGGTGCGGCAGGCGACGTCGTTCTCCACCGCCATCGCCCGCATCAGCTCGCTCGGGATCGTCCGTGCCGTCGACAGCAGCCCCTCGCCGCGCGGGTCCGGGTCCTCAATGGTGCGGAAGGCGGAGCCGGTGCCGATCGACACCAGCATCATGCGGTCCTCGCCCGCCGGCCAGTTGCAGTGGTAGGCGGGGTCGGTCGCCATGCGGTAAAGCAGGAAGGCGGGGTTGTTGTAGGCGGTGACGCCGCCGTCCTCGAAATAGAACGAGCGGCCGCCGCCGAGGTCGAGCCGCTCCGGCGCGAAGAAGGTCGGCGCCGCCGTGGAGGCGCGCACCAGTTGCCAGAGGGGCAGCAGGCGGTTGCAGTCGGCGCGCGCCGGATCGTTGTACTTGGCGGCCGGGTTGGTGCTGATCGGCCAGGCGGAATCGGTCTGCAAGTTGCGCGCGACGACGAGCAGGTGGCGCTCGCTCGACAGCACGCCGGCGTCCTGCAGCGCGAGGATCGAGCCCTCGCCGAACTCCGCCTTGAGCTTCTCGCGCAACTTCTCGGACTCGTAGGCGTAGCGCCAGCGCCGAAGCAGCGAGGCGCGATCGAACATCGCCTCGCCGGAGGAGACGTAGAAATCGACGAGCTCGTCGACCGACTTACCGATCGACAGTCCCGCCGCGATGATCGCGCCCGTGCTGGTACCGGCGATGTAGTCGAAGGCGTCGCGCAGGCGAAAGGCCGGGTCGCCGCCGGCCGCCGCGCGCCACTGCGCCTCGATCTCGCGCAGCACGCCGAGCGAGATCAGCCCGAGGATGCCGCCGCCGTCCAGCGCCAGCAGCCGCTTCTTCGTCCCGGAACGGGCATCGGGCATGTCGTGCCCTCTCGGCGCCGGGCCGGCGCCGCCCCGAGACTACAATGGAACCTTCGCCCTGGGCAGTCCGCATCCGGCGCGGGTGGGCCCGGCGGAGGGATCTGCTCACAAAACTTATCCGGCAGACCCGCTCTCGACGGGTCTGCCGGCGATGAGCGTCAACTCTACTGGCGTGCGAACTCGGGTGCGGGGCCCCGGTCCACTGCGACGGCCGCGGGCAGAGGGTGGCCGGGGCCGGAGCGGTAGTTTGGTCGCGGCGTGCGCCGCAGGTCGATGATGGCGCCGGCGAGAGCGCAGAAGAACGTGACGAGCGCCAGCAGGATGATCACAGTCGAACCCATGGGATTGCTCCTTTCGTTGGCTGGATCGGCAACTCGCTCGACTGTCGCCGGGTTCCGACGCGTTTTCAGAGTTCCATGCAGGGGCCCATGCACGGCCGATCCGGTCGGGCGCGCGATTTGCGGCTGGCGTCAGGAACCAACGCGCCCACTGCCCTGTTGTGGGGATGCGGCGTGACGCTGGGGGCCGCGAAGGCGGCGCGCACATGGTGACCTCGACAGAAGGCCGGCCGTCCGAACCGTTGCCGCGCGGCACGGCTTCGCCGGTGCTCGCGCCCATGCCGAGCCCATCGATGGGCGGGGCGAAGCCGCTCGGCGTCGTCGCGGTGGTGGCCGCCCTCTATTTCGGCCGGGACATCCTGCTGCCGCTCGCCGTGGCGGTGCTGCTGACATTCGCGCTGGCACCCGTCGTAGCGTGGCTTCGGAAGCTGCACGTGCCGCGGATCATCGCCGTGATCGCGGTGGTCATCGCCGCGTTCGCCGCCATCATCCTGTTCGGGGCGATCGTCGCCGGCCAGCTCAGCAGCCTGGCGCAGAACCTTCCGCAATATCAGAGCAACATCGAAGCGAAGGTCCAGACGATCCGCGACGCCGACGTCGGCGAGAGCGTGTTCGACAAGGTGTCGGTCCTGCTGGAACGCCTGGGGCGCGAGATCGAGGCGGACGAGGAGACCGGCGAGACCGGTGCCGTCGCCGACGAACGCGAGACCATACGGCCGCTGCCGGTGCGCGTCATCGAGCCGTCGGCGCAGCCGCTGCAGGTGCTGCAGACCCTCGTCGGCCCGCTGATCGAGCCGCTCGCCACCGGCGGCATCATCGTCGTGGTGGTGATCTTCATGCTGATGAAGCGGGAGGACCTGCGCGACCGCTTCATCCGCCTCGTCGGCGCCGGCGATCTGCATCGCACCACCGCCGCGATCCAGGACGCCGGCCGGCGCGTCGGCCAGTACCTGCTGATGCAGCTCGTCGTCAACGTCACCTATGCGATCCCGGTGGGCATCGGGCTGTGGCTGATCGGCGTTCCGAACGCGCCGCTCTGGGCGTTGCTCGCCCTGGTGCTGCGCTTCGTCCCGTACATCGGCCCGGTGATCGCCACCATCTTCCCGCTGGCGCTGGCGCTGGCGGTCGATCCGGGCTGGACGATGCTGCTGTGGACGGCGGCGCTGTTCATCGTGCTGGAGCTCGTCAGCAACAACGTCGTCGAGCCGTGGCTCTATGGCTCGCGGACCGGGCTCTCGCCGCTGGCGATCATCGTCTCGGCGATCTTCTGGACATGGCTCTGGGGCCCGCTCGGCCTGCTCCTGTCGACGCCGCTGACGGTCTGCCTGGTGGTGCTCGGCCGGCACGTGCCGCAGTTCGAGTTCCTCGACGTGCTGCTCGGCAACGAGCCGGTGCTGGAGCCGCACCAGCAGCTCTACCAGCGCCTGCTCGCCGGCGATCCGGACGAGGCGACGGACCGGGCGGAGGCGTTCCTGGTGGATCAGCCTCTCGCCGACTTCTATGCGACCGTCGCCATTCCCGCCCTGGGGCTCGGCGAGTCCGACCGGTCGCGGGGCGTCCTCACCGAGGAGCGACGACGCCGTGTCGCCGAATGCGCGGCCGACCTCGTCGACAATCTCGAGGAGTACGCCGTGGTCGCGGCGGTCGAAGACGCGCCGCCCGAAGCGACGGCCGAGACCGCGGACCCGGTCGACGGCGTGCCGCCGGCGCCGCCGCGCGGCGACGGCAAGGCGGTGCTCTGCGCCGGCGGCCGGGGCGAACTCGACGATGCCGCCGCCCTCATGCTCGGCCAGGTGCTGGTCGGGGAAGGGGCGACCGTGCGCGCCGTCGGCCATCGGGCCCTCGAGAGCGCCCGCCTCGGCGGCCTCGATCTCGACGGCGTCGATTGCGTCGTCATCGGCTTCCTGAACGCGTCGTCCGAGACGCATGCGCGTTACATGGTGCGACGTCTCAAGCGGGCGCGCCGCTCGCTGCGCGTCGGCGTCGTTCTCTGGACGAGTGCGGGCACCGCCATCGAGGCGGCCAAGCTCAGCGCCGTGATCGGCTGCGATTTCGTTGCCTCGTCGATGGCCGATGCGGTCGACGGCGCGCTTTCCGACGAGCCGGCGATCCCATCCCATGCTTCACCGCGCGGACCGACGCCCGCAGGCGAACGGACAGCGATGGCCGGCTGAGGCCCTCTGCATCCCGGGCACGGAAGCCCGGGCCAACCGGCCGGCTCGTCAATCGCTGCCGAACAGGACGTCTGAGGTCATGGCGGCGGCAATCGCTTCGTTGCCCCGGTCGCTCGCGTGCAGGTGGTCGCCGGAATCATACTCCGCCCGGAGTATGAGCGGGTCGTCGTCGTCCCGCAGCAGCGCGTCGAGATCGACGACGGCGTCGAATTCGCCGCTCTCGCGGATCCACGCGTTGATCTCCTGCCGCCGGGCGTCGCGCGCCGCCGAGTAGTAACCCTCGAAGGGCGTTCCGGCGAGGGCGCCCTTGAACGGCGGCAGAGTGGCGCCGACGATGCGGACGTTCGCCGCGTGCGCCCGCGCGATCAGCTGGCGGTAGCCCTCGACCATTTCGTCGACGGCCGGCATGGCGAGGTCGGGCGCGAACACGTGGCCGGGCCAGCTGATGTCGTTGATGCCGATCAGCACCACGACCGCCTTCAGGTTGCGCTGCGCCAGCACCTCCGCGTCGAAGCGGGCGAGCGCGCTGTCCCCCATCAGGTCCCTGAGCAGCCGGCCGCCGGAGATGCCGGCGTTGACGACGGAGACGTTCTCCTGCGCCAGGCGCGCGGCGAGGAAATCCGGCCAGCGGCTGTCGGTGCCGGGGGTCGAGGCGGCGCCGTCGGTGATCGAGTCGCCGAGGGCGACCACGGTGCGGACCTCGCCGGGCACCTCGACGAGCACCTGGCTGAGCAGCGGGCGGGCCGTGACGGTGGTGATTGCCGGCGCGGCCGGATCGCTCACAGCGTTTCCCGCCACGATGCCGACCGGGCCGAGACCCTCCCAATGGAAGGTCTCCACGGCGGTCGGATGCGGCAGGTGAAAGCTGATCTGCAGCCGCTCGAGGACCGTGACGGGAAGCACCACCGGATCGCTGACCGCCGCGGTTCCCGCCCGGATGGCGATCCCGCCCTGTCCCGAGAAGCGCAGGACCCGGGTGCCGGACGCGTCGGGCCTGCCGTCCTCGCCGATCGGCGTGACGGTCGCCGCGCCGATGTCCACCGGCCGGGTTCCGTAGACATTCGAGAGCACGATCCTCAGCCTCTCGCCGCCGAGGCCGACACGCACCGTCTGGCGGACCGTCTGGTTCCACAGGCTTTGCGGGACGATCACCGGGAGAGGAAAATCGCCGGACCACAGTGGCTGCGGGCTCGCGTACCAGGCGGATGCCCAAGTACGCCCGTCGGCGGCGACGGCGGCTGTACCGGCGAGCATCGCCAGGGCTGTGATCACGGCTCGCAAGACCTTCATTTGTTTCCTCCAACGAGTCAGCCAACTTGCGGGTCAGCCGAGACAGAAGATATTATTCATTACTGTTGACTGTAAGTCGGCGTTGCATCATATTGCCTATGAATTTCTTTCATAAGATATACATTAAATGATCAGGACGGGAGCGATGATCAACCGGGCGGGCGAGATGGAAGTGTTCGTGCGGGCGGTGGAGCTCGGCAGCTACTCCGCCGCGGCGCGCGATCTCGGCCTGACGCCGTCGGCGGTGAGCAAGCTCGTCTCGCGCATCGAGGACCGGCTCGGGGCGCGGCTGGTGCTGCGATCGACCCGCGGCATGCAGCTGACACCGGAGGGAGAGGCCTATTTCGACCGGGCATCGCGCATCGTCGCCGACATCGACGAGACCGAGCGGGCGGTCACCTCCGGAGCCATGCAGCCGCGCGGTCCGCTGAGGGTGAACTCCAACATCCCGTTCGGCACGCACCAGGTGATCCCGCTGCTGCCGGACTTCCTGCTGCGCTATCCCGGCATGACGATCGACCTCTCGCTGACCGACTTCATGGTCGACCTCGTCGGCGAGCGCTCGGACGTGGCGATCCGCACCGGCCACCTGCGCGATTCGAGCCTGATGGCCCGCAAGCTGATGGAGAGCGGCCGCATGGTGGTGGGCGCCCCCGCCTACTTCGCCCGGCACGGCCCGCCGGAGACACCGGCCGATCTCGCCCGACACAACTGCCTCAACTTCAATTTCCGCCGCGCGCTCGACGACTGGCCCTTCCTGCAGCAGCCGGGGCAGACGGAGACGATGACGCTGCCGGTCGCCGGCAACCTCAAGGCCAACAACGGGGAAACCGTCCGCCAGCTGGCGCTCGCCGGCCTCGGCATTGCCCGCCTCTCGGCATTCCATGTCGGCAGCGACATCGCCGAGGGCAGGCTCGTAGAGGTGCTGCAGCCCTACAATCCCGGCGACGTGGAGCCGGTGCACGCCGTCTTCATCGGGCACGAGCACCTGTCGAACCGCATCCGGGCGTTCGTCGACTTCCTCGCCGACAGGCTGCGGCGCGGCTGAAGGCGCCTCTGACCGTGCGCCCTCCCCGCTCGCCATCAGGCGGCGGCAGTCGCGATCGGGTAGTCGTCGTATCCCGTCGCGCCGCCGCCGAAGAACGTCGCCGGGTCCGGCGCGTTCAGGGGGATTCCCGCCGCGATGCGGTGCGGCAGGTCGGGGTTGGCGAGGAACGGGCGCCCGAAGGCGACGAGGTCGGCGAGACCGACCCGGACGAGATCATCTCCGCGCTGCGGCGTGTAGCGACCCGCGACGATGATCGGACCGGCGAAGCGTGCGCGCACCTCTTTGCGGTAGTCGAGCGGCACCGCGGGCGCGTCGTCCCAATCGGCCTCGGCGAAATGCAGGTAGCCGACCCCTTCCGCCGCGAGCATCTCGGCGGCCAGCAGGCTGGTGGGGACGATCTCGGGGTCCGCCATGTCCTGCAGCGTGACGTGCGGCGACAGCCGGACGCCGGTCCGCTCCCGTCCGACCGCGGATGCCACGGCACTCACGACCTCCTGCAGGAAGCGGATGCGCGCCTGCGGCGAGCCGCCGTAGCGGTCCGCGCGCCGGTTCGTCGTCGAGCGCAGGAACTGGTCGACGAGGTAGCCGTTGGCGCCGTGGATCTCGACCCCATCGAAGCCGGCCGCGACCGCCATCGCCGCCGCCTTGCGGAAATCCTCGACGACGCGCGCCACCTCCCCGGTCTCCAGGGCGCGCGGCTCGATGCAGTCGACGAACCTCGGCCCGCCGCCGTCAGGATCGATGACGTAGACGCGCACGCCGTCGGCGCGGACGGCGGACGGCGCCACCGGCAGCCGGCCTCCCTCCTGGATGAGCGGATGGGAGACCCGCCCGACGTGCCACAACTGCAGGAAGATGCGGCCGCCGGCGGCATGCACAGCATCCGTCACCAGCCTCCAGCCGTCGCGCTGCGCGTCGGTGTAGATGCCGGGCGTGAAGGAGTAGCCCTGGCCCTCGCGGGAGATCTGCGTCGCCTCGGTGACGATGAGGCCGGCCGCCGCACGCTGCGCGTAGTAGCGCGCGTTGAGCTCGCTCGGCACGTCGCCCGGCTGCGCGGCGCGCGAGCGGGTCATCGGCGCCATGACGAACCGGTTCGGCAGCGTCAGGCCGCCGAGCCGGGTGGAGGAGAACAGGCACGACAGGGCGGTACCGGAGCCGTCTGCGGTCATGGGGATCACCGTGCTCAGAGAGGGATGGCTTCGTGCCGGTCGAAGGTCTGGCAGTCCCGCCGGACGTGCTCGGGCACGGGAAGGGGCGGGTTGGCGCCGCCGAGGAACTCGACCGTCGTGAACACCAGTTCGGTGTCGCCGGTGTTGGTGAGGTCGTGCACCATGAACTCGCCGGGGCCAAACGCGAGGTGCTTCGTCGTCCCGGCTGCGTAGGTGGACACCGCGAGGCGGCCGTCGTGATGGCGCGAGGTGGCGCGACCCGCCGTCACCGCCGTCCAGAAATAGTCGAGTACGTGGCGGTGGAAGCCGATCCGCTCGCCGGGCCGCAGCCTGAGCGACCAGACGCGCACGCGGCTCGTCTCCGAGACCAGCACGTGCCCGACGCACCCGTTCAGCTGGTTGCAGCCGAACTCGTAGGCGATGGCGGCGTCCCAGCCCGCCGGCGGCGCGACGCGCCGGTGCGATGCATCCTCGCTCATCGGAAGTTCCTCTCTCAAACGACCGGGATGACGCCGCCGTCGATGCCAAACGTCTCGCCGCTGACAAAGCTCGCGAGGTCGGAGGCGAGGAAGGCGACGAGGGCGGCGACCTCCTGCGGCGTGCCGAGCCGCCCGGCCGGCAGCCGGCTGCGCTCCAGGAAGACGCGCACCGCCTCCTCCCGCGAGGTGCCGTAGTCGGCGGCGAGGCTGTCGAGGAAGCCGCCCGGGCGGTCCCACAGCGCCGTGCGGATGTGCGCTGGCGCCACCACGTTCGAGCGGACGCCGCGTGGAGTGTAGGCGCGGGCGAGCACCTTGGAGAGCATCGCCACCGCCGCCTTGGAGACGCTGTAGTCCGGCAGGAGCGGATGCGGCATCCGCCCCGCCTCCGACCCGCAGTGGATGAGCACGCCGCTGCCCCTCTCCAGCATGTGGGGCAGCACGGCCCTGGAGGTACGCACATAGCCCAGCACGTTCAGGCCGAACGTCGCCTCCCAGTCGGCATCGCCGACGTCGAGGAAGCTCAGGCGGGAGGGCGCCACGCCGGCGTTGTTGAAGAGGATGTCGACGGCGCCGAAGGTGCGCAGCGCGGCGTCCACGAGGCGCGTGCCCGCCTCGCCGTCCCGCATGTCGAGGACGACCGGCAGCACCGCGGCGGCATCCCCCAGCTCGGCGACCGGGCCGGGGTCGAGGTCGGCGCCGACCACCCGGCAGCCGAGCGCCACGAACAGCCGCGCCGTCTCGAGGCCGATGCCGGCGCCGGCGCCGGTGACGATGGCGACGCGGCCGGCGAGGCCGAGGTCGAAGCCTCCGGTCGCGACGGTCATGGGATCACCCGCTCCTGGCGGAGCTGGTCGAACAGGTCGAGGAACGACCGCTCGGTGTCCTGGTATTCGACGAAGCCGAGGCGCCGGCTCTTCGACAGGTCGTTGACGCACTCCATCGGCCGCCCGAGATCGGCGTCGGTGTGCCACGGCGAGGCCAGCCGCTCGAGGGGGTTCGGCTGCAGGCCGTGCTGGCGGACGAGGTGGTCCCAGACGGGCGCGTCGTCGCGCATCTGCTCCTGCAGCGGCACGGGATGGCCGGGATAGGCTGCCGCCTCAAGCCCGAAGGAACCGGCGATCACCGACCACAGCCGCTTCCAGCGAAACACGTCGCCGTTGGCGACGTTGAAGGCCTCATTGCGGGCGTCCGGTGCCGTCGCCGCCCAGGCGAGTTGCTTGGCGAGGATTCGGGCATCAGTGACGTCGGCCAGCGCCTCGTACTGCGTCGGCGAGCCCGGGAAGACGAACGGCCGGCCGGTCGCCTTGCAGATCGACGCATAGACCGCCAGCGTCACGCCGATGTTCATCAGGTTGCCGACCGCGTAGCCGACGATCGTGTGCGGCCGGTGCACGCTCCACCCGAAGCCGCGCCGGGCGGCCGCCTCGAAGACGATGTCCTCCTGGACGTAGTAGAAGTTTTCGAGCGGCAGGCGCGGCTGGTCCTCGCGGAACGGCGTCTCCGGCTTGTTGCGGGCGTACATCTCGAACGGCCCGAGATAGTTCTTCGTGCCCGTGACGAGGGCCACATGGCGAAGCTCGGCGGGCTCGAGCGCGGCGAGCACGTTGTCCACCATCGCGCCGTTGACGCGGCAGTTCTCGGTCTCGGTCGGCATCCGCGTCCAGGTGCAGAAGAAGACGTGGGTCGGATGCAGGCTGCGCAGCGCTTCCGCCGTGGCGTCGCGGTCGAGCACGTCGAGCCCGGCAGGACGGACGCCAGACAGGCCCCGTGGCTGCGACCGCGAGACGCCGAGCACCTCCCAGTCGCCGGCGGCGGCGAGATGGCGGGCGAGGCTGTTGCCGACGATCCCCGTCACGCCGACGATCAATGCACGCTTGTCATACACTTCGGTCGTCCTTCGTTGGCTCGCGATGGTCTTGGGCTGGTGACGGCCTTGTCGGCGGGCGGACGCCCGTCGGAGGCCGTCAGATCGGCTGTGCGCTGGAGGAGCGGCTGTAGAAGCCGACCATGGCGATGATGACGAGGCCGTAGGCGATCTGCCGGAACGCCTCGGAGACCTGCAGGACCGACAGCATGCTGGTGATGAGGGTGACCAGCAGCACGCCGCAGACGGTGCCGCCGAACGATCCCCGTCCGCCGAGGATGCTGGTGCCGCCGAGCACCACCGCGGCGATGCCCGGCAGCAGGTAGGGGTCGCCCATGTTCTGGTAGGCCTGGCCGGCGTAGCCGGCGAGCAGCATGCCGGCGAGTGCGCTGCAAGCGCCGGACAGCACGAACACCGCGACGATCACCCGCCGGGTGTCGACGCCCGAGAGGTAGGCGGCCGCCTCGCTGGTGCCGACGGCGTAGATGCGCCGCCCGAGCACGGTGCGCCGCAGCACGAGCGCCATCGCCAGCGAACATCCGATCCACACCAGCACGGCGTTCGGCACGCCGAAGCTCCGCCCGGCGCCGAGCGCCAGCACCAGCGCGGACGGCCGGCTGCCGGCGGCGTAGAGGCCGGCGTGATAGACGCAGACGCCGAACACCACCATGTTCACCGCCAGCGTCCAGATCATCGACGGGATGCGCAGGTAGCCGACGCCGATGCCGTTGACGAGCCCGATGCCGCAGCCGATCGCGAGCCCGACGACGATCCCGAGCTCGCCCCAGCCGGCACCCTCGGCCGATCCGACGAAGGCCGTCGAGAACGTCGCGGCGGCCGACAGCGTCCACGGCACCGAAAGGTCGATGTGGCCGGTCAGGATCACCAGCATCGCGCCGATCGCGACGATGCCGAGGAACGCGCCGTTCTGCAGCTGCTGCACCAGGTAGGCCGGCGACAGGAACTGCGGAAACGCCAGCCCGGCGGCGAGAACGAGGCCGACGAGCACCAGCGCGAGGGTGCGGGTGGGCGCGTCGAGACGCGCGAGCCGCGCGGTCAGGGAGGCGGTCATCGGAAGACCTCCAGCCGGTTGCCGATGCCGATCAGCCGCGTCGCGCCCGCGGCGACCGCGACGACGAGCACAATCCCCTCGAACAGCGGCTGCGCCATCGGGCCGAGCCCGGTGAAGAAGATCAGGCTGCCGAGCGTCCGCAGCACCAGCGCCCCGGCGATCGAGCCCGCGACCGTGCCGACGCCGCCGGCCAGCGCGGTTCCGCCGAGCACCACGGCGGCCACCGAGTTCAGCGTGTAGGTGGTGCCGATCGAGGCGTCGCCGCTCAGCGTCTGCAGCCCGAGGAAGATGCCGCCGAAGGCGGCGAACAGCCCGCCGAGCGCGAACGCGGCGATCTTCGCCTGGTTGACGGGCAGTCCGGACATGAACGCCGCCGGCTCCGCTGAACCGACCGCGACGATGGTGCGCCCGAGCATCGAGGCGCGCACCGGCAGCCAGACGGCCGCCACCAGCCCGACGAGCAGCAGCAGCGAGGCCGGCGCGAACCCGCCGAGCGTGCCGGTGAGGATATCGCTCACCGCCTCGTCCACCTCGCCGCCCGGCGTCGGCCGGATGAGCAGCGCGAGGCCGGTGAACACCGCCCCGGTCGCCAGCGTCGCGACGATCGGCTGGATGCGCAGGAGCACGACGACGACGCCGTTGACGACGCCGCAGGCGACGCCGAGCAGGACCACGACGGCGAGCCCGAAGGCGACCGAGGCCGGCGGGCCCTGCACGAGCACCGAGGCGGCGCAGTTGGTCAGTGCCATGGTGGCGCCGATCGACAGGTCGATGCCGCGCGACAGCACGACGATCGTCTGCCCGACCGCCACGAAGGCGAGTGCGACGCCCTGGTTCGACCAGGCGGCGAGCACGTCCGGCGACGCGCCCCGCGGATGGATCCACAGGAAGTAGCCGAGCAGCATCGCGAGCAGCAGCCACGCCGCGACCATGCGCACGTCGCCCAGCCGATCGAGCCTCAGTGCCGCCTTCATGCGAACGCCTCCGCGCGACTGTCGAGCGGATCGGCCTCAGCCGGGGCCGTGCGGATCTGCATCGCGGCGGACAGGATGGCCGTCTCGGTCAGCGCGGCGCCGGCGAGCGCGGCGGCGATGCGGCCGCCGTACATCACCAGCACGCGGTCGCAGAGCCCGATCAGCTCGTCGTAGTCCGTCGAGTGGAACAGGATCGCCACGCCCTCGTCGGCGAGGGCCCGGAACAGGCGGTAAATCTCCTGCTTGGTGCCGACGTCGATGCCGCGCGTCGGGTCCATCAGCAGCAGCAGCCGCGGCTTCGTCGCGAGCCACTTCGCCAGCACGACCTTCTGCTGGTTGCCGCCGGAGAGCGTGGCGACCGCGGCATCGCCCGCCGGCGCCTTGATCTGCAGCCGTTCCTTCAGCGATGCGACGAGCCCGGCTTCCGCCGCCCGGTCGATCAGGCCGGCGCAGGCGAGCCGCGGCAGCGCGACGAAGCTCAGGTTCGCGTCGACGGCGAGGCCGAGGAAGAGGCCCTCGGTCTTGCGCTCCTCCGGGATCAGCGCCACCGCCCGCTCGGCGGACAGGCAGCCGCTCGGGCCGTCCGGCACGCCCTTTCGTCCGCCGACCGTCACCGTCCCCGAGAGGTCGCGCAGCACGCCGGCCAGCGCCAGCAGCAGCTCGCGCTGTCCCTGGCCGTCGAGGCCGCCGATGCCGACGATCTCGCCCGGGCGGACATCGAAGCTGACGCCCTGGAGGGCGGACTTCCAGCGCAGGTCGGCGACCGAGAGGTACGGCGCGTGTTCGGCGGCGGGCGCCGGCGGCTTGGCCGGATAGACCTGCGCCAGCGGCCGCCCGATCATCAGGCGGACGATCGCCTCGTGCGACCGCGTGCCGGCGGGAAACGTCTCCACATGCCGGCCGTTGCGGAACACCGAGCAGGTGTCGGCGAGCGCGTCGACCTCGTGCATGCGGTGCGAGATGAACAGCACGCAGACACCACGCTCGCGACACCGCTGCAGCGCCGCCATGACGCTCGCGGCGTCCCCGGCGTCCAGTGCGGACGTCGCCTCGTCGAGGATCAGCACGCGCGGATCGCGGACGAGCGCCTTGGCGATCTCGACGACCTGCCGCTTCGGCAGCGGCAGACGCCCGCACGGCACGTCGAGGTCGAGGTCAGATCCGCAGCCGATGGCGGCCAGCGCGTCGCGAGCGAGCCGGCGCTCCTGTTTCCGGTCGATGCGGCCGAAGCGCCGGCGGCGGGGGTCGGCGAGGCCGATGTTCTCGGCCACCGTCAGCGCCGGAACGATCGAGAGCTCCTGGAACACGCAGACGATGCCCTGGTCGAGCGCGGAGCGCGGCCCGTCGAGCCGCAGATCCCGTCCTTCGAGCCGGATATCGCCGCTGTCCGGCCGCACCACGCCGGCGAGGATCTTCATCAAGGTGCTCTTGCCGGCGCCGTTCTCGCCGAGCACGGCGTGGATCGTGCCCTTGGCGGCCGACACGTCGACGTCTTCCAGCGCGACGGTGCCGCCATAGCGTTTCGTCACGCCCGAGAGCGCCAGGAACCGAGGGGTGTCCTGCATGCCCGTCCCTCCCGAAATCCGAAGCTGCGGCGGGGGCGGTCGCGATCGACCGCCCCCGTGGCGAGGGATCAGTTGCCTTCGGCGGCCTGCTGGACGAGCTCCTCCGGCTTGAACACCATGTCGGTGCCGCAGACGGCGTAGCCCGAGACGGTCTCGTAGGTGTCGGGCATCGACGGGAAGTAGTTGACCTCGGGCCGCATGTCCGACGTCAGCACGTGCGGGGTCGGAAGGTTGACGAGCGCCGGCAGGCTCTCGCCCTTCAAGAGCGCGATCGCCGCGCGCACCGCCACCGGCCCCTGGCCGGGCGAGGTCGAGACGGAGATGCCCGGGATGGCGCCTTCCGCCAGGGCGCGGACGAAGCCGTTCTCGGCGTCGCCGCCGACCGGCACCTTCGGATGGCCGGCCGCGGCCATCGCGTTCGTCACGCCGCGGCAGCCGTGCTGGCAGACGATCGCGTCGAAGCGGCCGTGCACGGCGATCGCGTCGGAGACCACCTTCTGCACGGTGCCGGTGTCCCAGTTGCCGACCACCTCCACCACCTCGATGTCGGGGTACCGGTCGACGATCTTGCGGAAGCCGACGTGGCGGTCGCGGTCTGTCGAGTTGCCGGGGATGCCGCGCACCTCGAGCACGGTGCCGCGCTTCTCAGGCATCAGGTCGACGACGGCTTTCGTCTTGATGTCGCCCTCGAACTCGACCCATTCCGGCGTGATGCGCAGCACGTCGGGGTTGTCGACCGGGTTGTCGAAGGAGACCAGCACCGTGCCCGCCTTCTTCGCCCGCTTGATGACGGCGTCGAAGGCCTTCGGGTTGACGGCGATGAAGACGACGGCGTCGTAGCCGGCCTGGATGAAGTTGTCGATCGCGGCGATCTGCGCCGCCACGTCCGCCCCGGTGCTCACCACCTTGAGCTCGGCGATGTCCCTGGCGTTCTCGGGACGCGCCGCCCATGCCTTGACCGACTGGATCATCTGCATCCGCCAGGGAATGCCGGTGTGGCCATTCGCCACTGCGATCCGGAAGGGGCCGGTCCGCGGCGCGTACTGGATGACCGTCGCGTCTCCGGTCGCCGGCTTGTAGCACTCCGGCAGGTAGGTCGCGGCCACCGCCGGCGTAGCCACCTCGGCCACCAGCAGCGCGGCCGCGGCGAGGCCGGCAAAAACAGAAGCGGTCTTGTGCTTGATCGACATCTTTTGTTTCCTCCGATAGGGCAAAGCAATATCGATCGACGACTTGAGATCGCCGTCCAATTTGCTTTTTCTTTTGCACTTCTCGGAAAACTTCTAGCGGCTCCCCCGCAGGCCCGGTAGCCGGGCCGACGGCATTGGAGCTGTGAACCACGTTCACAGTCAGCGGGTATGCGAGCGTCGCTTTGGGCAGCCGGGCGGTCACAGTGTGGCGGACGTGGCTCGACCGGCGACGACCCGACGAGCCGCGGCAACGCCGAAGCGCCCCCCTCACGACGATTGTGAGTGTAGGGGGACCCGATCATTGGCACTTGGGTCGAGGCATCCGACTTTGCGATAACTTGCTGAAAACGTTACAGAATGAGGGGCCGTTGCCGGATCGGCCTTTGGCACCAACCCGCGCCTTGACGCGCAAGAATGTGCAGATTTTTGGCACGCGCGATCAAACCTGCGCAATGTCGCGCAAGTGCGCGCAAAGGCTCACTGGGACGCCCTCATACGAAGTGGAAGAGGTGGCCAGTCGGTCAGAGTTCGGTGAAGGAACCCTATCTGAGCGCGCGCAATAACTCTGAACGCGTCAGACTTTGCATAAGATCATGCTTCTCAACGATAAAGGCGTGGCAGCGGCGGCTTTCACGACCCTCGGAATTCTGACGCGACAACATGTCGAGGATGGTTTGGGGTCCCCGCCAGGAAGCCGACCCTCGGCTCAACATTGATACCGACATGTCGTGACGTAGGTCCGTCGAGCGGGGTCTGCCGTCGCGTTGGAAAAGTAATTCGCTCGCGGCAAGTGATCGCATCGCGATGAAGAGCAAGCGTCTTCAAATTTAATGCTTTTACAACAAAGAAGCAGTCGCGTGGTGTCTATTTCTTTCTTAGCCTAACACCCGCGCCCTCCATTTTCGTCAATAAAGATAACCCCCGCGCCTTCAAGTGCTGCCTGCATGGCCTTAAGCGCATCTTCGCTGCCGAGATCTCGTACCTGACTGCGGGCGGATACGTGGCCGCGCTCCCTACGCGTAAAGACGGCCCCTCAGCAATGTCCAACGGCCACCGCATTTATGTGCTGCTCCGGAGGAACAGTGCGAATGCGCCAGCGTATCTGACGCATCTGCACGCACTGCGTGACGACGATACTGGAGAACTTGTACTGTTAAGTTCGACACACCCAGTTCCAAGATAGCAGGTCACCTCATCAAGTTGGACGTTGACAGCCTGACCGAGCAGGCTGACCGCGTTGTAGTGTCAGGGAATACCGGAGCCGAATCGGGCAACGCAAAAAATTCGCGTCTGCAAAGTGCCAAAAACGGGCGTCAACTCTCCACTCAAAACCTGACATCACCCAGTCCCACCAAGAATGAGGATCTGGACCGGCTGCTGCCGTCGGCAATCTTGACCCGCAGCTTTACGAGACCGACGCCGTGCGCTTTAGAAGCGCACCCTGGCGGCTGTGGCATCTGGACCGCCCGCCCCTTAAGTAGGCGTCCCACAGGCTTTCCGACGGCTCCCCTTCGACGCCTGACGATCCTGCGAGATAGGCGGAACCAGCGGTGCCCTTCATGACGACGAACCCGGCGCTCGCTCGCGCCCTCGCCGAACGGGACTACAACAACCCGACGCCGGTTCAACTCGCCGTGCTGGCGCCCGAGGCGTCGGGGCGTGACCTCCTGGTGTCTGCCCAGACCGGGTCCGGCAAGACTGTCGCCTACGGTCTCGCCATGGCCGAGACGCTGCTCGGCGTCTCCGTGAAATTCGAGGCCGCGACCGCGCCGAAGGCGCTGGTGGTGGCGCCCACGCGCGAGCTGGCACTGCAGGTGCAGCGCGAGTTCGCCTGGCTCTTTGCTGCGACCGGAGCCCGCATCGTCGCCTGCGTCGGCGGCATGGACCCGCGCCAGGAACAGCGGCTCTTGAACCAGGGCGCCCATGTGGTCGTCGGCACCCCCGGTCGCCTGCGCGATCATCTGGAACGCGGCCGGCTCGACCTCTCGGCGCTCAGCGTCGCCGTGCTCGACGAGGCCGACGAGATGCTCGACCTCGGCTTTCGCGAGGATCTCGAGTTCATTCTGGACGCCACCCCGCCGGAGCGGCGCAGCCTGCTGTTCTCGGCGACCATGCCGCGCGCCATCACCACCCTCGCCAGGCGCTACCAGCGAGACGCGCTGCGGATCGAGGTGGCAGGCGCCGAAGGTGGTCACGCCGACATCGAGTACCGCATGATCCGCGTCGCGCCCACTGAGGTCGATCATGCGGTGGTCAACGTGCTGCGCTCCTACGACGCCCAGAGCGCCATCGTCTTCTGCGCCACGCGGGAAGCCGTGCGGCGTCGGCACGCCATGCTGCAGGAGCGGCAATTCTCCGTGGTGGCGCTGTCCGGTGAATTGAGCCAGACCGAGCGCAACCACGCCTTGCAGGCGTTGCGGGACGGGCGGGCGCGGGTCTGCGTCGCCACCGACGTCGCGGCGCGCGGCATCGACCTGCCGAACCTCGGCCTCGTCATCCATGCCGACCTGCCGAACGATGCCGAGAGCCTGCAGCACCGCAGCGGCCGCACCGGCCGGGCGGGCCGCAAGGGCGTGAGCGTGCTGCTGGTACCGCCGTTTCGCCGGCGCCGGACGGAAACTCTGATGCGGGAGTTGGGCATCGAGACCTCATGGTCGGCCCCGCCGACCTCCGAGGACATCCGCAAGCTCGACCACGAACGCATGCTGCACGATGCCGTGATCGCCGATGAGCCGAATGAGGAGGATGCCAGCGCCGGTCTTGCGCTGCTCGCCGCCCATTCGCCCGAGCACCTGGCCGCCGCGCTGGTGCGCCTCTACCGGGCCGGCCTGCCGGCGCCGGAGGAGGTCGCCGATCCCGGCGAGCCGCGGGCCGCGCGCGACCTCGCCGCCGGCCGGGATTTCGGCGGGGCGTCGGGAGCCGGCAGCGTCTGGTTCCGCCTCAACATCGGCCGCCGCAACAATGCTGATCCGAAGTGGCTGCTGCCGCTGATCTGCCGGCGCGGGAACGTCACCCGCAAGGACATCGGCGTCATCCGCATCTTCGACGAGGAGACGGCCTTCGAGGTGAGCCTCGCCGCCGCCGACCGCTTCAAGGCGGTCAAGAAGCTGGACGGCGACGAGGTGGTCTTCGAGCCGTTGCCCGGCCCGCCGGCGGGAGCGGGCCATGCGAAGCGTCTGGACCACGGCAAGCCGCCGCGCGGCCTGCCCCCGTCCGAGAAGCCCGCCCACGGACGCAAGTTCCGCAAGGGGCCCCCGCCGGGTAAACCGGCCGATGGCAAAGCGGAGCAGGGCAAGGCCACCGGCGAAGCGCCGCGCGAGGTCAAGCCGTGGGGGCAGGGCAAGAGCGAGCGCCCGCCGAAAAGCCGGCCTCCGAAGGTATTCGAGGGAAAGCCGAAGGGAAAGCCGAAGTGGCGCCCCTGACGGGGTCCCGCTCGGCGCTCTCGGGCCTGCCCGTCAGCGGAGGGCTCGGAAAAGGGACGGGGCCGACAACGGGGCCGAAGACCCGGCCTATCCGGTCATGCGGACGGGATCACCGGCGACCCGGCTAGCGCCAACTGCGGACCCGCTATGACCGGCCTGCGGCCGAGGGTGCGCAGGGCCCCGCCTGTGGCTAAATCCCGGGTGGCTTCGACCTCGCCGACAGGGGCGGTGGCCGGGCCGGGGGCCCACGATGCCAGTGCGCTTCGCCCGGTGTCGGTCAGCGCGTAGACGCCGCGCTCCGACCGCTCGAACCAGCCATAGACATTGCGGTGGAGGATCTTCTGGGCGTCGGGGAAGGCGGGCTTGAGATCGCGCGGTCGCTTGGGTGACGACGCCATGGCGGCGGCGCAGGCGAGCGCCTGCTGGCGATAGGCCGTCATGATCGGCTTGCGTGTCCCGCCACCGGCGACGGGATCGCCCTGGCGCCGCCTGTGCTCTTCCACCAGCCGCGAGCGCCGCGCGGTCGCCTTCCGCGGCATCGGTGCATCCGGGGACACGAGGATGTCGACGCGGCCGGACGTCGACACACCCAGCAGCCCGAAGCCGAGGCGCCGGCAGAGATTGCGAAAACGGGGATCGCTTTCCCGCCCCTTGCCCTTAGCGGAAAGCTGCGCGGCCAACCAGATCTCGTCCGCGGCGGCCGCCCGGTCGACACCCTGAAGGATGAGCTCGAGATTGAACGCCAGCTTCAGTTCGCCGATCACCACCACGGCAGGATCATCGCCCCGCAGCCCGACCAAGTCACAGTGCCCGATCTCGCCCTTGACGGTATAGCCGAGCTGCTCGAGGAAGCATTTGACAGGCCCATACAGGGAAGTTTCCACATCGTGCCTCCGGTCGCGGACCGTCCCGACCGTAGCCCGGCATTGGTTTAGGAGAGGCGAATGGCGCTCATGTTCCGCTAAATGGCGGGCCTGCTCACACCTCCGTCGGGTCGCGAGTGCCCCACCGCGCCGCGGCAAACCAAGCCCGTTGCGCCAACTTCAGACATACGACGCGTGCCGGAAATCAGGCATTCGCACCGCGCTGGTTCACGCGGCTCCTGTGTCCAGCGCAATCTCCCGCACGAAGTCCAGAAAGGCCCGAACCTTTGCCGGCGGCAGGTGACGCGAGGGATGATAGGCGTAAAGCGGATAGAGCTCCTCCGACCACTCCGGCAGGACCCGGACGAGGTCGCCGCCTGACAGAAGCGGCGCAAGACCCACGGCGAGGCTCTGGAAGATCCCCTGGCCCGCCACGCAGGCCGATATTGCGACCGAAGGATCGTCCAGCACCAGCCGGCTCGACACCTTGATCTCGACGAACTCGCCGTCGCGGTGAAACGCCCAGGGGAACGGCAGACCGGTCTGCGGATCGCGGAACAGCAGCACCTCGTGATGGACGAGGTCGTGCGGTGACCGCGGCTCCCCGTGCCGCTCCAAATAGGCGGGTGCGGCCACCGTCACCACGCGGGTGTCCAGCAGCTTGCGGGCGATCAGGGAGGATGCATCCGGCGGACCGAAGCGTACCGCCACGTCGACGCCGGCCATCATCTCCTCACGATAGTTGCTGGTGGAGACGTCCACCGACAGCAGCGGATGGCGCTGCAGGAACGTTTGCAGCTTTGAAGCAAGCACCATGCGCGCGAACCACGGATCCACCGATACGCGCAGCCGCCCGCGCACGACCGCCGCAGCACCGGCGGCCTCGGCAGCCGCCTCGTCCAGCCCGGCGAGCAAAGGCATCACCTGCGCATGGAAGCGCCGCCCCTCTTCCGTCAGGCTGACGTCGCGCGGGTTGCGGTCGAACAGCCGCACGCCGACCCGCGCCTCCAGCCGCGCGACGGCGCGGCTCACCCCGGAAGGCGTCAGGCCCAGAATTTCGGCGGCGCGCGCAAAATTGCCCGCGTCGGTGACGGCGGCCATGACGCCAACCCCGGTCAGCAGTCGCGTGTCGAACACCATGCTTCGCGTGCTCCGCTTCGGAGCATGAGTGACTGCAAGTCAATACAGCACTGACGCTAGTGCGCGTGAATCACTCCATGGAGCGGCTTACAACATCTCCATCACGGAACGGGCAGGCGGAACGAGGCGGCCCGCATCGAAATCCCTTCGATCCGGAAAGGAGTTGACCATGACGGCCCTGTCACGCCGATCGCTACTGCAATGCGGAACGCTGTTGGCGGCTGCATTGTCGCTTCAACCCACCCTCACTGACGCCGCGCCCGCATTCACACCCGAGCCACGTCGTATCAAGGGAATCGACGCGGCTCTGCTTGGCGGCGTGGCGAGAAACGACGTCGCCGGCGTCGTCGCCATGGCGGCCACGCGAAGGGGCCTCGTCTATGAAGGCGCCTTCGGCACCGCCGATGTCGCCGCCGGCACGCCCATGAGCCCTGACACCGTGTTCTGGCTGCTGTCGATGACCAAGGCCTTCACCGCGACCGCCTGCATGCAACTCGTCGAGCAGGGGCGCATCCATCTCGACGATGAGGCGGCAAAGTACTTGCCAGAACTCGCTGCCCCGCGGGTCCTGGAAGGCTTCGCCGCCGACGGCACGCCACGGCTGCGTCCGGCCCGGCGGGCGATCACCGTGCGCCATCTGCTGACGCACACCTCCGGCTTCACCTATTCGATCTGGAGCGAGGCTCTGACCCGCTACGAGCAGGCCACCGGCATGCCCGACATCGCCACCTGCAAGAACGCCGCCTTCGCCGCTCCGCTGGAATTCGATCCGGGCGAGCGGTGGGAATACGGAATCAGCATGGACTGGGTCGGCAAGCTGGTCGAGGCGGTCTCGGACCAGTCGCTGGAGGTCTATTTCCGCGAGAACATCTTCGGCCCGCTCGGCATGAAGGATTCCGGCTTTCTGATCGGCAGTGCACAGAAGAAGCGCGTCGCCACCTTCCACAGCCGGCGCGCCGATGGCGGGCTGGAGCCCGGCCCGTTCGAGATGCCGCAGCGGCCGGAATTCTTCATGGGCGGCGGCGGCGCCTTCTCGACGCCGCGCGACTACATGGCCTTCCTGCAGGCGCTGCTGAACGGCGGCGCGTGGGGCGGCGGGCGCATCCTGCGGCCCGAGACGGTGGTGCTGATGATGCAGAACCAGATCGGCGAGCTGAACGTTCACGAGATGCGCTCTGCCCAACCGGGCTATTCGCGTAGCTTCGACCAGTTTCCCGGCCAGCGGCACAAATGGGGCCTGTCCTTCGACATCAACGCTGAGCCGGGCCCGAACGGGCGTTCGGCCGGCAGCATCTCCTGGGCCGGCCTGCTCAACTGCTATTTCTGGATCGACCCGGTGAACCACGTCACCGGCGCGCTCTTCACCCAGATCCTGCCCTTCTACGACGAGCGAGTGGTCGCCCTCTACGGCGCCTTCGAGCGCGAACTCTATGCCGGCCTCGCCTGAGCCGCGCGATCCCCAACTCCACAGGAGAACCACCATGTATGCCATCACTGGAATCACCGGCAAGGTCGGCGGCGCACTGGCACGCAGTCTGCTCGCCGAGAAGCTGCCCGTTCGGTCCGTGTTGCGCGACCAGGCCAAGGCGGCCGAGTGGCGCGCCAGAGGTTGCGACATTGCCATTGCCGAGATGGATGACGCGGCAAGCCTTGCCGCCGCCTTCAAGGATGCGGAAGGCGTCTTCATCCTGCCGCCATCCGAATTCGACCCGGAGCCCGGCTTTCCCGAAGCCAGTCGCGTCATCGACGCCGTGGCGAAGGCACTTCGCGAGACTCGTCCCGCCAAAGTCGTCTGCCTGTCGACCATCGGCGCCGACGCGCCCCATGAGAACCTGCTCACCCAGCGCACGCTGCTGGAGCAGGCGCTGGGCGGGCTCGGCTTGGCGGTCACCTTCCTACGGCCCGGCTGGTTCATGGAGAATGCGCAATGGGACGTCTCCGCCGCCCGCGACGAAGGCGTGCTGCGCAGCTTCCTGCAGCCCGCCGACAAGCCCTTCCCCATGATCGCGACGCGGGATGTCGGGCGCACCGCCGCCCGCCTGCTGCGCGAGGACTGGAACGGAACGCGTGTCGTCGAGCTGGAAGGGCCGACCCGCGTCTCGCCGAATGACATTGCGAGCGCCTTCGCCGCCGCGCTGGGGCGCCCGGTTTCGGTCGAAATCGTGCCGCGCAAGACTTGGGAGGGCATCTTCCGCGCGCAGGGCACCCGCAACCCGCAGCCCAGAATCCGCATGATCGACGGCTTCAATGAAGGCTGGATCGACTTCGCCGATCAGGGCCACGCGGCGCGGAAGGGGTCCGTCACGATTGAATGCATCATTGCCGAGATGGTGACAGCCAGTCGCGGCAAGGCTGCCGCATGAGCCGCCGGCCCCGCAGGCGCCCATAGGTGAAGATCATGGAAACCATCACCACTCAGGGCGTCGCCATCCCCCGTCTCGGCTTCGGCACCTTCCGCATGCCCGGCGCCGACGCCCAGCCTGTGGTCGAAAGCGCCATCGCGCTCGGCTACCGGCATATCGATACGGCGGGGATGTACGAAAACGAGACCGCCGTCGGTGCCGCCATCGCGACTTCCGGCGTTGCTCGGGGCGAACTGTTCGTCACCACCAAGGTCTGGCACGACCAGCTCGGCCCGGAGGCGCTGCATCGCGCCTTCGACGCCAGCCTGAGCAAGCTCGGTCTCGATCATGTCGACCTCTACATGATCCACTGGCCCTCGCGGGACATGGACATGGCGGCGACGCTCGAAGCACTGATGTCGCTGCGCGAGCGCGGCCTGACGCGGGCGATCGGCGTGTGCAACTTCAACCTGTCGATGCTTCGCCGCGCCGTCGAGGACATCGGCGCGCCGCTGGCGAGCGTCCAGCTCGAGTATCACCCGTTCCTGTCGCAGGCACCCACGCTGGCCTACCTCAGGCAGAAAGGCATTCCACTGACCGCCTATGCGCCACTCGCGCAGGGGCAGGCAGCGAATGATCCGACGCTGGCCGCGCTCGGCGCTAAGCATGACTGCAGCGCCGCGCAGATGGCCATCGGCTAGCTGCTGGACCAGCCCGGTGTCGCGGTGATCCCCAAAGCCGCCCGTCCCGAGAACCAGAGGGCCAATCTCGATGCGCTCGCTGTCCACCTCGACGACGAGGACCGGACCGCCATTGCTGCGCTCCCGAAGGACCAGCGCTTCGTGCGCCCGCCGTTCGCGCCGGATTGGGACGCGGCGGCGTAGGCAATCTATGGACGGGGAGCGCCATGAGCTGACGTTCGGATTCAGGCCATGAACGGACACTGATCGCTGGGTCGAAGACGGAGATATGAGCTTATACCAGCGGGCGCTGTGGCTGACTCACTGGGGATTCCCATCCGTCCGTCCCGGTGATTCCCTTGGCGCGGGGAGGATTCGCGCCATGCCTGCGGCTGTAGCGATCAGGACGGACGACTCGGCCTCGCAGCTTCGTCGGCTGGCGGCGAGCTCGAAGCACGCCAACCAGGCGCGACGCCTGCTGTCGTTGGCGGCGGTGCTGGACGGAGCCGACCGGGAGGCGGCGGCCCGGATCGGCGGGATGGACCGGCAGACGCTGCGCGACTGGCTGCATCGCTTCAACGCCGAGGGCCCGGACGGGCTGAAGGACATCCGCTCGAAGGGCCATCCGCCACGGCTGACGGCGGAGCAGTTGGCGGCCTTCGCCGAGATCGTCGAGACCGGGCCGGACCGGGCGAAGGATCACGGACATATGCGCCCTTCTCGGCCGTGCTCCCTGCCGCAGCGCCCCCTTTAGAAAGTCCAGCTCGAGCGCCTGCTTGCTGACGAGGCGCGGCGATCCGCGCTTCGCAGGTCTTGATCAGATCGGAGCGCATACATCGTCATCGAACGCCCCGGCCTCGTTCTTCTCGACCCAGATCCGGATCAGATTGCGGGACAGGTCGTGGCGCCCCTGCGAGACCGTGCAGGGTCTCGCCGGCCAGGGAACCCCTGCACGACTTGGCGCTTGTACTCGACGCCGTGGGATCGGTGCTTCGCCATGGCTTCCATCCTTCGAAAGCCCGGCACCCCGGTCAATTCCTTCCGCTCCTGGCGTCCACCCCCAGGGGCCCCTCCACGCGGTGCCAAAGATCGTGGCAAGCTACAGCCGCACTGACAACACTGCGGGCGATCACTGACAACACTGAGGGCGCGCTACAGACGGAGAAGCCGAGTGCGCGCCCCGATACCTGCACAACCCAATGAAATGACGCGGCTTCCTGGAAGCAGCTAACTCGCGACCGCGTCCCGAGGGACTGCGTGGCTGGGGCGCCAGGATTCGAACCTGGGAATGGCGGATTCAAAGTCCGCTGCCTTACCGCTTGGCGACGCCCCAACGAGACCGGCCGGCGCCGCACGGCATGAGCCGGACTCCCGGCCAGCCGAAGGCGCTTCGACGCGCCCTTCTAACCGCATCGCCGCGCGCCCTCAATGCCGCCGTCGTCAGCACCGCCGCCCCCTTCCGCCGAGCAGGCCGGCGGGCCCTCAACCCCCCGGCGCGAAAACGGATGGAAACACCCCTGCATATGACCGTATTACGCTTGCCGCGGCGAGGCAGGGCCACTAAAGAGGGGCGCCCGTGCCGCATTGGTGGGAACGGTTCCGGAGGCTAGGCTGTCGGCCGCCGGGGCCACTCGACGGCGCGCGGCGATGACGGTTCGGAGGACGCATGTCGACGCACGGCACCGTGGAAGTGCAACACCACGACAACATGACGAAGATGGACTACGCCGAGCACGAGCGGACCTATGGCGGCTTCCTGACGCTGACGAAGTGGACGGTCGCCGCGCTCGTCGTGCTGCTCGCGGGGATGGGCTACTTCCTCACCTGACGACACGACCAGCGGCCGGCGCACACGCTCGGCCGTCCGCCCGAACTCCGGTGCCCGCCGGAGGGGGCCAAACCTTGCCGCACCCGAGGCACGCCGCGACGGCGGCCGGCGGCAGCACCCAGGGAGCAGGGCATGAAGGTGGCAGTGCCGCGTGAGACGGCAGGCGGGGAAGCGCGCGTCGCCGCGACCCCCGATACGGTGAAGCGCCTCGTCGGTCTCGGCGCCTCGGTGGCGGTCGAGGCCGGTGCCGGCGTCGCATCACGCATCCTTGACGAGGATTATGTCGCCGCCGGGGCGACCATCGCGCCGGACGCCGGCACCGCCCTGGCGGATGCGGACGTGGTGCTGACGGTGCGCCGGCCGACGCCGGAGCTCGCCGCCCAAATGAAGCGCGGCGCCCTCGTCGTCGGCATCATGGACCCCTACGGCAACCGTGATGCCCTGCAGCAGCTCGCCGACGCCGGCCTCGTCGCGGTGGCGATGGAGCTGATGCCGCGCATCACCCGCGCCCAGGTGATGGACGTGCTGTCCTCCCAGGCGAACCTCGCCGGCTACCAAGCGGTGCTGGACGCCGCCTATGTCTACGACCGCGCCATGCCGATGATGATGACCGCCGCCGGCACCGTTCCGGCCGCCCGCGTCTTCGTCATGGGTGCCGGCGTCGCCGGCCTGCAGGCGATCGCCACAGCCCGCCGCCTCGGCGCGGTGGTGTCGGCGACCGACGTGCGCCCGGCCTCGAAGGAACAGGTCGAAAGCCTCGGCGGCAAATTCGTCGCCGTCGAGGACGAGGAATTCAAGCAGGCCGAGACCGCCGCCGGCTACGCCAAGCCGATGTCGCCGGAATATCAGGCGAAGCAGGCGGCCCTCGTCGCCGAGCACATCAAGAAGCAGGACATCGTCATCACCACGGCGCTGATCCCCGGCCGCCCGGCGCCGCGCCTCGTCACGGCGGCGATGATCGCGACGATGAAGCCAGGCTCGGTGCTGGTCGATCTCGCCGTCGAGCGCGGCGGCAACGTCGAGGGCGCGGTGCCCGGCGAGGTCGTCGACATCGGCCACGTCAAGGTGGTCGGCCACCTCAACGTCGCCGGCCGCATCGCCGCCTCCGCCTCGCAGCTCTACGCCAAGAACCTCTACGCCTTCGTCGAGACGCTGATCGACAAGGAGAAGAAGGCGCTCGCCGTCAACTACGAGGACGAGCTCGTCAAGGCGACCGTGCTGACGCGCGACGGCGCCATCGTCCACCCGTCCTTCCAGAGCTGAGGGGGCCACGATGACCGATACTCCCGCCGAGGCGCTGTCGCGCGCGCAGGAAGCCGCCGATGCGGCCCGCGCTGCCGCCGAGACCGCCAAGCACGCCGCCGACGCGGCGCAGAACTACGTCGACGCCGCCATGCACGGGGGCGGCGACATGCTCGCCGCCGCCGCCCACGCGGCGACCGGGGGCGCCATCGACCCCTTCGTCTTCCGCCTGTCGATCTTCGTGCTGGCGATCTTCGTCGGCTACTTCGTCGTCTGGTCGGTGACGCCGGCGCTGCACACGCCGCTGATGGCGGTGACCAACGCGATCTCCTCGGTGATCGTCGTCGGCGCGCTGCTCGCGGTCGGTGTCGATCTCGCTGCCGGCGAGGGTGCGGCCTGGGCCCGCGGCTTCGGCTTCATCGCGCTCGTCATGGCGGCCGTGAACATCTTCGGCGGCTTCCTCGTCACGAGCCGCATGCTCGCCATGTACAAGAAGAAGGGCTGAGGCGATGAACGCCAATCTCGCTGCCGTCCTCTATCTCGTCTCCGCCGTCCTGTTCGTGCTGGCGCTTCGCGGGCTGTCCAGCCCCGCGACGTCGCGCCGGGGCAACTACATGGGCATGGCCGGCATGGCCATCGCCATCCTGACGACGCTCGCCGTCGCCCGGCCGTCGCCCGGCGCGCTGGCGCTGATCGTGCTCGGCCTCGTCGTCGGCGGCGCTGTCGGCGCGGTGATCGCCCGGCGCATCGCCATGACGGCGATGCCGCAGCTCGTCGCCGCCTTCCACTCGCTGGTCGGCCTCGCCGCGGTGTTCGTCGCCGCCGGTGCGCTCTATGCGCCGGAAGCCTTCGGCATCGGCGCGCGCGGTGCGGTGCACGCCCAGGCGCTGATCGAGATGTCGATCGGCGTCGCCATCGGCGCCATCACGTTCACCGGCTCGGTGATCGCCTTCCTGAAGCTCAACGGCAACATGTCGGGCCGGCCGATCATGCTGCCCGGCCGACACGTGGTGAACGCCGGCCTCGCCATCCTGCTGGTCGCGCTCGTCGTCGCGCTGGTGATGACCGAGAGCCACGCGATCTTCTGGCTGATCGTCATCGTCTCGCTGGTGCTCGGCGGCCTGATCATCGTGCCGATCGGCGGCGCCGACATGCCCGTCGTCGTGTCGATGCTCAACTCCTATTCGGGATGGGCGGCGGCCGGCATCGGCTTCACGCTCGGCAACTCGGCGCTGATCATCACCGGCGCGCTGGTCGGCTCGTCGGGCGCGATCCTCTCCTACATCATGTGCAAGGGGATGAACCGCTCGTTCATCTCCGTCATCCTCGGCGGCTTCGGCGGCGAGACGGCCGGTCCTGCCGCCGGCGCGGTGGAAGCCCGCCCGGTGAAGAAGGGATCGGCCGAGGACGCCGCCTTCATCATGAAGAACGCCTCGAAGGTGATCATCGTGCCGGGCTACGGCATGGCGGTCGCCCAGGCCCAGCACGCGCTGCGCGAGATGGCCGACCAGTTGAAGAAGGAAGGCGTCGAGGTGAAGTACGCCATCCATCCGGTGGCGGGCCGCATGCCGGGCCACATGAACGTGCTGCTCGCCGAGGCGAACGTGCCCTATGACGAGGTCTTCGAGCTCGAGGACATCAACTCCGAGTTCGCCCAGGCCGACGTCGCCTACGTCATCGGCGCCAACGACGTCACCAACCCGGCCGCCAAGACCGACAAGACCTCGCCGATCTACGGCATGCCGATCCTCGACGTCGAGAAGGCAAAGACGGTGCTGTTCATCAAGCGCGGCATGGGCTCGGGCTACGCCGGCGTCGAAAACGAGCTGTTCTTCCGCGACAACACGATGATGCTGTTCGGCGACGCCAAGAAGGTCACCGAGGAGATCGTCAAGGGGATGTGAGGGAGAGAGCGGCGGGGCCGCTTCACTCGCCAGCATCTGTTGACGTGACGACGGGCCCGGTCTTCCGGGCCCGTTTTTTGTTTCCGTGCCTGTCGGCTGCACCACTCGAAATGCGCGGTTGAAGTCCGCCCCGAGGCATGTTGCTCTTCGCAGGAAGCGAAAACCACGCGAAGAGCGATCGCAGATGCACTTCCTTTCATTGTACGGCTGGAAAGGCAGCTTCAACGTCGAAGGTCGGCCCGAGCTTCCTGCCGCCCTTCTGGATGGCATGGACGCCAATTTCAACAAACTGACCGTCTCGACACGACCAAACGGCAAGGAGCGTCGAAGGACATTGTCCAAGAAACTCGACCTGACTTCTGCCATCCGGCAATTTCCCGACATAAACTGGTTTGCATTGGATGAAATTGCGGATGGTAACTTTCTAAGTGCCAGATCTCATATGGCAATTGACGAAGGACGCAAACACTATTTCATTGGTTTGCAGACTAGCTGGGAGCAATGGGCGTTACCACATTTGTACAAAATAACCATGAACGTGACGCCTGTATATGGATTTGCAGCCGCCGGCCCGGTACCGCGCGTCATATTCTATGCCGCGGGATGCGGCACCACGAGCATGAACTATGACCAACGGAAGCTCGCAGATAGTCTTATGCACGACTTTATACTTGGAAAGCGTCACGAAGAAGGTTTTATGCATGATCTGTACAATCTGAATATCCTTTCCCAGCCGCATGCCGCGATGACGATTGGCACTGTTCCTCTTCGAGATTGGATTTCACTCGACGACAGAGGAAAGTTAATTGTGATCAACGATCGAGTATTCGCCTGGATTGTACCAGACCGGGTCATTCGTAACGTACGCGAAACTCTCATCAAAGCTGGAATCATCGATTACGACTGGATGTCGAGGGTGGCGTCGAGGGCAAGACGCCACAACGCTCCGCCGCTGAGATGAGCAGAAGGCCGTGTGTCCGTCCGCTCCGTCGGCCACGAGCTACACCGGGCCGGAGTGCACCCCGCCGGCTCCGATGGACCCTCGAACGTCGAGATCGTGGACTATCATTGAGGTCAGCCATGCCGAGACCTGCCATCCATCCCGGCGAGATCCTCGCCGACGAACTCGCCGAGATCGGCATCACGCCGACCGAGTTCGCGCGTCAGATCCGCGTGCCGGCCAACCGGATCAGCCAGATCGTCAACGGGAAGCGCGAGATCACCGGCGACACGGCCCTAAGGCTCGGCCACTGGTTCGGCAACCAGCCGCAGTTCTGGCTCAGCCTGCAGAGCGCCTACGATCTGCGCCTTGCCGAGCAAGGGAACGGCCCGGAGATCGCATCCCTTCCGACGCGCGCTTCAGGCGAGGCGGCATAGCCGGATCGCAGGCCCGCCACACGCGCCCCCGCCCTCACGCCGGCGGGATGAACGGCTGGCTGATCGCCTGGAACACCGGCAGCGCCTCGAGACGCGCGCCATCGGCGGCGAGCGCCGGATAGCCGGCGAGCGGCACGAGGCCTGGGTGCGCCTCGCCGAGGAAGCGCAGCGTCGCCGCCACCGCGATGTCGGGGTGGCCGATGCGGTCGCCGAACCAGAAATCGCCGGGGTGGGCGGCGCGGTCCTGCTCCAGCAGCGCCATCGCCCCGAGGATCTGGCTGCGGCAGCGCTCCACCCAGAGGTCGGACACCTGCTCGTGCAGGCGCTTCTCGTAGAACAGGCTGACCGCCTTGTCGGCGATGCCGGTGGCGAGCGCCAACACCTTCAGGGCCTGGCGGCGGGCCGGCTGAGCGGCCGGCAACATGACGGCCTTAGGCGGCATCTGGTTGTCGAGCCAGTCGAGGATCGCCGGGCTCTCGATGACCACCTCGCCGTCGTCGAGAACCAGCGTCGGCACCCGGACGAGCGGGTTGAAGGCGCGGATCTTGTCGGCGTCGCCGAACGCCGACCAAGGCCGGTGCTCGAACGGCATCCCGTACAGCGTCAGGGCGATGCCGACCCGGCGGACGAAGGGCGAATCGTACTGGCCGATCAGGATCATTCCGAGAACCTCACAGTCGAGCACCAAGTGCGCGTGGCGCGACGCTGCCGCATTTCCACCGACCCCGTCTCCCTGCAGCCACCGCGCCGAATGTCACCTGCATCACGAGAATCCTAACAGTTACTCATTCGTGCTGGCCTTACGACGTGATTTGAGGCGATCTTCCCTTGGCGGCGTGCCATCGGTGATAAAGACGGCAGACCAGTGGCCGGGGCCGATATTGACATTGCAGACGACTTCAGTCGGCCGTCCCGAATAGAGATTACCAAATCGGCAGTACCCTTTAGCGCCGTATGACTTTGGCATATCGCCCGTGATAAAGATGGAGTTTATGGAAATTCTCCCGCCCGCCCGTGGAGCTTGGGTCCCGCGCCGATTCCAAAATACGAATGATTCAGAGCCGGTCGAAAACATGAATGCCGCACCATCCATGTCAAAAAGGCCCATTCTCGCTATGCACCGATACGGGCGGGGAGTCAGCCCCGCCACAAGCTGCCTGCAATGACCGCTGACGATGAATTGGTCGCGCCGATCGAAAGCCTGCCCGCTCGCCGCCGAACAGCCCGCCACTACCAGACCAAGGGCCAGGATCGTTCGCACCGCCGTCGCGCCCCTACTCCGCCTCGCGCAAATACGGCTCCACCGGTCCCTGCAGCTTCAGCGTCAGCGGGCGGCCCTTGCGGTCGCGGGCGGTGCCGACGGAGACGCGGATCCATCGCTCGCTGACGCAATACTCCTCGACGTTGGTCTTCTCGACGCCCTTGAACTTGATGCCGACGCCGCGCGTCAGCAGCTCCTCGTCATAGAAGGGGCTGGACGGATCGGTGGAGAGGCGGTCCGGCATCGCGATCGACGCGGCTGCCGCATCGCCGTCCTCCGGCTGTTCGAAGGTCGGAGCGTCGGGTGGCAGGTCGTCGACGGGCTTGGTCATGGCATCACTTTCGGCATCGAACTCACGATCGTCGTCGCAGACGTAGCGACTGGCGCGACCCGTGCCAATCCCTCGGGTCCGCCGACTGCCGCCGCAACTCTCCCCCCGTGGCTCCGATTTGCCGCGGCTTGCTCCGCGGTTGCGCCTCCCCTATGTCGGAGGCGTCGGCGACGGGAGGCATGAATCGCATGGTCGGAACCTTCGCGACCGAGCTCGCCGAGCGCGGCGTCGTCAGGGTGTCCGGAGCGGACGCCGCGCACTTCCTCAACAATCTCGTCACCGCCGAGGTGGCGCATCTCGCCGACGGCGGGGCCGCCTATGCGGCGTTGCTGACCCCACAGGGCAAGATCACGTTCGATTTCCAGGTGGCGCGCACGCCCGACGGCTTCCGCCTCGACACGCTCGCCGCCCAGGCGCCCGCACTGGCCCAGCGCCTCGGCTTCTACAGGCTGCGGGCGAAGGTCGAGGTCGCCGACGCGAGCGGCGACGAGGCGGTGATCGCCTTCTGGGGCGGCGAGCCGCCGGCGACGCTGCCGGGCGTTTCGTTCGCCGACCCCCGGCTCGCCGGGCTCGGCACGCGGGCGATCGTGCCGCGCGGCTCGGTCGCAGCCGTGCTCGGCCTGCCGGGCCTGACGCGCACCGACGCGGGCGCCTGGCACGCCCACCGCATCGCCCTCGGCGTGCCGGAGGGTGGCCGCGACTTCGCCTTCGGCGACGCCTTTCCGCACGACGCCGACATGGACGCGCTCGCCGGCATCGACTTCGCCAAGGGCTGCTATGTCGGCCAGGAGGTCGTCTCGCGCATGCAGCACCGCGGCACGGCGCGGCGGCGCATCGTCATGGCGTCTGCCGCCACCGCGCTGCCGGCCTCCGGCACGCCGCTCACCGCCGGCGACCGGCCGGTCGGCACGCTCGGCTCGGTCGCCGGAACGCAGGGGCTGGCGCTCGTCCGCCTCGATCGCGCCAAGGCGGCGATCGACGCGAGGCTACCGATCCGCGCCGAGGGTACCGACCTGACGCTCACGATCCCGCCGTGGGCGACGTTCGGCTGGCCCGAGACGGCGACCGCAGAGGACGGTTGAGCCATGCCGGACCGCCCGGAGGCGCCGCCGCGCGCCTGGCAGCGGATGCTGTCGGGCCGCCGCCTCGACCTGCTCGATCCCTCGCCGCTCGACGTCGAGATCGAGGACGTGGCGCACGGACTCGCGCGCGTCGCCCGCTGGAACGGCCAGACACGCGGCGCGCACGCCTTCTCGGTCGCCCAGCACTCGCTGCTGGTGGAAGACATCGCCCACCGCATCGCGCCGCGGCTCGATGCATCGGAGCGGCTCACCGTGCTGCTGCACGACGCCCCGGAATATGTCGTCGGCGACCTCATCTCGCCGTTCAAGGCGGTGCTGGGCGGCGACTACAAGGCCGTTGAGGCGCGGCTTCTTTCGGCGATCCACCGCCGCTTCGGCCTGCCGCCGGTGACGCCTCCGGCGCTGAAGACCCTTTTGAAACGGGCCGATCGAGCCGCCGCCTTCCTGGAGGCGACGCGGCTCGCCGGGTTCGCGGCGACGGAAGCGCGCCGCTTCTTCGGCGCCCCGCCGGCGGGGGCGGCCGGCATCGACGTCGAGCCGTGGCCGGCGGAACAGGCGGCCGAGCGCTTCCTCGAGCGGTTTGTTGCCCTATCTGGAGCTTCAGGAGCGACCGCGCTGCAGAACGGAGAGCCGCGATGATCCACGTCTGTTCGCTGAGCCGGCTCGCCGAGACGGTGGAGCGCACCGGCGCACGGCACGTCGTCACGCTGATCAACGAGGGCACTCCGGTCGAGCGGCCCGCCGTGGTGACGCTCGACAACCACCTGCGCATCGGCATCAACGACATCGTCGCGGCGGCCGACGGCATGGTGCTCGCCGGCGCGCCACATGTCGAGACGCTGCTGGGGTTCGTGCGAGCGCGGTGGGATCGCCGGGCGCCGCTCGTCATCCACTGCTATGCCGGCATCAGCCGTTCGACCGCCGCCGCCTTCGTCACAGCCTGCGCGCTCGCCCCGGAGCGCGACGAGGAGGCGGTGGCGCGGGCGCTCCGCCGGGCCTCGCCGACGGCGACGCCGAATGCGCACCTGGTGGCCCTCGCCGACGCGCATCTCGGCCGCGAAGGCCGCATGGTGCGGGCGATCGACGGCATCGGCCGCGGCACCTTCGCCGCCGAGGGCAAGCCGTTCATGCTGGCGTTGGAGTAGGCCTCCGGTCACGGTGGCCGGGCGGCCGCTGTTCCCGACAACGCCGCGGCAAGAGGGTGCGATGGCGCGATCGACGACCGGCATGTCCGGCCCGCTGCTGGCGCTCGCCGCGGCGGTGCTGTTCGGCGCGAGCACGCCGTTCGCCAAGCTTTTGCTCGACGACGGCCTCGGGCCGTGGCTCCTGGCCGGCCTGCTCTATCTCGGCTCGGGGCTCGGCCTGGGCGTCCTCTACGTCGTCCGCCGCCTCCGCTCGGGCCCGGCCGGCGACGCGCCGCTGCGCCGCGGCGACCTGCCGTGGCTGGCGCTCGTCGTGTTGGCCGGCGGTGTCATCGGGCCGGTGCTGCTGATGGTCGGCCTCACAACCACCGCCGCGTCGACCGGCGCGCTGCTGCTCAATCTCGAGAGCCTCGCGACGATGGCGATCGCCTGGCTGGTGTTCCGCGAGAGCGTCGACCGCCGGCTGCTGGTCGGCGCCGCCGCGATCCTCGCCGGGGCGGTGCTGCTGTCGTGGCAAGGCGGTGGCGCCGGCGACGGCGGCCTCGGCATCGGCGCGCTGGCGATCGCCGGCGCCTGCCTCGCCTGGGGCATCGACAACAACCTGACGCGCAAGCTCGCCGCCGCCGACCCGGTGGCGATCACGCTGGCGAAGGGGCTCGCGGCCGGCGCGACCAACACGACGCTCGCCTTCGCGCTCGGCGCCGCCGTGCCGGCGCCGGCGACGATCGGCGCTGCGGCGGCGGTGGGATTCTTCGGCTACGGAGTGAGCCTCGTGCTGTTCGTGCTGGCGCTGCGCCACCTCGGCACGGCGCGCAGCGGCGCCTACTTCGCGACCGCCCCCTTCATCGGCGCGGCGCTGGCGGTGCCGCTGCTCGGCGAGGCCGTCACGCCGATGCTGCTCGCCGCAGCAGCCCTGATGGCGGTCGGCGTTTATCTGCACCTGACGGAGCAGCATGAGCATCCGCACCTGCACGAGGAGATGCAGCACGAGCATCGCCATGTGCACGACGAGCACCACCGACACGACCACGCCCCGGACGACCCGCCGGGCGAGCCGCACAGCCACCCGCACCGGCACGCCGCGCTGCGCCACCGGCACGCCCACTATCCCGACCTGCATCACCGCCACACACACTGAAGCGGACCGGAAGGGAACGGCCCGCCCCGGTTGGGACCGGAGCGGGCCGCGTGCAATCGGCCGGATCAGCAATCGCCTTTGTGGCGCAATGGCGGGGACGAAATAGTCCCGAGGCGTCGAAAGTCTTTGGCTTGGGAGCGAATGACGTCACCATAGGCGCGGACGACCGGGACGGCTGTGACGCGGGACACAGACGGGCGACCGCCGTCGGGAGGCATCCGCATGGCGACACCTGAAGACGGCGCGCCCTCCCGGGCGGTGCTCGACCGCGCGACCATCGAGGCGTCGACCGGGCTCGAGCAGTTGCGGGCGATCGCCGACGGGCGCCTGCCGCCGCCGCCGATGGCGGTGACGCTCGACTACCGGCTGGTCGAGGTGGAGCACGGCCGGGCGGTGTTCGCGGGAACGCCGGGAGCGGCGACGCTCAACCCGATGGGCACGGTGCACGGCGGCTGGGCGGCGACGGTGCTCGACTCGGCGCTCGCCTGCGCGGTCCACGCGACGCTCGCGCGCGGCGAGACCTACACGACCGTCGAGATGAAGGTGAACTTCACCCGCGCCGTCCGACCGGGCGTTCGGCTCGTCTGCGAGGGGCGCGTCGTGCATCGCGGCAGCCGGCTCGCCACCGCCGAGGCGACGCTGAAGGACGAAGCCGGCAAGCTCTACGCGCACGGCACCGAAACGTGCATGATCTTCGCGGCGACGGAGGGGCATCCGGCGCTGGGGTGACGCCACATGCGAGGCTCACTTTTCCGTCACTGGGGCGATCACGCCAAGATTGACCGCAACTGGGCTCAAGCGGGGTGGCCCGGGAAGGAAAGTGGTCCCAGAAGGGAATTGACCCACCAAGGAGTAGAGTTCATGCGCGCTCTGTTCATCGCTGCTGTCAGTGCAGCCCTCGCCGGTGCGATCGCCCCGGCGGGCGCCGAACCCGTCCTCGCGCCGTCGTCCGCGCCGGCCGAGACGATCGGCAAGGCGATGGCGGGCGAGCCGAAGCCCTATCGCGCTGAGCTCTCCAGCGATTGCGGCGCTGCCAGCCTGTGTGTCTTGGATTTCGGCAAGAAGCAGAAGGTGCGGACGCTCTCGCTGGTGAACTGTGCAGCGGGCGTTTCCAACGGCACCGCCATTCTGGGCGAGGTCAGGCTGAGCGACCCGGATGTGGTGGTCGGCTACATGGGCGAAATTTCGAAGGCGCCCGCCGGCATGTCGGAGTACGCCGCGTACGAATATCCTCATCCCGTCGTGGTGGCCGGCGGGCGGAGGCTGACGGTAGTCGTCACCGCCACCGCGCCGATGCTCGCGATGCGCTGCATCGTCGACGGCACAATCGAGTAGGCGCCCCTCAGCCGCCGACCTCGACGACGATGCGGCCGCGGACCTGACCGGCGAGAATGTCGGGAGCGGTGGCGATGACGGCGTCGAGCGGCAGCGTCGTCGTCATCGCGGCGAGCTTGTCGCGATCGAGGTCGCGGGCGAGGCGGTCCCACGCCTCGCGGCGGCGCGTCAGCGGCGCCATGACGGAATCAATGCCCAGCAGCGACACCCCGCGCAGGATGAACGGCGCCACCGAGGACGGCAGGTCCATGCCGCCGGCGAGGCCGCAGGCGGCCACTGCGCCGCCGTAGCGCGTCGAGGCCAGCACGTTCGCCAGGGTATGGCTGCCGACCGAATCGATGCCGCCGGCCCAGCGCTCCTTGCCGAGCGGGCGCGCCGGCTGCGAGAGCTCCGCCCGGTCGATCACCTCGGATGCGCCGAGGCCCTTCAGATAGTCCGCCTCCTCTGGCCGGCCGGTCGAGGCGATGACGGTGAAGCCGAGCCCGGCGAGCAGCGCGATCGCCACCGAGCCGACGCCGCCGGCGGCCCCCGTCACCACCACCGGGCCGCTCGCCGGAGACAAGCCCGTGCGCTCGAGCGCCAGCACGGCGAGCATCGCCGTGTAGCCGGCGGTGCCGATCGCCATCGTCTCCGCAGCCGTGAGGCCCTCGGGGCAGGCGAGCAGCCATTCCTTGCGCACGCGGGCGCGGCCGGCGAAGCCGCCCATGTGCGTCTCGCCGACGCCCCAGCCGTTGAGGAGCACCGGGTCGCCGGCTTGGAAGGAGGAACAGCCCGAGGTCACGACGGTGCCGGCGAAGTCGATGCCGGGGATCATCGGGAACCGGCGCAGCACCGGCGCCTTGCCGGTGACGGCGAGGCCATCCTTGTAGTTGATGGTGGAGTGGCTGACGGCGACGGTGACGTCGCCCTCCATCAGGTCGTCGAGGCCAAGTTCGACGAGTTCGGCCGGGCGCTGCTGCTTGGTCGCCTCGTCGCGGGTGACGAGGATCGCCTTGAAACGTTCCACCGGCCGGCCTCCCGATTGCTCCCTCGCCGCGATTTGAGCGCGGCGAGGGCGTCGGGCGCAAGCCTTCAGGTGGTGGGCAACGACTCAGGCGGTGCGCAGGCGCGCCACCGGAGCCTCGCTGATCGGCCAGTGGATGAGCGCGGCGAACACGCCGAGGCCGATCGAGATCCACCAGACGACGTCGTAGGAACCGGTCTGGTCGTAGAGCCGCCCGCCCAGCCAGACGCCGAGGAAGGCGCCGATCTGGTGGGAGAAGAACACGAAGCCGAACAGCGTCGCCATGTAGCGCGGGCCGAACATCCCGGCGACGAGGCCGGAGGTGAACGGCACCGTCGAGAGCCACAGGAGCCCCATCGCCGCCGCGAAGATCAGCACGCTCGCCGGCGTCACCGGGAACAGGATGAACAGCAGGATCACCACCGAGCGGCCGAGATAGATGAAGGCGAGCGACTTCTGCTTCGGCAACCGCTGGCCGAGGAAGCCCGCCCCGAGGGAGCCGACGATGTTGAACAGCCCGATCAGCGCGATCGCCCAGGCGCCCCAGCCCGCCGACAGCCCCATGTCGGCGATGAACGGCGGCAGGTGCGTGGTGATGAAGGCGACGTGGAAGCCGCAGACGAAGAAGCCGAAGACGAGCAGCACGTAGGAGCCGTGGCCGAACGCCTCGCGCAGCGCCTGCGGGATCGACTGGGCCGGCCCGGTGTGCGTCGCCGCCCGGCCGCGCAGCGCGGCGGCGAGCGGGATGATCGCCAGCATGCCGACGCCGAGGATGACGAGCGCGGTGTCCCAGCCGAAAGAATCGATCAGGGCGAGCCCAAGCGGGGCGAACAGGAACTGGCCGAGCGAGCCGGCGGCGGTGCCGATGCCGAAGGCGATCGAGCGCTTCTCCGGCGTCACGGCGCGGCCAAACGCGGCGAGCACGATCGAGAACGAGGCGGCCGCAAGGCCGAGCCCGAGGAACACGCCGAGGAAGAGCTGCAGCATCAGCCCGGAGGTGACGTAGGCCGTGCCGATGAGGCCGATACAGTAGAGGATCGCGCCGGCGACGAGTACGCGGCCGGTGCCGTAGCGGTCGGCGACCATGCCGGCGATCGGCTGGCCGGCACCCCACAACAGGTTCTGCAGGGCGATGGCGAGGGCGGCCACCTCGCGCGACCAGCCGCGCGCCTCGATCATCGGCGTGAAGAACAGCCCGAGCGCCGAACGCGGGCCGAACGAGATGATGGCGATCAGGCAGCCGGCCGCGATGATGATCGGCAGGGCGTAGGCGGCGACGGCGACCGGCGGCGTGCCGAGCCGCGACGCACTGGAGGAGGAAGAGGGGGGCACCGGGACGGATGAGGTCATGGGACGCTCGCATGGGGAGGCGGCGGCGACGCTGCAGGCGCCTCGCCTCCTTATACGCTGATCGATCAGCGACAACTCATCAAACTATGTGATATGTTGATCGGCGAGCCGCGTCGGCCCGACGCTACTGCGCGGCGGCGGTCTTTGCCGTCAGGGAGGCGCGGATCAGCTCGGCCGAGGCCGGCCGGGCGAACAGATAGCCCTGCCCCAAGGTGCAGCCGAGCGATTTGAGGCGCTCTGCCTGTGCTCGCTCCTCGATGCCCTCTGCGACCACCCGCATCTTCAGGCGGTGGGCGATGCCGATCATCGCCTCGACGATGACGGCGCTCGGGCGGTCGACGAGGACGCGGTCGACGAAGGTCTTGTCGATCTTGATGACGTCGACGGGAAAATTCAGAAGATGCGTGAGTGACGCGAAGCCGGTGCCGAAGTCGTCGAGGGCGACGCTCAGTCCGCGGGCGCGCAATGCCGTCACCGCCTTGGCGACGGCGTCGCCGTCGCTGTCCATCATCGCCGTCTCGGTGACCTCGAGGATGAGCCGGTCGATCGGCACGCCGGCCTTGGCGAACACCCGCGTCAACCGGACTTCGAGGTCACCGCGCTGGAAATCCGCGGTCGACAGGTTGATCGCCACCGGCGGAACCTCGAGCCCGGCATCGAGCCAGGACCGCAGATCCGAGGCGACCTGCGCCAGCATGCGGCCGGTGAGGTCCTGGGCGACCTTGGGATCGGAGAGCGCCAGATGGAAGTCGCACGCCGGCACGATAGTGCCGTCTTCCGCCTGCATCCGCGCCAGCGCCTCGAGGCTGACCAGGCCACCGGTGTCGAGGCGGACGACCGGCTGGTAGTACGGCACGATCCGCCCCTCCTGCAGCGCCGCACCGACGGCCCTGACCGAGCGGGCCCGGTTGGTCGTGGAGGTGCGCAGTTCACTGCGGAAACGCAGATAGCCGCCGCGCTGGGTCCGCTTGGCGTGGTCGAGCGCCAGGTCGGCGCTCTGGCAGATGACGTCGATGTCGGTGCCGTCCTCGCCAAAGAGGGCGCCGCCCATCGTCACGCGAAGCGGCACGGTCTGGCCGTCGCTGACGATCGGCTTGTCGGCGAGGCGCAGGATGCGTCTCGCGACGGCCCGCAACGCCGCCGCGGACGGACACTTGTCGACGATCACCGCGAACTCGTCGCCGCCGATGCGGCAGACGACGCCCGGCAGCGTCGCCGCGGTCAACCTCGCCGCCAGCACGGCGATCAGCGCGTCGCCGACGGCGTGCCCCATCGTGTCATTGACGATCTTGAGATGGTCGATGTCGAACAGGATCAGGCCGAAGGCAGGGTCGCGCGCGGCGATGCGCTCGTGCAGCAGCGACTTGAAGTGGCTCCGGTTGGGCAGGCCCGACAGGGTGTCAAAGTAAGCGAGGCGATGGTTGCGCGCCCGCACCTCGTCGTGCTCGATGGCAATGGCACACAGGTGCACGCAGGCCTTGACGATCTGTCTCTCGGCCTCTTGTGACCCACGCTTGGTGCGGTAGTAAAAGGCAAAGGTGCCGACGACGCGCCCGTCCCGCGCCTTGATCGGCGTCGACCAGCATGCCGCGAGACCGAGCGGCAGGGCGAGGTGGCGATAGTCGGCCCACAGCGGATCGGTGGCGATATCGGTCACCTCGACCGCCTCGCCGAGGTGAGCAGCGGTGCCGCACGAGCCGACGCACGGGCCGATGGCGAGCCCGTCCAGCGCCGCCGAGTAGCTTTCCGAGAGGCTCGGTGCGGCCAGCGGACGCAATTTGCCGCTTTCGTCGACCCTCAGCACGGTCGCGATGACGCTGGGTACGATCGCCTCGACGCGACGGCAGAGCAGGTCGGCGACGGCGGGCAACGCCTCGCCGCTCGCCACCGCTTCGAGGATTTCGTTCTGCAGCCGCAGCAGGGCATCGGTGGACGAGGCATGTCGCGTCACGCCGAACGTCCCGCCGGGCAGCGCGGCAGTGATGCCGGAAGGCGCAACTTCGCTCGCGATACCCATCGTGACCTGCAGCGTCCCAAGCCGGGACAAGGTCAATGTTAGGGCAGCCGACCGCAGCGTACCAGTGGCTACAATGCGGCCATACGATTTATCGATAATGCTTGGCCGCTCATCGGCCGCCCTCGTGGAAATGCGCGAAGATCGCCTTCGCCATGCTCTCCGAGATGCCGTCGACGGCCATCAAATCCTCGACGCCGGCGCGCGCGATCGCCTTCGCCGTGCCGAAGTGGCGGAGCAGCGCCCGCTTGCGGGTCGGGCCGACGCCGGCCACCTCGTCGAGCGGATTGGCGACGAGCTCGCGCGAGCGCCGCGCGCGGTGGGTGCCGATGGCGAAGCGGTGCGCTTCGTCGCGCAGCCGTTGCACGAAGTAGAGCACCGGATCGCGCACCGGCAGGCGGAACGGTGGCTTGCCCTCGACGTGGAAGGTCTCGCGTCCGGCGTCGCGGTCGACGCCCTTCGCCACGCCGACGAGCGGCAGGTCGGTGATGCCGAGGTCCTCGAGGACGCCGCGCACGGCGGCGACTTGCCCCGGTCCGCCGTCGACCAGCACGAGGTCGGGCCAGGGACCGATGGTCTCGCCGACCGCATCGCCGGCGCCCTCCCCCGGCTCCTCGCCGTCGGGGCGCGGCCCCGCCTCCTTCAAGAGCCGCGAGAAGCGGCGCGTCAGCACCTCGCGCATCATGCCGAAATCGTCGCCGGGCGTGAGCTCGGTCGAGCGGATGTTGAAGGTGCGATACTGCCCCTTTACGAAGCCCTCGGGCCCGGCGACGACCATCGCGCCGACGGCGTTCGTCCCCATGATGTGGGAGTTGTCGTAGACCTCGATGCGGCGCGGCGGGCTCTCGAGGCCGAAGGCGGCGGCGAGGCCGTCGAGCAGGATCGTCTGGCTGGACGTCTCGGCGAGGCGGCGGCCGAGCGCCTCGCGGGCGTTGGTGAGGGCGTGCTCGACGAGGTCGCGCTTCTCGCCGCGCTGCGGCACCGCGATCTCCACCCTCCGTCCGGCCCGCTCCGACAGCGCCTCGGCGAGCAGGGCCTGTTCCGGCAGCGTGTGCGACAGCAGGATCTGCCGCGGCACTGGCTTGTCGTCGTAGAACTGCGCGACGAAGCTCTCCAGCACCTCCTCGGGCTCGACGGCCGGGTCGGCCTTCGGGAAGTAGCCGCGGTTGCCCCAGTTCTGGCCGGTGCGGAAGAAGAACACCTGGATCGACGACTGCCCGCCCTCCTGGTGCAGGGCGAAGACGTCGGCCTCCTCGACGCCGCGCGGGTTGATGCCCTGGTGGGCAGTGACGTGCGACAGCGCGGCGAGGCGGTCGCGGTAGACGGCGGCGCTCTCGAAGTCGAGATCGGCGGACGCCGCCTCCATCGCGGTCGCGAGCTCGGACTTCACCGCGGCGCTGCGGCCGGTGAGGAACGCGTGGGCTTCCCGGACGAGCTCGCCGTAGCCTTCGAGGTCGATCTCGCCGGTGCACGGCGCCGAGCAGCGCTTGATCTGGTGCAGCAGGCACGGCCGCGTGCGGCTCGCATAGACGGCGTCCGTGCAGGAGCGGATGAGGAACGCCTTCTGCAGCGCGTTGATCGTCCGCCCGACCGCACCGGCCGAGGCGAACGGGCCGAAATACTCGCCCTTGCGGTTGCGCGCGCCGCGGTGCTTGAGGATCTGCGGCGCCGGGTGGTCGCCGGTGATCAGGATGTAGGGGAACGACTTGTCGTCCCGCAAAAGCACGTTGAAGCGCGGGCGCAGCCGCTTGATCAGGTTCGCCTCGAGCAGCAGCGCCTCGGTCTCGGTGCGCGTCGAGACGAACTCCATCGCCGCCGTCGCCTGCACCATGCGCAGGATGCGGGTGGAGAGATTGACCGGGCGGGAATAGGCGACGACGCGCTTTTTCAGGCTGCGCGCCTTGCCGACATAGAGCACGTCGCCCTTCGCATCGATCATGCGGTAGACGCCGGGCCCGTTCGGCAGCCGCTTGACGATCTCGGCGATCACCTCGGCGCCGCGACGCACCGCCGCCGGCACGGGCGTGTCGCTCGCCGGCGCGTCCGCCTCCACGGCCGAAAGAAGGTCGACCTCCGCCTGAACGGTCGCGGGCGTCGGGTCGTCGGGCGGATCGGGGTCGGGAATGGTGTCGCTCATCGTCGTGCCGCCGCTCCGGCGGCCGCAAGGTCCTATTCGCCGACGCCTACGACGTCGGGTGTCTCCCAGGCAAGGTGCTGGCCGCCGTCGAGCGCGATCATCTGCCCCGTCAGCGACGGCGTCTCCAGCAGGAAGCCGATGGCCCGGTCGAACTCGGCGAGCGACGGCCCGCGCCCGAGCGGCACCGCCGCCACCTGCCGTGCGAAATCCGCCGCCTGCTGCCGCTCGCTCTTCAGCGTCGGCCCGGGGCCGAGCGCCATGACGCGCACCCGCGGGGCGAGCGCCTGCGCCATCGTCCGGGTCGCCCACCACAGCCCGGACTTCGACAGGCTGTAGGAGAAGAACTGCGGCGTCGGCTTCCACACCCGCTGGTCGACGATGTTGACGACGAGGCCGTCGGCACCGTCCGGCAGCCGCGCCGCCATCGCCGAGGCGAGCAGGCACGGCGCCTCGAGATTGACGGCGAGATGGTGGCGCAGCAGCGCCGGATCAAGGTTCGCCACGCCGTCGATCTCGAACATCGAGGCGTTGTTGACGAGCAGGCCGATCGGCCCGACGAGCGCCTCGGCGCGCTCCATCAGCGTCGCGACGTCGGCGCCATCCGCGAGGTCCGCACCGACCGCCGCCGCCCGCCCGCCGGTGGCGCGGATCGCCACGGCGACGGCCTCCGCTTCCGCCAGCGAGCGGTTGGCGTGCACCGCGACGGCGAAGCCGCGGGCGACGAGGCCGTCGACGATGGCGCGCCCGATCCGCTTGGCGCCGGCGGTGACGAGGGCTGACCTTGGAATCGCGGCTTCGACTGTCGGCATCGGCGAACCCCCGTGAACGCGACCGAGGTCGGCTAGATGGTGCAGCGCCGCCGCGTCGCCACCCTCACGGGGCGGCGCCGAACGCCCAGACGGTGTGGCCGGTCGTCACGTAGTCGACGCGGCCGTCCTTCAGCGCCCGCACGCATTCGCCGGGCGCGTTGATGATCGGCTCCTCGTGGGCGTTGAACGAGGTGTTGATCAGCACCGGCAGCCCGGTCTGCTTCTCGTAGGCCGTGAGGATGTCGAAATAGACCGGGTTCTGCGCGCGCTCGACGAGCTGCGGGCGCGCCGTACCGTCGACGTGGACGACGGCGGGAATGCGCTCCTGCCAGGCCTTGGCGACGTCGCAGGTGATCGTCATGAAGCGGGCGGAATACGCCATGTTGGCGCCGAGCAGAAACGGCTCGGCGGCGCGGTCGGCCCGCACCACCGGCGCGAACGGCATGAACTCGGTGCGGTCGAGCCGCTTGTTCATCCAGTCGTTGATACGCCGGTCGGTGGCCGAAGCCAGGATGGTGCGGGCGCCCAGCGCCCGCGGTCCGTACTCCATGCGGCCGAGATAGGTGCCGACGATCTTGCCGTCCGCCACGAGGCCGGCCACCGCGGTGGCGACGTCGCCCGTGGCGACCGCCGTGGCGCCGGCCTGGCGGAAGGCGTCGTCGGCCACATCGTCATAGTTCCGGCCGAAGTAGACGTCGCTCAGAACGTATCGCTCGCCGAGCCAGCGCGGCAGGCCGTCGCGGGCGAGCAGGAACTCGAGGATACCGCCGGCCGGCTCGCCGCAGTCGGTCATCGCCGGATAGACGAAGACCTCCTCGAACGGGAAGCGCTCGGCGAGGCGCTGGTTGAGCTTGACGTTGGAGAACACGCCGCCGGCGACGCCGAGCCCCTTCGGCTGCCCGCGCTCGACGATCCGCCCCATCGCCTCCAGCATGACGTGCTCGAGCACGCCCTGCACCGACGCCGCGACGGCATCACGCGGGCCTTGCTTGGCGATGCGGCGGATGGTGTCGCGGATGGTGCGGCGCGAGGCGGTCGCCTCGATGCGGCCCTCGGGCGCGACGCGGTAGAAGGCGCGCAGTTCGTCGAAGAAGACCGGCTGCCCGAAGGCCGCGAGGCCGAGCACCTTGCCCTCGTGGCGCATCGGCCGGAAGCCGAGCGCCTCGGTGGCGTCGTGGTAGAGGCGGCCCATGGCGCTCTCGCGCGTCTGCGCGCGGCCGCGCCGGAGGCTCTCCGTCTCGCCGCCGATCGGCGCCGTCAGCTGGCCGTCCTTCAGGCGGTAGAGCGAATAGTAGACGCGGTCGCCGTAGCCGTCGGCGGTCCAGGCGACGGCGTCGTCGCTCTGCATGTGGAAGAGCGCCGCCAGCGCATGTGCCTTGTGGTGGTTGTAGAAGTGGATGCGGGCGTCCGGCCGGAAGCCGTGGTCGGCGAGCCAGCGGGCGCCGTCGAACAGCGTCAGCGGGTGGGCGGTGCCCCAGAACGCCATCTCGCGGATCAGTTCGTGCGAGCGCAGGCCTCCGAGGCCGATGCGGTCGACGAGCTTCTTGTGGAAGTAGCGCGGCTCGTACTTCGTGCGCGGCAGGCAGACGACGTCCACCTCGCGGCGGGTGGCGCCGGCAATCGACAGGCACTCGTCCACCGCCTCGTCCGGGAAGCGGTAGCCGTCGCCCTTGATGCGCGTCAGCCGCTCCAACGCCACGGCGGCCTTCAGCCGGTAGTCGTCGAACACCGCCGCGGAGGCGTCGTGGCGGTCGTAGGCGCCGATAATCAGCATGCGAACTCCAGTCCCGGCGACGCGCGCAGGCGACGGGCGGGCCGGGTTTAGACGGTTCGCGCCACCGCATAAACCCCCCGCGGCGCAGGCGGGGTCGGCCGGCGCGACACGCGCTCCCGGACGATTCCCGCCGGTAGCCACGTAACGAGGTGCTGCTGCGCAGCGAAAGAATGCCGTAGAGCGCCTGTAACGTTTCGGGCGGACGGGAGTCTCAGGAGCAAGGACGTCCATGCCGGGCGCGGTCGCGAGAGGGTCCTATGCTGAGCTGCCGGGAGGTGACGGACCGCGCGAGCGACGTCCTCGACGGCAACCTGCCGCCGCTCTCGCGCCTGAAGCTGCGGCTTCACCTGATGATCTGCGAGGGGTGCCGAACGTACATCGACCAGATGCGGGGGCTGAAGACGATGCTCCGCCAGCGGCCGCCCGTGCGGCCGACGGCGGCGGCGGAGGCGGCGGTGATGGCCGCTCTCCGTGTCACCGACGAGGAGACCCCGCGCCGATGAACGCCCTGCCTCTCCCTGTCTCGCCGCGCTTCGGCGCTGGTGAGCGCGATGCTTACGGCTTCTGCCACGCCACAACTGACCGCGCCGCGCTGACCGCCTTCGCCGACGCCGTGTGGGCGGTCTGCGCCCACCGACCGCAGGCCGGGCCGGCACTCGAGCGCGCGCTCGCCGCCGATCCGCAGATGGCCGCAGCGCATGCGCTGCGCGGCTTCGCGTCTGTGGTGCTTGCCCGCAGCGAATGCATGGCGGCCGCGTGTGCCCATCTCGCCGCGGCGCGAAGCGCCCTGCGGCAGCGCCCGCCCACGACCGACGAGATGGCGCTGGCAGAGGCGCTGTCCTTCGCCGTCGACGGGCGCCTGGCGGCGGCCGCCGACCGACTGGACCTGCGCCTCGCCGACGCTCCGCAGACGCTCCTCCTCCTCAAGCTCTCCCACACCCTGCGCTTCATGCTCGGCGACCTCTCCGGCATGGCCGGGCTGACGGGAGCGACGATCGCCCGCGTCGGCGATACCATGCCCGGCTACGGCTTCGTGCTCGGCTGCCACGCCTTCACGCTGGAAGAGAGCGGCGAATACGGCCGCGCCGAGCGCGTCGGCCGCGCCGCCGTCGAGCGCGAGCCGCACGACGCCTGGGGCCTGCACGCCGTCGCCCACGTCTACGAGATGACCGGCCGCAGCGCTGCCGGCATCGCCTGGCTGGAGGCGACGCGCGGCGCCTGGAGCGGCTGCAACAACTTCGCCTTCCACGTCGCCTGGCACCTCGCCCTCTTCCACCTCGAAGCCGGCGACACCGAGCGCGTTCTGGCGCTCTACGACGCCGAGGTGCGGCCGCGGCCGACCGACGACTTCCGCGACGTCGCCAACGCCGTCTCGCTGCTGTGGCGGCTCGGCCAGCACGGCGTCGACGTCGGCGGACGCTGGGATGAGCTCGCCGAGATCGCTCGCCGGCGACGCACCGAGACGACGCTGATCTTCGCCAGCCTGCACAATCTGCTCGCCCTGAAGGGCAGCGGCGACGAGACCGCGGCGAGCGAGCTCGCCGAGGCGATCGCCCTGCACGCCGTCGTCGGAGGCGACGACCAGGCCGGCGTGGCGGGCAGCGTCGGTGCCGAACTCGCCCGCGTCATCGTCGACGGCGCGAGCGGCCGGGGGGTGCCGCAGATCGCCCGCCGTCTCCCCGCCATCGGCGGCAGCCACGCCCAGCGCGACGTCTTCATCCGCACACTGGCCGTCGCCGCCGCATCCGGCGGCGACGCCGAGGCGACGATGCGTGTCAGCGCCATCCGCTGCGAACAGCGGCGACCCGACCGTTTCGAGGCCTCGCTGCGGGCTGCACTCGACCGCTCACGGGCGCCAGCCGGCGCCGCGGCGGCGCCGGTCTGAATCACCACCGGGGGATCCGAAAGATGTCGACCGCCTCCACCGCCCGCGCCGCGGCCAGTCCGCTCGTGCCGCCCCTGACCCTCCGCACGCTGACGACGGCGCTGCTGGCCGGCGCAGCGGCCGACATCGCCTGGGAGATCTGGGCGCGGCTGCTCACGCCGCTGTGGGTCGGCGGGCCGCTCGAGCCGGCCAGCCTCGTGCAGTCGGTGTTCGGCCTGTCGAGCCGCCCGGCCGCCGAACTCATCCACCTCGTCGTCGGCGTGGTGTTCTACCCACTCGGCTACCTCTACGTCGCCCGGCCGCTGGCGCGGCTGATCCTGCCGATGTTGCCGTGGTGGCTGGTCGGCGCCGGCTTCGGCGTCGGGCTGTGGGTGTTCGCGCTCTATGTGATGGCACACCTGATCGCCGGCCTGCCGCCCTTCCTCGGCTTCATCACGCTCACCTGGGCTTCGCTCGTCGGCCACGTCATCTTCGGCGTCGTCACCGCCGCGGTAGTGCGCTGGCGCGACGGCGGGCCTGCATCGTGACGCGCGTCGCCGACATTGCGGCGGCAACGCTCGCCGCCGCCGGCATCCGCCACGCCTTCGGCATGCCCGGCGGCGAGGTGGTGACGTTCGTCGACGCGCTGGAGCGCGCCGGCATCCGCTTCGTGCTCGCCCGCAACGAGACGGCGGCGGCGATGATGGCGGCGGGTGCGTCGACGCTCGGCGGCGCGCCGGGTCTCCTCGTCACGACGCTCGGCCCCGGCCTCGCCAACGCGGTCAACGGCATCGCCGATGCGGTGCAGGAGCGCATCCCGCTCATCGTCGTCTCCGGCGTCGTCGAGCGGAGCCTGCGCGGACGCTATACCCACCAGGTGACCGACCACGCGGCGCTGCTGGCCTCGCTGGTGAAGGCGAGCTTCGAAATCGACGCGACCAACGTCGCCGAGACGGTCCACCGGGCCGTCGCGCTGGCGACGACGCCGCCCTATGGCCCCGTCCACATCGACCTCGCACCCGACATCGCCGCCGCGGCGAGCGCCGAGGACATGCCGACGCGGCGGTCGCGGCCGCTGCCCGGACCGATCGACCCCCATACCTCCGCGGTCGATGCGCTGCGGACGCGGCTCGCAGTGGCGCTCCGTCCCCTGGTGATCGCCGGCTTCGAGGCGGCACGAGACGGCGCAGGCGGCTGGCCCGTGCACCGCCATCGCGACGACGCGCGCGGCGCGCTGGCGCGGCTGATGGCACACGGCATCCCGGTGCTGACCACCTACAAGGCAAAGGGCGCCGCCGACGAACGGGCCGACAACGCGCTCGGCGCCGCCGGCCTGTCGCCGCTCGCCGACGCCGTGCTGAAGCCGCTGATCGCCGCCGCCGATTTCATCCTCCTCGCCGGCTACGATCCGATCGAGATGCGCGCCGGCTGGATCGACCCCTTCCCCGACCCCGGGATCGTCTACGAGATCACCCGGCACCCGACCGACCACGGCATGCACGTCGCGGGCGAGACGATCGTCGCCGAGACCGCCGACGTGCTCACCGCCATGCTTTGGAAGCTCCAGCCGCTGCGCCCCTACTGGCCGGAGGGCGAGCCCGCCGCCGCGAAGGCGGAGCTCGCCCGGCGGTTCGCCCCGCCGACGCCGTGGGGGCCGCACGCGGTCGTCGACACCTTGTCGGCGGCGCTGCCGGCCGACGTCGTCGTCACGGTGGACAGCGGCGCCCACCGCATCCTGTTCTCGCAGCGCTACGTGGCGCAGCGGCCGCTGTCGGTGCTGCAGTCGACCGGCTGGTGCACGATGGGCTCGGCAATCCCGCTCGCGATCGGTGCCAAGCTGACGGCACCGAAGAACCCCGTGGTGGCGGTGCTCGGCGACGGCGGCCTGGAGATGACGCTCGGCGAACTGGCGACCCTGCGCGATGCGGGCCTCCCCGTCGTCGTCGTCGTGCTGCAGGACGAGAGCCTCGCACTGATCGAGCTGAAGCAGGCGAAGGCCGGCCTCGCGCGCACCGGGGTGACGCTCGGACCGACCCGCTATGAGGTGGTGGCAGAGGCCTTCGGAGGCGCCGGCGTGCGCGTGCGCGACACGGCGGCACTGCGGGAGGCCCTCGGCGCCGCCCTCGCCCTGGAGACCTTCACGGTGATCGTCTGCGAGATCGAGGCGAGCGACTATGTCGACCGGATCTGACCCCCAGGCGCACGGTCATGCCGGGCCGGCACACGGGCCGTCCGCACATGCCCTCCCGGCCCGGCGGCCGCGCGACCCGCGGCTCGACTTCTTCCGCGGCACCGGCATGTTCATCATCCTGATCGCTCACGTGCCGTGGAATGGCTGGGCGCAGTGGATCCCCGCCCGCTTCGGCTTCTCCGACGCCACCGAGGTGTTCGTGTTCTGCTCCGGCATGGCCTCGGCGATCGCCTTCGGCGGCGTCTTCGACCGTGCCGGCTGGTTCGTCGGCGCGGCGCGCATCGTCTACAGGGTCTGGCAGATCTACTGGGCGCACCTCTGCCTGACGCTGCTGCTGATCACCGTGCTGGTCGTCGTCGACGCCCGCACCGGCGACGACGCGTATCTCACGGCGCTCAACCTGCAGCGCTTCTTCGACGACCCGAAGACGGCGCTCGTCGGGCTGTTCACGCTCACCTACGTGCCGAACTACTTCGACATCCTGCCGATGTATCTCGGCATCCTTGCGCTGGTGCCGGCGATGATGATCGCCGAGCGCGCCGGGCCGCTGTGGCCGATCGCGCTGTCGGTGGCGATCTGGCTGGTGGCGGGCCTGAGGCTTGTCGACCTGCCGGCCGACCCGTGGACCGACCGTACCTGGTACTTCAACCCGTTCGCCTGGCAGCTCGTCTTCTTTCTCGGCTTCGGCTTCCAGCGCGGCTGGCTGCCGGTGCCGGCGTTCGACCGGCGGCTCCTGGCTCTGGCGGTGGCCGTCGTGGTGCTGACGGTGCCGTTCGCCTGGCACCGGCTGTTCTTCTACGTGCCGGAGCTGCGGACGGCGCACGACGCCTTGTTCCTGCTGATCGACAAGACGCACGTCGGCGTGCTGCGCGTCGTGCACTTCCTGGCGCTCGCCTATCTCGCCATGCTCGCCGCCGGCGAAGGCGGGAAACGGCTCACGGCGCTTGGGCGCGTCTCGTCGATCTCGCAGCTCGTCGGGCGGCAGGCGCTGCCGGTGTTCATGACCGGCATCATCCTGGCGCAGCTTCTCGGCGTCTTCCTCGACATCGCCGGGCGTGACCTCTTCACCTATGCGGTGGCGAACCTTTCCGGCTTCGCCGTGCTGGTCGCCACCGCGGCGGTCGCCGAGTGGTTCAAGAACCCGCCCTGGCTGCGCAGGCCGCCGCTGCCGGCGCGAGCGCCGGCGACGCTCAGCGACGATCCGATCCGCCCACCGGCCCCGGCCGGCGCCGCGCGCTGACGGGGCCAGCGCGATGATGTGCGCCATCTCCGGACGGGCGGGGGCGCTGGCCGTGCGGCTGGCGGCGGCGCTCGTCGCCGCCGCGGCGTTCGCCGCTCCCGGCGACGCGTCGGCCGCCGGCCGGGTCGAGACCAGTGTCGCCTTCGACAGTCCGGCGCTCGGCCACGCCATTCCGGCGGCGGTCTACCGGCCGGACCCGGAGCACGCCGCCGAGGGCGCACGGCTGCCGGTGCTGTACCTGTTCCACGGCCTCGGCGGCCGAGAGAGCGACTGGGTCGGCGCCGGCGACATCGCCGCGACGCTCGACCGCGAGATCGCCGCCGGCCGGGTGCAGCCGCTGATCGTGGTGATGCCGATGGCCGGCGACAGCTGGTACGTCGACGACCCGGCGGGGAAGAGCCGCATGGCGACGGCGTTCACCACCGACCTCGTCGCCGCCGTCGACGCGCGCTACCCGACCGCGGCCTGCCGGCAAGCGCGCGCCACCGGCGGGCTGTCGATGGGCGGCTACGGGGCTCTCCTCTACGCCTTCGACCGGCCGGACCTCTACGGCGCGGCGATCAGCCTGTCCGGCTCGATCTTCGCGCCGATCCCGGAGGGCGCGCCGCTCCGGCCCGGCCCGCCGGTGACGGTGTTCGGCGCCGCCTTCGGCGAGCCGTTCGACCGCGAGCGCTTCAATGCCTGGACGCTGTTTCCGAAGGTCGCCACAGTGGCGGCGCAGGTGGAGCGGCCGGCGGTGTTCCTGACCGCGGGTGACGACGACTTCCTGTCGCTCGTCGACGGCACCGTTCGCCTGCACATCGCGCTGAAGCGGGCAGGCATGGACAGCGAGCTGCGCATCCAGGACGGACGCCACGACTGGGCGAACTGGAAGGCGGCGGTCGTGCCGGCGCTCGCGTGGCTTTCCGCGCGTCTCGATCCGAGCTGCGGCACGGAGAACGGCCAGTGAGCGCGGCCGCCACCCTCGTGACGCTCGCGCAAGCCTGGGGCGTCGTCGGGCTGGCGATGGCCGCCGTGTTCCTGCTCTGGGGGATCGACCGCATCGACCCGGCGGCACACGGCGCCATCGCCTTCCGGCCGCTGCTGGTGCCGGGGATCGTGCTCTTGTGGCCGCTGGTGCTGTGGCGCTGGCGGGTGCTCGCGCGGGCGCCGGAGACGGCCGGCCGCTTCGACCGGCCGGCGCCGGCGAGCGTCCATCGACGCATCTGGCTGGCGCTCGCGGTAGTGCTGCCGGCGATCCTCCTCGTCGCCGCGGCGATCCACCAGGAGGGGCCGCGCGACACCGCCGCGGTGCGGATCGCGCCGCCGCCGGGAAAGACGCCATGAGCGCCGGCTACCGGCCCGTCGGCTGGAACCGCTCGAAGCTCGTCTACGACGCCGTGCTAGCGGCGGCGGTGATCGTCTACCTGACGGTGTTCCTGCAGCTCGCGCCGGCCTTCCAGAGCGTGACGCTGCCGGTCGACGGCGCCGTGCTGCGCATGCAGGCGTTCGGCACCTGCGCCTTCCTGATGCTCACCGTGGCGCTATCGATCGGCCCGCTCGTCCGCCTCGACCGGCGCTTCCTGCCGCTGCTCTACAACCGCCGCCACCTCGGCGTGGCGACCGCCGTCGTGGCGGCGATCCACGCGAGCCACGTGCTCGGTTGGTACTACGCCTTCTCGCCGACCGACCCGTACGTCGCGCTGCTCGCGGCGAACACCAGCTACGGGCAGTTGCTCGGCTTCCCGTTCGAGGCGCTCGGCCTCACGGCGCTCTTGATCCTTGCGGTGCTGGCGGCGACCAGCCACGACTTCTGGCTCGCCTTTCTGACGCCGCCGGTCTGGAAGGCCATCCACTTCGGCCTCTATGCGGCCTATGCGCTGGTCGTCGCCCACATCGGCCTCGGCGCGCTGCAGGGCGACGACGGCCCGCTGATGGGCATCGTCGCGGCGCTGTCGGTGGCGGCCGTGGTCGGGCTGCACCTCGCCGCTGCGGCGAAGGGGCGGCGAACGATCGACACACAGGCGACGTCGGCCACGGCGGCGGGCTGGGTCGTTGTCCCCGGCACCGACGCGCTCGCCCCCGGTCGCGCGATCACCGTGCGCTTCGCCGACGGCACGGCGGCGGCGGTGTTCCGCGACGGCGACCGCCTCGCCGCGGTGTCGAACGTCTGCGCCCACCAGAACGGCCCGCTCGGCGAGGGCCGCATCCTCGACGGCTGCGTCACCTGCCCGTGGCACGGCTACCAGTACCGCCTGCTCGACGGCCGTGCGCCGCCACCGTTCACCGAGCGGATCGCCACCTACAACCTGCGGCACGAGGCGGGGCGCGTGGTGATCGACCCGCGCCCGAACCCGCCGGGCACGCCGACGGAGGGCATCGCGGCGCCTGTCGCCGGCGGTGTTCGGCTCGGGGCACCCTCGCTCGGCGAGGCGACGACATGAGCGTCCCCGACCCCACCCACGAGGCGCCGTTCTTCATCGGCTGGGCGAAGTTGCCGCCGGCGCTGGCGCCGCCGCTCGCCTTCGTCGCGGCGGCCCTGGTCGCCGGCTTCGCGGCGCTGGCGCTGGGGCTCGGGGCGAGCACCGGAGACCCCGGCCCCGGCGGCTTCGATTGGGCGGCGGGGCGCCAGCAGATGGCGGGCGTCGTGCAGGCGCGACCCTATCCGATCCTGCGGCTGCCGCCGAGCACGGCGTACCCCGAGGGCCACGCGGTGATGCTCGCCGGCGTCGGCAAGGTCGGCGTGCAGGCGCCGGCGGCAGCGCTCGACGGCGCGGCGGCGCAAGCGGCGGGCTTCCTGATCAAGCGCGGCGACCTCGACATGCTGCAGCTCGACGGGCCCGAGGGCCTCGTCGCCGCGGCCGCATCGGCAGGAGCGGTCCCGACCGTCACCCCGCCGCCGGCAACGCCGCTCGGACGCTACCGCCTCGTCGGCGAGCTCTGCGACGGCAAGTGCTATGCCGGCGCGATGCGGCCGGGCACCGGCCTCGCCCACAAGGCCTGCGCCAACCTCTGCCTCGCCGGCGGGCTGCCGCTGGTGTTCGTCTCGACCGGGCCGGTGGAGGGCCAGAGCTTCTTCCTTGTCGGCGACGCCGCGGGCGGCGAGCCGGCCGCAGAAGACTACCGCGACCTCGTCGCCCGCCTCGTCGAGATCGAGGCCGACGTCGAGAGGGTCGACGACCTCCTCGTGCTGAAGACCGACCTCCGCCAGGCGAGGCTGCTGCCGTGACCGCGCGCGCCCAGGCCCTCACGGCAGTGGCGACGCTCGTCGTGGCAGCGGGTGCGTGGCTCGTCTGGGAGATCGCCCCGCGGCTCGCCATCGGCCCGATCCTCGGCGACCTCGCGCCGCTCGTCGCTGCCCTCGCCGTCCTCGTCTTCCTCGCCCTCGCCGACGCCGTGCTGCTGCGGATCACGCGACGATCCGGACACTGACCAAGCCCGAGCCTGTTCGCCAGGAGAAGCCTCGATGTCCACCGCCTCCATCGTCATCGTCACCGGGGCCGCCGGCAATGCCGGCTCGGCCGCCGCCCGCCTCATCGCCGCGCGCGGCGCCACCGTCGTCGCCGTCGACCGCGCGGTTGAGCCGCTGCAGGCGCTCGTCGGCTCGCTCGCCGGCAGCGGCCACATCGTCGAGGCGGGTGTCGACCTCACGGACGCCTCCGCCTGCGCCGCGATGGCCGAGCGGGTGCTCGCGAGCGCCGGCCGGATCGACGGCCTCGTCCACACCGTCGGCACCTTCCGCGCCGCCCCCCTCAGCGACACCGACGACGGGCTGTGGGACCTGATGATGACGGTGAACCTGAAGACGACGCTCAACATGGCGCGCGCCGTCGTGCCGGCGATGCGCAAGGCCGGCCGGGGCGCGATCGTCTCGATCGCGGCGGGCGCCGCCCTGAAGGCGCCGTCGGGGCTGTCGGCCTATGCCGCCTCGAAGAGCGCCGTCATCCGCCTCACCGAGAGCCTCGCCGACGAACTGAAGGGCGACGGCATCACCGTCAACACCGTCATGCCGTCGACCATCGACACCCCGCAGAACCGCGCCGCCATGCCGAACGCCGACACCTCGAAGTGGGTGACGCCGGACCAGGTGGCCGAGGTGATGGCCTTCCTCGTCTCGCCGGGGGCGAGCGGCGTCACCGGCGCCGCGGTGCCGATCACCGGCCGCGGCTGAGGGGTACGCCGCGATGGCCGAACCCGTCCGGCTCGCCGAGAAGCTCTCGGCCTTCTCGGAGCACTGGTCGCCGAAGGTCGTCGCCGACTTCAACGGCCACGACGTCATGGTGGTGAAGGTGCAGGGCCCGTTCGTCTGGCACGCGCACCCGGACACCGACGACTTCTTCCTGGTGCTGAAGGGGCGGCTGCGCATCGAGCTGCGCGACGGCGAGGTGAGCCTCGGGCCGGGCGAGCTCTACGTCGTGCCAAAGGGGGTCGAGCACCGGCCGGTGGCGGAGGAGGAGGTGCATCTCCTGCTGATCGAGCCGGCCGGCACGCCGAACACCGGCGACGCGGCGACGGCGGCGGTGAAGACGCGGCTCTGAGGACCCCTCACGACGCCTTGCGGAAGAGCATGTCCTTGGCCGCGATCAGGCCGCCGCCGGAGATCAGCACGCAGGCGAGCGCCACCACCCACGTGAACGCGCCGTGGCCGAAGGCGACGAGCAGCAGGGTCGAGAGCAGCGGCGCCGCATAGGAGGCGGCGCCGAGCACCTGGATGTCGCCGCGCTTGACGCCGATGTCCCAGACGAAGAAGGCGAGCCCGACCGGGAACAGGCCGAGCAGCCCGACCGCCGCCCACTCACCGGCCCCGGCCGGCCAGATCGTCTCCTCCAGCGCCAGGTGGCAGGCGACCGACAGCGCCGCGGTGGCGAGGCAGAAGCCGACGACGGCGTCCGACGGCACTTTCGGCAGCCGGCGCGAGGCGAGCGAGTAGATCGCCCAGACGAAGGCGGCGACGAAGGCGGCGCCGTAGCCGAGCGCATACTGCGGCGCGAACGCCACCTGACCGCCCTTGGTGACGATCAGCGCCGCCCCGGCGAGGCCGGCGAGCGCGCCGACGACGTGGTGCCACTTGAGCTTCTCTCCCGGCAGCAGCCCCGAGAGCAGCACGATCAGCAGCGGCCAGAGGTAGCAGATGAGGCCCGCGTCGACCGGCGGCGCCGCCTTCAGCGCCGTGAAGTAGAAGAAGTGGTAGCCGAACAGCCCGCCGATACCGACCATCCAGACGATCGCCGGCTGGCGCAGCACGGCGATGGAGCGGTCGCGGACGACGAGGATCGCGAGCCCGACGAGGCCGGAGATGCCGAAGCACAGCGCGTTCATCAGGAACGGCGGCACGGCGCCGGAGCCGGCCGTCAACAGCCCGAGCGTCGACCACATGGCGACGGCGGCGAGGCCGACGAGGGTGAAGCGGCGGCGATCCATGCGGGAGGCTCCGGCGGGAGCGGCCGGGGTAGCGGATGCGCGCGCGACGGGCAAGGGTGGAGCGCCCTCACGGGCCGAAGGCCCACCTTCCCCTCGAGGGGGAAGGTCGGCGGCGCAGCCGCCGGGATGGGGTGGCGGCGCCGGGAGGCGCCGGAAAGAACACGGACGTGGGCCGCGCTGAGGAGGGTCGTGTGCGGGCTCCCGCCCGCGGTCACCCCACCCCGGCGACCTGCGGTCGCCCACCCTCCCCCCAAGGGGAGGGTGGGTGCCCAAAGCAGTACTTGGAGTGAGGTCCCTACCCCCGCCCCTTCCGTGGCGTCGGCCGCCAGTCGGGCGGGGCGAGCTCGAATCCCTGGAACTCGAAGCCCGGGGAGACCGTGCAGCCGACAAGCGTCCAGCGGCCAAGGGATTCGGCCGTCTGCCAGGCGTTCGCCGGCACCACTACCTGCGGCCGCTGGCCGGCGGAAAGGTCGTTGCCGAGGCGGTGACTTGCCGCGTCGTGGCCGTTCTCGGAGATCGTCAGCGCCAAGGGTGCGCCGGCGTACCAGTGCCAGATCTCGGTGGCGTCGCAGCGGTGCCAGGCCGAGACGTCGCCGGCACCGAGAATGTAGTAGATCGCCGTGCCGTGCGAACGGCCGCCGGCCGGCGCGGCGTCGCGGAAGGTCTCGACGAAGAAGCCGCCCTCCGGATGCGGCTTCATGGCGAGCAGGCGGACGACGTCCTGCACCGTGAGGTCGGCGGCCGGGGGCATCGAGAGGCTCATTTGAAGTGGTCCTTGCGGGTGCGCAGTTCCGCGAAGACGCGGGCCGGCTCGGCGCCGCCGAGGCCGATCGCGGCGGCGAGCGCGGGATCGTCGGCGCGCAGGAACGGGTTGGCCGAGCGCTCGCTCGCCATGTCGGTCGGCAGCGTCGGCCGGCCGGCGGCGCGGGCGACGTCGACCGCCTTGGCGCGCGCCTGCAGGGACAGGTTGTGGGGGTCGACGGAGAGCGCGAAGCGGGCGTTCGACTGGGTGTACTCGTGGCCGCAGTAGACCTTGGTCTGCGGCGGCAGCCGCTCGCGCAGCTTCAGGAGCGACCGCCACATGTCGTCCATCGAGCCCTCGAACACCCGCCCGCAGCCGAGCGAGAACAGCGTGTCGCCGGTGAAGGCGATGCCGGCGTCGGGCAGGAAATAGGAGACCTGCCCGAGCGTGTGGCCGGGCGTTGAGATCGCCTCGATGCGGATGCCGCCGAGCGCAAAACGCTCGCCGTCCGTCACCGTCTGGTCGAGGCCGGGGATGCGCGCCGCCTCCGCCGCGGGACCGATCACGCTGGCGCCGGTGGCGGCCTTCAGAGCCGGCACGCCCTGCACGTGGTCGGAGTGGTGGTGGGTGATGAGGATGTGGGTGAGCCGCCAGCCGGTTTCGGCGAGCACCGCCGCCGCCGGTTCGGCGTCCGGCACGTCGACGACGAGCGTCGTGGCGCTTGCCGGGTGGTGGACCAGCACCAGGTAGTTGTCGCCGAGACAGGGGACCTGCCGGACCTCGAACGCCGCCATCGCTTCCTCCCAGGTATCGCCGCCTGCGGCAGAGAATGCCCTCTGCGCCTCCGCCGCAAGTCCCTCGCCGAATGCCTCGTGTGCGTCAGGTCGGCGGCTCGACCTCGCGCTCCGGCCGCGGCAGCCCGAGGCGTCGCTCGCGCCAGATGATCATCAAGCCGGAGACGATGATCACCGCCATCCCGGCGACCACCACCGGTGCCGGCACCTCGTCGAACACCAGCACGCCGGCGATCAGCGTCCAGATCATCGTGGCGTATTCGAAGGGGGCGATCACCGAGGCGTCGGCGTAGCCGTAGGACTGCGTCATGAAGAGTTGCGCGACGCCGCCGACCAGGCCGATCGACACGAGCATCACCGCGTCCGGCCAGGACGGCACCACCCAGCCGAACGGCAGCGTGGCGAGACCGACGAGGCTCGAGACGAGGGTGAAGTAGAGCACGATGGTACGGGTCGCCTCGGTCCTCGTCAGGCTGCGCACGGCGATCATCGCGAGCGCCACGAAGAAGGCGGCGGCGACGGCGCAGGCGACGCCGATCAGCGCGCGCGGGCCGCCGGCGGCCGGCTGCAGCGACAGGTGCGGCGAGAGCACCACGACGACGCCGGCGAGGCCGACGACCACCGCCACCCAGCGGTAGGCGCGCACGCGCTCGCCGAGCAGCACGACGGCGAGCGCCGTGGTGATCAGCGGCGCGGCATAGCTGAGCGCCGTGGCGTCGGCGATCGGCAGCCGGGCGATCGCTGCGAAGGAGAGGATCATCGCGACGACGCCCGCCGTGGCGCGCCAGACGTGGCCGAACGGATGGGCGGTGCGGAACACCGCCAGGCCGTCGCGGGCGACGATGATCGCGACGGCGACCGGGATCAGCGCGAAGACGTTGCGGGCAAACACGATCTCGCCCACCGGCACGCGCTCGGCCACCACCTTGATCAGCCCGAGCATGACGGCGAACAGCAGCGTCGAGACGAGCTTCAGCCCGATGCCGACGAGCGGCCGGTCGCGGCGGGCGGCATGCGTCGGCGGAGTTGGAACGGCGGGGGCGGCCATCGGGAGCTCTCGCCGGCGACGCCGGACGGACGGGTGCCGCGGGCGATGCGGGATGCGGCGGACGTGCCCTCAAGAGCACGAGCGGAGAGCCGGGGCAAGACGGCGCGGCACCGCGAAACGGCGGCCTATCCGCCCGCCGCGCCTCCCCGTCGCCGGAGCAGCACGAGGCCACCCGCGACGATGCAGGCGGCGCCGACGATCGTCGGCATGCCGGGAACCTCGCCGAAGGCGAGGTAGCCGATGAGGGCCCCGCCGATCAGCTCGAGATAGACGAGCGGGGCGAGCGTGGTGGCGTCGGCGCACCGGAAGGCGAGGATCACCAGCATGTGACAGACGGCGGAGCCGAGCCCGAGCAGGACGAACAGCGGCAGCTCCGCCGGGATCGGGATCGACCAGGCGAGCCACGCCTGCGGCGTCATCAGGATGGTGCCGACGACGCACTGGAAGAGCAGCGTCTTCACCGGGTCGCTGTGCATCGCGGCGTGGCGGGTGGCGACCAGGTAGAGCGCATAGGAGACGCCGGCGCCGAAGGCGTAGAGCACGCCCGGCTCCAGCGTTCCGCCGGGCTGCAGGATGACGAGCGAACCGGCGAAGCCGAGCGCGAGGCCGAGCCCCTTGCGCCGCGTCATGCGCTCGCCGAGCAGCAGCACCGAGAGGGCGGCGGCGATGATCGGGCCGACGAAATAGGCGCTGAAGGTGGTGGCGAGCGGCACCCGCACCATCGAGAGATAGAACAGCGTCATCGCGAGCACGAGGAAGGCCGTGCGCAGGAAGTGCGAGCCGAGCCGTTCGCGCGGGAAGATGCGCGCGCCGTGCAGCCACACCGCGAACGGCAGCACCGCCAGCGAAGCGACGGCGTAGCGCGCCCAGGCGATGAACAGCGGCGACGTGCCGAGCGCCAGAAACTTCGCGAGGCCGTCGACCGCCGGGAAGGCGAGCATCGCGGCCGCCATCAGGGCGAGGCCCGCCGTGGGGGGCGGCGGCGGAGCGGGGGAAGCTGTCATGGCATCCGTTGTCGCGGGGTCTCCGCCGGCGGACACCGGCAACCCTCTTTTCCCGGCGCCGGCCGGTCGCGGATTCCGGCATGGAGCACATCCGCGCGCCGCAGCCAACCCTGCGTGCCGCAACCAGGTCCGGCGGAGCGGCGTTGTTTCCCGGGGCTGTGCCGAAGTTCGGAGCGCCCACGCCTTCGCCCACCGATCGCCGTCGGCAAGCCGCCCGAAGAGCGCTAGACTGGCGGCGACACAACAAGGGACCTTCCCGATGAGAGTGCCGATGCTTCGTTCCGTGTTCGCCGCGCTGCTGATCGCCACCGCGCCGGCGCTGTCTTCGGGGGCAACCGCCGCCGAACCGACGCCGGCGGAGATCGCCGCATCGGCGAGCGTGCCGACGACGGCGGCCTTCGTCGCCACGGCACCGGCCGCCAACGCCTTCGAGATCGCCTCGAGCCGCCTCGCGCTCGAGAAATCAAAGGATCCGGCGATCCGAGCCTTCGCCCAGAAGATGATCACCGACCACAGCAAGATCGGCGATGCCTTCGTCGCCGCGTTCGGCAAGGCGAACACCGGCCTGGCGTTGCCCGACGGCCTCGGCGCCGAGCTCGGCGCCGTCATGGACAAGCTGCAAGGCGAAAGCGGTGCCGCCTTCGACAAGGACTATGTCGCCGCGCAGACCCAGGGCCACCAGGCGGCCGTCGGGCTGTTCGCCGGCTACGCCAAGGGCGGCGACAACCCGGCGCTGAAGGCGTTCGCCGCCGCCACGCTGCCGACGATCCAGATGCACCTCGAGATGTGCTACGCGCTGAGCAAGTGAATGATCCGCCGCCCGCCGCACACCGGGCCCGTAGGCGGCGGCCTCATCTATACATGCCCTCCCGCAGATTGATGCCGTACTCGACATATGCCTTCATTGCGCAAAGCATCTGCGCCCAGCCCTGGCAGTTGCCATAGGAGGCCTTGACGCCGCCCGGCGTCTGTCGCCAGCCTTCCTCGGCGATGGAAACGAGAGTCCGGCCATCATCGAGTGGCGTGAAAGTCATCGTCACGGTGGTGTGGTAGCCGGCGCCGGTGGTGGTCGCCGCCTCGCCGTCCGATGGTGCACCCTCGTTCGCCTCCCAGCGCAGCACGATGCGCCGGTTCGGCACGACCTCCAGGACGTGCACGGGGAAGGCGCCAGGAAAGTCGGCGAAGTCCCAGGTGACGGTGGCGCCGGTCTCGAGCCGCCCCTTTGCGCCGCCGGTGGTGAAGTAGCCCGATAGCTTCGCCGGGTCGGCCACCGCCTCGAACACCTCCGCGACGGGCCGCGCAATGCGGGCGGAGACCTCGAACTTCAGGTCCATGACGCTCCTCCTGCGACGGCACCCGGCCGCCCGCACTGGCCGTCCGTTGCCGTTGCCGGTATCATGTTATATAAACATAACATGTCAAGCGAATCAGAGGACGACCGGGTTTTCAAAGCCTTGTCCGCCGGAACACGGCGCTCTCTGCTCGACGCCCTGAAGGATGCGCCACAGACGACCGGCGCCCTGTGCGATCGGTTCCCGGCCCTCGACCGCTGCACAGTGATGCAACACCTGAAGGTGCTGGAGGAGGCCGAGCTGGTGGTCGCCCGCAAAGTGGGGCGCGAGCGCTGGAACCACCTCAACCCGCTGCCGATCAAGCAGGTCCACGACCGGTGGATCGGCGCCTATGCGGTCCACGCGGTCGCGCTGCTCGACAGGCTCAAGTCGGACCTTGAGGGGAATGTCGTGTCCTGAATGGCCCCGCGCAAGCTGGCAGCGGACGCGCAGGCACGAGGGACCAGCGAGAGGCGCCCCCCGCCTCGCCTCAGTCCTTCCGCATCCTCGCCACCGCTGCCGCCGTCACGTCCGCCTCGCGGCCGCCCCAGGTCGCGCGCATCCAGTTGGCGAGGTCGGCGATCTCCTGGTCGGTCAGGAGGTCGGTGAAGCCCGGCATGTCCTGCAGGCGGCCGTGCGGGAAGTCGCGCCACGGAATGCCGTCCGTCAGCACGGTGAGCAGGTTCACCGGCCGCGGCAGGCGCAGCTCGGCGTTGGTCGTCATCGGCGGCGCCATCGTCGGCGTGCCCTCGCCCTCGATGCCGTGGCAGCCGGCGCAGACGGCGATGTAGAGGCGGCGGCCGTTCTCCGCGGTCTCCGGCGCAACGGCGGCAGCCGCGAAGACCGGCGCGGCCGGGGCCGGCTCGCCGGCGAGGTAGGCCGCCATTGCCGCGGCGTCGTCGTCGGTCAGGTGCTGCGTCGAGTGGTGGACGACGTCGTACATGGCGAACGCCATGACGCCCTCGGGTCCCATGCCGGTGCGCATGAAATTGCCCAGCCGCTCCGGCGCGAAGCCGAGGCGGGCGAGGCCCTCCGGCGTGATGTCGGGCGCGTCGACGCCCTCGATGACGGCCCCCTGCATGTAGCGCGACGGCATCATGCCCATCGTCACGTCCCGCGGCGTGTGGCACTCGCCGCAGTGGCCGAGCGCGTCGACGAGGTAGCGGCCGCGGTTCCACGCCGGTGACTTGTCCTTGTCCGGCGCCGGCACGCTGCGCGGCAGGTTGAGCAGGTTCCAGAACGTCATGAACTGCCGCACATAGGGGAACGGCAGGCTATCGTCGCGATCCGGCACGGCCATCGGCTCGCGCGTCAGCATGTAGGCCCAGACGGCGTCGACGTCCTCCTCGGTCATCTGCCGGTAGGAGACGTAGGGCATCGCCGGATAGAGGCGGTGGCCGTGCTTGCCGACACCGTCGCGCACCGCGCGGTGGAATTCGGCGCGCGTCCAGCCGCCGATGCCGTAGGTCGGATCGGGCGAGATGTTGGTGGCGTAGAGCGTGCCCATCGGCATCTCGAACGGCCGTCCGCCCGCCCACGGCGCGCCGCCGACCGCGGTGTGGCAGGCGACGCAGTCGGCCGCCTCGGCGATGTAGCGTCCGCGCGGCTGCAGCTCGGCGATCTGTTCCTCCGTCAGCGGCGTGTCGACGGCGGCGCTGACGACGCTCTTCTCGAAGGCGCCGAGGAAGATCGCCAGCACGACGGCGCCGCCGAACACCACCACGATGGCGACGGCGAAGATCACCCGGCGCCAGACCAAGCTGCGCCACATCTTGCGGATGAGGTTCATCATCGCCCGGCCTCCTACCCAACCACCAGGCCGGGCGTCGCCAGGATGACGTCGCGAACCGCCTGATAGTAGCGCACGTAGCCGGTGCAGCGGCAGATGTGCGGGGCGAGCGCCTCCTCGATGGTGCGCTCCACATCGGCGCGCGCCACCGGCTGCCGCTTCAAGCGCTCGAGCAGCACCGTCGCGCCGGTGACGAAGCCCGGCGTGCAGTAGCCGCACTGGAAGGCGAAGTGCTCGATGAAGGCCTGCTGGATCGGCGTCAGCGCGACGACGTCGCCCTGCTCGTCGCGCTCGGCGTGGCCCTCGATGGTGCGCACCTGCTTGCCGGCGAAGAAGTGCGCGCCGGTGATGCAGGTGCGGATCTCGCGCGGCGGCCCCTCGCCGCTGTCGAGCAGCATCACCGTGCAGGCCCAGCAGACGCCCTGGCCGCACGCCATGCGCGTGCCGGTGAGGTTCAGATACTCCTGCAGGAAGTCGAGCATCATCATCGTCTCGGGCACGTCGATCGGGCCGACCTGGCGGCCGTTGACGACGAGCGAGAGCGGGCGGGTGGCGATCGTCACGACAGCACCTCCAGCACCCGCGCCGGCGTGATCGGCGTCTCGTAGAAGCGCGTGCCGATGGCGTGCGCCACGGCGTTGGCGATCGCCGGCACGACAGGGATCATCACGACCTCCGCCATGCCCTTCGGCGGGTCGGTGTCGGAGAGCGGCGGCAGCACCTCGGCGGTCTGCGTCCACACCGCCACGTCCTTGCCGTGCGGCAGGCGGTAGCGGTTCCAGTTCCAGGTGCCGTCGCCGGGGCCGTCCTCGTAGAGCGGCAGTTCCTCGTAGAGGGCATGGCCGACGCCCATCGCGATGCCGCCCTGGATCTGTCCCGACACCAGCTCGGGCACGACCTGGCTGCCGCATTCGTGGAGGGAGTGATGGTTGGTGAGCTTCACCTCGCCGGTGGCGGTGTCGACCACCACCTCGGCGATCGTCGCCATGCCGGTGTAGTAGGTCACGCCGGCGTTGTTGCGCTGGATCGCCGGATACGCGACGGCGCTGCGCTCGATGAACTGGAAGCCGCCCGCCGTCATCAGCGCCTGCCGCTCCGGCGGGGCGCCCTCGCCATAGCGCACGGACAGCCCGTCGGCCGGCATCGTGACGGTGCCGACCGTCGGCACGTCGAAGGTGGCCGACGACCATTCCCAGCGGTTGAAGACGTGCACGCAGACGCCGGTGACAAGGCCGAGCGCGTGCGCGGCGGCGGCGAGCCGCTCGAACGACAGCGGCTCGAGGCCGCCGGCGGTGAGCGCGCCGTCGACGATGCGCGCGTCCTCGAAGTCGACGGCGAGCGGCCCCCACTGGCCGCCGCCGACGCCGCGCGACCACAGCGCCACCGCCGTCGGCCAGAGCGACAGGCGGAGCAGCGCCCGCGCCGCGGTGCGGGTGGCGTGGCCGAGGAAGTAGACGCTGTTGGAGGCGGCCATCGACGAGGCGATGGACGGCGTCCAGCGTGGGTTCGCGGCGAGCCTGTCCTGCTCCTCCTGGGACATCGAATAGGGCGCCTCGTTGGAGACGAGCGGCATCTCCGGCCAGTCGGTGACGCCGGAGGCACAGGCGTCCGGGACCCGTCCGATCACCTTGGCGACCATCATCGCCTGCGAGGTGTCCATGCCGGTGCCCATGTCGTTGCCGTGGATGCGCATGGTCAGCCGGCCCGACGCATCGAACGCAACCGTCGTCAGCGCCGCGTCGGCGCCGTTGCCGAAGTCCTTCTGCACCTGCGCGAAGCCGACGCCATAGCGCTTGCCGGGATTGGCAAGCTCGAACTCGGCCTTCTTCGCCGCCCGGCCCTGCCAGAGCGGGTGCTCGCGCGCCTTCGCCAGCAGTTCCTCGCCGCGCAGCATCCCGCCGGGGATGGCGCCCTGCGTGTTCTTCATGCCGGTGCGGAAGAGGTTCTTCTGGCGCAGCGCGATCGGATCGATGGCGAGTTCCTCGGCGATCTCGTCGACCAGCATCTCGGTCGCCGACATCGTCTGCAGCGTGCCGTAGCCGCGCGTCGAGCCGGCATCGACGGCGCGCGAGGCCATCGCAACCACCGAGAGGTCGCTCTTCGGGAAGTAGTAGATCGACTGCGCCGCCGTCGTGCCGACGTTCGAGATTTCGGGCGAGAAGTTGCGGCGACCGCCGCAGTCGGTGCGGTTCTCGCACTTCAACAGCCGGAACGCGCCGGTGGTGCGGTCGACGATGATGGTCTCGCGGATCCAGAACGGGTGCCGCTTGATCCCCATGCGGAACTGCTCGAAGCGGTCGTTGGTGAGCCGCACCGGCCGGCCGTCGCCGTAGAGCGCCGCGACGATCGAGAAGAACGGGAAGATCGAGTGGTCCTTGGTGCCGTAGCCGACGGTGTAGCCGATCGAGAGGTCGAACTTCGTCAGCCGCCAGCGTGACTTCTCGAACATCACGGTGGTCGCCTCGACCACCTCGTAGGGCGACTGCGTGGCGATCACCGCCCTGAGCGTGCCGGTGACGAGGTCGTACCAGGCGTTGCCGTTGTCGGTCTCCATCGCCGAGGCGTCCACCGACTGCGAATGGTACTCGCGCGTCAGCACCAGCGCGTCATCGCCCGCCGCCACGATCTCCTGCTGGAGCTCGCCGGCCGCCCACATCGCCCGCGCGGAACCGTCGCCGCCCGCGTCCGGATCCGGCCAGACGACCTCGTCGCCTTCGAAGCGGCCGGACAGTACGACACCGCCGTCGATCATCGGCGAATAGACGTCCGGGTCGGCCGGCTGCGCCCCGCCGATACGGACATAGCGGTTCGCCGCGTAGTTCGCCGGCGTGTTGGGGCCGGTGTAGGCGCCCCACTTCACCACGCCGGCGTCGAAGCGGATGCGCCGCTTGGCGGCGTCGAAGCGGGCGAAGTCGCGGTAGATCAGCAGCGCCACGGGCTGTCCGAGCAGCCGCGGCGTCTCGCCCGGCGGCACGATGAAGACGTCGCCGTAGAAGCCCGGCGCCTCGCCGTCGGCACCCTGCGGCGGCACGAGGCCATCGGCGATCAGCTCGTCGCCGAGCACCAGCCGGTCGGGCTGCAGGTCGTCGCCCAAAGCGGAGAGATCGACGCCCGCGAAGGCGTGGTCGGCCTTGCCGGCGTGGATGAAGAAGGCGTGGCTCTGCTCGCTCGGCCAGCCCGGCATGTCCTTGGCGCGATAGTCACGCGAGAAGCTCTTGTCGCCGGTCACCTTGGCGACGGCGTCCATGCGGAAGCGGGCGCGACCGTCCGCGCCGACCCAGGACGGCCGCCGGTTGCGGGTGTCCTCGATCAGCGCAGCCTGCGCAGGAGCACGCAGCACCCCGATCTGGAACGCCACGCCAGCGACCGCCCCGGCCTGCATGAAGCCACGGCGCGACAGCCCATTAGCCATGCGCTACCCCTCCCGGCGGGGTTATCCTCGCCGCGTCATCCCCTTGCGTTGTTTAGCACGGCTGAGCGAGTTTCGAGCCCTTCCAGACGTCGCCGCAGGAGATATTTGCTGTGCGCCAGCACTCGGATGCGCGGCCGTTTGGCTGCGGAAGGGCCTTAGGAATCAACCGTTCGTCCGCGGCGGCAACAGCGCTTCGAGGCTGTCGAAGACGCCGTCGCGCTCCTCGGGCGTCATCGATTCGAGCTCGAGCATCGAGGCGATCCAGAGGCCGTCGATCGCCGCGCTGAACAGCGCGGCATGGCCGGCGGTCATGCCGTCCTGCTCGAGGCAGCGCCGCATGGCACGCCGATGCACCACGGTGGCGGCACGCACGTCCGGGTGCATCGGCAGCGACGGCAGCACCGCGGCGGCGACGCGCGGGAAATCGTTGCGCCTGAAGCGGGCGCGCGTCGCGGCGAGGCAGGCATGGGAATAGGCGCCGGGGCCGTCGTCGTCGCCGGCCGCCGTCGCAATGTCGGCGTAGAAGGTCTCGAACAGGCGGTCGACCACCGCCGCCTGCAGGCTCTCGAGCGTCGGGAAGACGCGGCGAACCTCGCACGGGTCGAGGTCGGCGTGCGCCGCCGCCTCATCCAGGCTGACGGCGCGCGCCCCCGTCTCCGCCACCACGTACGCGATGGCGTCGAGCACCATCTCGCGCAGCGCCGGATCGTCGGACATTCCTCACCCCTTCGCAGCCCCCGCGGCCCGGATCGCCGCCCACACCGCCTGCGGCGTCGCCGGCATGTCGATGCGCGTCACGCCCGCCCCGCGCCGGAGCGCGTCGGCGACGGCGTTCATCACCGCCGGCGTGGCGCCGATGGTTCCCGCCTCGCCGGCGCCCTTGATGCCCATGGCGTTCGTCGTGGAGGGTACGTTGCGCGTCTCGAAGTGGATCGACGGCACGTCGTCGGCGCGCGGCAGCGCGTAGTCGAGCAGCGAGGCGGTGATCAGCTGGCCGTCCTCGTCGTAGAGGGTGTTTTCCAAGAGCGCCTGGCCGATCGACTGCACGACGCCGCCGTGCACCTGGCCGGCGAGCAGCAACGGGTTCACCGTGACGCCGAAGTCGTCGACGATGGTGTAGCGGTCGAAGCTCGTCACGCCGGTCTCCGGGTCGATCTCGACCTCGACGATGTGAGTGCCGTTCGGATAGGTGCACTCGGTCTGCTTGACCTCGCCGTCGGTGGTGCGATCGGCCGCCGGCATGCCAGCGGCGACGGTGGCGAGGCTCACCGAGCGGTCGGTGCCGACGATGCGCACCTCGCCCGAGACGAGCTCGAGGTCGGCCGGCGACGTCTCCAGCTTGTCGGCGGCGGCGGCCTTGATCTTTTCGACCAGCGCGCGGCTGGCGACGTCGATCGACGGCATGCCGAGCGGGATCGAGCGCGAGCCGCCGGTGCCGCCGCCGGTCTTCACCGCGTCGGTGTCGCCCTGCACCACCTTGATCTTCGAGATGTCCACGCCGAGGTGGTCGGCGATCAGCTGGGCGTAGGCGGTGGCGTGGCCCTGGCCGTTGGTCTGGGTGCCGATAAACAGCGTCAGCGTGCCGTCCGGGTCGATCGACAGCTCGGCCCGCTCCGAGCCCGGGAAGGCGCACGCCTCGACGTAGCTCGCGAGCCCGAGGCCGCGATAGAGGCCGCGCGACGCACTCGCCGCCGCCCGCGCCTCGAAGCCGGCGGCGTCCGCCTCGTCGAGCGCCCGGTCGAGATGGCCGGAGAACTCACCGGTGTCGTACATCCGCCCGGTCTGGGTCGTGTAGGGCATCTGCTCGGGGCGGATGAAGTTGCGGTGGCGGATCTCCACCGCAGACATGCCGGCGACGCGCGCCGCCTCCTCGACGAGGCGCTCCAGCACATAGGCCGCCTCCGGGCGGCCGGCGCCGCGGTAGGCATCGACCGGCACGGTGTTGGAGAAGGTGCCGCGCACGCGCACCGCCAGCGCCGGGATGTCGTAGACGCCGGTCGACATCGTCGCGCCGACCCACGGGATGAACGGCCCGAACTGGTGGAAATAGGCGCCGGCGGCGGCGATCAGGTCGACGCGGAGCGCCAGGAACTTGCCGTCGGCATCGAGGGCGAGCTCGGCGGTGGTGACGTTGTCGCGGCCCTGCGCGTCGGCGACGAAGTGCTCCATGCGGCCGCACTTCCACTTCACGGGCTTGCCGAGCCGCTCGGCGGCGATCATGGCGATCGGATATTCGCGGTAGACCGGCATCTTCGGCCCGAAGCCGCCGCCGACGTCCGGCGTGATGATGCGGATGCGCGACGGGTCGACCTTCAGGATGTCGCCGGCGAGGATGCCGCGCATGCCGTGGCCGCCCTGGGTGCCGACGGTGAGCGTCCAGCGTTCCGTGCCCGCGTCGTACTCGGCGATGCAGCCGCGCGGCTCCATGTAGTTGCAGACGAGGCGGTTGTTGATCACCTCGAGGCGCGCCACCTTCGCCGCCTTGGCGAACGCCGCCTCGGTCTTGCCCTTGTCGCCGAAGGCGTACTCGAAGGCGAGGTTGGTGCCGCGCTCCGGCCAGGCGAGCGGCGCCCCCGGATCCAGCGCCCCGACCGTGTCGATCACGGCCGGCAGCGTGTCGTACTCGATCTCGATGAGCTCGGCCGCCGCTTCCGCCGCCGCGAGCGTATCGGCGACGATCGCCGCCACCGCGTCGCCGACGTGCTTGACGATCTCGCCACAGAGGAGCGGGCGGTAGGGCGGCACGACGGGGGTGCCGTCCACCTGCTTCATGATCGCCTTGCAGGGCACGCCGCCGTAGCCCTCGAGGTCGGCCGCCGTCAGCACCATGTGCACGCCCGGCGCGGCGCGGGCCGCATCGAGGCCGGACAGCGTGATGCGGGCGTGCGCCACCTGCGCCCGCACGATCGTCATCGCCAGCACGCCGGCGGGCACGATGTCGTCGACATAGCGGCCCCGCCCGGTGAGGAGTGCGGCATCCTCGACGCGGCGCACGGGCGCGCCGATGCCGAACTTCGGGGGAGCGGTCATCTGGTTCATGGAAGCCTCGGTCGGAACGATGCGCGGTCGCGTGGAGGCGCGGCGCACGAGAGGGTCTAATCTAGTGGCCCGAGGGGCGGACGGCTACCGCGGTGCGGGGAGGAAGCGGTTGAAGTCTTCCGGAGGCGTGGTGCTGAACCGTTGGAAATCCGGTGGAGGAGACGGGTCCTTCCACGGCACCACCGTAACGCCAGGTGGAGGCGGCGGATTAAACTCGGCATCGAAGTTGATGATGATCACACGCCAGCCGCCGCCGGGCTCCGGCGACAGGTCGTAGGGCTGACAGTTCCTCAGCGCCGCTTCGGCGGCAGCGATCGACGCGATGGATGCGCGATCGAGATCGGGGCCTTCCGGCATCAGCACCGCGGTCGAGAGGACGCGGCCGGCGCTGTCGATTTCGGCCCGGAGCCGCACTGGAACGGCATCGGGAGACGGCCGCACCCAGCACTTTCCGGCCAGCCGCATCAACCTCTCAAACTCCGCCCGGTCGGTGGGTGTTAGTGGACGAAACGAGGTCGAGGTCAGGGTACCAGTCGGCGGCGCCATGTCATGAGTGGGCCAAGCCAGCGACAGCCCGAACGTCAGGATGGCGACGACCACGCTGACGAACCCATCCCAAGTCATTGGCCAAACGTCCCCCCGCTCCCGCCTCGCCGCCGCTCACCCCGTCCGCACGGCCGGGACGGCGGCGCGCGGGGGCGAACACGCCTATGGTCGCGACGGACCACTTTCGACGGAAGTGGCCCCGGGCGCGTTCGCCTGACGAGCCTCCCGGTCCTCCCGCCGCCAAAGCCACCACAACAGCACGAGGCCGGGGATCGCGAGCACAGTCCCGATGACGTAGTACGCGACCCAGCCGAGGCCGGCGGCGACGAAGCCGGCGGGCGCAGACAGCAGGATGCGGGCCTGGCCGGCGAGTGACGACAGCAACGCGTACTGCGTCGCCGTGTAGGCCCGGTTTCCGCAGAGCTTGGACAGGTAGGCGACGAACACGGTGCCACCGAGGCCGGTGGCGAAGTTCTCGATCGCCACCGAGCCGCCGAGTGCAGCGACCGCGTGCCAGGCGGCCGCCTGTCGATAGTCGAGCGCGGCAAAACTGATCCGCCGAACCCCGTCCGGCCCGGTGACGCCGATCGCCTCGACGAGCCCGGGAAGCTCCAGGGCCGGCCAGATGAACACGAGGTTCGTCAGCATCTGCGCGATGCCCGCGATCCACAGCGCCCGCATCAGTCCGTAACGGGTTGCGAGAACACCGCCGAGGAAGCCGCCGATGACCACCGAGAAGAAGCCGAACGGCCACACCAGCGTGGCGTAGGTCGCCTTCTCGAATCCGAGCGTCAGGAAGAACGTCGTCCTGAGCTCCGAGGTGAAGGCGTCCCCGAGCTTGAACAGGACGACGAGCAGCAGGATGACCCACCAGGCGTCTTTGGCAAGGAAGTCGCGGAACGGCTCAATGACGGATTCGCGGAAGCGCTCGGCGGCCGGCTTGGCGAACTGGGCGGCATGCGCCGCCCACTGCTCGCGAGCGAGCAGCGTGCCGACGAGCCCAACGCCGACGAGCGCCGACAGCACGACGAACCCACTTGCCCAAGCCTCATCCTTGGACGCCCCCGAGGCTTCGAGCCACGAAACCAAACCGACCGTTCCGGTAAACGAAATGACGGTGGCGATGCGGTAGGTCGTCAGAAAGACGGCGCTGCCGGCAGCGAGGTCCTCCTCATCCGGCAGCGATTCGATGCGGAAGGCGTCGACGGCGATGTCCTGCGTCGCCGACAGGAAGGCGACCACGACTGCGATCGCCGCCACGGCAAAGAGGTCGTTCACCGGGTCGACGAGGGCGTAGGCCGCGATCGACGCGGCGAGCGCCAGCTGGATGACGATCAACCAGGCGCGGCGGTGGCCGAAGAGCCGCGACAGCCCGGGGATGGCGATGCCGTCGATTGCCGGCGACCAGACGAACTTCCAGCCATAGGCGATGGCGACCAGCCCAAACAGGCCGATGGCCTGCAGGGACAGGCCGGATTCCGTCAACCACGCCTGCAGCGTCGAGCCAGTGAGCGTGAACGGCAGCCCGGACGAGAAACCGAGCAGCACCATCACGAGCACCCGTCGCCGCCCGTAGACGGCGAGAACCTCGCGCCAGCTGCGGTGTTCTGCAGCGACGGTCATGCCGGGTGTCCGCAGCCGTGGTCAGCGATGCGTGTAACAGGCGTCGTCAGGCCTCTCCGGCGTTGTGCCCGCGGCCCCCCCTCCCTGCCCTCCCCCGCGAGGGGGGAGGGTTCGCGTCGAGATCGGGGCAACGCGACTGCCAAAAGCACATCGGAAACCCTCCCCCCTCGCGGGGGAGGGTAGGGAGGGGGGGCGCCGCGAACTCGGCGTCCGAAGGCCTGGCGAGTGGTCGCAGCCCCGCCCAGGACGATCCCGCTGGCGCGCGCCGCCGCGTCCCCGAAGACCGCCTGCCGCGCTCTCCCCGCCGCCCTCATTCGTCCGGCGCCTCCTCGATCGGGTCGTACTGGGAGGCGTCGAAGCCGAGGAGGTTCCACGACTGCTTCATATGGTCGGGCAACGGCGCCGAGACGTCGAGCTTGCCGGTGCCGGACGGATGCGGCAGCGTGATGCGCCGGGCATGCAGGTGCAGACGGTTCTGCATGCCGCCGGGCAGCTCCCAGTTCTCCACCTCGAAATATTTCGGGTCGCCGACGATCGGGTGGCCGATGTGGGCGGTGTGGGCGCGCAGCTGGTGCGTCCGCCCGGTCACCGGCCGCAGCGACAGCCACGACATCTGCTGGCCGGCCTGGTCGACGACGGCGTAGTAGGTGACGGCGTGCACGGCGTCGTCCTCGCCGTGGCGGGCAATCCGCATGCGCTCTCCGTCGGGGCCGGCGCCCTTGGCGAGAAACGTCGAGATGCGGCCCTGGTGCGGCTTCGGCACGCCCTTCACCAGCGCCCAGTAGACCTTGCGGGTGGAGCGGGCGCGGAACGCCGCCGTGAGGTGCGTCGCGGCGAGCCGCGTGCGCGCCACCACGAGCACGCCGGTGGTGTCGCGGTCGAGCCGGTGCACCAGCCGCGGCTTCTGGCCCTTGGAATCGAGCAGCGACTCCAGCATGCCGTCGACGTGGCGCGTCAGCCCGGAGCCGCCTTGCACGGCGAGCCCGAACGGCTTGTTGAAGACGAAGACCTCGCGGTCCTCGTAGAGCAGCATGGCGCGCAGCGTCTCGGCGTCGCCGGCGCGGCCGGTGCCGTACCTGGTGACGACGGCCTTGCCGGAGGCGGGCTTCGTGGCGGGCTTCGTGGCAGGCTTGGCGGCCGCCTCCCCGCCGTCCTCGGCCGCGCCCGCCTCTTCGACCGCACCCTTGGCACGGCGTTTGGCCGCCGGCAGGCTGGCGAGGAAGGCCGCCTCCTCGTCCTCGGCCTCATCGGCCTCGTCCGGCTCCTGGCCCGGCGGCGGCGTCAGCGGCGGCACGCGCACGGCCATGCCCGGCTCGAGCCGCGTCGAGGTCTTGACGCGGCCGCCGTCGACGCGCACCTGACCGGTCCGCACGAGCTTCTGCAGCCGACCGAACGGCAGCTCCGGATAGTGCGTCTTGAACCAGCGGTCGAGGCGCATCCCGGCCTCGTCGCGGCCGACGGTGATGGTGGCGATTCCTGACATTTGGGCATTGTCAATCAGGAACCGGGTTGCGGCACAAGGCGAAGCGTGGCGATTGGCGGCAACCCGGCCGCGATCGGCCTGCCGGACAGCGGAGACGAGCGTGCGGAGCATCGAGACCGACGACGACGTGACGGCCGGCGTCGCCGCCCTCATGGCCGCCGATCCGCGGCTCGCGCCGATCGCCGCCATCGCCGGGCCGCTGCCGCTGCGACGCGGCAAACCGGGGTTCGAGGGGCTCGCCCGCATCGTCATGGGCCAGCAGCTGTCGACGGCGAGTGCTGCGGCGATCTTCGCCCGCCTCGTCGCCGCCGGCGGCCACGAGGCGGAGGGCTTCGCAGCGCTCGACGACGCCATGCTGCGCGCCTGCGGGCTGTCGGCGGCGAAAGTGCGCACGATGCGCGCCGCCGCGCTGGCCGTCGCCGAGGGGCGGCTCGACCTCGACCATCTGGCCGGCCTGCCGGCCGACGAGGCACACGCCGCGCTGACGGTGCTGCCGGGCGTCGGGCCGTGGACGGTCGACCTCTACCTCTTGTTCTGCGCCGGCCACCCGGACGTCTTCCCGGCCGGCGACCTCGCCTTGCAGATCGCGGTGACCGACGGGCTGGCGCTGCCGGCGCGGCCGAAGCCCAAGGCGCTCGTGGAGATCGCAGCGCCCTGGACGCCGTGGCGGTCAGTGGCCGCACGGCTCTGGTGGGGCTATTATCGCGCGCGCCGGCAGGGCCGTGAGGGTGCGCCGCTCTGAGCGGCGGTGCGTCGCGCGGCGACGGCCGCGACACCGCAAGCCGGAGATTCCCGCGATGCTCGACGGACCCCGCCTTCCCCCTGCCTCCGGCCGCCCGGCGAAGGGGCTCGTGGTGTTCGTGCACGGCTACGGCGCCGACGGCAACGACCTGATCTCGCTCGGCCGCCACTGGGCCGCCGACCTGCCCGACATCGCCTTCGCCGCGCCGCACGCGCCGGAGCCGTGCGCCATGAGCCCAGGCGGCCGGCAGTGGTTCCCGCTGACGATGCGCGACCCGGCCGAGGTGGTGCGCGGCGTCGCCCGCGCCGCCCCGGCGCTCGACGCGTTCCTCACCCAGGAACTCGGGCGGATGCGGCTGCCGGCCTCGGCGCTGGCGCTCGTCGGCTTCAGCCAGGGCACGATGATGGCGCTCGACGTCGGCCTCGCCCGCAAGCCGGCGCTCGCCGCGATCGTCGGCTATTCCGGCCTGCTCGCCCGCCCGGACATCCTCGCCGAGGTGCCGCGGCCGACGCCGCCGATCGTGCTGGTGCACGGCGACCAGGACGACGTGCTGCCGGTCGACTACCTGCCGATCGCCTGCGAGGCGCTTGGCGCGGCTGAGATCCCGGTGGAATGGCACATCGCGCCGGGCCTGTCGCACGGCATCGACGAATCGGGACTGGCGATCGGCGCTAGCGTGCTGCGCCGATCACTGCCGCGCTGAGCGGGAGGAAATTTCCGCGCCGGGTGTGGCGCGGCGCCGACTTCACACGGTTGACACGCTCGCTATAGAGTATCCGCGGCATTCGAGAATCGTTCGTCCGGACGGTAAGTGCGGGACTTTCCGGGCGTTTGGAGTGGTGTCTTGACCATCCACGTCTCTCCCGACGCGCACCCGACCTTGGTCCTGAACGCCGATTACCGGCCGCTCAGCTACTACCCCTTGTCCCTGTGGTCGTGGCAGGACGCCATCAAGGCGGTGTTCATGGACCGCGTGAACATCGTCTCCGAGTACGAGTTCACGGTGCGCAGCCCGTCCTTCGAGATGCGGCTGCCGAGCGTCGTCTCGCTGAAGACCTACATCCGCCCGGCGCGCAACCCGGCGTTCACGCGCTTCAACGTGTTCCTGCGCGACCGCTTCGAGTGCCAGTACTGCGGCACGGGCGAGGACCTCACCTTCGACCACCTGCTGCCACGCTCGAAGGGCGGGCAGACGGAGTGGGAGAACGTGCTCGCCGCCTGCTCCCCCTGCAACCTGCGCAAGGGCAGCAAGCGCTGCGACGAGGTCGGCATGTTCCCGCGCCAGCACCCCTACCGGCCGAGCGTGCAGGACCTGCACAACAACGGCCGGCTGTTCCCGCCCAACTACCTGCACGACAGCTGGATGGACTTCCTCTACTGGGATGCCGAGCTGGAGCCGTAGGCCGGGCGAGATCAGCTCGCCGCGGCCGCGCCCTGTCAGTCGAACTGTCTGGTCAGTCGAGCTGGCGCACGAAGCGGTACGATTCGCCTTCGCCGAAGATCACGAAGTCGCCCGTCATCGTCTGCTGCTTCGCCTTCAGCACACCCTTGAACTTTGCCGGCGTGACGACGTCGCCGCTGCTGAACTCGAACGTGCCCTTGACCGTGCAGTCGGCGGCGAGCGCCAGCTTGCCAACGAGGGTGGCGACCGGCTTCAGCGACTTCGGATCGAAGCAGCTCGACTGCGCGACGGCGCCCGACTTCCTGACGTCGATCAGGCAGTAGAGGTCCTTCTCCACCGTCGCGTGGCCGACCCACAGGCCGGCGACCGCCTCCGGATCGCAGGTGGCGGCCGCGGCGGGGACCGCCAGTGCGGCGGCGAGCAGCGCCAACGGCGCAGCGGCAAGACGATGTTTCATGACCGGTGTCCCCCGCGCGGTGCGCGCGCCCGTGTCTACGCCGGCGGCGCGCCGATCCTTCGGTCACGCCGCCGACGAAAACACGAAACCGCTACAGGATGAAGCGGCTCAGGTCGGCGTTCCTGGCGAGCTCGCGCACCGTCTGGTTGACGTAGGCGGCGTCGATCGTCACCGTCTCGCCGGCCCGGTCCGCCGCCGTGAACGACAGCTCGTCGAGCACCCGCTCGATCACCGTCTGCAGCCGCCGCGCGCCGATGTTCTCCACCGTGGCGTTGATCTCCACGGCGATCTCGGCAATCGCGTCGACCGCATCCTCGGTGAAGGCGAGCGCCACGCCTTCCGTCTTCATCATCGCCACCGACTGCTTGATCAGGCTCATCTCGGTCTCGTCGAGGATGCGCACGAAATCGGCCTTGTCGAGCGGCTTCAGCTCGACGCGGATCGGCAGCCGGCCCTGCAGCTCGGGCAAGAGGTCGGACGGCTTCGCCACGTGGAAGGCGCCCGAGGCGATGAACAGCACGTGGTCGGTCTTCACCGGCCCGTACTTGGTGGTCACCGTGGTGCCTTCGATCAGCGGCAGCAGGTCGCGCTGCACGCCCTCGCGGGAGACGTCGCCGCCGTAGCGGCCTTCGCGGGCGCAGATCTTGTCGATCTCGTCGAGGAAGACGATGCCGTCGTCCTCCACCGAGCGGATCGCCTCGGCCACCACGGCGTCCTGGTCGAGCAGCTTGTCGCTCTCCTCGGCGACGAGCACCGCGTAGGACTCCTTGACGGTGACGCGGCGTGCCTTCTTGGCGCCGCCGAACGCCTTGCCGAGCATGTCGGAGAGGTTCATCACGCCGATGCTGCCGCCCGGCATGCCGGGCATGTCGAAGCTCGGCATCTGCGCCGCCTGCGTCACCTCGATCTCGATCTCCTTGTCGTCGAGGAGGCCGTCGTGCAGGCGCTTGCGGAAGGCGTCGCGGGTCGACGGGCTCGCCGCCTTGCCGACGAGGGCGTCGAGTACGCGCTCCTCCGCCTGCAGGTGCGCCTTCGCCTGCACATCCTTGCGCTTCTTCTCGCGCACCAGCCCGATGCCGACCTCGACGAGATCGCGGACGATCTGGTCGACGTCGCGGCCGACATAGCCGACCTCGGTGAACTTCGTCGCCTCGACCTTCAGGAACGGCGCGCCGGCGAGCTTGGCGAGGCGGCGGGAGATCTCGGTCTTGCCGACGCCGGTCGGGCCGATCATCAGGATGTTCTTCGGCAGCACCTCTTCGCGCATCTGCCCGTCGAGCTGCTGGCGGCGCCAGCGGTTGCGCAGCGCGATCGCCACCGACCGCTTCGCCGCCGACTGGCCGACGATGTAGCGGTCGAGCTCGGAAACGATCTCGCGGGGAGAGAAATCGGTCATCTCACATGCTTTCGTTGCGATCGCGGGTCATCAGGACCACCGCGACGTCGCCGGCGCCCGCCACCACCACGCGGCGCACGGCGAGAGGACGAAATCCGGCCTTCTCATAGGCCCGGATGGCGTTTCGATTGGCCGGATCGGGGTCGATCAGCAGCCGCGGATGCCCCGCCGCGAACAGCCGCTCCGCCATCGCCGACAGCATCGCCGGGCCGTGTCCACACCCGGTCATCGACGCTTCGCCGATGTAGAGATCGATGCCGCGCGTGCCGCGCGGCTGGTCGCGGTAGGGATTGTCGTCGTCGGCGAACGGGTCGTAGACCTGCAGGTAGGCGAACGGCCGCCCGTCGACGTTCACCAGATAGGCATCGAAACCCGGTCCGTCGAGGGCGCGCGCCAGCGCGGCGAGCTCGCAGTAGACGTCCCCCCACCAGCGCGCCACGTGCGGCTCTCCCATCCAGCGCATCAGCGTCGGAAAGTCGTCGCGCGTCACCCGGGTGAAGCTGTAGGCCGGAGCCATCGCCGTCACGCCGCCGGCAGCGGCGGCAGCCGGGCGGCGAGGCCGGCGGGCACGAGCCTCAGCACGAACCGCCGCGCCGGCTGCCAGCCGCTGCCGAGCGCCACCATGACGAGGCCGAGCACGACGAGCGTCGCGGCGAAGATCGTCTCGCCGGTCATTTCGGTCGCCGCGATCAGCCGGCCAATGGCGAAGCCGAGATAGCCGAGGCCGGCGACCATCAGCGCCCGCCGGTCGACGCAGAGCGCGACCAGGCCGAGCGCCACGACGATGGCGACCACCACCATCGAGTCCGACAGCGCGAGGTCGAAGCGGCTCTCGATGCCGGCGAGGCCGATCACCGCGTAGACGATCACCGGCGCGGCGACGAGATGCAGCCAGAAGGCGTTGTCCGAGGCGAGCCCGCTGCGGCCGGGGTCCTCGAAGTCGAACGCCATCGCCAGCGCGAAGACGGCGAGGCCGGCGAGCAGCATGAGGAGCGAGAACAGGCCGTCGGCCGGATCCCACCAGATGAGTGCCACCAGCGCCAGCACGACCGCCGACAGCGCCGCAGCACCGAGGGCGAACGGCAGGCGGAAGCGGGCGTAGAAGGCGAGCGCGCCGGCGACGCCGCCGGCCGCGCCGGCGAGGCCGATCGCGCCTTCGCTCCAGTCCGCCGGCAGGTCCGTCGAGCCCGCGGAAGCGAGCTCGGCGCCGAGCGCGTAGAGCGTCGCGACCGTCAGGCCCGTCGCGACGGCGAAGGCGGCCGCCAGCACGATCGACGGCAGCACCAGCCGGCGCCGGCGCGTGAACGCCTCGGCAAGGCCCCAGGCGGCGGCCGCCGGGACGATCGTGCCGATCGGGATGCCGGCGGCGAGCATCGAGGCGAAGCCGACGCCGAGCACCAGGATCGCCACGCCGATCGCCAGGAAGACGTCGTGGAAGCCGCGCACGAAGCGCACCGCCTCGGCGTCGCCGGCGAACTCGGTGCGCTCGCGGGCGGCGAAGAAGGCGGCGAGCCGCTCCGCCCCGTCGCGATCGACGAGGCCGGCCTCGACCGCCGCGCTCCAGTCGTCAGCCGTCGGCACTCAGCGTCTCCACCACCACGTTGCCGTTGGTATAGACGCAGATGTCGGCGGCGATCGCCATGGCGCGGCGGGCGATCTGCTCGGCATCGAGGTCGGTGTCGATCAGCGCCTTGGCGGCGGCGAGCGCGTACATGCCGCCCGAGCCGATGCCCATGATGCCACCTTCCGGCTCGAGCACGTCGCCGGTGCCGGTGAGCACCAGGCTCGACGAGCGATCGGCGACGATCATCATCGCCTCGAGCTGGCGGAGATAGCGGTCAGTGCGCCAGTCCTTGGCGAGTTCGACGGCGGCGCGCACGAGCTGGCCGGGATACTGCTCGAGCTTCGTCTCGAGCCGTTCGAGCAGCGTGAAGGCGTCGGCGGTCGCACCGGCAAAGCCGGCGATGACGCCGCCCTTGCCGAGCGGGCGCACCTTGCGGGCGGTCGACTTGATGACGGTCTGGCCGAGCGACACCTGGCCATCGCCGGCGATCACCACGCGGCCGTTCTTGCGAACGGTGACGATGGTGGTGCCGTGCCAGTTCGGGAAACGGGAGGACGAGGTCGGGGCGGCGCCCGATCCGAGGAAATCTGACATGTCGGGGGAGCATCCGGGGACGTTGACCGACGTTATGTAGGCGCTGTCGGTCCGGATGCAAACGTCGCAGGGGATGCGTCGCGAGGGGGTCGGCGATGCGCCGCCCACCTTCCCGGCGTCATCCCGGCCAAGCGAGGCGGAGCCGAGCGCTGAGCCAGGACCCAGCGTCAGAGTCCGCGCGGAAGCGCGCGGCTAAAGCGTCGCGCTACGCGCGACCATCCTTCCGGATCGCTCCGCTTCGCTGCGCGTCCGGGATGACGCTCGACGGAGGTGTTGCCCGCTCCCGCCCCCTCAGGCCGGCACGGCCTCCGAGCGGTAGACCCACACCCGCGCCGGCGGCACGTTGCGCAGGATCCACGGGCTCGTCCAGATCGTCGTGCGGCCGGCCACGGCCGGCACCGGCGGCACCAGCGCGTAGGAGAACTGCACGAACGGTGCGCCCGGCGCGAGCAGGCGGAAGGACGTGTCGATCAGCGACCGGCGCATCTCGAGCGGCTTGGTGAACAGCGGCAGGCCGGAGATCACGGTCGCCAGCGACCCGTCGGCAGGGTGACCGAGGGTGCGGTCGACGTCGTAGGCGTCGCCTTCGATGACCGTCGCGCCGGGGAAGCGCTTGCGCAGCAGCGTGCAGAACTCGCCGTTGTACTCGATCAGCACGAGGCGCTCCTGGGGCACGCCGCGCGCCACGAGCGCATCCGTGACGACGCCGGTGCCCGGTCCGAGCTCGACGATCTTGCCGGGGCGGTCGATCTCCGCCTGGGCGGCGATCGCCTTCGTCAGGAACGGGCTCGACGGGGTGACCGAACCCATCGTCAGCGGCTTCTCGATCCACGCGCGAAAGAACCTCACCTCGTCGCTGACGAAGGTGGACAGGCGCCGTGCGTTGCTTTTCATCGCGGTCAGACGTCCTCGGTGGGCAGAACGAATCATCCAACTCCTCCGGACGCTACTGCGCGATCCATGACGCGACCGTAACGACTGCGTGTCGTTACCAAGGCGGCGCCGTCCTGTGTCTTCCGGACCACGCTCTCAGCCGCTCAGGCCGTCGAAAAAGTCCTTCACCCTGGCGAAGAACCCCTGAGCGTCTGGATGGGTTTCCGTCGACTGGTCGCGCTGGAACTCTTCCAGGAGTTCGCGCTGCCGACGCGTCAGGTTGCGCGGCGTCTCGACGGCCACCTGGATGTACATGTCGCCGCGCTGGGCGCTGCGCAGCACCGGCATGCCCTTGGCGCGCATGCGGAACTGCCGGCCGGTCTGGGTGCCCTCCGGAACGCGCACGCGGGTGCGGCCGGAATCGATCGTTGGCACCTCGAAGTCGCCGCCGAGCGCCGCCGTCGTCATCGAGATCGGCACCCGGCAATAGATGTCGGCGCCGTCGCGCTGGAAGAATTCATGCGGCTTGATCGACACGAAGATGTAGAGGTCGCCCGAGGGTCCGCCGCGCGAGCCGGCCTCGCCTTCGCCGGCGAGGCGGATGCGGGTGCCGTCCTCGATCCCGGCCGGGATGTTCACCGACAGCGTGCGCTCCTTCGTCACCCGGCCGGCGCCGCCGCAGGTGGCGCAGGGGTCGGAGATCGTCTCGCCGCGACCCTGGCAGGTCGGGCAGGTGCGCTCGAGGGTGAAGAAGCCCTGCTGCGCCCGCACGCGGCCGGAGCCGCTGCAGGTGCGGCACTGCACCGGCTTCGAGCCGGGCTTTGCGCCGGAGCCGCTGCACGCCTCGCAGGCGATCGAGGAGGGGATGCGCACCTCGACGGTCTTGCCGGCGAACGCCTCCTCGAGCTCGATCTCGAGGTTGTAGCGCAGGTCGGCGCCGCGCTCGCGGGCGTTGCGACCGCCGCCGCCGCGCCGGGCACCGCCGCCGCCCATGCCGAAGAACTCGTCGAAAATGTCGGACATTGCCGAGGCGAAGTCGTTGCCGAAGCCCGGCCCGCCGCCGGCGCCGCCCTCGAAGGCGGCATGGCCGAAGCGGTCGTAGGCGGCGCGCTTCTGCGGGTCCTTCAGCGCTTCATAGGCCTCGCTGACTTCCTTGAAGCGCGTCTCGGCGTCGCCGTCGCCCGGATTGCGGTCCGGGTGGAACTGCATGGCGAGCTTGCGATAGGCGCTCTTCAGCGCCGCCTCGTCGGCGTCCCGCGCCACCCCCAGCACGTCGTAATAGTCGCGCTTGGCCATCTGTCAGCGTCTCGAACTGCGGCGTCGTGCCAGGCGGAAATGGTCGCGAAAAACGAACCGGCTCCGGCCAGCCGACACGCAGGATCGCGATGCGGCGGCCGGAGCCATGGGTTCAGTCCTTCCGAAAAGCGTCAGGCCGACTTCTTGCTGTTGTCGTCGTCGCGCACTTCCTCGAAGTCCGCATCGACGACGTCGTCCTGCTTCGGCTCGCCACCAGCATCGGCGTCACCGCCGCCCTGGTCGGCCTGGTACATCGCCTCGCCGATCTTCATCGACGCCTGGGCGAGCGCGTTGGTCTTCGCCTGGATCGCCTCGACGTCCTCGCCCGTCAGCGCCGTCTTCACCTCGGCGATCGCCGCCTCGACGACCGACTTGTCGGCGGCCGAGACCTTGGCGCCGTGCTCGGCGAGCGTCCGCTCGGTCGAGTGGACGAGCGCCTCGGCGTGGTTCTTCGCCTCGACCAGCGCGCGCCGCTGCTTGTCCTCGGCGGCGTGCGCCTCGGCGTCCTTCACCATCTTCTCGATGTCCGCGTCGTTCAGGCCGCCCGAGGCCTGGATGCGGATCTGCTGCTCCTTGCCGGTGCCCTTGTCGCGCGCCGACACGTTGACGATGCCGTTCGCGTCGATGTCGAAGGCCACCTCGACCTGCGGCACGCCGCGCGGCGCCGGGGGGATGCCGACGAGATCGAACTGGCCGAGCATCTTGTTGTCGGCCGCCATCTCGCGCTCGCCCTGGAAGACGCGGATCGTCACTGCGGTCTGGTTGTCCTCAGCGGTCGAGAACACCTGGCCCTTCTTCGTCGGGATCGTCGTATTGCGCTCGATCAGGCGGGTGAACACGCCGCCCAGCGTCTCGATGCCGAGCGACAGCGGCGTCACGTCGAGGAGGAGGACGTCCTTGACCTCGCCCTGCAGCACGCCGGCCTGGATCGCCGCGCCGATCGCCACCACCTCGTCGGGGTTGACGCCCTTGTGCGGCTCCTTGCCGAAGAACTGCTTCACGATCTCCTGGATCTTCGGCATGCGCGTCATGCCGCCGACCAGCACCACCTCGTCGATCTGGCCAGCCGACAGGCCAGCGTCCTTGAGGGCCGCCTTGCACGGGCCGATCGTCTTCTGGACGAGATCGTCGACCAGCGCCTCGAACTTGGCGCGGGTCAGCTTCAGCGTCATGTGCTTCGGACCGGTCTGGTCCGCGGTGATGAACGGCAGGTTGATCTCGGTCTGGGTGGCCGAGGAGAGCTCGATCTTCGCCTTCTCGGCAGCCTCCTTCAGGCGCTGCAAAGCGAGCTTGTCGCCGCGCAGGTCGATGCCCTGCTCCTTCTTGAACTCGTCGGCGAGGTAGTTGACGAGGCGCATGTCGAAGTCCTCGCCGCCGAGGAACGTGTCGCCATTCGTCGCCTTCACCTCGAAGACGCCGTCGCCGATCTCCAGCACGGAAACGTCGAACGTGCCGCCGCCGAGGTCGTAGACCGCGATCGTCTTCGCCGCGCCGGTCTTGTCGAGCCCGTAGGCGAGGGCTGCCGCCGTCGGCTCGTTGATGATGCGCAGCACCTCGAGGCCGGCGATCCGGCCGGCGTCCTTGGTGGCCTGGCGCTGGGCGTCGTTGAAGTACGCCGGCACCGTGATGACGGCCTGCGTCACCGTCTGGCCGAGATAGGCCTCGGCCGTCTCCTTCATCTTCTGCAGGATGAAGGCGGAAATCTGCGAGGGGGAGTACTTCTTGCCGTCGGCCTCGACCCAGGCGTCGCCGTTGTCGCCCTTGACGATCTTGTAGGGGACGAGGTCCTTGTCCTTGGCGACCATCGGGTCGTCATAGCGGCGGCCGATCAGCCGCTTTACCGCGAAGAAGGTGCGCTCCGGGTTGGTGACCGCCTGGCGCTTCGCCGGCTGGCCGACCAGGCGCTCACCGTCGTCGGTGAATGCCACCATCGACGGCGTCGTGCGCGCGCCTTCGGAATTCTCGATCACCTTGGCGTTCTTGCCGTCCATGACGGCGACGCAGGAATTCGTGGTGCCGAGGTCGATACCGATGACTTTTGCCATTCTCGTCTCCTTCAGGCAGGCCGGTCGGACCCATACATGGCATCCGAACTCGGGTCCCGGCGAGGCCGGGCCGGCCCCCAACAACAGCGTGGGATTTGGCGCCCGGCGAGCCCGGACGCGACGCTCGGCCGGTATATAAGAGGGGCCCCAAACCGCCGCAAGGCGAGCGACGCGGCGGAATTCACGCGGCTGCCGAGCCACTTCGCCGCGTGTCCGCCCGACTGACCGGAACCGACGAATGGCCGCTGCACCACCCGCCTCCCCCTCCCCGGCCGCGCGCCGTCCGCGCACGCGCCGCAACGTCGTCCTGCTCGGCCTCGCCGTGGCGGTCCTCGTCGTCGCCTGGTCCGCCTACTGGTGGGTGCTGACCGGGCGGGTCGAGACGACCTTGCGGGACGCCCTGACGCGGCCGCTGCCGGACGGCACCGCCGTCACCTGTGCGCCGCTCGCCGTCGGCGGCTATCCGTTCCGCGTCGAGGCGCGTTGCGGGGCGGTGTCGGCCGCGCTGCCGGACGGCAGCCGCGTCACCGCCGGCGCGCTCACCGCCGTCGCGCTCGCCTACGACTGGCGCAAGGCGATCTTCGAGCTCGATGGGCCGCTCTCCCTCGCCACCGCCGACGGCCCGGAGGCGGGCGCGACATGGTCCACGGCGCGGGCGAGCGTGGCGCGCGACGGGCGAATCCTGGCGAGCGCCGACGTGGTGCTCAACACGCCCGTCATCGCGTTCGCCGGCGCCGAGATCGTGCGCGCCGGCCACCTCGAGGCGCACGTGCGGAAGGCGCCGGGTGTCGATGGCGCCACCGACGTCGCAGCGTCGGCGACGGCGCTGTCGGTGGCCGCCTTTCCGGCGCCGATCGACGTCGCCGTGGTGGCGAGCATCAGCGACGGCGGCGCGGCGCTGCGCGGCCGCGGGCCACTGTTCGAGGGGCTCGGCGAAGCCGACCTGCCGGTCGCCGTGCGCACGCTGTCGCTGGCGAGCGGATCCGCTCGGCTGGCGGTCGCCGGAAACGTGATCATTGATCAGGAAGGCCGCCTCGACGGCACGCTCGACGTGACCATCACCGACCCGGCTGCGCTCGCCGCCTTGCTCGCGCAGCTGCTGCCGCCCGACAGCCCGCTGCCGGGAGCGCTCGCCGGCGCGGTCGCCGCCTTCGGCCGCGACGACGGCAAGGGCGGCCGCACGGTGCCGGTGTCGATCCGCCGGGGCCGCGCCTCGATCGGCATCATCCCGCTCGGCCGGCTGCCGCGGCTGCCGGTCCGCTCAGCCTACCAGTAGCCGCGACTGACCCGCCGCCGGGCCTCGTGGATAGGGCGCGCGAACTCGTGGCCGAGCGGCGCGAGGCGGGACGAGCGCGGCGGCGGTTGCAGCTTCACCGCAGCGGCCCCGTGGCGCGCTTCGGCGAAGGTGTCGAACAGCGCCTGGTCGACGGCGTTCGCCTCGATCAGGCGCGCGCGCGCAGCCGGCTCGAGGTCGCCGGCCGTGAGCTCGTCCCAGACGATCGTCTTCGCCATCTCGGCGCGGTCGTTCTGCCGCACCGCCACGGCGGGAATGCCGAGCACCGGCGCGAGTTCGCCGGTCAGCTCGTCGCACAGGCGGTAGGAGCCGACGAACCAGAAGTCGCGGAAATGGCGGGTGACGAGGGCGAACGCCTCCTCCCCCGACATCACCACCAGCCGCGGCCACGGGATTTCCAGGTAGCTCCACAGCAGGAAGCGGGTGATGCGGTTTCTCGGCTCGGAGCGCACGTGGGTGTCGAAGTCGTAGGTGCCCCACCCCATCGTCACGTACCGCATCATGCGGAAGTTGTAGTAGCTGAGGGCGTGCCCGAGCGGGTCGCGGATGAGCGCGGTGCGCAGGATCTCGCGGCCGGCAAAGCGCGCTTCCAGCGACCTGCCGATCTGCTGGCTCGAGGCGACCCTCACCCGCGCCGGATCGACCACCGCGTCTGGCGCGTGTCGCGGCAGCACCCAGCGCGCCGGGATGCGCCGCCGGAGCGGCTTGACGAACTCGCCCGCCGGCATGTGCGCCTCGAAGTGGCGCTCCAGCGTCTTGCCGGCGCACTTCGGCACGTGCAGCACGAGGTGCAGCGGCGGGGCGCCGGTCGTCGTCATGACGCCTGGCGCTCGACCGGCGGCGGGGCGGCGCCAGCGGCGGGCGGCGCAGCGGCGTCGACCGCCGGGCGTCGGCCGAAGTCGGGCGAGGCGGTGTCCTGGCCGGCTTCGATGATGCCGCGGCGGATGGCACGGGTGCGCGTGAACACCTCGAACAGCTGCTCGCCGTCGCTCCAGCGGATCGCCCGCTGCAGGGCGGCGAGGTCCTCGGAGAAGCGGCCGAGCACCTCCAGCACCGCGTCCTTGTTGTGCAGGAAGACGTCGCGCCACATCGTCGGGTCGGAGGCGGCGATACGGGTGAAGTCGCGGAAGCCGCCGGCGGAGAACTTGATCACCTCCGACTGTGTCACCTGCTCGAGGTCGGCGGCGGTGCCGACGATGTTGTAGGCGATCAGGTGCGGCAGGTGGCTGGTGATGGCGAGCACCAGGTCGTGGTGGTCGGAGGCCATCACCTCGACGTTCGCGCCGCAGCCCTTCCACAGCGCCGCGACCTTCTCGACCGCGTCGGCCTCGGCGTCCTCAGGCGGCGTCAGGATGCACCAGCGGTTGTCGAACAGCTCGGCGAAACCGGCGTCCGGACCGGAGTGCTCGGTGCCGGCGACCGGATGGGCCGGCACCAGCCGGCGCGGGTTCGGCAACAGCGGCGCCATCTGGCGGATCACCGAGCCCTTCACCGAGCCGACGTCGGAGACGATCGCGGTCGGCGACAGCACCGGCGCGATCTCGGCCGCGACCAGCCCGCAGGCGCCGACGGGCACGCAGGCGATGACGAGGTCGGCGCCCGTCGCAGCCTCAGCCGCGGTGGCGTAGTAGCTTGTTCCGAGGCCGAGCGCCTCGGCGCGGGCGAGCGCCGCCGCATCGCGGTCGGCGATGGCGATCTCAGCCGAAAGGCCCGCCCGCGCGATGGCGCGGGCGAGCGAGGAGCCGATCAGGCCGATGCCGACGATGGCGACGCGGCCGAACAGAGGGGCTTGCCGGTCGGCCATCGGGTCTCCGTTCAGCCCTTGACGAAGGCGGCGAGCGCCTCCGCGACGGCGCGGTTGGCCGCCTCCGTGCCGATGGTGATGCGCAGCGCGCCCTTCAGCCCGTAGCCGTCCATGCGGCGCACGACGATGCCGCGGTCCTGCAGGAAGGCGTCGGCGTCGGCAGCGCGCTTGCCCTCCGCGTCGGGAAAATGGACGAGCAGGAAGTTGCCGACGCTCGGCGTCACGGTGAGGCCGAGGCTGGTCAGCTCCGCCTCGAGCCAGCCGAGCCACATCTCATTGTGGGCGATGGCATTCTCGACGTGGGCGGTGTCATCGATGGCGGCCGCTCCCGCAGCGATCGCCGCCGCACCGAGGTTGAACGGCCCACGCACGCGGTTGACAGCGTCGACCACCGCCGCCGGCCCGTACATCCAGCCGATGCGCAGCGCGGCGAGCCCGTGGATCTTCGAGAAGGTCCGCAGCATGACGACGTTGTCCATCGTCGCCGCGAGCTCGAGCCCCGCCGAATAGTCGTTGCGCCGCACATACTCGGCATAGGCCGCGTCGATGACGAGGAGGACGTGGGGCGGCAGGCTCTCGGCGAGGCGCTTCACCTCCGCGAACGGCAGGTAGGTGCCGGTCGGGTTGTTCGGGTTCGCCAGGAACACGAGCTTGGTCTTCGGCGTGACGGCTGCGAGCAGCGCGTCGACGTCGGCGAGAAAGTCGCGCTCCGGCGCGCTCACCATCCGCCCGCCCGCGGCGAGCGTCGAGATGGCGTACATCAGGAAGCCGTACTGGCTCTGCACCGCCTCGTCGCCGGCGCCGAGGTAGGCATTGCACAGGAACGAGATCAGTTCGTCGGAGCCGGCGCCGCAGACGATGCGGGCGGGGTCGAGCCCGTAGCGCCGGGCGATCGCCTCGCGCAGCGCCGTGTGGGCGCCGTCGGGATAGAGCTCGAGCTTCTCGGCCGCGGCCTTGTAGGCCTCGATCGCCTTGCGGCTGGCGCCGAGCGGCGTCTCGTTGGAGGACAGCTTGTGGACGGCCGGCACGGCGCCGGCCTTCGTCTTGCCGGGGACGTAGGGGGCGATCTCGAGCACGCTCGGGCGCGGCTCTGGACGGTTGGACGCGGACATCACGTCGACCTCGACTTCAAAAAGGGAACTTCGCCGCGGCTTTAGGGGGTGGCGGTCGGCACCAGAGGCGCGGCATAGCCCCCGGCCGCCCGCATATGCGAGCCGAGCGGTGCGGCGGCCGGCGAGCGCCGGCGGGCGACGAGGACGTCGTTGCCGACGGCAGCCATCAACTCGACACCGGCCGCCGACAGAGCGGCGCGGTCGGGGGTGGCGTCGAGGGTGCCGGCGAGGCATTCGATCTCGGTCGGCGCCTCGTCGATCTCGGCGCCGGACAAGACGAGGGCCGGACGCGCACCCGGCCCTGTCGTGACGAGGAAGGGCAGGCGCGCGATGATGCGGGCGCCGCCGGGGCCGAGCGCACGCCACCACGCCGTCGCCGGCGCGGCGTCGAGCGGCACCAGCGCGAGATCGAGCGGCTGTGCGACCACGGCCGCCGCCGCAGCCTCCGCATCCGTTGCGGGCACGAGTTCGATGTCGAAGCCGAACTGGAAGCGCGCGAGGTCGCGCATCGCGCCGTCGGCGGAGGAAAGCCCGGCGACGTGGACGCGGAACGGCGCCTGCAAGTTGGTGAAGGTGCCGATGATCTCGCGCCAAAGGTGCTCGACCGAGGCGATCGGCAGCGAGCCTTCGTGGCGGGCGGCGAGGCGACGCATGATGTCGGCCTCGCGGGCGGGCCGGAAGGCCGAGCCACCCTGCGCCTTGCCCTTGGCGCGGATCAGCGCGTCGATCACCGTCGAGCGCTCGATCAAAAGCGTGTGGACCTCGGTGTCGATCTCGTCGATGCGGGCGCGCAGCGAGGCGAGCGACGGCGCGGTCGCGGTCGATGGATCGCCGGCGGGGGTGTCGGTCATGGTCGGAAGCGCCCGGACACTCTTCGGATCGACTTGACCGCGAGACGGCTGTTCGCCCCGCGGATCGTTCGACGGCAACGCACCACGCCCCGTCGCGGGCCATGGTCTTAAGCAGGTCGACCCGCGAAATCAAAGAAAACGTTGACAGTCGCCGAGGCCGCTCCTACCGCGGGTCGCGGTGTGGCGGGTGCGTGAAATGGCGACGGCAGGCGGCACGGACGGCGTGGACGACAGCGCGCGGCGGCGGGAGGCCGACGCACCGTCGAGCCCGGTGGCGCGCTTTTCCGCCGACGAGGCGCTGCCGCTCGACGCCGGCGTGTCGATCGGCCCCTGGCAGATCGCCTACCAGTCCTACGGCACCCTCAATTCCGACAAGTCGAACGCCATCCTGCTCTGCCACGCCCTGACCGGCGACCAGCACGCCGCCAACGAGAACCCTGTCACCGGCAAGCCCGGTTGGTGGACCACCCTCGTCGGCCCCGGCAAGCCGGTCGACACCGACCGCTTCTTCGTCCTCTGTGCCAACGTGCTCGGCGGCTGCATGGGCACCACCGGGCCGGCGACCACCGATCCGGCGACCGGCCTGCCCTATGCCCTCGACCTGCCGCTCGTCACCGTCGGCGACATGGTCCGGGCGCAGGCCCGCCTGATCGACCGGCTCGGCATCGGGACGCTGTTTGCCGTCGTCGGCGGATCGATGGGCGGCATGCAGGTGCTCGACTGGGCGTCGCGCTATCCCGACCGCGTCTTCGCGGCGGTGCCGATCGCCACCGGCGCGCGGCATTCCTCGCAGAACATCGCCTTCCACGAGGTCGGCCGGCAGGCGATCATGGCCGACCCCGACTGGCGCGGCGGGCGCTACATCGCCGAGGGGCTGAGACCCCGCAAGGGCCTCGCCGTCGCCCGCATGGCCGCCCACATCACCTACATGTCCGAGCAGGCGCTGCACCGGAAGTTCGGCCGCAACCTGCAGGATCGCCGGCAGATCTCGTTCGGCTTCGACGCCGACTTCCAGATCGAGAGCTACCTGCGCCACCAGGGGATGAGCTTCGTCGACCGCTTCGACGCCAACTCCTACCTCTACGTGACACGGGCGATGGACTATTTCGACCTCGCGGCCGACCACGGCGGCGTGCTGGCGAAGGCGTTCGCCGGCTCGCGCACGCGCTTCTGCGTCGTCTCCTTCACCAGCGACTGGCTGTTCCCGACGCGCGAGAGCCGCACCGTCGTGCACGCACTGAACGCCGCGGCGGCGAACGTCTCCTTCGTCGAGGTGGACACCGACCGCGGCCACGACGCCTTCCTGCTCGACGAGCCGGAGCTGTTCCGCACCGTCCGCGGCTTCCTCACCGGCGCCGCCCACGCAAGAGGGATCGCGCCGCCGGCGGGAGCGACGTGAGCCGATGAGCAAGCTTCAGGACGAGCGGACGAAGCTGTCCGCGACCTTCCTCAATGGCATCTCAATTGCGATGGTCGCGGCGGGCGGCATCGCGCCGCTCGTCGCGTTCAGCGACGGCCTCGCGAGCGCAGCAGCCGGGACGAGGGTCGCCTTCGTCGGCGCTGCTTGGTTTGTCGGTGGAACCGCACTACATTTCGTTGCGAGGTTCCTCCTCCGGGGTATGAAGCCGTGAACTGGTTCGCTCTCTACGTCGGCGTCGGCATCCCCATGATTTTCGTGGCGGGCGGCTTCGCGCTGGCGTTCTACGATCGCTGGGAGCGCCGTCACTCCAGCAACTAGCGGCACGGCAAGCCGAATCGGGCTCGCCGGGCTCGCGTTGCGCCCGCTGAAGAATCCCATGGCCATCGCCCCCCTCCTCGAAAGCCGCGTCGACCTCGAAGTTGTCGCCGACCTGGTGCAGCCGGGGGCGCGGGTGCTCGACGTCGGCTGCGGCGACGGCGGCTTGCTGCACCTGCTCGCGCAGTCGCGCGGCGTCGACGGCCGCGGCATCGAGCTGTCGCAGCAGGGCGTCAACGAGTGCGTGGCGCGCGGGCTGTCGGTGATCCAGGGCGACGCCGACACCGACCTCGAGGACTATCCGGACGATTCGTTCGACTACGTCATCCTCAGCCAGACGCTGCAGGCGACGCGCGATCCGCGGCTCGTCATGGCGAATCTCCTGCGCATCGGCCGGCGGGCGATCGTGTCGTTCCCCAACTTCGGCCACTGGCGCATCCGCGCGAGCCTCGTGCTGCGCGGCCGCATGCCGGTGACCGAGAACCTGCCGCACGCCTGGTACGACACGCCCAACATCCACTTCTGCACGATCCGCGACTTCCTGGCGCTGACGCAAGAGCTCGACGCCAAGGTCGAGCGCGCCGTGGCGCTGAACCGGCACGGCGCGCGCATTCCGTTCAACGCGCCCTGGGAGTTCTGGAACCTGTTCGGCGAACAGGCGGTGTTCCTGCTCCGCCGCTGACGGGCAACGGTCGCGGACCACAGGCACGGGATTCCCCGTTGTTGCGGTGTGGCAAGCTCGCCTACGATGCACTCAATCTGAAATTGTGTTTGGCAAGCAATGGTTGATAAGTTCACCTACTATCGCTTCATCGCCCCCTTTCGATCGCGGCTTCAGGCGCGCCTTCGCGAGGAGCGGTCGAACGTCGATGTTGATGCATTCGCGCGCCCCTTCGAGGGCAGTAGTCGACCTGAAGTCCCGCGCTTGCTTTGGGACCTGCTTCGAGAAGAAGCGTTCGTTGCCGACTTCCGCCCCGATCTCGACGATAGTCTGGATGAGGTACATTGCATGGGGCCAGAAGAGGTGCGCGACGATGTGATCGAGCCACTTCTGGACAAGCTGGCCCTGGATCCAAGCTGGATCGACTTCAGAGGCTTCGACTTCGCGTCGGTCACGACCCCGAGGGAAGTGATAGCGTTCATCCTGAGGATCGCCAACGCCCAGAGCGGCGGGGGCAAGCGCCGCTTCGTCGACATGGTTTGATGGGAGTTGCGGCTCCCCCGGTCTTGGCCTTTCAGGGGGGGCGGGGTGCGCACTCCTCATTGACGGATGACCGGCGGGGCCGCGATCAGCCGCCGCCCAGCGCGCCGGCGCCCGGCGGCAGCGGCTCGCGGCGCGCCACTGCCGGCACCGGGACCAGCACCGGCACCCGCCGGGACTTCCGCTTGGCCGGGATGCCCATCCACATCCGCTTCTCCGCCTCCACCAGGAGAACCCCCCCGAAGGCCGGCCAGGCGCGCTTGCCGACGCGCTCCCAGACGTTCGCCGAGCTCATCAGGAAGCGGCGCGGCCAGGGCGGCAGGAACAGCGCCTCGTCCCAGGCGGCCGGCGAGAACAACGCGTCCGACAGCTGCTTGTCGAGCTGGCGGCGGGTGTAGGGGCGCCCCGTTCCGAACGGCGTCGTCTCGGCGCGCGCCCACAGGCCCGAGCGGTTCGGCACCACCGCGACGATGCGCCCGCCGGGGGCGAGCACGCGCCAGAGTTCGCGCAGCAGCCGCTCCGGATCCTCGGCGACCTCCAGCGCGTGCACCAGGAGCACGCGGTCGACGGCGGCGTCGGGCAGCGGCAGCTGGTCCTCGGCGGCGAGGCAGACGCGCTGGCGGCCGTCGCCCGGCCACGCCGTCACGCCGGTCGCCGCCGGCGCCACCGCCAGAACGCGTTCGGCCTCCTCCTGGAAGGGTTGCAGGTAGGGGCCGGCATAGCCGAGGCCGAGCATCCGCTGTCCGCCGACGCGCGGCCACAGCGCCGCGAGCCGCGCCCCGACGAGCTGGCGGGCGATGCGGCCGAGCGGTGTGTCGTAGAAGGCGATCAGGTCGGAGACGTCGAGGTGCATCGGCGGTTCCGTGACACGGCGCGCGCGGCGCGGCCGGCAGTCTACCCCGACCGCATGTCGGAGAGACACCCCGCGCCGCAACCCGATGGCGACCGGGCGCTTCGGTCAGCCCACGCCACCACGACTGGGGACGGCGGCGTTTTGGGCTGGCGGACCGCCGCCCACCTCTGCTTCGATGACGGATGCCCGCACAGACCCCGCCCCGATGACCGAGACGATCCCGCTCGCGACTGCCCGCCGCATCGCTCTGGCGGCCCAGGGGTTCGGCCTGCCGCGCCCGGACGCCGTCCTCGACCGGCGGCACCTGAAGCGCGTACTCGGACACGTCGGCCTCATCCAGATCGATTCGGTCAGCGTCGTCGCCCGCGCCCACTACATGCCGCTGTTCTCGCGGCTCGGCGCCTATCCGCGGCCGCTCCTCGACGACGCCGCCTGGTCGCGCCGCAAGCTGTTGTTCGAGTACTGGGCGCACGAGGCCTCGCTGCTGCCGCTCGAAACACAGCCGCTGATGCGCTGGCGGATGGCGCGGGCGGAGGCCGGCCACGGCATCTATGGCGGCCTCGCCCGCTTCGGCGCCGAGCGGCGCACCTTCATCGACACGGTGCTGTCGGCGGTGCGCGACCGCGGCCCGATCGCCGCCTCCGACCTCGACGGCGACGAGGGTGCCGGCGGCAAGGGTGCCGGCGGCTGGTGGGGATGGAGCGACACCAAGCGCGCGCTGGAATGGCTGTTCTGGGCGGGCCTCGTGACGACCGCCACCCGTCGTGGCTTCGAGCGCCTCTACGATCTGCCAGAGCGGGTGCTGCCGGCCGCGGTGCTGGCGACGCCGACGCCGCCCGAGGCGGACGCGCACCGCGCGCTGCTGTCGATCGCCGCCCGGGCGCTCGGCATCGCCACGGCGAGCGACCTCCGCGACTATTTCCGCCTGTCGCCGGACGACGTGAAGCCGCGGCTGCCGGAACTCGTCGAGGCGGGCGAACTGGTGCCGGTCACCGTCCCCGGCTGGACGCAGACCGCCTACCTCCATCGCGATGCCCGCCGCCCGCGGCGCATCGCCGCCCGCGCCCTGCTGTCGCCGTTCGATCCGCTGATTTGGGAGCGCGGCCGCGCCGAGCGTCTGTTCGGCTTCCACTACCGCATCGAGATCTACACGCCGGCCGAAAAGCGGGTGCACGGCTATTACGTGCTGCCCTTCCTGCTCGGCGACCGGCTGGTGGCACGCGTCGACCTGAAGGCAGACAAGGCGACGGGGCAGTTGCGCGTGCTTGCCGCCTTCGCCGAACCGCACGCCCCCGCCGAGACGGCGACGGAGCTCGCCGCCGAGATCGCCACGATGGCAGGCTGGCTCGGGCTGGATAGCGTGAGCGTCTCCGCGAAGGGCGATCTCGCGCCGGCGCTCGCGGCCGCGGTCGCAGCAACTGGTCCGCTCAGCGGACCGGTGGTGGCTCGCTGAGGGCGGCCTTCACGGCGGTGGCGAGCTGCTTCAGCGTGAATGGCTTCGGCAGGAAGCTGAAGCTCTCGTTGTCCGGCAGGTTGCGGGCAAACGCATCCTCCGCATAGCCGGAGACGAAGACGATCTTCAGGCCCGGCTGCGTCTTGCGCAGCTCGCGCAAGAGCGTCGGCCCGTCCATTTCCGGCATCACCACGTCGGAGACGACGAGGTCCACGCGCCCGCCGGTCTCCCCCATGATGCGCAAAGCCTCGGCGCCGCTCGCCGCCTGGTGGACGGTGTAGCCGCGCGAGGTGAGCGCGCGGGCGGCGAAGGCGCGCACCGCCTCCTCGTCCTCGACGAGCAGGATCGAGGCCGTACCGGTAAGGTCGGTGGCGGGCGGCGCGGCCGGCGGCAGGCGGTCGACCGGCGGCCGCGGCGTCGGCGGCGCCGGCTCGTAGTGGGCGCGCGGCGCCGACATCGCGTCCATCGGTGCGACCTCGTGGCGCTCTGAGCGCTCGCGACGGGCGGGTTCGGTATCGGTCGACGCCATTTCGGCTTCGGAGCGATCGGGCGCGCTCCGGGCTGCCGCGCCGCCGGCCGAAGTGCCCCAGACCGGCGAGTCCCAGGCGGGGGCTTGCGGTGCGGCCGCGGCGGCGAACGGCTGGACGAACTCCACGTCCGACGGTTCGGCGAGGATGAACTCCTCTCGCGGCGACGGGGCCAGCGCGACGGTCGCTGGCGGAGCTGCCGCGGGCTCCACCGCAGGCGTCGTCTGCTCAGCGGCGACGGACAGCGGCGCCGGCAGGCCGCGGTCCGGGCGGAACGCCTCGACGAGGCGACGCGCGGCGGCGGACGCGGCAGCGTCGCCACCGGTCCGTGTCGCCTCGGCGGCGGCCCGCGGCAGCAGCACGCGGAACGTCGTGCCGGCGCCCGGTGCGCTCTCGACGGCGATCGCGCCGCCCGATTGCTTGACGATGCCGTAGACGGTGGAGAGCCCGAGCCCCGTGCCCTTGCCGACGTCCTTGGTGGTGAAGAACGGCTCGAAGATCTTCTCGCGCACCTCGGCCGACATGCCGACGCCGCTGTCGGCGATCTCGATCATCACATAGTCGCCGGGCGCGAGGCCCTCCTGGCCACCCTCGGCGGCGATCCGCAGCGCCTCGGCGGACGGCACGTTGGCGGTGCGCACCAGCAGGCGGCCGCCGTCGGGCATGGCGTCACGGGCATTGACGGCGAGGTTGAGGAAGACCTGGTTCAACTGGTTGGCGTCGGCCATCACCGGCCAGAGGTCGCGCCCGTGCACGATCTTCAGCTGCACCTTTTCGCCGAGCAGCCGGCCGAGCAGGTTGTTGAGATCGGCGAGCACGTCGTTGATGACGACGCGCTCGGGCCGGAGCGTCTGCTGCCGCGAGAACGCCAGGAGCTGGCCGACGAGGCCGGCCGCCCGGTTGGCGTTCTGCTTGATGTTCATGATGTCCTGGAAGAACGGGTCGTTCGGCCGGTGGCTCTGCAGCAGGAGGTCGGAGAAGCCGATGATCGCCGTCAGCATGTTGTTGAAGTCGTGCGCGACGCCGCCGGCGAGCTGGCCGATCGCCTGCATCTTCTGGCTCTGCGCGAACTGCGTCTCGAGCGCCCGCTGCTCGGTGGTGTCGAGCGCGTAGACGATCGCCGCCTCGTCGTCGCCGGCGGGCTGGGCGTCCTGCACGGCGGAGAGGAAGAAGCGCACGCTGCGGTCGCCGCGCTCCGACAAGGACGCCTCGACCGGGGCGATGGCGCTCTGCCCGGCGATTGCCGCGGCGAGCGCCTCGGCGACGCGCGGGCGGTCGCGCTCGGCGACGGCGGAGATCAGGAGCGGCCGCGGCTCGCCGGGCGAGCGCCGGACGAAGCCGCCGAACAGCTTGGCGAATGGCGCGTTGGAACGGCCGATGCGGCCTTCCCGGTCGACCGAGGCGATAGCGAGCGGCGTGTTGTTGAAGAAGCGCGAGAAGCGAACTTCCGCCGCCCGCAGCGATTCCGACGCGTCGGCACCGGCGGCGCGGCTCAGCACCAACGTACGCGAATCTCCGGCCCCCCCGTCGGCGCCGAAGCCGACGCGGTGCAGCAGGCGGACCGGCAGCGCCTGCCCGTCGCGCCGCACCAGGTCGACGTCGACCTGCTCCGTGCGCGCGTCGCCCGGGCGGCCGGAAAGCGCCGACAACAGCGCCGCGCCGTCGCCGCTGACGATGTCGCGCAGCGCGATCCGCCCCGGGTCGACGGCGGCGAGGTCGTAGCCGAGCCATTCGGCGAGCGTGGCGTTGAGGTAGACGATGCGCCCGGCGGGATCGGCGGAGAAGAAGCCGGCCGGCGCATGGTCGAGGAAGTCGATGGCGTTCTGCAGGTCGAGGAAGCTCGTCTCCTGGTCGCGGCGCTCCGAGGTGACGTCGAAGATCCGCCAGATCCGCCGGTCGCCGCCGAGCGGCCGCACCGACATGCGATACCAGCGCGCGCCGCCGCCGCTGCGGCCGATCGGGTGCGGCAGCCGCACCTCCTCCTCGACGATGGTACCGTCCTGCGCCGCTTTGGCGAGGCGGAAGAGTGTCTCGGAAGCCTCGGAAACACCGGCGAGCAGCCGCTCGGCGCCGACAATGGTGCCGCCGCCCTCGAGGTCGGCGTCGGCGAGAACCTTGTAGGCGGTGTTGGCGAAGAGGGCATCGCCGCGGGCGTCGGCGACCAGCACCGCCTCCGGCAGCGCGTCGACGACGCCGGCGTCGACCGTGTCCTCGGACGCACGGCGCTCGCCGAAGCGCAGCAGCCCGGCGGCGAGCGCCAGCAGGGCGAACACGCCGAAGACGGCGAACGCTCCGAGCACGTAGACGAGGTAGGGCTCGATCTCCTCGCGCGACATCACGGCGAACGCACCGGTGCCGATGGCGATGAGGACGGCGACGAGCACCGCGACGGCGCCGCCGCCACGCCCGGGTTTCCGGAAGCCGCGCCGGGTCTCGCTCACATGCCCCTCCCGAGCCCCGCCGCGCCGGCCCGACGCGCGCGGCAAGACGCATCACCCAAACCGTCCGGCCCGGCTCCGCCGGCGGACCGGCCCGCAATCCTGTTTCGTTGTGCGCCGTGCTGCGTTTACAATTCGTTGTCCTCAGTAAACAAGGGTACTGCGCCGATGGCGGTGTGGCTTCAGGACGCATTGGGCCTCGATCCGCTGATCGCGCGCGGCCTGCAACTCGTCGTCGCGTTCCTGTTCGTCATCGCCGCGATCCTCGTCGTGCTCGCGCTGATCCGGCGGCGGGCGGGCCGGCGGCTCGGCGCCGTGCGGTCGCCGCAGCGCCGTCTCGGTCTCGTCGAGGCGATCAGCGTCGACGACGTCCGCCGGCTGGTGCTGGTGCGACGCGACCAGGTGGAGCACCTGTTGCTGATCGGCGGCCCGAGCGACCTCGTCGTCGAGGCCTCGATCGTGCGCCCAGTCGCGCGCCAGGGCGCTCCGGCGGCAGCGGCGCAAGCCGCCTCGCCGGCCCGTTCGGCGACGCCAGCGCCGCCGGCTCCCGTTGCTCCTCCGCCGGCAGCCGCGGTCGAATCGGAGGTCGCGCCGGCGCAGTTCGCCGCGGTGGAGCCGGCCCCACCCGCGACGCCTGCCGTGCTGCGCCCGGCCGCGACCGAGGCGCCGGTGCCAATCGGGGAGACGCCGGCTCCCGCCGCCGGGGTGCGGCCATCGCAGGAGCGTCTGCTACCGGCCGCACCGCGGCCGCCGGCCGACGCACCGACAGTTGAGACCCGGCCGCGTCCCGCCGCCGCCCTTGACCTCCGGCCTGTCCGCCCGACGGCACCGGCGGTGCCCGAGCTCCCGGCCACGGCCCCGCGTCCACCGTTGCGCGAGGTTCTCCCCCGTACCGCCGATGCCGCGCCCAGCCGAACCGAGACCGACAGAATGCGCCCGCCCGACGACGTCATTCGTCCGGAGCGCCGCTGACGGTCGGGGGCGAGGGCGCCCCATCGCCGGGGCCGAGCGCCTTAAGGAAGGCGACGAGGTCGGCGACGTCGCCGTCTTCGACCGCGAACGGCGCGATCAGCGGCGACAGGCCGTCGTGCGCCGCGCCGCCGGCGGCGTAGTAGCGGACAACGGCCTCCAGCGTTCCGATCGACCCGTCGTGCATGTAGGGTGGCGTCGCGGCGACGCCGCGCAGGCCCGGCGTGCGGACCCGGTAGCGGTCGGCCGCGAGCCCGGTCACCGCGATGCGGCCCTCGGAGGGGCGGACGCCGTTGCCGAACGGCCGGCGGGCGCGGCGGGCGGCGATGCCGGTGTCGTGGAACCGGCCGTCGCGAAGGTTCGGAGGTTCGCCGTCGAGGAGATGGCAGGCCGCACAGCCGGCTTCGCCGCGAAACAGCGCGAGGCCGCGCTGCGCGGCCGGCGAGAGGGCGGAGGCGTCACCGCCCCTCCAGTCGTCGAACGGCGTGTTCTCGATGTCGAGGGTGCGGACATAGGCGGCGAGCGCGGCGACGACGGCGCCACCCGTCGGCGAGCGGCCGTAGACCCTCGCGAAGTCCGCGGCGACCTGCGGCGCCGCGGCGAGCCGGTCGGCCACGGCCTCGAGCGACGGATTGGCCATCTCGTTCGTCGCGAGCAGCGGCACCGCAATCTGCACCTCGAGCGTCGCGGCGGCGCCGTCGTGGCGGAACGAGTCACGGCGGTCGAGGCCGATGAGGCTCGGCGTGTTGACGGCGAGAGGAGCCCCGTCGCGGCCGCGCTGGCGAGCCACGCCCGGCTCCGCGAAGGACGTGTCCGGTCGGTGGCACGAGGCGCAGGAGAAGCGGCCGTCCGGCGACAGCCGCGGATCGGAGAACAACCGCTCGCCCAGGGCCGCGGCGTCGAGCGCCGGGGCCGCCCCGTCGCCGGCGCCCGCCGGGCACGGGGAGAGCATCAGCGCCATGCAGACCGCCACGCCGGCCCTCCAGCCGGGCGTAGCGAAGGCAGGGAGCGCGCGCTGGCTCACGTCGGGCATCCCGGTGCGTCGCCGGCACGCGGCCGGCGACGCGGAGTTTCCGCCCCTGGACGCCGCGCGTCGAGGGGCGGCGCGCAGCGTTCCGCCGGCACTCGCAATCCGGGCGGAACGCGACTGACGCGGGCGACGCCCGCGTCAGTCGTCGCGGTAGACGCGCTCGCGCCGCTCGTGCCGCTCCTGGGCCTCGATCGACAGCGTCGCGATCGGCCGCGCATCCAAGCGCTTCAGGGAGATCGGGTCGCCGGTCTCCTCGCAGAAGCCGTATGAACCATCCTCGATCCGCTTCAGCGCCGCATCGATCTTGGCGATCAGCTTGCGCTGGCGATCGCGCGCCCTCAGTTCGATCGCCCGGTCGGTCTCCGACGATGCCCGATCGGCGAGATCGGGATGGTTCTGGCTCTCTTCCTGCAAATGATTGAGCGTCTCACGGCTCTCACGCAGGATTTCTTCTTTCCATGCGAGCAACTTCTTGCGGAAATACTCCCGTTGGCGCTCGTTCATGAAGGATTCATGGTCGGAAGGACGGTAGTCCTCGTCGATTTCAACCGCCATGGTGCTCCTCGACTCCGCCTCGTAGCGCCGCCCTTATAGCGATGCGCCCCGCCCGCGACAACGCCCCTCGACGGACGAGTTGCAACCAATCGGCGCGGCTTGTGGCGGCGCGGAAATCCGCGCTAAGAGCCGGTGCTGCATCTCCGCCCCCGTGGCCGCCGCCCGGCGCCCGCGTCCGGCTGCGAGCGAAAGGTTGGTCCGATGCGCTTCACCGGCTCGCGCGACTACGTCGCCACCGACGACCTGCGCGTCGCCGTCAATGCGGCGATCACGCTGGAGCGGCCGCTCTTGGTGAAGGGCGAGCCCGGTACCGGCAAGACGGTGCTCGCCCGCGAAGTCGCGGGCGCCCTCGGCGCGCCGTTGATCGAGTGGCACGTCAAGTCGACGACCCGCGCCCAGCAGGGCCTCTACGAGTACGACGCGGTGGCGCGGCTGCGCGACGGCCAACTCGGCGATCCGCGCGTCTCCGACATCGCCAACTACATCCGCAAGGGCAAGCTCTGGGAGGCGTTCACGGCCCCGGTCCGCCCGGTGCTCCTGATCGATGAGATCGACAAGGCGGACATCGAGTTCCCGAACGACCTGCTGCAGGAGCTCGACCGCATGGAGTTCCACGTCTACGAGACCGGCGAGACGGTGCGGGCGGCGGTGCGGCCGGTCGTCTTCATCACCTCCAACAACGAGAAGGAGCTGCCGGACGCATTCCTGCGCCGCTGCTTCTTCCACTACATCCGCTTCCCCGACCCGGAGACCATGCAGGCGATCGTCGACGTGCACTTTCCCGGGCTGAAGAAGCGCCTGCTCGCCGAAGCGCTAGCGGTGTTCTACGACCTGCGCGAGGTGCCGGGCCTGAAGAAGAAGCCGTCCACCTCGGAACTCCTCGACTGGCTGCGCCTGCTCGTCGCCGACGACGTCTCGCCGGAGACGCTGCGGGCGCGCGACCCGCGCAAGCTGATCCCGCCCCTCGCCGGGGCGCTGATCAAGAACGAGCAGGACGTGCATGTGCTGGAGCGCCTCGCCTTCATCACCGGCCGCGACGGGGGGCGCGCCGACCGCTGAGCGCGGCCGGGCGGACCTCAGATGCTGCGTGACTGCGTCTTCCTGCACGTCCCCAAGACCGGCGGCACCGCCGTGCGCACGGCCTTGGTGCGTGCCTGCCGCGACCGGCGCGTGCTGTTCGACTACGGCGCCGACAAGCAGACGACTCCGGCACTGCGCGAGGCGCTCTACGGCGAGGGCCACGAGGGGGACGGCGTGACGCTGCGCCGGCATCTCGACCACCGCCGCGGGCTGCTGCTGGTCGGCCATTTCAAGGCGGCGAAGTACTGGGATGCGTTCCACCCGGAGTCGTTCGTCACCTTTCTGCGCGACCCGATCGACCGGCTGATCTCCGAGTACAACCACTATGTCGAGCGGCGGGGGCTCGCGACGCCGATCGAGGAGTTCCTCGAGACGACGCTGTTCCGCCGCCACGTCACCTACCTGTTCCGCGGCGTCGATCCGGCGGAGTTCGGCTTCGTCGGCTTCACCGAGACGTTCGAGGAGGACATGCGGGCGCTGTCGGCGAAGCTCGGGCGGCCGCTGTCGACGGTGCGCGAGAACGAGGGCGCCTACGGGCCGGAGCTGCGCGAGAAGGCCCACGACCCGGTGTTCCGCAAGCACGTGCGCCGGCTCGTCGCCGAGGACCACGACCTCTACCGGCGACTGCGCAACCGCTACGACAAGCTGCGCGCCCGCCGGCTGGCGGCGCTCGCCGAGACGGGCGGCTACCGCGGAAGGGTGCGGCTCGCGCGCGGCGGCCGCCTCGTCGGCTACGCCGTGCACCGCGATGCCGAGGCGATCGTCGAGCTCGAGGTCCACGCCGGCGGCCGCCTGGTGACGCGCGTGCGCGCCGACCGCTACCGTCCGTGGCTGAAGGCGAGCGGCCGCTGCCGCAGCGGCGTCGCCGGCTTCGAGGTGCCGCTGCGGCGGCTGCTCATCGCCGCCGGTCGGCCGTTCCTGCCGGAGACGGCGTCCGTGCGCATCGCCGGCACGGCGATCGAGCTCGCCGGCTCGCCGGTTCGGCTGCGCTGACGTACGCCGCCGCGGCGCGGCCCTGCGTCGCCGAGACCCGGCGGACTGGACAGCGTCGGCGCCGACTGCGACCGTGCGGCAGGCGGCCAGGCCCCGTGGCGATTCCGGCCGACGAAGAATCCCGAGGGAGGACGTGCATGCCGCGGCTGATGCTCCTGCGCCACGCCAAGTCGTCGTGGGATGCGGCCGGCGTGGCGGATTTCGACCGGCCGCTGAACGCGCGCGGACGCCACGCGGCTCCCCTGATGGGCCGCCACATGGCGGCGCACGCGCTGCTGCCGGACCGCATCATCTGCTCGACCGCCCGCCGCACACGCGAGACGCTCGCCGGGCTGTTGTCGCACTTCGACAAGGACCTCGATATCCGCCTGACGCGCGATCTCTACGAGAGCGGCCCGGGGCAATACCTCGACGTCATCCGCGCCTTCGGCAGCTCGGCCCGCCAACTGCTGGTGGTCGGCCACAACCCGGCCATGCAGGAGGTGGCCGTCGACCTCGTGGGGGCCGGCAACCCGGCGCTGATCGAGGCGATCGCCGCCGACTATCCGACCGCTGCGCTTTCGGTGATCGACTTCCCGGAGAAGAAGTGGTCGGAGATCCACCCGCGCGGTGGGCGTATCGTGGCGTTCTTCCGACCGCGGGAGCTCGAGGTGGTCGACGCGGACGGCAGCGTCGACGAGTGACGGGCGTCAGAGATAGTCGCGGTACGCCTCGAGGTCGGCCCGGTAGATCACGGCAAGCCGGCGGCGCGCCTCGTCGGTGAGGAACTCGGCCGTCGGCGGCCAGGGCTCGTTGCCGAGGGCGGCGTGCCGCGTCATCGGCCGTTCGTAGGGCGAAGCGCCCGCCGAGGCGACATAGGGGCGGCGCGACGATTCGGTGGCGTGCAGCCACTCGAGGTTGGGGAAGTCGGTGTGCGGCATCCCCATCTCCGCCTCAATGCGGTTGAGCTCGGCGAACAGGTTCGTCTTGCTGATGTTGATGACGTCGGTCGGCGGGAACTCCCGCTCGAGCGGTTGAAACTGCAGGCGATGATGGGTGTTCGCCTTGTCGATCTGCTCGGCCTCGAGGAAGTCGAGGTACTCGCGGAACGAGAACTTGCCGTCCTTGCGCAGGCGGCGGCCGAGGAAGGCGGAAATGTTGGCGTCGGCATAGCCCGTGCCGATGGCGTGGCGGAACGACGACACGGCCCGGTCGATCGGATCGCGGATGACGCGGATGCGGCGCATCCCGGCGAAGCCGGCGCGCGCGGCCCGCTGATAGGCCTCCGTCTTGTAGAAGACCTCGAACCGATAGCGGTGCGGCCAGTGACCGTGCCGGCGCGCCGCCTCTTCGAGGCCGGCCGAGTGCAGGAACCAGATCAGCGTCGTCGTGCAGGCGGACTTCGGCGACCAGTAGACGACGAAGCGGCCTTGTGGGTCGATCAGCGGCTTCGGTCCGCTGCCGAGCACGTCGCGCAGCGTCTGCGGCTTGCCGAACGGCATCACCCGCGACAGCAGCCTGCTCAAGGGCGTCGCCCGCCGTCCCGCCTTGCCCATGCCGCGCTTCGTCTCCGCCGCGATCCGGTCCGCGGCCGCAGCGAGGCCGCGAACCGGTCGCGGCGCACTAACCACGGGCCGGACCACCGGATCAAGGGGCGCACCGGCTGACAGCCGCCGCGTCGCCGTGCTACCGCCCGGTAGCCGCGCAACACGGAGCCGCGATGTCCCTGCCCGCCCCCGGCGACGTCGCCGCCATCGCCGAGGCACTCCGCCGCGGCGAGCGCGCCGTGCTGGCACGCGCCATCACGCTCGTCGAATCGCGCAAGGCGGAGCACCGCCGCACCGCCCGCGCGCTCCTGCAGGCGGTGCTGCCGGCGACGGGCGGCGCCGTCCGGCTCGGGCTCACCGGCCCGCCCGGCGTCGGCAAGTCGACGACGCTCGACGCGCTCGGCACGCTGCTCACCGGCCGCGGCCACCGCGTCGCCGTGCTCGCGGTCGATCCGTCGTCCTCACGCACCGGCGGCTCGATCCTCGGCGACAAGACGCGCATGGCGCGGCTGTCGGTCGACCGCAACGCCTACGTCCGGCCGTCGCCGTCGGGGGGCAGCCTCGGCGGCGTCGCGGCGCGCACCCGCGAGGCGATGCTGCTGTGCGAGGCGGCCGGCTTCGACGTCGTCATCGTCGAGACGGTCGGCACCGGCCAGTCCGAGACGGCGGTGGCGGAGATGGTCGACACCTTCGCCGTCCTCCTGCTGCCGGGCGCAGGCGACGAGTTGCAGGGCATCAAGAAGGGCGTCGTCGAGATCGCCGACGTGCTCGCTGTCAACAAGGCCGACGGCGAGAACCGTGCGAGGGCCGGCCTCGCCGCCGCCGAACTGCGCGCCGCCCTGCAGATCCTCGGCCGTCACGATCCCGTCTGGACGCCGGCCGTCGTCACCGTCTCCGGCCTCACTGGCGAGGGGCTCGAGGACTTCTGGAATCAAGTGCTGCTGCACCGCGAGCGGATGACCGCCTCCGGCCGCCTCGCCGAGACGCGGGCGCGCCAGCAGGTCGCCTGGATGTGGGCGATGATCCGCGAACGCTTCGAGGCGGGCCTGCGCGATAACCCGGCGCTCGCCGCCCGTCTGCCCGAACTCGAAGCCGCCGTCCGCGACGGCCGGCTGGCCGCCAGCGTCGCCGCCGACGAGGTGGCCGAGCGGCTGGGGCTTGGCGAGGTTTGATGCGTGATACGTCATTGACGGTTCTCCGTCATTGACGTATACTGACTTACATGCGGATCATGCGGTTGCGCCCCTATGTCCGGGCGATGGCCTCGTTGCGGGTCGACGAACCCGGCATGCAGCGGATTGAGGCCGAAATTGCTTCCGCCCCTTCCGCACATCCAATCATTCGCGGCCTTCGGGGCGTGCGAAAGGCGAGATTTGCCCTCCCGGGGCGTGGCAAATCCGGTGGCGGCCGCGTCGTCTACTATTTGGCGATCTCGGCGGAGGTCATTCTGATGATCTATGCCTACCCAAAGAATGCGAAGGACGATCTGAATTCGGCCGACCGACGCGCCGTCCTTGCGGCAGTCGAGATGGCGCTGAAGGAACTGAAGCGATGAGCGAGAAGCGGACTGAACTCGGCTTGGCGATCGAGGAGGCTTTCCTAGAATTCGCCGCAGGGCTGCGGGGCGAAGTAGCGCTTGAGCAGTACGAAATTGATCCGGACGTACTCACGCCCTCCCGGATCAAGGCGATCCGCACCAAGGTCGCGCCGTCGACCAAGGACTTCGAGAGGCAGTTTCGCGTGCCCGCACGGACTGTGGAAGCCTATGAGCAGGGGCGGCGCAGGCCGGACACGGCAACGGACGTACTGTTGCGCGTCATCGAGCGCGAACCTGACGCCGTACGTCGGGCGCTCCGGCCACGAACTGCGCCGGCAACGGACCTGAAGGCTCTGCTGGCTTCAGCGCCCCTTGAGGGCGTCGACTTGAGAAGAGACAATACATCCACGCCGGTGATGAACACCGACGAGCCCGCTCGGAAGCGCGTTTAACGCCGAGACGGCTGGGCCACGTCGGGCGTCGCCCAAGACGATTGCCCTAGCTGCTCCTTCAGCCCCTCACCGCCACCACGCCTTCGGCGTGAACCGGCCAGCCGCCTTCTCCACCGCGCCGGCGAGCGAGAACAGCGTCGTCTCGTCGAAGGGGCGGCCGATCAGCTGCAGGCCGAGCGGCAGGCCGTCGCCCGACAGGCCGGCCGGCACCGAGATGCCTGGCAGGCCGGCCATGTTCACCGTCACGGTGAAGACGTCCTGCAGATACATCTCCACCGGCGAGGCGTTGGCCTTCGAGCCGACCGGGAAGGCCGGCGACGGCGTCGTCGGCGTCAGCACCGCGTCGACGACGCCATCGAACACCTGCTCGAAGTCGCGCTTGATCAGCGTCCGCACCTTCTGGGCGCGCGAGTAGTAGGCGTCGTAGTAACCGGCCGACAGCACGTAGGTGCCGATCAGGATGCGGCGGCGCACCTCGGCGCCGAAGCCGGCGGCGCGCGTCTTCTCGTAGAGCCCGACGATGTCGTCGGCGCCGACGCGCAGGCCGTAGCGGACGCCGTCATAGCGGGCGAGGTTCGAGGACGCCTCGGCCGGGGCGACGATGTAGTAGGCCGGCAGCGCCGTGCGGGTGTGCGGCAGCGAGATGTCGACGAGGGTGCAGCCGGCGTCGACCAGCCACGCCTTGCCGCGCTCCCACAAGGCCTCGACCTCCGCCGGCATCCCCTCGACGCGGTATTCCTTCGGAATGCCGATGCGCAGGCCCTTGACGCTCGCGCCGACGGCGGCCGCATAGTCGGGCACCGGGGCGTCGACGCAGGTGGAGTCCTTCGGGTCGAAGCCGGCCATCGCTCCGAGCATCAACGCTGCGTCGTGCACGTCGCGGGCGATCGGGCCGGCCTGGTCGAGCGAGGAGGCGAAGGCGACGATGCCCCAGCGCGAGCAGCGCCCGTAGGTCGGCTTGATGCCGACGGTGCCGGTCAGCGCCGCCGGCTGGCGGATCGAGCCGCCGGTGTCGGTGGCGGTGGCGGCGGCGCAGAGGCCGGCGGCGACGGCGGCGGCCGAGCCGCCCGACGAGCCGCCCGGCACCAGCGGCGTCTCCTCGCCGGACCGGCGCCAGGGGTTGATCACCGGCCCGAAGGCCGAGGTCTCGTTCGACGAGCCCATGGCGAACTCGTCGCAGTTGAGCTTGCCGAGCAGCACCGCGCCGGCCTTCCAGAGGTTCTCCGTCACCGTCGATTCATAGGGCGGCACGAACGAGCCGAGGATGCGCGAGCACGCGGTGGTGCGCACGCCGTCGGTGCAGAACAGGTCCTTGACGCCGATCGGGATGCCCTCGAGCGGCCCCGCCTCGCCGCGCGAGAGCCGAACGTCGGCCTCGGCCGCCTGGGCGCGGGCGTGCTCGGGGGTCTCCAGCACATAGGCGTTGAGGGCGCGGGCGGCCTCCATCTCGGAGAGATAGGCCTCGGCGAGCTCGCGGGCGGTGAACTCGCGGCGCGTCAGCCCGGCGTGGGCGTCGGCGATCGACAGGGCGGTGAGTTCGGTCATCGGCGCGCCCTCACTCGACCACTTTGGGAACGAGGAAATAGCCGTCCTCGCTCGCCGGCGCGTTCGCCAGCACCGCCTTGGCGTTCTCGCCGTCCGTGACGACGTCGGGGCGGGTGCGCAGCTTCATCGCCACCACCGAGGTCATCGGCTCGACGCCCTCGACGTCGATGGCGGAAAGTTCCTCGACGAAGCCGAGGATGGCATTGAGCTCGCCCGTGAGCCGGTTCGCCTCCTCCTGCGTGACCGCGATGCGGGCGAGGTGGGCGACCTTGGTGACGGTGGCGGCGTCGACCGACATGGGCGAAGGATCTCCGGACGATGGAGCGCTCAAGGGGCGCGGCGGGCGCCCGGCTATAGCACCCGCCGCGCGCCGTTCACAACGCGCCGATCACGACGCTGCGCCACCGTTGCTCGTGAGCCCGGCGAGCGGATCGAAGGCGACGCCGCGCTCCGGCACGACGACGAGCGCGCGCGAGTTCATCGACATCTCATTGACGAACGCCTCGGCGTCCGGGGCGATGATCGGGAACGAGCCGTAATGGCAGGGGATCACCGCCTTGAACGAGAAGTAGCGCTGACAGGCGAAGGCCGCCGTCTTGGCGCCCATGGTGAAGCGGTCGCCGATCGGCACGATGCCGATGTCCGGCCGGTGCAACTCGTCGATCAGCTTCATGTCGCTGAACACGTCGGTATCGCCCATGTGCAGGAGCGTCGGCTCGCCGTGCGACTTCAACACCACGCCGAGCGGATTGCCGAGATAGATCGAGCGCCCTTCCCGCACCGTGCCCGACGAGTGCAGGGCCGGCGTGAACGTGACGGAGAACGGTCCGCAGGGCACCGTGCCGCCGGTGTTGCCGGGGTTGAACTTCTCGACGCCCTGGCTCGCCAGCCACATGCAGATCTCGAAGTTGGCGACGAGCTCGGCGCCGGTCGCCTGCAGGATGGCGAGAGAATCACCAACGTGGTCGTCGTGGCCGTGGGTGAGCACGACGTGCGTGCAACCCGCCGACGCCGCCTCGACGGAGCCTTCAAAGGCGGGATTGCCGGTGAGGAAGGGGTCGATCAGCACGACCGCGTCCGCAAGCTCGACGCGGAAGGCGGAATGTCCGAACCAAGTGATCTTCATGGAGGATCCTCCTCGTGGGGCGCGGGTCCCGGACGGGGGCGAGCCGGAGGAGCCGGCCCGCGCGGGAGACGCGATACGCACCGGCGCGTGATAGGGCCGGTTGATTGCAAGTCGACGGTGGCCGAGGGCCGCCGCCGGACCGGGCTCGGACGGCGGACGCCATCCTCGAAGCGGCGGCAGTATAGGCAGACACGCTTCCGCCTCAACCTTTCCGCCTCGCCGACGTCCCGCCGCCATGATAGGCAGCCGCGATGGCCGCCGATCCGACGCTTCCCCTCGACGTGTTCGCCGCCCGCCTGCCCACCGGCGTGCGGCTGATCGGCGTCGATCCCGGCACCAAGACGATCGGCCTCGCGCTGTCCGACGTCGGCCGCCGCATCGCCTCGCCGCTGGAGACGATCCGGCGTGCGAAGTTCACCAAGGACGCCGAGGCCCTGCTTGCGCTCGCCGACCGCCACGGCGTCGGCGGGCTCGTCATCGGGCTGCCCCTCAACATGGACGGCAGCGAGGGGCCGCGCGTCCAGTCGACGCGCGCCTTCGTGCGCAACCTCACCGCCCTCACCGACCTGCCGATGGCCTATTGGGACGAGCGTTTGTCGACCGCGGCCGTCACCCGCACGCTGATCGAGGCCGACCGGTCACGGGCCCGCCGCGCCGAACTCGTCGACAAGCTCGCCGCCACCTACATCCTGCAGGGCGCGCTCGACCGCCTGACCATGATGGCGCGCGCGGACGAGACGCTGCGCACCGCCCCGCCCGCCCCATGAGCCTCGCGGCGGCGACGGCGGCCGTGGTGGCGGCGCTCGCCGTCGACGCCGTCGTCGGCGACCCACCGGCGCTGTGGCGCCGCCTGCCGCATCCGGTGGCGCTGTTCGGCGGCCTGATCGCCACCCTCGACCGCCGGCTGAACGATCCGCGCCAAAGCGACGCCCCGCGACGCCTCCGCGGGGTCGCGGCCCTCGTCGTCCTCGTCGCCGTGGCGGTCGCGGTCGGCCTCGCCATCGAGGTGGTGCTGCAGCTCCTGCCGGCGCCGCTCGGCTTCGCCGTCTCCGCGGTGCTGGCCGCCGTGCTGATCGCCCAGAAGAGCCTCGACCAGCACGTCGCCCGCGTCCGCGACGCGCTCGCCACCGGCGATCTCGCGGCGTCGCGCGCGGCCGTCTCGCACATCGTCGGCCGCGACCCGAACGCCCTCGACGAGAACGGCGTGGCGCGGGCGGCGATCGAGACGGCAGCCGAGAACTTCGCCGACGGCGTCGTCGCCCCGGCCTTCTGGCTCGCGATCGGCGGCCTGCCGGGGCTTCTCGCCTACAAGGCGGTGAACACCGCCGATTCGATGATCGGCCACCGCGACGACCGCCACCGCGCCTTCGGCTGGGCGTCCGCCCGCTTCGACGATCTCGTCAACCTGATCCCGGCCCGCCTCTCCGGCGTGCTGACGGCGCTCGCCGCCCCGATCGCCGGCGGCCGCATCGGCACGGCGCTCACCGTCATGGCCCGCGACGCCCGCCGCCACGCCTCGCCGAACGCCGGCTGGCCGGAGGCGGCGATGGCCGGCGCGCTGGGCATCGCGCTCCTCGGCCCGACCGTCTACGACGGCGAGACCGACCAGAAGCCGTGGCTGAATTTCGAGGGCCGCCATGCTCTCGGGGCCGCCGACGTCACCCGCTCGCTCCGGGTGTTCCGCCTTGCCTGCGGTCTGCACGCCCTCGCCTATGGCGCGATCGCCGCGCTGGCGCTGGCGGCCTGACGGTCGCGGGCGATCGCGAGTAGCCGTTCGGTGTCGACGTGCGCCGCCAGATGGTCGGCGAGCGCGTCGAGCGTCGCCTCGATGCCGGCCTCGTAGGCGAGCTCCGACGGCACGCCGAGGCGGGCCAGGAAGGCGGCGCGCACGGCGTCGCCGGCGAACGCCCCGTGCAGATAGGTGCCGGCGACGCGCCCGTCCGCCGACGTCGCCCCATCCGGCCGGCCGGCGAGGACGGCGAAGGGGCGCGCGCAGTCCGGCCCTTCCGTGTGGCCAAGATGGATCTCGTAGCCCGTCACCGGCAGGCCGCTCGCCACCTCCACCCCCGATGCCGGCCGCGTCACCTTGTCGGCGGACAACACGGTGTCGACAGCGAGCAGCCCGAGGCCCGGCACGGAGCCGGGCGGCCCCTCGATCCCGTCGGGATCGGCGATCGAGCGGCCGAGCATCTGGTAGCCGCCGCACAAGCCCAGCACCCGCCCGCCGCGACGCACGTGGGCAGTGAGATCGACGTCCCAGCCCTCGGCCCTCAGCACCGCGAGGTCGGCGATCGTCGCCTTCGAGCCCGGTAGCACGACGAGCGCTGCATCGCCCGGCAACGCCGTGCCGCGCGGCACGAACACCACCTCCACCGCCGGCTCCTGCTTCAACGGGTCGAGGTCGTCGAAATTGGCAATGCGGGCCAGCATCGGCACGGCCACGCGGATGCGCGCACCGGCCTTCGTCGGCGGAGCCGTCGAAAGCGCCACCGCGTCCTCCGCCGGCAGCCGGTGCGCCTCGGAAAACCATGGCACCAGGCCGAGCGACGGCCAGCCGGTGCGCTCCGTAACGATCGCGAGCCCGTCGTCGAACAGCCGCGGGTCGCCCCGAAACCGGTTGACCAGGAAGCCGCGGATCATCGCCGCGTCCTCCGCCGGAAGCACCGCCTTGGTCCCGACGAGGCTGGCAATGACGCCGCCGCGGTCGATGTCGCCGACGAGCACCACCGGCACCTCGGCGGCGCGGGCAAACCCCATGTTGGCGATGTCGCCGGCGCGCAGGTTCACCTCCGCCGGGCTGCCCGCCCCCTCGACGATGACGAGATCGGCCTCGGCGGAAAGGCGCGCAAAGCTGTCGAGCACCGCCGGCATCAGCGACGGCTTCATCGCCTGATAGGCCGCGGCCGCCGCGGTGGCGTGGCGACGGCCCTGGACGATCACCTGCGAACCACGCTCGCTCTCGGGCTTCAGCAGCACCGGGTTCATGTGGACGCTCGGTGCCACCCCACAGGCGCGCGCCTGCAGCGCCTGGGCGCGGCCGATCTCGCCGCCGTCGGCGGTGGCGGCGGCGTTGTTCGACATGTTCTGCGGCTTGAACGGCCGAACCGTCAGGCCGGCGCGGGCGAAGTGGCGGCAGAGGCCGGCGACCAGCAGCGACTTGCCGACGTCAGAGCCGGTGCCCTGCAGCATGATTGCCGCCGGCCGGCCCCCGCTCACAGGGCGATCTCGACCACCGGCGCCGGCTTCAGCCGGACCGGGCAGCCAGCGGCGACGAGCACGACGTCGCTCGCGGCCGAGGCGATGCGCTGGTTGAGCCTCCCTTGAGCGTCGCGGAAGGAGCGGCCGAGCGCCGTCTCCGGGACGATCGCGAGCCCCACCTCGTTCGACACCATCACCACCGGCCCCGGCAGGTCGCGCAGCGTCGCGATCAGCCGCGCCGTCTCCGCCTCGACGTCGCGCTCGGCGAACACGAGGTTCGACAGCCACAGCGTCAGGCAATCGACCAGCACGGCGCGATCGGGGCCGGACTGGCGGCGCAGCGTCGCGGCGAGCTCGAGCGGCTCCTCCAGCGTCAGCCAGTCGGGGCCGCGGGCGGCGCGGTGGCGGGCGATGCGCTCCGCCATCTCGCCGTCGCCGGCGGTGGCGGTGGCGAGATAGACCGGCCGCCGGCCGCTCGCCAGCACGAGCCGCTCGGCGAAGTCGCTCTTGCCGGAGCGCGCGCCGCCGAGCACCAGCACGACGGGCGAAGTCGGGAAGGTCGGGCGCGACGCGTCGATCATGGCGGGGCGACCTGCGGGAGGAGCTGGCGGGCGACGGAATCAGGGCGCGCCCGTTATCGCTCCTCGCCGCCGCCGTGTCAGCCTGCCGCGGCCGGTATCAAGGGGGTGGCGGCTTGCCCGGGGCGACCGGGGGCGCCGTCCGCGCCTGCCGCCGCCGCGCCCACCAGACCGCGAACCGCCGCCGCCAGCGCCGCACCGCCGGCACGTCCACCGACAGCACCAGCAGCCCGAGCGGCAGCATCCAGAAGCCGAGGATCGGCAGGAAGCCGACGAAGCCGCCTGCGATCAGGGCGCCGCCGAGCGCGATGCGCGCCGCCCGCGAAGCGGGCAGCGGGATCCGTCGGCTCCCGAAACGCAGTTCGGCCATCACGGCTCCTCGACGAAACTCGCGGCTTTCACGCAAGCTGGTGCGACCCTCGGCCGCCGCCCCCAGATGGGCCGGCACCGGACGGAAGACAAGCGCCCGCTCCGGCGCCCGTCCTCTCCCTCGGCCAGCAGCAACGGCACAGGGCGCCGCATCGTTCCCGCCGGGCCCCCCGCATCGCGGGGCTGTACATTCCGCTGCGGCATTGCTATAGGCCGCGGCGGCTGCAAGAGCGCCTGATCCCCGGTAGCTCAGTGGTAGAGCAACCGGCTGTTAACCGGTTGGTCGCTGGTTCGAATCCGGCCCGGGGAGCCAACACTTTCAATCGCTTGGTAGCGCCGCGAAGTCCTCGAAAGAACCGATTGAGCACGGCAGAGGTGCGCGGCGGCTGTCGTGCTGGCCGCGCCGACGCGTTCCGGGTGCGTGGCCTGTTGTGCACGGCCGGAGTGGTTCGCGCCGTCGTCGCCGTCGCGGTAGAGTGCGCGCCGCGTCCACAGCGAGCGCAGGCGATGTGCAACCTCTACAGCGAGACGAAGGGCCAGCAGGCGATCATCGACTTCGTGCGGGCGACGCGCGATCGCACCGGTAACCTGCCGCCGCTGCCCGGCATCTTTCCGGACCAAGCGGCCCCCATCGTCCGCACGGCGGCGGACGGCGAGCGCGAGCTCGTCATGGCGCGGTGGGGAATGCCGTCGCCGGTCTTCGCGCTCAAGGGCCGGTCGACCGACCCCGGCGTGACGAACATCCGCAACACCGCGAGTCCGCACTGGCGGCGCTGGCTCGGCGCCGCGAACCGGTGCGTCGTGCCGTTCACGTCGTTCTCGGAATACGACACCGACGCCGCCGGCAGGAAGGTGCCCGCGTGGTTCGCGCTCGACGAAAGCCGGCCGCTCGCGCTGTTCGCGGGGATCTGGACGACCTGGACGTCCGTGCGCCGCAAGGCCGAGGGCGAGATCACGGCCGACCTCTTCGGCTTTCTGACATGCGACCCGAACGCCGAGGTCGCGGCCGTGCACCCCAAGGCGATGCCGGTGATCCTGACGACGCCGGAAGAGATCGACGTGTGGATGCGCGCCCCCTGGTCGGAAGCGTCGGCGTTGCAGCGGCCGTTGCCCGACGGGGCGCTGGTGATCGTCGCGCGCGGCGAGAAGACAGACGGAAACCTGTAACCATTGCGCCTCCTCGTTCGGCTGAGCCGGTGAACGGCGCTCGCGTCGCGATCGTCACCGGTGGTCCGCGCGGCATCGGGCGTACCGCCATGGAAATGCTTCCCTCGGTTTTGCGCTGCTCGGGCAGGTAGGCGATGCCGCCGCCGACCGTCAGCGCTGCGCATGGAAGCGCGGATCTCGGCCGACCTGCCGTCGACGCGAAAGCTGCCGCCGGACGGCCGCCGGGGCATGCACGGGCGACTGGTCGACGTTTCGCTGGCAGATTTTTGCAGTGCAACAACGTCGGCGCCGCCTTATGCAAACACGATATGTCAGAACTGCTGACGTAAGTAGCCATGAGAGCATTGGCTGCAGTTCGATCACAAACACCGGCGCGCCCGGCGCAGCTCGAATCTCATTTTGCATCACTGTCGCAATTTGACTGTGACGAATCGCTTCGAGACGCTTGCCGACTGTCGACGCTTGCAGTCATCTCCGTAAATGCGCCCTGATTTTGACATGGCACACAGCTTGCAATGATCCCTTCAGAATAACGATGACTGGTCCATGCGGACGAGCCACGACAAGAACGAAGGGGGAGGTCCTGGGAGTGCCGGCGTCTCGGTGAGGCGCGGGGCTTCGAGATCTGGCCGGGTGACAGTCGTCACCCCTTGAGTCCGGATCCGAGTTGTTCCGTATGCTTCGGCGCTTCCTGACCATCCGCAACCTTTGCCGATGCCAAACGCCGGTCGCCACGCGGCCGCGCGCTTGACCGACGCCGTGCAGCACCTCGGCCGAGCGGCCGCCGGTGGTGTCTGCGGCGCGGAAATCGAAGTGGGCTCCGACTCCCAGAAAGAGGATGGAACACATGGCTAGTACGCTGACGCTCAACAAGATCACCGCGCAGAAGGGCATCGCCGTCGGCGAGGCGGCGCGCAAGATCGCCGATCTCGGCTGGAACCCGTCCTACGTCCAGGAAGCGATGACGTTCCCGACCGACTACAAGATCGTGAAGACGCCGAAGGACCCGATGAAGCAGGTCCTGCGCTCGTATTTCCCGATGCAGGAAGAGAAGGACAACCGCGTCTACGGTGCGCTCGACGCGGCGCTGCGCGGCGACATGTTCCGCAACGTGGAGCCGCGCTGGGTCGAGTGGATGAAGCTGTTCCTGGCGATCATCCCCTTCCCGGAGATCTCGGCGGCCCGCTCGATGGCGATGGTCGCCCGGCTCACCCCCGGCGAGGAGCT